>Ga0209712_10000002_pt1:0-902500 | contig 1030635 bp, 959 predicted proteins | sample ArcOceMetagenome_FD_187443 | JGI IMG/M metagenome (GOLD analysis project Ga0209712, IMG submission 187443) | Marine eukaryotic phytoplankton communities from Arctic Ocean - Arctic Ocean - Greenland ARC118M Metagenome (SPAdes) (version 2) | ecosystem: Environmental > Aquatic > Marine...
TACTGCTATCCAGTGGGAGAGTAGGTCGCCGCCTTTCTTGACTCCCCTTCCTTTATTGGTAGGGGAGTTTTTTTTGTTTACGATTATTATGAAAAAAAGACCGAAGATTTTTCTTCGGTCTTTTTTTAAATATCATTTAATTTAATCCTGCCCTTTCAATTAAGCCTTTATTTGAAGGGTTTTTACCTCTGAATTTTTTATAAAGAATTTCGGGAGATATTGTCCCTCCTTTTGAAAGTATATTTTCTTTAAAGCTAAAAGATAAATCAGGGTTAAATATTCCTTTAGTTTTAAAATAATCAAATGTATCTGCATCTAATACTTCAGCCCATTTATAACTATAATAGCCAGAGGAATAACCTCCTTGAAAAATATGTGCAAAAGAAGTACTCATTAAGTTATCAGTTGTTTCAGGGTATAGTTTTGTTGTTTTAAAAGAATTAAACTCTTGCTCACTAATAAGTTTTATTTTATTTGGATTAATATTATGCCAATCCATATCTAAAATACCAAAACTAATTTGTCTTAAGGTCTGAAACCCTTCTTGAAATTTATTTAATTCTTTAATTTTGTTAATAAACCTTGTGGGTATAATTTCTCCAGTTTTATAATGAAACGCAAATAATTCTAGTGCCTCTTTTTCATAACACCAATTTTCTAATAATTGGCTAGGTAGTTCTACGAAATCCCAAGATACTGACGTCCCTGATAAACTTGGATAAATTGTGTCTGCTAATATTCCATGAAGTGCATGACCAAATTCATGAAATAGTGTTGTTACTTCATTAAAAGTTAATAATGAAGGTTTGTCCTTAGATGGTTTTGAGAAATTACAAACATTAGAAATATGAGGTCTGTGATTAATACCATCTTTAATATATTGAGACTTAAAAGAGGTCATCCAAGCACCTGGTCGCTTACCTGATCTAGGATGGAAGTCAGCATAAAATAGTGCTTTGAACTTACCTTCTTCATAAACCTTAAACGTTTTTACATCTTCGTGATATTTTTCAATATTAAATACTTCTTCAAATGTTAGATTAAATAGTTTTTCTGAAATTTTAAAAACTCCACTAATTACATTTTCAAGTTTGAAATATGGTTTGAGTTCTTCATCATCTAAACTGAAGCTCTGTTTTTTTAATTTTTCTGTATAATATGCACCATCCCATTTTTGAAGCTGATCTATATCATCTAATTTTCTAGCAAAATCTTCTAATTCTTTGAATTGTTTAATGGCGACAGGTTTAGCTTTTTCTAATAAATCATTTAAGAAGCTATACACAGTATCTGGATCTTTTGCCATTCGTTCTTCTAATACATAATCAGAATGTGTTTTGTATCCTAATAACTTTGCTCTTTTATATCTTAGAGAAACAATTTTTAAAACATTTTCCTCATTATTATACTCATTGTTTTTATAACATCGAGAGCCATATGCTAACGACATTTCTTTTCTGAGTTCCCTGTTAGAAGCGTACTTCATAAAAGGAACATAGCTTGGGTAATGAAGAGTAAATATATAGCCTGGTTTATTTTGTGATTTAGCTAATTCTTTAGCATCATTCAAAATAGATTCAGGTAAACCTTTTAATTTTTCTAAGTCTGTAATGTGTAATTGAAAGTTGTTAGTTTCTGCTAAAACATTTTCTCCAAATTTCAATTTTAACTTTGAGAGTTCATTATCTATCTCTCTAAGCTTTTTTTGATCTTCAGCATTTAAGTTTGCACCATTACGTGTAAAGCTTTTATATTTTTTATTTAATAACATTTCTTGCTCTTCACTTAAGTTGAATTTCGATTTGTTATTATAAACAGCTTTAACGCGTTCAAATAATGCTTTGTTTAAAGTTATATCATTTCCAAATTCCGATAATAGTGGAGAGATCTCTTGAGCTATTTTTTGAAGATTCTCAGATGTTTCTGCAGAATTTAAATTAAAGAAGATACTAGTAACTCTATCAAGTTGCATTCCGCTAAACTCTAAAGCTTCTATAGTATTTTTGAAAGTTGGTTCATCCTTATTGGAAGTAATTACATCAATTTCTGCTTTTGTTTCTTTAACTAGTGCTTCTATTGCTGGCTTAAAGTGTTCATCTTTTATTCGAGAAAAAGGAGCTTCTTCAAATTGTTCTAATAAAGGATTTTTGTCTTGTGTCATATATTAGTTTACTTATTAGTACTTATGGATTTTGCGCCATCAATTACCTTTTGTTTCAAACTTTCTTTATAGTCAATAATTGTTTCAAGTATTTCAGAATTACTACTACCTATAATTTGAGCGGCGAGTATTCCTGCATTTTTAGCTCCGTTGAGAGCTACTGTTGCTACAGGTACGCCTCCAGGCATTTGTAAAATAGAAAGAACAGAATCCCAACCATCAATTGAATTGCTTGATTTTACAGGAACACCAATAACAGGTAAAGGTGAAAGTGAAGCAACCATTCCTGGTAAATGTGCTGCACCACCAGCACCAGCTATAATTACATTTATGCCCCGATTGTGAGCATTCTTACTGTAATCAAATAACTTCTCTGGTGTTCTGTGAGCAGAAACAATATCAACTTCAATATCTATATTAAATTCCCTTAAAATATCTATAGCGTCTTGCATAACTGGCATATCGCTAGTACTTCCCATGATAATTCCAACTTTTGGCATAATGACTTATTTAGAAATAACTTTAATTTTTTGTTTTACTTTTTCAGCAACTCGTCTTGCTTCATTTATGTCCTCATCTATAATAGTAACGTGTCCCATTTTTCTAAATGGTCGTGTTTCACGTTTACCATATATATGTGGCGTTACACCATTTAAACTCATGATGTTCTCAATATTTTCGTAATACACTTGGCCAGTATAGCCTTCCTCACCAACAAGGTTTACCATAACACTCCCAACTTTACTTTTTGTACTTCCTAAAGTTAAATTTAAGATAGCTCTTAAGTGTTGTTCAAATTGATTTGTGAAGCTACCTTCTATGCTAAAATGACCTGAGTTATGTGGTCTTGGCGCTACTTCATTTACTAGTATCTCATCGTTATGTGTCTGGAATAACTCTACAGCTAAAATACCCACGTGCTCAAAAGACTCAGAGACTTTTTTAGCCACAGTTCTAGCTTTGTCTGCAATAGTTTTTTCTATCCTTGCAGGACATATAACATATTCTACTTGGTTAGCTTCAGGATGAAATTCCATTTCCACTACGGGATATGTTTTAACATCACCTTTAGGATTTCTTACAACAATTACTGCAAGTTCATTTTTAAAGGGAATCATTTCCTCTGCTATACAAGAAACCTCGGGTAACGGTATAAGATCTTCATCATCTCTAATAACGCTCACACCTTTACCATCATAACCGCCTTCACAACTTTTCCATACAAAAGGAAAACTATGTTCTTTTCTAACTATAGCTTCAGTTAAGAGTTGTTTGGTTTCATAGCGTTTAAATTGAGCTGTAGGTATACCATTAGATTCGTAAAACTCTTTTTGTACACCCTTGTTCTGTATTTTTCTAAGTGTTTGAGCAGAAGGATATACTGTTTTTCCTTCTTTTTCTAATGCTTCTAACGCTTCAACATTAACAGCTTCTATTTCAAAAGTTAAGACATCAACTTGTTTTCCAAAGTTATAAACTGTGTCATAATCCATTAAACTACCTTCTGTAAATTTATTACATGAAATTTTACAAGGAGCTTGAGGATTAGGATCTAGTACATGAGTCCTAATATCGTATTTACGTGTTTCGTATAATAACATTTTACCTAGCTGGCCTCCGCCAAGAATACCTATAGTAAAATCTGAAGAAAAGTAGTTGTTCATAGCTTAAATGTCTTGCGTAAAAATAATTCTTTCTAAAGGAATAGCCGAATGAATATGAGGTAAAAGCCGTAATCATTATCTTTGCCGTCTCTATGGTAAAATTACACGACAAACAGTTTGAGAAATTTATAGGCAATGATGCTATTAATCACGCTATCAATGGCATTGCTGTAAAATTAAATGATGAGCTAAAGGATAAACGACCTGTATTTTTAACAGTATTAAATGGCGCATTTTTGTTTTCTGCAGAAATAATAAAACGCTTTAATTATGAGTGTGAATTAAGCTTTATAAAGGTAGCGTCTTATGAAGGAATGCAACAGGGCGAAATCACAACAGTAATGGGTGCAGAGCCTTCTCTTAAAGGACGTACAGTTGTAGTAGTTGAGGATATTGTAGATTCTGGTAATACGATTGAAGCTATTATGCAGATTCTTGATAATGAAGGTGCAGAAATTATAAAAATAGCAACTCTTTGTTATAAACCATCTGCATACGGTAAGCATTACAAATTAGATTATGTAGGCTTAGAAATAGATAATACATTTATTGTAGGATACGGTTTAGATTATAAAGGTCTAGGCAGAAACCTAAAAGATATATATAAACATAAACCAACAAAAATGACTAACATCGTTCTATTTGGCCCTCCAGGCGCAGGAAAAGGAACTCAAGCAGAAGTATTAAAGGAAAAATATAACCTTGTACACATATCTACAGGAGATGTATTTCGCTATAATATTAAAAATGCTACAGAATTAGGAACACTTGCTAAATCTTATATGGATAAAGGACACCTAGTTCCAGATGAAGTTACTATTAAAATGCTTAATGCCGAAGTAGATAAAAATGCAGACGCAAACGGTTTTATTTTTGATGGTTTTCCAAGAACAGAAGCACAGGCAGAAGCTCTTTCTAAATTAATGGATGAAAAAGACTCGCAAATAGATGCTATGATTGCTTTAGAGGTAGAAGATGAAGTTTTAGTACAGCGCCTATTAGAACGCGGTAAAACTTCAGGCAGAAAAGATGATGCCAATGAGGATGTTATACGAAACCGAATTAAAGTGTATTATAATGAAACTGCAATTTTAAAAGATTACTACCAAAAGAAAGATAAATACCATGGTATAAATGGTGTAGGTAGTATTAATGAAATTACAGAAAGACTAAGTAAAGCTATAGATAAGCTTTAAAAATATCGAATTTTTTATTTCGAATATGGTATGATGAAGTTTACTTCTTATATTAAATATTCATCACTATAAACTATCACCCAATGACTGAAGGAAATTTTGTTGACTATGTAAAGCTGCACCTTAAATCTGGTAAAGGCGGACAAGGATCTGCACACATGCGCAGAGAAAAGTATATAGAAAAAGGAGGCCCAGATGGTGGTGATGGTGGTCGTGGTGGTCACGTTATTATTAAAGGAAATAAAAACCTTTGGACATTATACCACCTTAAGTTTAAAAGACACATTAGTGCTGGCCATGGAGAACATGGTAGAAAACAAGAAATGTCTGGCGCAGATGGTGAGGATCAATATATAGACGTGCCTCTAGGTACGGTTATAAGAGATAAAGAAACAGAAGAAATTCTTCATGAAGTCATTAATGATGGCCAAGAAATAATTATTGCAAAAGGAGGTTTAGGCGGCCGTGGCAACACACACTTTAAGAACAGTGTAAATCAAACTCCTAGGTACGCACAACCTGGTTTAGAAGGCGAAGAAATAGATGTTACTGTTGAGCTTAAAATACTAGCAGATGTTGGTTTGGTAGGTTTTCCAAATGCAGGAAAGTCTACATTATTGTCTGTAATTACTGCTGCAAAACCTAAGATTGCCAATTATGAGTTTACAACCTTAAAGCCAAGTTTGGGTATTGTAGAGTACCGAGATTACCAGACCTTTGTAATGGCAGACATTCCTGGAATTATTGAAGGTGCTGCAGAAGGAAAAGGTTTAGGGCATCGCTTTTTAAGACATATAGAACGCAACTCAACCCTATTATTTTTAATACCTGCAGACGCTCCAGATATTGTTGAGCAGTATCAGGTATTGTTAGATGAGCTACGCCGTTACAACCCAGAACTGTTAGATAAAGACAAGCTTATTGCAATATCTAAAAGCGATATGTTAGATGAAGAGTTAAAAGGAGAGTTAGACGCTTCAATTAAGGGTAAATTTAATAACGTTCCTTATTTATTTATTTCATCTGTTGCGCAACAAGGGCTACAACAACTTAAAGACAAGCTGTGGCAAATGCTTAATAATTAACTTGTTGTATTAAATTAAGGTTTTTTTAACATTTGAGTTTGTATTTTGTATGCTAATTAACTTAGCATATGAAACAAATACTACTTTTAATTAGTCTTCTTTTTACATCAATATTTTATGCACAATGTCCTACAGGAAATTTTGCAGATTTAAGAACACAAGCCGATGTCGATGATTTTGGCGCCAACTTTCCAAACTGTACCACACTTATTGATTTAAGAATAGGGACAACTGCAGTATCTACAGATCAAATTACAGACCTTTCGCCACTTTCTTCATTAACTACTGTTCAAGACTTACTAGTTATAGAAAATGATGATCTTTTAAACTTAAACGGTTTAGGAAATATAACTGTAGAGAATCTTACTATTACTCAAAATGAATCTTTACAAAGCATTTCTACTAGTCAAATTGAAGTCACCTCTCAACTAAGAATTCTTGATAATCCCTCATTAGTTAGTTTAGAAGGTTTTGAAGGAACAACAATGTTACAAGTTTTAGAGATTAGTAATAACCCTATAACTTCTCTTTCAGGATTAGATAATCTCACAACTGTAACATTTTCTGCAGCAATTAATGACAATGACGCTCTATTAAACTTATCTGGTCTTGGAGGCTTAACCTTAGCTCGCGGATTAAGTGTAAACCAAAATAATAATCTTCAAAATTTAAATGGAGTTGGAATGCTTACTGTTGATAATTTAGGTATAAGCTCTAATGTTGCTATGTCTGAAATTTCTACAACGACGAGCATAAATGTTACTGTAAATTTAGAAGTGAATAATAATACTTCCTTGGATAATTTTACTGGCTTAGAAGAGACAACTCACCTTCAAGATCTTCGCCTTTCAAACAACGCCATAACATCATTTACTGGATTAAATAATCTTGTGGAGATAAGTGATTTTTTCAGAATTATACAATCTCCAAATATTACAAACTTTACAGGTTTAGATAATTTAGGAATTATAGAAAGTTTAGAAGTTAATAATAATAGTAGCCTAACTAACCTTAATGGATTGCCTGATGCTACCTTGTCTTTTGTCCTTATAAGCAATAATCCTGTACTACAGCAAATTGCGACAACAAATACATTACAGGTGACAGAAAGCTTGCAGGTTTTGTTAAACGACGACCTAAATAACTTACAAGGACTTGAAACAACAACAAGCTTAAGTAATGTCTCAATTAGTAGCAATACTATTTCTTCTTTAGTGGGCTTAGAAAATTTAACTGAGGTAACAGGGTTTTTAACTATAGCTTCTAATATTATATTACCTAACCTTACAGGCCTTACCAATTTACAGAGTGTAATGACATTAGTTGTAGAGTTTAATGAGGATTTGATTAACTTAGATGGTTTGGGTAGCACTACTATTCAAGAGTTAGCTGTTACAGATAATCCATCAATGTCTTCAATAGCATTAACAAGTGAACTTGAAGGGATGCAAGAAATTGAAATAGTGGACAATGCTCTGTTAACAGATCTAACTGGATTAGAGAATATTGTTTCAACCTCATTTATCGGTCTTAGCGGAAATGGTATAACATCACTAAATGGGTTGCAAAATTTAGAGAGCGTTCAAAATTCCTTTATTATAAATACTAACGATATGTTACCCAACTTGAATGGTTTAACTAGCCTTCAATATGTTGAGTCACTTACCGTAGGTCTTAACGAGACAATGGTTAATTTAAATGGTGTTGGTGATATACAGGTTGCAGCATTAAGGCTTACACTTAGTCCTAATGTACAACAACCATTAACGCAAGGTTCAATAGCTGTAACATCTAGCATAGCTATTGAAGATAATCCTAATATCACAAACTTAAATGGGTTAGAAACTACAACTCAAGTTAGTTCTATTAGTATTGAAAGAAACCCTTTATTATTTAATATTAATAGCTTGGAAAATGCAACTGTAGTAGGAAATGTGCAAATTATAGATAATGCCGCGTTGTCTAATTGTAGTATAGAGAGCTTTTGTCTGGCCATTGCAGCAGGAAATACAAATTTTAATATTGCCAATAACGCAACAGGTTGTAATTCATTACAAGAAATTGAACAAGGCTGTATAGGTGTTGTTAACTCTCTTACAGGAACTATTTCTTTCGATATAGATAACAATGGCTGTAGTACAGGAAACACACCATCAGAAGGCATACTTGTTAGTGTAGAAAATTCAAACGGAATACTATCAACACTTACAGATAGTAATGGTAACTATGTGTTATTATTATCTGATAATGAATATACGGTATATATAAATGAACAATCTTTACCAAGTGATGTTTCGTTTTCTCCTGCAAGTCAAACTGTTTTATTCACAGAATCTGAAACAGAGGTAACTGCAGATTTCTGCCTAACATCTTCAAGTTCTTATGACGACCTAGCAGTTTCAATTTTTCCATTAGAAGAAGCACGACCAGGTTTTGAAACAGATTATTTAATCAATTTTGAGAATAACGGAACTACAGTTTTAAATCCCACTATAACTTTAATGTTTGAAGATACTAAGATGAATTACCTTAGTAGTACACCTCAAGAGACTTCAGTAACTAGTAATATGGTAACTTGGAGTTTTAGCAACTTGCAGCCATTTCAAAGTGGCTCTATTGTGTTTACTACAGACATTTTTCAGCCACCAACAGTTAATGGAGACGATATCCTAAGCTATACAGTAACAATATCTCCAAACTCAAATGATGCTATTCCAGAAGATAATAGTCAGGTTTTCGAGCAAATAGTAGTAAATTCTTTTGATCCAAATGACAAGCAAGTAACACAAGGTGAAAGTATTTTAGAAGCAGAAGTGCCTAATTATTTAGATTACCTGGTTCGTTTCCAAAATACAGGTACAGCAAGTGCTGTAAATATAACAGTAACAGATACATTATCTAATAATTTACAATGGGGAACTTTAAAAGCAGTAGCTTCTAGTCATGAGTACAGATTAGAGGTAGAAGATGGAAACATTGTAAAATTTATTTTTGAAGATATATTTCTTCCTGCAGAACAAGATGACTCAGAAGGTAGTAACGGGTATGTTGCATTTAGAATAAAGCCAGTAGCAAGCCTTACAATTGGAGAGTCTGTAGAAAATACTGCAAATATCTTTTTCGATTTTAATGAGCCAATCATCACCAACACTGTAACTACAGAGGTAGTGGCGCCACTTAGTGTCCCAGAAACTAGTATGCCCGAAAATATATTGATTTATCCTAATCCAGTAAATTCGTATTTAAATGTAGAAACTGTTTCAGGTAATACAGTCACATCAATAGTAGTAACAACGTTAACGGGGCAACGTTTATTAACATCAAAGAACACCTCTATTAATTTAACTTCTCTAACTAAAGGTATTTACTTTGTGACAGTTACAACCCAGCAAGAAAAATTTATAAAACGAATAATAAAAGATTAAACAATCTTGGTTTAATTTTTGAATACATTTACTAAAAATTAAAAACTATGAGAGGTTTAAGTTTACTTTTTGTTGCACTATTAGTAATGTCTTGCGGTGGTCCTAAGCCGATTGTAGATTATGATAGTGAAGCAAATTTTTCAACCTTTACGACGTATAATATTTTTCCAGACATACAAACAAACTTGAGCCAGTTAGATGAAAAGCGATTATATAGTGCTTTAGATGATGCTTTAAAGGAAAAAGGAATTACTAAATCAAGATTTCCAGATCTTTATATAAATGTATATACTATACAGTATGAAGATGTAAACCCAAACACAATTGGTATTGGTTTTGGTGGTGGCGGTAATGTAGGCGTTGGCGTTTCTGGTGGCATTCCGTTAGGTAAGAGTAGAGTCAACTTTCTTAAACTTACGCTGGATATAATAGATGAATCTACAGATAATCTTATTTGGCAAGCAGTTTCAGAACAAAAGTTTAATTTAAACACCTCTCCAGAATACAGGTTAAATTACTTTAAGAAATTAATTTCAAAAATGCTTAAAAGCTATCCACCTAAAGAATAATCTGTATTAGTTATTTAAAATACTTATCCCCAATTTACGTTAAGAAACCTATGAGATATATAATTTTAGCAATCATACTTTGCTTCTCGCTAAATGGTGTTGCGCAATCTAATTATGAAAAAGGACTGCAATCATTTAACAAAGAGAACTATAATACAGCTAAATCTTACTTTCAGGCTTATCTCAAAGAAAATCCAAATCACAAACAAACAAAGGAATACCTTGGTGATATTGCTGGTCACTCTAAAGATTGGGACACCGCTTTAGATTATTATAAAGAGCTTTTAGACGCGTCTCCAAAAAATGCCAATTATCACTTTAAATATGGAGGTTCACTAGGGCTTAAATGTCTTGAGATGAATAAAGTTAAAGCTGTGTTTTATATAGATGATATTAAGTACCACTTAAATGAAGCAGCTAAACTGGACCCTAACCATATAGAAGTAAGATGGGCTTTGGTTGAGCTTTATATACAGTTGCCAGGCATATTGGGTGGAAGCGAGTCTAAATCTCAGGAGTATGCAGAGCAGCTTTATAAAATTAGTCCTGTAGATGGGCACTTGTCTAGAGGATATATAGCAGAATACAGTAACAGACCTAAAGATGCAGAAGTACACTATAAAAAAGCTATAGAGATTGGTGGCTCACCTCACACGTACGAGAAACTAACTAAACTTTACGAGGAAAACAATGAGCCAGAAAAAGCTGTAAATACATTGGAAGACAGCTTGAAAAAATATGACAGGAATCAACTTAATTACCAAATTGCAAAAATTTGTGCCCAATATAATATTAAGCCACAAACTGGTTTGGTGTATGCAGACAGATATATACAAAATCACTCTATAAAAGATGGCGTACCATTAGACTGGGCGTATTTACGAAAAGCACAAATGTATAGGCATATGGGTAATAGGAGCAAAGCCTCATATTGGATTCAGGAAGCTTTAAAAGATCGTTCAGACTTTAAAGAAGCACTACAAGAACGCTCACTAATTCTAGATATGTAGTTGGGCAAGCCGCCATTTATAAATGGCGTCGGGCTTTCGCTACTCACTTTTTTGCAAACAAATGCAAAAAGAGTTTAAACACGCGCTCAATCCCTCTTGCATTTTTTATTTTTACATCATCATATAACAAATTGTAAATTATGAATATTCACTTTATTGCAATAGGAGGAAGTGCTATGCACAATTTAGCCTTAGCATTACACCATAAAGGATATAAGGTTACAGGAAGTGACGATACTATTTTCGAGCCTTCAAAATCTAGATTAAGTAAGCATAATTTACTGCCAGAAACATTTGGGTGGTTCCCAGAACGTATAACCAATTCTTTAGATGCTGTAATATTAGGAATGCACGCAAAAGCAGACAATCCAGAATTATTAAAAGCAAAAGAATTAGGACTTAAAATTTACTCCTACCCAGAATTTCTTTACGAACAATCTAAACAAAAAACACGTGTAGTTATTGGTGGCTCACACGGTAAAACTACCATAACAGCTATGATCTTGCATGTTATGAACTACCATGATAAAGAGGTAGATTATATGGTTGGTGCGCAATTAGAAGGCTTTGATACTATGGTGCACTTAACAGAAGAAAATGATTTTATCGTGTTAGAAGGAGACGAGTATTTATCTTCACCTATAGACAGACGACCAAAATTTCACTTATACAAACCCAACATAGCATTACTTAGCGGTATTGCTTGGGATCATATAAATGTTTTTCCAACATTTGAAAACTACGTAGAGCAATTTAAAATCTTTGCAGATTCAATGTCTCGAGGTGGTATTTTAGTATACAACGAAGAAGATCCAACTGTAAAGCAAGTTGCAGAAGAGGCTACAGCTCCAACTCGCAAACATGCGTATACAACAGCAGCTTACTCTGTGGAGAATGGTAAAACATTATTAGAAACTCCTGAAGGCCCTATGCCAATTGAAATATTTGGGGCTCATAACCTTAATAATTTAGCAGGTGCCAAATGGATATGCCAACATATGGGCGTAGACGAAGACGAATTCTACGAAGCAATATCAACTTTTAAAGGTGCATCTAAACGTCTTGAGAAAATTACAGAAAATAATAATGCCGTTGTATATAAAGATTACGCCCATAGTCCTAGTAAAGTAAGTGCAACCACAAAAGCTGTAAAAAATCAATATCCAGACCGCAAATTAGTAGCTTGTTTAGAGTTGCACACCTACAGTAGTTTAAATGCTGAATTTTTAGACCAATATGAAGGAGCTTTAGATGCTGCAGACAAAGCTATTGTGTTTTACTCACCAGATGCTGTTCAAATTAAGCAGCTAGATGAGGTGAAGGCAGAGCAGATTAATGAAGCTTTTAAAAGAGATGACTTGGTAATTTTTACAAATCCAGCAGATTTTAAAACGTATTTATATGCACAAGACTTTAAGGATAGTGTACTACTATTAATGAGTAGTGGTAATTATGGTGGTTTAGATTTTAATGAGCTAAAGTCTGTAATATAGAGTACAGTTAACTGTCAAAAATTGAGTTAATGTAATTTAGTTTGTGTGTTGGTTCAGAGTTTTCTAAAGCACTTTTAGCAAGCATTTGTTCAGCGTTAGGTTTGTCTTGGCTTATTTTAAATTTGCCTTCCCAAGAAGTAATGTCTACTTCAAAACCTTCAATGAAATCTATTAAACGCTCCATTCTTACATCGTTTTTGTCTAAAACAAACTTTTGTTCCAAACCTTCTAGTTGAGCAGTCATATTTACTATTGATTCTTTTACATCATAAGCATTTTCAATTTTACTTACACTACCTTCAATATGTATTTTAATGTAATTCCATGTAGGTAATTGTTTGCTTTCAAAAATACTTGGTGAAATATATGAATCTGGGCCATTAAAGATAATTGTACAAGGATTGCCATTAGATAGTAATGAGGTTTGCGGATTTGCTTTGTCTATATGACCAATTAATTTGCCTGCGCCTTGTTTGGTTTCCTTGTAGGTTAGTGGTAAATGCGTCACTAATACCTTGGCGTCTTTTACAGAAATCACAGTAGCTAAAGGATAGGCTTTAATAGTAGAAATAACGTGATTAAAATTAGTTTCCTGATAATGCTTAGGTGGATAACTCATAATTAATTAAAACTATAACTGTTTAGGTAAAACTAGTGTAAATGTAGTCATTCATAAATTTCATATCTTTAAAACAAGCAATTTTAATTATGGAAGGAAAATCTTCATTTCCTATTACCACTTGGGCCTTAGATGATCGCCCTAGAGAAAAACTACTCCTAAAAGGAAAAACAGCATTAAGTGATGCAGAACTTATTGCAATACTTATTGGCTCAGGAAACAGACAGGAAAGTGCTGTAGAGTTAAGCAAACGTATACTTGCAGACTTTCATAATAACTTAAACGAGTTAGGTAAGCAATCTGTAGAAACCTTAACAAGTTATAAAGGCATTGGTGAAGCAAAAGCAATATCAATTGTAGCGGCTATGGAGTTAGGACGAAGAAGACGTTTTGAAGCTGCTTTGGAGCGTAAGGTTATAACATCAAGCGCCTCTGTCTTTGAGCTTATGCAACCTATAATAGGAGATTTAGATCATGAAGAGTTTTGGGTTGTATACTTAAATAATAGCAATAAAGTAATTCAACAAACGCAATTAAGCAAAGGAGGAATTACGGGTACTTTGGTAGATGTTAGGCTGTTATTTAAAATGGTCTTACAAGTAGGTGCAGTTGCAATAATTTTGGTTCATAACCATCCTAGTGGCACTTTAAAAGCAAGCCAAGCAGATAAGCAACTTACTGAGAAATTGAAACTTGCAGGACAGAGTCTAGACATTAAAGTATTAGACCACGTAATTGTAACCCAAAAGGCGTATTTTAGCTTTGCCGACAATGGTATCTTATAGTTCGCAATGTTATTAGTCTTCACCAAAAAACAAACGCCAAGAATAGTTTATACATTTAAGCATATCTGTACCCATATGCTTGGAGTAGAGGTAAAGTTTACATCAAAAATAGAAGATTTTATTGGTCATGACGGTCCTAAAATGTCTTACGGAAGACAACCCTTAGGAAATGAATTATTTTTTCAAAACGTACCCTTATTATTTGAACAAGGTTTTAGTGATATAGAGCCTGCAGTACAAGAATGGGGCAGTACAGTCGGGTTTTTTAAGGTAACAGACAAGAGTGCATTGCCGTATGATATTTTTGCAGCATCATTCTATTTATTAAGCCGTTATGAAGAATACTCACCGCATGTAAAGGATAGTGAAGGCCGTTTTCCTGCTACAGAAAGTTTAGCTTATAAATCTAATTTTATTCATCAACCTGTAGTCGATTTTTGGGTCGAACGTTTTAGGTCTGTACTAAAAGAACGCTTTAATACAATAACATTTAAAAATAAATTATTTAAGCTTAGTACAATTGTTGCTGTAGAAGAAGCATACAAATACAAGCGAAAAGGCATAATGAGGTCTGTTGTAGGAGGTTTGAGAGATTTAGTGACTCTTAGGCTAGGCTCAGTTTTTAATAGGTTGAGAACCCTCTTGTTTTTAAAGAAAGATGATTATGATGTGTTTGAGAAGCTAGTAGATTTTTCTAAAAAACATAATGTCAAGTTTAAATATATGTTTCAGCTTAGTGACTTTTCTGCTAAGGATAGAAATGTAAACCACAACAGAAAAAACTTTCATTCCCTTATAAAATCTATGGCAGATTATAATGAGGTCGGATTGTTATCTGGGCATAACTCTACTATCGAAAAATCTGTGCTTAGAAAAGAAAAGAAACGCTTGGAAAATATTATGAATAGGCCACTTAAATCTATGCTTAATGCAAAGTATCCTATGAACTTACCGGAAACTCAAAACCATATTGCAGATTTAGAAATTCCTCATACATTTTCAATGGGATATCCAGAGTATGTTGGTTTTAGAGCAAATACGTGTTCTCCATTCCTGTTTTATGATATAAATTTAGAGCGTGTTACACCAGTAAGGCTTCATCCTTATGTGTTTAATAGTTTATGTGTAAGTCCAGAAAATTTCAAAGAAGTTTCAGAAAAATTGCTACAAGTTAAATCTGCAATTAATAGGCTAGAAGGAGAAATGAACTTGGTGTTTAATAATATAGATTTTTCAACGCAAACGACAGCAAATGCTTATCTTGATTTAATAATTCAACTTAATGAAACTTAAAGATAAAAAGCATATTTTTTTCGATTTAGATCATACCCTTTGGGATTTTGAAAAAAACTCTGCACTTACATTTCAGCATATTTTCAATTCAAATAAAGTAAACCTATCATTTAATGATTTTATAAATGTTTACAGTCCAATTAATTTTGAATATTGGAGATTGTACAGAACCAACCAAGTTTCTAAAGAAGAATTAAGGTATGGTAGATTAAAAAAAACGTTTGATAAATTAGGTTACACTATAAATGACACCCTTATTTATAAATTATCTAATGATTATATAGAGCATCTTTCATCATTTAACCATCTTTTTGAAGGCACGTTTGAACTTTTAAACTATTTAAAACCAAATTATAAATTGCATATAATCACAAATGGTTTTAATGAGGTGCAGCAAAAGAAAATGCATAACAGTAAAATAAACGATTATTTTGATGTGATTGTCACTAGTGAAATGGTAGGTGTAAAGAAGCCAGATCCAAAGATTTTTGAATATGCACTTGAGCAGGCAAACGCTACTGTAAATAATAGTATAATGATTGGTGATAGTTATGAAGCAGATATCTTGGGCGCAAATAACCTAGGTATAACATCTATTTACTATGACGTGCATAACGATAATGTGCCTGATACTCAGATTAAAGTAGACAATCTTTTAAGTATTATAACGTTTCTTTAATTAGGTAAGTTTTATTAAACATATATCTTGTTAAACTATGCTAAGGTCCCGTTACATCATAGTTTTGGTAATGTTATGTCTTTGTTTTAACCTCTCATCTTGTGTAGATGATGTAGATTTTGAACAAGGAGAAGCATTTACATTTTACCAAAACAATACAATCTCTCTAGTCTTTTTTGAGGTAGATGATTTAGATTTTACAAACCCAGTAAACAATGGTTACGTAACAGATGTAACTAGATTAGATTTTCTAGATGATGGCTTTATTCAAGAAAATTTAGTGGCGTTAGAGCTTTATATAGAATACAACAACACCTTTTCCCAAGACTTTAATACCACACTTACGTTTTTGTCTGAAGCAGATGAAGAAAAATATCCAATTAATTTTGTGATAAACGGAAGCCCAGACGGTACTGTAGAGCAAACTATACATATAGAGCAAGTGCCAGTAAATATGTTAGATAGCATAAGGCAATCTATTAAATTACAGGTTGAAATTGAGTTGATAGATAATGGTATGCCAATTCAAGGTGATTTAAGCTTAAGATCTAAAGCAGATTTTACTTTAGAAGTTGGAGGAGAAAGTACTGGCGGATGAAAAAATGTGTAATCCTACTTTGTTTATGTGTATTAAGTAGTTTTTTAACTGCTCAGAATAAGCAATTACTATATGGCGTAGATGGTTTACCGCAAACCTTAATGCTTAATCCAGGAAGTAATATTACTTTTAATAAACATATAGGGATTCCCTTTTTCTCTCAAATTCATGTAAATTTTGGTTCAACAGGCATTAATGCTTTCGATATTTTTGAAGACTCTCAAGTAGTTTCAATAAACCAAAGAATTTTAAACGTATTAAATAGAATTTCAACAAACGATTTTGTTGAGGTTAATCAGCAATTTGAAATACTATCCTTTGGCTGGCAAAACAATAAAAACTATTATTTTTCTGGTGGTCTATATCAAGAGGTAGATGCTATTTCTTACTTGCCTAAAAATTTTGCATTATTGGGTTACCAAGGTAATGCAGGAAGTAATATTGGCAAGCCCTTTTCATTTAACGAAATTAAAGCACAAGGTGAAGCAGTAGCTGTTTGGCATTTTGGGGTCAATAAAAAAGTTTCTAAAGACTTGAGATTGGGCGGTCGTTTTAAGATTTATTCAAGTCTTGTAGATTTTAGGAGCACAGATATAAAGGAACATTTATTACAGAAGAAACCCCAAACGGTCCTAATTTTTACAAGCACTCATTATTAAATGCAAATGTAAAAATACAAACATCTGGGTATTCAGAATTAGATGATTTACCAGAAGGAAGTACACCAAAAGATGTTTTTGGTGTATTAGCTGGACGTTATTTTTTTGGAGGAAATCTAGGACTTGGCGTAGACTTAGGCTTAACGTATACTCTTAACGATGCGTGGTCTTTATCTGCAAGTGTGCTTGATTTGGGTTTTATTTCTCACACAAAAAATGTAGAGACTTATAGAGCTTCAGGAAGTTATGAACTTGATGGTATAGAGCTAGAGTTTCCTGAAAATAACAATGATCCTGCACCTCCATATTATCAACAACTTAGTGATGCTATTGAAGCTGCAGTACCAATTGATACATTAACAACTAATTATACAACATTAAGACCAGTAAAATTAAATGCAGGACTTAACTATGGCTTTAGCAATACTTATAGAGCTTGTAACTGTTATGCTACAGGAGATGAGCTTTATGATAACAATGTCGGTCTTCAGTTATATGCTGTAAAACGACCAAGAGCTTTTTCTGGAGCTGCTACTCTGTATTATGACAAACGTATTACAAATGGTTTAAGAGGTAAGCTTACCTATACTATAGACGCCTTTTCATACACTAATATAGGAGCTTTAATTGCGGTAACCGGTAAGACGTTTAATTTTTACATAGCTGCAGATAATTTATTGAGTTATAGAAATCTTGCCAAAGCAAACGCCTTATCTTTACAATTAGGTTTTCAATTTATTATAACTAAAAAGTGATGAAATATATCTTAAGCTTTATGTTCGTGTTTCTTAGCATGACATTAATTGCACAAACTTCTATAAATGATTATAAGTATGTAGTGGTTCCTAAATCTTACGAATTCTCACAAGAGCAGGACCAATACCAACTAAATTCGCTTTCAAAGTTTTTATTTGAGAAACACGGTTTTAATACTATCATGGAAGGTGATAATTATCCTACAGATCTTGCTGAAGATAGATGTTTGGCATTGTATGCTAACGCTATAGGTAATTCTGGATTATTTGTAACAAAAGTTAGTATAGAGCTGCTGGATTGTAATGGAGACCTTGTATATATTACAGACGAAGGAACAAGTAAGGATAAGCGTAAGGGACAAGCTTATATAATCTCTACAAGAGAAGCTTTTAAAAGCTTAGAAACCTTAAATTATTCTTATAACGAAGAAAAAACTTCAAACTCTAACAAAGATTCCACACCAAAGTTTACAGTTAAGGAGATTGCAGCTGAGCAAGATATAGATGTAAATGAACCTAAAGCGAATAAAGCAGAAAGTACGATTGCAGAAGAAAAAGTTGAAGTTGTAAAGCCTCTTGGAGTTACCAAATATAAACGAGGAGATTCTATAGTAAGCTTAATAAAGACAGATGGTGGTTTTGAATTAAGAGCTTCAAATTTAAACAACAAAATAATTGCTAGTTTATTAATTAGTGGCCAGGACAATGTGTTTCATTATTTAAAAGATATGAACACTAAGGGTATCGCATATTTTTCAATAAATGGTAACCTAAATATTGAGTATTTAGATTCAGACAATGTTTTGGTATCTCTTAGTTATGAGCTTCAATAGCTATAATGTGAAGACCAGCGTTGTTTTAAGAACTCTTTAATCCCAGACTCTCTTGCATTATTACCAGGCTTAAATAGTACTGTGCCTTTTAATTCCTCAGGTAAAAAATTAGCTTGAACAAAATTACCTTCATAGTCATGTGCATATTTATAGGACTTAGAATAGCCAAGCTCTTTCATAAGTTGTGTGGGCGCATTTCTAAGCTCTAATGGCACCGGTAAGTTTCCAGTTTGCTTTATTAAACTTTGCGCTTTCTTAATAGCCATATAACTCGCATTACTTTTAGCAGAAGTTGCTAAGTAAATAACACATTGACTTAGTATTATGCGGGCTTCAGGATAACCGATAGTAGTAACAGCTTGAAACGTATTATTAGCAATTACCAATGCTGTAGGGTTAGCATTACCTATATCTTCAGATGCTAAAATTATAAGGCGTCTTGCAATAAATTTTACATCTTCGCCGCCTTCAACCATTCTAGCAAGCCAATATACAGCCGCATTAGGATCACTTCCTCTAATAGATTTAATAAAGGCTGAAATTATGTCGTAATGTTGTTCTCCTGTTTTATCATACAGAACAGTATTTTGCTGCACATTTTTTAAAACAAAATCATTTGTGATTACAACTTTTTCTGATGCTGAGGTATTAACTAGAAGTTCAAATATATTAAGTAGCTTTCTAGCATCGCCACCACTAAGTCTTAATAATGCTTCTGTTTCTTTTAGTTCTATGTTCTTTTTAGAAATATAAGGATCTTCAATTATAGCTTTATTAATTAATTGTAATAGATCCTCTTTACTGAAAGGCTTTAAGACATAAACCTGACATCTAGATAATAGTGCAGGTATAACCTCGAAACTAGGGTTTTCTGTAGTTGCTCCTATTAATGTTACCCAACCCTTTTCTACAGCGCCTAAAAGAGAATCTTGTTGAGATTTACTAAATCTATGAATCTCATCTATAAATAATAAAGGGTTCTTACTACTAAACAAGCCATCACTCTTTTTAGCTTTTTCAATAACTTCCCTAACATCTTTTACACCACTATTTATTGCACTTAAGCTATAAAATGGGCGATCACTTTCATTAGCTATAATATTAGCTAATGTTGTCTTTCCGACGCCTGGTGGACCCCAAAAAATTAATGAGGGTAAAACGCCTGCTTTAATTTGTTTAGATAAAGAGCCGTCTTGTCCTACTAAATGCTTTTGGCTAATATAAGAATCTAAAGATTTTGGTCTTAACCGTTCTGCTAAAGGTGTATTCATAAACGCAAAAGTAAGTATTCGTGACATTATTACAGAATGTTTAAATTGGTAATACTTTTGCTAGTGTAACCTTATGAATAGAAACGGCCAACTTACTTTTTCACTATATACAATTCTTGTTCCATTAAGTTTTGTGCTACTAATGTGGGTGGTGTTTTGGTTTGAAATTAGATTTAATTTTAATTTCAATAATTTTGGAGTTCAGCCACAAACATTAAAGGGATTAAGAGGTATAATATTCTCACCATTTATACATAGTGATCTAAGTCACTTATGGCATAACACGTTACCCATTTTAATATTAGGTACAGCATTATTTTATTTTTATAGGTCCAAGGCTATAAAAATTATGATTTTTGGATTACTAATTACGGGACTTATAACTTGGCTAATAGCAAGACCATCTAATCACATTGGTGCTAGTGGTGTTATTTATTTTCTGAGTAGTTTCTTGTTTTTTAAGGGTATTTGGTCTAAACATTACAGATTAATTGCTCTGTCATTAGTTGTAATCTTTATTTACGGAAGTTTAATATGGGGTACTTTACCTAATGCAGTAGCAGAAAATGTTTCTTGGGAAGGTCACTTATCTGGATTATTAACTGGAATTTTTGGAGCTTTAATCTTTAAAGGAGTGTCTTTAAAAAAGGAAAAGTTTATTTGGGAAAAGCCAGATTACAATGAAGAAGAAGATGAGTTTATGTCACATTTTGATGAGTCTGGGAATTTTGTTGAAAAAACAGAAACAGAAGATGAAGACTTAGATATTGAGTACCATTATATAGAAAACAAAAAAGACAGTTAATTACTGTCTTTGTCTTATAGCTTCATAAAGAAATGCACCAGTAGCAACAGATACATTTAGAGATTCAATTTTACCCAATAGTGGTAGTTTAGCTTTGTAATCTACTATCTTTAAAACTGAAGGATTTATACCACGACCTTCACTACCCATTATTAAAGCATGAGAACCTGTTAAAGGTACATCGTATATTGTATTGTCTGTCTTTTCAGTAGCAGCTACAATCTTCACATCACAACTTTGTAAATAATAGATTGCATCTTTAATATGATCTACTTTACATATAGGAATATTAAAAATAGCTCCTGCCGATGTTTTTACTGCATCTGCAGTGATAGGAGCAGAGCCTGTTTTAGAAATTATAATAGCAGAAACACCAGTGCATTCTGCGGTTCTTACAATAGCACCAAAATTACGAGTATCTGATATTTGATCTAACATTAAAAAGATTGGAGACTCAATATCCTTTATTATTCTATTTATAGTTATTTCAAAATCCTGAAATGATATAGGTGCCACTTTAGCTACAGCACCTTGATGGTTCCTTCCTTTACTTAACTTTTCAATTTTAATTTCAGGAACATAAGAACTGCTTATTCTTTTAGATTTTATTAGTGATTCTAACTCCTTAAAAAGATCTCCTTCTAATTCTTTTTGAAGGTATACCTTTTCAATATCCTTACCGGCTTCAATAGCTTCAATAATTGCTCTTAATCCGTATATTTTAGTGTCTTCTGTCATAGGGTATAAAGATAAAAAAAAACACCTCTTAAAAAGAGGTGTTTTAGTATTATAAAAATGAGTGTAATTACTCAGCAGCAACTACGGTACCTTCTGCATCAGCAATAGTATAATTTCCGCCAGCTACGTTTATTGTAGCAGCTAAGAATAAACCATCGTTTAATCCAGCAGGAGCACTAGTTGGGCTATCTGAAGTATATACATTGTACTCTAAAGTTGTAGAGATTACACCTACTTTTCCTAAAGTTAACTTGAAAGGAATAGCAAATGGAGCAAGAGGAGTTTCACCTGGCGCTACATCATATAGATCTACAAATACTTGGTAATCACCATCAGCTAATTCACCAAAAGCATAGTTAACTTCTGGACAAGCTGCAGAACCTGCAACATAACCAACTGGATTAAGGAATAAATCGAAATCTACGTGATCACATAATCCTTCAGTTAAAGATTCTTCTTCATTATCTGCGTTTAAGAAACTGTAAGTAACATCACCTTCCCATTCAAGTAATGCACCAAAACTAGTGTTAGCTGCGTTGTTGATGTTAACAGTAATAGTAGAAGTAGATGGGTTTACAAAACTTTGACCACTTCCTGTACTTCTTAATTCAAAAACAACAGATTCGCTAGCATTAGTATCTAAATCGATAATAGCGCTTACTGGAATCTCGTGAGAAGTTTGTCCAGCAGGAATTACAATATCAAAAGATGGAGTTGCTCCAACACCATCGTCTGGTGAGTTGAACGTTCCGTTTCCTGATACGTTATAATCTGCAACAACAGCATCACCACTTACTGGAGTTAGTACTAAATCAATTGGATCTCCAATTGCACGACTAACAGTAAGGTTAATGATTGCAGCATCTCCAGCTTCATCAATTGTGATGCTCTGGTTTACTACATTAACTTCTGGTTTGTTTGGATCTGGATAACTTTGATCGTCATCCATACAACCTACAGCAAAAATAGATAAAGCTGAAAGTAATAATATATTCTTAAATGTATTTTTCATGTTTTATGTTATGTTTTGTTATAGTCTTGTATAAGTTACATCGTGTCTTAATGGACCTGATCCAAAAGTAATGATGTAAGACATGTCAAAGTTTAATGTTTCTAAGTCAACTAATCCATCAGGACCATCTAAGTTAACACCGTAAACTTCATTACTGTAAAAGCCTTGACAAAGACCTTGGTTTGGTACAAATACTTCACCACAAATAACTTCAAAGTTCATTGATGTATCAGGAGCAATAGAATTAATTCCCCAAACACCAGTGCTTTCAGTTAAGAATTGGTTTGGTGCTATCCACTCAATAACTTCGTTACGAGAAACAGAAGAACCATCTTCTCTAGTTAACTGCATGAAGTAGTTAGTAAAGTTATTGTCTTCTTGAGCAAGTTGTGAGTTACAACCAACAAACGTAATTGCAATTCTGCTATTACTAGCTGCAACTACAGCAGGAGCTCCAGTAGAATCTGCAGCAGTAAGATCTAAAACTAATCTTGTTGGCATTGTCTCATTAAGACCACCAGTGTTAATTAATAAATTAAATCTTCCAAAATCACTACCAGCAGGAATAGTTAAAGTTCCGCTGTTATCTACAAAGTCAAACTCAACACCTTCTGTTGCAGAAGATAATTCAGTGTTTACAGTATAAGATACTGTAATGTCCTGTGAAGGATCACTACCATCTTGACCACCGATTACAACTACGTTGTAACCAGCTTCTATAGGTCCTATATCCTCAAAATAACTTTCGTTTGCTACTTGTTGGCTAAATCCAATTGTGTATGGAGTGTTAGCTACTGCTTCTAATGTCTCATCAGTATCATCTACTAAACAAGATGTAAACATCGTTGAGCAGAACACTGTAAGGGCTAAAAATTTTAAATTTTTCATATTGCTTTTTTTTTAATTAATTCTGTGTTGAATCCCAAAATATATACGTATTAAAAGCATCATCGGTTTCCTGTGCTGGTTTGTTAGCAGCATTTGCGATAGATTCAGATGATGGGTATAATAAACGCGTAGGTTTTTTATCACGTTGCGCGTTGATTGCTAATGGTACTTCTGGGAAGTTAGTTCTATTCATATCTATGAAAGATTCAATAGCATTAATTCCGTTAGTAGCAATCCACTTTTGAGTCATGATAGCTTCAATTTTATTAGCACTACCATCCCAACCAATTTCATCAACTCCATCACTGTTAGTAATGTATGCTTCAGCTTGATCTGCTATTCCTAATTGGTCAAAAGAACTTCTGATACCGTCTTGGAATAAACCTTTAGCATCTCCTGCGATATACCCTCTAAATACAGCTTCAGATTGTAAGAAAAAGCTCTCTGCTGCAGAGAATAATACACCATCTTGACTAGCATCAACTAAAAGTCCTTCACCAAGTGGAGAAATTTCGTCTGGAACACTAGGATCATTACTATCAACACCTTGTTGTACACCTTCTACTTCACCATCAACCGGAGTATATAACTCGTTAATTCTTGGATCAAGAATACCAGTTAATGTACCATCTAAATATTGCTCAGCATAAAGAGAAGCAACGATAAAACGGTTAGTAGTTGTTTGAGATCCATCTACGTTAAATCCGTAAGTACCATAGAAAGGATTTTGTCTTCCTGTATCGTTAGCATAACCTGGATTAATTGTAGCCGTAGTTGTGATGAAAGAAGCATCTTGTAATGCTTGGAACTGTGTTGCTAAATAAGAGGCAGTTTCTCCATCAGTTTCAGCTAATGTAGATTGTCTCATTAAGATACGTAACTTAAGAGTATTTGCAAAAGTTACCCAGTTAGTCATATTACCATTGTAAACAACATCTTCAGAACCTACAGGGTTTGTAAGGTCAGTATTATTGTCTATTAATGCTAATGCTTCATCAACTTCTGTAATTAATGCACGGTAAATTTCCATATCATCATCATAAGTAGGAGTTGGGTTATCACCACCTTGGAAAGCTTCAGTATAAGGAGCATCACCGTAAAGGTCAACAACATATTGCATGTAGTAAGATTTCATAATCTTAGCAATAGCTTTGTGATTTTCGTAGTTTTCGAAATCTGCATCAATCATTGCTTGGAAATTAGCAACGTTTAAGTAGATACCATCCCAGATAAAGTTATAGAAAGTACTTGTAATAATTAATTGGTACTCTTCATTAAAACCACCTGTAAAGGCGTTAATGTTACCAGCCCAGTTGTTCATCATAACATTACCTAAACGGTTCATGTTATTAGATTGAGATGGGAATGAACCTGTCATAGCGCCAGCTAATATTAAGTCTGGTGTTACCTGAGATTCAATAGGATCGTTTAATGGATCATTGATGTCCAAGTAATCTTCACACGATTGGAATGTTCCAACGGCTAAGATTAATGTAAATAAATAAATTATTTTTTTCATGTTATTATGATATATGTTTAAAACTTAATGTTAAGGTTAAGACCGTAAGATCTTGTTACTGGGTATTGGTTGATAGCCGCTAAACCTTGACCGTTACCAGTTGTGTTAGAAGTTTCAGGGTCGTTATAACCTCTGTTTTCTTTTGGTAACACAGTAAATGGATTTCTAGCATTTACACCTACAGTTACAGCAGTAAGTGGTGTTTTAGCTAAATAATCTTGTGGTAAAGTATAAGTTAATGAAAGTTCTCTTACCTTGAAAGCTGTAGCATCTAAAACAAAGTTCTCAGTTACTGTGTAGTAATCGTTAGAGAAGTAGTTTAAGTAGTTAGAATACGTTGTTCCACCTGTAATTACGTTAGTGTTTTCTTCGAATACACCTGGAGAAGTTTCAATTGCAGAGTTAGGGTAGATAAATCCACCACGTCCGTTTTCAGCACTTTCGATTAAGTGACCTGACCAAGATAACCAAGATTTAGCACCTGACCAGAATTGGTGACCAGTTCTGTAATCAAATACACCTGCTAAACGGAAACCTTTATATTCAAAAGAAGTATTTAAACCAATGATATAATCAGGGTTTGAAGTACCTAAGTTAGTAAGGTCTGAAGATACTCTAGGAGTACCAGTAGTAGGATCAATTAATACTCTACCTTGAGGATCTCTTAAGTAAGATGTTCCTTTAATAGTAGGGAATGTTTCTCCAACAACAGCAAATACACCAACTGGGTTAGCATTGTTTGGGAAAGATTGTAATGCAATCTCATCTGTATCATCACTAATCTTGATAACTTTTGTCTCGTTTGTAGAATAAGAAATTCTAGCATCCCAACGGAAGTTTTCAGTTTTGATAGGTGTAAATCCTAAGTCAATTTCAAAACCTCTTGTTTCAGTCTCACCAATGTTAATTCTCGAAGAACTAATACCAGATGCTGAAGACGTAGATGTATTAGCAATTTGGTTTGTGTTTTTAGAGAAATAGTAAGAACCGTCAAAAGTTAATCTATCTTTAAAGAAACCTAAGTTTAAGTTACCTTCATAAGACGTTACAAATTCAGGCTCTAATAATGGATCTGTAATAGTTCTATCTTGTCTGAAAGAGTTTAACGTTCCGTAAGGATAGTTAGCAGCTTGTTCGAAAACAGGTACTGTTTCATAAGCTCCAATACTACCGTCGTTACCAACTTTTACAGCACTAACTGCAATCTTAGCAAAGTTTAATACATCACCTTTTAAGCTTGGGAATGCTTTAGTAGGAATGAAAGATATACCAGCACTTGGGTAAAAGAATGAATTGTTCTCTTTATCTAATGTAGATACGTAGTCATTACGACCTGTTATGTTTAAGAATAAGAAATCTTTATATCCAAAATCTAAGTTTGCAAAAAGACCCATACGACGAGATCTTAAGATAGTGTTAGATACTCTAGGTGTTCCAGTAATGTTATCTACATTGTAGAAACCAGGAATTGTTAAGTTATCTCCACCATTTGTAGATTGAGTAAATAAGTTATCCTGTAAGTTCTGACCGATGTTAGCACTAAACGTAATATCATCAGTAATGTTATAATCATTAAAGTTAATGATTAAATCACCGTAGTAGTTTCTCTGTGTATCTGCATATGTATCAAAGCTAGAGATAGTAGTGTAATCTCCACCACCAACATTTACAGTATCAACATCACCGTTAACATAGCTAAGACCACTTCTTTGACGTGTTCTAATATTAGCATTGTAACCAATACTAATATGATCATTAAATTGGTAGCTTACGTTAGCAATACCACTAAAGATATCGAATCTATCTGTAGTTCTTTCATTATCTCTAATCCAATATGGAGATCTGTAATAAGATGTCCAGTGTGTTGCGTTATTAGGCTCAGAAAATTCCTGTACTGGAATGTTAGTTGCAGTTTGAAGTAACTCTAAGTAAAGAGTACCGGTTGACTGTGTAGTTTTGCTAGTTAAGTAAGTAGCATTACCTTCTAATGTCCAGTTTCCAATTTTCTTACCACCTTTAAAGTTAAATGTGTTTCTTTCTGCAACGTCATCAGCAATGACGAATTCAGTGTCTGTTTTATTAGCAGATAAGAAAACATAACCATCTTCTAAGTTACCAGCACTTAAAGATACTGTGTTTTGGAAAGTACGACCAGTTTGGAAAAATTCACTAATGTTATCACCTAAAGATACGTAAGGGAAAAATCTGTAAGAACCATCTTCTTGAGGAAGACCAACAGGTTGTAATGAACCGTCAAATTCTGGTCCCCAACCACCATTCTCGTAGTTTACGTGCTCTCCATTCCAACCTTGACCATATCTAGTCTGACGTTGTGGGATGTAAGCGATTTCTTCAAAAGAAGTTGCAGAGTTTACTGTTACAGTAAGCTTGTCTCCACCAGATCCTTTTTTAGTTGTTACGATAAATACACCGTTAGAACCTCTAGAACCGTAAAGTGCAGCACCGTTTGCACCTTTAATAATGTTAATATCCTCGATAATGTTAGGATCTAAAGCAGTAAGTACTTGAGATGAAGAAATTACACCATCAATTACAATTAAAGCTTGGTTGTCACCAGTTAAAGATCTGTTACCTCTCAAGTTAATACGTACATTTTGGTTTACACCACTGTTTGTAGTATTAATTTGAAGACCAGATACCTTACCAGCAAGACCTTGAGCTACGTTAGGGTTTTGTGCTTGAGTAAGTTCTTCACTCTTCACAACCTGGTTAGCCGTTGTAATCTCATCCTGCTTACGTTTAATACCTAAGGCAGTTACAACAACTTCGTCCAGTTCCTCACCAGCTTCAAGTTTAACATTAACTGTGTTACTTGCTCCTACAGTTTGATTTTGTGTGGTAAAACCAATGTAAGAAAATACTAAAATGTCACCTGTAGACGCTGAGATAGAGTAATTACCATCAAAGTCTGTTTGAGTACCATTTGAAGTACCTTGAATAATGACGTTTACACCTGGAAGCGGTAAGCCGCTACCATCGGTTACCGTACCGGTAATCGTCTTTGATTGTGCAAAGGTCATTTGCACCATAAACGCTAAGAATAGCGTTAAAATTCCACTAAATTTTGTTCTCATTTTATAATTTATTTGAATTAGCCAACGCCAAAAGTGCTAATAAAAACTTAAATATGCAATATATATTAGGAAAATATTAATTTTTTAAAATTTAGATTAAGCTTTGCCAATCTTTTAGATTGTTCCTTAATATTATTGCTTTAAAAAAAAGCCACCTGTAATAGGGTGGCTTTTATTGATGACTTTTATTGATGACTTTTATTTTTGAACATTTAATTATCTAATTAATTGCTTTTTATGAAATAATCTATTGTAAAATTATTTAGAAAGAACCTCCAGGGCCATTTTCATCATCATCATCACTAATCTGACAATATCTGTAAGCTGTTATAGTAACAAAATCATTCGTTGAGTATGTGTGATTTGAGTTCACATAAGAATTACCTGCAAATCTAATATAAAAGTTTTGACTATTAGTGCCATTATATTCACAATCAACTGCAGAGCTTAATTCGCAACTAGTTGGAACAGTTACGGTAGTTGAGCCAGTAGGGATAAAAACTGATGATACATCTGCAACTAAAACGGATGGGCCGTAATTTCCAGAATGTTTTCTTATGTTAAAATTAAAATCCAAATTTTCAGTTGTAGGTTCTGAAAATATAATTTGAAAATCATTAACACTGTAATTTCCGTCAACACATTGTGGTGCAATACTATAGGGTTTTAGTTTGAATGTGATTTCATTATTTGGAGCGGTATATCTGGCATTAATATTTGATAGGTTGTTTTCAGGAGTATTTATTTCTTCTTTTTCACAAGAAAAGATGAAAACACTAATAAAGGCAATAAAAATAATTTTTTTCATTTTAGTTTTGGTTTAATGGTTAATTTATTTTTTATAAATATCTACATATATATATAAGCTGTGTCTACATTAACACACATTAACATTTGTTGGTTAAAATTTTGTAAAAAAGCTTAGGTGTACTTTCGTGTTGTCGAATTTAAATGACTGATCGCTTGTTTTTCCATTGGCAAAAACAACTTTTAATAAACCCGAATTGGTATAAAGCCCTAAACCAAAACCAATACTCACGAGTTGCTGCTTTATGCCTAACACATCATTTTCATAATATGCATAATCTAACACAGAGTGTGTATAAAGATTTGTAGATAAGATATAGCGAAATTCAGACTGAAATGAATTTAAAAGAGATGCATCTATACTATTTTCTTCAAATCCTCTAATTGATTGAATGCCTCCAAACCTAAACAGTTCATTTGTTATGTAGTTTTCTGTTAATAGTATTGAAGCGTAGTTTTTTGCAAACAAATAACTTCTGTCACTAAGTTGATAATTGTATTGAGAATTAATAGAGCCTCTAACTTGGGTGTCCTCTAGCAATTCGGTAGATCTTTTCCCCACTAAACTGTTTAGGCTAACGTGAAATGTAGTCGGGAATAGCTTGTTGGACGAAAGTTGTTCTGTTTTACCTCCAAAATCTACGTAGTTAGAAGTGTAGTCTACAATGGTGGTGCCTGCAATTGGTTCCTCTTCAAGGTTGCTGGATGTTGTTCCTTTGTAGCCTAAATAAATATTAGAGTTGTTGGTGATTTGATAATTTAGTCGCGCATTTTGGTCAACAGTAACAAACGTAGAATCTCTCTTAAATATTTCAAGGTCTAGCAATAAACCCACTGGTGTCTTGAATAAATATGGAAGGTTAATGCCAGATTTAAATTGAACTTGTTCTCTTCCGTCAGACTTATAGGTTAGATTAAGAGATTCTCCAAAATCTAAATTATTAGTAAGATTTAAATCTAGGTACCCATTAAATTCAAGATTGCCGGTTTCTGCATTATTTGAAAAGCCTAAAAAGCCATCAAATGAATTAGATTTTTTCTTCTCTATGTATAAATAGACACTTGTGGAATCTTTAGTGAATAGAATTTCAGGATCTTTTTTAGTGGTCGCAAAACTTAAATTGTCTAACTGTTTAGATTTTCGCTTTAATGTTTCTCTATTAAAAGGTTGTTTAATTTTTAGTCTTGCGCCATACCTTATAAATGAATTAGGAAATTTTTCATAACCATTTATAATTATCTTATCAATAGTTCTTTGTTTAGTACTTTCTAAACTTAAATCTGCATAAAGTGATGTTTTGTTAATTTTTATGTTTTTTAAGCTTAGTGAGCTAAATGGAGATTCAGAGTTTGCTTGTAAATTATTTAGATAGTTTAGTATGCTTTGCGTTTTGCTTATAGGTATTTTTATTCTTGACTCTTTGGCATTTGGGTCTACAGATTTTAGTTGTTTCAGGGTGAATGTGGATTGTGGAATATCAATAAATATTGAATCTACCTGTTTTCCTAAGTTTAAAGTGCTTTCAAAAATACTGTCGTTAACCTTTTGTATAGGGGTTGCCTTCAGATTTATAAATCCTTTATTTTGAAGATTGTTGAAAATAGAGTCAAATGATGAAGAAAGCCTTGAAAAGTTTTTGAATCTTTTTAGTGCTAATGAGTTGTCTAAATGTTTCAAATTTAAAGTATCCTCAACTTTAATTTGAAGTTTTAGATCTTGTGAAAAAACATTACTAAAATTTAGTAGGTATAAATTAAGGACAATAAAAACTATTCTCTTCAATGCTGATTTATTTTCTGAATATAAATAACGTTATTATAAGGTAATTTATGCGAGTTGTGAAAGCTTTTTAAAACTGCTGAAGAAAATTAATGTCTTATCGTTTGATTTACTGAAAAATAGTACTACATTTGCCAACCCTAAAAATAGGGATATTTTATTTTTAATAATTAGTGTATAGAATAATATGCCAACAATTTCACAATTAGTACGAAAAGGAAGAGCCAAAATTACCAAGAAGAGTAAATCGGCTGCTTTAGATTCGTGTCCTCAGAGACGTGGAGTATGTACGCGTGTTTACACAACTACACCAAAGAAACCAAACTCTGCAATGCGTAAAGTAGCGCGTGTACGTTTGACTAATGGTAAGGAAGTAAACGCATACATTCCAGGTGAGGGTCACAATCTTCAAGAGCACTCGATAGTATTGGTAAGAGGTGGAAGGGTAAAAGATTTGCCAGGAGTTAGATACCACATTGTTCGTGGAGCCTTAGATACCGCAGGTGTCGCAGGAAGAACGCAACGTCGATCTAAGTATGGTGCAAAACGCCCAAAGAAGTAAAACAAAAAACTTTTTTTAAAGAGAAGACATGAGAAAAAGACAGGCAAAAAAGAGACCTCTTTTACCAGATCCAAAATTTAATGATCAGTTAGTGACTCGTTTCGTTAACATGATGATGTGGGATGGTAAAAAATCTGTAGCGTTTAAGATTTTCTACGACGCAATGGAGGTAGTAGAGGAAAAAAAGCAGGATGACGAAAAATCTGCTTTAGAAGTATGGAAAGAAGCGTTATCAAATGTGATGCCTCACGTAGAAGTGAGAAGTCGTCGTGTTGGTGGTGCTACATTTCAGATACCAATGCAAATACGTCCAGACCGTAAGGTGTCAACTGCAATGAAGTGGTTAATATCTTTCGCTCGTAAGCGTAATGAAAAATCTATGGCCAATAAGCTTGCTGCAGAAATTCTTGCAGCTGCAAAAGAAGAAGGTGCTGCCGTTAAAAAGCGTACAGACACTCACAAAATGGCGGAAGCAAACAAAGCATTCTCTCACTTTAGATTCTAAAAAACCAAAATGGCACAAAGAGATTTAAAATATACAAGAAATATAGGAATTGCTGCTCATATTGATGCTGGTAAAACAACAACAACAGAGCGTGTTCTTTTTTATACAGGTGTAAGTCATAAAATTGGAGAAGTACATGATGGTGCTGCTACAATGGACTGGATGGAGCAAGAGCAGGAGCGTGGTATTACCATTACATCTGCTGCTACAACATGTACTTGGAATTTTCCAAGACATCAAGGACAAGATCTTCCAGATACAAAGCCTTATCACTTTAATATTATTGATACTCCAGGTCACGTAGACTTTACAGTAGAGGTAAACCGTTCATTAAGAGTTCTTGATGGTTTGGTATTCCTTTTTTCAGCAGTTGATGGTGTTGAGCCGCAATCTGAAACTAACTGGAGATTAGCAGATAACTACAAAGTACCACGTATTGGGTTTGTTAATAAAATGGACCGTCAAGGATCTAACTTCTTGGCAGTTTGTCAGCAGGTACGTGATATGTTAAAGTCTAACGCTGTGCCAATTGTATTGCCAATTGGTGAAGAGATGGACTTTAAAGGTATTGTAGATTTAGTGTCTAACAAAGCAATTGTATGGCACGATGAAACTCAAGGAGCTACTTTCGATGAGATTGAGATTCCTGAGGATATGAAAGAAGAAGTAAAAAAATACAGAGCTGAGCTAATTGAAGCTGTTGCTGAGTATGATGAGGAGTTAATGGAGAAATTCTTCGAAGATGAAGACTCTATTACAGAAGATGAAGTTCACGCAGCATTGCGTGAAGCGGTAATGGATATGGCTATCATACCAATGATATGTGGTTCTGCATTTAAGAATAAAGGTGTACAGTTCTTATTAGATGGTGTATGTCGTTACTTGCCTTCTCCGGTAGATAAGGAAGGTATTGTAGGAGTAAATCCAGATACAGAAAAAGAAGAACTTCGTAAGCCAGATGTTAAGGCACCATTTGCTGCTTTAGCATTTAAGATTGCTACAGATCCTTTCGTAGGACGTTTAGCATTCTTCCGTTCTTATTCAGGACGTTTAGATGCTGGTTCTTATGTATTGAATAACCGTTCTGGTAAAAAAGAACGTATTTCTAGAATATATCAGATGCACTCTAATAAGCAAAACGCAATCGATTTTATCGAAGCTGGAGATATTGGAGCGGCTGTAGGATTTAAAGATATTAAAACAGGTGATACGTTGTCTGCAGAAGATGCGCCTATCGTTTTAGAATCTATGGACTTTCCAGATCCTGTAATTGGTATTGCGGTTGAGCCTAAAACTAAGGCAGATGTAGATAAATTAGGTATGGCTTTAGCTAAATTAGCTGAAGAAGATCCAACATTCCAAGTAAGAACAGATGAGGCTTCAGGTCAAACTGTTATTTCTGGAATGGGAGAATTACACCTAGATATTATTGTAGATCGTCTTAAAAGAGAATTTAAGGTAGAAGTAAGTCAAGGTCAGCCTCAGGTAGAGTACAAAGAAGCTGTTACAAGAGCTAACGAGCACAGAGAGGTTTATAAGAAGCAATCTGGTGGTCGTGGTAAATTTGCTGACATTGTTTTTGAAATGGGTCCTGTAGATTCAGATTTTGAAGGCGAAGGCTTACAGTTTGTAGATCAAATTAAAGGTGGTCGTATTCCTAAGGAATTCATACCATCTGTACAAAAAGGATTTACTGAAGCAATGAAGTCTGGACCACTAGCTGGTTTCCAAATGGATACTTTAAAAGTAACACTTAAAGATGGATCTTTCCACCCTGTGGATTCTGATCAACTTTCTTTTGAGTTGGCTGCAAAAATGGGTTATAAAGCTGCGTCTAAAGGTGCAGGTTCTGTTATCCTTGAGCCAATTATGAAGCTTGAAGTTATTACTCCAGAAGAAAATATGGGTGATATCGTAGGTGACCTTAACCGTCGTCGTGGTCAAGTAAGTGATATGTCTGATAGAGCAGGAGCTAAAGTTGTAAAAGCAACAGTGCCATTATCTGAAATGTTTGGTTATGTAACTACATTAAGAACATTATCATCTGGTCGTGCTACATCAACTATGGAATTCTCTCACTACGATCAAACACCTTCAAACATATCTGAAGAAGTTATCGCAGCAACTAAAGGAACAGCAAACGACTAATATCAAGGAAAATGAGTCAGAAAATCAGAATAAAATTAAAGTCTTACGATCACAACTTGGTAGATAAATCAGCTGAGAAGATTGTAAAAACGGTAAAAAGTACTGGAGCTGTAGTAACAGGGCCAATTCCTTTACCTACACATAAAAAAATATTTACAGTATTGCGTTCACCGCACGTAAATAAAAAGTCTAGAGAGCAATTTCAGTTAAGCTCTTATAAAAGACTGTTAGATATTTATAGCTCTTCATCTAAAACTATTGATGCTCTTATGAAATTAGAGCTTCCTAGTGGAGTTGAAGTAGAGATAAAAGTTTAACTTTTATGTCAAAAGAGTTTAAGTAACTCTTTAACATGTCCCAAGCTTGTTAGCAAGGGAAAAACGGAATCAAAAAAAATCAACAGGGTTGAAGTTTTTTGACCCTGTTGTTTTATTAGAAGGAAAGTCCTTCAAATTAATAAGTAATAGTAATTTATAATTAATAAATATGTCTGGGTTAATAGGAAAGAAAATCGGCATGACCAGCATTTTTGACGAAAACGGGAAGAATATTCCTTGTACAGTCATTCAAGCTGGACCTTGTGTCGTTACCCAAGTCAGAACCTCTGAGGTTGACGGGTACAAAGCTCTTCAACTTGGTTTCGATGACAAGGCAGATAAACGTGCATCTAATGCGGCTGTAGGCCACTTTAAGAAAGCAGGAACATCGCCTAAGTACAAAGTCGCGGAATTCAAGAAATTTGAAGATGATTTCAATTTAGGTGACAGTGTAACTGTCGAAATGTTTAAAGAAGGCGAGTTCGTTGATGTTTCCGGTACCTCTAAAGGTAAAGGATTTCAAGGTGTTGTAAAGCGTCACGGTTTTGGTGGTGTTGGTCAAGCAACTCACGGTCAACATAACCGTTTAAGAGCTCCTGGTTCTATTGGTGCGGCTTCTTACCCTGCAAGAGTTTTCAAGGGTATGAAAATGGCTGGCCAAATGGGTAACGAGAAAGTTAAAGTTCAAAATTTAAGAGTACTTAAAGTTGTTGCAGACAAAAACCTTATAGTAGTTAAAGGTGCTGTTCCTGGACACAAGAACTCTTATGTAACGATTCAGAAGTAATGGAGATAGCAGTTTTAGATATCAAAGGAAAAGAAATAGGTAGAAAGGTTACTCTTTCTGACGCTGTTTTCGGTATTGAGCCAAATGAACATGCTGTTTACCTAGATGTAAAGCAACACTTAGCTAACAAGCGTCAAGGTACGCATAAAGCTAAAGAACGTGCTGAAATCGCTGGTAGTACACGCAAAATCAAGAAACAAAAAGGAACTGGTACAGCACGTGCAGGTAGTATTAAATCTCCTGTATTTAGAGGTGGTGGACGTATATTTGGTCCAAGACCAAGAAATTACAGTTTCAAATTAAATAAGAAACAGAAGCAATTAGCGCGTAGATCTGCGTTATCACAAAAAGCTCAAGACAATGCAATTGTAATTGTTGAGAACTTTTCATTTGACGCTCCAAAGACTAAAAACTATATTGATTTCTTAACTAATTTAGGGATAGAAAACAATAAATCGCTGATAGTCTTGGGAGATACAAATAAAAACGTATATTTGTCTTCGCGAAATTTTAAAGGCTCTAATGTCGTAACTGTTTCAGAATTAAACACTTACAAAATAATGAATTCTCAAAGTTTAGTGCTTTTAGAAGGTTCATTAGAAGAAATTGAGTCAAACTTAAGTTAAACAATCGTCATGAGCATCTTGATAAAACCAATTATTACAGAAAAGGCGACCCGTTTAAGTGAGCTAGAAAATAGCTTTACTTTTGAGGTTGCTAAGACGGCAAACAGAATCCAGATTAAGGAAGCTGTTGAAAGTACTTATGGCGTTAATGTAGACCAAGTAAGAACTTTAAATGTACGTCCAGACCGCAGAACGCGATATACCAAAACTGGTATCGTGACTGGTAAAACTTCAGCTTATAAAAAAGCAGTAGTTAAGGTTGCAGACGGAGATACAATAGATTTATATAGCAATCTTTAAGACTAAAAAATGTCAGTAAGAAAATTAAAACCAATAACACCAGGACAGCGTTTTAGAGTTGTTAACGGAAATGATGCCGTAACAACTGATAAGCCGGAAAAAAGCCTTTTGGCTCCGAGAAAAAGATCTGGTGGTAGAAACAATTCTGGTCGTATGACCATGCGTTACCGTGGTGGTGGTGCAAAAAGACGTTACCGTATCATTGATTTCAAACGTAATAAGTTTGATCAAGCTGGTACAGTAGAATCAATTCAGTATGACCCTAACAGAACAGCATTTATTGCTTTGTTGAGTTATGCAGATGGTGAGAAAAGATATATCATTGCGCAAAACGGACTAGAAGTTGGGCAAGAGGTAATTTCAAGTCAAGATTTCTTGGCTCCAGAAATTGGAAACTCTATGCCGTTATCTTCAATTCCTTTAGGTACTGTAATTTCTTGTATAGAATTACATCCTGGTCAAGGAGCTGTTATGGCTCGTAGTGCTGGTACTTTTGCTCAGTTAATGGCAAGAGATGGTAAGTATGCAACTGTTAAGTTGCCATCTGGAGAGGTTAGAATGATTTTGTCTGTTTGTAAAGCTACAATAGGAGCGGTATCTAACTCTGATCATCAGTTAATCGTATCTGGTAAAGCAGGTCGTTCAAGATGGTTAGGTAGAAGACCAAGAACTCGTCCAGTAGTGATGAACCCAGTTGATCACCCAATGGGTGGTGGTGAAGGTAAATCTTCTGGAGGACACCCAAGATCACGTAATGGTATACCTGCAAAAGGCTATAAGACACGTTACAAGAAGAAAGCGAGTAACAGATTTATCGTTGAACGCAGAAAAACTAGAAAGAAAAAATAAGATATGGCACGTTCATTAAAAAAAGGACCTTACGTTCACTATAAATTAGAGAGAAAGGTAGCTCAAAATGTGGATAGCGGTAAAAAGACAGTTATTAAGACTTGGTCTAGAGCCTCTATGATAACTCCAGATTTTGTAGGACAAACTATAGGAGTACATAATGGGAAGCAATTTATACCTGTTTATGTTACTGAGAATATGGTAGGTCATAAGCTTGGAGAATTTTCACCAACACGTTCTTTTAGAGGACACGTAGGTGCGAAAAATAAAGGAAAAAAATAATAGGCTATGGGAGTTCGTAAAAGAGAAAGAGCAGAGCAAATGAAAGAGGCTAAGAAAAGCTTAGCTATTGCAAAGTTGAATAACTGCCCTACATCACCTCGTAAAATGAGAATCGTTGCAGATTTAGTTAGAGGTAAAGATGTAGAACAAGCACTATATATTTTGAAGTTTAACAGTAAGGAAGCTTCAAGAAGATTAGAGAAATTATTACTTTCTGCCATTTCAAATTGGCAAGCAAAGAATGAGGATGCTAGTGTAGAAGAGGCTGAGTTATTTGTACAAGAGATTAGAGTGGATGGTGGTAGTATGTTAAAAAGACTACGTCCAGCACCACAAGGTCGTGCACATAGAATAAGAAAACGCTCAAACCACGTAACAATGGTTGTAGGAGCTAAAAATAATACACAAAGCTAAGTTAGATATGGGACAGAAAACAAATCCAATCGGTAATAGACTTGGTATCATTAGAGGTTGGGAATCCAACTGGTACGGAGGAAATGACTACGGTGATAAACTTGCCGAAGACGATAAGATTAGAAAGTACATCCATGCACGTCTTTCTAAAGCTAGTGTGTCAAGAGTAATTATTGAGCGTACGCTTAAACTTGTAACCGTTACTATCACTACTGCTAGACCTGGTATTATTATCGGTAAAGGTGGTCAAGAGGTAGACAAGTTAAAAGAAGAGCTTAAGAAATTAACTGGTAAAGAAGTACAGATTAATATCTTTGAGATTAAAAGACCTGAGTTAGATGCTCATCTTGTTGGAGCTAGTGTTGCTAGACAAGTTGAAAACAGAATCTCTTACCGTCGTGCAATCAAGATGGCTATTGCGGCTGCAATGCGAATGAATGCAGAAGGTATTAAGATCCAGATTGCAGGACGTCTTAACGGAGCTGAAATGGCACGTGTAGAGTCTTATAAAGAAGGACGTATTCCTTTATCTACTTTTAGAGCCGATATTGACTATGCTTTAGTTGAAGCTCAAACTACTTATGGTAAGTTGGGTATTAAAGTATGGATCATGAAAGGTGAAGTTTACGGAAAGAGAGAGCTTTCTCCATTAGTAGGCCTTGAAAAGCAAGGTGGTAAATCTGGTGGTCAAAGAGGAAAATCTCGTCGTAGAAAATAATTATTTTAAAGTAAAGAGCAATGTTACAGCCTAAAAGAACAAAATACCGCAAGCAGCAAAAGGGTCGTATGAAGGGCTTAGCCCAAAGAGGACACAGATTGTCAAGTGGTACATTTGGATTAAAGTCTTTAGACTCAAGCTTCATCACAGCTAGACAGATTGAGGCGGCACGTATTGCAGCTACTCGTTATATGAAAAGAGAAGGTTCTATCTGGATTATGATATTCCCAGATAAGCCAATTACTAAAAAACCTCTTGAAGTACGTATGGGTAAAGGTAAAGGTGCAGTTGAATATTGGGCAGCAGTAGTAAAACCTGGTAGAATCATGTTTGAACTTGGTGGTGTTAATATGGAAACAGCAAAAGAGGCATTACGCCTTGCAGCACAGAAACTTCCAGTAAGAACAAAGTTTATTGTCTCTAGAGATTACGATTATAAAGACTAAGTTATGAGCGTTATGAAACAACCACAAGTAAGAGAAGCTTCAACAGAAGAGCTACAAGAAGAACTTGTAAAGTCTAAGAAAGCATATTCAGAATTAAGAATGGCGCATAGCCTTTCTCCTCTGGAAAACCCTATGCAGTTAAGAAGTATGAGAAAGTCTATTGCAAGAATTGCAACAGAGTTAACAAAAAGAGAACTAAACGCTTAATTCTGATGGAAATGGAAAAAAGAAATTTAAGAAAAGAGCGTGTTGGTGTTGTTACAAGTAATAAGATGCAGAAATCTATAGTGGTTTCTGAAATTAAGAAAGTAAAACACCCTATGTACGGAAAATTCGTTTTAAAAACGAAAAAGTATGTAGCGCACGACGAAACAAACGATTGCAACGAAGGTGATACTGTAAGAATTATGGAAACTCGCCCAATGAGCAAATCGAAATGTTGGAGATTAGTAGAAATCATTGAAAGAGCTAAATAATGTTACAACAAGAATCTAGATTAAGAGTAGCAGACAATACAGGAGCAAAAGAAGTTTTGACTATCCGTGTATTGGGAGGTACCAAACGCAGATATGCGTCTGTAGGAGATAAAATTGTTGTCAGTGTAAAAGAGGCAACACCAAACGGTGGAATTAAAAAAGGTGCCGTTTCTACAGCAGTAGTTGTACGTACTAAGAAAGAAGTTCGTAGACCAGACGGTTCATATATCCGTTTTGATGACAATGCATGTGTATTGTTGAATCCTACTGGTGAGATGAGAGGAACACGTGTCTTTGGACCTGTTGCTAGAGAACTTCGTGATAAGCAGTTCATGAAAATTGTATCACTAGCGCCAGAGGTGCTGTAATTGAAACAAAAGATGGCAACAAAGTTGAAAATAAAAGTAGGAGACACTGTAAGAGTAATTGCTGGTGCAAGCAAAGGACAGGAAGGAAAAATCCAGAAAGTTCTTGTTGAAAAAAACAAAGCAATTGTTGAAGGTGTTAACCTTGTAAAGAAACACGAGAAGCCTAGTGCATCTAGTCCTCAAGGTGGTATCAAAGAAAAAGAAGCAGCTATTCATATCTCTAATCTGTCATTAATAGACGGTAATGGAAAAACTACACGTGTAGGATATAGAATGGAAGATGGTAAAAAAGTAAGGTTTGCAAAAACCACAAACGACACTATTTAGTTATGAGTTACGTACCGAGACTAAAAACAGAATATAATGAGCGCGTTATCGCTGCTCTTAAGGAAGAGTTTAGCTATGGCAATATCATGGAAGTGCCAAAACTTACTAAGATAGTTGTAAGTAGAGGTGTTGGTGGAGCAGTAGCTGACAAAAAGTTAATTGATCATGCAATTGATGAATTAACTGCAATAACTGGTCAAAAAGCAGTATCTACTATATCTAAAAAGGATGTCGCTAACTTTAAACTACGTAAGGGAATGCCTATTGGTGTTAAAGTTACGTTGAGAGGTGAGCGTATGTATGAATTTTTAGACCGTTTTATAACTTCTGCACTTCCACGTGTTAGAGATTTTAACGGAATTAAAGCTACAGGTTTTGATGGTAGAGGTAACTACAATTTAGGAGTTACAGAGCAGATTATTTTTCCAGAAATAGATATTGATAAGGTAAATAAAATTGCAGGTATGGATATTACATTCGTTACAACTGCAAATACAGACAAAGAAGCAAAATCATTGTTAGTAGAATTAGGTTTACCTTTTAAAAAGAATTAATTATGGCTAAAGAATCAATGAAAGCACGCGAAAGAAAGCGTGAAAAGATGGTAGAAAAGTATGCAGAAAAGCGCAAGGCTCTTAAAGAAGCTGGAGATTATGATGCATTACAAAAATTACCTAAAGATGCCTCACCTGTTCGTTTACACAATCGTTGTAAAATTACAGGAAGACCTAAGGGTTATATGAGACAATTTGGTCTTTCACGTGTAATGTTTCGTGAAATGGCAAATAAAGGTTTAATTCCAGGTGTTAAAAAAGCATCTTGGTAATTCCTGCAAAAGCAGAAAAATTATATAAATTGGTGGAAGGTTCTATTTAAGAAAACCATCACCGCAATTTCATACAGATGAATACAGACGTAATCGCAGATTACCTTACAAGAATTAGAAATGCAAATGCTGCAAACCATCGTGTTGTAGAAATTCCTGCATCTAATCTTAAGAAAGAAATTACAAAAATTCTTTTTGATCAAGGTTTTATCCTTAGTTATAAGTTTGAAGATACAACTGCTCAAGGTAGTATTAAGATAGCTTTAAAATATGACAAGGTTACTAAAGAACCAGTTATTAAAAAGATTCAAAGAATTAGTAAACCAGGTTTACGTAAGTACGCAGGTTCACAAGAAGTTCCTAGAATCCTTAACGGATTAGGAGTTGCTATTGTCTCTACATCTCATGGTGTAATGACAGACAAACAAGCTCGTAAGGAGAATGTTGGTGGTGAAGTACTTTGCTACGTATACTAAGTTAATAATACCAATTAAAAGGTAAAACAATGTCAAGAATAGGTAACAGTCCAGTGACGATCCCAGATGGCGTAACCGTTAGCTTAAATGATAACGTAATTACAGTTAAAGGAAAGTTAGGCGAGCTCCATCAAGAGATTAAGGATATCAATGTAAAAGTTGAGGATAACGAAGTTATCTTGGAGCGTCCTTCAGAATTAAAAGACCATAAATCTAAACACGGTTTATATCGTGCTTTAATTCAGAATATGGTTGAAGGTGTATCACAAGGGTTCACTAAAAAATTAGAATTGGTTGGTGTAGGTTATAGAGCCTCAAACCAAGGTCAAAAGCTTGATTTAGCAATTGGTTTCTCTCACAATATTGTGTTAGACCTTGCTCCAGAAATTAAAGTTGAGACAGTATCTGAGAAAGGTAAAAACCCAATAGTGATTTTAACATCTTTCGACAAACAATTAGTAGGACAAGTTGCGGCTAAGATCCGTGCGTTCCGTAAGCCAGAACCTTATAAAGGAAAAGGTATTAAGTTTGTAGGAGAACAAATAAGAAGAAAAGCAGGTAAGTCTGCATAATTATTCAGTATTATGGCATTTTCAAGAGAAACAAGAAGACTTAGAATTAGAAGAAGAATACGCAAAAATTTAAGCGGTACACCTAGCCGTCCAAGATTAGCAGTATTTAGAAGCAATAAAGAAATTTACGCTCAAATTATTGATGATGTAAATGAAACTACTTTAGCTTCAGCTTCTTCTAGAGATAAAGAAGTTAACGCAGAAGGCACCGGTATGGAGGTTGCTGCTGCAGTAGGAAAAGCAATTGCAGAGAAAGCTACAAAAGCTGGTATCGAAGCAGTTGCATTTGATAGAGGTGGTTACTTATACCACGGTAGAGTTAAATCATTAGCAGACGGTGCACGCGAAGCCGGACTTAAATTCTAAATTATGTATCAGAAGTATAAAAATGTAGAGCTTGTTAAACCAAGCGGATTAGAGTTAAAAGATCGTTTAGTAGGCGTACAACGTGTAACTAAAGTTACTAAAGGTGGTAGAGCATTCGGTTTTTCTGCAATTGTAGTTGTAGGAGATGAATCTGGTGTTGTAGGACAAGGTTTAGGAAAATCTAAAGAAGTTTCTGAAGCTATTTCTAAAGCAGTAGAAGATGCAAAGAAAAACTTAGTACGTATTCCTCTTAATAAAGGAACACTACCACACGAGCAAAAGGGTAAATATGGTGGAGCTAGAGTATTGCTTATGCCTGCAGCAACCGGTACAGGAGTAATTGCTGGTGGTGCAATACGTGCAGTATTAGAAGCAGTTGGTGTACATGATGTATTATCAAAGAACCAAGGTTCATCAAACCCACATAACGTGGTAAAAGCAACTTTTGATGCATTATTACAATTACGTAGTGCAGATACAATTGCAAAACAACGTGGTGTCTCTTTAGACAAAGTATTTAACGGATAATTCTTAGGAACAATGGGAAAGATTAAAGTAACCAAAGTAAGAAGCGACATTAAAAGACCAAAAGACCAAAAGCTTACATTAAGAGCATTGGGTCTTAGAAGAATAGGTCAAGTAGTCGAGCACGAGGATACACCAAACATCCTTGGAATGGTAAATAAAGTGTCTCACTTAGTTTCTGTAGAAGAAGCATAACACATTACAAATGGAATTACACAAACTAAGACCTGCAGAAGGGTCAGTTAAAAATAAAGCTAAGCGCAAAGGTCGTGGTCAAGGTACCGGTAAAGGTGGTACTTCAACTCGTGGTCATAAAGGTGCAAAGTCACGTTCAGGATACTCTAAAAAAGTTGGTTTTGAAGGTGGACAAATGCCATTACAGCGTCGTGTTCCTAAGTTTGGTTTTACAAACAGAAACCGAGTGGAATACAAAGGAATTAATCTAGATACACTTCAAGAGTATGTTGATTCAGGTCGCATTACAGATGAAGTAACTTTAGATGTTCTTGTTGAGAATCGTTTGGCAAATAGAAAAGATCTAGTAAAAATTATGGGTCGTGGTGAATTAAAAACAGCATTAAAAATATCTGTTCACAAATTCACGAAGACAGCTAAAGATGCTATCGAAAAAGCTGGCGGAGAAGCTACAACCTTATAATATATACACCTTATGAAATTTATCCAAACTTTAAAAAATATCTGGAAGATTGAGGAACTTAAAAACAGAATCCTTGTAACACTTGGTTTGTTATTAGTTTACCGTTTTGGTGCTCAAGTTGTTTTACCAGGTATTGATGCTGATCAACTTGGTCAGTTTTCTGGAAATTTTGCAGGTGGCGGTATTGGAGGCCTTTTAGATGCTTTTACTGGAGGTGCATTTTCTAATGCTTCAATTTTTGCATTAGGTATTATGCCTTACATTTCAGCATCTATTGTTGTACAGTTAATGGGTATTGCTATACCTTACTTACAAAAGCTTCAAAAGGATGGAGAAAGCGGAAGACGTAAAATTAATCAAATTACAAGATGGTTAACAATTGCAATATGTTTGGTGCAAGCACCAGGTTATTTAGCAAGTTTACCAGCATTAGGTGTGCCAACAGAAGCCTTTGTATTAGGATTAACATTCCAATTTTACTTTACATCTGTTATTATCTTAGTTACAGGAACAATATTTGCAATGTGGCTAGGTGAAAAAATTACAGATAAGGGTATAGGAAATGGTATATCATTATTAATTATGGTTGGTATTATTGCTACTCTACCACAAGCATTTGCACAAGAATGGGTGTCTAGAGTAAATCAATCTAACGGTGGTCTAATAATGATCCTTATAGAGCTAGTAATTTGGTTCTTTATCATATTTGCTTCAGTAATGTTAGTAATGGCTGTGCGACAAATTCAAGTACAATATGCTAGAAGAACACAATCTGGAGGATATGAAAAAGATGTTTTTGGTTCACGCCAATTTATACCACTAAAATTAAATGCATCTGGTGTAATGCCTATCATTTTTGCTCAAGCAATTATGTTTATACCAGCAGCAGTAGCAGGATTATCAGAGTCTGAAACGTCTCAAGGTGTTGCAGCAGCATTTAGTGATATCTTCGGATTTTGGTATAATTTAGTATTTGCGTTATTAATCATTGTATTTACGTACTTTTACACCGCAATTACAGTACCTACTAATAAGATTGCAGATGATTTAAAGAGAAGTGGAGGTTTCATACCAGGAATAAGACCTGGAACAGAAACTTCTGAATACTTAGACAAGATTATGTCTCAAATTACACTTCCAGGATCTATTTTCCTTGCACTAATTGCTATTTTTCCAGCAATTGTAGGAGGATTATTAGGTATTCAACAAGGTTGGGCATTGTTCTTTGGAGGAACATCACTATTAATTATGGTTGGTGTTGCAATAGATACAATGCAGCAAATAAACTCGTACTTGTTGAACAGGCATTATGACGGGTTAATGAAAACAGGTAAGAATAGAAAAGCAGTAGCATAAATTATGGCAAAACAACCGCCGATAGAACAAGACGGAACAATAATAGAAGCACTTTCGAACGCGATGTTTCGTGTAGAGTTAGAAAATGAGCATGTGGTAACGGCTCATATATCTGGAAAGATGCGTATGCACTACATAAAATTATTACCAGGAGATAAAGTAAAATTAGAAATGAGCCCTTACGATTTAACAAAGGCTCGTATAACTTATAGATACTAAACATTCATTATGAAAGTTAGAGCATCCATTAAAAAGAGAAGTGCCGACTGCAAAATTGTACGCAGAAAAGGCAGATTGTACGTGATTAACAAAAAGAATCCTAGATTCAAACAAAGACAAGGATAATTATGGCAAGAATTGCAGGTGTTGATATACCAAAACAAAAGCGAGGAGTTATAGCATTAACCTATATCTTCGGAATTGGCAGAAGTAGAGCCCAAGAAGTTCTTAAGAATGCTAATGTAAGTGAAGACAAAAAAGTATCAGACTGGAATGATGAGGAAATCAGTAGAATTCGTCAGCAGGTAGGTCAGTTCACTATTGAAGGTGAATTACGTACAGAAGTGTCTTTAAGCATTAAGCGTTTAATGGATATTGGTTGTTATCGTGGTATTCGCCACAGAAGTGGTTTACCATTACGTGGTCAGCGTACTAAGAACAACTCTCGTACTCGTAAAGGAAAACGTAAAACTGTTGCTAACAAGAAGAAGGCAACTAAATAATAAGTAGTAATGGCAAAACAAGTAAAAGGTAAAGCTGGTGCAGCTAAAGCCAAAGCTAGAAAACGTAAAGTTGCTGTTGAAGCATTTGGAGAAGCACATATCTCTGCATCTTTCAACAACATTATCGTTTCTTTAACCAATAAGAAAGGTGATGTAATCTCTTGGTCTTCTGCAGGTAAGATGGGCTTTAGAGGATCTAAGAAAAACACTCCTTACGCTGCTCAATTAGCAGCAGAAGATGCAAGTGGTGTTGCTCATGAAGCTGGTTTACGTAAAGTAAAAGTATATGTGAAAGGTCCTGGAAATGGTAGAGAATCTGCTATCCGTTCTATTCACAATGCAGGAATTGAAGTAACAGAAATTATTGATGTTACTCCAATGCCTCACAATGGTTGTCGTCCACCAAAAAGACGTCGAGTTTAATAAATATCAATAGTAAAAGACCTAAGACTGTCGAAGGATTAACTTTAGACCTTAATTCATAGTCTCTTTTACACAAACTTTAGAAATGGCAAGATATACTGGTCCAAAAACTAAGATAGCTCGTAAATTTGGCGAAGCTATTTTCGGAGAAGATAAATCTTTTGAAAAAAGAAATTATCCTCCAGGTCAACACGGTAATAACCGTCGTCGTGGCAAAAAATCTGAGTACGCTATACAATTAGCAGAAAAGCAAAAAGCAAAATATACTTACGGTATATTAGAGCGTCAATTTAGAGGATTATTTAAGAAAGCAACAGCTGCAACAGGTATTACTGGTGAGGTGTTGTTACAACTTTGTGAGTCTCGTCTAGATAACGTTGTTTACCGTATGGGAATTTCTCCTTCTCGTCCAGGTGCTAGACAATTAGTATCACACAGACACATAACTGTAAATGGTGAGTTAGTAAATATTCCTTCTTACCAACTTAAAGCTGGTGATGTTGTAGGTGTAAGAGAGAAATCTAAATCTTTAGATGCTATCCAATCATCTTTATCAAACAACTCTACTGTTTACGAATGGATAACTTGGAATAACGAAAAGAAAGAAGGTACTTACGTAAGTGTGCCAGGAAGAGTTCAGATTCCAGAGAACATTAATGAGCAATTCATCGTCGAATTATACTCTAAATAATATTTAATCCATTGGTATTGGGCCAAAGGGTTTTTAAGTATTCTTCAAACTTTTAAACCGCGCAACCTAATAACAATTAAAACGAAGACACAAAAATGGCAATATTAAATTTTCAGAAGCCCGATAAAGTAATCATGATTGATTCAACCGATTTCGAAGGTAAATTCGAATTTCGTCCGTTGGAGCCTGGTTATGGTTTAACAGTAGGTAATGCACTAAGACGTGTATTATTATCTTCTTTAGAAGGTTTCGCAATTTCTTCTGTACGTGTTGAAGGTGTAGATCATGAATTTTCTACAATTTCAGGTGTTGTTGAAGATGTAACTGAAATCATATTAAATTTAAAACAAGTACGTTTTAAAAGACAAATTGACGAAGTAGACAATGAAACTGTAACTATGAATATTTCTGGTCAAGAGCAGTTAACTGCTGGTGATTTTCAGAAATTCATTTCAGGATTCCAAGTATTGAATCCAGATATGGTAATTTGTAATATGGACAAAAAAGTGAACCTTAATATAGAAATTACTATAGAAAAAGGACGCGGATATGTACCAGCAGAAGAAAACAAGAAAAGTAACGCACCAATAGGTACAATTTTCACAGATTCTATCTTTACACCTATAAAAAATGTAAAGTATAGTATTGAAAACTACCGTGTTGAGCAAAAGACAGATTACGAAAAGTTAGTTTTTGAAATCCAAACAGATGGTTCAATCCATCCTAAAGATGCTTTAACTGAAGCTGCTAAGACTTTAATACATCACTTTATGTTATTTAGTGATGAGCGCATCACCTTAGAGGCAGATGAGATTGCTCAAACTGAAACTTATGATGAAGAGTCTTTACATATGCGTCAGTTATTAAAGACTAAGTTAGTAGATATGGATCTTTCTGTACGTGCACTTAATTGCCTTAAAGCTGCAGAAGTAGATTCATTAGGAGACTTAGTTTCTTATAATAAGAACGATTTAATGAAGTTTAGAAACTTCGGTAAAAAGTCTTTAACAGAATTAGAAGAACTTGTAAACAACAAGGGACTTAATTTTGGAATGGATCTTTCAAAATATAAATTAGATAAAGATTAGTAATACATCATATTTTGCTCCTTTAAAAATAAGTTGCAGCAAGATGATGATTTAAACAACCTGTCATGAGACACAGAAAAAAAGGAAATCACTTAGGACGTAAAACAGCTCATAGAAAAGCTATGTTAGCTAATATGGCTTGTTCCCTAATTGAGCACAAAAGAATAAATACAACTGTTGCTAAAGCTAAAGCTTTAAAAATGTTTGTAGAGCCTTTAGTAACAAAATCTAAGGAAGATACTACCCACAGCCGTCGTTTAGTATTTAGTAAATTGCGTAATAAATATGCAGTAACTGAATTATTTAGAGACGTAGCACCAAAAGTAGGAGATCGTCCAGGTGGTTATACACGTATTATTAAGCTTGGAAACAGACTTGGTGATAACGCTGATATGGCAATGATTGAGTTGGTTGACTTTAATGAGCTTTATACTGCTGGTAAACCAGAAAAGAAAACTCGTAGAAGTCGTCGTGGTGGAGGTAGCAAAACTGCTGCAGCTGCAACAGAAACTAAAGCAAACAAAGAAGAAGAGTAATAATGACTCGACACTTAGTTATATAGGAAAAAAGGATAAGTTGAAAAACTTGTCCTTTTTTTTTGACTCATATTTAAAACAAACCCAAAACAATATTTGGTTTTTATATTTTTGCAAAACTTTAATGAAAACATACTATGAGATATCAAGATCATAAACCCGCATTAATTTTATTGGCAGATGGCACCATTTTTCATGGTAAATCTGTAGGAAACGTAGAAGGCACCACTTTTGGCGAAGTGTGCTTTAATACTGGTATGACTGGTTACCAAGAAATCTTTACAGACCCATCTTATTTTGGTCAGATTATGGTAACTACCAATGCTCATATTGGTAACTACGGTACTTTTTCTGATGATGTAGAAAGTGACGATATTAAAATTGCTGGCTTAGTTTGCCGTAATTTTAGTTATAATTTTTCAAGACAACGTAGTGATATGTCTCTTGAGCAGTTTTTAAAAGAAAACAACTTATTATCTATCTCGAACGTAGACACTCGTGCTCTTGTTGCATACATAAGAGATAATGGCGCTATGAATGCTGTAATTTCAACACGTGTAAATGAAATAGACGCTCTTAAAAAAGAATTGGCAGAAGTTCCTACAATGGCTGGTTTAGAGCTTGCATCTAAGGTGTCTACTAAAGAGCCGTATTTTATTGGAGAGAAAGATGCAAAATATAAAATCGCTGCTTTAGACATTGGAGTAAAGAAAAACATACTTAGAAACTTAGCTAAAAGAGATTGTTACGTTAAGGTTTTTCCATACAATTCTACATACGAGGAGATGAGTAAATTTAATCCAGACGGATATTTCTTGTCTAATGGACCTGGAGATCCAGAACCATTAAAAGATGCCATAATTTTAGCTAAGATAATTATTGAAAAGAACAAACCTTTGTTTGGTATTTGTTTAGGGCATCAAGTTATAGGATTGGCAATTGGAGTTTCAACCTATAAAATGCATAATGGTCATCGTGGAATAAATCATCCTATTAAAAACCTTACTTCGGGTAAAGGAGAAATTACATCTCAAAACCATGGGTTCGCGATTAATATTGAGGAAGCAGAAAATCATCCAGATATCGAAGTTACTCATCGCCATCTCAATGATAATACTATTGCAGGCTTAAAACATAAATCTAAAAACTGCTTTTCTGTACAATACCATCCAGAAGCAAGTCCAGGTCCAAATGACGCGACATATTTGTTTGATGATTTTATTACATTAATAGAAAATTCAAAACCAGTAACTGCTTAAGGCGAAAACGTTATAGGTTAAAGCCTATAAAAAATAGTTATTTTAAAGATCCTTTTCTGTAATTTTCAGAAAAATAGAACCTATAAATTATGAGTATAATAATTGATATTAGAGCAAGACAAATATTTGATTCAAGAGGAAACCCAACGGTAGAGGTAGATGTTATTACAGAAAACGGTGTGCTTGGCCGTGCAGCAGTTCCTTCAGGAGCTTCAACTGGAGAGCACGAAGCGGTAGAGTTACGTGATGGTGGTAAAGCATATATGGGTAAAGGCGTGCAAAAAGCTGTTGATAACGTAAACTCAATCATTGCTCAAGAGTTAATGGGTGTTTCTGTTTTTGAGCAGGAATATATCGATAAACAAATGTGTGAGATAGATGGTACAGCTAACAAATCTAAGCTAGGAGCTAATGCTATTTTAGGAGTATCATTGGCTGTTGCAAAAGCTGCCGCAAATGAATTAAACTTACCATTGTATAGATATGTTGGTGGCGTAGCTGCTAAAACACTGCCAGTACCAATGATGAATATCATAAATGGCGGCTCACATAGTGATGCACCAATTGCTTTTCAAGAATTTATGGTAATGCCTGTTAAAGCAAAAAACTTTACGCATGCAATGCAAATGGGTTCTGAAATATTTCATAACCTTAAAAAAGTACTTCACGAAAGAAATTTAAGCACGGCAGTAGGAGATGAAGGAGGTTTTGCGCCAACTTTAGATGGTACAGAAGATGCTTTAGACAGTATTAAGCTAGCTGTTGAAAATGCAGGGTACACTTTTGGTGATGAGATTATGATTGCATTAGACTGTGCGGCAGCAGAGTTTTATGTAGATGGTAAATACGATTATAAAAAATTTGAAGGCGAATCTGGAGTTACAAGAACCTCAGAAGAACAAGCTCAATATTTAGCAGACCTTACCAAAAAATATCCAATTATTTCTATTGAAGATGGTATGGATGAAAACGATTGGAATGGTTGGAAATCTTTAACTGAGAAAGTAGGCGATAATGTACAATTAGTAGGAGACGATTTATTTGTGACTAATGTTGAAAGACTTTCTAGAGGTATAAAAGAAGGTATCGCCAACTCAATTCTTATTAAAGTAAACCAAATAGGAACATTGTCTGAAACTATTGCGGCAATCAATATGGCGCAGAATGCAGGTTATACTTGTGTAATGTCTCATAGATCTGGAGAAACAGAAGATAATACTATTGCAGACTTAGCTGTAGCGCTAAACTGTGGTCAAATTAAAACAGGATCTGCATCTCGTAGTGACCGTATGGCTAAGTACAATCAATTACTTCGTATTGAAGAAGAATTGGGTGATACGGCTTATTTTCCAGGCCGCTTGGCGTTTAAAATTTAGTGCAAATACGACGATTGAGCGTGTTATAATGACACAATAGAAAAAGGCTTTCCGTAAGTATGAGGAAAGCCTTTTTTTTAGCTAAAGAAAGGCTTTAGCGTTTTACTAATTTTATAACTTCACGATGACCTTCCGTGTTATTTACATCTACAAGATATAGTCCTGATGGTAATGAGGATACATCTATTATTTCATTCTTGGAAATATTGTCCTTTTGCAAGATCCGTTTTCCTTTAATATTATATATAGTCAAACTAGAAATTGAAGACGGCATCTCATTTATAATGTGAAACACATCTTCCGCAGGATTAGGAAATATGGTAATTTGTTGTCCTGCATTATCCTCAACTCCAAGTGCTGCACTGTTATAAAAGGCCTGATCGCCGTTCTCGTTGGTGATAGTGAGCATCATTGTGCCATCATCTCCAGTAACAATGTTATAAGAAAATGTATTATTGGAGGTATCGTTATGTGTAAGCCAAAAATCATTGTAGTACATACCTTCATAATTTTGATTATCTTCATTAAAACATTGATTAGTAGAGCCTCCCCAGCTTCCTATCGTTGTGAATTCCGAGCTTGTTGAAGAAAATTCATATACGACACTTATAAATGAACAAAACACAACAACTAACTCACTGACTTCTGAATCATAAAATTCAATTTGAGAATCTGAACCCTCACCATTCTCAAAAGGAGGATAATAATTTAAATTATCGAGTGTTATATGATCTAAAGTCCATTCTTTGTCAAGAAGCTGCGAGTCTTGGGCTTGAGCATAATATAAAGTAGTTAGTAAAAAAAATAATATGATTAAGGTTTTCATAACTTATAGTTTTGAAAGATTTAATGAGTCTTGAATTTCGCCATCACACACTAGTATTATACTGTAAATCCCCGAACTCAAATTAGAAATATCTAAAAGTCTACTGGTTTGAGTGGTATCGAGTATATAGTTGTGATGTTGTCCTGTTGCAGTATTAACTACTGATAGGTAAGCAGAACTTGCCTCATCGACTTTATATTGCACTGTAACTAGGTTGTTTGCAGGATTGGGTATTAGACTTTCGAGATAAAAAGGATTAACAGTAATGTCTACATGGTCATAATCTTTAAATCCGTTGAGGTTTGAAATCACTTCTAATTTATAGGTTGAAGTGAATTCGGGATTAACCAATACATTTTCACCAGAATAGAGGAGTGTATTATTTTGGTCATACCAATTGAAAGTGACATCCTCATTTATGGGTGTAGCACTAAGTACTATAAACTCATCCTTTTTTATATCTTGATCTTCACCGGCATTCGCCCTAAAACTACTGCTGGTTTTTTTGTTTATAATGTATTCTTCACCACCAATAAGAGAACCTGTAGTTGCATCCTGTTGCAAAACACTTAATGCAAATTTATCCTTTGATGTAGATTGGTTAGTAAAAAAGTTGAAGGAAACGTATAACGTCCCAATTTCTCCAGCGTCTAATATAATGTTGCCTAGTTTAGAATTGTTGGTGGTGAGAATTTTCTTATAATCATCTTTGGTAGATTTTAGTTGCGATTGGCTTTTTCCACCATCTTGCCAAGCATTATATAAGGTGGTGTCCATTTCTAAACCTACTTCTGCTTCTTCATAAATAGCTTTCCCTTTTTCGTTGGCATCTTTAACAAAAACGAGATCAAATGATTGTTGTTGATTACTGTAATTACCCACAGCGACTACACCACCATAATTAGAACTATTTTCAACGACATCTACAACAGTAGTGTTTTTCCATACAATATTATTGTTGTTCCACACATTCAAGACAATATTGTCGTTTTCAGGGGTAGTCATAGGGTCGTTAGGCGTATCTATGCGAGCCAAAAGGCAAAAATGCCAGGGATTGGGGTTGATATTTTCATAATCTTCGGGATTAGGCACTAGCCATTCAAAAGTCAATATGGCTTCCTGCCCAATATCTAAAGGTGGAATGTTAACTGTTCCAATCTGGTCACCCATAAGAATATCTTCTCCTGTAATAGGATCTGTCATTGTTAAACTGCCATCCCAATGGTCTGGCCAAGATAAAGCTGTGTTGGCTTTAGCCCAATAGAGCTTTAAGGGATCTGATCCTGTAGAGCTATCGCAACTGCTATTGGTTACTCTTACGTAAACGTAATTGGGGTTGTTAGAGTCATATTCAGGATTCTGATGCTCCTTTACTAATAATCCATCATCTTGATTGCGTACCCATATATCCTTGCTTCGGTATGGTTGTGTTGTTAAGGTGTCGGGTTCTTCAAAATTGTCGAGTTGAGAATTTTGCATTGCAAGATCGAGTCCGCTTTCAGGGTTGGTTAAACATTGCGCTTTTAAAACAGCAGCATAGGCATTGATGCGACCTGTTCCTAATTCGCCAATATAGGGTTGATTTAAATCTATGTCATATATGTTATCTGTCGTAGATTCAATAATATCTTTAACTTGTGTTGCTGTGAAATTTGGATTAATGGAGAAAATTAATCCAGCCAGTGCTGAAGCAAGTGGCGTTGATGACGACGTACCGATACCTGCAGTATATCCAGTTTGATTGTTGGATGTTTCCGTGGCAGATAGCACGTAAATACCAGGAGCTGAAACATTGACTTTGTCATTGTGCGTATGAGATGCAAAATTGTTAGGGTTGTCAGGTAGCTGCCTATGAACGTCAATCCAAGATTTAGTTTGGCCAGGAATATTGTCCTGTAAAGTGCCTATAGAAAATCTATGGCCAACGCCTGTAACAGAAATCGCATCATCATAGGAGCCAGGATATCCATAACCATTGCCGTCTGAATCGCAACCCTTTACAGTACCATCTCCCTGAACACCATTGCCTGCACTTGCTACAACTAAAATGTCTTTTGTACGGACATAATCCATAACATCGTCCAGATAAGTTTTGACAGGAGAGCCTTCGCAAATACGCCAACTACAGTTAATTACTCTTACACCAGGATAATCTGCCAATTCTTCCAAACCCGAAACTAGATTGTTACCTCCACCTCCACAGGTAGCAGTTACTAACTTTAAATCTCTACCAAGACTTGATAGTCCTTCATTGTTATCGGTATTTGCTGCTATGATGCTCGCTACAGCTGTTCCGTGAGAAAAATTACTTGGCACGACTTCAATATTGTTAACTATTTGCCCGGTCAAATCGGGATGATTTAACTCGTAGGATGAGTCTACTACTCCTACCAAAATGTTCGAATCACCAGTTGTAATTGCCCAAGCTAATGGCGCATTAATTAATTCTAAAGAAGCATTATTGCCGCCATAAAGTAAGTCTTCGTAATCATTTGGTATCGAAATTTGTGTGTTGTTAACTGCTGTTGTAGTGCTAGTTAATATATTATTATCATCATCTATCTCTTTAAAGTAAGTGATTCCTGTGTTATTAACAAAGTCAGTCACTAAAGTATCATCTTTTATAGATATTATATATACTTTTTTAAGTCGAGGAAGTGAAGTCATTGGAAATGCTTTTTCTATAGAATAGAAAGGTTTCGAATTTAGGAAATCAAAAATAGGATGTGTTTGATTTGTAACTAGTTTTATGGTTTGGTCGGGTTGTATAACTATTTGGCTCCCATCGAGTAAATCCACGCCAATGCCAGAAGCTAGTTCTAAATAAAAGCTTTTATATTCTTGCGATAACAGGGTTGTGCTTAGGCTAAGCAAAACAATGAGAAAGAAAAACTTAATTTTAGTGTGCTTGTGTGCTTGTGTGCTTGTGTGCTTGTGTAAAGTATTTCATATAGTGATAAATTTTATGGTTGGTTTAATAAAAATTAATTATATATGATTTAACAGGGCCTTATTCTTACTGTTTTATTTCTAAAGAATAAATAAAATCTTTAGTAATTATAGTTTAAACATTTAAATTCAATCAATTCATTAACAGTATTTTAACTTAAAAAATTGAATTTTTTTAGGCTTAGGTCTCGTAGTTAATATAAAGTGTGAATTCAAATTTTTATAAATGGCTTTTTTTATTCGATGTTGTAATGGCATTTTAAATATTATAAGTAGCTGTATTAAAGGTTGTTAATCAGCTTATGTAGGTTTAGACATATATTGTACTGGAGACCTCGAATTGAAGTTTGGTGATATGGGTTCTTTTTCCAAAAGCATCTATTTTCGATAGCATTATTACTGAAAATATATGTTTTATATGAGTCTATATATTATTAGTTTTTCAATAATTGAAAATCATTCTAACATCGGGATTAAGTAATGTAACAAGGGTTTTTATAAGAGTATGATAATACAGATCTAAATGTTTATGATAATTTTATTAAAAAACCATGTTTTCAAGATATGGTTTAATGGTTTCTTAACAGTAGATTTCGTAACTTAGCGAATTCAGAAAAACAATAAAATTTAGAAGAAGAATGTCCAAGAATGCGACTTTAGAATACGAAGGAAAAAAGTACGAATTCCCAGTAATTACGGGAACAGAAAACGAATCTGCCATAGACATTAAGACCTTAAGAGGTGTTACAGGTGGCTTAACTACAATAGATCCAGGTTACAAAAATACAGGCTCTTGTGAAAGTGCAATTACATTTTTAAATGGTGAAGAAGGAATTCTTCGTTACAGAGGATACTCTATTGAAGATTTAGCTGAAAAAGCAAGTTTTTTAGAAACAGCTTACCTGTTAATTTTTGGAGAACTTCCTACTAAAGAACAATTCGAAAAGTTTCATACAGATATTAAATCTCACTCTCACGTAGATGAGGATATTAAGAAAATATTAGACGGTTTTCCAAAGTCTGCACACCCAATGGGCGTGTTGTCTTCACTTACAAATGCATTAATTGCATTTAATCCATCTTCAGTTAATGTAGATTCTGAAGAGGAAATGTATAACGCAATAGTGAAGATTTTAGGTAAATTTCCAGTACTTACAGCTTGGGCCTACAGAAAACGAGTTGGTAAGCCATTAGATTATGGTGATGACTCTTTAGGGTATGTAGAGAATTTCTTAAAGATGATGTTTAAGAAACCTAATGGAGAATATAATGCGTCTTCTACAGTAGTTGAAGCGTTAGATAAATTATTAATACTACACGCAGATCACGAGCAAAACTGCTCTACATCTACTGTACGTATAGTAGGTTCTTCTCATGCAGGATTATTTGCTTCTATTTCAGCAGGAATTAATGCGCTTTGGGGGCCACTTCACGGTGGTGCTAACCAAGCTGTAATCGAAATGCTTGAGGCTATTAAAGAAGATGGTGGCGATACTCATAAGTTCATGGAGAAAGCTAAAGACAAGGAAGATCCTTTTCGTCTTATGGGCTTTGGGCATAGAGTTTATAAAAACTTCGACCCAAGAGCTAAGATTATCAAGAAATCTGCAGATGATGTATTAGGTGCTTTAGGAATTGAGGATCCTGTATTAGATATAGCTAAAGGTTTAGAAAAAGAAGCTTTAGAAGATAGTTACTTTGTAGACCGTAAATTATATCCTAACGTAGACTTTTACTCTGGTATTATTTACAGAGCATTAGGAATACCTACTGAAATGTTTACTGCAATGTTTGCTTTAGGACGTTTACCAGGTTGGATAGCGCAATGGCGTGAAATGCGTTTGCGTAAAGAGCCAATAGGAAGACCAAGACAGGTATACATTGGTGAAAACCATAGAGAGTTTAAGGCTGTAAATGAGCGTTAATTAGTTCTCAAAAAAAATCATATAGCGTGTTGTTTTTTTAACGGCACGCTTTTTCATTTAATTATATTTGCAAAAAATTTATCTATGCTTAAACTACATGTTACAAATGAAACCTCTCGGTTAAGAGCAGTTGTATTAGGAAGAGCTAAAAGTAATGGACCTGCGCCAACACTTGAGGAAGCTTATGATCCTAAATCTAAACTACATATAAAGGCAGGCACTTACCCTAAGGTAGAAGATATGGTAGAGGAGATGAGTGCTGTAGCAAGCGTATTTGAGAAATACGATGTAAAGGTTTATCGTCCTACAGTGATAACAGATTACAATCAAATATTTTCTCGAGACATTGCATTTGTAATTGATGATAAAATGGTAAAAGCTAATATCTTACCAGATAGGGCTAAAGAAATTGAAGCTATTGAGCATGTATGGTCTCAGGTACCAAAAGAAAATAGAATAACACTTCCTGAAGATGCTCATGTCGAAGGCGGTGATGTTATGTTGTATGATGATTATATATTTATAGGAACATATAGAGGAGAAGACTATCCTAATTATATCACAGCGCGTACAAACATGAAAGCTGTTAAGGCACTAACAGAGTTATTTCCTAATAAAACAGTAAAATCGTTTAACCTAAGAAAATCTAACACCATTCCTCAAGATAATGCCCTGCATTTAGATTGTTGCTTTCAGCCAGTAGGAAAGGGAAAAGCGATTATTCATAAAAATGGGTTTTTAGAAGCAGAAGAATATGAATGGTTGGTAAATTTCTTCGGAAAAGACAATATTTTTGAAATAACCAAAGATGAAATGTTTCATATGTACAGCAACATTTTCAGCATTTCAGAAGATGTGGTTATTTCAGAAAAAAACTTTACAAGATTAAATACGTGGCTAAGGGCACAAGGAATTACTGTTGAAGAAGTGCCCTATGCAGAAATAGCAAAACAAGAAGGTTTATTGCGTTGTAGTACAATGCCGTTGATAAGAGATTAAATAAAAGACTATGTCACAAATTACCAATACAATATTAATGATTCGTCCTGTTCAATTTAGAATGAATGAGGAAACTGCAGTAAACAATTACTTTCAGGAAAGCTTAGACATTAAGAATGCTGAAATAAATAAAAAAGCTCAAGACGAGTTTGATGCTTTTGCAGAAAAATTAAGAGCTGTAGGTGTAAATGTTATTGTTGAAGATGATAAATTAGAGTTAGATACACCAGATTCAATTTTTCCTAACAATTGGGTGTCATTTCATAAAAACGGAGATGTTGCACTTTACCCAATGTTTGCTGAAAATAGACGTAGAGAACGTCGCGAAGATATTATTGCGCGATTAGAGTCTGAAGGGTTTAAGATTAACAATATTGTAGACTATACTTCTGCAGAAGACGAAGCGCTTTACTTAGAAGGTACAGGAAGCCTATTAATAGATCGTGTTAATGAGAAAGTATACTGTGCTCTTTCAGATAGAGCAGATGAAAATTTAGTAATAGAGTTTTGTGAAGATTTTGAATTATTTCCAGTAATATTTACTGCTAACCAAACTGTAGATGGTGAGCGAAAAGCAATTTACCATACCAACGTAATGATGTGTCTTGCTGAAAACTTTTCAGTAATATGTTTAGATACTATTGATGATAAGAAGGAGCGTAAAAATGTGTTAGATCACTTAAGAAAAGACGGTAAAGAAGTCATTGCTATTTCAGAAGCTCAAATGCATCAGTTTGCTGGTAATATGTTACAAGTACAAGGTAAGGATGCTAAGTACTTAGTAATGAGTAAAGCTGCTCATGATAGTTTAAATGCAGATCAAATTTCAAAAATAGAAGCTCACTGCCAAATTTTAAGTAGCGACTTAACAACAATAGAAACGTGTGGTGGTGGAAGTGCGCGTTGTATGATGGCAGAAGTATTCTTGCCTCAAGCTTAATTTACCTCACAATCTTATTCAGCATATTTTTGAAGATAAAAAAATGAAAAGGTAACATAGCATACCAATATAATCTGCCCCAAAGGCCTTTTGGTCTAAATGTCGCAGTTTGGTGTACTATGTTATTTTCATCTATACAGAATTCTAGCCAAGCTTCTCCAGGTATTTTCATTTCGGCAAATAGTAATAAACGTTTCTCGTCTTTATCTGCAAAAAGTACTCGCCAAAAATCTAACGAGTCACCAGTAAATATTTGAGTGTCGTGAGTACGTCCACGCCTTAAGCCAACACCTCCAAAAAGCTTGTCAATATATCCTCTTACTTTCCAAAGCCAATTGCCGTAATACCAACCCGTTTTTCCACCAATAGACCAAATGCGTTCTAAAGCTCTTTCTGGATGATCTGTTTCTTGTTGCTGGGCATCCTTAAGGCAACCGTATTTAGGAACCTGTACATATTTATTTAAGCTTTTAGAAAATCTACCGCTAATCATAGAGTCTTTCCAGCTAGAAACAACCTGATTTTGTTCAATCTTTTCAAAAGCAAGGCGTATGGCTTCTTTGTAATTTATAGGCTGTATATCTAATAGTTCCTGTAATCTTGTGTCTTTAGTAATAACTTCTATTTTCATACTATCTACTAGGTTTAAAGCTAGTTTATAAGATGTAGAGGTGACAAAGTATAGCCAATATGATGATAGTTTTGGAGATAAAAACGGTGTGTCTATAATAGTAAGGCTAAGTCCTCTTACTTCTGTGTATTGTTTCATCATGGTTTTGTAAGTCAACACATCTGGACCGCCAATATCAAAAGAATCATTATAGCATTTAGTATTGCCTAAAACACCAGTTAAAAATGAAAGTACATCTCTAATAGCAATAGGTTGCGTTTTAGTTTTTACCCAACTAGGTGTTACCATTAGAGGAAGTTTTTCACATAAATCTCTTATAATCTCAAACGAAGAACTACCTGAGCCAACAATAATTGCAGCTCTCAAAACAGTTAGGTTAAAATCACCTTTATATAATGTATTTTCAACCTGTTTTCTAGACTCTAGGTGTTTGGATAAGTTTTCCTCATTAACAATTCCACTTAAATAAATTACTTGCGTAACATTTGCGTAAGCCATATATGCATTAAAATGCTCTGCAGATTTAGCTTCTTGTTCATCAAAATCTGAGGTAGAGGCAGACATAGAGTGTATTAAATAGTAGGCAGCATCAAAATTTTGTGGAAATTCTGACGTGTTAACCTCTTCTAAAAAATCTACTTCTACAATCTTAATTTGTTTAAGCGTCTCTTTATCAACAGACAACCTGCTTTTGTCTCTTACGGCACACGTAATATCATGTCCTTTTTCTAATAGTAGAGGTAGCAATCGCATACCAATGTAGCCGTTGGCGCCTGTTAATAATATTTTCATAGTGATAATTTTAAAAGAAGTTACACAATAAATACGTATCTTGGTATAAAACAATACCTAAGATTTTTATAATGAATAATACGCTTAAATTTGTGCTTTTAATTGCTGGAGTCGTTTTAATAGGATACGGTTTATATACAGCCATAACTCCAGAAGTTTCTTTAGATGCTGGTCCATTGCAAGTTCAGGCACAAGGAGATAATACACAATCTTATGCTATGATTGGCTTAGGTATTTTAGCACTAATTGGTGGTATTGCATTTAGAAAACGCTAACTATAAATCGTCTATCTGTGAAGGTAGGTGATCTGCTTTGTAGTTAATGACTTTCTTAATAAACTTATGGGTGCTTTTGTCGTCCTTCTTGGCTCTAATTTTTATAAAATGTTTGTCGCAGTATAAACTGTATTCTTCTGCTTTGCCTTTGTAAATCTTAAGTTTCCAATACGGTATAATTAAGCCGTAAGATTCTAACAAGCTTCTAAATCCAATAATAATACCGTTAGGTCTCATCTCTATATTACATGCATTATTGTATTTGTCTAATATGAGTAAATTGTGAATTTCAATGCTGGTCGCTGTAATCCATAGTTTAGAAGAACCTATACCGTTCATTTTAAAGCGTTGTGATAATGTAAATGTTTTACCAATAGCGGCTTCAATTTCCTTTTTAATCTTAGGATTGTTATACGAAATGTTTCTTAGCATAGTCTCGTAAAGATAATTAGTAACACGTTAATTATGATGAAACAAATTTTAAAGTTGAACTAAAGTTTCTATTATCTACCAATTCTTAAAATCTGTTTAAGCTTTATATTTTCAACCTTCTGAAAATACTATCTTTGCAAACGGAAAAACCCTAAGTAAATGACACTTCAAGAGACTTTAAACCTTCACGTTACAAACGCAGTATCATCTTTATATGATGCAAGATTAGAATCAGTTGAATTTCAGGCTACCAGAAAGGAGTTTGAAGGTGATATTACTGTTGTGGTGTTTCCTATGTTACGTGTTGTAAAAGGCAATCCTGTCCAAATTGGTAATCAAATTGGAGACTATTTAGTTGAACACGTTGAAGAGGTTTCGGCATTTAATGTTGTAAAAGGGTTTTTAAATATTGTAATATCAGATTTATATTACAATGCTGCTTTTCAAGAGATACTTTCAGAAAAACATTTTGGATTTAAGAAAGCTGAAGGAGATGCTGTAATGGTAGAGTATTCTTCACCTAATACAAATAAACCACTTCATTTAGGGCACATAAGAAATAATCTGTTAGGATATTCTGTGTCTGAAATATTAAAAGCTTCTGGTAAGAACGTTTATAAAACTCAAATTATAAACGATCGTGGCATACACATTTGTAAAAGTATGTTGGCTTGGCAGAAATTTGGTAAAGGAGAAACGCCAGAAAGTACAGGCCTTAAGGGAGACAAGCTAGTTGGAAATTATTATGTGAGGTTCGATAAAGAATATAAGAAACAAGTAGCTGAGATTGTAGCATCTGGCACTGAAGAAAAAGAAGCAAAAACACAAGCACCGTTGTTGTTGGAAGCACAAGCTATGCTTAAACAGTGGGAAGCAGGAGATGAAGATGTAGTAAATCTTTGGAAAATGATGAACGGTTGGGTGTACAAAGGCTTCGAGGAAACCTATACTAATTTAGGTGTAGATTTTGACACGTATTATTATGAAAGTGACACTTACCTTTTAGGTAAAGATATTATAGAAACAGGCCTAGAGAAAGGTGTGTTTTTTAAGAAAGAAGATGGTTCTGTATGGTGTGACCTTACGGAAGATGGTTTGGATGAAAAGCTTGTATTACGAAGTGATGGTACTGCAGTTTATATGACTCAAGACTTGGGAACAGCAGTACAGCGTGTTAAAGATTACCCAGATGTAGGAGGTATGATTTATACAGTAGGTAATGAGCAAGATTATCACTTTAAGGTTCTCTTTTTAATCTTACAGAAATTAGGATATTCTTGGGCAGAGTATCTGTACCACCTAAGCTATGGTATGGTCGATTTGCCTAGCGGAAAGATGAAATCTCGTGAAGGTACTGTTGTAGATGCAGATGATCTTATGGTAGATATGACGCAAACTGCTAAAACCTTATCTGAAGATTTAGGAAAGCTAGATGGTTACTCTGCAGAAGAAAAAGAAGAACTTTATAAAACAATAGGCTTAGGTGCATTAAAATATTACATCTTAAAGGTAGATCCTAAAAAACGAATTTTATTTAACCCAGAAGAATCAGTCGATTTTCAAGGTAATACAGGTCCGTTTATACAATACACCTATGCCAGAATACAATCTATCCTAAGAAAATCTAAGTTAGATACAAACGCTCCAGTAGCAGAAACACCTAAGAGCTTACACCCAAAGGAAAAGGAGTTGTTAAAAATAATGTTACAATTCCCTGAAGTTATTCAGCAGGCGGCGCAACAACACAGTCCTGCATTAATTGCAAATTACACTTACGATTTGGTTAAAGAGTTTAATTCCTTCTATCAAAATGTTACAATTTTAGGAACAGATGATGAGGTGCTAAAAACCTTTAGGGTAGCATTGTCTTTTAAAGTTTCTGAACTAATTAAAGATGCTTTTAGCTTATTGGGAATACAGGTTCCTGTAAGAATGTAGTCTCCTTTTTTTATTAGTTTATTTCAAATTAAAAAGGTTTAAGAATTGGTAACTTTTGCTAAAGCATATTAATTTTTCAATTAAATGGCTATAGTTTAATGTTTGTCAATAATATGACGACTTAAAAACTTTACAATCTTAATGGGTTTCCCTAAATTTGCACTCTAAAAATTTCAAGGAAGACCGAATATGTTCGATAGTTTAAGTGATAAGTTAGATAAAGCCCTTCACGTCCTAAAAGGACACGGCCAAATTACAGAAGTAAACGTTGCAGAAACATTAAAAGAAGTACGTCGTGCTTTAGTTGATGCCGATGTTAACTATAAAATAGCCAAAGAATTTACCTCTACGGTAAAAGAAAAGGCATTAGGACAAGGTGTATTAAAAGACCTTAAGCCAGGCCAATTAATGGTTAAGCTTGTAAAAGATGAGCTAACTGAACTTATGGGTGGTGAGGTAGAAGGTATAAACCTTTCTGGTAATCCAAGCATAATTCTTATGTCTGGTTTACAAGGTTCTGGTAAAACCACCTTTTCCGGTAAGCTAGCAAACTTCCTTAAGAATAAAAAGACAAAGAAACCTTTATTAGTTGCTTGTGATATTTATCGTCCAGCAGCAATAAATCAATTACACGTCGTAGGTGAGCAAATTGGTGTTGAGGTGTTTAGTGATGAGGGAAACCAAGATCCTGTTGCTATTTCTAAAGCTGCAATAGCGCACGCTAAACAAAATGGTCATAATGTTGTGATTATTGATACCGCAGGTCGTTTAGCTGTAGATGAAGCGATGATGACAGAAATCTCTAACATTCATAAAGCTATACAGCCGCAAGAAACATTATTTGTGGTCGACTCTATGACAGGTCAAGATGCTGTAAATACTGCAAAAGCGTTTAATGATACCTTAAATTTTGATGGTGTAATCCTTACTAAATTAGATGGTGATACTCGTGGTGGTGCTGCAATCTCAATTAAATCTGTTGTAGATAAACCAATAAAATTTATTGGTACAGGAGAAAAGATGGATGCTATCGATGTTTTCTATCCATCTCGTATGGCAGATCGTATCTTGGGAATGGGAGATGTTGTGTCTCTTGTTGAACGTGCTCAAGAACAATATGACGAAGAAGAAGCTAGAAAGCTACAGAAGAAAATTGCTAAAAATCAATTTGGATTCGATGATTTCCTAAAGCAAATACAACAGGTTAAGAAAATGGGGTCTATGAAAGATCTTATGGGAATGATTCCTGGAGCTGGAAAAATGATGAAGGATATAGATATAGATGATGATGCTTTTAAAGGTATTGAAGCTATAATACATTCTATGACACCTGAAGAACGATCAAACCCAAGTATTATAAACTCTAGTAGAAAAAAGCGTGTTGCTAAAGGTTCCGGAACTAGTGTTCAGGAAGTAAATCAACTGTTAAAGCAGTTTACTCAAATGAGTAAAATGATGAAGATGATGCAAGGTGGTGGCGGAAAGAAAATGATGCAAATGATGGGTAAAATGCGTTAAGCTTATCCTACAGTTGTTTCATTAATAACCTAAATAAGTACTATTAATAAGAGTTATTGTTCACACATAGTTACTACATAAACCAAATATAATGACCATACTAGACGGTAAAGCAACTTCAGAAAAAATTAAGTTAGAGATAACTGAAGAAGTTAATAAAATGAAGGCTAATAATGAGAAAGTCCCTCATTTGGCAGCTATTATTGTTGGTAACGATGGTGCAAGTTTAACGTATGTAAATAGCAAGGTAAAATCTTGTGAGCGTGTAGGATTTGAGTCAACAATGGTAAGAATGCCGTCCACAACTAGTGAGACAGAATTGCTTAAAAAGATAAAAGAACTTAACGAAAACTCAGATATAGATGGGTTTATAGTGCAATTACCGTTACCAAAACAAATAGACACACAAAAAGTGCTAATGGCGGTAGATCCAGATAAAGATGTAGATGGTTTTCACCCTACAAACTTTGGACGTATGGCGCTGGATATGACAACGTTTATTCCTGCAACGCCATTTGGTATCTTAGAGCTGTTAGAGCGTTATGAGGTAGAGACAAGCGGAAAACATACCGTTGTTATTGGTCGTAGTCATATTGTTGGAAGACCTATGAGTATCTTAATGGGTAGAAAAGGATTTCCAGGAAACTCAACTGTAACATTAACACATAGCCGCACAAAAAATATTACTCAAATTACATCTCAAGCAGATATCATAATTACAGCATTAGGCGTGCCTGGCTTCTTAAAAGCAGAAATGGTAAAAGACGATGCTGTGGTAATTGATGTAGGGATTACACGTGTTCCAGATGAAACAAAAAAACGTGGATATTACCTTACTGGCGATGTAGATTTTGAAAATGTTAGCAAAAAAGCAAGCTTTATTACACCTGTTCCTGGTGGTGTAGGACCAATGACGATTGCTATGTTGTTGAAAAACACTCTTTTAGCAAGAGAGCGTCACAGAGGCCTTGTATAGGGCTATAATTTCAGCATTTAGAAGATAATTACTTATAAATCAACTATATTAGCGATGATGTTAAGCATTACCTTAATTTAGTTGAAGTTTCCTTACAGCATATTTAAAATAATTGTAGTTGGCCTTTGTGTTTTTATGCATTGCCAAACAGGAGTCTCTCAAATATTAAGTGATACTTTAATGGTTAATCACTTAGGTCAAGATAAAGGCTTGGTGCAATTAAATGCTAACGCACTTACTCAAGATGAAAACGGATTTTTATGGGTAGGAACAGAAGATGGTCTTCATAGATTTAATGGCTATGAATTTAAACTGTTCACTGCAAGCCCTAATGATTCTAACTCTATTCAAGACGATCACATAAGAGGTTTATACGCAAAAGGAGATACGCTTTGGATAGCCTCTAACACCAAAGGTATTTTAGGGTACCAACTCTCAAAAAATACATTCTTTGCTTTAAAGAAAAATAATAAAAACCTTAACCTAGGTATAAGCTATGGTATCTTTCCGTTAAATGAAGACTTCTTACTGTTTTCATTTAAAAATTATGCAACTGTTTACAATACTAAAACTAAACGCGAGGTAATAGTAAAGCTGCCAACTAACTCCCGAGAAAGTCGAGTACTAGATGTAGATGCTATTAATGAGACAGAGTACATCTTTACGACATCGGCTTCTGGTCCACTGGTATTTAATATAAAAACAGGTATTGTTAAACCATTTAAAATTGAAGGTTTAGAACTTATCACTCAAATTGAAGCCCTAGTCGATGGTTTTTTAATTGGTACCATAACGGGAATTTATACAGTAGACAAGCAATTTAAATCACTAAAGAAATATGTAGATGGTGTTTCTGTAAACCATATCTCGAAAAAATCTGAAGGCACATTCTTTATAGCAACTCAGGTTAAGTTGTTAGAGTTCAATGAAGTTGATGGCGTAACTTCCTATATCGTAAAAGACACTTCAAAAAAGATTTATAAGCCTTTTACAGCCAATGAGATTGTTTCAGATGAAAATGGAAATACTTGGTTTGGTACAGAAGGAGATGGTGTAGTACATTATAATAGTTTTCAGAAAAAATTTGAAACCAATAGAGTTCGTTTAAATGATGTATTAAAGTCTACTAACATTAATATTTTTCCTTTTTATAAGGATACAGATTCATTATTATGGTTGGGAAGCTCATTTGGAGTTGTAAAACATAACACCTACAAGAACACTTATAAACTATATAAACATAAAAATGCAAATATAATTTATGCGTTTGCCAAAGATGAAAATAATACACTTTGGGCTGGAGGTATTTTTGATGGACTTTTAAAGTACATACCTTCAGAAGATAGGTTTAAGCAGTATTTAAAACATCCTTATAAAGAAAACACGTTGCCCGATAATGAGGTATTAGAAATAATACCAATGCCAGATAACAAGTTATGGCTATGTACCTGGACTGGCGGAATTTCTGAATTTAATACGGAGACAGAAACATTTACACCTATATTAATAAATGGTAAGCGAATAAACAGAGCAAGAATTTCACTTAAGGATAGTAAAGGTAATTTATGGTTAGGTACAGATGAAGGTCTTTATAAATTAAATAGTAGCTTAGAGTTTGAGCATCATTTTACCGAAACTGCTGCTAAGGAAAAGAGCTTGACTAGTAATAGAATCTTTGCAATTAATGAAGATAATAACGGTTTTATTTGGATAGGTACCAGTTCTGGAATCACTAAGTTAAACACAACCACCTTACAGACAGAAAAGTTTATAAAGCAAAAAGGGTTTCCTAATGATTTTGTTTATAGCTTGTTAATCGATGAGGCTAATAATGTTTGGGTTTCTACTAATAAGGGAATATCAGTTTTAAACTCCAAAACTAAAGAGTTTAAAAACTATACGAGTGAGGATGGTTTGCAAAATAATGAGTTTAATGGGAAGTCTGGCTATAAGGATAAAGACGGCTATTTTTACTTTGGAGGTATAGATGGTTTTAATAAGTTTCAGCCATCTAAAATTAAGGATTATCCATACCAACCTAAAGTATATTTTGAATCTGTCGAGTTGTTTAACGCTCCAATAGAATCTACTCTGCGAAATAATGACACCTTATATTTTAAAAGTGATGAAAATGTAATCACACTTAATTTTTCATCATTAAGTTATTTAAACCCAGAAAAAACATTTTACAGGTACAAGCTTGATAATTTTGATGAAAGTTGGAGTCCGTCTACGCAACGTCAAAACGCTACGTATACAAATTTAAATCCTGGAGAGTATACATTTTATGTATCTGCTTCACAAATGACAGGGCAATGGAGCGATCCTAAGGTGTTAAACATAGTTGTTAAGCCATTATGGTACCAAACTATAGTTTTTAAAATACTGCTTGTCTTATGCATTTTTGCAATGGGGGTGTGTATAGTATTAAGAGAAACTAATGCTTTAAAGAGAGATAAGGAAAAACTTTCTAGGTTGGTAGATCAGCGCACTCAAGACTTATTGCTTAAAAATAAAGCTTTAGAAAAAGCCAATAAAAAAACCTCTCAACAAAAGGATAATATTAGCTTTCTTATGAAGGAGCTAAATCATAGAGTAAAAAACAATCTTCAGATAATTTCCAGTTTGTTAAATATACAATCTGCCACGGTTGATAGCCAGGCAAAGGATAGTTTGTTAATAGCCAAAAATAGAATTTTAGCTATTGCTTATATTCAGAATGAAATTCAAATAGACCAGAAAAAGATAAACGTTAAAAAGTTTATTGAAGAGTTTGTGCCAAGAATACTTCAGCTTTTAGCAGATGACGGTTTGATGAAGTTCGAAATAATTTATAACTTAAAGCGAACAGGATTTTGTGAAGTTAATACCACCTTATTGGGGTTAATTCTCAACGAGCTGGTTACAAATACCTTTAAATATGCCTTTAAAACATATAATAAGGATAACTACTTGAAAATTTCTTGTGAAAAAATAAACCATACATTACTCATTACACTAGAAGATAATGGTTGCGGATATACCTTAGATGAAATTAAATCGAGCTCTTTGGGCGTAGGATTGGTTTCAGATATGGTATCGCAATTGGATGGAGCCCTAGAAACCAATACCGATAACGGTGTTGTAAATAGCATTAAAATAGATTGTAAATAATGGAAAACATTAAAAGAATTCTTCTGGTTGAAGATGAGTTTATTATAGCAAAGGATATTAAGATAACCTTAGAGAAGTATGCCAAGATTAAGGTAGATACTGCTAAGAATTTTAAGCAAGCCTATGAGTTGTTCTCTGTCAACGACTATCAACTTTTACTTACAGATATAAACTTGAATGAGGAAAAAGATGGAATAGATGTAGCGTCACAACTAAAAGAAATAAAAAGCATTCCTGTGGTGTTCCTAACAGCATATAGCGATCAGGACATTATAAATAAAGCAAAAAAAGTACTGCCATTCGCATACCTCCTTAAACCGTTTGATGAGGTACAGCTAAAAGTAACTATAGATCTTGCTATGCTTAACTACAAGAAAGAAGTCGAAGGCATTGAGGAAGTGGCTCGTTATTCAGAACAAATAGAGGAGCTTACTAAGCGAGAAAAACAAGTGCTAATTGTATTAGCGTCTGGGAAAACTGCAAAAGAAACAGGAGATAATCTAAATATCTCTGCTCATACAGTTGAGGTTCATAAAAAGAATATTAAAAAGAAACTACATATGAATACAATGTCTGAACTTATAAACTTTGCATTGTCTTCTAAATTATATGAAGTTTCATAACTAAAACATCTCAATACACTTGCCATACTGCAACTTAGATATTATTTAACCTAATAATAAAGTGTAAGTATGATTTTACTTCTGAAACAAATGCGTATTTTTGCACCCCCAAAAATGACGAAGTTTATAAACAAAACATAATGACAGCAAGTAAGATTAAAACTTTCGATGTGCTTATCGAAATTCCAAAAGGAAGCAGAAACAAATATGAATACGATTTTCAATTAAAGAAAATTCGTTACGATCGTATGATATTTTCATCTATGATGTATCCTGCAGATTACGGTTTTATGCCAGAAACATTAGCATTAGATGGAGATCCTTTAGATGTATTGGTGCTTGTAACAGAGCCAACATTTCCTGGTTGTGTTATAGAGGTTAAGCCAATTGGAGTTTTTCATATGGCAGATGAAAAAGGACCAGATGAGAAAGTTATCTGTGTTCCAATAAGTGATCCTATTGCAAACAATGTAAATGATCTAAATGAACTTAATCCTCACTTAATAAAGGAGATTGAGCATTTTTTCCAAGTATATAAAGATTTAGAAGAGAAGAAAGTAGATGTTGGTGGTTGGGGAGACGTTAATGAAGCAAAAGAAATTGTTTCTAAATGTATCATAAGATATCAAGAAAGTGATATTCCTGCAGAGGAAGTTAGTATAAAATAAATAATTCATTTATTACCGGTTAAAAAAAGCAATAATTCTCAAAAAATTATTGCTTTTTTTATTTATGTCATTGTCTTACATTTGATTTTCTTAAAAATAACTAATCAAATATATTATGGAGTCATTTATGATTTACATGCCAATTGCAATGGCAGTTTTAGGTTTAATCTACATGTGGGTTAAACAATCTTGGGTAATGAAACAAAACGCTGGAGATGGTAAGATGAAAGAAATTTCAGACCATATCTACGAAGGTGCACTAGCATTTCTTAGCGCAGAGTACAAATTACTTACAATTTTTGTTGTTGTAGTAAGTGTTCTGCTCGCTATAGTTTCAATTGTTGTACCTACTACCCATTGGTTAATTGTAGTTGCATTTATATTTGGAGCAGTCTTTTCTGCTTTCGCAGGAAATATAGGTATGAAAATCGCTACTAAAACCAATGTAAGAACTACGCAGGCAGCAAAAACAAGTTTGCCGCAAGCCCTTAAGATATCTTTTGGTGGCGGTACTGTAATGGGATTAGGTGTAGCCGGTTTAGCAGTGTTAGGGTTAACAGCATTTTTTATCATTTTCTTCCATACGTTTATGGGCGCTTCTTGGACCAATACTATGGATATGACAATAGTATTAGAAACCTTAGCAGGATTTTCATTAGGTGCAGAGTCTATTGCACTTTTTGCTCGTGTTGGTGGTGGTATCTATACTAAAGCAGCAGATGTTGGCGCAGATTTAGTTGGTAAGGTAGAAGCTGGTATTCCAGAAGATGATCCTCGTAATCCTGCTACAATAGCAGATAACGTTGGAGATAATGTTGGAGATGTTGCAGGAATGGGAGCAGATTTATTCGGGTCTTACGTAGCAACAGTTCTAGCAGCAATGGTTCTTGGTAACTATGTGATAAAAGATATGGGTGGCGCTATTACAGATGCTTTTGGCGGTATTGGCCCAATTCTTTTACCAATGGCAATTGCAGGTGTTGGTATTATCATTTCTATCATTGGTACTATGCTGGTTAAAATTAACAGCAATGAGGCTAAAGAAGATAAAGTTATGGGTGCGTTAAACTTAGGAAATTGGGTGTCAATTATATTGGTGGCTATTTCTTGTTTTGCATTAGTGACTTGGATGTTGCCAGAAACTATGAAAATGGAATTCTTTGGTGAAGGCCTTCAAGATATTTCGTCTATGCGTGTGTTTTATGCAACCTTAGTAGGTCTTTTTGTAGGAGCAGTTATCTCTTCTGTAACCGAATTTTATACAGGTCTTGGTAAAAAACCAATATTAAAAATAGTACAACAGTCTAGCACAGGTGCAGGAACAAATATTATTGCAGGATTAGCAACGGGTATGATTTCTACATTCCCATCTGTATTGTTATTTGCTGGTGCCATTTGGGCTTCATATGCATTTGCAGGATTTTATGGTGTGGCATTAGCCGCTTCAGCAATGATGGCAACAACGGCTATGCAATTAGCAATTGATGCATTTGGACCAATATCAGACAATGCTGGTGGTATTGCAGAGATGAGTGAGCAAGAACCAATAGTACGTGAGCGTACAGACATTTTAGACTCTGTTGGTAATACAACGGCAGCAACAGGAAAAGGTTTTGCTATTGCTTCTGCAGCATTAACTTCATTAGCACTTTTTGCGGCCTATGTTACTTTTACAGGAATAGATGGTATAAACATTTTTAAAGCTCCGGTTTTAGCAATGTTGTTTGTAGGAGGTATGGTTCCAGTTGTATTTTCTGCCTTGGCTATGAATGCCGTAGGAAAAGCAGCTATGCAAATGGTACAAGAAGTACGCAGACAGTTTAGAGATATTCCAGGAATTATGGAAGGTACAGGAAAACCACAATATGATAAATGTGTCGAAATTTCTACTCAGGCTTCTTTAAAAGAAATGATGTTGCCAGGTTTATTAACTATAGGCTTTCCACTTATTATTGCTTTTGTGCCAATGCTTTTTGGAATGAGCACTTTAGCAATTGCAGAAATGCTTGGAGGTTATATGGCAGGTGTTACAGTTAGTGGCGTGCTTTGGGCAATTTTCCAAAACAATGCTGGTGGTGCTTGGGATAATGCTAAGAAATCTTTTGAAGCTGGTGTGATGATTAATGGAAAAATGACCTATAAAGGTAGTGATGCTCATAAAGCAGCAGTTACTGGAGATACTGTTGGAGATCCTTTCAAAGATACTTCTGGTCCTTCAATGAACATATTAATAAAGCTAACTTGTCTTATAGGATTAGTGATAGCACCTATATTAGGCGGTCATTCAGCTGAAACTGATATAGATGAAGTTGAAACTATTGAGGTTAGTGAAAACGTTATTATTGAAGGCACTCAAGACCTTAATAACAAAACTGAAACTGTAGTGGAGATGGTAAAAAATGACGCTACCGGAGAAGTTGTTGCTAACGTTGAAATTAGAAGAACAGTAAATGGCGAAACAACTATCGAAGAGAAGTCTTTTAGAGGTACAGAAGAAGAAGTACGCTCTCAGTTAAAAGATGTAGATGGTATTAAAATTAAGGTGAAAGATAAAGAGTAATTACACGTTATAATTAAATTAATAGCCGGTTGTTACTGTATGTAACAACCGGTTTTTTTAGTAGTAAAATGTAAAAAATTTATCAAAGTTGTATTATAGCTTTCTTAAAGACTCGCTGGTAATGCTATAGACTAACTATCTTCATTGCATGTTTAAAAAAGACCCACTTCAAATTATAGCGTTTCAGAGTTACGGTACTAAAACTCATTTATATTTAAGAGGAAGAGCACTCGAAGACGAATCTATAGATTTATCTAAAAAAGGATTTTTCAGTCTCTTAAGAAATACTTGGAAACGTTTTGAAACTGATGAGGTAAGGCATGAGACATTAAAAATTCAACTACCAAACGAACAGGTGTTGTACTCAGATACCAATAGCGAAGGTTATTATTTGGTAGATGAGCAGACAAATGATCTTACAGATAGCATTAATGAAGAAGGTTGGTTAAACTATGAAATAGCGTATGATGTGTTTAAGGATAAGCTCATTAATCTTGAAAATAGATTTCCAGGAGAGATGCTCATACCATCAGAATCATCAAAATTTGGTGTTATAAGTGATATAGATGATACACTGTTAGAAACTGGTGTAGTTTCAAAGTTAAAATGGAAAGTGCTTGTAAATTCATTATTTAAGCACGCAGAAAACCGAATGGCATTTGCTGGTGCAGCTACTATTTATTCTAAACTACATCAAGGTATAAGTGGAGAAGAGGCAAATCCAATTTTTTATGTAAGTAACAGCCCTTGGAATCTTTATAGGTATTTAGAGTATTTCTTAAAGCATAATAACTTCCCTAAAGGGCCAATACTTTTAAGAGATTTTAGAACACCATTTGATAAAACTAAAAAACGAAAATTATCTCATAAAGAACACGAGATAAAAAATATAATTAAAACTTATCCTAACAAAAAGTTTGTTTTAATTGGTGACGCTGGAGAACATGACATCGATATTTACCTAGATATTGTCAAGCACTTTCCAAATAGGATAAAAGCTATTTATATAAGAACGGTAAATCACAAAAAAAGAATGTTGCGTATACAACGTCTAATTAAAGATTACACTAACGTACCAGTACTCTTGTTTAAAGATTCAGAAGAAGTATTAGAACACGCAAAACAACTAAAATTAATAGCTTAAAATAAGCCATTAATTTGTGCGTCTATTTTATTTATGATGCCACCTAAATCTTCAGGACTATTAACAAAGTCAATATCATCTACATCTATAACAAGTAGGTTCCCTTTGTCATAATCGTGTATCCAAGCTTCATAGCGCTCATTAAGTCTGCTTAGATAGTCTATTGAAATGGTGTTCTCGTAATCACGACCACGTTTATGTATTTGACCTACTAAATTAGGGATGCTACTACGCAGATAAATTAATAAATCTGGTGCCTTTGTAACACTCTCCATTAACTCAAAAAGTGATTTGTAGTTTTCAAAATCACGATTTGTCATTAATCCCATGGCATGTAAGTTGGGAGCAAAAATGTAAGCGTCTTCATAAATTGTACGATCCTGAATTACATCTTTACCATGTTTTCTTATATCTAAAACCTGTCTAAACCTACTGTTTAAAAAATAGATCTGAAGGTTAAAAGACCATCTGGCCATTTTGTTATAAAAATCCTCTAAGTAAGGATTGTCTAAAACATCTTCAAACTCTGGTTCCCAATTATAGTGTTTGGCAAGTAGTTTTGTGAGCGTGGTCTTTCCAGCACCAATGTTTCCGGCAATGGCAACGTGCATAATGGTCTAGTTTTTTGGTAGTTGTAATTGGTAATGATGAAGTGTTTCACCATCGTAAAGATAGAGGTTTTCAATATCCAAAAACAACTGTTTAACATCAATTTTTGGGAGCTTTATGAGCTGAAATTCTGTGTTCCCTTTTTTTAGATAATATAAAGACGTAGTATTTGCAATTACTAGGTTTCCATTTTTTTCATTAAAGGTGATGACGTCCTGCAATTTAAAATCGCTCATCAAGCTGCCATAAATGTTATATTTCTGGATTCCAGATTTTGTGAGTAACCAGCAAAAATTATAATTAGATTTTTGGAGTTCTATAGTTTCAGAAATTGGTTGTGTATTAGCTACAATCTCATCTCTATTATAATCATAAAGTTCTAACTGTTGTAAGTCAAGATTAAATAGCCAAAGATTTCTATCTATGCCTGTTGTTGCAAATTGTATGTTTCTAAATTCATTAATCTGATTAAAATTAATTCGTTTAATTTCAGACAGTGTATTGTCTAAAATTACAGCGGTGTTTGTATCCTCATAAAACAATACAATTTTAAGAGGGTTTAATATATCTGCGTGTGTAAGATCACCCAATTGAAAATCATTAAACTGGTATGTTTTTCCGCTTTCTTTTTTGTAAAAAATATTATCCTTAATGTGGTATAAACTCTTGTACTCATCTACACCAACAAAAGTATCTGTCTCTACGGTAGTTTTGCTAATTGCTTTTACAGCAATGTCTTGAGCATAAGTAGAAAAGCAAAACGCTAAAAATAATAGAATAAATAGTCTCATATAGGAGTTGAAAATACAAATTCTAGGCCAATACTTTAATGATATTTTATAGTTCCTTAACATCGGCTTGTTAAAGGCGGTTAAATACTATTAAAAGTAGTAGCTACTACGTTACATTTATCCAAAATTTAAATAAAAAAATGAAATCAATCCTATCTATTTTAAGTCTTTGTTTTGTACTTGTTTCCTGTGGTGGAGATGACGATAATGGAGATCCTAATGCATTTAATGAGCCCACAACTGCTGGCTTGTCATATTCTAACAGTCAAAGCGATTTTATTACTACTTACAATGGTATAAGAGCCACGTTACAAAGTAATAGTAATATTTCTGTTTTAGCAGAAGTTAACCATACAGCAAATGCACAAAGCGTTAACCAGTCATTGCGTAATACAAGAATTATCTTTTTCGGAAATCCTATCTTAGGTACACCAGTAATGCAAGAAAACCAATTAGCAGGTTTAGATCTGCCTCAACATATTTTAGTGTATGAAAATGCGAGTAATGAGGTTATTGCTTCATATAACTCTGTTAATTATTTGTCTACAAGATATGGAGTGCAAAGTGCTAATACTTTACCACAAATTGAATCTGCTTTAGAGAGTATTGTTAATACAACTACGCAAAATGAAGTACTTACTAACTCCAGTGCGAGTATAAACAGTGGTCAAGGTGTTATTACATTGGTAAGTCAAAACAATTTTTCTACCACGTATAATAATTTGAGAAACTCTATCATAGATAATACCAATTTATCATTGGTTTTTGAACTTAACCACCAAGAGAATGCCCAAAATGCAGGGTTAAGCTTAAGGCCTACAAGTGTTATAGTTTTTGGCAACCCAAATTTAGGTACACCGCTAATGCAAGATTCTCAAACTACAGCATTAGATTTGCCACAAAAATTCTTAGTGTGGGAAGATGAAAATGGAGAGGTAAAAGTTTCTTACAACAATCCAAACTTTTTAAAATCTAGACACTTAATTTCTAATTCTCAAAACAGTACATTAGAAGATATTACTAACGCCTTGAATAATTTAGCAATTTCAGCGACTAACTAGTCCTTGTAATTTTTAGGAAGCACTCTAATGGGTCTTGCAGTTTCAAACGCAAGGCCCATTTTTAATAACTCTCGCTCTGTATTTGGCGCTCCAATAAAAGTTAATGCAATTGGTTCTCCAGTATCTTTATAACCCATAGGCATTGCCAAACAAGGATGAAATCCTACAGCTGCATAAGCAGAATGGTAATTATTAATAGATAGAATTGCGTCTAATTGATGTGCCTTCATATCATTTTGAAAAAACGCGTTCCCATTACTTAAAAGAGTGGATTTTATTGCTTCAAATTCTTCTACAGAAGTAGAATCTGCTATAATACCATCAAAAAGTTCTTGGTTGTATGGCATGTGTAAAACACTATCTTTCTTATTAAACGCCATAACATCCTCAAGAGATGTAACAGTTATATCTTTAGATGCATATGAACTTAAGTAAGAAGGAACATCATCTTTCATTTCAAGGTTAAGTAGAGTTAGGAATCCATCTAATGGAAGCTCTGGTTCATCAAGCTCGACAATAGTTGCACCGCTATCTTCAATAAATTTAACTGTAGATTTATAAATTGAATCATTTAGTAAGCGTTTGTATACTCCGAATGTTTTAGTGGTTAGGGATACGTTTTCCTCTAAAATGCTTTTATAATTAACAGAGGTCATAGCATCTAAAACAATAGCATTATCAGTTACGTTTTTGGTCATAGGTCCTGCAGTGTCCAAAGTATGTGAAATAGGGATAATACCATCTCCAGAAATTACGCCTATTGTGGGTTTTAATCCTACTACAGAGTTTTGGCTACTAGGTGATATGATAGATCCTGCAGTTTCAGAACCAACTGTGGCAACCGCATAATTAGCAGCAGTTGCAACACCACTTCCTGCGCTACTTCCGCCAGTTTCAAATGCTTTTCTTCCGTAAGGGTTAAGTGTTTGTCCTCCAATTGCACTATAGCCCAGAGGACAGCCATCGCAAAAATAATATGCCCATTCACTCAGGTTTAATTTTCCTAAAATTAAAGCACCGTTTGCTTTTAAATTTTCAACTAACTTGGCATCTTCTGTTGTGTAATTATCTTTTAAAGCTACCGCACCAGCAGTAGTGGCCATTCCTTTAGTATTTACATTATCTTTTAATAAAATTGGCATTCCGAATATAGGATGCTTGTTGGTGGTAGTGTCTTTGTCTTTAGCTCTGGCTTCATTTAAAACCTCATCGTTTAAAGCAATTATTGCATTTAAAGTTTTGGTTGAATCCAATTCGAATTTATAAATACGTTTTAGGTAAAACAGTGTAAGGTCTTCATAAGTTAAAGACCTTTCTTTAATATGGTTTTGAATTGTAGGAATGTCCTGTTCTAAAATTAGTGGCTTTAAGGCTTCATATCTTTCATTAGTAAATGATGAAACTTCCTTGTTTAGCGGTTGGTATACTTCATTTTTATCTAAAACTTTTGATTGTATTAACTCAAACTGCATGCGGCTGTTTTGGTGCTCCTGTTGCATTTCAAGCTCTAAAGTTTCATCATAGGCTGTCCAAAGTATTTCCTGCTCTTTTTCTTCAGAATTTGTTTTACAAGAAATAATTAAGAAGAATGTTGATAGGAATAAAAATGAGTAGGTAAATTTCATGATAAATGATTTGTATAAAAATAGAAAAAACCATCTGTTTATACAGATGGTTTTTAAAAGTCTAAATAAAATTGAACTTAAAGGTTAAACGCTTTCTTTACGTTATCAACAAAATCCAATTTTTCCCAAGTAAATAACTCTACTTCTTTAGTAATTTTTCCAGAGTAAGGAGACTCAAATACTTTTGTTACAGTTTTTGGTTCTTTACCCATATGACCGTAAGCTGCAGTTTCTAAATAAATAGGATTACGAAGTTTTAAACGTTTTTCGATTGCAGCTGGACGCATATCAAATATTTCGGCAGCTTTCTTGGCAATTTCACCATCTGTAAGCGCTACATTTTTAGAGCCATAAGTATCAACATAAATAGATGTTGGCTCTACAACACCAATAGCATAAGAAACTTGTACGAGTATTTCATCTGCAACGCCTGCAGCCACAAGGTTTTTAGCAATATGTCTTGCTGCGTAAGCTGCACTTCGGTCTACTTTACTAGGATCTTTCCCAGAAAAAGCACCGCCACCGTGAGCACCTTTACCACCATATGTGTCTACAATAATTTTACGACCTGTTAGGCCACTATCTCCGTGAGGACCACCTATTACAAACTTTCCAGTGGGGTTAATATGGTAGGTAATATCATCATTAAAAAGCTGTTGCACATATTCTGGCATTTGAGCTTTAACTCTAGGTATTAAGATGTTTATAATGTCTTCCTTTATTTTAGAAAGCATTACTTCATCTTCATCAAATTGATCGTGCTGTGTAGAAACAACAATAGCATCAATACGTTGCGGAATATTATCATCACTATACTCAATAGTAACCTGAGATTTCGCATCTGGTCTTAGGTAAGTAATGTCTTTTTCTTCACGTCTTAGTGCTGCAAGTTCAATAAGGATTTTATGAGAAATATCTAATGCTAAAGGCATGTAGTTTTCTGTTTCCTTGGTAGCATAACCAAACATCATTCCTTGGTCACCTGCACCTTGCTCTTCTTTGTTAGCTCTATCGACACCTTGATTAATGTCTTGAGATTGTTCGTGTATTAATGAGATAACGCCACAAGAGTCACCGCTAAATTGATATGCACCTTTGGTGTAACCAATATTGTTAATAACCTCACGTGCAATATGCTGCACATCTAAGTATGTGTCGCTTTTTACTTCGCCAGCAAGTACAACTTGCCCTGTTGTAACTAGGGTTTCACAAGCTACTTTAGAGTCTGGATCAAAAGCTAAAAAATTATCTAATAAGGCATCACTAATCTGGTCTGCCACTTTATCTGGGTGTCCTTCAGAAACACTTTCTGAAGTAAATAAATACGCCATAAACGTAATCTTAGTTTTAAATTATATTACAGAAGATTTGACGAGATTGCCGTAAGGAGTTTACATTAAATCCTATTAATTTAATAGGATTTTGAAGTATACTGCTTTAGCATTTTAAAACACTTAAAAATCAAAGTGTTACTGTTTTTGAAAACAGAAGTCGAGGTTGCAATCAGTCAAATCTTTCCTCGTTTTGAGATGCAAAAGTATGAAATAAGATTTAATCTCTTTAATTGTCTTAATAGAAATGAATGATGCAGCGATAGTTATAAGCCTTCTCGATTAAAATTAAACTTTATATACGTAGTATATACATTTTCAAAAACGAAAATAAGTTCAAAAAAATTTTGTTATGTCGTGTTTGCGTTTCATCTTTGTAGCTCAAAGTTCAAACTTTTATTGAAGATGTTATCAAGAAAGGCTGAGGGAATAGACCCTATGAAGCCTTAGCAACCCTTTCACTTAGAAAGAAGGTGCTACATTCTACAGTACAGCCAATCATTTCTGGTTTGTACAGATAGATAACCCACAACCAATCCCTTTCTGGGATGTGGCTATTTTTTCTTTTTAACATTTTTCTATCAAGGCGCTCTCGAGAGCTTTTTGGCTTTGGGTTCAATTTATTTTTAACTCAAAAATTAGAAAAATGAGTACACAATCTTTAGCAACCAAAGCGTTGCACGCAGGGCACGACACAGCAACAAACGGAAACACTCGTGCGGTTCCTATTTACCAATCTTCAAGTTATGTTTTTAAAGATGCAGACCACGCTGCAAATTTGTTTAACCTATCTGAAGAAGGCTTTATTTATACACGTATAAATAACCCGACAAATGACATTCTTGAAAAACGACTAGCAGATATTGAAGGTGGTATTGCTGCAGTCTCCACAGCATCTGGTACAGCAGCAATTAATACAACATTGCTTACACTTTTAAAAGCTGGAGATCATATTGTAGCTTCAAATTCGTTATACGGAGGCACTTACAATTTACTTAAAGTCACCTTGCCAAGATTTGGTATCACGACAACTTTTGTAGATCCTCAAAATCCTGAGAATTTTAAGAAAGCTTCCAAGGAAAACACACGAGCTTATTTTATTGAATCTTTAGGAAATCCAAAACTAGATGTTTTAGATATTGAAGCAATTTCTATTGAAGCAAAAGCTTATAAAGTACCACTAATTGTAGATAACACTGTGGCAACTCCAGCATTATTAAACCCTATAAATTATGGTGCTAATATTGTTATTCACTCGCTTACAAAATACATAAACGGAAATGGTACTGCATTAGGAGGCGTTATTATAGATGCCGGAACTTTTGACTGGTCTAGTGGGAAGTTTCCAGAGTTTACAGAGCCATCACCAGGTTATCACGGTTTGGTGTATCACGATGCATTGCAGGAAGCAGCATTTATAGCAAAAGTAAGAATAGAAGGTTTGCGTGATCACGGTGCAGCATTAAGTCCATTTAACGCTTTTCAAATTTTACAAGGATTAGAAACTTTAGAGATAAGGCTTGAAAAGCATAGCAAAAATGCACTAAATCTTGCAACTTGGCTTCAAGAACAGGAAGAGGTAACTTGGGTTAACTATCCAGGACTTAAGTCTAGCAAATACAATTCGTTAGCAAAAAAATATTTGCCAGATGGCCAAAGTGGCGTTGTAACTTTTGGAGTAAAAGGTGGTTATAACAGTGCTAAAATTATAGCAAATGAAACTGAAATATTTTCATTGTTAGCTAATATTGGCGACTCTAAATCTTTAATAATACATCCAGCAAGTACTACTCATCAACAGCTAACAGATGAAGAGCAAGAGTCTACTGGAGTTACAAAAGATCTAATAAGATTAAGTGTAGGTTTAGAGCATTTAGATGATTTGAAATCTGATTTAATTCAAGCTTTTCAAAAATTAGACACCAAGGTTTCTGCTGAAGCATTTAGTCTAAATGGACACTAAGACTAACAATACCATTTAATTTAAAATTCTTTAAAGCTATAAATGCCTCAACCATCATTTGTGTTGGTTGAGGTTGCTTTACAATTTTTGAAACTCTAGGAAAATGATATCAGAATTTATAATAGAAGATTTTAAGCTTACATCTGGGTCGAAAACTTTAGTGAAAACCACCTATCAACAATTTGGTAAAGCTTTAGGAACAGCACCTATTGTATTAATTAATCATGCATTAACAGGCAACTCAAATGTAACAGGAGCACAAGGTTGGTGGTCTGCAATAGTGGGTGATAACAAAGTTATAGACACACAAAGGTTTACCATTTTAAGTATAGATGTTCCAGGTAATGGCTTTAATGTAAACAGTGATTATACTATTAAAAACTATAAGGATTGGCAACTTGTAGATGTTGCTAAAATACAAGTTAGGATTTTAGAGTATTTGGGTGTTAATGAGTTATTTGCAGTGGTTGGTGGTTCTTTAGGAGGCCAACTGGTTTGGGAGTTGGCAGCTTTAAAAGCAATAAAAATTGCGCATATAATACCTATTGCAACAGATTGGAAAGCCACAGATTGGTTGCTTGCAAACTGTAAGATACAGGACAGTATTCTTAATAACTCAACCAATCCAATTTATGATGCTCGGTTGCATGCTATGACACTTTATAGAACACCAAGATCATTAAAACAAAAGTTTGAAAGAGAAAGAGATGAAGATTCAATTTTTAAAGTAGAGAATTGGCTCTCGTATCATGGAAACCTATTGCAAAACCGATTTCAACTAGCCAGTTACAAATTAATGAATCACCTGTTAACTACCGCTAATGTGCTTAGAAATTACACTTCGATTAAAGACTTTGCTCAAGTTATTTCAGCAGATATTCATCTTGTAAGTGTAGATTCTGATTTGTTTTTCTTGGCAGAAGACATTTGGGAAACCTATATAGATCTCTGTACAGAAAAGGATAATGTGTTTATTTCTGAAATAAAGAGCATTCACGGTCACGATGCATTTTTAATTGAAACAGCACAACTTCAAAACATATTAAAACCAATTTTTGAAACTAAAACTCATGAACACAACCATAAACATCATATTGTTTGGAATAGGTAATGTTGGTAGCACTTTAATTAAGCAAGTTCTAGCTACAAACGCTACGATATCTTTAAAGCAAGGATTAAATTTAGAGATTCCAATTATAGCAAACTCTACCACAGCTTTTTTTAAAACAAATGGCATTAAAAACAATTGGCAAACCGATTTTGAGATTTTTGGTTTTCCTTATAAAATAAATGATATTATACGCTATATCCAAAAAGAGGAGCTTGGTAATATTATAATTGTAGATGCTACAGCAAGCAGAAAATTTGTAAAACATTACAAAGCATTTTTTCAACAAGGCTACCATATTGTAACAGCAAATAAAATTGCTAATACATTATCATTAGACTATTACAATTCTCTTAGGACAACAATCTTAAATAATTGGACACATTTTAACTATGAAACTAATGTTGGTGCAGGTTTGCCAATAATCGAAACCTTAAGAAGGCTTTCAGACAGTGGCGAGCAAATCCATAAAATAAGAGGTGTGTTTTCTGGATCGTTAAGTTATATATTCAATACATTTTCAGAGAAGCAACTGTTGTTTTCTGAGGTGCTGCAAAGCGCACAGCAAAAAGGTTTTACAGAACCAGACATTAGGGAAGATCTTTCTGGAAAAGATGTAGCCAGAAAATTACTAATCTTAGCTAGGGAAATAGGACTACAAAAGGAACTTTCAGACATAGCTGTTGAGTCTCTGATACCTTCTTCATTAGAAGAAATTCACTATTTGAATGACTTCAATTTAAAGCTGAATGAATTAGATCGTTACTATTCAGATTTAAAAGTAAAAAAATCAGCAAACCATGTCTTTAGATATATTGGAGAGTTAGATGTTTTAAATGGCACCTTGCAAACCAAACTTGTATTAGAGCCAAAAACAAGTGCAATTGGGCAACTAAGAGGAGCAGATGCAGCCATCGAAATTTTTTCTGAATCTTATAAAGAACAACCATTAGTTATACAAGGTGCTGGCGCTGGAAGTGCGGTTACAGCTAGAGGTATCTTAACAGATATATTAAAAATAGCTAAGCAGCTTAACACTTTTAAATTGGTTGAAGCTTAGTGTAAGAATTGTGTACTTTTGTAATATGCTTTCTAAGAAAACTAAATATGGGATAAAGGCGCTAACACACTTGGCAAGACAAGAAAATCAGGCGCCAGTTCAAATCGCTACTATTTCTGAAGCAGAAAATATTTCTCAGAAATTTTTAGAAAGTATATTACTTACCTTAAAGAAAAACGGCATCCTAAGCTCAAAAAAAGGAAAAGGTGGCGGTTATTATTTACTTAAAGAAGCCAAAGATATATCTATGGTGAATGTAATGAGAGTGTTAGAAGGTCCAATAGCAATGGTGCCTTGTGTAAGCTTAAATTACTATGAAAAATGTGATGATTGCCCAGATGAACACGCGTGTTCTGTACATAAACTCATGATTGAAGTTAGAGATAGTACTCTAGATATCTTCAACAATAAATCTTTAGCAGACCTAATAGTTTAAAGAGAGTTATTTGTTTTCTGTTCTACATAAAAATACTAAGTTTGCATAATACTCTACTAATCCTATAGGGTAATAGTAAAAATAGATTAAAATGAGTCAAACTGTAGACTATACAACAGGAGAAGCAGATGTTTATGAAGTAGAAAACGCTTCTAGCTTACCAAAGGAAAATATAAAAAGAAGTATTTTAAAAACGTTTAGTTGGCGTGCTCTAGGAACTATAACTACGGTTGTGGTTTCCTATATAATTACAGGAACATTAGCTCTTGCATTTTCAATAGGAGGCATAGAGTTAATCTCTAAACTGGTGTTGTATTTCTTTCATGAACGTGCGTGGAATCAAATAAAATGGGGAAAAAATGAATAAGACTATTGAAGAAATAAATGAGTTTTTAATAGGGAAAACTACAGAAGAAATTATTTCTTACGTTATAGGTAACTCAAGAAACCCAGTAATTACAACCAATTTTAGACCATATGAGGTTGCTATATTACATGCTGTAACAACTGTAAAGCCAGATATTAATGTTATATGGTGTGATACGGGTTATAATACTCCAGACACATATAGGCACGCAGATTATTTAATAAATAGGTTAAACCTAAATATCAAGCTTTATGTTCCTAAACAAACAGTTGGCTATAGAAATATAGTTATGGGAATTCCAGATATTTCAGACCCTAATCATAAGCTTTTTACGCAGCAAGTTAAGCTAGAGCCTTTTGCAAGAGCAATGCAAGAACACCAGCCAGATGTTTGGTTTACCAACTTACGAAAAGGTCAAACAGCATTTAGAGACAGTATAGATATGGTGTCTCAAGATGCAAATGGTATTGTAAAAGTGAGTCCATTTTATAATTTTTCTGATGAAGATTTAGACACTTATTTAAATCTTCACAATCTACCCAATGAACACATTTATTACGATCCTACAAAGGTTTTGGAAAATAGAGAATGTGGTCTTCATAAATAATCTTAAGAGATGATAAAAGATACATCGCAAATAAACCCTTTAGAAAACGAAGCCATTTATATTTTTAGAGAAGTGGTTGCGCAGTTTGAAAAACCTGTATTGTTGTTTTCTGGAGGTAAAGACAGTATTACTTTAGTAAGATTAGCTCAAAAAGCATTTTATCCTGGGAAAATTCCATTTCCATTAATGCATATAGATACGGGTCATAACTTCCCAGAGACCATAACATTTAGAGATAACCTGGTTAAGGAACTAGGTGTCGAACTAATAGTAAGACACGTTCAAGATGATATAGATGCAGGAAAAGTAAAAGAAGAACAAGGTCGTTATGCTAGTAGAAACAGCTTGCAAACCAATACTCTTTTAGAAGCTATAGAAGACTATAAATTTGATGCATGTATCGGTGGCGCAAGGCGAGATGAAGAAAAAGCAAGAGCTAAAGAACGTATATTTTCTGTGAGAGATGATTTTGGACAATGGGATGAAAAAAACCAAAGACCTGAAGTGTTTGATATGCTTAATGGACAGATAGACCATGGTCAAAATGTACGTGTATTTCCTATTTCAAATTGGACAGAGTTAGATGTGTGGAACTACATAGCTAAAGAACAAATAGACATTCCTACTATTTACTTTGCACATATGCGAGAAACATTTGTTAGAGACGGCCTTATTTGGTCTGTTGATGATGATGTTGTTTTTCGAGATAAAGATGAAACAGTAGAGAAACGTATGGTTCGCTTTAGAACTGTAGGCGATATGAGCTGTACGGCAGCAGTAGCTTCTGAGGCTACAACAATAACGTCTGTTATTGAAGAGATAAAAGCGTCAACAATTTCAGAACGTGGCGCTAGAATAGATGATAAACGTTCTGAAGCTGCAATGGAAAAACGCAAGCAGCAAGGTTACTTCTAAAAAAAATCAAATCAACTTTAAAAAACTCATTAGTAATGAGCCAATATACTATGGATGTATTAAAAATAGCAACAGCAGGAAGTGTAGATGATGGTAAGAGTACGTTAATAGGTAGGTTGTTATACGATACAAAATCTCTTACAACAGACAAGCTAGCGGCCATCGAGGAAAAAAGTAAAACAAATGGTTACGATTATTTAGACTTTTCTCTTGCTACAGATGGTTTGGTTGCAGAGCGAGAACAAGGTATTACTATTGATGTTGCTCATATTTATTTTTCAACAGAAAACCGAAGTTACATTATAGCAGATACACCTGGACATATTGAGTATACTAGAAATATGGTTACTGGTGCTTCTACTTCTCAAGCTTCAATAATACTTATAGATGCTAGACATGGTGTGAGTGAACAAACATACAGGCATTTCTTCATTAATAATTTACTTAGGGTTTCTAATGTTATTGTAGCAGTTAATAAAATGGATTTAGTAAATTATTCTGAGTCTGTTTTTACAGAGATTAAACAATCTTTTAATGATATAATTGAGAAAAGTAGTTTTAAAAGTCAGCAAATTAATTTTGTGCCTATAAGTGCTTTAAAAGGAGATAATGTTGCTAAACCTTCAGAGGCTATGTCTTGGTATAAAGGTGAAACTGTTTTAAATGCCTTAGAGAAATTACAGCCTAATAATGAAGGTTCTCATGTTCAACCTCGTTTTCCAGTTCAGTACGTTATTAGACCGAAAACAGAAGCCTATCATGATTATAGAGGTTATGCAGGAAAAGTAAAAGGTGGATCTTTTAGGGTAGGAGATTCTGTTATGGTCATGCCTTCAGGAACAATTTCTAAAATAGAAGGCATAAATCAATATGATACTCAATATGAAGAGGCTTTATCTGGAGCATCTGTTTCTATAACACTTCAGGACGATATAAATATTAGCCGAGGAGATATGTTAGTAAAAGTAAATAAAGCACCGAAGGTAGAAAAGCAGTTAAGCGCAACACTTTCTTGGATGGATGCCAATACATTACAAGAAGGTTCTAAGTATGTGTTACAACATGGTGTAAATAAAGTACTTGCTAAGGTGAAACAAATAAACCATAAAATTGAACCAGATTTTTCTGGCCAAGATAATACAGTGAAATCCTTAAAAATGAATGATTTAGCTTCAGTTAGTCTTCAGTTAAATAAGCCTATTTATAGTGATGCTTACACAGAACACAAACAAAATGGTGCGTTTATATTAATAAATCAACATACAAATAATACTGCAGCAGTTGGTTTTATTGAGTAACTCCTTCTAAACATACCATCATTTTGGGTTACTTTTGTCACGTGAAAAATCTATTACTTTTAGTGTTTCTTATTTGTGGGCTCCACGTTTTTTCTCAGGACAAACCTGTACATGAGATTGATGCAAATGTGTTTTATGGCTCAATACTTCTGCACAATAAAGATATAAGTCATCTTATAAAAGGTCATCCTACAGGCGTAATATTAAGTTATAATAGAAAGACTTTTGGAGCTAATTCTTGGGAGTCACGTTACAACTATCCAGATTGGGGATTTTCATTTGCTTATCAAGATATGAAAAGTGAAGAGCTTGGTAATAATTTTGGAGTATATGGTCATTATAACTTTTACTTTTTAAAACGTAACCTCATGCTTAGGGTAGGGCAAGGAATAGCCTATAATACTAATCCCTTTAATTTAGAAGATAATTTTAGAAATAGAGCTTATGGTTCTCATTTATTAAGTTCAACATATTTAATGCTCAATTATAAGTCAAAACCATTTTGGGGCGGTTTTGGTATACAATCGGGAATAGCAGTAATTCACTATTCTAATGCTTCAGTAAAATCACCAAATACAAGCACAAATTCATTAACTTTTAATGTTGGGGCAACATATACGTTTAATGAAGAAGACGTGCCAAACTTTGTGCCTAAGGTTAAAGAGAAATATACAGAACCTCTAAAACTAAATTTTGCGTTTAGAACCGGATTTAATGAAGGAGACGAAGTTGGTCACGGCACCTATCCGTTTTATATTTTTTCTGCATATGTAGATAAAGTTTTAAATAGAAAAAGTAGGCTGGTTTTAGGTACAGAACTCTTTATTTCTAAATTTTTAGAAGAGGAAATTAAATACCAATCTATAGCATTTCCAAACCAAGCAACAGGAGATGAAGATTATAAACGTGCAGGCGTATTTATTGGTCACGAATTAAAATTTGCACGGTATTCTGCAATTACACATGCAGGATATTACTATTATTACCCATATGATTTTGAAGGTCCAGTTTATTTCAGGTTAGGCTTAAAGAGAACATTTGGCAAACACATATTTGGTGTTGTCTCTGTAAAATCTCACGGTGCAAAAGCAGAAGCATTAGAATTTAGTTTAGGATATAGATTATGAAGCAGATTGTAAAACATTTAATATCATTTATAATACTAGGCTCATCAACTGTTTTATTAAATAGTTGTAGTTCTGAAGATGCAAATGATTGTTTTCAAACCGAAGGACAATTGCAACAAGAGGAAATTATTCTGGCAGGATTTAATAAAATTAGGATAGAAGAAGGTGTACAATTATTACTAAGACAAGGGCAATCTCAACAGGTTATTTTAGAAACAGGAGCAAACCTTAGGTCAGACGTTGAGGTGTTTTTAGATAATGAAACTTTAGTGGCTAGAGATAACAACGGGTGTAATTTATTTAGAGATTATGGTGTTACCAAACTCATAGTAACTTCTCCAAATATTGAGGACATTATAAATGGATCCTCTTATGAAATAAGAAGTGAAGGTACATTAAATTACCCAACACTACGTTTAAGAAGTTTAGTAATACCAGGATTTGATCTTCGTAAGAATGGAGATTTTCATTTAACACTTAATGCGCAAGATGTCTCTATTGTCGCAAACGGATCAAGTGTATTTTATTTAAACGGAACCACTTCTAATTTAAATGTTAGCTTCTCAGATGAGTTACCAAGACTCGAAGCTAGAGACTTAATAGCTCAAAATGTTTCGATAAGACATGTAAGCAGCAATCATATGTACATAAACCCTCAGGAAAGCTTAACAGCCGAGTTAAGAGGCAGTGGTAATGTGTATAGTTATAATAGTCCAGATATTCAGGATATTCAGGAACTGTATACCGGTCGTGTAATTTTTATAGACTAGTTAAAATAAATACAGAAATCTCAGTTGGTTAAAACCCTAATTTTTGTTTCTTCGTAACTGTTAGAGTAAACCCAATTATGCAGTATAGGTATCTTTTAGTAATCGTGTTGTTTTGTGTAAGTTTTGTAAATGCACAAGACACCCCAAAAAAGTACCATTCTTTTGATGTAAATTATTTTTACGGTACAATCTTAGAGCATAATCCAGATATTCAACATCTTATTACAGAGCATCAAAAAGGTGTTATTTTAAGTTATAACACTAAAACATTTGGTTTAGAAGATTGGTCTAGACGTTATAACAGTCCAGATTACGGTTACTCATTTATTTATCAAGATTTAGGAAACACGTTTTTAGGGGAAAGCTACGGTGTGTACGCACACTTTAACTTTTATTTTTTTAATAGGCATTTAATGATGCGTATTGGTCAAGGTGCTGCTTATAACACAAACCCGTACGACCAAGAATCTAACTTTAGGAATAATGCCTACGGATCATCTATTTTAAGCTCTACCTACATCATGGGTAATTATAAAAAGGAAAACATTTATAAAGGCTTAGGACTACAAGCAGGGTTTTCAATAATTCATTATTCAAACGCTAATCTTAAGGCACCAAATAACAGCACAAATACTTGGGTGTTTAATGTAGGTGCTAATTACAATTTAGATTACGAAGAGCTTCCGGAATACATACCACAAGGTGAAAAAGAAAAATATACAGAGCCTATACATTATAACCTTGCATTTAGGACTGGTGTAAACTCTAGTGATGTTATAGGTTTAGGCCAATTTATGCATTACACTATTTCTGCTTATGCAGATAAAAAGATTAATAGAAAAAGTACATTTCAAGCAGGAGCAGAAGTATTTATATCTCCTATGCTTAAAAGTTTAATAAAATTTAGATCTGTAGCTTATCCAGAACTAGGTGTTCAAGGAGATGAAGACTCCAATAGAGTTGGAGTTTTTGTAGGACACTTACTAACATTTAATAAAGTGTCATTTATATCTCAATTAGGATATTATGCTTATTACCCTTACGATTTTGAAGGCAGAGTTTATAATAGATTAGGGTTACAGCGTGAATTTGGAAAACACATTTTTGCAGGCGTAAGTGTACATTCTCATGGTGCTAAAGCTGAAGCAGCAGAATTTTCAATAGGTTACAGATTATGAAAAAACACTTCCTATTAATTATTATAGCAATTACTGTTTTAGGGTGTAATCCTAAGAACATAGATGATTGTCTTAAATCTGAAGGTGATGCTGTTGAGCAAATAGTCGAAGTGCCGTTTTTTGACAAACTTATTTCTAATAGCAGAACTAAAGTCTTTGTGAAAAGCGGGCCAGAACAACAAGTTTTAATTCAAACGGGAGAAAACTTAATTGATGATGTAAAAGTTAGTGTTGTAGATAATACTTTGTTTTTAGAAAATGAAAATGGTTGTAATATTTTCAGAGATTTTGAGCAGGTTAAAATTATTGTAACCTCTCCAAATTTAGTAAGTATTAGAAACGGTAGTGGTTATGCATTAGAAAGTATAGGTGTTCTAGATTACCCTAACCTTGTCTTGTTATCTGAAGATGGTAATAATGAAGATGAATTTAATACAGATGGCGATTTTATATTGCAGCTTGAATCTGATACAGTCATACTCGTTAACAACAATATTACAAACTACTTTCTGTCTGGAACTGTAATTACTATGCAGGCCAATTTTTATGGTGGTGATGGTCGTTTAGATGCACCAAACCTTATAGTGCAAGACTTAAGTGTTCTGCATAGAGGTACAAATAAATTTATTGTAAACCCACAACAGTCTATACGTGGAGAAATACGAAGTACAGGAGATGTTATTTCTGTAAACCAACCACCTATTGTTGAGGTTGAAGAGTTTTTTACAGGGCGTTTAATCTTTCAATAAAAGATAATCTCCAATTTCTAGTTGTAATGCTTCAGATTGTTTTGCATTTAACTCTAAAACAAACTTAGCAGGAACTTTAGAAGGTAATGAAGCTTCACTCATAGGTTTTACATCTTCCTGAAAATCTACAATTTTATAGTTTTCATCTAGAAAAAGTAAATCAAGAGGTATTCGTGTGTTCTTCATATAAAAGCTGCGCAACTGTTCATCAGGAAAAACAAAGAGCATACCTTGGTTGTCTTGCATCGAGTTTCTGTACATTAAGCCAGTTTGGCGTTGGTACTCATCATCTGCAATCTCAAGATCTAAAGATGTAAGAGTATCACCTGTAGCTTTTACTAAATATGCTTCAGCTTCTTTTTTAAATTGTGGTTCTTCAACACTTATACTTGGTTTTGGCTCATCTTTGCAAGCTATAAGTACTAAGCTTAAAAGGCATATATATGCAAACTTCATTAGACCGTAGTTTTGTGTTTAGGTGTATAAAAAAACATAAAATAAATACCAGCAATTATAAACGGTATACTTAACAGTTGGCCAGTGTTTAATCCTAAGACCCAATCTTCACGACCTGTAACTTGTTCTACTTTTATATATTCAACAATAAATCTTACAGACCAAAGTAAGGTTAAAAAGAGACCAAAGATAAAACCAGTTTGCTTGCGCTTTTCTGTTTTCCAATATACTAACATTAGAATGATGAACACAATAACATAACCAGCTGCTTCATATAGTTGACCTGGATGACGCGCAAAGGTTTCACCATACTTAGCAAATATAACACCATAATCGCCATTGGTTGGCTTACCTATCATTTCTGAATTAAAGAAGTTTCCTAATCTAACAAAAACACCACCAATTGCTACAGGCATAACAATACGGTCTAACACCCATAACACATGTTTTTTAAGAACATTCTTAGCATAAAAATACATAGCTATAATTACCGCAATGGCTGCACCGTGACTTGCTAAGCCTCTAAAGCCTGTAAAGCTAAACTCAGGTTGTGTTTGTATTGGTAGTATAACTGCTAAAGGGTCTTCCCAAAGTAATTCTGTTTGGTAAAATAAAACATGTCCTAATCGAGCACCAATTAAGGTGGCTATTACTGTATATATAAATATAGAGTCTAATTTTTCTTGAGATACATTTTCTCTGTTATATATACGTTTCATTAAGTACCAGCCAATAGTAAAGGCAATAACAAACATTAAGCTATAGTAGCGTATAACGAAGAAACCAAGGTCGATACCTTCAGAAGGATTCCAGGTAATTTGGGAAGCAATCATGTATTATGTTTTATTTTTTGAAGCGGTAAAGATAACGTTATTATCTGTGATGCTATTTTAAAAGCAGATTAGCTTAAACTATTAATTTATTTTAGTGCGCATATTTACATCTTCGTAATTGCGTTTCACAAACTCTAAAGCTGTTTTTAATATTTGCCCCATAGATCTTGCTCGTTTAAACTTAACATCCTTTGTGAAATCTAAAAGCTCTTTTCTAAGTTTATGTACATGTTCTTTGTTAGAAATGTTATCACTGTTTATACATCTCATAAGCTCTCTATAGCGGCCTTTAGATAAGATGATTCGTTTTGCTATAAGGGAACGTTCTTCCTTAATATATTGCTCTATAGATGTGTTTTCAAGATGGTCTGTCACCAGTTCAACCATTGTGAAATTTTCTTTGAAAAACTGTGGTCTATACACTTTAAGTTTGCCTTCAAAGCATTGTTGGTCAAAATCTATAGCGCGAATTTGGTATTCTACGTGATCAAAATCGTGAGTTGGTACAATTACATAATTATAACTTCTCATATCACCAAGCAATCTAATCATGCAGCGCTCATTAAATTTTACAAACTGTTTTGCAATTTGTGTTTTTGCGCGATCATCACATTCCGGAAGCTCATTCTGTATAAAAACATCTCCAGGAATTCCTGCAATGTGTTCTTCAATTAAGGTATCCTTATAAACTAAAAATGTAATTCGATGAGGAGATAGAAGGTGTTCAAACTCTAGCCCGTAAATTCTAGAGGCATCTGCCTTCTTTACATAAAAGTATGTAAAACTATCATTTAAAACATTTCTAATCTTAATTCTAAATGGCTTAGAGTTTCCAAACGTACAATAATCTATAGCATCAATATTTAAATATTGAAAGGAGTCGTCACTACCATCAGAATGTAAGATGGTGTAAATTTTCTTTAAACTTTCATCTATGCTATCACGTTCATAATCTGCGTAATAGCAACGTACCCAATAGGTGTCTTCGTCGTGTTGGTCATAGACGACAACACTCCCTTGAAACCTTAAAAGATCATCATAAAACACAGGAATCTTTATGCTTCTGCTATACTTTTCTAAATACGCCTGTAGCTTTTCGTTTATAGGAAACGTAGGCTTTTTCTTAGACATTAATTTTTCCTCTACCATCTTGAAATAATACGATTAATTCTTTTAAATATCAATACTTAAATAATAAACTAATGCTAATAATCTTGTGCGGAATCTCTGATTATAATTTTGCTGAGGCGTTATAATTTCTTGTAGTTTTACCTAAAACCTTACTTGTAACAATTTAACAAGTAGGACGTCATACAGTTAAACCAACCTATATTATTTTGGAAACAATTCTTAAACTTAACAATCTCACCAAGCATTTTGGACCTGTAAAAGCAGTAAACGATTTATCTTTTACAATTGAAAAAGGTAATGTGTATGGTATACTAGGCCCAAACGGAAGCGGAAAATCTACTACTTTGGGTATCGTGCTAAATGTTGTTAATAAGACTTCTGGAGAGTTTCAGTGGTTTGATGGTAACATGACAACACATAATGCCTTGAAGAAAGTTGGAGCAATTATAGAGCGCCCTAACTTTTACCCTTACATGACTGCAAAACAAAATTTAGAGCTGGTTTGTAAGATTAAAAATGTAGAGCACGCAAATATTGATGAGAAGCTTGAAATTGTTGGCCTTCTAGATAGAAAGAACAGTAAGTTTAGTACCTTTTCTTTAGGTATGAAACAACGTCTTGCAATTGCATCTGCGTTATTAAATAATCCTGAAATTTTAATTTTAGATGAGCCAACTAATGGATTAGATCCTCAAGGAATTCATCAAATACGAGAGATTATAAGAAAAATAGCATCTATGGGCACTACCATTTTACTAGCGTCTCATTTATTAGACGAGGTTGAAAAAGTATGCTCTCACGTGGTTATAATTAGAAAAGGCGTAAAACTTTACTCTGGACGAGTAGATGAAATGAATGCAAGTCACGGATTTTTCGAACTTAAAGCAGAAGATACTACAAAGCTTGAAACTTTCTTAAAAACTAACACAGCTTTCGGCTCAATAAAGAAAGAAGAAGGATTGCTTATAGCATTCCTAAATGAACCGATGGAGTCATTTGAGTTTAATAAATTATGCTTTGAGAATGGTATAGTGTTATCTCACTTAAATAAAAGAAAAGAAAGCCTAGAAGAACAATTCCTACAATTGACAAACCAAATTAGCTAAACCACATGTTACGACTTTTAAATATTGAATTTCAAAAATTAAGATATAGCAAAAGTGCACGTGTCTTAAGTATCATCTATTTTATATTAATCACCTTTATAGCATTAATAGCTTCAATTGAGTTTAATTTCGGGAATGTAAATTTTAGAATTGCAGATCAAGGAATTTTCAATTTTCCATTTATATGGCATTTTAACACTTACATAGCTGCATTGCTCAAATTGTTTTTAGCAATTGTAATTGTATCTATGATGAGTAATGAGTATAGTAACCGTACCTTAAAACAAAACCTTATTGATGGGTTGAGCAAAAAGGAATTTGTGCTGTCTAAATTTTATACAGTTTTGGTGTTTGCCTTAATTTCAACTGTATTTGTTTTCTTGGTATCTGTTGTTTTAGGAACTTTCTTTTCAGACTATACAGAGTTTAGCATCGTTATAAGAGATATGGATTACCTACTGGCATATTTCTTTAAACTCACTGCATTCTTTTCTTTTTGTATGTTTTTAGGTGTGTTGGTTAAACGTTCTGCTTTTGCATTAGGGTTTCTTTTTGTGTGGTGGATAGCAGAAAGTATTATCTATGCTTTATTGAAATTTCAGGTTTTTAAAGGTTCAAACACAGCAGAGTCTATAGTTCAGTTTTTTCCTTTAGAGGCAATGTCTAATCTAATAAAAGAGCCATTCTCGAGACTAGGAGCAGTTCAATCTGCAGCCAACCAGTTAGGAGAAGCGTTTACCAAAGATTATGATATTCACTGGTATCAAATTATTATAGTATCTGTTTGGATATTCTTATTTGTATGGATGTCTTTAGGATTACTTAAAAAGCGAGACCTATAAACGTAATTATTTGATATATTTGGAAACTTGCTATGAAAAAATATATCTTAATTTTATGCTCCTTATTTTTAGGGGTAACTCTTCATGCCCAAGGTGAGGCAAATAACTGGTACTTTGGTGGTAATGCTGGAGTTACATTTAATACTACACCACCAAGTGCACTAACAGATGGAAGATTGGTAACCACCGAAGGGTGCTCAACCATATCAGATGTTAATGGAAATCTTCAATTTTATTCTGATGGGCGTTCTGTATGGAACAGAAACCACCAAAAGATGTCTAATGGAGACTACAACACTGGACAAGGTTTATTAGGAGATCCTTCTAGTACCTCGAGTGCCTTAATAGTACCGCATCCAGGTTTAGATGGTATTTATTACATTTTTGCTGTAGATGAGCCTCATCACGACAACGCAGCTGCATTTCCAGGACAAGGTCCAGCACTCCAAAATGGTAACCCTACTGGAGACGGAAACTATACAGATGTAAATGATGGTGTTCCAAATATAGATGATGGGTTTAATAATGGATTTACATATTCTGTAGTAGATATGTCTTTAAATAATGGATTGGGAGATGTTGTAGCTTCAGAAAAAAATATTCAGTTAGAAACCTTCAATCCAAATTTTAATAATCAAGCCAAATTTAAATGTTCAGAAAAAGTCACTGCAGTAAGAGGTGCAGTTTGTGGTGAGGTTTGGGTAATTACACATTTTATAAATAAGTTTTACGCTTTTAAGGTAGACTCAAGTGGTCTGGATACTACTCCAGTAATTTCAGAAGTAGGTCCAGCTGTTACAACATCAAATTACAGAAGAGCAGCTTTGGGGTATATGAAAGCTTCTCCAGATGGAAACCGTATAGCAGTTGCACATAATACATTTACTTATTTTCCTCCAAATGTTTCAGATGAAGGTGATGGTGGTGTGTATTTATATGATTTTGATAGAAATACAGGTGTAGTTTCTAATAATCAGGAGTTATATCAAGGTGCTTCAGCATATGGTGTTGAGTTTTCAGCAAACTCAGAACGACTTTTTGCCTCAATGAGCTCACCAGAATTATTTTCAACCTTACACCAATGGGATTTATCAGCGGCTAATATTCCGAATTCAAGAGTTGAGTTGTTTGGACCTTCTGGTGGTGGTTCTTTGTTTTCTATGCAATTAGCGCCAAACGGGAAAATTTATGTGTCTTCATTCGGCTCAAACAATTTAATGGTAATTAATAACCCTGAAGAATTAGGGAACGATGTAAATTTTGCAACAGATGTGTCTGGTGGCGCAATTAACCTTCAAGGTGGTGAAGCTAGGCTAGGACTGCCTCCGTTTATACAGTCTTTTTTAACGAGCAAAGTAAATATAATTAACAACACAGCCTCAACAGATGATACTGAGGAGCATTTAGAGTTATGTGAAAGTGATAACTACACACTTGTAACAGAAAATATTCCTGGTGTTAATTATGTCTGGTATAAAGACGATGTTTTAATTGCTGGAGAAACAGATAATACTTTACAAATTTCCAGACCAAATAATGGCGAAACCTTACCTTATACAGAAAATTACAGATTAGAGATAGACTTAAATAATGGAGATTGCCCATTGTTTGGTGTTGCAGAAGTTACCTATTATGAAACTCCTGAAGCTACTATGCCTATGGATATAAGTTTGTGTGATGAGGATAATGATGGCCAGGAACAATATAATTTAGGTGCTCAAAATGCAGAGATTTTAACGGGACAAACAAATCCTAACTTCTTGGTGACTTATCACAGTAATCAAGCAGATGCAGAAAATGGTTTAAACCCTATTAATATAAATTATACAGTATCAGAAACCTTACAAACTATTTATGCAAGAGTAGAAAACACTAATAACAGAAACTGTTTTGATACTACAAGTTTTGAAATTGAACTATTCTCAATTTCTCAGTTTGGAGATGACGAAGAGATAATCTATTGTTTAGAAGATTTACCAGAAACAGTGCAACTTAACTCAGGTATACCAGTTTCCGAGATACAAGATTATTCATTTGTATGGCAGCCAAGTAATGAAACAACACCTTCTATTTCTACAACAGAGTTGGTAACTCATACAGTTACAATTACTAACACGATTACTGGATGTAGTTATGAAAAATCATTTACTATTACCGCTTCAAACCAAGCGCAAAACATCACGTTCGAGATTTCAGATTTTAGTGAGCAAAATACAATTATGGTCAACTTGGGAACAGAAAGTATAGGAGACTATGAGTTTGCACTAAACTCTGAAAGTGGTCCATTTCAAGATGACCCAACATTTACAAATGTGCCACCAGGTTTTTATGACATCTTTGTGAGAGATAAAAATGGTTGTGGTGTTAGCGCTCGGTTAGATATAGGAGTACTAGGTTTTATGACATTCTTTACGCCTAATGCAGATGGTTTTAATGATGTGTGGAGACTAGTAGGTGTGTCAAGACAACGCGAAGCCAATGCCAGAGTAAATATTTTTGATCGCTACGGTAAATTGCTAAAATCTTTTGCTGCAGGAACAGGTTCCTGGAACGGTAATTTTAATGGTAATCCTATGCCATCCGGAGATTATTGGTTTCAAATTATTTTAGAAGATGGCACGCAATACAGATCTAATTTTACTCTAAAACGTTAACTTTATAGACCAATTTGGTCTATGAGGTACATCTTAACTTTCTTAGTATTAGTTTCTTTAATGTCCAATGCGCAAGATATATCCTTGTTGCAGCAACTTAATGGGCGTTATGACTATTTAGCTATAGGAAATACCATGAACCAATTTGAAAATGGAGCTAATGGTGTTTGTGTTATTAATACAGAATCTTCTGCAACTCTAACAATAAATGATTCTTCTCAAATAATAGCGGCGTACTTATATTGGGCTGGTTCTGGTAGTGGTGATTTTAATGTAATGCTTAACGATATTGAGATAACTGCAGAGCGTACGTTTAGTGATTCCCTAGATGCTACTCGGGAGTTTTTTGCTGCATTTGCAGATGTATCAGGTCAAATAATTAATACAGGAACAGGAAACTATACATTAAGTCAATTAGATCTTACTGATGCTATAGGACCATACTGTTCCTCAGGAACAAATTTTGCAGGTTGGGCAATAGTTGTAGTGTATGAAAATGATGTATTGCCATTAAATCAAGTAAATATCTATGACGGATTACAAAGTGTCCCAGACGAGCTCACCATAACACTTAATAATTTAAATGTTTTAGATAACGAAGGTGCAAAAATAGGTTTTGTAGCTTGGGAAGGTGACTCGGCTTTAGCGGTAAATGAATCTTTAAGGATAAATGGAAATGTAATAGGTAATCCACCACTAAACCCTAGTACAAATGCTTTTAATGGCACTAATAGTTTTACGGGAAACCAAGATCTATATAATATGGATATAGATGTATATGACCTGCAGAACAATATAGAAATAGGGGATCAAAGTGCTGAGATTTCTCTTACTAGTGGTCAAGATTTTGTGATGATTAATAATGTTATTACAGTATTAAACAGTCAACTGCCAGAAGCTACAATAGCAATAAATGCTATTAGTCGAGACTGTTTTTCTAGAGTTGTGAATCTTAATTACACGGTTTTTAACAGCAATAGTACAGATGTTCTGCCTGCCTTCACGCCAATTGCTTTTTATATAGAAGATGAGTTGGTGGCAACATCTGAAACCCAAAATAACATTCCTATTGGTGGTAGTGAAACATATTCAATTTCTGTTATGATTCCTGAAAATAGCCCAAACACTGCTACTGTAATTGCATCTGTTGATGATAATGGTTTTGGTGAAGGTACAGTTACAGAAAGTAATGAGCTAAATAATATAGATGAAGCACCTTATGAGTTATTGCTACCTGCAATAGTTACAGAAGCATTAGATGTAGAGTTATGTGATTCAGGACAAACTGTGTTTTTAGATATTACACAACAAGAAATAGATGTGATAGGAAATCAAAGCAATGTTGAGGTAGCTTATTATTTAACTTTAGAAGATGCTGAAGCTTCTACTAATGCTATTTTAAACCCTTCAGATCTCGAAATAACAGAATCTTTGCAAACCATTTTCTATAGTGTTTTTTCAATTAGTGACCCAACGTGTGCCGTTACTTCAAGCTTTCAAGTGTCTGTTGTGGAGCCACCAGTACCTGTTGCAATACAAGATGTAACAAGTTGTGATTTTGAGAATGTTAATAGTGTGGCTTTTAATTTTAGTGTAATTCAAATGCAAATAGAGAATGATAATCCCAATGCAGTTGTGTCTTTTTATACTTCACTAGAAGACGCAGAACAGGCAGAAAATGCTATAGGTCTTAATCCAACGTTTCAAACAGAAACATTGCCACGTACAGTATATGTTAACATTAGTAATCCTAGTTTTGAGAATTGCTCTGTTATTGAAACTTTTAGGGTTACTACAGAAAACTGCGATATAGAAGTGCCTACAGGATTTTCTCCAAATGGAGACCAAACCAATGATACGTTTACGATAGCCGGATTAGACAATTTCTACGAAAACTATGAGCTAAGAATTTATAACCGTTGGGGAACGTTGGTGTATATAGGAAATAAAAACACAGCAGATTGGGACGGTTTTAGCAATCAGCCATCAATAGGCAAAAAGAGCTTACCAGTTGGCACCTATTTTTATTGGCTACAATTAGACCCAGAAAAAACAGATATTAAAGTTGGTTGGGTGTATTTAACCCGATGATTAATGATTATAATCTCCTGTTAAATTGCATAGAATCTACGTTCTAGGTTGTATTTTTGCAAAAAAAAATTGAAAGTGCCCAATAAATTATTTCTTTTTATTTGTGCCATGTGGTGTCTAGGTTATGCCAATGCGCAAAATATTAGTGTAGATGCTCAGTCTTTTACATCGCAACAGTTAATTGAAGATGTGTTGGTAGGTATGGGTTGTGTGGAAAATGTTCAGGTAACCAATACGGTAAGTGGTCAATTTTCACAAGATTTAAGCTACGGTTATTTTCAAAATAATGGTGGCAGTTTTCCTTTTGAGGAAGGTGTAGTTTTAAGTACAGGCAGGTTAAATAATGTGCCAGGTCCAAATACCACATTAAGCGATGATGACGCAAACGGCTGGAATGGTGATCAAGACCTAGAAGATGCCCTTAACATTAACAATACAATTAATGCCACTGTAATAGAGTTTGACTTTACGCCATTGTCAAGTAGCTTAAGCTTTAGGTATATTTTTGCTTCAGAAGAATACAGAGCAAACAATTCATCAACATGTAATTTTTCAGATGCTTTCGGATTCTTAATAAGACCTGTTGGCGGTCAATATGAAAACATTGCGTTAATTCCTGGAACAAACACACCTGTCCTAGTGACTACTGTAAGACCAGAGATTATAGAAAATGGAGAACAAGCCTGTCCTGCAATTAATGAACAGTTTTTTGGAAGTTTTAATGGCAACAATGCGCCTATAAATTTTAATGGACAAACAGCTGTACTTACTGCAGAAACAGATGTTGTGCCAAATACACAATACCACATAAAATTAGTAATTGCAGACGAAGGTAACTTTAGGTTTGATTCTGCTGTATTTCTTGAAGCTAACAGCTTTGGGTTAAACGTAAATTTAGGACCAGACTTGTTAATTTCTAACAATATGGCATTGTGTACAGATGAAGAAACAACTTTAACTGCTATTGAGGCGCCACCAGGAGAAACTTATACATACAGATGGTTTCAGGATAATATATTACAACCAGAAGTCTCTAATGAATTTTTGGTATCGCAACCTGGTACCTATCGTGTTGAGGTTAGTATTGGTAATGGGTGTTCACAAGAAGACGAAATTATAGTTGAGTATGATACGCCTCCAAACGTTGAAAATGCTACACTTACAGAGTGTGATGTTAATGCAAATGGTATTGCTGTATACAGTTTGTTTAGCTCAGAGCCACAAGTTATAAATGGAGATAATAGCCTTCAAATCACAATGTTTTTTCCAACATTGGAAACTGCAGAAATGAATAGTGATCAAATTACAAATCCGTCACAATACGAAAACTCTACACCAAACGAAATTGTATATGCTCGTGTAAGAAATCAATCTGGTTGTGTGTCTATTGCAGAAGTATTACTAACCACAACACCAGCAACAACAGTGCCGCCACAAGACTATGAAATATGTGGAGAAAACGGTTTTTCTGAGTTTCAGATATCCGAGATAGACGCGTTGTTTGATGCCGAAACAATGCCAAACTCTACCTATAGTTATTTTAGGACGACAGATGATGCTGCAAGTGGTACAAACGAGATAACTACGACAACATTTATAAATGAAACTGTAAACCAGCAAACTTTAATTGTTGTAATAGAAAATGCAAGTGAGTGTTACGAAAATTCACAAGTCACCTTATTCTCAAGAGATACACCTATCTTAATGGATGATGAAATTTTGCCGTTATGTGCAGACGGTCAAACACCAAGTGTAATGTTAGATGCTGGAGTTGTACAGGCAAATGCAAACGCAACATACCAATGGTCTAACGGTGCTACAACACCAACGATATCTGTAACAAATGCTGGAGATTATACTGTTACGGTAACAAATACATATGCTAGTGGATTAAGTTGTGCTGCAACGCGTACAATATCAGTTGTAGAAGGTTCTACTGCACAAATCTCAATTTCTTTAAGTGGAGGTTTCCCAAATCAAACGGTGACGGTTAACGCACAAGGGCAAGGAAATTATACCTATGCATTGGATAATAGTAGTGGACCGTATCAGGAATCTAATGTTTTTGAAAATGTTGAACCTGGACAACATACCGTATTTGTGAGAAGTGAGTTTTGTGGAACCACACCGTTTACTTTTGGAGTGCTTAATTTTCCAAAATTCTTCTCGCCAAATGGTGATGGTTTTAACGATGTATGGAGTGTGCTAAATGCAGATAGAAATAATCCAGTAGTGAAGCATATCTATATTTTTGATAGATATGGTAAATTGTTAACTACCCTAAACTCTGCAGCATCTGCTTGGGACGGTACGTTTAATGGCAAGGCTTTGCCTGCTTCAGATTACTGGTTTTTAGCAGAATTTATAGATGGCTTCCAATACCGCAGTCATTTTAGCTTGATTAGATAATCTTTTCTGTAATTTTAAGATATGAAGTTTACAATAGAATCTGAGTACAAGCCAACAGGAGATCAACCTGGTGCAATAAAACAATTAGTGTCTAATATTGAAGAAAATGAACAATATTCTACATTGCTTGGTGTAACAGGTTCGGGTAAAACATTTACGGTTGCAAATGTTATTAAGGAAGTGCAACGCCCAACATTAGTATTGGCGCACAATAAGACATTGGCAGCACAATTATATTCAGAGTTTAAAAGCTTTTTTCCGCATAATGCAATTGAGTACTTTGTTTCGTATTATGATTACTACCAACCAGAAGCTTTTATACCAACATCTGGAACGTATATAGAAAAAGACCTTTCAATTAATGAAGAAATTGAAAAGTTAAGACTAAGTACAACCTCTTCATTATTATCTGGTAGGAGAGATGTGCTTGTGGTAGCTTCAGTTTCTTGTCTATATGGTATTGGTAATCCGGTTGAGTTTCAGAAAAATGTTATTTCTATTAAAAGGGATCAGCAAATTTCTAGAACAGAATTGCTCAAGAAGTTAGTACAAAGTCTTTATAGTAGAACAACTGGAGAATTTAATCACGGTAACTTCAGAATTAAAGGAGACACATTAGATGTTTATCCAAGTTACGCAGATGATGCGTTTCGAATACATTTCTTTGGAGATGAAATAGAAGATATTGAGCAGTTTGATGTGCAGACAAATACTGTTATAGAAAAGTATGAACGCTTAAATATATATCCTGCCAATATGTTTGTGACCTCGCCAGATGTGTTACATAAAGCAATAGACAACATAGCGTTAGACTTAGGAAAACAAACCGAATATTTTAAAGACATAGGGAAACACCTAGAGGCAAAACGTCTTGAGGAACGTACTAATTTTGATCTTGAAATGATTAAGGAATTAGGCTACTGCTCTGGTATAGAAAATTATTCGAGATATTTAGATGGCAGAGAACCCGGAACACGACCATTCTGTTTGTTAGATTATTTTCCGGAAGATTATTTAATGGTTGTAGATGAAAGTCACGTTACTATTCCGCAAGTACATGCAATGTATGGAGGTGACCGTAGCCGAAAGGAAAACCTAGTAGATTATGGTTTTAGGTTGCCTGCTGCTTTGGATAACAGACCTTTAAAATTTGAAGAGTTTGAGGCATTACAAAATCAGGTAATATATGTGAGTGCTACGCCAGCAGATTATGAACTACAGAAAACAGATGGTGTTTATGTTGAGCAAGTTATTAGGCCAACAGGATTATTAGATCCAATTATTGAAGTGCGCCCAAGCTTAAATCAAATAGATGATTTAATAGAGGAGATTCAAACTCGTGTAGATAAAGATCAGCGTACATTGGTAACCACGCTTACTAAGCGTATGGCAGAAGAGTTAGTAAAATATTTAACTCGAATAGATATACGCTGCAGGTATATACATAGTGATGTAGATACCTTGGAGCGAGTAGAAATAATGCAGGATTTACGAAAGGGTATTTTTGATGTTCTTGTAGGTGTTAATCTTCTTAGAGAAGGATTAGACTTGCCAGAAGTATCTTTAGTAGCAATTTTAGATGCAGACAAAGAAGGGTTTTTGCGTAGCAACAGATCGCTTACCCAAACTATTGGTCGTGCTGCAAGACACTTAGAAGGTAAAGCTATTATGTATGCAGATAAGATTACAGACAGTATGCAAAAAACAATAGATGAAACCGAATACCGCAGAACCAAACAAATAAACTACAACACCAAGCACAACATTACACCAACTGCTCTTAAAAAAGGTATAGATAGTGCATTGGCAGGCAAAAAAGTAGAACCTTATAAATTTGAAAAAGCACCGACTTTAAAAGCTGCGGAAGAAGAAGTGGCTTACTTTACAGAAGATCAGCTAGACAAGCGCATAAGAGAGGTTAGGAAAGCAATGGAAAAAGCTGCTAAAGAATTAGATTTTATTGAAGCCGCTAGGTTTAGAGATGAAATTAAAATGCTACAGCAGAAAAAAGAGAATCAAAAAGTTTAGGTTTGTACCTTACTCATTAAAACATACAACTTGTCATTTAAAAAATTAGAACCTTCAATTAAGCAAGTCCTTACAGAAAAGGAATTTATAGCGCCTACAAAATTTCAGAAACAAGCTATTTCTAAAATTAAAAGTGGTGTAAATCTGTTTGGAATTGGTCCAGAAGGTTGCGGTAAAACCACTGCATTAATTATAGGAGTTATTCAAAAACTAAAATCAGCTTTTGAAGATGCGCCTAGAGCATTAATAATTGTGGAGAACAAAGAGAAAGCTTTAGAGCTAGAATCACAATTTCTTCCTTTTTTAAAACCAACAGATTTAAGATTGTATTTGGCTTATGATGAGCAGCGTTTTGATCATCAAAAAGATGAAATTTATGATGGTGTAGATATTGTTATTGCTACTCCAAAAAGACTTACAGAGCTTTTTCAGAGAACAGGAATAAATGTTACGCAATTGCAAATGTACATTATAGATGATGCTGAGTTCTTGACAAGAGGAACTCAATTGTCTTTGGTAAACCGCATACCAGAAAGTATTCCCAAATGTCAATATATTATGAGTTCAACTCTATTTCATGACAAGCTAGAGCGCTTGCAGGACTCATTTATGTTTGGAGCCCACTTGGTAACCGTTAAATAAAAAAAGAACGGCACCAAATTATTTGATGCCGTTCTCGTAACTAACTAAACCAATTCTTCCCGCGAGATGAAACGGCTCGCATAATTGGGAAGCTTTTCAACTTATGATATCTCTATCATACGTTTTGCCTGTACCTTAGACTCCTCTTTTTTAGGTAATGTAATCGTTAAAACGCCTTGCTCGTAAGTAGCAGAGATGTTTTGATTATTTATAGTCTCTGGTAGGCTAAATGCTCTTTTAAAACTGTTGTAGCTAAATTCTTTTCTGGTAAACTTGCCATCTTCACTAGTGTTGTCTTTAACTTCTTTGGCTTCAGAAGAAATGGTTAGAACATCATTATCTAACTCAATATTAAAATCTTCCTTAGTTTTTCCTGGCGCAGCAACTAATACAGAAAAATCGTCATCGCTCTCCATAATGTTTACTGCAGGAATGCTTACACCAATGTTATTTACATTGCTTGTGCCACCTAGCCAATCTGTTTTAAACATATCATCTATCATAGATGGTAACCAATTGTTGTCTACTGTTCTTTTTGTAAGTGTCATAATATATGTGTTTTAAAAATTTGTAATCTAAATTCAGTAGGTATATAGCAATATAGATACCAACTCAATTATTATGACATTACGGCAGTTTTGAACACAAACAAGGTGACATTTTGTCTAAAATTGTTGTAAAAAGGTTAATGTGTTTCGTTTTCTATGTATATAGTGAGACATTTAAAGAATGAAACAACTCTTTAACCGGCTAATTTCTTTCTTTAATACTATTGAAAGTAAGATTGCTTTTTATCCCACATTGTTAGCCTTCTTTGGTTTTAACTTTGCCTTCCTAATGTTATTCCTAGAAAAGAAAGGAATTTCAAGAACACTAATTGAGAAAATCCCACAGTTATTAGTTGAAGATGGAGATACCGCATTAACTATTATAAGTGCGTGTATTGGTGGATTAATTTCTATGATGGTGTTTAGCTTTTCAATGGTTATGCTTTTGCTTAGTCAGGCTTCTAGTAATTTTTCGCCACGTTTATTGCCAGGACTAATCTCAGATAAAGTTCATCAGATAATTTTAGGTATTTACTTGGCAACCATTCTGTATAGCATCTTTATTTTGTTTGCCATAGAGCCTTCTGGAGATAAATATGATTTGCCTGGAATAGCTATTTTGTTGTCCATCATATTTACTATTGTTTGTATCTGCGCATTTATCTTCTTTATTCACAATATCTCTCAAAGTATTCAAATAAATAATATACTTGAAAACATCTTCATCCTAGCTAAAGGCAGAATATTAAAACTGATTGATGCAGAACATGATAAAGGGGAACTACCAGATTTTGAAGACACAGAAGACTGGTATGAATATAATATTAAGGAAAGTGGTTATTTTCAAAACATAGCAATGAATAATCTACTAGATCACTGTGAAGAGAACGATAACCGGCTTCATATTCTTCCTGTTAAAGGTATTTTTGTGTTAAATAACATTCCAGCTTTTAAAAGTAAAAATGAACTTACCGATGAAGAGGCAGATGATATAAGAGCGAATTTTAATTTTTCTAGAGGAGAGTTAATTGCAGATAATTATGCCTTGGCGTTTAAACAAATTACAGAGATTATTGTAAAAGCAATGTCTCCTGGAATTAATGATCCTGGAACAGCACTTAATGCTATAGATTATCTTACTGAGTTGTTTGCATTACGTATGCGAAAGCGAGATGAAACAATAATAACAAAAGATGAAACACCACTCGTAAAGTTAAATACTATTGATTTAGAAGAGTTGTTGTATCAAGTTATGGCATCTATAAGAACGTATTGCAAACAAGATATTACTGTAGTGCAAAAGCTATTTTTAATGTTTGAGTATTTAAAAATTCAGCCAACACCACATAAGGATTATGATGAGATTATTAATAAAGAAGCTTTAACGCTATTGGAAGACTCCCAACGTGCTATTGTTAATGAACGAGATATTGCACATTTAAATAAACTTGCAGAAAAATTTAAATCATAAAAAAAGCCTCCAATTTTGGAGGCTTTTTGTTTTTTTAAAGAAAGACTATTCCTCTTCCTCGTTATCATAATAATCTGAGAAAATCTCAAGAAACGCACCTGGCGTATGTACTTTGTTTGGGTAATCTCCCATACTATCCATCACAAGTTCGATAGCAGATTCGTGGAAGCCCATTCTAAAACCAAAGTTTTTAGCTTTTTCAAGATCTTTAGTAGATGGTTCTTTGTCAATATCCATAGCTAATAAAAGTCTATGAAAATGTGTGATACGCTCTGTTGATACCTTACGGTGAGTAGGAGAGTTTGTACCTTCGTATATAACTTCTAATTCGTCTTTAGAGATTTCTAGTGCTTCTGCAACATCTTCAAAAAACGTAAAGTCTAAATCGTCTAATGCTTCTTTACTTTTTCTAAAGCGAATCATATCAGACAACAAAATTGTTTTTTCAGTTTTTGTGCTCATAGTCAGTTTGTAATTTTTAGTAAAATTAAACCTTTTTTAAATCATTAATAAATTGAAAGCCTAAAACTTATATTAAGATTTTAAACCTTTTTTAGTCTTTTAGGTATTTAAGACTTTGCAATCTTAGGAAGCTTAGTGGCTTTTAAAGACTCCATTAGGATATAACTCTGTACTCCAAATAATACAGTTGCTATAATTAAGTGTAATGGCTGAGTTCCAAATGGAAAATCTATATAATACATTGCAATTCCAGATATAATCTCAATCCCAATTAAAATCAATACCCAGTTTAGTTTTTGAAAACCATAACCTAGTTTTCTATTTTGCCACCATAACATACCATTTACAAGAACTACAAGAATAGAAAATGTACGATGTATATAAAAACTAACAGTAGGATCTTTTAGCCAAAGTCCCTTTGCTGTATAGCCAACTATGTCTATTTGATTGTCAACAAATTGTCTTACTTGTGTGCCAAGGATGATTTGGATTAAAGTGAATACAATACTAATAATTAGTAAATTTTGAAAAAATGGTCTTTTAAAATGAGCAATGCGTTTAGTGCTTGTAGCGTGTACCAGGTAATTAAGAACAGCAACAATTACTAATGCCATAACCATATGGATGGTAATTTTTACTGGAGCTAATAATGAGTAAACAACTTTTGCTCCTAAATAACCTTGTATGCACATTAGGATTAGTGATACTATGGTAACTATGGTAATGTGCTTTTCAGATTTCCAATACTTAAAGGATAAAGCAGTCATAATAAGCATTGCAAGACCTGCTAATGCACCTAAAAGTCGATTTACATACTCTATCCATGTGTGCCAAGGATTAAAAATAGCATAGTCATGACGATCGTAAGTAGACCAGTTCTCCTCGTTGTAAGTAGTTCCAGATGTGAAATCTGAGCTGGCAACCCTTAAGCTTTCATCGACAATTATAACCTGACCTTCTTCGTATAGTCTGTTTGGTTGAAACTGAAGTTCTGCCTCTTCAGTTGGTGGTATATAATACCCAAAGCATTTTGGCCAATCTGGGCAACCCATTCCGCTTCCAGTCATACGAACTACTGCTCCAGCAATAATTACAAGGTAAACAAGAATAAGTGATATTTTGAGAAATGTTCTGTACATAGCTACTAGTGTGCCTTAAGTCCTAAGCTTTCGCCTTTTTCAATCATATAAGCTTTAGCAGCTTCATATTCATTAGGAATTTTACCATCTAAAATGGCTTGCTTTATAGATTCCTTGATCTGTCCTATTTCGCGACCTGGCTTAATCTTAAAGGTTTCCATAATTTCTTCTCCAGAAACAGGAGGCTGAAAATTACGAATATGGTCACGTTCTTCTACTTCTTTTATTTTAGTTCGTACAACTTCAAAATTCCTATGATAACGCCTGTAGCGTTTAGGGTTTTTGGTTGTAATATCTGCTTCACATAATGTCATTAAATCTTCAATGTAGTCTCCAGCATCAAAAATTAAACGCCTAACAGCACTGTCTGTAACATGGTCTTCAGAAATTACTATAGGACGAGAGCTCATTAATACCATTTTCTGGACAAATTTCATTTTGTCATTTAATGGCATCTTTAAGCGCTTAAATAGCTTGTATACCATTTTACTGCCTACAAACTCGTGACCGTGAAATGTCCATCCAATTTTCTTATGAAATTTCTTTGTAGGTGCTTTTCCTATATCGTGCAATAAAGCAGCCCAACGTAACCAAAGGTTGTCGGTATGTTTAGCAATATTGTCTACAACTTCCAAGGTATGCCAAAAATTATCTTTATGGCGTTGGCCTTCTTTCTCATCTATACCTTGTAACGCTGTTAGCTCAGGAAGTATATGTGGTAGCAATTCTGTTTTTCTAAGAAGAGCAAAACCTTTAGAAGGTGTGGTGGATAATAATATTTTATTAATCTCAGTAACAACACGTTCTTTGGTAATTATTTTTATACGCTCATTATTTCTGGTAATTGCATTTAAAGAGTCTTCTTGAATGAAAAAGTCTAACTGTGAGGCAAACCTAATAGCTCGTAACATTCGTAAAGGATCGTCACTATATGTAATGTCTGGATTTAAAGGTGTCTTAATAACGCCATTAGCAAGATCTTCAATACCATTAAATGGGTCTAGAATGTCACCAAAGTTCTCTTTGTTTAAACTTAAGGCCAAGGCGTTTATGGTAAAATCTCTTCGGTTCTGGTCGTCTTCTAGAGTGCCAGGCTCAACACTTGGATTTCTACTATCTTCAGAATAACTTTCTTTCCTTGCGCCAACAAATTCAACTTCTATATCGCCAGTTTCTAACATAGCGGTACCGTAAGTTTTAAAGACTTTTACCTTAGGTTTGTTGGGTAGCAGGTTAGCTACTTTTTTAGCTAATGCTATGCCGTTACCAATGGTTACAACATCTATATCTTTTGCATTACCTCGTTTTAAAAGAAAATCTCTTACAAATCCTCCAATAACATAAGAGGAAAGCCCCAATTCTTCAGAAGCTGTTGCAATAGTTTTAAAAACGGGATGTGTTAAGGCGTCTTTATAATTTTTTTGAAGTGTATCAGGCATTAAGTCAAGCTATTCATATAGCAATTTGAAAAGCTTATTTACGTAAAACTTTTACCATACCATCACTACCAAGCTTAATGATAGCAGAAGGTTTCGCCATATTTTTATTCTGATGCAAATTTACGACATAGTCAACGCCTTTTAAAATTTCATCGCTTATCTCTTTAAAGTTTTTTGGAGATGGTTTGCCGCTAATATTTGCAGAAGTAGATACTAGTGGGCGTTTAAATTTCTTAACCAAATCATTACAAAACTTATCTTTTGCAACTCTTACTGCTAAACTTTCATCTTCTCCCACAACATTTTCTGCAACTAATTTAGCTTTGTCATAAATTATGGTAGTCGGCTTTTGAGCATATTTTAAAATGTCATAAGCCACTTCTGGAATATTCTCAATATACTGGTTAAGCATTTTATAGTCATGAACCAGACATACTAAAGCCTTGCTTTCTGCGCGCTTTTTTAGTTCAAACACTTTTTGAACAGCATCGTAGTTAGTAGCATCGCAACCAATTCCCCAAATAGTATCTGTAGGATAAAGTATAAGTCCTCCTTTTTTTAATACGTTAAGGCATTTATTTAGTTCTTCTTTCATAGTTGGGCCTTTAGGCTTTAAATTGACGGTTGTTATATTGTAATAAAAATTCTGTAGCTTCTCTAATTGCACCGTTTCCAGAATCTTTAGAAAGGACAACATCTACCAAAGGTAATACTTGGTTTGTTGCATTTTTAGGTGCAAAAGACCAACCTACAGAACATAGGTTTGCTAGATCGTTTACATCATCTCCTACATAGGCTATCTCAGATCTGCTTATTTGTTGTGTTTGTATAAAATTTTCTAATAAAGAGTATTTGTCTTTTGCACCTAAAAAGAGATGTTTAAGTTTTAATTTTTCCATACGCTTTCTTACAAGTTTAGAGTCTTCGCTAGTCATAATGACAACTTGAATATTGTGTTCTCTCATTATCTCTAATCCCATACCATCTCGCATATCAAAACGTTTTGCCATTTCTCCATTTTCATCATAGTAAACACCGCCATCTGTAAAAACACCATCTACATCTAATACAAGGTATTTAATCTTTTTATTTTCTTTATTAGAGATTAATAAATTAGCAAGACTAAGCTCTGCCAATTGCCAATCATTAAAGTTAGAAAGTGTAGCTGTTGCGTGTTTAGGCATTTCTACTGTAGCAACAGTACCTGTTAAAAGAGATTTGTTGTTTTTCAGGTTGTTTACAGTAGTTGAGAATACACCCGAGTTTTCAATTTGAAAGCCTTCATTGTCATTTATAGCTTCTCCATTAGAGTTCCATATTGAGTTTAAAGTATTAGCAACGGTTACTGCAGAAGAATTCCCGTCTACAATGGCTTCTAAACATTTATTAATGTCCTTAGATCTTGTAAATGGGTTAGTGGCAAGTAAAAGGCTTAAACTATCAAACTGCTCAGAAGTATTTTCAAGAAACTCTATTGCAGCATTTTCTAATGAACCTTCTTCACTGGCTTTACTTCTGTTTATAACTTTTACTTTATCTGTCCATTGGTAGTGAGTTGCTATAAAATTTGTAATCCACTCATCATTTGTGGCTACAACAACAAGGTCTAATTTGGAGTAAATAGCTTCAGTAAGAATCCAGCAGAAAAGTGGTCTGCCCAACATTTTCTTTCTGTTCTTATTTGGAATGGTAGCCGAATGCGTTTTTAACGGTATTAACCCAACATGTCGCATAGTATAGTAGTTTGTGTGGTCAAATTTAAGGATTTAATTAAGATTGAAAGCCTTAAGTATGATGTAGCTGAATTTTATACTATTTAAATCTTAGGAAACAGTTTCTCATATTATTTTCTATGCAGACTAAAGTTGTATTTTTGTGTCGTGAAAACAGTAGTTTCAGAAGCATATCAATCTAAGAAAGCAACCTTGCTTAACTTCATTACTAATTTTAAGTCTCAAGGGCATAAAATTTATGGAGGTGATCGTAACACGCTTAAAACTTTCGACTTAGAAGGTGAAAAGGTAACGGTAAAGGCCTTTAAAACGCCAAACGTTGTTAATCGTATAGTTTATAACTACTTCAGAAAAAATAAGGCACAACGTTCTTTTGAACATGCCCATATTTTATTGTCTTTAAATATTGGGACACCATTTCCTGTTGCTTATATGCAGAATAGCAATGCTTTATCTTTTTTAGATAGCTATTATATATGCAAACATATTAACTATGATCTTACCTATAGGGAGCTAGTTGAGCAGCCAGATTTTCCTCAACACGAAGCTATACTTAGAGCATTTACTGCATTTACGTTTAAACTGCATGAGTCAGGTGTGTTTTTTAAAGATCACTCTCCAGGAAATACATTAATCACAATAAATAATGGCGATTACAAATTCTATTTGGTAGATCTTAATAGAATGACTTTTGGTAAGCTAAGTTTTCAAGATCGTATGGAAAACATGAAACGTCTTACACCAAAAAAAGAAATGGTTGCCATTATGGCTAATGAGTATGCTAAGCTTTCGGGAGAATTAGAAGGCCGAATATTTAAGACGCTTTGGGAGTTAACTAGTGATTTTCAAATGAAGTTTTATAGAAAAAGACGTTTAAAGAAGCGTTTCTTATTCTGGCAAAATAGAGAGTAAACTATTGTTTTAAATTGATGAGTTCCCTCAATTTAATGTACTTAAGGAATGTGATGTTTGCTGTTTGTACAGCGATTACAAAACCGTTAAAGCCATCTAGAATTCCGAGTCTAATTATATAGGCATTAAAAAACGCCCAAGTAGGCTTAAGTATAATTTTCCACAACGGTGCTTTTTTTCCTAATTCGAAGTATGAAGATGCAGAAATTGTAGAAAATTTCTCTGTACTTAGATTAAATTCGGAGTAGGTTTTATAGTTCCAATGTAATATGTCTCCATCTAAACTTCCTGAGCTACAATTATCAGAAAGTTTATAAGAATCGTGAGGATTTATACCTTGCCAAGAACCTTTAGTTTTGTCAAAAACCCTTAGTTTCTTATCTGGGTACCAGCCAGAATGATTAATCCATTGCCCGCAAAAATTGTTGTAACGCTTAATGTAATAACCATCTTTCTGCCAGTTAGATTTTAATTTTAATATTGATTTTTGAAGAGTATCAGACAATGCCTCATCACCATCTAAAGACACCACATAGTTTGAAGAGGTTTTAGTAAGCGCAAAATTCTTTTGTTGTATGTATCCTAAAAACTCTTGCTCAATAAAGGTAACATTGTAGTTTAAACAAATCTCTTTAGTATTATCTGTTGAGAATGAATCTACAACCACAATTTCATCAACTACAGGAATAAGAGATTTTAAGCAACGCTCAATATTAAGCGCCTCGTTAAATGTAATTATGACTGCAGAAAGTTTAATCATCAAGACTGTTGAAGTTGTAAGTTATTTAGCATCAAAATTTAAAAATGGATTAACATTTCCCTGAAGCTCTCTATGTAAAAATAGTTATTTTTGAATGATGACAATACCCAAGCTTTCAGTAATCATAAGTACCTATAATAAGCCAAAAGATCTTTCTTTAGTGCTACACGGTTATTTAGAACAAACTGAAAAAGATTTTGAAATCATAATAGCAGATGATGGCTCCACAGAAGAGACACAGCAAATGCTAGCTAAATTTTCTGAAAAGCATAATATTAAGATTTATCACGTTTGGCATAAGGACCAAGGATTTCAGAAAACTAAAATTTTAAATAAAGCTATACTGCAGTCAAACTCAAACTATCTGCTATTTACAGATGGTGATTGTTTACCTAGAAAAGACCTTGTTAAAAAACATATTGAGTTAAGAAGAGATAAGCACTTTTTATCTGGAAGTTATTATAAGCTTAATGAACAAGTCTCAGAAACTATTACAATTCCTATAATAAAAGAACAGTCTTGTTTTAATGCAAAATGGTTAAAAAGTAAAGGGCAAGATGTGACCTTTAAAATAAATAAACTTACGTCATTTGGATTTAAGGAATGGTTTTTAAATACCTTCACTACTACAAAAGCAACTTGGGATGGCTGTAATGTTTCTGGTTGGAAAAAAGATATTTTAGCGGTTAATGGTTTTGATGAGCGTATGCAATATGGTGGTGAAGATAGAGAGTTGGGTGAGCGATTGGTAAATTATGGAGTGCAACCAATACAGGCTAGATATAGCCTTGTTTGCGTTCATCTTCATCACGATCGTCCCTATAAGAATGATGAAGCTTTTAAAGCAAATTTGCTAATACGAAGCCAGACCAAAAAACAACGAATTATTAAAACCAAATACGGTATAAACAGTTAGCACAACAGATTAAAACTTTATGAAGAAACATCCTTACAGTGCTACGATTTTAATTAATGCTCACCACGATATGTCCTGGTTGGAAAAAACATTGTGGAGTTATAGCTGCCAAACTTATAAAGATTTTGAAATAATTATAGCGAACTCTTTTAGTCTTTCTTCTGAAATTGAAAATCTTATCTTTCAGTTTAAAAAGGAAAGTGATATTGCTTTAAAACAGATAGTGCCATCAAAAAAACTTTTGGCTTCTCAGGTTTTAAATGCAGCTATTGTAAATAGTCAATCTAACTATATCATTATGGTTGAGGGTTATTGTGTGGCAAAATCAGATTTTGTTGAGCAGCATATGGCGCTAAGAAAAGAAGGTTATTTTCTTTCTGGAGGAACGTTTAAATTACCTAAAAATATTTCAGCAGAAATTACCAAAGAAGATATACTAACTCAAAATTGTTTTGATAAAAAGTGGTTGAGAACTAAAGGCTTAAAGCGATTTTTTAAGACACAAAAACTTACTGCTAGAGGAATTCAGGCTAAGATATTAAACAAAGTAGTTCCTACAAACGCTACTTGGAATGTACATAATTCTAGCGGATGGAAAAAAGACCTATTAGCAATTAACGGCGTAGATGAACGTATGGTTAATGGTGATCAAGGAAGGGAAATGGGTGAGCGTTTAATTAATAATGGTATTAAATCTAAACAAATTAGGTATTCCGCTACGTGTTTAAAACTATCTCCTATAAACTCTAAAGTAACACAAGATGCTTTCGATTTAAATATGAAAATACGTATTGAGACTAAAAAAAATAATAAAACAAAGACAGATTTCGGAATTAAATAAAATACAAAACCTTTTAGCTATTTAAGGTTGTCGAGAAATGAATTGAGTTTAGGTGAAATTAAATCTGGTGTAAATTTCTTGTATAATTCTGCTTGTCTTTTATGAAAAGCCTTCCTTTTATAATCTGTAAATAATTCTGGGAAGAATTGTTTTAAGTGTATGGCTTTATTAGTAGTGTGTTCTTTCTCTATTGCCCAAGTCTCTGTACGAACCCAAGGAGAAAATATTGCAAATGTAGGCACGTTTACTGCCTTGGCCATATTTACTGCGCCACCTTCATTCCCAATAAGTGCTGTGCAAAAAGAAGTAAGAATTATAAACTCTCTTAAGCTGTTGCCATACAAATCAAAAAATATTTGTTGTTGTGTTTCTGGCTTACACTTGTCGTAAATAGCATTCGCACTTTCTAGCTGACTAGGAATATAGTTAAACAGTAATTGTGCGTGTGGTGTGTGTTTTACAATTGTATCTGTTAGCTCTGCAAAATAGTGTAAAGGATAAGTTTTATCTTCAGAACTACCTAATACGTTAAGCATAAAGATAGGTTTGTTAAAGTCTAAATCTGAAGCTTCCATTTTCTTTCGCACGGCTTGCTTTTCCTCTTCTGTTATATAGATCTTAGGGGTTATTGAGTAATCAATCTGTTCAGCAAAAGAGCTAATAAGCTGAAACCTATTTTCTATAGCCAGTGCAACACCATTTTTACTTTTAGGTATAGGCGAATAGGCTAGATTATAGGTTAACCAAGAATACCATTTTTTGTACCCAATTCTTTTTTTAGCGCCTATTTTTAAAGATAAGAGTCCTGTTGCAACCTTAGAATAAGAGTCAACAATAATGTCGTAACCTTCAGTTTTTAAAATTTTGGTAATAGATGAGTCTTTATCATTATCTATAATAAAGACTCTATCTATAAAAGGATTGTTTTTTATTACTGGAGTTGTATGTTTCATCACTAAGTAATGAAGTTGTGCTTTAGGAAACTCTTTTTTGAGAGCTTCAAAAAGAATAGATGTTGTTAAAACATCTCCAATCATTTTCTTTTGGATGATTAAAACTTTCATAATCTGGTTGTGCTCTAAACAGCTACATTATATTCACGTAGAGCATCGTTTAAAGATGTCTTTTTGTTAGTGCTCTCTTTTCTTGTTCCAATAATTAATGCGCAAGGAACCTGAAACTCTCCTGCTGGAAATTTTTTGGTATAACTTCCAGGAATCACTACAGATCTTGCAGGTACTAAACCCTTAGTTTCTTTAGGAGTATCTCCGGTAACATCGATAATTTTAGTAGATGCTGTTAATACTACGTTTGCACCAAGGACAGCTTCTTTTTCTACTCTAACACCTTCAACTACAATACAACGAGACCCTATAAATGCGTTATCTTCAATAATTACTGGAGCGGCTTGTAGTGGCTCTAAAACACCGCCAATACCAACGCCACCGCTAAGGTGTACATTTTTACCAATTTGAGCACAGCTTCCTACTGTTGCCCAAGTATCTACCATTGTGCCTTCATCTACATAAGCTCCGATATTTACATAGCTAGGCATCATAACAACGCCTTTAGATATGTATGCACCATGTCTTGCTACAGCGTGAGGTACAACTCTAATTCCTTTTTCTTTATACCCTTTTTTTAGTGGAATTTTATCGTGGTATTCAAATATACCAGCTTCCATAGTTTCCATTTTCTGAATAGGAAAATAAAGCACAACAGCTTTCTTTACCCATTCATTTACTTGCCAGCCATTTTCTGTTGGCTCTGCACAGCGAAGTTCTCCTAAATCTAATTTGTTTACCACAGTTCTTATAGCGTCCTGTGTTTCTGTAGTGGTCAAGGCATCTCTGTTATCCCAAGCGTGCTCTATTATTTGCTGAAGATTGGTCATAAGTAGTCTATTTTTAAACAAAGATAGGAAGCAATATCTAAAGATTGCAACCCTTATCAATAAACCTTACATTTGCCGAAATTATAGTAATGGCGCGCATTTTAGCAATAGACTATGGAGCTAAACGTACAGGAATAGCGGTTACAGACGAGCTTAAGCTAATAGCCTCTGGACTTACAACTGTAAGAACACACGACCTCGAGAGTTTTTTAAAAGACTATTTTGAAAAAGAAAAGGTAGAGCTTGTACTTATTGGAGAGCCTAAACAAGTAGATGGTACTCATTCTGAAAACGAGGAACGTATCATTCATTTTATAAACAGGTTTAAAAAAGTTTTCCCTACAATGCAGTTTGAGCGAGTAGATGAAAGATTTACTTCAAAAATGGCGTTCCAGACTATGATTGATAGTGGCTTGAAAAAAAAGCAACGACAAAATAAAGCACTTGTAGACGAAATTAGTGCTACCATTATTTTACAAACCTATCTTTACAGATAATAGAAGTTGTAAAGCAAGAATTTAAATGTTATGATTTTACCTATAGTAGCTTACGGAAATCCGGTTTTAAAGAAAAAGGCTAAGGACATTACAAAAGACTACCCAAAGCTTGATGAACTTATTGAGAATATGTGGGAAACTATGTATGGTGCACACGGCGTTGGCTTGGCTGCTCCTCAAGTGGGATTGCCTATACGTTTATTTGTAATAGATCCTTCTCCCTTTGCAGATGATGAAGAGTTAACTGAAGAAGAACGAAAACAATTAACCGGTTTAAAAAAGCTATTTATTAATCCTGTTATTACTGAAGAAACTGGAGATGAATGGGCCTTTAGTGAAGGTTGTTTAAGTATTCCAGATGTTAGGGAAGATGTGTTTAGACAACCAGATATTACAATTGAGTATGTAGATGAAAACTTTAAGGCACATACAGAAACGTATACAGGAATTGCAGCAAGAGTTATTCAACACGAATATGATCATATTGAAGGTATTTTATTTACAGATAAACTATCGTCATTAAAAAAACGTTTAATAAAAGGAAAACTTAATAATATTAGTAAGGGTAAAGTAGATGTAGATTACAGAATGAAATTTCCAAATCTTAAGAAAGGGAGATAACAGTTATTATTATACATTTGCGATCCAAAAAAATAAAACTTTATGAGTTTAGATAAAATTCTTTCAATTTCTGGTAAGCCAGGTTTATATGAGTTAAAGGCACGTACAAGAGCAGGTTTCGTTGCAGAAAGTTTAGTAGATGGTAAGAAAATGGCAGTAGGTGCTCACAACAATGTAAGTATGTTAAGTGAGATAGCTATTTATACATATTCTGAAGAAGTTCCACTTAGAGAAGTGTTTCAGAAAATTGCAGAAAAAGAAGATGCTAAAGAAACTATTTCTCACAAGTCTTCTAAAAAGGAATTAGAAAACCTTTTCTCTGAAGTATTACCAGAATATGATGAAGATAGAGTATACATAAGTGATATAAAAAAGGTGATACAATGGTATAACCTTTTAGTTAAAAATAATGTTACAGATTTTTCTGAAACCGAAGCTAGCTCTGAAGAAGAGTAATATTTTAAAGCTTATAAAAAATAAAAAACCCAATCTTAAAAAGATTGGGTTTTTTTGTACACTGTAAGAGATGTTATTAGTAACAGTAGGTGTTAGCTTCTGTTAAGGTTGTGGCAATTGTTTTACGTAAAGCAACCACGTTAGGTTGATTTTGGTATTTAGTAAAACGCTTAAGTCCCATTAACATCATACGTTGTTCGTCTCCTTCAGCAAAAGATACGATAGCCTCTTTAGCATTCTTAATAATATCATCAACTGCGTGATAAAGATTAAGCTTACTCATAGCTAGTTGTTCTTTTTGAGAGTCTTCACCAAATCTCTTAATGTTCTTTTCGGTTCTTAATATAGCAGATTCTGCCATATATACTTTTATTAGAATATTAGAAGCGCTCATAAGTAATTGTTGGTGGTCTTCTAATTGTGGCCCATATTTTTGAACAGCGCTACCAGCTACCATTAAAAATACTTTCTTTAAACGAGCAATCATATCTTTTTCTTCAGAAAGAACTTCAGAAAAATCTGGTGTATCAAAAGAAGGAATACCGGTTAACTCTTGGCCAACTGCAGTTGCAGGTCCTAAAAGATCTACTTGACCTTTCATTGCTTTCTTTACAAGCATACCTACTGCAAGCATTCTGTTAATTTCATTGGTTCCTTCGTAAATACGAGAAATACGAGCGTCTCTCCAAGCAGATTCCATTGGTGTGTCTGCGCTAAAGCCCATTCCACCGTAAATTTGAATACCTTCATCAGAACAGTTTTGAATATCTTCAGATACGGCAACTTTAAGAATTGAACATTCAATTGCATATTCCTCAACACCTTTAAGTTCTGCCTCACTGTGAGATGCACCATCTGCCATACGTATAGCGATACGGTCTTCAATATTTTTAGCAGCTCTGTAAGAAGCACTTTCACCTACATAAGCAGCAGTAGCCATTTCAGCTAATTTTTGTTGTATAGCTCCAAATTGAGAAATAGGAGTTTTAAACTGTATACGGTCATTTGCATACTTAACTGCACTGTCTATCACTCGACGCTGTGCATCTAAACACGCAGCAGCAAGCTTAATACGGCCAACGTTTAAAGCATTCATTGCAATTTTAAATCCGTTACCACGCTCAGATAACATATTCTCAACAGGGACTTCAGTATCATTAAAGAATACTTGTCTTGTTGAAGAAGAGTGTATACCTAGCTTCTTTTCTTCTTCACCCATAGAGATACCATTTTCAGGGTTGTTCTCTACGATAAAACCAGTAATGTTTTTGTCATCTTCTATTCGAGCAAAAACTACAAATAGATTACAGAAACCTGCATTACTAATCCACATTTTTTGACCAGTAATCTTATAATGTGTACCATCTTCAGAAAGAACAGCTTTAGTTTTTCCAGAATTGGCATCACTACCTGCACCAGGTTCAGTTAAACAATAGGCACCAAACCACTCACCAGTAGCTAATTTCGGTACATATTTTTTCTTCTGCTCTTCATTACCATATAACGTAATTGGCATTGTACCAATACCAGTATGTGCACCAAACGCAGTAGCTATAGATCCTGTTGCGCCAGAAATATAATCACATACCAACATTGTAGTTACAAAGCCCATACCTAAACCATCATACTCTTCTGGAACAGCAACACCTAATAAACCAAGTTCACCAGCTTTACGCATGATTTCTTCTGTAAGTGCGTAGTCTTTTTTCTCAAAACGCTCTTTATTTGGCCAAATTTCTCTGTCTACAAATTCTTTAACAGAGTCGCGCATCATTTTTTGCTCCTCAGAGAAGTCTTCTGGAGTAAAAATATTTTCGCAAGGTGTTTCTTTTACTAAAAATTGCCCACCACGAAGCATATCTTTATTTAATTCTTTTGATTCCATATTTAATTAAGATTGTTAAGAATAAACCTAGATGGTTTATTAATTTAAAAATTCATATATACCACAAGCACCTTGTCCTGTACCTACGCACATAGTTACGGCGCCATATTTTCCTTTCATATTGCGTTTACGCATCTCGTCGAATAACTGTACACTTAATTTAGCTCCTGTGCATCCTAGTGGATGCCCAAGTGCAATGGCACCACCATTTACGTTTACAATATCTTTATTGAGGCCTAACTCTCTTATAACTGCTAGAGATTGTGATGCAAACGCTTCATTAAGTTCAATTAAATCTAAATCGTCTTGTTTTAATCCTGCTTGTTTTAAAGCTTTAGGAATAGCTTTAATAGGACCTATACCCATTATTCTAGGAGGTACGCCTGCTGCTGCAAAGTTTACCATTCTTGCAATAGGTTCAAGATTTAGTTCTTTAACCATAGCTTCACTCATTACCATTACAAATGCAGCACCATCACTCATTTGTGAAGAGTTTCCAGCAGTTACACTACCGCCATCTGCAAATACAGGTCTTAGTTTTGCTAAAGCTTCTTTGTTAGTTCCTTTTCTCGGACCTTCGTCTTTATTAACTGTGTATGTTTTTGTTTGTTTCTTACCATTATCACCTACAAAAGTATCTTCAACATCAATAGGTACAATCTGGTCTTGAAAACGATTTTCTTCTTGAGCTTTCAAGGCTTTCATATGAGAATTATACGCAAACTCATCTTGATCATCTCGAGATACTTTAAATTCATTTGCAACAGCTTCTGCTGTTAATCCCATTCCCCAATAATAATCTTCGTGACCTTTGTGCGCTAGTTTATAATCTGGTACTGGTTTATAGCCTCCCATTGGTATGTAACTCATGCTTTCTGCACCACCAGCAATAATACAATCTGCCATTCCAGATTGAATCTTAGCTGTTGCCATAGCAATAGTTTCTACTCCTGAAGCACAATACCTATTAACAGTTACGCCAGGTACATCTTCTATTTTTAACCCCATTAAAGAAATAAGGCGTGCCATATTTAAACCTTGTTCTGCTTCTGGCATTGCGTTACCAACTATAACGTCATCTATACGATGCTTGTCAAAGTCTGGTAATTTATCCATCATGAACTGAATGGTTTCTGCAGCAAGCTCATCTGGGCGTTTAAATCTAAAAACGCCTCTAGGTGCTTTTCCTACTGCTGTTCTATATGCTTGTACAATATATGCTGTATTCATCTTTTAGTTTGATTTTGTTTTGATTCTTAATTTAATAGGACCTTTTTAGTTTCTTAAAGGTTTTCCTTTTTGAATCATGTGTTGTAATCGTTCTAATGTTTTGCGTTCTCCGGCAAGACTTAAGAATGCTTCGCGCTCTAAGTCTAATAGGTATTGCTCACTTACGTAGTTAGGTTCAGATAAATCACCACCAGCCATAACGTAAGCTAATTTGTTGGCAATTTTCTTATCATGTTCACTTATATATTTACCGGCTTCCATAGAGTCTGTTCCTACTAAGAACATTCCCATTGCTTGTTTACCTAGTACTTTTACATCGGTTCTCTTTACAGGTTGTGTGTAACCTAAGTCTGCCATCATTCTTGCTTGTTGCTTAGCAATTGCAATTTGACGTTTCTTATTAACCACAACTATATCTTTACCATGTTTTAAGATACCTGTATCATAAGCTTCATAAGCAGATGTTGAAACTTTTGCCATTCCTATTGCTAAGAAGTATTCTTGAAGTCTGTTAAGCTCTACATCATTTTTCTCAAAAGTATCTGCTGCTCTTAGCGCCATTTCTTTTGAGCCACCACCACCAGGAATTACACCAACTCCAAACTCTACTAAACCAATATAACTTTCTGCTGCTGCTACAACTTTATCTGCGTGAAGTGTCATTTCGCAACCACCACCTAATGTCATTGCTTGAGGGCAAACAATTGTTGGGATAGAAGAGTAGCGTAAGCGCATAACAGAGTCTTGGAAGTATTTCACTGCAGCGTTTAGCTCATCATATTCTTGCTCTACAGCCATCATAAAAATCATCCCGATATTTGCACCAACAGAAAAGTTTTTGCCTTGGTTGGCAACTACAAGACCATCAAAGTCTTTTTCGGCAATATCTATTGCTCGGTTAAGTCCATTAAGAACGTCTCCACCAATAGTATTCATTTTACTTCTAAACTCTAAGTTTAAGATACCATCACCAAGATCTTCTACAACACAGCCTGAATTTTTAAAGACTTCTTTGTTCTTCCTAATGTTATCTAATATGATAAAGCTGTCTTGACCTGGTATTTTTACATGTGTTTTCTCAGGAATGCCATAGTAATAGGTGTTACCATCTCTTACATCGTAAAATTCTTTTACACCTTTGTCTAACATTTCATTAACCCAAGCAGCTGGTTCATAACCTTCTGCTTTCATTAATTCTATTCCTTTTTCAACACCAATTGCATCCCAAATTTCAAATGGGCCATGTTCCCATCCAAAACCTGCTTTCATAGCATCATCTATCTTATATAATTCATCAGAGATTTCTGGAATTCTATTTGAAGCGTATGCAAAAAGTGCAGAGAAATTCTTTCTATAAAATTCACCTGCTTTATCTTTTCCATTTGCTAGAACTTTAAAGCGATCTGCAACATTGTCTATAGATTTTGTTAACTCTAAGGTTGCAAAAGATGCACTTTTCTTCTTGCGGTAGTCCATAGTATCTAAATCCAAAGAAAGGATTTCACTTGAACCATCGTCTTTTTTTACTTTTTTGTAAAAACCTTGTCCGGTTTTACTTCCTAACCATTTATTGGTCATCATAGTATCTATGAACTCTGGAAGCTTAAATAGATCATGACGCTCGTCTTCTTCACATTTGTCATATATACCATTGGCAACATGTACTAACGTGTCTAGGCCAACAACATCAACTGTTCTAAATGTGGCAGATTTTGGTCTTCCTATTACAGGTCCTGTTAACTTATCTACTTCTTCAACAGTCATGTCTAATTCCTTAACCATGTGGAAAAGGCTCATGATACTAAAGATGCCAACTCGGTTTCCTATAAATGCAGGTGTGTCTTTAGCTACGATAGATGTTTTTCCTAAAAACTTTTCGCCATATCCATTTAGGAAATCTAATACTTCTGGTGAAGTTTTAGGACCTGGAATAATTTCGAATAACTCTAAATATCTTGGTGGGTTAAAGAAGTGTGTCCCACAGAAATGTTTTTGAAAATCTTCACTTCTACCTTCACTCATTAAGTTTATAGGTATTCCTGAAGTGTTAGATGTAATTAAAGTTCCTTCTGTTCTATGTTTTTCTAAGTTTTCGAAGACTTGTTTCTTAATATCAAGACGCTCGACAACAACCTCAATAATCCAATCTACATCTTTTACTTTAGCAATATCATCTTCAAGATTTCCAGTAGAAATTCTACTTGCAAAATCTTTATGATATAATGGAGCTGGTTTAGATTTTATTGAAGATTGTAATGCATCATTTACAATACGGTTTCTTACAACCTTATCTTCAAGGGTTAATCCTTTAGCTTTTTCCTTTTCATTTAGTTCTCTAGGAACAATATCCAGAAGTAAAACTTCTACTCCGATATTAGCAAAATGGCAAGCTATACCGCTTCCCATAATACCTGATCCTATAACTGCAATTTTATTTATTCTGCGTTTTGCCATTAGTAATAGCTGTTTTTAGTTGTAAATTTTTTTTGAAGAGATGAGGTCTAGCATTTTATTGGCTACCTTTTTAAACGTTGCTAAATCTTCATCTGAAATATTTTTATTGATAGCCTCATCAAAACTTAGGACAACGCTTTTAGAATACTCGCGCATTTCATGACCATAGTCTGTAAGCGTTATGATGACACTGCGACCATCTAGTGGGTTTTTTTTACGCTCTATAAGACCACGTTGTTCCATAGATTTTAATGTTCGAGACAAGCTGGTAGCTTCCATTCCCATTTTAGGCCCAAGAGATGTTGATGGTGTGCCTTCATCTGGATCTATACTTATAAGTGTAAACCCTGTTGCCATGGTACTATCTACCTTACTTGCTTGCTCATTATACATTTTAGAAACTGCCATCCAGGTAGCTCTTAATACGTAATCAATAGTTTTTTCTCTCATATTGTTCTGAATATGTAAATATAACAAATTATACTATGCGTGCATAATAAAATTTATATTAATTATATAATTTAACACTTTGGCGAAAAACTAAAAACGCTTCTTTAAAGATAAGAAGCGTTTTTTTGTTTTTGTGATATTTTATGTTATTTATGATCGTAAATTTTGTTATAAAGATCTAAGTACTTTTCCTTTACAACTCTACGTTTTAATTTCATAGTAGGAGTGAGGTGTTCTTCTTCTATACTCCAAACGTCTGGTGTAAGTTCAAAACGTTTAATTTTTTCCCAATGACCAAAGCTTTGGTTGTAAAAATCTACTTCTTCTTGAATGCGTTTTACAACTTCTTCATTTTCTGCAATTTCCTTATTGGTACTACCAATATTAAAATGTTTCTTTTTAGCCCAATCTTCTAAGAATTCAAAATTAGGTTGAATTAAAGCTGCTGGCATTTTTTCGCCTTCACCTACAACCATAATTTGCTCTATAAAACGTGATTGTTTCATTTTGTTTTCTAGCAATTGTGGTGCAATATATTTTCCGCCAGAGGTTTTAAACATTTCTTTTTTGCGGTCGGTAATTTTAAGGAAGCCATCTTTATCTACCTCACCTATATCACCTGTATGAAAATAACCGTCTTTTAAAACTTCATCAGTTTTTTCTGTGTCCTTATAGTATCCTAACATCACATTAGGACCTTTTACTAATATTTCACCATCGTCTGCAATTTTAACTTCAACGTCTGGTAATAGTTTACCTACTGTCCCAATCCTAAGACCGCCATCACGCATATCGTTTACAGATACTACTGGACTTGTTTCTGTTAATCCGTATCCTTCCATAACAGGAACACCGCCGGCGTTAAAGACTCTTGCTAATCTTGGTTGTAAAGCAGCACTTCCAGAGGCAATAGCTTTTAAATTGCCACCAAGAGCTTCTTGCCACTTGCTAAAGATAAGTTTGCGGGCTACTTTTAATTTTTGCTCATACCACCAACCGTTCTGGCCGTAAGGTTCATATTTTAGACCAAGCTCAACAGCCCAGAAAAATAATGCTTTTTTGACGCCAGTTAAATCTGTTCCTTTAGCTATAATTTTATCGTAAACTTTCTCAAGAAGTCTTGGTACAGCAGACATTACTTGAGGCTGAACTTCTTTTAAGTTGTCGCTTATAGTTTCTAAAGATTCAGCAAAATAAATGTTAACACCTTTGTATTGATATAGGTATTGTAGCATGCGCTCGTATATATGACATACGGGAAGAAAACTTAATGCTTTTTCATTACCTTGATTAAGAGGTAGTCTTGTAGCACTTGCTAATGCATTGCTAACAATATTTTTGTGAGACAGCATTACACCTTTTGGTCTTCCTGTTGTTCCAGAAGTGTATATTAAAGTAGCTAAATCGTCTTCTTTAACATTGGCCATTAGCGTTTCAACTTCTTCTTGATTGGTTTTGTCTTCCCCAAGTTTTAAAACTTCATCCCAATTTTTAGCGCCATTAATAGAGTCGAAAGTGTACACTTCTTTTAATGAAGGAACATTTGCTTTAATTTTATTTACTTTATTTAATACTTCCTCATCAGACACAAAGCAATAGGTGCTTTCGCTATGATTTAGAACATACTCATAATCTTCTTCAGAAATTGTAGGATATATAGGAACGTCTTGCGCTCCAATTTGTAAAACACCCATATCTACAATATTCCATTCTGTTCTATTGTTTGTAGAAATGATGGCAATCTTGTCGTTAGGTTTTACGCCAAGCTTTAATAGGCCGCGGCTTAATTGGTTTCCTTTGTCAACAAATTCCTGAGAAGATGTTGCTACCCATTTACCATCATACTTTGTTACAAGTGCTTTTTCAAGATTGTATTTTTTTAAAGTATAATATGGAAAGTCAAAAAGTCTTTTGATGTCTGTCATAGTATGTTCAATAATTTACGAATGGCAAATTATGAAAATATTATGAATATTTTAAGATTATTTGCCTACCTAAATGTGAATTTAATTTTTTTCTACCCAATTTTTTGCATTTATAAAAGCGTCTAGCCAAGGAGATACTTCATCTTTCCTAGTGTTAGGGTAGTGTGCCCAGTTCCAAGAAAAAGTACTTCTTTCTAAGTGAGGCATCATTACTAAATGCCTTCCGCTTTTATCTGTAAGCATTGCAGCATTAAAATGACTACCATTTGGATTGGCTGGATAGCCTTCATAACCATATTTACCTACAATGTTGTAGTGTGATTCTTGATTTGGAAAACTAAATTTTCCTTCACCGTGTGCAGCCCAAATTCCTAGAGTAGATCCTTCAAAGTTGCTTAGCATCACAGAATTGTTCTTTTGAATGGTAACAGATGTAAATGTGCACTCAAACTTACCCGATTCATTGTGAAGCATGCTCGGTTTTTGAGCATCTTCTGGGTTTATTAAGCCTAGTTCTATAAATAATTGGCAACCATTACAAACTCCTAAAGACAATGTGTCTTCTCTATTAAAAAAGTCTTTAAGTGCTTTGTTGGCTTTATCATTATATAAAAATGCGCCAGCCCAACCTTTTGCGCTACCTAAAACATCTGAGTTTGAAAATCCACCTACAGCTGCAATAAATTTAATGTCCTTAAGGTCTTCTCGGCCACTAATTAAATCTGTCATATGAACATCTTTAACATCAAATCCTGCCAAATACATAGCATTAGCCATTTCACGCTCACTATTGCTACCTTTTTCTCTAATAATAGCAGCTTTAGGTCTTGGTTTAGAACTGTCTATACTTGGTAATTTTCCAGTAAAGTGTTCAGGAAATTTAAATTGAAGAGGTTGATTTTTGTAATTTCTATAACGTTCACCAGCACGCTCGCCACCACTTTGGCGTTGGTCATGAAGATAAGAAGTTTTATACCAAATATCTCTTAGTTTTGGAATGTCGAAACTAAATTCTTCACTATGATTTGTAACGGTCATAGTATTTCCAGAAACTACAGATCCTATTGTGTTAAACTGTATGTTATTTGATTTTAAAATTGTTTCAACTGAATTGTCTTTAGCTTGAAATACTATTCCAGCATTTTCAGAAAATAAAACCTTAATGGCGTCTGCTTCAGCTAAATTGGTCAAATCTATATTAGCTGAAAGATCTTGGTCTGCAAAACAAAGTTCTAAAAGAGTAGTTATTAAACCGCCAGAAGCAACATCATGTCCGGCAACAATAAGATCTTGTTTTATCAAATCTTGAACTGTGTTGAACGCATTTTTAAAGAAAGCATCATCAGTTATGGTAGGCGTGTTGCTTCCTACTTTATTCAAGATTTGCCCAAATGAAGAACCACCTAATTTAAAGTCGTCTTGAGAAAAGTTTATATAATAAATTGAGCCTGCATCTTTCTTAAATACAGGAACAACTGTTTTTCTAATGTCATTACAATGTCCTGCTGCAGAAATGATAACTGTACCTGGAGAGATAACTTCACTGTCTTTGTATTTTTGTTTCATAGATAAAGAATCTTTACCTGTAGGAACATTTATACCAAGATTGATAGCGAATTCTGAAACGGCTTCAACAGCTTCATAAAGACGTGCGTCTTCGCCTGGATTATTGCAAGGCCACATCCAGTTTGCAGACAGAGAAATAGAGGTTAATCCTTTTTCTAATGGTGCCCAAACAATATTTGTAAGCGCCTCTGCAATTGAGTTTTTAGAACCTGCCTTAGGATTTATTAAACCACTAATAGGAGAGTGACCTATAGATGTAGCTACACCTTGATGGTTTTTATAATCTAAAGCCATAACACCACAATTGGCTAATGGTAGCTGTAGTGGGCCAACGCATTGTTGTGTGGCTACACGACCAGTAACACAACGGTCTGCTTTGTTGGTAAGCCAATCTTTACAAGCTACGGCTTCTAGCTGAAGCACTTGTTCTAAATAATGTGTAACATCTGCAGAATGGTATTCAATACTATGATACTTTCTATTAATAGTAGTATCATTCATAATAGTTTTAGGAGAGCTGCCAAACATATCTTCCAAAGCTAAATCCATTGGTTTTTGGCCAGTAGTTTTGCTTTCAAAAGTAAATTGATGGCTACCATCTACATCTCCAACAGTATACATTGGTGAACGTTCACGTTCTGCTATTTTTTGAAGTTTTTCAATATGCTTTTGTCCTATAACTAGTCCCATACGTTCTTGGGATTCATTACCAATAATTTCTTTAGCAGAAAGTGTTGGATCTCCAACAGGAAGTTTGTCTAGGTCAATTTTACCGCCAGTATCTTCAACTAATTCAGATAAACAATTAAGGTGACCACCTGCGCCGTGATCATGAATAGAAACAATAGGGTTTTCTTCGCATTCTACCATTCCTCGAATGGCATTAGCTGCTCGCTTTTGCATTTCTGGGTTAGAGCGTTGTATGGCATTTAGCTCAATACCGCTTTCAAACTCACCAGTATCGGCAGAAGAAACTGCAGCGCCACCCATTCCAATTCTATAATTATCACCACCTAGGATTACAATCTTGTCTCCTTTTTGTGGGGTGTCTTTCAGAGCTTGCTCTGCTTTACCGTATCCTATACCACCAGCAAGCATAATTACTTTATCAAATCCTAGTGCACGTTCTTCTTCTGTATGTTCAAAAGTTAAAAGAGATCCTGCAATAAGTGGTTGCCCGAACTTATTTCCAAAATCTGATGCACCATTTGAGGCCTTCATTAAGATATCCATTGGTGTTTGGTATAACCATTGGCGCTCTTCCATACCTTGTTCCCAAGGTCTTTGCTCTGCTAATCTTGAATAAGATGTCATATAAACAGCAGTTCCTGCTAACGGCAACGAGCCTTTTCCGCCGGCAAGCCTGTCTCTTATTTCTCCACCACTTCCAGTTGCAGCTCCATTAAATGGCTCTACGGTTGTTGGGAAATTATGTGTTTCTGCTTTTAATGAAATAACAGAATTGTAATCTGAAGTTTGATAATAATCTGGTTTTTCAGGAGATTTCGGCGCAAATTGTTCTGCCTTTGGTCCTTTTATAAAAGCTACATTATCCTTATAAGCAGAAACAATATCATTAGGAAACTCTGCAGATGTCTTTTTTATAAGCTTAAATAGTGACGATGGTTTTTCTTTGCCATCTATAATAAAAGTACCATTAAATATTTTGTGTCTACAGTGTTCACTGTTTACTTGAGAAAATCCAAAAACCTCTGCATCTGTAAGCGGTCTTCTTAGTTTTTTAGATAAATTTTCTAGATATGTGACTTCCTCAGCGTTTAATGCTAAGCCTTCTTGTTGATTATAACTTGCGATATCTTCAATATTCTTGATAGATTCTGGAGTGATATTTACTGTAAAAATATCTTGTCCAGGATTTTCAAAACGTTGAGAAATCATTGGGTCAAAATCTGAGTAATTTGAATCTACATGAAGTAATTCCTCAATTCTCACCAAGCCTTCAATGCCCATGTTTTGGGTGATTTCAACAGCATTCGTACTCCAAGGTGTTACCATAGCAGCTCTAGGACCTATAAAAGTTCCTGTAAGAGAGTCTTTAGGCAAGGTGCTGTCAGGCTGCTTGGTGGCAAATAACCAATGTAGTTTAGAAAGTGTTTCTGCAGAAAGTTGTTTTGTAGTCTGTACCGCATATACGGTCATTGTGGAAGTCGGAAAATACTGAATCATCAGGAAGTTGTTACGCGTTATTTTCAAAGTTCAAATTTACGCTATTTCTAAAGATTTTTCGCTTGAAAAATTAGTGGTTATGAACAGGATTTCAACGAAATGATATAGTTATGATTTTTAACTATTAAATTTATGTTATATGTAGGCTTTTTTTCGAGATAACGGGTTGTAAATGGTAGTTTTGCAAAGTTAAAAATTAGCCCATGAAAACAAATTTACTTTTAGTACTTACACTATTTTTATCTGTCTTAGGTTTTTCTCAGACTATCGTGATAAACGAATTTGACACACAAACACCAGGACAAGATTATGAGGAGTTTGTAGAATTACGTAGCGAAATGCCAAACACGCCATTAGATGGTTTCGTGCTGGTATTCTTTAATGGTTCAGCAAGCGGAGATGACAGAAGCTATTTTACACTTGATTTAGATGGCACTACAACAGATATAAACGGTTTACTTTTAATAGGAAGTACCGGTGTTTCACCTATTCCAGATGTAATTGTGCCACCTGCATTTATTCAAAATGGAGCAGATGCCGTTGCAGTTTATTTAGGAGACGATACTGATTTTCCGGACCAAACTCAAGCTACTTCTGAAAACTTAATAGATGCCCTTATTTATGATACTAATGATGCAGATGATACTGGATTAATGGCATTATTAGGTATAGATATTCAAATAAATGAAGATGAAAACGGCAATGATGAAACTGAGTCTATTCAACGTGATACTTTTGAAAATGCTACATATACAGTAACAACACCAACTCCTGGCGCATTAAACGATGGTAGTGGTTTTGATTTTAACGGAATTTCTTTTTCTACCAATCAAGAAGATTATGAAGAAGGAGAGACAATGGTTATCACTTTTACAACAGAATTTCCTGTTGACAGTGATTTAAATTTAGATTTCACCTTAATTAATGGCACTTTTAATAGTAATGATTTTACAGGAACAACATCATTTACTATTCCTACAGGTGAGAGTTCTGCAACTGTAAGTATAGAACTTATAGATGATGGTACTAATGATGGCGATGAGTTTGCTGAAATAGATTTAGGCGCTATTCCAGAAGGTTATAATCGTTTAATTGATAACGTTGAAGTACTTGTAAACGACGTAAACTTTACTATGGCTGCTTGGGGAACTCCTCTAGTTCCTACATTTGGAATGGTGCAGAGCACACAGCCAGATGGTTATTATGATACATTAGAAGGCTTGGCAGATGATGCTTTAAGACAAGCAATGCAAGACATAGTAGCAGATCCAAACACAGTTAGAACTCAAACTTATGCCGATATTGTAAACATATTAAAAGATGCAGACCAAAATCCAGCAAACTCTAATGAGGTTTGGTTGTTGTACACAGAGCAAGGACGTAAGAAAATTAAATTTCAAAATCAAGGTGGAAGTAGTGTAGGTCTTTGGAATAGAGAGCATACATATCCTCAGTCTCGCGGAAATTTTGGAGAGCTTGAAGATGTAGATGAAGTTGCAGATGGAATGGATGTATTTATACAAACTGCTCCAGATTCTTTAAGACACGCATTTTCTGACGGTCACGGTTTAAGAGCTGCAGATGGTCCAGAAAATAGTAGTAGAGGTAACCAAGATTACGGGCAATATAGTGGTCCAACAGGAAATGCAGGTAGCTGGCAAGGTGATGTTGCTCGAGCGGTTATGTTTTTAGCGGTACGCTATGACGCATTAACTTTAGTTGAAGGTGATCCAGATGATAGTACAGATTTCCAATTAGGAGACTTAACCGTATTGTTAGATTGGCACCGAAATGATCCTCCAGATGATTTTGAGTTAAACAGAAATAATGTTGTGTATACTTGGCAGCGTAATAGAAACCCTTTTATTGATGATCCGATATTGGTAGAACATATTTGGGGAAACATGCAAGGTATGCCCTATGAGGCACCATTGTCTATAAATACCTTTGATAGCGAGCAACTAGTAATGTACCCTAATCCTAGTAATGGAACACTTAATGTTGCGGGCTTAGAGCAAATTGCAAATGTTACTATTTTTAATACTTTAGGACAAAAGGTTATGGAGAATAGCATAGCGCCTAACCAGTCTTTGCAATTAACGCTGGATACAGGTATTTATACTGTTGTTTTGTATAATGAAACAGCAAGTTGGGTAAAGAAACTGATAGTAAATTAATAACTTAACTTACTATCTCCAGTAATTGGAACAGGCTCACCTAAATAGGTGGGCTTTTTGTTTATAAGAACTTCCCAATAAGCTTTAATGTTGGCTATTTTTTCGCGGCGTTCTAAACTCTCTAAATATTGGTATGTTCTTTTATCTGCAGTAACACCTTTGTAATTAAGGTTTAGCGCATTAGCAATGTATAAAGCTCTAGGTAAATGAAATTGCTGTGTTACCACAATTGCAGAATCTACTTTAAAAATATATTTTGCTCTGTACATTGAGTCATAGGTATCAAAACCTGCATGGTCTAAGAAAATAACTTCATCTGGAACACCTTTGGCGTTTAGATAATCTTTCATGGCGTTAACTTCATCGTAATTATCTTGACCGTGATCACCACTCAGTAAAAATCGCTGTGCTTTTCCGGACTTGTAAAGTTCATAAGCGGTGTCAACCCTGTCTTTTAGTATAGGAGATAAGTTTCCGTTTGCATATACACTTGCGCCTAATACAATAACAGTATAGCTTGATGGTGCCTTGTTTATATCATTATACATTAAGGGCTTTCCAATTGAGTTAACGCGCCAGTTTACAAAGAGTACAACCGTGTAAATGGCTACACAAATAATTACTATATATTTAAGGTAAGTTCTAATCTTCGCCATCAAAAATAGGAATTGGTTGTTTGTCTTCTCCAATAGCTACAAATGTAAAGCTGCCATTAACAACCTTCTCTCTGTTGTAGTTGTACATGTCTTCCATAAAAACTTCAACAGTAACTGTACAGCTTGTTTTGCCAACTCTAGTAACGTTGGCAATCAACTCTACTATAGAGCCTTGTGGAATAGGTTTATTAAAATCCACACGATCTGAAGATACGGTTACTACCTTTTTTCTGCTAAAACGAGTAGCACATATAAAAGAAGCTTCATCCATCATATGTAACGTTTGGCCGCCAAAAAGGGTATCGTAATGGTTTGTAGTATTTGGAAACACAGCTTTGAAAAATCGAGTTTCAGAATTTTTTATAGCTGTTTCTAAGTTGGTCATATGTTGTAAATATTATTTCACGAATATAGGTATTAAAACAAAAAGACTTCTTCTCGTAATGTGCGTTCTTATAACATAGAATCTTATATTTGTTGCCTTAATTCCAAAACCTAAATTATGAGCGCTTTACGTGCTATTTCTCCAATAGACGGCCGTTATGCCGGAAAGACAGAACAACTTGCTAATTATTTTAGCGAAGAGGCTTTAATTAAGTACCGTGTTAAAGTAGAGGTTGAATATTTTATAGCACTCTGTGAATTGCCATTACCGCAATTAAAGGATGTGTCTCAAGATAATTTTGGGAAATTAAGAGCTATCTATGAAGAGTTTACAACAATAGATGCTTCTGAAATTAAAGAAATTGAAAAGACAACCAATCACGATGTAAAAGCTGTTGAGTATTTCATTAAGAAAAAGTTTGATGGATTAGGGCTTTCAGATTACAAGGAGTTTATTCACTTTGGGTTAACCTCTCAGGATATAAATAATACAGCAGTACCTTTAAGTATAAAGGATGCTATGAATAATGTATATGTTCCTCTGTTTATCGAGCTTAAAGAGCGCTTGACTGAATTGTCTAAAGATTGGGCTAACATACCAATGTTGGCAAGAACACATGGTCAACCTGCATCGCCTACACGTTTAGGAAAAGAAGTAGAAGTTTTTGTGGTTAGGTTAAATGAACAATTAGATTTATTAAATGACATCCCTAGTGCTGCAAAATTTGGTGGTGCAACTGGAAACTTTAATGCTCATCATGTTGCGTATCCAGAAATAGATTGGAAAGAATTTGGAAAGAACTTTGTAGAAGGTAAACTAGAGCTACAACACTCATTTCCTACAACTCAGATAGAGCATTATGATCATATGGCTGCCTTGTTTGATGGTTTAAAACGAATTAACACTATAGTTTTAGATTTGGACCGAGATATGTGGACATATGTTTCTATGGATTACTTTAAGCAGAAAATTAAAAAAGGCGAGATAGGTTCTTCTGCAATGCCACACAAGGTGAATCCAATAGATTTTGAAAACAGCGAAGGGAATATAGGCATTGCCAATGCTATTTTTGAGCACCTATCTGCTAAACTACCTGTAAGTAGATTACAACGTGATTTAACAGACAGTACTGTTTTGAGAAATGTAGGAGTGCCTTTTGGCCATACTTTAATTGCATTTAAGTCTACACTAAAAGGTTTAAATAAATTATTGCTGAATGAGTCTAAACTACAACAAGACCTAGAACAAAATTGGGCTGTAGTTGCAGAGGCAATTCAAACAATATTAAGGCGTGAAGCTTACCCTAATCCTTATGAAGCTCTTAAGGGCTTAACGAGAACAAATACAGCTATCACTGCTGATAGTATTGCAGATTTTATTGAAACATTAGATGTATCTGAAGATATTAAGAAGGAGTTACGTGTAATAACTCCGCAAAGTTATACAGGTATTTAAACTGTTTTTGCTATTCTAACTTCGATTTAGAATATCATATTTGTAATAGCTTCCGTGTCAAGTACGGAAAGACAAAAAAGACTAAGCATAAAAAAAAACCAGCTCTAAGAGCTGGTTTTTTTTTATGCTTATTATCTACTTATAGTTGCTTAAATGTGTAATGGTCTATCTTCAGTTGCAGCAAGTGCCGCTTCTTTAACAGCTTCAGCATAAGTTGGGTGAGCGTGACTCATACGAGCAATGTCTTCTGCACTGGCTCTAAACTCCATTGCAGTTACAGCTTCTGCTATAAGATCTGCAACACGAGCACCAACCATATGTACTCCAAGAACTTCGTCTGTAGTTTCATCAGCAAGTATTTTAACCATACCATCTATATCACCACTAGCACGAGAACGTCCTAAAGCACGCATTGGGAACTGTCCAGACTTATATTTTATACCTTCTTCTTTAAGCTCTTCTTCAGTTTTACCAACTGCAGCAACTTCTGGCCAAGTGTATACAACACCAGGAATTAGGTTATAATTTATATGTGGCTTTTGTCCAGCTATTGTTTCAGCAACAAAAACACCTTCTTCTTCGGCTTTATGAGCAAGCATTGCGCCTTTAACAACATCACCAATTGCATAAATATTTTCTACATTGGTTTGCAGGTGTTCGTTTACTTCAACACGACCTCTATCATCTGCTTTAATCTTAACAGCATCAAGATTTAAGCCGTCTGTATATGCTTTTCTTCCTACAGAAACAAGAACATAATCACCTTCAAAAGAAACTTCTTTATCCTTTTTGTCTGTAGCTTTAACTGTAATTTTATCGCCATCTCTAGTAACAGCACTTACTTTATGAGATGTTGCAATTTTTACTTTTTGCTTCTTTAATATTTTAGTTAACTCTTTGCTACAAGCGCTATCCATAGTTGGGATTATACGATCCATATATTCCACCACAGTAACATCTGCACCTAGTCTTTTATAAACTTGACCAAGTTCTAAACCTATAACGCCACCACCAATTACGATAAGATGTTTAGGTATTTCTTTAAGTTTTAATGCTTCTGTTGAGGTTATAATGCGCTCTTTATCTAAATCTATAAACGGAAGGCTAGATGGTTTAGATCCCGTTGCAATTATAGTTTTTGCAGCTTCAATAGTTTGGGTCTTACCTTCAGAATCTTCAATATTTATGTGCGTAGTATCTTTAAAAGAACCTACACCTTGAAATACTTCAATTTTATTTTTGTCCATAAGGAACTTAACACCATCACAAGTTTGGTTTACAACCTTTTCCTTGCGAGACATCATTTGCTCTAGGTTTACTTTTACATCTCCAGAGATTTCAATACCGTGCTCCTCAAAATGAGCAACAGCATCATGATAATGGTGTGAAGAATCTAAAAGTGCTTTACTTGGTATGCAGCCTACATTAAGACAAGTACCTCCAAGTGTTGAATATTTTTCTATAATAGCGGTTTTAAGGCCTAGTTGTGCACAACGTATAGCTGCTACATAACCACCAGGTCCAGAACCTATAACAGCAACATCAAATTTGCTCATAATTGTAATTTCAGAAAGTTAATTTAAGACTGCAAAAATACGAATATTAAGAGGACTAACCGCATTAGGACTAATTTTTTGGCTTTCCAAAGAAAAATAACGTTATGCAAAGTGTTTATGGAAACGCTGATTAGGTATCGACTTTATCTATTAAAAAATAATAAGATGTAATTGCCTTGGGTAGTTAAACGTGAAGTAGATGATTACTTTTGCACCAAATCTAAAAATCAAAATAAAAAGATATGACATTAGTAGGAAAACAATTCCCAAATTTAGACGTAAACGCTATGAACGATATGGGCGATACTTTTAAATTAAACATCTTAGAGGAAGCAAAATCTAAAGGAAAGAAAATCCTTTTATTTTGGTACCCGAAAGATTTTACATTTGTTTGCCCAACTGAATTACACGCATTTCAAGCAGCTTTAGGTGAGTTTGAAAAACGTAACACTTTAGTTGTTGGTGCATCTTGTGATTCTGCTGAAGTTCACTTTGCGTGGCTAAACACAGCTAAAGATAATGGTGGTATAGAAGGTGTAACTTACCCTTTATTAGCAGACACTAACAGAAACTTAGCTTCTCGCTTAGGTATCTTAGACTTAACAAACGAGCGTTATGATGAAGAAACAGGAGATATTACTGTAGATGGTGATAACGTAACTTACAGAGCTACATACCTTATAGATGAAGAAGGAACAGTATTCCACGAAGGTGTAAACCATATGCCTTTAGGAAGAAACGTATCTGAATTCTTAAGATTGGTAGATGCATATACTCACGTACAAGAAAAAGGTGAGGTTTGTCCTGCAAATTGGGAAGAAGGTAAGGATGCTATGAATGCTAACCGCGATGGTGTTGCAGAATACCTTAAAACAAACGCATAATTATGATTAAGGAGTTAGATCAAGATAATTTAGCAGATGTAGTGTCTCAACACCACAATGTAATCGTGCAGTTTTCTGCAGGATGGTGTGGGAACTGCCGTGTAATGAAGCCAAAATTTAAAAAATTGGCTACTGAAAACGAGAATGCTGAATTTGTGATAGTAGATGCAGAGAAATTTCCAGAATCTAGAAAGCTTGCAACTGTGGATAATTTACCAACATTTGCAACATTTCAAAATGGAACATTTAAGAACCAAGTACAGACAAATAAATTTGATGTACTAAAAGATCTAGTAAATGAAGTTACCGGTAATTAGACATTTTCAGAAAAATAATGATGCTGAAGCTTTAGAAAAAGCAGTGTCTGTTTTAGAGTCTTTTACAGAATACCGTTCTGTTACAGATGAAGAGATGGATGTAATTGGCGAGCTAATCACCAATATGTGCGGTGCTATCGAAGTGCACAAAATGATTGATGATGGTATGCCAGAGCGTGATGCTGCTAATAACTTTGTAAAAAAAGTTTTAGGATCTATAGATAAATAGAGGATTCACTCTAAAAATTAAGAGCCAACCTGATTATTCGGGTTGGCTTTTTTTATTTATGAAAATTTTGGCAGGACTAAAAAATAGCTTCTTTTATTTTTACACTAACTGAAAAACTAAAACTATGGCCCAAGTAATATTAGGCGGAAATACTGTAAATACTTATGGAGAGCTTCCAGAGATAGGAGAAAAGGCTCCACATTTCGAATTATTAAAATCAGACCTTTCTGTAGGAAGGTTAAAAGATTTTGAGGGAAAGAGACTTATCTTAAATATCTTTCCTAGCATAGACACTAATACGTGTGCAACTTCTGTACGAACATTTAATGAGCGTGCTAAAAAATTAAAAAACACAGAGGTGCTTTGTATCTCTAGAGACCTACCTTTTGCATTAAAGCGTTTTATTGATGATGAAGGTATAACAAACGTTACCAATCTTTCAGATTTTAGAGAACGTACAATGGGGAAAGATTATGGTCTAGAAATGATGGATGGTCCTTTTGAGGGATTACTCTCAAGAGCTGTGATTGTATTAGATGAAAAAGGTGTAATCCTACATTCTGAACGTGTGCAAGACATTTCTAATGAGCCAGATTATGATGCCGCATTAAATGCATTGGCATAATGAAAACTTTTATAGTCAAACGTATTAGAGGTTTTGGCTATGCCTTTAAAGGCGCTGTAATTTTATTAAAGACAGAAGCCAGCATACAAGTACAATTTTGCATAGCAATTTTAGTAACTGTGGCTGGTTTTTACTTCAATATATCCAGTACAGAATGGTTGGTGCAACTGTTAGCTATAGGATTAGTAATGAGTGTAGAAGGTCTAAACACTGCTGTTGAAGATATTGCAGACTTTATACATCCAGATTACCATAATAAAATAGGCCGCATTAAAGATGTTGCCGCTGGAGCAGTGTTTATATCTGCTGTAATTGCTGTGATTATTGCAGGAATCATATATATTCCTAAAATCACATAAAATTTTTAGTCTTCTCGTCCGTTAGAGTTTTGTATTTTTGCGCGAGACCAATACTACTTAATGGCCAGAAAGAAAACCAAAAAAAGACCTTCCAAGAGCAAGGCTCCTAAAAAACAAGTAAAACTTCCTAGTTTAAAGCTATCCAGAAAACAAAAGGTAGTTTTAGGTAGTTTCCTTATGCTTTTTGGTTTTGCATTATTAATTGCATTTTCATCCTTCCTAATCAATTGGCAAATAGACCAAAGTGAGCTTTCTCAATTAAGTGATAGGAATGTACAGACAAGAAACTGGTTAAGTTCTTTTGGCGCAGGAATTAGTAATTTCTTTATATATAAAGGCTTTGGAGTTGCATCGTTTTCATTGGCAATTCTTACATTTCTTACAGGGTTTTATCTTTTTTTAAACTTCAACTTCCAACGTTTAAAGGCCTACTGGTTTTGGGGTGTGTTGTTAATGGTTTGGTTATCTGTGTTCTTTGGTTTTTTTGCAGAGAAAAATGCTATGCTAGGCGGTACTGTTGGGTTTGAGACAAATGACTATCTGCAAGATTACTTAGGGTTAATAGGAACCATTTTATTAATGTTTTTCTTGGCAATAGTTTATTTGGTTTTTAGACTTAAAATAACGCCTGAACGTATTTCTGTTTACTTTAAGAAAGCCTCTTCAGACATTAAAGAGGAGTTTGCTTCAGATGAAGAAGCACCTATTAATACAATGGCTAACGAGAAGGCTTCAGTTAAACAAGATATAGTTCCAGATTCTCCAGACAATTCTACTACAGAAGAAGTTGTAATTGAACAGCAACTAGAGCCAATTGTTGATGAGCCTAAGATTACTTCAACAACTATTGAAGCTTCAAATGAGGATGATATCTCTATGGAAGTAGAAACAACAGAAGAGGAAGAGGTTTCAGAAACTAAAGCAAATAAATTGGTTGAAGATTTTGGAGAGTTTGATCCTAAACTTGAACTTAGTAATTATAAGTTTCCTACAATCGAGCTTTTAAAAGACTACAGCAATAGTGGTGGTATTACCATAAACCAAGAAGAATTAGAGGAAAACAAAAATAAAATTGTTGAAACTCTTAAAAATTATAAGATAGGTATAGATCATATTAAAGCAACGGTAGGTCCTACCGTTACTCTATATGAAATAATACCAGAAGCAGGTATCAGGATATCTAAGATAAAGAACCTAGAGGATGATATTGCATTGTCTTTAGCGGCTTTGGGAATACGTATTATTGCGCCAATTCCTGGAAAAGGAACTGTCGGTATAGAGGTTCCAAATAAAAATCCACGTATAGTTTCTATGCGTAGTACTATTGCATCTCCTAAGTTTCAAAATGCAGAAATGGAACTGCCTATTGCTTTTGGTAAAACCATTAGCAATGAAACCTTGGTTGTAGATCTTGCAAAAATGCCTCACCTACTAATGGCAGGTGCAACAGGGCAAGGAAAATCTGTAGGTTTAAATGCAATTCTTACCTCTTTATTATACAAAAAGCATCCTGCTGAGGTAAAATTTGTTTTAGTAGACCCTAAGAAAGTGGAGCTTACGTTATTTAACAAAATTGAACGACATTACTTAGCAAAATTACCAGATAGTGAAGATGCTATAATTACAGATAACTCCAAGGTAATAAACACGCTAAACTCTCTTTGTATAGAGATGGATGAGCGTTATGAATTACTTAAAGATGCTTATGTAAGAAACATTAAAGAGTATAACGCCAAGTTTAAAGCACGAAAGCTAAATCCTGAAAACGGACACAAATTCTTACCATATATTGTCTTGGTAGTCGATGAATTTGCAGACCTTATAATGACTGCAGGTAAAGAAGTAGAGACGCCTATAGCAAGATTAGCGCAATTAGCGCGTGCCATAGGTATACATTTAATTATAGCCACACAAAGACCATCTGTAAACGTTATTACAGGTATGATAAAGGCAAACTTTCCAGCACGTATTGCATTTAGGGTGATGAGTAAGATAGATTCTCGCACCATATTAGATAATGGTGGTGCAGACCAACTTATTGGGCGTGGAGATATGCTGTACACACAAGGAAATGAGCTTATAAGAATACAATGTGCTTTTGTTGATACGCCAGAAGTAGATAAGATTTGTGAATACATTGGTAGCCAAAAAGCATATCCAGACGCACACAAGCTTCCTGAGTATATTAGTGAGGATAGTGGCACAAGTCTTGATATAGATATAAGTGAACGCGACTCGCTGTTTAATCAAGCCGCTGAGGTATTGGTAACAGCGCAACAAGGGTCTGCGTCTCTGTTGCAACGAAAGTTAAAAATAGGTTACAATAGAGCAGGTCGTATAATAGATCAATTGGAAGCTGCAGATATTGTAGGTCCTTTTGAGGGAAGCAAAGCTAGACAGGTTTTAATTTCAGACTTGCAGTCATTAGAGAGACATTTAAACGATGAAGAATCATAACATAACTATGAAAACACTAACAGTAATTAGCGCATTATTTATTTCAATGTTCACATTGAGCGCACAAGACAGTCAAAAAGCTAAAACACTATTAAATGAGGTTTCTGCTAAAGTGCAGTCCTATGATAATATTGTCTTAGATTTTAAATATTCCTTAGAAAATACCGCAGAAAATATAAGACAAGATACGCGTGGTGATGCCAGTCTTTTAGGAGATAAGTATGTTCTTAACTTAATGGGAACAACACAAATGTTTGACGGTAAGAAAATTTATACCATTATTCCAGAAGACGAAGAGATTAATATTTCAACTTATGTTGAAGAAGATGACAATGCTATCACACCTTCTAAAATGATGACGTTTTATAAAGAAGGTTACACTTACAAATGGGATATCACACAAAACGTAAAAGGGAGACAAATACAATATATTAAGTTAACACCTATTGATAGTGATGCAGATGTAAAATCTATCCTTTTAGGTATAGACAAGCAAACAAAAAATATTTACAATCTTATACAAACACAAGATAACGGGACTAAGATTACAATTACTGTAAACAGTTTTAAAGTTAACCAGCCGTTATCACAGACTTTATTTACTTTTGATGAGTCTAAATATTCAAATTATTATATCAATAGGCTAGACTAAGTTGAAGATACTTGATCGGTACATACTTTCCAGCTACATAAAGACCTTTGTGGTCGTATTTGTCATTTTGATGTTCATTATGATATTACAAAGTGTGTGGCTTTATATTTCTGAACTTGCTGGTCGAGAATTAGATGGCTTTATCATACTTAAGCTTTTAAGTTTTGTCGCGCCTAAATTAATACCATTGGTCTTACCATTAACCATTTTGGTGACGAGTATAATGACCTTTGGTAATTTTGCAGAAAATTATGAATTTGCTGCAATGAAATCTTCTGGAATTTCTCTTCAGAGAGCTATGCGTGGTCTAATTATATTTATTGCAGCACTAAGTATTACTGCATTTTTCTTTGCTAATAACGTTATACCCAGAGCAGAGTTTGAATTTGTTAACCTAAGAAAGAATATTGCAAAGCTTAAACCTGCAGCTGCAATTTCTGAAGGTATGTTTAATGAAATAGGCGATATAAATATAAAGGTTGGTGAAAAATCTGGAGATAGAGGACAATACTTAACCGATGTCATCATACATAAGAAAAACGAAAAACGCGCTGGAAATTATACCGTTATTAAAGCCAATAAAGGTGAGTTAATTAGTAGTGAAGGTTCAGATGTGTTAAGCTTGGTCTTAAGAGATGGCAATTATTATGATGAAATACAATCTAACGATCCTAAAGAAATTCAGAAAAAACCTTTTGCTAAAAGTTACTTTAAGGAGTATGCCATAAATGTAGATTTATCTACGTTAAATAATGTTGATATGGAAGACAGAAACTACACTGGTGGTAGTAATATGCTTAAAATATCTGAACTCCAATACACCTTAGACTCTGTATCTGTTAATTATAATAAAAACTTAGAGGTCTTAAGACTAGATGTAACAAGTAGAGCAGGCGTGAATACCTTTTTAGAGTTAGAAAAAGATACCACAGAAGTTAGAGCTTTAGTAGGCAATACAATTTTAGATGAATACGATTTAGAAGGTAAGCTAAGAGTAGTTACTTTGGCATTTAATAATATGACCAACGTAGGAAATTTAATTGATACAAGAGAAAACAGCTTAAAGCAGATAAACATAAAACTTAACAAATATGAGATTGCCTTACATGAAAAATATGTGTTGGCATTTGCTTGTTTTATACTCTTTTTTGTAGGCGCACCTTTAGGCGCAATTATTAGAAAAGGTGGTATGGGATTACCTATGGTTATTGCTATATTATTATTTTTAACATATCACTTTATAGGTATTTTTGCCAAGAATAGTGCAGAAGATGGTAGTATTAGTCCATTTATTGCTACTTGGTTATCTACTATAATAATGCTTCCGTTGGGAGTTTACTTCACATACAGAGCTACAACCGACCAAGGCTTATTTAGTATCGGTACTTTTTTCCATCCAGTTGTGGCATTCTTCAAGAAAAACTTCTCTAAGAAACAAGTTCAAGACTAGTATTCTTATCTTTGTGGCTTAATTTAAACGAAGTCATGAGCGAGACAGATACACTTTCACAAACCATTACCCTTAATACTATTGAAGAAGCTATTGCAGATGTAAAAGCGGGCAAAGTTATTATTGTGGTAGATGATCAAGATCGTGAGAATGAAGGCGATTTTCTAGCAGCTGCCGAAGCGGTAACTCCAGAAATGATAAACTTCATGGCAACGCACGGAAGAGGTTTAATTTGTGCACCACTATCAGAAGAACGCTGTAGTGAACTTAACCTTAATATGATGGTTGGGAACAATACAGATCCTATGGAAACAGCTTTTACTATTTCTGTAGATTTAAAAGGGCAAGGTGTAACTACTGGAATTTCTGCATCAGATAGAGCTAAAACAGTTCAGGCTTTAATTAAAAGTGAAACTAAACCTTATGACCTTAGCAGACCAGGCCATATTTTTCCATTAAAAGCAAAAGAAGGCGGTGTTTTAAGACGTACCGGTCACACAGAAGCAGCTATAGATTTTGCGAGGCTTGCAGGATTTCAACCAGCAGGTGTGATTGTTGAAATAATGAATGAAGACGGTACTATGGCTAGGTTACCACAACTTGTTGAGGTAGCTAAACGTTTCGATTTAAAACTAGTGTCTATTGAAGATCTTGTTGCATATAGAATGCTACACGATTCTTTAATTGAAAAGAAAGAAGATTTTGAGATAGAAACCCGTTTTGGGTCTTACAGATTAAGAGCGTATAAACAAACTACAAACGACCAGTTGCACTTAGCGTTAACTAAGGGAACTTGGGAAGAAAATGAACCTGTATTAGTAAGAGTAAACTCTACATTAGTTAATAATGATATTTTAGGAACGCTTACAAATAATGCAGACAAGAAGTTAGATGATATGTTTAAGGCTGTTAACAAAGCTGGAAAAGGAGCTATTGTCTTTATAAATCAAGAATCTCAAGCGCTTAATTTACTTAATAGATTGTCTGAGTTAAAAGCGCGCCAAAAAGAAGGAGAAGTTAAGGCGCCACCAATACAGATGGATCAACGTGATTTTGGTATTGGAGCGCAAATTCTTCACGATCTTGGTATTCATAAAATAAACTTACTATCTAACAGCACCCAACAAAAACGTGTTGGTATGATAGGCTATGGTCTAGAAATTTTAGATTATGTAACGTACTAAAAGGTCGTTATAATACAGATAAAATTGCTTGCTTTAGTTGTTGTGCTCGATGTTTCATTTCATCTTCGGTCCAGCCTACTTTAATTAAAGATGAAATTGTTCTACTCATCCAGGCATCACTTGCAGAAAAGTCTGTGGTTTTAAAATCTTGTAAATTAGCTCTTACATCAGATGGTAATCTTCCTAAAGATTTTTGTTCTGTTAAGTGTTCCCATTTTTTATAATAATGCCAATTGTTATCAAACCAATAAAAACAGGCATCTACGCCAGCATTAGAGATTGCTTTATGGGCTTTTCTGGTAGTGTCTTCGTCTGGTAAGAAAAAGTTTAAAAAAGCGTGACTTTCTTTACCATCTTGAGGTACGCGTCTAAATGTTACTTCTGGAATACTACGTAGTTCTTCTCTTAAGATTGTATAATACTGTTTTTGTTTTTTAAGTACATCTTCAAATTTTTCTAATTGGCCTAAGCCTACTGCAGCATGAAGTTCTGAAATACGGTAATTGTATCCTAAAAACGGATGCGTTTCTGCTCCGCGATCATTCCCTACGTGGTCGTGACCGTGATCTTGATACTTGTCTGCATTTTCAGCATAGCTTCTAGAGTTGGTTACCACAGCGCCACCTTCACCACAAGTAATAGTTTTTACAAAGTCGAAAGAAAAACAGCCTAAGTCTCCTATTGTTCCTAATTGTTTGCCATTGTATGTGCCGCCAATTGCTTGGCAAGCATCTTCGAGTAAGATGAGGTTGTTCTCCTCGCAAATTGTTTTAAGTGGATTTAAGTCTGCCATAGAGCCACACATATGTACAGGCATTATGACACGCGTATTTTGGGTAATTTTTTGTTTTACAGCTTCTGGATTTAAACAAAGCGTATCGTCTATGTCACAAAGAACAGGCACAGCACCTAAAGCAATTATAGATTCAAAAGTGGCAACAAAAGTAAACGTAGGTATGATAACTTCATCTCCAGCACCAATACCAGCGCTAGCCAAGGCAACTGTTAATGCAGACGTACCGCTAGAGGTCATCTGGCAAAATTCTGCACCCATAAGCTTTGCAAACTTTTGCTCAAATTCTTGGGCTTTATAATGGCCGTTACGCATACCATCAAAACCATAGCGCATAAGAATACCGCTGTCTAATACATCTTGAACATGTTTGCGTTCTTCTTCTCCAAAAACTTCAAATCCTGGCATAAGTATATTTCATTTTAAGGTAAACTTATTCACGCCTTGTTTACCTTGTAGTTAAGTGTTTATTTTTTTATTTCGATAATTGTTTCTTCCATCGGGCGACGCACTTTCTTAAAGCTCGCAAACATATCATCTTTTGCACGATACCCAATTGGCATCACCAAAACAGACTTTAAGTTCTGTTTGTCTAATCCTAAAATCTTATCATACTCTTCAGGCTTAAAACCTTCCATAGGGCAGGCATCAATCTCTTCTAAAGCACAAATGGTTAACAGGTTGCCCATAGCAAGATAGGCTTGGTTTGTAGACCAAGTTTGAATGTCTTCGGTTGTTTTTGCCTCAAAATCTTCAATTAAAAACTTCTGAAAAGGTTTTATGATTTCATCTGGCGTGTTTCTAATATCCTTAACACGTTCAAAATACGTTTTAATATATTCGGCACTTAGCTTTTTCTCTATACAGAAAATAAGTAGGTGAGAGGCATCTGCAACTTGCCTCTGGTTCCAAGATTGAGCCACCAAAGATTCTTGTATATCTTTATTGCTCACTACAATAAGTTTTATTGGCTGTAAGCCATAAGACGTTGCGGTAAGGTTAAAGCTTTCCTTTATGATATCTAACTTTTGTTCTGAAATCTTTTGTTCTGAATCAAACTTTTTTGTGGCATAGCGCCATTGTAATTGTTTGGTAGATAAAGATGTGTTCATAACCTGTCTTTTTGTAAAGGTAAGGTATGAAAAAGAGAAGTTCTAAGAATTTTAAAGCAGTTATAGTTTTTTTAAAATATGTCTTGCACGTGCTTTAAATGCAGCAGAGCCTTCATTAAAATTAGCTTCTAAATTTACTTTAAGTTCTGGATGAATCCAGCTAAATGTTGAGCCCAATTTGTACAACGTGGTCATAGAATATGCTTTTGCAGCTACTTTCTGCTTTGTAATTAACCAATCAAAACATTGCTCAGAAATAGCTTCAAGTTGTGAGTTGGTTAATGGTTGGCTAAGCTCGTTTTTGTAATGTTTTAATACAAATGTTTCAAAAATTTTGGCAAACGGTCTTATAGCTTGGTCTGCAGTTTCTTCTTTAGCTAAAGATATAAGTTGATCTAAATAGGGTAGCAGTGTAGTACAAGATATTCTGGACACAAACTCTAAGGCCCAAGCTGCCTTAAAATAGTCATTTACAGTCTTTGCTTTTAAAATGGCTAAATACAGGTTAATGTCTTTAGGGTGATTAATTAAGTATGTGGCAATTTGTTCGCGATTGTCTTTACTATGGTTAATGTTGGCAAGAGTAATCACGTTATAGTATTAAGTTAGATGCAATTGAAGGCTATTAATTTGATGCTGTCTTGTTGTATTTTTTATGAGGAATGTTTTTTTCCTCTAGTATAGCATAAAATTTACGCGGAGAGATTTTTAGGTCTTTTGTGATAGCGCTCACTTTTTTCTTTCCTTTTTTATAAAGCTTTAAATTATCATTTACTTTTTTGTTGAAATAATATGCGTTTAACTTCTCAACAACTTGCAACTCGGTAAGATTCTTTTCTTGAGCGTATAATTCTAGTTCAGATTTTAATTTAGATAACTGTGTCATAGGGGCAAAATTTAAACTGTTTACTGCTAAATGTAATACAGTGATTAGTGCCTCTAAATTAAGAAATTAATCTGAATATGAAATCCGTTAGGAATTTAAAATACTCACATTATAAGAGAACTCTATTTTTTCTCATCGCGTAATATTTTTTCCATTTTACGGCCTTTTGCCAATTCATCAATTAGCTTTTCCATACGTCTACATTGTTTGTATATTTCAAACTCATCTTCTATGGTTTCAATACGGTAGCCACAAACAACGCCTTTAATTAAGTGAGCGTTTGGATGTATTTTAGCGTTTTCAAAGAGTGTTCTGTATGTCGCTTTTTGGTCTATAAGGGTTTGTAATTCATCTTCGGTATATCCAGTAAACCAAGTTAAAACTTTATGAAACTCTTCTTTTGTTCTACCATTTTTTTCTAACCTGTTGAGGTAAAGAGGATAAATGTTGGCAAATACCATATTGGCAACTTTCTCATTTTTTTCTGTAGTGACCTTCATTTTTTTATGTTTTAAACGCTAATAATACACTAATGTGTTAGACAGTTGTTAGAGCTGTAATTTAATAAAAGCTTATCAAATACATAAGTAAGATGTTATTTTTGATACTTCACCTTTCTATATTTGAGATAAAACTCTTTAAATAATGTTACCAAACAGCGATGCCTAACACAATTAGAATATCATTAAAACCAGTAAAAATAAAACTGAACCTACAGATTTTAAGAGCAGATGATTCTTGTTAAATTCTGATTAGGGAATACGATTGTCCTGAAAGAAATCTAAGGATACTTTGTTAATATATCATATACTTAACTTAGTCATAAATTCTTATTATTTCACCGTTACCTTTTCCGTTCACACTTCTTACATATCCATTAATCACCTTTTTCATAGGTATTGGGTTGTGTCCTGGAAAATAGTCTCTGTATTTTTCATATGCATCCTCTACCATTCCAGAAGACACAACATTAACTCTAATGTTGTTTTCAATTTCGAGGGCAACTGCCATTACAAAACTGTGTATGCCACCATTTACCATTGCGGCACTAGTTGTTTTTACAACAGGATCATCTGCCAAAATACCTGTTGACAATGTAATAGAGCCACCTGTATTTAGGTAATTCTGTCCTATACGAACAAGGTTAACTTGTCCCATGAGTTTACTGTTTAAACCTATGTGGTAGTCTTCCTCTTCAAGCTCATTAAAATTAGCCCATTTGGCTTCTCCAGCTATACAGATTATAGCATCTACATTTCCAATTTTTTGGAACATTTTTGAAATGGAATTGCTGTTTGCAATATCTACAGTAATATCACCACTACTTCTACCAGCAATTAATACCTCATTTTGTTCTTTAAAATGAGCAACAACAGGTTTGCCAATTGTACCATTACCTCCTATAATTAAAATTTTCATAGTTATTTTTTATTAAGTTAAACATTGATTTTTATTACAATACTTTTTTTTATGCCTTGATTTGTATATAGTTAACGTTGCAATAACGCTCCAAAGTAAATTAGTTACAAAAGGAGGTATTGCATTGTAGTAATAACAGTTTATTGCAATTAAAAGGCCACCCAGAAGATTTAAGTATTTACCGAAGGTTAAATACTTTTTATTTTCCAAGAGTGTAAGGCCATATGCGAGAATAATTAATCCCGAGCCAGACCATCCTAAAATATCTATAAGCAATCTCATACTTTGTTATATTGCAATATATCGATATGATATATTAAATTTTTTTTATGTCAAATATTCTGTAAACGCTTTAATTGTTGCTTCATTTCTTTTTAAATAGGACCACTTGCCATGTCTTGTAGAAATGAGAAGGCCACATTTTTCCATATTTGTAAGGTATGTTGAAATGGTTGATTGTGACAGACCAGTTTTTTCTTGAATGTAAGTAACACAAACACCATCATTAAAATGCTTTAATGTTTCATGTGGAGGAAAATGCTTTTCTGGCTCTTTTAACCACTCCAGTATTTGAAATCTAATTTTATTAGATAAGCATTTGCCAATTTCTGTTGCGATCCTTAAATTCATAATACAAATATATCTATAATTCTCGATATATAAAAATGATTAATGCTTTTTTGTTTAATTTTATTTACGCATATTTTTTTAGAAGTAATACCGATTGATTACTATATATTTTTGTGTCTATCATTTTTATGCGTTTAAAATTTGCCATAAGTCATATTGTTTCGCTAGTCACATCTAAAACTTATGTTGTATCAATGCTAACCCACTTAACTAACAGTCATTATTTACTTCGAGCCAATACCCGTTTGGGTCTTGAAAATAAATCTGCTTAATACCATCTTGTCGAATATACACTTTGTTTGGTATATCATTCCAATCTGAATAGGTGATGTTTATATCCTCTAAGTATTTAATAAAAGCATCAAAATCCGCTGTTGAAAACGCAAAATGTACAGCTTTATTAATTTTTATTTCAAAATCTGGACGCGGTATTAAGTGAAGCTGTTTCCCATTACCAATTGTTAACCATCTTGTTTTAGAGTTAGAAGCGGTGTTTTCTATTTCTTTAAAATGAAAAACCTTTTGGTAAAATGCAACAGACTCATCTACATCTCTTACTGAAAGTGCAATGTGGTTAAAAGTGAAATTTATCATTTGTTAATTATTTTAATGTGTTGCTTAAGGTCTTTATGTAGTCTCTTTTTGCTAGCAGTTGCCCAATATCTGCTTCAAAAGTCTTTGTATTGCTCAATTTTGGGAATGCCAATTTGTTTTTTGCTATTGAATTTGAAACCATTACATTAAAATAATTATAGATTAATATTATTTTTTGAAGCATATTAGTTTCAACAACCTTAAAGCCAATTTTTTCTGCTGTTCGCTTATTTATAATGTAGCTAGTTCCTCTAACTTTCATTTGCTTATTAGTTTTGTGTTTTTCAATAAAAGCTAAAAGGCCACTTAAATACTGTTGGATAATAAAATCTGTTCTTTGTTTTCCGTTTAAAGATCTGTCAATAACAAAATAATAATCGAATAAAGTACCTCCGTGAATTTTGGTAAGATTGTTCTTTGGTTTTTCGGCTAAGAATAATGGCGAATAATAAACAATCTTACCACTACTTTTTAGTGATGGCATATCAAAGAACGGTGCAATTATAGACAAGGTTATTGCAAACGTTACTATGCCTATAAGGTATATACCTGTGTAGACTGCTATAATAATAGATACCGCTATAATTGTAAGTGCGCGAATGGCTATTAGGGTTAAAATACTTTGTTGCTCAATTTTTGTTTTATTAAAAAATCTATGATTCAAAAGTTCTGAATTTTGAGTTTGATACTACCAGTTATACGTAGTTGTCTAAAGGTATTTAAGTTATCCAGCCAACGGTTCTCTTCCAAGTTTCAATTTCTTGCTTTCGTTTTTTAAAGTCTTTTGGAGGTTCTTCATTGTTATTTTTAGCCTGTTGCCTTATAAGTTCCGTTTGTTCTTCAATACTATTAAGGCCTATAGATTTTCGTCTTTTGTTTACCTTCTCCAAATCATCAAAACGATTAGGGCTTAATTCTCCATTTTGGTCCCAATCAAACTGAGTGCCGTAGCGTTGTGGCTTATTTTCAAAAACAGCAATACGGTCTGTTAAGTACGCCAATTTTTTTGATGAAATTTTGTGTTTACGCTCAGCAACTACTAGGAGTCTGGCGCACTTTTTCATAAAGTTAGGTTGTCCTATGGCGTGTTGTATTATCAGCCAAGCTGCATCATTTGCTTCTTTACCAACATTCTGTTCTGTTGGGTAGCCAATCTCATCAATTATCTCATTTAAAATAGTTGCGTTATGATTGTGAATTTGTGCCATCTCTTTATTGTAACCCTTTCCAAGTTGCCCACGCTTAATTAGTTTTTCACGAAATTCCAGATCGTTGTTTTTAAGTGCAATAATTGTTTTGGCTATTTGGCTGTAGTCCATTCTGCTATGGTATAACTTGTAAATCTTATGGTGTTAACCGCTTTTCTAATTATCTAGGTGCATTTACCATGTCCCAATACACATCATAAAATGTATTGTCTATTTTTAAATTTTTAATACCGTCTGAAAAATAATTTATTAAGGCGTCTTTTTTAGTGTAGGTTTCTGAAAGACAATCCTGATTTTCATTATCATACACAATTACTGAAGCATAGATTTCTTCCCATGTTTCCTCACCACTTGCAGCAATGCTATATAATGTATTATCATTTTCAAATAACTTCTTTCTTTCCCAAATTAAAATAGGGTGTCTCTCATTATTTGGTCTAATTTCTTTATCCCATTTTCCAAAGTTGTCAAACATCAGTTTCTTAGTGTACATTGCTGTAAAAACTGCGTTAAATTTTAATTCATTTATATAAGTTGAATCATTTTCAATGACCGTTAGCTTAGGTTGTATTTTATAATCTAGATAACCGTTTTTATAAATATAAGGTGTGTTTGGATTTTGCGTTTTTTGTTTTACACCTACTCCTTTTTTTTTATCTGAATTTGTTTTGGTACTTGAACAGCTAAAAACACCCAGTATTAACACTATTAAAACGATGGTTTTTTTCATACTTAATACACTTAAAACTTTAGCTGATTCCTATATTTTAACCTTAGGATTTACCTGTAGGTTTAATAGTTAGTTGGTTAATATTAGATTGGTCTGGCTCTGAAATGACATACAAAACGGCTCTTGCAATATCTTCTGGATGCAACATAGGCTCATCTCCACCGTAATCCTTGTCATTTAAAAGCTCTGTATCTGTAATATCGTTTCTCAGGTCTGTGTCGACCGTTCCAGGCTCGATAGATGTTACCTTGATATTAAACTCTGGAGAGAGCTCCATACGCATTGCGCGAGAAAGTGCAATAATAGCAGCTTTTGATGCTCCGTAAACTGCACCACCTTTATAAAGTTCTTTACCATCAACAGAGGCAATATTTACAATATGTCCTTTGTTTTGTTTTTTCATACTTGGTAGTGCGCCATGAAGTGTTCTCAAAATACCTTTTACGTTAACCTCAATGGTATTGAGCCATTCCTCTAAATGAAGGTTTTTTAAGTATGTAAGAGGCATTACTCCTGCAACATTTACCAGAACATCTATGCTTTCAACCGTATTTAAAATTGTGATAAAGGCGTCTGAAACGCTCTTGCTATTTGCCACATCCATTTCTATTTCTAGGTAATTGGTCTTTAAGTCTTTCTTTAAATCTGTTAGGGACTCTATAGTTCTGGCAGCTAACACTAAAAAACAGCCTTCTTTATCAAGTTTTCTAGCTATTGCACTTCCAATACCGCCATTGGCACCTGTAATTACTACAACCTTATCTTTAATTTCCATATAAACTATTTAAATTAATGTTTTAAAATACACGCAACTGTATTTATGACATACGTCGACAATTTAAATAACTAATTTAATAAATATAAACCAATAGAATATTTGAAAGGATTATCGGTAATAGGCGAGAACTATCAATTCTTTATATTAGGTTGCTGGCTTTTTTTAGTTGATAGTATTAAAGATTATTCTGGTCTTTCGGGAATATAAACAACATCTACATCTATATTATTACCATAGGTTACTATGATGGAACATATTACAGAAACAGGATCTCCATTATGGATAGCAGGTTTCATTACAGGTATTTTTCTAAGCACTCTTAAGATTTCTGCCTGAACGGTTACTTCTGAGTCTCTCACTTTCATACCAGTTAAATTTCCATTTTCGTTGATTATAAAAAAGGCTTCAACCTGTTTTGGTTCTGAAAGATTTAAATCTTTAGAAACACTCAAGTTAAACTCACGCTTAATAAATGTTGATATTTTAGTGTTAAAACAATCTCTTGTGTCTTCTATAGAAAGTTCTTCACAACCATTATAAACTGGTGCAATGTCTACATCTTTCAATATAATACTATCGTCTGAAGTATAGATTGCCATACCATCTTCTTGTGATACGATGCTACATAAACTTAATAAAGCCTGTTCCTCTTTTTCAGTCATAGTTCCTTGCGCCATCACCTGTTCCTGTACAGCGTTAATTTTTAGTATTAACTCACTTTCTGTGGTTTTAGCCGAGTTGGTTTCTTCCTTACAAGAAACGCCTAAAAGAACCATAAAAATGGTTGAAATGACCATTAAGTTATTAAATTGAAATCGTGCGCACTGATTAAATTTAAGTTTCATTGGATTTGGTTTTTTGTTGTTAATAGTCAAGTATAAGCGTAATTAGTGATTAAAAGTACTACTTGTTTAGGATGCCTGTATATTTATTGATTTCAATACGGCTAACTTTGCAAACACACAGTAATCTGAAAACCTGTGAGAATACATATAAGTATGTGGGAACAAAAAACCACTTATACTCATGTTAGGTGTAGTGATTTCTAATTTTAAACAGCACTAATTATTGCCAAATATAAGTTTGCTGCATAACCACAATAAATCAATAGTTCCTCAATTTCAAATTCAGAATTGTAGTCAGCCATTTCAACATCATAATCATAATTTAATTTCGTCCATTTATTTACTGAATTTAGTGAAAACTGATGTGCCTCAGATTCGTTAAAAACCTCAAATCTTAGTTTCCATTTCGCTTTATTTTTCAACAAATAGTTAAATTCTTTTCCATTCTCTTTTTCTAGCCTAATAACCATATGACCTTTAAGATTAAAGGTAATGTCTCCAATCTGGCTTTTGTTTTTAAAAATATCGACCTTACTTGTCCAAATATTTTTTGGCTTGATCTCAATGTTGTTTCCGTTTAATACTGCTTTGGCTTTTTCTAAAAACCAATTAGTATAAACCAATTCACAAACCTCATCATCATTCTTGATTAGTTTAAAATTTCCTTTTCCAGAACTTGATATTATTTTCATTGGATATGGTTTTTATACCTAACGGTTTTGTGTATGATTAGGGGCGTGTTTTAAGTACCTAATTTAGTAAATACAAATCGAATATAAAATCTGTGAGGATTTTTATAAGTAGGCGAGAACAAGCAATTACTTATAACCATTTTTGTGGGTAGTTTTTTATTTAATAATTATACATATCTAATTCGTCAAAGTCTTTTATTTCAGACAGTTTAATTAGATTATCTATTTCAATATCATACCAATTTTCCTTAAATATCTCATCTCCACCTTCTGCATTTTCATTGGTATTCTCTTTGGTTAATTTCTTTTTTGTCAAGAAGTTAATGCTTGTTTCTCTGTTTGTTACTGGTCCACGATTACTGCTTGAATCATATCCAATTAGTTCAAAATTCGATTTTTGAAATCTGAATGTATACTTCCAATATCCATACCTGCCGTGTCCATAATGGATATATAATTTGTTGTCTTTAATTTCAATCCATAATTCAGGCGCAAAATAGACTCCACCATCTTCATTTTCCGATGAGAAACATTCTAAATTTTTATCAGCAAGTTCATAACCGTTTGCGTTTTTAAATAACACAATAATTCCACGTCTATTTCTGTCAACTTTTTTGTCGAAACGATTCATAACAACATTTGCTGAATCAGTCTTTTTGATTATCAGAACATAATCTTCCAATCCATCTTTATTTAGGTCTCCAGAATATTTTTTAAATTCAGTATAACCTTTGGGAATAAAATCGGATGGTTCTTTATCCTGCGCTTTACAGCTCAGAATAGTCAGTAGAAAAAAGGGAAGTATTAATAAAATTTTCTTCATTCAGTATTTATCTTATGGCAGTTGGTTTAAATTGCCCCAACGGATTTGTATAAGAATAGTAGGGCTGAAAACAGTCGCTAACCATTCGGATGAAACACAAGCCAAATTTAAAAATTTGGCGACCTTGCAAATGCGCCCGAACCATTGGGTTTTGCTGCAATTGCTCTATTATTTTTATTCGGTGTTGTAACACGCTTTTTATTCAAGTCTTACCTTATTCAGATATTTAACAACTAAATTAGATGGGTCAGATTTTGGATTAGTCCAATCAGCTCTACTTGGATGGGTTGCTATTACAACGTAAAGCCCTTTGTTACTTTTAAAGACTTTTGATTTCCATCTTCTGTTATTGTCTTCAATATATTCATCAACTAATTTATTTGCATTTAATTTGTCGCAAACAAATTTTCCAGAAGTATTTCCAAAGCAGAGAATTACTTTAATTCCTAATTTGTCAATTACATTTTGATGAAAATTCCAACAAATATTATTAAAGTAATCTACTTTGTCTGCAATTTTTGCCTCGACTGTTGACCTAACAAAACAAACATTACTAGCTGGAACTTCGTAAGGTGATAAATTGACTTTTTCTAATAGATGTAATATTCTTGGTTGTAAGCCATATTTACCAGCTTCTCCTCTCCATATTTCGTCTTTATATTCAGACCATTCATCTTTTTCAAGATTCAAAGTTTTTTGAGTATGACGTAATATTGTATCTTCTTTTTTTAGTATTTCAGAACCTCCAGGATTCAGTCCAATAATATATAAATCTTTATTTCCTTTAAAAGCTTTTTTTCCAGAATAGAATACAGAACCCGATAAATTATGTAACTCTTTGGGTATTAATTGAGCAAATTCTTTCATTAAATTATTCAAATCTTTATTGTTTGGTCAAATGGCTTACAACGGTTTTGTATAAGATTAGTTGCGTGGTTTAAGCAACTAATTTATCAAATACAAACCGAATAGAAAATCCGCGAGGATTTTCGTAAATAGGCTTGTACTAGCAATTAATTTTATACGTTGTTAGCCACAGTTTTTATTCATTTTCATCATTTTCAATTAAATCCTTTTTTACTGAATTTAAGGCAAAAACAACAGAATTGTAAAAGTCAGTTGACGTAGGAATAGGTGTAAAATTACTCTCATTTACTCTATGTCTCCTGAATTCAACATTAAGAACTCCTTTTCGTTCATTAATATCTAATGTATTCAGAATTTGATTTTCCAAATGTGGTGGTAATTCTATACTTACATTAATTTTTAGTTCGTCAAGATATGGCTCAAAATCACTTGTATATTCTTGAATTTTTAAAATTATGTCTGATAAGTATTCTACGTGTCTAAATTCTTGTGGGATTTCGCCAAATTCTATTTTAGCCATATTAAGTTATTGTGCTTTTAAGTTCGATTAATATAATAATTAGTAAAAGTAAAAATCCAATTATAAAAGTTGACGTTTGCCAAATAAATGCATTCCAACTTTTCTTACCTAGTTTCGTTGATTTGTTTCTATCAGTTTCTAAAGATTCGATTATGTTCGATTCTCTGTTTTTAGCAATTTTTGCTGTTAATCTAAAATCCTCAAGTCTATTAAAAACGACAAATATTCCAAGTGCAATTGAAACTAAACTTAAACCACCTCCAAACCAAAATAATTTTTTTTGTAAACAGTTCAAAACTAAATTGTCTGATTGTATAAAATTAACAATGTATCCAATTTGAGCAATTGACAATCCTATTATTAGATTATTTGCAAATCCAAATTGCGTAATTCGAATGTTTTGCCATCTAATGTAACTTTCTTTATCGGTCATTTTTTTAATTGTGGCTAACGGTCGTGGCTATGAGTAGTGCGGGCGCAAACAGGCAATTTCCGTTCGGTTTAGCACTTAGCCGAAACCTTGTTTTCGGGTTATTATCTTTTACTTTCCAATAAGCCAAAACAAGGTTTTGGCGGTCTCTGAAAATTAGCGATTTCTTCTCGGTTCGGCAATTATGCCCGTATTACTTATAGCCTTTGTTAGCTGTAGTTATTTTATTAGTTTAAATGCCTAAACTATTCCCTTCTTGCATAAGAACTTCTGCATAGCTTTTAATGTCATTTACATTTCGTAATTTCTTATGAATATTTACTTCATCATTCCACCTTAATAATAGAATTAATGCTGTCGCGATAAGTGTATATTTACTTGCAAATGAGTATTTAATTGAATTCATAATACAGCCATAAAAGTCTTTCGGACTCGGTAATATATTTCTTGAATAGGATTGAGAGATAAAATCGTTGAATCGTCTGGATTTATAGACTTCCGATTCAATTTTTCTTAGTTTTCGAGCACCATATTCTTCTTTATAGAATTGTAAGTAGTCGGTTATTTTATCCATATTTATTTGTTTAAACTTAAATTATAAATGTTTAATTCAGAATCTGAATTTTATGAAACCTGGTGTATTCTCATTTATGAAAAGAAGCTCGTCATCAGCATCATAGAACCACTGCTTGTATTCCAATAACGATTCTACATCATCTTTGAACTCTTCTCAAATGGATTTAGAAATAGAATAGTGGAAACATTCTGACTTCAGATTTTGTTCAATTAAGTCTTTACTTAAGTCAAAATAATCCTCAAAAAATCCAGTTAGAGTTAATCCCTCAGTTTTTGCTTTATTCCTTAGCTTCAATTCAATATTTTTTAAATCTTTTACACTAATTAATTTAGATTTTAAATTGTCATACTCAGTTTTTAAATCCTCCATAGTTTTAAAGATTATTTTATTCTGGAACTTTTTTTTTAATTACAGCTAACGTTTATGTATAAGAATAGTTGCGGGTTTGTATGCGAGGATTTTCCGAAGGAAAATCAGACGTTACAAACACGCAACGACCTTTGGTTAAGGACTAATTTAGCAATTATTTTTATACGGTGTTGGCAGTAGTTTTTATTATTATTCGCCCGTTTTTAAAAATAATTGTTCAATTAATTCCATTTTAAAATCCGAGCTTCCAATCCTATATTCTATTTTTTTCATTCCATCTTTAACAGAAACCATCCATTCCTCCAAAACTTTCTTAATTTCATCATCGTCAACTTTTTCTCCTTTGTAAATCTGATTTATTTGGTTTGTCAAAGCAAGACTACTCGTTCCAATATCTTGGTCTTCTAATAATGTCATTTTAATTGAACAATTAGCCATTGCTTTAATTGTTGTTTTATATTGAGTTTTGTCTTTTTCAGTTGGTGAGATAATTTTCGACAGGTTGTCAATAAATAATTCTAATTGCTCTTTTAATTCATTACTTCTCTCAATTTGATAGTTCAATATAAATTCTTGTTTTTGAGAGTCCAAAATCATTAGTTGTGATTTGTTAGCAAAATATCCAGAGATAAAACCTCCAATTACAACTCCTAATAAAGTCATAAAAGCTACGTTCTTAAAGATATTAGTAAAAAACTGTGTTATTCTTTTCATTTTTTGGTAATTACTGCCAACTCGTTTATATACGTAACTATACTCAATTATGCATTTTAAGGATTAAATATAAGGCTTTCAAAACAATACCCATTTAAAGCCATTTACAAACACTTATAAATGTTTCCAAATGGGAATAGTCGTTTGTAATTGGTATTTGGCATCATAAAAAAACCTCACCAAAATGATGAGGTTAACCTAGTGTTTATTAAGTATTGTGTTTGTAAGTGTTAATAGCCAAAATAATCTATATAGGTATTTAAGTCTTTATCACCACGACCACTTAAGTTTACCACAACAATCTCATCGGGCTTAAAGGCTCTAGTTTCAAAAATAGAAAGTGCGTGAGAGGTTTCAATAGCTGGTATTATGCCTTCGGTTTTAGAAAGAAACAAACCTGCTTTCATAGCAGCTTCATCTGTAACGCTAATAAATTCTGCTCGGCCACTTTTATATAAATGAGCGTGCATTGGTCCAACGCCAGGATAATCTAAGCCTGCAGAAATAGAGTAGGGTTCAGTAATTTGCCCATCATCGGTTTGCATTAAAAGTGTTTTGCTTCCGTGTATAATGCCTTCTTTACCTAAGGCAGATGTTGCGGCGCTTTCTCCAGAATTTACTCCTTTTCCAGCAGCTTCAACAGCTATAATATTTACACTAGGCTCATCTAAAAAGTTATAATATAATCCTGCCGCATTACTACCACCACCTACACAAGCAACAACGTGATCTGGCAATTCTGTACCTTCTTTTTCCTGTAACTGTAACCTGGTTTCTGCAGATATCACACTTTGAAAACGTGCCACCATATCTGGATATGGGTGTGGTCCAACTACAGATCCTATAATATAATGTGTATCTGTAGGATTGTTAATCCAATCTCTTATGGCTTCATTTGTGGCATCTTTTAAGGTTTTGCTGCCAGACTCTGCTGGTATTACCGTAGCGCCCAACATTTTCATACGTGCCACATTTGGTGCTTGGCGCTCAATATCTATAGCGCCCATATATACAATACACTCCAACCCCATAAGTGCACAAACGGTAGCTGTTGCCACACCATGTTGTCCGGCACCGGTTTCTGCAATAATCCTATGTTTACCCAAACGTTTAGCCATAAGGATTTGCCCAATAGTATTGTTTACCTTGTGAGCTCCTGTATGACACAAATCTTCACGTTTTAAATAAATCTTTGTGTTGTAATGCTTAGAAAGGCGCTCTGCAAAATATAAAGGTGTTGGCCTGCCCACATAATCTTTAAGCAGTTTTTTAAACTCTGCTTTAAAGTCGGCATCATCCATAATCTTAAGATATTGAGAGCGTAACTCTTCTACATTGGGATATAGCATTTCTGGAATATAGGCACCACCAAAATCGCCATAATAGCCTTTTTCGTTTACTTGGTAAGATTGTGTTATTGTCATTTGTATTGTGTTGCTTGGCGCCAAACTACTGCTTATTAGCAAAACGTTTGCACGCCATTATATTAGTTGTTCTTTTTTTAGTTGTTCCTTAAACCTGCTTAGTAATTCTATATTTTTTAAGCCTGGTTTATCTTCAAACTTGCTATTTACATCAATAGCAGTAATGGGTAGCTTTAGTTTTAAAAGGGCTTTTAACTCTTCAATATGTTCAATACCAATACCACCACTTAAAATTATTGGTGTTGTGCTTGGGTAGTCTTTTAAAACAGACCAGTTAAATGTATAACCGTTGCCACCTTTGTCTTTTCCTTTAGTATCAAACAAAAACGCATCTACATAAGCTTCAAAATCTTTTAAAACATCAAAATTAAAATGATCTTTTATGCTGAATACTTTCCAGAGTTTTAAAGGTTGTAATGTGTGGTCTGAGTGTATTGCAGCAATGAGCGAATTGATAAACGCTACAGATTCTTCGCCATGAAGCTGAATGACATTTAAGTTGAAGGCCTTACATTGTTTAATTATAAAATTTACTGAAGCATTTACGAAAACACCAACGTTTTTAGTTGTCTTTATCCTGTTGGACTCTGGTAGTAAACTTTCAATATGCGAATGCGATACATATCTAGGCGATTTTTCATAAAAGATAAAGCCCAAATAGTCTGGCTGAAGCCTTGCAACTTCAGCAGTATTGTGTAGCATTCCGCAAACTTTTAGGGCCAAACTCATAGTGTTAGTGAATAGCGTCTATAAATGTTTTAGTATCATCATAAGGCGAATTGGTTTTCATAAGCTGTTCACCAATTAAAAACCCTTCAAACCCATATGCCTTTAATTCTGTAATTGTTTTTGGGGAGCTAATACCGCTTTCAGAAACACGTACAAAATCATTAGGAATGCGTTTAGACAGTTCTTTGCTGGTATTAATATTGGTTTCAAAAGTTTTTAGGTTCCTGTTGTTTACACCTAATAAGTTTACAGATGGTAATAGAGATTTTTCTAACTCTTCTTCATTGTGAACTTCTAAGAGAACCTCTAATCCTAAAGATTGCGCAAACTTAGACAGGTTTTTAAGTTCTTGCTTTCGTAATGCTGCAGCTATAAGTAAGATAACATCTGCGCCATTGGCCTTTGCTTCTAATATTTGGTATTCTTCAATAATAAAATCTTTACGAAGTACAGGTATGGTCACACTTGCTCTTGCTAACAAAAGATCATCTAAAGAACCACCAAAAAATTTATTGTCTGTTAATACAGAAATGGCACTTGCACCAGCTTCTTGATAGCCTAAGGTTACATTTTGTACGCGAGCATTCATATTTATGGCAGGCTTGCTCGGAGATCGTCTTTTAAACTCTGCAATAATGCCAGAACCGTTTCGTATTGCACTAGTTATAGATACAGTCTTGCGGTGAAACAATGCCATTTTCTCAAACTGGCTAGCAGGAACAACTTGCTTTTTTAAATTAAGTTCAGATATTTTATTTGCAATTATATCGTCTAAAATGGTCTTCATACTTAGTTTTTACTTAGTGTTATTAAGGTTTCTAGAGCATTTAGACCTTTGCCAGACTCTAAACTTTCCTTAGCCAACTCAAATCCTTGTTTGGGGTTTAAATGTTTTGCAGTGGCAATGGCCATTCCTGCGTTGGCGCAAACTACGTTATTTTGTGCTTCTGTACCACGTCCTGAAATAACATCCATAAATATCTTTGCAGATGCTGCTACAGAGTTTCCGCCAGAGATATGTTCTGCCTTTAATGGCTGCACACCAAAATCTGATGGTTTTAGCATAAGCTCTGTATCATTTCTTATGGCTTTTGTAGTACCTGTTAAGGCAATTTCATCATAACCATCTAAGGCATGTAAAATGGTGAAATTCTTATCTGTTTTTTGGTACAAGTAACCGTACATTCTTGCCAGCTCTAAATTAAATACACCCACAAGTTGATTTTTAGGAAATGCAGGATTTACCATTGGTCCTAACATATTAAAGAATGTTTTTACCGCCAATGCCTTGCGTATTGGTGCCACTTCTTTCATCGCTGGATGAAATAAAGGTGCGTGTAATACACAAATTCCTGCCTTGTCTATACAGCGTTTTAAAAAATCTGTGTCATTACTAAATTTTATTCCTAAATGTTCCATCACATTACTACTTCCGCAAGAAGATGAAACTCCGTAGTTACCGTGTTTAGTGACATTAACACCAGCGCCAGCCGTTACAAAAGATGATAGTGTAGAGATGTTAAATGTGTCTTTACCATCGCCACCAGTACCACAAAGGTCTATAGGATTATAGTCTTTTAAGTTTACAGCTATACATAAATCGAGTAGGGCATCTCGAAAACCTTCCAGCTCTTCAACAGTTATACTTCGCATCATATACACGGTTAGAAAAGATGCAATTTGGCTGCTGTTGTATTTGCCTTCAGAAATATTTACCAACACATCTCGTGCTTCTTGCTTGGTAATTGTTTCGTGGTTTATGAGTCTGTTTAAAAGTTGTTTCATCTAATTACTATTAGGAATTTGCAATTGGTCTGCTTGGTATTGAGTGGTAATTGTCTATAGGTTGATAAGGATGTTTCTTTCTAACTATTCACCCAGTTTTTAATCATTGTTTTTCCGTCTGGTGTTAAGACACTTTCTGGATGGTATTGTACGGCACAAATATCAAAATCACGATGTCTTAGAGACATAATTTGTCCGTTTTCATCTAAGCTGGTAACCTCTAAAGCATCTGGAAAATCTTCTTTAGAAACGACCCAAGAATGGTAGCGGCCTACTTTAAATGTAGAGTTTAAGCCCTTAAAAAGTGGCTCATTGGTTACGGTTAAAGTTACATTTGTAGCTATACCATGAAAGACATTGTTAAGGTTGGTAAGCTTGCCGCCAAACACCTCGCCAATGGCTTGCTGTCCTAGGCATACACCAAAAATAGGCTTGGTAGCAGCATAGGTTTTTATAATGTCTTTTAAAAGACCAGCTTCATCTGGAATTCCTGGTCCTGGCGATAGTAAAATCTTGTCATACGCTGCTAAGTCTTCAATATTTAATTGGTTGTTCCTTAGTACTGTTACTTGGCAATCTAGCTCTTCTAGGTAGTGCACCAAATTGTAAACAAAGCTATCGTAGTTATCTATAACGACTATTTTTTTCATAGGTAGTAATTAATCTAAATACTTCTTTTAAAGAATTCGTTCTGCGGTTTCTAAAGCCTTGTTTAAAGCTCCTAATTTATTGTACACTTCTTGTAATTCACTTTCTTCATTACTTTCAGACACAATTCCTGCGCCAGCCTGAAAATGTAATTCGTGGTGCTTGCTTAAAAAACTTCTAATAATAATGGCGTGGTTAAAGTTACCTTTAAAGTCCATAAAGCCAATGGCGCCACCGTAAAACTCTCTGCTGCTTTTTTCATAGCTTTCAATAAGTTTCATGGCATTATGTTTTGGTGCACCACTAAGTGTTCCTGCCGGAAAAGTATCTGCAACAACCTGCATTGTACTCGTTTTGTCGTGCTTTTGTCCAATAACTTTGCTTACCAGATGAATAACGTGAGAGAAGAATTGAACTTCTCTATACGTTTCAACAGTAACATTATTTCCATTTCTGCTTAAGTCGTTTCTAGCAAGATCTACCAACATAACGTGTTCGGCATTTTCTTTTTCATCGGCACTTAATTTTTTAGCAAGTTCTGCATCCTGTTCATCATTTCCAGTACGCTTAAATGTACCTGCAATAGGATGTATTTCTGCCTTGCCTTCCTTTACCACCAGTTGTGCCTCTGGAGAACTTCCAAAGATCTTGAAATCACCATAATCAAAATAGAATAGATAAGGTGACGGATTCACACTTCTTAAGGCGCGATACACGTTAAACTCATCTCCCTTAAATTTTTGAGAAAAGCGTTTAGATAATACTATCTGAAACACATCACCACGTTGGCAGTGCTCCTTTCCTTTTCTTACTAAGGCTTTATAATCTTCATCTGAAATATTTGTGCTAACCTCACCATCTTTCTTAAAATTGAAAGATGCAAAGTTCTTTGTTCTGAGTAGTTGCTCAATAGCCTCTAAGTTGCTGCCTGTATTATAGCAATGCGCAAATATGTATACTTCATTATTAAAATGGTTAAAGGCAATAATGTTTTGGTATACCGCATAATAAATATCTGGTATTTCTAAGTTATTAGCTTTCTTGGCAATGTCTATATCTTCAAAATAACGCACTCCATCATAAGCAATGTAACCAAAAAGGCCATTATTTGGGAACTTATGTTCAGAAGTTTCTGCATCAAATAATTTTGAAAATGCTTCAATCTCTAGTGGGACATTAGTAGTCTCATTTATTGAAGACTGTTCTTTTGTGCCGTCTGGAAACTGTTTGATAATTTCTTCATTTTGTATATTTATTGAAGCAATCGGGTTGCAGCATATATAACTAAATGTATTATCATTTGCTCGGTAATCACTACTTTCTAATAAAATACTGTTAGGAAAACGATCTCTAACTTTTAGGTATACAGAAACTGGTGTAATAGTGTCTGCAAGTATTTTAGTGCTGTAAGTTTTAAGTTTGTACATAGGTATAAAAAAATAAAAGCCTGTCGTGACGACAGGCTTTTGGTATTGTATTTACATACTAAGCGTGGCTCACGACTATTGTCTAGAGTTGTTCCACCACCAAGATGTATTGTTTGCTTTCATAATATGCGCCAAATATACTCAGGATTATAATGTTTTAAAACTATTTTAGATAATTTTAAGATAAGATTCCTATGTAAACTTAAATTACGTCGTACATCTATTAAAAACGGCACATTTCTAAATGCAAAGTTTAAAACTTAAGAGTTACGTCTAATTCAAAATTATCTGAAATAGTGTTGTCTCCTAAATTGTCGAAAAAGCTACCACTACCATAACGTACACCATATTTTGTACGATCTATTTTTAAAGATGTTGTTGCTGTATCTTCATTTAAATTAAGTACAAAGTTTACAGGTTCTGTTATATCTTTAATAGTTAAGTCTGCCGTTACGTAATGTCCTTCACTTGTTTTTTCTGCAGACGTAATTACTAGTTTAGATGTAGGAAAATTGTTTACGCCAAAAAAATCGTCAGACTTTAAGTGGCCTTCAAGTTTTCCTTTAGATTCTCCAGTAAGATCTGTAACGTTAATAGAAGTCATATCTATTACAAATTCGCCACCTATAATTGTGTCGTCTTCTAATTGAAGTGTGCCACTTGAAAATTGAATTGTACCTGTATGTGATCCAGTTATTTTCTTTCCTTTCCACACTACAGTGCTGTCTTTAATGTTAATGTCCTTGTTCATAGTTGTAAATGCTAGAGTTGTAAAAATTAGAGTTATGGCAAAAGCGCCTTTTAAAATTTTAGTTGTCATTGTGATTTAGGTTTAAATTAATAATAGTTGTATATACAACAGTTGAGTTAAATTTTTTGATTAGTCGTTTTTTTTCATTTTTAAAAGGAGTGAGGTAAGCTTTATTTTTTCTTCTTTAGTTAAAGCATCTGTCATTTCCTTTTCGTGTTTATCTAAAATAGGGTCAATAACATCAAGTAAGGCTAAGCCCTTTTTAGTAATGGTAATGTTTACTTTTCTTCGATTATTAGGACACGTAACCCTAGATGTAAGACCTTTAGCTATAAGTTTATCTACAAGTCTTGTGGTGTTGCTCATCTTGCTAATCATACGTTCTTGAATGTCTGATAAATTAGCTGGATTTCCTTTTTGTCCTCTTAGGATGCGCAAAACATTAAACTGTTGCATAGATATATCATGTGGTTTAAAGACGTCTTGAATAATATCATTAGCCCACACGTTAGATTTAAATAATTCTATGACAAGTTTTTTGCTTTCCATACTACAAATGTATAAACAATAGTTGTATATACAAATGAAAATGAATTATTTTTATGTGTTGAATATATTTATAGAAAGAACCAATGTTTTAAATTAAATAATTATTCTTAAAAAATTAAACAATTTGTAAAATTACAGGTCAAAAATTAATTATGACTGATAATTGTATAATAAATTAACAAGTTAAGCTAAACTTCTGTTAAACATTATGATGGTCTGCTAATAGGTGTTACATTAGTTGAAAATTTGAAGATGAAGTACGTTTTAATGGCATTATTTATAGCGACTTTGGTGTCTTGTAAGGCAGACAAAGAAACGCCAGAAGCAATAGATAATTATAATGATGCAGCCTCAGATATTACAATTACCTCTTATGATTATAATGGCTTTAAACCATTCTTAGAAAAACAGGACGGTAAAGTACATATCATTAATTTTTGGGCAACTTGGTGTAAACCTTGTGTTGAAGAATTGCCTTATTTTGAGATGATTAATTCTCAATATTCTAATGAAGATGTTACGGTAACATTGGTAAGTTTAGATATGCCAAGTATGGTAGATGGTCACGTAATTCCTTTTGTAAAAAAGAATCAGATAAAGTCTGATGTTATTCTTTTAGATGATCCTGATGCTAACTTTTGGATTAGAGATATTAATGCACAGTGGACAGGAGCAATTCCTGCAACAATTATTTATAAGAATGGAAAGCAAAAGTTTTATGAGCAAACCTTTACTTTCAACCAACTTCAAAAAGAATTAAAATCATTTCTATGAAAACTTTAAAAATTTTAACCGTATTTACAATTGTTGTTGCAGGAATTGCACTTGCTGCAGACCAATTTATAGGTTTTGATGCTATTAAATCATCAGAAACCAATGGCTATGCAATAGGTGATGCCGCAACAGATTTTTCTCTTAAGAATGTAGATGGTAATATGGTATCTCTTATTGATTATAAAGACGCCAAAGGATTTATAGTCATATTTACGTGTAATCACTGTCCGTATTCTGTTGCCTATGAAGATAGAATTATAGCATTAGACAAAGCTTTTAAAACAAAAGGGTACCCAGTAATTGCCATTAACCCAAACAACCCTGAAGCTTATCCAGATGACAGTTATAAAAAAATGATAGAACGTTCTGTAGAAAAGGGCTTTACGTTTCCATATTTATTTGATGATGGTCAAACCATATATCCTCAATACGGTGCAACCAAAACACCACACGTTTATGTTCTAGAAAAAGTTGGTCAGGAAAATATTGTAAAATATATAGGCGCAATAGATAATAATTACAAAGATGAAAAGCTGGCAACCGATAAATATGTTGAAGATGCTGTAAACGCACTTCTAAACAACGAACCAGTTAAAGTAGAAACTACACGAGCGATAGGATGTAGTATTAAATCTTAAATAAAACACCGATTAAAATTAAAAGCCTTGTGTAAAATACAAGGCTTTTTTTATGCGGTATTTTGTATTTTTGAAAAAACTTAAAACTATGATTCTTGACCAGTTATATACCAAGTGTCTAGCAGAAGCTACATACTATATCACATCTGGAAAAGAGGCGGCTATTGTTGATCCTTTAAGGGAAACAGAACCTTATCTTGAACGATTAAAAAATGATGGTGCCACTTTAAAATATATTTTCCTTACCCATTTTCATGCAGACTTTGTTTCTGGTCACGTAGATTTGGCCTTAAAGACAGGCGCACGTATTGTTTTAGGACCAAATGCAACTGCAGCTTATGAGTTTCATCAAGCTAAAGATGGTGAGATCTTTACATTGGGAGACTTAAAAATAAAGGCATTGCATACGCCAGGACATACAATGGAAAGTACGTGTTATCTGTTGTTTACAGAAAAGGGAGAACAACATGCAATCTTTACAGGAGACACCTTATTTATAGGAGATGTGGGACGACCAGATTTAGCTGTAAAAAGCGACCTGACAACTGCAGATCTTGCAGGCTATCTATATGAGTCTTTACGAAACAAAATTATGCCGTTGGATGATCATATTATAGTATATCCAGCACATGGTGCAGGATCTGCTTGTGGAAAGAATATGAGTTCTGAAACCTATGACACCTTAGGCAGTCAAAAAAAGCTTAACTACGCTTTAGATTCTAAACTTTCGAAAACTGAGTTTGTAAATATGACTACAGAAGGTTTAGCAGAACCACCACAGTATTTCCCCTTAAACGTAGCAATGAATAAAGCGGTAAACTCGACAATAGATTCTATTTTAGGTTCTGGAACAACCGCACTTTCACCGTTGGAGTTTCAAAACCTAGCGAGCCAAGAAGATGTTTTAATTTTAGATGTAAGAACTCCAAATGACTATGCTAAAGGCAGTGTGAAAAATGCTTGGTTTATAGGGTTAGATGGTACCTTTGCACCTTGGGTAGGCGCTTTAATAGAAGACATTCATCAAAAAATTATTCTTATAGCACCAGAAGGCAGAGAAGCAGAAGCTGTTACAAGAATGGCTAGAGTAGGCTATGATAATACTTTAGGTTATTTATCTGGAGGTATGGCAGCTTGGGAACGAGCAGGTTTTCCAGTTGAAAAAACAGGAAACATATCTGCTCAAGAATTTGTAGATGGTATTCAACTTGGAGAGATTAAAAATCCTTTAGATGTTAGAAAAACACCTGAGTATGATACAAAGCATATAGAAGATATTGCACTATTACCATTAGATGATATTCATAAGAAATTATCTTCACTACAGCCACAATCTACGTATCATGTACATTGTGCTGGAGGCTACAGATCTATGATATTCTCATCTATCGCTAAATCTAAGGGATATCTAAACATGGTAAATGTAGAAGGCGGATTTGGAGCCATTAAAAAAACTAATTTAAAATCGTTGAACTTAGTTTCAACTTCAACAATAGACTTATAACATGGAGAATTTAACAAATGAACAATGGCAAGAACGTCTTGCAAAAGATGAAAATGCTGTAGTATTAGATGTAAGAACTCAGGAAGAAGTAGATGAAGGTGTAATACCAAACGCACAACATTTAGATATTTACGATAGTGCCGGTTTTATGCAAGGTGTTCAAGAAATGGATAAATCTAAAAGCTATTATGTGTATTGCAGAAGTGGTGGAAGAAGCCAACAAGCCTGTATGCTTATGAACCAAATGGGTATTGAGAATACCTATAATCTTAAAACTGGTTTTTCTGAATGGGATGGCGAAACTTCTAAACTATAACCAATGCTTAGAACATATATTAAAACTATATTGATTGTTTTAGGTTTTGGGTTATCCTCTTGTAACTCTCAAACTACAGAAGTTATTACTGTAGTAAATGAAGAAGAGTTTAATACTTTACTAGCCAATAACAGTAATGCACAACTTATAGATGTTAGAACAGTAAATGAGTTTAATAACGGCTTCATTAATAACGCAGAAAATATAGTTTATGATATTAACTTTAAAAATAAACTGGAAGCATTAGATAAAACGAAGCCTGTAATGGTGTATTGCAAAAGTGGAGGAAGAAGTGCTAAAGCATCAAAAATTCTCGAAGCAGAAGGCTTTAAAATAGTATACGACCTAGATGGTGGTTATGATAATTATAGAAAAAAGGCTCAATAAAAATTGAGCCTTTTAAATATGAAAACTTTAATATCCCGCATTCGTATTATTACATAACATCTCTTACAAATTATGTGGTGCGTTCTATTAGTTCAAATATAACAGAACTATAATTTACTATGTGTTAACGAAATCTTAATAATTCACTCTAATTATATAACTGTTAAATATTAATGTATTTAAACATACTAAAAGTGTACTTAAACGAGTAGTGTTAAAATTAATTTTAAGACAATCTTTAATTAGCTTGTTTGCCTGTGAATAATTTCTGAAGACACTATTGTTCTTTTATTTGTCACCACATTTTGAGACAATTGATGTAATAGTTGTAATGCGGCTATTTCACCAATTTTAAACCCATGTTGATTAATCGTACTTAGTTTTGGAGACATGTGTTCTGCAATTTTAGTATTTGCATAACCAATAAGTGCTATGTCTTTCGGTATCTGTTTGTTTAGCTCTTTAGTCATTTTATGAGCACCTAAAGAAGACTCTTCATCTAATGCAATTATAGCGTCTATCTCAAGATTGGAAGTTAAGAATGATTTAAAGTCGCTTTCCACAGTAGGTGATGTTGTTTTTAGCACAATCTCTAATTGAGCCTCATTACTAAATTCTTCAAGCGCTTTTTTGTAACCTTCATAGCGTTCTTTACCTACATTTAAATTTTGTAATGTAGTAACTAATGCTATATGTTTCTTGCCTTTAGTTTTAAGATAAGAAGTAGCCTCATAAACCGCTTGTTTATCATTTCCTATAACTGTATTGCTTTCTATGGCTTCGGCAACACGATCAAACATTACAATTGGCTTTTTAAGAGCTAAGGCATTTTTGTAATGTTCTACATCTTTTAATTGTTGAGTTTCTTCAGCAACAGAAATTATAAAGCCATCAACTAATCCATTTGCTAAGCTGTTTAAATGCTGCTTTTCTTTTTTGTGAGATTCATTGGTAATACTAATAAGGATATTGTAACCTGTATTTTCTATGGTCTGCTCAATACCATTAAGTACATTATTAAAAAAATAGTTTTGAATACTCGGCAAGACAACGCCTATTGTCTTTGTCTTCCCAGATTTTAAATTTACAGCAACTCTGTTAGGTTGGTAATTATATAATTTGGCAACTTCTTTAACTCTATCTTTTGTGAGTTGACTTATCTCGCTACTATCATTTAAAGATTTTGAAATGGTAGAAATAGATAGATTTAAAATCTTAGATAGACCCTTTAAGGTAATGTTGCTATTTGATGCCATAATAATAAAATATAACAGTAAATATACCACAAGCCTCTTAAGTATGCATTAGGCTTGTGGTATATAAGTTTTAATGGCTGTGTCCTGCACTACCTTTTTTAAGTTCTGCCATAAGATAATAGGCATTATTATAGGCAAATTTAGAATCTGGTTTAGGAGTTTCAAGAAATGATATGGCTGTCCAGTTACCTTCTGTAGTACCAGTAATAACCTCTACAGGTTTTAAACTCCAATCTTCACCTTCTTTTTCAACGCTAAAAATATAATGTTTACCGCCATCTTCTATAATAGCAGATTCTGGTATTGCGGTAAGCTGTGTAGCATTAGCTTCTATACGACCTTGAATATACATTCCTGGTATAAGGTTGCCTTCCTTATTTTCTATTTCTGCGTGAACATGTAAGGCTTTTGTTTCTTGTTCAAAAGTTTTGCCTATGGAATAAATTTCTGCAGTAAGCTCTTTACCTGGCATAGACTGTATATTGAAACTTACCTTTTGTCCAATTTTTAATTGATGCACATCCTTTTCAAAAACCATTAAATCTGCGTGAACGTGATGTGTGTTTACCACTTCGAATAATGGCGTTTGAGGTTCTACATACTGTCCAGTTTTAACTTCAACTTTTTGTACAAACCCTTCAATCGGACTACGTAATGCAACACGTTGGTAAATAGTTCCATTTTCTATACCAGTTGCACTAATATTTAATTGTCTTAACTGTGCTTTCAGCCCATTTGCTTTTGCTTTAGAAGCTTTAAAGTTAGCTTCGGCTTTTTCGAAATTAGCACCGCTACCTACACCAGCATCATACAATTTCTTTTGGCGTAAATAGTCCTTCTCTAAAAATTCTGAATTGCTGTATGCATTTAAATAATCGGTTTGAATTTGAATAATATTAGGATGAGATAAAAAAGCCACAGTTTCTCCTTTTGCCACTTTATCACCTTCAATCACTTCAATTGAAACAACATTTGCTCCAACAGTCGTAGTAATTTCTGCTTCATTTTGTGGTGGCACTTCTAAGGTTCCGTTAGCTTCTATGTAGCCACTCATAGTTCTTACCTGTAAAGTGTCTGCTTGCATTTGTAAAGCATTATACTGCTGAGGTGTTAACATAACATCGGTCATTGTGCCTTCTGTATGTTCTGTGTGTGTGTCTTTTTGCTTTGTTTCTTTAGTATTGCAAGCACCTATTAAAAGTAGACTGCTAAGCAAGACTATTCTGTTTAAATTTATAATTGATGTCATAATTATCGCGTGTAATATTGTAATTGAAATAATGATATTAAATACTGGTCTAACGCTTGTAAAGCATGTAGCTCAACATCTATAGCTTCTTTAATAATTTGTGTGAAAGCGGCATAATCTATAGCACCTTCTTTATAAGCTAGTAATGCGCCATCACGTTGTTGTTTTGCAAGTTGTAAAGCATCATCTTTATAAAATTCCCAAGATACCTTGTTCGTGTTATAACGTTGTAATGCTTGTTGTAACTTAGAGGTGAGTAGCTCTTGTTTATAAGACGCGTTTAATTGCACAATTTGAGTATTTACTTTTGAAGCTTTAGCTAAGCTTTGTTCTTCTCCAGATAATAATGGTATGCTAATTCCTGCTTGATAACTGTAAAATCCAGAGTTGCCATTAACGCGCTGCAAGCCACCTTGAATATTAAATTTTGGAAGCAAATCTGCTTTTGCAGCCGTGTATGCGGCTTCTGTTTTGTCTAGTTCCTTGCTTACTAGCAAAAGTTCAGGATGATTTAATAACCCTTCAGCAGTTGGTAATGCGGTTAATTTTTGCTCAACATGATCATCTGGAACAGTATAGAATTCTTTTGAAGCTAACCATAAATTTAAATGCTCTAAGGAAATTTGAAACTCACTTTCATACTGTCTAAATGAATTTGAAATTTGAAGCGCTTGGTTTTTAGCTGAAGCATATTCTAATTTTGAAATAGATTCAACTTCATAGTTTAAGCTTACAGCAGATAAAAATGTACCATATACACTATCTAGCTCCTTATATAAATTTAGTTTCTGGTTAGCCACGTATGCAGTTGCCCAGGCTTTTTTTACCTCTAATTCCAGTTGCAATTCAGAAACTAATAATGCAGATTCTGCAACAGCAACTTTCTGCTTTAGAAGCTTATTTTTGGCAGAAATCCCTAGTAAATCTATGTTTTGTTGGCCAAGACCAATTGGTGTATAAATTCCACGATTGTCCCCAATTTCTTCTCCACTTGTAAAAACTTTTGTGGTCCCTAAATCTAGAACACTGCTTTTAAAAGATTCTTGTTTGGTTATCTCTAATGCTTTAGCTTTTAGTAGCGGAAAATTTTCTTTAGACATTGTTACCGCTTCCTCCAAAGTAATAACGGGTAGTTTCTCTTGTGAATGTCCTGCCAATGGAAAAAACAAGCACGCAACTATACTAAGCAACATAGCATATTTTGGTTGAAGTTTTATAGATCTAAACGAGCGTTGTTCTACCCAATGATAGCATATTGGTAAAATAAATAAGGTGAGTAACGTAGAGGTAATAAGACCTCCAATTACTACTGTTGCAAGTGGACGTTGTACTTCAGCACCTGCAGAAGCTGAAATGGCAATGGTAAAAAGCCTAAAATATCTGTAAATGCAGTTAATAATATAGGTCTAATTCTTCGTTTTGTTCCTTGTAAAATTCGGTCTTTAAGATTGGTGACACCTTCTTCCTTAAGTTCATTTAAACCGCTCACCATAACTAAACCATTTAGCACAGCAACGCCAAATAGCACGATGAAACCTACACCTGCAGAAATGCTAAAAGGCATACCTCTTAACCATAAAGCTAAAATACCTCCAATAGTTGCCATTGGTATAGCCAAGTAAATCATTACGGTTTGAGGAAATGATTTTAACGCAAAGTAAATAAGTACAAAGATGAGCACTAAAGCTATTGGTACAACAGTTTTTAGTTTAGAGCTGGCACGTTCTAAATTTTCAAATGCGCCACCATATCTTATAAAGTATCCTGGTGGTAATTCAAATTTTTCATCTAATACGTTTTGAATGTCTAAAACAACAGACTGTACATCTCTATCTCTTATATTAATGCCAACATAGGTTCTTCTATTCGTGTTATCTCTGCTAATTTGCATAGGACCTGGCTCGTAGCTAATCTTGGCCACTTCTCTAAGTGGTATTTGTGAGCCATTAGGTAAATTAACAAAGAGGTTTTGCAAATCTTCAATCCTAGTCCTGTTGTCTTCTGAAAATCTTACTACAAGATCAAACCGTTTTTCTCCTTCAAAAATAACGCCTGCTTTACCACCTGCAAAAGCAGTTTGTAATGTGGTGTTTAATTCATTTATATTAAGCCCATATTGTGCAACTTTTAAACGGTTGTATTTAACTGTAATTTGTGGTAAACCATCTGTAGCTTCAACTTTTAAGTCTGCAACACCTGGAATATTTGAAATTAGAGCACCCATTTCTTGAGCCTTACTAGCAAGAATATTAAGGTCTTCGCCAAACAGCTTAATAGCAACATCTTCTCTCACACCAGTTAAAAGCTCATTAAATCGCATTTCGATAGGTTGGGTAAACTCATAATTAACACCTGGTAAAATGCTTATTTCCTCTTTAATTTTATTTAAAAGGTCATCTTTAGAGTCTGTAGTAACCCATTCTTCTTGTGGTTTTAAAATAATAAAGACGTCTGCAATATCCATAGGCATAGGATCTGTAGGAACATCTGCCACGCCAATCCTGCTAATTACAGATTGTGCTTCGGGAAATTTTGCTTTTATTATGCGTTCTACTTTAGTAGTCGTTTCAATAGTTTCAGAAAGGGAACTGCCTGGTTTTAAAATTACATGAAATGCTATGTCTCCTTCATCGAGTTGTGGTATAAACTCGCCACCCATCTTATAAAATAAAACTATTGTTATTCCAAATAATAAAATGGCAGACCCGATAATGAGTTTACCATGTTTTAATGCAGTTTTAAGTAGCGGTTCATATTTTTTCTCAATCCATAAAACTGCCTTGTCTCCAAATGATATCTTGTGTTCTTTGGGAATTTTAAGAACTAATGCGGAAACCATAGGCACATAGGTTAAACATAACAACATTGCACCAATCATAGCAAAGATGAAGGTAAGTGCCATTGGCTGAAACATTTTGCCCTCAACACCTTCCAGAGCCAGAATAGGTAAAAACACTATAAGTATAATAAGTTGACCAAAAAATGCTGCATTCATCATTTTTTTAGATGATTTTGCGGCGATTTCATCTGTAGTTACTACAGATTCGGTTTTATTTTTACGAGCATATCTATACATTAAAAACACGGTAGACTCGACAATAATTACAGCACCATCTACTATAATTCCAAAATCTATTGCTCCTAAGCTCATAAGATTTGCCCACACATTAAAAACGTTCATTAATATGAAGGCAAATAATAATGAAAGTGGAATAGTGGACGCTACTATTAATCCGCCACGCCAATTTCCTAGCAATAGGACAAGTACAAAAATTACAATGAGACCACCTTCCAGTAAATTTCTTTTTACTGTGCCGGTAGTTTCTGCAATAAGTTCACTTCGGTCTAAAAAGGGTTCAATGCGAATACCTTCGGGTAAAGATTTTTGAATTTCGGTAATACGTGCGGTTACATTTTTAATAACTTCATTAGAGTTTGCGCCCTTTAGCATTAAAATCATACCTCCAACAGCTTCACCTTTGCCATCTTTAGTTAAGGCACCATATCTTACATTTTTACCAATACGTACAGAACCTACATCTTTAATTTTAATAGGAATACCATCTCTATTAGCCACAACAATGTTTTCTATATCTAAAACTGTTCTGGCAAGACCTTCACCTCTTATAAAATTTGCTTGTTTGTTGCGCTCAATATAAGCGCCACCTGTATTTTGATTATTCTGCTCTAAAGCATGAAAGAGTTCTGTGATAGAAATATTTAAAGCTTTAAGGTTACTTGGGTTTACAGCAACCTCATATTGTTTTTTATTGCCTCCAAAAGCATTAACCTCTATAACACCTGGCACCATAGCCATTTGGCGGCGCACAATCCAGTCTTGTATAGTACGTAGCTCTGTAATATCATAATTGTCTTTATACGCATCATCTACCTCTAAAGTGTATTGATAAATTTCTCCCAAACCCGTTGAGATAGGTCCCATTGCAGGCTTACCAAATCCTTCAGGTATTTGTTCTTGAACTTCTGGGAGTTTTTCTGAAACTAATTGTCTTGGTAAGTAAGTACCTATATCATCATTAAAGACAATGGTTACTACAGAAAGACCAAATCTGGAAACAGACCTTATTTCTTCAACATTTGGTAAGTTGCTCATGGCAATTTCAACCGGATAGGTTACAAATTGCTCTATATCTTCTGTACCAAGGTTTGGAGATTGAGTGATTACTTGTACCTGGTTGTTAGTTATGTCGGGTACAGCATCAATAGGAACTTGGGTTATACTCCAAATGCCAGCACCAATAAGTGCTAGTGTAAATAACCCAATGATGAATTTATTATTGATTGAAAAATCAATGATTTTATTAATCATGGAAATTGAATTTATTCAGTTATAATTTAAATTCCTCTATTATTTAAAAAAGAGAAATCTCGATTGGACGTAGGTGTCCCTATACTGAATTAAACTCGTGGTGGTTGTAGGATAGAAGTGTTGTAGGTATTTACGTGACCTTCAAAATAAATGAATACATCTTGAAATACTAGTGGAATAGCAGGCTCAAGATTAGGTAATTTAAAATCTATAGTATGTATTTGGCAACAGTGACAAATACAAAATGGCGAACAAATATCTGTATCACTATGATCATGTGAATCTGTACTTTGTACCTCTTGACAGGTTTCATAAGTATCTTCTTTAGGCTCTGGTTTGTCATCTCCACAAGGGACAAAGTTTAGAGCCAGCATATAAAAAGATAGTATGACAGTAATATATTTCACACTGTAAATATAAGAATAATAACGAGTGTGTTTAAGTGGTGCTTTTAGATACTGTTATTTAATTTTCTGTAATGTCTGTTATTCCTAATGTATTGTAAAGCTTAGCCAACGCAGTAAGTTGTTTAACAGAAAGCGTATTTTCCTTAAGCTTAGCACTAATTAGTTTTTGCTCTCTAGAGTTTATTAAAAACAGAGAGCTTTCTCCCAAGCCAAATTTTCGTTCTTCTGCAGATACCAAGACAGAATAATTAACTACAATATCTTTAATTAAGGAATACTGAGTGCTAAGTGAATTAATCTCAAGGTTAATTGCTTCAATCTTATTTTTAAGGCTTAGTGATACGGCTTGATTTTCAAGCTCTGCATCGGCTAGTTTTAGGTTAGCTAATTTTAAATCACCACGTTCTTTTCTTAACAATATTGGTACACTTACATTTAGTGCTGCTTTATAATTTGCAGTATTAAAGCTGTCTAGATTATCATATTCTGTAGATAAAAAATTGTATTGCAAATTTACCTTAGGTAGTAGTTTGTTAATTTTTAAATTACGATCTACTTCTAAGCTGCCAATTTTAGCCTCCAAACTTCTTATTTTAGGATGATTTTCTTCTAATAAATTAGTATTTGTAATACCACTTAGGATTAAGTTTTCTTTCAGAATTTCTAAGCTTGGTATTTCCGGTGTTACTGCATCTTCAATTGTTAAGGGAACATTTTCTAACCATAAAAAGTTTGATGCTTTTAATTTTGCCTTTCTTCTTTTTAAACGTGCCGCTTCTAACTCCAACGTCCTGTTTTGTACCGTAATCTTTGCTTCTGTTATATCTATTTCTGCTTTATCACCTTCTTCTACACTACGTGTAATTGCTTGAAGTCTGGTAGTAGAGTTTTCTAAAAAACTTTCGTAAATACGTTCTTCCTGCCAGGCTTCTATCCATTCAAAATAGGCGAGGCTTGCGTTGTACAACACATTGTTTACAAGAAGGTCTCTATCTGCTTTAGATTGTGATAAGAAGTATTTTGCCTTTTTTAACGACGCCATTCGTTCATTAATTAAAAAGCCTTGTGCTAAAGAAAAGGATATGCCTGCACTATACAAACCATCTTCTGGGACAGTAAAACTTGGGTCTAAAAATTCTCCAGAATTATCTTCAAAGTTTCCTTTAAACTCTATGCCATACCACGTTGGAATTTTAAATGCAGTATTTAATTTATCATAATATGTGGTGCCTTTAAATTTCTTTCGTGTATAATCTACCTCAATCTTAGGATCAAACGCACCTCTAGCTTTTAAGAGGTTTGCTTCTCCTACAGAAAGCGTTAAGTTAGCTTGTTTAAATAATGGATGGTACTTCTTTACAAAAGCGAGATATTCTTCAAAAGAAATAGATTCATTTAAAGTTGGCTGTGCAAAACCACAACCCATAAAAGCTAAAATAACTAATACTGTTTTTAAGTATTTAGACATGCGATTTAAAATTTATTTAGATGTAGTTGCAGTTTTTGGGGTATAATAATCTGGTGGAAACCCATTAATTTTTCGCCATAACTCATACCAGATAGGCACATCATTTAGCAGTGCTATGGTGCGTGCGCCAGAACCAACCCTAACATTTTTTGGCCAAGTTTCCTTTGTTTCATCTGGAGCTATTAGGACTCTAAACTTTCCGTTAGGACTTATAAATGTTTCAACCGCGACAACTTTTCCTCCATAAGTTCCAAAAGAGGCATCTGGCCAACCGCTAAAAACAATGGCAGGCCAACCATCAAACTGCACTCGTATTTGTTCTCCTACATGAATAAGAGGCAGATCAATAGGTGCAACGTAGGTTTCTACAGCTAAATCATAGTCTGATGGCATAATACCAACCAATTGTTCACCTTCTTTAAATGTTTCCCCAATACCAGCTCTAATAGCTTTATTAATGTATCCATTTTGAGGCGCCAGGATAAACCTCATTTTATCCCTTAATTCATAGTTGGTTGAAGCATTTTCAAGTTTTGATATTTGTGCCTCTGTATCATACTGTGCAGAAGATGCCGTGTACTTGTCGCTTTGTGCTTTGCTAATTTTATCTGCATATTCAGCACTGGTACGTGTTATGTCTATTCGTGCATTTATAAGATCGTTTTTACTAGCTAAGAGTTTATTTTCTTGGCTAATAAGTTTAGCTTCTGTTTCTTGTAGTTTTAAGCGCTTGTCTTCAACATCTGCAGTAGATTTAAGTCCTTCCTCCTGCAAGGTTACCGTTCGGTTATATTGTTTCTCTGCAATATCCTTATTTGTTTTGGCAGCAATAAGATCTATACTATCACTTTTAACCTTGTATTGAGCTTGTTTTAATTTATTTTCTGCTTGTTCTATTTTTAATTGACGTTCGCTTCTTAGTGCAGAAACCTGATTGTCTAATGCTTTTACTTTTTCCTTGTATGAGGATAGTGCATTTGTTTTTGCATCACGTTGTTCCTTTGTTCGTAATACTAAGTTAGGATCCTGATATTCATTTTTTATTTCAGAAATAAATAAAATTGTGTCTCCTTTATTTACGTAATCTCCTTCTCTTACAAACCATTCTTCTATACGACCAGGAATAGGAGACTGTATAGTTTGTGGGCGTTGCTCAGGTGTGAGTGTGGTAACTGCACCTGTTCCTGTAACTGTCTGCGTCCAAGGTAAAAATAGAATGATGATGCCTATAATTGCAAAGGTGAACAGAAACTGATTAAAGTATTTAAAATGCCTTATATGATGCGCCTTTGTAAACGCTGAATATTTAGACAAATTCACCTTTTTGTTAAGCTGATTATGTGAGATGTTAAGCATATATATAATCTTAAGATGAAGTGTTAACTTTATGTAGAGAAAGCTGCTTATTGCATACATCTTCCCAATCGGTATGTTTTCCAGAAACAATTAGAAGCCAATCTCTATTTGGATCTGATAAAAATCGAATTAGTTCTTGAGCCTCGTGATCTTCAAAATGCTCTAAGGCATCTTTTAAAATTAATATCTTAGGATTGTGCACTATAGCTCTTGCTATAAGTAGCCTCTTTGAAACTGTATGCGGTATTTTTTGACCTTCAGAAAAAATAAAATCTTCTATGCCTCTTGGTTGTTTTCGTACAAACTCTAAAAGACCTACATCTCTAATGGTTTGGTTAACCTTATCAATAGTAATGTTTGTATTGCCTAATGTTATGTTTTCTAAAATACTACCTTCAAAAGGCATTTGTTCTGGTAATACTTGCCCAATTTGAGATCTGTATGTATTCATGTGCATGCCTTTTATATTAAAGTCATTTACATAAATAGATCCTGATGTGGGTTCAATAATTCCTGAAAGTAACTTTAATAGTGTTGTCTTTCCAGAACCAGATGGACCATCTATAAAGATTCTGTCTTTAGGATTTAATTCTAAATTTAGATTTTGCAAAATAGTGTCTCCAGTGCCACCAACATAGCTCACATTATCTAGTGAAATGGTAGCCTCTTTATTACTCTTAAAAGGATTTGTGCCATCTTGTGACTCTAATTCTTTGTCTACTACTTGACCAATTTTTTCTAAGGAAGTTAAGACGTCATAAAAACTTTCTAAACCAGTAACCAATTTTTCAACTGAATTAATTACTAAAAGGATTATAATTTCTGCAGCCACAAATTGACCAATATTCATTTCTTGGTTAAGTACTAAAAGACCTCCTATAAGTAACAATCCAGCTGTTACCAATACCTTAAAGCCTATCATCTGCACAAATTGAAGCATTAAGATTTTAAAGTGTGTTTCTCTAGACTCAAGGTAAGACTCGGTTAGTTTGTTATTTCTGTCCATTGCTAAAGATGTATTCCCAGAAAGTTTAAAACTTGTAATTGAACGTGCTATCTCCTGAAGCCAATGTGCAACTGCATACTTGCTTTTAGATTCGTTTAAACTAGATATAAGTCCTTTTCTAGCTGTAAGATTAAACACGACATATACCATAATAACGAGCAGTAAGCCATAAATAATAAAAAATGGGTGATAAAGTGAGAGCAGTATTAATCCAAATATTATTTGAAGTATTGCAGCAGGAAAGTCTAATAAAATTTTAGCTAAGCCTTTCTGAACAGTAAGTGTGTCAAAAAACCTATTCGCTAATTCTGGCGGATAATAGTGGTTAAACTCACTCGATTTTATTTTAGGAAACCTATATGCAAACTCAAAAGAAGACCTTGTAAAGATCTTTTGTTGCATATTTTCAAGAATACGTATTTGCATAACTTGAAGGATACCTTGAAAGGCAACGCCAACTGTAACTAAAATCACTAAAATTATCCACGATGTAGATACTTGAGCACCTTGTATAAGGTTTACAATAGCTTGTATCCCTAACGGAAGCGTAAGTGCTACTAATCCTGAGAAAATAGCATAATAAAAGATTTGCCTAAGATCTCTCTTGTCTAATTTTAGCAGATTTACAAACCGCTGCCAAGGAGTCATATCTTTATTCATCGAGATTAATATTTAATGTTTTAAAAATTAAATGAGAAAAGTAAGCTGTAGGTTTTGTTGCTTCATTACAATCTGTGATTGTTGGAAAATGATCTGCTAAGAAATATTGATGCAAAGAACCCTCAACCAATGTACTAGCTAACGATGCAGGATATGGGTAGTTTTTATCTACTTCTACAATACAATCTTTAATACGAGAAATGAGTCTTTTGTAAATTGAAAAATATCCTTCCTTGTTTTCTATATCAACTTCCTTTGTCAGAAAGGATTTTGAATATTCACTGATGACAATTTTGTTTAGAAGCATTTCATTTATATGAGAGAACTTAGAGTCGTTTTCTGTTTTTTTAGAGACTATCTCTATAATCTTCTCTAACTTCTTTACATTATTCTCTATGCTATAGGTTTCAAAAACAATTTGATACTCTATCCAAGCCCAATACCAAGATGTTAAATAGAGTAGGAGCTTATGCTTGTTTTCAAAATACCTATAAATAGAGCTTTCGTTTGAGTTTATCTTAAGTCCTAATTTTCTAAAAGTAAATGACTCAAAGCCAATTTCATTAATTAAAATGATACTGTGCTCCACGATACGCTTACCAAGATCTGATGTTTCGGGATCTTTTAAATACGTTTTATCGTTAACTTTTATTTGAAGTGTTTTTAGTAATTCCTTCATCATGCATTAATTATACACAAATATAATAGTAATACTATTAGTATGTATGTATTTTGCTATTAATTAACAGTTGTGTAACTTTTAATTTTGTGTTAATAAAGGGTTTAGCTTCTTGGCATGTAAATAGTATTAAAAATCAAAAAAACCACCAACAAACACTGTATAAACAAGTGTTTGTTGATGGTTTTATTATAATTGTGACCGCGAAGGGATTCAAACCCCCAACCCTCAGAGCCGAAATCTGATGCGCTATTCAGTTGCGCCACGCGGCCTTTTAAGTCTTAAAGTTCTTAGTGTTTAAAATTTTGGTAATTACGCCAACTTAGATTTAACTATTGTAGAAATAGTTTTACCATCTGCTTTTCCAGAAAGTTGACCACTAGCCATTCCCATTACTTTACCCATATCTGCCATAGAAGATGCGCCAGTTTTTGCAATGATATCTTCAACAACTTTAGCAACTTCCTCTTCACTCATTTGCTCTGGTAAAAAGCTCTCAATAACTTTTGCCTGCTCTAATTCTGGTGCTGCAAGGTCTTCTCTTCCTTGTTCTAGATAAATAGCGGCACTGTCTTTACGTTGTTTAACTAATTTTTGAAGCATTTTTAATTCTTGTTCTTCAGAAATTTCTTCTTTAGAACCTGTTTCGGTTTGCGCTAACAGCAATGCCGATTTTATTGCACGAAGACTGGTTAAAGCGTTTTGATCTTTAGCCTTCATAGCTTCTTTCATCTTCGTCATTACATCTGCAGATAAGCTCATAATTGTTTGTTTTAGATAGTGCGAATATAAGAAATAGGAGTCAAAAAAAATCCGCTTCTTGTGGGAAGCGGATTGTTATATAATTAAGCAAACGCTTAATCTACATTGTCATGAAGAAAAGAGTTGTTACTGCGTAACGTAATTTCATCTTCATCTGTATTTAACGTTGTTCTTGAAAGTTTAGAGTCTTCTGGCTTACGCTCTAAATCTACACCTGCACGTTTATAAGCAGGTTGTTTTTCTATCTCGTCTATATGGTTTGTACTACTTCTAAATTTGTAGTTAAACTCTTTCATCTTTGCTCTACGTTCTGCAGCTCTATCTATAAGGTCTTTAGAAATAGGTTGATTAAAAGGGTCTTCATCATTATCATTTGGTGTAGTCTCTGGCGCTTTAACGGTTTTTGTTTCCATTCTTAAAGACTCCTCAACTTCCTCTACTTTCTTAGCAACAGGCTTAGCTTGTTCTAGTTCATCTTCTAAATCCATATAGTCATCTAAACTATAGCGAGTAGTTCCTCCAGATGTTGTTTCTGTAACTGGAATAATCTCTATAGATTCTTTAACCTCAATATTTCTTGCATTATTAGTGTCTTCAGTTAAATTAAAAACTACAGGCTCTTCGTGCTCTTCTTCAGCTTCAGGTTGTGTTTGAGCTGTCTCTTTAGAAGTGTTTATAGGAAAATCAAAAGAAAATGTAAATTGATCTTCTTCTTCAGTTTCTGTTGTAGTTGTTGAGTTCTTTACTTCTTCAGCATCAACTACGCGCATATCTTTTATGTGATCTGTAGTTTCAACTATAATGAACTCTTCATCTTCTATGTGATTAGGCGCATCTAGAACCTCTTTAACTTCTTCATAGATTACGTCTATGTTTTTAATGCTGTTGGTTGTCTGTACTAAATCCATTTTTGGTTTAGCAGGCTCTGTAACATCATCTTCTAAAACGTGAACTATTTTAGTTGGTTTTGGTGGTTCTGGAGTTTCATTTACAACGGGCCGAGGCATTGTTGGAGTGCTTGTTTTCTTTGCACTTAAATCCTGTACTGCTTTTTGCTCGTCTTCTAATGTGTGTATTATTTTTTTTGTTTCTGTATTAGAGATTTCATTTTGCTGTTCTGCATTAAAACCGGTTGCAATTATTGTTACAGAAACTGCATCTTCTAAACTGTCATCTTCACCAACACCCATAATAATGTTAGCACCATGACCAGCTTCGTTTTGAATGTGTTCGTTTATTTCTCCAATTTCATCTAATGTAATTTCTTCTGTTCCAGAAACGATAAGTAGCAATACGTTTTTAGCACCAGAAATTTTATTGTCATTTAATAACGGAGAGTCTAAAGCTTTAGTAATAGCATCTTGAGCTCTAGAACCGCCAGAAGCTGTTGCAGATCCCATAATAGCCGTACCACTATTGCTTAATACTGTTTTAGCATCGCGCAAGTCAATGTTTTGCGTATAGTGATGTGTTATTACCTCTGCAATACCTCGAGCTGCGGTTGCTAAGACTTCGTCTGCTTTAGAGAATCCAGCTTTAAAGCCTAGGTTACCATAAACTTCTCTAAGCTTATTGTTATTTATAATTATTAATGAGTCTACATTTCGGCGTAATTTTTCGACACCAATTTGTGCTTGCTCATTTCTCATTTTACCTTCAAACTGAAACGGGATAGTTACAATACCTACGGTAAGAATATCCATTTCTTTAGCTTGTTTGGCAATAATTGGAGCAGCACCTGTTCCTGTACCACCACCCATTCCAGCAGTGATAAACAGCATTTTTGTGTTAGTGTCCAACATTTGTTTTATATCCTCAAAGCTTTCGATTGCAGCTTGTTCACCAACTTCTGGGTTAGCTCCTGCACCCAAACCTTCAGTTAGGGTAACTCCTAATTGAATTTTATTTGGAATGCTGCTGTTTTCTAATGCTTGAGCATCTGTATTAAAGATTACAAAGTCTACACCTTTAATACCTTGTTGAAACATATGGTTTATGGCATTGCTACCACCACCACCTACACCGATGACCTTAATAACGTTCGATTGGTTTTTAGGCAAATCGAATGCAATGTTTTCGAATTCTGTGCTACTCATAATTCAAATTTTTATTGTGTTATACTCCTTTTACTGAGCTTTTTTTATTCTTTTTCTTTTTTTATTCTGCGTTGTCTAGAAAATCCTTGAATTTATCTACCCATTTGTCAAAGAAATTTTTACGTTCCTTATGTTCTCTAACCAATTGCTCTGTCTCTTCAGACATAGGTTGGTCTTCGTAGGTATCATCCTGAGACTCTTCAACAACTTCCTCTTTTGCTACGAGAGGTTTCTTTTTGTTTTCTTCTAAACTATTCATAACAAGACCTACTGCTGTTGCATATTGTGGGCTTGTTAACTCTTTTTCATTATCATGAGCTAAATGCTCATTAGGAAATCCAATTCTGGTATCCATACCGGTAATGTACTCCACTAATTGCTTAAGATGTTTAAGCTGCGCGCCACCACCAGTTAAGACAATTCCTGCAATTAATTTTTTCTTTTGCTCTTCGTGTCCATAATTCTTTATTTCCAAATACGCTTGCTCTATGATCTCTACCACTCGAGCGTGAATAATTTTGGACAAGTTTTTTAATGTAATTTCTTTTGGTTCACGACCTCTTAATCCTGGTATTGAAACTATTTCATTATCCTTATTCTCTCCTGGCCACGCAGAACCAAACTTTATTTTTAATAACTCAGCTTGCTTTTCAATAATTGAGCAACCTTCTTTTATATCTTCTGTAATCACATTGCCTCCAAAAGGAATTACAGCTGTATGACGTATGATACCATCTTTAAAAATTGCTAAATCTGTAGTACCACCACCTATATCTATAAGTGCAACACCAGCTTCTTTTTCTTCTTGACTTAGCACTGCATTAGCAGATGCAAGAGGCTCAAGAGTTACTGTACTAAGTTCTAATCCTGAACTTTTTACGCAACGTCCAATATTTCTTATTGATGCTACTTGACCTACAACAACATGAAAATTAGCTTCCAGACGACCGCCATACATTCCTATTGGCTCTTTAACTTCTGCTTGCCCATCTATTTTAAACTCTTGTGGTAGTACGTGAATTATTTCTTCTCCAGGAAGCATAACCAATTTATGTACTTGCCCACAAAGCTTTTCAATATCTTTTGAGTCTATAACTTCATCTGCGTTAGGTCTTGTTATGTAATCACTATGCTGTAGGCTGCGTATATGTTGTCCTGCAATACCAACAACAACATCTTCAATCTTAAGACCGCTATCTGCCTGTGCTTCATCTACAGCTTGTTGTATACTCTGTATGGTTTGGGTAATGTTATTTACCACACCACGATGTACACCTAAACTTTTAGAACGCCCAATACCGAGTATCTCTAACTTGCCATACTCATTGTGCTTACCAATCATAGCTACAATCTTGGTTGTTCCTATATCTAATCCTACTGCAATATTGTCTTTTTCCATCATCATTCTATTTGATGTCTATTCCTTTTTTGTGCAAACTACCTGACTGCCAAACTGTAAGTTAACCTTACTATACAGGTTCAATTTTTTGTCTTTTAAAGCTTTTTGATAAAATGCTTTAAGATTATTTACTTTACGATCTATATCTTCTATGTGTCCAAAATCAACTTCAAAATCTACATCTCTTAATTGTAGGTTGTAAGTACCTTTAGATGTTTTCTGAATTTCTGTAACGTGCTTAGTTAAAAACACATCTTTAGTAATATACTTTAACAACGGAAACAGAACATCTATATCTTTTTCTGAAATGTGATACACAAGTGGTACACGAGCAGAGTGAAATTTAGATAGCGGCATGGTCTTGCCTTCTTCATCTATGTAAAACGCTTTTTGATGAGACACTCTTGCTATTGGCTTACGTTGTTTAACTGTTACACCAAGTGTCCCATTTACAGTGAGATACACATCAGAATCGGCAATCATGTCGTGATTGTCTATTCTATTTTCTACGTCTTTCAAAGCTATTGCTTCTTTAGAAGCGTTCTTAACCTTTTCGTTATTTTGTATCAACAATTTATTAACGATTTCATGGGTAACATATAGATTTTCGTCATCCACAAAATTTATAGCTACATTGTTGATTTTTCGATTGTTATTGCGTTTCTCAGCAAAGCCAAATAGAAAGACTACCAAGGCCAAAACCAAAAATGTTTTTATGTAGTTCCAGTTAATCTTCATTACGCATTGCTTTAGTGACCTTTAAAATTTCTTCACCTATGTCTCCAGCACCCATCATTGCTACAACTTCTGCAGATGTTGCTTTAACCTCTTTTATCAGATCTACCTTTCCAATTATTTTTTTGTTTGGATTAGCTATAAGTTTAAGTAATGCTTGAGACGTAATACCATCTATGGGTTCTTCTCTAGCAGGATATATATCTAATAGAACTACACTGTCAAACTTTGACAAGCTTTCTGCAAATTCATTTATAAAATCTCTTGTTCTGCTAAATAAATGTGGTTGGAAGACAGCTAATACCTTCTTATTTGGGTGCATTTCTCTTACCGCTTGATTAACGGCATTTATTTCTGAAGGATGATGTGCATAGTCATCAATAATTGTTAGTTTCTCAGACTTTATTCTGTATGTAAAACGCCTTTGCACACCTTTAAATGAGGCTAAAGCTTTGGTGAGACTGTTGCTTGGGGAAACAAAAGGTGCTGCTAATGCCAAAGCTGTAACCGCATTTTGTAGGTTGTGTTTTCCGGGTAAATTAAACTCAAACCCTTTTATAATATTGTCTTGTAGTCTTAAGTTAAAACGATAAGAACCATCTTTAATTGTGATGTCTTCTGCTGTTATGTCTGCGTTGCCATCTACACTAATTGATATCCCTTTAAGTGGCAAGCCTTTAGCTAGAAAGACATTTGATTTATCTTTTACTAAATCTGCAAAGCCTTTAAATGTATGTGATAACTCTTCTGCGCTACCATAGATATCTAAGTGATCTGCATCCATAGATGTTATTGCAATCTTATTTGGTGAAAGATGCATAAAAGATCTATCAAATTCATCGGCTTCAACAACTATGGCATCTAAACCATCATTTATAAAATTAGTGTTGTAGTTTTCTGAAACACCTCCTAAAAATGCTGTAATATTTAATCCAGAATCTTTTAAAAGATGGGCTAGGATAGAGGTTGTTGTTGTTTTACCGTGTGTTCCTGCAACGGCTAAGGTATTTTGGTTCTTTGTAACATCTCCTAAAACCTCTGCACGCTTCTTTACACTAAAGTTTTGTTCTTTAAAATAAACAAATTGCTCCTGAGATTTTGGGATAGCTGGAGTGTAAACAATTTGTGTAGTTTCCTTATTTAAAAAGCCTTTTGGTACTGCAGATAATGATGCATTAAAAACTACAGGAATACCTTCGTTTTCTAAGGCTTTAGTCATACTTGACGGAGTTTTGTCGTATCCAGACACAGCAAACCCTCTTGCTTTAAAATAGCGCGCAAGACCACTCATACCAATACCACCGATACCGATAAAGAAATAATGTGTTATGTTGTTTTGAGTGTTCATTGTCTTTGCTGCTTTTTACTACGCAGTATGATTAATTAAATGTTCAATTTCGTTTACAATATCTTTAGTTGCATTGGGCCTTGCTAGTTTTTTTATATTTTCTGAAAGCTTTGCTTGCATTGCTTCATCTTCTAAAAGATTTATAAATTGTCTTTTAAATTGCTCTTCCATTTCGCTTTCTTTCATAATTAAGCAAGCTTCTTCCACAGCTAATGCCATAGCATTTTTCATTTGATGATTTTCTGCTACGTTTGGAGAAGGAATTAAGATCACAGGTTTTCCTACGATACAAAGCTCACTTACAGATCCTGCACCAGCACGGCTAATAATTATATCTGCTACACTATATGCTAGATCCATTCGGTTTATATACTCCTTCACTTGTAAACGTTTATTTTCTTCAAGCGTTTTATATTGTTCATAGTATAACTTACCAGTTTGCCAAATAACGTTTACACCTGTTTCCTCAAAATCTTTAGCGTGATTAGCTATTAACTCATTTATACGCTTAGCACCAAGGCTTCCACCGAGAACTAATACTGTCTTTCTTGTTTCATCTAATTCAAAATGATCTATGCCTTCTGCTCTTTTTGAATCAAGATCTTTAATGTCTTGCCTAACAGGATTGCCAGTTTTTATAATTTTTTCTGCTGGAAAATACTTTTCCATATGGTCATAAGCCACACATATTTTGTTAGCCTTATCTGCTAACCATTTATTGGTAATACCTGCGTAACTATTTTGTTCTTGTATAAGGGTAGGAATGTTCTTGCTATTTGCCATTTTAAGCAATGGCCCACTCGCAAAACCTCCTGTACCAATTACCACGTCAGGTTTAAATCTTTTTATAATGCTTCTACTTTTCCATAAACTAGACAATAGTTTGAATGGAAACATAAGATTTGTGAAGGTGAGTTTACGTTGTATACCACTTATCCAAAGTCCCTTGATATTGTAACCAGCGTTTGGAACTTTTTCCATTTCCATGCGGTCTTTAGCTCCTACAAATAGAAACTCTGCATCTGGGTAACGATTTTTCAATTCATTGGCAATTGCTATTGCAGGATATATATGTCCTCCAGTTCCGCCACCTGATAATATGAATTTTAAGTTGCTCATATTGCTTCGCTTAAAATGTCTAATGGGTTATCACTTTCTTCGCTTTCCATTTGTTTAATGGCTTCACGTTTAGCACTTACACTCAATATTATTCCTAAGGATAAACACGTCATCCAAATAGATGTTCCACCACTACTAATTAGTGGCAAGGTTTGTCCTGTTACTGGAAATAGCTCAACCGCTACTGCCATATTTATTAGTGCTTGAAAAATAATAGGTAAACCAACACCTATAACTACTAATTTTCCGAAAACTGAGTCTGCTTTTGTTGCGACTATAGTTAATCTAAACAGTAACAATAGGTATGCAATCATTACTCCAAAGGCTCCTATTAATCCAAGTTCTTCAACTATAATTGCATATATAAAATCTGATGAGGATTGAGGTAAAAAGTTTCGCTGTACACTCTTTCCTGCACCTGTTCCTGTAATGCCACCTGTTGCAATTGCAATTTTTGCTTTTTCTATTTGATAAGCATCTGTATCATCATCACTTGTAAAGTTTTCAACTCTACTTATCCACGTATCTACACGGTTAGGGAAAACTCCTGGAAATGCTTTTGCAGATAAGATAAATATGGTTAACATTACTAGTCCTATTCCTAAAATGACACCTAAATATTTTAAAGGATAACCACCTAAAAAAACAAGTACTACAACCATTGCAAAAACAATAGCAGTAGTTGAAAAGTTAGCAGGAAGAATTAAGGCCAAGATTACAAATACAGGTAACCAAAGCGGTAAAAGGGTTTCTTTAAATGTTATGGCTTTGTTGTGTATTTTAGATAAATACCTTGCAACGTAAACCATTAAAACCACCGATGCTAACGTTGATGTTTGAAAACTTAAACCTCCAACATTAATCCATCTACTAGCATTAGCACCATCTATAGTTGTGCCTTGCGCCATTGTGTATAACAAGAGCAGTATAACTACCGGAATCATTATGATAGATAAGCCTCTAAAAAATCGATAAGGCACCTTATGTATAACGTACAGCAAGATGAAACCTAAGAAAAGGTGAGCGCCGTGCTTTAATAAATACTTAAACGTACTACCATCACCTTGTAGGTATGCCAAGTTGCTACTAGCACTATATACAGGTATAAACGAAAATATCGCTAATAACCCGACTATAGCCCAGATGAACTTATCACCTTTAAGATTTTGAAAAATACGTTTCATGTGTTGTGTTCTCTATGTTTTATAAAAGACGTACAGCCTCTTTAAATTGTCTTCCTCTGTCTTCGTAGTTTTTAAATAAATCAAAACTTGCACACGCTGGTGATAATAACACAGCATCACCACGTTCACCAATTTTGTATGCAATCTTAATAGCTTCACTCATAGATTGAGTTTCAACCATAATATCTACGCAGTTATTAAAAGCTTTCAGTATTTTTTGATTGTCTACGCCAAGGCAGATTATTGCTTTAACCTTTTCATTCACCAAAGCGTTAAGCTGGCTGTAGTCATTTCCTTTGTCTACACCGCCAACTATCCAGATCGTATCGCTAGACATACTCTCTAATGCGTAAAACGTAGCATTTACGTTAGTGGCTTTAGAGTCGTTAATGTAGTTAACGTTATTAATTTTTAAAACGTGCTCCAAGCGGTGCTCTACACCTTGAAAATTAGCTAAACTTTCTCTAATAGTCTGTTTTCTAATTTTAAGCATTTTAGCAGCACTCGAAGATGCCATTGCGTTTTTCTGGTTATGTGTGCCTTTTAGGGCTAGTGAGTCAATTGGCATATGTATTTTGTTTTCGTCAATGTTAATAATCAGTTCGTTGTGTTCTATGTAAGCGCCGTATTTCAATGATTTTGTAGTTGAAAATGGCACTAGTTTTGGTTGAATGGTATGTGCTTCTAAATAATCATTAATAGCTTCATTATCTGCATCATAAATTAAATAGTCATCATTTGTTTGATTCATTGTGATTCTAAATTTTGAAGCTACATACTTGCTAAAATCATAATCATATCTATCTAAATGATCTGGTGTGATATTGGTGATAATTGCAATATGAGGTCTAAAATTCTTAATGTCATCTAACTGAAAACTACTAAGTTCTAATACATAATTTTCACTGGGACTTAGAGCAACTTGTTTTGCAAAACTGTCTCCTATGTTACCACCAACAGAAGCGTTTAAACCTCCTTCTTTTAAAATATGATGTGTCCAACGTGTTACGGTTGTCTTGCCATTACTTCCAGTAATTCCAATAATTGTTGCATTTGTAAATTCTGAAGCAAATTCAATTTCAGAAACTATAGCAACCTTGTTATCTTTTAGTTGTTTTATAATTGGCGCTTTGTCTGGAATACCAGGACTTTTCATTACCACATCTGCATTTAAAATTTTAGATGCTGTATGTTGGTTTTCTTCCCATTCAATCTCAAAATTTTCAAGAACGTCTTTATAGGTTTCAGTTATTTTACCGAAGTCTGAAACAAAGACTTCGTAATCTTTTTGTTTTGCCAGTATAGCTGTGCCAACGCCACTTTCTCCAGCACCAAGTATGGCAATCCTCTTAGCCATTTATCTTAATTTAAGTGTGACAATTGTTATGACAGCTAATAAAATTCCTATAATCCAAAAGCGAACTACAATCTTGCTTTCGTGCTGTCCTTTTTTCTGATAATGATGGTGTAATGGACTCATTAGAAAAATGCGCCTGCCTTCACCATATTTTTTTCTGGTGTATTTAAACCAGCCTACTTGCATTACTACAGATAGATTTTCAATTAAAAAGACACCACACAATACAGGTATTAATAATTCTTTTCGTGTAGCAATTGCTAATACTGCTATAATACCACCAATGGTTAAGCTTCCGGTATCTCCCATAAATACCTGTGCAGGAAATGTGTTGTACCATAAAAAACCGACTAATGCACCTGCAAATGCAGTAATAAACACTGTCATTTCACCAGTTCTTGGAATGTTCATGACGTTGAGGTAATCTGAAAAAATTATATTACCAGATACCCATGCAAACAACCCTAATGTGAGGACAATTATGGCAGAAGAGCCAGCTGCGAGACCATCTATACCATCTGTTAAGTTTGCACCATTAGATACAGCAGTTACAATAAAGATTACAATGGGTATAAATATTAACCACGCATATTTAGCATAACCAGGATCAATCCAAGTAATTAAATCGGCATAATCAAACTCATTGTCTTTAAAGAAGGGAATAGTTGTCTTTTGTGACTTTTCTTCTTCCCTAAATTCTTGAGGTAAGTTTTGAGTTAGTAATTCTTGAGAATTCTTAGGGTTTACTACCTCTTGTTTTATGGTAATATCTGGATGAAAAAACATTGTTGCTCCAACAATAATTCCTAATCCTACTTGTCCTATAACTTTAAATTTGCCTTTTAAGCCTTCCTTATTTTTTTTGAAGGTTTTAATATAATCGTCTATAAAACCAATAGTTCCCATCCAAAGTGTGGTTACTATTAAGAGTATAACATAAATATTGTCTAATCGAGCTAATAGTACCACAGGTATTAACGTTGCAAGAATGATGATAAAACCACCCATTGTTGGCGTTCCTGCCTTTTCAGATTGCCCTTGTAACCCTAAATCTCTAACAGATTCGCCAACCTGTTTAGCTAATAGGTAGTTTATAATACGTTTACCATAAATAGTTGAGATAGCTAAAGACATAAGGATAGCCATTGCTGCTCTAAATGAGATAAACCCAAATACTGAAGCTCCTGTAAGCTGAAATTCTGATTCTAGATATTCAAAAAGATAGTATAGCATTAGTTATTCAGTTGTGTTAGTAGGGTTTTTACAATTTTAAAATCATCAAAGTCTGTACGTTCACCATTAATTTCTTGGTACGTTTCATGACCTTTTCCGGCTATTAGTATTATATCATTTTCTTTAGCAAATGAACAAGCCGTTTTTATGGCTTGTTTTCTGTCTGCTATCGAAAGTGTTTTTTTAAAGTGTTGTGGTTCAACTCCAGACTCTATAGCTTCTATAATTTTGTTTGGGTCTTCTGTACGAGGATTGTCACTAGTAAAAATAACTTTGGTGCTTAATACTGAAGCTATATGACCCATTTTAGGACGTTTAGTAGCATCTCTATCTCCACCACAACCAACTACAGTAATAAGCTCTTCATTTTTAGTGCGGATGGCATTTATGGTTTCCAGAACATTTTTTAAAGCGTCTGGTGTATGTGCGTAATCTACAATTGCTGTAATCTTATTTTTAATAAGGTATTGAAAGCGTCCATTTACAGATTCTAACTCACTTATTAACCGAAGGGACTCCATTGTTTGCATACCTAATAACTCTGTAGTAGCAAAGATTGCCAAGAGATTATAGGCATTAAAATTACCTATGAGTTTGCTCCATAGTTCGTTGTTATTCAGCTTTAATAATAAACCGCTAAATTGATTCTCTAATATCTGCGCCTTATAATCTGCTATAGATTTTAACGCGTAGGTCTGTTTTTTAGCCTTTGTATTTTGAAGCATTACCATACCATTCTTATCATCTGCATTGGTAAGTGCAAAAGCAGAAGATGGTAACTCATCGAAGAATTTTTTCTTAACATCCCGATATTCAGCAAATGTGCTATGGTAATCTAGATGGTCGTGAGATAGGTTAGTAAAAATACCACCAGTAAATTTTAATCCAGTTGTGCGGTGTTGAGCAATTCCATGAGAACTAACCTCCATAAAACAGTACTCACAGCCAATATCTGTCATTTTAGACAGATACTTGTTTATCGTTAATGAGTCTGGTGTAGTATGTGTTGCTTTATGCTCAATATTGCCCACCATTATTTTAACTGTAGAAAGTAAACCAACCTTGAAGCCTGCTTTAGTATAAAGTTGATAGAGTAGTGAAGCAATAGTGGTCTTGCCATTTGTACCCGTAACACCTACTAATTGTAAATTCTCTGAAGGATTTTCATAAAAATTAGATGCCATAAACGCCAAAGCCTGTTGTGCATTCTGAACCTTAACATATGTAACACCGTTAACGGTGTCTTTTGGGAGTTCCTCACAAACAATAGCAATTGCACCTTGATTTACTGCATTCTTAATATACTCATGGCCGTCTGACACTGTGCCACGCGTTGCTACAAAGACATCATTAAGTGATACTTTTCTAGAATCGAACTCAACATTTGTTATGGCTACGTTTGTATTACCAATCACTTTGTTAATAGATACTCTATATAATATGTCTTTTAGTGTAATCAACTTAATATGAGGGTTATGGTTTGGTTAGGAGTTAGTTTTGTGCCTTTGTTAACCGATTGAGATTTTACAGAGCCAGTACCGCTTATTTGAACACGCATTCCCATATTTTCTAATAAGGAAACGGCATCCATAGCTGGCAAGCCTCTTAAATCTGGCATTATGGTTTTATATGTTTGGGCAGTCTTGTAATAGCTGTTGTATTCTTCTTCTACAGAGGTGTGTTGTACATTTATAGTTTCAACCTCATCTGTTACAGGAGTGTCTGTATAAATCTTTTGGGCTATAGTTTTAAAAACAGGCGCAGCTACAATGTTACCGTAGTAGCCAATTTCTTTTTTAGGTTTATGTATAACTACGATGCAAGAATACTTAGGATCTTCTGCAGGAAAGTATCCAGCAAAAGAAGATATATACTGTCCTGGTTTTTTCCAATATTCAACTTGACACGTACCGGTTTTACCAGCCATTGAAAAACGTTCTTCGTAAATATTATCTGCAGTACCTCTTATGACAGTGTTCTCCATCATTTCTTGTACTTGTTTAGCGGTTTCCTTAGAGCAAATACTTTTATTTATTACCTCTCTATGGTGTTCCTCAACTGTCTTATCCCATTCTTTTATGGCCTTTATAAATCTTGGTTTTACCATTTCACCATCATTTGCAATCGCATTGTAAAATGTAAGTGTTTGTAATGGTGTCATAGATACTCCGTAGCCAAAAGCCATCCAAGGTAATGTTGTACCGTACCAATTCTTATCATCTGGACTTGGTAATATTGGAGCGCCTTCACCTTTTATTTCTAAGCCTAATTTTTTGTCAAGTCCCATATTCCTAAGTCTGTTAATAAAGCGCTTAGGGTTATCCTTGTAGTTTTGATAAATGAATTTTGAAAATGCTGTGTTAGAAGACAATTCAAAAGCTCTTGCAACTGAAATTTTTCCGTAGCCACCCCATTTTGAATCGTATACAGTACGGTCGTAATACTTAATTCTTCCTTTTTCCGTATCAACTACAGTTGAAGAATCGATAACTTTATCTTCTAAAGCAGCAACAACTGCCATTAATTTAAATGTAGATCCAGGTTCGTGAGACTCACCAACAGCATAATTTAACTTTTCGTAGTACTTGCCAGAGCTTGTACGGCCAAGGTTAGACATAGCTTTTATCTCTCCTGTTTTTGTTTCCATAACCACAACAGTACCGTGATCTGCTTCAAACTTTTCTAATTGCCCTAAAAGCGCATGATGTGCTATGTCTTGTATGTTTACATCAATAGTCGAAATAACATCCATACCATCACGCGGTTCTACCTCGTTGGCATCGCTAATAGGTTTCCATTGGTTTTTAGCTATCTTTTGTTTTAGCCTTCTACCTTCTTTACCTCTTAAATAAGGACCGAATGCGCCTTCTAATCCTACTCGAGTGTAATAGCCTTTTTCATCTACACGTTCATAGCCAACCGTGCGTTCTGCCATTTTTCCTAATGGATGTTCTCTAACAGTTCTTTGCTCAGAAATAAAACCACCTTTAAATGCGCCAAGTTTAAATAGCGGAAAGTTCTTTACTTTAATATAATCTGAATAGCCAAGGTTTCTGGCCACTAAATAATACCTGTTTTTATTTGCTCTAGCCTTTCTTAAGTTGGTGCTGTAATACGATGCTGGCTTACCAAAAAGTTTAGAAAGTTCCTGAGAAAGATCATTTACATTAGCTTCAAAGACATCTTGTTTTACAGTTACTGCATCGAACCTAATGTCATATTTAGGGACAGATGTGGCTAGTAAATTACCATTGGCGTCATATAGATTACCTCTGTTTGCTGGTATAATAAAATTCTTTGTGGTTTTCTTTTCTGCAAGATCCTTGTATTTGTCACCTTCAATAAATTGAATGTTGAGAAGTTTCAACGCGACAAGGATAGCAAAGATGAACATACATCCTGCTACAAAATATAATCGGTTTAATATGTTCTTTTCATTTGTCATATTTACCTTTAGTCTCTTGCCTTCACTTTAATTTTATAAGGCGGCGTTAATGAAGGTTTAATTTCTCTGCCTGCCATTTTCCTTGTTACGGTACTCTCCATTTTCATATCCATTAATTTAGAGCGACCATCTACAAATTCACTTCTTAACTCTCTTACCTCATTATTGAGTTTAGCTATAGTATGAACTTTGCGTTCTGCACTATGAGAGCTAGCAATCATTACAATTGCTAAAACTGTACAGAACAGGATAAACTGCCAGTTCTTAATGGCATCATCGTTTATTAAAAACGTTCCTTTTAATATGTCATACATTTTGTTACTCATAACTCTATCTCTCGGTCTTTAAATTAAAGACGCTCTGCAACCCTTAATTTTGCACTACGTGCTCTATTATTAGTTGCTATTTCTTTAGCATTGGGTACTATTAGTTTTCCAACTTTCTTAAATGGAACCTCTATATTTCCATAAAAATCCTTTTCAGGCTCACCTTCAAACAAACCGCTTCTTATATAGCGTTTTACTAAGCGGTCTTCTAACGAATGATAGGAGATAAGACTTAAGCGACCTCCAGTAGTAAGCATATCTTCGGTTTGTTTTAAAAATTCTTTTAAAACTTCTAATTCTTGGTTAACCTCTATCCTTATTGCTTGGTATATTTGGGCTAACATTTTGTGCTCCTTACCGCGCGGTAAAAAACTATTTATAACCTCCTTTAAGTGTTCACTTGTTTCAATAGGCGTATCTTTCCTTGCGCCATAAATTGCACGAGCTAACTTAGGTGCGTTTCTTAACTCTCCATATTGAGACAACACTTGTCTTAATTTTCCTTCTTCGTAGGTGTTTACCACCTCATAAGCACTAAGTGCATCATTTTGATTCATCCTCATGTCAAGCCTACTGTCAAACCTGGTTGAAAAACCTCGCTCTGCGACATCAAATTGATGAGACGATACTCCAAAGTCTCCAAGAATTCCATCTACAGTTTTGTAACCTTGAACACGGACAAAACGTTTAGCGTATCTAAAATTTTGTGGTATAAGTGTAAACCTGTCATCTTCCAGTGCATTTTCTAAAGCATCTTGATCTTGGTCGAATGCAAATAATTTTCCGTTAGGACCAAGTCTGTTTAAGATTTCTTTACTGTGACCACCACCACCAAATGTGACATCAACATATACACCATCTGGCTTAATGTTGAGACCATCTACGGTTTCGTGTAGTAAAACTGGGTTATGATATTCCATCTTCTTCGTCTTGTCCCATTACTTCTTCAGCTAAATCGGCAAAATCACCTGTAGCATCTTCAATGGCAGTTTCATATTTATCTTTATCCCAAATCTCCACAATATTAATAGCAGAGTTTAAGACAATCTCTTTAGTGATTCCTGCAAAACCTAATAGGTCTTTAGGGATAAGTAATCTTCCATTAGCATCTACTTCCACAGTTTTTACACCAGCTGTAAAACGACGAATGAAATCATTGTTTTTCTTACGGAAACGGTTAAGCTTATTCACTTTTGCCATCATGGCATTCCACTCTTCCATAGGATAAAGCTCTAAACATGGCTCGAAAACAGAACGTTTTATGACAAAGCCATCCTGAAGCAACGGCAAAAGTTGCTTCTTTAGGGCAGCAGGAACCATTAAGCGCCCTTTGCTATCTGCCTTACATTCATATGTTCCGATGAGATTTACCACGTCTTAAACTATAACTTCAAAAATATAAAAATTATTACCACATTTTACCACTTTTTACCACATTGTTAATAAGTTGTCTGTGTTTTATTGATGTAAATTTGATTAAACACCTGTTAAAATGCTGTATTGCAGTTTGTTGAAAAGCTATTAACATAGGGTTGATAAGTGGGAGGTGAAACTGGAAATATCTCAAAATCAGACATTATGCTAAACTTTCTCAACTCAAAAAACAAGTAGCGCCTCGAATTGCACAGAATGCGTATATTTGCCACTTCTAACTGCGATATTATTAATGGATAACCAACTTAAAACTGAAGGAAAATTTGAATACCTAGAGATTGGAGAAGGCACGCCAATTATCATTCTGCATGGATTGATGGGAGGCTTGAGCAACTTTGAAGGTGTTCAGAACTATTTTCCAGACAAAGGTTATAAAGTGGTGATACCACAGCTGCCGCTATACTCTATGCCTATCCTTAAAACTAAGGTGAGTAAGTTTACAGACTTTATAAAAGAGTTTATAGATTTTAAAGGTTATAAGGAAGTGATATTGCTTGGTAATTCTTTAGGAGGTCATATAGCTTTATTGGCAACCAAACTTTATCCTGAAAAAATTAAAGCTTTAGTTATAACTGGTAGCTCTGGGCTTTATGAAAGTGCTATGGGTGAAAGTTACCCGAAACGTGGTGATTATGAGTACATAAAAGCGAAAGCTGAAAATGTATTTTATGATCCTAAAGTGGCAACAAAAGAAATTGTTGATGAGGTTTATGCTGTTGTAAATGACCGTAATAAACTTATTAGGACTTTAGCAATTGCTAAAAGTGCAATACGTCACAATATGGCTAAAGATTTACCAAATATGACGACTCCTACGTGTATTATTTGGGGAAAAAACGATAATGTTACGCCACCTGAAGTAGCTGTCGATTTTAATAAACTATTACCAGATTCTGATTTATTTTGGATAGATAAATGCGGTCACGCTGCTATGATGGAGCACCCAGATGAATTTAATAGTATTTTAAACTCTTGGTTAGAAGCGCGTAAGTTTTAATTCTTAAATTAAAACACATCTGTTTCAATATCTAGAACGTTCTGAATCATGAAGATAAATACTGCCAAATTCGTAATTAGCAATAGTGATGTTGATAAATGTCCTCAAGACAAGCTTCCTGAATATGCTTTTATAGGAAGAAGTAATGTGGGTAAATCATCATTAATAAACATGATGACCAATAATAAAAAGTTGGCAAAAACTTCTAGTACTCCAGGAAAGACACAGCTTATAAACCATTTTATAATTAATGATGAATGGTATTTGGTAGATTTGCCAGGTTATGGTTATGCAAGAACCAGTAAGAAGACTAAAAAAGTATTCCAGAAGTTTATTACAGATTACTTTGTAAAACGATCACAGCTTGTTTGTGCATTTGTTCTTGTAGACAGTAGACACGCGCCCCAAAAAATTGATTTAGAATTTATGGAGTGGCTCGGTACGAACTCAATTCCGTTTGCTATAATCTTTACCAAAACAGATAAGCTTAAGAAGGGTGAATGGGACCGAAATTTTAAAGTTTATAGTTCAAAAATGATGGAAACCTGGGCAGAAATGCCAGAGTATTTTACCACCAGTTCTTTACACAAAACAGGTGCTGAAGAGGTTTTAGAGTATATTGATACCATAAATGAAAGCTTAAAAACCCAAAGTTAAGTTTATAAGCTAGCTTACTATATTACTCTTTTTTAAGTTCAAGTTTTTCAGCAAAGTAATCACAGAAATCTTTCATAGTAGCTGTCATCTTCTCATCTTGTGTAGCTCTGTTAAATGTATCACTCATTGCTACTAATGTTTGGTGAAAGAATTTTTTCATTTCATCTACAGGCATATCTTTTGTCCATAAATCTATACGAAGTGTTTCTTGTTGTTTACTATCCCAAATACTAAGCAGCATTGCTTTAGCTTCTTCATCTTTAACACCACCATCTTCAGCTGTCCAATTCAGGGATTCTGGTACGTGATTTTCATCAACCTCTACTTGTATATTAATATTTGATACTTTGTTAGCCATTATTTCTTTGGTTTGTATTTTGAAGTTTTAAAAATTGTTTCAGCATCTGTAATAAGTAGCTTTTTTAAGCTTACAGGATGTTTGTCCATATATTGTTTTACAATTTGCCAGCCTATATACTGGCCTAATTTACTAGGACTTTCAGCATCTAATTGAAGATAAAATTTGGAAAAAGGACCTTCGTTTATAAAGCGTTCCTGTAATTTATTACTTGTTTTGTATATAAGTTCCTTTTCAATAAAATACCTCCAAATTTGTTCCTCGTTATCTAACGCCCATTGATAGTCTTCTTTAGAATAGCCTATTTTCTCATTAGGATTTGTACAAGGTAAAAAAACATCTTGCAAGTAAAGTAACTTACCGTAATATACCATCTGTGCTAAAAATGTTCGGCTAGTTGGTCTGGGTACTAATTGATTTGCATATTCTTGAGCAATGTTTGGGACAATTTGTGCTTTCCTAAAATTGTCTTTTAAATACTCCTGAATTCCTACATAAAAACGATGGTCTGTGCCTAAATAATTATCTAGAGCAATTAAAAGCAAACGGTCTGCAACAATAACTTTATTTCTGTAATCAACATCAGATGTGACAGTTATTACAGTTGGTTTCTTAAATTCAGGGAAGTGGTATTTAATATGTTTAAATAAAGTGCTTATATCATTAGTCTCTTCAATAAAATCTGGAAAGGTCTTAATAACTTCAGACTCAAGCTCATTTTGTAAAGTGTCATTAATTTTGTTTACCCAAATGCTATCTGGAACACGAGATGAAAACAGTTCAGGAAATGCTGTTTTTAGTTGTGGTAAATCTTCTGTAGTTGCTTCAGCAAAAGCTTTGTCAAATCTTACAACTTCAACATCCATTGGTATATTGGAGATATCTTTATTAACAGTGCAATCTGTATTACAAGACACAACTATGAAAAGTAAGATTATAAGGGATGTTAGTTTTGTTTTCATTCCTAAGTTCAATGACTTATTTTTGTTTGCAAAGGTACAAATTGAGTTATAGTTTAGATATGAAGACTTATGCTTTTCGTTGTTTAAATTTTCTTGATTTTTAATCTTTTCTAATAATTTGAAAATAAAATGCTTAGGCACTATAATATTTAAAATAAACCTATGAAATCTCAAAAAGTAATAGACCATATTGTAAACTGGTTAAAAGATTATGCAATTAACGCGAAACAAGATGGTTTTGTTGTAGGTGTAAGTGGCGGAATAGACTCTGCAGTAACGTCTACACTTTGTGCAATGACAGGTTTAAGAACATTATGTGTTGAAATGCCAATTCACCAAGCACCAAGCCAGGTTACCAGAGCGCAAGAGCATATTGCACAACTAAAAAATAGATTTGCAAATGTTACCAATGTAGAGGTGAACCTTACAGAGACTTTTGAGACTCTTAAAACAGGATTGCCCGCTGCAGAACCAAGTGATCAACTTGATTTAACCCTAGCCAATGTTAGAGCTAGGTTACGAATGACTACATTGTATTATTTTGCAGGATTACACAGGTATTTAGTAGCAGGTACAGGAAATAAAGTTGAAGATTTTGGTGTAGGTTTTTATACAAAGTATGGTGATGGCGGCGTAGACTTAAGCCCTATTGCAGATTTGTTGAAAAGCGAAGTTTATGAGATAGCTGAGTTGTTAGGAGTTCAAAATTCTATTATGGTAGCAAAACCAACAGATGGCTTATATGGTGACAGTAGAAGTGATGAAGACCAAATTGGTGCTAATTACGACGAGTTAGAATGGGCTATGGAAATGAAAGAATCCGGAAAAACTACTGATGACTTTGTAGGAAGACAGAAAGAGGTTTTTGATATCTATTCACGATATAATAGGAACAATCTTCATAAAATGTTGCCAATTCCAGTTTGTGAAATTCCCTTACATCTAAAAAATTAGCACTTTATCGATTAGATTTAATTTCATTAGTAGGATTTATTTACAACGTTTTTATTGCAGCTTTATTTGTGAGATCCTAAAGCCACGTTAAATGAAGAATGTTTTAATTGCTGATGCACATCCTATTGTTATTAAAGGATTAGCTAGCATTTTAAAAAAAGATGAAGCTTATAAAATTGTAGCAAAATCTAATGATGAAAATGAACTTAAGAACCATATAAGCTTAAAGTCTCCAGATATTATTATTATGGATATAGATATGCCAAACTCAAGTGGTTTATCTATAATAAAAACCCTAAAACAAAATAATCCAGAGGTTAGAATAATAATTTTTAGCCACCAGCCAGAAGAGTTATATGCATTAAGTGCAATACGATTTGGTGCTTCGGGTTACATAAACAAAAGCAAGTCTTTAAAGAAAATTAAAACAGCTATAGATCAGGTTGCTAGAGGTGGCATTTATTTAAGTAAGTTTATAAGCGAAAAAATATCTTCTAAATCTAGCTCTAAAACAGGTGTCGTTTCTAAATATAGAGCTCTTTCAAGTAGAGAGATTGAGGTGCTTAATTTTATCTCAAAAGGTTTAAAGAATAAAGATATTGCTGAAATGCTAAAAATTAATGAGAAAACAGTGAGTACCTATAAAACACGTTTGCAAAAAAAGCTAAATGTAGATAGTGTCGCTGGATTAATTAAGCAGTCTAAAATGTTGGAGCTTTCCTAAAGATTTTTAACTAGGTTGCAAGTAACGGATTTGTGTATGAAACGTAGCGTGTAAAAAGGCATTAACTTTTCGGATTAACACAAATCAAATTTTTCTTATTATCTTTTTCCCTCAATAATCCAAATTTAAAAATTTAGTAATCTTAAAAAAGTGCCTGAAACATTAGATTAAGAACAAATTGCCCTATTGTTTTATACGTTGTAGTGGCACTTTATTTTTACGATATTAATTCCGGGCCGATTATATTCATCCACAAAATAAATCCGATAATTCCACCTATAAATCCACTTAATATAAATGTCAATCTAATTTTATTCGGAATGATTTTAAAGATAACAAATATTGATATTAGCAATCCAAGTAATCCCAATATAATTGGAAAAGTGCCTGACCATATTTCAAATCCTTGAGAGATATTTTTTTCGTCGCCACCAAACCAAGTTCCATTTGGTGAAATGATTTCATGACCAATTGACATTGCAAGATTAAAAAATTCTCTTAACCAAAATAAAGACAAGAAAACAGCCAGCCAATCAATTATTTTCAATCCATTTTGATGTATTTGTTTTCTGCGCCAAATTAATATTATCAAGCCTATAATTCCTGTAAATATTGTTTGTAAAGGTCCACTAATGGTTATTAGAAGTCCGTTTGATTTTAATGTTTCAATTCCAGTTTCGTATTCAGTCCGCTTTTCAAAATTAAGATTATTCTTTATTTCAGTTTCGTACTTGTTATAAATTTGGATTAGTTTATCATTTAATTCGCTGCTATCATAGTTCATACTTCCGTAATGCAGAGTAGTTTCATAGCCTAAAATTTTGGCTGCAGTTATATGACCGTATTCGTGACTTACTGTTCCGATTGCAGTAAACAAAATGAATGCAAGCGAGAAAATTATAAGATTTTTAATGTCTATTCGGATGTTCATTTTAATGTGCCACAACAAGGCTATAAGACTCTATTTAGTTTTTGAGACAATAAAAGTTCTAGTCCTTTATAATCCATGGTATCTTGAAGTATTTCACTGTTATCCTGTTCTGAGTCGGCATTTTTTAAACTGCTCATAAGTTCAGAAATTTGAAGTTTTACCAAATGTTGCCTAAGCGATAATATGGTTTCGCTAACAAGCTGGGCAATACTTTCTTTCTTATCTCTAACAAAAATTTCTTTACGCTCCCAATCATGCAAAACGTGTTGTTCATCATCCATAAGGATAGAGGTTACTTCTTTAGCTTGTTCTGGGTCTATCTCATTAATGAACGCATCAATTTTAAGCTCAGATTCTAAGTTGAGTTTGCTAATAATAAGATTATAAAGTGTCTGGAAATTTGAATTAGCGAAAGCAATTTCATCTTCCTGAAGATCAAGATAAATTTTTTCGAACACCTTTAGTTTTTGAGTATCTGCTTCAAGTTTAGGGTGGCCATCATCATCTTCTGTTAAATACAGTTCTTCAAAATCATCTTCTAAAGTTCCGTATAATAAAAGGAGGCTAATAATAGTTCGCTCTAATTCATATAGCCTATTAATAACAACTTTTTGCTGCTCTGGTTCTTTTACAACCTCAAAAGACTGCTTGTAGCTTTTGCCTTGGTTTTTTTTTGAATTGTCTTTGGTTTCTTTTGCAGAGAGTTGTGCTAGAGACGAGAATAAGACTTCTTCAGAAATATCCATTATTCTGGAAGTTTCTTTTATATAAATCTCACGTTGTATAGGTTCTGGTATTTTAGAAATACTAGTAACCATATCTCTAATTAGTCCTGCTTTTTTTACAGGATCATTTTTAGAGTCTTCAATAAGAAGAGATGCTTTAAAATTAATAAAATCCTTTGCGTTTTCTTCTAAGTATAGTAAAAGGTCTTCTTCGGTATTGTTTTTGGCAAAGCTATCTGGGTCTTCACCGTCTGGAAAGGTACACACCTTTACGTTCATGCCTTGCTCCAAGATTAAATCTATACCTCTTATAGAGGCACGCATTCCTGCAGCATCACCATCAAAAAGGACTGTTATATTTTTGGTGAGTCTGTTTATGAGTCTTATTTGCTCTGGTGTGAGCGCAGTACCAGAAGAAGATACCACATTTTTAATACCACTTTGGTTAAATTGAATGACATCTGTATAACCTTCAACTAAGTAGCAATTATCTTCTTTAGCAATGGTTTGCTTAGCATTGTAAATACCATACAATACTTTACTTTTATCATAAACCTCACTTTGTGGTGAGTTTAAATACTTTGCAGCTTTTTTGTTATTATTATCCAGTATACGACCGCCAAATCCTAAAACCCTACCAGACATAGAGCGAATAGGAAACATGACTCTACCTTTAAATCTGTCAAATTGCTTTTCTTCTTTTACAATTGTAAGCCCTGTTTTTTCTAAGAACTCTAATTGATAGCCTTTCTTAATTGCTTCAGTAGTAAAAGCTTCCCAAGAATCTGGTGAGTACCCTAATTGAAATGTGTTAATGGTATCTTCGCTAAAACCGCGCTCCTTAAAATAACTAAGGCCAATAGCTTTGCCTTCATCGGTTTTGGTAAGCATATTGTTAAAGTAATCTTTGGCAAATTCATTTGCCAAATACATACTTTCTTTTTCACTTGCTTGTTCTTTCTCTTCGTCTGTGCGCTCTGTTTCTTCTACTTCTATGCCATACTTATTAGCTAAATACTTTATGGCTTCTGGATAGGAGAAGTGCTCGTGCTCCATTAAAAAAGTAACCACGCTTCCTCCTTTACCACTTGAAAAATCTTTCCATATTTGTTTTACAGGAGATACCATAAAACTTGGTGAGCGCTCGTCTGTAAATGGGCTTAAGCCTTTAAAATTAGAGCCAGACTTTTTAAGTTGCACAAAATCACCTATAACCTCTTCTACACGAGCGGTTTCAAATACTTGGGCTATGGTATTTTGTGAAATCAAGAGTTAAAAATTTAAGTAGTACAAACATAGAAAAACCCTTCAGGTTTTAGAAGACTTGAAGGGTTTTTAATTCATAATAACTGGCTAAAACATTGCTTTTAAAAATCTATTCTCAATCCAATTGAGAAGTCGTTTTGTTGTAATGTGCTATCTGTAAACGTATCATTTAAACCATATTTTGCATAAAGGCTAAATCCGCCATAACCTGCATATGCACTAAGACCATAAACAAAGTCTGTGGTGTTAAAATCTCTTTTTTCTTTAGTCTTAACGCGATCACCATCTACTTTATATTTTAGTTTTTGCATACTACCAATATTAAATCCGCCATAACCACCAATACCAAATTTCACTTTATGTAGTGTGTTGTAGCTTGTTACACCGTTTTCAATGGTTTTCTTGGATGGTCCAAATTCAAAAAATAAGGGTACAACAAGATTGGTGAGTCTTAATTCAGATTTATCTAGGTCTTCAGAAAACTCTACGATGTTGTTTTGGTTACCATCAACCACAAAATAATTGTTGTCGTCTAAGCTATATGTGTTCCAAACAAATGATAACCCATATTTAAATCTTAAAAAGTTTGTATTCTTAAAGACTCTTGTGTTCCAGGAAATTCCTAATTCGAAAGATCCAGAATCTGAAGCGTCGTATGGTGAATTTGATAAAGATTGGTCGTTAACACTACTGTACATAAAACTAGTGGCAAGAACAAATTCTGAAAAGGTGCGAACATCATGATGAGTGGTGTCTTTTACTTTATTGTTGTTTTTATACTGTATTCCAAATACACGTGTGTTGTCGTCTCTATCTAAAGTGCCAAGGCCAATGCTTAAGGTGTAGCCGTTGTCTTTTAAAGTATCGTTTGCAATCCCATTACGTTCTATAAGCGCAATTTTATTTGCAATTATTGTTTTTCTATTTTCAATATTAAGAGCTCTGCGCTCTGCAGCTTCTTGTTTTAATTTTATAGATTCATCTTGAGTTATCTCACCATCTTCATAGCGCTTCATGATGGCTTCAATTTCAACTCTTAATGCTTCTTTTTCCTCATTTTCAATAATTTCTTTTTCAGCATTTAAAAGTGCGATGGTCTCTTTTACCTTTTGTGGCTGCTCTGTCTCTTGTGCTGTTACAAATTGGACAAAGGTCAGGCTAATCGCTAACGCGATGAAAGTCATGGTTTTCATAATGGTTTAGGTTTTAAGTTTTATGTAGGCTACTCTAACTTGGCGTTAAAATAGCCCGACATAAGTTTGATTGATGATTAAAATTTTTGTGCTCTGGTCACTACTGAAGATTTTACTTCTTCTAAGCCAGATTTAATTACTGTAAATACTTTTTCTCTAAAAGTTCTCTCAACTTGAATTTCTGCATCACTAAGCAGTGCGCTTGGGTCTACACTTAAGTTTTCGTTTTTCATCTTGTTAGCGTTTCTTGCACTTGCAGCTTTAAGAAGGTTTTCTATATGCTCATCTGTAAGCTCATTGTTTAAAGCAATATCTTCACTTACCTCTTCAAATTGAAATTTAGGTTCTTGTAATGCGATTTCAGTAAGTGCTTCTGTTTCATTAACTATTGAACTTTCTTTAGATTGTTTGGTAGTGTTAGGGTTTCGAGGTTCGTTAATAGCGATATCATACTTTTGAGAAGCTTTAGGTTTAGATTGCGTTGAAACTTTTTTAGTATTAGTGTTAATTGTTGGTGTAATGGTAGTCTCTTCGGCTATTGTTGTAGCTTCCTTGCTTTCTTTATAACTATCAGTTGTTTTAGTTTTGCCATCTTGTTCATTTACAGTAGTTTTAACAATATTATGTTCTGTGGAAACAGTATTGTTGGTTGAGTTGAAAAACGTGGTAGCTAAAAATACCAATCCAGCAAAGCTTGCTGCAACACCCATCCAAAGCCAAATTGGCGATTTCTTTTTTGAGCTATCATCTAATTGAGAACTTAATGCATCCCAACTTTTTGAACTCGGCTCAATACGTCTCTTTTCTAAAGACTCCTTTATATGTTCTTCAAATTTAATTGGTGCCATAACTGGTCTGTTTTGTAGTGTTTAATTGTTCTTGAAGCATTTTTCGTGCTTTAAACAATTGTGATTTTGATGTCCCTTGGCTAATTTTTAGTAATTCTGCTATCTCTTGATGTTTGTAACCTTCAACAGCATAAAGAATAAAAACGGCTTTGTAACCTTCTGGTAGCTGGTCTATCATACTTTGAATGTGGGTAACATGCAAATCGCTTTCAATAGGATCTATACTATTTTGAGACTCTGTACTCATATCCTCAGAAAACTTTAACTTGTCTTGCTTTCTTAAAAAAGAAATTGCTTCACGCACCATAATCTTTCTTATCCAACCTTCAAAACTGCCTTCATTTTTAAAACTGCTTAAGTTGTTAAACACCTTAAAAAATCCTTTTAACATCACATCTTCTGCAAATTGTAAGTCTTTAATGTACTGTCTGCAAACACTAAGCATTTTAGGAGCGTGCTTCTCATACAGGTGTTTTTGAGCACCACGATGATTGCGCATCGCTTTTTCTATAAGTTGTGTTTCATTTTTAAACAGTGTAATGACTTTCATACGTGCTGTGATTGGTTTCTATTTATATAGACGCGAGATGTTTTAAAAAGGTTGCCTGAAGGTATAAAAAAACCCGAAGATTTTTTGTAAAACCTTCGGGTTGTAGTATTTATATTGAAAAATATTAGTCTCTAAGTATGCTTCTAGAGATTACAATTTTCTGTATTTCTGAAGTTCCTTCGTAAATCTGAGTAATTTTTGCATCACGCATTAAACGCTCAACGTGATATTCTTTTACAAAACCATTACCACCGTGAATCTGTACAGCCTCAACAGTAGTTTCCATAGCTACACGAGATGCGTAAAGTTTTGCCATAGCAGAAGAAAGATCGTAGTTATCACCATTGTCTTTATCTTTTGCAGCTTTCATTACTAACAGACGAGCAGCCTCAATCTCTGTGTGCATATCTGCTAACTTAAACGCAATTGCTTGGTGATTCATGATCTTAGTACCAAACGTTTCACGCTCTTTACTATATTTTTTAGCTAACTCATAAGCACCAGATGCAATACCTAAAGCCTGAGCAGCTATACCAATACGACCACCAGATAATGTTTTCATGGCAAACTTAAAACCGAAGCCGTCTTCACCAATCCTGTTTTCCTTTGGTACTTTTACATCGTTAAAGTTAAGTGTGTGCGTATCACTTCCTCTAATACCTAACTTATCTTCTTTAGGACCAACTTCAAAACCTTCCCATCCTTTTTCAACGATAAAAGCATTAATTCCTTTGTGTCCTTTGTCTTTGTCTGTTTGCGCTATAACTAAGTAATAGTCTGCAGAGCCACCATTTGTTATCCAGTTTTTAGTACCATTTAGTAAATAGTGATCACCTTTATCTATAGCAGTTGTGCGTTGTGATGTAGCATCACTACCAGCTTCTGGCTCGCTCAAACAAAATGCACCAAGTTTTTCACCGGTTGCTAATTTTGTAAGATATTTTTCTTTTTGCTCTTCATTGGCATAAGATTGTAGGCCATAACAAACTAAAGAGTTGTTTACAGAAACAATTACAGAACAAGACGCATCTATTTTAGATAACTCTTCCATAACTAACACGTAAGAAACAGTATCCATACCGCCACCGCCGTATTTAGGATCTACCATCATTCCTAAAAAGCCAAGTTCTCCCATCTTCTTTACTTGTTCTTTAGGGAATTCCTGTTTGTTATCACGTTCTATTACGCCAGGTAGTAATTCCTGTTTTGCAAAATCGCGAGCAGCATCGCGAATCATTAGGTGTTCTTCGGTAAGTTTAAAATCCATTGATTTTTAGTTTTAAAAAGGATTGCAAAGATAGGTTTTCGCAAACGTTTTCTCAAAATTGTATATTACTTTTACGCATATGGCAAAACAAGAGTATAAAGTTTTAGGAGTTATGAGTGGAACCTCGCTAGATGGTGTAGATATTGCACTTGTAACTTTAACGAAAACTAATGTATGGAGTTTTAAAATTAACACAGCTACTACTATACCTTATCCAGATAATTGGCAGACAAAACTAAAAGAAGCTATATCATATAAAGCTAAAGATATGGAGACTTTAAATACCTCTTATGCAGTTTACCTTTCTGAGATTATAAATAAATTTATAGCTAAAAATACTTTAGAGGGAATTGATGCCGTTTGTTCTCATGGTCATACAATTAAGCACGAGCCAAATAACGGTTATACCTTACAAATAGGGAACTTACAATATTTAGCAACACAGCTAAACAAAACTGTTGTTTGCGATTTTAGGGTTCAAGATGTTAAATTTGGAGGCCAAGGCGCACCACTTGTGCCAATAGGAGATAGGTTATTGTTTAAAAGCTATGACTATTGTCTTAATTTAGGAGGTTTTGCTAATGTTTCTCAAGAAGTAAACGACGTTCGTTTGGCTTATGATATATGTCCTGTAAATACAGTTCTTAACTTTTACGCAAATATAAAAGGGTTGCCTTATGATGATAATGGCAAAATTGCTTCACAGCATCCTGTAAACACAAAATTGCTTAATGAGTTAAATGCACTTTCATTTTATGATAAAAGACCACCAAAATCTCTTGGTTTAGAATGGGTAAATCATACTATACTGCCGATTATTGAAAGTTATAATATTTCTACAGAAGAAAAGATTGCAACCTTTACAGAGCATTGTGCACAGCAAATAGGTAAATCTTTAAACAATACCAAAACATCAACTAATAGTCTAGATGTTTTAGTCACTGGTGGTGGTGCTTTTAATGGTTGGCTAATAGATAGAATTTCAAATCACTGCAACTCAAAACTGCATTTACCAGATGATGAATTAATAAATTACAAAGAGGCATTGGTGTTTGCGTTGTTAGGAGTTTTAAGAATTCGCAATGAAATTAATGTTTTATCGAGTGTAACAGGTGCTTCAACAGACCATTCTTCAGGAATAATTTTCAACCCTTAAAAAAGTATTAAATTGTAATTGCAGAGCCTCCAGTTTTTTATATTTGTAATCCTAATCCAACTTAATGAAAGAGCTCCTCGATTTATACGAAAACAAATCTCCAGAAATAGTCTTTAATTGGAATGACCCAGAAACCGAAGCAGAAGGTTGGGTTGTTATTAACTCACTTCGCGGCGGTGCCGCAGGTGGCGGAACAAGAATGCGTGAAGGCTTAGATATGAATGAAGTGTTATCTCTTGCAAAAACTATGGAGGTGAAGTTTACAGTGTCTGGACCAGCAATTGGTGGTGCAAAATCTGGTATAAACTTTAATCCTAATGATCCTCGTAAGAAAGGAGTCTTAGAACGTTGGTATAAAGCAGTATCTCCTTTACTTAAAAGTTATTATGGAACAGGTGGCGACCTTAATGTAGATGAAATTCACGAAGTAATTCCTATTACAGAAGAGTGTGGTGTTTGGCATCCGCAGGAAGGTGTTTTTTCTGGACATTTTCAACCAACAGAAGCAGATAAAATTAACCGCATTGGCCAATTGCGTCAAGGTGTGATAAAAGTATTGGAAAACCCTGAGGTTTCTCCAGATGTCTCTAGGAAATATACTGTTGCAGATATGATAACAGGTTATGGTGTTGCAGAAGCTGTGCATCATTATTATAATATTTATGGTGGCGATATAAAAGGAAAACGCGCCGTTGTGCAAGGTTTTGGAAATGTAGGGTCTGCTGCTGCTTATTACTTGTCTCAAATGGGAGCTAAAGTTGTAGGTATAATTGATCGTGTTGGTGGTCTTATTAATGAGGATGGTTTTTCTTTTGAAGAGATTAAAGAGCTATTCTTAACCAAACAAGGTAACACGATTTCTCATCCAGATCTTATTTCATTTGAAGAGATGAATGAGCGTATTTGGTCTTTAGAAACAGAGATATTTGCACCTTGTGCAGCATCTCGATTAATAACTCAGGATCAGATTTCAAGTATGATTGAAACAGGATTAGAAGTAATATCTTGTGGAGCAAATGTTCCGTTTGCAGACAAAGAAATTTTCTTTGGTCCAATAATGGAATTTACAGATAGTCGTGTAAGTGTAATTCCAGACTTTATCTCTAATTGTGGTATGGCTCGAGTATTTGCATATTTTATGGAACGTAGAGTGCAGATGACAGATGAAGCAATTTTTAATGATACATCTATGACGATTAAAAATGCTATTCAAAATACATTTGATAATAATAGTAATAAAACAAATATTAGTAAAACTGCTTTTGAGCTAGCATTGAAACAGCTCGTATAATTAACTACACAATTTATTTATGGAATCTATAATTATTCTTGTTTTCGCAATAGGATACCTCTCAATTACTTTAGAACACCCCTTAAAATTAGATAAAACTGTACCAGCATTAATTATGGCCGCAATTATGTGGGCTTTGTTAGCCGTTGGTTTTACAAGCGGTTGGTTTAACGTGGTAGATACGCATGAAAATGTTTTTAGCTTTTTAGGTATGGATCATCACATAGCCGAAGAAGGTTTTAATAACGCTCTCTTACACCATTTAGGTAAAACAGCAGAAATACTAGTCTTTCTTATTGGTGCAATGACAATTGTTGAAATTATTGACCTTCACAGAGGTTTTGAAATTTTAAAAGGTGCAGTTAAAACAAAAAAGAAAAGAAAATTACTCTGGATAATAGGTATTCTTGCATTTATCTTATCTGCAATTATAGATAACCTTACTGCAACTATTGTATTAATTACATTATTAAGAAAACTTGTTTATAACCGTGACGAGCGTCTTTGGTTTGCAGGTATGGTTGTAATTGCTGCCAATGCTGGTGGTGCTTGGTCTCCTATTGGAGATGTTACAACAACTATGTTATGGATTGCAGATAAAGTCTCTGCTCTAGGTCTTATAGAGTATATCGTTATACCATCTATAATTTGTTTTGTAGTACCGTTTTTTATCGCTTCACTTCTTCCAGTATTCAAAGGAGATATTTATTTTGATGTTAATGAAGATAAGGAGACAGAACGTTTATTAAGTAGTAAGACAATGTTGTTCTTAGGTTTAGGAGCAATTGTTTCTGTGCCTGTGTTTAAAACACTTACTCACTTACCACCTTATATGGGAATGATGCTTGCTTTAGGTGTAGTTTGGTTGGTATCAGAATACATTCATCCGGAAGAAGACTTTACGCAAGAACGTAGAAAACAATATTCTGCGCACAAGGCATTAAGTAGGATTGAGATTTCATCTATATTATTCTTCTTAGGAATACTTATGGCTGTAGCTGCTTTAGAGACTTTAGTTTATGGTACTATTGGCGGAGAAGAAGTAGGAACACTAAGATATTTAGCAGAAGTACTACAAAGTGCTATACCAAATCAAGATGTTGTAGTAATGATGTTGGGTGTGTTCTCTGCAATTATAGATAACGTACCGTTAGTTGCAGCTTCAATGGGTATGTATACAGCACCAATGGATGCACAATTGTGGCACTTTATTGCTTACTCGGCAGGAACTGGTGGTAGTATGCTAATTATTGGTTCTGCTGCAGGTGTTGCAGCAATGGGAATGGAGAAAATTGATTTCATCTGGTACCTTAAGAAAATTGCTTGGTTAGCAGCTGTAGGTTTTGTAGCAGGTGCAATTGCATTCTTGTTTATTGAAAACTATTTCTAGACAATTTTTAAACCCAATCTACGTTTACTAACAAACTGAATACATAACTATGTCATATACATTTCAAGATGCAGCACAAGATTTAGAACCTGTTGCAGAAGAAAAAACACTTTCTCTACTAGACTTATTGTTTAGTGGAGGTATGGCAGGAAGTATTATAATAGGCGTCTTATTTGTCCTCTTATTTGCTGCTGTCTATATATACTTTGAGCGTTTATTTGCAATTAAAGCAGCCTCTAAAACAGATAAAAATTTTATGCACCAAATACGTGATAACGTTGCCGGTGGTAACATTGAAGCTGCTAAAATAAGATGTGCTCAAGAAAACTCTCCAGTAGCAAGATTAACAGCTAAAGGAATTTCGAGAATAGGAAGTCCTTTAGAAGATATTAATACAGCAATAGAAAATGCTGGAAGGCTTGAGGTTTACAAATTAGAGAAAAATGTAAGTGTTCTCGCAACTATTGCAGGAGCTGCACCTATGATTGGATTTTTAGGTACGGTAATAGGTATGGTTTTAGCATTTCACCAATTAGCAACTAGCAGTGGTCAAGCAGAAATGGGTAACCTTGCAGAAGGAATTTATACCGCTATGACAACTACAGTAGCTGGTCTTATTGTTGGTATTATAGCGTATATTGGATATAACCACTTAGTGGTAAAAACAGATAAAGTTGTACACCAGATGGAAGCAACAGCTGTTGATTTCCTTGACCTGCTAAACGAACCTGCTTAATATGAATTTACGCGGAAGAAATAAAGTAAGTCCAGAATTCAGTATGTCGTCTATGACAGATATTGTGTTCTTGCTATTAGTGTTCTTTTTATTAACCAGTCCACAGATAACACCAGAAGCTTTAGATTTAATCTTGCCTAAAGCTAAAGGTAAAACTACAAACGTTCAGAATGTATCTGTAAGCATTAATAAGGAACTTCAAATTTATGTAGATAAGGAACGTGTTACTACAAGTAACTTAGAACAAACCTTAAAATCTAGATTAAGTGGTGTAGAGGATCCTACAATTATATTAAGAGCAGAAGAAGGTGTGCCTATTGAAAAGGCAGTTAATGTTATGGATATTGCAAACCGAAACAAATACAAAATTGTTTTGGCTGTTAGACCAAATGAAAACTAGTTAAAAGACGTATGAGCTTTATAGAAACAAAACATGAAAAGAAATCTTTGGCAATTACTGTCATAATTCATGTTGCGCTCATATTACTGTTGTTATTTTTCGGGTTTACTTATCTAGATCCGCCACCAGAAAACGGTATAGCGGTTAATTTTGGAACGAGTAGTGTAGGTCAAGGAGATGTGCAACCTACAGAACCTGTAAAATCTGCCCCTAAAAACACGTCACAACCAACACCGCCAGAGCCTCAACAAAAAACTCCAGAAATTAAGGAAGAAGTTGTAACTCAAGATAACTCAGATGCTCCAGTAATCGATAAAACTGAAGATAAGAAAGAGGTTAAGAAAGTTGAGAAGCCGGTAGAAAAACCAAAAAAACAAACTCCAGTTGAAAAACCTGTAGAAAAGGTAGAACCAGTTAAGAAACCAGATCCAAAGCCAGATAAGTCTACTACAGATGCATTAAGTAGTATCTTAAATGGACCTAAGAAAGATGGTACTCAAAATGGAGGAGAAGGTAATGACAATCAAGCTGGAGATAAAGGCGATCCTAATGGAGACCCTAATGCTAAATCTTATTATGGCAATGGTAAGGGTTTAGATGGCGATGGTAATTATAGGTTAGGTGGTCGTAAAGCCCTAAATAAGAAAAAATTTGTTCAAGATTGTAATGAGTCTGGTATTGTTGTGGTTAAGATTGAAGTAGATAGAAACGGTAATGTTATAAAAGCAACGCCAGGTGTAAAAGGAACTACAAACAGTGCTTCTTGCCTGACAGAGCCTGCTAAACGTGCTGCGCTTGCAACGCGTTTTAATAGCGATAATAAAGCACCTACTACTCAGGTAGGAACTATTATTTATGAGTTTAAGCTAAGTGAGTAAATAACTACTGTTTTTTAGTTGATCAAATTTAATTCTTTAATATTTTTCTTTCAATTTTAAGTGTTTAAAGTGGTTGGTAATTAGTCGCGTTGTATCTTTGCTAAAATCACATTTAGGTGCGCAATAAAGCATTTGTTTTTATCCTCTTTTTATGCTTTGCTATTAAGCCGATGTATTATATGGGTCAGTACTCATATTATCAGCTTAATATAGATTATATTATTGAAACCTATTGTGTAAATAAAGACAAGCCAGTATTGCAATGTAATGGTAAATGTCACCTCTCTAAACAACTTGATTTAGCATCAACAACAGATTCAGAGTCTAATGAAGGTGCCATCAATTTAGTTTCAGAGTCTTTTTTTCCAGTCTACTTTCAATCCAATGACAATGTAACTTTTAATGATTCTAATTTTTCATTTAAAAGTACTTTTAATCATTATTATTTAAACAGATACATCTTCGAAAACAAAAAGAGACTGTTTAGACCTCCAATTTCATAAGTTTTAAAATACAACTGTAATTTACAAGGCTTTGGGCGCTTGCCATTAATAGTGCCTTTATTTTAAAACTAAACACATGAAAAATTTAAAAATAGCATTACTCTTAATGCTAAGTATCTCTATTATATCTTGTTCTGATGACGATGATTCCTCAGAAAATCTTTCAGGACAAACAGGAAATTTAATTATAAAATTTGATAACGGTTATGGCGATCAAGATTTCATTTTTGGTACAGAATACCAAAAATCTAATGATGAGTCTTTTAAATTAGAAACGCTAAAATACATAGTAAGTAACATAAGCTTAGAAGATGAAATAGGTAATGTTTACGAATACCCATTTAACGAAAATATTTTTATTGTAGATGAAGCAAATGCAAATGCAGCTGGTGAAATTTGGATTATGTTAGAAGATATTCCTGCAGCAAATTACACAAATGTATCATTTGGGGTTGGTGTAGATCAAGATCGTTATGCAATGGGTGCAGAAGGGCAAGGTGAATTTTTAGAAACTGCAGATGAAGCTGGTATGCTTTGGTCTTGGGCAACAGGATTTAAATTTATAAGAATGGATGGCTCTTTTTCTTCAAGTTCTATTACAAATGATGATTTAAATGTTCATATGGGTAGCGTTGGTACATCTTTAGATAACTATAGAGCAGTGTCTTTATCTTTCCCTAATACTGTATTGGTAAGAACAGAGACGCAACCAGAAATTCACATAAAGTCTGACATTTCTAAAGTGTTTGATGGTTCTACTTCTGTTAATTTAATGGATGGTTATAATCAAGTTCACGTAGATCCAGAAACAACTGCTGTAGTTGCCAATAACATCATGACGATGTTTGAGGTGCATCACGTTCATAATAATTAATACTGTATTGTTTGTGTAGCTAAATAATTTTTTGATTTAAGCTACTTCACATTTTTAGTAATGGTAATGCTGTGCGTATTTATTTAAGTACAGCATTGCCAAATTATAAATTTACTTGAATGTGAAACAAGTTATATGGAACAAAACAGTTTATGTTATGAAGTATTTATGTATGCTAATTATAGTTCTGCTATTTTCATCTTGTGCTAAAGATGATGCTATAGAGTATAGTCCTACACCAATAAATTTAGAAATACCATCTAATTTTCCGCCATTAGTTTATGCTATTGAAAATAATCCTTTAACAGAAGAAGGTTTTCAGTTAGGGAAGTCTTTGTTTTATGAAGGAAAATTGTCATCAAATAATTCTATTCCGTGTGCATTTTGTCACGAACAAGCATTTGCATTTACTCATCACGGCCACAATGTTAGTCATGGTGTAGATGGTGGTATTGGAATAAGAAACTCTCAGCCTATTCAAAACTTAGTATTTCAATCTGAATTTACCTGGGATGGTGCAGCTACTCATTTAGATTTACAACCTATAATACCTATTACTAGTGAGGTTGAAATGAATGAAAGCTTAAGCAATGTTGTTGAAAAACTAAAAGCAGACGCTTATTACAGGTCTGCTTTTGCCTTGGCTTTTGAAGAAGGAGAGATCAATGGAGAAAATTTGCTTAAAGCACTATCGCAATTCATGGTGATGATGGTTTCAACCAACTCTAAGTATGATAGGATGATACGACAAGAAGGTAACGAAACCTTTTCAGTTTTAGAAAATGATGGCTTGGTAACGTTCCAACAAAAATGCACTTCTTGTCACGCTACAGATTTATTTACAGACCAATCATACAGAAATAATGGGCTTTCGGTAAATCCACAAGTAGATGATAAAGGCAGGTATAACGTTTTTCAAAACCCAGATGATCTGTATAAGTTTAAAGTTCCTAGTTTAAGAAATGTGGAGCATTCTTTTCCTTATATGCACGACGGTCGTTTTGAAACTTTAGAAGCTGTTGTAAATTTTTATGATAATGGCCTTACAGATAACGGCAATGTAGATCCTTTGTTAGTTTCTGAAAATGGCAGTTTGGGAATACCACTTACAGATTACGAAAAGCAAAGTTTAGTAGCTTTTTTAAAAACACTTACAGATAATGAATTTTTACAAAATGAAAGATTTTCAGATTTCTAAAATATCAATACTACTTTTAGTTTTTACTCTAAGTATTGTAACACAACTCAGAGCTAAAGAATTATGTAAAGGCAGAAAAACGACTATTCCGAAATTTGGATTAACACTACTAGAAGAAGACTGCGATTTATGTGGGTGTACCACTAGTAGTGGTAGTTCTGCATTTGGAGATTTAAGCATGTCTAATTTTATTGGTGTGAGATACATTTATCAGCAATACGAATCTCGCAATGGTATATTTGAAAACTCGCCAACTAGTGACGAGCATTTTAATACGTATCAAATTTGGGGTAGGGTGCCAATTAGTAAAAATATATTTTTAAATGCTGTGATACCATATCAAGATTTAAGACGAAATTTTGATGATAGAAGCGAGCACTTAAATGGTTTAGGAGATGTGAATATTACAGGATTTTACCAATTTAAATTTTATAAAAAAGAAGAAAACACTAACGATAATGAGGAAAATTATGCGTGGTCTGATACTAGAGAGTTATCAAATCATACCTTAAATATTGGTTTGGGAGTAAAGCTGCCAACAGGTGAGTTTGAAGAAGAATTAGCAGATAAAGTAAATCCAGGTTTTCAAGTTGGAACAGGTAGTTGGGATGTATATCCTATTGTAATGTATGGATATTCAAATAACAATTTAGGTTTTACTACAACCATCGCCTATTATTTTAAATCGGAAAATAAGAACGAATATAAATTTGGAAACCAATTAAGCTATTCAACAACTATGTATTATACGCTTTTAAGGAATGAAAAGGCTATTAAGCCATTTCTGGGTCTATCTGGAGATGTTTTTGATTCAATAGAACAATTTGGGGAGACTTTAGTAAATACAGATGGCTCAATATTTAATGGAGCAGTTGGTATGGAGTATGCAACAGGCAAAATATTATTAGGCGCAAAATATACACAGCCGTTATATCAAGATTTATTTAATGGAAATGTTAAGTCTAAATCTCAAATAGCATTATATCTTAATTTTTCAATTTAATTAATAAAGGTGTTACTGTAAGTTTTAAGTTTACAGTACACCTTTTTTATATTCTCTCACCATGTTGCGAATTGTCTAGACCGCGTTCTTCTTGATCTTCCCTTACTCTAACTGGTAAAACTAAATCTACAATTTTATAGATAAGCAAACTACCTCCGAAAACACCTATAGAAACGAGTATTAAGGCAATTAGATGAAACATAAAAGTTTCTGTCTCTCCATAAATTAAACCCACATCCTTTGCAAGAACTCCTGTTAAAATCATACCGACAATACCTCCAACTCCATGACTAGGAAATACATCTAGTGTGTCATCAATATTACATTGTTTCTGTACTTGAATAGCAATATTACTTATAACCGCAGCAAAGAAACCAATGAAAATACTTTGACCTAAATTAACAAAACCTGCCGCTGGTGTTATAGCAACTAAACCTACAATTGCTCCAATACATGCACCAATAGCAGACATTTTTTTATTAAGCATGCGGTCTAAAAAAATCCAAGTAATCATACTTGTTGCAGAAGCCAAGTTTGTGTTTGCAAATGCTATTACAGCATCTATGTTAGCACCTAGCGCAGAGCCGGCATTAAAGCCAAACCAACCAAACCAAAGTAATCCTGTTCCTAATATTACAAATGGGATGTTTGCTGGCTCTTCAATCATTTTTTTGCGTTTTCCTAAATATATTGCACCGGCAAGTGCAGCTAATCCAGCAGAAAGGTGGACTACTGTACCTCCAGCAAAATCTAACACTCCCCAATTCCTCAGCAAACCTTCTGGATGCCAAGTCATATGTGCTAATGGACAGTAAATAAATAATGAAAATAATATCATTATTAAAATGTAGCTTCTAAACCTTATGCGCTCTGCAAAACTTCCAGTTATTAATGCAGGAGCAATGATTGCAAATTTTAATTGAAATAATGCGAACAATAAAAATGGTATTGTTGATGAAAAGTCAGGGTTGGGTGAAAGCGTAACGTTATTAAAATTAAAGTAAGTAAAAGGATTACCTATAATACCATGGTAGCTCTCTCCAAATGCTAGGCTAAAGCCTATAAACACCCAAAGAACACTCATCACTCCTAAAGCAACAAAACTTTGTAACATTGTGGAGATAACATTTTTTCTATTGACTAAACCTCCGTAAAAAAAAGCTAATCCTGGCGTCATTAATAATACAAATGCACTAGCTACAATCATCCAAGCAGTATCTCCAGTATCAATACTGTAATTAGTAGATTCAATAAATGTGTATTCAGCACTACAGATTAGACTAATAATGACAATTACAGTCAATATTATAAAGTTTAATTTTTTACTCATGATAATTATTTTTTATAAAAATATACATTTAAAATAATTACCCCTATAAAATATAGGGGTAAAAATAAATATTTACTGAATAAATAATAATTAACCCTTAAAAATAATGGGTATTTAATAATGATATTGTTTTAAGTATTTATTTTGTAATAACTGTAATTTTCAATAATCTTCTTAATTTTACTTAAAATTTAAGCTGTTGAATTATAAAGAAACTACTGATTGGTTATTTAAGCAATTACCAATGTATCAAAATCAAGGAGAGTCAGCATATAAAGCGAACCTTGATAATATTGTGATACTAGATGAGTATTTAGATTTTCCTCATCGTAATTTTAAATCTATACATGTAGCAGGAACTAATGGTAAAGGGTCTACGAGCCATATGTTGGCTTCAGTTTTTCAAGAAGCTGGTTATAAAGTTGGTTTGTATACATCTCCGCATTTAAAAGATTTTAGAGAGCGGATAAAAATAAATGGAGAAGTTATAAGTGAGTGTGAAGTAGTTGATTTTGTAAAAGTAAACAGAAATTTTTTTGAAGAAAATAATCTTTCTTTTTTTGAAATGACAGTTGGTATGGCATTCGACTATTTTTCTAATCAAAAAGTAGATATTGCCATTATAGAAGTTGGGTTAGGTGGAAGATTAGATAGTACAAACATTATAACTCCAGAATTATCTATAATAACAAACATAAGCTTAGATCATACTAAATTTTTAGGGACTACTTTAGAGAGTATTGCAAAAGAAAAGTCTGGAATTATCAAATCTAATATTCCAGTGGTAATTGGTCAGGCTGATTATAAGTTGAGATTGGTATTTAATGAGGTTGCTAAGAAAAATAATGCTGAGATAATATTTACTGAAGATTTTAGATTTAAAAATTTAGAGTCTGATTTACTAGGAGATTATCAAGTCTTTAATATGAAAACTGTTCAGACAGCTTTTAAAATACTTCAAGAATCTTGGGATTTAAAGCCAGTCCATTTAAAAGAAGGTCTATTAAAAACTGTTGCAAATACAAGTTTGCTTGGAAGGTGGCAAAAACTTAGCGAAAACCCTTTAGTTTTTTGCGATACAGCGCATAATGAAGAAGGCTTAAAAATAGTAATATCACAATTAAAAAAGTTTGAATACGCAACATTGCATATTATATTGGGAGTAGTTAATGACAAAGATTTAAACAAGTTACTTCCAATATTTCCTAAAGATGCAAAATATTATTTTTCTAAACCTAATGTCCCAAGAGGCTTAAATGAAACTGAGTTAAAAAATAGAGCAAAACATTTTCAACTTTTAGGAAATAGTTATACCTCGGTTAGTAAAGCTTTAAGTGCTTCAAAGTTAGAGGCTAAAAAAAATGATTTAATATTTATTGGTGGTAGTACGTTTACTGTGGCAGAAATAATTTAATTTTTTTTTGAAAAAACATTTTGACAATTGTAAAATAAACTTATATTTGCATCCGCTTACAGAGCAGGGCGCATAGCTCAGTTGGTTCAGAGCACTTGGTTTACACCCAAGGGGTCGGGGGTTCGAATCCCTCTGCGCCCACAGAATTAAAAAAAACCACATCGAAAGATGTGGTTTTTTTAGTTTTATAAACGTTTAATTTTTCTAGAGTCTCATTCCGAGTTTTAAATTAAAAATTCTAGGTGTTAAAAAATTTGGAATTGCAAATTGCTGTTGTGTGCTAGCATCTCTTACAAATGTATTTGTTATTGAATTTTGAACATCGAATATGTTGAAGATTTCAAAACCAAGAGTAAGTTCCTTAAAAGGGTGTAGCCAATGACCTTTACTGAAAGTTTTATTTTGATCTGCAAGTACATAGAATATCCCTAGATCTGCCCTTTTATAGTCTCTTAGACGGGTTTGAAAATCATAAGGGTCTGCGTAGTTGGGAGAGCCTCCAGGTAGTCCTGTATTGTAAACTAAGTTTAAATACATTTTTAAACTTGGTATTCTTGGAACATAATCTTGAAGTAATACGCCAAACTTTAAACGTTGATCTGTAGGCCTTGCAATATAGCCTCGGTCATTTATGTTCTCTTCAGTTTTAAGGTACCCAAAACTAACCCAACTTTCTGTGCCAGGAACAAACTCACCGTTTAAGCGCATATCTAACCCATAAGCATATGCTTTTGCATTATTATTAGCTGCATACCTTATCCTTACGTTTTCAACTGTGTATGGGTTTACATCTGTAATACTCTTATAGTAAAGTTCGCTTACAAGTTTAAATGGGCGGTTCCAGAGCTTAAAGCTATAGTCATTACCTAATACTAAGTGAACACTCTGTTGTGCTTTTACATTTGGTCTTACAGTCCCTGTAGAGTCTCGAAGCTCTCTATAGAAAGGAGGTTGATGATATAGTCCTCCTGAAATTCTAAATATCATATCCTTTTCCCAATCGGGCTTAACGGCAAATTGTGCTCTAGGACTTATCACTGCTTGGCTTTCGGTTGTGTTTGTTAGGTTGTCATTAACAGTCCATTGGTGTGCTCTAATACCAAGGTTGTAAAAGATTTCAGTATTACCTATTACAGTTTTGTTGCCATATTGTGCGTATGCTTGTATCCTATCAATCTGTGTTTCGTTAAATGCTCTCACACTTGAGTAAGGTGTTAAAGGTGCGTCAAAAGCTTGATATGGTTGGTCGTTTGCAAAGTCTGAAAAGGGTGGTCTTATTGAAAAGCCAGCAGAGTCTACTACTTCGTACTCTTGTTGTCTGTCTCTAATATCTTCATGAGTATACTTGATACCATAATCTATTAAGTGATCATTGATAGAGATTGTTCCTTTATGCTCTAAGTTGAAAATTAATGCATCAAGATCATTTCTTGCATGTGTAAGCTGTGATCCGGCTGCTCTGGTAAACTCAACCTCGCCTAAATCTTCGCTCCCAATATCAGTATTAGGAACACCTAATCTATATTCTGCAAATATGTCAAAATGTTCTTGTTCTTGGGTGTTATAGGTTGAGGCAATGAGTTTTGCGGTATAATTGTCTGAAACGTCATATGTAGCTTTGAGCGCTCCAAAATAGGTTTCGTAGCGATCTTCTTCTTGACCATCGTAAAATACAACTAATGCTAAAGGGTCTTGCAGCGTCCCGAAATTGGTTTGTCTAGCTTGAGGCTCAAAATTGTAATCATTAACTGAAACATTACCTAAAAAGCCCAATTCAAATTTATCTGTTACTCTGTAGCTAAGAAATGTTTGAGCATCAGCAAATCCTGCTCTGTAATTAGTCTCCGTTTCTCTGGAGTTAACAAATAATCCATTGTCTCTATATCTTAATCCTACAATGCCTGAAAATTTATCATCTTTTGAAATTCCTTCAACAGAAATACTTCCACCTAATAAAGAGGCTTCTAAAGATGCTCCGAAATCTACAGGTCTTCTGTAGGTAATATCTAATACAGAAGATAATTTGTCTCCATACTTTGCTTGAAAGCCTCCTGCTGAAAATTCAACATTTCTTACTAAATCTGTATTCACGAAAGAGAGACCTTCTTGTTGTCCGCTTCTAATTAAAAATGGTCTATAAACTTCAATTTCGTTTACATAAACTAAGTTTTCATCATAATTACCGCCTCGCACAGCATATTGTGTAGATAGCTCATTATTATTGCTTACACCTGGTAAAAGTTTAAGTAAAGTCTCTACACCTGCGTTAGCTCCAGGAATTTTTCGAATAGTTTCTGGTGCTAAGGTAACAATACCTTCAACACGTTGACGCTGTCCGGTTTTAATGATGACTTCAGAAATTTGCTCAATGTCTGTTTTAAAGAGTGGATTAAATTCATAAATATCTCCACTAGTTAAATTAACAGTGATTTTAATGTTTTTAAATCCAACGTGAGAATACGTAATTTCTACATCTTGGTTTGATGGAATTTTTAAACTATAAGTTCCGTTTATGTCGGTTTCTGTTCCATTATTACTAGAGCTAATGTTTACTCCTAAAATTGGTGTTTTGGCATCATCTAAAATAATACCTTGAACGGTTGCGGTTTGAGCAGATACTTGGTATAAAAAACAAGTAAAAAGCACATAAAATAGGGTAGATTTTTTCAACAGGATTTAGTTTTTTCTAAAGAAGGTACTTTCAAAAGTAGTACTATTTCCAACATTATCTGTGACTATCACTTGTAATTTGTTTTCAGTTTCGGTGACAACTCCATCTTCAAAACTATGAGTTAATGTGCCTTTTTTGTAATTGTATTCGGTAAGAATGTATTTCCCGTTAACTGTAGCGTGATAATTTTTTATACCGGAACCTTTATCTTCAATTTTTAGCCTTAAGGTTGTGTTGTTGCTAATCCATTTTTCATTGGAGAAATTTAAAGCCTTAATTTCTGGGGCAATAGTATCTTCAACAAGTGTGTATATTCCAAATGTTCTAGTTTTTGTGGTAAACCTAGCTCCTTTCTTGTATGTTGATACATATGATGGATTTTTATAATAACCATATAATCTTGCTATGTATAATTTCTTACGATCTTCTGGACTGTATTTTTCTACATCAAAACCTATGGTGATATTTTTATGAATAGGAGTGTTGTCTTCGTGAAAGTGAATACTGTCACCAACAAATTTTATATTTAAATAGGTGTCTTCATAAAGAGCGTTAGATGGTATATAAACATCAATTCCTTTTTCCTCGAAAGCTGTTGCTTCATCTGCATCTACAAAATATGGAGTAGTTTTAATGTCTTTTGGTTTAATGCTTGCGTAAGTTTCGCCTTCTATTGGGATTCTAACAATCCTTTCATTTCCTGAAAAATCACTTACAATAATTGTATAAGTAAAAGAATGCTCATCTGTAATAGATAAATACCCGTTGTTTTCTAAATTTTTATAAACACTAAGAGGATTGTTTTCTTGAACAAAAAGCATTTGTACTCTGCTCTTGTAATCTTTGAAATATTCATAATCTATCATTCTGTTTAGATAGCGTGTTTCTGAGAAGCTAAACCTGTCCATTTGTATAGAGAAGTTTGGGTTGCCGTTTATTTGAGTGTCAATTTTATAAATACCATTTTTATTTGGAGCATAATCTTGTCTGTCTACAGTAGAAATACCAAACCCTAAATTACCGCAAGCCTTAATTTTTTCTGCAGTATAACTGCCATCTTGTTGAGGAATAAGTCTTAATTTTTGTTTGTTGGCATCTCCATTTACATGGCTATTATCATCTTGAGGATATACCCATAAACTATTTATAATTGGAGCCGTCGTGTCTTTAATGTCGATATTAAACAGCATAGGATTCATTGGTCTGCTATTGTCATCTCTTATTTCAAAATGCAAATGAGGACCACCACTACTTCCAGAATTTCCAGAGAAAGCTATGAGTTCTCCTTGTTGAACATTAAGTTCTGTAGATGTAGGGAAAACTTCTATCTCATAACTTTGCTTCTCATATTGCCTCTTTTTTATGTAGGCTTCAATTTTTGGTGAAAATCTTTGTAAATGAGCATAAACGGTAGAGTAGCCGTTAGGGTGTGTGATGTAAAGTGCCTTTCCGTAGCCGTAATGTGAAATTTTAATTCTAGAAATATAACCTTCAGCTGAAGCTAATACATCATAACCTTCTTTTTGAAGTGTTTTAATATCCATACCACTGTGAAAATGATTAGATCTTAATTCTCCAAAGGTCCCAGATAATTTTAAATCAATATTTAAGGGATTAGAAAAATACTCTGTTGGAACTACAGGTTGTGCAGCTACGCCATTTGTGATAAAATAACAAATGAATAGACTTAGGAAAAATTGTTTTGTCATCATAAAAATCTGTTCAGCTAAATATAAGACAAACGTAGTAAACCTTGGCTAATTGTGTAAATTTTTAGATTTAAGTACTGTTTTTTATGTTGAAATAAGTAAAACAATTTTAATACTATTAAATGCGCTTTATTTAAAATTGGAAAGCAAAATTTACCCGTATTCCTCGAGAGGTGAAAAAGCAAACTTTAAAATATTAACTTTTAATAATTGTAAAAATTTAAGTTGTAAATAAGTCTATGAAACCATTGGCTTATTCAATCCAGTTACATAAATTTGTAAGGATAAGCATAAGTAAAGGCGTGTATGAGTAATTTGGTGAAACTTGTTGAAGCTTTGGAAGATAAGATTGGCAAGTTGGTAGAAAAACAAAGCCAAAGCACTCATAAAATTGCGAAACTGGAACGTGATTTAGAGCTTTCAGGAGCAGAAGTAAATAATTTGCAGAAGCACATAGAAGCTTTAGAGGCAAAAAACCAGACGTTAAAAACCGCTAATGCTATGCTGGGCAGTAATGAGTACAAGAAAGAAACGAAGCTTAAGATTAACAGCCTAATGCGGGAAATAGATCAATGTATCGTTCAGCTTTCTGAATAAATAAAAGGCTATGGCCGACAAACTGAAAATAAAATTATCTATAGCAGATAGAGTTTATCCAATGTCGATAAACCCTAAGCAGGAAGAGGCGTTAAGAAAAGCCACGAAGAGTATAGAGCAAATGATTAAGCAGTTTGAGCAAAATTATGCAGTAAGAGATAAGCAAGATGTATTAGCAATGTGTGCGTTGCAGTTTGCATCTAAGACTGTACAGATGACCATAGACGACCAAGGTGAGGTTGCAGAAATAGAAGACAAATTGAAAAACTTGAACCTCTTTCTGGAACAACAATTAACCTAACATTACGTTCTTTAAAATAAACAAGCATTACTGCCTGTGTTAGCAACCTTTTTGATAAACTTAACAATCAATTATTTGAAAAGGGTAAGTTTTAATTGTAAAAACAAGCCGTCTTAGAACGGAAGTTTGATCAGTTATGTAGCCCTAAACTTTATTATTTATGAAGTTTATACAAAACCAATGCTAATACAGGCTTTTTTTATACCGTAAACTGAAATGATTTTTCATAAACGGGTTTTTATTTAAACATACATATATGAGCACTACAATACTTTACTTTACCATTATTGGCGTTATAGGCGTTGCAATTGGGTATATCATTGCTAAAATGATAGAAAGATCTGCATCATCTAAGATCATTACAGATGCAGAAAAATCTGCAGCTACGATCATAAAAGATGCTAAAACAGAAGGCGAAAGCATAAAGAAAGATAAAATACTTCAAGCTAAAGAAAAGTTTATCGAGCTAAAATCTGAGCACGAAAAAGTAATAAACAGTAGAGAGAAAAAAATGTCTGATGCCGAGAAACGCACCAGAGATAAAGAGTCTAAAATTTCTAGTGAATTAGGTAGAAATAAAAAACTAAATTCAGAATTAGATGATAAGCTAAAAGACTACAACCATCGTATAGACTACCTAGAAAAGAAGCAGGCAGAAATAGATAAAGTACACACTCAAAAAGTACAACAGTTAGAGGTAATAAGTGGCCTTTCTGCAGATGATGCTAAGGACCAACTTATGGAATCTTTAAAGGAAACAGCCAAGACAGATGCAATGGCTATGATCCAAAATACTATTGAAGATGCCAAGATGACTGCCCAACAAGAAGCTAAGAAAATTGTAATAAATACAATACAACGTATAGGTACAGAAGAAGCAATAGATAATTGCGTGTCTGTATTTAACTTAGAGAGTGACGATGTAAAAGGACGTATTATTGGTCGTGAAGGACGTAATATTCGTGCTATTGAAGCTGCAACAGGAGTAGAGATTATTGTAGATGACACTCCAGAAGCTATAATACTTTCTTGTTTTGATTCTGTGCGAAGAGAAGTAGCTAGATTATCACTTCATAAATTGGTAACAGATGGAAGAATTCACCCAGCACGAATTGAAGAGGTTGTTAAGAAAACACGTAAAGCAATTGATGAAGAGATTATCGAAGTAGGTAAACGCACAGTAATCGATTTAGGTATTCACGGTCTACATCCAGAACTTATTAAAATGGTAGGACGTATGAAATACCGTTCGTCTTACGGTCAAAACTTATTACAACACTCAAGAGAGGTTGCAAAACTTTGTGGTGTTATGGCTGCAGAGCTTGGGGTTAACGCAAAACTTGCTAAACGTGCAGGATTATTACACGATATAGGTAAGGTTCCAGAAACAGAAATGGAAACACCACACGCTATTTTAGGTATGGAAATGGCTCAGAAATATGGAGAGAAAGATGATGTGTGTAACGCTATTGGAGCTCACCATGATGAAATAGAAATGAAATCTCTATTATCTCCAATAATTCAAGTGTGTGATGCTATTAGTGGTGCAAGACCAGGCGCGAGAAGACAGGTATTAGATTCTTATATACAACGTCTTAAAGACTTGGAAGATATAGCATTTGGGTTTACAGGTGTAAAGAAAGCTTATGCTATACAAGCTGGACGCGAGCTTCGTGTTATTGTAGAAAGCGAAAAAGTAAATGATGATAAAGCTTCAAACTTATCTTTTGAAATTTCTCAGAAAATACAAACAGATATGACGTATCCAGGACAAGTTAAAGTAACTGTTATACGTGAAACACGCGCAGTAAATATTGCTAAATAAATACGCATAACTTCTTAAAGATCTTTTAAAACCAGTTTATGAACAGTCGAAAAGATCAATTAAAAGCATTAGATCGGTTATTAACCATAATGGATGAATTGCGAGAGCAATGTCCTTGGGATAAGAAACAGACTATGCAAAGCTTAAGACATCTTACTATAGAGGAGACTTACGAGCTTGGCGATGCTATTTTAGATAACGATTTAGACGAGGTAAAGAAAGAGTTAGGAGATGTGCTTTTACACATTGTTTTCTATTCTAAAATAGGCAGTGAAACTAAAGATTTTGATATTGCAGATGTAGCCAACTCAATTTGTGATAAATTAATAGATAGGCATCCGCATATTTATGGAGATGTTAAGGTAGAGAACGAAGAAGATGTTAAACGAAATTGGGAAAATTTAAAGCTTAAAGAAGGTAAGACTAGTGTGTTAGAAGGTGTGCCTAAATCTTTACCAGCTTTAGTTAAAGCAAGTCGAATTCAAGATAAGGTTTCAGGTGTAGGGTTTGACTGGGAAGAACCACAACAAGTGTTTGAAAAACTCAAAGAAGAACTTGAAGAACTGCAACACGAAGTAACCGAAGACAATCAAGATCTTATAGAAGCTGAATTTGGCGATGTTTTATTCTCAATGATTAACTACGCCAGATTTTTAAAAGTAAACCCAGAAAACGCATTAGAGCGTACTAATAAGAAATTTATTAAACGTTTTCAATACCTAGAACAAAAAGCCAAGCAACAAGGGAAAGCACTTGCAGATATGACCTTGACTGAAATGGATGTGTATTGGAACGAGGCTAAGATGCTTTAACATTAACGCTGCATTAACTACTGTTCGCTTTGTTACTTATTATCTTTAAGGAAACATTACTAAGATGAGCGATTTAAAAAGAAAAAATTTAGTGGACAAAGAACCTGCAGATATGCATGGTGAAGATGGTATTAGGTTTACAGAGTCACAAAAAGCTAAGAAAGAACAAAAAGAGCGTGAAGACGAAACTTTAAAAACTTCTTTAAAGAAAAATAAAAAGTAATTTTAAGTAGTAAACGTAATGAGTTTAGAAGTGATATCTACACTTTTAAAATTATAATGTGATGCTATCCATTTTAGCGTGGTTGGTGTGTAAAAAAACACATGTGTTTTGTCATTCTTATACCACCAATTCTCAAAATTTATACTGTCTTTTAAGAGTCCTGTTTTACAATAAAGCTTTGCATCTTCCTTTAGAAGATTATGTAATAAGGTAAACTCATTTTTGGGAGAGTTAAAGTGCTCTATAACTTCACAACAAAAAATATAAGCATAATTACGTTTTAAGGGTTTGTTTAAGGCCTTAAAATAGGGATCATATAATGTAAGGTTGTAACCTTTCTCCTTAAGTAACTTAGCAATAACAGGTCCTGTGCCACAACCAAAGTCTAAACCATTATCTATTGGTTTAAAATCTCTTATTACAGCATTTACTATTGGTTGTACAAAGTCCTGATAACCTTTGTCATTCACATCGTTGTCGTGCTCTAAATAACGTTGTTTTTCTTCTTGTGGTGTAAGCTGAAACTCTTTTGAAAGATGCACTCCATCACAATTAGAGCATTTATAATAACGCCTATTTAAAGCTTCAGAATATAAAAACACCTTACCATCACAAAGTGGACAGGTAAGGTGTTTTGTCGGTATCATAATGGAAATTAACTTTTAAAGCTGTCTTAGCTTTTTAAGTTTAGCTTTCCACATTTCAAGTTCTTCCTTGTGCTTATTAATGTTTTTATGAACATCTTGAACCATAGGATTGTCATCTGGCACGTGTTGGAAAAAGCCTAAGTTGTTTTCAAGTTGAGCAATTTCTGCAGTAGTTTCATCTACTTTCTTTCTTATAAAGTAAGATTCTTTTTCAATACTACGATCATCATTTGCGTCTTCTAATGCTTGTAATCTACTTTCGTATTTGAGCATTTCTTGTTTCTTACGGCTTATATCTAAATCGCCAAATAAATCATCTAGAGCTTTATTAAACTTACCTTCAATAAATCGTTTATTATGAGGCACTTGGCCTAAAGCTTTCCAAGCCTCTATTTGATCTTTAATGATTTTCAGCTTTTCTTCTGGACTGCCTTCTAGTTTAAGTTCTTTAACTTGATCTAGCATTTCCTTCTTCTTATCAAATGCTTCAAAAAGCTCAGCATTTTCAGCTTTTCTTTCTTTGTGCATATTATCAAAGTAGTGGTTGCAAGCGGTCTTAAACTGCTTCCAGATCTTATCAGAATCTTTTCTAGGAACGTGTCCTATTTTTTTCCAATCGTTCTGTATTTTCTTCATTAAAGGTGTAACGGTTTTAAAGTCGTCACTATCCTTATTGTCTTCAGCAATTTTTATAAGTTCTTTTTTCTTTTCAAGATTATCATATTGCTCTTGTTTTTGGTTTTTGTAAAACGCGTTTTTGTTACGGTTAAATTGTCTTACAGTTTTCTTAAACCTATCCCAAGTATCCTGATTTTTCTCTCTAGGTACTTTACCTGCTTTAAAGAAAGCTTCTCTTAAAGCTTCTACTTTTTTAATTTTTTTCTGAACAGAACCGTGAGATTTTACTTCATCATTTGCAATTTCTGCAATTTGAGCAATAATTTCATTTTTCTTCTCCAGGTTTTTTTCAAAATCCTTTTCTAGTTCAGAATAATGAGCTTGCCTGTTATCATGTATGGTTTTAGTTAAGGCGCTAAACTTATCCCAAATTACATCTCTATGTTCTTTGGCTACAGGACCAATGTCTTCTTTCCACATTTTATGAAGCATTTGCAATTCTCTAAATGCTCTGTTTACATTTGTTTCTTTTGCAAGCTCTTCTGCACGAGAAATAACTTTTAGCTTTTGCTCTAAATTGTGTTTAAAATCTAGGTCTCTAAATTCACGATCTAAATGAAGGAAATCGTAAAAGTTTTCTACGTGGTGGTGATAGTTGTTCCAAACTAAGTTGTACTTGTCTCTAGGTATAGGACCAGCTTGTCTCCAACGTTCCTGTAATTTTTTAAAGTCATTAAAGTTTGAGTGCATGTCGTTTCCAACACCAATCATATTCTTTAGTTCTTCAATAATAGCCTCACGTTTCTTAAGGTTTTCTGTAAGATCACGCTTAAGTTGTTTGTAATGATTGTTTCGCTTTTCACGATAATCAAAATAAACAGAATCAAATTTCTTTTTAATTGGCGTTACGTAATGAAAGTCTATAATGTTACCGCCTTCTTCTAAGAACTCTTCTTTTTTCTGCTCAGACTCTTCATCAAACTTGTTGTTAAACTCAGTTCTAATCTCGTCTACGTGCTCTTTTATTGCTTGTACTTTCTCGTTTTTAAGGAGTGTTTCTAGCTCTTTAACTAGATCTTCTTGAGAAAGTTCTTCATAATTCTTCTTTTCAATATCATGACGTTCTCCAGTGCTTTCATCTTCACTATCTTCTGCTACAGCATTATCTACTTCTTCTTGGGCATCTCTTGGAGTTTTAGAACTAGCTTCGGCAACCATTGCGTCTTCATGATCTGTATCATCCTCAGAATTTTTAGATGTTGAGCTAGATTCTGAAGGTTTCTCAGACTCTTCGACCATTGCATCTTCGTGTGCAGTATCATTTGCTTCCTCTACATTAACCGCTTTGTTTGTGCCTTTGGCAGTAGTTGGGTTTTGTTGAGGTGTTTCATCTTCATCATCAGACTCAGAGATTACAGAAGTATCTTTCTTTTCAGACTTATCTTCGCGCTCTGCTACAATGCTTTTTTCTAAATCACTTTGGTCTTCTGGCGTTTCAACAAGTTGGTCTGCAGGTTCTGTAGGAACTTCTTTTGAAGTTGAGGCAGTCTCATTTTGTTGTTGCTCTTCGTGTTCTGGAGTGTGTTCTTTGTCAGACATATCTTTCAATGTTATGGGTCGTTATCCTAAACTCGTTTCAGGATTTTAAAAATCGTCTTTAAGTCTGAAAGATAGTAACAATTATGAGGACAATCAAATTCCTAACAGGAATCACTAGCTATTCCAAATTTCCCAAGATTTTTCTGCTTGGAACTCTAGCATTTTAAGTCCGTTTACTATCGTTGCTCCTTTAGATTTTCCTTGTTTAAGAAATGCTGTTTCTGAAGGATTGTAAATAAGATCGAACATTATATGTTTCTCTGAAATACCCTCATAAGGTATCTGAGGTTTTTGTTGAATATTAGGATGCGTTCCTAACGGTGTGCAGTTAATAATTAATGTATAATCTCTAACAATATCTTCGTCTAGATTATGATAGCTCATTTCATTAAAATCTGGATTTCTAGACACAAAAACATAATTAATACCTAGCTTTTTTAAGCTATAAGCAATAGCTTTTGATGCGCCGCCAGTACCTAGTATTAAAGCCTTTTTATGGTGTGCTTTTAGGTGTGGTTTTAAAGCTTTAGTAAAACCATAAAAGTCTGTGTTATGGCCAATACTTTTACCGTCTTCAAATTTAACAGTGTTTACAGCACCAATGTTTACAGCATCTTCCTGTAATTCATCTAAGTAAGGTATTATACTTTCTTTATAGGGAATTGTGATATTTATACCAGAAATTTGAGCACTAGGATTTAGTATAGTTGTTACCAATTCTATGTTTTGAAAATCAAAATTTTCATAGGTAGCATTTAAATCTTCAGCTTTAAATTTTTCAGAAAAATAGCCTCTTGAAAATGAGTAGTCTATATCTTTTCCTAATAATCCGAATTTACGAGTCTTCATATGTTGGAGCATTTAATTTTCCATACCAATCTAAAGCGAGAACAATACCTAAGCCAATAAGTACAAATAAAACAGCAAGCCAAGTATGTCCTGCGTTAAAATCTGGCCAATATCTTTGGTAGCCTTCAATAATAGGATTGTTATTTATATCGTAAAGTGGTTGTCCATCTTTACCTACCTTAAGAATCTTGTCTTTCCAAGGCCAGACTACACCTAAAGATCCAGTTATAAACCCAATAATTACAGCAAAGGTTTCATTTTTATAGCTTTTTAAAACGAATCCTAATATATAAGCCCAACTCACTAACCCTACTAAAGAACCTGCGAGGAAAACAAAGAAAATCTTGAGGAGATGCACGCGTTCTGGCATATTTACAAAAGAAAAATCGAGCTGTAAAATATCTGCGACAGTTAAGTTTATAGCATTTACAGAGTCTACCAGCAATAAGACATAGTTGCCAATTAAAATTAAGATGAAAGAGCCAGAAAGACCAGGTAATGTCATACCAGAAACCCCTAAAATTCCACAGAAGAATACAAAAAGAAGGTTGTCATTTTCTGTTGCTGGACTTAAAAAGGAAATACCAACACCTGTAATTATGCCTAAAAGCAAAAAGCCTATGTTCTTCTTAGACCAGTCATCATAGTCTTTAGCAATGTAATAAATTGAGCCTATTATCATTCCAAAAAAACCTGACCAAACTAATATCTCATAGTGCTTAATTAAATAATCTAATAAGATAGAAATGCTGAAATAACTTATGATGATACCAAATAATAGAGGCATCATAAAACTACCATTGGTGTATCTATGAAAACTTTTAAACCTTCCGTTTATAAAAAGCTTAAATGCATTTTTATCAAACTTTTGAAGCGTATATATAAACTCTTCGTAAAAGCCTACTACAAAGGCAACAATACCACCAGAGACGCCAGGAACTTTATTTGCCGCACCCATTCCTAAGCCTTTTAAGACTAGGAAAAATTGATCCGTAAAGCTACGTTTGTTATGCATTGGCTTGTTGAGTTGCTACACGCTCTAAGATAAGAATTAATAAAAATCCTGCAACCATTAGGAGTAAGGCAAATATAAGTTGAGGGTCGCCATCAAAATGTTGTGGTAAGACAGATTGCTCTCTAATAACCATGTCTTTATCTCCAACAGTTACTGTTTCCAGAATTTCTTTCCAAGGCCATATTTTATTTAAAGAACCTGTTATAAAACCTGTTAACACAGCAAGTGTGACAGCTTTGTATTTTAAGAATAACCACTTTAAGACTCTTGAAAAAGACAGTAATCCTACAACTGCGCCAACTGCAACAATACCTATAGTCTTAAAATCGAAATCGTGTATAGCCTCACTAATTGTTTTGTACGCTCCTAAAAGCACTAATATAAAAGCTCCAGAGATTCCTGGTAATATCATAGCGCATACTGCAATAGCACCAGCAATAAATAAGAAAAAAGGTGATTGTGTTCCTGTAATAGGAGGTAAGGTTGTAATGTAAAAAGCAACAGCTGCTCCCAATACTAATGCTGTAATTATTTTTGCATTCCATTTAGGTATTTGCTTTCCTACAAACCAAATACTTGCTATAACTAAGCCAAAGAAAAATGACCAAATTAAAATAGGGTGATTTTCTAGTAAATAATTTGCTAAACGCATTACTGTAAATACACTAATGGCAATGCCTAAAAATAATGCAATTATAAAATTACCGTTTGCTTTTTTCCACATAGAGGAGAAGCCAAACTCTCGCCATTCTTTAAGTAATCCTAAATTAATACCACTAATGGTAGTTACCAATTCTTCATATATGCCAGAAATAAAAGCAATGGTACCACCAGAAACTCCAGGTACAACATCTGCTGCACCCATAGCAATTCCTTTTAAGGATATAAGTGCATAGTCTTTAAAATTGCGCTCCATAATAGTAAGTTAGTTGCACAAAAATAGACAATTGGTTAAGTAAGTAAAGGACTAAGGGATATAAATCTTAATAACGTCTTTTACAGATTTTCGCTGAAAAACCATTGGGAATAATTCTTCAATTATAATATGGTATTCTGGGTCTATCTTAAGGCCGTTATTTAAATGAAAATAACCTTTTTCACCTTCATTTAACAAGAAATGTAATCCAGATAATCTGTATTCAATTTCTGCTGTATCCGGATAAAACTCTTCAGCTTGTAATAGATTATTAATAGCTACATTATATTCACCAAGATTTATAAGTATGTCACAACGTGTAATCCAAGTTTCTAGCTCATAGTTTCCAAGCTCTAAAGATTTTCTGTAACCACGCTCTGCTTCTTCATAAAATTTTAGACGGTTGTTTATTTTAGCATAACGCTTCCAGTAAAGAACATTGTCTTCGTCTATATCTATAGCTTTATTTATAAAATAAAGTGCTTTTTGATAGTCTAACTTTTTAAGATATTGGTCTGTTAAAGCAATCCAGCCTTTGTCTAATAACGGATCTTCATGTACACATTTAGTAAAATGTTGCAAGGCAAGATCATCTGCGCCTAGTTTTTCAAAACATCTACCAATTCTAAGATATGCAAATGCAGTTGGGTCATCTAGCTCTAAAGTAATTCTGTAGTTTTCTATAGCTTCATTATAACGCTTAAGTTTTTCTAAAACTTTACCTTTTTCAAGATAAGCGCCTATAAAAGTATCGTCACTAATTATAGCAAAATCATAAGCAGTTAATGCCTTTTCATAATCCTTATCATCAAAATACTGTTTTCCTAACTGGTGCCACGCAACCTCACAATATGGGTTGGTGTTTAGGTACATACTTAGATAGTCGATTGCTTCTTTACGTTGATTTAAAAAATCGAAACAATACACAATATTATATAACGATGCATAATCTTCTTCATCTTGCTCAAGACACTTCATAAAGCTAAACTTGGCATTTTCATAATCTTCCATAAAGAGATGTTCCATGCCTATTAAAGAATATACATCGGCTTCATCTAAAGTTAGCTCTAATGCTGTTTCCAGCATTTCTATAGCTTTTTTATGATTGTCTTGTTTGCTGAAGATATTAGCTTTCTGAATGAAAATCTCTTCGTTTGTAGGTTCTAAAAGGTACAACTCGCTCAAAATTTCATTGGCGCGATCTAACTTATTTTCAAAAACTAAAACTTCAACTTTATGAAGCTTAAGATTTATTGATGATGGGTGCTGGCTAAGCCCTAACTTAATAGCACGCTTAGCTAGGCCAATTTTACCCATTTCCAGGTAGTGGCTTATAATGTTCTCAAATTCATCTGCATCAAAGAATAAGACATCATTGGTCTTAAGCATTGATTCAAATTTATCGAGCGAGAAATTATGGTCTTCATTATGGCTTAATTGCATAGCGTTCAGATTTGCATTCCTACTTAAATAAAGTTATAAATCTATCTTACGGGCACTTGCTGATTTGCGTATTGTTTTCAACAAAGTAATTAACAAGATTTATTATTAGACTTTACACTATTTAGAATGTCAATAATAATGCCACAGCCTTTCTTGATTTCTTCTTCTGAAATTGTAAGTGGCGGAGATATTCTAAGTGCCTTATTTTCAAATAGTAACCAAAACAAAATAAGTCCTTTTTCCTGACACGCCAAGATGACTTCTGAAGCTATTTCAGCAGATGGTAATATTGGTGCTAACATTAATCCAGAGCCTCTTATTTCTGAAATTAATGGGTGTTTTAATAGCTTTCTGAAGAGTTTTTCCTTCTTTAAAGCTTCTTGCATAAGGTTTGTTTCTGTAATTTCCTGCAAGGTTGCAAGTGCAGAAGCCGCAATAACAGGATTACCACCAAATGTTGTAATATGACCTAATTTAGGGTTGTCACTTAGTAAATCCATTAATGAGTTTGATGCGGTAAATGCCCCAATAGGTAGGCCGCCACCCATACCTTTTCCCATTACTACAATATCTGGTACGACATTAAAATTCTGAAAGCCAAAAAGAGTTCCGGTACGACCAAATCCTGGTTGAATTTCATCTAGAATTAAAAGTGCGCCAACTGTTTTACAGCGATCTTTTACTTTTTTTAAATAATCGTTTTTCGGAAGAATAAATCCAGCACCGCCTTGTATGGTCTCTAATATAACACACGCCGTTTTATCACTAATTTTTGAAAGATGTTCCTCGTTATTAAATTCAATAAAATTCACATCTTCAATTAAAGGTTTAAATGGAGCAGTGCGCTCTTCAATATCCATTAAACTTAAAGAACCCATTGTATTACCATGGTATGCTTTATGTGCAGCGATAATTTCTGTTCTTCCTGTAGCTCTTCTAGCTAGTTTTAATGCGCCCTCAATAGCTTCTGTGCCTGAGTTTACCAAGTAAGTTTTATTTAATGATTTTGGTAAGTTTTTAGCCAGGAGTTTAGATAGTTTTACTGCAGGTTCTTGAGCATATTCCCCATAAACCATAACATGTAAATACTTTTCTAGTTGTGCTTTAATTGCATTAATAACTCGTGGATGCCTATGGCCTAAACTGCAGGCAGAAACTCCAGCAACAAAATCTAAATAGGCTTTATTGTTGGTGTCATAAATGTAAGATCCTTCTGCATAGCTAACTTCTAATGCTAAAGGATGCGGAGTGGTTTGTGCTTGGTAAGTAATGAAATCATCTTTCATAGCTTATAATAATGGTTATGCAAAATTGGCAGAAATGCTAATTGTCTTCCTTAGTTAAGCCTTGCGGGTCTAGTAAGGGCTTTGCATTTGGAGTTATTGTTTGCTTAGGATTTTTTAATAAATCCTTTTTAAGTTTTGGAGCTGTAATGATGCTGTCTTGAGCTTTGTTCTGTAATGTCTCTGGCTTTAGTCTGGAGTTTTCATTTAATAGAAGCTCATCATCTTCATCCCGTTCTTCAAAGAATGCTTTTTCTTCTGTAGGCAAAGGGATACCTTTTATTTTAACAAGTTCTAAAGGTGCTTCGCCTTTAAATAAATCTTCTTTTGTAATTAATTGTTCTGTACCTCGCCAATTAAAACCGGTCAATTTTTTTTCTACATCTGGTTTATTTAGGTCTGGATTAATGGTGCCATCTATCTGTTTATAGTAATACACATCAACAATTTCTCTGTTTTCCATAAGTATGGAGATTGATGATGCCAATGTGTTATTTAAACCGATTAGCTCTTTTTGCTCGTTTCTTAAATAATAGATGGTTTCTGTATTCTTGAGTACATCAACTTGGTATAAATCGTTATCATCATTAAACAACCCAATAAGTTCTTTACCTTTTACTTGGTTGTAACCTTCAATAGAATCTTTCTGAATCATAAACGCATTATTAAAAACCTTTAAGGTGTCTAGCGTTTCTGTCTTAGGATTATTAAGTAGGTGTATAGTGTCTCCGGTAAGTTGACTATTGCTTGACCAGAGTACAGGATTTCCAAGCATTTTTGTGAGACCTGTCTTTTGTTGTATATGGACACTGTCACACTTTCCACTCATATTGCTTTTAAAAAGCCGTGTATCATAAAAGCCTCTTATAACTCTGTTTTCTGGCTTTCCAGTAATCATAAGCGTATCGCTATGTATATATACAGAATCTTTGTCCTGTACAGTTATAGCTAATGCTCTTTTTGTTATAAATACAGAATCTTTATCTCTAAAAACTTCTGCATAATGTCCCTTTATAATGCTTTGGTTAGCGGTATCTGTAACTTTAATGTTATTAGTGGCAGATGCAAAATTCTTTGCGCGATCAAAAAACAAGCTGTCGCCTTCTAATTTCCGATTATCATAATCTATCTGAGAATTTTTAACAAAATATCCAGTATCGCCTCTTGTGTCATAAAAACCACGTTCACAGTAAACTGTACTTGTTTCGCTTTCGATAGTAGATTCACCGTACAAGTATGCGTGACCAGACTTTGTATAAAAATCTAACTGCTCACTATTAATAACGTATTCTGGATTGTTTACCACAACATCCCTTTTAAAAGAATATTTGTCAAGCTCCATATAATAGCGCCCAATTTTACTGGTAATGGTACTTGCAGTATCTCTAACGGTACCACCACTTCTGTAAAAAGCTTGCTGTTTTGTACGGTCAAAAAACAAAGAATCTGTGGTTAAAGTTTGTGATGGTGTGGAAAGCCTAACACCAGTACTTGCAAAAGCAAACTTGGTATTGCCATTATACTCGGCATAGGTACTATTCATATTAACCGTGTCGCCTTGTTTGATCCTTACATTTCCATAAGCTTTAAAGAAATTGTCTTCTTTATAAAACACTGCTTGGTCACACCAAACATCTATACCTTCGTGTAAGAAATGAACTTGTTCTTTTACTTTTGATAAAATTAATGCGCCAGGATATTTAACTTCATCAATTAATGTTCTGTTTGCAGTATAATCTATCTTACTGTCTTTTATAGTGTCTTGTTCTTGCCCATACGTGTATTGCAAGGTTAACAGTGCTATGAGAAGTATATATTTAAGCGTTTTCAACTAAAAGTAAATTTTGTGTAAAAGTAACGAAAAAGACACTGTAACATTGCCTATTGTGTATTTTGATATAAATACGAATTACAAGCTATTGAGTTACAAAATAAAAAAAGCCCTCAATCCTAAAATTGAAGGCTTTTCTAGAGTCAATGAAAGTTGATTATTTTTTCTTAATAGCTTCAACTTCGGCTTTAAGTTTTTCTATTTCCTTTTGTTGTGCTATAATATGCAAGTATAATTCTTCTATCTTCTCTAAGCTTTGTACAGCAAGTTCAGATAAATTAATGGTCATATTATTGTCTTTAACTTCTTTATAAGATGTCACACCAGGTAGATGGTTGTTTTCTTTTACAAACTCTTCTACAGTCTTTAAAGATGTAAAGTTGTAATCTTCTTTTATAGTAGAAGTACCTTTATAATAATTTTGAAATACATAATCCGGATACGTTTGTGTAGCAGAGATAAAGGTATCTGCTTTTACATTACCGCCAGTTGCATCTATACGTTCTGTAGGCGTTTCTACACCAAATCCAAATAGATTGGCATCCAAATCTCCATAAATACTATTTCCTATATTTAATTGGTTACTTATAATAGCACCTGTGCCATTTGTTCCGGCACCTATAAAGATATTGTTACTTCCTTCAGTTACATTTCCACCAGCAAATCTTCCTAAGGCAACATTATTAACACCTGTTGTATTTGAAAACATTGCAGCATATCCAACTCCAGTATTATTATTAGAGTTTATAGAGTTTAAAGCAAAACTACCAACGGCAATATTAAAAGACCCGCTTGTACTTTCACTATATGCAGCAAAACCTACTGCTGTATTTAGGTCTCCAGTACCGTGATTTTGCATGGCAAAGGAACCTAGTGCAGCGTTGCTGCTTCCTTCGCTTTCTTTCATACTGTCTACGCCTATTGATGTATTATCATTACCTGCAGTGCCATTTTCCATAGATCCTGCACCTACTGCAGTATTTCTTGCGCCACCTATATTAAGTCTTAATACTCCTTGACCTAGTCCTGTGTTAAAATCACCCGAAGTTTTTTCTGCCATAACAGCTGTACCAACACCAACATTACCAATAGCACCTGTAATTTGACCCAATGCACCACCTTGTCCTATAGCAACATTGTCGCCAGCTGTAGTAGCACTACCGAGAGCAAATTCACCAAAGGCTAAATTGTTACCGCCATCTGTTAAGTTTAACATAGCCTCATTTCCTATAGCGTAGTTTGTGAAACTTGATGCGGTAGCAACTGCTAGAGCATTTATACCAATACCTATTTGTCTTGAACCTTGGGCTTCTCGCATTGCCTCATATCCAAGTGCTAAGTTACCAAAGCCATCACTATTACCTCTAAGTGCTCTTACTCCAAAACCAGTATTTTCACTTCCAGTAGTATTTGATTCTAATGCTGTAAAACCTGCTGCTGTGTTCGCATTACCTGTTGTATTAGCGGCTTGAGTCCTTCTTCCTAAAGCTACATTTTCATTTCCTTCGGTATTATCTACAAGAGCTTCTACACCAACAGCTACATTTGAGTTTCCAGAGCTTGTGTTTCGCAATGCAGCTGCGCCAACAGCAGTGTTATCTATAGAGCTGGTAGATAACGCTAATGCGTCTATGCCAATAGCAACATTTGCATTACCATCTATATTTGCGTTTAGGGTGTTACCACCAATAGCAACGTTATCGTTTCCAGTTGTATTACTCCTTAAGGAGTTATTTCCCAATGCGACATTAGAATTTCCTTCGGTATTAGCAGCCATTGCTTCAGTACCTATACCCACATTATCTTCACCTGTGGTATTTCCAACTAGTGCTATAAGACCGATACCAACATTGCGCTCACCTGAGGTATTATTTTCTAATGCGCTTCCTCCAATTCCAACGTTAAACTGTCCTGTTGTTGTCAATCTAAGTGTATTAGGACCAACGCCGACATTACCATTTGCTTCAGTTGCTGTAGAAAGTGATTGATTACCAACAGCCACATTATCATTTCCTATAGTATTAGAGCCTAAAGTGTTTCCACCAATAGCAACATTATTAAAACCTTCTGTATTATTGCTCAGAGCAACAACACCTAAGGCTACATTGTCACCGCCAGTTGTGTTGCTTGTCATAGCGTTATTTCCTAAAGCTATGTTATTTTGTCCTGTGGTATTTTGAGACAATGCCACTTGCCCTAATCCAATATTTTGATTTCCAGATGTGTTTGCTGAAAGCACATTGTCACCAATTGCAATATTAAATTGTCCTGTATTAACAGGTAAAGTCCCATTACCTATGGCTACATTAGACGTTCCTGTTGAGCCAGCACCTAATGCATTATTTCCTAATCCGATATTTTGATCCTCAAACCTTGCAACTTGTACGTTATTACGCTTTAAGATAAGGTCTTGATCATTTGTTGAGCCTAGAAAGTCTATAGCTTCATCAATAGTATTACCTTGTAGTGTCCAGTCTGAACTCATGCTATTGGAACTACCAGATACAGATGCATATTTTGCATAAGGGACACTAAGAAGTCTGCTAGAACCTACTAGAGTGTAGTTTGTGCCACCACTAGGATCTGTCTCTGTAGTTACAAAATGAGACGCATTGCCCCAATCTATTACGCTAAAATCTCCAGATACTACTGTCCCTTCACTAATGATGAGAGAGATTAAGCCAACGTCTGATGTAGTGACAGTGTGAGTTTCTTGATATACTAATGGTCCACTAGTAGATCCTTCATAAATACCAACTCTAATAGATACGTTTTGGTTGTCTATTGGAAGTCCATCTGTATCTCTAATGATAGACTGGTAGCTGAAACCTTCATTATTTTGCGCTATTGCAAATGAAGAAGTAAGCATAATAGCTACTAGAGCTAATGCTGAAAAAATGTAGTTAATTTTCATAATAATAAATTTATCGTTTAACGATTCTTGTTATTTTTATGGGGCTGTTGTTTTCTAAAAGTTGAAGAATGTAAATACCACTTGAGAGGTAATCCATTTGCAAGGTTGTACGTTCTGCTGTTATAGTGTTTGCAGAGATTTGTTTTCCTAAAGTATCGTATAGTTTATAAGACAGATTAGAGTCCCATTGCTTAATTTCCAAATGCACGCTATTGTTTGTTGGGTTAGGATAAATGGAAGTTTCCAAAGCTAAAGGGTTGTTTTCTTCTGTGCTTAAAACCTCTATAAATAAAGGTTGCTGCACACCTTGAACTTCTTGTGTGTTTGCAGAGGCATTTTCAAGGTAAAAAACTTGCCCAATACTAGCTGTCTGTAAAATGTCATTTTGTGGTGGCGAATTAATTGCAGCAGCATTAATTGAGGTTTGTGCAAAGAGCGGAATAGTAAGTAAGCTCAAGAACAATAACCACAGATAGGTTTTGATGTTGATTTTCATATATTATTGATTTAAAGTTCGTTAGTGAAGTTACTTAGGAACGCCTCGTCTTGAAATACCTAATATTAAGTATATTTTTAAGTGATTAAATGATTGATTTATAGTAAGTAACGGCAAGCTGAGGTTAGTGAGAGTAGCACTTGGCACTTTAAATAGTAAGATACAAGACATAAAAGGTTAAGATATAAACTTCATAACTAAAAGCTAAACTTGCAATGTTGCCTAAGCTTTGCTTATTTCTTATCTTCGCGAGACTGTAATAAAAGTAGATTTATTTTAAATATTAAAGCAATTTTTCAATGAAGCAAGCCACTATAAAGTATACAAAGACAGATGAAGCTCCAATGTTAGCTACACATTCGTTTTTACCTATTGTACAACGATTTACTAAAACATCTAACATTACTATCGATGTAGAAGACATCTCATTGGCAGGCAGAATTATTGCAACATTTTCAGACCGTCTTACAGAAGAGCAAAAGCAATACGATGCTTTGGCAGCACTTGGTGAACTTGCTAAGCAACCAGAAGCTAACATAATAAAGCTTCCTAACATTAGTGCATCTGTACCTCAACTAAACGCAGCAGTATTAGAGTTGCAGGCAAAAGGTTTTGATATTCCTACTTATCCGGAAGATGCAGAAACAGAAGAAGACAAAGCTTTAAGAGCAAAATTTGCAAAATGTTTAGGTAGTGCTGTAAACCCTGTGTTGCGTGAAGGTAATTCAGATAGACGTGCACCTAAGCCAGTTAAGCAATATGCTAAGAACAATCCACATAGAATGGGCGAGTGGTCTTCAGACTCAAAATCTCACGTTTCTACAATGGATCACGGTGACTTTAGGCACAATGAAAAATCTGTAACTATTAAAAATGCAGGATCTCTAAAAATTGAGCACGTTGGTAAGGATGGAGAAGTAACTACATTAAAAGACAAGGTTTCAGTTTTAGATGGCGAAGTTATAGATGCGTCTGTAATGGAAAAAACGGCATTAATTAACTTCTTGAAAGAGCAGGTTAAAGATGCTAAGGATAAAGGCATTTTGTTTTCATTGCATATGAAAGCAACAATGATGAAAGTAAGTGACCCAAAGATTTTTGGCCATGCAGTAAGAGTATTCTTTGCACCTGTATTCGAAAAATATGGAGAAACTTTTGACGAGTTAGGAGTAGATGTAAATAATGGTTTTGGAGATTTAATAGCTAAACTACCAGAATTACCAAACGCTAAGCGAGAAGAGATTGAAGCAGCTATTGAAGCTTGTTACAATGAACAACCAGATTTAGCAATGGTAAATAGTGATAAAGGAATTACAAATTTACACGTACCAAGTGATGTTATTATAGATGCTTCTATGCCAGCTATGATTCGTACTTCTGGACAAATGTGGAACAAAGAAGGCAACCAACAAGATACAAAGGCGGTAATTCCAGATAGTAGTTATGCCGGTATTTATCAAGAAACTATTGAATTTTGTAAGACACACGGTGCTTTTGACCCTACGACTATGGGAACTGTGCCAAATGTTGGACTTATGGCTCAAAAAGCAGAAGAATATGGTTCTCACGATAAAACATTCGAAATTGAGACTGAAGGTACTGTTCGAGTTGTAGATGCTCAAGGCAATACACTAACAGAGCACAATGTTTCTGAAGGTGATATTTGGAGAATGTGCCAAGTAAAAGATTTACCAATTCAAGATTGGGTAAAATTAGCCGTAAGAAGAGCAAAAGCTTCTCAAACACCAGCTATTTTCTGGTTAGATAAGACAAGAGCCCACGATGCAGAACTTATTACTAAGGTAAATACCTATTTAGCAGACTTAGATACAGATGGCTTAGACATACAAATTATGTCTCCTGTTGAAGCTACTAAATATACGTTAGCTAGAATGAGAGAAGGTAAGGATACCATCTCTGTAACAGGAAACGTATTACGTGATTATAATACAGATTTATTCCCAATTTTAGAATTAGGGACAAGTGCAAAAATGTTATCTATAGTACCATTAATGAATGGTGGTGGTTTATTTGAAACGGGTGCTGGTGGTAGTGCTCCTAAGCACGTACAGCAGTTTGTAGAAGAAGGTCACTTACGTTGGGATTCTTTAGGAGAGTTTTTAGCGCTTGCTGTATCTCTTGAGCATTTATCTGAATTTGCAGACAACCCTAAAGCTCAAATCTTGGCAGATACTTTAGATGAAGCAACAGTAAAGTTTTTAGAAAACAGAAAATCGCCGTCTCGTAAGGTTAATGAATTAGATAACCGAGGTAGTCATTTTTACTTAGCAATGTATTGGGCACAAGGATTAGCATCTCAAGATAAAGATGCAGATCTAAAAGATGAGTTTGCTAGTCTTGCAGAAACTATGCAAGCTAATGAAGATAAGATTATTAAAGAGTTAAATGCAGCTCAAGGTGCTCCTGTAAATATCGATGGATACTACTACCCAGATTATAACAAAGTGAGTAAAGCTATGAGACCAAGTGAAACACTTAATGCTATTTTAAACTAATTACTAGTTTATATTAATTTAAAAAGCTTCCTAAGATTATCTTAGGAAGCTTTTTTTATGTTTAAAAATAAAAGCCATTTCCCTAAAGCGAAATGCTAAAAGAAATGGCTTTTTAGAATTGTTTAAATTTGTGTAGCATCTCTTTCAATGCGTTACTGGTATCTGTTTTTAAACGAACCCGACACAGAAACAATTCTGCTAAATCTAAATTTATACATCTCTTATAAGACTATTATAAAAGCGAATCCTAAAGATTTAGAACGGTCATTATAGTAAAGTGAATTACAATTTAAATTATAAATTAACTCTTACTAATAGACCAAAGTAATGAACGTTTATTACTGTATTAAAGTATCTGTAACTCCTTGCGACGTTAGGTATTCTTTAATAACATTACTAATGTAATATAAAATTAAATAAATGACATTATAATATAACTATTTAGTTTTTAACTTGTTATAAACCTTTGTTATTAACATTTGTTGATATGTAGTCTTAGTTAATCTTTGTTAAGGTAACACCTGTCGGGATTGAGAATCCTGGCTGTATTTCTGGGCTTATACCTTCTATATAAATGCCGCCTTTGCCTCTAAGGCTCCAATCTGCTTTCGTGGCTAAAATACTGCCATTACTTTGGGTAAGATATTCTGTGATCTCTAATCTTCCGTTGCCAAGCTTTTCTTTTGCATAATCACTAAACTGAAAATGGAATGTTAGATCTGAAGGATGACCACTACCGTATATAGGTACATATGCACCGCTCCAAAAATTAGTGCTGTTTACAACATTGTCTAAGGTGTTAACAACCACAATGCCATCTTCTACATATTTGTATTTGCCGACAAGATAATCTTTATATATGTCACTAAAATGTACATATACCATTTCTATTTTTTCAAACACTAATGTTAAGGTACTGTTGCCATCTGTCCATTCCCAAGTGCCCACAAAAGGTTGGTAGGCGTTGGTTGTATCTTTGTAATAACATCCTGGTGTAAGCTCGATTGAGTAATCATTTTCTCGAGCTTCCATAGAGATAATGGGTTGCTGTGCATTGCAGTAAACACCAATTAGTAGAAAAAATATAAAAGTGATTCTCATTATTACTTTAAAAATTAAAAAAAAAAGCCTTTCAACTCTAAGAGAAGAAAGGCTTTTAATGTGTTTAGAGTGAAAACTACTCAGTAAAACGACGTTCTTTAATACGTGCTTTTTTACCAGTAAGGTTTCTAAGGTAGTATATACGTGCTCTACGTACTTTACCACGCTTGTTAACTTCTACTTTTTGTAAAGCAGGCATGTTAACTGGGAAGATACGCTCTACACCTACAGTACCACTCATCTTACGGATAGTAAATGTTTCTGTAAGACCTTTTCCTCTACGTTGTATTACTACACCGCGGAAAAACTGCGTACGAGATTTTTCACCTTCCTTAATTTCGTAATACACTGTTATAGTGTCTCCAGCTACAAATTCTGGAAATTCTTTTTTTGTAACGAATTCGTCTTGAACAAATTTGATTAACGAGTCCATAGTATATGGTTTTGTGTTTAGTTTGAAACAACATTCGCGATTCTCGCCAGAGGTTATTTTAAATCGAGGTGCAAAATTACTTATTTTTTTCTATTAACCAAGTGTTTTTTAATAGAATATGCAATTATTCCCAACCTACCCAAAATTGCTTAATAACTGCATTATCAGGAATTTGAGAGGCTTCAATTTTTGTGCTAGTGTCAAACTGTAGTTTGCTTGGTAACTGTTTCTTGTCTATTGTAACATAAGCGTTAATCTCATCTATAAAAATTACGGCAGAGCTCAACGTATTTTCAATTCTTGAAATTGGGTAAAATTCTTGTATGTCTTTAAAGGTGCTTTTTACAGTAAGACCTTTTTCAGTTTTGTAACGATCATCTATAATACGTATGTTAGCAATTGTGCTTGTGCTATCAAATTCTTCAGATGGTGCTAAGTGTAATAAGTAGGTACCACCTTTTTCATAAATATCTATTTCTGCGCCGCCATTTATAAATTCATCTCCAGTAATATTGTTCACAATGGAGTCTTGGCTGTAAATAGAATCTAATTGGCTTACTTTAATATCCTTGGTGAGCTTGCCAATATTTGTTGCTGTAATTAAAAAAGGGTCTTGTTCTTTTTCGCAAGATGTAAAGAAGATACAAAGTATTGCAATTGCTAAAAGGTTCTTCATGAGTATGTAGGATTTTAGTTTTAAAAACGTTTAATAGTCTTCGAAAGTAATGTACTTTACAGTAAGCTCAAAATTGATTAGTGTCTATTTAATAAATTTTATGAGCGATGGGTATAACGAACGGTTCCTTCCAGCTCTTAACTTTATTGCAGATCCTATAGCTAAACTACAATTTAGTAAATACAATAGGATAACAATGTAAAACAACATAGAGCTACCGGAATAATGCATAACTTTAAATAGAGTGGCCAGTATTATAATTCCAAATGTGATAAGTGACCATATAATTTGAAAATTTAATATAGTTGCACCCACTTTATGTAACCCTATAATTTTATTTTTTTTAGGCATCCAAAGTATTAATGGTAATATGATGTTGCCTAGCGGTAAGATAATAACTGATAAAACTGAAAGGTGTAGTGCTATATGATAGGTTTTGTCTTCCTCTTTACCGTAAACAGCAAGGTCTTCAATATTTAATTGTAATGCAGTACATATTAAATGTAGTGTTTTGCCGCGTGGTTCATTTTTATTGGTTTCTATACGCTGTATGGTTCTCAAGCTTACCTTAGCGGAATCTGCCAATTCTTCCTGAGAAAGTCCTTTTTGTTTTCTTGCGTCTTTAATTTTTTGACCTAGGTGACTCATGATATATGTTTTAAATTATGCATCAAAACTAATTGTGAACATATATAATCTCTTGCGTCTTGTGTGTGACATGTTTACGACATTTATGTCAAAAGTCTGTAAAACAAATATTTAGATATGGTTGTTATTTAATCATTTTACCTAAGATGCCTAGCACACCTCTAATTACTGTGGCACTGGTAAGCACTTTTATTATGGCTTTTTGAGTATCGCTAGTTGTATTTCTTGACCGTGTTTTTCTTCTGCTTGTTGCTTTTTTTGCTTCTTTTTCTAGCTCTTCGCGTTCTGCTTGGGCTTTAGATTTTGCTTCTTCTTCAGCAGCTTTAGCAATTTTTTCTTCCAACATTTCGTTGGCACTTTTTCGGTCTATCACTTCATTATACTTATCTGCTAGGTAAGATTCTTCATTAAGTGTTTTAATTTCTTTGTCTGTAAGTATATCCATTCGGCTCATAGGAGCTCGCATCATAGTAGCAGCTAAAGGTGTTGGTCTTCCTTTTTCATCTAATGCAGAGACTAAGGCTTCTCCTATTCCTAAAGATGTAAGAACATCTGCTGTATCATAAAACGGAGATATAGGATAGTTTTCTGCAGTTAGCTTAATGGCTTTTCTATCTTTTGCTGTAAATGCACGTAAGGCATGTTGCACCTTTAAACCTAATTGGCTTAAGACACCATCTGGAACATCTGTTGGGTTTTGAGTTACAAAATAAAGACCTACACCTTTAGAGCGAATTAACTTTACAATACTTTCAATTTGTGAGTGTAATGCTTTAGAAGCTTCTTTAAATATAAGATGTGCTTCATCTATAAAAATTATGAGTTCTGGTTTGCCGCTATCTCCTTGTTCTGGAAACGTTGAGTATATCTCGGCTAATAAACTTAACATAAATGTTGAAAACAACTTAGGCCTGTCTTGTATATCGGTTAGGCGAATAATATTTATATAACCTTTACCATTACTATCTGTACGTTTAAGGTCTTTAACTTCAAAAGAACGTTCACCAAAAAATATATCTGCGCCTTGTTGTTCAAGCTCTACTATCTTTCTGAGAATTGCGCCGGTAGATGCAGATGAAATCCTACCGTAATCCTTCTCCAATTCTTCCTTACCTTCATTTGTAGAGTATTGCAAAACTTTTTTAAAATCTTCAAGATCTAGTAAAGGCAGTTTATTGTCATCGCAATATTTAAAGATAACAGAGATAATACCACTTTGGGCATCACTGGCATCTAATATTCTAGAAAATAAAACAGGTCCAAACTCACTTACCGTAGCTCTTAACCTCACGCCATCTTGGTCGCTAAGGCTCAAAAGCTCAACAGGAAACTTACTGGCATTAAAAGGTAATCCTATTTTTTCATGACGTTCATCTATTTTCGGGTGGCCTTCACTTGCTGCTGCCAAGCCACTTAAGTCACCCTTCATATCCATAAGTAAAACAGGTACACCTTTATCACTTAGGTTTTCTGCCAGTACTTGTAAAGATTTAGTCTTACCAGTTCCAGTAGCACCAGCAATAAGACCGTGACGGTTCATCGTTTTAAGCGGAATTTTTACAAGGGCATTGGTAATAGTTTCGCCATCCAGCATAGCTGCGCCAAGATTAATACTATCACCTTTAAATGTATTGCCGTTATCTATAACCGCTTTAAACTCGTCTCTTTTAGTCATGGCTCTTTAAAATTAGACGATAAAAATAGGAATACATTTATGGGTTTACAATATTACTTTTATAATAATAAAGGTTAGAGACAATCCTTCTATTTCAAAAGGAATACCCTTATCTTTGCCAGCTATGACGAAAGAAGAGATATCTCAATTGGTTGAAGAAGGTAAGATGTTGCCACTTATGGAAGAATTTTACACCATACAAGGTGAAGGTTATCATAAGGGAACGGCTGCTTATTTTATAAGAATTGGTGGTTGCGATGTAGGTTGCCATTGGTGTGATGTAAAAGAGAGTTGGGATGCAGAGAAACATCCGCCAACCGCAACAGAGCGTATAGTTTCTGAAGCTGTAAAATACTCTAAGACTATTGTTGTTACTGGAGGCGAACCATTAACTTGGGATATGACACTGTTAACTCAGATGCTTAAAGCTGAAGGTGCTCAAACACATATTGAAACAAGTGGTGCATATACATTAACTGGTAAATGGGACTGGATATGCCTATCTCCTAAGAAGTTAAAGCTTCCTACTAAAGAGGTTTATGAAAAAGCTAATGAGCTTAAAGTTATTATCTTTAATAAACACGATTTAAAATTTGCAGAAGAACAAGCAGCAAAAGTAAATAAGGATTGTATTTTGTATTTGCAACCAGAGTGGAGTGTAAGAGACAAAGTAGTGCCTTTAATTGTTGACTTTGTGATGGCAAACCCACAATGGAAAGTAAGTTTGCAAACACATAAGTATTTGAATATTCCGTAATAACTTTAACTAACTAAATAATTAAAAAATGAAAACGTATTTTATTTCTGCACTTGTGTGTTTAATGTCTGTAATGTCTTGGGGTCAAGTAGAAGAAGGTTACGAAGACACCTTAAAAAAGATGTTTGAAGTATCTGGTACAGAAGCTGCTTATCAATCTACAATTAAACAAATGGTAGGTATGTATAAATCACAAAAATCAGATGTGCCTGCAGATGCTTGGGATTCTTTAGAAAAGGAATTTTTAGCAATGTCTTTAAATGATTTAACTAAAATGTTAGTGCCTGTATATAGTAAGCACTTAACAAAGAATGATTTAGAAGAGTTAATTGCATTTTATCAAACCGAAGTAGGTACTAAATTTGCAAATAGCACACCGGCAATTATGCAAGAATCTATGCAGGTAGGACAGCAATGGGGAATGGAGCTTGGAAAACGTTTCAATGAAAAAATGTCTGAGCAAGGTTACTAAACTACGTTTCAGTATAAATACAAAACCCCGAAACATTAGTTTCGGGGTTTTTGTTTGTAAGTAGGTTCTTAAATTTAGATAGACATAAATGGTATCTCTACATATGTATTATCCCAACCCATCATTAAATGAGTACCGTTTTCAACAGGCTTAAATGCCATAGAAAAAGATTCAATAGGCTTAGGAGAAGTTCTTACAGGTACATTAATTCTAACTACATCCATTTCTTCCTTGTAATCATAAGCACCCCAAACATTATTTGCTTTGTTTAAGATAACCGTCCATTCCTTCTCATTAGGAATAGTATATAATGTATATGTACCAGCACTTACTTTTTTTCCTCCTACAGTCATATCTCTATAAAAGGTAACTTCAGATGCTTCATTTGCACCCGTACGCCAAACTTTACCATATGGTACAAGATTTCCGAAAATCTCACGATCTTTCATTTGTGGTCTACTATACATAACTCTTGCAATGGGCTCTTTCTTTTCATTTCTAAAAAGGGTTACATCTAAAGGACTAACATCCATTTTAGAAAAGTTAACCTTGTCTGAGTCTTTTGTCATTTTGTCTTGTGCAGTAGCTACAGATGTTGCAAATACAATTGCAACAAGCATCATAATATGTTTCATTGGTTTTAGTTTTTAATTAATTTTTGACTTTGTCTTAAAGATACAGCAAGACTTACACCAAAACAGTTAATACATTGTTTAACTTCTGTTAAATCCTTAATACTACAAGTTGTAAGTTGAAAGCTATTATTAGTAAGTTTAGAATTTAAAAATGTTACTAATAATTGATATTTAGTTTTAAATTATCACCATAATAGAGCATAGTGTTTACATAATGTAATCTTATATTCATATTTGTGTATATAAAGAAAACAAAACAAACTAAATTATAGTATTATGTGTGGAATAGTATGCGCATTCGATTTAAAAGAAAAGTCTGAAGTTTTAAGACCTCAAGTGTTAGAAATGGCAAAAGCTATACGTCATCGTGGTCCAGATTGGAGCGGTATTTATAGCGATGATAAGGTTATAATGGCTCACGAAAGATTGGCTATTGTAGATCCAGCATCTGGTAAACAACCGTTATTGAGTGATGATCGTAAACTTATATTAGCTGCGAATGGAGAGATTTACAACCATAGGGAATTACGTAAGCAGTTTGAAGGAAAGTATGATTTTAAAACTGAAAGTGACTGCGAGGTTATTTTAGCTTTATATAAGGAAAAAGGAGTTGACTTTATAGACGATATGAATGGCATTTTTGGTTTTGCTATTTATGATGCGGAAAAGGATGAATATTTCGTGGCTAGAGACCATATGGGAATTATTCCATTATATATTGGTTGGGATCAAAACGGAACATTTTACGTAGCTTCAGAATTAAAGGCGTTAGAAGGTGTTTGTTCTAAAATTCAATTATTTCCTCCAGGACATTATATGTCTAGTAAAGACGGAAAATTTGTAAAATGGTATAAAAGAGATTGGACAGAATTTGATGCTGTAAAAGATAATGAAACTAGCATTGCTAAAATTAAAGAGGCGCTGGAAGCTGCTGTACAAAGACAGTTAATGAGTGATGTGCCATATGGTGTATTGCTTTCTGGCGGATTAGACTCCTCTGTAACATCTGCAATAGCAAAAAAATATGCTCAAAAAAGAGTAGAAAGTGATGGTAAAAAAGATGCTTGGTGGCCACAACTGCATAGTTTTTCTGTAGGTTTAGAGGGTTCTCCAGACTTAGCTGCTGCACGCAAAGTTGCAGACCATATAGATACAGTACATCACGAAATTAAATTCACAATCCAAGAAGGTTTAGATGCAATAAGAGATGTTATTTACAATCTCGAAACATATGACATAACAACAATACGTGCAAGTACGCCAATGTATTTAATGGCACGTGTCATTAAGTCTATGGGGATAAAAATGGTGCTGTCTGGTGAAGGTGCAGATGAGTTGTTTGGTGGCTATTTATACTTTCACAAGGCTCCAAATGCTCAAGAGTTTCACGAAGAAACTGTTCGTAAATTAAGTAAACTACACATGTATGATTGCTTGCGTGCTAATAAGAGTTTAGCGGCTTGGGGAATTGAAGGTCGTGTACCATTTTTAGATAAAGAGTTTATGGATGTTGCAATGAGTATAAACCCACAAGATAAAATGATTAATGGTGAGCGTATGGAAAAGTGGGTAGTACGTAAAGCGTTTGAAGATATGATACCAGAAAGTGTGGCGTGGAGACAAAAAGAGCAGTTTAGTGATGGTGTTGGTTACAGTTGGATAGATACTTTAAAAGAAATGGTAAACGATTTAATAACAGATGAACAAATGGCAAATGCACATTTTAGATTCCCTATACAAACGCCTCAAAACAAAGAGGAGTTTTATTACCGTAGTATTTTTGAAGAGCATTTCCCTAGTGACGCTGCGGCACTTTGTGTTCCTCAGGAGCCAAGTGTGGCGTGTAGTACTAAAATTGCTTTAGAGTGGGATGAAGCATTTAAAGATATGAATGATCCTAGTGGTAGAGCTGTTGCCAAAGTTCATGATGATGCTTACCAAGAAAAAGAAGCTGTAGCAGTATAAAGATTAAATTTAGTTATGTTTTGTTTTCAAGGGCTCTGAAATTCCAATTCAGAGCCTTTGTTGTTTATTTTTTTATAAACTGAATACTTTGTCGTCCTGTATTATGTTGTATGCTCAAAAAGTAAAGGCCAGCAGCGTGATTAAAATTAAAACTGTAGTCTTTTACGCCTTTACTAACAAGAGATTCTCTGGTAAGCTTTTCTACACGTCTTCCTTGGTGGTCATAAAGTTCTATTATGGCATTGTCGGTTTCAGGATATTCAATTGAGAAATTTAATTTATCTGTTATAGGCATAGGTGATATAACCACTTTTAAGTCCTTACGGGACTCTAAATTGTTATTTGGGATAGAAAGAGTTTCAGTTAATTTTAAAATAGTAGCACCAGAGCAATATGCAGTATTACCAACAAAAAAAATACGGTTTGCGTTTGTACCAAATCCTAAATCTGTCCACGTGTCTCCACCATCATTTGTTTCATAAAGGTTACCAATATGGCCACCAACCCAACCTCTTTGAGGTGTTTCAAATCCAAGTGCTTGTATTGGTCTAATAGGGCAATCTTTGCTTTCCCAAGTTGCACCAGCATCAAAACTCTTAATTACTTTACCTTGTTGCATAGGTACAGACTCTATAGATCCAAATAATACATTAGGATTATCATTAACAAGCTGTAATTTCCAAACATATTCTCCTGCAATGTTAGAGTTGTAAATTTGTGTCCAAGTTAAACCGCCATCTGTAGTTTTAAGAATAACGCCACCACTATCATTTTTTCCAGCTGCATAACCAACCAATTCATTTAGAAAAAGCATTTCTACCAAAGCATTGGCAAGTGTGCTTAGATCTGTATAAGACCAAGTATCTCCAGTATCTGTAGTTTTTAAAATAAAAGCAGGTTCATTGTAAGCTCCACAACCATACATTGTAGTTTCAGATGCTTGTGAAAGCCCGCAAATTGCTGTCGGATTGTTAGGAAAAGTAATTGGAGACCAAGTAATACCACCATCTGTTGTTTTAAAATGCAACCCGCTAAGTGACGTGACAATACCAATATTTTCATTAAAAAATTCAATATTTCTGTAGTAAACATTTGCAGAAATATCGGCTTCATTTAAAACTTCAGTCCAATTTTCACCACCGTCGATGGTTTTAAAAACATTACCGTTAGCGCCATTAGCTATCCATCCTAATTCTGAATTTATGAAAAAAACATCATCAAAACGAGTTCCATTTGCGTTTACGGGAGCATTGTCTAAACTAGACCAAGAGCTTTGTGCGAGTAATGAAGAAGTGAAGATGCTAAATATGAGTAAGATATGGTATTTCATAGGTGCTATTTTTTAGTAAAAGTATTAAAAAATAGACTGTAAAAGCTCCTGAATGTAATGCTTAAAATTACTCACAAATTGTTGATAACTTAAGGGCTTCAATCTTGTATGACACCGCGATAAAAGAGGTGTTTTGTTATATTTGTCTGTTAGTGAAATTTCGAGAAAAATAAGACCAATTTTAATATGAGCGAAGAATCAAAGAAACAGTATTCAGCAGATAGTATTCAGGCCTTAGAAGGAATGGAGCATGTGCGTATGCGCCCATCTATGTATATTGGAGATGTTGGTATACGTGGTTTGCACCATTTGGTATATGAGGTAGTAGATAATAGTATTGATGAGGCAATGGGAGGTTATTGTGACACTATAGATGTCATAATAAACGAAGATAACTCTATTACGACTAAAGATAACGGCCGTGGTATTCCTATCGGAATTCACAAAAAAGAAGGCGTATCTGCACTTGAGGTTGTAATGACTAAGATTGGTGCTGGTGGTAAGTTTGATAAAGATTCTTATAAAGTTTCTGGAGGTCTTCACGGTGTTGGTGTATCTTGTGTTAACGCATTATCAGACCATTTAAAAGCTTCTGTACATAAAGACGGTAAAATTTGGGAGCAAGAATATGAGCGTGGTAAGCCATTGTATCCTGTAAAAGCTGTAGGTGATACAGATTTTTCTGGAACAGTTGTTACGTTTCACCCAGACAACCAAATCTTTCAGCAAACTATAGAATATAATTACGAAACGCTTGCAAGTAGAATGCGTGAGTTAGCTTTCCTTAATAAAGGACTAACAATTACATTAACAGATAAGCGCCAAACAGATGATAAAGGAGAGTTTATTTCAGAACGTTTCTTCTCAGAAGAAGGGTTGTCTGAGTTCGTACGTTTCTTAGATGGTAATAGAGATCCTATTATTAAGGATGTTATTTCTATGGAAGGTGAAAAGAATGGTGTGCCTGTTGAGGTGGCTATGATTTATAACTCATCTTACGCAGAGAATTTACACTCTTACGTAAACAATATTAATACACACGAAGGAGGAACACACTTAGCAGGTTTTAGAAGAGGTTTAACATCATCTCTTAAGAAGTTTGCAGATGCTTCTGGAATGTTAGATAAACTAAAGTTTGACATTGCTGGAGACGATTTCCGTGAAGGATTAACTGCAATTATATCTGTAAAAGTATCTGAGCCTCAATTTGAAGGGCAAACCAAAACAAAATTAGGTAACCGTGAAGTAACATCTGCGGTATCTCAAGCAGTATCAGAAATGATTGAGATTCATATGGAGGAAAATCCTAATGATGCTAAAACAATTATAGAAAAAGTTATCCTTGCCGCACAAGCAAGACACGCAGCAAAGAAAGCACGTGAAATGGTGCAGCGAAAAACCGTAATGAGTATTGGCGGTTTACCTGGAAAGCTATCAGATTGTTCTAATCAAGATCCAGCAGAATGTGAAGTATTTCTTGTCGAGGGTGACTCTGCAGGTGGTACAGCAAAGCAAGGTCGAGACAGAGCATTTCAAGCTATATTGCCATTAAGAGGTAAAATTCTTAATGTTGAAAAAGCAATGTCTCATAAAGTGTTTGAAAACGAAGAGATTAAAAACATCTTTACAGCTTTAGGAGTAACAATAGGAACAGAAGAAGACAGTAAAGCATTAAACTTATCTAAATTACGCTATCACAAAATAGTTATTATGTGTGATGCCGATGTAGATGGTAGTCACATTGCAACTCTTATCTTAACGTTCTTCTTTAGGTATATGAAAGAACTTATTGAAGCTGGTCATATTTATATTGCAACACCACCACTTTACTTAATAAAGAAAGGCCAGAAAAAACGCTATGCTTGGAACGAAGATGAACGTGAAGCAATTGCCAATGAGTTTAAAGGCAGTGTAAGCGTGCAACGTTATAAGGGTCTTGGTGAGATGAATGCAGAACAGCTTTGGGACACAACAATGAACCCAGAGTTTAGAACATTACGACAAGTAGCTATAGATAATGGAGTAGAGGCAGATCGTATATTCTCTATGTTAATGGGAGATGATGTACCGCCTAGACGTGAGTTTATCGAGAAAAACGCAAAATATGCAAATATTGATGTCTAATTTTTAGACACCCTAATAAACTGACGCTTAAAAAATTAGTCTTTTTTAAGCGTCTTTTTTTATACATTTATGTGAAATTGTATAATTACTTATTAATAAATTCGTTTTAACAAAAAACATCTCTTATGAAACAGATACTATTTACACTCGTATTTCTAACTACAATAACAACTGTAAGTGCACAGCAAAATTTAGATGAGTTGCTGGCATCTGGAGTTGAGGATGCGCAAACGTTTACACAACAATATATTACACCTGGCGCCGAAGGTTTATTGTGGAATACCACAAGTGGCTGGATGCAAGGTGCAAAAGTGAAGAAAGTTTTGGGGTTTGAATTTTCTGTAATGGGAAGCGCAACATTAATAAAAGATGAACAAAAGTCTTTTACATTTAATAATAGTGATTATAATAATTTAGAATTACAGAATGGAAACGCTTCGCAAGAAGTAGCAACTGCTTTTGGAGAAAATAATCCAGATGTTTTAGTGGTTACCACTGTAGAAAATGAATTTGGTTTTGAAGAAGAAGTAGAAATTGTGTTACCACAAGGTTTGGGTTCAGAGAATATTAGCTTTCTGCCAACAGCATTCCTACAAGCTAGGTTGGGTGTTTTTAAAGCAACAGAAGTTAAGGTGCGCTATTTTCCAAAGATAGAGTATGAGGACATTAAAACAGGACTTGTAGGTATAGCAGTGCAACACGAGATAAGTCAGTGGTTTCCTGGTAGTGATGTACTACCAATACGTGTTTCTGCTTTAGTCTCTTATACCAACACATCTGGAGAATATGACTTTACAGATGAAGGTGTTATTGAAGGTGAAAATCAACGTTTTGAGCTTACACAGAATAGCTACACGGTCGAGGCACAAGTATCTACTAAATTGCCAATCATTAATTTTTATGGTGGTTTAGGATATGTAACAGGAACTTCTGAGTTTGATATATTAGGAACTTATAGGTTTAGAGATGCAACACCAATATTTGGAGGCGAAGAGTCTATAACAGATCCATTTAGTATTGAGAATGATATCTCTGGAGTACGCGCAACCTTAGGGTTAAAACTTAATTTAGGCTTCTTTGGGTTGCACGCAGATTATAATATAGCAGATTACAATACAGTTTCAGCTGGTGTGCATTTTGGCATTTAACAATTACTTAACATTGAAGTTTAGTTTAGATAATATAAAAGAGTGATTATTTATAAAAAGAACTTTATAAATAATTGAATAACAAAATGTTATTATATTTAATTAGATATAACACATAACGTTCCCTTATAGTTTTCTTAACTTATTTCATCCCAAAAAATGAGTTTTCATAGAGTATTTTTGCGCCTCAAACCAAAACTATAACTCACAATGAAAAAACTCTCATTATTTTTTCTTTTTTGTTTAACTGCATTAAGCTTTTCTTTTGCCCAAACTACGGTAACTGGAAAAATTTATGATGGTGATAGCAATGCTCCTTTATTAGGTGCAAACATTATGGACGTATCTTCTGGAAATGGTACAATAACAGATTTCGATGGAAACTTTTCATTATCAGTTGGTTCAACTTCTGGAGAATTAAAAATTTCTTACGTAGGATACATTACTAAAACTGTTGCTTACAACGTATCTGAAGGTAAAACATCTATTGGTTCTGTAACATTGGCTCCAGATGAGGCAACACTATCAGAAGTAGTAATCACAACTTCTGGTGTTGTAGATTTAGCTAAGGACAGAAAAACTCCTGTTGCTGTTTCTACTATTAGAGCTAGTGAAATAAGACAAAAATTAGGATCTCAAGAATTTGTTGAGATTTTAAACACAACACCATCTATCTATGCAACTAAGCAAGGTGGTGGTTATGGTGACTCAAGAGTTAATATCCGTGGTTTTGATACTCAAAACTCTGCGGTATTAATTAATGGTGTGCCAATTAATGATATGGAAAACGGTATTGTATACTGGAGTAACTGGGCAGGTCTGTCTGATGTTGCATCAGCTATTCAAGTACAAAGAGGTTTAGGATCTTCTAAACTAGCTGTTTCTTCTGTAGGTGGTACAATAAACGTTGTAACTCGTAGTGCAGATAGATCAGAAGGTGGATTTGTATCTACATCTGTAGGTAATAATGATTACATCAAAACATTAGCTTCTTACTCAACAGGTTTAAGTGAGTCTGGATGGTCTGGATCTTTCTTATTTAGCAGAACAGCTGGAGATGGTTACATAGACGGAACAAAGTTTGAAGGTTTTAACTACTTCGCATCTGTAGGTTACCAACCAAATGAAAATCACGGTTTAGAGTTTACAGTAACTGGTGCGCCACAATGGCACCACCAACGTTCTAGAGCGAGCTCAATCGATGCTTACATACAATATGGTGGTGGCGAAGAGCCAAGAATTAAGTACAATGAAGATTGGGGCTTTAGAAATGGTGAAGAATACTCTTTTAGAAGAAACTTTTACCACAAGCCTATCTTAAGCTTAAACTGGGATTGGACAATTAGTGACGCTACTAAACTTACTACAACTGCTTACGCATCATTTGGTCGTGGTGGTGGTACTGGTGAGATTGGTGAAATTAATGGAAGAAGACAATTTGCTTTACCTAGAACAGACAATGGTTTAATTAGAGTAGATGATATTGTTGCATACAACAGTGGTCAATTAGTTCCAGATTTTAGCGCTCAGCCTAGAGCTCAAGTTAATGGTCTTTACTTAAATAATAGTGACCTTAACGATAATGAAAACAATACTAACGGTATTACAAGACGTGCATCTATCAACTCTCACAACTGGTATGGCGTATTAGCAAATCTTAACAACAAGTTATCAGATGAGTTAACTTTAGATTTCGGTATAGATTTAAGACAATACAAAGGATTTCACTACAGAAGAGTTAACGATCTTTTAGGTGGTGATGCTTACCAACAAACAGATAATAGAAACAATCCTGTTGATGATGCAGCATTATCTAACATCTTCTTTGAAACGTATGATGCAGACCAACCTTGGTGGGTTTTCGCAGATATAGATGATGAAGAGAAAATAGACTACTATAATACAGGTCTTGTAAACTGGGCAGGTGCTTTTGGACAGTTAGAATATACTAAAGATAATATCTCTGCATTTGTTCAAGGTGCAGTTTCTAACCAAGGCTTTGCTAGAGAAGAGTTTTTTGGAACTACACCAGCAGAAAAAACTGACTACGAAAACATCTTAGGAGGTAACATTAAAGGTGGTATTAACTGGAACATTAATGATAATCACAATGTATTTGGTAACGCTGGTTACTATTCTAAGCAGCCATTATTTGATGCAGTTTACATTAACTTCTCAAACCAACTTAACCCAGACTTAGTAAATGAGCAAGTTGTAGGTTTTGAGCTTGGTTACGGTTACAGAAGCAGAAACTTTAGAGCAAACGTAAACCTTTACCGTACGAGTTGGGCAGACCGTTTTGAGTCTGTATCTGCAACGTTTAATGAAGATACTCCAGACGAAATTAGAGGTACAGCAAACATCTTAGGTATTACTCAAGTTCACATGGGTATTGAGGCAGATGCACGTTACAGAATTAATGAGTTTATTGGTGTTAACGGTATGATCTCTATTGGAGACTGGCAATATAAAGACGATGTAGTTGCTACATATTTTGATAACAACCAAGAACCAGTTGTTATCGATGGTGAGTCTCAATCAGTATTATTACCATTAGATGGTGTGAAAGTTGGAGATGCTGCACAATTTACAGCTAGTTTAGGTGCAGATGTAAAGCTTTACAAGTCATTACAAGTAGATGCTAACTACCGTTTTGCAGATAATTTATATGCAGCTTTCGATGCTTCAGATGTTAGCGAAGATGGTGCTCTTAAATTACCTTCTTACGGTCTTTTAGATGCTGGTATGTCATTCTCAATCCCTTCATTCTTAGGTGAAAAAATGACGTTCCGTTTAAACATAAACAACGTATTAGATGAGGTTTATATCTCTGAGTCTGATACTAACAGATTTGCTCAAGAAGGTGATGCTACTTATGATGGTATTGCTACTTCTAACCGTGTTTATTTCGGTTTCGGAAGAACTTGGAATGCAAGTTTAAGATTTGATTTCTAAAAACAACATAATTTTTTGAAATAGCCTTAAAGCCGCTTCTTAATTGAAGCGGCTTTTTTTATATACCAATATTGGGTTTAATACTTTGGTTTATAGTAGATTTGGTGTACTCTAAATTATTTTATTGAAACGTTACTTCACTCTTATACTACTCTTAGTTGTAAACTGTAAACTATGTTCGCAATCCTCAAATGTAGATGAGGTTGTTACAGATTTTTTAATTATTTCCAGAGCCTATGTCACGCCAGGCGCAGAAGCCGCAATACATCAATCTTCTGCAGGATGGTTTAATAGCGCAAAACCACTAAGCAAATGGCAGTATAACGTATCACTACACGGCAACGTTTTATTTTTACCAGAGAGTAAAAAAACAGCACAGGTGAGTAATTCTCAATTTACCAACCTTTACTTACAAGATGGAACAGAGACAGCTACTATTCCTACTGCTTTAGGAGATGATAGTGCTATATTTTTTGAAGGTACTGTTTTCGATGAGGATTTTGAGTTTCAAGCGTTAGAAGGCATAAATGAAAACGAGTTCGTTTATGGATTTATTCAGGCTACTGTTGGTTTGCCCTATGGCACACAATTTTCTGTGCGCTATGCACCTAGTATAAATATTAATAATGTAGATTACTTAGTGTATGGTTTAGGTTTACAACATAACGTATCACAATATTTTAAATCACCTAAACAATTTCATTTAGCGTTACAAGCAACCTATTCTAATTTTAAGTTCGATATAAATTATGATCCAGTTGAAATTCCTGGTGTAACCTTTAATACTATTCGCGTCCTTTCTAACTCTATATTAGTACAAGCTATTGCTAGTAAACGTTTGCACTATTTTGAGCCATTGTTAGCTTTAGGATTTACATCCTCAACATTTAGATATGAACTTGGTGGCGATGGTGAAGCACTTTTGAGAGCCTTAAATACAGCATTAAAAGATTTAGATGATACGAAAGTAAACCCTACAGCAAACCTTGGGTTTAATCTTTATTTTGGTAAACTTAACTTTCAAACAATAGCAACGTTAGGAGCTTTTATAAATTTAAACGTTAGTGTTAATTATGCAATTAATTAACCTTTCCACAGATTGTGAGTGTGTAGAATAGTTACTATTTTGTTTCTGAATCTAGTAACTTAAGCTATGACAATAAAAGATCAATTATCTAGAACTTTATTAGTTAAGACGACTCCAAAGCGTATTGTGTCTTTAGTGCCTAGCCAAACAGAGTTATTAGTAAATTTAGGTTTGGAGCATCAAATTGTTGGGCTCACTAAATTTTGCGTTCACCCAAAAGGTTTAATTAAAAAAAAGACCGTTGTTGGTGGTACAAAGCAAATTCATAGTGACAAACTAGAAGCACTAAATCCAGATATTATTCTATGTAACAAAGAAGAGAATACTAAAGAAATTGTTGATACCTGTGAGGAAATCTGTCCTGTACATGTTTCTAATGTACAAACCTTAGAGGAAAACTATGAACTCATCAAGCAATATGGAGCACTATTTAATAAAGAACCTGAAGCAGAGACGTTAATATCTAAACAGAAATCTGAATTTTCACAGCTTACAAATCAGCTAAAAGGAGTGAAGAAGAAAAGAGTAGTGTATTTAATATGGCGTAATCCTTATATGACAATTGGCAATGACACCTTTATAAATTACCTACTTAAAATTGCTGGTTTTGAAAATGTATTTGCAAATAAATCTAGATATCCAGAGCTACAACTGGAGTCACTCAAAGATTTAGCAATAGATTATGTATTTCTTTCTTCAGAACCTTATCCCTTTAATGAAAAACACTTTAAGGACTTTAAGGGAATTATTGATAAGTCTAAATTAATTAAAGTAGATGGTGAGTACTTTAGTTGGTATGGTTCTAGATTGCTTGGGGCAGCAACCTATTTTAAGCATTTGCGAGCAAGTTTAGGATTGGGTCTCTAACCTCTTAATTTCTCTCAATACCAAATCTGCTCTTTTGTTTAGGACATCACTTTTTTGCTTGTCTTTAATAGCGGTGTTGTAAGATTTTCTCATTAAATAAGTATACTTATCTTTAAGTTTATCTAAAGAGCTCTTGTTCTTAGATTTAAATAGCATTCTTGATTGTAATTTTTTATCAGATATAATTGTTTAGTACCACAAATCTAATTAAGCAGATTAAAGTGAAGTCTTAATGAAGAGTTAATAATCTGATAATAATTCTTTAATATTTTGAGTATTGTTAAGAATTTACTGCTAACTATTAAACAAATTATTATGAAGCTTCTTAAACTAGTATTTATTCTGTGTTTTTTGTTTAGCAATCCACAACTTAATGCACAAGAATCCTGTAATTGCTGTACAGAAAAGCATAACCAATTTAATTTTTGGGAAGGCCAATGGGAAGTAAAAGATGAAAAGGGAAAAACTTTAGGATATAGCACAATTTCATTTGTACAAAACCATTGTGTTTTAAAGGAAGAATGGTCTAACTCAACATCTGCATATACAGGAACTAGTTATAACTTCTATAATTCGAAATCTAACCAATGGGAACAGCTATGGTTAGACAATCAAGGTGAGGCACTTAAATTATCAGGTCAATTTTTAGACGGTAAAATGATTTTAACTTCACAAACAGCTAATTATGAAACGCAGCAAGAAGAAAAAGTAAATCGTATTACTTGGACTCCATTACAAGATGGTCGCGTAAAACAAGAATGGAACACTATTAGCGCTAATGGTGAAGCAACATTAATTTTTAAAGGTTTTTACGAAAAGCTTAAGCACTAGCGCGTAATAAAAACTGAATTTTCGCCAAGGTCTTATAGGCTTTAAACTCCGAGTAATCACTAACACTAGGATCAGTATATTTAAAGTGATAAGCATTTTCCATATGCTTTCTATACTTACTCTCTAACTTACTTAAAATTTGTGTACGGGCTAAGGGCTTCATAGTATAATTGTAAGAGATTATTTATTATGTACGCATAACTAATTTATGTTATTAAGTTGTAAGTTAGTGGTTTTCTAAATAATTTTAATATTTATTTAACACGTGTAGTACTACGCATTTAATCTTGTAGCGCGAAAACGCGTCTTAGCAAATCTGTTGTTCTAGAAGATACTTGGTCTCTTATATTATTTTCTTCAACAGCAATCATTGTAAAAACACCCTTTAAGGCTTCTTGCGTTACATAATCTGTTAAATCTGGATTCACATTTTGAGTAAATGGAATTTGGTTATAGCGTGTTATTAAGTTCTCCCAGATTTGATCTGCACCAACCTTTGCAAAAGAGTTACTAATTACAGGATTAAACTTAGCATAAAGCGCGTTAGTCGTTTTATCGCTTAAATATTGTGTGGCTGCGTTATCTGGACCTAAAAGAATATTCTTAGCATCTGTAAAGGTAATATCCTTAACAGCATCAATAAATATAGGTGTTGCTTCACTAACAGCATCTTCTGCAGCTCTGTTAAGTAATTTTATACCTTCATCTGCTAAGTTTCCTAAGCCAATATCTCGCAATCCTTTATCTACTTTTTGTAGTTCTTCGGGTAAGAATATCTTAACCAATTCATTTCTATAAAAGCCATCTTGCTGTGTTAGTTTTGTAACCTGTTGGTCTATACCCTTATCTAAGGCTTGTTTAAGACCTTGGCCAATTTGCTCTTGTGTAAGGCCATAACCTTGTTGTGGTAAATTATTAACTACTTGTTGTAGCTCTGCACAAGAAGAAACTACAAGAATTAAACATAAAGCGATAACTTTTTTCATAGGAAAGGTGTTTGTTATTCCCAAAGATACACAATGCTTAAATCATGAACTTTTTAAAAGATGCTATTTTTTTCTGAGATTTTGTATTGAAAAATCTTTAATACATAAGAGAATTTTCAACAATACTGCAAACAAGTGTAAATCTCTTCCATTCCTATTCCTAATTCCGTAAATTTGCCAGCTCAAACGTTATCGTAATTATGGAACAAGTAGCACCTTACAAACCAACATATAAAGTTAGAATAGTAACAGCAGCATCATTATTTGATGGTCATGACGCCGCAATAAATATTATGCGACGCATCATACAATCTACAGGTGTAGAGGTTATTCACCTAGGTCATGACCGTAGTGTAGAAGAAGTGGTTAATACTGCCATACAAGAAGATGCCAATGCTATTGCTATGACATCTTATCAAGGTGGTCATAACGAGTACTTTAAGTATATGTATGATTTGCTTCAGGAAAAAGGCGCTGGTCACATCAAGATCTTTGGTGGTGGCGGTGGTGTTATCCTTCCAGAAGAAATTAAGGAGTTAATGGATTATGGGATTACCAGAATCTATTCGCCAGACGATGGTCGTGAGCTTGGCCTACAAGGTATGATTAACGATTTGGTAAAAACTTCAGATTTTCCAATAGGTAAAACGTTAAATGGTGAATTAAAAGAATTACCAAATAAATCGCCTAACGCTATAGCACGAGTTATTTCGGCTGCTGAAAACTTTCCAGAAGTAGCTAAAGACACTTTAGACGAAATACATAAGAAAAATGAAAAAAGTACAACACCTGTTTTAGGTATTACCGGTACTGGTGGAGCAGGAAAATCGTCTTTAGTAGATGAGTTAGTACGTCGTTTTTTGGTAGATTTTCCAGAGAAAACCATAGGGTTAATCTCTGTAGATCCTTCTAAACGTAAAACTGGTGGTGCATTGCTAGGAGATCGTATTCGTATGAATGCCATAAACTCTCCACGTGTATATATGCGTAGCTTGGCAACACGCCAAAGTAACTTGGCCTTATCTAAATATGTAAATGAAGCTGTTGAAGTTTTAAAAGCAGCAGAGTATGATATTATTATTCTTGAAACTTCTGGTATTGGCCAAAGCGATACAGAAATTATTGAGCATAGTGATGTATCTCTTTATGTTATGACACCAGAGTTTGGTGCAGCAACACAGCTGGAAAAGATAGATATGTTAGATTTTGCCGACTTGGTAGCTATTAATAAGTTTGACAAGCGTGGTGCTTTAGATGCCTTACGCGATGTTAAAAAACAATTTATGCGCAACCACCAATTATGGGATGTGCACCAAGACGATTTACCAGTTTACGGTACAATTGCCTCTCAGTTTAACGATCCAGGAATGAATACGCTTTATAAAGCGATTATGGATAAGGTTGTAGAGCGCACAGGAGCAGAGTTGTCTTCTAACTTCGAGATAAGTAAGGAGATGAGTGAGAAGATATTTGTAATTCCGCCAGCTCGTACACGTTACCTTTCAGAAATTGCTGAAAATAATCGTGGTTACGACACTACTGCAGCAGCACAAGTTGAAGTTGCTCAACGTTTATACGGTATCTTTAAAACAGTTGAGTCTGTTACAGGAACCTCACCAAACTTAACTAAAGCAGGTTTAGAGGTAACTGAAGAACCTTCAGAAAACAAAGAACTTTTAAAATTACTTATAGCAGAATTTGACCGTGTTAAAATGGATCTAGATCCATACAACTGGGAAGTTATAACAGGTTGGAGTGAAAAAGTAGATCGCTATAAAAACCCTATCTATTCATTTAAGGTAAGAGATAAGGAAATAAAGATTGAGACACATACTGAGTCTTTATCACACACGCAAATACCTAAAGTGGCCTTACCAAAATACCAAGCTTGGGGCGATATCTTAAAATGGGTATTACAAGAAAATGTACCAGGAGAATTTCCGTACACTGCAGGATTATATCCATTTAAACGAACAGGCGAAGATCCAGCACGTATGTTTGCCGGAGAAGGTGGTCCAGAACGTACCAACCGTAGGTTTCACTATGTGAGTATGGGCTTGCCAGCAAAACGTTTATCTACCGCGTTTGATAGTGTTACACTTTATGGTAACGATCCAGGACACAGACCAGATATTTATGGTAAAATAGGAAACGCAGGTGTAAGTATATGTTGTTTAGACGATGCTAAGAAATTATATTCAGGATTCGATTTAAGTCATCCACTAACATCGGTAAGTATGACCATTAATGGTCCTGCACCAATGCTGTTAGGCTTCTTTATGAATGCAGCAATAGATCAAAATTGTGAGAAATACATAAAAGAGCACGGCTTAGAAAGTGAAGTAGAAGAAAAGATTAATGCTATTTATAGTGAAAATGGTTTAACACGCCCAACGTATCAAGGTGAGTTGCCAGAAACTAATAATGGTTTAGGGTTAATGTTATTAGGAGTAACAGGAGACCAAGTATTACCTAAAGATGTGTACCAAGACATAAAGGTAAATACCTTAAAACAAGTTCGTGGTACCGTACAAGCAGATATATTAAAAGAAGATCAAGCGCAAAATACGTGTATTTTCTCAACTGAATTTGCATTGCGTTTAATGGGAGATGTACAAGAGTATTTTATAGAAAAACAAGTGCGCAACTTCTATTCAGTTTCTATAAGTGGTTATCATATTGCTGAAGCAGGTGCCAACCCAATAACACAGTTGGCTTTAACCTTGGCAAATGGTTTTACTTATGTAGAGTACTACCTGTCTAGAGGAATGGATATTAATAAATTTGGACCTAACCTATCCTTTTTCTTTAGTAACGGTATAGATCCAGAATATGCAGTAATAGGTCGTGTGGCACGTAAAATTTGGTCTAAAGCCTTAAAACATAAATACGGAGCCAATCCTAGAGCACAGATGTTAAAGTACCACATACAAACATCTGGACGTAGTTTACACGCTCAGGAAATTGACTTTAATGATATACGTACAACATTACAAGCCTTGTATGCTATTTATGATAACTGTAACTCATTGCATACAAATGCGTATGATGAAGCTATTACCACACCAACAGAAGAATCTGTAAGACGTGCAATGGCTATACAGTTAATTATTAATAAGGAATTAGGACTAGCTAAAAACGAAAACCCGATACAAGGCGCTTTTATTATTGAAGAGCTTACAGACTTGGTAGAAGAAGCCGTATTGCAGGAATTTGATCGTATTACAGAACGTGGTGGCGTTCTTGGTGCTATGGAAACTATGTACCAACGTAGCAAGATACAGGAAGAGAGCTTGTATTATGAAACCTTAAAGCATAATGGCGATTTCCCTATAATTGGCGTTAATACATTCTTGAGTAGTACAGGATCACCAACTGTACAACCTGCAGAAGTTATAAGAGCTACAGAAACAGAGAAGCAACACCAAATTGCAACATTAGAGAATCTTCATAAAACCTATGAAGATAGGATAGAGGATACTCTAAAATCGTTACAACACGCAGCAATACAAAATGAAAATATGTTTGATGTCCTTATGGAAGCGACTAAAGTTTGTTCTTTAGGGCAAATAACAGAAAGCTTATTTGAAGTTGGTGGCCAGTACAGACGTAATATGTAAGACCTCACGTTTTATAGAATTAAAAAAAACCTCACTAACTATAGTGAGTTAAAAAAAACCTCACTAACTATAGTGAGGTTTTTTTATGCCAAATTGTATTTACAAACGGTGATATCCATTTGTAAGCAATTATAAATGGTTGTAAATGTGTATTATTATGAAAGCCTTATATTTAGTGACAGAAACGCGTGATTGTTATTAGTTACGCATATAAACGAGTTAGGTGCAATACAAGAAAAACCATATGACTAAATTATTAACTTCTATTATACTATTTGCATCTTTAGTAACTAACGCACAAAGTATTTACAAAAAAAGTTCTGAACTAAAAAAGCGAAATGAGATTAAGCAAACTGACAGATATTTATTAGATAAATCAAAATCAATTAATCCAATGTTCTTTGGCTCGTATGTTTATGACAGAAACGGCCGAATAATTGACTCAAAAGAATTTTTCCCCAACGGTAAATTTAGTTCACATTCAAAATTCGAGTACCCAAATGACACTATTCGAATAAAGATTTTATTAGACTCTACTGGTGTCGAATTAAAGAAAATAGAACAAAAGGTTGATTTATCTGAAAAGAAAATAGAAAGGGAAAATATTGACAACAAAAATTTTGAATATGTTTATGATTCTAATGGAAACATCGCAAAAATTTATAAGATAAAGGGTAATAAAAAATCCTTATTAATGGAAAAGAAGTATAATGACAATAATTACTTAATTCAAGAAAGTTTTTTTGAATTTAAATTGGATGGAGCAAAAATACCGCAAGTAATAATTTACACACGTGATGAATCTGATAATATTTTGCGAATTACAAGAATGTCTGAAAACGAAATTGAATACATTGAATTTTATACTCATAAAAAGTACAGCACCTAACAACGTATATAATTTATTGCTTGTTCTCGCCTACTTCTAAAAATCCTCGCAGATTTTCAGTTTGGTGTGTACTTGCAAAGTTAAATGCTAAACCACGCAACTACTCATAGCCGAAACCGTTGTGCAACAATTTGGAAGTGATTCGTATTTGATGTAAATTTACACCAAATAATTGAATTATGTCACGACAAAGTATATCATTTACAGAACCTAATGACGAATGGCTGAAAGCACAAGTCAATGGAAAAGAATATTCAAGCAAAAGCGAATTAGTAAACGATTTAATTAGACAAGCTAGAAAACAACAAGTCGAAATTGATTGGGTTCGAACTAAATTGGAAAAAGCTGAAAATAGCGGATTTACAAACGAATCAAAAAATGAAATTTTAGCTCAATCAAAAACTTTACTGAATGGCTAAATATCGATTAAGTAACGAAGCAAAAAATGACTTAATCCGAATCCATCACTATGGAGTTAAAAAATTTGGAATGACTCAAGCGGATATATATATTGAATCATTCTTTGAATATTTTGAAATTATTTCTCAAAGGCCTTTTTCATTCGAGTCAGTTGATTATGTAAAAAAAGACTACCGAAGATGTGTCTGTGGAATAGATAGTATTTACTATAAAATAAATAATGACGTTGTTGAAATAATGGCAATTGTCGGAAGACAAGATTTAAATGACATACTGTAATCTGAATAATAAAAGCCAGTTGCCAGCAACGTAAATAATACATTGTTAGTTCTAGCCTACTTACAAAAGTCTTATCGGATTTCTATTCATTCTTTTATTCACTAAATTAGGAGCTTAAACACGCCACTAATCATACACAAACAAGGTAGCACAAAGCTCACATCCGAAACAAAATTGTAATTATCTTGATGAAATTATACCTAAAGCATTTAATGCTTTTTTTAAGTTTTCTATGGATTACTCAAGGTAATTCTCAAAATGATAGTATTCCTACTAATCAAATCGAGTTGTTGAATTCAGAATATAAAGACTTTGTAACTGTTAACAACACTATTTATGCAATATCTCAAAATAGTGTTTTGGTTGCTATTGATCTTAAAGAGGACAAACACACAATAATTAAAAAAGACATTAATGCAATCGCAAAAAAATCCAATAATGACATATTATTTGGTAGTAAAGAAGGTGAAATATTCATTATAAATAAGAAACAAAAGATTAAAAAAATAGATGAAGTTGATGCAGAAATATTTTCCATATTAATAAATCCAAAAGATGAATATGTAATATATTCTAGCAAATCTATTTACTATAATGGAAAGGACTACATACCAAAAAAAGAAACTATTTTTTATGGAAAATTAAGAGTAAAATATACTGGAAATCAATTAATAAAACCTGATTATATTTACTTGGACAAAATGAATTTCGTTTGGTTTGCCTATAATGAAGGAGAATGGGGAGGAAATGTTTGTTTTTTTGATTTGAATAAAAAAGAATTTATTTACGATAAATGGTTGCGTCTGGATGACGATGTTAAATATTTAGATGAAAATGATTATTTCGAGAAATTAAATAAAAAATTTCCAGAACTAATTAAAGTCACAGAAAAAGATACTGTTTATAAATACCCGTATAATTCAAGTATTTCAAGCGTAACCAAAGGAGTTGCTTATAATAACACAGGTGATTTATTCATAACTTCAAGTGGCGGAGGTCATACTATGTTATATGCTACTAAAAATGACTTCCATTATTATGTTAATGGGACAATTGTCAAAATTTTAAAAGAAGAAAAAGATTATTATAAATCTTGCTTTGACCAAGAAATTCTTGAAGATGAGAAGTATAAGATTGCTTTTGAGAGAAATTTTATGGGTTTTAAAAACAAAGACAGAGAACTAAGAGAAAATATATTGACTGAAAATGAAATAAATAAATTAGGACCAATTACGTTTAACCAATTTGACAACAAACTCTATTTCTTTAGTACAAAAGGCTTTTACATTTTAGATAATTTGGACTGTACCTTTTCGAAAAAACTATTTTTTAGTCCACCACTAACTTGTAAATCACAATACGAAAGAGATTATTGTCTTCATTTAAACGTGGTTAAATTTGAATTTATTAGTGAAAAAGAAATTATCTATTTAACAAAAAATAATGGAATCGGATATTACAATGGAGAACGCATTAAATATTTTAGATAAGCGTAATATAAACCTATTGCTAACAATGGCTATTAGTAATTGCTTGTTCTCGTCTAAACCTAGAAATCCTTTCAGATTTTTAATTTAGTGTGTACTTGCAAAGTTACTTGCCAAACCACACAACTACTCATTGTCGAGACCATTAGCACACATTTAAAACACGTTTTAAAATTGAAAAACAAGGTAGCTTTAATAGTTCTATTACTAATTTCTTTCAGCGGATTTACTCAAAATCTGATTGAAAAAGAATTTGTGATTCTAACTTTTGAAATGAACAGAAATAAAGATTCTCACGGAACTTTTATTTACTATTGGATTGCGGAATTAGAGAATTATGAAAAAGAGGATGAATATAAAGAACCGAAAATTCATTCTCTTTTCTTACACGAATTTTATGGTAGTGAACAATTAGAATCTTGTTGTTTAGGAAAGGTTTCTTACCCTTACACAATGACAACGGGAACGGAATTCAATTTTCCTAAAAATTATAGTGAATACCTCACTGATTTACGTGAATTAGTTAAAAACAACAGAGAAAAAATACAAGTAATCAAGAAAGAATGGAAAGACGGCTACAAAGAAAAAGTAACTGTTTATGCAACTACAGTTCGAGGAAAGTTATGTGAGTGCAAATTTGGAGGTGACACTTATTTAACCAAAGGCGACCGTATTAGTTTTCCAAAAGGAAATTATGAAATAATAAAAAACTATTTGACTTCAGAAAAGCGGATATTACTATTTAAAGACTTTTCCGATTTTAACTATTCAAATACTGATTATAGAACGGGAAAAAAATAAAATTCGAGTACCAGTACCGAGTAAAATAAATTGCTTGGAGCAAGCTTATTTGCAAAAATCCTTTCGGATTTCCTGTTCAGTTTAAATTCGCTAAATTAGGTGCTTAAAACACACAACAAACCATATATAATAATGTTGTAAATCAATTTGAAGAAAAGCCTAAACATATCAAAAACACTTCTCAAACTGTCTTTAATGTTGGTATGCGTAACTTCATATTCACAAGTTGAAATTAATGGAAATGTAAAATCATCGATTACTAATTTGAGACCGATTAGTGATATTTATATTGAACAGTTAAAAAGCGAAAAGCCAGTTTTTGAAAGAATGACTATGGCAGATAGTACAGGATTTTTTCGAATCGAAAATCTTGAACCCAATACACTTTACGAAATAAAACTTTCTGCATTTGGATATAAAGACCAAGTTTTTGAAATAAAAACCAACAACGGAATTACAAAAACTACTCTGACTTTAAAAGCAGGTTGTGATTATAGTAGACAACAAGCTGACAAAGATTGGAAGAGCGAAAAACCAAAGTTGCTTATAGTTGGTTCAATTGCACCTATAGCAAACTCAACTTCTGACACAAAGTTTGAGAAAAAATACGGAATTAAATATTTTGATTTTGGTTGTACACCTATAATCGCTGAATGCATAAAAATATATAATGAACGAATTTTTGAATTGATGGACAAAACGTACGGAATGAAATGGCGAAAAAAAGTTCGTTCTGATGTTGAATATTTGGAATAAAAATCGTGATACAACAAGGTATAACCGCAATTACGGCGTATTCGACTATGTCCGAATCGACTCGGAATTGCTAATGTTAGTGCTAAACCGAAAGCAATTGCTAATTAAACCATAGCTATATTACAGGACAAGACATAAAAAAGCGTGAATGAAAAATTGCTACCAACGTATTGAATATTTAGGTTACTATGAAATTATCGGAGGAATATTCGGAATATCACTCGTTTTTTTAAGCGTTTATGATAAATTAAATTCGGACGGATTTTTTATTTTTTCACTTTTATTATTTGTAACATTATGTGGAATTTCAATTTATAGCGGAATTTTACTTATCCAAAAAAAATATCTAAAGGGTCTAAATCTTTCTTTTTTAGCACAAGCGACTCAAGTAATTAGTTTTGTTCTATTTGGATACATTTTTGACTTTGCAATCGGAATTTATTTTCGAATTACAACTGAATTGACTAATGATACTATAGTAGGACTTGACTTTGGGTTTGCAAACTGGAATTTATCTCGAAGTGCAAATCCCGACATTATAGAATTGAATATTAATGTCGTAGCAATTATTTTGTTATTGTTAATAGCAAAATCAGCTAACCAAATTAAAGCTGAATTGAATAAATAAAATAACTTAAAATCAAACTTAAGACATATATAAATAATTACAATTCAGTATTTAATTAAAGACCATTACAATACTTGCTGCGTCTGTTTTCTTTCCAGAAATCTTTGTGGGTAAATTATTAATATCAACTCGTTTTAAATAATTTTAAGTTATGATTAAGACAACAGTGTATTTTGGACTAATCTTACTTTTGGTTATTTGTATTCTATTTCAGACAAACTTTAACTTTGCGTATCTTCAAATCAATAAATTTTAAGGATAGTGATACACTCATAAATTCAAATGAATTCGAATTTATTGAAAAATAAAAAAACGGCCAGTTTGTACCTTAATTGTTGTCGCTGCATCTTTACTCATATAAATTAAACTAGCAATGAAATTTCAGGTTGTCCTTTTATCTGTTCTATTTTCAATTACAACATCATATTCTCAGGATAAAGAAAATACTATGTCTAGTGATATTGTAATACGAGGTGCAGTTAATTATGACATTATTATGTCTACCATAACAAAAGAAGAGTTTGATGTTGTAAAGAATCGCGAGTCAATGCGATTATTAAATGATTCAATAATTCCTTCTCAAGTACATATAACCGAAGATTGTTATACGGTAACTACAAACACTAAAACAGTTAAAAACTGCCTAGATAACGATGAGCAACTTATTAGCGTTTCTTACCTTGGGTTTGTAAAAGCACTAAATAGCTGTGTTATAAGTGAAAATTGGTTTGAGGCTACTACTTCAAATTTATTAATTCACTTAGAAGACGGTACCACGTCATATATATCTGGCTATGATCTTATCTTTTCTCCAACTGCTAAATTTATTTACAGTTATGCTAATGATGGTATTGATTTTAGTGGTATTTCATTGCACCAAATGATAAACAACACAGCCACTCCAATATTTATTTCAGATTATACTACATTAGAAGATAGTAGTTTTGATTTTAGTTCTTTTGGAAGAGCATTTTGGGTGTCTGATAGCAGTTTTTACGCAGGTAATATCAAAGAGTTCTATAAATTTAAAATTCAAGATAAAAGAATTACCTATAATAAGGAGATAAAAGAATCTATACTACATTCAGAAAATAATAAGTTTATAATTAAAGTAGATAAACTAAAGAACGGTACAATTAGATACACTTCCTGGAACAAGCCAAACACTCTAAAAGAAAGACCTAGCTTAGTGTTGTATAATGGTGAGATTGAGCAACAACATAAATATGGTTCTGGTCTTGATTATAGATTCGAAAACGGAGAATACCAATATATTATAGAACATAATGTAGAAACAACAGGATCTAAACGTATAATGCTTAGGCTTTTAAAAGATAACGAAGAACTGTTGTATACTAGTTTAAATGATTTGAAAACTAAACTATGAGACTATTTTTTATAATTATCTTCTATACAGGATTGACTTTTGGGCAACAAAAACCCATAGTCTTTTACAATGAAGTTGGAGAAGAAATAAATCAACTGGAGTTTTTGCGTTCAAAAGATTACAGTGAAAATCTGGATTTATATTTTGAGAATGATACTACACAAATAGGCATTTTAATCACCAGACAAAAGTTTGGTCATCTTGATAAAAAAACATTTGTCAATTTTAAATCTTATTTGTCTAATATAAGCGATAAGCAAATTGACTCTAGTCAAAATATCGTTATAAACTATTTGACACCACTGCCTAAAAAGGTGGATAACATAAAATCTAAGTCTAGTTGGAATGTATTAGAAAAACATTACCTGAGAAAACTTCATAAAATTGCTGATATAAATCAATTTTGGATAACCTCACCAAAATCTGACAATCTTAATTTCTATCATAATAATAAAATTAATTGGATATCAGATAAAGACAATTTATTTAAAAATTTATTTTTTCCTTATGATGTAAGATATGGAAATTTCATTTTAATTAAACCAGATGGCAGATACTATTACTATTTAGGTGAGCATAGTAAATATAAAATCTGGGAAAAAGCTGAGAAATTTTTTAAGTAAATGATTTTACTGCTAATTAATTCTTTAACCATTCAAAAAGGTTTATTTGAACTGGTTGTGAAAATTGAAATGTATACAGGAGACAACACCCACAAAACTCGATAAACCGCAATAGTAAAATCATCTATTTTTCCTATTCAAGTATAACTAAATATTACATCAAGTTTACGTAAGCTAGCGCACAAGATTACGTCTTAATTTACTTTATAAATAGACCTATTTACCTTACATTATCGGTCTATCAAAACTTGAAATTATGCAAGACACAAAAACACGTGATTATATAAAAGAGGTATTAAAAAATATGCCCGAAGATTGGGTTAACTTAACCACACATCGTTTAGATATATATAACGAGAAGTTGGCTAAAGTTCAATTTTTAGAACAATTTGAAACCTTATACATCAATGAGACTACAGAAACTTCTGCTTTAAAAGTTTTACCTACAGCTTATGATTATATAAGATTAGGGCATCCCTTATCCAGCGTTTTAGAATGGGGAATAGCAAAGGAGCAAAGTTTAGATGCAGAGTTTGTAATTAGTTTTCAATCTAAGACAGTTCCTATTCTTTCAATTTTAAGAACAAACCTTTTAGAGGGAAAAAACACACAGATTAACTATAAAGGCACATTGCCAGCAGATTTTAATGCAGATATTATAAAATCTGTTTACGGCTATACATTTGAACTTAATAAGGTCGAAAATGCTTCAGCTGTAGCTCCATTTGATGGCACCTCTATATATGTTTCAGAAGATGATACTATTGGTGATTTCAACATAAACGCATCAGTAGATTTTCATATAAGCCTTTACGGTCACTTAGGGAGTATTCTAATAGTAAACGGAGAAAAAAACGCGTCTTACATCTCAGACATACAACATGTGCGTCGTCGCGAAACAGTGTCTATGACACCAAGTAACGCATTGGTTGCTTTAAAAGCTTTTGCAAATGCATCAACTTTAAATAGTACAGCGCCAGATGTTACTGCCCATAAGGATAACGTCTCTACATTGCTAAAAGATATTACCAATACAAGTATTACACCATTAGTAGCCTCTAGCGGCTTGTCTATACAGTACGCTATAATGATGGGCTTGGTTAATGAAGCTCAGGATAAACATCCTAACAAGCCAATAAAATTTATAGTGCCACCAAACTGTTATGGAGGTACAAACGATCAAGCAAGACGTGTTGCTGCTTGTTTGGATAATGTTGAGGTAGTCGATTTACCTGTTGATGGTGAAAATGATATGGTAAGCAGTATAGATAAGGTACTAACTACAATTGCTAGTCAAGATGCGGTGCCATATATAATTGCAGAGATACCTACAAACCCAAGAGTTGAGGTCCCAGATTTACAAAATCTTAAAGCTGTTTTAAGTAAACAGCGCCAAACACCTAATGGAGATACGGCAATAGATCCTGTGTTTATATTAGATCAGACATTTTGCCCTAATGTACACTTCTTAGGAGAAGAAGACATCTTAGCCACTGTGAGAACAATTTCTTACGCAAGCGGATCTAAATTTCCTAGTGGTGGTAAATGTACTGCTGGTTATTGTGTGGCTAATAACAAAGCAAAAGCATTAATGCCAAATATAGCTTTACACCTAAGTTTATGTGATAATGAAGCTACAGCGCAACAATATGAAATTCTTGCAGCACAATTGCCATCTATGTTACAACGCATAAAAGATGCTTATGTGAATACTAGAGAGTTTGTGACTTTTATTAAAGAGACGTTACCTGAGGCTAAATTAAACTTTGTGTCTGAGGACTTGGCAAACGAAGGATTTACACCATCTGTGTTTTCTTTAGATCTTCCTACCAAAGGAAGTACAGAAGAAGAGAGAGAAGCCTATAAGAGAGAATTAAATTTGAAGTTAATCAACTTAATGATTACTGAAATTCCTAATGAAAGTAAATTCTGTGTGAGTTACGGACAGCTTAAGGGATGCTATTGGACCATTCCTGCTACATCTACTCAAGGAACGACTAAGGAAGGTGATAAAGATTATATTGTACGCGCATCCTTATCTCCAAATTTAGACTTAGAGAAGCACAAAGAGGTGTTTACTAAGTTTGTAAATTCTATTGCATAAAATAAAGCCACCAATACTGTTCTCGGTAATGGTGGCATTTTAGTCTTTTCTAAATCCTTGTGGTTACAGGCATTTGTCTCAAAAATATACTGTAGCTTTAAATTAAAATCATACCTATTTCAATTTAAAAGGTTTAAAAATGGACAAACAATCGCATATACAAATACATGAGACAGCCTTTTTTACGTCTTCTTTTAGAGCATTTAATGAAGCGTTAAGTGGCGATGAGTATGCAAAACTATGGCTTAACCCTAAAACAGATGCTTGGATACAAGAGTACTTAACCGAAGTATCTTCAGAAGAAACGTATACACATTGCTTAAGGAACAGGTTTTTTTTAGAGACTATAAAAGATTTAGCAGCATCTAAACAAATAGAGGTGCTTATAAACTTTGGTAGCGGTTTTAGTATGTATCCATTTTTATTAGATGAATCTCTTATACATATAGAAATAGATAAACCTGAGATTGTAAACTATAAGGCTTCTAAAATAGAGGAGTGGCAAAATGAAAAAAAGTTGCCTAAGCGTGATTTGCACTTTGTAGGTGTAGACTTTAGCGAAGATTACAAAACAAAATTACTAGAGCAAATACAACAAATAAAAGGAGATAAACCTTGTTTTATACTTATTGAAGGTGTGCTCTTCTTCTTAGATAAAGCTGAAACAGACGGTTTGTTCAGTTTCTTTAATCTCATACAAACCGATGGTGATTATGTAGGAAGTGCTTCATTTCAAGATGATTTAAAATCATCAACCGCTTTTAAAAGATTGTTGCGCTTTTTAAATAAGAAAGTTTCAAAAACCAGTGAAAGTGATTATCTAACATTGCAGGATTCATATTATAAATCACTGCCAAATTATAACTTAATAGACCATCAGGATTACTTCAGTCTTTCAAAAACCTATAATAATACCATACACTTAAAACCAGATTTGATTTTAAATGAGCACTTTTATGTGCTTAAAAAACAACTACAATCTTAAGTTAGTTAAGATGCTTTTTTAAGTTCTTCTGTTTGTAGTTTTTCTTCTTGAAGCATTTTTTTATACTGCTTTATAGTAAGCGTGCTACCATCGTGGCTCCAACCTGGAGGTCCAAAAGCATACATGAATTTATGTCTCCAGTTTTTAGAGCGCTTCATGTCTTTCCAAATATCTTTGTATTCGTGTGTAAGTATAATAAATGGATTGTAGGAATTAGGTGGCTTTGTAACACCATACTCTATATCAATTGATTCGTCTAGAGGTTTCCAAGTACCAAATAGTTTATCAAAGCAGTTTAGAAAGCCACCATGATTCATATCCATATACTCAATATTTTTAGCGTGGTGTACTTGGTGCATAGTATGTGTGTTAAACACCCATTCTAAAGGACCCAATTTAGGTACATATGTAGAGTGAAGTTGAAATTGCCATAATGCTTCAATACCTAAACATACAATGACCATTTCTGGCGGAAAACCAATAGCTGGCATCCACATATAAAATAAGGGTTTGTAAAAAATAGTAAACCATCCATTTCTTACAGCAGTTCCTAAATTAAAATTATCTGAGGAATGGTGAACAACGTGTGCTGCCCAAAAAAATCTTACTTTATGATTTTGTCTGTGAAACCAATAATAAGAAAAATCGTCAGCTAGCATACATAACAACCAAACATACCAAGCGTAGCCAAAAGAAGCATAGCCCATAATATTTGTTCTTACGCCATTTACTTCTGGGTTAAAGACATTGTATACAAAGGTAAATAGAACAATGGCAGATATTGTTTTTAATAGTGGTGCTAAAATAGCAGATCCTACTCCTAATGAAAGACTAGAGCCAAGATCTTTCCAGTCATAAAGATCCTTGTTGTCATGGGTTTTGCTATACGTTAACTCTAAAGCGATAAATGCTAAAAAGCAAGGTACACCATAAACTAAAGGGTTCGTAAAATCCATAAATTATTTTGTAGTTAAGAGATGTTGGAAGAATTGCTGTAAATCTATAATAATGGATAAATATAAATAATACCAAAGGTAATTAAGCAATTTAAGTGCATAATTAATTTTAGATCTCGATAATATTAACAGCTAGTTTTTTAAGCACGTCGTGTTAAACCAATGAGACTGTAACTGGTTTAGGCGCTTTAACTCTTGCTTAAGATTAACTGTAAGGGTTCTTACAGATAGGTTTTTCATTTCTAATAATGCACAATGGCTGATAAGATAATGAAAGTCTTTCTTTAGAGCAGAATCATAACTTAAGCGTTGCACAAATGAAGGTGTTTGTAAACTGTCTTGTAATGTACTTACAAGATGCTCAACATCTTCAGATAAATTATTTAAAAATGAAATGGTATGCTTACAAGGCGCATTTAAATCGTATTTAGATGATGCTTGCTTAATTTTTAAACGCTTAACTAAACGCAATACATTTCTAGCAGAACCTAATAATTCTTTAGCAGATAAATGTGCCGTAGGTTGGCTATATGAGTTAGAAATGAGGTGCATTTTTTTATTCTGGTTTTCATCAAAATTAATGAGTAATTACAAATCTTATATTTAGATTTTAATGTAAAAGAGTATATTTACTTTAAATAATAATTATTTTAATTCAAATTGCTTTAATATGTTGGTAGATGTAATTAACGCTAAAATTTTAAAACTCTTACAGCAAAATGCTAGACTTAGTAATGCAGAAATTGGGAGGCAAGTAGGTATTACATCTCCTGCAGTTTCAGAGCGAATTAAGAAATTAGAAGACGCAGGAATTATTGAAGGGTACACAACCAAGGTCTCTTATAAAATGGTAGGCAATCACTTAAAAGCCATTATTACCTTGCGTGCATTTATGGGTAAATTAAAACCGTTTTTAGAAAAAGTAAAAACCTATGATGAGGTTATTAACTGCTACCGTATTACGGGAAACGAAAATATTGTCATGGAAGTTGTGCTTAAAAATCAACAGCATTTAGAACGCCTTATTGATGATCTAATTACTTATGGTGAGTGTAAAACTCAAATTGTATTATCTAAAGTTGTAGACAATAATCCTATAAAAGCTTAAATTACAACCATGTTATTTACAATAGAACATACGGTTACAGCTTTAGTCTGCTTATTAAGCGCTTTTGTTATCCAGCGCATTTATAAAAAGGAATTACCTTATGAAGAAAATAATACCAAAGTAAATGGTATAAAATGGTTTGGTTGGGCCATCTTTATTTGGGGTATTGGATCTGTAATACAGTTATTAGGTGTTAAGGTTTTTGGCTTAAGCGCAACACATAAACTTTTAATATATTCTGGAGTTACAGTATCATTACTAAACTCTATGTTTATTTTACTCTCATTACCATCTATAGAGCATAATAAATTTAGGCCAATGGTTGTCCGGTTGGTACAACGCTTTACAGAAAAAGAATTTATAGCGTTGTTTTCTGGCGTTATGGGTATTATAGCATTTGTATTTATAGCAGCATCTTACACAAACGTAGCCATTAGCAATAATTTTATCTGGCTTATAGATATTCCAATCTCTATAATAGTTGCCTTTTCTTTACTTAATGAGCTTAATAAGGCTTTTAGTAACAGACAGATGAAGTTTATGTATTTGCCATCTTTTGCACTGTTTGTACTAATAATTGTAGCTGTGTCTCATAGAATTATACCACAAGATAGAGTGGTTACCTATATAGATCAGGAGTTTTGGACATTAACAGGAATGATAACGGCGCTCTCTTTTAAATTTATCTATATCTTATTATTTTCAATCTTGTTATACAGTTGGAAATTTTTAACTGAACGCGAGATGAAGCAATCTCAATTGGAGCATTTAAATTCTGAAAATTTGAAACTTTCTACAGAGCTTGATAAATTACTTATTGCAAATGAGAGTCATCTTGATACCATAAGATCTTTAAAAATTAAAGTTGAAACACTTACAGAATCTTCTAAAATAGAGTTGTCACAACGCCAGAAAGAAGTCTTGACTTTCTTAGCTAAATTTGGAGACACTCATTCCTATACCCAAATTGCAGAAGAGATGAATATTAGTGTAGATGGTTTTCAGACACATATACATCAAATAAAAAAGCTATTAAACATAAGTGGATCTGGAGGAAAAGAACAGCTTATAGAGTTTGCTAGAAAAGAGTTGTAAAGCTTTAAAGCTAGTGTTTACCTATGGTTAACCATATGCTTAACTAATCGCGGATTATTTTTCAGCAGTGTGTAACCTTTTAGTTTAAGGGTAATCTCAACATATTTGTTAGGAATCAATATTTCTTAACAATGGCAATTCCTCAATCAACTTTAGACGAACAGATAAACACGTATTTCGAAAATGCCACAAGCTGGTTTACAGATGCAATCTTTGCTGAAATACCACTAACAGAAAACGTAGGCATTCCTTGGGTGCTTATAGTCTTAATCTTGGGGGCAAGTTATTTTACAATCTATTTTAGATTTATAAACATACGTGGTTTTTTAAAATCTATTAAAGTAGTAAGAGGCGATTATGAGGCAATTGAACAAGCTGGAGATATAGAAGTTTCTAATACAGTCTCTACTGTAAACGGAGACCAGCCAGATACTATTAGAGTAGAAGGTCATATTGGAGAAGTAACCCATTTTCAGGCATTAACAGCAGCGCTATCTGCAACTGTAGGTTTAGGAAACATTGCTGGTGTTGCTATAGCGTTATCAATTGGTGGTCCTGGCGCAACATTCTGGATGATCTTGGTTGGGTTATTAGGGATGTCTTCAAAATTTGTGGAGTGCACATTAGGTGTAAAGTATCGAGAGATAGATGCAAATGGTACCGTGTTTGGTGGCCCAATGTATTATCTTAAAAAAGGTTTAGGAGAAAAAGGATTGCACAGCTTAGGAAAACTACTGGCTGCTTTATTTGCTGTTATGTGTATTGGTGGTTCTTTTGGTGGTGGTAATATGTTTCAAGTAAATCAAGCATTTAAGTTGTTTGAACATGTTACTGGAGCAGAGCAAAGCTTTATTTACGGTAAAGGTTGGGTGTTTGGTATTATAATGGCCATTCTTGTCGGCATTGTTATTATTGGTGGTATAAAGAAAATAGCCAAGGTTACAGATAAGATTGTACCAGTAATGGTTGTGGCTTATGTCTTGGCTGTGCTAACAATATTAGGTTTAAACTTTTCTGAAATTCCAACTGCATTTGTAGCCATTTGGGATGGAGCTTTTAGTCCACAAGGTATTGCTGGCGGATTTATTGGAGTACTTATACAAGGTTTTAAAAGAGCTGCATTTTCAAACGAAGCAGGAATTGGTAGTGCCTCTATAGCGCATAGTGCCGTTAAGACCAAATACGCAGCAAGTGAAGGATTGGTAGCCCTTCTTGAACCCTTTATTGATACTGTTGTGGTGTGTACTATGACGGCGTTGGTCCTTATAATAACAGGGCAATTGCAAATAGGCGCTCAATTGTCTGATGAAGAAGGTGTTTTATTAACTGCACAGGCATTAGAAACAGGTATTTCTTGGTTTCCGTATTTGCTGAGTTTAGCTGTTATACTCTTCGCATTTTCATCTATGATTTCTTGGTCTTACTATGGCTACCAAGCTTGGTCTTTCCTATTCGGGAGAACTAAAAAGATAGAGTATATCTATAAGATTTTATTTTGCTGTGCAACTGTAGTAGGTGCTGCTGCAAGTTTAGGAGCAGTGACATTATTTAGTGATGCTATGATCTTTGCTATGCTAGTTCCTAATATGATAGGACTTGCCATATTAGCACCTAAAGTTACACAAGAGCTTAAACGATTTATGAAGGCTATTAAAAAATAGAATCTCTTTGCGTTAGCGATTGAGGTAAGTTACCGTGTAACGACGAAAGCGCGACCGCCAGTTAGTACTGGCGGAAACGCCCAAATTATCTTTGTTTTAACTTTATAGAAAGGAATATAAGTACTGCTATTCCAAGCAAAGCAGCCATTGTAAACCAAGTTGCTGTATAACCAAAGTTGCTTACAAGATTCATACCTGTATTGTGCCCAAAAATGTGACTTATTGAAAAAGAAATGCTATAAAGTGCCATATATGCACCCATTTTTCCGCCTTTAGCTCTATCTAATGCAAACTTATTTGTAAACGGAAACGCAATCATTTCGCCTACGGTCATTAATAACATACCTATAATTAATACACCTATCCAAGAAAAAACATTGAGAATTAAGAAACTGAATGCTGTTAAAATTGTTCCCCAAATTATATAGGTTAGTACAGATACAGCTTTGGTTTCTAAATATTTTATAAGTGGCATTTCAAGTAAGAATATTACAAGACCATTTAATGCTAATAGTAAACCAATTTCATCTTCACTTAGCGCATATATATTGGTGTAAAATAATGGCATTACAGAGAAATACTGTACAAATGCCAAACTAAATAAAATGATGGCTAGTATAAACCATAAGTAAGTAAAGTCTTTATATGGCGATAATGGATGTTGTACAACTTCTTGATGCTCTTCTCTTGCAGTTTTAGGATCTAGTAATTTTATAAGTAAGAACCCTGCAATTACACAGGTAACACCATCTACCCAGAAAAGTCCACTATAACTTAAACTAGTTATAATTAGTCCGCCAAGTGCTGGACCCATAGAAAACCCAAGGTTTATTGCTAAACGTAAAAGTGTTACACTTCTGGTCTTGTTTTCTGGCTTGCTATAAGCATTAATTGCTGTAAAAGCTGCAGGTCTAAATGAGTCTACAAATATCATCACAACACCTACACCAATAACTAGCGTCCAAAAAGTATGTAAATACTGTAGACCTATAAAGCCTAAACCACCTAATATTAAACTTAGCACCATTGTTTTATAATGACCTATAGTATCTGTTAACTGTCCGCCTACCCAAGCACCAATTACAGAGCCAATTCCAAATGCAGACATTATCCAGCCTACTTGTGGTAAAGAGTAGCCTTCACTTTTGGTAAGGTATAAACTTAAAAATGGGATTACCATGGCGCCAGCTCTGTTTATAAACATAATTATAGAGAGGTACCACATTTCTCTACTTAAGCCCTTGAAAGAGTCTGCGTAAAATTTAAAGAATTTCATATGATTGGTTTTTGTAAAGGTCTGTTTATTTAGAATGAATTTAAATAGTTAACTATCTATTTTAATGATAGTACAATATGTAAAATGTTTGCAACGAGTAAATTATAGTAAATGACAAAAAAAATGCCCGATGATTATACCATCGGACATTGTGAAATCGTTATATATAAGTAACAATCAGAATACAGTAGTCCGAGGTCTTAAAATGACCATAGTACATGTATAAATTGATTGTTGTCTTTTCATCTCGTAATTAATTGATGTAAAGCTACATAAAAAAAGGAATCACTTTTGTAATTTTGCAAAAAAAAGAAAAAGATGCGTTTAACGCTTACCTATATCTGTTTAATATTAATTAGCTTTTCTGCTGTTGCGCAAGACAGTATTCTAATTAAAAAAGCCCTAAAATTTCAGGAAAAAATAAATCATGAATTTAAAGATAGCTTAGAATCTCCGTTGCCTAAAGAAGATTTTAAAGCATTTAAAACATTAGATTTCTTTCCTATTGACACTAATTTGGTTGTAAAAGCAAAGTTTGTTAGAACACCTTCTGAGTCACCATTTATAATGGAAACCACAACTGAGCGTAAACCTGTATATATTAAATATGGTGAAGCTCATTTTATGTTGGAAGATGAAGAGTTTGTTTTAAATATTTACCAAAGCCAGCAATTAATTACAGACCCTAAGTATGCCAACTATCTATTCTTACCATTTACAGATAACAGTAATGGCGAAGACTCTTATGCTGGTGGAAGATATTTGGATTTAAAAATACCAAAGAATGATGTTATTGTTCTAGACTTTAACCAAGCGTACAATCCGTATTGTGCGTATAGCGGCAAGTATTCTTGCCCAATTCCTCCAGAAGACAATCATATTAGTTTAGCAATACACGCTGGTGTAAAGAACTATGCTAAAAAGGAAAAAGATACGATTACTAACTAAGGCTTTTTACCAACCAAAGTCCGAGGAAAACAGCTAAAATACCTAATACAAAACTTCCTATTGTATACAAAAGAAGTGTAGTATAATCTCCTGTTCTTAACAGCCCTTGGTTTTCGTAAGCAAATGTAGAAAATGTGGTGAAGCCACCACAAAAGCCAGTTGCTAATAGTAAAGCTGTATTTTGGTTTAAACCAGTTGTCTTTAAGGTATAACCTAAGATAAGCCCAATTAGTAAACTGCCAATAACATTTACTGCAAGTGTTCCCCAAATAAGGTTTAGCTGTTTGTAAACAACAAGTTTGGTAACGGCAAAGCGTGCAACGCTTCCTAAACCACCACCAAGAAATACAAGAAGGAGTTGTTTCATTACTTGTTACTAATTATAATTTTTTCGGTCTCTTTCTCAATACGCTTATTATAAAATTGCTTTAGCTCTTTATAATATTGTTGTGGTATTGTAGATTGGTTAAAGGTAGTAATAGAACGAATAACTATAACATTACCTTGTTGTGAAATTTGGTATATATAGCGGCCAAGTTTGTTTGGCATTTCTACAACCTCACTCTTTGGCAGGTAAGACACATTAAAACCTTCTGGAATATTTAGTTTAACAGATTTGGTAGTAGAAAACGGATAAAGAAAATCTACAGGAAAATCTCTTGTCTCACTTTTAAAAGGGTTAGTAGTCAATTTTTTGAAAAGTAGAGGTTGTAAATAAATTTCACCAGCTATAACATCTACACCTTTATTTATTTCATACGTATAGCCTTCAACTATTGGATCTTGTAAATTCTTATAATTTTCGACCTCGTAATTTGTAATATCTTCAATATTAATTTCTTTTACGAGTTCATCTATTCTTGCATCTGTATTATTTGGAGAGTGGTTTTTTCTGAAGTAAAGCGATTCAATTTTCGAATAACGTTCCTTTATTGTTCCAGATATAGAAAGATTATCATTTAACGTATACTCTAAATGCATTAAATCTTGCGTAACATCTTTAGGTTGTAATTGTATTTCTGTTGAGGTGCCATCTTGTTTTACCAACCTGCTTGTACCTGTATTAAAGGTTCGTCTAGGTAATACATTTGGCGTACCTAGTTTTTCTGTAGCATCTAAAAGGTACATCTTATCATTAATTTCTGCAGCAGCTATTACATAATTAAAACCATCTAGAGTTGGGAAAAGTGATACCTTTTGATCGTTTGTAGTAAGTAATACGGGATTTGCATTTATATGAAATTCTCGTAATAAGGAGATTAGCATTAAATTTATTTCTGAAACATTTCCAGTTCTATCTCTATAAGCTTTTGCTATTTTTCCATTTGTATATTTAGTACGTTTACCATCCCAATTCATTCTTTGTTTTACTGTGTTGTAAACTTCATTTAATGTTTCTTCTATAGTAAGATTCATAGCTTTTATACGGCTTACTTCATCTTCTAAATATTTTGTGTTTTCTAACTGTTCTCCAAAGTTTTTAGATTTATAAATAGTGTTGGAGACTTCTTCCCAAGTAGCTGATATTTTATGCTCTGGCTCATTAGGGTAAGTAATTGTTGTTAGTTCAAAATTTACAGCCCATCTGTAATTTTCTTTATTTATTACATAAGGTTCTTCTTTTAATGCAGGAATATTAGTTTTTTTAAATGTTGAATGTATTTCATAAATATTCCAGCTATAATTATTTGATGGCCCAGCTACAACACGCTTTCCATAGGCATCTTTACTATCTTGATGTATACTTAATGATCTAAAAACTGTTTCTTGTTTTGGAACTATATTAAAGTAACCTCTTCTAATTAAATTAAACGAGAAGAATTGCGGCGTACGTATTAATGCTTCGTAATTTCTTACTGGTATGTTTTCTTGGATAATTAGCTCATCAATTTTCAGGAATGGCGAGATAACTGTGTATTCCCATTCTACTATAGAGCCTACTTGTATGTTTGGCATAGTCCAAGAGACTTCTGTCCAATTTTCATTTTTTTCGGTTTCAAAATAAGCATCTTTACTAAGACTTTCTTTAATTACCTTTTTTCCAGAAAGATTATGAGTAAAAGCCTTAAACTTTCTAAGCTCTTCATAGTCTGGACTATTTTTGTACAGATACACCTTGTTTGTAGCATAGTCTAAGCCTTCTTTACTGGTAATTTTAATACGTTCCTTTATTTCAGTAATTAAAATCCATCCTTTGTTACCTTCATATTCAAAAAACGTTTCTCTGTATTTTTCTAAATAAATGGCGCCTTCTAAAATTTCCTCAGATGTTGTAAATTCTTCTTTGTCTACTTTACCAATTTTAAAACTTTGAGATTGGCATATTGTAATTGTAAAACAAAGTAATAGTGTTAGTGTAATTATTTTCATGCTTAACTTTTTACAAGGACTATTTTTTCTAACTGTTTGTTTATAACCATATCATAAAAGGCTTTAAGTTCTTTATAGTAATTAGATGCTATAATATGAGTTGATATGGAGAGTTGTGAAGACACTTGAATGTTGTTTCCAGATACATTAACTAAGTATTGAAAACTACCTTGGTTTTTTGGTATGGCTATGTTTAAGGTTTCTGGAATAGTTTCAACAGTATAGCCGTCTGGTATTTTAATTGATGCTATTACTCTAGTTTTTAATGGGTAAACAAAATCGACAGGATATTGTCTTGTTTCTGGTACAAAAGGATTTTCATAAGTGCCTAAGTGTAGCAATGGTGTTACATAAATTTTAGAATCTATAATATCTAACGCATTAGAGTAGGACACGTCATAATTAAATGAAATAGGCTGATATAGCTTATCTAGATTTTGAACTTCTAAATTAGAGACTTGAATATTCTTAAATTGATTTTCGAACATCTCCAGTTGACTAACCTTAGCAACATTAGCATACTTTTTCTTAAATGCATAAGATTTATGCCCAGTAAGTTTATTTATAACCTTAGCATTTGTATTTAAATCGTTATCTATAGTTACACTAAGCATTGTATTTTGCTCTGCCTGCTTGTTTGGCAATAGGTTAACCCATTTAGATCTTCCATCTTCTGTAATTAATCTTCCATTCCAGTTTAATAGTTCTTCCTCTAAAAGATTTATCTCTCCATATTTTTTTGAAGCATCTAGGAGAACTAAACCTCCATCAATTGTAACACTTGAAATCACATAATTAAAACCATTTCTTGTAGGGAATATAGGAATGCCGTGATTCTTTGTGCTTAACAAAACAGGATTGGTATTTAAACCAGCTTCTCTGAGCATAGCTGTAAGAATGAGGTTAATTTCTGTGATATTACCCACATTGTTTTTATAGGCACTTCTTACACCATCATCTGTTGCAATACCTACGTAACCATTCCAATTCATTTTTTGTTTTACAAACTCATAAATGGCTACAGTTTTTTCAATTTCAGATTGTTGAGAGGAAATTAGGCGACTTAAATCATTATTAAAATAATTGCTTTTTTTAAGCTCGTCTCCAAATTGTGGTTGGTCAAAAATACTTTTAGCAACATCATCCCAAGAATTGGAGTAATTCTTATAGGTAGAGCCAGGAAAATTGATATACGCTAACTCAAACTTAATAGCATTTGAGTAGTTATCTATATTGTTAGTATAAAGCTCTTCTTTAATAGCAGGTATTTGAGAGCCAGACATATTAATAATATTTTCGCTAAATGTAAGCTTTCTAGTTTTTGGAGATTTGTCGTGTATTACAACTCTATCTACAATTTTTCTCGATTGTGAGTTTTCTGGTTTGTATATAATCGTCCTACTTTTTACCTCATTTTCTATTGAAATTTGCGACAGGCCTTTTTGATGCATATTAAACCCGTAATACTCTGGTGATCTAAATTTTGAGCTAACAGTATTAATAGGGATTTGTTCCTGAAACCTAAATTCATCTAAATTAGATACAAAAGGAGTCTTTAAAAGATATTTGTATTCTATAACACAACCTTCTTTTAAATTTGGCATTGTAAATTTAGTTAGTGTTCTGTATTTAGATTGCTCTTCTTTAAATACACCATCTTTAGACAATTTATCTTTACTTATATTACCATTTTCTAGATTGTAGGTGTAAGCTTTTAAGCTTCTTAGGTCATCTTTGTATTTACTGTCCTGCTCATATAGAGAAACAGATTTTGTAGCATATTTATAGCCGTCTGGATTATAAATTTTTATACGTTCGTGTACTTCTGTATTAACTAAAAACCCTTCGTTAGTGGTATATGTAAAATAGGTATTATAGCTTCTGTATAAAATTGCAGCATCTGCATCCTTATATATCGGGTGTTCTTTCTCAAGTAATTCTTCTTCTGAAACATCTCCAAAATCATAATCTTGGGCAAGCAATGTAGTAAATAAGGAAAACGTTAGAAGTATGGTAAATGCGTAATTAAGTTTCATTTAGCGGTGTTATGGTGTCTGTATTTCAATTATTGTAAACCACTTATATGGTAAATGCTATTTTACATATGTAGTAATAGACTAAGATTTTACGAATACAATTTTTTCTTCTTGTTTTTCTATTGCTAAATTGTAGAAGGTCTTTAACTCGTTATAATATTTTGATGGAACAAGATTGGAGTTAATTACAAATTGATACGAGACTTGTACGTTGTTACCCACTTGTTTGGCTTTATATAAAAACTCTCCCAATTCTTCAGGTAGTAATACTTTGGTGCTTTCTGGTAACGTGCTAACATTATAGCCGTCAGGTATGGCAATATTTACTATATAATTTGTTTTCCTTGGGTATTGGTAGTCTATTGGGAATGTACGATCCTCTAACACAAACGGGTTTTGTAAATCTGCTAAGTGTAACATTGGTGTTAAGTAACACTTGTCTTCAATAACATCTACCGGTTTTTCAACATTAAACTTATAAGAGTAGAGTATAGGCTCGTAAGTTTTATTATGGTTTTTAAAAGAGTACTCACCAAATTTTACGTTAGGGTAGTCGCTCTCAAATGTAGCAACTAGCTCTTCTTCACTTTTCCTGCTAAACCTCTTTTTAAAATTGTAAGCACTATGTCCTGTAATCTTACTGTTTAATGAACCTTCTATCTGCATAGCCTCATCAAACTTTAAAGACATAATTGTATTGTTTTCTGAATGAGACGTTGGGTTAAGGTTAATCCATCTTGAACGACCATCTTCTGTTATTTGTCTACCATTCCAATTTAAGAGGTGTTCTTCTAAAAAGTTTACAGATCCATTTTTATTGGTAGCATCTAACAAATAAAGTTCTTGGTTTATAGTTGCACTTGAAATTACAAAGTTAAAGCCGTTTATAGTTGGAGATACAGGAATACCATGATCTCTTGTGCTTACCAAAACTGGATTAGATGTAATGCCAGCTTCTCTTAACATAGCAGTTAGCATTAAATTAATATCTGCACTATTTCCAGTATTAGTTCTGTACGCTTTAACAACTCCTTCATCTGTATAAATGCCTACATAATCATTCCAGTTCATTTTCTTTTTTACGAACTCATATATGTTAAACACTATTTCTTCTTCTGTATTAGAGGTGTTTAAAATTCGCTCTAAATCACTCTTAAAGTATCCTTTTTTATCCAGCTCATTCCCAAATCTTGAAGACCTATAAATGGTTTCTGTAATGTTATCCCAAGTGGTTGTAACTGTTTCAAGACCTTTGCCAGGCAAGTTTCTAAAAGAAACTTCAAATTTTAAAGAATTCTTATAGTTGTTTACGTTATTGGTGTAGGCTTCATCCTTAAGTGGCGGCACATTACTTAGCTCTAAATCATAAATGTCTGTTTGTACATCTATAGTGTTTCTAGTATTAATGGTTGGTTTGCCATGGCGCTGGCTGCCAACATCTTTCATTTTATCTAATAGGGCCTCAGAGTGGTCATAAGTAATTTTATCTCGTCCTCTACCTTGTTCTACATTAAGAGGTAAAGTACCTCTTTGGTGTAAATTCCATCCAAAATATTCTGGTGATGCAAATTTTAAAACAGATTTCTTTATAGGTATAAACTCCTGCAAACTGTATTCGTCTAGATTATAGATGTAAGGAGTTTGTAGCTCATATTTATATTCAATAACACTACCGTCATTAATATTTGGCATTGCAAATTTTACAAGCGTGGTGTATTTTGAAGCCTCTTCTTCAAAAATGCCATTATTTTTTAGTTTTTCCTTTTTTACTTTACCACCTTCTAAATTATAGGTAAAAGCTTTAAGACCGTTATAAGTATCTTTTGTCCTACCATCACTAGTATGAAGTTTAAAAGCAACATCTGCATATTTGTAACCTTCTTTGTTATAAATCTTTATGCGTTCCTGTACTTCTGTAATTGCAAAAAAGCCATATTCTTCTGAATAGGAAAATCTTGTTTTGTAATCTCTATAAAGTATTGAAGCAGAAGCATCGGGATGGTCTGGATGTTCGGTTTCTAACAATTCTTCTTTTGAAACATCTCCAAAATCATAGTCTTGGGCAAGTGTAGGAAATGTAATAAGTGTAAGAGCAATTAAGAGTAAAGTTTGCTTCATAATGTAGAGATAAGGAGTTTTGTGTTGTCTTTATTAGTTATGGTCTTACAAAATGATCTGTAAGCTTCATATTGGTTAGGCTCAAATGTGCCTTCGGTAATTTTAAGGGATCTTTTACAGGATAAACGGTTGTCCTTTAAAGAGAAAGTTAAGTTGTATTCTCCAAATGGGGTATGTAGTATAGTGTCTTCTGGTGTGTTTACCGTCATACCTTCTGGTATGGTATAAGAAATTAAAAACTCTACTGTTTTAGGACGCTGTATAATAAAAGGTGTTTTCCTGTTGCTGGTTCTTGGTGGGACTAATGCTCTCGAATTGCTAAATACTATTGGCTTAAGTATAAAGTTATTCCCAGCTTTTGAGAGGTATTGGTGTATTGTAAAATCTAAATCTTCTTGATAAGTAATATTATCTTGATCGTCATTTAAACTTATATTAGTTACAGAAAGACCGTTTATGTGACGCCACTCTGTTAAGTAACTGTTTTTTAATTCTTCTTGAGACATAGTGTTAGCATAACTAGCCTCTTGATAAAAAACACCTTTGCTGTGTTCATTTAAATGACCTTTTACTGAGGTGCCATCTATGTCGCAATTAATTGTATAGCGTTTGGTGCTTTCTTCTGCATTGTATGCTTTTGTCTTGGTAATTATACCGCCATTTGGAGTAATCATTAAAGCATCTCTGTTATCTGTAAAATCTCCTAAATATCCAAATGGAGATGTTTGGCTAGTACACTCTAACCACGTTATATCTTCATTTAAATCTACTCCTAATATTACGTGATTACCTTGTACAGCAACTAAATCTTTATCTATATCTGTTTGTTCATTTCCGCCATAAATTATGGTGTAGTATGAAGTTAGTCCAACAGCATCCATTAAACTTTTGGTGTAATTGGTAAGGGCTTTACAATCACCATAGCTTAGTTTATCTACATCGGACGCTAGCATAGGTTTCCAGCCACCAATTTCAATCTGAACGCTTATATAACGAACTTTATCCTGAACGAATTTATATACAATTCGCGCTTTTTCTTCATCTGTAGTAGCATTGGCTGTAAGAGCCCTAATTGCTTCAATAGTTTCAGAACTTAAATCGTTTGTTTTTTCAATGAGGTTGGTATTCATCCAGTTACCAAAATCTTGCCAACTGTTAGCAGAGCCTTTTTCGCCTTGTAAGCTAAATTGTGGTAAATACAACCTAAGCATAGGCGTAATTTCATTTAAATTTGGTGCTAAATACTCATGTTTTACAGCAGGTAGTAATTCTGCTTTCCAGGACATTTCTCCTTCCTTTTGTTCCGTAGTGATAGTATAGCCATCAAAATTAAACTCTTTAAATATAGGCTTGTTCTTAGGATTAAATTTTATGGTATAAGTAGATCTAACCGTACTGCTTAAGTAATCTTCAATAGGCATCCAACGTTCTATAAAAGCAGATGTTTTGGAGGTTGTCTCTTTTTCGAAAACAACAGTATATGGATAAGTTATTGGAGTGTAGTCCAGGTACATTACACGATTGTCTGAATACAACGTCCCGTTACTTACTGCACTTACATCCCTAAAGTCGCGTTTACTAAAGCTTTTAATTTTATTTCCTAATGCATCATATATGGTAGCATTAAGTTTTTTTACTTTACTGTTGTTGTCATAAAATGCAAAGGCATTAATATCTGAGTTTCCTTTACTGTTTAGAATAGTAATGGTCTTTGTATAGTATACGTCTTGTGAGCCAGAATCTGAGACATCTACAAATGTAGATTCAGATTTGGTGATACTATTGGCATTTTCAGTTAAAGATTTGGGGAGATCTAAAATTGTAAACTTAGATTCTTGAGCGTAAGAAGCAGAAAGAATCAATAAAAAAATGAGTCTTAAAATCACGAAATGAAATTATAGCGACGAAAATAGGAAATTACATTTCTGAAAATGTTTACACTTTGTTAAAATAGTTAAGAATTATATAATTATGCATTCTATATTTCAACATCTTCTAAAATATAAGCCTCAATTTCTTTGTCGTCATCACCATGTAATACACTTACATCTCCTGTAGTTTCTAGGACTACAGCTTTTACTTCATTTAGTCTTATCACATTTGCTTCTCTTAATTTGCCTCTAAGTTCGTTTTCTGTAATTTCTACTTTATTTAAATTATCATAAAGTATTTGTCCGTCTCTCATAATTAATACTGGACTGTTATCTAAATGTTTTCGTGCCGTTTTGCTTCTAAATCTAAGTAACGATACTAGGTAGTTTGCAAGATATAAAAGCCCAATTAATAAAATACCTAGTAGTAATTTAGGGTTGCTCGTGGCTATAGTCATACCTATAAGATTACCTATGGCAACAGTATTCACAAAGTCAAACCCAGTCATTTTACTAAAGCTTTTAAGGCCAAATATTCTTGTAAATATGATAACAGCAATGTAAACAACTGTAGTACCTATAATAATTTCTGGCACCATGCCTATATCTTTTGTAAAGTAGTCTAATTTCATAGTATAGAATTTTCTAATCTTAAAATTACGACAATAGATAATGCAAATACTTGTAAGACTTACAAATAACATAATTTTATACTTCAAGAAAATAAATGTTAAACCGGTTGATGCCTATAAAGGTTTTACGTACATTTTCAACTATAATTTATGCTATGAATCCTGATTTACTATTTAACGCTATACGCTCTCAAGACAAGGCAAATATTGCTATTGTATTAAAAGAATATCCAGAACTAATACAAGCTAAGGACCAACGTGGCTCTACACCATTGTTACTTGCTACTTATTATGGTTTTAAAGATATTACTGAAATTTTATTAGATCATAACGCAGACATAAATGCACAAGATGCTTCTGGAAATACAGCGCTTATGGGTGTGTGTTTTAAGGGGTATCCAGAAATTGCTGAGTTACTAATTAAACGTGGCGCCAACATAGATTTGCAAAACTCTAACAATGCGACTGCTTTAATTTATGCAACAACCTTTAATCAAGAAGCTATTGTAAAGCTTTTATTGGCGCATAATGCAGATAAGAGTTTAAAAGATGCTCGAGGTCATACTGCTAAAGATCACGCACAAATGCAAGAGTTAAATGATATTCTAGACTTATTGAGTGATGAGTCTTGATACATCTCTCATTAATAAACTACAATCGGTAAGAATTCGTAATAAGGGTTTTAAAAGAAAAGCCGTGTTACCAATAGATCAGGAGTTAAACTATTGGGAATACCTTAAGCTTACTTTGGGTGAAAATGTATTTGTAGTAAAAACGGCGCTAGGTTTGGATATTATTTATTTATCTGAGGTAGAACGTACTGAGTATATTCATCAAGCTTTATATTTATTTAAACCTTTGCTTAATATAGATACTGGTATCACAGTAAAAAGCTTATCTAATGAACACGTTTTAAAAGATTTTGGAAATATCGTAAAGACACTTTCAAAACATCCTCAATTATTTTTATCTAGTTGTAAGAAGCTTATTCAAAAATTTAACCATACGCAATTAAGAACACCACTTTCTCAATTATTATATAATTGTTTTGATTCAGAATTAAATGCACTAATTAAAGTAGGAAATATTCCCTATGCTTCTAAAATTGAAACTTTAAGAACACAACAGGAACATATAAGTTTAGAACCAAAGAGTCTCTCTAATTTAACTAAGCGCTATTTGTCTAACAGCAACCATAATAATTAAGTATTCTTATTTTATAGGAATATAAATTTCTGTTACCCAGTTAGCTGGATTTGGGTCTGCACTAGGATCTGTTCTATAAACTTCAAAGTCTTTTGAAGTCTCCATTTTCTCAAGGCTATTTTCTTCTAAATAAGCATTAGCAGCACCCCAAGCATCTTTTAAGTTTTTATAATCTCCTTTAAGTGTCGTCTTAACAACTTTTTGAGATGGCATAAAACCGCATAATATAGGACTATCATTAGGAGTGATAACTTGGTTTGTGGTTGGTATTGCAGAAGAAAATATAGCGGTATTATTCGCTAAGTCCCATTGCTCGTAAATAGTCATTGGGCTACCAGAAATAGGAATATTATTTTCTTGCATATATGAAAATACTTGTGGCATCATCTCGGCCATTTTGGTGCCAATAGCACTTATCTTAGATGCAGAAGTATTGTACATATAATAACCGCCACTATGTTGTGTAATGCCATCTACATTTATAGAAAATTCAGACATTTTAGTTTCGATTACTGTGTTTATGTTTTCTAAGCCTTTAGGAAACATTGGTTTTAGCATTTGTGTGTAAGAACCATCTTGTGCTGCCCAATATGCTTTATCCTGAAAACTTTGAGAACCCTTCATTCCCCAAGTTACTTTTGTACCTTCTTCAACCTCTTCAAATGTCCAGTATACAGTACTTTCAGAAGGTCCTAAAGGTGTTTCCATTACCATGGTTTGTGTAATGCTTTTATTTGGTATAGCATCAATAGTTTCAATACGGCCATCTGGAGCAGTATCACCTGTCCAAGAATAGCTTGCGCCAACGCCTACTGTTTTTTCAGGGTAACTTGTAACTATGTTTGGATCATCTGCTTTCCAAGGACCCCAATCTTCCCAAGTTTTAAGATCATTTATTTCATTGTAAATTACAGATGCTGGTGCATTAATTACTTTAGAGTCTTCAACTTGAAAGTCGCCATCTATAGTGGCTACATATATAGAGGCACCAATTATTACAATTAGTAAAAGGAAAAATAAGTATTTTAAAAATTTCATAAAGTTAGGGGTATAGTTAATGGTATGTAAATATACATATTATAGCAACTGTTTTCGAAACATTTTTGGGGTATAAGTGATAAAATATGCTTTTAAGGTTATGAAGTTGAATGAATTACAGGAGTCATTCTTAAAAATATATGAGATAAGGAATTAAGATTTAGCGAAATACCATTAAATTGCACCTTAAATAATCAAATTATATAAAATGACATTTAAATATCTAACCGTATTAAGTTTAGGGTTACTTCTTTTAACATCTTGTGGCCAAGAAAAGAAAGAAGAGGTAAAACCAGAACCAAAAGAAACCAAAGCTGGAATTGTAGATGAATTTGCAGACATTAAAATCTTGCAATACGAAATTCCTGGGTGGGAAAATTTAAGTCTAGAAAAGCAAAAGCTTGTTTACTACATGACGCAAGCTGGTCTTAGTGGTCGTGATATGATGTGGGCTCAAAACTACCGTCATAACCTTACTATTCGTAAAGCATTAGAAAATGTGTATACAACATACACTGGTGATAAAAACACAGAAGACTGGAAAAACTTCGAAACGTTTGTTAAGCGTATATGGTTCTCTAATGGTATACACCATCATTACAGTACTGTAAAGATGACTCCAGACTTTTCTGCAGAGTATTTAAATCAACTTTTAGCAGATACAAATACAACGCTTGAAGGCGAAGCTTTTGAAGTATTGTTTAATGATAAAGATACTAAAAAAGTAAACCTTTCTAAAGATGCAGATATTGTATTAGAGAGCGCTATAAACTTTTATGGACCAGATGTAACTACTGCAGATGTAGAGCAGTTTTATGGATCTAAAACAGTTGATGCTAATGAGCCAATTGAACTTGGTCTTAATACTAAACTTGTTAAAGAAAACGGTAAGCTGGTTGAAAAAACATACAAAAGTGGAGGTCTTTATGGCGAAGCTATTGATGAGGTTATCGGTTGGTTAGAAAAAGCTAAAGGAGTAGCAGAAAATGAAAATCAAGCAAAAGCTTTAGGATTATTAATAGACTATTATAAAACAGGAAGCTTAGATACTTGGGATGAGTATGCTATTGCTTGGGTAAACTCTACAGAAGGTGATATCGATTGGATAAATGGCTTTATTGAAGTTTACAACGATCCAAAAGGTTATAAAGGTTCTTATGAAAGTATTGTACAGATTAAAGATTTTGACATGTCTAAAAAGATGGCTGTTTTATCTAAAGATGCCCAATGGTTTGAAGATAACTCTCCATTAATGGCTGAGCACAAAAAAGCAGAGGTAAAAGGAGTATCTTATAAAACTGTTATTGTTGCAGGAGAAGCTGGAGATGCTTCACCAAGTACGCCAATTGGTGTAAACTTACCAAACAACAACTGGATAAGACAAGCTCACGGAAGTAAGTCTGTATCCTTAGGTAACATAATTAATGCATATAATGGTGCTGGCGGTTCTGGTCGTTTAGAAGAATTTGCAAACGATTCTTTAGAGGTAGCATTAGAAAAAGAATATGGAAAGCAAGCAGATAAGCTACACACCGCATTACACGAAGTGGTAGGGCACGCTTCTGGACAGATAAATCCAGGTGTTGGTACACCAAAAGAAACTTTAAAGAGTTACAAATCTACAATTGAAGAAGGTCGTGCAGATTTATTCGGCTTATACTATTTAATGGATCCTAAACTTCAAGAACTAGGATTAACAGACAACTGGGAAAAAACAGGAAAAGCTGCTTATGATGGTTATATAAGAAATGGTATGATGACGCAGCTAATTCGATTAGAATTAGGTGATGATGTAGAAGAAGCACATATGCGTAACAGACAATGGGTAAGTGCTTGGGTGTTCGAGAAAGCTCAAGAATCTGGAGCAGTTGTTATGGAGCAACGTGATGGTAAAACTTACTTTGATATTAAAGACTACTCTAAAATGCGTGAGCTGTTTGGAGAATTACTTAAGGAAACACAGCGAATTACATCTGAAGGTGACTATGAAGCTGCTAAAGCTTTAGTTGAAGATTATGGTGTAAAAGTAAATCAAGACATTCATAAAGAAGTTTTAGAACGAAATAAGCAATTTAAAAGCGCACCTTATAGTGGTTTTGTAAATCCTGTTCTTGTTCCAGAAATGGATGAAGATGGAACTATTACTGCTATAAAAGTAACACAACCAGAATCTTTTGAGGCTCAAATGCTTGAGTATGCAAAAACATATGGATTCCTAAAATAAGAACTATGAAATATGTATTAGCCATAGTATTAAACTTAGGTGTGTTTTTTAGCTTGTATGCTCAAAATGACTCACCATTTTACGCAACCTTAAATAAGGAAGATGCAAGCACATTAAAGCTTCAATTTCCAGATGCTGTACAAATATTAGGATCAACAGAATATGAGTCTGCAGTTATGCTAACCGAGACTGCAGCTCATGAATTACATGATGCTATATTGGTACACGGACCAGGATATATTAGAAAGCCTTCTGCAGAGAAGGCTTTAAATGATATCGCTGCAACACCACTAATTCCAAATGCACAATCGTTTACAAGCACTAACTATACAATTACACATGATGCTATAGTTACACAAGCTTTAAATGAAGTAAGCACATCGAATTTAGAAGATCATATTATAGAGTTGCAAAATTATGGTACCAGATACCATAACAGACCAGAAGGAACACAAGCTGCTATGGATTTAAAAGCAAAATGGGAAGCATTAGCAGCAAGTTATAACCGTACAGATGTCTCTGTGAGATTATTTAACCATACAGGGACCACAATGCCGTCTGTTATAATGACCATTACAGGTGCTGTATCTCCAAATGAGTATGTAATTACTGGAGGTCATTTAGATACAACAGCAAGTGTAAATGCGTTGGCGCCAGGTGCAGATGATGATGCCTCAGGTATTGCTACAATTACTGAAGCTGCTCGTGTTTTATTCGAAATAGATTTTGTGCCTAACCGTACCATTGAAATTATGGCATATGCTGCAGAAGAGATAGGTTTAGTTGGTTCTGCAGAAATTGCACAAACTTATAGTAGCGACAATAAAAATGTAATTGGTGTCACTCAATTTGATATGACAAATTTTAATGGCTCAGACAACGATGTTTATTTTATAACAGATAATACAGATACATCATTAAATTCATTTTTAATGCAATTGTTAGACAACTATAATGCAGATGGCGTACACCAAGTTACTTACGGTACATCGTTATGTAATTATGGATGTTCAGACCACGCAAGTTGGTTTGCACAAGGCTACCCAGCATCTTTCCCCTTTGAAGCTGCTTTTGGAGAACATAACCAAGCTATTCATACCTTAGGAGATACGTTTACAGTTTCTGGTACCGCAGATCACGCTACGAAATTCACAAAACTTTGTACAGAGTTTTTAATTGAAACAGCAAAAACTTCAGTATTAGGCGTTACAGAGTTTAATCAGCCAAATGTTATAACAACTGTAAATGATAATGTTTTGAGTTATAGATTTGAATCCTCAGACTTTACTGTCGAATCACTTTCTATCTACGACATTAGTGGAAAAAAGCTAACGTTTGAGAATCTTGATGGGAATACAGGAAATTATGATTTAAACTCGCTAAGTACAGGATTGTATATAGCAAGTTTTAAGATTAAAAATCAAGGAGTTTTTTCTAAAAAAATTAGTGTAGAGTAATTATAACAAGCTATAGACTATGAAAAGCCACGTTTAACGTGGCTTTTTTATTAGTAATAACTTTATTAATTAAGCTGTGTCTTCAAGATAAATAGGAACACAATAAAAGCTATAAAGCCTAATAGTATAAAGATACTACCCTTGTAATTCTTTTTGTGAAGCTTAGCATCTTTCCTGTAGGTGAAAATCATAGCAATTACAAAAGCTATAAAGAAAAGTGCTGCAAAAATGTATTGTCCTGTACTAAACATAAGTTGTACTTTTAAAGCACAAAAATACTCTAAAAACTATGAAAAAACGCATTAACGCCGTAAGACAATTTCACACTGCATTTGGGTTAGGGATGAAGGAAGAGCCAACTGCCGACTTAGGTTTGGCAAAGAACACACTTCGTTTTAATTTAATGAAAGAAGAAAATGAGGAATATTTAGAAGCTGCTAATAATAATGATCTGGTTGAAGTGGCAGATGCCTTAGGAGATATGTTATACATTTTATGCGGCACAATTATAGAGCACGGTATGCAACATAAAATTGAAGAAGTGTTTGATGAAATACAGCGCAGCAATATGAGTAAACTTGGTGAAGATGGAAAACCAATTTATAGAGAAGATGGTAAAGTATTAAAAGGTCCAAATTACTTTAAGCCAAGTATTAAAGAAATTCTTGAAACTAAATAAAGAGATATTACAACTAAAAAAGTCAGCTATAATGCTGACTTTTTTGATTTTTTATAAGTTCTTCCGTACCATAGTAATGTTCCGGTTACTGGTAAACTTGCAATAAGTAAACTTGAAAGAAAAGCTATAATCTTTCCTGCAATACCACCGATAGCACCTATATGTATATCGTAATTCATCCTAAGTATCTTATCGGAAACCTTAGCATTGCTATATGTTCCATATACACTTGGTGTTTCAATTTCCTCTAAAGTATTTTGATCGAAAAACCTAAAGTCTGAATCGTAATACACACCTTCTGTATTAGAAGTTTCAATATAAATACTCTCAGTTTCAGAATGTGGATAATGCAGTTCAAAGCTTTCAGCATTTGGATTTTCTTTCCTCAGTAATGGTATTAATTGATCTATTGGAGAAACATCCTGATTTTTTTCTAAAGTAGTTGAGGTATTTTCAGGAATTATAAACGCAATTGTTTTATCACCGCCAATTGCTTTGTAAAAGCCATAACGCATCCAGTTATAAGACATTATAGATCCTGTAAATGCTAAGATTAATGCTAATGCGCACACATAAAATCCTAATATGGTATGCAAATCGAAATTCTTTCGTTTCCAACGTGTGGTGGCTTTCCATTTAAAGCTTACACGTTGTTTAAGGTTTTTACGCCGTTTAGGTAACCACAGTAAAAAGCCAGAGATAATGATAATAATAAATAGAAGGATAGATACACCAACAACTTGTTCTCCTAACTCTTTAGGAAGCCACAGCCTCATATGGCCTTTTAATATGAAAGCAAAAAAACCAGTCATATGATCTTTAACTTCTAAGATTTCACCAGAATACGGATTTAAAAACACGCTTTGGTAAAACTCTGGTTCTGCATCATAAAATATAACTTCAATAGGATCATTAGGTTGCTTAAATAAAGTACCATGAACAGTTTGTTGTGGAAATACTGTCTTGGCAATATCTTTAGCTTCTGTAGGAGTTAGGTGTTCTTGAGCCCTAACCTCTATAGCAGTGTCGTCATTTAATAAAGCTTCAATTTCTTCTTTAAATGCCCAGAAACAACCAGTAATTGCTACTATAAATACAACAATACCTGTTGTTAACCCTAAGATTTTATGTAGTGTAAGTATTTGCTTTTTATATTTCATATAATTAACCTTGAAAAGGGCACCTGTACAGATACCCTTTTATATAATTCAAATTATTACTTAAAACTTGTATGACACATTTGCCAATACTGCTCTAGGTGTTTGTGGAGAAATTGTTGTCCAACCTTTGTAATACTCTTTATTAAACGCATTGTTTAACTTTAGAGTAATCCTGTATTTATTAGCTTGATAAAAAACAGAAGCATTTGCAATGGTATAGCTTGGAAGGATAAACTCTCCAGTAGACTCGTAGTTAATTGCAAAACGCTCACTTGCACCATTAAACCCTAACCCAAGACCAAAACCTTCTAAAGAACCTTGCTGCACTTCATAGTTTGCCCAGAAATTGTAAAGTGTTTCTGGTCCAGCTTCTAATGGCCTTCTGTTTAGTATTTCTGGGTTGTCAGATTTTGTAGTGGTACTCTCATTATTACTAAATCCTGCTCTTATATTTAACCCATTTACAGGGTTTGCATTAATTTCAATTTCGAAACCTTTACTTTCTACCTCACCACCTTGTATTTTATTAAACGGCGAAGAAGGATCTGTAATTACACGATCTGTAACCTGAATGTTGTAATAACTAATTGTTGCATCTAATCTGTTATTAAAAAGATTGGTTTTTAAACCAACCTCAAATTGATTGGCTTGTTCTGGATCAAATGTTTGTAAAGTTTGCGGGCCATCTTCTGGGTTACCAACTAATTGTGGAGCAACATTTGTAAATCCGTTTTGATAGTTAGTAAATACAGATAAACGATCTTTAATTGGCTGGTATAATAACCCAAATTTTGGTGAAAGTGTTGTTTGATTATAATCATCTTCTGCAGATGAAATGTCACCTTCATTATCAAAATGATCTAAACGTAATCCAACCATTGCAGAAAAATTATTGGTAATATCTAACACGTCTGAAGCATATAGACTATAAATATGATATTTAGACTTATTGTTTCCAATGGCTTGAGACTCCAATGCAGCATCTACTCCAGATGAAGATAACGGGTAAGCGTCTTCTTCTACTTCTGGAGTAAAAGGATTATCACCATTACTGCCACCTTCTGGTGTAATATTGCCATAAAATGCATAACCAGTATTATTACTAGTTTGTGTTGCTGTAAAGTAATCTGCACCAATAACAACTCTATTTCTCAAGTTGGCAACTTTAAAATCACCAATAAAATTTTGTTGAATGTCAGATGTTTCAGTATTGGCGTTTTGCTTACTTATATATCTTGTGAAGGTATCATCACCTAAGATACCAAAGTCAAATAAATACGAATAGTACCCTTTTGTAGATGTAGAACTTTTAGAAAGCAATGTTTGAGATTGCCATGTATCAGATAATTTATAATCCATTTCTAAACGATAATTCTGAGAAGGATTTTCAAGTGTTAAGTCATTACTTGTAAATGAAAGTTTATTGTTATATCCTAATTCATCTAAATTACTAGCCTCTGTAGGAGCACTTCTGTTAAGAAACAAGAACATAGGGTTTGTTTGTTCGGCTTGTGTAATTTCACCGTAAAATGAAAACGATAACTTATTGTTTACTTTATAAGATAATGATGGTGCAACAAAGAACGATTTCCTAAATCCAGCATCTTGAAAACTTTGCTGAGAGGCATAAGATGTATTTAATCTAAAATATAAATTTTCCTCTTTATCTAAAGCGGTGTTAAAATCTCCTGTGACCTGGTTAAAACCATAAGAACCTGCAGTATAAGAAAGCTCACCACCAGTACCAGCATAAGGTTTTTTGGTAACTACATTTATTAAGCCACCATAAGACGAAACCGCGTTACCAAATAAAGTTGCAGAAGGTCCTTTAATTACTTCAATACGCTCAATATTAGCCGAGTTTATTGTGCCATTAGTTAAACCTGGTAAACCATTAACCAATTGTGGTTGCACAGAAAATCCTCTTAAAGAATAATATCCTGCACCATCTCCACCACGTCCAGTTGAGGTCCAAAGTTTTTCTATACCTACAGCATTATTTAAAGCATCTTCAAAATTTGTAACTACTTGAGACTCTAATAGCTCATTAGTCACTGTACTATAAACTTGTGTATTCTCAATATCTTTTAAAGGTAGTTTTGCTACATAGGCTGTTTTCTTTCTAGAAAATTTATTTTGGCGTTCGCCATTAATTACCACTTCATTTAAAATTTCATTTCCTTCATAAAGTACAATATTACCTAGCGTTAAAACACCGTCATTTTGTACTGAAACTTGTTTAGATTGTGTTTTAAAACCAAGGTATGAAATGGTTAATGTGTAGTTGCCTGCTGAAAGATTTTCAATACTAAAGTCACCTTGTTCATTAGATTGAGTGCCTGTATTTAATTGAGCAATTAAAACATTTACACCAGAAAGAGGTTTTTGGTCTGCATCTGTAATATGGCCTTGTATAGTGCTATTTTCTTGAGAAAAGCAATTAAGATAGACTGTAAATAAGAGAACGATTGTTAGTAGTCGTGTCATTTGTTTTTATTTAGACTTGATATAAATAGATTGTTTTCGGCAAATGTAATTGCCGAAACCTTAGTATCCAAATTATTTATATTAAATCTAAATAAGGTTTTGTAATTTTCTAAAAGTAAAGGGTTTGGGGCTCGTGTTTTTTAGTAATTAAAACTACAATCCATCAAATATTCCAGAAATAAGTGCAGAAAATCCTTCTGAAATGCCATCAAATACAGTCTCTAAATCTAACCAAGATGCATCTATATCCATATCTGGTATAGTAGACCATTGTTCTGCTGTTGCACCAGAAACACCCTTAAGCATTTCAGCTTTCATAGAAATGTAATCACAGACTTCTCCAACCTTTTCGTGATAAATATCAAAGTCATATTTTGTGGAGAAGATGCTCATTGCCCAGCACGAAAAATCTAACTGAGATGCCCATTTGCTATTATTATGAGCCTCCTTTATCTGTTTGGGTTTATAATGCTGTTGTTTACCGTGTTCCTTTACAAGCAGAGTGCCAATGTCTTTTAAGTAGTCTTGTTTTTGATCTGGAATTTTATGACATTGGTCTTTCATAAACTTAAGGATTATGGTTTTGTAGCTCTCAACATTTCACGTTTGCCTGGAGGTCCTGGCAATCGCTCTACTTTAAAGCCAACAGCTTGCATTGCTCTACGTACACTGCCTTTTGCAGCATAAGTGGTTAAAACACCGTTTGGTTTTAATGCCGTGTACATAATCTTAAATATTTCTTCTGTCCAAAGATCTGGTTGCACGCGAGCACCAAAGGCATCAAAATAAATTAAGTTAAAGGCGTTGTTAGCTTTTATGTCTTTAAAGAATTGTTGTCTCTTTGTAAGTGTGAAGTTTTTTGAAATAGTAATAGCCTCATCCCAAGAAGATGAATGCATTGTAGTAAAAATTGCACTGTGGTTTTCTGCATTAAGAGCCGAAACATAATTTAATTTATCAACCTCTTCTGGTAGTACAGGATAAGCTTCAATACCTTCATAATTAATTACAAGGTTTCTTTTTTGTGCTTCTAAAAATGTAATAAATGCATTTAGTCCTGTACCAAAGCCAATTTCTAAAATGTGTAATGGGCTACTAGCGTATTGTTGTTGGTCTAAAATATGAGCCAATCCCATATCTATAAATACGTGATTGGCTTCTTGTATTGCACCGTGTTTGGAGTGGTATTGCTCATCCCATTCTGGAAAATGGATCGAGGTACTACCGTCTCCAGTAATAATGATTTCGCGTTTCACTACTTAGTTTGAATCTCTTCATTTTCAGATTCTGGTACTAATACACCATCTGCTAAAAATGAATATGTTCTTTTAGGTTCTGTAATAGCCTCAACCTCTTCTTTTGTCTTACCAGCATCTTCTGCATAGTGGCGTTGCTCATCCACAGAAACTTCTTGTATAAAGGCTTTACCGTGAACAACAACAGTGTCTTCTGCTATGTCTTTAGGCATAAAGAAACCGTAATCTTTAAATTTTACCATAGCAGTCTCACTGTTTGGCATATCTAACTTCATCCAGCAGCCTTTATTTTGGCATACTGCATTTACTTTGGCCTCAAATGCAACAACAATAGTATCGTTAGCTTCCATAGAGTTATAAAGAGCTGCCATGTCTTCTGCAGATTTTGGTGTTTTAGCATCAAAAGCTTCGCCTTTCAAACTGTAAGCATTTTCCTGCACCTCTTTTTCCTCAATCGTTTTCGGAGTATCTTTGCAGGATTGAAGGTTTACAAGTAAAATGAGCGAAAAAATAGTGTATTTTAAAGTATTCATTGTATTAAGTATATTATAATTTAAGTCAAAATTAAGAAAACCTTACGTATTGTAACCAACGCGATATTGTATTTTTGCAAAAAACATAAAATTCATGGAATCAATGACAGATGCTCCAATTAAAATTACGAAAACTACAGCTTCTAAATTAGAACAGGTAGACTTTAGTAATTTAACATTCGGGAAAAATTTTACAGACCACATGTTTGTGTGCGACTATAAAAATGGCGAATGGCAGACACCAGAGATTGTTCCTTACGGCCCAATTACTATGGAGCCGTCAGCTAAAGTGTTTCACTACGGTCAAGCCGTTTTTGAAGGCATGAAAGCCTTTAAGGATGATAATGATGATGTGTTTTTGTTTAGACCAAAAGACAATTTAGATAGAATTAATAAGTCTGCCAAGCGTATGGCTATACCAGCATTTCCAGAATCTTACTTTATGGAAGGCTTACAAGCGCTCTTAAATTTAGATCGTAATTGGATTAAAGCTGGAGCAGGAAACTCTTTATACATAAGACCTTTTGTAATTGCAACAGAGTCTGGTGTATCTGCATCTCCATCGTCGTCTTATAGGTTTATGATAATTTGTGCGCCAGCAAACGCATATTACAAAGGTGAAGTAAAAGTACTGTTTGCCGAAAAGTATAGCCGATCTGCAGATGGTGGTGTTGGTTATGCAAAAGCAGCAGGAAACTACGGTGCGCAATTTTTCCCAACAAGTTTAGCACAAGCAGAAGGTTTTCAGCAAATTATCTGGACAGATGCTAAAACTCACGAGTATTTAGAGGAAGCAGGTACAATGAATATTTTCTTTAGAGTAAATGACACGTTACTAACAGCACCTATAAGCGACCGTATTTTAGATGGTATTACACGTAAGAGTTTAATACAAATTGCTGAAGATAAAGGTATAGATGTACAAGTAAGACCAGTATCTGTTAAGGAAATTGTGGAGGCTGCTAAAAATGGATCTTTAAAAGAAATATTTGGTGCAGGTACTGCTGCAACTATTAATCCTATTTCTGGATTTGGACATAAAGGCGAGACTTTTGATTTACCAAAATTAGAATCTTCTTACGCTTCTAACTTCAAAAAGGAGTTAATGGCTATACAATACAACACTAAAGATGATCCTTATGGTTGGAGACATAAAGTATTGTCTTAACATATTACCAAAACTTAATACCGAATTGTGATTTTAGATTAATCACAATTCGGTATCATTATTGAGTAATTCTATAGCAACTGGTAACGCCAAATTAAAGCATTTTCGTTACTTTTGAATCTAATGTTATGGGACTACTAAAAACACGTAAAAATAAGAAATTTGGATATGAGCCACGCTATTGGAACGACAATGGTGAAGGCAATCCTTATAAGTTAAAAGGAAAGTTTGATGAGCAACGCACAACGCTTTCGGCTTCTGGAGGCCTTGTAAATCGCTTTAAAACAGCTTGGAATGAGTATAAAACCGAGCAAGACAAGAGTTCTCATAAAACCATAATCATAATTGCAGCCATCTTAATCTTTGTCTTTCTTTGGATTATAGATTTTGATTTGACCATATTCTCTGACACCTATTAAATGAGTGACATCATTCAACTCTTACCAGACCACGTTGCCAACCAAATTGCAGCTGGAGAAGTAGTACAACGACCAGCTTCTGTAGTTAAGGAGTTGCTTGAAAATGCATTAGATGCCGGATCGGAAAGTATACAGCTAATTGTTAAGGAAGCAGGAAAAATACTTATACAAGTTATAGATGATGGTAAGGGAATGAGCGTGACAGATGCACGATTATCTTTTGAACGCCATGCAACATCTAAAATAAAGTCTGCTGAAGACCTTTTCGCAATAAATACAAAAGGTTTTAGGGGTGAAGCATTAGCATCAATCGCTGCGGTCTCTCACGTAGAGATGAAAACCAAACAGACTCAAGATGAAGTAGGGACTTATATAAAAATTGAAGGTTCAGAAATAACAACTCAAGATGTTTGTGTAACACCAAAGGGCACAAGTATCTCTGTAAAAAACTTATTTTATAATATACCTGCACGCCGAAATTTCTTAAAATCTGATGCTGTAGAAATGCGTCATATTATAGATGAATTTCAACGTGTAGCACTTGCACATCCATCTGTTGCTTTTGATCTTCATCATAACGGCAGCAGTCTATTTAGTTTGCCAAGTAGTAATTATAGACAACGCATAGTAAATATTTTAGGAACTAAGACTAATGAACGTTTAGTGCCTGTTGAGGAGGAAACAGATATCGTTAAGATATCTGGATTTGTCGGAAAACCAGAATTTGCAAAACGTACACGTGGCGAGCAATTCTTCTTTGTAAATAACAGGTATATAAAGAGTTCTTATTTACATCATTCCATTGTAAGTGCCTTTGAAGGATTATTAAGAGATAAAAGCCATCCAAGCTATTTTTTATATCTAGATGTAGACCCTAAAACTATAGATATAAACATACATCCCACAAAAACAGAAATTAAGTTTGAAGATGAGCATACACTATACGCTATGCTAAAAAGTGTGGTAAAACATAGTTTAGGACAATTTAGTGTAGCACCAGTTTTAGATTTTGATAGGGATAGTGATTTAGATACACCTTACAGTTATAAAGAAAAACACGTTAGCATCCCAAAAATAGATGTAGATAGAAATTTTAACCCTTTTCAGGACTCACAACCTGCAACAGCTTCAAAACAATCTCGTAATTTTCAGCAAAAGCCAACACAATCTTGGGAAAGCTTATATGTAGGCGCAAATACAGAGGCAATTGAAGATAATTTTCAGACATCTGCTATAGAGTTTGAAAGTGACGAGGTAACGGGCAATTTATTTGAAAACGAAACAGAAGAGCATCAAGCTAATAGTTTTCAGATACATAGAAAATATATAGTAAGCACAATAAAAAGTGGTTTGTTGGTTGTAGATCAGCATAGAGCGCACACTCGCGTACTTTATGAGGAGCTTCTAAAAAATATAACAATGAGCTCTGCAGTGAGCCAACAGTTATTATTTCCAATCGAGCTCCAGTTTAATGCTAACGAGCTAAGCTTATTAAATGAATTAAAAGATTCTTTAGTACAAACAGGTTTTGTGTTTGAGGGAAGCCAAGAACATACATTAGTAGTTTCAGGAATACCCACAATAATAAATGAAAGTAACATACAGGATTTATTACAAAGGTTACTTAGTGATTTAGAGCAGGAAGTGCCAGGAAATCAGTTTTCGCAAAATGACACTTTGGCAAAAAGTATGGCAAAAAGTATGGCTGTAAAAGCAGGCACGGTTTTGAATGTAGAAGCACAACAACATTTGTTAAACCAATTATTTGCTTGTAAAGAACCTAGCGTTACACCACAAAACAGAAAAGTGTTTGTAACACTTACCAGCAACGATCTGGATAATAAGTTTATCTAAAGTGTGTTATCATACAAGACGATAGGCAAAACTTTTAAATAAAAATACCTTGGGAAGAATAACCGAAACCGTTAAAGTTCTTATTATAATAAATGTCCTGTTTTTTGCAGGAACTTTATTTTTAGGAGATAGAGCTTATCAATTACTTTCTTTATACTTTATTAAGAACGAAAACTTTCAGCTGTGGCAGATTGTAAGCCATATGTTTATGCATGGTGGTGTTATGCATATTTTATTTAATATGTATGCACTTTGGGCATTTGGTAGTCCTATTGAAAATTATTTAGGGAAAAATAAATTTATCTTTTTTTATTTTTCAGCAGGTATAGGAGCAGCAATAATTCACACGTTGGTTAATTATTTTGCATATCAATCTGGCTTTAATTCTTTATTAGACGCAGGAATGACACCAGAAGCCATACAGACTATGCTTAATACAGGACAGTATGATACTAGTATTTTAAATAATGTATCAAAAGACACACTCCAAACTATGTTTGAAGCCTTTAATACGCCAGCTGTAGGGGCTTCTGGAGCTATTTATGGGGTATTGGTTGCATTTGCAATGTTATTTCCTAATGTATCATTATTCTTATTATTTGTACCGGTACCAATAAAAGCTAAATATTTTATACCCGTTTTAATAGGAATAGATTTGTTTTCTGGATTTACCGGTTACTCATTGTTTGGTGGAGGTATTGCTCACTTTGCCCACGTTGGTGGTGCCCTTTTTGGCTTTATCATGATGTGGTATTGGAAAAAGAATTCGTTTAACCAAAACCGTTGGGATTAATGAGTGCAATAACAGATTTAAAATTAAAATACAGTCGCCTTAATATTGCAGAAAAGCTCATAGCTATAAATATAGTTGTGTTTATTTTTGTGTTTGTATTACGTACTGTTGGGTTTTTATTGCAAGCACCACAAACGCCTTTATTAGACTGGTTTGCCTTTCCAAAAGATGTAGATGAGTTTATTTTTAAGCCTTGGACACTCATTACTTATGCATTTTTTCATTCTGGGTTATGGCATATTTTGGGTAATATGCTTATTCTATTTTACGCAAGTCAGTACTTCTTAAACTATTTTTCACCTAAACGTTTACTTAACTATTACTTTCTAGGCGCCATATGTGGTGCATTGGTATTTATGTTAAGTTACAATGTGTTTCCAGCTTTTCAAGGTCAAGGCCGTTCTACATTAATTGGAGCTAGTGCTGCAGTAATGGCTGTACTTGTTGGTATTGCAACACATATCCCACATATGCGTATTAGACTAATGTTTTTAGGTAGTATTAAATTCTGGTGGATAGCTGCCTTTTTAGTAGTAATTGATGTGATACAAATTCCTTTAAATAATCCTGGTGGTCATTTGGCGCATTTAGGAGGTGCATTGCTTGGTTATATTTACACTAAGCAGTTAGCTAAAGGACATGATATTGGCAGCGGATTTGAAAAACTAGCAGATTGGGTTTCAGGATTATTTAGCAAAACATCTAGAGAAAAGAAAAGCCCTTTAAAAACGGTTCATAAAACTAAACGCTCTAAAGCGACTACTGCTAAAAAGCCTAAGAAAGATGACCAACAAAAGAAAGTAGACGCTATCTTAGATAAGATTAGCAAAAGCGGTTATGACAGTTTAACAAAAGCAGAAAAGGACTTTCTATTTAACGCAGGAAAAGACAATATATGAAAGGCCTAAACGTCTTAGATAAATTTATATTCTTCCTAAATATTTGCTTTGCTTTAGCATTGCTTACTGCTTATTTTTTGCCCTATATTCCACCAAAAACGTTTCCTACATTATCTGTTTTAAGTTTAGGGATAGGACCGTTACTTATTGTAAACTTTTTGTTTTTTCTGTATTGGTTATTTAAAGTAAGACGCCAATTATTTATGTCTTTATTAATCTTGTTAATAGGCTTTGCTAACTTAAGTTCCTTCTATAAGTTTTCTGAATCTAAAAAAGTAGGAGATGAAGAGCATTTTTCTGTTATGTCTTATAATGTGAAATCTTTTAATAGATATAATTGGATAGATGCTGAAAACATTTCAGACAGTATTGCTCATTTTATAGCTCAAGAGCAACCTGATATTTTAGCAGTTCAAGAATATTTTTCTGAAAGCTCTAAGATAGATCGTGCCTTTAAATATAAATACATAAAAACAAAAACAAACAACAGTAGGTTTGGGCAAGCTTTTTTTAGCGAATATCCTATTATAAATTCAGGTTCTGTAGATTTTGAAAGCGCAGGAAACAATGCCATTTTTATAGATGTTGTCTATAAAAAAGACACTTTAAGATTCTACAATGCCCACTTAGAGTCTTTACGACTAAAGCCAAATGTTAAAGATCTTCAAGAAGAAGGTAGCGAACGTTTATTAGGAAGAGTAGGAGGCACATTTAAGGTGCAACAAGACCAAATGGAGCAATTAAAAGCTCATATAGAAACATCTCCATATAAGGTGATAATCTGTTCAGATTTAAATAATAGTGCTTTCTCTTATGTGTATAGAGCCATAAAAGGGAATACATATAAAGATGCTTTTAAATTGGCAGGTAATGGTTTTGGAAAAAGCTTTGATCTAGATTTTTTCCCGTTGCGTATTGATTTTATACTTTCAGATAAAACGATTCCAATAAAAGGGTTTACAACCTACACCAAGAAATTCTCAGATCATTTTCCAATTAAAGCAGATTTTAGTTTGTAGCTATTTAAGCTTTAAAGATTCTAAATAGGTTAGGGCATTAGAGCCTTCATTAAATAATAAGTCTAAAATACTAAGGTTAGGAATAAAGCCTTTTTTGTCTTCAAAAACCTGAAAGTAAGGATCTAGCTCTACATTAAGTGCTCTTTTAGCATCAATAGTATATCTTAAGTCGGTTTGAGTAGGTTCTTTAAAAAACTCTTTGGTCTTCGTGTAATTTGGAGAAAATTGAAGGCACTCACAAATAACTTCAAAACATTGGTAATTAAAATCTAGAAGAAAGGTTTGTTCCTTTTCGAAGAGAGGAGCCAAATCATCTTCAAAAAATTCAAAAAAAGCAGAACTTCTGTAGGCACTCTGTAAGCTTTTCCAATGGTGTTGTTGCCATTTAAAGCTATTTTCAATTTTTACATCTCTATATTTTTGATGGCTACCATTTCCTGTATGTAAAATAGGAATATTTAAAAGGAGCTTGCCATTTGCACCAAATACATACGTTCTGTTTCTATAGGTTTGCTTCTGATAATTATCGTCATCTTCAAAAACTACAGATTCTGCCTGTGCCATATATGCGTAATGCAAGGTAGGTGCAAAATATGCAGGATGTAAAAGAACAGTTTCCAAGTGTTATGCTTTTTTACGTTTTCTAAAGTAATTAAAACCAAACCATACTAATAAAGCTATTACAAAATATGGTAAGTATGAAGTAGGTTCGCCGCTGCCGCCAACTGTAGTAAATAAGCGTTCCCAACGCACGCCACCTTTATTGGCATCCCAACTCATCCAAACAAAAACAGCTTTACCAACAATATGATTTTCTGGCACATAGCCATAAAACCTACTATCCTCACTATTTTGTCTGTTATCACCCATCATCCAATAGTAATCTTGCTTAAAGGTATACGTAGTTGCAGGTTTTCCATTAAGTAGAACTTGATTACCATTATAGGTTATTTTGTTTTCAATACCCATTTCAGCACCTTCGTAAACTTCTATAATGCGTCTGTAAAATGGTGCAGAATCGTAAGTTAAATCGACTGTTTTTCCTTTTTGTGGAATGTATATGGAACCATATTGATCTCCATTCCAATCTAATCTGCCATTATTAGGGAATAAGTTTCCGCCTTTGGCGCCTTTTTCATCAATAATTTTAGTTACTGAAGCTACATTAGGATGGTTTCTAAAACGTTCTGCAGTTTTGTCTGTCAATGTAATACGATACTGTCTTTCGTTCTGGTTATACCAAGAAATAGGATCTGTGATATCGTACACTTCATATAAAGCCTGTGGATTAAAACCTTGACCTTTACCTTGTACTATATAGTTATATTGTGGCTTTGCGCGGTCTGGTAATTGTAATGGCTCATTATTAATATATACTTTTCCATCAACAATTTTAAGACTGTCTCCTGGCAAGCCAACAGCGCGTTTAACATAGTTAGATTTTTTATCTATAGGCTTTAAGTAATGTTTGCCATCTGTTGCAAAAAACTGTTTAACAGTATCAATAGGATAGTTAAAGACTACAATTTCATTGCGTTCTACATCTTGAAATCCAGGTAATCTTAAATAGGGTAGTTGTAATTTGTTTTTCCAAGAATCTTTATCGTTTCTGTCGTCATCATATAAAAATGATTTAGATCTCACCACAGGAATAGTATCGTGTACCATAGGGAAAGATACTGTTGTCATTGGTAGTCTTGCACCGTAATGAAACTTGCTAACAAAAAGATAATCTCCTACAAGTAATGTTTTTTCTAAAGATGAGGTAGGAATTACAAATGGTTGCATTACATACGTGTGTACAATTGTTGCAGCTACTACTGCAAATAAAATACTACTAATCCATTCTCCAGCACTTGTTCGTGGCTTTAAGTCTCTGTCTTTAATATATGTAACGTCTAAAACATAATTTACATAGTAAATATAAAGTCCAAAAGTTAGGATGACTAAGAACGTATCTAGGGTTGAATTTTTTCCAAAACTACGAATGGTTTCCACCCAAACTACGGGTATCATTATTAGGTTTACAATAGGAATGAAAAGTAAAATAGTCCACCACCAAGGTCTATTTATAATTTTCATTAATACCACAGCATTGTAAACAGGTACAAAAGCTTCCCAAGCCTGTCTTCCTGCTTTAACGTAAAGTTTCCAGGTTCCTAAACCGTGTATTACCTGTATGATCAGGATAAATATAAACCATTGTAATAATGTCATAATCTAAGTTTCATTATTAGTAAGCTAAACTAAGCTAGCGTTACAAAAATCATTAAATAATAGAGTCTAATACATCATTCATTGTAAAAACTCCTGTTTTGTCTTTTAACCATTCTGCAGCTATAATAGCACCAAGAGCAAAACCTTCTCTGGTATGAGCTGTATGGGTAATCTCTATTGTATCTATTTTAGAAGAATAGGAAATTGTATGTGTTCCAGGAACATCTGGAGTGCGTTCTGCAGTAATACCTATACTATTTGTGTGGTCTTTACTGTCTTGGTTATTTAGATGCCATTTTGTGTTATCTGTAGCGTCTATAATGTGTTCTGCAAGCGTAATAGCTGTACCGCTAGGCGCATCTAATTTTTTGGTATGATGTATTTCTTTAAGTGCAACAGCATAATCCTGCTGATTTGCCATTAAATGTGCCAATGTCTTATTTAGTTTAAAAAATAAATTTACGCCAATACTAAAGTTTGACGCATAGATAAAACTGCCGTTACTTTTATGACATATCTCAATTGCTTTGTCATAATTATCAAGCCAGCCAGTTGTGCCGGAAACTACAGGTATGTTTAGTTTAAAACACATTGTGATATTTGTGAAAGCAGCATTAGGAACGCTAAAATCTATAGCGACATCTGCTTCTTTTAAAGCTTCTTCATCTATAGCTGTAGAAGTTTTGTAACAAATTTCATGACCTCTTTTTATAGCGAGTTCCTCAATTGTTTTACCCATTCTTCCGTAACCAAGTAATGCAATCTTCATGTTAAAATTTATAATTTAAAGACATAACATAATGTGTTTTACCAGAGAACTCATCAAACTGAAAATCTGGTTGTAGCGACAAATCATCACTAACGTTAAATTGCCTTAAGTGAGCAGAAACATTAGCGTCTACAATGTTTATAACATAAATAGCAGCAGTTACAAGTAATGAGATTTCTTTGTTACGTTGGTAAAACCGTTGTGCTTCGATTAAACCATCGTCATTTACTTGCCCAAAAAACTCATCATCTTCAAAGCCAGCCAAACGCCTTTTGTAGGCGTCTCTAAAACGATTGTACTCTTTGTCATTATTAATATAAAAATAAATAGGAATAGCAAGACCCGCATAGGCTACTGGAATTTTCCAATAATCCTTATTGTAAGCTTGTCCTAAACCTGGTAATACAGCAGAGTAAAATGCTGCTCGTGCTGGAGCTAAAGGATCATAATCTGGCACTTCCTTAACTTTTTTTGTTTTAAGCTTTATGTTATCATCTACATCTAGAGATAGGGTATCTTCTTGTGCAAATGAAACAGCTGTTACAAATAAGGAAAGGATGAAAAGTATGACAAGCGATTTATTCACCCGAAATTAATTTTTTTAAGCGTTTGAAATCTTCTTCTGAAGAGAACGGAATAACAATGTTTCCATTGCCTTTTTTCTGAACTTTTACATTAACCTTAGCACCAAAATACTCAGAGAAATTTTGCTGTGCCTTTTGAAATGGTTTTGAAAGTTCTTGTGGAGGATTAGCTGAAGCTTTCTTTTTTGTAGACGATTTTCCTTGTTGTAAATCTCTTACTAAAGCTTCTGTATCTCTTACAGATAAAGAGTCCTCAATAACCTTTTCATAAATGTCTAGTTGTTGTGAGGTATCATCTATGTTAATTAATGCACGACCGTGACCCATACTTACAAAGCCATCTCTCATACCAGTTTGTATGATAGGGTCTAACTTTAATAAGCGTAAATAGTTAGAAATCGTACTTCGTTTTTTACCTACACGATCACTAAGTTGTTCTTGGGTAAGATTAATCTCATCCATTAAACGTTGGTATGATAACGCAATTTCAATAGGATCTAAATCTTTTCTTTGAATGTTTTCTACCAAAGCCATCTCTAATGATTCTTGATCATTAGCAATGCGTATGTAGGCAGGAATTGTTTCTAGACCTACTAATTTTGAAGCTCTAAATCGACGTTCTCCAGAAACAAGTTGGTACTTGTTAAAGTCTAATTTTCTAACAGTAATAGGTTGTATAACTCCTAATTCTCTAATAGATGTAGCAAGTTCTCTTAGGGTTTCCTCATTAAAACTAGTACGAGGTTGAAAAGGGTTAACTTCAATAACATCAAGCTCTAGCTCAACAATATTGCCAACAACCTTATCTGCATTTTTATCTTCAGCAGTTTTAATATCATTCTCAGGATCTTTTAGCAATGCAGAAAGACCTCTTCCTAAGGCTTGTTTTTTTGTTGCCTTCGCCATTATTAACTGTTTTTCTTAATTAATTCGTGAGCTAAACTCAAATAGTTTGAAGCTCCTTTACTTGCAGCATCGTAATTAATAATGCTTTCGCCATAACTTGGTGCTTCACTTAACCTAACGTTACGTTGTATAATGGTATCAAAAACCATTGCTTCAAAATGCTTCTTAACCTCATCTACTACTTGGTTGGATAAACGTAAGCGTTGGTCATACATGGTAAGGAGTAAGCCTTCAATATCTAAATCTTTATTATGTATACGTTGTACACTTTTTATAGTGTTAAGCAGTTTTCCTAAACCTTCTAATGCAAAATATTCACATTGTATAGGGATAATTACAGAATCTGCAGCTGTAAGTGCATTTAAAGTAAGTAAACCAAGTGAAGGTGCACAATCTATAATTACATAATCATAGGATGCAGCAATATCTCTTATAACCTTTCTAAGCATATATTCACGCTCATCTTGGTCTACAAGTTCAATTTCAATAGCTACCAAGTCTATATGTGCAGGCAGAATATCCAAATTAGGAGATTCAGTTTTTATGATAGCCTCTTCAGGCTTTGCCGTATGTTCAAGAATTTGATAAGTACCAATCTCAACAGACTCTACATCTATACCAAGACCAGAAGTGGCATTGGCTTGAGGATCTGCATCTATTAAAAGCACTTTTTTCTCTAAAACACCAAGTGACGCCGCTAGATTAACCGATGTTGTGGTCTTACCGACACCACCTTTTTGGTTGGCGATAGCTATGATTTTACCCATTATTTATTTTGTGTTTAAAGGGTAAAAATACATAATTTAAAAGGTTTAAAAAATGTATTTGTAGCAACTTGATTGAGATGTTGACATCTTTTTAAGACTTATTTTTCTTACTTCTTATCATTGCTTCAAGCATATCCCACATTTGTTGAGGAACTTCTTCTAGCTGGTTAAATTGTCCAGCACCCTTAATCCACTCACCACCATCGATTGTAATAACCTCACCATTTACATAAGATGAAAAGTCTGATACTAGATAGGCTGCTAAGTTTGCAAGCTCTTGGTGATCTCCTACACGTTTTAGAGGATTAGTTTTTGCTAAGTCAAATTTTTCTTTTAATTCTCCTGGTAACAATCTGTCCCAAGCACCTTTTGTAGGGAATGGTCCTGGTGCAATTGCATTGAAGCGCATACCGTATTTTGCCCACTCTACAGCTAAAGAACGTGTCATTGCTAAAACACCAGCTTTTGCTGAGGCACTTGGTACAACATAAGCAGAACCAGTCCAGGCATACGTAGTAACAATGTTTAATACAGATTTGTCTTTTTCATTGTTATCTATCCAATGCTTACCAAATGCTAGCGTGCAGTTTTTAGTTCCTTTTAAAACAATATCTATAATAGTATCAAATGCATTTGCAGATAAACGCTCTGTTGGAGAAATAAAATTACCGGCTGCATTGTTTAATAATACATCTATAGGTCCTAAGGCTTTAATAGCAGCATCACGCATAGCTTCAACTTCTTCAATATGTCTTACATCACATTGTAGAGGCACACATTTAGAACCAGTTTCTTCTGTAAGTTCTTTAGCTACAGTTTCTAATTTGTCAATATTTCTTGACGTAATTGCAACTTGTGCTCCTAGTTTTAAGAAATAAGTAGTCATTGCTTTACCTAAGCCACTACCGCCACCAGTTACTACAATATTTTTTCCCTTAAGGGCATCATCGCGAAGCATTCCGTTAGTATAGTTCATTGTTTTTTGATTTTAGTCAAATATACAATGCTTGCATAGTATATTTGGTATGCTTTTAAATATTTTAAAGTTAATCTATTAAAATCTCTAATAATGTAATTGCAGCTTCACTTATTTTTGTTCCTGGACCAAATACTGCAACAGCGCCAGCATCAAATAAAAATTGATAATCTGCAGATGGTATAACACCACCAACAATTACCATAATATCTTCTCTGCCATAGTTTTTAAGTTCCTCAATTACTTGCGGCACCAATGTTTTGTGACCTGCAGCAAGAGAGGATACACCTAAAATGTGAACATCATTTTCTACGGCTTGTTTAGCAGCCTCTTTAGGTGTTTGGAAAAGTGGACCTATATCTACATCAAAGCCAACATCTGCATAACCTGTTGCTACCACTTTGGCACCACGATCGTGACCGTCTTGTCCCATTTTGGCAATCATGATACGAGGACGTCTTCCGTCTTGTTCTGCAAAGGTATTTGCCAATTCTTTGGCTTTGCTAAATGATTTGTCGTCTTTTATCTCTTTACTGTACACGCCACTAAAACTTTGAATTTGTGCTTTATGCCTGCCAAAACTTTCTTCTAAAGCATCACTAATTTCTCCTAATGTTGCACGCTCTCTGGCAGCCGCTACAGCTAAAGATAGTAAGTTTTTGTTGCCTTGCTTTGCAGCATTGCTTAAATCTTTAAGCGCTTTTGAAACTTTATCTGTATTACGTTCTGCCTTTATACGTTCTAAACGTTCAATTTGTTGAAGTCTTACGGTTTGGTTGTCTACCTCCAACGTTACTAAAGGATCTTCTTTCTCTAACCTGTATTTGTTAGTACCTACAATTATATCTTGGCCACTATCTATACGCGCTTGTTTTCTTGCGGCAGCTTCTTCAATACGAAGTTTAGGGATACCTTTTTCAATGGCTTTTGTCATGCCTCCAAGATTTTCAACTTCTTGTATAAGCTCCCAAGCTTTTTCTGTAATATCATTTGTGAGCGATTCAACATAAAAACTACCTGCCCAAGGATCTACAGTTTTGGTAATCTGTGTTTCTTCTTGTAAATATAATTGTGTGTTACGAGCAATACGTGCAGAAAAATCGGTAGGTAATGCAATGGCTTCATCAAGCGCATTTGTGTGTAAACTTTGTGTGCCTCCAAAAGCTGCAGCAGAAGCCTCGATGCAGGTTCTGGCTACATTATTAAATGGATCTTGCTCCGTTAAGCTCCAGCCACTAGTTTGGCAGTGCGTTCTTAATGCTAACGATTTAGGATTTTTAGGATTAAATTGTTTTACCAATTTAGCCCAAAGCATACGTGCGGCACGCATTTTTGCAATTTCCATAAAATGGTTCATCCCAATTGCCCAGAAAAAAGATAGGCGCGGTGCGAACGTATCTATATCCATTCCTGCAGCCAGTCCTTTTCGTATATATTCTAAACCATCTGCAAGAGTATATGCAAGCTCAATATCACAAGTAGCACCAGCTTCCTGCATATGGTAACCCGATATACTTATACTGTTAAATTTTGGCATATTCTCTGAAGTGTATTCAAAGATGTCTGAGATAATTTTCATTGAAGGTTGTGGCGGATAAATGTATGTATTACGCACCATAAACTCTTTTAAAATATCATTTTGTATGGTTCCTGAAAGCTGTTCTGCTTTTACACCTTGTTCTTCTGCAGCTACAATATAAAATGCCATAATAGGTAAAACAGCACCATTCATAGTCATTGAAACAGACATTTTATCTAGCGGAATTTGATCAAAAAGAACTTTCATGTCCTCAACAGAATCTATAGCCACACCAGCTTTACCTACATCTCCTACAACTCTGTCATGATCACTGTCATAACCTCTATGTGTTGCCAAATCAAAAGCTACAGATAGTCCTTTTTGTCCTGCAGCCAAATTACGTCTGTAAAATGCATTACTTTCTTCTGCTGTTGAAAATCCTGCATATTGCCTTATTGTCCAAGGTCTACGAACGTACATAGTAGAGTAGGGACCACGTAAATTAGGTGCTATTCCTGCAACAAAATCTAAATGTTTAAGGTCTTCTAAATCTTCTTTAGTATAATGAGATTTTACTTCAATTTTTTCTGCAGTAGATTGCATTTTCACCCCATTTGAAGAGGTGTCTTGAGTGTCGTAATTTAATTTTAAATGCTGTAAATTCTTTCTACTCATGGTCTTCTGTTTCAGTAAAGTCATTAAAGAACATATGGCCATAGCCATATTCAAAAACGACATATAATTTTAAATAAGGATCTCTCGCTATTTTTAGAGAGTTTCTTCCAATAGCATCAGAGAACAAATCTGGTTTCATGCTGTTGGTAGTTAAAAGTGCTTTAAATGTTGTTTTAAGATCTTTGTCTATCATATTTGCAGCAATGCACTTTATGAAGTCTGATTTATAGTTTAGGTTAGAGTCTTCATTGTAAACATCCCAAATTTCTGGTTTAGATTCTTTTAGCATTTCAAAAACCTTTACAGTATGAGGAGATACAAACTCTTTAACATCTAGTTTGTTTTTTAAAGTTGGGTAAAACCACTGTCCATAAATTTGCTCACTCTGTGCATTTAAGTTGCCAATATGAACTTTAATATCGTGCTCAAAACTATAAAATGCCTCTTTTAGCAATGGTTCTGTCTCATTAGCACAAACCGTGAAGTTTGGCATGTCCTGAAATTTATATTCAAACTTTTCCTGACAACTAAAAGTTGTCACTAGACATATAAAAAAGATAAGTTTTAAAACTGGTTTCATATTGCTAATCTTTTATAGTGGTTAGGTCTTTATTAAACATTCTTCCAAAACCATATTGGAAAACTGCATAGTGATTTAAATATGGGTCTATTGCAAGTCTTGAATAGTTTCCGGTAAGTAATGGTTCAACCAATTCAGGTTTAAATGTATTGGTGTCTTTTAATGCTAGGAATGTAGTTTTTACATTATTATCATCTATATTATTAAAGACACACGTCATAAAAGGACTGTCTAAGTTTAGGGTCATTTCACCTTGATTTTTAATCCAAAATTCAGGGTGTTTCTCTTTTAGCATTTTAAAAAGTGTTACAGTACGTTCTGAAATAATTTGTTCTGGTGTAACTTTTTCTTTTATGGCATGGTTAATCCATTTAGCCATGGCTTTCATTAAATTTTTCTTCTTAGGGTCGTTATTGTAGTTATAAATATCTTCTTCATAACTGTAAAAGGCTTCTTTTATAAGCTTTGTATCTAAGCTATCACAAATAAACCTATCTGGATAATTATTAAAGCTATACTCATAGTCTTTCTGCTCTGTTTTACAACTCCATAAAACAGTAACTAAAATAAGCGGCAAAAGAATGTGATGGAATTTATTTAGCTTCATTTTTCAATCGTTCTTGTTCTAATTGTTCAGCCAGACGTTTTTCAATTATTGGCTCTATTAATGTTTTTCTCGGATTTTGTTTTACAAAAGGGTACAATTGTAAATCATTTGCCATTACATCTTGTTTGTTAGGATGCTTGTTGGTTCCTATAAGAGATAGCTTGCCATCATTAAATAACTGTTGTTCTTGTGAAGCAGAATCTTTTATCTTTTGCTGAATTTTACCATCAAATAATTGTTGTACAAAACCGCCACCCATTTCAATTTGCTTGAAAATTTCTAACGCTTTTTCAGCAAACTGTTGTGTAAGACTTTCAATATAATAACTACCGTCTGCAGCATTGTCTACTATATCAAAATAACTTTCGTGTTTCAAGACTAGTAGTTGGTTTCTAGAAATGCGATCTCCAAATTCATTATTTTTATGAAACAATGCATCATATGGCATATTATAAATTGCATTTGCACCACCTAAAGCAGCACTCATACACTCTGTTGTAGTTCGTAGCATATTTACATTGTAATCATAAATAGCCTTGTTGCGTTTTGTGGGGTGAGCAAGAATAAATAAATTATCATTTAAGTTATACTCCTTAGCAAGAGTGCTAAATAATAAACGTAGTGCTCTAAGTTTTGCAATCTCAAAAAAGTAATTAGAGCCTATTGAAACCTTTACCGTAAAATTTAAATCTTTTTGGTCTGTAAAGTGGTTTGCGTATTCATTTATATGGGCTAAAGTATATGCTAATTCTTGCGGAATATTAGCACCAGCATTTTGATAAAGTGCAGCATCTATACTTAAAATATCTTTCCCAATACATTTATTTAAAACTGAATGATCTTCATCTTTATTAGTAAACCAGTTACCATCTTTTGCAAGATGACCAATAACATCTACTCCAATCTTTAAATTGTAAGACTGCTGAAGGTCTTTTAAGTTTTTTATAAATACTTCAGAAAGAAAAGTACACTCAATATATATGAATTTATCACCTATGTTTAGTTTATCTAAAATAGCTTTTACGTTAACTGAGTCATTAGGGATAACAAACCATAACATTTCTGCACCACGCGTAAGTACATTGTTTGCTCTGGTGATGCTTTTTTCTACATTTTCTATGTAAATTTTTTCACAGACATCCCAAGAAGAAACCGCTTTTACAGACACTAACTTAGTGTCTTCTCTATGGTAAAAGGGTTTTACATCTATACCGTGATGGCTTTTGTAAATTAGGGTGTCATTGTAATCTGCGCCTTTAAGGTCTACTTGTATTTTCTGTTTCCAAGCTTTAGCGCTAACAGGATCAAAATCTTTAAATAGGTCTTTAGTCATAGTTTGTGTTTGTAAATAACAAAGGGATTTTAAAATTAAAGACTGTTTAATCTAATCTTAAAATTATTGCTATTGTATGCTATCTTCATATTCAATAATAAAAATCTCTTCATTTTCTCGCTTCATATAATATTCTTCTCTGGCAAATTTCTCAATTTCCACCGAGTCTTCTAAAGTTTTGATGGTAGTCTTGTCTTTGGCGATTTCCTCTTTGTAGTAATCCTTGTTTTTTTCAAGATCACTTATTTCGTTACTAAGTTCATTATGGATAAACCAAGAATTACTGTCGAAAAAAAACATCCAAATAGCAAAAACTATAAGTAACAAGATATACTTGTTACTTAAAAATCTGAACCACCATTTTTGCTTTAGATCTTTAAATCTCATAAGGCTAAAGATACAATTTTAGGTAAGACGTTCTCTTATGATACTCTGTACAATATCAACAGCTACGGTATTATATCTGTTGTTAGGAATAATCATATCTGCAAACTCCTTGGTAGGTTCTATAAATTGCTGGTGCATTGGTTTTAACGTCGTTTGGTAGCGGTTAAGCACCTCTTCTAAATCTCTGCCACGTTCTGCAATATCACGTTTTAAACGCCTTATTAAACGTTCATCACTATCTGCGTGCACGTAAATCTTAATGTCGAATAGGTCTCGTAACTCAGGATTTGTAAGAATTAAAATACCTTCTACAATCATTACCTTGGTAGGGTATGTGGTTGTAGTTTCTCCAGTGCGGTTATGCTCTACAAAAGAATATACGGGTTGCTCTATAGGTTTGTTGTTTCTAAGATCGTTTAAATGTTGCGTTAGTAAAGGAAAATCTATGGACTGAGGATGATCAAAATTTATCTTTGTACGCTGCTCAAGAGTAAGGTTAGATGTGTCTTTGTAGTAATGGTCTTGAGAAATAACTGCCACATCTTCTGTAGCTAACTGATCTATAATTTGATTGACCACCGTTGTTTTTCCACAGCCAGTACCGCCAGCAATTCCTATAATGAGCATCTCAATAAAAAGTTTGAAGTTTGAGCGGCAAAGTTAGAAGTTAATTCACGAAAATGGTAAACAGATGCTGAAAAAATAATTTAATACAATTTAAGCTTTAGGGGTTGTTGAAATTTGCTTTGAATGCTTATAAAATAATATAGATGCTAAAAAGCCTATAGTAGAAAATATGCCTAAAGCAATAAATACATAACTATGGCCTTGCTCACCATTCCAACCATCTAAAAAGTAACCTATCATAGGACCAGCAAAGATGTCTGGTGTGTAACCAATAAATGATATAAGACCAACAGCTGTTCCCGTAAGAGTTAAGGGTATTTTGCCTTCTTGCATTACTGCAAAATACAGTACTCTAACAGCGTATACGCCGATAGCTGTAATAATAATACTTGTAAAGAAAAACAACGTAGTGTTTTCTGGTAAGACGCCAGAAGCAAATATGCTAGCGCCGATAATAGATAGTAAAAAACCAATACATAAATAAAGTGAGGCTTTAGATCTGTCTGCTAAAACACCAATGAGAACACCTACAAGAGGTCTTATAAATAATAAGAAAGTTCCTGTTTGTGCAGCTTCAATCTCAGAATATTTCATTACGTCTTTTGCATATAAAGAGAAAATATCTGTAATCTTATAACCTACATAAGCACAGAGTATAATTATCATTAAAAGCCATACAGCTTTAAGCTGTAATACCTCTTTTATGTTTTTAAGTGTAATGTGTTCCTTAATAGTTTCCTTTTCTATTGTTCCTTTAGTATCTAGCTTTAAAAAGAAATAAACTAATAGTCCTATTAGTATTACAATGCCAGATGTTATTAAGATAACAGCTTTAAAAGCTTGACGTTGTTCAATAGTATTAAGGTCTACATCATTATCTGGCATAAGAAACGCAAAAATTAATACCCCTAAAAGTCCAAATAAGGCACCTACCAAGCCACGACCGCCATCTAAAAAACCAAATGCTTTACCTTGGCTGTCTGTGCCACCCCAAATACGAGTTGCTTTAATCATACCAGCCCAAAACAAACAAATTGTAGTAAAACCCCAATATCCATAAAGTATTTTTAACGTTGTGTATGATGGATTGTTGGCATATACAAAACTACCTATGGCAGTTAATATGAGAGAGATTCCCATTAATTTTCTAGGTTGAAATTTATCTGCTAAAGGACCACCAAACAAATAAGACACTAACGCCACTAAGCCATATATTGAAAAACAATAACCAAGCTGTGTATTAGTTACTTGAAATACATCTAAAACGGTAGCCCTAAACACTCTTGCTAAGACAAAAGGTAAAATGAAAACCGCTTCTCCTGCTAAAATTAGGAGAATAATGTAGTGTACTGGTTTTTTTATATTGTCTTTTTTCAAAGGTATGTTACAGTTTGGTTTGTGAAAGATAAGAAATAAGGCTTTGGCAAACTGTATTAGGTTAGGGTCTGTAAATAAGATGTTTTGTGTTAGGGATAGAGCAGGTTACCGTGTAACGGCGAAAGCCCGACCCGATTTAGGGGAACACCCGAAACAGTAACTTGTAATTTGTATTTAAAAAAGCTGTTAACGACTCAAGCAACTGCCTAAGTTTTCATTTATAGTTTTTATTTCTGACACTCTGTCATAATCATTCTAGTGGCACATCTTTTGACTTTTAGTAGTCGAGAAAACAATTTTGAACACTAATAAAATATATTAAGATGAGTAAAATAATTGGAATTGACTTGGGTACTACCAACAGTTGCGTTGCCGTAATGGAAGGTAACGAGCCTACGGTAATCCCAAATGCTGAAGGTAAGCGCACAACTCCTTCTGTCATTGCTTTTGTAGATGGCGGTGAGATTAAAGTGGGTGACCCAGCAAAAAGACAAGCAGTAACTAACCCAACAAAAACGGTTTCTTCTATTAAGCGTTTTATGGGTAACAAATTCAGTGAATCTTCTAAAGAAGTTGAAAGTGCTGCATACGATGTAAAAAAAGGAGATAACGATACGCCAAGAGTAGATATAGACGGTCGTTTATATACACCACAGGAATTATCTGCTATGATTCTTCAGAAAATGAAGAAAACAGCTGAAGATTATCTTGGTACAGACGTTACTGGAGCTGTAATTACAGTACCAGCATACTTTAATGATAGCCAACGCCAAGCAACTAAAGAAGCTGGTGAGATTGCAGGTCTTAAAGTAGAGCGTATTATTAATGAGCCTACTGCTGCTGCATTGGCTTATGGTTTAGATAAGAAAGATACAGACCAAAAGATTGTTGTATTTGACTTTGGTGGTGGTACTCATGACGTTTCTATCCTAGAATTAGGTGACGGCGTTTTTGAAGTATTATCTACAGATGGTGACACACACCTTGGTGGTGATGATGTTGACCAAAAGATAATTAACTGGTTGGCAGATGAGTTCAAATCTGAAGAAGATATGAACCTTAAGAAAGATCCTATGGCGTTACAACGTCTTAAGGAAGCTGCAGAGAAAGCAAAAATTGAGTTGTCTTCTTCTAACCAAACAGAAATCAATTTACCTTACATTACAGCTACTGCAAGCGGACCAAAACACTTGGTACGTACATTAACACGTAGCAAATTTGAGCAATTAATTGATGATTTAGTAAAACGCACAATTACTCCTTGTGAAAAAGCACTTAAAGCTGCTGGATTAAGCAAGAGTGATATAGATGAGGTTATCCTTGTTGGTGGTTCTACACGTATTCCTGCAGTACAAGAAGCTGTAGAGAAATTCTTTGGTAAGAAGCCAAGTAAAGGTGTAAACCCAGATGAGGTTGTAGCTGTTGGTGCTGCAATACAAGGTGGTGTATTAACAGGAGACGTAAAAGACGTTCTTTTATTAGATGTTACACCATTATCTCTAGGTATTGAAACTATGGGTGGCGTTATGACTAAGTTGATTGAGGCAAACACGACTATTCCTACGAATAAGTCTCAGGTCTTCTCAACGGCGGCAGATAACCAGCCAAGTGTAGAAATTCACGTATTACAAGGTGAGCGTCCAATGGCGGCAGATAACAAGACAATTGGTAGATTCCATTTGTCTGATATTCCACCAGCACAACGTGGTGTTCCTCAAATTGAAGTGACTTTCGATATTGATGCTAACGGTATCATTAAAGTAAGTGCAGAAGATAAAGCAACTGGTAAGAAGCAAGATATTAAGATTGAAGCGTCTTCTGGTTTAAGCGAAGAGGAAATCAAGAAAATGAAAGCTGAAGCTGAAGCTAATGCAGATGCAGATGCTAAGACTAAAGAAAAAGTTGATAAGATTAACGAGGCAGATGCTATGGTTTTCCAAACGGAAAAGCAACTTAAAGAATTTGGTGATAAATTATCTGATGATAAGAAAGCACCAATTGAAGAAGCATTAACTGAGTTAAAGGCTGCACACGCAACTGGCGATGTAGACCAAATTCAACCAGCTTTAGATAAGATAAACGAAGCTTGGAAAGTAGCTAGTGAAGAAATGTACAAAGCACAAGCAGAAGCTCAACAAGGCGCTCCAACTGGAGATGCTGGTCAAGCTGAAGGTGATGCTAGTTCTTCTGAAGGTAGCGATGTAGAAGATGTAGATTTTGAAGAAGTAAAATAAGCTTCAATCCTTAACCGGATTTCTATTATATATAAATCCGCAACTCGAAAGAGTTGCGGATTTTTTTTGTTTTAACCATAAAGATTGAAACGATTAGAGTACCAGTTTACTTATATTTATACAACTAAATTAACGCGCATAATGACTACAACTCACCGTTTTTTAATCTTGGTAACCAGCCTATTATCTATAATATCTTGCAAACAACAAACGACTAGTGAAGATCAGATTAAGAATTCTCCAACTCAAATTCAACTTAATACCACTAAAGGAAATATAGTTGTAGAGCTATACAACCAAACACCAAAACACCGTGATAATTTTATAAAACTAGCTAAAGACAGTACATTAAATGGCGTATTGTTTCATAGAGTAATTAAAGATTTTATGATACAGAGTGGTGATATTAAAAGTAAAGCTGCAAAACCACAAGATACTTTGGGAGAAGGCGAGTTGCCATATAGAGTGTCTGCTGAGTTTCATCCAGACTTATTCCATAAAAAAGGAGTATTAGCTGCTGCGAGAGATGGAAATTTAGAGCGTGCATCAAGTAGTACACAATTTTATATTGTACAAGGAAAAATTCAGAACGATAGTTTATTACAATTAAATGAAGATAGAATTAACGGCTGGCTAAGAGAACATAAATTTAAAAATAGCTTTAAGCATAAGGATTTGGTTAATGCTTTACAGCAGGCAGAAATTGTTGGAGATCAAACCTTGTATAAAAAACTTAACGATAGTATTATAAAGCTTGCAAAAGAGTTTGAAGATTTTGAAAGGTATACCATACCAAAAGAACATAGGAAAGTTTATAAAACTATTGGAGGTACGCCACACTTAGACCAGAATTACACAGTTTTTGGAGAAGTTGTAAGTGGTTTAAATATTGTTGATTCAATTGCAAATGCTGCAACAAACAATTTAGATAGACCATTAACAGATATTCGTATTAAGAGCGTTAAAATATTAGAGCAATAGTTAACCATAATTAAAATATGTGTTACGATATAAAAACAAGTAAAAAAGCACAACTAGAGCGTGTAAGGCGCGCTCAAGATTTATTGGCATTAGAGGAAATAGAAGATAGGCTACTACCTTTAACAGATTTGCCTTTGCATCATGCATCTGGATTTAATCATCCAGAAGTACTTATTTATACAGATCGTTCTCCAAATTTTCCAGAAGTTGCAACTTGGGGCTTAGTGCCACATTGGGTAAAAGATACCACTCAAAAAAAACAGTTGTGGAATAAGACCTTAAACGCACGAGGTGAAACAATTTTCGAAAAACCGTCTTTTCGAGATTCTGCTAAACATAAACGCTGCCTCTTTTATGTTGATGGCTTTTATGAGCACCATCACTACAATGGACAGGTGTATCCCTTTTATATTCATAAGAAAGATAACACGGCAATGGCAATGGCAGGATTATGGAATACTTGGGAAGATCCAGAAACTGGCGGACATTTAAATACGTTTTCAATAGTTACTACTATAGGAAATGCATTACTTTCTAAAATACATAACAATCCAAAATTAGAAGGCCCAAGAATGCCTCTAATTTTGCCAGAAGATATAGCAGATCAATGGATAACAAATGTTGATGATTATTTAGACGAGCAAACAATCACATCTTTAATACAGCCCTATCCAGATGAAGAGTTCTCTGCACATACGGTGCAAAAGCTTAGAGGCAAAGCATATCTAGGAAATACGCCAAACACTAGCGAACCAGTTATATATAATGAATTAAATTTTTAACAAGTAATACCAACCAGCTATGACCAATGTTTTTACAGAAAAAGGCACTTCAGAATTTATAAATAGAATACATAACCTTACACCAGAAACAAAACCGCAATGGGGAAAGATGAGTGTCGAAAAAATGTTAGCTCACTGCAATGTTACTTATGAGTTAATTTATGAAGATAAACATCCAAGGCCGAAAGGCTTAAAGAAACTTTTAATAAAACTATTAATTAAGAATTATGTAGTAGGAGATAAACCATTTAAAAAAAATGGAGGTACTGCACCAGCATTTTTAATTAGGGATGAGCGCAAATTTAAAACTGAAAAAGAAAGGTTAATACAGCATCTGGAAAAAACACAACAACTGGGTGAATCTCATTTTAATGGGAAAGAGTCTCATTCTTTTGGACCATTAACTATAAAAGAATGGAATACCATGTTTAGCAAACACTTAGATCATCACCTTACTCAATTTGGTGTGTAGGTAAAAAGTATAGGGAGAACTAGTTATAGTTTTCATAATCTAAATGCCTAAGCAAAGCCAAACCCTTAAATTTGTAAAAACTTAAATTATGAGATTACGTGCCAGTTCCCAAATTCTAGCACTTTTAATATTCAGCCTTTTATTGGGCATAAATTCACAAGCCCAAAAATCCAACGCTAATAGGTCTTTTAAAGACTATTATCCAATATCTGAACGCCCTTATTTAACAGGCGGATTTGGAAATAATGATTACGAACGTATATTATTAGAGGCAAAACCCGTAGTATATTATAGCGTATATAACGATATCCGAGAAGCTTTAAATAGAGATACTATTGTAAGAGGAGATGCTATTTATTTAAGTATACAGCCTCAGTTTAGGATTTATGATGAAAACTCTAAACCTGTAAAGACACCATCTTATAAAGCGTTTTTAGGATTTCAATCTATAATTAAGACAAACAACAATAATTTCTTAACTGCTGCATTGGAGTCTGGTCACTTTTCAAATGGGCAGTCCGGATCTGCGTTTAGTGAGGAGTTAGAAGACAACACTCCAGAAAGTACAGCACTCTATGAAGATTTAACAGATGATACAGATTTGGCTGCTATTTTAAATAGATCATCAGGAAACTTCTCTACCAACTTAACACGTTTGTCTTTAAACTATAGGATTAACAAATTTAATGATGAGAATTTACCAGAAACCATACATTCATTAACCTTAACCTATCAATTATACCACAGGCGTTTCTTAGGAGCATTTCAATTTGGAGGTTATAATCCAGAAGATATAGACATTTATGGAAGGCATCAAATAGAAGCTAGTTATGAGTTTACTTCACATTTAAAAGGATTTAGATATACTTTAGGACAAGAAGTATTCTTGCATCCAGATGTACACCCAAGTGCAGAAGTGTTTAGGAGTGAAACCACAGCAATTGTATATCCTTGGGATAAAGACTTAGGGATATTTGCCAAATTTGCATTTGGTTATGATGACTATAACTACAGGTTTGTAGATAGCTTCCCAAGATTTTCAATAGGATTAACTTGGGATTGGTTTACACCGTTTGTAGTTAAGCCAAATAGAGTTACGAATCCATAATATTATGGGGTTTTACATTTAGTAATTCGTATTTTTGCACTTCATTAAAAATTACAATTATGAATAATGGTTTATACGCTAAGCTTGAGACAAGTAAAGGCGATATTCTTATACAATTAGAGTTTCAGAAAACTCCAGGAACAGTTGCCAACTTTGTAGCACTTGCAGAAGGAAAACAAGAAAATAGCGCTAAAGATTTAGGGACACCTTACTATGACGGTCTTAAATTTCACCGTGTTATTGCAGACTTTATGATACAAGGTGGAGATCCACAAGGAACTGGAGCTGGCGGTCCTGGTTACAATTTTGATGATGAGTTTCACCCAGAACTAAAGCACAATAAGCCAGGTACTTTAAGTATGGCTAATGCAGGTCCTGGAACAAATGGAAGTCAGTTTTTTATAACACATGGCGAAACAGCTTGGTTAGATAACAAGCATACTGTATTTGGTTATGTTGTTGAAGGGCAAGATGTAGTTAACAAAATAAAGCAAGGTGACCTTATAAATCATGTTGAAATTATTAGAGAAGGTGAAGATGCTGAAGCTTTTGATGCTGTTGAAACCTTTAAGAATTTTAATGAAAGCAAAGCACAACGTATAGCAGATGCTAAAAAACGTGAAGAAGAAGCTTTAGCAAAAGCAACCGAAGGTTTTACAAAAACTAACAGCGGTTTATATTATAATATCACTAAAAAAGGTGATGGTAAAGCTGCAGAAAAAGGAAAAACAGTTTCTGTACATTACAAAGGGATGTTAATGGATGGTACAGTGTTCGATTCTTCATTTAAAAGAAATGAACCAATTGATTTTCCATTAGGTGTAGGCCAAGTAATTGCAGGTTGGGATGAAGGTATACAATTACTAAACGTAGGCGATCAAGCTACTTTAATAATTCCTTCAGATCTTGCTTATGGTGAACGTGGCGCTGGTGGTGTAATTCCTGGTGGAGCAACTCTTAAGTTTGATGTAGAGTTGGTAAATGTGAAGTAAGAGTGATCTAAAAATCACTTTGAGATTTTAAAAAGGGTAAAATTTGAGTATTCAAATTTTACCCTTTATTTGTTTAAAGCCTATAATTAAGACTTCCATTTAATATTGCAACCAATACTTGGTTTTTGATCCTTTCGTTGCGGATTGTTGTTTAATATATTATCTAAAGATTCTCTAAGGTCTCTACCATTTACAGGAATTCCATTTCCTGGTCTAGAGTTATCTAATTGACCTCTGTAAACTAGCTTTAATTCTGCATCAAATACAAAAAAGTCTGGCGTACAAGCTGCTTTGTAAGCTTTGGCTACGTCTTGGGTAGCATCAAAAAGGTAAGGGAACGGATAGTTTTCTTCTCTGGCAGTTTTCCACATAAGATCTGGATGATCTTGAGGATATTTTTCAATATCATTACTGTTTATAGCTACAAATCCAAAGCCCGTTACACGGTAATCATTTGCCGTTCTTACAAGTTCATCATTTACATGTTTTACAAAAGGGCAATGGTTACATATAAACATAACTACAGTACCTTTTGTACCTTTAATATCTTCTAAAGAATAGCTGTTTTTTGTTACAGCATCTACCAAATTAAAAGTTGGCGCTTTGGTACCTAATGGTAACATGTTGGAAGGAGTTAAAGACATGCGTGTAATAATTAGAGTTATTAAACTATAGGTCATCAAAATAAGACAATGGTTACATAAAATCTCCTTAAAGTATCCTTAAAATCTTGGTAAGCCTTAGTAAGCTTAGTATCTTTAATGAAAACAAAACCAATGAAAGAAGGATATACATCATTATCAATAGCAATAAAAGACTTGCAAGAAGAAGGTTACAACGTAGATTTTAATCTTGTTGAAGAAGGCGTAGAGGCTAAGTCTAAAAAGAAAACTTGGCCAGCAGGCAAATTAGATGTTGTAAAATTTTACAGATTTGAAGGTGCCACAAATCCATCAGACAATAGCATTTTGTATGTTATTGAAACAGAAGATGGAGAAAAGGGATTGTTAGTAGATAACTACGATGCCAGCGCTACTCAAGTTTCTAAAGAGATGTTGGAAAAACTAAAAATTCATCATAATGAATAATTTAACTTGGAGTGAGTTTGAGCGCGTAGATATGCGTGTAGGAACCATTCTTGAAGTTAAAGATTTTCCTGAGGCTAGAAATCCTGCTTATAAATTAAGAATAGATTTTGGTGAGATGCTTGGAGTTAAAAAAACTTCTGCCCAGATTACTACCCAATATTCTAAAGAAGATTTAATAGGAAGACAAATAATAGCTGTAGTAAATTTTCCTAAAAAGCAAATTGCAACATTTATGAGTGAGTGCTTAGTTTTAGGTGCAGTAAATGGAAAGGATGTCACGTTATTACATCCCGATTTAAAGGTCGAAAACGGCTTAAAGATTGGCTAACGCTCTTTATTAAATTATAGATATAAAAAAAGCTCTGTAGAAATATACAGAGCTTTTTTGCATTATAGTTATAGATTAATCTTTCAAATCTTCTAAAGATTTTACTTTGTGTAAAGTAGCTTTAACTTCATCTACTTGTTTAGTGAGTGTATGCTGTATTTTAGGAGGAAACTGTTGGTTGGTTAATGCATCTTCATATTCACTAACACTTGCTTTTTCTCCTCTAATACATTCTTCTAAAACAGCTTCATCGTCATTACCAGTAACAGCAGTTTTAATATCTATCCAAGTTCTGTGTAAAGAACCTGTTACACTACCTTTTTCTTTAGGTGTTTCGTTTAAATCTCTAATTTCCTTATCTAGTTCTGTCGCAAAACGGTTTCTAAGAACAGCTTGTTGCTTAAGGAAATTTTTAAGTTGAGAGCTATCTGCATCTGTCATGGCTTTTTTATAACCAGCTTCTGCATCATAGTTCTTTTCCAGAAGTTGTTGTAAATGGTTTACAATATCTTCGTGGCTATTTTCTTTTGCTTCTTCAAGTGTGGTTTTCATAGTATTATTTTTTTGTTTACCTAAAGATACTAAGGATTCAACAAAAAAATATAATTTAAAGACCAGCTTGTGAGAGGTTTAACACTTGTGTTAAACTAATTATAAAGTGATTTTTTTATGTGGTGTTAATTGCAACGATTAACCCTCAGCGGTCATTGAAAGCTCAAGCCAGCGTTCTTCTTTTTCTGTAATGGTATCATTAATCTCACCAAGACGTTTCGATTTTTTTTCAATGTCTTCTGGAGATAAATCATTTAAGAATTCTTGTTGAAGTTTCGCCTTTTCCTTTTCTAACTTCTCAATATCTTTTTCTAATCGCTTAAACTCTTTTTGTTCACTATAGGATAATCCTCCTGAGCTTTGGTTTTCTTTCCAAGAAGATTTTTGATCAGTAGGCTTAGGTTCATTTTTCATTGGTTCTGGTGCTTTAGAGGCATCATAAGCACGGTAATCTGAGTAATTACCAGGAAAATCTGTTATGGTTCCTTCACCTTCAAACACCAATAGGTGATCTACTATTTTATCCATAAAGTAACGGTCGTGAGATACCACCAAAAGGCATCCAGGAAAATCTAGCAAGAAATTTTCTAGGACATTTAGAGTAAGTATATCAAGATCATTGGTAGGTTCATCTAATATTAAAAAGTTGGGGTTTTGTATGAGTACAGTACATAGGTATAAACGTTTTTGCTCACCACCACTTAATTTTTCAACAAAATCATATTGCTTTTTCCTGTCAAATAAAAAGCGTTCTAAAAGTTGAGCTGCAGAAATAGTACGGCCTTTCTTAAGAGGTATATGGTCTCCAAATTCTTTAATTACATCTATTACTTTTTGGCCTTCTTTTATTGTAATCCCTTTTTGTGTGTAATATCCAAATTTTACGGTTTCACCAATTACAATCTTTCCGGTATCTGGTTTTAAGTTACCGGTAAGCATATTTAGGAATGTACTTTTACCAGTACCATTTTTTCCAATAATGCCAGCACGCTCACCAGGTTGAAAATTATAATCAAAATTTGCAAAAAGATTCTTGTTCTCAAAAGCTTTAGATACATTGTGCAACTCCACAATTTTATTACCCAAACGTTCCATATTAAGCTCAAGCTGTACTTCGTGATCATTACGACGTTTATGTGCTCTTGCCTTAATATCTGAAAAATCGTCTATTCTAGATTTAGATTTTGTTGTTCTTGCTTTTGGCTGTCTACGCATCCACTCCAACTCCTTTTTGTAAAGTTGTTTCGCTTTTTCAGTATTTGTTTGCTCAACACTATGGCGTTGTTCTTTTTTTTCGAGATAATAGCTGTAGTTTCCTTTGTAGCTATACAATTGACCGTTGTCTAGTTCAATAATTTCGTTACACACACGATCTAAGAAATAGCGATCGTGAGTAACCATAAAGAGTGTAAGATTTTCAACTCTAAAATACTCTTCTAACCATTCAATCATTTCTAAATCTAAATGGTTGGTTGGTTCATCTAAAACAAGAAGTTCTGGTTTGTTAAGAAGTATAGTTGCAAGAGCAAGACGTTTTTTTTGACCACCAGAAAGATTACTTACCTTCTTGTTTAAATCTTCTAATTTTAATTTAAAAAGAATTTGCTTGTATTGCGTTTCAAAATCCCAAGCATTTTGAGCATCCATTTGTTCAAAAGCCTTTTGGTAAGCATCTGCATCATCTGGGTTTTTGAGAGCTTGTTCATAGCGTTCAATAATTTTTAAAGTGTCATTGTCTGAAGCAAAAATAGTTTCCTCTATGCTAAGCTTTGGATTAAGATTTGGTTCCTGAGCAAGAAATTCAACTTTAAGGCCATTTCTGTAAATTACATTTCCTTGGTCTGGTTGGTCTGCGCCAGATAGTATATTAAGCAAAGAAGTTTTACCAGTTCCGTTTTTAGCAACAAAGCCAATTTTTTGACCCTCACTTATTCCAAAGGAAATGTCTGTGAACAAAATGCGTTCTCCATATGATTTGGAGATGTTTTCAAATGAAGCGTAATTCAATGTATTTTCTTTTTTGCAAAATACGTAGAAATATTCCGATTGCGCACCATTAGAGTTTTACTTTAATGGCAACATTCTTATTCTTTTTATTAATAATTAATCTGAAATTTCTAAAGTGATTAGAAAACCCGCATTCTTCAATTGAAAAAAATAATGTGAATATTTTACGTATAAACTTTACTTTTGAAAACTAGAAACCTATAATGCTGAATTAAATTTACACTAATTGTAAATTGGGATAAAGCAAAGATTTATTTTAATTGTTTGAAACAAATTTATGAGCGCGAAGAAAAAGATTTTAGCTGTTTTAGTAAATTATGGAGATGAACAAATTTCCTATTTAGAGCGCGTTGTTAATGAGTTAAACAGTTTTGAGAATTACGATACAACAATAGTTGTAAATTCTAACATACCATTAGAGTTACCAAATGTTGAAACAGTAAATGTTATAACTTTAGATAATTACCAATACTTACCATTAACCTGTAGAAAGGTAATTTGGGACAACAAAGACAACTACGATATCTTTATATATGGTGAGAATGACCATTTATTTAAAGAGCATCATGTTGATAAACATATTGAGTACAGTAATTTATTACCTAATGATAGAATTACAGGGTTAATACAATACGAAGAAGATCCACAAGGCAATAAATATTATCCAGGATATCATGCCGATTTTGAATGGGATTATAATTCTGTTGAGCGTCATGGCAATAAGGTATTTGCACATTTTTCTAATGTACATCAAGCTACATTTATAATAACTAAAGATGAATTACTTCGAGTAGGAGAAGTCTTTAATTTTAATGAGTTGGTAAAGGTTAAGCGACCTAATGCTTTGGTGAGATTAGTAAATAAAATAAAGAAAGCACTAAATATGCCTTATTTTAAAGTTAAGGAGTATAGTGTGAAATGCAAGGTGAATACAGATGTTTATGAGTATGCTAATATGAAAAAACTTATCTGTATATCAGAGTTTGAAGATAATTTAATTCATCACCTACCAAACTTATATATTGAAGGGAATTTAGGAAGGACCAAACAACGCTCTGAAGATGATAAAATGAAAGCTGCAGTAAAAAAGCTTTTAAAAACAGCTTAACTAAACGGTAAATAACCAAATGTCAATACGAAACATAGAGTTATATGTTAACGTATTAAAGAGAATTTTAAATTTAAAGTTCTACTAGTTGTAAACTCATATTTGTAAATCTAAGCCTACAATTTACCATCAATTTAAACAACTAAAAAAAAAACACCTATTGCTGTTATCTGGTTTTTACTTTACAGCTTAAAACCTATATTTGTCTAATAATATCTTTCCCCATGAGAATTGTACATATCATAATTATCATGCTAGTTGTAGTAAGTGTCTCATCGTGTGTAAGCACAGAGCGATTAACTTATTTACAGGAGAATACATCTCAGCTTGATAGTGTTGTAAATGTGCAACGTATACAGCAACCTTACCGTTTACAGGTTAATGATTTATTGAGTATAAAGATTAAAACTTTAGATCAAGATTTATCTGCAATGTTTAATCCATCGCCTAAAGAGACCTCTTCAAGCCAAAATCAAGGAGAAGAAGGATTGTATTATGAAGGTTTCTTTGTTGATGCCAGAGGAAATATAAGAGTTCCAGAACTAGGTGAAGTTTATGTATTAGGGTTAACTCAAAAAGAAGTTAGGCTGAAGATTGAAGAATTGCTTTATAAAAATTATTTTAAGGAAGAAACATCAAAGCTTTTTGTAACAGTACAACTAGCAGGAATACGTTATACAACATTAGGAGAAATAGGGACAGGAAGCCAAGTACTTTATAAGACTCAGGTTACCATTATGGAAGCTATTGCAAATGCTGGAGACATAGCCGTAACTGGAGACAGGACAGACGTAAAAATTGTAAGAACCTATCCAGATGGCGTGCGTGTTCACCATATAGATTTAACCTCGTTAGAAGCAGTAAACTCTCCTTATTATTTTATACAGCCTAATGATTTAATAGTTGTAGACCCATTACCTCAAAAAGCATTAGGTACGGGAACAACAGGAATACAATCTTTTACAACTGCAATTTCTGTGCTTACCCTATTAGTTACAACAGTTTTATTATTTGTTAGATTATAAGGATGAGAGACGACGAAGAATTTGATATTAGCGATTTAAGTTCGACTTTCGACTTTAAAGGATTCCTGTTTAAATTATTAAGTTATTGGAAATTGTTTTTAATCTCTATTGCTATAGGGTTAGGAATTGCCTATTACATAAATGTAAGAAAGTTAGATGTTTACAGTTCTAGTAATCTAGTATCAATTAAAGACAATCAAAACCCATTTTTTACAAGCAATACTAGTCTTACATTTAATTGGGGTGGCACTACAGATAAAGTAAATACAGTTCTTATAGCGTTAAGAACCAGAAAGCACAATACAGAAGTTGTAGAGAAACTTCAATATTATATTAACTACGAAAAAGATGGTGAGTACCAAAGAATAGATACGTATGGGAAAACTCCATTTAAAGTAAAAATAGATACTACTGCTTTTCAAATGCTGCATACAGATATGCAGATTAAAGTAATAAATGATTCTATATTTAATCTGTCTACTAACTTTCCAGAAAATAAAAAGCTTTTATTACACCACTATGGTAGTTTAAAAGACAGTACGCTAACTGTAAGTAAGTCTTCTTTTGAACGTGATTTTAAATTTGGGGTACCTATTAGGTTGCCTTTTTTTGAAGGCGTTGTGCATAAAGATGAATTAAATACACAGACTACAACACCCTATTTTATACGATTTTCTAAAGCAGAATCTGTAGTTTCAAAATATACTAACATAAGAGTTGTGCCTGAGTCTACCGGATCATCTGTTTTAAAGTTAACACTAACTGGACATAATAAGAAAAGGCTTTCAGACTATTTAAATGCTACAGTAAATGTTCTTAGTGTAAACTTATTAGAGCAAAAGAACCAATTTGCCACAAACACTATAGCTTTTATTGAAGAGCGTTTAAAAGAACAAGGCGAACAATTAGAAACTGTAGAAGGCGAGTTGAATGCATTTAGAACTAAAAATGCAATTGTAAATATAGATACAGAAAATGATGAGCTCTCTGTAAAAACATCGACATTAGATAACAGGTTAACAGATTTAAACAGACAAATAGATTATCTAAATACACTTGACACCTATTTACAAACTAGGACAGATTACAGTAGTGTTCCAGCACCATCTGTAGCAGGAATAGCAGAAGGTAGTATTGTTGCATTGGTATCTAACATATTGAATTTAGCAGAGCAACGCAGTAGGTATCAATATGCATATAAAGAAAATAACCCAATTTTTGATGATATAGATAGGCAGATAAATGCAGCCAAAAACGTCCTGTTTGAAAATATAAAATCATCAAGAAGTTTACTAGAGTCTGAAAAAAGTAGAGTAGAAGCAGAGCTTTCTAGATATGAATCCCAGATTAGGCGTTTGCCAAGAGAGCAACAAGACTTACTAAAAATTCAGCGTCGTTTTGATATTAACGAGCAGTCTTATAATATGTTTTTAAGTAAACTTAATGAGGCACGATTAGTGAAAGCCGCAAATGTTAGTGATGTTTTATTAGTAGATAAAGCAAAGCCAGTTTCAGCTTCTAGAGTTGGCCCTAATACGAGGTTAAACTATGTTATGGGATTAATATTTGGAACTATAATTCCTTTGGTGATTGTTTTTTTAATTGTCTTCTTAGATAATTCAATTCACACTACAGAAGAGCTTCAAAAACTATCTCCAATACCTATCTTAGGTGTAATTGGGAAAAGTAAATTAGAGTCAAACCTTGTAGTTCTAGACACACCTAGATCTGCCATTTCTGAAGGGTTTAGGGCGCTAAGAAGCAGCTTGCAATTTATATATAGAAAACAAGGGATTGATGGGAGTAAAACCGTTTTATTAACATCCTCTATTAGTGGTGAAGGAAAAACCTACTGTTCTATGAATATTGCCTCTGTTTTTGCATTAAGTGAGCGCAAAACAGTGCTTGTAGGTTTAGATTTAAGGAAGCCAAAAATCTTTGAAGACTTTGATATTAAAAATAATAAAGGTGTAGTTAATTATTTAATTAATGATGCAACTATTGGTGAAATAGTTCAGTCTACAAAAATTGAGCATTTAGATATTATTACATCTGGACCTATTCCTCCAAATCCATCAGAACTATTAATGAAAGATTCAATGGATAGGTTTATATCAGAACTTAAGGAGTCTTACGACTATATTATCTTGGATAGTCCACCGATAGGTTTGGTTGCAGACTCTTTAACACTTGAGCGCTATGCAGACGCTTCAATCTATATTGTAAGACAAGGCTTGACAAAAAAGGGAATGCTAAATACTATTAATGAAAAATATAGAACAGGTGAAATCACTAATATGAGCTTTGTATTAAACTGCTTTGAGCAAAAAGCCAAATATGGTTACGGCTACGGTTATGGTTATGGCTATGGTGGTTACGGGCAAGGTTATCATGATCAGGATGTGAAAGTATCTTGGTATAAACGTTTATTTAAAAAAAATAAAAGCTAAGCTTTGGCGATAAAACAAGACGAATGGTTATATGAGATTTCTCCCAAAAGAGGTTTGTTTGAACTAAACTTCAAGGAGATTTGGCAGTATCGTGATTTACTAATGCTGTGGGTAAAGCGTGAAATTACAACGGTTTATAAACAAACAATCCTAGGGCCACTTTGGTTTTTAATTCAGCCTTTATTTACATCTGTAATATTTACACTTATATTTAATAACATCGCTAATATTGAAACAGGAGCAGTACCTTCATTTTTATTTAATTTAGCAGGAATTACAGCTTGGAATTACTTTAAAGAGTGTCTTACAGGAACTTCAGACACATTTAAAAAAAATGCAGCAATTTTTGGTAAGGTTTATTTTCCAAGAGTAATTATGCCAATGGCAACAACCATTTCCAATCTATTAAAGTTTGCGATACAAATAGGCATTCTTATTATATTTTATGTGTTCTATATTCTTAAAGGTAGTGATATAAGTCCAAATTTAAATTTATTATTATTCCCTATTTATGTAATAATGATGGCTCTTTTAGGGTTAGGGTTAGGAATGTCAATTTCCGCAGCAACAACCAAATATAGAGACTTAACAGTTTTGGTGGGTTTTGGCGTGAGTTTATTAATGTATATATCTGCAGTGCCTTATCCTTTATCTGAAATAAAGATTAAACAACCACAATATTCATGGATTGTAGAGTATAATCCACTCACACAAATTATAGAAGGTTTTCGGTATATGATTTTAGATACAGGAACATTTACTTGGTTTGGTTTTACATATACTTTAATTATTTCAATAGTTATATTTCTTATAGGATTACTTATTTTTAATAGAACAGAAAAGACATTTATAGATACCGTTTAATTTATGGCAATTCATTTATATTTTTGGCAAGAAAAACGGGACAATGGTTTAGAAAATTATGGTGACCTTATGTCTAAATATCTTGTAGAAAGGATATCTAATAGAAAAGTAAAAACTGTAACTCATCCTTCCAAACGCTTATATAAACATTTACTGAAACACTACCTTGTAATTGGTAGCATATTATCTTCTGCACAAAAAAGATCTGTGGTTTGGGGTAGCGGTATTATCAAAAAAGATGATACTATTAGAGAGGCTAAATTTCTTTCAGTTAGAGGTCCTAAAACTAGAACTGCGATTTTAGAAAAAGGGTTTCAATGTCCAGAGAACTACGGTGATCCAGCGTTATTAATGCCTAGGTATTATAATCCAAATATTGAAAAAAAATATAAACTGGGTATCATCCCACATTATGTCGATTTTAAAAGTATAAATGATAGATTTAAAGATAATCCAGATATAAAAGTTATTAATTTATTGACAAACAATGTAGAGAAAACAACAGATGAAATTTTAAAATGTGAACGTACTGTGTCATCATCTTTACATGGTGTAATAGTTTCTCATGCCTATGCAATACCATCATTGTGGATTAAATTTTCAGAGTTGCTATCTGGTGATAATATTAAATTTTATGATTATTTTGATTCTGTAGGTATTCATTTTAAAAACATCATAGAAGAGAATCCAGAGCAATTAACTTTAAAGAAAATAGAAGACTTACTATTCGATTTTGAAACAGTGTTGCTTCCAGAAAAAACAAAAATAGAGGCTTTACAATATTCATTACAGAAAACCTGTCCATTTATATAAATTATGAGTCAACAGACTATTTTAAAAGCTGAAAATATCTCTAAACAATACCGTTTAGGAAATGTTGGTACAGGTACGTTAAGCCACGATCTTAACCGTTGGTGGCATCAAATACGAGGAAAAGAAAACCCTTATGCCAAAGTTGGTGCAGTAAATGATCGCAGCGCTACTGCTACTCAAGATTATGTTTGGGCAATTAAGAATATAAATTTTGAAGTGAAACAAGGAGAAGTACTAGGCATCATTGGTAAAAATGGTGCTGGTAAATCAACGTTATTAAAAATATTATCACGAGTAACATCACCAACAACAGGATCTATTAAAACTAAAGGTCGTATTGCGTCTTTGTTAGAAGTAGGAACTGGTTTTCATCCTGAACTTACGGGAAAAGAAAACATTTATTTGAACGGAGCCATTCTTGGCATGAATAAAGCAGAAATTAACAGCAAAATCGATGAGATTATTGAATTTTCTGGATGCCAAATGTATATAGATACACCTGTAAAGCGTTATAGTAGTGGTATGCGAGTGCGTTTAGCTTTTGCTGTTGCAGCCTTTTTAGAACCAGATATTTTAGTAATCGATGAAGTTTTAGCCGTTGGTGATGCAGAGTTTCAAAAGAAAGCCATTGGTAAGATGCAAGATATCTCTAAAGGTGATGGTAGGACGGTAATTTTTGTGAGTCATAATATGGCAGCAATCAGGAATTTGTGTAATAGATGTATAGTTTTAAAAGACGGCTACAATGTATTTGAAGGAAATCAAGAAGAAGCTGTTAATTTTTATTTAAATTCTACAATTGAAAATAAAATTAATAAAGAGTTTTTTTATAAAAATTCAGAAAGAGAAGGGAAAGGTGATTTTTATATAGAGAAAGCTTTAGTTAATTCGTTTGAAGGTAATAAATTAGTGTCTGTAGGAGAACAATTGAACATAATATTTTATATAAAAAATAATGAAAACTCTTTTTTGAAGGATTTAATATTAGATATTAGGATTGATGATAACTTTGAAAATAAAATTGTTTGGCTCAGTACTAGCTTAAAGGAAGAAAATATAAATAAAGATATCTCTAAGATCACATTTCAATTTCCTAAATGTCCTTTAAATAATGGGTTGTATTTCGTTACATCACAACTAAGGGTCAACAATGAAATCCAAGATTGGGTCAAAAATGCATTTTCATTTCATGTTGAGCAAGGAAAGTTTTATAAACGTGCTGGAGAAGTCCCGACTAGCCAAAGCAAAGTCTTATTAGATTTTAATTTAATATTTAGTTAAGTGAATTATAAAAAAAAAATAAGAGTATTTTTTGATAATTATTTTAAAAAAGGATATGCAAATCAGCAATTAATTTATGATAGCCATAAATTAAAAAATCTTTTTCCAAATGGTTTTTTCTATCCAGAGACTGATTGGTCATTGTCATCAAGCTTTATAGTTGATGCGTTAAACACTATTTTAATTAAGGATTCAAAATTTATAGTAGAATTTGGATCAGGAATTTCAACATTTTATATTGCAAAATTACTTCAAGTCTATAATCTTAAAACTAAGTTTATCAGTATTGAGTCTAATTTAGATTGGGCTAATAAACAACGTAATTGGTTAAAGTGCCAAAATCTTGATAATTTTGTAACAATAATTGATGCACCACTTACTAATGTTTCTAGTGTGAATTCATATAAATCACAGAGAACTTGGTATTCAGAAAAAATATTGTATGATATATTAACTAATCTTCCTCCCATTGATTTAGTTTTAGTTGATGGCCCTTTTGGTGAAAGTTCTCCGTATTCAAGATATAGTGCAGTCCCTTTTTTAAAAGATTTTTTAGCGGAGGATTTTACTATTTTTTTAGATGATACTATACGAAAACAAGAATATGAAATCTCACAAGTTTGGAGTGATCAAATACTTATAAAACCCTTATATAATGAACGCTACTGTAAATTTAGCAAATCAAATTTTTTTGAATCGAATCCTAAAAATCTAAATTAATTATTGAATTTAGAAAATATGTGTAAAAAAAAAGTATTAGCAGTTTTAGTGAATTATGGAGGAGAACAGGTAGAATATTTGAAACTTGTTTTAAAAGAACTTAAAGCGTTTAGAAAATTTGATGTTTATACAATTGTTCACTCTAATATTTTTATTAATGATATTAATATTGATGAAATTAAAATAATAAAATTAGAAAATTTTCAATTATTGCCACTTACTTGTAGAAAAACTATTTGGGAAAGAAGAGAACTATTTGATTTTTTTTATTATGGTGAAAATGATCATCTTTTTACTGAAAATCACTTAGATAACCATATTCGATATACAAAGATTTTGCCTTCAAATAAAATACCAGGACTTATTCAGTTTGAACAAAAAGATAACGTCAAGTACTTCCCAGCCCTTCATGCAAATTATAGTTGGCGTCAAAAAGTTTGGAATTATGGTAATCTGAAATTTGGGCATTTTGATAATTTACATCAGGCTTCATTTTTACTTGATAAAAATCAGCTTTTTAAGGTTTCAAGAAAAATTGATTTTTTAAGCCTTTATTATCCAAAGCCGAATATAATTCAAAAAGTATTAATTAAGTTTAAAAAAAAGTTTGGTTATGATGTTAATGTAAAAAATAAGTATAGTGTAAAGTGTAAGGTGAATACAGATATATATGAGCACGGTGGTTTTTTAAAATTAATATGTATATCAGAATTTAATAATAATTTGATTCATCATTTACCAAATTTATATATAAATGGTGAAAAAGGTAGAAAGAAATTACGAGGAGAAAGTCAATTAATGTATAGTCAAGTACAAAATCTTTTAAATTAATAAAAATTTGATTTCTTTTTTAATTATTAACTATAATACTCCGAATCATACATTTAAAGCGGTAAGTTCTATTAAAAAATATCTAAAAATTCCCTATGAAATAATTATTGTAGATAATGGGTCAAATATATCATTAAAAAAACAAAAATTTGATTCAATTGAATGCGACATCAAAATAATAAAGTTAAATGAAAATAAAGGATTTGGTGTTGCAAATAATCTAGCTTATATAAATTCAAAAGGAGATTACATTTGCTTATTAAATAGTGATGCTTATTTAATTGATAAAAACACCATAAAATATATGGTAGATTATTTGTCTAAATATAATGATGTTGCTATGGTTGGCCCAAACTTTATAAAAGAAAACGGAGCTCAAAATTATGCTTATGGAAATTTTTTGAGTGTAAAGAAAATATTAATTGATATTGGAATTTTAAAAATAAAACCAGAAATCTATAAAAGAGATTTAAGTACATACCTTTTTTGTGATTTTAATAAACCTACAATAGTTGATTATATTGGTGCTGCTGGTGTTATAATAAAAAAGAGTGTAATAGAAGAGATTGGACTCTTTGATCCATCATACTTTCTTTATTTTGAAGATATGGATTTCGGATATCGAATTAAAAAAGCTGGATATAAATCTGTTATTTTGCCCAATGCTACAATTGTGCATCTTGGTGGTGCATCTACAAATAAGTCTAGGTCTAGTGAGCTAAACAAGAAAATAAATAATAGTAAATATATCTTTTTAAGGAAAAGATATTCTATATTTTTGGTGGTTTTATTGAAAGGGATTTCCTTAATTAAAAAAATATTTTACAAACTGATTCTCACTAATGTGTCTAAAAGTAAGAGGTGAAACTACACCACGTTATGATTAAAACCTTAATTTTTTCTTCAATTTGTAAGCCAAAGAAAATATTAGAACAAACTATACCATCTTGGGTAGAAAACGCTAATATTCAAAATGCAGATATATTACTTTATGATGATAATGTATCAAAAGAATCCTCTACATTTTTGCGCACTTTTTCAAATAAATCCTCTTTTAAAGTTGAAGGTAATTGGGTAAATAAAAATGATACATATAATAATCATGCTTGGAGAGTTAATCAAGTAGATCACATTATTGGTATTAAGAATAAAGCTATTCAATATGCTTTAAAGCATAATTATGATTACTTGTTTTTAGTTGATGCAGATTTAGTCTTAAACCCTAATACACTTCAGCATTTAATTGGCCTAAAAAAAGATTTTGTATTTGAGTTATTTTGGACAGTTTTTACGGACCAAACTTTTGCGAAACCAAATTGTTGGGATGTACACAGTTGGCAATATTTAAATAAAGAAACGATACTTCAGCTTAAAGAACCAGGAACATATCCTGTAAACGCTGGAGGTGCTTGTACATTATTATCTAAAAAAGCCTTAAAAATTGGCTTAGATTTTACTAGACTTAAAAATTTACCTTATGGTGGAGAAGACAGACATTTTTGTACAAGAGCAGAAGCTTTAGGGATTGATATTTTTATAGACACCCATTATCCAGCGTATCATATTTTTAGTACAAACATGGTGAAAGAAGCGAAACAATGGGTTAAGAATGGCTGTTCTCCTAATTTTTTTAAATCTTGGTTAGGTAATTCTTGGTATAATGCGATATCCCAAATGTTTATACAACAACAAAAAAAAGTTCCAAGAAATAAATTTGAAAAATTAAAGATAGCTCTCTATAAAGGGAAAAGAGCATTTGTCAACTATATGCGCTATAATTAATTAAATTATTAAGATATGAATACAGTATTAATTACAGGAGCAGCAGGAAATATAGGAAGCGCGTTGGCAGTCCACTTAGCATCATCTGGAAAGTACAATGTAATAGCTATTGATAACCTTTGTACTGGAGATGTTTCAAAATTAGGTGATTACAAAAGTTTAAGTATAGAGTTTATAAAAGCTGATGCCAATTGCTTATCTACTATGACCTCTATAATCTTATCACGTCCTATTGATTATATTTTTCATTACGCAGCAATGGTCGGTGTACAGCGCACATTGGATAATCCTATAGGAGTTCTAGATGATATAGATGGTATTAAAAATATCCTAAATATTGCTAAAAATACAGGTGTTCGAAAAGTAATATTTTCTTCAAGCTCTGAGGTCTATGGCGAACCAGTGAGTTTACCACAAAACGAGGAAATTACACCATTAAATTCCAAACTACCTTACGCTGTAGTGAAGAATGTTGGAGAATGTTTTTTAAAGTCGTTTCATAAAGAATATGGCCTTAACTATAATATTTTTAGATTTTTTAATACCTATGGGCCAAATCAAAGTATCGATTTTGTTATACCAAAACTGTTGCATCAAGCATTGAATAATGCACCAATCACTATTTTTGGTGATGGCGAACAATCTAGAACTTTTTGCTTTATAGATGATAATATAGATGCTTCGATCTCTATTTTTGAAAATGAAAACTTCAATAACACCATCTTTAATATTGGTAATGATATAGTTTATACTATAAATGAGTTGGTTAAAGTTATTATAAAAGTAACTAATAGTACTTCAGAAATTATTCACTTACCTGCTCTAGATGAAGGAGATATGACACGTAGATGTCCAGATATAAGTAAAATGAAAGCAGTATTGCAACGAGATCTTATACCTTTAGAAGAAGGTATTAGGAGAATGCTAAAGGCTATTAAGCGATAATATATGAGAAAAGGGATTAACCCAACTAAAGGTGGTAAACTTATTCAAACAAAAGCTTGTGATCATAGAATCATAATACCTTTACATATTCCACATGAAAACGATTATTATAAAGATGCTTATAATATATTTTATATGTGTTTAACATCTTTATATAAAACAACTATAACAGGTATTAAGATCTCAGTTGTAAGTAATAAGTGTTGCACAGCTATAAATGACAGATTATTAAAACTTTATAAAGAAGATAATATAGATGAACTTATTATTGAAAAAGAAGGTATAGGAAAACTTAATAGTGTTTTAAAAGCACTAAGAACTGCAGAGGAACGTCTTATAACGATCACTGATGCCGATGTGCTTTTTTTGAATGGTTGGGAAGAAGCAGTAATCAGAATATTTAATGAATTTCCGAAGGCAGGAAGTGTCACACCTTTACCGGTTTTCAGAAAACATTTTAACCTTACACATAATATTTGGTTGGATAATATATTTTCTAAACGTCTCAAATTTACAAAGGTGCCAGATCCTATTGCTATGGCAAAATTTGCTAATAGCATAGGTTGGCCAAGATTGGATCTTAAGTATAAAGATGTGATGCTTACTTTAGAGTCTGAAAAAGGGCATAAAGCTATGGTTGGTGGTAGCCATTTTGTGGCTACATATAAAAGGGAAGTCTTTAAAAAAGCACCTAAGATAAATACTAAATGGTTAATAGAAGGTAATAGCGAACATGATTATTTAGACTTACCTGTGCTTAAAAGTGGTGGCTATAGATTATCTACAGAATATAACTTTGCTTATCATATTGGTAATTCTTTAGAAGATTTTTATGAAAATGTTTACTCTAATTTAGCGGTATCACAGAACGAAAAATTAAAATTAAATCTAAAAGAGTTACAACCATCCAATGCTTTGTACCAGAATATTTGTAAAATATTAGAAAAACTATTAGCAAAAAAAAGTTTTAAAAATATTGTTTTAAAGTACAAAGGTTTAACTAAAGAACAGTTACCGCATTTTTAAAAGAGTAAATTTTGTTAAATATCCTAATTTTAGTAGAATCTATAGACACCAATGCCACTAGTGGTGCAAAAGCTAGGTATGCATTAATTAAGAATTTACAGGCTTTAGGACATCAAATTACTGTACTTCATGCCTCAGAAAAATCTATACATATAGATGATACGCAATGCTACGCTTTAAAAGAACCTAAATGGTCACTGTTTTATGTGCTTTCTAGAGTGCAAAGAATTATAAACCGTACGTTTAAGTATAATCTAGGCGAACGTGTTGAGAAAATATATGGACAATCATTCACGTTTTTTAATGATAGTTTAAGATTTAGAAAAGGGTTGAAACATTACAACCCAAAAGACTTTGATCATATTTGGTCACTTAGCCAAGGTAACAATTACAGAGCGCATCATGCTGTGTTAAAAAGTAAAAAATGGCATAACAAATGGTACGCTTATGTGCATGATCCTTACCCGCAACAATTATATCCTAGACCTTATAATTTTGTGCCATCTGGTTATAAACAGAAAAGGCGTTTTTTTAGAGATATGACAGAAAAGGCGCATCGCGTAGTGTTTCCTAGTTTATTACTTAAAGAGTGGATGCTGAGTTACTATTCGCCAATTAAAACAAAGAGTATAATTATTCCTCATCAAATAGATAATTTTAATTCACAAATAGATTTACCGTTGTATTTTAATAAAAAACAATTCAATATTCTGCACGCAGGAAATTTACTAGATTTAAGAGATCCATCGTATTTAATTACAGCGTATTTAAATTTTTTGGAATCTATACCAGAAGCAAAAAAAGATTCGAAACTTATTTTTATTGGCAAAACAGATTCGTTTAGTAAAGTAATTAAAGAGAATATAGCAAAGACTTCAAATATTTTTGCAACCTACACTTCTGTTAATTATGAAGAAGCAAGGCAAATGCAAAATAAAGCAGATATCAATGTTATTCTAGAAGCTAGATCAGAAATTAGTCCATTTTTACCTGGTAAATTTCCACATTGTGTCTCTGCAAATAAGCCAATCTTACTAATAGGACCTTATTATAGCGAAGCTAAAAGACTTTTAGGAGAAACATATCCTTGGCAGCATGAAATTGATGATGTTATAGGTATAACTAATAGTATAACCAAGTTATATAAAACTTGGAAGTTTAATGAACCTCAACTACTTAATAAAGTAGAGTTAAACAATTATCTAAGTTCAACTTATTTAAATAGCCAATTAAAGGGAAATGAATCAAAGGCGGTAAGACTTTAGAAGTATTTAGATGAATAATACAAATACCGAACATATAAATACTACAAATTATTCCCACACAGATATTAGAAATATTATTGTATGCCTTGAGGGTAAATACCCAGTTGAAAAGTGGAATGTTAATGGTGTATATATTTGGCCGCACATACGTATCAAACTATTCATTGTATTATTAAACAGTGATAAGCCTTTAGTGATAAATGATAGGGCCACTTCACGTGATGTTGCATCAAAAGTAAAATTTACCCTAAGCCTAAAGTGGTTACAGTCACTATGGCAATTAACTCTACTTTTTTTTAAGCTAAGAGAAAAACCATTACTTTTTTTTGGGTCTCATTTTCATAGAGTAAAATACAAAGAGTACTATTTTAATAAATATTTTGATGCTATGATAGAAACTCATAGTCTTCAAGAACAGTCATACATTGTAGAGTTTCAGAAAGCGCTTAATCCAATTTATAATAGTAAGATAGTTCTAAATTTAAACTCCTATTTACCGTTACTTAAGAAATTAGAAAAACTTATAAATAACAATAACACCATAACTCGTTTTTTGTTAGAAGATTATAATGAATTTTATGAAGAATTAGCTCAGTTTAATATAAATAGAGATCAATTAAAATTAGATCAGAATTCATTAAGTAAATGGACACTAAAAGTTAATAGAACCGTAAAAATTTTCGATTACCTCTTTAAAAAAATTAAGCCTCAAAAAATCATATTCCTAAGCTATTATGGTTTTGATGATATTGCAGCAGCTATGATATCTGCTAATACCTTAGGCATAAAAACTATTGATATGCAACATGGCCCGCAAACCAATGTACATATGGCATATAGTAAATGGACTAAAATACCAACACAGGGTTATAATACAATGCCGAAAGAATATTGGGTTTGGGATGATATATCAAAAAATAATATAAATGAATGGGCTAAAGATCATAGTGATCTTAATGTGAAAGTGGTAGGAAACCCTTACATTAATTTTTTTGCAAGTTCTAGTAAGTTTAGTTCTGAAAATAAAATATTATATAGTCTTCAAACTTTTAACGATATTGAGAATCAGTTCTTTACACCAGCCATATTAAAATTAATGAGATCTAATACATATTATTGGGTTTTAAGAATGCATCCTAGAAGCACATTTAATGCAACTTATTTAAGGGAGTTTTTAAAAAGTAAGAGTATAGATGAAACGACTTTTGAAATACAAGACTCTTATCAAAAACCATTACCTGAAGAATTGTTAAAAGTTAAATTGCATATCACTAATTTTTCAGGTTGTTTATTAGAAGCACGTTCACTTATGGTGCCTACTTTAGTTATAGATCAAACAGGTTTTGAAATGTTTGAAACTTACTTAGATCATAAGCTTGTTTATTTTAATGATAAGCACTCAAAGCTATTTGAGACAAACTTTATAGCTCTCTTTAATCAACTCAAACATAATACTCTTGTACAACATTCAATAATTTACAATCCATTAAACTAAAACGTCATGAAAATAGTATTTGTCGCTATGCGCTCTATACATACTATACGATGGATTAATCAACTTAAAGACTCTGGTTTTGAGGTGCATTGGTTTGATATTCAAAATACAGGTTACATACAAGATTTAAACTGGGTCACACAACACACTAAATGGAAGTTGAAATTTGGAGATTTTAAAGGCCGTACATTTCTAAAAAAACACGTGCCATTTGCTCATAAAATGTTAGAGCATAATGTAGAAAAGAAATTTGAGACCATACTTAATGAGGTGAAGCCAGACGTTGTGCATAGTATAGTACTTTATAAATGTGCTTTACCAATAGTTAATGTTATGAAGCATTACAATCATATTAAATGGATCTATTCATCTTGGGGAAGTGATTTATATCATTTTAAAAATGAAACAACAGGTTTAAATAATATCAAACTCCTTTTATCAAAGTTTGATTATATGTTTGCAGATTGTAATCGAGATAAATACAGTGCTAAAACCTTAGGTTTTAAAGGCGAATTTTTAGGCGTATTTCCTGGTGGTGGTGGCTTTCATTTAGAGGTGTTAAACCAATTTGTAAAGCCATTTGAAAACAGAGATATTATATTAATTAAAGGATACCAAGGTCGTTCAGGAAGAGCATTACATATATTAAAAGCAATTGTAGCAAGTTTAGATACATTTAAGAATTATAAGCTTATAATTTTTGGTGCAGATAAAGAGGTGCTAAATTATATTGAAAACACCATACAACTCAAAACAATAGTGTATAAAGTGTATTCAAAATCGCCTATGCTACCTAGAAAAGAACTTTTAAAAATTATGGGGCGTTCAATTTTATATATCGGTAATTCAGCTTCAGACGGAATGCCAAATACGTTACTCGAAGCCATTTCTATGGGAGCTTTTCCTATACAAAGTAATCCTGGTGGAGCAACTGAAGATGTTTTAATTCATAATAAAAATGGGCTTTTAATAAATGATGTTGAAAATGAAAAACATATTTTAAGCCTCTTAAAAATTGCAATTAATAATGAGAAGTTACGTACAAACGCATTTTTATACAATCAAGATATTAAAATGAAATATGATTACAAGGTTGTAAAAAGCAAAGTACTATCTTGTTACCAAAATGTACAATCTCAATTATAGTGTTACACCTCATTTACCCATATCGAAACAGAGATATAGAGCGTATTAAAAAATCGCTAGATTCTCTAAAGGCACAAACTAATCAAAGTTTTAAAGTATGGTTTGTAGATTATGGTAGTGAACTAGTACATGCCAATGAAGTAGAAGAATTAGTTGTAACATACAATTTTGCAACATATTGCTATCACTACACCCAACATCAACCTTGGAATAAAAGTAAAGCTCTTAATTCCGTTATAAAACACTTAGAAAACGATTATTGCTTTGTAGCAGATATAGATATGATTTTTGCTGAAAATTTTATAGAAATAGCTTTAAATCTTCAAAAATCAAATACTGCAACATATTTTAAAGTAGGCTTTTTAGATGAAGCAGAAACGAAACAAAATAAAGATTTTAAGGATTATAATATTTCATTTGAAAGTACCTCAGAAGCAACAGGATTAACGATGTTTCCGGTTGTACCACTCCAAAAATTAAGAGGTTTTGACGAGTTTTATCATTTTTGGGGAAGTGAAGATACAGATGTACACGTAAGGTTGAATAATGCTGGGTATGAGGTTCAGTTTTATAATACTGAAATATTGATGCTTCATCAATGGCACAAGTCATATCGTACAACAGAAAAAAAAGAGTTAACAAAAAGTCTTCAGCTATCAGATGTAGTAAGACTAAATTTTAGACATTTAAAAGAAGCAATACGAACAAAAAGGGCTGTTGTAAACCTAAATTCTTGGGGCAACCCTATGACACAGTCTCAATTTAATGATTTAGAAAACACTCAGGTAAATACTGTTTCAGTATTAAACACAAAAGATCGTATACAACACTTACTATTTTATGAATTACAAAACCTAAGCATTGGTATTCATAAATATAAATTTTATTCAGATTTAAAAGAATCTACCTTTAAGTATAAGCTTAAAAAAAAGCTAGGTAAGGATAAACAAATATATCTATCAATGAAAACTGTAAATGATATGCTCTTGCTGCATCTTATAAGCTTTTATAGACATTCACCTTTTACAATTAAAGTTGATACTGAAGCTCAAACCATTCACCTTACAATATCATTATGAAACAAGCTATAGGTTTTATTCCATTGCGTAAAGGCTCTAAAGGGATTCCAGGTAAAAACAAAAAACTATTAGCTGGAAAACCTTTATTTAAATGGGTTTTGGACGAAGCCGTTGCATCAAATCTAGAACGAGTATATGTATATACAGATGATGACGATATAATTTATAGTATCACTAACGATTACAAAACTACTAAAGTAGAAGTTTTAAGAAGATCTAAAGAAAGTGCTACTGATACAGCTTCAACAGAGTTTGCTATTCTAGAGTTTGCAAAAACTATTAATTTTAATTTTGAAGTATTTTGTTTGTTACAAGCAACTTCGCCCTTAACAACAGCTCAAGATATTAATACTTCACTTTTAAAAATGCAATCTAATACTGTAGATAGCTTAGTCTCTGTAGTAAGAACACATTGTTTTATTTGGGGTGAAGATGGAAAGCCTCAAAATTATGATATTTATGATAGGCCTAGACGCCAAGATTTTAAAGGGCTTCTTATAGAAAATGGTGCTATATATTGTACCACAGTAAATGCCATTAAAACCTCAAAGAATAGAATAAGTGGTAAAATAGATTTAGTAGAGATGCAAGAAGATACTTTAGTAGAAATAGATTCGTTGACAGATTGGGCTATAATAGAACAGCTATTATTAACTAAAAACAATAACACAAAGCTGTAACATACAAATTCAAAACTTTACATTTGCAACCTAACCAAACTCGTAATGACTAACTTCAACGCTCCATTTATTATAGCAGAAATAGGATGTAACCATAAAGGCGAAATTTCTATTGCCAAAGAACTTATTAAAGTTGCTAAAATATTTTGTAATGCTGATGCTGTAAAATTTCAAAAGCGCCATAATATTGAATTACTTACTAAGGATCAATATAATGCACCACACCCAAATCCTATAAATTCTTATGGCGACACTTATGGTGCACATAGAGAGTTTTTAGAATTTACCGTAGAGCAACATCAAGAATTAAAAGATTATTGTGAATCTTTAGACATTGTGTATTCGTGTTCTGTTTGGGACACTACGTCTGCAAAAGAAATAGCTATTTTAAAGCCTCAATTTATTAAAATACCATCAGCCTGTAATAATCATTACGATATGCTAGGTTGGCTTTGTGACCATTATATAGGAGAGATACATATCTCAACAGGGATGACCACAACACAAGAAATTGAAGATATAGTAACTTTTTTTGAAAGTAAAAATCGTCATCAAGACCTTGTTGTATATAACTGCACATCTGGTTATCCAGTACCTTTTGAAGACGTTTGCCTTTTAGATATTTTAAAATTGAAAGAACAATACGCTACACGTGTTAAGCAAATTGGCTTTTCTGGTCATCATTTAGGGATAGCAGTTGATGTTGCTGCGTATACCTTAGGAGCTCATATTATAGAGCGTCATTATACATTAGACAGAACCTGGAAAGGCACAGACCACGCTGCATCTTTAGAACCTATGGGTTTAAGAAAATTATCTCGTGATCTTAAGGCGGTTCACGAAGCATTAACGCACAAATCTCAAGATATTCTTCCTATTGAAAAGGTACAACGCGATAAGCTGAAGTATAGAAAGGATTAAACTTCAACATATGAGTAAGAAAATATTTGTCTTATTTCCAGATGGTGTTGGGCTCCGAAATTTTGCGTTCACAAATTTCAAGGAAATTGGTGAAGATTCAGGTTTTGAAGTAGTGTATTGGAATAATTCGATATTTCCATTAAAAGATAAACTCGGTTATGATGAAGTGGTTATTGAAAACCGAAGCATACATCCTAAAACAGGAATACTTAATAGAGCTAGAAAACGAGTTGAGCTGGCATTGTCTAAAAAACGATTTAACGATAATGTGTATCCTACCTATCGATTTCCGCTTAGTTTTAAAACTTTAAAAGCAACATTAAAGAGCCTTTTTGTAAAATATCATGAAGTGACTCGTGCAACTCCTAAAGGATGGCAAAACCTTATGGATGAGATGTACACTGCAGAACGCTCTACACAACGATATAAAGATTGTAAAACACAATTAGAAGAGCATCAACCAGATCTTGTATTTTGTACAACTCAACGCTCTACACAAGCTATTGCTCCGATGCTGGCAGCTCAAGATTTAGGAATTCCTACTGTGTGTTGGGTGTATAGTTGGGATAATGTTCCTAAGGGTATGAGTACAATTGAAGCAGATCATTATATTGTTTGGTCGCAATTAATGAAAGATGAACTTTTACAGTATTATCCGAAAACCAATCCAAATCAAATTACGATTACTGGAACACCACAATTTGAACCTCATTACGATACTAAGTTAATACAATCTCGAGATCAATTTTTTAGTGACCATAATTTAGATATCGATAAGCGTTATATCTGTTTTTCGGGAGATGATGAAACAACATCGCCATTAGACCAATTTTATCTAGAAGACGTTGCAAAAGCTTTAAGGAAACTCAATAGAGAAGGCTATAATCTGGGTATTATATTTAGAAAAGTTCCAGTTGATTTTTCTGGGCGTTATGATGAAGTTTTGAAAAATTATTCAAATGAAATTATTGCTATAGATCCACTTTGGGAACCAATGGGCAACCAATGGAATATGGTAATGCCAACAAAAGAAGATTTTAAGTTGTTAGTTAATACCTGTCATCATAGTGATTTAGTTGTTAATATATGCTCGAGTATGGTATTCGATTTTGCAATACATGATAAACCTTGCATTTATCCAAATTACGAACAACCACAACTAAAAACAGGAGTTCGTGATATAGGTCAAAACTATAACTATGTACATTTTAGAACGATGCCTAAAGATGCAGTTGTTTGGGCTCTAAATAAAGTTGAAATTTATAAAGGAATTAAATCAGTTTTAGATGGTAATGTTAATCCAGCTCCAATAGCCAAAGAATGGTTTAAAATTATAAATCAACATCCTTGTAATATGGCAAGTGAGCGTATTTGGGAAGCATTAAAAGATTTCACTTAATCAATAGATATGCACATCGCCTTTCTTACACCAGAATATCCTCACGGCAATGTAAACAAAACCGGTGGTATTGGTACGAGTATAAAAAATCTAGCTGAAGGTTTAATACAGCAAAATCACGCCGTTTCTGTTTTTGTATTCGGCCAACAAAATGATGCTGTATTTAAGGATCAAAGCATCAATTTTCATCTTTTAAAAACACGTAAGTTTAAATTTTTAAGTTGGTATCTTCAGCGAAAATTTTTACAACGATATATCAATAAAGTGATAGTTTCTGAGCAAATTCATGTTATAGAAGCTCCAGATTGGACAGGTATCACTGCTTTTTTGAATTTAAAGTGCCCAATCATTTTAAGATGTCATGGTACTGATGCCTATTTCTGCAAATTAGAACAACGAATCCAAAAGAAGAAGAATTTCATTCTTGAACGTAAGGCGCTTCTTAATGCCGATCACATTATTTCAGTGAGCCAATTTAATGCAGATGAAACCAAATCTATTTTCAAGCTAAAAAAACAAATTACTGTTATTCACAATGGAATTGATACCAATCACTTTCAGCCTCAAAATATCTTTAATAAAGGCACAATCTTATACTTTGGAACGCTAATACGTAAAAAAGGAGTCTTAGAGCTATCTCACATTCTCAATAGAGTAATGTCAAAATTTCCAGAAATGACATTTCGGGTTGCAGGAAACGATACTTTAGATTTTCAAACACAAAAATCTACAAAGTCGTTGATGCTTGAGCAAATGAGTGATGCTTTAAAGGAAAAAACAACCTGGCTTGGCAATTTGCCATACAGTGACATAAAAGCCGAAATTGCAAATGCGCACTGTATTGTATTACCAAGTTTTGCTGAAGCTTTTCCTATGACGTGGCTAGAAGCTATGGCTATGGAAAAAGCAATGGTGACTTCAAATAGTGGTTGGGCAAATGAAATGATGATAGATGAAAAAACTGGTTATTCTGTAGATCCTAAAAATCATAACTTATATGCAAAAAGAATTTTAGAGCTTTTAAAAGATGATGGGTTAAGCGCGCGCTTGGGAAAAGAAGCAAGAAAAACTGTAGCTCGTAACTTTAGCGCAGAAGTCATTACAAAAAAAAATATTGCGTATTATAAATCTATCATAACATGATCATACTAGAACATGTTTTGGGCGAAACTGTAAAGCAAGCTTATGATAGCTCAAAAAATCGGTTGACCTTAAAATCGAAAATAGCTTGTGAAGCACTTTTTGAGTTAGCACAAAAGTATCCTAACGAATATATTATTTGGATAGAAGAGAATACATCTTCTCATATTGTAGTTGAGGACATTTTATCTCAATGTGCACACCAACGTGAAATGTTGAGTTTTTCAAATAAAAATTACTTTCCGAATTGTATAGGCTATATTGAAAACTCACCATTTCTTAAGATTAATTCTCAAGTTAAATATCCAACGTGGCAAATGTCATCTCAATTGGGTGGAGCTCTAGGTGCACAATTATTACAATTTAAGAATACTGTGAGTGAAGAAATGGGCTTAGATTATATGCTATGTTCCATCGCAAAACTAGGGCAACCCAAAGGATTCTGCTGTTATAGGTTACCATTAGAAACTTTAAATACTGTAGATGTTAAACAGGCAACCACAAGCATTGTATTTAAATTTGTAAGACAACACTATAGTTTACAATGGCAATTTTTACTCTTGTGTAATTTTATCATTTTTGAAAACAAATGGCCGTTTTTACAAATGCTTAAAAGTATATGCACTCAAAAGCGATTACATTTAAAAACTTCATTACCACCTTTAAATGTAAAAAAAGAAATTATTGCTCAACCACAAATAGATGTTATTATACCAACAATGGGTAGAGCATCATATTTATACGACGTTTTAAAAGATTTTTCAAAACAAACTATATTACCTCAAACTATAATTATTGTTGAACAAAATCCAGACAACAATGCAACTACAGAACTAGATTACATTAAGACTGAAACTTGGCCTTTCACAATAAAACATATATTTATACATCAAACAGGTGCTTGCAATGCAAGAAATTTGGCTTTAAAAGAAACTAAAAGTCATTGGGTGTTTTTAGCAGATGATGATAATAGATTTTCTGAAACCTTAATAGAAGATTGTTTAGAGTCATTAACAACATACAATGCATCTGCAATCACCACAAATTACCCTCAAAAGGGAGAAATCTCCAAAGACACAGAAATTAAACAATGGTCAACATTCGGTTCAGGGAATAGTATCGTGAAGTCTTCTTGTTTAGATTTTGTTTCGTTCAATACGGCATATGAATATGGATATGGAGAGGATGCCGATTTTGGTATGCAATTGCGTAATAATGGAGTAGATGTTCTTTACAATCCCAATATTAAAATCACCCATTTAAAAGCTCCAGTTGGCGGTTTTAGACAACCAATTACGTTTGCTTGGAGCGATGATAAAATACAACCAAAACCATCGCCAACTGTGATGTTGTTTCAGTTAAAACATAGAACACCAGAGCAGATAAAAGGTTACAAATTACTTCTATTTTTAAAATTTTACAGAAAACAAAGCGTCAAAAACCCAATTCGTTATATTCGGGTTATGAAACAACGATGGAATGCTAGCGTAAAATGGGCTAATTATCTAGATAAATAGAACTTATGAACTTCGCCCTAATCATCTGTACCTATCAACGACCGCAGCCACTTTTAAATTTATTAAAATCGGTTAGAGAGCAAAGTTTGTATCCTAATGATATTATAATTGTTGACGGATCTTTCGATAAAAATACAGAGGAGATATTGAATGCAAATTCATTTAAAAACCTAAGATATTTTAAGGTTTCTGAAACTGAACGCGGTTTAACCAAACAACGAAATATTGGTATTTCAAAACTTCAGGATACTGAAACAATCGCTTGTTTTTTAGATGATGATATCATTCTGAAACCAGATTATTTTCAGAAATTAATAGAGACTTATAAAACACATCCTCAAGCATTAGGTGTTGGTGGTTATATTGTGAATGATGTTGAATGGAAACCAATACCAAAAGATTATAACACGCCAATTAACGAGTTTAGCTACGACGGTTTTGCAAGACCAGATGGCTCTCGGTTTATATTAAGAAAACGATTAGGATTAGATGCCGATAGACCACCTGCGCATCTCCCAGAATTTTCACACGGTAGAAGTGTTAGTTTTTTACCGGCAAGTCATAAAACCTATCCAGTAGAGCAACTTATGGGTGGTGTGTCATCCTTTAAAACAGAGATTCTTAAAAAATATCCGTTTTCTGAATATTTTGAAGGCTATGGTTTATACGAAGATACAGATTATACCTTGCGCCTATCAAGTATAGGAAAACTATATGTCAATACAGCTGCCCAATGTGAACACCATCACAATGCTTCAGGTCGACCAAACCAGTTTAATTATGGGAAAATGGTCGTAAAAAATGGATGGTACGTGTGGCAAGTACGTTGGCCAAAACCAAGTTTAAACGCTAAATTGAAATGGCACGCCATTGTTTGGTTATTAACATTAATTAGATTAACCAATGTTTTTACGACAAATGAAAGTAAAAAAGCGCTTACAGAAAGCTTAGGTCGTATAGTTGCTTGGTGGCAATTATTGTTTGTGAAACCGAAATAAAATTAAAATTCAGCTCATTAAGCCTGAATTAGCATAGCTCTTTATAAGACAGTCACGCCAAGTTCAATCATTGTAATTTTAATTTTCAATCGTTAATTTTCATTTTCCTATGTTTTAACCTACATCTTAAATAAGAAATCTGAAATGCGAAATTGTAAATGCAGCAAACGTTGTTAGGTTAAATGGAGTCTTATATATAGCCTGCGATGCTTGTGTAAAATACTAAAATATAACTTGTATTTATTTCAATAGCTTAGTAGGGTCTTAAGTATAGCTTAAGTATATCTTATGTATATAAAATATGTGCTGTAAACTTCTTGAGATTATGATATCTGCAAGAGGGTTTTTAGATACCAGATCTATTCAAAAGCGAATAGTATTTTTTTGAGTATTTCTAACTTCACTACAAACTCTTAATCACTAAGTTTGTTAAAATTTTAATTTCACATCATGGTTCCTCTCCATATCAACTGCAACTTTAATATTTTATCTTGAAATTCTGCATCATCACACATACAAAACACCATCTCTCAAACAATGAGGTATTTGCTTATGCGCCTTATGTTCGGGAAATGAATTTATGGTTAAAATATGTTAATGAGGTTGAAATAGTAGCACCTAAAACCCAAAATAATTCTTCAATATTTAAAGCCTATAAGCATGATGATATTAAGTTAACAGAAGTCGATTCATTTTCGCTTTTAGGTATTTTGGCATGTTTTAAAACGCTTTTTATACTACCTAAAGTTCTTTATAAGATTTATAAAGCAATGAAACAAGCAGATCATATTCATTTGCGTTGTCCAGGTAATATGGGTTTGTTAGGGTGTCTTGTACAAATTTTGTTTCCAGATACACCTAAAACTGTAAAGTATGCGGGAAATTGGAATCCTAATGCAAAACAGCCTTGGAGCTATAAACTGCAGAAACGTATACTGTCTAATACAGCGTTAACAAAAAATTGTAACGTATTGGTATATGGCGAATGGCCAAAACAAACTAAAACTATAAAGACATTTTTTACAGCCACATATTTCGAGATTGAAAAAGAACCTATTAAAGAACGAGACTATTCTAGTACTCTAAACTTTATGTTTGTAGGAACACTTTCTAAAGGAAAACAACCTTTAAGAGCAATTCAACTTGTTGAGGATCTTGTAAAAAGTGGAAGAGAAGCGAGTTTAGAAATTTATGGTGAAGGCGACCTAAGAGATTCTCTTGTAAAGTATATTAAGCTAAAACATCTTTCTGATTACATAATATTAAAAGGTAATCAATCAGCAGAAGTTATAAAAAGTGCCTATAATACATCACATTTTTTAATACTACCAAGTAAATCTGAAGGTTGGCCAAAAGTTGTGGCAGAAGCCATGTTTTGGGGTTGTATACCTATTACGACACCAGTATCTTGTGTGCCTTGGATGTTAGATTTTGGTAAACGTGGTTTCATAATTGATTCTAACTTTAAGCTAGAATCAATTGTTGAAAATACCAAGCATTTAAAAAATATGTCCCATTTAGCATCTGCTTGGTCTAGAACGTATACTTTAGATAAACTTGAATTAGAAATAAAAAAATTACTCTTTTAACGTAATTGTTTTATCTGTATTTACAATAAAGTGAGACTCATCAATTGGTTGTTGTACTATAGAAACAGCTTCTTGAATTGATTTGAAATAAGGAGAAAATTCAATCTCATTTCTTAAACTAATGGCTTTAGCTTCGTTAACATACAAATTCCAAAAACCACTTTTGTTATTTTTGTAAAGTTCAGTATCAAGAGAATACTTCGGGTTATAATGGTAAGTGCCAGTAATTGAAGTATAAAATTCTTCTGAATTTAAAGGTTCATAACTCATCGTGATAGATGAGCACTCTTCACCTAAAATATCTTTTTTAGGCTCTAAGTCTCTTTCGAAAATCAATAATTTTTCTTTAACTACAGATATGTCTTCCTTAGTGATGGTATCATTATTTTGATATTCTGTATAAGAAAAGCCTTCATTAAGGTTTACTATAACCTTCATCCATCCTGAAGTGCCTTTTGCATTATATATTAATGCATACTTATCTGGTTTAATGTAGGCAGTACAAGAATCACCAAGCTCTTTGGCTAGCATCGCTGTATCGATATTATCGTGTAATGAGATAAAGGTATTCTTATAATCTATTTGTCCTTCAAAAAAATCTTGAGCAAAAGTTACTTGAGAAACAAGACAAATTATAAGAGTTATAATTCCTATTCTCATATTAAGAAACAACATCTTTTATGCGCTGTAAAGCTTCTTTAATTTGGTCTTGGCTTGCAGCATAAGAAATTCTAACACAGTCTGGATTACCAAAAGCATCACCAGTAACAGTAGCAACTAAAGCCTCTTCTAATAAAAACATAGAGAAATCTGTAGCATTTTCAATCTTATGACCTTTTAACGTCTTACCAAAGAAAGAAGATACATTAGGAAATACATAAAAAGCACCTTGTGGCTCTGTTGTTTCAAAGCCTTCTATGTTATTTAATAATCCTAAAATAAGTTGACGACGCTCTTTAAACTCATCAATCATAAATTGAATATTGCTCACAGGAGCTTCTAATGCCGTAATTACTGCACGTTGTGCTATACAGTTTGCGCCACTAGTAATTTGACCTTGCATCTTATTACATGCACGAGCAATATACTCTGGAGCTCCAATATAACCTATTCTCCAACCTGTCATAGCAAAAGCTTTTGAGACACCATTTACTACTACGGTACGGTCATACATATCCTCAAATTGTGCCATTGAAAAATGTTCTCCAACAAAATTTATGTGCTCGTAAATTTCATCGCTCACCACAATAATATTAGGGTAGTCTACTAATACATCTGCTAAGGCTCTTAACTCTTCCTTGCTATAAAGCATACCACTTGGATTACAAGGAGAACTAAACCAAATCATTTTAGTTTTAGGAGTAATAGCAGCACGTAATTGCTCTGCTGTCATTTTAAAATCTGTTTCAATAGAAGTTGCTACTTCAACAGGAACACCTTCACCAAGTTTTACAATTTCAGCATAGCTTACCCAATAAGGACAAGGTAAAATAACTTCATCTCCTTTGTCTAGCAATACCATAGCAACATTAGCTAAAGACTGTTTTGCTCCAGTAGACACTACAATTTGATTGCGATTATAAGTAAGAGTATTGTCTCTCTTAAACTTTGTAATTACTGCATCTTTAAGTTCAACATAGCCATCAACAGGTGTGTAACCGTTATAATTATCATCTATGGCTTGTTTTGCAGAATCTTTTACAAAATCTGGTGTATTAAAGTCTGGCTCTCCCAAACTTAATCCTATAATATCTTTACCTTCTGCTCGTAACTCTCTAGCCTTGGCTGCCATAGCCAATGTTTGAGAGGTTTGCATGCTGTTAATACGTTCTGAAAGTTGAGTTGTTGTTGTTGTTGTTTGTGACATTATGCCGCTATTGTTGGTTTAGCGCCCATTTGCTTTAAGTGCAGGAAATGAGCTTTTATTGCGCTTCTAGTTGTTTCGTATTCGTGATAAGGAAGGTTAAATTCCTTTGCTGTATTTCTTACTATTTCTGAAATCTTAGTATAATGTATATGACTAATATTTGGAAATATATGGTGTTCTACCTGATGGTTTAAACCACCTGTAAACCAGTTTACTATTTTATTTTTTGTTGAAAAGTTAGTAGTGGTCATTAATTGATGAATTGCCCACGTATTTTTCATATTACCGTCTTCATCTGGTAATGGCATTTCTGTATGATCTACAATATGTGCTAATTGAAAAACAACACTTAAAATAAGACCTGCTGTATAATGCATTACAAAAAAGCCGATAAGAACCTGCCACCAAGCAAGGTTGCTAAACAGTATTGGGATTACAATCCACAATGTCACATAGATTAGCTTTGTAATAGCTATGGTACTCCATTGTTTTAATGGACTAGGCAGCTTTCCATATGATAATTTTTGAGCTAAGTAACGTCTAGATTGTTTGAAGTCTGTAGTAATAGCCCAATTAAATGTTAACAGTCCATAAAGAAAGATTGAGTAATAATGCTGAAATTTATGAAACTTACGCCATTTTGCGTGTTCAGAAAATCTTATAACACGTCCGGCATCTAAGTCTTCATCGTGTCCATGTACATTAGTATAGGTATGGTGTAAAACATTATGTTGTACCTGCCAATTGTAAACATTACCAGCTAAAAAGTAAATGGTACCACCCATAACTTTATTTACCCAAGATTTCTTGGAGTAAGAACCGTGATTACCATCGTGCATAACATTCATTCCTATTCCAGCCATTCCAACACCCATCACAATACTTAAAAGAATCTTCCAAAGAAAGCCAATGTTAAGTGTTAGGATTAAAAAATATGGTACTAAAAATAGCGTGAACATGACAATGGTCTTAAGGTGTAATTGCCAGTTACCGGTACGTTTAATATCATTTTCCCTAAAGTAATTATTAACGCGCTTGTTAAGGGTTCTAAAAAATTTTTTAGAATCTACTCTTGAGAAACGTAGAGGTTGTTGTTGCATAATTTTGTATGATTTACAAAAGTAAGAAATAAAGACTTAGTCGAGTTTAGCTTGCTTAATTATTAACGTAAACTTCAACTAATCATTTTGTAGTAATTAAAATAAAAAATAATTATGTATGTAATCTTAGGGAATTAGTACACTTAGTCTAAGTATATGTGTCTTAATTACAGTGCATTAAGTAGAATGTTGCGATAAGCCATTAGTTTAAAGCTATTTTATGCTGTTTTGAAACCTTATTACTATGATTAATATTTCACATTTTACTTATTCAAATTGTGGATAATCATCTAATTTAAAATCGTGTTTAAGAAAAAGAGATTCTGTAACTAAAGTGCCATCTGTATAATCTGTTATATGTAAATTTCCATATCTACAGATAAAAAAAGCAAAGCGTTGTTGTTTATCAAACCACACGGTAAACTCAGGAAAATTTAGATCTTCTGTAGCAAGTGTATAGATTAAATGAATAAACTCATTTAAATCTGTAAGAGAAACTTCAAGAGCTTCAGTATGGGTTTTTGTAGGAATATGTGTTGCCAAATTCTTATAAGCTTCAGCAATATCGGCGTAGGTAGAATTTTTACTAGAGAAAAAATCTAATTTTATAAACGGTATAAGTATTAATGCTTCGCAATCAATTTCAGTAAATACAGCTTTCAACTTATCTGAAATTTCTAAAGGATGTAACGCTTTTTGATCACTTGCTACTCTCGCGCAAAAATTATGTGTGTTGTAATCTTTTACAGTTAGTGATATAGCATCAAATTTTGAAGTGTAACTTTCTTCCTCATCTTCATCATAAAATGACTGTTGAATACCGTGTATATGAGACGCTAATATTTTATACTGCTTGAATACATCTTGTCTGTCTAGTAACTTCATTTAAAATTGTAAATGTGTAGTTATATATTATTACACCTAAAGATACTGTTTTTAGGTAGAAAGAACTTTTAGGTGTTAAAGGTAATCATCTCTAAAAATTCATAACCTTCAAGCAATGATTTCATTACTTTTGCATAAAATTTTAGACCATTGAAAGAGATCATTCAACATTTTCCAGATTTAACAGAGTTACAGTTAGAGCAATTCTCTAAAATAGGTGACCTATATAAGGATTGGAATCAGAAAATAAACGTCGTGTCCCGTAAAGATATAGATGAGATTTATTCTCGTCACGTCTTACATTCTTTAGGGATAGCAAAAGTGATGTCTTTTAAAGATGGCGCAAAGGTTATGGATGTAGGAACTGGTGGTGGTTTTCCTGGAATTCCTCTTGCTATACTTTTTCCAGAAGTACAATTTCATTTGGTTGATAGTATAGGTAAAAAAATAAAAGTTGTAGATGAGGTTGTTGAAGGTCTTGGGTTAACTAATGTAAAAACTAGTCACAGCAGAGTAGAGGAAATAAATGATACCTATGATTTTATTGTAAGTCGTGCTGTTGCTCATATGGAAACCTTTACACATTGGATAAAAGGTAAGGTTGCCAAGAAAAGTAACCACGAACTTAAAAATGGTATTCTTTATCTTAAAGGAGGCGATTTATCTGAAGAGCTTCAAAATTTTCCTAAGGCTACTATTTACGAGTTAACAGACTTTTTTAAAGACGAGTTTTTTGACACTAAAAAAGTAGTGCACTTACCAATTAAGTATAAGCCTTAAGCTGGTTGTTTAGAGGTGAGTTCTCTAAATAAATCTTCTAAATTCTTATTTTTCTGATTAAGTTGAAGAGTTTTTAAACCATTATCATGTGCAAAATCAAAAACGGAAGGTCTCATGTCTTCTGTGGTGTCAAACTCTAACTCGTATACAAAGCCTATGGTGTTTTTAGCACTTGTAAGATTTGGCATACGCTCTATGGCAACAGTTTCTACGCGATAATCAAACTCTACCTCAATAATTTGTTTTTGGTTTTTACGTAAATCAGATAAAGATTCGTCTGCTACAATTTCACCGTTGTTAATTATAATAACACGATCACAAATAGCCTCAACCTCTTGCATGATATGCGTTGATAAAAACACAGTTTTATCAACCCCAGAAGTTTTAATAAGTTGTCTTATATCTACAAGTTGGTTAGGGTCTAAACCGGTTGTTGGTTCATCCAATATAAGTACATCAGGATTGTGTAATAATGCACTGGCCAAACCCACACGTTGCCTGTATCCTTTAGAGAGTGCACCTATTTTTTTGTTAGCTTCCGGTAATAGACCAGTCTCGGTAATAACAGATTCAATAGTATTTGTATCAACAGTATTCACTTTAGCACAAAAACTAAGGTATTCTCTCACATACATATCTAGATATAGTGGGTTGTGTTCTGGTAAATACCCAATACGTTTCTGTACTTCTAATTTATGTTCGCTAACTTCAAAATCGCATACTTTTGCAGAGCCTTCAGTAGCTGGAAGATAGCCAGTCAAGATTTTCATTAATGTCGATTTCCCTGCACCATTTGGTCCTAAAAATCCAACTATTTCACCTTTGTCAACAGAAAAAGAAACAGAGTTTAAAGCTTTTTGAGTTCCATAAAGCTTTGTGAGATTAGAAATCTGTATAGACATATATAAGGATTAAAGTAAAGTTTAGTCTTGTGTGAATAACAAAAATATTCAACTCAAACGTTGTAACGAAAATTATTACAGATTAATTGCTGTAATTATTTGTTTCGTAAAATAATAATGATACTTTAGCATTCATAATGAGCAACAAGACATTACATACAGCATTTTATTTCTGGTATTTTTTCTTTCTGAAATGATATCGGGATAAATCTATGTATATATATAATACAATTCCCGATTCATATGAGTCGGGAATTTTTTTTGCTTAAAACTGAAAACTGAAAATTTTAAATAATGACAAATACAATTGCTATACAAGGCATAAAAGGCTCTTTTCACCATCAGGTTGCCCAACATTATTTTGGAGATACATACCAATATGATGAGTGTTTGTCTTTTGATACATTAGTGTTATCTATATTAAATGGAAAGTCAGATTATGCTGTAATGGCAATAGGAAACTCAATAGCAGGAACCATTTTACCAAACTATAGTTTAATAGATGCTCATAACTTAAATATTATAGGAGAAAGCTATATAAACATAAGTATGAATGTAATGGCACTTAATGGACAAACTCTAAGCGATATTAATGAAGTGGCATCTCATCCAATAGCATTGTTACAATGCAAGGCCTTTTTTAAAGACTATCCGCATATTAAATTAGTAGAAGATAATGATACGGCAGAGGTTGCTAAAAGAATTTCTGAAGCTCAATTAAAAGGTATCGCTGCAGTAGCAAGCCCTATTGCTGCCAACTTGTATGATTTAGACATTTTAGCAAAAGATATTCATACCGTTAAAACCAATCAGACTCGATTTTTAATTTTAGAAGCTAATAAAACCAAACGTAAGGACACTATTAATAAAGCGTCTTTAAAGTTGGTAGTTGGTCATCAAAAAGGAAGTTTAGCAACAGCTTTAAACGTGTTGAGTGATTGCCAATTAAATCTCACAAAAATACAGAGTATACCCATAATAGATCAACCTTGGAGTTACGCCATGTTTGTTGATGTAACTTTTGAAAATGTAGAAAACTACGATAAGGCTATAGAGATATTAGAGGTAATGATTGAAGATGTGAAAATCTTAGGCGAATACAAGAATAAATTAGAAGCATAATTAAAGAAATTATGAAGCCAGCAAACAGGTTACAACATATAAAAGAATACTACTTTGCTACAAAGTTACGTGAGGTAAGAGCTATGGTAGCTGCAGGAAAACCTGTAATAAATATGGGTATAGGCAGTCCAGATGGCGCACCACCACAAGCAGCTTTTAAAGAACTGCAGCGTACACTTTTTGAGCCCAATGCACACCAATACCAATCTTATAAAGGCTTGCCACAGTTGCGAGAAGCAATGGCACAATATTATGCAACATATTTTAATGTAAATCTGCAGCCAGATTCAGAAATACAACCATTAATGGGAAGTAAGGAAGGTATCACACATATCTCTTTGGCGTTTTTAAATCCTGGAGATCAAGTTTTAGTTCCTAATCCTGGATATCCAACGTATACATCTGTATCTAAATTAGTAGGAGCAGACCCTATATTTTACACCTTAAAAGAAGCAAATAATTACTTGCCAGATTTTGAAGCTTTAGAGCAGACAGATTTAACCAAGGTAAAATTAATGTGGCTTAATTATCCACACATGCCTACTGGCGCTTTGGCAACTAAAACGGTATTTAAAAAACTTATTGCTTTTGCTAAGACGCATGATATTTTAGTGGTGAATGACAATCCATACAGTCATATTTTAAATAATGAACCCTTAAGTATATTATCAGTTCAAGGAGCAAAAGAGGTTGCATTAGAGTTAAATTCTTTAAGTAAGAGTTTTAATATGGCAGGATGGCGAGTAGGAATGTTGTCTGGATCTAGTGAGTATATAAATCATGTTATGAAGGTGAAAACACAAATGGATAGCGGTATGTTTCTGCCATTGCAAATGGGAGTTGTACAAGCATTACGTACTAATCATTCTTGGTTTACATCCTTAAATAACGTGTATGCAGAACGTAAACAGCTACTATTAAAATTAGTTGATCTATTAAATTGTGAGGTTGTAGCCTCAAAAGCAGGAATGTTTGTCTGGGCAAAATTGCCAAAAGGTGAAACTTCTGAAGCTTTTATTGATCATTTACTTCAAAAACATCATATTTTTGTGGCACCAGGAACCATATTTGGTTCTCAAGGAGAAGGTTTTATAAGATTTTCTCTATGTGTCACCAAAGAACACATAAAAGAATCTATTAACCGAATAAAACATCAAGTAGTCATTTAGGTAAATACCAATCCTATTTACAATAATTGACAGTGAAATAAACCTTATGGAAAATAAAAAAGAATTACGTAATTGGTTAGACGCCTTTGGATTAGATCATCCTTTGGTTATTGCAGGACCTTGTAGTGCAGAAACAGAGGATCAAGTCTTAAATATAGCACACCAATTAAAAGATAGTGATGCAACTGTACTACGTGCAGGTATATGGAAACCTCGTACTCGACCAGGAAATTTTGAGGGCGTAGGCGCATTAGGATTAAAGTGGTTGCAACGCGCTAAAGAAGAAACAGGAATGCTAACTACTACAGAGGTTGCAAATGCAAACCATGTAGATTTAGCTCTAAAACACGATATTGATATATTGTGGATAGGTGCTCGTACAACAGTATCTCCTTTTATTGTACAAGAAATTGCAGATGCGTTAAAAGGAACAGATAAAACGGTATTAATTAAGAATCCTGTAAATCCAGATTTAGCATTATGGCTAGGTGCCGTAGAGCGTTTTTATACAGCAGACGTAAAAAATCTAGGTGTGATACACAGAGGTTTTTCTACATATGAGAAAACACGCTACCGTAATAATCCTGAATGGCAAATACCAATTGATTTGCAACAGCGTTTTCCAGATTTACCATTAATATTAGATCCATCTCATATTGCAGGTCGTCGTGATATAATTTTCGATCTTTGCCAAACAGCATTAGATTTAAATTATGATGGGTTTATGGTTGAAACTCACCATACACCAGATGAAGCTTGGAGTGATGCTGCACAGCAAATTACACCAGATGCTTTAAAACAAATGACGGTTGATTTACGTATACGTAAAGAAGAAGGTCAAGAAGCAGAATTTAGAAATAAGATTAATACCTTAAGGTCTAAAATAGATATTATAGATCATCAAATTATCGAGCATTTAGGAAAACGAATGCGCGTTGCAGATGATATAGGACACCTAAAGAAAGAAAACAACGTTGCAATTTTACAAACCAAACGTTGGAATGAAATCTTAGGGAAAATGATTTTAATGGGAGAAGAACAACATTTAAGTGAAGAGTTTATCTTAAAAGTATTTAAAGGCATACATCAAGAATCTATAAACCACCAAAAAAAGGTGATTAATAATTAATTTGAAAGGAACAGTATACAAATCGACAGGAAGTTGGTACACCGTTAAGGCAGAAAACGGTACGTTTTACGAATGCCGTATTAAAGGTAAATTCCGAATTCAAGGTATTAAAAGTACCAATCCGGTTTCTGTGGGTGATCACGTAAAGTTTGATGTTGAAACTAAAGGCGATGATACTATTGGTGTTATAAAAGATATTGAGGAGCGCGAGAATTATATAGTAAGAAAATCTGTAAATCTCTCTAAGCAAACACACATCATAGCATCTAACGTAGACATCGCCTTTCTTTTAGTTACTCTTAATAATCCGCCTACATTTACCACATTTATAGATCGGTTTTTGGTAACAGCCGAAGCTTATCATATAAATGCTATTCTCCTTTTTAATAAGATAGATACTTACTCCGAAGAAGAATATGGCGAGGTTAAGTACCTTATGCACCTTTATGAAACTATTGGTTATAGGTGTATAGAGATTTCTGCTAAAACAGGTTTAAATATAGATGAGGTTAAAGAAGTGATGACAGAAAAAACTAGTATGTTTTCTGGTCATAGTGGCGTTGGTAAAAGTACTTTGGTAAATGCTATTGAAGAAAATCTTAACCTTAAAACCACCAAGATTAGTGAAAGCCATTCACAAGGTCAACATACTACCACATTTGCAGAAATGTTCGATTTATCTTTCGATGCCCGTATAATAGATACACCAGGAATTAAAGGTTTTGGTGTGGTAGATATAGACAAAGAAGAACTTGCAAATTACTTTCCAGAGTTTTTCGAGCTTAAATCAGGATGTAAATTCAATAACTGTTTACACATTAATGAGCCAAAATGTGCTGTAAAAGATGCCTTAGAAGATGGCAAGATAGCGTGGAGTAGGTACAAAAGCTATTTACAGATTCTTGAAGGTGAAGAAGAACACTACCGTAAAGATATTTACGAGAAATAATTTTTTACTATGAGAGCAGTTGTACAACGTGTAACAAAGGCATCAGTAACAATAAATGGTTCTATAAATGCTGAAATTAATCAAGGATTATTAATTCTGTTAGGTGTTGGTGTAAATGACACTTCAGAAGATATTACTTGGCTAAGTAATAAAATAGCAAACCTTCGTATTTTTAGTGATGAAGATGGTAATATGAACTTGTCTTTAAAAGCTATAAATGGTAATGCTATTGTAGTATCACAATTCACCTTATTTGCTTCAACCAAAAAAGGAAACAGACCAAGTTTCTTAAACTCAGCTAAGCCAGAACAAGCCATTCCATTATATGAAGCCTTTGTAAAACAATTGGAAACAGATTTAGGTAAACCTGTTGGTACAGGTATTTTTGGAGCCGATATGAAAGTAGAGTTGCTAAATGATGGTCCTGTTACTATTACTATAGACACAAAGCATAAAGAGTAGTTCCTAAATCTTTTATTATTCCGTAATTTTAGACAATCACAAAAGTTACACTACCTAAGTTTTGTGTTTCAGAACTGTATCTAAACTTTCAAACCAATACTATTGAACTCTAATAACACACAATCCTCAATATTAATTATTGGAGCAGGACTATGCGGAAGCCTTTTGGCATTACGTATGGCACAACGTGGCTACCAAGTACAACTTATAGAAAAACGACCAGATTTACGTGAAGTGCACCAAGATGCGGGACGTAGTATTAACCTAGCTTTTAGTGATAGAGGTATGAAAGGTATAAAACGTGTTGGCCTAGAAGAAGAGGTGAAAAAACTTTGCATACCAATGCACGGAAGGATGATTCATAATTTGGGCGCAGAACCATTTATGTCTAACTACAGTGGTCGAGACAATGAATATATAAATTCTATTTCCAGAACAGATTTAAATGCAATGCTTTTAGACGCCTGTGACAAGATGGATAATATTAATATTAAATATAATCTAGCTTGTAAAAATGTAAATTTAGAAGAAGCAAAAGCTACGTTTGAAGATTACACAACTAAAGAACAAACTACATTCTCTGCAGATGTTATCTTGGGTGCAGATGGTGCAGGCTCTTCTGTGAGAAAAAGTATGTTTTTAAATAAAAACTTTCTCTTTAGCTTTTCTCAAGACTATTTAACGCACGGCTATAAAGAATTGTCTATACCACCAGCAGAAAATAATGGCTACAGAACATTTAAGAATGCACTCCATATATGGCCAAGAGGCGAAGACATGCTTATTGCATTACCAAATCTAGACGGTAGTTTTACGGTGACGTTATTTTTACCATATTCAGATTCAGATTATTGTTTTGATACATTGACAACTCCAGAAATGGTAACCGAATATTTTGAGAAAGAATTCCCAGATGTTTTGGAGCTCATACCAAATTTAGCTGAAGAATTTTTCGAAAACCCAACAGGTCCTTTAGGTACTATTAAATGTTCACCTTGGCATTGCTATGGTAAGAACTTAATTTTAGGAGATGCAGCACATGCTATAGTTCCGTTTTATGGTCAAGGTATGAATGCTTCTTTTGAAGATGTTGCGGTTTTTGATGAAATTTTAGATGCTCATGAAGGAGAATCTTGGGAAGCTATTTTTAAAGCCTATGAAGCTGCTAGAAAACCAGATACAGATGCAATTGCCAATCTTGCAGTTGATAATTTTCACGAAATGAAAGAGCATACAGCTAGTGACTTATTTCAGCAAAAACGAAAACTAGAAATGGCTTTTGAAGCAGAATTCCCCGAAGACTATCACTCTAAATACAGTTTGGTTACTTTTAAAGAAGATATAGGATATAAGGAAGCAAAGATGAGAGGAAGAGCACAAGATAAAGCAATACTCAATTTGTTAGATGATGGTAAATTACCAGATACATTACCCTTAAAAGAAAAACTTAATATCGTAAATAAAGAAACCCAAGACATCTTGCACGATGATGAGGTGATTGGAAATTTATAAAAACATAAATCAGTATCATATTGAGTCATTTTAAATGATCGGGAAATTACTATAGTGAATACAACATCAAAGGATTCCTATACACTTTATATGTTCTCAAATTCACATTAAACCACTCGAATTGATATCTGTGAAAAGACAAAATATTATGGCAAACAAATCAACTTTAGTAAATGGTAAGGCAAAACCAAGAGGTGCATATCCTCACGTAAAACGTGTTGGTGATTTTATATTTATTTCCGGCACGAGTAGTCGTTTACCCGATAATACCTTTGCAGGTGTGCATCAAAAAGATGGTATGGGCACAATGCATTTAGACATAAGAGAACAAACTAAAGCAGTTTTAGAAAACATTAAAGACTATTTAGCTATTGAAGGTGCAACAATGGAAGACGTTGTAGATGTTACCACATTTTTAGTAAATATGAATGATTTTGGTGGTTACAATGAAGTATATGCAGAGTATTTTAACTCAGAAACTGGACCAACAAGAACTACAGTTGCTGTACACCAATTACCACATCCTCATTTAGTGGTAGAGATTAAAGCAATGGCATATAAGCCGAAAGCATAGTAAATACAGTAAAGTAATATGTTTGGGTTAAATCTTATAATTACTTTAAGAGATACTCCTTTAACTCGGTATACGTAATTAATAATGTAGATTTTTTCTCTTTATCCATAATCGCTTTAATACTCTTCGGAATATTAACAGCATCAACTATTGACTTCGGTATCACATCTAAAAACTTACAAGGATGCGCGGTTTCTAGAAACACACCATAGGTATCAGGATTCGATTCTTGATATTTTTTCAGCGCTAAATATCCAATTGCGCCGTGAGGATCTGCTATATAATTATGTGTTTTATATAGCTGAATCATAGCATCTTCAGTTTCAGTATCACTATAACGATACGCTGAAAGATGTTGTTTTAAGGTCGTATCATCATTATCGTGAATTTTTTGAATGCGGATAAAATTACTTGGGTCGCCAACATCCATGGCATTACTAATTGTTGCTACAGATGGTTTTGCGGTATAGATTCCAGTTTTTAAATATTCTGGAACTATGTCATTCTCGTTAGTTCCAGCAACAAAATGGGATATCGGTAAACCCAGTTTTTGCGCCATCATTCCAGCACAGATATTTCCGTAATTACCACTTGGTACTGAAAATACAAGCTTCTTATCCAGAGACTTTAATTGTTTATAAGCCAAAAAGAAATAGAACATTTGTGGTAACCAACGCGCCACATTTATTGAGTTTGCTGAGGTTAAGTTGCGTTTCCCCTTAAAGTCTTTATCTAAAAATGCTTTCTTCACCATTGCTTGGCAATCGTCAAACGTGCCATCAACTTCAATAGCTTCAATATTTCCTCCCAAGGTTGTAAGTTGCTGTTCTTGTATATGGCTCACTTTTCCGCTAGGGTAGAGTATAACAACATTTACACCTTCAACATTATAAAAGCCATTTGCAACTGCGCCGCCTGTATCTCCAGAAGTGGCAACAAGTACGGTTACTTTTTCTGTATTTTTTTGAGAGGTATTAAAATACCCTAAGCAACGTGCCATAAAGCGAGCACCCACATCTTTAAATGCCAAAGTAGGACCATGATACAACTCTAGTGATCCTACATTTTCTTCAACAGATACAACAGGAAATTTAAAATCTAATGTTTCAGAAATTATAATTTTTAAATCGTTTTCTGGAATTTCATCTCCTACAAATTGTTTGATAACATGATAACCGATTTCGGTAGGTGATAAATTTTCAATGGCATCATAAAATGATTTTGGTAATGCTGAAATATGATCAGGAAAATACAAGCCTTTATCTTCTGCCAAGCCTTTACGTACTGCAGTTTCAAAGTTTACTTGTTTTGCTTTTCCGTTTAAACTATAATAGGTCATAAACTGTGTAATTGTTATTCCGTTTTTATGCGGAAACTTCTTTAGTATTCCTTGCTTTAACACGAAAATTTTAATGAATCAGATTTAAATCAAATTCAGAAAGACAAGCATTAATCTATCAAATGCACGCCTTTCAAATTAATCTTTGATACGTATGTCTTGTATTCAATATCTGTAGTTTTATAAACATTTGTCATCGCTTCAGCAACAGCTTTAGCAGTTGTAAGGCCTTTACTCAGTGCAAAAATAGAAGGTCCAGACCCAGAAATTCCAACACCTAAAGCACCAGCGTTTAACGCATGTTCTTTTACAGTATCAAAATTAGGAATAAGCGTTTTACGGTAAGGTTCTGCAACAACATCAACTAAAGATTTGCCAATAAGATCATAGTCGTTTTCATATAAGCCACTTATAAGTCCGCCAACATTTGCCCATTGTGTAATTGCATTAGTTATAGGAATGTCTTTAGGTAAAATATCTCTAGCATCTTGTGTTTTTATTTCAATTTGAGGATGTATTACACTCACCATTAAGTCATTTGGAACTGGAAGCTGTCTTACATCTAGAGGTTCGTAAGATCTTATAAGTACAAAACCGCCTAACAAACACGCTGAAACATTATCTGCAATTGGAGATCCGCAAGCCACCTGTTCACCATACATAGCATATTTTAGGCATTGCTGTTCTGTAAAATAATTGTTTAGAAAATAGTTGATAGCAAACGCTGCGCCAGCAGAACTGCTAGCACTACTACCTAAACCACTGCCAGATTTATAGCCTTTGTGAATTTCTATATCTACGCCAAAATTTGCCTTAGCATCTTCTAACATAATTTTAGCCACAGCACTTGCGCAATTTTTATCGGTCTCCTTTGGTAAAGAATCTACATTAATCTTAGTGATTCGAATAGCTTTAGTTTCAGTTTTGGTAAACGTCATGACATCACCAACTGCTTCTAAAGCAAAGCCTAAGGCGTCGAAACCACAAGACACATTGGCGACCGTTGCTGGACAGAAAATTTTAATTTGGTTTTTCATTTATTTAGGTCTTTTTTAGACCAAATTTTATTCAATAAGAATTGTGTTTTCGGGCTTGAGTAAAAGGTTTCAATCTTTTTTAAATCTTTTCTCTTCATCGTTCCACTAATTAATTCACCATTTGAAATTAAAAATTTTGCATTAATTTTTAAATCTTTAGACTTTACATGGAAGTGTGGTGGATTATGATCATTAGAATAAATAATGATTTCTAAATTATTGATTGTTTTTACTCGTTCTTTAATATTAGAATTTGAATTTTCTAATATTAGTTCAATATTATCACCACTCGTATTCCAATATTGATTTAATAAATCTTCAAGAATATTAACTAATGTGGCCATTATTAAATTTTAATTCTTCCCTATTAATTTCCCTAAGATCTCGCTAAACTTATTATATCTCCAAATAGGCCAGATGCCGTCACTTCTGCACCAGCACCAGCACCTTTTATGAGTAATGGTTGATCTATGTAACGCTCTGAATTAAAAATGACAATGTTGTCCTTGCCTTCTAAGTTATAAAGAGGATGCCCTTTTGGGATGTGTTGCAAGCCAACTTTAGCGCTGCCATTATTAAATTCTGCAACATATTTTAGCTTACAATCTTTTGCAGTTGCTTCAGCTAAAAGGTGATTAAAATGATTGTTGTGTGTTTTTAAAGTTTCATAAAAAGCGTCTACACTTTCTGCATCCATTGAGGCTTGTGGTAAAAACATGTTATTCTCAATATCTTCAATATCCATTTGTAAACCACTTTCTCGCAAGAGAATTAAGATTTTTCTAGCTACATCTACACCGCTTAAATCTATTCTAGGATCTGGTTCTGTGTAACCTTCTGCTTGTGCTTGTTTCACAACATCGTGAAAGCTTATGGCATCATTAAAATTATTGAAGATAAAATTTAAGCTTCCGCTTAGTACCGCTTTTATTGAGGTTACTTTATCACCAGAATTCACCAAATTATTTAAGGTGTTAATTACGGGTAATCCTGCGCCTACATTTGTTTCAAATAAAAATGGAGCATTGTATTTTTTAGATAAGCGTTTTAGCTCTTTGTAATTGCTGTAATTTGAAGAACATGCAATCTTGTTACAGGCTACAACGGCAATACTACGCTTAAGGTATTCTGCATAGCTTTCTGCTACGCTTTGGTTGGCGGTAATATCTAGGAAGATGCTATTTCTTAAATTTAAGGCATCAATATTTTCTATCCAGGTCTGTAAGGTTTGTGGCCTTCCAGATTTTAAGGCTTTTTTCCAATGTGATAAATCGACTCCCAATTCATTAAAATACATTTGTTTTGAGTTTGCCAAGCCTATTACCTTTATGTCAATCAATAACGTATCCATAAGGTGTTGTTGTTGTTTGGCAATTTGCTCTATGAGGCGATGTCCAACATTTCCAACGCCCATTATAAATAAGTTTAGCGTTTTTACTTGCTCTTCAAAAAACCTGTTATGTAAAATGTTTAAAGCTTTACTCACATCTTTTTTGGCAATTACAGCAGATATATTTCGTTCTGATGCACCTTGGGCAATGGCTCTTATATTTACATTGTTTTCTCCCAAAGCACTAAACATTCTGCCACTTATACCTTGGTGAGATTTCATTTGATCACCAATGAGTGCTACTATAGCTAAATTCTCCTCAACTTGTACAGGATTAATTTTATGTTTGTCAATATCATACTCAAATTCTAAATGAAGAGCTTCAACAGCCTTAGTAACATCACTATCTAAAATACCTACGCATATAGAGTGTTCTGAAGAGGCTTGTGTAATAAGGGCAACATTTATTCCATTTAAAGACAAGGCTTCAAACAAGCGTCTGGAATAACCAGGTACGCCAACCATACCATTGCCCTCTAGTGTTAGTAAGGCTATTTGTTCTAAATGGCTAATACCTTTAATTGGATTGTCTTCACTAACAGTTGGTACGATGCGTGTGCCTTTGTCTTCTGGAAAAAATGTATTCTTAATTAATATAGGAATGTTTTTATCTAACACAGGTTGTATGGTTGGAGGATACAACACTTTAGCGCCAAAATGAGACAACTCCATAGCCTCTTGATATGAAATTTGAGCTATAGGAAAGGCTTGTTTAACCAATTTAGGGTGTGCTGTATACATACCGCTAACGTCTGTCCAAATTTCTAATTGAGAAGCATTGAGAGCAGAAGCTAATATAGCAGCTGTATAATCTGAACCACCACGACCTAACGTGGTTGTTTCGCCAATTTCATTTCTTGATATAAAGCCAGGTAATACTGTTACAGAAGCTTTAGATGACTTAAAATACGATGAGATGTTTTGGTTGGTCAACTCTTCTTTTACATTGGCTTTGGTAAAATAAGAGTCTGTAGCGATAAGCTCTCTAGAGTCTTTAAGTTGCGCATCTTTAACATGTAGTTTTAAAGCTTCAGAAATAATATAGGAAGATAACAACTCACCAAAAGACAACACTTTATCTCTTGTTTTAAACGAAAACTCATTAATTAGATAAATTCCTTGAAGAATATCCTTTAAGCGCTCTAAGATAGCACTCACCTCACTAATAATGTCTTCCTTAATATGTTCTGGGAAAAGAGCTTCTACAGTTTCAAGGTGCCTTGCTTTTATAGCATCAAATGTAGTTAGGTAAGCCTCATCTTTAGCATTAGCAAGCTCACCAGCTTCTAATAGTACATCTGTAATACCGCCTAAAGCAGATACAACAGCAAGAAGTTGGGTGTCTTTTGCCTCAGATTTTAAGATATTAATAACTTTGGTAATATTCTCTGCATTGGCAACAGATGTGCCTCCAAACTTAAGTACGTTCACAATAATAAAATTTTAAGCTATAATACATAATTTATGAGCCTTTTGCATTTAAAACAAGAAGTTTATATGTCATTTTTTCTAAAACTTAGAAATCATTAATTATGTGATTGTAAAACATTGTATTTTTGAGAAATTACTAATAAACTAACCGATTGTGCAGAATATTTTAAATTACATAAATGGAGAATTCCTAGAGCCTCAATCTCAAGAATGGTTGGATAATTATGAGCCATCTTCTGGTAAGGTCTATTCTAAGATTCCGAATAGTGATGAGCGTGATGTTGCCTTAGCGGTGAAAGCTGCAGAAAACGCCTTTCCCAATTGGTCTAAAACAACTATTGATGAACGTAGCTCAATTTTACAACGTATTTCTGAAAGCATCTTAGAGAATTTAGAAATTTTAGTTATTGCAGAGGCTAAAGATAATGGCAAACCAGAATCTTTGGCAAGAGCTGTAGACATTCCTAGAGCAGCAAGTAATTTTAAATTTTTTAGTCAGGCAATTACACAGTTTTCTACCAATGCGCACGAAAGTGTTGGTTTAAATGCTGTAAATTATACCTTAAGAAAACCACTTGGTGTAGTAGGTTGTATCTCGCCTTGGAACCTACCATTATATTTATTTACGTGGAAAATAGCACCAGCATTAGTATCTGGTAATTGTGTGGTGGCAAAACCTAGTGAGGTTACACCAATGACAGCTTATTTGTTATCTAACATATGTCATAATGCAGGATTACCAAAGGGCGTACTTAACATAGTACATGGTTTAGGTACTACAACAGGACAAGCCATTATAGAGCATCCAAACGTAAAGGCTATTAGTTTTACTGGCGGTACTGCAACTGGAGAACATATTGCACGTACAGCAGCGCCAATGTTTAAGAAATTGTCTTTAGAGTTAGGTGGTAAAAACCCAAACCTCATATTTGCAGATTGTGATTATGATAAGATGCTGGAGACAACAGTTAGATCTAGCTTTGCCAATCAAGGTCAGATTTGTTTATGTGGAAGTCGCATTTTTGTTGAAGCTTCTATTTACGATAAATTTAAAACAGATTTTGTAAATAAAGTTTCTCAACTTAATGTTGGTCATCCTTCAAGTAAAGATACAAACGTAGGCGCATTGGTGTCTAAACCACATTTAGAAAAAGTATTCTCATATATAGATAAAGCTGAAACCTATGGTGGTAAAATACTTACTGGTGGAAACAAAGTGACTGTTAAAGGTTACGAAGACGGTTATTATTTAGAGCCTACTGTTATTGAGGTTTCAAGCAATGATTGTAAACTAAACCAAGAAGAAATTTTTGGACCAGTTGTCACATTAATGCCTTTTAAAACAGAAGAAGAAGCGTTACAATTGGCAAATGGTGTGCGTTACGGATTAGCAGCTACCATTTGGACTAATAATTTAAACAGGACAATGCGTTTATCTTCTGAAATTGAAGCAGGAATAGTTTGGGTAAACACTTGGATGATGCGTGATTTAAGAACGCCTTTTGGTGGTATGAAAGATAGCGGCGTTGGTCGTGAAGGTGGCTTTGAAGCCTTACGCTTCTTTACAGAACCAAAGAACGTGTGTATAAGTTATGAGTAAATTGATATTCAATTCAGGAAGTTTCGCGTAATGTTTAAGACGAAGCTCTTGGCTGATTGTATAGATGAATGACATTTTAAAATAAATAGAACTAGTTTGTAGGTCTCGGCTACACTTGACAAGACAACTAGAACAAAAAATAAACTTACAGAAACTTTCAATTAGATTTTATTTTCTGATTGTTGGTTAAAGAAAACACTCAAATTATGAACCTATCCTTAACAAACAAACATGCATTAATCTGCGGAAGTACTGCAGGAATTGGAAAAGCTACTGCTATTGAACTGGCAAAACTTGGTGCAACCATTACCTTAGTAGCAAGGAATGAAGATAAACTAAAAGCTGTTTTGGCAGAGTTATCTAGGGAGCAAAAACAAAACCATAATTACCTTGTTGCAGATTTTACAAATCCCGAAACCTTAAGAAAAACAGTAGAAAAAGCAACATCTAAAACTACCTATCATATCTTGCTTAATAATACTGGCGGACCAAAAGGTGGCCCAATTTATACTGCAGATACAACTGAATTTACAAACGCGTTTCAGCAACACTTAGTGTGTAACCAAATACTTACGCAAGCTGTAGTGCCAGGAATGAAAGATGCAGGTTATGGTAGGATAATTAATATTATTTCAACCTCTGTAAAACAACCTATAGATGGTTTAGGCGTAAGCAACACAATTAGAGGAGCAGTAGCAAGTTGGAGTAAAACTTTAGCTAATGAGCTAGGTCAATTTGGGATAACAGTTAATAATGTATTACCAGGATTTACTGCTACAGAACGCTTAGATCAGATTGTGACTAACAAGGCTAATAAAGCTAACTCTACAGAAGAAGAAGCTCGCCATGTGATGAAAAGTATTACGCCAGCAAGACGTTTTGCAGAACCAGAAGAACTTGCCTATGCTGTAGCTTTTCTAGCCAGCCCAAGCGCAAGCTATATTAACGGTATTAATTTACCTGTAGATGGTGGCCGTACTAAGAGTTTATAAAAATTTAATGCTCACTATATTTAGTATTGCAAAAGTATTAAACCAGCAATAGTTTAATATTTCTTTCTTGTTCCAATTAACTTTGTATTTTAGTAGGATTACTTCGGGCAAGGATAGAGGTGATATCCTCCCATTTTTCTTGGGAGATAAAGCCGATAGCCTGGTTTTTTGTAGCACCGCGAAAAAGAAGCCCGCCAAAACAGACTTGAACTATGACTAAACGAAAATTACGCATAAACGGCCATTCACACCTTTTACCATATCCTGAAGAAATTCCACAGTTTATGAAGGATAAAGGTATATTTTGGGTAGATAAGGACCGAAAATTTATGCTTCAAAAGGATTGGAGAAGGCCTGTTACCGATTCTAGTTTTTTTCTTAACGAGAAGTTGGAGTGGATGAACCGTTACAATATAGATCACGCTGTGGTGCTTAACTTATCTCAGCTTTATGGTAATGGGTTACGCGTGGAGGAAATGAAGAAAGCGTTGCGTTTTCAGAATGATTTTAATGCAAAGGTACAGCACGATAATCCGTCTAAATTTACATGTGGTTTTGTGGTGCATCCTGGTTTTGTGCAAGGTGCGCTTTGGGAAATTGAACGCTGTGTAGAAGAACTTGGCTTGCAGCTTTTATGTTTGCCAACGCATTATATGGATACTATAGGAACGTGGCGTTGTATTTTTGATGAAGAAAATGAGCCAATTTTTGAGTTGGCAAGCAAGTATAATTTAGCGGTTGAGATTCACCCATACGATGGTGAGAAGTTTATACTTTTAGAGAACACGTCTTGGCGTTTTCACCTTATATGGATGTTGGCACAATGTGCAGATGCCTATCATTTTTTAACTCTAAACGGATATGCAGATAAATACCCTAATATGCGTACGTGCTTTGCACATGGAGGCCAGTTGGCACAGATAAATTTAGGCCGAAGAATACAAGGATTTGATGGTCGTCCAGATTTGTTTGAAGGTAAAACACACCCAAGAAAAGCAGTAGGACATAAGAACATTTTCTTTGATACCTTAGTTCACGATACGGGTTCCCTTAAGCTTTTGGTAGAAAACCAAAAGCCAAAGCAGATTATAATGGGCTTAGATGATCCTTATCCGTTAGGAGAAATGGAAAGCGCGGTACAATCTTCTTATCCAGGTAAAATTTTAGATCTCGCACAAGAACGTGGCATACTAAATGAATCTGAATGTGATGATATATGGGAAAACAATGTTATACAATGGCTTTGTGGAGATGACCAAGATGCTAAGGATAAGTTGATGAAACGAATATTAAATGAATAATTACGATTAATATATTGAAAGCAGTTTTACTTATATTAATATCATTCATTTTTACTTATTTACTATTAATTAACCTCAATGCATTTTTTACCTGAAGATTTAGACGATTATGTTGTAGCACATAGCCAACAAGAACCAAAGTTACTTCAAGATTTAACTCGTGAAACTTGGCAAAAGGTCTTGGCGCCAAGAATGTTAAGTGGGCATTTTCAAGGTCGTGTGTTAAGTATGATTTCTAAACTTATACAACCAGCATCTATTTTAGAAATAGGTACTTACACCGGATATTCTGCTTTATGTTTAGCAGAAGGTATGTCTAAAGATGCCGTTTTACATACTATCGATATTAATGAGGAGTTGCAAAACTTTCAGCGTAAGTATTTTAATGCTTCTGGTTATGGTGACCGCATTATTCAACATGTAGGAGATGCTATGGAGATTATTCCAACATTAAACACCACATTTGATTTGGTTTTTATAGACGCAGATAAAGTAAATTACCCAAATTACTTTGAGTTGGTCATGCCATTGTTAAAATCTGGAGCTGTTATTTTAAGTGATAACGTTTTGTGGACCGGAAAGGTAATTGAACCTTTAAATCCTAAAGACAAAGACACAGCTGCACTATTAACATATAACAAATTGCTTAATACAGATTATCGTGTGGAAAGTGTCTTATTACCTATACGCGACGGATTAACGGTAACTAGAGTATTATAATTAGAGTAAGTAGTTAATGAAAAGATGCTAAGTAATTACTTAAGCAATTATTACTCACCAAAATACCTTATTAAAAATTGCTGGTAAGATTTATAGAATAAGAAGGCTATAACAGTACCAACAAAAGCACCAACCAAAATATCTCCAGGATAGTGTACACCTACATAAATTCGGCTCATGATAAAGAGTATAGGCCAAAGGTACATGATATAAATCCATTTGTATTTTTCACGTAATGTAAGGACTAAAAAAGTAGTTACTACAAAAGAAGATGAGGCGTGGCCTGAGAAAAAACTATAATTGTCCGGCGTTTGCAATATGCGAATAACGTCTGCAAGGTCTGTTACATTATTAGGTCTTAAGCGAGCAACAGCAGCTTTTGTAAAGTTTGTAAACGCAAGTGTTGTTGCAAATGAAGCAACTAAGCTAACTATTGTAAATGCAGCTTTTTTCCAGTGAAATGCTAAGAAGTATAATATAAAGAAAAGGATGAAAAGTGGAATCCAATGCTTAATCTGCGTCACGAAAATCCAAAACGAATCATAATCTTCAATTCCTAAACTGTTAAGATAGACAAACAACTCACGATCCCAATTTTTGAGTTGCTCTACCATTAAAAGCGGCGTTTTATAGGACCAGTTATCTCATCGATATCGTCATTAACCTGGTCTACCTCCTTCTTTATATCCTTGGTAATGTCTAAATCCATACCGTGTTTTTCGGCACTTTTAGAAATTTCAGATTTAATATCATTTGTAGCACTCTTTATAGAACGTAAACCTTGTCCTAAACCTCTGGCAATTTCTGGAATTTTATCTGCTCCAAAAACCATCACGAGGATGAAGATAATAAAGGCAATTTCTGCACCACTAATAAATAACGGAAGTATCATCATAATTATCTGCAAATATACGTAGGGAATAGTGCATAAAAAAAAGCACATCAAAGTATTTTAATGTGCTCCTTAAAAATAAATTTTATTTGCTTAGCCTTTTTTCAAAGTTACCCTAACTTCACCTGTATTGTTATTTTTAGTAACATCTACACGCTCAATACTGTCTTTATCTAAAGCGTCTACTTTTTCTTTAGATGATATTTTGCCATCAATAAAGTATGTAATGTCCTTAGAGACAACATTTGGCTTAGCATTACCGTCTTTAAGAATGATTCTAACTTCACCTGTACCATCGTTTTTTACAACATTTACAGAAGCAATGTGATCTGGCTGTAATGCATCTACATTTGCTTTAGTTACTACTTTTTCATTTATATAGTACACAATATCTTGATCGTCTTGATCTGTTTTTACCTCAATAACGTTGTGATTGTTTCCAACGTGATTAGCATTGTCACTAATTACTATAACCTCTTTACTGTTATCCTTGATATGAGTTGAATGTGATATAGTGCTATCTACATTTAAAGCTGGCTCAGAGTGTTGTTTAATAGTAACTTTTTGCTCTTTTGTATCTAATTGTATGCTGAAGGCTTGAATGCCCTTAGTATTCTTAAAGGCATAATTTTGGGAGTCATCCTTATAATTTATAACAAGTTTTAAAGCAGTAATACGATTTCCCTCGCGCTTTATATTTTTGAAATTAACCTTAGCGTCATAGGTTGAAAATTTGTCTTCAATTGTTTTTAAATCCTCCTTGGTAGAAACATTCATTACTACAAATTCAACAAGCTCACGAGAAGAGGTTGCTTTAGAGCGTTGCGTAATTGTAATTAATTCTGTTTTTGGAGATTCACTTTCAGAACTTTCTATATTAGAAGAAGTTGAAGCAATTGATTGAGTTTCTGAAACTGCTGAGTGTTCTTGAGCAATTGTCTTTACATTAAATGTAAAAATAAAGCCTAGTAATAGTGGAGCTATTAAGCTCATTTTCCAAAGACTTTTACGGTTTGAAGCTGATTTGTTTAACATAATGATTCGTTTTTTGATGAATGATTGATAAAAATTTGTGGTGATTTCTGGATAAGAGTTTCGAGCAGAAGTACGTACCATAGCCAATTGGTAGTCACGTTTACAAATGCTTGTGTCAACTGTACTGCAGTCTGCGAGAAACTCAAGATTTTGCTCTATGTTATTCTTGTAAACCCAAGCTAAAGGATTAAACCATTGTAATGTTATTAGAAGGTTAGCTAGAATTACATCTAAAGTATGATATTGTTTTACGTGAATCTCTTCGTGTTTTAATATAAGTGCCAACTCGTTACTACTGTGAAGTGATGGATTGCAAATTATATAATTCAGAAAAGAAAAAGGCGCAATATTGTCTTGAACTTTAATATAGTTTATGCCATTTTTATTTAAGCTGTTTTTATTAAGAATGAAACGCTTAAGTGAAAAGAGTTGTATTACAAAACGACCGCCAACTATAGCTACACCAATACTATAAATAGTAAGAGCAACTAGCCACCAATTAGGTTGAAATCCTTGTTCTGCAATAGGCGTTATATTATTTAGTAAGGTTCCCTCAAGTGTAACAGGAGCTACATACACAATTTTAGTAATGGTAACTAATGGGATACAGATGGCAGAAATTAATCCACCAATCAAGAAGTAGCGATTGGCTTTAAAAAGCGTTTCTTTTTGAAGGCATATTCCATATACCAAAACAAACAAACCAATTATAGTGGCACTTTTAAGTAAAAAAAACACAAGCGTATCCATATTATTTGTTTTCTATGAGGTTAAGAATTTCTCTAAGTTCTTTGGCAGATATTTTTTCTTCCTTAGCAAAAAATGAAACAAGATCTTTATAAGAATTTTCAAAATAACCATCCATAGCAGTAGCTAAAAAGGTTTTGCTGTATTGCTCTTTAGTAATTACAGGGAAATATTGATGTGTTTTTCCAAAAGCTTGATGAGCTACGTAGCCTTTATCTTCTAAGTTTCTCACAATGGTAGAAATGGTGTTATAATGATTTTTTCCGGAGAGTTTAGAAACAATGTCTTTTACAAAGGCACGTTCCAACTCCCATAACACCATCATTATATCTTCTTCTTTAGCTGTTAACTTATCCATAGTATAAATTTGATAAGACAAACTTAAAACTATTTTTGTAGTTATACAACTATAAAAATAGTTATTTAACTAAATAAGTAGTTTTTGATGTGTTTGATTGTTGTCAATTAGTAGGTTAGCCTAAAATATCGTTTAAGACTTTTGCTAAACGCAATCCGCTTTTATGAAGTTGTGTTCTTACCAATGGGAAGTTTTCATACATATATTCATAACCAAGCTTATCACCAGAATTTGCAGTTTTGTAAACTGTTTGAACTAATGCACGAGACTCATTAGCCCAATCTAATACAGTGCCAGCTTGCCATTGTTTAATTTGAGTTTTGGTAAGGTCTTCTCTGTTAGAAGATAATTCTGAATAACTCATTTTATAAAAGTCAATCATCTCACTATCCCAAACACGGTGTAGGTTAGAGCCTTCATTAAACCAGCGCACTTGTATATCATTACCACCTTTATCTTCAGATCTCCCAGTATGTAATGGTTGGTGTAAGTCTCCTATAAAATGTACTAAAAGTTTCAGGTAAAATGCACGGTCATCTTTAGATAAGGTTTTGTTTTGCACTTTAGTCATACACTCGTTAATAGCTACAATTATATCACCTTTAGGATTTTTTTCCGCTTCACCATAAGAAGTATCAAAAGGTACATTTACATAATGCCAAGGTCCATATGCTCTATATTTTTTGTCGCTTCGTATTTCATCTGCATAGATAGAAACTTCAGCAAGAGAGGTACCGTCTAAAATATCTTTAATTGCTTTTCTGGCTTTTCTGTTAAGATGTTTAGAGGCAATTTCGCCCACAGCACGATGGCCCGTTTTTCCCCAATCATTTTTAATTTCTAAAGCTTCAGAAGGCATATTATTTGAAGAAGCAGAGAATGAGGTTAATACAATTAAAGAGAGTATAAGTAGGTATTTCATTTTAAATATAATTTTCAGCAAAAATAAGAAAGCTAAAGTGACCTTAAAGTTAAATAAAGCAATCCTCTAATTTTAATTAATATTTTTGGTATAGCTTTTGATTTTTGATGTAACAATCTATAATATATAACGTCTTATACCCTATGAAATGTAATCGATTATTTCCTGTTTTATTAGTGTTGTTTTGCGCCCTAACAGTCAACGCCCAAGGTGTTTTCTCTAAAGAAGGACAGCAAAAAAAGGCAGATACGCTGCAAAAACTTAAACTAACTCCGTTTGTACACGGCACCTTACAACTCCCTAAAGATGGTAAAGCAGAAAAACTAATTGTTTTTATCATGGGTTCTGGAGATGTAGATAGAGATGGCAACCAGGCAACCTCTAGGCGAAATACATTTAAGAAAATGGCAGACCAATTGGCTAAAAAGGGGATTGCTACATTTAGGTATGATAAACGCGTAATACCAATGTTAAAGCAAAATATGGATTATAGAAAAATCTCCTTTAACGATTTTATTAAAGACGCCAAGGATGCAATCGCTTATTTTAGAAACGAAGGAAATTATAATCAAATATTTATTGCTGGCCATAGTCAAGGCTCACTAGTAGGTATGCTAGCAGCAAAAGACACAGCAGATGGCTTTATCTCGATAGCAGGACCATCTACTACTATAGATGAGGCTATTGTATCTCAATTAGAACAACAAATGGGTATGGGTAAAGAAGCAGAATATGCCTTTAATGCCTTACGAAAAGATGGAAAAGTAACTGATTACAATAAAGGCTTAGCAAGTATTTTTAATGAAGATTTACAGCCATTCCTATTATCCTGGATGCCTTACAATCCTACTGAAGAAATTAAGAAATTAGAGATGCCAATATTAATTATAAATGGCACAAAAGATTTACAAGTTACCGTAAAAGATGCTGAGGTTTTGCATGACGCAGCACCAGAATCTGAACTCAAGATTTTTGAAAACATGAATCACGTTCTTGTCACTATTGAAGGTGATGACCTTGAAAACGCAAAATCCTATAATGAATCTTGGAGACCTCTAACTATGGGATTGGTCGAGACGATTGCTAATTTTGTAACAAAACACTAACCCCAAACTAACAAATATTTAACTTATGAAATTATTGTACACAGCTGCCATTGCAGCATTCTTATTAGTAGGTTGTGGTACACCAAAAGCACCGCTATCTGCTACACAAAAAGAAACACCTAAAGTAGTTCTCACCTCTGTAGATCTTATTAATGTGACAGATGATAAGGTATCTGTGGTTGTAAATCCGCCAACTATTACAGAAAAGGAAATAAAGTTTTCTTTGCCAGCCATAGTGCCTGGTACTTATAGTAGAGATGATTATGGTAAGTATATCGAAGCTTTTAAAGCTTTAGATTATAGTGGAAACGAGCTTCAATTTACCAAAGTAGATGATAACACGTGGAGCATTTTAAATGCAGACAAGCTAGATAAAGTAACATATTTGGTTAACGATACTTTTGATATAGAAAGTGAGCACGATATTTTTTCTCCAACGGGAACCAATATAGCTTCAAATAACTATGTTTTAAATATGAATGGTTTTATAGGCTATTTTAACACCTTGAAAAACCTTCCTTATGAAGTTTTAATTAAGCATCCAGAAACATTGTATGCAGGGACATCCTTAAATGAATTAGAAATACCTAAAACTAAAGATAGTCTTACAGCTGCCAACGCAAATTATTATAAAGTAGATCGTTATGCAGATTTAATAGACAGTCCAGTAATGTATACAGAGCATGAACCTGTATCGTTTACTGTTGGAGAAACAGAAGTGTTAATAAATGTTTTCTCACCTAACGGAACCTATTCTGCTGAAGATTTTAAACCTGTAATCTCGACAATGGTTGAAGCTCAAAAAGCTTATCTAGGAGATTTAAAGACAACAAACAAGTATGCAATTTTAGTATACTTATCTACAGTTGGAGCAGAAGATGCTCAAGGTTTTGGTGCATTGGAGCACAACACATCTACGGTAGTTGTTATGCCAGAGCAATATCCTAAACAATTATTAGATAAAGCGATGGTAGATATTGTTGCACACGAGTTTTTTCACGTTGTAACACCATTAAGTATTCACTCTGAAGAAATTCATTTTTTTGATTTCAATACCCCTAAAATGTCTCAGCATTTATGGATGTATGAAGGTGTAACTGAATATTTTGCACAACATTTTCAAGTGTATGAAGGCTTAGTAACTCCAGAAGAGTTTTATGATGTTATAGTATCAAAAATAGATAACGCAAAACGTTATACTGGTGATTTTTCATTTACTGAAATGAGTAAGAATGTTTTAGAAGAGCCTTATAAAGATTCCTATGCAAACGTGTATGAAAAAGGTGCATTAATAGGAATGTGTATCGATTTAATTATGCGTGAGCAGAGTAATGGTGAAAAAGGATTAATAGATCTTATGAAAACACTTACTAAAAGGTTTGGTAGTACAAGTCCTTTTAGTGATGATACGTTTATTGAAACTGTTGCCGCATTGTCTTATCCAGAAGTAGGTAATTTTTTAAGAGATCACGTACAAAATAATGGTGCTATTAATTACACAGAATATTTTTATTTGGTAGGATTAGAGTTTGCTGAAACTAAAACAAATACGGCATTATTAGCAAGTCAAGACGTTCAATACATTAGAGGGAATGAAGAAGGTGAAATTGTATTTGTAAATGGAGAATTAAACAGCACACTGCAAGATTTAGGTGTTTTAGGTGGAGATGTTTTAGTAAGCTATAATAAGAAAGAATACAACCTATCTACAGCTAGAGGATTAATAATTGCTACAAACGGATTAGCAGAAGGAGATACTGTTACTCTAACGGTAAAGCGTAATGGCGAAACAGTAAAATTATCTGGTAAATATAGTACACCTACATATTTAGCTAACAAACTTGGAGAGAGTCCTTATGCTACAGAAGAGCAGAAAGCTTTAAGAGCTGCTTGGTTAAATAAGTAGACATTTTACAAGACATTTAAGATTGACTTTAAAATCGTATTTTGCGCAATACAGATTTTAAAGTCAATTTTTTTTATGGAAAACACACCTTTCTTTGCAAATGATGCTATTGTCTTCGGGTTGTTAATGGTAGCCTTAGGAGCTGTATTTTATACATCATCTAAACAAAGTGGTTTTTGGAATAAATTTTACAAAGTAGTTCCTGCATTATTAATGTGCTACTTAATTCCTGCCATCTTTAATTCTTTAGGGATTATAAGCGATGAGTTTTCTAACCTTTATTATGTAGCAAGTAGGTATTTACTGCCAGCTTCATTGGTGTTAATGACACTAAGTATAGATTTAAAAGCTGTTTTCAACTTAGGCCCTAAGGCGTTAATTATGTTTTTTACAGGAACTGTAGGAATAATAATTGGAGGTCCTTTAGCAATCTTACTAATCTCTGCAGTATCTCCAGAAACAGTTGGTGGTGCTGGTCCAGATGCAATATGGCGCGGTCTTGCTACTTTAGCAGGAAGTTGGATTGGTGGTGGTGCCAACCAAGCAGCTATGCTGGAAATTTTTAAATACAACCCAGAGAAGTATGGAGGAATGGTGTTTGTAGATATTGTTGTTGCCAACCTATGGATGGCAATTGTATTAATGGGAATCGGGAAAACAGAACGTATAGACCGTTGGTTAAAGGCAGATTCAAGCGCAATTACAGAGCTTAAGGAAAAAGTAATTGCCTATTCTGAAAAGGTAACGCGAAACCCAAGCCTTTCAGACCTTATGATTATGTTAGCTATAGCATTTGGAGCTACCGGAATAGCACATTGGGGATCAGAAATTATAGCAGGATTCTTAGCTTCAAATTTTGAAGTTTTCAATGATAAGACCTCTGCATTATCTTCATTTACATCTACATTCTTTTGGATGATTACTATAGCCACAACTATTGGTGTACTATTATCATTTACCAAAGCAAAACAATACGAAGGTGCTGGTGCCAGCAAGATAGGTAGTGTATTTATTTATATCTTGGTTGCAACTATTGGTATGAAAATGGACTTAACAATGATTTTTGATAATCCAGGTTTAATAGCTATTGGTTTAGTCTGGATGGCTATTCACGCTGGTCTTTTAATAGTAGTTGCTAAACTTATTAGAGCACCATATTTCTTTCTTGCAGTAGGTAGTCAGGCCAATGTTGGTGGAGCCGCATCTGCACCTGTAGTTGCAGCTGCTTTTCATCCGTCTTTAGCTACTGTAGGCGTTCTTTTAGCTGTGTTAGGATATGTTGTAGGAACTTGGGGTGCTTTATTTTGTGCAAGATTAATGGAAATAGCTTCATAAACCCATTCGTAAATTTCAATAAAAAGTGCATATTTGCCCGCTCAAATTCAATACATAATCAATGAAATATTTAGTAGTAATTTTAATGTGTTTTGCTGTTGTAGCCTGTTCAACAAAAGAATCTAACCTAGTAATTACCGGTAAAGTAGAAGGCCTTAAAAAAGGAAAGCTGTATTTACAGAAAATAGAAGATACGCTTTTAGTAAATATAGATTCTGTAATTGTTGATGGTGATGCTAATTTTGAATTTGAAGCATTAGTTAAAAGTCCACAAATACACTACTTATACTTAGATAAGTTAGACAACAGTGAGTTTGATGATAGAATTAGATTTTTTGCTGAAGAAGGCGAAATGACTATTAATACAACACTCAAAAATTTTGAAGAAGCTAAAATTGAAGGTTCAGAGAATCAAGTAAAGCTTGAATATTTTAATGCTATGATTAAGCGTTTTAATAAAGAGAACCTAGCCTTGGTAAAAGAAGATTTTGAAGCTCAGAAAGCTAATGATCAAGATAAATTATTAGAATTAGAAAAGCGCTTTGACCGTAATTTAAAACGTAGATATCTTTATACCGTAAACTATGCTTTAAATCAAAAAGATTTTGAGGTAGCACCTTATCTAATGGTTTCTGAAGTTTTTGATGCTAATATTAAATACTTAGATACTGTATATAACAACTTAGCGCCTAAGGTTAAAAAGTCATTTTATGGCGAAGAGCTTAAAAGCTTAATAAAAGAACGCAAAACATTAGAATAATAGATTGCCTATCTATTTAAAAAAAAAATCCTGATGTACACCATCAGGATTTTTTTTTGCAATCTGTTTTAAGTCATAAAAAAAACCTGATAAGATTGTAACTCTTATCAGGTTTTAGATTAATTGCGAGTTGTTTATTTAGTAAACAGTAGTTCGCGGTATTTAGTTAATGGCCAAAGCTCATCATCTACTAATAGTTCTAGCTTGTCACAGTGGTATCTTATTACATCAAAATAAGGCTTTACTTTATTACAGTATGCTTCAGCACGCTTTTCGGCGTCTTTCTTATTTGCTTTCTTGCGCTCTTCAATCATTTCTGTAATGCCCTTGTTAATTTGTTTGATGTGATCTGAAATCACTTCAATTAAATTCATTTGCTCTTCAGAATGTTTCTTGAAATCGTCACCATAAATCTGCTTTAATCCTGTTACATTTTCAATAAGCAAGTTTTGGTAACGTATAGCAGTTGGTATTACATGATTGCGGGCAATATCTCCTAAAAGACGACCTTCAATCTGAATACGCATACCATATTCCTCAACCTGTATTTCATGACGAGCTTCAATCTCAACCTTATTCATAATATTAAGGTCTTCATAAAGCTTTATGAATTTCTTGTCTAGGTTAGCTTTAAGTGCTTCTGGAGTAGTCTTATTGTTACTTAAACCACGCTTTTTAGCTTCTTTTTCCCAAGCTTCACCATAACCATCACCTTCAAAACGAATCTTTTTAGATTGCTTAATGTATTCTCTAAGAACATTGAAGATAGCATCATCTTTCTTCATTTTCTTGTCCTTAATCAATGCATCAACCTCTACTTTAAATTCATTAAGTTGCTTTGCAACCATGGCATTAAGAGCAGTCATTGGTACAGCACAGTTAGCTGTTGAACCTACAGCACGGAACTCAAATTTATTTCCTGTAAATGCAAATGGAGATGTCCTGTTACGGTCTGTATTGTCTAATAAGATTTCAGGAATCTTACCAACAACATTAAGTTTAAGGTCTGTTTTTTCTTGTGGAGAAAGTTTACCATCTGTAACTTTTTCTAATTCATCTAAAACAGCTGTTAATTGAGAACCTATAAATGCAGAAATAATTGCAGGTGGCGCTTCATTAGCTCCTAAACGGTGATCATTACTTGCACTAGCTATAGTAGCTCTTAATAACTCCTCATTATCGCAAACTGCTTTAATTGTGTTTACAAAGAAAGTTAAGAACTGTAAGTTCTTCATTGGCGTAGAACCAGGACTTAGTAAGTTTACACCTGTATCTGTACTTAAACTCCAGTTGTTATGTTTTCCAGAACCATTAATTCCTGCAAATGGCTTTTCGTGAAAAAGCACTACAAACTTATGACGTTCTGCAACTTTACGCATCACATCCATTATTAGTGAGTTATGGTCTACTGCCAAGTTTGCTTCCTCAAAAATAGGGGCAAGCTCAAATTGGTTTGGTGCTACTTCATTATGTCGAGTTTTTACAGGAATACCCAAAAGCATACATTGCGTTTCCAAATCTCTCATATAATTAAGTACACGTGTTGGTATAGAGCCAAAGTAGTGGTCATCTAACTGTTGTCCTTTTGCAGAAGCGTGTCCTAATAAAGTGCGTCCAGCTACAGATAAATCTGGTCTTGAAGCAGCAAGCGCACTATCAATTAAAAAGTACTCTTGTTCCCAACCTAATGTTGCATTAACTTTAGATACTTTCTTGTCAAAATATTTAGCAACGTCTGTAGCTGCAGAGTCTACTGCTTGTAAAGCACGTAGTAAAGGTGTTTTGTTGTCTAAAGCTTCTCCAGTATAAGAAACAAATACTGTAGGAATGCATAAAGTTGTACCAAATACAAATGCTGGAGATGTAGGGTCCCAAGCTGTGTAACCACGAGCTTCAAATGTATTTCTAATACCTCCGTTAGGAAAAGAAGAGGCATCTGGTTCTTGCTGTACTAATTGGCCGCCACCAAATTTTTCGATAGCTAAACCATCTCCAATAGTTTCAAAAAAGGCATCGTGCTTTTCTGCAGTACCACCAGTTAATGGTTGAAACCAGTGTGTGTAATGCGTTGCTCCTTTAGAGATTGCCCATTCTTTCATTCCTGTTGAAATATGGTCTGCAACTTCACGAGAAATTTTAGATCCTGTTAAAATTGCATCTGTTACACTTTTAAAAGAATCTTTTGTTAAGTATTGGCGCATAGACGCCTCATTAAATACGTTTTTCCCAAAAAGTTCTGAACGACGAATTGATTCGTCTATTTCTACAACTGGTCTGTTTAATGTTTCTTTTAAAGCTTGAAATCTAAGCGTTGCCATGAGTATGGAATTTAATTAATTTCATATTAATAAGCGCAAAAATATATTTAAAACGCCAAAACCCCCTAATTTTTAATGTTAACTTTTTAAAAAAGAAACTTTAAATTATTAACAACCCCTAAAATTATAGGGGTTAATATGATATTAAAATTAAAAAACTAGTCTATAAATGCTAAACTGATAAAAATACAGTAGCCAACAAAAAGAATAAGCCCCTTATAACGACCAAGTATAAATGTCTTAGGGATAAATGCTAATGGGATAAGAATAAATGCAAAACCTAACAGCCACATCATATCGTTGGTAAGCACTTCTTGGCTTTTCATGGCAATTGGTTGTATTACAGAAGTAATTCCTAAAACAGATGCTATATTAAAAATGTTAGAACCAATTAAGTTTCCTAGTGATATTGCTTTTTCCTTTTTAAGTGCGGCGATTACAGAAGCTGCTAATTCTGGGACACTTGTACCAACGGCTATCATTGTAACTGCGATTACACGTTCACTTATTCCCAACATAGAAGCAAGGTCTACAGCGCCTGTTACTAATAATTCTGAGCCGCCCCAAAGTGCTGCGCCTCCTAATATTAACCAAATGGCAATTTTAAAGTTTGAGGTTTTTGCTAAGCCATCATCTAAACCATCATCTGTTAATGGAGATGCTTTTTTCTTAGCTCTGGTAATTAATACTATTATATATAGGACAAGAGCTACAATAAAGGTAATTCCTTCTAGTCTCGAAATAGAATCGTTGGTAAGAAGAAAACAATAAAGTAGGATAGACATGACCATCATTACTGGCCAATTAAATTTGTAGAAATCTTTATCTAAAGCTAAAGGAGAAATAATAGCTGTAATTCCTAACACTAAACCAATATTTGCAATATTGGAACCTATTACATTACCTAAGGAAATATCTGAGAAGCCATCTAAAGCAGCTTTTAAACTTACTATTAATTCTGGTGCAGAGGTTGCAAAAGAAACAACAGTTAAACCAATAACCATTTTAGAAAGCTTGAGTTTGTAGGATAATCCTACAGAAGATCTTACTAAAAATTCTCCACCAACAACTAAAAAAAGAAATCCTAGAAATAAATAAAGTATGCTCATTAATTTTTTTTGCGAAGATAGCAAACTGCGTAGGAGTTAGCCACTATCGCTTAGATATCTTGTTTCCAGAAATATGCTTTTGCCTGCTACATTTAAAGCGTCGTCCTTTTGCTTGTCTTAATTTTTCATGTTTAGTTGCGCGTCCTTGTACACGTTTACGCCACATTCTAAAACTAGAAGGCTTCATTTCTTTTCTCATAAAATTAATGACCTCAGGCTCAGACAAACCAAATTGAAACTCAATAGCATCAAAAGTGGTGCGGTCTTCCCATGCCATTTCTATAATCCGATCTTTTTCTCTTTCAGTTAGTTGCATGTTTAAATATGTAATTACTTATTAAAAATCAATTATTTATTATAATAATTCAATTAATATGTTAAAATTATCAAAAGTGTGTTTGTTTTATGTGAATAAGGTCTTATATTTATAATGTATTAAAAAAAACAATCCTCTTAAATAAATTACACGTATTAGTAATATTATACCTCTTAAAGTTAGAAAAAAACGCTTCTCTTACAAGCGTTTTTTTTTATTTAGAGAATTGTCCGAAAGGTTAAGTTAATACGTTCTCCTACGTGTTTTTTGGTTTTAGGAATTTGATGTTTCCAGAACTCTTGTGTTGTGCCTTTCATAATTAGGAGGCTTCCGGATGGCAATTCAATATTAAACCGTTGTGATGAATCGGTTTTATGTTTAAGCTGAAAGCTTCTGGTTGCACCTAAGCTTAAGGAAGCAATTACAGGATTATGGCCAAGTTCCTTTTCATTGTCAGAATGCCAACCATTACTATCATTTCCAGTTCTATAAAGATTTGCTAAACAGGTTGTAAATTTATGGGCTATCTTTTCTTCAATATCACTTTTAACCTGTTCTAGCTCTTTAAAAAATGATTCAGGGTACATCGTAATATTTGAGTAGGAATATGGCTTTTCATTTTCAGCATATAAAGCTGTTAGCCTTGGCTGCTTGTATGTTTTTCCAAACAGTTTTATATTATCCTGTTGCCATTGTATCTCTTTTCTCAATGTATTGAAAAGAAAATTTGAAGTTTCTGAATTGTAAAACTGTTCCAAATAAAGAACATTAGCATTCTTTAAAGGGAGTTTTATAAATTCATTTGATTGTGGGAATAAATTCAAAGAGACGAAATTTGGTTATAAGTAAAACCAAGCCCACCAAATAAGCACAAATTGAAGCAGTATGCGAATCCAAAGTAACCATTTAGGTATGCCCATTCCTGCTTTTTCATTGGAGACCATATAAAAGTGTACTAAGAAAAATACCGTAAGCATAGCCATAATACCCCAAAGTGATATAACTCGAGTGCTTTCAAACAGCAATCCTATACCAAAACCCAGTTCTGCCAAACCACTTAAATACACGAGTATTTTGTGGTTTGGCAAATATCTAGGCATAATGCGCATATAAGCTCTTGGTTTAATAAAATGCATAAGACCAGCAATGCAATACATTGCAGCCATTAAATAAAAATGCCAAGAGTTACTCATAATTTATTAGTCTATAATTGTTGAATTCTCTGGAGCAGCAAACATACCTTCTTTTTCTTCAGAAAATGTGAGGTTTGTAATTGTAGCATCTCCAATTGGTTCTCCTGTAATACCTTCTTCTTTACTCCAATTATAAAATTCCCAAGATGTTGCCACAGGAATACCATCTACCATTTTGTAATCGTTGTAAACAATGGCGTGTGCATTTTTTACAGCTTCTTCTTCAGGAGTTCCTCCAAAGGTTACAATATATCCGGCAGCTACAATTTGTTGTTTATCGTTAGTGTATACATAATACCAATCGTCTGGAGCATCTCCTGTACCAGCATCAAAAGTCATTTTGAACGCTTCTAAAGATTCACCTTCCATAGGCATCATATCTTGCTTTTCAATATTTACACCATCATCATTTAACTTGTAAGGTAAGCTAAAGAAATAAGGCCATGTGAACATAGAAAAGCGTGCTCTAGGCATTTCTGCATCTTTAGGGCTTTTGTATACATTTTCATTATCAAATACTAACATACTACCATTGTCATGCTCAATTTTAATTTTGCTTGTGTTGGTTAACATGCTAATTGTTCCATCTAAAGCATCTTTACCATTAAAATTTAGGTCTATATCAAATGATACTACAGCTTTATTTAGAAAAGCTTCTTTTTTGTGTGCTTTCTCAACACTGCTTACAAATGCTTGATCTAAAGATGGTGTGCCGTCTCCAATGCCGCCATTTGGCTCAACTGGCATCATGTCTTCTTTAGTGGTGTTGTCTTCTTGTTTTTTTGTTTCACCACAACTCATTATTAGTGTGGCAGATAGTAAAAGGATTAATGCTTTCATGGTTGTTTTTTGTTTAAAGATATAGGTTAGAGAGTCGTAATGGTGTTAAGAAACTTTCAAAGTTTTAGGATTAGATGTTATTATATTTAAAAAGTAATTGGTTTTCAATAATATGATTGCGCATAAAAAAATCCCATTTTAATATTTTAAAATGGGATTTTAGTTGAACTAAAAATTAAATACTAATTATTTAATCATTTCAAAGCTTCGCTTAATGAAGTTAGTTAAAGCTTCTCCTTTAAGCAAGCCTTGTGAAAGTCTTGCTAAGTCTAAACTCTGACTAATTAAACGTTCTTGTTTCTTCTTTGTTTTTGTTTCTAATATTTCTGCAATTAACTCATGATTTGTATTTACTACGAGGTTGTACATATCTGGCATATTACCCATACCAAACATACCGCCACCACCAGTTTTCTGCATATCTTTCATACGACGCATAAATTCTGGTTGTGTAATAATTAATGGAGATGCAGTACTGTCCATAGCTTCAAGCTGTACAGTATAAGTTTCTTTAGGAACTACAGTTTCAAAAGCTTCTTTTACTTTCTCTTTTTCCTCATCAGATAGTTTACTAATTTGTTCTTCATCTTTCTTGATAAGGTTATCTATATGATCACCATCTACACGAACAAAAGAAATGTTTTCTTCGCTAGTTTCTAATTTCTGAATTAGGTGTGGTACAATAGGAGAGTCTAGTAATAAAACTTGATACCCTTTGTCTTTTGCAGCTTGTATGTAACTGTGTTGTGCATCCTTGTCACTAGCATAAAGTACAACCAGTTTGTCATCTTTATCTGTTTGGTTGTCTTTTATCTTTTCTTTTAACTCTTCTAAAGTGAAGTACGTATCATTTACAGTAGGATAAAGAGTAAAGCTCTTAGCTTTATCGAAGAACTTATCTTCAGAAAGCATTCCGTATTCGATAACAATTTTAATGTCATTCCACTTACTCTCAAAGTCTTCACGATTTTCGTTAAATAGCGACTTAAGTTTATCTGCAACCTTACGAGTTATATAAGCAGATATTTTCTTTACAGCACCATCTGCTTGTAGGTAACTACGAGATACATTTAATGGAATGTCTGGAGAGTCTATAACACCTCTTAACATAGTTAAGAACTCTGGTACAATACCTTCTACATTATCTGTAACGAAAACCTGATTTTGGTAAAGTTGAATTCTATCTTTCTGAATATTCATATCCTGTCCTAATCTTGGGAAATACAATATTCCTGTTAGGTTAAATGGATAATCTACATTAAGGTGAATGTTAAATAACGGCTCTTCAAACTGCATTGGGTACAGCTCTCTGTAAAAACCTTTGTAATCTTCTTCTTCTAATTCTGTTGGAGCTTTTGTCCACGCTGGATTTGGGTTGTTTATAATATTATCAACCTCTTTAGTTTCAGCTTTATAGTCTTTTTCTTCCTCTTCAGTTAAACCTTCTGGTTTAGGAAGCGTTTCTGTCTTTGTACCAAATTTAATTGGTATAGGCATAAACTTATTGTACTTGGTCAATAGTTCAGAAATACGACCTTCTTCTAAAAATTCTTTTTCATCTTCAGAAATATGTAAGATAATTTCTGTTCCGCGTGTTTCCTTTTCGGCATCTTCAAGAGTAAACTCTGTAGAGCCTTCGCAAGTCCAGTGCGCAGCTGTACCGCCTTTATAAGATTTAGTGATAATCTCCACTTTTTCTGCAACCATAAAAGCAGAGTAAAATCCAAGACCAAAGTGTCCTATTATACCACTATCTTTTGCAGAGTCTTTATACTTTTCTAAAAACTCTTCGGCACCAGAAAATGCAACCTGGTTAATGTATTTTTCAACCTCGTCCTTCGTCATTCCAATTCCTTGGTCTTTAATATGAAGTGTACCGTTATCCTTATCAATCTTTACTTCGATATGAGGATTACCATACTCTACGCCTTTAGCCTCACCAATTGCGGTAAGGTGTTTTAGTTTAAGTGTTGCATCTGTTGCGTTACTTATTAATTCACGTAAGAAAATTTCGTGATCGCTGTATAAGAATTTCTTTATAAGCGGAAAAATATTCTCTACAGATACATTAATAGTTCCTGTTGCCATGTTTAAATTGTTTTATAAAAAAGTGTCTATGCGTAGACACGGTTATTAATTAATTTCTGAAAGTGAATAGTCAAAAAAAATACCATCTATAGGTTTGTGACAAACTGACATAATTTTAACTGATTCTAATAACGCTTCGGATTGATTGTTGATTTACCTCTATTAGAAAAGCTTATATCAGTATTAATTATTTTGTTTAACTTATATTATTAATGATTAAACATTTTGTATATTTACATAGAAAATAAAGAGTTATGGCGACAGTAAAGAACACTTCAAAAAAATCAACTACTAAAACTAAGAAGACAACAAGAGATGCGATAGTTTCGGCTTATATGGATTATGTGTTGATGACAGAAACCTATCCTAAATCTGTTTACAAGTTTTGTAAAGAACATAAGTTTGAAGAACAAGAATTTTATGAGCACTTTGCAAGCTTCAAAAATCTAGAAACCAGCATTTGGTCAGATTTTTACAGTTTAACCATTACATTATTACATAAGAGTGAAGATTACCAACAGTATGCGAACAGAGAGAAGCTTCTAACATTTTATTACACCTTCTTTGAAATGCTTACAGCAAATAGAAGTTATGTGCTAATGGTGTTGAGCAAATATGAAATGCCGCTTAAAAACTTAGAACAACTTAAGCAATTACGACAAGATGTTAAGGAGTTTGCTAAAGGTTTAATATCTGATGCTAATGAAGGTAAAAAAATAAAAGCGCTACAGAAAAATGAGATGGTATTTTCTGAAGCTACTTGGGTACAGTTGCTATTTCTAATGAAATTTTGGAAAGAAGACAACTCTCCAGGATTTGAAAAAACGGATATGGCTATTGAAAAGTCTGTAAATACTGTTTTCGATGTGTTTGATAATACACCACTTGAGAGCATTATAGATTTAGGAAAATTCTTGTGGCAAAATAAACCAGCATAACTTAATAGGTATAAAAGAACGCATATGAAGACGATTGATAGTATACCAACCTCAAAATTGGGAAGAACAACAGAGCTTGTAAAAACAGGTGTGAAAATTGGTGGTAACTACCTTAAATATTACGGTAAGAAAGCATTTGATAAAGAGTTAACTCGAGATGAGTTAGACCAAGACAATGCTTCAGATATTTATGATGGTTTAAAAAGTTTAAAAGGAAGTGCGCTTAAAGTAGCGCAAATGCTATCTATGGAAAAAAGCTTGCTTCCCAATGCTTATGTAGAGAAATTTAGCTTGGCACAATTTAGTGTGCCGCCATTATCTGCACCATTGGTGAGAAAAACCTTTAAAACCTACCAAGGTGCTTATCCAGAAGATTTATATGATGAGTTTACTGCTAATTCTGTAAATGCTGCCAGTATAGGCCAAGTTCATAAGGCCAAAAAAGATGGGAAAATTCTTGCTGTGAAAATTCAATATCCAGGTGTGGCAAGCAGTATTAGTAGTGACTTAGCTATGGTAAAGCCTATAGCTATGAGAATGTTTAATATAAAAGGAAAGGACTCAGAGAAATATTTTAAAGAAGTTGAAGGCAAGCTTCTTGAAGAAACAGATTATATCTTAGAAGTTAAGCAAAGCAAAGAGATTTCTGAAGCTTGTAGCCATATAGATAATTTAATCTTCCCGAAGTATTACGAAGCTCTTTCTAGCAAGCGTATCATCACTATGGATTGGATGCAAGGAAAACATCTTAGTGAATACACTAGCGAGGAAAATGACCAAGAGGTATCTAACAAAATAGGCCAAGCGCTTTGGGATTTCTATATGTTTCAAATGCATTACTTAAAGGCTGTTCATGCAGATCCGCATCCAGGTAATTTCTTGGTTAATGATAAAGGACAACTCATTGCTATAGATTTTGGATGTATAAAAGAAGTACCAGAAGATTTTTATGTGCCTTATTTTGAGTTGGCTGTGCCAGAGAATATAGATAACCCAGACTTTTTTAGAGCTAAACTATATGAGTTGGAGATTTTAAGACAAGATGATAGTGATGCAGAGATAGATTACTTCTCTACATTATTTCACGAAATGTTAAGTTTGTTTACAAGCCCATTTCATAGTGACACTTTCGATTTTTCTGATGAAACATTTTGGAATTCAATTACAGAGTTAAGTGAAAAATATTCTAAGGATACTACGTTGAGAAAGATGAATGGGAATCGAGGAAGTAAACACTTTTTATATATAAATAGAACATTCTTTGGGCTTTACAATTTACTACACGACTTAGGTGCTAAAATAAATGTAAACCAATTTAAGAAATACATACCTAACGCTACGGCATAGTTATTATGCAAGCATATTAAATCCCATAATATTATGCATAGCCATAATTAGGTATTGGCTATCTTGCAAGCTATCTCATTTTGAGATAGCTTTTTTTTAAATATTAATTATGTATCAATCAAAAATATCGGGATTAGGCAAATATGTGCCTGAAAATGTGGTCACAAATGATGATCTCGCAAAGTTAATGGATACCAATGATGCTTGGATACAAGAGCGTACAGGTATAAAAGAACGTAGACATATAAAAGATTATAATGAAGAGTCTACAGCTTCAATGGGCGTTAAAGCAGCAAAAATCGCAATTGAACGTGCAGGTATTTCTAAAGACGATATAGACTTTATTGTATTTGCAACATTATCTCCAGACTATTATTTTCCTGGTTGTGGTGTACAGGTTCAAGAAGCTTTAGATATAAAAACGTGTCCAGCTTTAGATGTAAGAAACCAATGTAGTGGTTTTGTATACGCATTATCTGTAGCAGATCAATTTATTAAAACCGGAATGTATAAAAACGTTTTAGTAATAGGTGCAGAAAACCATAGTGGAGGCTTAGATTTTACTACAAGAGGCAGAAGTGTTTCTGTAATATTTGGAGATGGTGCTGGTGCTGCTGTATTAACTAGAAGTGATCACAATGGTCAAGGTATTTTATCTACACACTTACACAGTGAAGGTAAACATGCGCTGGAGCTTTCTTTAAAAGGACCAAGTACTCAAAAATGGGTGCCAGAAATTATTGAAGAAAACAATCAAGACAATCCAGATTACTACCCTTATATGAATGGTCAATTTGTATTTAAAAATGCTGTGACAAGATTCTCTGAGGTGATCATGGAAGGCTTAAAGGAAAATGGTCTGGCAGTTTCAGATATTGATATGTTAATACCACACCAAGCTAATTTAAGAATCTCTCAATTTATCCAGAAGAAATTTAAGTTGAGTGATGATAAAGTTTATAATAATATACAGAAGTATGGTAATACAACTGCAGCATCTATCCCAATTGCTTTAACTGAAGCTTGGGAAGAAGGAAAGATAAAAGAAGGAGATAAGGTAGTTTTAGCTGCCTTTGGTAGTGGTTTTACTTGGGCTAGTGCTGTAATGAGCTGGTAAGTAAATTAGTAAACTATATAAAAGACAAACGCCGGTTAATGAGAGTTAACCGGCGTTTTTATATATAAGAATGATATGTTTCAGTGTTTAAAAGGCTAATTCAAAACAAATTATATCCGTTCTTCATCTATATAGACGAGACAAATACTTCAACGTTTCAATTATTAACTATATTTAACACAATTTACTGATATTTAGCAGATAAAGGTGTTTTTGTGCCTTGTTTTCTTTTGCTGGTTTAAAAGAGAATTCAGTAGGGGACAAAAGGTTTAAGAAGATTTTTTGAGCCATACATTCCATAGCATCCCTAACACTATTAAGGACATTCCTAGTATTGGAAATAATGTATAGTGTTCTCCAAAAAGGAAAAATCCAAAAATTAAAGCATAAACAAGTTCCATATATTTTATAGGAGCAACAACACTTGTTTCGGCAAGTTGAAAAGACTTGGTTAAAAATATTTGCCCAATCATTCCTAAAACACCAATGCTGCATACAAACCACCATTCTTGTCCAATCGGCATTCGCCATTGGTTTATAAAAAATAGGCTTCCTATAATTGAGCAGACCATAAAATAATTAATAATAGTAAGAAAGTGCTCTTTTGAGCCTAGATATCTCACTATTGCAAAAACGGCACCTACTAATATAGCTGAGCCTATAATTAATGCAAAGCTTACAGTGTCTATCCTAAAATCTAAACCTTTCATAATAAATGCACCGCTCAACGCTAAGCCTAAGGCAAACCACTGCCACACTTTTACACGCTCTTTTAAAAAAAGCGCAGCTAAGAATACACTAAAAACAGGAGCAGTATAGCGTAATGCTACAGCAGATCCTAATGGTATACGTTGTATAACAACAAAGAAAAGTGAAAGGGATACAAAACTTAATACGCCTCTCAGAGTTAGCCAAAAGACATTATTACCTATTATGGAGATCTTTTTTGAAAGCATATAAGGAAATATAAAGATAAAGGTTCCAAATGCTCTAAAGAATACTACTTGTAATGGGTGAAAGTCATTTAGATATTTAGCCAGTAAATTCATCCACGCAAAGGCAAATGCAGCAATAGCCATATAAATAATTCCTTTCAACAAGGTGTATAAGGTTTCTGCAAAGGTAATTCTATACTCTAATATAGGACGTTATTTTAATGGTATTTCTTAAACATTATTAAGTATGAAAAAACAAAAACCCGAAGCGATCAACTTCGGGTTTTCAATAACCAAATATAACACTAACCATCAACTATGAAATTTGGTTATTTTACTTAGCACTATTTTAATGACGACCCTAAAACAGGATTGTTACACTTTACAAAGTATTCTTTTTTATCGATGAAAAGTTATGCTAGAAGATAACAACGCTAAAAATAGTTAAGTTTTATGATAGTATGGTTTTAACATCTTAACTTCAAATAGTTACAAGAAAAAATAAACTTAAAACCATACATTATGATTACACAACTACACAAAAATATATACATTATAAAGTATAGTGTATTATTAACTATTTTACTTTTTCCTCTCTGTAAAATAGCTGCACAGGAACAAATGGGTTCTTTGGATTTTGCAATGCCTACTGTAAGTTTTAATGAAGCAAATCCTGACACAGATTGTAATGCTTTTAGAACTTTCGATATTTCTGTTTTCGGTATACAAGTAGAGCCTGCAGTAAGTGTCACAATTTTAGTAAATGGTGGTACAGCATCAGCTAACGAAGATTTTATGCTATCAAACTCAACTTTTGATGTGGAAGGAACTGGAGCTGTCGATTTTCAAATGGATATTTTTAACGATGCTCTGATAGAAGGTGATGAAACTATTGACCTTATGTTTTCATTTAATGGCGAATCTAGAAACGCAACTGTAACAATTAAAGATGATGATGTTACTCCAATTGTAGGTAATACTACTGTAGATTTATTAGTAGAAACCTTTGATGCCTCAACCTTGCCAGAAAATTGGGAAACTATTGATGCTATAGATACTGGCCTTAACCATTGGGAGTTTAATGGCGCTGGTTTAGCTGCAGGTACAGCATATATTACAGATGGTACATCTGCAATGCCATCATATGATGGTAATCTTGGTGCAGATCCAGCAGCTATGGACGCAAGTTCTAATGCGTTACTGTTATCACCTATGATTTCTGCAGCAGGACTAAAAGATGTAAATATATCTTTTGATTGGACTGCTGGCGGAGAATTAGATACAGAATCGCCATCACCGTTCGATTATGGTCAAGTGTCCTATAAAATAGAAGGTGAAGATTTTGTGGTATTAGAAAACTTTACCGGTACTGCAGAATCTTTAGGAGCTGCAGTGCAATCAGGAACATTTTCACAGCTGTATCCAGAATTGGCAAACAAAAATTTTCAAGTAGGATTTAGATGGATAAACGATCAACTTGTAGGTACAGCTTTTAGCTTTACTATAGATAACGTATCTGTAACAGCAGAACCTTTAAATGTTGAAACTTCAGAAACAGGATCAGATACAGAGTTGGTGAGAACTCAAAATGATGTTTACTTTATTAGTGATGAGAATACCGCTATTATGGCAAGAATAGAAAATGCAACTGAAGATTTAGGATGTGTACAAATAAGTGTGATTGAAAGTGGAACCGAAGCTGTTGAAAATACGCAAGCAGGTTTTAACAGAGCCTCTAAAGTTTTTGAAATTACTGCAGATGGTACAAATGCCTCAAGTGCATCTTATGACTTAACATTGTATTATGCTAGTGATGAGCTTGCTGTATTTACAGATGTTTCTACAATGAATATGGTTAAAGTAGAAGGTGCAGATGTAGATGCAACTACAGATACAAATACAACGGTTACAGGCCAATTGTTTGAAGACAACTCTGCATCTGGCTTTGTCACCTATAAAGGCAATTTTTCTGGATTTGGTGTATTTAGTGTTGTAGAAAACGCAACCCAAAGTATTGAAGATATACGTACAAATCAATTTAGCGTGTTTCCAACAATCTTACATCAGCAACAACAATTGCATATTGTTTCAAATAGCACGTCACAAATTGAGAGTATATATATTTATGATATATCTGGTAAACGTGTATACGAGAGAGAAAATATATCAGACCCCAATGCTAATTTAACACTAAATGTATCTTCAGGACTTTACTTCCTTAAGATTAATAATGCAGCAGAAACCACAAAGCTTGTTGTAAAATAATTGAATTCAATTTTTACCATTAAGCCTAACACTATTTAAGTTGTTAGGCTTTTTTTATTGACAAACTGCAGTTTGTTATGCGTGCATATATAAATAATGTTAAGAATATGATATTAGTTTAAGTATCTGTTACTATTGCGGCTACAATATTAAATTTTGTTTAATTAGAAGGGTATTTGGTTAGATTTTTAATTTACTCTTTAAACGGTCATATTTTTCGTTAAAAAATTAACAACATTATATTGCTTTTAACAATAAAAAGTAGGATAGTCATCTAAATTGCACATCTGTTTAATGATTATCAATTATTAACATCTTTTACAATTTAATTCAAATAAAAAAGTATGAAAACTAAATTACGCAACATGCAGTGGTTGGTTTTAGGATTCTTTATGGTTTCAGGCTATTGTGGCTTGGCGCAGGAATCTTTAAAGTCAATCCAAAAACTACAAGATGAAAACAAGGTGACCAGCTATCTTATGAATAAAGATAGAAACACACCTTACCTTGTTAAGTTTGATGGTCTTTCAACACAGAGAACACCTAAGGCCGAAGCTTCTCAATTAATAAGAACTGTTTTAGGATTAAATAACACCATTACACTTGGAAAAAAATCTGAGGCTGGTTTATCACCTACAGTAGGAGTTGAGAGATTTCAACAATATTATAAAGGCGTTAAAGTAGAGCACGGTAACTATACTGTATTATCTAAATCAGATATGATTCAAGCTATAGGTTTGGAGCATTATGATTTTAATGACAACTTTCAAATAACACCTTCTTTATCTGAAGAAGCTGCTATGCAACACGCTATTAATTTTGTAGGTGCTACAGAATACGCTTGGGATCTTTATAGCACTTTAAAGATGAATGAAACAGATCCACAAAGATTAGCAGAATTAGATGCTATAATTGAAAGTGTTTACCCAAAAGGAGAATTAGTAATTGTAGATGATTACAATACTGCTGGAGTTGATATGAAATTAGCATATAAATTTAATGTATATGCAGCAGAGCCACTTTATAGAGCAGATATTTACATAGATGCGCAAAACGGTAAAATGTTATTAGCAGATATGGATATTAAACATGCTTCAGAAATAAATGAAAATATAGCTGAAAGTAAGAAAATGTCTACATACGCAATGGTAATGGAGCCAGCTACCGGAATCGGAGATTTACGTTATGCAGGCCGCAGAAATTTTGAGACTACAAAAATTCCTGGTGCTACACCAGCAATGGATGAGTACACATTATTAGGTACTATTGAAGTAGATATCGAAGAAGCAGGAGTTGTATCTTCTTTACCAATAGAAAATGAAACAAAATCTTACGATGGTGTAGGTGGTGCTCCAATTAGTGCAGGTGGTGCAATACCATCTTATGAAATTACAGATGGTTCATCTAGACCAGAAGAATCTAGTTTTCCATCTACAGAAGTAGGTGATAATGATTGGACAGCAGATGAGCATTACAGAGACCGTTTTGAAGGTCCTACAGAGCAATATCCTGTAACTAATGAAACAAATAATGACGATGTTGCATTAGATGCTCATTGGGGATCAGAAATTGTATTACGTTATTGGGGCGTACGTCACAACCGTTACAGTTGGGATGGTCAAGGTACTCGTATAACAAGTTTTGTACACTACGGTGATGCTTATGATAATGCATTTTATACCAATGCAACGATGACATATGGTGATGGTAGCTACCAAGGTGGCACAAATCCTAATGGTTCTTTTGCTCCTTTAATGTCTTTAGATGTTGCAGGTCACGAGATAGGACATGGAGTTTGTGATACTACTTCAGGACTTGTATATGCAAGACAATCTGGAGGTATGAATGAAGGATTCTCAGATATTTGGGCAGCTGCAGTTGAGAATTTTGCAGTAGAAGATATAGATCCAACATTGGCAGATAGATATCAGCCATTTAGTATTGGTGAGCAGATAGATGAGCGTGATGGTGGTATTCAACCAGAAGAAAACAGTGCAGAAATGGCAGCATTACGTTTTATGGATGATCCAAATGCAGCAAGTGATCCAGATTGTGTACTTGGTGCTAACTGGAAAGATACTACAGAAGCAGGTTGTCCTGCTCCAAACTTAGGTAATGATCAATGTGGTGTACACTCTAATAGTGGTGTGCTAAATAAATGGTTTTATTTATTAGCTGTAGGTTCAGGTCTAACTTATGAATTAGGTGATGGTAAAGCAGCTGCAGATAGTGAAGTAAATGACAATAACGCTCCTTATAGTGTAACAGCTTTAGGTTTTGCAGATGCAGAGAAAATAGCATTTGGTGGTGAGGTTTTATTAAGCCCTAATGCAACTTTTGCAGAGATGAGAGAGATGTCTATTATGGCAGCTCAAACATTATATGGTCAAGGATCTCCACAAGAAGCATCTACTACTAGTGCTTGGTTTGCAGTATGTGTTGGTAATGATTACGTAGCTCCAGAAGGAGATGTAATAGTATTTAATGCAGATAACAGAACACAATTACAAGAACGTAATACAGATGTTGGTTGTAACACATCTAGAACGTACACGTATAGTATTGCTTCAGTATTAGTAAGCGAGCCAACAACCCTAACTTTAGATGTTTCAGCAAGTACAGCTGTTGAAGGTGAAGATTTTATTGTATCACCAACAACACTTGAAGTTTCAGGTTCTGGTATCTATGATTTTAGCGTACAAGTTTTTGATGATGCTATTATTGAAGAAGGAGAAATGATTTCTATTAGCTATGACTATAACGGAGAAACATTTACACAAGACATTGCATTAATAGATGATGATATTACGCCAGCTGTAGGTAGCTCTATTCAAGAGTTATTACCAATGGAAACATTTGATGGTAACGAATTACCAGAAGGATGGCAAATTAACAAATTAGTAGATCCAGGTGTTAATGACTGGGAAATGAATGGTGTTGGTGCTGGTGCTGGTGTAGCTTATATTACAGATGGTACAACAGAAACTCCAATGTATAATGGTAATGGTCCTGGAGTTAGCCAAGATGGTAGCTCTAATACGGTTTTAATGACACCATTAATTAACGGTTTAGGTTTAAGAGACATAACAGTTAATTTTGACTACACAGTTGGTGGTGAAGATGAAGCAGGAACACCACTTGATTATGGTGAACTTGTATATAGTTTTGATGGAAGTAACTTCTTCGGTATCGAACAGTTTGTAGGTATTGGAGGTACAGTATTAACAGGAAGCTATGATGATGTAATTCCTCAGGTTGAAAACTCTCAATTTTATGTAGGTTTCAGATGGTTAAATGACCAGTTATTAGGAACAGCTTATAGTTTCTCAATAGATAACATAACAATTTCTGGTTCTCCTGCATTAGTTGAAACAGCTGCAAATACATCGCAGAGCCACACAGTACGTACAGCAAATGATATTTTCTTCTTAACAACAGAAAACAATAACATTATTGCTCGTATTGAAAATGCATCAGCAGATTTAGGATGTGTATCTGTAAATGTAACTTCAGAAGGAACAGAAACAGTAAGCAATACTCAAGCTGGTGTGGACAGGTCGTCTAAAGTTATTGAGATAACAGCAGATGGTCCAGATGCGGCTACAGCAAGTTATGATTTAACGATATATATGACTTCAGATGAGCTTGCTAACTTTAGTGAAGTTGCAACTTTACAAATTATGAAAGTAGAAGGTAGTGATATAGATGCTACTACAAATGCAAACACTGTTATTACAGGTGAGGTTTTTGAAGACTTAACAGATACAGAAGGTTATGCAACATTTAAAGGCTCATTTACAGGCTTTAGCTCTTTTGCTATAGTTGAAAATGCAGTTGCAAGTGTAGATGATGTAACTTTTAATGATGTGTCAATATACCCAACACCAGTAAATAGAGGTCAATATGTAACTATTAATAGCCCATCAATAGCTATTGAGAGTGCAGCGGTATACGACTTAAGAGGTGCTAAAATTATGGATGAGAAGTTTAAGAACTTAAATTCTGTAAAGCTTAACACTTCAGCATTACAATCTGGATTTTACTTTGTAACGCTTAATGGAGATTCTAAAAAGACATTCAAGTTTATTGTTAATTAATTGTCTTTATAAAGTAACTAAAAGCCGCTATTTATAGCGGCTTTTTTTTTATGTCTAAATATAAAACAGTAACTGTAATTTAACGTGTAAAAAAGCAAGTTGTCGAATTGTTGTTTTTATTATGGCTAAGATATTGTTAATCCTCAAAAACAATAAGTTAGCTGTTGTATATTCGGCTAATTGGCGCAGAATACCGTGCTAATTTTAACCAAATAAACTAAATTCTTTATATGAAAATTAAATTACACAACTTCAAGTTTTTAATGGTGTTGGGTGCTTTTGTGGGTACCATGAGTATGGTGCAAGCACAAACGTCTTTGAGTGCCGTTCAAAAACTGCAAGACCAACAAAAAATTACTAACGTAAAAATTAGTAAAGAACGTGGTACTCCAAGTTTAATCAAACTTTCAAATTCACAAACTCATAGAGTAGAGCCTCAAGAGGCATCTTTATTTTTAAGAGAAGCTTTAGGCCTTAGGGAAACTACAACATTAGCAGAAAAAAGAGCTCATGTTACGCCAAGTGGTTCTAAAGTAGTTAAATATCAAGAGTATTTTAAAGGGGTAAAAGTAGAGCATGGTATTTACAATGCGTTATCTAAAGACAATGCGCTTAAGGCTATTACATTAGAGCACTACGAGCTAAAAGATAACTTTAATGTTGCTGCTTCATTATCAGAAGACAATGCTTTAAATTATGCGTTAAACTTTGTGGGTGCAACAGAGTATGCTTGGGATTATTATAACTTCCTTAAACTTAATGAAACAGATCCAGCACGTCTCACACAATTAGATGCTGCAGTAAATTCAGTTTATCCTACGGGAGAATTGGTAATTGTAGATAACTATAATGAGCCAGGTATTTCTTTAAGATTAGCATACAAATTCAATATTTATGCAGCAGAACCTCTTTATAGAGCAGATATATATGTAGATGCTGTAAATGGAGAAATCTTACTAGCAGATCAAGATATTAAGCACGCTGCAGAGTTAAACAATGAAATTGCTGAACGCAGAAAAATGTCTTCATATGCAATGGTTCAAGCAATGGGAGAAACACGATATGCAGGTACTCGAAATTTCGAAACTACTCTTTTATCTGCAGATGCGAGTGATCCTGTAAATCCATTACCAGAGCGTTATGTTCTAGATGGTACAATTACAGTAAATGCATTTAATCCAGATAGCCAGACTATCGAGTCTGTAACTGTGTTAAATGAAACAAGATCTTATGATGGTATTGGTGGTGTGCCTTTAAATGTTGGAGGCACAATACCTTCTTATGAAATTACAGATGGTAGCTCTAGATTAGAAGAAGGCCAGTTAAATGTAGAAATCGCAGATAATTTTTGGTCTGCAGATGAGCATTACAGAGATCGTTTTGAAACACCAGCAGATAACTATCCTGTTGATAATGAATTTGATAATGATGATGTTGCTTTAGATGCGCATTGGGGATCAGAAGTTGTAATTAGGTATTGGGCAGATCGTCATAACCGTTGGAGTTTTGATGGTGCTGGAGAAAAAATTACAAGCTTTGTACATTATGGAGATGGCTATGATAATGCATTTTATAGTAGTTCTACAATGACTTACGGAGATGGTAGTTACCAAGGTGGAACTAACCCTAATGGTTCTTTTGCACCACTTATGTCTATGGATGTTGCAGCACACGAAATAGGTCATGGTGTTTGTGATTTTACTGCAGACTTAGTTTACGCAAGACAATCTGGAGGTATGAATGAAGGTTTTTCAGATATATGGGCTGCAGCTGTTGAGGCTTATGTCCTAGAGGAGATAGATTCTACGTTGCCATACCAACCTTATGGTATAGGTGAGCAAATAGATGAACGTGATGGTGGTATTCAGCCAGGTGAAGACAATCCAGATATGAGAGCTTTACGTTTTATGGATGACCCAAATGCAGCTGGAGATCCAGAATGTTTTGAAGGTGTAAACTGGATAGATACTTCTGAAGCTGGTTGTCCTGCACCAAATTTAGGGAATGACCAATGTGGAGTGCACTCTAATAGCGGTGTGTTAAATAAGTGGTTTTATCTTTTAGTTGAAGGTTCTGGCCAAGTATTTACACCAGGTAGAGACAAGCGTGCTGCAGATGATGAGGTAAACGATAATGGAGATCCATATAGTGTTGAAGGTTTAGGATTTCAAATTGCAGAACAGATTGCATTTAAAGGTGAAGTGTTATTAACGCCTAATGCAACATTTAGTGATATGAGAGATGCATCAATCTTAGTGGCGCAACAAGATTATGGAGTAGACTCTAACGAAGAAATACAAACTACAAATGCGTGGTTCGGAATTTGTGTAGGAGAGAGCTACATCACACCAGATCCTAACCAAGTTTTCTTTAGCTCTGCCAATGCAAATAGCTTACAAGAAAAAAATAACGACACAGGTTGTAATACATTTAGAACATATACTGTAAATGTTGCAACAGTACAGGTAAATCCTGCTGTTACAGTAACTTTAGATACTTCTGCTAGTACTGCAGAACTAGGAGTAGATTTTGACATATCTACTACAACTTTAGATTTAGAAGGTACTGCTACAGAGTCTTTTGAAGTAACTATATATAATGATGCTTTAGTTGAAGAGGATGAGTTAATTTCAATATTATTTGATTTTATGGGTGAAACCAAAACCCAAGTAATAAATGTATTAGATGATGATGTTGTTCCAGCAATAGGAGCTTCAGTTGTAGAAATAATGCCAATCGAAGAGTTTGCTTCTTCTGCTATCCCTAATGATTGGGAAGAAATTATTGTAGTAGATCCTAGTATGAATAAATGGTATTACAATGGTGCAGGTACAGAATCTGGAAGAGCTTACATTTCTTACACTTCGCCTGTTGGATCTACAAATTCAGCTATATATGAATCTAATTCACCGTCTCATGTAATTTTAAAGACACCAGAATTAAATGCTTTAGGATTAAATGATGTTAGAGTAACTTTCGATTGGGAAGCTGGTGGAGAACTAGATCCAGGTAATCCTGCTTTTGATTATGGTCAACTAGTATACTCTTTTGATGGTGTAAACTTTGAAGAAGGTAGTGAGCGTTTTGCACTTGAAGAAGATGGTATTATGTCTGGTACTTTTGATGAAATAATTCCTGAGTTAGCAAATACAAGATTTTTCTTAGGCTTCCGTTGGTTTAATGATACTAATGCAACAACGTCTGCATTTAGTTTTGCTATAGATAATGTTCACGTTGAAGCACTTCCTGCAGCTGTTGAAACAGAATTAAATGCTACAACAAGCAATACTGTAAATACTAACAATGATGTTTACTTTGCAAGTAATGATAGCGGAAGCATTATAGCTAGAATTGAAGGTGCCACTCAAGACTTAGGTTGTGTTGAAATGACACTTACCGGAAGTGGTACAGACCTTATTACTAATGCAAATGCAGGTGTAGATAGATCTTCAAAAGTTATAGAAATTACTGCAGATGGTTTTGATGCTTCAAGCGCAACGTATGACCTTACACTATTTATGACTACAGATGAACTGGCAAACTTTAATAGTATGGCAGATCTGCAAATAATGAAAGTAGAAGGCAGTGATATAGATGCAACAACTTCTAGCAACACGGTAATCACCGGAAGTATGTTAGAAGATCTTACAGCTGCAGAAGGTTATGCAACGTTTAAAGGAACATTTACAGGATTTAGTTCTTTTGCAATTGTACAACCTGTAACTGCTAGTGTAAAAGATGTTTTAATTAGTAGTGTATCTTTATATCCTTCGCCAGTGGCGCAAGGTGGTTTAGTTAACATAACAGCTAAAGATATCGTTATTAATAGCGCTTCAGTTTTCGATGTAAGAGGTGCGAAAGTTATTGAGAAAAAGTTTGCAGGAAATCAACAAATACAGTTAAGTGTTGCGACACTTCAATCTGGTTTTTACTTTGTGAGACTTAATAATGATGCTAATAAAACATTTAAGTTTATAGTTAAATAGGCTAAATACTGTTTAAATAAATAAAGGCTACTGTAATTACAGTAGCCTTTTTATTTTTAGGATACTTTTTTATTTAAGCAAGTTAAATATCATTCTTGTAACTTTGTAGAACTATGAAAAAGAAAACATTAGTTTTAGGCGCGTCATTAAAGCCGAATAGGTATTCTAACATTGCTATTAATAGGTTAGTTTCTAACAACCAGCCAACCGTAGCAATTGGTCTTAGGGAAGGTACAGTTAATGGTGTGACGATAGAAAAAGAACAAGTAGATTTTAAAGATATAGATACAGTAACGCTTTATTTGGGAGCAAAACATCAACCTGAATATTATGAATACATTGTAAGTCTAAACCCTAAACGTGTTATTTTTAATCCTGGAACAGAGAATCCTGAGTTTTATAAAATATTAAAAGCAAACAATATAGAGGTAGATTTAGCTTGCACGTTAGTAATGCTAGCGACGAATCAATACTAAGCCTAAATAGGTAAGAGCGCCATTTAATACAAGTATAAAAAAGTTAAACTCAAACCCAAACCACTTTAAGCTATTTATACTTATAACGTAACCTAAAATTGGGGTAGCCAACGCCACAATTGGTACGAGTTTATCTTTTACTTTCCATTTGCTAAACAAGCCAAATGCATATAGGCCTAACAATGGGCCATAGGTATAGCCTGCAAAAGTGAACAGTTTTGCAATAACAGTAGCATCTGCAATAACATACTTAAAAAGTATAATAGTAATTATGAGCACTAAAGACATAATTACGTGTATGGTTTTTCTTACCACAACTTGTTTTTTCTCACTATATCGCTTTTCAATATCTAGTATGTCTATACTAAATGATGTGGTTAAAGAAGTTAGAGCACTATCTGCACTGGAGTATGCTGCTGCAATTAATCCTAGTATAAATACTATTGCTACACCAATACCAAAATAGCCTTGTGTAGCAAGCTCAGGAAATAATTGGTCCTTATGAGCATCTACACCGTTTTGTTGGGCATATACAGTTAGTAATAAGCCAAGTGCTAAAAACACAAAATTTACAATGGTTAACACAATTGTAAACCAAAACATATTTTTTTGAGCATCTTTCAAGTTCCTGCAAGTAAGATTTTTTTGCATCATATCTTGGTCTAAACCAGTCATCACGATAGATATAAAAGCACCGCTAATAAATTGTTTCCAGAAGAAATCACCAGATTTCCAATCTTCAAAAAAGAACATTTTAGAAAGGTTGCTATCCGCTAAATAGCTAAAGATATTTTCAGAATTAATCCCTAAGTCTTCAGAAACATATACAATCGTAACACCTACAGCAATAAGCATAAATAAAGTTTGTAAGGTGTCTGTCCAAACAATAGTTTTAATTCCGCTCTTAAACGTATAAAGCCAGATAAGTAAAATGGTTATAGTAACAGTAGCCCAGAATGGAACGTTAAGCCCATCAAAAATTAAATTTTGTAAAACAACAGCTACAAGGTATAGTCTAAAGCTGGCGCCAACTATTCTAGATAAGATAAAAAATGAAGCGCCGGTTTTGTATGAGTACCTACCAAAACGACCATCTAAATAGGTGTAAATGGAGGTTAAATTAAGCTTGTAGTAAAGAGGTAATAAAACTAAACCTATTACTGCATAACCAACAGTATAACCTAATACAACTTGAAAGTAACTAAATTGGCTAGCTTCAACCCAACCAGGAACAGAAATAAAAGTAACACCAGAAAGTGATGCGCCAATCATTCCAAAAGCAACTAGGTACCAAGGAGATTGCCTGTTAGCTTTAAAAAACTCAGCATTTGTACCACCTTTGTTTGTAAGAAATGAGATGAGCATTAAAACACCAAAGTAACCTGCAATGAGGAAAAGAATATGTAGCGGTTGCATAGTTTAATAATTATGGCACTAATATAATGTAAATATTATCGTATTGTCTATTTAGCGTGATCTCAAATCTCGTGAAATACTTACTTTTGCAATATGGATTTTTCTTCAAAATATTTAGAACAAGCAGTTCAGGAAGTCTCTCAATTACCAGGAATTGGAAAGCGTACAGCGTTGCGTTTGGTACTTCATTTATTAAAACAGCCAGAAGACCAAACGGTAAGTTTGGCTAAGGCTTTGGTAGATGTTAAGACACAAATAAATTTCTGCACTAACTGTCATAATATAAGTGATCATAAGCTTTGTGAGATTTGTGCAAACCCTAAAAGAGAATCTCAATATGTTTGTGTTGTTGAAGATATAAGAGACGTAATGGCAATTGAGAATACAAGCCAATATCGTGGTCACTATCACGTCTTAGGTGGAAAAATAAGTCCTATGGATGGTGTGGGTCCAAACCAATTAAATATTTCTACCTTGGTAGACAAGGCTAAAGCAGGAAAAGTAGATGAAATTATATTTGCTTTAAGCAGTACGTTGGAAGGAGACACTACTAACTTTTATATCTTTAAACAATTAGAAGGGACAGGTATAAAAACCTCTACCATTGCAAGAGGGATTTCTGTAGGAGATGAGTTGGAGTATGCAGATGAGATCACCTTAGGTAGAAGTATCCTAAATAGAATTCCTTTTGAAGCTTCTTTAAAATCTTAAATGGTACAACTCTCTGTAATCATACTTAATTACAATGTCAAGCATTTTTTAAAGCTTTGCCTACAAAGTGTGGTGCAGGCTACAGAAAATATACAAGCCGAAATTATAGTTGCAGACAACGCATCTAAAGATGGAAGTATGCAAATGGTTGCTCAGAATTTTCCAAATGTTATAAGACTCGAAAATAAAGCAAACTTAGGGTTTAGTAAAGCTAATAATCTAGCTGTAAAAAAAGCTAAAGGTAAATATATCTGTATCTTAAATCCAGATACTGTAGTGCCTGAGCAAATCTTCTCAAATTTATTGAAGTTCGTTAAAACAGTTCCAGATTTTGGAGCGGTAGGAGTAAAGTTAATCGATGGTAAAGGGCAATTTTTACCAGAAAGCAAACGGCAAATACCTACTCCTAAAGTGGCCTTTCAAAAAATGGTAGGCAACGCCACTAACTATTATGCAAGTAATTTAGAATCTAATGATATTGGTTGTGTAGATGTTCTTGTAGGCGCATTTATGTTTATGTCCAGACAGCGTTATTTACAAGTTGGAGGTTTTGATGAAGACTACTTTATGTATGGTGAAGATATAGATCTTAGCTACAAACTACTTAAGGCTGGTTATAAAAATTACTATTACGGAAAAGATTCAGTAATTCATTTTAAAGGAGAAAGTACTACTAAAGATGAAGTGTATAGAGCACGTTTTTATGGTGCAATGCAACTTTTTTATAAAAAACATTTTAGCAATAGTAAGTTTACTAATCTAATTGTAAAAGCTGCACTCAAAGTAGTTAAGAAGGCAAATAAGGCTCAAGGTTTAGATACAGATAAGGAACTACCTTCAAATGTATTTATCTATATCGGTAATTCTTCAGACTGTGTTGCCATCTTGTCTAAACTAAAAAATAAGCAAGTACAACATCTTTCTTTAAAAGAGCTACAGAAGCTAACTTTAAAAAATTCACAGCTGATTTTAGACTCTCAATTTTTTAGTTTCAAAGAAATTATTAGTCTTTTAGAGCAGTATGGGCACCATAATAATACATTCAGGATAAAGTTGAAATCTTCTAATGTGTTGATTGGTAGTGATACTAGTACAGGAAAAGGTGAGGTTTTGGTTTTAGAACTAGATAAAATTCAATAAAAGAAATAATCTCAGTTTAAAGCAATTCTAACATCATTTTAATACAATAACGTTGTAATTTTAAGTAATTTTGCAATCGCAATTATTAATTAACCTATTGCATTACGAATATGGCAAAGTTTGAACTAAAGCTCCCGCAAATGGGTGAGAGTGTTGCAGAAGCAACCTTAACTAACTGGCTTAAAGAAGTTGGTGATACTATAGAGGCTGATGAGGCTGTCTTAGAAATCGCAACAGATAAAGTTGACAGCGAAGTACCAAGTGAGGTAGATGGTGTTTTGGTTGAAAAGCTTTTTGAAGCAGATGACGTTGTGCAAGTAGGACAGACTATCGCAATAATTGAAACTGAAGGTGGAGATGCTCCTGCTGAAACAACTTCATCAGAAACGCCGGCTAAAGAAGAGTCGTCTAATAAAGCTGTTGAAGCTGTATCACAATCTGTAACTTCTGCTAAAGAAGCAACAACTACAGATTTTTCAGATTCTGATAAATTTTACTCTCCACTTGTTAAGAATATAGCAAGAGAAGAAGGTGTATCATTATCTGAGCTAGATGCAATATCTGGTACAGGAAAAGATGAACGTGTTACTAAAAATGACATTTTAAAATACATTGAAGATAAAAAAGCAGGTAAGACTGCTGCTCCTAAACCACAAATGCAACCTGTAGAAACATCTAAGGCAGCTGCTCCAAAACCTCCTAAAGCTCCTGTAAGTGTAAATGGTGGCGATGAGATTATTGAAATGTCTCGTATGGGTAAACTAATTGCTCATCATATGGTAGACAGTGTGCAGACATCTGCGCACGTTCAGTCTTTCATAGAGGTAGATGTTACAAACATCTGGAACTGGAGAAACAAAATTAAAAATGAATACCAAAAACGAGAAGGTGAAAAACTAACGTTTACACCAATCTTTATGGAAGCTGTAGCTAAGACTATAAAAGACTTCCCAATGATTAATATCTCTGTAGATGGTGATAAAATTATAAAGCGTAAAGCTATTAACCTTGGTATGGCAGCTGCATTACCAGATGGTAACCTAATTGTGCCAGTTATAAAAAATGCAGACCAGCTAAACTTGGTAGGTATGTCTAAATCTGTTAATGATTTGGCTAACCGTGCACGTATTGGAAAATTAAAACCAGACGATACACAAGGTGGTACATACACAGTAACAAATGTTGGTACATTTGGTAGTGTGTTTGGTACTCCTGTAATAAACCAACCTCAAGTTGCAATTTTAGCGCTAGGTGCTATTAGAAAAGTACCAGCTGTAATTGAAACTCCAGATGGTGACTTTATAGGAATACGTTATAAAATGTTCTTGTCGCACTCTTATGACCATCGCGTTGTAAATGGTGCATTAGGAGGACAATTTGTTCAACGTGTTAAAGATTATTTAGAAGCGTTTGATGTGAATAGAGAAATCTAATTTTCAACAACCTAATTATACAAAGCCATCAATTAATATTGATGGCTTTTTTTATACCAGTAATTGCTTTGCCAAAACCTAATTACATCTTGTAACGTAAATTAAGTATGACAAATAAATGCTTAATAATACTTGTAGTATTGTTTATTTCTAACTCACTTTCCAGTCAGAAAATAGATAACCTTTCTTCATTTAGAGATGTTGAAAATGATCATTATTTCAGATTTAATTATGATAACGATTTCTTTTCTTCTTCAGATAAAAATTACACACAAGGATATAGCTTCGAGTTAGTATTGCCAGTATTAGAGAAGAACCCTATTAATATTCTCTTCTTAAAGCCTAAAAATTACCAGTCTAAATTTGGATTAGCAATTGAACATATTGGCTTTACTCCAGATGATTATGGTAGTGAGGAAATTCAATTTGGAGATCGGCCATTTGCTGCTGCAATTTATTTAAAGGGCTTTGTTATTAATACCAACACATTATCTAAACGCAGATTAACATCTTCATTTAATGTAGGAATAATTGGGCCAGGTGCATTTGGTAAAGAAATGCAGGTTGAAATTCATAAAGCAACAGGGAATGAAATACCTTTAGGCTGGAAACATCAAATAAAGAATGACATCGTTTTAAATTATGAAGTAGGGTTAGAGCAGCAGCTTTATAAATACAGACAGTATTTTTCTATACAGGCACAATCTAATGCTAAACTAGGAACGTTGTTTACTAACGCATCGTTAGGTTTTAATGGCAGCTTAGGGATAATTAATTCTGCATTTTCTTCGGAAGCTAAAAAAGATAAATTTCAACTTTATTTTTATTCTCAAATTTTTGGTAGTGTAGTAGGGTATGATGCTACTTTACAAGGTGGATTAATTACAACTGATAGTCCATACACAATAGCTACTAATGATGTCAAACGTTTTACAGGACAATATACATATGGTTTTGTTTTACAGACTAAAGGGTTTTATGCTGAATATACGCGCACATTAATAACAAGAAAATTTAGTAGAGGTGACTCAGCAAAATGGGGTGGATTTAAATTAGGCTTCACCTTTTAAATCCACCCCAAAGAGGTAATGCTAAATCTTTTTATTTATTGCTTAAATGCATTCTCTAGAGCATCTTTACCACCAACAACTGGCAGGTTAAGAGAGGTTTTATCTAAATCAATTGTAAGTGCTGTTCCTGGTTTTGGGTGAAGCGTAAATTCTTTGTCGCTTGAAAAAATCATTAAACCAATTTGTTGTCCTTCAGGAATTATTTGATCATCTGGCTGTAATGAAAATGTTACATCATAAAACTCACCTTTTTTAAGTGCTTCGCCTTTACTTATTGACTTGTAATTTTGAGGGTCTGCCCAACCACGAGTAATAATATTGTCTGTTATTTTTGCTTTCTTGTCTTCATTCCAAGGTAAAGATACCAACCATACAGAAAGATTTGCTGCTGGTGTGTTACTAGATAACGATACTGTGATATCAGAAACACCAGATATATGTAAATCTTTAGTTAATGTTGGAGTAACATAAAGTAACCTGTGCTTACTTTCTTTTGCAGTTGCTAATTCTGCTCCAGCAATTGATGCATCATCTTGTAGAGTTTCTGTGCCTTTGTTATCTAACTTTGTGGTACTTAAAGTTCCGGCTTTAGGCGCACCTGTGTTTATATAAAGTGTAACTGGTTTTGCTTCTGGATTTGGGTAATCTTCATAAGATGTAGGGTTATCTCTTTTGTCATTCTCTCTAACTATCCAAGCCTTAGCATCATCTTCTACATTGTTCTCAATCCCATGCAGATAGCGAGTAAACCATTTGTTCATCATAGAAAATGGAGGTGGACCACCATGACCATTTTGATGATAAAATATTTGTGATGGTATGCCTTGTTCTTTTGCTTGCTTGTAAATTCTGTAGCTATGTTCTGGCATAACATTCCAATCATTAAAACCGTGAGACATTAATAATGCAGCCTTCATAGGTTTCATGTCATTTAGGTAATCTCTGCTTGCCCAGAACTCATTATAGTCGCCAGATTCTCTATCCATATTGGCAGCTAAAATTTCATCTCTCATCGTTTTGTTATTATATGGTCTTTTAGCTTCATCTCCACTATGAATAAAATCATATAAAACATCTATATCTTCTCCTAAATAGCCACCAGGAGAACGTACTAAACCATTTGATCTGTAATAGTGATAGTAAGATGTGTTTGGTGCAATAGGAATAATTGCTTCTAATCCTTCAACTCCTGTTGTGGCAGCAGCTAAAGGTATGGTGCCATTATAAGATGTACCTGTCATACCAACTTTTCCTGTGGACCACGTTGCTTTTACTTCTTCATTACTGTCTATTTCTGTATACCCTTTTGCGCGACCATTTAGCCAATCTATTACTGCTTTTGGAGCTAATGACTCATTGTCACCACCTAAGCTAGGAGAACCTTGAGATAAGCCTGTACCAGGAGAAGAAGAGTGTACAACTATATAACCTCTAGGTACCCAAGTATTAATATGAGATTTCGAAATCACGGGTCTTTTACCACGGCGTGTAACTTCTGGATGTACACGTTCTTTTGGTGTATCGCCTAATTCTACTTCGACACTATGAAATAAACCATCTGTGTCTGGTGCTACACCTGCAAAATAAGGGCTAGACACATATATAACAGGAAGTTTTAAGCCTTCGGTTTCTGTTTGCTTAGGTCTGGTAACAGAGACGTGCATGCGATCTGGTTTATCATCACCATCGGTATTAAACTCAGTTTCTACCCAAAGGTCGTGTGTTAGCCATTCTGAAGGGTTGCTAAATGCTTTAACGGGTTGTGCTTCTCCGTTTTCAAAAATAGGAGTTGCTTTATCTTGTGCTTGTATACAACTTAGAGTCGTTACAAAAGCTACAATTAGCGATAGTAGGTTAAGTTTCATAATTAATATTTAAATTCTTTTTTTAAAGATAATGTTTATGAATTATTATTTAATAAAAAAAACTCCCAAGTCATAGGATTGAGACTTGGGAGTTTTAAAATTTTAGTGATGATATTAATTATTTATCACCTTTTTGGCCTTGCTCGAATTTTTCGAACTCGCCTTCTTTTTCAGCTCTTGGCCAAGAATTGTTAGATGTATCAACATCTGCAGTTTCTAAATCTGGATCTACAACAATGTTTGTAATTTCCTTATCACTAGCTACAGCTTTGCTTACTTCTTTATCATTCTTTCTCCAAACTTGTGCAGGATATGTTACTTTCTCTTTTGAACCATCTTCGTAAGTATACTCAACAATTAAAGGCATAGGGATTCCACCTGGCTTTTCAAATACGATGTTATATAAATACTTAGGTTGTTTTATAGCGTTACGCTCTTCTTCAGAAAAGTTGTCCATCATGAATTCTTTAAGCGTAGGAGCATTTTCAAAAAGAGACTTACTCTTCATAGAGGCGTCATACTCTTCATCACCTTCTTCAACAACATAAATAGCATCTATTGTACTTGGATCCTGAACACCATAACGAGCTAATAATTCCTTACCTTTTTTGGTTGGTTTATCTGTAACAAAGTAAGATTTTACTTCCTTAACTCCTAGATCTACATTTTCAGTAGAGTAGAACCATCCTCTCCAGTACCAGTCTAAATCAACTGCTGATGCATCTTCCATAGTACGGAAAAAATCTTCTGGTGTTGGGTGCTTAAACATCCAACGCTTAGAGTATGTTTTAAACGCATGGTCAAATAATTCTCTTCCCATTACTGTCTCACGTAAAATGTTAAGTGCTGTTGCAGGCTTACCATAAGCGTTGTTACCAAGTTGGTAAACATTTTCTGGGTTAGACATTATTGGTGCAATAAAGTCTTGATTACCTTTCATGTAATTTACAATCTTGCTAGGCTCTCCACGACGTGAAGGGTACTTTTGGTTTGGAGCAATTGCATCTGGAAATTCTTCACCAAATTCTTGTTCTGCTACATATTGCATGAATGTATCTAGACCTTCGTCCATCCAACCCCATTGTCTTTCATCACTGTTAACAATCATTGGGAAGAAGTTGTGTCCTACTTCGTGTATAATTACTGAAATCATACCGTATTTTACACGGTCATTGTAAGTACCGTCTTCATTTGGTCTTCCATAATTCCAGCAAATCATAGGATACTCCATACCTTGATTTTTAGCATGAACAGAAATTGCTTTCGGGTAAGGATAGTCAAACGTGTGAGCACTGTAAGATTTTAATGTAGATGCTACTGCTTTAGTAGAAAACTCTTCCCAAAGTGGGTTACCTTCTTTAGGATACATAGATACTGCCATTACAGTACGCTCTCCCAATTTAACTGCTTGCATATCCCAGATAAACTTACGAGATGTTGCAAAACCGTAATCTCTTACGTTTTCAGCTTTAAATTTCCAAGTTTTAGTTTTTTCAGAAAAGCCTTTTTCTGCTTCTTCTGCTTCTTCTTGTGTTACTATAATAACAGGCTTATCATAAGATGTTCTTGCCTTTTCGTAACGTTTCATCATCTCTTTAGAGAAGACTTCTTTTCTGTTTTGTAATGTTCCTGTTGCATCAAGAATATGATCTGCAGGTACAGTAATGTTTACTTCATAATCTCCAAAAGGAAGAGCAAATTCTCCGCTTCCCCAGAATTGGTAGTTTTGCCATCCTTCTACATCATTGTAAACAGCCATTCTTGGGAAAAACTGAGCAATAACGTAAGCATTGTTTCCATCCTTAGGGAAATGCTCGTAACCAGATCTTGCTCTGTTAATAGTATGGTCTGGAATGTTGTAGTTCCACTTAATGCTAAAGGTATAGCTATCTCCAGCTTCTAAAGGCTGTCCCATATCTATTCTCATCATAGTTTGGTTAATGGTATAATTTAAAGGAGAACCATTTCTAGTTACCTTTTCTATATTAAAACCACCATCAAAACCTTCTGTCATATATTGAGATACAAAACCACCAGTTTGTGAAACAGCACCAATACCAGAACCATTAATTAATGGAGACTTAGAATCTTTAGCTCTAACATTTTGATCTAGTTGAACCCAAAGGTATTCTAAAGCGTCTGGAGAGTTGTTTGTGTATGTAATTTCTTCTTCACCAAATATCTTTTGAGTACGGTCATCTAAAGTGATGTCCATTTTGTAATCGGCAGTATTTTGGTAATATGCTTCACCTGGCGCTCCAGAACCTGTGCGGTATTGGTTAGGTGTAGAAAACTCTTGGTAAAGTTGTCTGAACGCATTGTTGTTTGTGTGCGGTTTTGTAGGTTCTTCTTGAGGTTGCTCTTCTTGGGCAAAGAGTCCCGCAGAAAATACCAAAAACAAGGCAAAAAAAGTAGTTTTGATAGTTCGCATTATATATAGTTTAATTTAAGGTTGTTAAAATTAAGGATTTATCAATCTCTGAGTATTTCTTAACGAAAGTTTAACACATCGCTTTCGCGGTCTTTCATTAGTAATAAGCTCTTTATAGTTTTATTTCTAGTTATGTGTACAACATTTTGTTGCTCTTCAAAAACATCTAGAAGGACTTCATTTTTAACTTCAATAGAATTTAGAGTTTTTACACCTACAGCTTTAAAGAAACATTTTACTAAATCGTCATCATAAGTATTACCTAGATATTCGAATAAAATTTTCTCTCCATTAATCGTAATCTGAAGTTTGTCTGTAAAGTAGCGTTCAATAAACTTATCTGCATTTCTCGTTTCTGAGTTCTTTCCGAGTTTAATAGTCTCGCTATATCTTGTTTTTAGAAGGTTTTCTAAATCGTCAATAAATACTCTGGAGATTATCTGTACAGTTTGGTCTTCCTCTATAAACTCTATATCTGTAGTACTTACATAAAACTTGTGGGCATTATTAAATGCTAAAGATGGTAGGCAAAAGAGTAAAAGGAAAATTAACTTTTTCATAATTAGTGTTTGACTGTAAAAAACGACAAAGGTTTAATCTGAAAGCAGTTTTCTTTTGATCGTCTATACTAATAGACGTTGCCAACTTAAATTTGTTACGCTATAATCAACTTTTGTTTTTCTCTTCTATCCACTTGCTCATATACTTCGTACTTTGAGATTGATGGTGTTGTAAAACTTGACCTAAAAAATTTTGATTGCGATGTTCTGTTAAATTTGTTTCGAGATAATTAAGTTTTTTTTGAAATACACCTTCGAAGCTGGACTTAGAGAAACGTTCTTCAATAATTTTAAATCCGTTTTTCTGTGCAGTCTTCCACTGGTTTCTTGAGTTGTAATGTTTAACAGCTTCTTTAGCGATTACTTTTGGATCATTTGCAATCTCGCCTGCAAATGGTAACAATCCGCCTATGCCTTCTGCACCTACAATAGTGGTTATGTTAGGCGTACCATTTTGCATGGCATTTATAAATTTTGTTTTTAAACCAGCACCATATAATAAAGGAGATAAAAGGACACGAGCATTTTTTAATACGTCTGAAGCGCTTTCTGCACGCCCCATAATTAAGAAACCTTCTTTTTTATTGTGAAACTGTTGAACCTTTTGAGAAGTATATGCACCATATATATGTATTTGGGCTTCTGGCATCTCTTTCTTTATTATAGGCCAGACGTGCTTCTTTACAAATTTTACAGATTCAAAATTTGGAGGATGTAGTAAATTACCTAACATCACAAAACCTTCTCGGTCTTCAAAAGTTGGTAGTGTTTCCTTTTCTTCTTCTGAAACTGGATCAAGTAAAAATGGAATATAATGTAGGATAGATTCATCTATCTGAAACACTTGTTTAAGTATATTAATTTCAACCTCTGAAATCATAATACTAAGGTCACAGCGTAAAATACTTGCAATTTCTCTTTTTGCAGTTTGGTTAAGTAGATCTTGTTTTTTAAATCTTCGTTGCTCAGAGAAGGCTTGTTGTCGTCCTGCTCTTAAACAATGCAGATCTTCTGTATCTAAAATTTTAATAGCATTGGGACAGGTTTCTGAAACACGCCAGCCAAACTGTTCTTCAACCATGAACCTATCAAACAATACAATATTGGGATCAAGTTGTTTTAAAAACTCATTAAAAGAAGAATCATTCATCTTTAGTTGAGTCTCAGTGATGTTCATCTCACTTAAATCTTCGCTAAACTCTGTCTTTGCAGATGCACTACCAAAGGTAATTTCATAATTAAATGATTTAAAGAGCTTAAGGAGCTGAATCATTCTCCAGCCTGCGCCAGTGCTCTGAGGTTCGGGCCAAGTTTTGCCTATGACAAGTAGGTGTTTCATACTACAAAGAAAAACAATTAGTAACCGATAATAGAATATTACAATTTGTTTGTTAATTTTATGCGTCCTTAAAGACATAACGGTATGCCAACCCCACAAATAGATCCTAACAAATGGGTCTCAAAATATTCAGACTATCTTTATAATTACACCATTGTTCGTGTTAATGATAGCGCTGTGGCTAAAGATTTAATTTCTGAAACATTCTTGGCAGCTTTAAAGGCTATGAAAAATTTTAAGGGTGAAGCTAGTGAGCGTACTTGGCTTATAGCTATTCTTAAGCGAAAAATTATAGATTTTTACAGGAAAACTAACTCTAAAAAAGGGAAGGCAGAAGTACATATTAATTATAAGGATGCAGACCAAGAAGGAGATTGGTTAGAAGAGCGTGTAGCAGATCCTTTTGATACGACAGCTGAAGACGATCTTGAAAATACCGAACTAGGTTTAGCTATACATAAATGTCTAGGCAGCTTAAATGAACGCCACGCAGAAATTTTTAAAAAGAAGACCATTAAGAATTATGAGACGGAAGTCATTTGTAATGAATATAATATAACGCCGTCTAACTTGTGGGTTATCATTCACAGAGCTCGAACAGCTATGGCAGAATGTTTAGAAAAAAACTGGTATTAAAAAATTATGATTAGTATTAAAAAAATGTTTGTTAACTGCGGAAAAGCAACTCACATCTGCGATAAGAATCAATATAAGGAGGCTTCAGTTTGGGAGAAAATGCGGTTAATTTTACACCTTATGTATTGCAGAACTTGCAGAAAGTATTCCTCAAAAAATAGTAGACTGACTAAAATTATGAAAGAGTCTAATATACAAACGTTTAATGATGCAGATAAAAATGAAATAGAGCGTTTAATACAACAAGAACTCTCAAAATAAAAATGTTGTAACCCAAGCTAAACCAAACCATATTATTGGTAAGCTTTCTACCCAAAACGAAGCATAATACTTATGCTGTTCTTTCTTACTTCCTACTATAAATAGTGCGGCTAATAAAAAAATTATTAGTAGTGTTATAAGATTAGCTATCTCTAGTTTACTCTTAAAGAATTCAGCCAGAATAATAAGTGCTAATAATGCCAGCCCTAATACTTTAGTTTTTTTTATACCTATACGTTGTGGTATCGTGCCTAGTTGTGAAGCATCATATTTAATATCCCGAATTTCAAATGGTAATATTATTGCTAATACAAATATGGCATATTGTAAAGTTTGTATTATAGCTAAATGTGTAATTGTATTGTCTAAATATAAGCTTGGCAAAATACCAGCAAAGCCAGCCCAAACTATTGCAATAATGAAAATTTTAAGACCCCTAATAGTTCTTAAGCTATTTGCTTTGGGAAAAATAGGTAATGCATATAATAAGGTTAACATTCCTAAACAGCCAATACCTAATAATACTTCTCTAGGCATAATAAAAGTGAAGTACATTAGTATAACAAAACTTACAAGTGAGAATATTTGAATTGTTCTTAATGATTCTGTCAAGCTCATATGGTGCAATTTTGCAATTCCAGCATATTTTACAAAATTATATCCGGTAACAGTTGCAAAGAACGCAAAACCTAAAAAATTGAATTGCAGTACTTCATCTAAATTCAAAAAGGTTAGAGCGCACAAAGAGCATACTGCAAGAGCAACATGAATGCTACTGTTTATATAAAAATTGAATATAGATTTCATTTCAAACTAAAGGTAAAGGAATCAAAATTAAGGAAAGTGTTTATAACCTTTTAAAATGGTTAAAAACTTAAGGCTTCAACAAGCGTTAATCCTTCAGTATTACTATTAAATATTCGTAATTTTGCACTCAAATTTTATAGACCTATGAACACCAAATCATTTGCACTTCGCCATATTGGTCCTCGTGAAAGCGATCTTAAGGATATGTTAGACAAGGTAGGCGCTTCATCTTTAGATGAACTTATCTATGAAACTATTCCAGACGGTATAAGACTTAAGTCTGAATTAGACTTAGATGTCGCTATGAGCGAGTCTGAATATTTACACCATATTACAAATCTTGCTGCTAAGAATAAGGTGTTTAGCACTTACATTGGCTTAGGATACCACCAAAGTATCACGCCAGCTGTAATACAGAGAAATGTTTTAGAAAATCCGGGTTGGTATACTGCTTACACACCTTACCAAGCAGAAATTGCTCAAGGTAGGTTAGAGGCATTGCTTAACTTCCAAACTATGGTTACAGACCTAACAGGTATGGAGCTAGCTAATGCATCTTTGTTAGACGAGTCTACAGCTGCTGCAGAAGCAATGGGTTTACTTTTTGCAGTTAGAGAACGAGAGCAAAAGAAAAACAATGTATCTAAATTCTTTGTTTCAGAAGAGGTATTGCCACAAACTATTTCTTTGCTTAAAACAAGAGCTATTCCTTTAGATATTGAGTTAGTTATAGGAAACCACGAAGAGTTCAATTTCTCAAAAGATTTCTTTGGAGCATTGCTACAATATCCTGGAAAATCTGGTCAAGTTTATGATTATGCAGGCTTTGTTGAACAAGCCAAAAGTGCAGATATTAAAGTAGCTGTTGCTGCAGATATTTTAAGCCTAGTAAATTTACGTGCTCCAGGTGAGTTTGGGGTAGATGTAGTTGTAGGTACAACACAACGCTTTGGTATACCTTTAGGTTATGGAGGACCACACGCTGCTTATTTTGCAACAAAAGAAGCGTATAAGAGAAACATTCCTGGAAGAATTATAGGTGTAACTAAAGATACAGATGGTGGTCGTGCATTACGTATGGCATTACAAACCAGAGAACAACATATAAAACGCGATAAAGCAACATCTAATATTTGTACAGCTCAAGTGCTTTTAGCTGTTATGGCAGGAATGTATGCTGTTTATCATGGTCCTAAGGGATTACAATTTATTGCAGATGATGTTTCTAATAAAACTGCTACATTGGTAGATAGTTTAGAGAAATTAGGTTATTACCAAACCAACTCGTCTTACTTTGATACCATACAAGTAAAGGCAGATGCTTCTAAAGTTAAAAATAATGCTGAAGCACATGGCGTTAATTTTTATTACCCAGATGCAGAAACAGTATCGATCTCTTTAAATGAAGCTACCAATTTAGATGATTTAAACTGCATCATAAGAATATTTGCAGAGGTTAATGCTAAAGATGTTGTTAAGGTTGAAGCTTTATTAGATAATACATCTTTATCTAATACTGTAAAACGAGATACACCATTTTTAGAAAATGATGTGTTTAACAGCTATCATTCTGAAACAGAGTTAATGCGTTATATTAAGAAGTTAGAACGCAAAGATTTATCTCTTAATCACTCTATGATTGCATTAGGATCTTGTACGATGAAACTTAATGCAGCAGCAGAAATGCTACCTTTAAGTTACCCACAATGGGGTAATATTCATCCATTTGTACCTATAAATCAGGCAGAAGGTTATCAAGAAGTTTTAAAGAAATTAGAAGATCAATTAACAGAAATTACTGGTTTTGCTGCTACGTCTTTACAACCAAACTCTGGTGCACAAGGTGAGTTTGCAGGGTTAATGGTAATTAGAGCATATCACGAATCTCGTGGTGACTCAAACAGAAATATTTGTTTAATTCCTTCATCTGCACACGGTACTAATCCTGCAAGTGCAGTAATGGCTGGTATGAAAGTAGTAGTTACTAAAGCCAATGAAAAAGGGAATATAGATGTTGAGGATTTAAGAGAAAAAGCAGAGAAACATAAGGATAACCTTGCAGCTTTAATGGTAACATATCCTTCTACACATGGTGTTTATGAATCTGCCATTAAGGAGATTACATCAATCATTCATAATAATGGTGGTCAAGTGTATATGGATGGTGCAAATATGAATGCTCAAGTAGGATTAACAAGTCCTGGAAACATTGGAGCAGATGTATGTCACCTTAATTTACATAAAACATTTGCCATACCACATGGTGGTGGTGGTCCTGGCGTAGGTCCTATTTGTGTTGCTTCACAGTTAGCTCCTTTTTTACCAGGTAATCCTATTATAAAATCAGGTGGAGAACAAGCTATAACAGCAATTTCTGCAGCACCTTTTGGTTCTTCTTTAGCTTGCTTAATAAGTTATGCCTACATTACAATGTTAGGTCCTAAAGGCTTAAGAAGTGCTACAGAGCATGCTATTTTAAATGCAAACTATATAAAGCAACGTTTAAAAGGACATTACGAAACTCTCTATTCTGGAGAACGCGGAAGAGCAGCTCACGAGATGATTATAGACTGCCGTCCTTTTAAAGCTAATGGTATTGAAGTTGTAGATATTGCAAAGCGTTTAATGGATTACGGTTTTCACGCACCAACTGTCTCATTTCCAGTTGCTGGAACTATGATGATTGAACCTACGGAAAGCGAAAGTAAAGAAGAGCTTGATCGTTTTTGTGATGCTATGATTTCTATTAAAAATGAAATAGATGCATCTAGCAAAGATGATGAGCAAAACCTACTTAAAAATGCACCGCACACATTGCAAATGCTTACAGCAGATGTTTGGGAAATGCCTTATACAAGACAACAAGCAGCATTTCCATTAGAGTACATTTCAGATAATAAATTTTGGCCAACAGTACGTCGTGTAGATGATGCTTATGGAGATAGAAACTTAATTTGTACTTGTGAGCCTATTGAAAGTTATATGGAGTAACAATTTATACCCTTTAATGATTTCTAAATTCTCATTTTAAAGGTGTTAAATTAAAGATTATCTATTTTTTAGTAATCTATTTGATTATTCTGTAAATCATTATGTAAAAAGCGCATTTATATGCGCTTTTTCTTTTTATTATATACTTTTATCAAAAAAAGACCCTTAATGCATACTAAGATTACCGGTACAGGCTGTTATATCCCTAAAGTTATACAGACAAATAATGATTTTCTAGATCATAAGTTCCATAATTCAGACGGTTCAGAAATTGTAGGCGATAGTAAAATTGTAATAGATAAATTTGTTGCAATTACAGGTATTGAAGAACGCCGTTATGTTGAAGAAAATAAGGTAACCTCTCAAATTGCTTTTGAAGCTGCAAAACAAGCTATAAAAGCATCAGGAATAGATGCTGAAACTTTAGATTATATTATAGTAGCTCATAATTATGGAGATATTAAACATGGTACTATACAAAGTGATACTGTACCTAGTTTAGCATCTAGAGTTAAACATCTTTTAAAAATTGAAAACCCATACTGCGTAGCTTATGACATGATGTTTGGATGTCCTGGTTGGATAGAAAGCATTATACAAGCTCATGCATTTATAAAATCTTCAATGGCTAAAAAGTGTTTGGTTATTGGAGCAGAAACATTGTCAAGAGTGGTAGATCCTCATGATAGGGATAGTATGATTTATAGCGATGGTGCTGGTGCTTGTATTGTAGAGGCTTCAGAAGAAGATGATAAAGGTATAATAGCTCATAAGTCTGCTTCTTTTACTTATGATGAGGTTAAATACTTATTTTTTGGAGGTACGTATGATTCTGAGTCACCTTCAAAAACACAATATATAAAAATGTATGGGCGCAAGATTTACAATTTTGCTTTAACCCATGTTCCAGATGCAATGAAAGCATGTTTGGATGAAAGTGGTTATAACATACAAGACATAAAAAAAATCCTTATTCATCAAGCTAACGAAAAGATGGATGAGGCTATTGTCGAGCGTTTTTATAAGCTATACAACCAAGAGATGCCTAAAGATGTAATGCCAATGACAATACATAAATTAGGAAATAGCTCTGTAGCAACCGTACCTACATTATTAGATATGATTTTAAACGATAAAGTTGAAGGTCACCAAATAAATGAAGGAGATGTCGTTATATTTGCAAGCGTTGGCGCAGGAATGAATATAAATGCCATAGTTTACAAATTCTAAAAAATCACGTACTTATGTACGAAGGAAACTTTCCCTCAAAACGATATAAAGAAACACTTCAATTTTTATCAAAAGTTATCTCTAAAGATGATAAGATTTTAGATTTGGGTGTCTCAAATCCTTTTTCAAAAATTTTAATTGAAGAAGGCTATGCTGTTGCAAATACTACTGGTGAAGATTTAGATATAGATACATCAGCTGTTAAAACAGATGCTGTGAACGTGGTTACTGCTTTTGAAATATTTGAACATTTGGTATCTCCATTTAATGTAATTAAAGATATAAATGCAGATAAATTGGTTGCTAGTATTCCATTAAGATTATGGTTTTCTCCAGCATATAGAAGTAAAACAGACGCTTGGGATAGGCATTATCATGAATTTGAAGACTGGCAGTTTGATTGGCTTTTAGAAAAAGCAGGTTGGACTATTAAAGAACGCCACAAATGGACAAACCCTGTAAAAAAAATTGGGTTAAGACCGTTGTTGAGACTTTTTACACCGCGTTACTATATTGTTTATGCAGAGCGTGAATAGTAGGTACTTCTATTAACAAGTTAAAGCCACTTATATAATTACATTTGTGCTGTGCAAAAATTAAACTTTCATATTGTAATACCAGCTCATAATGAAGCACAGTTTTTAGGAGAAACTCTTTCTTCTTTAGTTGCACAAACACATAAGCCAAAGCAATTAGTTATTGTAAATGATAACTCTTCAGACCAAACGTTTTCTATAGCTGAAACATTTTCTAAAGATTATTCATTTATAACTGTTGTTTCTCGAAAATCTTCAGCAGAACATTTACCAGGAAGTAAGGTTATTTCTGCCTTTAATGTAGGTTTAAAGTTGGTGCCAAATGATGCAGACATAATCTGTAAATTTGATGCAGACTTAATTTTTCCTTCAACATATCTTGAAACTCTAAATAATTTATTTATTTCAGATACTCGTATTGGTATGGCTAGCGGAAACCTATACGTTAAAGAAGTCGATAGTTGGGTATATGAAGCTATTGCAGATAAAAATCATATAAGAGGCCCGATTAAGGCTTATAGAAAAAATTGCTTTAAAGATATTGGTGGTTTAAAAACATCAATAGGTTGGGATACTGTAGATGTACTATTAGCAAAATATCATAATTGGAAAACAATAACAGATACGTCCTTAAAAGTAAAACACCTTAAACCAACAGGTGCTACATACTCAAATAAAGGTTACGAAAAGCAAGGTGAAGCCATGTATAAAATGGACTACGGCTTTGTAATTACGTGTATAGCATCTTTAAAAATAGCTATTAAAAGATCTAAACTTTCAGTTTTCGTTGAATACCTAAAAGGCTATTTTAATGCTAAAAATAAAAAACTACCTAAGTTAGTTACGCAAGCAGAAGGTAAGTTTATTAGAGCATACAGATGGCAAGGTATAAAACAGAAATTATTTTGATTGCTTTATAACTTCTCCTAAAACATCACCTGAGTTTCCGTTAGGAAAGGAGATCCCTAAAAAAGCTGATATTGTTGGTGCTATATCTATAATTTCTGTTCTCTTATAACTTTCGCCTCTGTTAATGCCCTTTCCGTAAAAAATTAGAGGAACATGAGTATCGTACTGTAAACCACTTCCGTGAGTTGAACCTGTTTCGGGATATGTTATGTAAGATGGTTCTAATACAAAAACCACATCGCCACTTCGTTTTTGATGATATCCTTGTTGTATAAGATGAGCAATGCCTTCTGTGTAATCTGTGCTTTCTAATTGTTGTCTTGTAAAGACTTTATTAATATGTTCTTGCTGTAATAAAAATTGCTTGATCTGCTTTTGAAGTGCTTCTGTAAAAATATTATTAGAAATTAAAGCCTCATAATTAAAGAAGATTTGATAGTTAGATATGTCTTTAATAAGATCTGTAATTGCATATTCACTTGCCAAATACTTTTTTAAAGTTTCAGAAAATTCTCTGCTATTAAAATAGCCGGATGGAATCTTTACAGAAGAAAGGTATGCAGGTACGTGTACAGCACCATGGTCTGAAGTTAAAAAGACCGTGTAATTTCCTTTTCCAACTTTACTATCTAAAGTATTTAGTAAACGCTCAATATCTTTATCTAACCTTAAATACGTGTCTTCTACTTCTACAGAATTTACTCCAAAATTATGTCCTACATAATCTGTGCTTGAATAACTTACTGTAAGAACATCTGTAGTAGTATCTTTTCCTAGTTGCTCACCATCTAATGCAGCAATTGCAAAATCTGTGGTTAAAGAATTTCCGTACGGTATAGCTTTAAGAATGCTGTAACTATCTGTTTCTTTGTTAATAGTGTAAGGGAAGCTAGTTGTTTTATTGTTTCCAAGGCTACCTTCAAAAGTGTTTAGGTCTTTGCCACTTGCGGTATAGCTTGATATGTCATAAAGAGTGTTCCAAACTTTAAAATAGCTATCTACTTTTCCAGAGCTGTTAAACTGCTCTACCCAGTTTGGTAATGCACTCATGTAGTATGAACTTGTAATCCATCGGCCAGTGTTACCTCCTTCAAACCAATACGCACCATCTGCTGTATGACCTGCAGGTAAAATTGCACCTCTATCTTTTAGAGAAATACCTATAGTTTTACCGCGCATTTGGGTATGCAGTTTATTCTGGTCTGCCCAAGTTGTGGTTTGTAACCTATGTGGAGACATTTGTCCTGCAGTTGTTGTAGAACCTACAGTGGTTTGAGAATCATCTTGTACACAGTAAACTTCTGTACTTTCAAACTTATCATACCAATTGTTTGAAATAATACCGTGGTTTTGTGGTGTTGTACCTGTATAAACAGATGCGTGACCAGGACCAGTGTAAGTAGGTACGTAATTAAAATGATTGTTTTTAAAATTGTAGCCTTCAGTAATAAGGCGTTTAAAACCACCATCTCCATATCTGTCACTAAATCTCGTGAGGTAATCATAGCGCATTTGGTCTACAACAATACCAACTACTAATTTTGGAGATGCAGATATTTGTGTGTTTTTAATTTCATTGTTTTCTGTCGTTTCGCTAGTTGATTTGGGAGCTGTGCAGGCTAAAACTAAAAACGAAATTATGAGAACTAAGACTTGGCGCATGATTTTAATTTTGAGTTCAAAAATAACATATTAAAAGAGCATTGGTTTTAATTCTTCGTTAAATACTTTGGTAAGAAAAATTGATACTTTAGATTTACATAAAAATCTACACGATTGCTGTATTTACATTCTATAGGAGAATATTTCTTAATGATTAAAGGTGTGTTTGGGCGTATGACCAAACAATCTGTATTAAGAGGACTTATACTTAAAGAGATAGATGATTTAATCATGAGCTCCTTAGGTATTGTTACGTTTATATCATTTTTTATTGGTGCAGTAGTGTCTATACAGACGGCTTTAAATTTAAACAATCCATTAATACCAAAAGAACTTATTGGGTTTGCAGCACGACAATCTATAATCCTTGAGTTTGCACCTACATTTATATCTGTTATTATGGCAGGTAAAGTAGGTTCATACATAACGTCAAGTATTGGTACTATGCGTGTTACCGAGCAAATAGATGCTTTAGAGGTTATGGGAATAAATTCCCTCAACTATTTAGTATTACCCAAGATTGTTGCAATGATGATTTATCCATTCCTTATAGGTATAGCAATGTTTATAGGGATTTTAGGAGCATATATGGCTGGTGTTTATGGAGGATTCTTAGGGTCTAGTGAGTTTTTATCTGGCTTGCAAGACGACTTTATTTCGTTTCACCTTGTATATGCCTTTCTTAAAACTTTCTTGTTTGCATTTATTTTAGCAACAGTTCCAGCATATCACGGTTATTATATGAAAGGTGGAGCACTAGAAGTAGGACAAGCAAGTACGCAATCTTTCGTGTGGACTTCTGTAGTTATTATAATTACAAACTATGTATTAACCCAAGTACTTTTAAGCTAATGATTGAAGTTAAAAATCTACATAAAAGTTTTGGTGAAGAAGAAATTTTAAAAGGTCTCAATACCAAATTTGAGAAAGGAAAAACCAATTTAATAATTGGCCAATCTGGATCTGGTAAGACGGTGTTTTTAAAATGTCTATTAGGCTTATTTAAACCTACAAAAGGTAATATTGTTTATGATGGGCAAGCCTATTCTGAATTTTCTGATGAAAAGCAACGAGAGCTTAGAAAGAAAATTGGAATGGTTTTTCAGGGTAGTGCGCTGTTTGATAGTATGACGGTGAGAGAAAATGTAGACTTTCCATTACGTATGTTTACCAAGGAAAAGCGCAATGTACGTTATGAAAAAGTAGATAAGGTATTAGAAAGGGTTAATTTAGATGGTGCAGAAAATAAGTACCCATCAGAAATTAGTGGTGGTATGCAAAAACGTGTGGCTATTGCAAGAGCAATTGTAAACAACCCAAAATATTTGTTTTGTGATGAGCCTAACTCAGGCTTAGATCCTAAAACTGCAATTGTAATTGATAACCTTATTCAAGAAATTACTCGTGAGTATGATATTACAACAGTAATTAATACACACGACATGAATTCTGTTCTGGAAATTGGAGAAAATATCGTTTTTCTAAAAAAAGGAAACTTAGTGTGGCAAGGTAATAAAGATGAAATCTTTAAAACAGAAAACGATGATGTTACAGATTTTGTATACTCTTCAGACTTGTTTAAAAAAGTAAGAGAAGCACAGCTAAAAGGGTTGTAATTAACTTTTATTTGCTAATTGACCACAGGCAGCATCAATATCTTTCCCTCTAGAACGTCTTACAGTTACAGTAATATTGTTTCTTTCTAAAGCATTTACATAAGCATTAATTGCTGCATCTGGTGCTTGCTGAAATTCACCATCATCAATAGGGTTGTACTCGATTAAGTTAACCTTACTTGGTACATATTTGCAAAATTTCACTAATGCATCAATGTCTTCAGTTCTATCATTAATATCTTTCCATACTACGTATTCATAAGTGATCTGTTTGCCAGTTTTTGCATACCAGTATTCTAAAGATTCTCTTAAGTCTTTTAATGGGAAATGCTCGTTAAAAGGCATAATCTTAGTCCTCACTTCATCTATTGCAGAGTGTAAAGATACCGCAAGGTTAAACTTCACCTCTTCATCTGCCATTTTCTTTATGATTTTAGGAACACCAGATGTGGAAACTGTAATACGACGTGGAGACATTCCTAAACCATCTTCAGAAGTTATTTTTTCTATAGATTTAAGAACGTTATTATAATTCATAAGTGGTTCTCCCATACCCATAAATACAATATTAGATAAAGGTCTGTCGTGATACAGTCTACTTTCTCTATCTATGGCAACAACTTGATCATATATTTCATCTGGATTTAGGTTACGCATACGTTTTAGCCTAGATGTAGCACAAAACTTACAGTCTAAACTACAACCAACTTGAGAAGACACGCAAGCTGTGGTTCTGCTAGCCGTAGGAATAAGAACAGACTCAACCGTTAATCCATCATGTAGTTTTACTGCATTTTTTATAGTGCCATCACTACTGCGTTGCATTTGATCAACTAGAATATGGTTTATAACAAAATTTGCTTCAAGCATATCTCTAGTTTCTTTAGAGATATTTGTCATTTCCTCAAAGGTATGGGCACCTTTGTTCCAAAGCCATTCATAAACTTGATTGCCTCTAAATGCTTTATCACCTTCAGAAACAAAAAAATCTCTTAGTTGCTCTTTACTTAATGCGCGTATGTCTTTCTTGCTATTTTTCACAATGCAAATTTAAAGAATCTAAAGTTGTTGTAAGTAAAAGTTTTACTTTCTTGAAATTGAAAAAGCCTTGCTATTGCAAGGCTTTTAAATAAACTAACCAAATAGTTAATTATATGATAAGCATTGCATCTCCGTAAGTGTAGAAATTGTATTTCTCCTTTACAGCTTCTGCATAAGCTCTTTGTGTAAATTCATGTCCTGCAAACGCAGCTGTCATCATTAATAATGTAGACTTAGGCGTGTGAAAGTTTGTAACCATACAGTTAGCGATGCTAAAATCGTATGGAGGGAAAATGAACTTATTTGTCCATCCACCAAACTCATTTAATGTACCACTAGAAGACACAGCACTCTCTAACGTTCTCATAACAGTAGTTCCTACTGCACAAATACGACGTTTTTCAGAAATTGCTTTATTAACTACTTCTGTAGCTGGTTTTGCAATATATGCCTCTTCGCTATCCATTTTGTGTTTAGATAAATCTTCTACCTCTACTGGGTTAAATGTACCAAGACCAACGTGTAGTGTTACTTCTGCAAAATTAATTCCTTTAATTTCTAAGCGCTTTAATAGGTGCTTAGAGAAGTGAAGACCTGCAGTTGGCGCTGCAACAGCACCTTCTTCTTTAGCAAAGATAGTTTGGTAACGCTCAGCATCATCTGGCTCAACTTCACGCTTAATATATTTAGGAAGTGGAGTCTCACCTAAATCTTTTAATTTTTTACGAAACTCTTCGTAAGATCCGTCATAAAGGAAACGTAAAGTACGTCCTCTAGAGGTTGTATTGTCTATAACTTCTGCAACTAGGCTTTCATCATCCCCAAAATAAAGCTTGTTACCTATTCTAATTTTTCTTGCAGGATCTACAAGTACATCCCATAAACGAGTTTCTGGATTAAGTTCTCTTAATAGGAAAACCTCAATACGCGCACCAGTTTTTTCTTTATTTCCGTACAAACGTGCAGGAAAAACCTTTGTGTTGTTTAATACTAAAACATCATCTGGTTCAAAATAATCAATAAGATCTTTAAACTGTTTGTGCTCAATGGTTTGTTCCTTACGGTTTAAAACCATTAAACGAGCCTCGTCGCGATTTTCTGCTGGACGGTCTGCCAATAGGTTTTCTGGTAAGTCAAAGCCAAAGTTTGAAAGTTTCATTCCCATATAACGTAATTTTCTTTGTGTTAAAATTAAAAGAGCTTTTGAATAAGAGTTAACCTTCTATTTCTCAGGCTCATTTTTTGAAGGTGCAAATATACAACCTCGGCATAGGCCTTGTCAAGTAAATTGACATAAAATATTGAAATAGATTTTTTTAATGCCCTTTTTCTGCATTAAAAGTTGTAATGCCTACACTATTCATGTCTTCCCAAAACGTTGGATAGGATTTAGAGACTACACCAGCATCATTTATTGTAAGGTCTGTTTTTAGGGCTAATGGCGCAAATGCCATGGCCATTCTGTGATCGTTGTAGGTGTCTATTTCTGCATTCCTGTTAACCGATGGTGTGGCTTTAAGCTCCAAAGTATCATTAGTAATTATTGTAATGCCTCCCAATTTATAAAGCTCTGTTTTAAGAGCTGTTAGCCGGTCTGTCTCTTTAATTTTTAAAGTATGTAAACCCGTAAGTTTACAAGATATTCCTAGGCCTAAGCAAGTAACAGCAATGGTTTGTGCTATATCTGGCGTGTTGCTAAGGTCAAACTCTACATGCTTTTGAAGTTTATGAGAGGTTTTCTTTAATAGTAATGTGTTGTCTGAAAACAATGTTTCAACTCCAAAAGCTGTGTAAATTTCTTTTAAAGCAGAATCTCCTTGTAGACTTTCTTGCCTGTAACTCGTTAATGAAATTTCAGCATTTTTTGATAGAGCTACCAAACTATAGTAATATGAAGCCGAAGACCAGTCTGACTCTACAACAACAATTTGGTCTGCGATTGATTGGCAAGGTGGTATTGTAATGCTGTTATTTTTAAAGGTGCCGCGTATTCCAACTCTATTAAGTAAGCTTAATGTCATATTAATATATGGCACAGAAGTAACTCTACCTTTTAATTGAATGTCTAAACCGCTATTTAATGATGCTGCAACTAACATAAGCGCAGAAATATATTGGCTACTTACATTAGCATTTAAGGATACTGAGGTTTTTTCTGGTGTTATTCCCTTTATTAATAATGGCGGGAAACCATCATTGGTTTTGTAAGTTATTTGAGCACCAAGTTTTTTTAAAGCATCAACAAGGATAGACATTGGTCTTTCCTTCATACGTTTACTACCAGTAAGTGTAACATCTGTGTTTGCTTTTAGTGCGTAGTAAGCAGTTAAAAAGCGCATAGCTGTTCCTGCATGGTGTATATCTACTATACCTTGATTTTGTTGTAATGCTTTTTGAAGCACTTTTGTATCATCACTATTAGATACGTTGGTAATAGTAAGGTTAGGGTATAAGGCTTGTAAAATGAGCAGTCTGTTAGATTCACTTTTAGAACCTGTTACTGCTATTGATGCATTTTTAAGTCCAGAAGATGATAATTTTAAATTCATCTTTGCTGTTCTTTTAATTTTTTACTGAATTGAAAATAAGCTATTATCATCCCATATAGTAAACCAGACAAGACATTTGCTATAAGAAACCTTAAGGGTTCTTCTGTAGCTTTTGTAATTAAAGCCGTAAAGCTAAACCCATCAAAAGCTGCCATAATAAGATTGTAAACCACTATAAATGCTACAGATAATCCTAATACAGATTTCCAATAAGATTTTAAGGTTATAATTTTTTTAAATGTAGACACTATTTTAATTTTTCATTGTTATGATGGCGGTCGTGATCTCTCTTAGTTTTAATATCTAATTTCTTATTAAAACTTTCCTCTAGGTTTACACCAGTTTGGTTGGCAAGACAAAGTACAACAAACATTACATCTGCCAGTTCTTCGCCAAGATCTTTACCTTTATCGCTTTCTTTTTCACTTTGCTCTCCATAACGTCTTGCAATAATACGTGCAACCTCACCAACTTCTTCGGTAAGCTGTGCCATATTTGTAAGCTCGTTAAAATAACGAACACCATGAGCTTTTATCCAGTCGTCAACAGCTTTTTGAGCATTTTCAATATTCATAATTATAGTAAGGCTTTAAGTTTCTCTACTAATAAAAACACATCTTCGTAAGAATTATAAAGTGGAGCAGGAGCTACTCTAATTACATCTGGTTCTCTCCAGTCACTAATAACACCAGATTCTGTAAGTTTGGTATGAAGAGATTTGTCTGCATGCTTTACCTGTATAGATAATTGACATCCACGTTCTTCAGGGTTTGTAGGTGTTATAATTCTAATTCTTTCAGTGTCTATCTCTTTTAATAAAAACTCTAGGTAATTAGTGATTTTTACAGATTTTTCTCTAATAGTGTCAAAACCTGCTTCTTCAAATACAGATAATGATGCTCTTATAGCTGCCATAGATAAGATTGGAGGATTGCTTAATTGCCAACCTTCGGCTCCTGGAATAGGATCAAATCCTTTACGCATATTAAAACGGGTGTCTTTATTATGTCCCCACCAACCTGCAAATCTATTTAAAGAATTATTAGTTGCATGGCGTTCGTGTACAAAGCAACCTGCTAAACTACCAGGTCCAGAATTAAGGTATTTATACGTACACCAAACTGCAAAATCTGCTCCTGTATCGTGTAAATTAGGTTGAATATTTCCTGCGCCGTGAGCCAAATCAAAACCTACCATACAATTATGACTATGACCTAATTGTGTAATTTTCTTTAACGGAAAAGATTGACCTGTATAATAATTGGTGCTTCCAATCATAAGGAGAGCAATACTATCTCCTTGCTCATTCATAATGTTTTCTAAATCTTCAAAACGGCAAAGTTCTTCGCCTTCTCTTGGAGACCAAAGTATTAAGCCTTCATCTGGATCTATACCATGAAATTTTAATTGACTTTCGACAGCGTACTTATCACTAGGAAAAGCATCACTTTCAATAACAATTTTAAATTTTGTTTTGTTTGGTTTATAAAAAGACACCATCATTAAATGAAGGTTTGCCGTAAGCGTATTCATAACGACAACTTCGCTTGGCTTGGCGCCAACGATTTTGGCCATTGGCTTTGATAAAAACTCGTGATATGGCATCCAAGGATGTTTGGCGTCTGTATGACCTTCAACACCTAAATTTGCCCAATCTTTGAGCTCTAAATCTATAAATTCAGATACTTTTTTAGGCTGTAGTCCTAAGCTGTTTCCACAGAAATAGAGTAGTGTTTTGCCATCTTCCTGTTCTGGAAGATGAAATTTTGTTCTGAAATCTTTTAATGGGTCTGCTTGGTCTTGAGCTCTTGCGTATGCTAAACTATTTTCCATTATTCTGTTTTAACCGATATGTCTGAAAAGAAAAGTTTAAAATCTCCTGAAGGGTCTTTGTGCATTTCTGCGAATTTTAAGCCTTCAAACGTTTTGTAGTCTTCCCAACTTGTTACCATACTAGCTTCTTCTGCATTACCTTTTCTATATACCCATTCACGTGGCATAAATTCTGAATCATAATAAATGTCATAAGCATCTCCTGGCGTGTAACCTAAACTATCATTATAGGTAATGGTTACCATGTTTAACGTGTCTTTAGACATAGGTGCAATTTCATTTTTCTTTTCGGTAATGGTTGTGCCTTCATCCCAAACTAAATTATATGGAGCGTGTAACCAATATTTATCATTAATAAATGCTTGGTCTGCTTTTGTTGAAATGCTATCTAAGGAGGAACGGTTATACGCTACAGTATCTTCAGCTGTCATCATAGTAACATCATCTGTCTTAGGATTCCATTGCCAAGATCTAGAAAAAATATTACCACCACGATCTACATTAAAAGTAAATTTTAATTCTGAAACTTTATCCCAATGTTCTAAACCACTTGCGTAGGCTATAGCTTCTGCAGTTGTTAAATTCTCTTTGTTAATAGCTTCTTCTGTGTTTTCTGTTGCTAATGCATCTGCCTTAGTAGCTTTTAGCTCTTCTTTATTTTTGCAACCAATTAAAGTTACAGTTGCAATTATTATAAGTAATGTGTGTTTCATTTTAATTTTTAAAGTTTGTGTAAAAGTACAAAATCTAAAGTCTGTTTTAGAACCCTTATATTTTGGTATTTGTTTGAGCGCAAAAAAAAACGGCAACTTAAAAAGTATGCCGTTTTAAACTATTGTAATTACGTTTATAAACATAATAGATATAGTGTTTTAGGATTTTATTATATAAGGACGCTCTGCCTCACAGTAAAAATCATGTTGAGAAAATTGATCACAATTGCTGTTAGAAATTGTAAACGAGTTTACTTTTTTTATTGGTCTTTTAAATAAATCAACCAGCCGGAGAATTGAAATTCGATTTTTCATAGTCTTAGTTTTTTTCTTTAAAAATACGAAGTTATATTTTGTTGATTGTTAATAGAATGTGTATTTAAACTTAAATATTTCTAAAAGTTTTAAAAGTGTTCTTTCATTTTATTCTTTTACTAAAGAACACTTGGTAAATCTGCGATGTAACCATTAAATGTGTGCTTTCTAGTGGTGTAATAAACGTCTCTTAAAGCATCATCTTTTGAAATCTGTTTGTGGAGTTTAGGATACCTTGATTCTAAGAGTGAAATGAACTCAGAAAAATCATCACTTTTATTAACTGCTTGTCTTAAAGATTTCACATAAGTCCGTTCATTAATCTTAAACGAGATTGTATTAGTTTTAAAAACAAGATTTTGAGACGCATCTGTGCTTTTCAATATATCCTTAAAACTTGTATTATTTAAAGATGAAATAGTTTTATTGAATTTAGAAAAATCATCTACATAAACTTGGGTTGTTTTATTACTTAAGATAACTTCATCTAGTTGTTCTTGGCTATAAGAAGTTGTTGAACTTCCTAGAGTAACAACTGTTAGTGCTATTAATACTATTATAGTTTTCATAGTGTTTATTATTTAATGAATCTTTTTAATTACACTACAAAGATCGGTAGTATGTATAGGCTATACCATAGTAAAAGCTCCTTAGGTAATGTCAATACTTCCCAAAATTAAACCTGTGCTTCAACTTTATCTTTAAATGTGGTAGGAGATTCTCCAGTGTGTTTTTTAAAAAGTCTTGAAAAGTGAGAAGGATCATCAAACCCTAAGCTAAATGCAATTTCTTTTGAAGAGATTTCAGAATAATACAATTGTCGCTTTGCTTCTAGAATAATCCTATCGTGAATAATATTTAAGGGACTTTTATTATATGCAGCAAAAGAGTTAGAAAGCGTTTTGGCAGATTTATTCATCATTTCTGCATAGGCGCTTACTTGATGCTCTTCTTTGTAATGCTGCTCAACCAACCTATTAAATTCTCGGAGCAAGTCCATTTTACTCGTCTTAGCGATATCATCTGGGTGCTCTGCTTTTATGAGTTGGGTTGTTTTAATAATAAAACGTTTCATTAGTACTCTAAGCATTTCAGCTTGTATAGTATCTTTTGTAGCAATTTCGTCTACTAAAATTTGATGTAGAGTTTCAAATTTTTCCTTTTCTGAGTCTTTTAGGACAACACTTGGAATTACTTGGTTTCCAAAAAATAAAATACCTGTACAGCTCACTTCCTTATCGTGTTCCCAAATACAATAAAACTCTTTATTGAATTGATATACTGTAGCAGCATTTTCTTCTTCTAATTTAAAATATTGAAGCGGTGTTAATGCAGTAATGCTATGTGGTTGCAGAACTTTATTTACGCTGTCTACCTTAACTGTAATGGCATCTTTTCCTGTCCATATAAACGTATAATACCCTAATTGATTGGAAGTGTTAAAGTTGTTGAGAACTTCTATATCTCCAATTGTGAGAATGGCATTTGTAGATGATTCTTTAAACTGTTTAATCATAAAAAGGTTGTCGAAATATCCCAATACTTCTTACAACCTTTTTAGTTTGCTTTTAAAAATATTCTATTAATTACTAATAGAAATAGGTGCTTTTGAAAGCTTTACATACTTACCATGTTTAGCGTTAGGGTTAGCAAGCATATTTATGTCTTTGTCTTTTGCTACAATCTCTAATGCTTCTTTAGGTGTAATTTCCTTTTCTTCTAAGTAAAACGTAGCACCAGCTTTAGACATGTTTTTAATAATCTCTGTTGGTGTTGACGTTGGTGGTGTAGGAGGTAAAGGTGGTATAGGTGGCATCTCATCGGCTTCTGAGACATCATAAACCTCTACAACCTTATTGTCTTTGTAACGCTTAGTTATATATTCTTTACGGTCTTCAAGTTTTTTACTACGTTTTTCTATAGCTTCAGCTCTTTTTACCATAGCTTTTTCATAAGCTTCACGTTGTTTTTCAGACTTTTCTTTTAGTAATTCTGCTCTTTTCTTCTCGTGATCTTCAACCTTAGCCTCAAATTTTTTCAACCTTTTTTCAGACTTTTTTAAGTGCTTTTCCTCCTTAGAAAGCTTTTGGCGTTCCTCGTGTAATTTTTCTAAGGCTTTTATACGTTCTTCAGTCATTTCTGGATCTAGAGGTGTTCCTTCTTTATCTACTTCACCCGCAAAACGATTAAAATATCTTATGCTTTCACCATCTTTTACAAAATAGTGCTCCTTACCATTAATTTCTACCTGACCAGAAGTTTGTGTTGGGCTTAATGGTGGCGGTGGCGGTGGTGGTACAAGTTCTTTAGTTGCTTGCTTAGGTGGTGCTGGTGGCGGTGGCGGTGGCGGTAAAATGAAACTCTTCTTTGGGTTTGCCTTACCAAGACGCGAAGCTTTAAATGCAAGCTCAATGTTTGCAATACCATTTTTAGGCACGTTCTTAAAGCTCACCTTTATATTAGGATCAATTAATTCTTGCTTGCTCCAACCTTTAGTAATTTTATTTATCTCGTCTGTAACGTTTTCTAGAGCAACTACTTTGTTATTAATTTTAATAGTGTTTTCATTTACACTTAAAACAATCTGTTTCTCCTGAGACAGGTTCTTTGTAATGACTTTTGTTGTGTTAGAGGCTACATTTTCTGTTGGCACAAGCATCGTTTTGTAAATTGTTTCTCTTGAGCTGAAACTAAACAGTAGTCCAGCTAATAAGGGTAAAATAGCAAATAGCCTAAGCCATTTTAGTTTGGATGATGATTTTGATAACATAAGGATTCGTTTTTTGGTTAATGAATAATTAAATGAGCTCGACAATGCTACCTGATGAGGGTTGCTTGAAAAATTGACGAGTAAATGTTGATAGGTTTCAATGTTTTTATGTTGATTTACAACAGCTTCATCTGCTAAAAATTCGTGATTTAGCTTTATTGCTTTTTTAGTGAAATAGAGTAGTGGGTTAAACCAAAATATAATCTGAAGCACTTCTATAAAAAGGAGATCTAAAGAATGTTTTTGTTTTATGTGTGCCTCTTCATGTTGAAAAACCTCGGCAGGTATTGCATTAGTAGTATAGGCATCTTTATTAATAAATATGTAATTAAAGAAACTGTGTGGTACAATTCTCTTAAGTACTAGCACTGCTGTATATATATTATTCTTCACAGTGTTATGTTGTAAAATACTTACCCTTATTTTATTTAAATTGATTAAGAATCTGATAAGATAAACAGCTACGCCTAAACAGTAAATACCAAGAATAATATTTAAAGAGGTGTTAGCTTTATTAACTGCAGCATCCTCGCCATCTGCCAATGTTAAAAGTGTGGTAGGATCTGAGATTGGCTCAACATACTCATAAGATGTAAAAGTGATTAGCGGAACAAGAAATGACAACACTAAGCTAGCCAATAAAAAATAACGCTTTGTTTTATGAGCCTTTTCTTGCTCTAAAACCAAATGGTAAAAGCATAAACAAACAGATAGGCATAACACAGATTTTAAAATATAGAGTCCCATATTAGTCTTTGTTTTTTATTTGATTGTCTATAAGCTTTTTTAAATCTTCTAACTCTTCTTTGCTCATGTTGGCTTCTTCGGTGAAAAATGAAGCAAATTGAGAAGCAGAGTTATTAAAGAACTTCTTTATCATCCCATTCATTTGTTTCGAGAAATAAGCGTTTTTCTTTACTAAAGGAAAATACTCACGAGATCTGCCAACCTGCGTATAGCTTACAAACCCTTTGTCTTGTATACGTTTTAATAGTGTAGCAATAGTTGTGTTTGCTGGTTTAGGTTCAGGATACGCTTCTAAAATATCCATCATAATGGCTTTTTCCTTTTTCCAAAGGATCTGCATAACCTCTTCTTCTGCTTTTGATAATGGTGTCATAATTCTTATTTGCTCTACAAATGTAGAATAAATATTTAATTCTACAAACGTAGAGATAAAAAATATTACAATAAAAAAGCCAGCTGTATAAAACAACTGGCTTTTTCAAGGTATATAAGGTAAGATTAATCTACCGCATCTTCTACATCATCTGCAACATCTTCTACTTCATCTCCTAAAGATTTCTCTTCACGACAGCTAGTAAAACCTGATGCCATTAATCCTAACATAAATAAACCTAGTCCTATTTTTCTGAAATTCATTTTCATAATTAAATATTTAAAATTGATTAGTATTAGTTATTAAAGTCGTCTTCCTGTAGCTAACCTATAAAGAATAGCAATTACAGCCAACACTAATAAAATGTGTATTAGGTTACCAACAACGTCTCCAAATCCGAAATAACCTATTAACCATCCTACTAAAAGGATTACGATAATAAGCCAAATTAAATCTTTCATAATAATATGTATTAGTTAGTACTGTCTTAAAGATAATTATAAATCTTAAACAAAAATTTCAATTAAGATTTGTTTAACTAGACTTTAGTAGTTTTCAGGATGTTTCATAATATTTTGTGCTCTTTCTTTTATTTCTATAAGGTCTTTTTTACTTTTTTTATCTAAGAGTGATAACATCATAGCCATCCTATTATTGTTCTCAAAAAAGGGCCTTTTATCATCTAAGAAATTCCAGTATAAGCTATTAAAAGGGCAAGCGTCTTCTGTAACTGTTTTAGAAACCTTATAAGCACATCCTTTACAATATTGGCTCATTTTATTTATATAATTACCGCTACTAACATATGGTTTTGTTGCTATGATACCACCATCTGCAAATTGAGACATACCTCTTGTATTGGTAATTTCTACCCATTGTATTGCATCAATATAAACTCCCAAATACCAATTATCTACGTCATCTGGATGCGTTTGGGTTAATAGGGCATAATTGCCAGTGATCATTAACCGTTGTATATGGTGTGCGTAAGCGTGATCTAAACTTTGCTTTATACTATGCTTTAAGCATGACATTTTAGTATTACCTGTCCAGTAAAATTCTGGTAATGCGTTAGTGTTCTCTAAGCTGTTTTTATTTTCATATCCTGGCATTTCTTTCCAGTACATACCTCTCATAAACTCGCGCCAACCTAATATTTGTCTAACAAAACCTTCTACTTGGCTTATATCTATTTGCTCTTTGTGTTCATAATAGTAATCCAAAACTGTATTTATAACTTCTTTAGGGCTAAGCATCTTAGTATTTAGTGCAAAGCTTAACCTGCTATGAAATAAATAAAATTCATTAGGATGCATAGCGTCTTGATAGTCTCCAAAATGTATTAATAGATTCTCACAAAAGTATTCTAGCACTTTTAAAGATTCTTGTCTATTTGTAGGCCAATTAAAGCTTTTGGAGTCTATAGCTCCAAAATAATCTATGTTAAAGCTATCAAGTAAATTAATAAGTGCTGATGCGTCTTTACTAAAAGTTTTGGCTTTAGGAATTGCTGGTGATCCTTTCCAGGCTTTTCGGTTTTTCTTGTCAAAATTCCAACTGCCGCCTTCAGGATTTTTAGAATCTTGCATAAGTATGCTATGCTTCTTACGCATATCTCTATAAAAATACTCCATCACAATCTGTTTCTTGCCTTTGTAAAATGACTGCAACTCGTTTCTTGTAGTATAAAAATGCTCTGTGTCTTTAACTGCCCATTGTATGCTTAGCGATTCGCAAAAGGTTTTTAATTGCTTGTCTAACCTATATTCATCTGGTAAGAGGTATTCTAAATTTTCAAACTCTTCCTTATTTATAAGTTGTTGAAGATTTTCTGTTAGACACTGAGTATTTTTTGGGTCATCCAATGTATAATAAATAACATTATGACCTTTAGACTTTAAAAAATTAGAAAATGCTTGCATACTTAGAAAGAACCCTACAATTTTCTGAATATGATGTTTCACATAATTGGTTTCTTGTGTCATTTCAAACATCACATAAGTAACATTAGCATTTACATTGGTAAACCAAGAGTGTTCATAGTTAAGTTGATCACCTAATATTAATCGTATTGTTTTCATTTTTAAGTTTTAAAACAATTCATCATTTAACCAAAGTTTCCTATATTCTCTATTAGGGTCGTAGCGCTTGGCTTGTAGTTGTATGTTAAACTTTCGGTCTCTTGGGTCATTTCCAACACCTGCATTGTACATCCAGTTTCCATAATTACTATGTACATCATAATCTATTAGAAGACTCTCAAAATAACTTGCGCCAATACGCCAATCTTGTTGTAATTCTTTAGCCCAATAGCTGGCTACATTTTGCCTACCTCTATTACTCATCCAGCCAGTTTCCTTTAGCTCTATCATATTGGCATTTACAAAATCGTATGGAGTAGTCCCATTTATCCATTGTTTTAAGGCAGATTTTGATTTGTTCCAATTATAATCTTTTGATAGTATACCATTCAACTTAAAAATTGAATTGCCATACTTTAAAGAGATATACATAAAATAGTCTCTCCAAATAAGTTCGAAAATCATCCAATAGGTACTTTGATTTTTTTTGACCTTCTTTTCATAGTCTTTAATATCCCAATAAATTTGCCTTGCAGAAATACTACCGTTAGCTAGCCAAGCAGAATATTTTGAGCTGTATTCTGAACCAATCATACCATTACGTGTTTCTTTATAGGATGCTATATGGTTGGTGTCCCAATGATATTCGTTTATACGCTTTAGTCCTTCAGTCTCACCACCTTTATATGGAAATGCAGTATTGGGATGCACTGTAAACTCACTTAGGCCAAAATCTTTTAACTTTGGAATTGCGTAGTCTTCATTAAGAAGGTTTGTTTTAGGTAAATTTATTTCTAAGTTAACAAGTGGTCTTACAACAGCTTTCTTTTCGCAAGCTTTTCTAAATGCTGTATAAATCTTAGGAATCTCATTAATAGAGGAAAACGGAATGTCTTTAGGATGAAATAAGAACTGATCATAATAGGAGTGAAGTGTTACTTCAGAAGTCTTAATACTTTCTTTTACTAAGTGTTCTACTTCTTGCTCTTCTTGCGTCCACTCCTTTTGGTAATAAACTGCACTTATATTATGATTCTTTACAAGTGTGGAAATGCAATGTTCTGGTTTAGTTAAAGAAACAACCAGTGTTATATTTTTTTCTTTTAATGTTTCTTTTAGATTTTTTATGGTTTCAATTAAAAACTGTGCTCTATATGGTCCTGTTTTTTTAAATCCGAATGTTGTAGTTGTAAAATGCCTAGGGTCAAAACAATATACAGCAATAACAGGGTTGTTATTAGCAACCGCGTGGTTCAATACTGCATTATCATTCACTCTTAAGTTATTCCGAAACCAAATTAGATGTTTCATTTTTATTTGTTTTTCCTGCACTTCTCACTACAGTAAATTACAGATTCCCAATTTTTCTCCCATTTTTTTCTCCACACAAAATCTAATTTGCAAACAGGACAAGTTTTATAAGGTAGGTTAGATTTTTTGTGAGCCATACTATAAAATAGAAGTTACAGTTTCATTAGGTCTCGAAAAGCTTAAACGATCAATAATCTTAGGACTGGCATAGGCATCCAAACCATTTACAGTCACAGTTTGCGCAGCTTCCAAATTAAGCCAACCATCTTTACTTAGTATTTGGTCGCCAATATAAATATGTTCAATTGCACCTATAATATGCTTGCAACCATTCTCCTTAATATCATATTCATTAATAAATTTACAGGCAATTTGTATTGGACAGTCTTTTACAAAGGGTGCCCAAAAATTATCCTTGTATTCTGAAACAAGATTTGTTTTAGAATATTCTGAAATATCTCCATCATATTTAGCAGAAGTATGATGTGCATCTTTAACAATAGATTGGTGTATATGGTTAACTGTAAAGTATCCAGTTTTTTCAAGATTGTCATACGTGTTGCGCTCTACAGTTGTGGGTCTTAAAATAAAACCAAGTAGAGGTGGATTACTACTTAAATGTGTAACCGAACTAAAAACAGCAACATTCTCAATACCATCTTTAGACTTTGTTGAAATAAGATTGGCAGATTTAAATCCTGTACAGCTGTTTATAAGGTTAGCTCTATATATTTTGTCTAGCTCTAAAAGCTCATTTAATTTAAAATTGGGCATAAAAAAAGAGTCAAAAGTTAATTTGACTCAATATATAAATTGTTTAATAATATTTAATATAAATTAAACAAAATTATTGCATTTGAAGCTTATTAAATTTCATTTCATAGGCTTCAATAGCTTCTTTAATAGCATCTACATTATCTGATGCTTTTTGATGTGCACTTTCCATAGACTTCTCAAGATCCTTATCTGGATTTTGAAATAAATCTGTAATTACATGATTTATCTTATCTATAATGCTCTCTTGGCTATTCTTAATATCTTCAAGTTTATTAAGCATTCCCTGCATTTCATCATATTTTGCTTGTTCCATGAGTTCTGTATTGTATTTTTAATTCTCTTCAATTTAAACAGAAATAGAGGCAAAACTGTCATATTTAACTCATTTTAGCTTCAAATTAGGTTTTTTTTAAAGTTTTTATATAAAAAAAAGCCAATCTAATAAAGATTGGCTGTTGATATAAATATTAGATGTCTTAGTGAGCATTCTCTTTAATTAGCTCAGGAAATTTAGCCTTAAATCGTTGATATCTTGGTTTAGATACATTTTGTATATAAGGATGTTCTGGATGTAGTTTCTCATAATTTTGATGGTAATCTTCAGCTACCCAAAATTTTTGAAAAGGATATATTTCTGCAGCTACTGGTTTGCTTACTGTTTCGGCAACTTCAGCTTTTTTCTCTTCTAAAATTCTCTTTTCTTCAGCATTCTGATAAAATAGGATACTTCTATATTGGGACCCATTATCTGGTCCTTGTCCGTTTACTTGAGTAACATTTTGAGATCCAAAATACACATCGACTAATGTTGAAAAGCTTACAATGCTAGGATCGTATATTACTTCCACAGCTTCTGCATGACCAGTACGTCCTGTATTACTAGCTTCGTATGTTGGGTTAGATGTATGGCCACCACTGTATCCAGAGATAACATCTTCTACACCTTTAACACTTTCATAAATGGCTTCTACACACCAAAAACAACCACTAGCAAAATAGGCATGCTCTAAGCCATTATTAGTTGGTACTGTAACAGGATCTACATTAATTACTTTTTGTTGTGCTTCTGAAGGTTCTGTTGTTTGTCCTCCACACGTTGATAAACTTAACGCAAGTATTAGTGTTATAAATTTCATAGATAAATAAAGGTTATTGTTTTACAAACTTACCTTCAAGGTTTTTCTTTCCAAGAATAGCATAGTCAACAGCTAAGTCGCCATTTACACTAAAACCTTTCCAATCTAACGTTAAAGTATTGTTAGATGTCTGTGTTAATACGGCAATTGGTACCGTAGTATCAAAAGTATTAAATGGCACCTTTTTGTCTGAGGTGTTACTTGCTAAGCTGTCATAATACATATTAGTTGTTCCATTTTCATTTTTATACCGTACGTTAATTGTAATACCTTCTTTATCTATACAAAGTGGCGTAGTTGCATTAAAACTTAAGGTTAACGTATTGCAACCTGTTTCTGCATCTTTATTTTCAAGATTAATATAGGTGCCAGCATTTACTTCTGAAGCAGTATTTGTAGTTTCTGAAGTATTGCCAGATGTTTCTGAGCCTTGTGCACCAGTTTCAGATTCACTGGTTATAGATGTACTTTCATTAGGCATTGCATTAATTTCTGCGTTTTCTTTTTCTGTATTCGATTTGCAGGATACTATTAAAAGTATGCTTAATATGGTTATTATAGTTTTCATGATATTGTAGTTTATTATACCTAAAGATAGTATACAGCTAATGAAGTGTTGTGAAAGCGGTGTTAATCTTTAGTATATGAGACGTCGAAGTAATTGCATAAAAAAAACGCTTTACAGAAATGTAAAGCGTTTTTTTTATAATTTTAAAAAAGTGTTTTATGCAGAGATACCATCAAATAATTCGTGCATTTTTTCTTTTTGCTCATTAGCCAATTGCTCGTCTACTAAGATACGTCCAGAATGCTCATCTGTAATGATTTTCTTACGACCTGCAATTTCCATTTGCACTTGTGGTGGTATTGTAAAGAAAGAACCTCCAGAAGCACCACGTTCGATAGGTACTACAGCTAATCCGTTTTTTACATTTTCACGAATACGCTTATAAGCTTTTACTAAACGGTCTTCGATATTTTTCTCGTACTCTTCAGATTTCTTAATTAGAGCAACCTCTTCCTTTTCAGTTTCCTTTAGGATATCATCTAACTCATTTTTCTTATGAGTAAGGTGAGATTCACGCTCTGCCAAACGTTCTTTGGTTTGGTTTATAACTTCATTCTTTTGCTCAATTTGAGCCTTGTACTCTCTAATGTGCTTTTCAGCAAGTTCAATTTCTAATTCTTGAAATTCAACTTCTTTGCTCAATGCATTAAACTCACGGTTATTACGTACGTTTTTTTGCTGCTCAGAGTATTTCTTTATAGAAGAGTTAGATTCTTCAATCTTATTTTTCTTCTCTTTGATTTCAAAATCGATAGACTCCAAATCTGAAGTCATCTTTTCTAATCTCTTGTTAAGTCCAGCGACTTCATCTTCTAGATCTTCAACTTCCAATGGAAGCTCTCCACGTACACTGCGAATCTCGTCTATGCGAGAATCAATTAACTGCAAATCGTAAAGTGCTCTCAACTTCTCTTCTACAGTGACTTCGGTTTTCTTTGCCATAGTTATAAATACTTGATAGGATTGGTATTTGTCTTTGATAAAACGGTTGCAAAATTAGTGAATTTTTTTGTGATATAGGAATGTAATAGCTCTTTTGTAAACTGTTCACTCTCATAATGTCCTATATCTGCCAAAAGTATGCTGTCTTCTGCTTGGTAAAAGTCGTGATACTTTAAGTCTGCAGTCACATATGCATCTGCTTGTTTGCTCTTAGCAGCACCTATTGCAAATGCACCGCTACCACCTAAAACAGCAACTTTCTTAATTGGTGTTCCAATGATGCTGGAATGTCTTACAACACCACAATTAAAGGTGCTTTTTAAAGTCTTTAAAAATTCATCTTCTGTAATCGCATCTTTAAACTCTGCAACCATACCCATTCCTAAGTTTTGATTTTGATTCTCTAAAGTTGTTATTTCATAAGCAACTTCTTCATAAGGATGTGAGCTAAACAAAGCTTGTAATATTGCGTGTTGTATGTGCTTATTATAAGTGACATTTATTTGAATTTCTTTTTCACTATGCGTGTTTCCTTTAGTGCCAACAACAGGGTTGCTGTCTTCATTGCCGTTAAATGTTCCAACACCTTCAACATTAAAACTACAATTATCATAGTTTCCTATGCTACCAGCACCTGCATTAAACAATGCCATTCTTACAGTATCTGCAGAGGAAATAGGCACATAGGTAACTAATTTTTTAATGCTGCTTGTCTGTGGGATTAAAATTTGTCTGTTTATTAATCCTAATTTTTCACACATCATAGCATTTACACCAATAAAGCTATTGTCTAAAGCTGTATGTATGGCGTAAATAGCAATATCGTTTTTAATAGCTTTTAAAACAGTGCGCTCTACATAGTTTTTGCCGGTTAAGCTTTTTAAACCCTTAAAAATAATAGGGTGAAAGCTTACTATAAGATTGCATTTGTTTTTAATTGCTTCATCTACTACAGCTTCTAGAGTATCTAAAGTTACAAGTACTCCAGTAACTTTTGTTTGTTTTTGGCCCACAAGAAGACCTACGTTATCAAAATCTTCTGCGGTTGCTAATGGTGCTAACTCTTCTAAATGAGAGATGACGTCTTTTACAGTCATGAAATTCCTTTTCACAAATATAAAAATTATACTTTCGTAGTCTATGAAACTGTTACGAAACCTACTTTATCCTTTTGCTTTGCTTTATGGCGGTGTTGTTTGGATTAGAAATAAGTGTTTTGATTGGGGCATTTTAAAATCGCAATCATTTAGCATACCTGTAATTTGCGTAGGTAATCTTAATGTTGGCGGCACAGGAAAAACACCAATGATTGAGTATCTCATAAGGTTACTTAAGGACTATTATAACGTTGCTACTTTAAGTAGAGGTTATAAACGAAAAACTAGTGGCTTTAAAGAAGTTTTGGTTACAGATACGGCAGGAAGTGTAGGAGATGAACCACTACAATTTAAACGAAAATACAAGACTATTAAGGTAGCAGTAGATGAAAAAAGAGTAAATGGTATTACCGAACTTTTAAAACTGAAGGCTGCTCCAAATTTAATTTTACTAGATGATGCTTTTCAGCATCGGTATGTAAAAGCAGGTTTTAATATTATGCTTACGTCTTATAATGATCTTTTTATAGATGATATTATGCTGCCTACAGGTAATTTAAGAGAACCTAAAAGTGGTGCGCGTAGAGCAGATTGTATAGTGGTAACCAAATGTCCTGAACATTTATCTGTAACAGAAAGAACAACACTTACCAATAGGTTGCAGGTGCGCAAAGACCAGCCAGTTTACTTTTCTTTTATTGCATATAGTGATAAAATATATAATGCTGTTGAAGAGCGCTATTTAAAAGCCTTAAATGCAGATACATTTACTTTGGTAACAGGAGTTGCAAATCCGTTACCATTAGTAAATTTCTTAGAAGCAAACGGTTTAAAATTTAATCATATCAACTTTCCAGACCATCACAATTTTAGTAGTACAGATATTGAAAGTTTGAAGCAAAAAGGATTAATTCTTACTACAGAAAAGGATTATGTGAGATTATCTAAGGATTTAGAAGCTTCAGATTTATTTTATCTGCCTATAGAAACTAAATTTTATAATGAAGAGCATTTTAATGCTAAGTTAGCGGCTTATCTGCAGCGTTAAGTGCGAGTTTTATAGTTTCAAAAAACTCTTCTTGTTTAAATGGCTTAGGGATTATAGCAGAAAACCCATTATCATAAAACGCCTTGCCATCATCTTCAAGAGTAACTGCGGTAAGTGCAATTATTGGAAGAGTAGAGTTAAATTCACGAATTTGTTTTGTGGCTTCAATACCGCCAATTCCAGGCATATGTATGTCCATTAAAACCAAATCGAACTCCAGTTCGTTACAAACAGCAACTGCTTTTTCTCCATTATCTGCAACCACACAAGTAGCACCATTTTTCTCGAGGATTTTACGTGTGATCATTTGGTTAATCTTATTATCTTCAACAACAAGAATATGTCTGTTATCTAGTCTTAAAGACTCAATTTTAGTTGGGCTATCTTCAATGGTCTTGCTGGCAGAAATTGCTTCAGAATCTTTAAGATTTTCTTGTCCATCGCTTGGCATGGTAAGTTTTTTAATATCTTCTAAAGGGATAATTTCTGGTGTGCCTTCTTGTATTTCAGGAATTTCAAAAACAATATCAAAATAAAATTTAGAGCCTTTACCAATTTCGCTTTCTAGTTTTATGCTGCTTCCCATAAGCTTGAGAATTTGTTTTGTGATAGACAGGCCAAGTCCTGTTCCTCCAAACTCTCTATTAATATCCAATGAGCCTTGAGAGAAGTTCTCAAAGATTAATTCTTGTTGTTCTTTTGAAATACCTAAACCATTATCTTCTATTTCAATTCTTAAATTAGTTGCCTCTGAGGACTCAGAATTCTTGATAACGCGAACCCAAATATCACCATTCTTGGTAAATTTAATAGCATTACCTATAAGGTTTATAAGTACTTGAGACAGCTTGATTGAGTCGCCATTTAAAAGGTTAGGAATCTGATCATCAAACTCAAAATGAACCTTTACATTACTTTTATTGGCAGAGTAGTTTAATGCTGTAATTACTTCTAAGATTCTTTTCTTAAGATTAAATTTATCGACGCGTAAGCCAGCTTTATTAGCTTCTAATTTGTTTAAGTCCAGTATGTTATTAATTAAAGAAAGTAAATAATCTCCTGAAAATTTAAGCGAATTTAAGTGTTGCTTTTGCTCTTTTGTAGGGTTTTCGCCCAACAATAAATTTGTTAATCCTGTAACTGCATACAGTGGCGTTCTAAGCTCATGCGTAATGGTAGATAAAAATTGTGCTTTTGCACGTGTTGCTTTCTCAGCTTTCTCTTTGGCTTCCTTTAGTTCGTCTCTTTGTTTTAAAAGTAATACGTTAGCCTTATCTCGTATTTTATTATTCTTGTAAAGTGAAAGTGTTAGTAATGAGAGAATTGTAATAAAGGCAATACTTAATAATGTAATTAGTGTATTTAGTTTTATGTCTTTTTCTTGCTGTAAGTTAACCTCAGAAAGGTTGGTAATTACTTCATCTTTTTCTTCTAATTTTCTTAGGGCTTCCTCATCTAAACTTATGTTTTTGGAGCTTAGGCTTAGTTCCTTATTAATTTCATTACTTATGGTAAGGTATCTTACAGCTTTTTTATCGTCATTTAACTGCGAGGAAACTTGACTAAGGAGCAACGCTGTATCTGCTTGTAAATTCTTGAACTTGTAACGCTTTGAAATCTCAAAACTACGTTGTACGTTTTTCTCTGCAAATTCATAATTAAAATTAGCAAAATGAGATTTCCCTATAAGGTAAAGTGCTTGTGCATAAGGGTACTTGTCTGGAGAATCACTTAAATCTTCAATAGCCAGATTTATAACCTCTATTGCAGTAATATAATCACCTTCTTCATAGGCAATTCTTCCTTTTTCTTTAAGGACATACGCTTTGTTTAAAGGGAGTTGTTCTTCTTCGAAAATACTCTCGGCAAGATCCAGATAATCTTTTGCTCTGCTATACTTTCCTTGTAAGATAAAAAGTTGTGCATACTCTCTGTAAGCTATACCTAAATACTCTTTGTTTTTAAGATCTCTGTACTCCTGTATTGCTCTAAGCATATTAACCTCTGCAGCAGCATAATCTTTTTGGATGCTATATAGTTTGGCTACAGCTACACTAGTATTGGCTATGAGAAAACTGTCATTAAGTCCTTTGGAAAGGTATAGCGCTTCTTGAAGGTTGTTTTGAGCTTCTTGTACACTTTGGTTTTTAGACCTATTCACCAATGTGTTTATCTTAATCTTGATAGTCTCCTCATTAGTTAGCAACTTTTTAGTTTGGCTAAACGAATGGGAGAAAGTAAGAAGTAAGAGTAAAATTAGGGTGTAAAGGTGCTTCATCGTTATAAATATAATTTATTTCGATGAAATGCAATAGATTAAGTCAATTATTCGATTGGAATAGCCACGTTCATTATCGTACCAACCTATTAGCTTTACAAGTGTGCCGTCTATAACAGATGTCATTTGCGCATCGAACGTACAAGAATAAGGAAGACCAATAATATCTATTGAAACAATTGGATCTTCAGTATAACTTAATATATTTTTCAAATTGGTTTCAGAAGCTTTTTTAAAAGCTTCGTTAATTTCCTTTACAGTTGTTTTTCGCTTCACATTTAAAGTCATATCTGTAAGAGAACCATTAGGAACAGGTACTCTAATACCGCAACCACCAATAGCATGTTCCAAATCTGGAAATATTTTAGTAAGCGCTTTTGCAGCGCCAGTAGTTGTAGGAACAATAGATTGTCCTGCAGCTCGCGCTCGTCTTAAATCTCTATGGGGTTGATCATGTAAACTTTGGTCTGTAGTATAAGAATGAACCGTAGTAATGTAAGCTTGTTCTACTTGGCATAAATCGTGCACAACCTTAAGCATAGGCGCCGCATTATTGGTAGTACAAGATGCATTAGATATAATTTGCTCTGTACCATCTAATAAATGGTTATTTACACCTAAAACAATAGTTTTAATATCATCTTCAATTGGAGGTACAGAAAGTATTACTTTTTTTGCGCCACCAGTTATGTGGTTTTGTAAAAGTTCTTTTGTTTTAAACTTTCCAGTACATTCTATAACCACATCTGGTTGATATAGTGCCCAATTTATAGAGGAAATATCTGGCTGGTTTGTAAAGGGAAATTCAACGCCATCAACAACAACTGTCGTGTCATTTATAACTGAAACAGTTCTGTCTAACCTTCCATGAATACTGTCGTATTTTAATAAATGAGCCAAAGTGTTTACGTTGGCCAAATCATTTACTGCAACAACTTCTATTTCTGGATTATCAAGCAAAAGTCTAAAAAGGCTTCTGCCAATGCGACCAAAACCGTTTATGGCAATTTTAATTGGAGTCACAAGCGTTTACGTTAAGTGCTTTTGAGCTTTGTATGAAGATCTTACTAAAGCACCACTTTCTACGTGACGAAAGCCCATTTCTAAACCAATTTCCTCGTATTTCTTAAATTGATCTGGAGTGATAAATTGTTTTACAGGTAAATGCTTTTTACTTGGTTGTAAATACTGTCCTATGGTTACAATATCTAAGTTAACAGCTCTTAAATCTTTAAGGGTTTGTATAACCTCGTCTTCAGTTTCTCCTAAACCTAACATAATACCAGATTTAGTACGCTTAATACCTTGATCTTTTAAGTATTTTAAAACACCTAAACTACGTTCGTATTTTGCTTGTATACGTACTTCTCTAGTTAAGCGTTTTACAGTTTCCATATTATGAGAAACAACTTCTGGATTAACGGCTATTATACGATCTATATGCTTTTCAATCCCTTGAAAATCTGGTATTAATGTTTCAAGTGTTGTGTTAGGATTCATACGTCTTATGGCATTTACAGTCTCTGCCCATATGATAGATCCCATATCTTTAAGATCATCTCTATCTACACTTGTAACTACGGCGTGCTTAATGTCCATTAACTTAATAGAACGTGCCACTTTCTCAGGCTCATCCCATTCAACTGTATCTGGTCTACCTGTCTTTACACCACAAAACCCACAAGAACGTGTACAGACGTTTCCAAGAATCATGAATGTAGCTGTTCCTTCACTCCAACATTCGCCCATATTTGGGCAACTTCCTGATGTACAGATAGTGTGAAGGTCATATTTATCTACAAGACCTCTTAGTTCTTTATACTTTTTTCCTGTCGGTAATTTAACTCTAAGCCATTTTGGTTTTGGCTTTGGTTTTATAACTGAAAGTGTTTCTGTTTGCATTATGCAAAGATACAATTTATTGTATAGAAATAGGAGTAGAGTGTAGCTTTGAACTTAGATTGTAGAGTTGAAAAATTCTCTATAAATTATACTTGTAAATACGTCTAGACTTTGTTAGTTCCTGAAGTAATTATATCTGCTAGAAGTTTACGTGCTCTAAGTAATTTAACCTTAATTGTATTTATGGGTTCATCAATAGTTTCAGCAATTTCTTTATAGCTTAACTCTTGAAAATATCTTAGCATTATAATATTTTGATAGTCTGGTTTAAGCTTCTTTATATTTTGTAGTAATAAGCTAAGGTTTTGCTCTTTAATAAGTTCATCTTCTGCAGAAAGTGTGTTGTCTGCCAAGCTGTTAATCTTTTTATTTTCTGCTTTAGATGTATTTGTTACAACTGCGTTATTTTCCTTTCTAATAATATCAACATGAATATTCTTAGAGATAGTAGTAAGCCAGGTTTTAAACTTATAGTCTGAGTTGTATGTACTCAACTTATCAAATGCTTTGGCAAAGGTTTGTATGGTAATATCTTCTGCTAAAAATTCATCTGAGGTTCTTTTTAGCTGAAACCCATAGATATAAGACCAATACTCATCTAATAATTTTTTGTAGGCAGATTGTTTACCGGTTTTTGCCAGAGTAATTAACGCTTCAATATCTGTGTGTGCTAGTCCCAAGACTTAGGTTTTGAAACAATATTAGTGATAAAAAGACAAGCCTGCACAGATAACAATAAGATTTCTAAAAGTGGAAATATTAATAATAGAGCACTTTCGTGTAAAGTTTTGAAAGTTTTATATAAGATGAATCCTTGTATAAGTTCTCTAACTAAAAAAAGAGAAATGACAACTATTGAATACGGCTGAATAATTAGTAGAGAGATGCAAAACAACCAAAATAATAGCTGACTTATATAAAACCCTGCTAAAATGGTTTTAATCTTAAAAGAATACCTATTTGCAGTAGTAATATGCCTGCGCTTTTGGTGAAACCAAGCTTTTAAACTTGCTTTAGGTAAACTAGTTGTAAATGAAGCCTTGTTTAAACTTATTGCAGTGTTTGTTTTCGTTGAAGCTTCTGCAATAAATAAATCATCATCTCCAGACGCAATATGCTTATGAGAATTAAAACCCTTGTTGGCTTTAAAGCAAGCTTTAGTATAAGCTAAGTTTCGGCCAACACCCATATAGGCATTATTGTGATGCGCCATTCCAAAATACTGAAGGGCAGTTATTACCGTTTCATACCTAATTATTGAATTTAAAATGCCTTTCTCTTTCTTATAACCACTATACCCCAAAACAATAGTATGATTTTCAGAAAAATTTTGAGTCATATGCTGTACCCAATACTTAGATTCTGGCTTACAATCTGCGTCTGTAAATAATAGGTGATTATAAGTCGCTAATTCAATTGCTTTTGAGATTGAAGCTTTTTTTCCAAGACAGTTAGTATTTTTAATAATACGAAGTTCTGGGAACGCTTGCTTAACATCTAAGAGAACGTTTTGAGTATTGTCTGTTGAGCCATCATTAACTACAATAACTTCAAAAACAGGAAAGACTTGGTTGCAAATAATGGGTAAAAATCGTTTTAGATTTTCAGCTTCATTTTTAGCGCATATAATAATACTAGTAGGGTAGTGTTCTCGTTTGTGAAATGCTGTAAACGACGTAAAAGTAAATTGACCTAGGTATATATAGCATATACTATTTAGGAGAACTATAACTGCAAAAGCAATAAGTAATGCAGTGTAAAACACCTTTATTTAGTGTGTTCTGGTTCATTACAGTTTTCAAATTGATCTGGAGTCTTACCACAGAAACCACAAGAATCTCCTTCCTTATTTAAAAAAGGACTTTGGCTAGCACAAGTACCAGCAAATTTACCATCTTTTTTAGCCCAAATTTTTATTGCAATTCCTGCAACCGCTAAAGCTAATAATACAAGTGTGAGAAGAATTAATTTCATTTTGCAAATTTACAAAATACAGCCATGTAACTCAAACAAATTAGGCTTTTTTAGTTGTGAAAGCCTTTACACTATTTAACTAAACTTTAATTTTCGTTTTGTTAGGAGAGTCAAATCTATATCTATATTTGTGCTATAAATTTAAAACATAATAAAATGAAAATCAATAAATTATTACTTCTTGGTGCCTTAGCTACCTTATCTTTTACAGCTTGTAAAAATGATAAAAAAGCTGAAGAGGAAGCTGAGAAAATGGAAATGGAAGCTAAAGCAGAAGCTGAAGAAATGAAGATGGCTGAAGAAGCTAAAATGGCCGAAATGAAAAAGAAAGAGGCAGAAGAAACTAGCATTGCTGCAGTAGCAATGAATTCTGCAGATCACACAACTTTAGTTGCAGCTGTAAAAGCAGCACAATTAGATGTGATGCTTAAAACTGAAGGTCCTTACACAGTATTTGCACCTTCTAACGATGCTTTCGACAGATTACCAAAAGGAACTGTTGATACCTTATTAAAACCAGAAAACAAAGAAAAATTAACTGATGTATTAAGCTACCACGTAGTTCCAGGAGATGTAACATCTGCTAAACTTACAGAGTTAATTAAAGCTAACAATGGTTTTTATATGCTTAAGACTGCTAACGACGGTGAGTTGAGAGCTGAAATTAATAATGCTGGTAACATTACACTTACAGATGGTAGAGGTAAAAAATCTACAATTACTGCTGCAGATTTAGATGCATCTAACGGTACAGTACACGTAGTGAACACAGTAATGATGAGAAGCTAAGTTTTAGCTAACATTCAAAACATTAAAAAGGTCTGCAATTGCAGACCTTTTTTTAGTTATAAATATTTACTTCAGGTTCTAAACGAATGCTGAATTTTTGGTAAACAATATCTTGAACCTTCTTTGCTAAGTTTAAAATATCTTGACCACTTGCATTGCCATAATTTACCAAAACTAAAGCTTGGTTTTTATGCACGCCAGCATCACCTTCTCTAAATCCTTTTAATCCACTTTGGTCTATTAACCAACCTGCAGGCACTTTTACAAATTCTTCACTAACTGGATAACTTGGTAAATGCTCGTGATTGGCTTTTAGCGTTTTAAATGTGTTAATTGGTATTATTGGATTTTTAAAGAAACTACCACTATTACCTAATACATTAGGATTTGGAAGTTTAGAAGACCTTATGGCTATTACAGCATTAGATACATCTTGTATTGTAGGTTCAGTAATTTTGTTACGCTCAAGCTCTTGCTCTATTATTCCATAATTTGTTGAAAGTAGATGAGGTGCCTTATTAAGTTTAAACCTTACTTTGGTAATTATATAGTCTCCTTTTAGTGACGTTTTAAAAACAGAACTTCTATAACCAAACTCACAATCTTTTTTAGAGAATGTTTTAGTTACTAAAGTCTGTTTGTGTATTGCATCGCAACTCACAAAACTATCTTTTAACTCAACTCCGTATGCACCAATATTTTGAATTGGAGATGTGCCTACATTTCCGGGTATTAATGATAAATTCTCTAAACCGCCTAAATTTTTATCAAGTGTCCATAACACAAACTGATGCCAATTTTCACCAGCAGAAACATCAATAGTCATAGAAGTGTTGTCCTCACTAACTATAGTTTTTCCTAAGAGATTTAAATGTACAACAGTATCTTCTATATCTTCAGTTAACAGCATATTGCTGCCGCCACCAAGGATAAAAAGTGTTTCAGCATAATTTTTCTTCAACACAGAAATTAGCTCATCTTCTGATGTTACAGATATAAATGATGTTGCATTTACATCTATACCAAATGTATTATAGGATTTAAGAGAAACATTATGCTGTAAGTCCATACTTAGTTTGGGTACACCTCAAGTGCTTTTTTAAGGATGTTTACAGACTTTAATAAATTGTCTTCATTCAGTACGTATGCAATTCTTACTTGGTTTAAGCCAGTGTTTGGTGTAGAGTAAAATCCAGATGCAGGTGCTACCATTACTGTTTGTCCATCTACATCAAAATCACTCAATAACCATTTTGCAAAATCTTCAGCATCTTTTACAGGTAATTCTGCTATGCAGTAAAATGCACCTTTTGGTTTAGCAACCTTTACACCATTAATATCTTCTAATGCATTTACTAAAAGGTTACGACGGTGTACGTATTCTTCAATTACATCATCAAAGTATGATTTAGGTGTTTCAAGAGCAGCTTCTGCAGCAACTTGTGCAAATGTTGGTGGACTTAATCTTGCCTGAGCAAATTTTAATGCTGTAGACATAAGTTCTTTGTTTTTAGAAACCATACACCCAATTCTTGCACCACACATACTGTAACGCTTAGAAACAGAATCTATCATTATAGCATGGTCTTCTAAACCAGGCTCACTCATAATAGAATGGTGCGTATTACCATCATAGGCAAATTCACGATAAACTTCGTCTGCAACAATAAACAAATTATGTTTTTTAACCATTGCAGCTAATTGCTCAATCTCTTCTTTAGTGTATAAGTATCCAGTAGGATTTCCTGGATTACATATAAGAATAGCTTTTGTTTTTGGTGTAATAAGCTTTTCAAATTCTGCAATAGGAGGTAATGCAAAGCCATTATCTATAGATGATTTCACTGGTACTACTGTAACTCCAGAGGCTGTTGCAAAACCATTGTAGTTAGCGTAAAAAGGTTCAGGAATAATAACTTCGTCACCAGCATCTGCTATACTACCCATAGTAAACAATAAAGCTTCAGAGCCACCAGTGCTAATAATAATATCTTCTGCAGAGACATTTATATTGTTAGTCTTGTAATAATCTGCTAATTTGTTTCTATACGATTCAAATCCTTCAGAAGCACTGTAACTTAAAATTTCAATACTATTATTTTTAATAGCCTCTAAAGCCACATTTGGTGTCTTTATATCTGGTTGCCCAATATTTAAATGAAAAATATGTTTTCCATTTTTACGAGCAGCATCAGCGTAAGGCATTAACTTTCTAATTGGCGATTGTGGCATCGCTAACCCTTTTTGAGATATAGTAGGCATGGTGTGTTTTATTGTTTTTGCAAAGGTATCAATACACAAGCCTAATAGCAATTATCCATGCTTTTTTTGTAAATTACTAGAATGATATTAAAACAACATCTCTTACTTTGCTTGTTTCTCACGTTTGCAACTATTGCAAAGTCTCAGGATGGCTTTGTACTACAAGGCACAAATCAAGATAAAATAGACTTTGAATTTGTTAGAAACCTAACGATTGTACCACTTACTATAAATGGAAAGGAACTGTCTTTTTTGTTAGATACAGGTGTGAAAAACACTATGATATTTAGCTTAAAAGCTAATGATTCTTTAGAGTTGAATTCTGCTGAAAAAATTAAACTTATTGGTTTAGACGGTGAAACTGTTGTTGATGCGGTAAAATCTACAGGAAACACTGTAAAGTTAGGAAAGGCAGTAAATACTAATCATAATATTTATGTGGTTTTTGATCAAGAATTAAACTTTTCTACCCAACTTGGGGTGCAAGTTCACGGAATTATAGGATATGAATTTTTTAAAGATTTTGTGGTAGAGTGTAATTATATTTCTAAAGTTATTAAAGTATATGAGCCAAGTGCTTATAATGTTAGGAAAAAATGCAGAGGTTGTACAGCACTTTCTGTAGAGTTTGAAAATAATAAACCCTATATAAATGCAGAGGTGCAAGTTGGCGGAAACGTTGTTACCACAAAATTATTAGTTGATAGTGGCTCTAGTGATGGTTTGTGGTTGTTTCACAACTCTTCTGAAGATCTAAATAAGCCTACCAAAAGTTTTAGAGACTATTTAGGTTTGGGGCTAACAGGAGATATTTTTGGAGACCGTAGTAAAGTAAAACACTTAAAACTAGATAAGTTTAAACTAAAAAATGTGACAGCTGCCTATCCAGACACTTTGGCATTATCTGCTCAAGCTATTACAAATGACAGAAATGGAAGTTTAGGGTCTGAAGTATTGAGACGCTTTAAAGTTGTGATAGATTATCCGCGTGAACGTATTCTTCTTAAAAAAAATAAAGATTTTTATGATGATTTTACTTATGACATGAGTGGATTGGTTATAGCTCATGATGGCTTTTCAGTATATGAAGATAAAGTTGTCTTGCGTCCTAAAGATGAGTCTGATAATAAAAAGGAAATAAATCTACTTAATAACTCTCAAGCAAGATATAATAATTTTTCTAAGAAGAAAGATTCAAAAATTAACTTAAAGACACACTATGAGCTAAAGCCTAAATTTGTAATTAAAAGTATTAGACCAGATTCACCCGCAGAAAATGCAGATTTAAAAGTAGGTGATATTGTCGAAACCATTAATGGGAAACCAGCTTTTAAGTATACACTTAATGAGTTAAATGAAATGTTTTCCTCTCAGGAAAATAAAAAAATAAAATTTACAATATCAAGGTTTAATTTAAAATTTAGCCGAACAATGGTTCTTAAGAGTAGATTGTAATTAAAAAAAAAAGCCACGATATTAATCGTGGCTTTCAAGTCTATGTGATTAAGTGGTTATTTTCTAGGTGTTGTTTTTTCTAGAACACTTTTTCCACCATTTTCTTCTGCTAAAATAGTCCCTTTAATTTTTAAAGGTAATGTTGGGTTTTCTGCATCATTAGAGTAAACTGTAATGGTCTTTCTAATAGGACCTACACGCTTAGTGTCATATTTCACTTTAATTACACCAGTTTTTCCAGGACCAATAGGTTCTTCTGGTTTTTCTGGAATTGTACAGCCACAACTAGAATATACACGATTTATTACTAATGGAGCATCACCAGTATTGGTAAACTCAAAAGAGCGAACACCATCACTGCCTTTAGCTATTTCACCATAATCTATAACATCGCTTTTAAATTCAATTTTAGCTCCGTTTTGTGCTTGCACAGCATATCCAATAAAGAATACCAATGCAAGAGTCATTATTTTTTTCATAATAGTTCTTTTTAGAAGAAGGGTAAATATAAGGGCTATGTTGTTATTGTGCAAAATCTGATTATTAACAAATTCTAGCCTTTATAATTCTTCAAGTTATAAGTACTTTTGTAGTTATTCCAAAAACAATACCAAACTATGGCATTAGCCTCTAAATACGACTCGAAAGCAACAGAAGATAAATGGTACGACTACTGGATGAAAAACAACTATTTTCATTCTGAAGTAGATGACCGTGAACCTTATACAATAGTAATACCGCCACCAAATGTAACAGGTGTTCTGCATATGGGACACATGTTAAACAACACAATACAGGATGTTTTAATACGCCGTGCGCGTTTAAAAGGCTTTAATGCATGTTGGGTGCCAGGTACAGATCACGCAAGTATTGCTACAGAAGCTAAAGTTGTTAACAAACTTAAAGAAGAAGGCATAAATAAAAATGACCTTACTAGAGAGCAGTTTTTAGAACATGCGTGGGAATGGACGCATAAACACGGCGGCATTATCCTAGAGCAACTAAAAAAACTAGGAGCATCTTGTGATTGGGAGCGTACTGCTTTTACTATGGATGAAGATTTATCTAAATCTGTAATAAAAGTATTTGTAGACCTTCATAATAAAGGACACGTATATAGAGGTTACCGTATGGTAAATTGGGATCCTCAAGCAAAAACAACATTGAGTGATGAAGAGGTTATACATGTTGAAAAAGAAGGGAAGCTATTTTATCTAAATTATAAGATAGAAGGCTCTACAGATGTATTAACAATTGCTACAACACGACCAGAAACTATTTTTGGAGACACTGCAATTTGCATAAACCCTAATGATGAGCGTTTTACACATTTAAAAGGTAAAAAGGCAATTGTTCCTATTGCAAATAGAGTGATTCCTATTATTGAAGATGAATATGTAGATGTAGAGTTTGGAACGGGTTGTCTTAAAGTAACTCCTGCGCATGATGAGAATGACAAAATGTTAGGAGACAAACATAACTTAGATGTTGTTGATATTTTTAATGATGATGCTACTTTAAACAGTAACGGCTTACATTACGAAGGTAAAGATCGTTTTGTTGCACGTCGCGATATTGTAAAAGAATTAGAAGAATTAGAAGTTTTGGTTAAAACTGAAACACATATAAATAAAGTAGGTACTAGTGAGCGTACGGGAGCAGTAATAGAGCCTAAGTTAAGTGACCAATGGTTCTTGAAAATGAAAGAATTGGCACAACCTGCTTTAGATGCTGTCTTGGAAAAAGAGGTGGCATTAGTTCCAGAGAAGTTTATTAACACTTATCGTCATTGGATGGAAAATGTACGCGATTGGAATATTTCTCGTCAACTTTGGTGGGGACACCAAATTCCTGCGTACTATTATGGAGATGCTAAGGAAGATTATGTGGTTGCAGAAACAAAGGAAGATGCTTTAAAATTAGCTAAAGAAAAATCTAATAACCAAGATCTAAAATTAGAGGATTTAAGACAAGATCCAGATGCATTAGATACATGGTTCTCTTCTTGGTTATGGCCTATGAGTGTCTTTAATGGTATTTTAGAACCAGACAATAAAGAAATAAACTACTATTATCCTACCAATGATTTAGTGACAGCTCCAGAGATACTTTTCTTTTGGGTGGCACGTATGATTATTGCAGGTTATGAGTATCGTGGAGAAAAGCCATTTAATAACGTTTACCTTACAGGAATTGTTAGAGATAAGCAACGCCGAAAAATGAGTAAATCTTTAGGAAACTCTCCAGACCCATTAATGCTTATAGATAAGTATGGTGCAGATGGAATACGTGTAGGTATGCTTTTATCTTCTCCAGCCGGAAACGACTTAATGTTCGATGAAGATTTATGTAAGCAAGGTAGTGGCTTTGTAAACAAAATCTTTAATGCTTCAAGATTAATATTAGGTTGGGAAGTAGATGAAAATAAAGATCAGCCAGATTATGCTAAAACAGCCATAGATTGGTATGAGGCAAAATTCCAGAAGGCATTGGTAGAGTTGGAAGATCACTATTCTAAATATAGAATGAGCGATGCTTTAATGACTACATACAAACTTATTTGGGATGATTTCTGCTCTTGGTTCTTAGAAATGATAAAACCGCCTTATGGAGAAAAGATTGATGGTACTACGTTTAAAAGTGCAGTTTCTATTTTAGAAAATAACTTAAAGGTATTGCATCCATTTGTTCCATTTATCTCTGAAGAAATTTGGCAAAATATAAGCGAACGTTCAACTGATGAGGCTTTAATAATTTCTAAATGGCCAGAACAATATGATGTAAACGCTTCGATAATTGAAGACTTTAATAAAGTAACCGAAGTAATTTCTGGTATACGTACAATTAGAAAAGAAAAGAACATTTCTTTTAAAGATACTATTGAAGTAAAGGTTATTAATACTGAAAAGCTTTCAGATAAGTACAATAGCATAATTGCTAAAATGGGTAATTTATCTTCTATTGAAACAGTAAATGAGTCGGTTGATGGTGCTTTATCATTTAGAGTAAAATCTAATGAATATTTTATTCCTATGGCTGGCGCAATAGATGTTGATGCAGAAATTGAGAAACTAAAAGCAGAGTTAGACTATACAGAAGGATTCTTAAAATCTGTAAAGAAAAAACTTTCTAATGAGCGTTTTGTAAATAATGCACCAGAGCAAGTAGTTGCAGTTGAGAAGAAGAAGCAAAGTGAGGCAGAAGCTAAGATTGAAACTATAAAAGCCAGTTTAGCAAGTTTGCAATAAAGGTATAGTTAATAACATAAAAAAAAGCTTCAAGGTTTACTTGAAGCTTTTTTTTATGCTAGCAATCGTCTAAGGAGCCAAAGTAATCCTTAACTAAATCTATGTATTCTTGTTTTGCTTCATCAATAGTCATATTTCTAGTTTGAAAAAGCGCATTAGTTTTAAAAGCACTAATTAAAGGCTTGCTGCCACTTGGTCTTTGAGAATCGTGATTAGCACGCTTGTAATAGGCATAAAGTTTTAATAATGTATCTGCAGGAAAAGGATCTTTGTGTGCGTTAACACAGTCTACAGCATGTTCAAACTCTTTGTCCAGTTCTTCAGAAGACATTCCTATAATTTTGCGATAGTTGTAAGACCTCCTTTAACTTTTTGGTTAAGAGTTACGTCTAGTTTTGTTCCTATTGGTAAGTAAAGATCTACACGAGAACCAAATTTTATAAACCCGCTGTCACTACCTTGTACTACCGTCTGCCCTTCTTGAGCATAGTTTACTATACGCTTTGCTAAAGCGCCAGCTATTTGTCTATAAAGTACAGCGCCTATAGTATCATTTTCTACAACAACAGTTGTGCGCTCATTATCTTCACTTGCTTTAGGGTGCCAAGCTACTAAGTATTTTCCAGGATGGTATTTACTGTATTTTACAACTCCATTTATAGGATGTCTTGTTACGTGAACATTTATAGGAGACATAAATACAGAAACCTGTAAACGCTTATCTTTAAAATATTCCTTCTCAAAAACCTCTTCAATAACTACCACTTTGCCATCTACAGGAGATACAACTTGCTTGTCGTCTGAATAAAATGTACGTTTTGGGTTTCTGAAAAATTGAAGGATAAGCACAAAAAATATAATTATAGCAATTAGTATTAATCGTTTAATCCAAACCGAATCAATAAGAAACTCAGATGCCAATGCTATACCAATAGCAAGGAATAGTGTAATAAGGATGATTTTATAACCTTCTTTATGGAACATAGTTAAGTAATTCTAAATAAGTATATATAAAAGGACTTGCAAAAAGAATGCTGTCCAGTCTGTCAAACAAACCACCGTGGCCAGGCATTAAATTTCCGCTATCCTTTACTTCTGCTTGTCGTTTAAATTTAGATTGTATAAGATCTCCAATAGTACCAAAAATACTTATAATTAATGCAATTACAAACCAATGCATAAGACTTAACTCATTGGTAAGTAGTGTAACAACCCAAGCTCCTAGTATAGAAAACACAAGACCACCTATAAAACCTTCAACAGATTTTTTAGGAGAAATACGCTCATAGAGTTTATGCTTTCCAAAGTTTTTCCCGATAATATAAGCCCAAGAGTCATTAAACCACACGAGCGCAAAGCAACCAAAAATAACATCTGGAGCATAATAGCCTTGTGTGCTAGGTATTAATGTTAAAAAGATGAGAGAGCCTATAAGGTAAAAGAAAACTACAATGTATTTCTTCTGATTAAATAACGGAATCTTATTTATTACCAGTAAGTCTTTTATTAGTACAGAGTTTACAAATAGTGTAGCTATTAAGAAAACGTAGGTAGCATTATCATTAATATCAAAATAGCTGAAAGCTAAAAAACACCCTATTAAAACAATGTATGCTATATAGCTTTTTACAATTAATAGTTTCTGAAGTTCATTAATTACTACTACACCAAAAAGAAAAAATAAGGTTAGGAATGCTTCTTGAGAATGAAACATGGCTCCAACTAAAAGTATTGCGTATAACAATGCCGATAATAGCCGAACCCCAAATTCTTTCATCTGTTAGTAGTTAGTTTAGTTCTTTGAGATACTATAGATTAAGCCAAGTGCAAGATTAGTTCTAGTAAAAGTAGCAAATGGAATAAGTTGTTTAAAGATCTTCAAGAAGCAGCAAATATAGGTTTTTTGTTGTACTTCCATAAGCCATAAAGTCATCACTTTTAGATTCTCCAAAGTGTTTTATGGTAGTTATGTTAGATGGAATTCCTGTTTTGCTTTTAGATTTTATGCGGCGTAAACCTTCACTAATATCTTCAACTAGCTGACTAGTACCCGCTAAGATCACAAAATTTGAAGGTAATTCTGAAAGTTTTTTCTCTTTAATTTGATTACTTGTAACAAGTAAAGCACCATTATTTGCAATAAGATACTCACAACCGCCAAGGTAAAATTTAGAACTTTCATTTGTATTGAACTCTAAATTAAAACCATCAAACTTCTGCGTGAAATGACTGCTAAGGCAGCAAACTTCACTTTCATACCAATCATTTTCTAAGAGTATGTTATCAAAAGCATCTAATACTTCATCTTGATTTTCGCAATAAATAAATTTACCGCCATTCTCTATGAAGTATTTCATGAAGCGTTCATCTACAGGTAGCTTAGACTGAGGCATATATTTGCCTTCAGGCTTAGGTTGTTCGCCTTTGTCTTGAGATTTTCCTTTTTTGAATACATCAAAAATGCCCATTAAACTTGAAAATTTACGTGGTAATTAAACACCTTAAAATCAAAGGTAGTTAATATGAATCTATTCTTCAAGTATGGCTTAAAGAGCTTTGTCTTCACCAGATTCATCCTCAGCTTGTGTAGGCGTAGGAACCTCTTGGCTTACAAGATCTTCTTCTGCGTCATTATCTTTTTCATAAGAAACGGTACCTTTTAATTGTACTGCTTCACTTTTTTCGAAAGGACGTTTTCCAAAGATTTTTTCAAGATCATCTTTAAAGATTACTTCCTTTTCAAGAAGTATTTCAGCAAGCTCTGTAAGCTTATCTTTATGTTGACTTAAAAGATCTATTGCACGCTCATATTGTTTTTCAACAATTTCAGAGATTTCTTTATCTATTAGCTCAGAAGTCTTTTCACTGTATGGCTTACTAAAGTTGTATTCGTTTTGTCCTGAAGAATCATAATAGGTAATGTTCCCTACTTTTTCACTCAGACCATAAATGGTAACCATAGCACGTGCTTGCTTAGTAACCTTTTCAAGATCACTTAAAGCACCAGTAGAAATCTTATTGAAGATTACTTTCTCTGCAGCACGACCACCCATTGTAGCACACATTTCGTCTAGCATTTGGTCTGGCCTTACAATTAAGCGCTCTTCTGGTAAATACCAAGCGGCACCTAAAGATTGTCCTCTAGGAACAATAGTAACCTTTACTAAAGGCGCAGCGTGCTCTAACATCCAACTTACAGTTGCGTGACCAGCCTCGTGAAAAGCAATTGCTTTCTTTTCGTCTTTAGTTATAATTTTATTTTTCTTCTCTAAACCACCAACAATTCTATCTACAGCATCTAGGAAATCTTGTTTTCCGACAGCTTTATTTCCTTTACGAGCAGCAATTAATGCAGCTTCATTACAAACATTAGCAATATCTGCTCCAGAGAAACCTGGTGTTTGCTTAGCAAGAAAATCTACATCTAGTTCTTCAGCTACTTTTTTAAGCGGGCGTAAGTGTACTTCAAAGATTTCTTTACGCTCTCTTACATCTGGTAAGTCTACATAAATTTGACGGTCAAATCGACCTGCACGCATTAATGCTTTATCTAAAACATCTGCACGGTTTGTAGCAGCTAAGACAATAACGTTTGTATTGGTGCCAAAACCATCCATCTCAGTTAATAACTGGTTTAGTGTATTTTCACGTTCATCATTTGAACCTGACATATTGTTTTTTCCACGAGCACGACCAATAGCATCTATCTCATCAATAAAGATAATAGCTGGAGACTTGTCTTTGGCTTGTTTAAATAAATCTCTAACACGAGATGCACCAACACCAACAAACATTTCTACAAAGTCTGATCCACTTAAGGAGAAGAACGGCACTTTAGCTTCACCTGCAACAGCTTTTGCTAATAATGTTTTACCTGTTCCTGGTTGTCCTACCAATAAGGCTCCTTTAGGAATTTTACCACCAAGGTTAGTATACTTATCTGGATTCTTAAGAAAATCTACAATTTCTTGTACTTCTTCTTTTGCACCTTCTAAACCAGCAACGTCTTTAAAAGAAACTTTTACGTCTGTATTTTGGTCAAATAGTTTTGCTTTAGACTTTCCTATATTAAAGATTTGCCCGCCTGGACCACCGCCACCACCAGCGCCACTCATACGGCGCATAATGAAAATCCAAATACCGATAATTAAAACAAAAGGTAATAATGTGAGTAGGATGTCTCCCCAAACATTGCTTTCTGTTTTATAAGTTACCACAGTAGAAATACTGTTGTTTTTCTTAGCATCGGAAATCATGTTCTCAAAATTCTGCAGGTCACCAAACTCAAAAGTGTAGTCTGGAGTACCAGCAGCTGGTAAGAATTTAGAATCTTCTGTCTTTTTATGGGTGTCTTTAGCTTTAGCTTCATCTGTTAAAAACACTTGAGCCATTTTGCGGTTAACAATAACCACACGCTTTACATCTCCATTTTCAAGATAGGTTTCAAACTCTGCAGGATTTGTTTTAGATGGTTCGTTAAAACCACCACCAGCAAAGAATTGTATGCCTAGAAATATTAATATGATACCTGCGTAAATCCAGTAAGGACTAAACTTAGGTTTTTTAGGTTCCTGCGAGTTTTTTCCAGCAGGTTTTGCTTTATTAGGTTGCTCTTTAGCCATGTTGTAGGATCAAAAAATTAATAGGCAGTTTCAATAGATGTAACTTTGGCATCTCCCCAAAGTCCTTCTATATCGTAGTATTCTCTTATATGTTTTTGGAATACGTGAACAACAACGTTCACATAGTCTATAAGAACCCATTCACCGTTTTCACTGCCTTCTACGTGCCAAGGCTTATCTTTAATTGCCTTGCTTACGGTTTTTTGGATAGAGCCAACTAATGCGTTGACCTGTGTGTTGGATGTACCATTGCAAATGACAAAATAATCGCAAACGGTGTTTTCTATCTCTCTTAGGTCCAAAATATCTATATCTTGTCCCTTTACATTTTCAATACCTTCAACAATATATGAAATCAGTTCGTCTGTCTTTATTTCTTTTTTCGCCATTAAATTATTTTCTTTCGACAAAGTTATTCTTTTTATGCTTATTTTTCAGTAGTTAGCCGTACAATAAACGTGCCTTTAATCTTAATTTAACAATGCGCATCATACGTGTCAGTCAAACAGCTTCAACAAACTCTTTTTTAAAGGAGCTTCATAGAGAACAATCATTTAAGGAATCTGTTTGTGTAATTGCAGAACAACAAACTGCTGGAAGAGGACAAAAAGGAAATGTCTGGCTTACAGAACCCTTTCAAAATCTAACATTTAGTGTGTTATTGCCAGATATTTTAATTCCGCTTGAAAATCAATATCAGTTAAATATGCAATTGTCATTAGGCTTATTAAAAAGCTTACAGGTATTAAATGTCCCGAAGCTTTCTTTAAAATGGCCCAACGACATTATGTCAGACTCCAAAAAAATAGGAGGTATTTTAATTGAAAACTCAATAACCGGAACACATTTAAAACATAGTGTGATTGGAGTAGGTTTAAATGTAAATCAAACTAGTTTTGAAGGCCTGCCTAAAGCAAGTTCATTAAAACTATGTAGCAATACAGCATTTAATTTAGATGAAGTCTTACAGACAATTCTCCATGAGTTAGATAAATTGACTGAGTATTTAAACACTTTACCATTTAAAGTAACAAAAAGAAATTATGAAGAAGCTTTATTTAGGAAAGGTGTAATTTCTGTGTTTGAAGATTTAGAGGGCTTTAAATTTAATGGTGTAATTAAAGGCGTTACAGATAGTGGTCTTTTAAAAGTAGAGACAGATGATGCTCTTAAACTCTTTGATCTTAAAGAGGTGAAGCTTTTATTTTAAAATAAAACGCCAACCCTTTAATAATTAGGTTGGCGTTATTTAAGTAATGTATTTATTTTGAAACTATAGTTTTCCCATATTTTCGCTAAGTGTAGCTATAAATTTCTTAATTGGTCCTTTTATCATCATACCCATCATAGCATTAAACTCACCGTTAAATTGTAACTGTACGTCGCTGCCTTCTTGAGCCTCTTCAATATCTGCAGTTAATGTAAATGGAAGTTTGTCACTTTTAGCACCAAGTACAACTTGGTTGTGAGGTGTTGTTTCCTTAATTACAAGCATAATTTCTGGCATTCCTTTTAATTGAAACAGGAAGCTTTCATCGTCTATCTTCTTGAAATTTTCAAGAGATTCTGGCATAATGCTTTTATAATTGTCTACGTTGCTCAAAAAATTAAATAGTTCTTCTTGAGATTTTTGAGTATGTGTTTTTGGTGATTCTAAAGTCATAATTGTAGGTCTTAGTGTAGGTTAAATGCTATTAAAGTGCGGAAATTTATTTTGACACTGTTGGTGCCCAGTTAGAAGGATCTTTTCTCCAATTTTGAAGTGTTTCTGCCTGATCTTGGTAAATGTAATTTGTTTGGCTGGCTTGCTCAATTAAATGCTCATAATCACTAAGTGTATGTAGCTCTACATTGGCAGATTTAAAGTTTTCTTTTGAAACATCGAAACCGTAAGAAAAAATGGCAAGCATTCCTTTTACATTAGCGTTTGCCTCATGCAATGCATCTACAGCTTTAAGACTACTCATACCTGTACTAATAAGGTCTTCTATAACCACCACTGTTTGGCCTTCCTCTAACTGGCCTTCAATTTTGTTTTGGCGACCGTGTTTTTTAGCTTCTGGACGAATATATATAAATGGCAGGTTTAAATAATCTGCCACAAGCATACCAATACCAATAGCACCAGTAGCTACACCAGCAATAACATCTGGCTTGCCATAAAGCTCTTCTACTTGTCGAGCCATATGCTCACGAATAAAATTTCGAATTGTTGGGAATGACAATACAATGCGGTTATCGCAGTAAATAGGGGATTTCCATCCGCTAGCCCAAGTAAACGGTTCTTGTGGTTTCAATTTTATTGCGTTTATTTGCAACAATAACTCAGCCGTTTTCTTGGCGGTTTCTTTATCTAAAATCATACTGCAAATGTATAAAGTTTTTGTGAATGATGTGCCAATAATGCTTTCTACTGAAAAGCAAATAGGCAAGGAGTATACCAATATTCCCATAAAGATTGCTAGGCTTAAGAAAATCATTAAAAAAATAAAGAAAGGAAAACTTACCTACGTTAACCTTTACCATAAAAAAGAGGAGAAACTCTTTAAGCATTTAAAGCGAAAACTACCTGTAGTTGTTGCTGGAGGCGGACTGGTTTATAATGACAATCAAGAAATTTTATTTATTTATCGAAATGATAAGTGGGATCTTCCTAAAGGTAAGATCGAGAAAAACGAAACAATAGAAGAGTGCGCTATTAGGGAAGTTTGGGAAGAAACTGGCGTAGAAGACCTAAAGATTACCAAACTTATTACTAAGACGTATCACGTTTTTAAACGTAATGGCAAGTTAAAGCTTAAAGAGACTTGGTGGTATGAGATGCACACCCCTTATACTGGCGAACTTACACCACAGCCAAGTGAAGGTATTGAAAAGGTAAAGTGGAAAAACTTTGCAAAGTCTCAGAAAGCATTGCAAGGCTCCTATGAAAACATAAAGCTATTGTTCCCTAAAGAGTATCTTACAATGCATCCTAATGACCGTGTTGGTATTTAAACTTCTGTAGAGTCTGACTTGCTACCGAAAATCTTTTTCTTAAAGATTCCGAAAGCGCCTACTACACCAATGGCTATAACTTTCCAGAATTTTAGTATTAATGCAAAAAAACCAGCTTTTGCTAAAATTTTACCAGCAATTAATCCACCTATTCCGTAAGCGGCGACAGTATCTATGTCTGGGTTAAAATCTGCATATCTGTTTCCTTCATTAAACTCTACACTACTTAGTATAGGATCTAAATCATTTTGAACCATAGGTAAAACATTCATTTCTCCAATAACATTCATAGTTAGAAACCCTTTTCTACCTAAAACTCTAATGTTATAGTTTAATGTGTTAGTTTCATAATTTTCAAAATGAAGTTCTTTAGCCCAATGTAATTTTTTGGTAGTATTATCATAATATGGTGGTTGTGCCCAACCAATAAGTTCTATACCATCATAGCCTAATTTTTTACGTTCTTCATTCATAGCTTCAGACTCTTCTTGCATGGTTTCTAAAAGCTCATCATAATCTATATCTTCTGCATCTTCATCTTCAATAAAGCCATCTTCTGTATAGGTAATTTCTACAGCGTATGTAAAGTTGTCTGAAAGTGGATCTATATCTTCTGGGAAAAGTAAGCCTAAAGTTTCTTCAGGCATATTTCCCCACAGGTCTTCTAAAACGTATTTAGATTGCTCTGCATTTAAAAATTTATAACCACTAGGTACTTGTAATGTGGCTAGGTCTTCATTTAATGAAATTGATCCGTATTCATAGTTAAACGATGCGTGAATACTGTCTACAAGAATTTCGTATTCTTCATCTGATAGTTCATCAGACTCAACTTCTGTGTCGTCTAAAATTGTAGTTTCGGTAAGTGTTTCCACATCATCCTGTGCAATGGCAACGTAGGAAAATGCAATTAATGCAATAGAGAGTAAAAAATGTTTCATGTTGATATATGGTAAGTTAGGTTATAAATATATATCAAATTGAAACCCTTAATTTTCTACAAGATTATTTTTTGTGAAAATTTAAAGGATTGTTGTAGTATTTATTCTAATCTGTAAACAGGATACTGTAAATGAGCACTTTCGTAATTTGGGGATTGTTTATGTAACCAATCTAACTGCAAATACCAATTACTTCTAAATGATTTATCTGATGCTTTTTTGGCTTCAAATTCTTCTTTAAGTTTTGGGTTATCTTTTAATAGTTTTTCAGCTACCTCTTCAAAAACATAAGGTGAAAACCCTTCTTTTTGTTGAAGTATACTATCAAAGAAATTCCAATTAAAAAACGAATCGATAGCAGATGGTTCTAAGGTTTCTAATACATACCTAATTCCTGGCTGGTCGGTATCAATTTTATAATCACCTTTCCTAAATGTAATTTGGTTTTCAGTACCAGTTACTTTTGTATTTGAATGAAGGTAATGACCTTCATAAGCACTATTACGTGTTTTATAATCATCTATTCGGTAAGCTGTTACTGTTAGCGTTGTATCTTTATCGAATCTCTCTAGCTTAATTTTATTTAAACGTAGTAGCGAGATGACCTCTTGCCAACCTTGTGGTATAATATAAGATTTAGGAACAGATACAGTACGTGTTGGTGTAATGTTATTGTAATAAGATACTTCTTTTGTAAACGGTTTGTCGCGATCATACTTTAAGCGTTGTAATCCTGTAACCTTGCTTTTAATACGTTCTGCCTCATACCCTTTAAAATTTAATGAAGATTTAGTCGTGCTGTCTGTTTTATATTCTAGCGGATATTCGGTTAAACCTCTATAATAGTCTTCATTTTCTTGCCTTAGTTTTTTAATTGTTTCACCATCTTCTTCAAGCATATCGATTACGGTTCGCATAAACTCATAAGTACCTTCCACACGTTGCTTATAAGGTTTAAGCATATGCGTTTCAACCATCATTCCTAATGAATTGAATAGAGTAGTGTACCCTGTAGAATATCTTGGATGATCCATAAATTGAGAAAACCCAGTTTCAGGAACTTGATTAAATACATTTACGTAGGGAGTAATAGGCCAATTCTTCTTTTCTAATTGATCTTCTAAATTTGGCATAAAACTGTTGTGTAAATAATTACCCAAACTGCCGCCTAATTTATTATGCTGTGTAAATAAATGTGTTAAAGTATATTGGTAATCTGCGCCGTTGCTCACATGATTGTCAATAAATACATCTGGCTTTAAGGTGTGGTAAATTTTTGCAAATGCCTTTGCATTTTTTGTGTCAGACTTTATAAAATCTCTGTTTAAGTCATAGTTTCTTGCGTTACCTCTAAACCCGTATTCTTTAGGACCGTTTTGGTTGGTTCTTGTTGTACTGTTTCTATTTAACGCACCACCAATATTATAAACTGGTATTACTGCGACTATAGTATTTTCTGGAGCTTTAATTCTGTTTTCGGCAAAGTCCCTTAGTAACATCATAGAGGCATCTATACCGTCACTTTCTCCTGGATGAATACCATTATTAATTAAGATTATATTTTGTTTTTCACCATCATTAAACTCAGACTCAAATGTGCGATTGGCATTGTAGGTAACAATATGTAGAGGTTCACCAGAATCTGTGTCATCCATTTCATAAATGGCAATTGCTTGATGAGATTCTGCTAAATTTTGATAATACGTAATAACCTCTTCATAAGTAGCGGTTTCAGTTCCGTTAGAATTTTCAAATCGTGTTTCAAAATCAAATTCTGTAGATAGTTTGTATTTTGAAAAGTCGCAACTGCTCAAACTAAAGATGCACAACATTAGAAGTGAAAAGCGTAAGATCATAATTGTAATTTTAAATGCTAAAGATATTGATTATATAAAAAAGTGACGATAGCAGACGCATTTCATTTCAAAAACGTAGTTTAGTCTTATTAATTCTATTCTTAACTTATGAAGAAGGCGCTTTCTATCTTGATGCTTTTATTTATAAATGCCATTTTTAGTTATAAATATCTTTCTAGGGAGTTTGACAATGCTTGGATTGTTGCGGCTATTTTAGTTGTAATACAACTCTTTGGTTTTCTTTATTTAAGTAAAATTAATATACCTAAAAAATTGTTTAATAGCGCTGTTATAATAACAGGGTTAGGAATAATAGCTTTAGTTGTAATTGCTTATCTAAAAATTCCATTAGACACATTAAATGTAGACAGATGGAGTGTTATAGATTCATTTTGGTCTTTTTATTTTGATGGTAAGTATCCTTATTTGGCAAGTTCTCATATGGGAAATCCGCCAGGATCTATGCCAATGTACTTTATACTATCCTTGCCTTTTTGGTGGTTGGGCGAGTTAAGTATTTTTAGTAGTCTTGGCTATTTATCTATACTCTATCTATTAGTATATAGGTATAACGATTTAAAAACTCGCAAAGGTATATTGTTATATATAATGACCTCTATTTTTATGGTTTGGGAACTTACAGTAAGAAGTAATATAATTACAAACACAGTGCTAATTATGATTGCTTTATATTGGTTACAGCACTCAGATATTAAGAACTTAAAGAAGAGTTGGCCTCTTGCAGTAGTATTAGGACTATTATTAGCAACGAGAGGGAATTTTGCAGTTGTTTACATATTATTCTTCATGTTTCCATTAGTGAAAAAGCAAGTAACATTTTTACAGTTATTTAAATTTACAGCACTTTCTGCAACTGCATTTGCTTCTGTTTTTTTAATTATTATAGCAGTATATGGTACAGTGTTTTTTGAGGCAAACCCATTTATATTTCACTCTACATTGTTTGTGCCTACATCATATATTATAGCATTTTTTGTAATTGCATTTGTACTTTCATTCTTCTCAAAAACCCAAGACGACTTGTATTTTTACAGTGGTTTAACTTTGTTTAGCATTATCTTACTTTATGCTATTAACCTAGTAAATATTTACGGTTTTACAGAAGCTTATACAGAGCGCAGTTGGATAGATATTTCTTACTTTTTATTTTCTGTGCCATTCTTATTATTCTATTTACTTAAAAGCCAGCCGGTAGCTTCAAAATAAAATCTTTTAACTAAAAAATTAGTTTAAACTAAATATTTAGTTATATTTGAATATTCAGTAACGAATTTATTCAAATTTTGAAGACACTTACCAAAGCAGAAGAAGACGTAATGCAAATCCTTTGGGATTTGGAAGAAGCTAATGTAGCCTCTATTATAGAGAAGTTGCCAGAGCCTAAACCTGCCTATAATACCATATCGACAATTGTTAGGATTTTAGAAAACAAAGAATTTGTTGATTACAGGAAAGAGGGCAGAGGCCATATTTATTTTCCAAAAGTAAAAAAGGAAGACTATAGCCATAAAACCCTAAATAAGTTTGTTGATGGCTATTTTCAAGGCTCATTTAAAAGTATGGTGTCTTTTTTTATGAAGGAAAATGATATTAGTATTTCTGAATTAGAAGATGTCTTAAACCAAATGAACAAAAATGAAAACTCATGATACAGACAATTATAGAAATACTAGTGTTTCAAGTACTGTTTTTAGCAGTGTATGAGTTGTTTTTAAAGAATGAAACCTTCTTTAATGCAAACAGAATATACCTTTTGGTAACACCAATCTTAAGTTTGGTACTTCCCTTTATTTCGTTAGATGTATTTAAGACAGAAATAACAACACCATTCTTCCAGCAATTACCAACTGTTTTTATAGGAGATGTTTCAACAGTACAACAAACAGAATCATCTGTATGGTCATTACCTATGGTTTTGTGGTTAGTTGGATCTGGTATTGCCTTATTGTTAATGTGTATAAAGTTAATTCAGCTTTATAAGTTGAAAGAAAAGGCTACTCAAGAAAAACTAGAGCAATGTAAAATCTATATAATTCCGCAGTCCACCTTGGCGTTTTCATTTTTCAATACTATTTATATAGGTAAGGATATTTCTGAGCCTAAGCGTAAAAGCATCTTAGATCACGAGCTGGTTCACGTTAAAGAAAAACATTCCTTAGATCTTTTTCTATTCGAAATTTTGAGAATTGTGTTATGGTTTAATCCACTAGTATACCTATTTCAAAAACAATTGCGCGTATTACACGAGTATATAGCAGATACTAAAGTAGCGGCACGACAAACCAATTCTAATTATTATCAAGACTTACTTACAGAGGTCTTTCAAACACAGAACTTATCATTCACCAATACATTTTTCAATCAATCTTTAATCAAAAAACGAATCATTATGTTACACAAAAACAGATCAAAATCGAAGTTTAAACTAAAGTACCTTTTAACAATTCCATTAGTATGCGGAATCTTATTTTACACCTCTTGTCAAAGCGACAACTCTGTAGTGCAAGAAGATACATCTGTTGAAAACAAAATTGTAGAGTTAGAAATGTCTTTAGAAGATAAAGGCTCACTCACAAAAGAAGAGCAAGTGCTTTTAACTAATCTAAAAGCAATAACAAACAAGGAGGATACCTACCTTAAAAATGGTAATGTAGAAGTTATAGAGGTTGTTGAAACAGATGGCTTAGCTACAACGGATGTACCTTTTTCAATAGTTGAGCGTGTGCCTACATTTCAAGGATGTACAGGTACAAATACTGAGTTAAAAACTTGTATGTCTAACAAAGTTTCTCTGTTTGTACAGGAAAATTTTGATGTAAAACTGGCAAAACGTTTAGGGTTAAGTGGTACACAGAAAATTTATGTTGCATTTAAAATAGATAAAACAGGAGAAGCAACAGATATTAAGGCTAGAGCACCTCATCCAGAATTATCTGAAGAAGCAACACGTGTTATTTCTAAATTACCTAAAATGTCTCCAGGATTGCAAAGCGGTAAGCCTGTAAATGTTTTATACTCTTTACCTATAGTTTTTGAAATTGCAGAATAAACTAATTACATATATACTAATAAGTATTTGCATTGTAACTAAAGCCCAATCTCAAGATCGGGCTTTAGCTATTGCAGACAGTCTTTATGCTATTGGCAGTTACACAAATGCTATAAAAGCTTATAACAGCTCTAGCTATAAAAACAACCAATTACTTAAAATAGCAAAAGCCTATGAAACTTTAGGTCAAACTAATTCTGCTTTAAAATATTACAAGAGTTATATAAGAGTTAATCCAAAATCAACAACTGCTATTTTAGCTTACGCAAAACTATTAATATCTAAAAATGACTTTAAAACTGCAGACAGCTTACTATTAAGTATATATGATGCTAATAAAGACAATCCCAATATACCTTATCAATTAGGGATATCTAAAGATGTTCAGAAAGATTCTTCTGCAACACAATATTTTGAGCAGACATTAAAAATAGATAGCACGCATACAAATGCTAAATATAGATTAGCAAAATTTTATGTTGTTAAACGAAAGTTTAATAGAGCAGAACCTTTAATTACGTCGTACTTATCTAACAATCCAGATGATATTAGATTTTTAAACTTACAGGCACTTCAATATTTTCACCAAGAGAACTATCACGACGCGATAGTGCATTATAATGAGTTGCAAGCTTTAGGAGAACATACAGAACAACTCTATAAAAACTTAGCGGTATGCTACTCAAAAACCTATCAATACAATAAATTGATTAGTGTTTATAAAGAGTTATTAAATACGTACGACAATCAAAATGGCTCTTGGCACTATGGCTTAGGACGCGCTTATTTTTTTGAGGGTAAAATAGATGAAGCTCAAAAGCATATAAATTTAGCGTTACTTATTTTAGACCAACCTTTAGATGATTATTATTTAAATTTTGCAATGACCTATGTTGAGCAACAAAACTATGCTGAAGCTATAAAGTTTTTAAAAATTGCTATTGAAGAAAATTCTGAGAATAAAATGGCTCACTATCAATTAGCAGTGGCTGCAGATAATTATTATGAAGATAAAAACGCTGTATTAAATATGTACCAGCGTTATATTGATAAATTTGGTACAGAAACTAATTTAAGCATTCTGGTGAAACGAAGAATGAGTGATTTAAAGAAAGAACAGCATTTTAATGCAACAGAAAAAGATAACTAGAATTACTTTACACGAACTGCCTTTGGAACTAAACCCGTATAATCACCATTGTTTCTAATTACATCTCTAACAATTGAAGATGAGATATAGCTCTTGCCAGAAGAGGTTAGTAAAAACACAGTTTCTATTTCTGCCAACTTTCTATTAGTATGCGCTATAGCTTTCTCAAATTCAAAATCTCCAGGATTACGTAAACCACGCAATATAAATTGGCAATCGTTTTTCTTCGCAAAATCTACTGTAAGACCTTTGTAGGTTACTACTTTTATCTTAGGCTCATCTTTAAAAGTTTCCTCTAAAAAATTCTTACGCTCTTCAAGAGAAAACATATATTTCTTATCGGCGTTTACACCTATAGCCAAAAATACTTCATCAAAAAGTGTGAGACCACGTTCAATAATATCGTAATGCCCTAATGTAATAGGATCAAAAGAACCAGGAAAAATAGCACGTTTCATAAGGTTGGAGTCTTAGGAATTGTTAGTGAGATAAAGATACTTAATTAAAAATAGACTAGTGCATTGCAGCAGCTATCACATTACTAAATAAATCTTTTAATGAAATGCCAGCTTCTGCAGCTTGTTGTGGTATAATGCTAGCTTCACTTAAGCCAGGACAAGTATTTACTTCAAGAAAATGAGGCTCATTATTATGAAAGATAAATTCTGCTCTTGTAAGCCCTTTTAACTTTAAGGTCTTGTAAATTTTAATTGCTATTTGTTGTACTTCATCACGTTGGGCATCAGAGATTCTGGCAGGTGTTATTTCTTGAGATTGCCCGTTGTATTTTGCCTCGTAATCAAAGAAATCATTTTCAGAGACAATTTCTGTTATTGGTAAAGCGGTTATAGTAGTGTTGTAGGTAATTACACCTACAGAAACTTCTGTACCATCTAGAAAACTTTCAACCAAAACTTCATCATCTTCTTTAAATGCTACATCTAATGCCTTTGGAAATTCTTCAGCATTATAAACTTTACTTATCCCAAAACTGCTACCAGCTTTATTTGCTTTCACAAAACACGGTAAGCCAACTTTAGAGATAATCTGATTTACATTTACAGTGTCTCCTTTATTTATAAACACATTTGTAGCGGTTTTAATGCCATAAGGTTTAAGAACGCTAATAGTATCCCTTTTATTAAAAGTGAGTGCGGCACTATAAAAATCGCAAGCAGTTTGAGGTATGTTTAACAGCTCCAAATAGGCTTGTAGTTTACCATCTTCGCCTGGTGTGCCGTGTATTATATTAAAAACAACATCAAACCTTATTGTCTTGCCTTGCTTTATAAAAGAAAAATCATTTTTATTTATAACATAACTATGATTTTCATCATCAAAAGCTAGCCATTCTTCTTTAAGTATATGTACTCGGTAAGGTGTGTATTTTTCTAGGTCAATGTGTTTGTAAACAACATTTCCGCTGTTAAGTGAAATTTGAAATTCACTTGAATATCCGCCCATAGCGATGGCCACAATTGTTTTCATTTTCAATAAAATTAGAAAGGAAACGTTATTTGCTTAACAATTTCAAAAGTAACTCGAAATACGCTACTAACAAAACGCAAGCTATTTTATATCTTTGCGTCTTAACCTTCACAAATGAGCATTGTAAAATTTATTTTTAGTAAGACATTCTTAATTCAAGTTGTCTTAGCAATTGTAGCAGTTTTTGTAATCTGTTATATCGCATTATGGTATTTAGATATATCTACCAATCACGACCAGCGTATCGAGGTTCCAGATCTTTCTAGAATGGCATTAGATCAGGTTGATACTCAATTGGAAGAGCTAGACCTTAGAAGAGAAATATTAGACTCTGCTAATTACAATCCAGACTTCCCTAAATATTCTGTGATAGAGCAAGTACCTGCTGCAGGTAAGTTTGTGAAAGAAAATAGGAAAATATACCTTACTTTAAATCCGTCTGGTTATGGAACTATCGAAATTCCTAACCTTATAAGACGTACGCGTAGACAAGTAGAACCTACATTACGTTCTTTAGGGTTTGAGATAGGAGATGTTACTTTTAAGCCAGATATTGCTAAAGATGCTGTGCTAGAGTTACGCCATAAAGGCAAACGTATAGAACCAGGTGATATGCTTATGAAAACGTCTAAGATTGATTTAATTTTAGGAGATGGTTCTGGAAGATATAATGGTAATCTGGATAATGATGATGATAATGACGGAACACAAGACACCAATGACACAGAACAGTAAACTTAGCCCTAAAGGGTTTGACACATCAAACTCATCAGAAGATAATGATGATGACCTGTATGAACACTATGCCTTTACAGCTAGCAAAGGACAGGAACCGTTACGAGTAGATAAATTTTTAATGAATTTCATTGAAAATGCAACACGTAATAAAATACAGAAAGCAGCCAAAGAAGGTAATATTTATGTAAATGATGCTGTTGTAAAACAAAACTACAAAGTAAAAGCAGGCGATGAGGTTAAGGTGTTATTTGAGCATCCGCCTTATGAAATGTTGCTTACGCCTGAAGATATACCTTTAAACATTGTTCACGAAGATGACGATGTACTGGTAGTTAATAAGCCTGCCGGTATGGTTGTTCATCCTGGTCATGGTAATTACTCAGGAACCTTAATAAATGCATTAGTTTTTCACTTTGATAACTTACCAAATAATAGCAGTAACCGTCCAGGTTTAGTGCATAGGATTGATAAAGATACAAGTGGTTTATTAGTTGTAGCTAAGACAGAACATGCAATGACGCATTTGTCTAAACAGTTTTTTAATAAGACAAGCTCTAGAGAATACATAGCCTTAGTATGGGGAAATGTTGAAGATGATCAAGGTACTATAGAAGGTCATATTGGAAGACACCCTAAAAATAGATTACAGAATACCGTATTTTTAGAAGATGATGCCGATGAAAAAGGTAAGCCAGCCGTTACACATTATAAAGTGATAGAGCGTTTAGGGTACGTAACATTATTATCTTGTAAATTAGAAACAGGACGCACGCACCAAATTCGTGTTCATTTAAAACATATTGGTCATACTCTTTTTAACGATGAACGTTATGGAGGTGATAAAATCTTAAAAGGAACACACTTTAGTAAGTACAAACAGTTTGTGGATAATTGCTTTAAAACGTTACCACGACAAGCCCTACACGCTAAAACTTTGGGGTTTGAACATCCAGTGTCTGGCGAGTGGTTAAGTTTTGATTCTGAAATCCCAAAGGATATAAGTGACTGTGTAGACAAGTGGCGTAATTATGCCACACACGCTATGGACTAATAGCATCCTATTTCTCTATATTTCTATAAATAAATTCGTTGTCAAGCATTTTTAGCAACGCTAATTAGGTTGTATTTTTGACAATATATCCACGCCATTACTATGGTTATAATTAATGTTACGAGTATAAAGAATTGTTTATGAAGATAGTAGTTTCTCCAGCAAAGAGTTTAGATTTTGAAACCAAAATGCCTACCACGCGTGGTACACAACCCACATTTTTAGAACAGGCTGCTCAAATAAATAGAAAACTAGAGACTTTTTCTAAAGCTAAACTAGGTAAGTTAATGAGCATTAGTGATAAGCTTGCTGACCTTAATTACCAACGTTATAAAGACTTTACTGAAACTCATGACAAGAAAAATGCACGGCCAGCAATGTATGCTTTTGCAGGAGATGTTTACACAGGTTTAGATGCTTATACAATAGAAGAAGAAAAGATAGATGCTGTAAATGATAGATTACGAATCTTGAGTGGTATGTATGGAATTTTAAAACCTTTAGATTTTATACAACCATACCGCTTAGAAATGGGAACAAAATTACCTGTAGGACGAGGAAATAAAGACCTTTACGACGTATGGAAAGAACCTGTTACTACATACTTAAATAACGAGCTTGAAGATGATGAGTTATTTTTAAATTTAGCAAGTCAAGAATACTTTAAGGCAGTTGATACCAAGGCTCTAAAAGTTCCTGTGATTTCACCGGTTTTTAAAGATTTTAAAAATGGAAAACTTAAGATAATAGCTTTCTTCGCTAAAAAAGCGAGAGGAAGTATGGTACGTTATATAGTCGATAAAGATTGTAAAACACTTGAAGACGTTAAAGGTTTTGACTACGAAGGCTATCGTTTTAGTGAAGTACATACAGAGAAAGCACAAGAACCAGTTTTTATTAGATAGCTGTTAAAAGATTAATTTGAAAGACTATTAAATTTAGAACTACCTAAACCCGAAACTATCTTTCATCATACGCATCCATACCAGCCTTTTATTCCAAAACATACAACAAAACTGATAGTTGGTACATTGCCACCACCACGTTTTACAACGGGTACTTTAAAACCAAATGACGTGGCCTTTTCTTACGGAAGTATAGATGGTCTACTTTGGCCAGTTTTAGAACAAGTATTTCAGGTGTCTCTCGATTACGAAACCACAGATGTTGCTATTTCACAACGAAAAGCGTTATTAAAAAAACATCATATTGGTATTTGTGATATTGTGGATTCAGCATATAGAGATAAGGTTGACGCTTCAGATGTTGGATTGCGGGATATAAAATTAAGAGACCTTATAGCTTATCTGGAAAAGCATAAGACTATACACACACTATTGTTTACTGGTGGTAACAGTAAAAATGGACCTGAATATTTTTTCAGAAAACATTTAAAGGAATATCAGTTAAAATTAGAAGTAGTGAATAATGATGTGCCTAGAATACATCAATTTACAATGCCATCTTCTAACCGCATGATTACAACCGTATCTTTAACCTCACCGTCAGGATCTGCAAATAGAGCAGTAGGTAGTATACAGTTGTATAAAGATTTAAAAAAACAAAACCCGAAATTCAATACAATTGATTTCCGAGTCTTGCAATACAGAAAGTTTTTCACAAATCTGTAAGAGAAAATTTAAATGCCTTAAGCGTTTAAATTATTTTTTATTCTGTTGATCTTTGATTGTTTTTTCATCAATATCAACTTTATTAGTTTCTATATTTCTGTTTCCTGTAGGATTCGTTGGATGTTTTTGTTCCGTCTTCCTTTCAAATTTCTTATCCATAATTCTGTATTTTTTTGTTTGATATCTAAATTTAAATATTAAACAGAAGAATGTAAAACTATGACTTCTAAGACTTTGTTAAACTATCTTATGGTTTTAACAAATTGAGGAATATTTGCAACACCTTCTTTAGTAAGATGTTTTATAAATGCAGATCCTATAATTGCTCCTTTAGCATTTGCAGTAGCATCTTTAAAGGTTTGCTCATCTTTAATCCCAAATCCAACAATTTGTGGATTTGTTAAATTTAAATCTTTAATTCTTTTAAAATAAGATTGCTGCGCTTCTCCAAATCCGCTTGTACTACCTGTAACACTTGCTGAACTCACCATATAAATAAAAGCGTTTGAAGCCTCATCTATTTGCTTTATACGCTCATCTGATGTTTGTGGAGTAATTAAGAATACATTGGAAAGGTTGTGTTTTTCGAAAATCCCTTTATAATGGTCTTCATATTCTGCTAATGGTAAATCTGGGACAATTAAGCCATCAATACCTATTGCTTCACATTCTTTACAAAATGCTTCAAACCCAAATTGCAACATAGGATTAAAGTATCCCATAATAATTAAAGGGATAGAAACTTGAGATCTTATATCTCTTAATTGCTCAAACAAAAGTTTGGTAGTCATACCATTTTGCAATGCTTTTGTTGAACTTTCTTGTATGGTAGGTCCATCTGCTAAAGGATCACTAAAAGGTAAACCGATTTCAATCATATCTACACCGCTATCTTCGAGTGATTTTATGATTGTAACAGTATCGTTTAGTTCTGGATAACCTGCTGTAAAGTAAATAGACAAAAGTGTTTTGTCTTCAGCTAATGTTTTGTGTATTCTGTTCATAGTCTGCTAATGTCTTGCAAAAATAAGCAATCGTTAGAGCTTTAAATAGAATAAAGTGTTAGTCTTTTCTCAATAATTTATCTGTAACTTTCTTTACACCTTTAGATGCTGTATCTTCTATTATTGTTAAGCGTTTAGATGCCTTTACGTTTGGTTTAGGATCTATAAAATAAATAGGGGTTTCCTCGTGTACAAAATTTATTAGACTAGCTGCTGGATACACCTGCATAGAGGTACCAATAATTATGAGTATGTCTGCCTGCTCGGTAATAGATATTGCGTGATCGAGCATTGGTACTGCTTCGCCAAACCAAACTATGTGAGGCCTAAGTTGGTGATTGTGTTCACAGAAATCTCCTAGGTTTAAATCTGTTGTCCAGTCTAGCACTAAGTTTTCATCAAAAGTACTTCTTACCTTATTAAGCTCGCCATGTAGATGAATTACATTACTGCTACCAGCACGTTCGTGAAGGTTATCTACATTTTGAGTGATGATATGTACAATAAAATGCTCTTCTAATTTAGCGAGACCAATATGACCCTCATTAGGAGATACCTCTTTAAGTTGTTTTCTGCGTTGGTTGTAAAACTCTAATACTAACTCTGGATTACGTTCAAAAGCTTGCGGTGTGGCAACTTCCATCACGTCATGACCTTCCCAAAGGCCGTCTGCATCTCTAAAGGTTTTGAGGCCGCTTTCGGCGCTCATACCAGCACCAGTTAATACTACTATGGTTTTTTTAGAAGATTCTGTTTTCAAAATTTCTGTTTTACTTAAAATTACTGAAATTTAATTGAAAGCCTAATCTAACCAGGTTTTGAATTCGTAAAAATTTTGTGGTGCAACACCATGACCAACTGGAAATTCAGAATACTTATAATTAATATTTAATTGATCTAGAAAAGGTTTTGCCTTACGCGCCCAATCAATAGGAATAACTTGGTCTACAGAACCGTGTGAGCAATAAAATGTTAGGTTAGAAAAATCGTTGTCTTGGTAACCTTCAACTAAAATATCTTCATTTACATAACCGCTTAATGCTACTACACGCTTAATTTTTTCTGGGTAGGATAGTGCAACAGCATAACTCAAGATTGTACCTTGACTAAAACCTAGTAGGGTTACATTGTCTTCATCTATTGGATATGCTTTAAGGGCTTCATCTATAAAATTAGAAATCTTATCTCTACTTTCTATTGCCTCTTCTTCATTACTGAATTTTCCGCCAGCGGCATCAAAATTAATTGTGTACCACGCATTGCCATAAGGTTGCATAGGTTGCGGTGCTCTCACAGAGATAACCATATACTTGTCATCTAATTCTGTAGCAAATGAAAATAAATCATTTTCATCGCTACCGTAACCGTGAAACATAAAGATAACAGGTGCTTTTTTGGTTAAAGATGAAGGTTTTATGATGTGGTGTAATGATAAGGGTGCTGTTGTCAAAATTGTAATAGTTTTAGTTTGTTGGTACTATAATAGAAAACCATTTTTGGAATAGAGGACCTAATACAGGAATTTCTTGATACTTGCCTTGTGCAGCACCTATAAAGCCAAAAGCCCACAGTACTACAATAAATACCCAAAATGCAGAAAAGATTAAGAGGCTGTCAAACCAACCAATAACAAATGCCAAAGATAACTGCAGTAAATGTATACCTATTGCTTGCCTTAAATGAAAACCTCCAAATTTAGTAGGGTTATCTTTATGCATAAACAATGCTATAAGTGCACCTATAAATGTTAAGTAGGAGACCACTGCAATAGTTTTTCCTGGTATAATGTTTTCTTGTGTATTCATAATAAACTAAGAAATTATCTATTTAGTTAAGTAATATATCTCCTTGAGAAACTATGCCGTAAACCGTACCTTTTAAAGTAGTGCCAAGTAAAGCTGAATTTTTGGAGGTAGACAAGACATTTTTCTCTGTAAATGTTGAAGATCCTTCTGGATTAAATAAGCTGAAGTTTGCTTTATTACCTTCCTTAATTTCTGAAGTTTTTATATTAAATCTCTGTTTTCCTCGTGTTAGAAAATTAACGATTTCTTCTGTGGTAAATATAGTTTTTAAGGCACCAAAAGCTGTCTCTAGGCCAATGCTACCATAAGAAGCATTTTCAAATTCAGTTTTCTTATGCTCAATATCTATTGGTTGATGATCACTAGTAACCATATCTATTGTGCCGTCTTTTAATCCTTTTCGTAAAGCATCTACATCTGTGGCAGTTCGTAATGGTGGTTGTAGTTTATAGTTACTCTCAAATTCTTCTAATTTATCATCTGTAAGTAATAAGTGATTTACACTTACACTACAAGTAATATCCAATCCCTTCGCTTTTGCATCTTTAATAAGCTCAACAGATTTTGCTGTGGTTATTGTAGGGATGTGAAGCTTTCCTCCAGTATATTCTAATATGAAAAGGTCTCTTGTAATTTGTAATTCTTCAGCTAATGAAGGAATTCCTTTTAGGCCATAAAGTGTACTGTTATGATGCTCATTAACTAATCCTTTTCCAGCAATTTGATTGTCTTGCGGGTAACTTTGTACTAACCCATTAAAATTTTGGGCATAAAGCAGTGCGATCTTTAACAAATTGGCATTAGTTATAGCGTGTTTGTAGTCTCCAAATGTTATTGCGCCATGTTTATGCATATCATACAGCTCTGCTAAATCTACTCCTTTAGAGTGTTTTGTGAGTGCTCCACATATATGTAATGCAACAGCATGAAGTTGAGCTTTGTTTGTAATAGCCACAACTAAAGAGCTAGTGTCTACAATAGGATTTGTTTTAGGATTTAAGACTATATCTGTAAATCCACTTTTTCCTGCTACATTAAGACCATTAGCTATAGTTTCGCGTTCTTCATAACCAGGTTCTCCAAAACTCACACTGGAGTCAAACCAACCTTGAGAAAGATGAAGGTTTTCTAACTTTACCACAGTATCTGCAGAAGTTGTTATAGTTTCTGCAATAGTTTTTATGGTACCATTTTCCACAAGAATATCTACTTGCTTGTTATGAAACGCGCTCTTAGGATCTATTATTTTTGCAGATTTAATTAATATGGTCATTTCAGGAATTTTAAGAGAAGTATTTCTATACAAAGAAATAGTAGTGCAAAAATAACAAACCATTTCCATAAATCGGTTATACTATTGTCTTGTTGCATTTGCTTAAAAAATGAAGATACTTGATTGTTAATTGTAATATTTTCGAGTTGAGAAATATTCTGGTAAGTTAACTCACTTTCGTCACGGTTATAATTATAACTTAGTTTAAGCAATTCTTGATTTTCGTTTTTAACCACATAATTATTTGCCAACTCTGGTAGCTCATTAGTTGTAATCTGAACCTTAGAATTAAAGTTTTGTTGCAATGGTATAAAAGACCCATTTTCACTTTCAATTTTAAGGATGTCATCTTGTGGTAATGCCACATTTACATCAAGACTATTTGCGTTGTTTATAGTATAATATAAGGTTCCGCCTTTTAAGCTTTGTTTGGCTATATTATAAAATGTAGGAACAATTAATGGCGCATTTTTGAAATTTGAATTTTGAGAATTTAATGCAGCTGTAAATCTGTATACATTGCCAGTTTGTTCTAAAAAACTTGAGTTATCTTGATAGCCTAAAACCTTGTTAGCATTGGCGGTTGTTGTAAAATACGATTGTACCTTAGGGTATTGAAAGTTATCTATACGCTTATCAAAAACACCTTCATAAATAGGATGCGCAAAGACTATATTGGTAATTTGTTTTTCCTGATTTTTTAACTCAGATAAAGGTGATAATCCTAATTGGTTAAATAAAGAATTGTAACTGTTTATATTAGCTTCTTGTGCTGGTACAATTATTACAGTACCGTTTGCTGCTGTTAATTTATTTAAAATAGTAGCAAGCCCATTTGGTAATTGCAAGACTTCATTTAAAATTATACAGTTAGCATTATTTAATTGGTTGTAATCTAATTGAGCAGTTGTTGAAGTGATAAGTTCAAATTCTGGTGATTTATATAGTTTTTTTAGATAACTATCATCTACATCACTAATTGCAATTACCTTAATAGGATCTGGTTTGTTAATGCTAAAATATAGTATGTTGTCATATTGTAAACCAGTATCTTCTACACGAATATTGCCGTTAATACTTTCTGGGTTTTGTATGTTGAAAACTGTTTCTGAAGTGCTGTTTTCCTCAAGTTGCACACTTGTTTTGGCTAAAAGTGTGTTACCGTCATAAAGAGCAACAGGAAGTGTTCCTGATAGTGAACCAGTACTTGATATTTTTGTAGCTAATGTGATAGAATTAATGCCACGATCTTTAACGTAAACACTATCGACAGAAAGGTTATCTTTATTTACAGGTGAAAGTTGTACAAAGTTTACAGAGATCTCCTCAGGAGTTTGCTGAAATGGATCGTCATTAATTTGAAAGTCTGAAATAGCAACAAAATTCTTTACAACACCTTTGGTTTTTGAAAACTCATTTTTAGCACGTATTAAAGCAGTGTTTACAGATATGCTTTGAGCATCATAAGTAATTTCTTGTATCTCATTTCGAGACTCTCTTAACGTTGTATTTTTTAATCTATCTGTATTTGTAAGAAGAGTAAAAACTTCATCTTCAGGAAGTGTTTCTAATAACTCCTGAATGGCTCTTTTTAAAAGTTCACCCTTTTGCCCCTTTGCCTGCATGCTAAAGCTGTTATCTAAGTAGATTACAGTCTCTTGTGGTTTAGTAGCATTATCATTTGCAGTAAAAAAAGGTTGAGCAAAAGCAATTATTAAACACGCCATTAATAAGAGACGTGAAAGTAATGTAAGCCATTTTTTAAGTTGAGAGCTTTTTCGTGTTTGTAAGATTACGCGTTGGAGGAACTTAACATTGGTAAACTCTTCTTTCTGAAATTTACGAAGCTGAAAAAGATGTACGATAATAGGAATTACCAGTAAAAAAAGCGCGTAAAGTAGTTCTGGGTATTTAAACTGCATTCCTATTTAGTGTATACGCCAAATATAGTGATGTATACCTAAATATATAATACTTGTACTGGGTTTCTGTATAACTTAATTAATAGTTAGTGTTGTTGGCTTTTCAACAGTAAAGGTAAAGGTTGTGAATTTTCCAAATTCTGAAGTTACAGAGATCTCACCATTTAGTTTTTTTACTAACTTCTTAACTATCGAAAGGCCAATGCCATTTCCTTTTTTTCCTCTATTATCAGTTTCACTTGCTGTTTTAAACAGCTTAAAAATTTCTTTGTAATTACTTTTTTCAATGCCAGGACCATTATCGGTCACCGTAAATTTATAATGTGATTTGTTTTCAGTAACATTTACACTAATAATGCAGTTGTCTTTATCATTGTATTTAACGGCATTTGAGAATAAGTTGGTGAAAATCTGAGTTAAAGCAATTTTATTTGAATTTATAACATGAGTTTCTGTAGGCAACCAAAACTGACATTTTTGAGATGTTAGATTAATTTTTAGCAAATTGTCAAAAAAGGCTTTAATATTAATGGTCTCGAAACTCTTTTGTATACCGTGCTCACTTGTATACATATCTAACATACCAGTTATGTATTCATTTATTGTAAATGAACAATCTTTAATAAGGTTAAGCCTATCTTGACCGTCTTTCCCTAACTTGGTCTTATATTTAGTTTTAATGATGTCTGCAGTAGTAATAATACTTGCAATTGGTAACTTTAAATCGTGTGAGGCCACAGCTGCAAATTCACTAAGCATATCATTAGTTCGCTCTAATTTTTTATGAATATTAGATTGATTTAATTTATGTTTTCTATGGTTTAGTAAATATTCTGCTTGTTTGCCCAAAAGCTTCATCGAAGCTATTTGAGAATCACTTAATTGTCTTGGTTTGTCATCAAAAATACATAATGTGCCAATTGCAAAACCATCTTCACTTAAGATAGGAACGCCTAAATAAAACACTACAGATTTTAGTTCTGTAACAATTGGGTTGTCATGAAAGCGTATATCTTTCCGTGCATCTTCAACAATCATAATATCATGAGGATTATGAATTAAGTGCCCGCAGAATGATAATGACCTAGGTGCTTCAGTAAACGGTACGTTATTATTGGATTTGTACCAATTTCTATCCTTATCTAGAAAGGTTAATAAGGCGTGCTGAACACCACAAATTTGAATAGCTAATTCTGTTAAATTATCAAATTGCTCTTCAGGCTCAGTGTCAACTATGTGGTAAGAATCAACAGCTTGTTGTCTTAAATCTTCTTGTAATGTATAACTAGGTGCTTGCATAGCTTCGAATAATATCTCGGAACACTTTAATAATCAATCAGCTAGCAAAAATAATCTAAAGTCGTATCAAATCATAATATTTTCTTAAAAAACTTAAAAAAATGTTAATTAAAGAATTTTCAATACTACATATAAACAATGAAACCCTTTTAAATAAAGGGTTTCTGGTAATAATAAAGATTTAAATTTTTTTGTTAATTGGAAAACGTTGTTGGTTTACCTATTGTAAAGGTAAACGTGGTGCTCTTACCAAGTTCTGAAGAAACATAAATCCTACCGTTAAGTTTTTTAATTAACTTTTTAACTATTGAGAGCCCAATACCATTTCCTTTTTTTCCTGTATTGTCTTTAGGTAAGGCAGTTTTAAATAGTTTGAAAATATTTCCTAAATGTTCTTCAGGTATTCCTGGACCGTTATCTGTTACAGTGAATTTATAGTGAGAAGCATCTTCAGAGAAATTTACATTAACAATACAACTATTCTTGTCATTGTATTTTACCGCATTTGTAAATAGGTTTGTAAATATCTGTGTAAGTGCAATTTTGTTACTATTTAATACGTGTGTTTCTGAAGGAAGCCAAAACTGACATTTATCTTCACACATATTAATTTTTTGGACACTTTCAAGCAGTTGTTTGAGGTTAATTAATTCAAAATCGTCGCTAAGTCCTTTATCACTTGTATACATTTCCAACATTCCGGAGATGTATTCATTTATTGTAAAAGAACACTCCTTAATTAAACTCAACCTATTTAAACCATCTTCATCTAAAACAGATTTGTATTTAGTTTTAAGGATATCTGCTGTTGTAACAATACTAGCAATTGGTAGTTTAATGTCATGAGAAGCAACTGCTGCAAAGTCGCTTAATAGATTGTTTGTTTTTTCTAATTTTCTATGAGTGTTTTGTAATTCTATAGTATGTTTTCTCGATTTAATATGACTTTCCACCTGTTTGGCTAAAGCCTTCATTGCAGTTATCTGTTCATCTTCTAGGCGTCTAGGCTTATCATCAAAAACACAGAGAGTGCCTAGTGGTAAACCTTCTTCTGATTTAATAGGAACGCCTAAATAAAAAATAGCGGCCTTCATTTCTTCTACTAATGGGTTGTCATAAAAACGCTTGTCTAACCTAGCATCTTCAACAATCATCACTTCTTCAGGCTTATGTATTGCATGACCACAAAAAGAAAGGCTTCTTGGAGATTCTGTAAATGGAACACCTACTGTAGATTTAAACCAATTACGTTCACCATCTAAAAGAGAAATTAAGGATATAGGTGTTTTACATATGTAAGATGCTAACTGAGTAATGTTATCATAATCAATCTCTGGAGGCGTATCTAACAACCTATAAGAACGCAGTGCCCTTTGGCGCTTATTCTCATTTAGTGGAAAACTAGGTGACTGCATATGCAAGAGATATTAATAGCGGAAATGGTTAATTATCAAATAATACACTAAGATATACAATAAATGTTATTTTCTTAATGAGTCTTAAAATTTGTGATTCTTGTTTAGAAACTTTCAAATACTCCTAAACCAAATAGTGCGTAGTCATATTTTACAGGGTCTTTAGGGTCAAGCTTTTTTAAATTCTCATCTAATTCTAAAACTGCTTTTGCGTCGTTTTGCTTTCTAGTAAGTAGGTTTAATTTTCTGGCAACCCTACCAGAATGTACGTCTAAAGGGCAAGAAAGTTTAGAGGGTAATATGGAGTTCCATAACCCAAAATCTACACCATCATTTGGTCTTACCATCCATCTTAAGAACATATTTATTCGTTTTGCAGCAGAGTTTTTGTGAGGATCACTAACATGTTTTTCGGTGCGCTGTAAATGAGGTAATTCAAAAAATATAGATTTAAAATGATGTATGGAATTTTGTAATGAGTCTGAGTCTTGATATTTTGAAAATACAGCCTCCAATCCATTATGAGTATTATATATATGCTTTAAGGCTGAAATGAAATACGCTAAATCTTTACCATTAAATGTTCTATGAACAAATGTTTGCAGAGTTTCCAGATCGTTAGCATTATGGTTACAGATAAAATCATAAGGAGCATTGTCCATTAGTTGCATAAGGTTATTTGCATTTTTAAGGATGCTTTTTCTGTTACCCCAAGAAATTGTTGCTGTTAAAAATCCCGAAATCTCGATATCTTCTTTTTTACTGAAGTGATGCGGAATTTGAATAGGATCTGTTTCAATAAACTCTGGTTGGTTGTATTGTAAGACTTTGCTATCTAAAAATTCTTTCAATTCCGTTTTAGTCATTCGATATTGTTTTGCTGTAAAAACCATCTTTAAGCTCTGTGGTCCTTAATTGTGGTATTACCTTAAAGTTTTGTTCAAAATAGTTAAGTTGTTCATAATTCACAGCAGGAAACGGTACATTACCGGTACCCCAAAAGAAATCAATTTCTAATGGATGATTAAAATTCAAGTTGCCTTTTTTATATGTTTTAAAGTCATCTTCAAATTTTGAATTTGAGTGTGGCATTACTATTTCTGTTATGTTGAAATGACTCAAATTAGTACTGAAACTATTATTTGCTAAAAAATTAATAGGTGTATTTATAATTAAAGGCAACCCTGAAATTAAGATACAAATGGTAAGTAGGCACTTAAGAACAGTTAATCTTTTATATAAAACACTTGCCACGACTAAACATAGTAATATATAAAGCAAGTTAAAATAGAACCTGTAAAGTGGCGATGTGAAAAACAATACGATTAACTGAAGTACATAAAGAACAAATATTAGTGTAGCTGTTTTTTTAATAGTAGTTTTTCTTATAAAGAAAGGTGTAATACATATAAATATTACAGCTATACAATTAAATATACCACGTAATTTACCTAATGTTAACCATTGGTATAAACGTTCTAAAGTAGTTAGGTTTGTATAGTCATCTGGTAACAATAAAAAGCCATATGCTTTAGTCAGGTCAATATAATACTCAGCTAACGCTATAGGAAGTTTCCAGTTTTCATTAATTACATCAAGATATAATAAAGGAAATAATGGATAGCCAGAGATAATACTATTCTTGCCTATAAATATTAGTAATGTTAGTAAAGCAATAGGCAAAACTTTAATAACCTTAGTGCTTAGGGTTTTATAGTGGTTAATAAATAATACTATAGGAAAGCCAATTAATAAAAAGCTTGTCGGTTTTATGAAAATGCAAAATAAAACTAAAGCACATAACACTATAAAGCCATCTGCTTTAGGTAATCTAAAGGATTTCTGAAATATTGAAATACAAATAAATGTTAAGCAATAAATAGGAATATCTTGAGAAGGTGTTCCTATAAATTGAAAGAAAAATAAATTAGCTAAAGGGAAAAGGCCAAAAATTAAATCCCATATATCAACTCTATTTTTAAAATAAAAATTCAACTTATCAAAAGACCATAAAACGGTAAGTAAAAGACAGAATCCGCTTAAATCATTAAAATTCTTAAAAACAAAGTTTAAGTTTAAGGCACTTTGTGTAATATGCCAGCCACTGGTTTGTGCTAAAAAGAAGTGAAGATTGGCAAGCCCTTTTATAAAGCCATAGTCATTGAGTACTGCAATTGTTTGTATATAATAAGACTCATTATCTATTACATAGGGCGCAGAAGCACATTGCATTAAAATTAATACTGCAGTACTAATTAATAACGCTTTTAAAAATGGTGATAATTGCTTAAAAGTATATCTTAAGTGTTTGAGGGTTAGGACAACTTTGTCTTTGTTAAATAAAATTGAAATACAGGAAGTTAATATTAGAAAGAGATGAAACTCCCAATGAATCCGTCCCCAAAAAGCCCATATAGAAGCTAATAATGAAATTGAAAATAAGCCAATAAAAGCTACTTCTACACTTTTGTAAGTTTCAATTTTAAATAGTTTGTAAAAGCCTACACCAATTGCTGTACAGATGCTAAATATGTAAATAAATGAAATGGCTATAAGTAGCATGGTAAAATTTATTCTACTGCAAATTACTAAAACAATTGGTTTCCTCTTACGATTCGTATTACATTTGAAATACAAAATTTAAGGATGATAGATTTAAAAAGTGACACGATTACAAAACCTACTAAAGGGATGCTTCAAGCTATGTTTAGCGCAAAAGTTGGAGACGATGTCTATAAAGAAGATCCTACGGTAAATGAGTTAGAAGCCCGCTTAGCAGATATGTTTGGAAAGAAGAATGCATTATTTTTTCCTAGTGGTAGTATGGCTAATCAGGCAGCAATTAAATTACACACTCAGCCAGGAGAACAATTAATTTGTGACAAATGGGCTCATGTGTTTAATTACGAAGGTGGTGGTGTATCGTTTAACAGTGGTGTTTCCTGTAAATTAATAGATGGTAATAGAGGCAAAATAACAGCAAAGCAAGTTGAGGAGAACATTAATGCTCCAGATTTTTATCATAGCCCTAAAAGCAGTTTGGTATGTATTGAAAACACAACAAATAAAGGTGGTGGTGCTTGTTATGATTTAAGTGAATTACAAGCTATAAAGAAAGTAACTACAGCGCATAATTTAGGTTACCACTTAGATGGTGCTCGTTTGTTTAATGCGTTGGTGCATAAAAAACAAAATGCTATGGATTATGGAAACTTGTTTCAAACAATATCTGTATGCTTATCTAAAGGGTTAGGTGCGCCTGTTGGTTCTGTATTAATAGGAGATGAAGATATTATGGAAAACGCAATGCGTGTTAGAAAAGTGCTTGGTGGTGGTATGAGGCAAGTTGGGTATCTTGCTGCTGCAGGACTTTATGCGCTGGATAATCATATAGAAAGATTAGAAGAAGATCACCAAAGAGCAAAGGAGATAGAAAATGTCCTATTAGATCTTAGTTATATAAAAAGTGTTGAGCCTGTTGAAACTAATATTGTAATCTTTTATTTAGACACTAAAATTTCTGGAGAAAATTTCCTAAACCACTTAACAGATAAAGGTATAATTATAAGTGCAATGGGTGAAGGTAAGTGGCGTGTTGTAACCCATTTAGATTATACAGAAGAGCAACACCAAACATTTATAAAAACACTACAAGATTTTAAAAAATAAATAAAAACCCGATGCTAAGTCGGGTTTTTCTAATTTATAGCTCTTTAATACTAGCGTTTGGAGCATTCTCTGAAACAGAAGAAATGCCGTTTTCCATTCCTGCCTCACCAGCATACATTTGGCTGCTACCTATAATCTGACCATTTGAAGCTTTTAGATTAAAATAGAATTTTCCATTTTTTGCAGTCTTGCGTTCAAATTTTGTGTCATCTTGGCTATTCTTTTTTACAGACTCTATACCATTACTAGCAGCACTTTTAGAATTGTAAACTTCACTGCTTAAAATAACTTGACCATTTTTAGCTTTAAGTACAAAATGGTAGGTGTTACCGTCTTCTTTTTTCTTTAATTCAAACATATTGCATTTTTTTATTTACTATAAAATTAGTCATTTAATACAACATTAAAATTCATTTCTTACATAATAAATGTCGTTTATCGATTTATATTGCCTTATGTCGAAATTAATACTAAAAACATATAAATCTTTAACAAATAGTTGTGTGTTTTCATAAATTTAGGATATAATATTTAACTAATCCTTATCAAATATGAAAAAACTAATATTCTCTATCCTTGCAATTGCCGTAGCTGGTTTCGGTTTTGCGCAAGATTTACCAACTAATCCAGAACCAGGTAAATGTTATGTGCGTTGTACAACACCAGACATTTATGAAAATCAAACTGTACAGATAGAGGTAGAGCCAGCTTATAAGAAACTTAGAGTTGTTCCTGCACAATATGAAACACAAACAGAACGTGTTTTAGTAAAGGAGGCAAGTAAAAAATTACGAATTATACCAACAGTTTATGGTACAGAAACAGTTACCTATGTTAAAAAACAAAGTAGTTCTGTTTTAAGTATAAATCCAGCGACCTTCGGTAATAGTGCAGAAACTATCGAGATTAAACCTGCTTATGCACAATGGGAAATGAGTGATGTTCCTCCTGCAGAATGCCAATCGAACAATCCAGAAGATTGTCGTTACTGGTGTTATAAAGGTTATCCTGCAGAGTACCAAACAGTAGCTGTTCGTACTTTAGCTAATGATGCATCAACAAGTTCTTCACCTGTAGCAGAGCAAGCTGGTAGTTATACTAAGCGTGTAGTTACAGAGCCAGCGAGAGTTGTGGAAGAAGAAGTTCCTGCAGAGTATGCTACTATCACGAAAACAGTTTTAGTGAAAGATGCTGGCACAACAGAGGAAACGGTAGCTGCTAAATACAAGACAGTAACTAAAGAGGTGCTTAAGCAAAAAGGTGGTTTAACGACTTGGGCAGAAGTAGATTGTAAATTATTAGAATATACAGACCTTAATATAGTTTGGAATTTAGGTAGTGCTTCTTTAACTAATGCAGCTAAAGCAGAGATAGATGCTAAGTTATTACCAGTAATGCAACAAGGTGTTTCTGTCGAGATTGCATCTCATACAGATTCTAGAGGTACAGCTTCAAGTAACCAAGCATTATCTGAAAGAAGAGCTCAAGCTGTTACAAACTACTTAATTTCTAAAGGAATTAATTCAAGCAAGATAACATCTAACGGCTACGGAGAGTCTAAACTTCGTAATCGTTGTGCAGATGGTGTTTCTTGTACAGAACGTGAGCATACGTTAAACAGAAGAACTCAATTTAGAGTTATAGAAAACTAATAGTCCCCAATAAATTAGTCTTAAAGGCGTTTTGTGTATTCAAAGCGCCTTTTTATATTTAGGCATATCTTTTGTAATAAGATTTTCAAATTCTATATAATGAAATCAATCTTTCTTTTAGTATTTATGTTGTCTTCAGTTTTAATACAAGCGCAACAAGATGATGTATGGTTAACAGATTACAATGAAGCTCAAAAAATAGCCAGGGAAAAAAAGCTGCCATTATTTATGTATTTTACAGGAAGTGATTGGTGTAAACCTTGTATTAAGTTAAAGGAAGATTATTTTGAGACTTCAGAATTTTTAAATAAAACAAATGATTTTGTATTACTTATGGTAGATAGACCTTACCGTTTAGATATTATATCTGAAGTGCAAATGGAAAAAAACAAAGCTCTTATTAAAAAGTATAATAAAGAAAACACCTTCCCATTAATGCTATTGCTAGACTATAAAGGAAAGGTGCTAAAGGATATTTCTGGTTATAGTGGAGACCCACGATACTACAGAGCATTTATTAATGAGAATTCTTAGATTATTTAAACATATCTAAGCCAGGTATATTTGGCATACCTTCTTTGGCAACAGCACCAATTTCTGCTTCATTAATTTCTGTAGCTTTTTTTATAGCTTTATTTAAAGTTAAAATAAGATAATCTTCTAATTGCTCTTTATCTTCTAAAAGAGTGTCGTCTATTTCAATGCTTTTTAAAGTTCTATTTGCTGTAAGTTCAACCTTTAATAAATTGTCGCTTGATTGTTCATTAATTAAAACCGTGTCTAAACGTTTTTTTGTGTCTTCAACCTTTTGTTGGGCTTCTTTTAATTTAGACATCATACCCATCATATCTCCAAACATAGTATTGTAAATTTAAGTTATAGGCAAATTTACTATTTTAGAGTTTCAAACCTTATTTAAGATGAAACAAATCCTACTTTTCAGTCTAGTTATCTTTACTTTTGCATCCGCTTGTAAACAACCTAAAGACAATACCTTGAAAAATACAATTCAACCTCCAATAGCTCAGAAAATTCCAGAAAATTTAGAAAAGCACGGAGATCTTAGAATAGATAATTATTACTGGCTTAAAGACAGAGAAAATGAAGAGGTGATAGATTACCTTGAGCGTGAGAATGATTACTATGAGAAAATGACTGCGCATACCAAAGAGCTACAGTCTAACTTGTTTGATGAGATGAAGTCAAGGATTAAAGAAGATGATAGCTCTGTACCTTATAAATATAATGGCTATTGGTATATAACTCGTTTTGAGAAAGGTAAAGATTATCCAATATATTCTCGTAAGAAAGAAACATTAGATGCTCAAGAAGAAATTATATTCGATTGTAATAAAATGGCAAAAGGCCACAGTTATTTTAAATTAACAGCACTTAGCGTTAGTCCTAATAATGAGTTGGTATCTTATGGTGTAGATACAGTTAGTAGAAGGCAATATACTATTCACGTAAAAAACTTAAGTACTGGAGAAATTTTAAAAGATAAAGTAGCAAATACTACAGGCAGTTCTGTTTGGGCCAATGATAGCCAAACATTATTTTACACAAAAAAAGATCCAGAAACACTACGTTCTTACCAAATACTTAAACATGTTTTAGGTAAACCAACAGAAGACGATAATCTCGTATTTCAGGAAGATGATGATACGTTTAATGCTTATGTGTATAAAACAAAATCTAAAGACTATATTATTGTAGGATCATCTGCAACGCTTACAGATGAATTTAGAATTTTAGATGCCAATACACCAGACGGTCAATTTAAATTATTTGCACCAAGAGAAAGAGGTTTAGAATATAGTATATCTCATTTTAAAGACAACTTTTATATTGTTACTAATAAAGATAAAGCAGAGAATTTTAAACTCATGAAAACACCTATAGGTAAAACTGCGCAAGAAAATTGGGTAGATGTTTTACCACATAGGGAAGATGTTCTCTTAGAAGACATAGACATTTTTAAAGATTACCTTGTTGTAAGTGAACGTAAACTAGGATTGTCTCAAATTAGAGTGATGCGTTGGGATGAAACAGAAGATTATTACTTGCCTTTTGATAACGAGACCTATGCGGCAGGCGCAAGTACAAATCCAGATTTTGATACAGAGATTTTAAGATACGGCTATACTTCGCTCACAACACCATCTTCTGTGGTAGACTTTAATATGAGAACCAAAGAGAAAGAAGTAAAAAAGGAACAAGCTGTACTTGGTGGTAAGTTTGCAAAAGAAAACTACATGTCAGAACGGCTATGGGCAGTAGCAAGAGATGGAAAAGAAATACCAATATCTATAGTATATAAGAAAGGTATTAAAAGAGATGGTAAAAACCCTATTTTACAATATGCATATGGTTCTTATGGGTATACAATAGACCCAACATTCTCTACAACACGATTAAGTTTGCTTGATCGCGGTTTTATTTTTGCAATCGTGCACATTCGTGGTGGTCAATATTTAGGTCGTCAATGGTATGAAGACGGAAAATACTTTAATAAAATAAACACCTTCACAGACTTCATTGATGCAAGCTCATATTTAATAGATCAGAAATATACTTCTCCAGATCATTTGTATGCTATGGGTGGTTCTGCAGGAGGATTGTTAATGGGAGCAGTTGCTAATATGGCTCCAGAGAAATACAATGGTATTGTAGCTGCTGTTCCTTTTGTAGATGTGGTTACCACTATGTTAGACGACTCAATACCGCTAACGACGGGCGAGTATGACGAATGGGGAAATCCTAATGAAAAAGATTACTATGAGTATATGAAGTCATATTCACCTTATGATCAGGTGAAATCTCAGGAATACCCAAATATGTTAGTTACAACAGGATTACACGATAGTCAAGTGCAATACTGGGAACCAGCTAAATGGGTGGCGAAACTTAGAGATTTAAAGACAGATGCCAATGTATTGTATTTAGATACCAATATGGAAGCAGGTCATGGTGGTGCTTCAGGTCGTTTTGAAGCTCTTAAGGAAATAGCTAAAGATTATGCATTTATATTAGACTTAGAGGGAATTACAGAGTAAGTTATATAAAAATAGTATTTTTGCAAGCTGAAACAATAAGTACCCTTATTTATGAAAAAGGAATTACAGGTTTACGATAATATATTGCAATTGGTAGGAGACACACCGCTAATACAGTTGCAGAAAATGACAGAAGATATTTCTGGTACATTCTACGCTAAAGTAGAAGCATTTAATCCAGGACATTCTGCTAAAGATAGAGTTGCTCACTTTATATTATCTCAAGCTGAAGAAAAAGGGTTATTGCAACCTGGAGATACTATTGTTGAAACTACTTCGGGTAATACGGGCTTTAGTATTGCAATGGTAAGTGCTGTAAAAGGTTACAAGTGCATTTTAGCAGTCTCAGACAAGTCATCAAAAGATAAGATAGATATGTTGAGAGCTATGGGTGCAGAGGTTCACGTTTGTCCTGCAAACGTAGCTGCAGATGATCCAAGATCCTATTACGAGGTAGCAAAGAGAATACACTTAGAAACACCTGGCAGCATTTATATTAATCAATATTTTAATGAATTAAATATAGATGCTCATTACCATAGTACAGGTCCAGAAATTTGGAAACAAACTGAAGGTAAAATTACACATCTGGTAGCATGCAGTGGTACTGGCGGAACCATTTCTGGAACAGCTAGATACTTGAAAGAAATGAATCCTGAAATTAAAATTTTAGGGATAGATGCCTACGGAAGTGTATTGAAGAAATATCATGAGACAAGACAGTTTGATGAAAATGAAATATACTCCTATAAAATTGAAGGCTTAGGAAAAAACTTAATTCCTACTGCAACAGATTTTGATGCTATTGATGAATTTGTAAAGGTTACAGATGAGTCTGCTGCTCAAATGGCAAGAACCATTGCTAAAGAGGAAGGATTGTTTGTGGGTTACACAAGTGGAGCTGCTATGCAAGGAGTAAAACAATACGCCTTACAAGGTCAATTTACAAAAGACAGCAAGGTTGTGGTGTTATTTCCAGATCACGGCTCTCGTTATATGGCCAAAATTTATAACGACCAATGGATGGAAGATCAAGGTTTCGAACTTCACGAAAACCTAAAAGCAATTCCAAATTCTCAAAAAATATAAGTTTGACGTTTTTATTCGAAAAATTGACGTTTTAATTTTTCTAAATTATAGTTTTAATGTAAAACGCCAACAATCTTAATTTAAAGATTGTTGGCGTTTTTGGATATTGTAGTCTTATAATTAAATATTCTTATCTATATACTTAATTATTCTCAAAAAATTATTATAAAAAACTCACAAAGCATATTTAACATATTGGTTTTTAGTGATTTGGGTATAAATTTTAACTTAAACTCATAGTTGTAGGAAAAAACATATTAAATTATCATTTAAATATAATTAATAATAATAAAATATCTAAATCATAATACTCTTAACAGGTTAAAAAGTATTATGTCGTTAAATTGTGTATTTCATCGATGTGTTATGAAATGCTTTAATAGTTATTTATATAAGATTAACTTTGCGTTAACAATTAATCATCTTATAAATAGACTTTTATGTTTAAAAAATCAAGCTATCTACTGCTTGTTTTAACATTATTTATGTTAAATAGTTGCTCGGTAGATAATGAAATTGACTCTAGTATTGATAATAATGAAAATTTAGCTATCGATGCTTCATCTGAAAACTTCAGGTACAACCAATCTATTTTAAATAACTCAGATTGTAATTCTTGCGATGGCAAAGTCTCTATCCTAACTCTTAAATATACAGGAGATATGGCTGTTGTCGTAAAAGTGGTTCAGCAAAAAGGAGAGGTTGTAAAAAACAGCTTAGTATTCCCAAACGGTGAATTTACGGTTTATGGAGTTGCTAAGAAAAATACTTTAAGTCCTAAGTTATTTTTCTATAAAAATAATACTCTAAACACAATGATACACACTAGTTGCTCAATTCCAATTGGTCCTGGATTAGTAAGTGGCGATTTCGTTGTAGTCTCTGGAGAAAGCAGAAATGGTGGCATTTTGTGCCCGGTTGATGTTATGCCTGAGGAAGAAGAGGAAGACGAAGATCCAATAATTATCGACTAGTTTTTAAAACTACAATTAATCTACAATTAATCAATCTATAAATAAACATTCATGTTTAAAAATTACAATTACGTCGTTTTTGTTTTAGCATTATTCATGTTAAACAGTTGTACCTCAGATAATATTGATGAGTATAACACTGAAGAATTAGTTATTAATAGCACATATTCAACCAATAATGAAGACTGTGGTGAGTGTGATGGTCGCTTAAAAAACATCTCATTTAAGTACACGGGAAATAGTGCGAAATATTTAGTAATTAAAGGAAGTTACAATAGTGGCACTTATTTTTGTGGTTATGTATACCCAAATGAAACAATTACACTAAATCCTATCGGCAGCAACTCTATACTTCATAGAACATTAAAGTTCTATCAAAATGGTTGTTATATAGGTGCTTTAAAGACAGACTGTACAATGCCAGTTGAGGTAGGTACAACTTATGGTAATTACCAAGTTGTTGGTGGAGAAAGTACTAATAACGGTTTGTTATGCTCTCCAGAAGAAGAGGAAGTAGTAGAAGAAGGTTGTACATCTTGTAATGAGAAGGCAACATCTTTAACGTTAAAGTATGAAGGTTTAGTGGCAGGAATTGTAAAAGTTACTCAAGGGCAAGGTGAGGTAGCTTATAATTCATTTGTATTTCCTGGTTCTAGGTTTACTATTGTAGGAGAAGATAGTGAAGGTACATTAAGTGATCAAATTTCAATCTCTATAAACGGATTGTTAAACACTACAATTAATACAAATTGTGACAATCCTATTGGTCCAGGATTAGTTAGCGGTTTGTTTATGGTAGTTAATGGAGAGAGTAAAGATGGTGGCGAACTTTGCCCTGTTGCAGATATGCCAGACGATACTGAAAATAATGAAAATGAGGGAATAATTATAGATTAAGCCTAAGTTTTCATAATAAACAAATTAAGAAACACCTGCAGTTGCAGGTGTTTTATTTTATACTCTACTTAAGAATTTGCAAAGTGTATTGGTTTACATCTAAAATTCAGTACTTTTGCGCTTCGTTTAAAAACTATTGAATGAAAGATTTATTTCAAAAAATCTATGATGATAAAGGTCCGTTAGGTAAATGGGCAAGTCAAGCAGAAGGTTATTTTATATTTCCAAAGTTAGAAGGTCCTATCTCTAACAGAATGAAATTTCAAGGTAAAGAAGTAATTACCTGGAGCGTAAATGATTATTTAGGGTTGGCTAACAGACCAGAAGTAAGAAAAGCAGATGCAGAAGCTGCAGCAGCATATGGTTCTGCTTACCCTATGGGAGCAAGGATGATGAGTGGTCACACAGATTTACACGAGCAATTACAAAACGAGCTTGCAGAATTTGTAAATAAGGAAGCAGCTTACCTTTTAAATTTTGGATATCAAGGTATGGTATCTACAATTGATGCTTTGGTAGGTAAAGATGATGTTATTGTTTATGATGTAGATGCACATGCGTGTATTATAGATGGTGTTCGCCTTCATATGGGACAACGCTTTACTTACAAACATAACGACGTAGAGAGTATTGAAAAAAACTTAAAACGTGCAGAACGTATTGCAGAAAAAACTGGAGGTGGAATTTTACTAATTTCTGAAGGTGTTTTTGGAATGCGCGGAGAGCAAGGAAAACTTAAGGAAATTGTAGAACTTAAGAAAAAGTATAATTTCCGTTTATTTGTTGATGATGCTCACGGTTTTGGTACCCTAGGTAAAACAGGTGCTGGTGCAGGTGAAGAACAAGGAGTGCAAGATGATATAGACGTGTATTTTGCCACGTTTGCAAAATCTATGGCAAGCACAGGAGCTTTTATCGCTGCAGATGCAGAGATTATACAGTACCTAAAGTATAACCTACGATCTCAAATGTTTGCAAAATCTTTGCAGATGCAATTAGTAGTAGGAGCTTTAAAACGTTTAGATATGTTACGTACTATGCCAGAGCTTAAGGAAAAGCTTTGGGAAAACGTAAATGCTTTACAGGGCGGCTTAAAAGAACGTGGGTTTGATATTGGTACAACACAAAGTTGTGTAACGCCAGTATATTTAAAAGGTAGTATTCCAGAAGCTATGGCTTTGGTAAAAGACCTTAGAGAAAATCACGGTGTATTTTGTAGTATAGTAGTTTATCCTGTAATACCTAAAGGATTAATTTTACTTAGATTAATTCCTACTGCTTCACATACATTACAAGATGTAAATGAAACATTAGATGCATTTAGTAGTATAAGAGAACGATTAGAAAACGGAACATATAAAAGATTATCTGACGCTGCTATGGCTTCAGAATAATTAATAGATACTTAAAAAAAAGCTTCTCTAAATGAGAAGCTTTTTTTTTACGCTACAATTATTTTCCGTCATTAAAATCTGTGTCTTTTCGCTTTTGCTTAGACTTCTTGCCTCGATCTTTATCTTTATTTTTTCCAGAACTATTTTCTAAAAGCATGTCATCTTTGTCGGTTCTGCTATTTATTCGGTAAGATGCTCCTAGGCCAATCTGCCAACGCGAAGGTGTATCCTTAAAACTAAATAAACCAGAAAGATCTATTTGCAAGTCTTTAGTAATTAGATATGCGCCTCCACCTCGAATAATATTATCACTATATAAATCATTTTTAAAAGCTTGGTATTCTAAGAAGCCTGCTGTCTTAGGTGAAAATGAATGTGTGAGCGTAAAGATACCTGCGTAAGTTGGAAAATCTGTAGTTACTTTGTCTGCTACAAAGTTCATGACAAAGACCCAACCGCCAGCCCAGTTGTTTTGGGTTATCAACTCAATTCTTGGAGTTATTTTACCTTCATCTGGTACAGCAAAAGGATTGTCTTCACTTAAATTTAAATTAGCTCCAGCATAAACTGATACTGCTGGGATCAAACTTTTCCATTTAAAACTATTGTTTGCTTTCCAACTATAAATATTAGGCTTTTCTGGACCGCTTTTATAGGGATCATAAAGTAAATATTTTCCACCAATAGTAATCCTGTCAAAATTACTTCGTTTAACTTCTTGTTGTCCTCCAGTTGTAAATTGTCTAGTTTCAGAAAGAAAATCTGCAGCTATGCTAAGTTCTAGTTGCTCTCTCACCACTCCATATCTAAGGAAGGCATCTACGCCAAAAATATCAGCTTCATAATTTAGTAGGCTATGATCGTCTTTTCCAATCTTAGCACCTAGTTCTGCTTGAAATATGTTAGTACCTACTGAAAAGGCACCTTGAGAGTTTCCTGGTCTGTTAGAATTAATAGTTTCAGTAAATTGTGCGTGGGTATATGGTATACAAACACTAAAAATAAATAGAGTTAGTAGGGTAGATCTCATGATTTTGATTTAGGTTGATTCAAATATAATTGAATTTATCATTAATTTAAGATTACAACGTTTATTAAGGCGTTGGAGTATATTAAATTTGTACTATGGAGTTTTTAAAAGTTATATTAATTATTCTTCTTGTTTACTTTGGCCTAAAGTTTCTTTTTAGATTACTTGGCCCATTGTTAATGAAGTATGCTATGAAGAAAATGGGGAAGAAGTTTGAAGAGCAATTCAGCCAATTTAATTCAATGAATAAACAACAGGCGTCTCAGGAAAAAGAGGGTGAAGTTGTTTTAGATAAAGTGCCAAAAAATAAAAGAAAGTCTTCTAAAACTGTTGGTGAGTATGTAGAGTATGAAGAGGTTAAGGATTAATGTTCCTCTTTGCTTTCTTTAATTATAGATATAATTACTGTAGCCTCTATATCTGCCAAGTAAATTAATCGTAAATCTGCTCTTAGTTTTAGGGTGTGTAATTTGCCATAGCTAGAGGACTTAGGAAAGAGCTTTGGGAACCTGGAAATTAAACCTTCTGCATGTTTTAAAGTTTTTTTTAGCTCTAAATAAGATTCAAAGGTTTCTTCATGCCTAACTATATTTAAAATACGTAGAGAGTCTTTAGCAGCTACCTCTGTCCAGAATATAGAGTGTTTAGTCATCTAAATATGTCCAATAGGTTTTTGAATTCATTAGCGCACCATTCTCAAGTTGTTGTAAGCCGTTCTTTATCTGGTTTAATTGTAAGACATTTAGCTGTTGCCACCAATCGGAGCTTAAATCGTCTTTAGAAACTTGAATAATTTGAGTGACATGCTTTAAATCTTCATTAGAAAGTGTGTCTATCCAACTATCAAATTTTTCCTTTGTATTCATTGTTATTAATTAAGTACGGTGAAAAAATCTCGTAACCCAGTTAGTATACTTTGTACAGCATAAGATGCTAGTATAAGTCCCATAACTTTACTTATTACAGTAATCCCATATTCTCCAATACGTTTTTGTACTACATTGGCTGCAAGTAGAAGTAAGCAAGTAAGGCCTATAACAACTAAAACAAGAATAGTTGTAATGATTTGTTCCTTAATAGTATAGAGGTTGTTGTTTGTCATTAAAACCACAGCCATAATAGCACCTGGTGAAGCAATTGAAGGTATAGCTAACGGAAATACAGCAACGTGTTTATAATCATCTATATGACTTTTTTCTTGGGATGGTTTTCCGTCTCCAAAAATCATTGTTAATGCAAAAAGGAATAATATTACACCTCCTGAAATTTGAAATGCATCTAAAGATATTTCCATACCTTCTAAAATAAGCTGCCCAATTACTATAAAGAATAATAAGATAGAGAATGCTATAAGTGTTGCTCTAATAGCTACTCTTGTTTTTTTTGCTTTGTCAAATTTCTTAGTAGCCTCTAAGTAAACTGGTACTGATCCAAGCGGATCTATAACAGCAAATAAAAATAGTACAGTGGTAATAATTTCAGACATTGTATAGTCTTTTCAATTAGATCTTTAAAGGTATATAAAATGATACAGTTCTTAATCCTTATTAGATTATGAAAAAACACCTTAATCACATTACTTATCTATGGTTAAGGTGTTTTTTAAAATTAGTTAATATAATGATTACCTAGGCTCTAGGACAGCAAAAGGTATTACCATTTCCTCTAATGAAACACCACCATGTTGATAGGTATTTCTATAATAACTTACATAATGGTTAAAGTTGTTTGGATATGCAAAAAACAAATCGCCTTTTGCAAAAATAAAGCTACTGCTCATATTAATACTAGGTAAATGTATTTCCTTAGGATTTTTTGCAGCAAGTACATCTTTGTCTTGGTATGTAAGACTTTTGCCTGTTTTATATCTTAAATTAAGGCTTGTGTTTTTATCTCCAATAACTTTAGAAGGGTTATTAACATTAATGGTTCCGTGATCTGTAGTTACTATCAGCTTAAAGCCCATTTGTTGAGCTTGCTGTATAATCTCTAATAATGGTGAGTTTTTAAACCAGCTTTCTGTTAAGCTTCTGTAAGATTTATCATTAGAGGCTAATTCTTTTATAACCTCCATTTCTGTCTTACTATGAGACAACATATCTACAAAATTGTAAACAACTACTGTTAAGTCATTATCTTTCTGAGATTTAAAATTTTCCACCAATTTTTTGCCACCTTTTACGTTGGTGATTTTATGATAATCTGTTTTAAGATGACTTTGTCCAAGCCTTTTTAATTGTCTTCTCAGAAATTCTGCCTCGTGCATATTCTTACCACCATCATCTGTATCGTTTAACCAAAGATCTGAATGTAGTTTTTCCATATCTGCTGGCATTAGTCCTGAAAAAATTGCATTACGAGCATATTGGGTTGCTGTTGGTAATATGGAGTAATATGGTTCTTCTTTTTGCTTTTTATAATGGTTGTTTAATATAGGTTCAAATGCGCGCCATTGGTCATAGCGTAAATTGTCTATTACTACTAAAAGAGTTGGTTGTTCGCCCAATTCAGGAATTACACGTTCTCTTAATAAAGTGTGACTCATTATTGGAGCATCATCTGCGCCATTAAACCAGTCGCGGTAATTTTTTTCTACAAATTTGCAAAATTGAGTATTAGCTTCAGATTTTTGAGATTCTAGGATACCTATCATTCCAGTATCTTCAATGTTCTCTAACTCCATTTCCCAATAGATTAATTTTTGATACATTTCTGCCCAACCTTCATAGGAGTTTATGCTAGACATATCCATGGCTATTTTTCTAAACTCTTGTTGGTAATGAGAAGTCGTGGTTTCAGAAACTAATCGAGAATGGTCTAAATTCTTTTTTAAGCTTAATAAAATTTGGTTTGGGTTTACAGGCTTAATTAAATAATCTGCTATTTTAGAGCCTATAGCTTCTTCCATGATATGCTCTTCTTCACTCTTGGTAATCATTATTACCGGTAAATTAGCTTGTTTTTCTTTTATTCCAGATAAAGTCTCAAGACCTGTTAGTCCAGGCATATTCTCATCTAAGAATACAATGTCAAAACGGTTGCCATCAATCTCCTCAAGGGCTTCTGTACCACTTTGGCATGTAGTAACACTGTAGTTTTTGTTTTCTAAAAAAAGAATATGTGGCTTAAGAAGATCAATTTCATCATCTACCCACAGTACATTTATATTGTTCATAGTATATTTTCGTTTAGTTTTGTATTATTAAATACGACCAGCTTGTCACAACGTAACAAACTTAAAATACTTAACGACCCAATTTACGGATTTATTACTATCCCTAACGCGCGTCTTTTTGATATTATAGAACATAAATATTTTCAAAGATTACGCCGCATTTCTCAAATGGGCGTTTCATTTTTAGTATATCCTGGTGCGCATCATACGCGTTTTCATCATGCACTTGGTTGCATGCATCTCATGCAAAAAGCTGTTAGGGTCTTGCGCTTTAAGGGTGTAGCAATTTCTGATGCAGAGGCAGAAGCTTTACAGATAGCTATTTTACTACACGATATTGGTCATGGTCCTTTTTCTCATGCGATGGAACATAGCATTGTAAGTGGTGTGAATCACGAGCGAATTTCTGAGCTATTTATGGAAAAAATGAATGCCGACTTTAACCAAAGTTTAACGTTGGCCATCTCAATTTTTAAGGGACATTATGACAGACACTTTATGCATCAGCTTATTTCAAGTCAATTAGACATGGATAGGTTAGACTATTTAAAGCGAGATAGTTTTTATACAGGTGTTTCTGAAGGTAATATAAATAGTGAACGCCTTATTGCTATGCTTAATGTTGTAGATGATCAACTAGTGGTCGAGCATAAGGGAATTTATTCTGTTGAAAAATTTTTAGTGGCAAGACGCTTAATGTATTGGCAGGTATATTTACATAAAACAAGTTTAGGTGCCGAGCAGTTAATGATAAGAGTACTAAAACGAGCAAAGGAGCTAACAGACAAAGGCGAAATTTTAAATTGCAATAAACCGCTTTTATATTTTCTTGAAAACAGAATAACAGAAGATAAATTTAACGACGATATCCTAAACACCTTTGCAGAATTAGATGATTATGACGTTATCTCTGCAATGAAACAATGGATGCACCACGATGATTTTGTCTTAAGTGAGCTTTGTAAAATGATTATTAATAGAGATCTGCTAAAAGTTAAGCTAAAGAAAAGAGAAGTTTCTAAAGAAAAAATTGAAAAGCAAATTAACTTATTAATGTCTCGTTATGATATTTCTGCACACGAAGCTGGCTATTTTGTGTTTAGTGGTAGTGTAGAAAATTTGGCATATAAGATTAAAGCCAATCCTATAAACATTCTTCATAAAAATGGAAAAATAACAGATGTTGTAAAAGCTAGTGATCAACTAAATTTAAAGGCATTATCTAAAGTGGTGAAAAAATATTTTTGGTGTTATCCTAAGTAAAGGCCATAACAGCTAAATTATAATGTTTATCATTTTCACTCCATTTTAAAATTAAAGTATAAGTAATTAAAGGGTAATTAAAACAGAGTTTTTGCAAGTATTGTTAGCCAAATAGCTTTAAAATAACAATCCGTTCATAACTTAAGTAAAGCATAAGTTTGTTAACAATCGTTAATAACCCTAAAATTGCTATTTTTGCATCGATGAAATTTACAGCTGCTCAAATCGCAGGCATTTTAGAAGGTGATATTGTTGGTAATCCCGACGTCGAAGTTTCAAAATTAGCCAAGATAGAAGAAGGGACAAAAGGGTCGTTGACGTTTTTGGCAAACCCTAAATACAATTCATATATATACTCTACAAATGCTTCAATTTGCATAGTAAACTCAACCTTTGAGCCAGAACAGACTGTTTCTGCCACATTAATAAAGGTTGAAGATGCTTATAAAAGTTTTTCAAAATTACTTGAATATTATAATCAAGTAAAGTTAAACAAGACAGGAATTGAGCAACCTCACTTTATCTCAGAAACTGCTAAGTATGGTGAAAATATTTACTTGGGAGCATTTACCTATATAGGTGAGAATGTTGTTTTAGGAGATAATGTAAAAGTTTATCCTAATGTATATATTGGAGATAATGTAAAGATTGGAGATAACACTATGATCTTTGCAGGTGCAAAGATTTATTCAGAGTCTATTATTGGTGATCATTGTGTTATTCATAGTGGAGCTATAGTTGGAGCAGATGGGTTTGGATTTACACCAAATGAAAAAGGAGAATATCAAAAAGTACCTCAAACTGGTAATGTTATTATTGAAGATTTTGTAGATGTAGGTGCAGGTACAACTATTGATAGAGCTACACTCGGATCTACTATAATTAGAAAAGGTGTAAAGCTAGATAATCAAATACAAATAGCTCATAACGTAGAGATAGGAGCGCATACTGCAATTGCAGCACAAACAGGTGTTGCAGGATCAACTAAAATTGGTAAGCATTGTCTTATTGGAGGACAAGTTGGTATTGCAGGTCATTTAACCATCGGAGATAAGGTGCGTATACAAGCACAATCTGGTATTGGTAGAAATGTGAAAGATGAAGAAACATTGCAAGGCTCTCCAGCATTAAATTATGGAGATTATAATAAGTCCTATGTGCATTTTAAAAACTTACCACAAACGGTAAAATCAATACATAACCTAGAAAAAAAACTGGAAAGTAATGACTGAAACCATTGCTCAAAAGCAACAGACCATAGCTAAAGAAGTTACTCTTAAAGGAGTAGGTCTTCACACTGGTAAAGAAGTAACATTAACTTTTAAGCCGGCACCCGAAAATTTTGGATACGCTTTTAAACGTGTTGATCTTGAAGGAGAACCTGTTATAGAGGCAGATGCCAATTACGTGGTAAACACTCAACGAGGAACTAACCTTGAGAAAAACGGCGTTAGCATACAGACAAGTGAACACGTACTTGCTGCTTGTGTAGGCTTAGAGATAGATAATGTTTTAATTGAATTAAATGCATCTGAGCCTCCAATTATGGATGGGTCTTCAAAATTCTTTGTTGAAGCTTTAGAAAAAGCAGGAATACAAGAACAAGAAAAGAATAGAGAAGTTTATGTTGTTAAAGAAAACATCTCTTATATCGATGAAGAAACTGGTAGCGAGATACTTTTAATGCCTTCAGACGATTACCAAATTACCACAATGGTAGATTTTGGTACTAAGATTTTAGGAACCCAAAATGCTTCAATAAAAAATCTTTCAGAATTTAAAGATGAAATATCAGACGCACGTACATTTAGTTTCCTTCATGAATTAGAAATGCTTTTAGAACACGGCTTAATAAAAGGTGGTGATCTAAATAATGCAATTGTTTATGTAGATAAAGAGATAAGCTCAGATACTGTCGAAAAATTAAAGAAAGCATTTAATAAAGAAACAATCTCTGTTAAACCTAATGGTATATTAGATAACCTAACGTTACATTATCCTAATGAAGCAGCACGTCATAAACTATTAGATGTAATAGGAGATTTAGCGTTGGTAGGTACAAGAATACAAGGTAAAATTATTGCCAATAAACCAGGACACTTTGTAAATACTCAATTTGCTAAAAAACTATCTAAAATTATCAAGATAGAAAAACGTAATGCAGTTCCTCAGGTAGATTTAAATCAAAAACCATTGATGGATGTTGTGCAAATCATGAAAATGTTACCGCACAGACAACCATTTTTATTAATAGATAAGATTTTTGAGTTATCTGATACACATGTATTAGGATCAAAAAATGTAACCATGAATGAAGACTTTTTTAGAGGTCACTTTCCTGGTTCACCTGTAATGCCAGGTGTCCTAATTGTTGAGGCAATGGCACAAACCGGAGGCATATTAATATTGAGTACCGTTCCAGATCCAGAAAATTACTTAACCTACTTCATGAAGATAGATAATGTTAAGTTTAAACAAATGGTCGTACCTGGAGATACATTAGTCTTTAAGTGTGATTTAATATCACCTATACGACGAGGCATTTGTCATATGCAAGGTTACGCCTATGCAAACGGCAAATTAGCTTGTGAAGCCGAACTTATGGCACAAATTTCAAAAGTAAAGTAATGAATCAACCACTAGCATACGTACATCCAAGCGCTAAAATAGCTAAGAATGTAGTTATAGAGCCTTTTACAACCATACATGGAAATGTAACAATTGGAGAAGGCACTTGGATAGGATCTAATGTCACCATTATGGAAGGTGCGCGCATTGGTAAAAATTGTAATATTTTTCCAGGTGCAGTAATTTCTGCAATTCCACAAGACAAGAAGTTTGATGATGAAGATACAACAACTATCATTGGAGATGGTACAACCATTAGAGAGTGCGTAACAATAAATAGAGGTACGACAGATAAAATGCGTACAGAAATTGGTAAAAATTGCTGGATAATGGCATATTGCCACATTGCGCATGACTGTATTGTCGGAGATAACTGTATTTTTAGTAATAACAGTACACTTGCAGGACATATAAATGTTGGAGATTACGTTGTTTTAGCGGGTATGTCTGCAGTACAGCAATTTTGTACAATAGGAAGTCACGCATTTGTTACAGGAGGATCATTGGTTAGAAAAGATGTTCCACCATATGTAAAAGCAGGAAGAGAACCATTATCCTATGTTGGTATAAACTCAATAGGTTTAAGAAGACGTGGATTTTCAACAGAAAAAATTAGAGAGATTCAAAATATTTACAGAATTCTCTATCAAAAAAATTATAACAACTCACAGGCTGTAGCCATTATTGAAGCAGAAATGGAAGCTACTTCGGAGAGAGATGAGATTTTAGAATTTGTAAAAAGCTCTCAACGTGGTGTAATGAAAGGCTACTTCTCAAACTAATTTAAACACAATAACTAATTATGGCATCAACTTCAGATATTCGTAAGGGATTATGTATTCGTTACAATAACGATATTTATAAAATTATAGAGTTTTTACACGTAAAGCCTGGAAAAGGGCCTGCTTTTGTAAGAACTAAATTAAAGAGCATTACAACTGGAAAAGTTCTTGATAACACTTTTTCTGCTGGTCATAAAATTGAAGACATTCGTGTAGAAACACATAAATTTCAATTCTTATATAATGATGGTGAATTCTATCATTTTATGAACCAAGAAGACTATACTCAGATTAGACTAGTAGAATCTGTATTGGATGCTCCAGGTTTAATGAAAGAAGGTGAGGTTGTATCTATTCAAATAAATACAGAAGATAATATGCCGTTATCTGTTGAGATGCCTGCATATGTTGTGTTAGAGATTGCACATACAGAACCTGGTGTAAAAGGAAATACAGCAACTAATGCTACTAAACCAGCAACTGTTGAGACAGGTGCAGAAGTAAACGTTCCTTTATTTATAAACGAAGGAGACAAAGTTAAAATAGATACAGAAACAGGTAACTATAAAGAACGTGTAACAGACTAAGCTTTATGAAAGCGCGTTCTATAGATGATATTGCAAAAACTGAAGCAGAGTATTGGAATGAAAATAAATTAGATCGACGTAAAATTAAAAAGTTACGTCGTCACGCTTTTCATTACTCTTATAAAAGAGAGTCAAAATTCCTTCAAGAAAAAGTAAAACACTTTAATGATAAGGATGTTTTAGAAATAGGCTCGCATGCATGGGTTTCTTGGATAAAAGGAAATGCCACACCTAAATCTTTAGATTGTATTAATATATCTGAAGTTGAACTAGAAAAAGGAATTAATAATGCTAAAAACATACCATTTGAAATTAAATTTCATTTAATGGATGCTAATACATTAACCTTTAAAGATGAAATGTTTGATGTTGTTTATGGAGGAGCTATTTTACATCATTTAGATGTAAAGAAATCTATTTCAGAAATTTATCGTGTTCTTAAACCAAATGGTATAATCCTGTTTACAGAACCGTTAAATATGAATCCTTTTTATAAGCTATACAGGTACTTTAATAAAAAGGAGCGAACACCAGATGAGCACGCGTTAGTAAATAAAGACTTTAAGATTATTAAAGAGAAATTTACATTCGAGCACGTATTTCTCGATTTTTTCTCAGTAATTACAGGATATATATCATTAAAAATATTCGGAGACAAGAACTACGATAACTGGATAAACAAAATTGGGTATCGTTTAGATGTTTTTTTTTCAAAAATTCCTTTTCTTCACGTTTTATTTGCGAGAGTAATAATATATGGTACTAAGAAGTAAGTTTATATGAAGTTTCCTCAAACACATACACTAAAGCAAATTGCTACAATTATAAATGCAAAATTTGTTGGTGATGCAAAATTTCCTGTTGAGGGAATGAATGAAATTCATGTTGTTACCAAAGGTGATATAGTTTTTGTAGATCATCCAAAATATTATGACAAAGCATTAAATTCTGCGGCTACAATTATTTTAATTAATAAAGAAGTAGAATGTCCAGAAGGAAAAGCGTTATTAATTTCAGAAGATCCTTTCAGAGATTTTAATACACTAACAGAGTATTTTAAACCATTTAAGAAGTCTGTCTCACAAATATCAGAAACAGCGCAAATTGGAGAAGGTACAATTATACAACCTGGTGCATTTGTTGGTAACTACGTAAGGATAGGGAATAATTGTGTAATTCACAGCAATGTTGTTCTTTATGATCATACAGTTATAGGAAACAACTGTACAATACATTCTGGATCTATATTGGGAGCAGATGCTTTTTATTATAAGAATAGACCAGAAGGATTTGATAAACTAAAATCTGGTGGTCGTGTGGTGCTACAAGATAATGTAGATTTAGGAGCTCTTTGTACTATAGATAAAGGCGTAACTGGAGATACCACAATTGGTGAAGGCACTAAAATAGATAATCAAGTACACGTTGGCCACGATACTGTAATAGGAAAGAAATGTTTAATAGCATCTCAAACTGGCATAGCAGGCTGTGTTGTTATAGAAGATGAAGTTACACTTTGGGGGCAAGTAGGAGTTATTAGCGGTATAACCATAGGAAAAAAAGCAACTGTACTGGCACAAGCAGGTGTAGGAAAATCACTTAAGGAAAATGGTCGTTATTTAGGTTCACCTGCAGATGATTTTAGAACTAAAGTAAAAGAGATGGTAACACTAAGTAGGTTGCCAAGCATTGTAGATAAAATAAAATCTTAATTATGAATGCAAAACACGTAGTAAAAACTTTTTTTGAATCAGATTTCTATAAGGATACATCAATACTAGAGAAGACTCTACACGAAGATTTTGAGTTATATTGGAACAGCAGTTCTGGTTACTTTAAGTTAAATAAAGAAACCTTTACTCAAATGCTATTAGAGATGTCTAAATCTTTTGAATTCTTAAGATGTGATATTACACATTTGTTGGAAGAAGATGGTACAGTTACACTAAGGCATAGTTTTCATGTTAAGACAATTGAGAATCCAGACGATATAACACCATTAGCACATTTTATTTCTATTTTCGAAGTAAAAGATGGTCAATTGTATAAAGGACATCAAATTAGTCAACCAGCAGATGAAACTCACGAAAATTTAAAGTCGTTTCTTCCAAAAAGTGTGGAATAACTTTTATACTTAGAAACGAAACAAGTACTTTTGCCAAACAATCAAAACAACAATAAATGAGCGTTCTAGTAAATAAAGATTCAAAAATAATAGTTCAAGGATTTACAGGTAGTGAAGGTACATTTCACGCCGGACAAATGATTGAATATGGTACTAATGTTGTTGGTGGTGTTACACCAGGAAAAGGTGGCCAAACACATTTAGATAAGCCAGTATTTAATACAGTTGATGAAGCTGTAAAAGAAGCAAAGGCAGATACATCTATCATATTTGTACCACCAGCATTTGCTGCTGATGCTATAATGGAAGCTGCAGAAGCTGGAATTAAAGTAATAATCTGTATTACAGAAGGTATTCCTGTAAAAGATATGATTACTGTAAAGAATTATATTGAAAACAAGGATGTACGTTTAATAGGACCTAACTGTCCAGGTGTTATTACACCAGGTGAAGCAAAAGTTGGTATTATGCCAGGATTTGTATTTAAGAAAGGTAATGTAGGTATTGTATCTAAGTCTGGTACTTTAACTTATGAAGCTGCAGATCAAGTTGTAAAGCAAAACCTAGGTATTACAACAGCTATTGGTATTGGTGGAGATCCAATTATTGGAACTACTACAAAAGAAGCTGTTGAGATGCTAATTAATGATGACGAAACAGACTGCATTGTTATGATTGGTGAAATAGGTGGTCAATTAGAGGCAGACGCTGCTAAATGGTATAAGGAAAGCGGTAGTAAAAAACCTATCGTTGGTTTTATTGCTGGTGAAACTGCTCCTGCAGGACGTACTATGGGCCACGCAGGTGCAATTGTAGGTGGTAGTGAAGATACTGCACAGGCAAAGAAAAAAATTCTTAAAGAATCTGGAATACACGTTGTAGATTCTCCAGCAGAAATTGGTAAAAAAGTAGCAGAAGTATTAGGCTAAAGCTTACTTATAAGATAAAACGTTAGTCATAACGTTTCCAATCCGTTGGCAGGTATGTCAACGGATTTTTCTATTTTTAGAAGACTATTAAAACACCCAAGTTAATTTTATACAAGATCCCCAAATCTATGAATGCAATTAAATTACTTGTTACCTTAATTGTTATCACATCTGTTCTAGGATGTAAGCAAAACAATCTTGAGAATACAACAGATATTGTTACCCAAACCAAAGAAGATGCCAACGGGTTTAGCTATGAGTCTGTAACAAATGATCCTACAGGATTAAGGCTTTATACCTTAGATAATGGCCTAAAAGTTTATTTAGGTAAAAATGAAGATGAGCCTAAAATTCAAACTTTAATTGCTGTAAGAGCTGGCTCAACATATGATCCAGAAGATAATACAGGCTTGGCTCATTATTTAGAGCATATGGTTTTTAAAGGCACAGATGAAATAGGTACTCAAAACTGGCAGAAAGAGAAACAACTTATTTCAAAAATATCTGAACTTTATGAGCAACATAAAAATGAAAAAGATCCTATAACTAAACAAGCTATTTATAAAGATATAGATAGTGTGTCTCAAGAAGCTTCAAAATATTCTATTGCAAATGAATATGATAAAATGATAAGCTCTTTAGGTGCAGAAAATACTAATGCTTTTACTTCAACAGAAGAAACGGTATATATTAGTAAAATTCCTTCAAACGAAATAGACAAGTGGTTAAAGGTAGAGAGCGAAAGGTTTAGCCAACTTGTTTTAAGATTATTTCATACAGAATTAGAGGCTGTTTATGAAGAGTTTAATAGAGGTCAAGATAGTGATGGGCGTAAACATTATGCAGCAGTATTAGAAGGTTTATTTCCTAATCATCCTTATGGTACGCAGTCTACAATAGGTACTAGTGAGCACCTTAAAAACCCATCGATGGTTGCTATTAATAATTATTTTGATACCTATTATGTACCTAATAATATGGCAGTAATAATGGTTGGCGATTTAGATTTTGAGGAAACTATTAAGAAAATAAATTCTGCATTTGGCACTTTTAAATATAAAGAGGTTAATCACCCAACTTTTCCAGAACAACCCGAAATAGGTGAGCCTATTGAAAAAGTTGTTTATGGCCCAACGACCGAATCTGTGTATGTAGCATTTAGGACTAAAGGAGTTGGTAGTAAAGACGAACAAATTGTAACATTAATAGATTATATACTTGCAAATTCAGCTGCAGGATTAATAGATTTAGATTTAAACCAACAGCAAAAAGTACAAAGAGCATCTTCGTTCACAAATTTCGATAATGACTATGGTATGCATATCCTGTATGGTATACCAAAAGCTGAACAGTCTTTAGATGAAGTTAAGTCTTTATTATTAGGTGAACTAGAAAAAGTTAAGCAAGGCAAGTTTGATGAATGGTTAATTGATGCAGTTGTAAACGATTTAAAAAAATCTAGAATACAACAATATGAAAACAACTCTGCAACAGCATATGCATACCTTGATGCATTTATAGGTAAACAAGATTGGGAAAAGCGTCTTAAGTTTTTAAATGAATTAAAATCAATTACAAAACAAGAATTAGTAGAGTTTGCAAACGCACACTACAAAAACAATTATGTAGTTGCGTTTAAAAAACAAGGTAAGGATAGCACGACTGTAAAGGTTGAGAATCCAAATATTACACCAATTCAAGTAAATAGAAATAAGCAATCTCAGTTCTTAACAGACTTTAATACAATGGATTCTCCTACGTTAAAGCCACAGTTTGTAGATTATAGCAAAGCAATAAAAACACAAAAAACGGCGAACGGTCTAGATTTACAATTCGTATTAAATGAGAGTAATGAGTTGTTTACCTTAAATATAATATTTGATATGGGTAGTGATCACGATAAAGAATTATCGTTAGCTGCTGGTTATCTTGATTTTTTAGGAACAGATAAGTATACGCCTAAGGAACTAAAAAAGGAATTTTATAAAATAGGTGTAGATTATAGTGTTTATACCCAAAATGATAAAACTTATATAAGTTTAAGTGGTTTAGGAGAAAACTTAGAAAAAGGATTAGAGCTTATCCAACACCTATGGGATAACGCAATACCAAATCAGGAAGCATATGATAAATATGTTGAAAGTATTGCAAAAAATAGAGAGGATAAAAAAATGGAAAAACGTAATATCCTTTTTAACGGATTAATGAATTTTGGTAAATACGGAGAAGACTCCAGGCTAAGAGATATTTATTCTATAAAAGAATTACAAAACATTAAACCTTCAGATTTAGTACAAAAAGTTAAAGATCTGCAAGACTTTAAGCATCGTATTTTCTATTACGGTAATGATGTTGAAACTGCTAATTCTGCAATATCTAATCAATTACAAATTGTTGATTCCTTAAAAGAGTATCCAGATCCTAAAAATTATAATGAAAAAGATACAGGTGGTCGTGTTTACTTTACAAATTACGATATGACTCAAACTGAAATTGTGTTTATAGCAAAAGGCGAAGAATTTGATGCTAAGAAAATGGCAGCGACAAACCTTTTTAACACCTATTTTGGTAGTGGGCTTTCATCAATCGTATTTCAGGATATTCGTGAAAGTAAAGCATTGGCTTACTCAGCGTTTTCTTCATATCAAAATGCGTCAGAAAAAGGAGAACCTAATTATGTAATGGCATATATTGGCACACAAGCTAATAAAATGCCAGAAGCAGTTGAGGCTATGATGGATTTAATGTCTAATATGCCAGAAGCTAAAGATCAATTTCAAGCCGCAAAAGAAGCCACGCTTAAAAAAATTGCAGCTAATAGAATTACTAAAGCAGATATATTCTGGACTTATGAAAGCATTAAAAAAAGAGGACTTTCAAAAGACAACAGGCAGGAAATGTATAATGCAGTTTTGGAAATGACCTTAGATGATCTAAGTAACTTCTTCGAAGAAAATATAAAAGGTGAAAACTATAACATATTAGTCATAGGCAATAAAAATGAAATCAATTTTGAAGCATTATCCAAGTATGGTGAAATTATAGAATTAGATAGAGATTATCTTTTTAATTATGAAGTCCCAACTCCTATAAAAAACTAAAATAAAATAATGAGTAATATTCTGAAAATGTAACAATTACGATTTAATGATATTGAAAAAATACCCAATTTTGGGTATTTTTTTTGGTTTTGTTTAACAATAAGTTTGTAACGCCTTCTAACTAAAATTATGCGTTATGGTTAAATATTTCCTTTTACTCACATTTATTTTTTCTGCTTTATTAATACCTAATGGGTATTCAAACACCTTAGGTCACACAAATGGAGCGGTTGGTTTAGAGTCTAATATCACTAACGAAGCTGTTATATACATTATTAAAAATGGTGGCGGTTCTACAGTAGATATTTTTCATGATTATGAGTATTTGGGTGCTCCAGCTGGAAGAAATATTATTAAACTATTTGTAGCGCCAGGCGTTCATAATTTAACGGCAGTAGTATCTAAAGACGCCTATACATTGCAGTTAGATGCAGTTGCTGGTGAAGAGTATTATATATATGCAGATCCAGGAGAGGATCAAATTTTGTTTGATGCAAGGAGTGATGCTAAATCTAATAAAGATTTTCATAAAGATTTAGGTAAAGATTTAGATTACTTAACTCCAAACTTAAAGGACAGATCTAAAGCATCTAAAAAATATCAGATGTATGTATCAGCAGCATTAAGATATCCAGGACAATTAATTGAAGATGAAGACTCAAGTCTTATGCAGGTGTCTTCAGCGCCAATCACTTCTATTTATAGTCAGGAAGAAAAGATTAATGCTATAAGGGCTAGAAAAGGCAAGGCTCCTAAAAGTAAATCTAAATCTAAAAACTCAATTTTTTCAGGAATAACCTCTATAGTAGGATTAAGCGCAAATACTACTAGTACTGCACCAACGTCTTCGGTTGCTGCTACTACCACAAGTGTAAAGGTAGAAGAAGTACCTACAGAAACTATAAACTTTTATAAAGCAGCTCAAGCAGAATTAATTAATACTCTAGAAAAGACAGAAGGTATAGATGCTAATCTTAAGTGGGATATTTTAAAAATGAGCAACGATCAGTTAAAGACAGGATTTTCTTTAACCAATGCAAGTTTTAATGATGAGTATGAATCAGACCTTCAGCAAATAGATAAGTTAGCCTTATCTGGAGAAGAAAAGTATATTAAATTTAAAAGAATGCAGGAGTCTGGTGATGCTGACTCTGCAAACATTGAAGATCAAGCTGCTGGTATAGCAAGTATAATAGCTGAAAAAAATGGCTTTGTACTGCAATCTCCAGATGCTGCAGATGCTTCATCTGGACCTAGTACAGAAGAAGCTGCTACAGATATTGCTTCTATTGCAACAACTTCAGAAGTTTCTTTAAACAAGCGTGATGCTATGTATAAAGAAATACAGAAGATGAAGCTTGAAAACGGGTTTACAAGTGTAAATAAATCTGTGTCAAATGCAGTGTCTAAGGAAAATTATGATGAAGATGCAAGAGTAAAAGATAATAGAGGAAGTTTAGAGGAAACAGGTTTAAAGTATAGACGTAGCTCTTTATACACATTAATGATAAATGATAAAAATAGAGAGCATTATGGTCGTATCAGAAATTCTTTTGGAGATATTGAATTGTCAGAAAAATTTAATGATCATAATGTAGGTCCTTACCTAATTCCAGGAACAGAAGGAGAAGATCAAACACTTAACATTAATAATTTCTTGGCACAAAATAACATTGCAAAAGAACTTGTGGCAAAGTGGTTTAACAGATCTGCAGATGGTACGTTTAATATGGATCTTGTTGCAGAGCGCGGATCTTATGACGCAAGTGAGTTAGATGTTATGGTTGCTCAAGAAAGCAAGCGTGGTAGTGCTTTACTGGCAGATGCAGGTGAAGAACTTATAAAAAACACATTCATTGTAGTTTACGACTATAAGTATTCTAATAAAGAAGAGTCTGCTAAAAAGACTGGTGGTTGGTTAAGTGCAATAAGTACTGTTGCAAGCTATGCAGGTTTAGATGTTGTATCAAGCGTTGCAGATGTTGCAAATATTGCGCAAACAACTATGGGTAAAGGCTATTTTGTAAAAACAACGGCTTATCTGTACAAACTTAAATGGGACGAAGAAATAGCATCACGTTTTTATAATGAGATGTGGATAGATGAAAGTAATTACGACCCGTCTAAAAAAGAAGCATTTGATAATACAGACATGTTTCAATTAGAGTTTGTAGGAACTCAAGTAGCGCGTAGAAATTTACAGTCTTCTATATTTTCTTCTAAAACAAACGAAGACTTAATAGGTATTGCAACAATTCGCGCAGCAGATAAATCTATCTCAAAACTTCAACGAGAATACGAACAATTTAGAGTTAAAACTCCATTGTTAAGTGGAGAACCTATTACAGCTGCAATCGGCGTAAAAGAAGGTTTAGAAAAAGGCGACAAGTTTGAAGTTTTAGAACAAACCATAAATGATGATGGCGTAACAGAATACAAGCGTGTAGGAATAATAAAAGTAGACCACAAGCAAATTTGGGACAACAGCTATTTGGCAGAAGAAGACCAAACTGCAAATAAATCTGGTTACACAGTATTTAAAGGTGCAAAAAACAAATTTTATCCAGGAATGCTTATAAGACAAATTAAATAACCCTAATTATTATAATTATGATTAAACAAGTAAAACTATGCTGTTTAACTGTACTGTTTTTAATAACAGGCGTAACAGTTAATGCTCAAAAACGCTTTGAAAAGCGAGCAGATGAAGATACCAAAAACTGGCGTTATGAGATAGACTGTGTAGGAACAGGAAAAGACGGTACATCTCTTATAAAAGTATGGTCTTATTCTAAGAAACCACAAGTAGCAATGGAGCAAGCAAAGAAAAATGCTGTTCACGGCGTTATTTTTAAAGGTGTTCCTCAAGGAGAACGTGGTTGTGTGTCACAACCAGCATTAGCAAGAAACTCTAACGTAGAACAGGAAAAACAGGCCTACTTTAATGACTTTTTTGCTGAAGGTGGAAAGTATATGAAGTTTGTAAACCTTGCTACAGATGGTGCAATAGGCCCTGGCGATAGGGTGAAGATTAGCAGAAAAGAATACAAAATGGGAGTAATAGTTTCAGTTAATAAGGCACTCTTAAGAAAGGAGCTAGAAGATGCAGGAATTGTAAGAGGACTTTCTTCTGGATTTTAATTTAAAACTATAAAAACATGAAACTAAAATTCACCTTTATAATAGCAGCCTTAACAATCTTCGTGGTGTTAACTGGTTGTAGAACGCCAGAGAAGAGTTCAGGATATTACAATTATTCTGTAGAGTGTTTAGGCAATGAAAACAATGGTAATATCATAGTAAAAAGTTGGGGAACTGGAAGAGATAGAAATGAAGCTGAAGCCAATGCTGAAAAAAATGCCTTAAAAGATATCATGTTTAAAGGCATAAGAAATGGTAAGGAAGAATGCGGAAGCAGACCCTTAATTGTTAAGCCAAATACATTAGAAAATAATGAGGTGTATTTTAATCGCTTCTTTACAAGTACCTACAAGAAATTTGTGGCTATGCATAGAGAGCCATTATTAGATAGAACTTTTAATCCTAACCCAAGAACTAATAAGAATGTAGCCTATGCATTAACCTTAACAGTAGATGTTTCGATGCTTAAAAGCCACCTTGTTAGAGATAACATAATAGACTAAGTACTATGAGAAAAATTATAACACTTTTATTATTAGCTGTAAGTACCCTAGCAATTGGGCAAGCAAAAAAACCTACTCTTATGGTAGTACCAAGTGATGCTTGGTGTATACAAAATGGGTACAGTATGAATTTTGAAAATCAAGGTACTGTAGAGACTATTCCAGATTACAAAGCCGCTTTTCAAAATGATCCAGACCTTTTACTTGTTATAAGTAAAATTAATGGTCTTATGGCAGATCGTGGCTTTCCACTTCAAAATATGGAGTCTGTAATTAAGTCCCTAAATAGTTATTCTGCAGAAGATGCCTTAAGGTCTTCCAAATCTGGAGGCGAAGTAGAAGAAAGTCCTATTGATAGATTTAAAGCTGTAGCAAAAGCAGATATTATTATGCAACTAACCTGGACGTTAAACAAAACAGGGCCAAAACGTTCTGTAACCTTTAACTTACAAGGCTTAGATGCTTATTCAAATAAACAGATAGCAACAGCAGCAGGAACAGGAGCGCCATCATTCTCTGCAGAATTGCCTGTACTTTTGGAAGAATCTGTACTATCACACATGGATAATTTTACTAACTCTCTACAAAATCATTTTGATGATTTATTTGAAAATGGTCGCGAGATTAAAATTAGAATTAAACGTTGGGATGATTGGGATGAAGATCTTGAAAGCTCTTTTGGTCCAGAAGATGAAGAGTTAAGTTTTATTATTGAAGATTGGATAGCAGATAATACAGTAAAGGGAAGATTCTCTACAACAGATGCTACAGAGAATATGATGATTTTTGACCAAGTTAGAATTCCATTGTATTTTACTAGAAATGGTAGAGAACGCGCAATGGATACAAGACGATTTGCAAAAGGGCTAAGTGATATGCTCAAAAATTCGCCTTATAATATTGTAAACAAATTAACAACAAGAGGATTAGGCGAAGCCACTATCTTTTTGGGAAGTAAATAATAATACATCATGAAAAGATATATAAAATATAGTGTTGTGGTAGGCCTTTTATTGGCGCTACTACCGTTACAAGCTCAAAATGATTTTGGAACTTCAGACGATTTAGGTAGAATACAGCTTACCTCTTATGTCTCTAACCAAATTGAAAACCTACCAATAGTTGCTCGTAATAACTTACAAAGTAAATTGGCAAGAGCCGTTAATAAATACGGTTTAGGAGGATCTACCAATAATGCAAGATTTATAATTACACCAAATGTTTCTGTCTTAGAGAAAAATGTGTTGGCTACGGCGCCACCTAGAGTTGTAGTTGTTTTAGATATTGGATTATTTGTAGGAGATGGTGTTTCTGGTACTAAATTTTCTTCAGGATCTATTACTGCTAAAGGAGTAGGCTCTAATGAAACAAAGGCATATATAAATGCATTTAAACAATTACGTCCCGAAAACAAAGAATTTAAAAGCGTAATTGAAGCAGCAAAGCCTAAGATATTAGAGTATTATAATACTAATTGTGATTTTATTGTAGCTGAAGCTCAAAACCAGGCTGCACAAAACAATTTTGATATGGCTTTACTTAACCTAACCACAGTGCCACAAGTAAGTAAAGATTGTTATAGCAAAGTATCTGCATTAATTCCAGAATACTATCAAAAGAAGATAGATACAGAGTGTAATCTAAAACTAAACAATGCACGTAATGTTTGGAATACAGATCAAAATTTAGATGGAGCAGACAAAGCAGGAATTATACTTTCTAGTATAGACCCTAACGCTTCTTGTTATAGAGATGCTGTACGTCTGTCTAACGATATAGGAAAACGTGTAAAAGACCTTACGGATCGTGAATGGAAGTATATTCTAAATCAGCAGAAACTTGATGCTCAAGTAGAAAAAGCGTCTTTAGATACAGCTCAAAAAGTATTGACAACCTATTTTGAAAATCAACCACAAACAATTAACTATAATGTGAGAGGTTGGTGGTAATAGCTAATTAATAGTGTTAATATAAACCGTCACAGCTATTGTGACGGTTTTTTTATGCGTGATACATTTAACTTGTTATATTTACAACCATTGAACAACCAAACACGATTTAATACTATGAAATTATTAGAAGGTAAGAACGCAATTATAACGGGTGCAAGTAGAGGTATAGGTAAAGGTATTGCCGAAGTTTTTGCAAAACACGGTGCTAACATTGCATTTACATACAGTTCGTCTTCTGAAGCTGCAGAAGAATTGGAAAAAGAACTTTCAGCTTTAGGGGTTAAAGCTAAAGCTTATAAAAGTAATGCAGCAAGCTTTCAACAATGTCAGGACTTGGTTTCTGATGTGGCAAGAGATTTTGAAAGTATAGATATTCTTATAAATAACGCAGGTATTACTAAAGACAATTTATTAATGCGTATGACAGAAGAAGATTTTGATAAAGTTATAGATGTTAACTTAAAATCTGTCTTTAATATGACTAAAGCTGTACAACGTACTATGCTTAAGCAACGTAAAGGAAGCATTATTAATATGAGTAGTGTTGTAGGTGTAAAAGGTAATGCAGGACAAAGTAACTATGCTGCATCTAAAGCTGGTATTGTAGGTTTTTCTAAATCTATGGCATTAGAGCTTGGAAGCAGAAATATTAGAACAAACGTAATTGCACCTGGTTTCATAGAAACTGAAATGACAGGTAAACTAGATGAGAAAACAGTGCAAAGTTGGAGAGATGCTATCCCATTAAAACGTGGTGGTTCTCCAGAAGATATCGCAAATGTTTGTGTTTTCTTAGGAAGTGATATGAGTGGTTATGTTACAGGACAAGTATTAAATGTTGATGGTGGTATGCTAACCTAAATCAAGATTCAAAAAGAATACGATTCTTGTAATATCACCTATGGAAAGTCAAACAATCTTATTAATATTTTTAGCCGCTATTTCTGCTTTAGGAATAGCGGTCTTTCAATATTTAAAATCTAAGAAAGAGCGTACTAAGCGGTCTTTCATGTTAGCGTTATTAAGGTTTGTTTCTATTTTCGGGATATTACTGCTTTTAATAAACCCAAAATTTACAAATACTTCTTACGTACTCGAAAAAAGCAACCTTGTTTTAGCTGTAGATAATAGTCAATCTATAAACTATTTTAAGTCTACAGATGAGGTTACTGCATTTGTAGCTTCAATTAGAGAGAATAAAAATATTCAAGAAAAATATAACATTTCAACATTTACGTTTGGTAATACATTAAAAGCTCAAGACACTTTTAGCTTTTCAGAAAACCAAACCAATGTTACTTCAGCATTTAAAGAGCTTCAAGATATTTATAAGGGTAAGGTAGCGCCAACCGTAATAATTACAGATGGTAATCAAACTTACGGAGAAGCTTACCAATACGCTGCTAAAAAATATAAGCAAGATGTATATCCTGTTATAGTTGGAGACACCACAAGCTATCAAGATTTAAAGATTTCTCAGTTAAATGCTAATAGATATGCGTTTTTAAACAATAAATTTCCTGTTGAAATTATTGCAAATTATAATGGAAATTCAGCAGTATCTACCAAATTAAATGTGTTTCAAAATGGTCGAGTAATCTATAGTCAGCCATTATCTTTTTCTAAAGAGAAAACTTCAGAAATTGTTCAGGTAACCTTACCAGTAACTTCAATAGGAGTTAAGACTTATACTGTAAGCTTACAAGCTTTAGATGCCGAAAAAAACACTGTAAATAATAAAAAATCTTTTGGAATAGAAGTTATAGATGAGCGCACCAATGTTCTAATCTTAACAAGTATAATTCATCCAGATTTAGGGACACTAAAAAAAGCAATAGAAAGCAATGAGCAACGCAACGTTACTATTAAAAAAAGTGATGAGCCAGATATTAATTTAAAAGATTATCAAGCAGTATTGCTTTACCAACCTAATGTAAGTTTTAAACCTTATTATGAAACTATAAAAACGTTAGGCATAAATACGTTTACAATAACAGGAACACGTACAGATTATAGATTTTTGAACGATAATGGTGAGTTGTTTACTAGAGAATTAAGTGCTCAAGTTGAAGATTATCAAGCAGAATTCAATTCTAATTTTTCAACATTTCAGGTAGACGATATAGGATTTTCAAACTTTCCTCCATTAGTAGATGAGTTTGGTGAAGTGTCTATTAAAAAAGCCCATACGCCACTATTAATGCAAACAATTTCAGGACTACCAACAGGAAGCTCACTGCTAACAACCATTGAAGATGGAGCACAACGACACGCTGTTTTATTTGGAGAAGGTATTTGGAGATGGAGAGCTCAAAGTTATTTAGATAACCAATCTTTTGAACCCTTTGATGAATTTGTTGGTAAATTAATACAATATTTAGCATCTAAGGAAAGGCGTAATAGGTTAAATATAAATTACAACTCTTTTTACAATGGTGGAGATAACATTGTAATAGCCGCTCAGTATTTTGATAAGAATTATGAGTTCGATGCGAGGGCTAAACTCTCTATGGTTGTAATTGGTGAGCGCAACAATACAAGGCAAGAGATACCTATGGTTTTAAAAAATAATAGGTATGAGGTAGACTTAAGTAGTCTTACTCCAGATTCCTACAAATTTTCGGTAACAGTTGCAGGCGAGTCAATCTCAAGATCTGGAAATTTTGAGATTATTGAATTTAATGTGGAGCAACAATTTTTAAGTGCTAATGTAACACCGTTACAACAAATAGCGACTAATACTAATAAAGAGCTGTACAGTATGGGTAATTCAGCTCAGCTTATAACTAATTTATTAGAAAATGAAACTTATAACCCCATACAAAAACAACAAAAGCAAATTAAACCTTTAATAGATTGGTACTATTTATTAGGCATCATAATCTTAACTCTTAGTTTGGAGTGGTTTATTAGAAAGTATAACGGATTAATATAACTAAATATAAAAACAAAACATGGACAAATTACCTAAGATAGGATTACCAATTATTATAGGAGTAGTCATTATCATCATAATTCTAGCAAAATCTGCAATCACAATAGGATCTGGAGAAGCTGGTGTACTTTATAAAACTTTTGGTGGCGGTGTAGTAACAGAAGAGTCTCCACTAGGTGAAGGCTTTCACTTAATTGCACCTTGGAACAAAGTAATTGTATACGAAGTAAGACAGCAGGAAGTATTTGAAAAGATGAAAGTATTATCAAGCAACGGTCTAGAAATTAATATCGATGCATCTGCTTGGTTTCAACCAATATATGACGATTTAGGAAAGCTTCACCGTCAAAAAGGCCGTGACTATAAAGAGCGCGTGTTGTTGCCTAGTATAAGATCTGCAGCAAGAAGTGTAGTGGGACGTTATACACCAGAGCAATTATATTCTAGCAAGAGAGATGCTATACAACAAGAAATTTTTGAAGAAACTAGAAATCTTGTGAATGACCAGTTTATTCAATTAAATGAAGTGTTAGTAAGAGATGTTACTTTGCCACCTACAATTAAAGACGCCATTGAGCGTAAATTAAGACAAGAACAGGAATCTTTAGAATATGAGTTTAGGCTTACTAAAGCAGAGAAAGAGGCAGAGCGCCAACGTATTGATGCAGAAGGTAAAGCAGCAGCAAACCGTATTTTAAGTGCATCTTTAACAGATAAAATTTTACAGGAAAAAGGTATTGAAGCAACCTTGCAATTATCTAAATCTCCAAATGCTAAAGTTGTAGTTGTAGGTGGTGGCGATGGTGGTTTGCCAATTATATTAGGTAATAACTAATAGAAAAGTAACAACAAAGCTTAAACATAAAAAAAGCCCTATCATTTATTTGATAGGGCTTTTACTTTGATAAAAAATATATGCTTAGTCGATAACTCTTACGTTAACGGCGTTCATTCCTTTGTTACCTTGTTTCAATTCGAATTCAACTCTGTCGTCTTCTCTAATCTCGTCGATTAAACCTGTAACGTGTACAAAGTGCTCTTCGTTTGTTCCTTCTTCTTTGATAAAACCAAATCCTTTAGTGTCATTGAAGAATTTTACTGTTCCTGTTTGCATTATAAAATAATTAATTAATAAAGTGCGAAAATACTTAAAATAAAATTAGTTAGAGCTATTTATACTTAAAAACTTTAAAATAAATACGTTATAAATTTAAAAAGTCTTTAAATTTTAAGTTTAGGTTATTAAATTTCACCCTTATAATAACCTAAAACTGTGAGCAATTACGCTGGTTCTTTAATTTAAAACACAAAAAAAAGCGAGACATTTCTGCCTCGCTTTAATAAATTGTTACTTAAAACTTATGCTTTATTTGCAACTAGCTTTACAGTAATTTCCATATCGTCACTTACCCACTTGTCTCCTAAGTTGTCAAATACAGATTTTGATCCGTAGTTTACATCCCATTTAGTACGATCTATTGTAAATGGCTCAGACTCTAAAGTCATAGTGTCACCATTCATAGTTGTAGTTACAGGAAATTCAATATTATTCTTTTTCTCTTTAATTTGTAAGTTACCTTGTACGTAAGTCTTACCATCTTTTTCAGTTACACCTGTTACAGAAAATGCAGCATTAGGATATTTTTGAACATTAAAGAAGTCACCTTCTTTACCTTCAACAGTTCCTCTAAGGTGCGCATCTAAATTATTCTTCATATCACCTTCTAAATCTGTAGATTCAATAGTAGTCATATCAATAATAAAAGTACCACTCTGTATTGTACCGTTTTCAACGTTTAATACACCAGACTCTATAGCTACTGTACCATTGTGTTTACCTGTTGGCTTAGAACCCATCCACATTAAAGAAGATGCAGCAGTATCTACTTTGTATTTAGCAGCAGCTTCAGAGGCAGCAACTTCAGTTTGAGCTTCACCAGCTTCTGTTTCATTTTTTTTATCACCTTTACAAGCTACAGTAGTACCTACAAGAGCAAGAGCAAGTGCAGCATTCAAGAAAAATCGTTTCATAATCTTAGTTTTTAAATAATTTAATATGATGCAAAATTACATAGTATATAAATGTATGCTCTTAAATTATTATTAAATTATTGCGATGACATTTTGACATTTTAGAAGTATTGGCAGTACTTTTGCCAACTTATATTCAGTTATAAAATTTGATTTAGAAAATGAGCACTAATAAAGAAGAATCTACAGTTAAAGATAATATAGAAGAAGTCTTAGACGACGCTATAGATAAAGTTTCTGAAGAACAAGAAAACAAAGGAGAGACAGAAGAAGAAACAACCGAAGTTTCTGAACTTGAAACTTTAAAAGAAGATTTACAAAAGGAAAAAGATAAATTCTTACGATTATTTGCTGAATTTGAAAACTTTAAGAAGCGCACAAGTAGAGAGCGTATGGAGTTGTATAAGACAGCAAACCAAGAAATGATGGGTGCTATGCTTCCTGTGTTAGATGATTTTGATCGTGCACATTCTGAAATAAGCAAAGCAAAAGATAAAAACCTATCTAAAGGAGTAGAGCTTATTCATAATAAGTTAAGAGATACTTTAGTAAGCAAAGGTCTTACTGAAATGAAAGTAAAAGAAGGTGATACTTTTGATGCAGAAATTCACGAAGCTATCACACAAATTCCAGCTCCAAAAGACAAGCTTAAAGGTAAGATTGTTGATGTGGTTGAAAAAGGCTACAAGTTAGGAGAGCGTATAATACGTTACCCAAAGGTGGTAACAGGAATGTAATATTGGCATTAAGATGTCACATCTTACAGAGTCTGGATGTAAAAGTAGACTCATAGATTTTAATCTAAACCTCATTTTAGGATTTAGAAAACACAGATATGAAAGAAGATTATTACGACATATTAGGAATTAGCAAAGGTGCTAGTGATGCAGAAATTAAAAAAGCATACCGTAAGAAGGCCATAAAATATCATCCAGATAAAAATCCTGGTAATGAAGAGGCAGAGGCAATGTTTAAAAAAGCTGCAGAAGCTTATGAAGTTTTAAGAGATCCTCAAAAGAGAGCACGTTACGATCAATATGGTCACCAAGCTTTCGATGGTTCTGGCGGCTTTGGCGGTGGCGGTATGAATATGGACGATATCTTTAGCCAATTTGGTGATATCTTTGGCGGCGCATTTGGCGGCGGCGGTGGCGGTTTCTCTGGTTTTGGAGGCGGCTTTGGTGGCGGCGGACAACGCCGTGTAAAAGGAAGCAACCTAAGGATTAGAGTAAAACTTACACTTGAGGAAATTGCAAATGGTGTAGAGAAAAAAATAAAAGTAAAACGAAAGAAACAAGCAGAAGGTACAACGTTTAAAACCTGTACAACCTGTAATGGTTCTGGACAAGTAACAAGAGTAACCAATACAATTTTAGGTAGAATGCAAACTGCAGCTACTTGTAACGTTTGTAATGGTGCAGGGCAAATTGTTGAGTCTAAAGGCTCTGGAGCAGATGCTCAAGGTATGACAACTGTTGAGGAAACTGTAAGCATTAAAATACCAGCAGGTGTTGTAGATGGAATGCAGCTTAAAGTTACTGGAAAAGGTAACGAAGCGCCAGGAAATGGTATTGCAGGAGACTTATTGGTAGCTATTGAAGAAAAAGAGCATCCTAACTTACAACGTGAAGGAGACAATCTTCACTACGATCTTTATATTAGCTTCTCTGAAGCTGCTTTAGGAGCATCAAAAGAAATAGACACTGTAACGGGTAAAGTAAGAATTAAGATAGATGAAGGTACCCAAAGTGGTAAGATATTAAGATTGAGAGGAAAAGGTATTCCTAGTATTAATAACTATGGAAAAGGAGACCTTTTAGTACACGTAAATGTGTGGACTCCTAAGACATTAAACAAAGAACAGAAAGAGTTTTTTGAAAGAATGCAGAATGATGAAAACTTTATACCAAATCCAGAAGGTGGCGATAAGTCGTTTTTTGAGAAAGTAAAAGATATGTTTTCATAATTTAGGTTCTTTAACAATATTTTACATATATTTGAATATCACTAATAACTTATTAGTGGTATTTTCTTTTTCATAGCAATTTTTTTCCCATCCTTGGTTTACTAAGGATGGGTTTTGTTTTTTATAGAAGTCACTGTGTAATAAATCATTATTAAAGTCTTCTTAAACACCCTTAAAAAATGTACATTTAGCCTTACTTTTGAAGCATATGGACTACATTCTGGAAGCTAAAAACGTTACCAAAACTTACGGTGACTTTACCGCATTAAACTCGGTATCATTGGCAATTCCCAAAGGCAGTATTTTTGGTCTTCTTGGCCCTAATGGTGCAGGCAAGACAACATTGCTGCGTATTATTAACCAGATTAGTGTTCCAACATCTGGACAAATACTTTTAGACGGAGAGCCATTGCAACAACATCACGTTGCTCATATTGGTTACTTGCCAGAAGAACGTGGACTTTATAAAAGTATGAAAGTTGGAGAGCAGGCTTTGTATTTAGCGCAACTAAAAGGACTAAGCAAACAGCAAGCTAGAACAAGACTAACATATTGGTTCGAAAAGTTTGGAATAGAAAGTTGGTGGAACAAAAAGATTGAAGAGCTCTCTAAAGGAATGGCTCAAAAAATTCAATTTATTGTAACGGTATTACACGAACCAAAGTTTTTAATTTTTGATGAGCCTTTTAGTGGTTTTGATCCTGTTAATGCTAATCTTATAAAAGATGAGATTTTAAAGCTAAGAGACAATGGTGCTACAATAGTATTTTCAACTCACAGAATGGAGTCTGTAGAAGAACTTTGCGATTATGTGGCATTAATACATCACGGTAATAAACTTCTCGATGGAGAAATTACAGAAGTTAAAAAGGCATACCGCTCAAATCAATATGAGGTTGGTATTAAAACGTCAAACATTACAGAGCTACAAAAAGAATTAGAAGAATTATATACAATTTCTCCAGCACATTTTAAGAGCTTAGAAAATATATTAAAATGTACAATACAGGTAGATACAAATAATACATCTAATAATTTACTTCAATACCTAATGAGTAAAGGTCAAGTAGTTCATTTTAAGGAAGTAATACCTTCTATTCACGATATATTTATAGAAAGCGTCACAGATCATGCGTAACTTAAAACTTATAATTAAAAGAGAATATTTGGCACGTGTTAGAAATAAGACGTTTGTCATTATGACATTTTTAAGTCCGTTAATCTTTGTGGGAATGATAGTCCTAATTGCCTATCTCGCTAAGTTAAATAATGATGAGACCAAGGTAGTAGCCATACATGATGCTAATCGTACATTTTACTCAGATTTTGAAAACACTAACGACATTAACTATTTAGATGTTTCTAGGTTAAGTGTAGAGCTTGCCAAAGAACAAGCTATGAAAGATGACTATTATGGATTGTTAGTAATACCTAAACAAATTAATAATCCCACATTTGAAACTGAAGTCAAGTTTTTTTCAAAAGAGTCACCAAGCTTTATTGTTATATCTAATATAGAGAATACGCTATCCAGAAAGTTATCTAATATGAGGTTGTTGTCTGAAGGTGTAGAGTCTTCTGCGTTAGATAAAGCAAGAGCATCTGTTAATTTAGACATAGAAAACTTTCAGGGCGAAAAAAGCTCTAAGTTAGATAACATTACTAAAATGGTATTTGGCGGTATTGCAGGATATCTCTTAATGATGTTCATTATAATTTATGGTAACATGGTAATGCGTAGTGTTATCGAAGAAAAGGTAAATAGGATTATTGAGATTATAATTTCTTCAGTAAAACCTATACATCTTATGTTAGGGAAGATATTAGGTACTTCCTTAGCTGGTATAACGCAGTTTACAATCTGGGTTATTTTAGGAAGCATTTTATTAACTGTTGTAACTACAATTTTAGGCATAGATACTTCAGAAGGAACCATAGTACAACAACAAGCTTTAGAAGCCGCTTCCAATTCTAATACGATGCAGGATTTTATAATAGCGTTCTCTAAATTACCACTGTTGTCACTTATTGTATGTTTTTTCTTATATTTTACAGGAGGCTATTTTCTGTACAGTTCAATTTACGCGGCAATAGGAGCGGCTGTAGATAGTGAGACAGACACCCAACAATTTATGTTGCCAGTTATACTGCCACTTATGTTAGGAATATATGTAGGTTTCTTTTCAGTAATCGAAAACCCTCACGGTACAGTTTCCGTTATATTTTCTATGATACCACTCACTTCGCCAATTGTAATGCTTATGCGTATTCCTTTTGGTGTACCTATTTGGGAAGTAGCCTTATCCATGTTAATTTTAGCTTTGTCTATTTGGGGTATGGTTTGGTTAGCAGCAAAAATTTATAAAGTAGGAATTTTAAAATACGGTAAAAAACCAACATTTAAAGAACTGTATAAATGGCTTAAATACTAATGAAGTTACTTATATCATTTATTATATTATTACAAGACGTTCAAGACAAGGTCAAGGAATCTGTAGAGAAAGCTGAAGAAGGTGTAGAAAAAGCTATAGAGACAGACATTCTTGGTTGGGGCTCCATTAAAGAATTTTTAAACTATGGCCCGCGTTGGAATGCAGGTACCGATAAGGAAATACACCTTACTGTCGGAATGTTGCTATTGGTAATATTAGTGTTCCTTATCACTACATATGCACTTAGATTCTTTAGGAAGTTTTACACACGTAAAATGGAAATTGAAGATAAGAACAAGTTTATAAGCATATTTAGTTTCTTTAAGTATGTTATTTATCTGTTCGTAATTATCATAACACTAAACTCAGCAGGTGTACAAATTACAGCATTGTTAGCAGCTTCTGCAGCATTATTTGTTGGTTTAGGTTTAGCATTACAAGAGTTATTTCAAGATGTTATTGGTGGTGTTTTTATAATAACAGATAAATCTTTACACGTAGGAGATATCATAGAGATGGAAGGTAGAGTAGGACGTGTAATAGAAATAAAATTACGCACCACAAGAGCCTTAACAAGAGATGATAAGGTAATTATCATACCAAATCATAAATTTATAAGTGATACGATCTTTAACTACACACAAAACCATAAGACCACACGTGAAGCCGTAAAAGTTGGCGTGGCTTACGGAAGTGACACAGAAAAAGTGAAACAGATTCTTTTAGATTGTGCTGCAGAACAACGTGGCATACTAAAAAAACCTGCACCTTTTGTCCTGTTTGAAGACTTTGCCGACTCTGCTCTGCTTTTTGGCGTTTACTTTTTTGTTAGCGATTCTTTTGTAGATCCTAAAATTAAAAGTGAACTTCGTTTTAATATAGATAAGAAATTTAGATTAAACAATGTGTCTATACCGTTCCCACAACGCGATGTGCATATATTTAATCAACCAAATAATAACCCAAATAATAACCTTGCAAATGACTAGAATCTGTTTAGTAATATTCGCTTTCTTAAGTATTGGCATGCATCAAGCAGAAGCCCAAACTTCAGACTTAGCCAGAATTGAATATACCTATTTTCCACAATCAGATTCAGACAATTCATTTAGGCGTTTTAGGGCATTAATAAATGCACCTATAAAAGTTAAAGAAGGCAGTTACCTTGTTATTGGAGCAGAATACAGAAATGTAAATTTGGTGTATGAAGATTTAACGCCATTTCCTACAAGAGATTTAGAGAGATTCCAGTCTTATGATCTTTCATTAGGTTATACCTTTAAAATGAAAAATGACTGGAGGTTTGGAGTAAAAACAGGAACAATTATAGCGTCTAACTTTACAGATGGTATAAAATCAGACGATCTTTTATTCTCAGGTGCTGTATACTTTATTAAAGATAAAGATATGGAGGACCAACCAGGAACTTCTAAAAACTGGAGATTAATCTTAGGGTTAAGATATTCAACCACAGCTGGTAGGCCTTTTCCTCTTCCTGTAATTAACTATAATGTAAGAGCTTCAGAAAAATGGAGCTATACGTTGGGTGTTCCAAAAACTAACCTCAAACATTATTTTAGTGAAAAGAGTATTGTACAATCTTTTGTAACTCTAGACGGATTTTTTGCAAATATACAAGATAACATAGATGTAGATGGTAACCCTACAACTAAACCAGCAGACAATATCTCCATGACAGTTGTATTAGCAGGACTAGGTTACGAATATTACTTAACAGATCACCTGTTACTTTATGCTTATGCAGGATATACACTTCTTAATGATATAAGAATGCGAAACGAAGATACAGACGATGTGTATACTGTAAACGATTCTAACACGTTTTATTCTCGTGGCGGAATTAAATTTAAACTCTAAACAATGCCAAAAATACTTATAATAGAAGACGAAGCTGCAATACGCCGCGTACTTACAAAAATACTTTCTGAAGAAAATGACACGTATGAAGTGCAAGAGGCAGAAGATGGTCTTTCTGGAATTGAGCTTATAAAAGATAATGATTTTGACTTGGTTCTTTGTGATATTAAGATGCCAAAGATGGATGGTGTCGAAGTGTTAGAAGCTGCGAAGAAAATTAAACCAGAAACTCCAATTGTTATGATTTCTGGTCATGGCGATTTAGATACTGCGGTAAACACTATGCGTTTAGGAGCATTCGATTATATTTCTAAACCACCAGATTTAAACAGGCTTTTAAATACCGTTAGAATTGCATTAGATAGAAAAGAACTTGTAGTTGAAAACAAACGATTAAAGCGTAAGGTTGGTAAAAACTATCAAATGATAGGCGAGTCTAAAGAAATAGACACTATTAAGGAAATGATAGAAAAAGTAGCACCTACAGATGCACGAGTGCTTATAACAGGTCCTAATGGTACTGGAAAAGAGTTGGTAGCACATTGGATACACCAAAAGAGTGAACGCTCTAAAGGACCAATGATTGAGGTTAACTGTGCTGCAATACCTTCAGAATTAATTGAAAGTGAATTATTTGGTCACGTAAAAGGTGCATTTACTTCTGCAAACAAAGATCGCGCTGGTAAGTTTGAAGCTGCAAATGGTGGTACAATTTTCTTAGATGAGGTTGGTGATATGAGTCTGTCAGCACAGGCTAAAGTACTACGTGCACTTCAAGAAAATAAGATTCAACGTGTGGGTAGTGATAAGGATATAAAAGTAAATGTACGTGTTGTAGCCGCTACAAATAAAGACCTTAAACAAGAAATAGAAGAAAAGAATTTTAGGGAAGACCTTTACCATAGGCTTGCAGTAATTCTTATAAAAGTACCTTCATTAAACGAGCGTAGAGAAGATATACCACTACTGGTAAACTATTTTTCTGGTAAGATATCTGAAGAACACGGCACACCTGCTAAAAGTTTTTCAAAAGATGCCATCAAGCTATTACAGGAATATGATTGGACAGGAAACATACGTGAACTGCGTAATGTTGTTGAGCGCCTTATAATTTTAGGAAACAAAGAGATTGTAGAAACAGATGTAAAGATGTTTGCTAGTAAGCAATAGTCATTAAACTAAGCAACATCACATTCCTTATATCTCCATAGTTTTTAGTTCCTTGTAGTTCTTTTTTAAGCGTCTTGTTAATATACCATATACCAATCTGTAAAAAAGTATTAGTATCCCTAAAATAACAATTAGAGTGGCAATTAATACAAACAACAACAGGTATGGAGATACACCTTCTGGAGTTGTACCAAATTCATTATGGGTATACATTAATACACTTACTACACAAAATGAAAGTGCAAAGAATAAAAGGTTAAACCAGACATAATGCTTAACAGTACGTCTTGTCTGTATTATATTTCGCATTAGTCCTTTTATAGAATCATCTGTGTTTATGCGTTTGTAGTTTATATAAAACTTAACCATAAAAAAGATAATTACCCCATAAAAGATAATATTACTAATCCAGTTAAAAACTTGAAATTCTGGTTTTGTCATCATATTATCCTTATCAAAAATAGCAATGATAACAGATAAGCCTATCCAGAATACAAACTCTATAATACTTATATAAAATATCCACTTTACTATAGAAGACGACTTTTCTAGAAGCATCTTATATAAATCGTTACTCTTATATTTAGGAAGAGAAGCATCCTGCTTCTTCCATTCCTGTTTCAATAAATCCAATCCTTCCATGATATCTACGGATTTAATATTGTTTTTAATTTTGTTTTTATTCGGTTCATCTTCACTCTTGCATTTACCTCGCTTATTCCTAAGGTTTCAGAAATATCTCTGTAATTCTTATCTTCTAAATAAAGAAATACTAAAGCTTTTTCTATGTCATTTAACTGCTTAACGGCTTTATACATTAGGTTAAGCTGCTGTTCTGTTTCATCATCATAAGGTATGTCACTAATCTTAAAATGAACCGTATCATAATCCTGTGTTTTAATTCGGCGTTTAGATTTTCTGTATAATGTTATAGCAGTGTTTAAGGCTACTCTATACATCCACGTACTAAACTTAGAGTCTCCTCTAAATTTAGGGTAGGCACGCCACAACTGTATGGTAATCTCTTGAAACAAATCTTTGTGCGATTGCTGGTCGTTGGTATACATACGACAAATTTTATGCACAATGTTTTGGTTTTCCTCGAGTTGGGCTACAAAACGTTGTTCTAATTGTGTTTTCACAGGTTGTTAGATAGTTACTTGTTAGTTGTATAAAGTTATAACTTGTTACAGCGCAATTAGAAAAAAAATAAGTTTTAAAATATCTGAAGCAAATATATATTTAAAAAAGTACTGGTTTAACGCCTGTTTAAGAATAGTAAAATGCTTTGTTTCGTATCTTTGGGAGAAACATCTTCTATGAATCTTCCAAAAACAGAACATCCACGATTAGTTATAATTGGTGGCGGTTTTGCAGGCATTTCTCTAGTAAAAAAACTTAAAGGATTGCCATTACAAGTGGTGTTATTAGACAAGAGAAATTACCATACGTTTCAACCTTTATTATACCAGGTTTCTACTAGTGGTTTAGAGCCGGATTCCATAGCGTATCCATTGCGAAAAATAACTAAGAATGCAAGCAACTGTCATTACAGGATGGCAGAGGTGCATCAAATAAATGCTGAAACAAATTCAATTTCAACCAACATAGGTGATTTAAAATTTGACTACTTGGTAATTGCTACAGGAAGCAAAACAAATTTCTTTGGCAATAAGAGTATAGAAGAAAACGGAATGTGGATGAAAACTGTACCACAAGCTTTAAACATTAGAAGCTTAATTCTTGAAAACTTAGAGCAAGCTAATATTACAGCTTCAAAAGAAAAGAGGAAAGCATTATTAAACTTTGTCATTGCTGGTGCTGGTCCAACTGGAGTAGAGTTAAGTGGTGCTATTGCAGAACTTAAAAACAATGTAATTCCCAAAGATTATCCTGGACTAGATATAAATGAGATGGAAATACATCTTATTGAAGGTTTAGATAGGGTTTTACCGCCAATGAGTGCGGCAGCTTCAAAAAAAGCAGAGAAATTCCTAAAAAACTTAGGAGTACAGCTACATTTTGAAACGTTTGTTGAAGACTATGATGGTAAAACAGTAACTACTAAAAGCGATTTGTCTTTTGAAACCGAAACGTTTATTTGGTCTGCAGGTGTAACAGGAGCACCAGTAAAAGGTTTAAACGCTAATGCTATTATAGATAAAGCAAACCGATATAAAGTAAACGCATTTAATCAAGTTGAGGGTTATGAGCATATTTTTGCGGTAGGAGACATAGCATTAATGGCAAGTAATGAATACCCTAAAGGACATCCGATGGTTGCACAACCTGCCATTCAACAAGGTGCACAACTTGCCAAAAACATTAAACATATATTAAAAAGTAAACCACTTGAGCCGTTTAGCTATTTTGATAAAGGCACAATGGCTACTATAGGTAGAAATAAAGCAGTTGTCGATTTAGGTAAATTTCGTATTGGTGGTTTTTTTGCTTGGTTTATCTGGATGTTTATTCACCTTTGGTTTTTGGTCGGTTTTAGAAATAGGTTAGTTACATTCTTTAATTGGACGTATAATTATATTAATTATGATAAAGCTGCACGACTAATAATTAGACCATTTAAACAGAAAAAGCATGAAATGTCAGATGGTGAATAATTCAATTTACTGTATCTAATATTCAGACGTAACATAGATACTTTTATGGCGTCTAATCTCTAAACCCTTAAATTAAATTTTATGTATATAGCACAAGTTCAAAACACACTTCATGATTGGTGGCGTTATATTATTGGTGTGATAATAGCTATAGTTGGTGTTTTTGTTTTCTCTGTACCACATCTTATAGGATTAGGTTACAAAGTGGCACAAGGTGAATTAGAGGCTTCACAATTAGAAGATGTTTCTGCAGTTATGACAGCATTTTCTTCCAACGTTAATTTAATTTTTATCATTCTTCCGTTTCTTGGTGGTTTATTGTTTCTGCTTTTTGCAGTAAAAAAACTACACGAGCAAAGCATTACCTCATTAACAACAGCAAGAAAAACTGTAGACTGGAAACGAATATTCTTTGCGTTCTTCTTTTGGGGTATACTATCATCTGGATTGGTGTTATTAGATTATGCTGTTACACCTGAAGATTATGTGTTAAATTTTAATTGGCAGCCATTCATAATACTTTGTCTTATATCTTTCCTGCTATTGCCTTTTCAAACCAGTTTTGAGGAATATTTATTTAGAGGATACTTAATGCAGGGCATTGGTTATTTTGTGAAAAACAAATGGTTTCCATTACTGCTTACATCAGTAGTATTTGGATTATTGCATATTGCAAACCCAGAAGTAGATAAACTAGGCTATGGTGTTATGGTGTATTATATTGGTACAGGTTTGTTTTTAGGGATACTTACCTTAATGGATGATGGTATGGAGTTGGCCTTAGGGTTTCACGCTGCAAATAATATATTTACTGCGCTCTTAGTTACCGCAGACTGGACAGCATTGCAAACCGATTCTATTTTTAAAGATATTTCAGATCCTAGCTTAGGGTTTGTGGAGTTAATTGCTCCAGTTTTTATAATGTTTCCTTTATTATTATTCATATTTGGAAAAGTTTACAAATGGAATAATTGGAAGGAACGTCTAATTGGAAAAGTAAATGTTTATCAAAAACCTGTTGATCCAGATTACAGTATACTATCTGATGCTGAAGATTTAGAATAAAAATATAACGCTTTCTTAGTATTCTCATAACGTATAAGTTAATATCTTAGTCTAACATTGATAATTATGTTAGAAGAACTAAATATAGAGACCGTAGAGACACATCGAGATTTTAAACTTAACAAGCACCATTATTCTTCTCAAGACCTAAAGGTGGTTGCTTACAGTTTGGTAAAGGAAGGAGAGCCTTATGAAGAGAAAGTAGGTAATTTTCTTTTAGATTGGTTAGATGAGAAAGACTATGTAGAAGTTAGTACATCTGGTTCTACCGGAAAACCTAAGGTAATTAAACTTAAAAAAGAGCATATGATAAATAGTGCTCTTGCCTCTCAAAAATTCTTTAAACTTCAAAATCCATGTACTGCATTATTATGTTTGCCTGCAGATTATATAGCTGGTAAGATGATGTTGGTTAGGGCAATAGTTTTGGGTTGGGAACTAGATATGGTTCCTCCAAAAGCAAATCCTTTAGATCAAGTTTACAAGCGTTATGATTTTTGTGCAATGACGCCATTTCAGCTTGATAACTCATTAGCGAGACTGCATTTAGTAAAAAAACTAATAGTTGGTGGTGGTGCTATTTCTGTTAATTTAAGCAAGCTTGTACAAGGAATTAAAACTAAGGTGTATGAAACTTATGGTATGACAGAAACCTGTAGCCATATTGCCGCACGACGTATAAATCCTAAAAAGCAGAAAAAAACTACCATACCATTTAAGACCTTTCCTAAGGTGACTATAAAGTTAGACCATAGAGACTGTCTTATAATTAAAGCACCTAATGTTAGTGATGAGGAGCTTGTAACAAATGATGTTGTAGAGCTGCTTACCTATAAAAAATTTATATGGCGTGGTAGGTATGACAATGTCATAAATAGTGGTGGTGTAAAATTGTATCCTGAAGAAATTGAAACCAAATTATCTAAAATAATAGGGCATAGATTTTTTGTAGCTTCTGTAGAAGATGATTCTCTAGGAGAAAAACTAATCTTACTCGTAGAGAGAGAATTTTCTGAAGAAACCAAAACAAATCTTTCTCAAGCCATAAAAAGCTTGAAAACACTAGATCGTTTTGAGCGTCCAAAACAAATCATATTTATAGAAAAATTTGAAGAGACAGATTCAGGTAAAATACATAGATTAAATACACTGGATCAAAATCTTATGAATTAAAGATATTAAACCTGTAAAACACCAAGATTAAACTTCTTCTCTATAGGAGCGTGGTTTGCAGCTTCAATCCCATGAGAAATCCATTTTCTGGTATCTAAAGGATTAATTACAGCATCTGTCCATAATCTAGATGCAGCGTAGTAAGGAGACACTTGCTCGTCATAACGATCTTTTATCTTCTTAAACATTTCATCTTCCTTCTCTTTAGTAATTGTTTTGCCTTGTTTCTTTAAGGATGCAGTTTCAATTTGCAATAACACTTTTGCAGCAGAGTTTCCACTCATTACAGCAAGCTCTGCAGTTGGCCAAGCCGCAATTAATCTTGGGTCATAAGCCTTTCCGCACATTGCATAATTACCGGCACCATAAGAGTTGCCAATTACAATAGTAAACTTAGGAACAACACTGTTACTTACAGCATTTACTAATTTAGCGCCATCTTTAATAATGCCACCATGTTCACTTTTACTACCTACCATAAAACCTGTAACATCTTGTAAAAACACTAGCGGTATTTTCTTTTGATTACAGTTTGCTATAAATCGTGTGGCTTTATCTGCACTGTCGCTATAAATTACACCACCAAATTGCATTTCACCTTTCTTGGTTTTTACAATTTTACGTTGGTTGGCTACAATTCCAACAGCCCAACCATCTATGCGAGCATATCCAGTAATAATTGTTTGTCCATAGCCGTCTTTATAAGCTTCAAATTCAGAGTTATCTACTAATCTTGAGATAATCTCCATCATATCATATTGCTCATGCCTAGCTTTTGGTAAGATTCCGAAAATTTCATCTTGATTTAAAGATGGTTTTTGAGCTTTTTTACGATTAAAACCAGCTTTATCAAAATCGCCAATTTTATCCATGATATTCTTTATGGTATCTAAAGCATCTTTGTCGTCTTTAGACTTATAATCTGTTACACCGCTAATTTCACAATGTGTTGTTGCGCCTCCAAGAGTTTCATTATCTATAGTTTCACCAATGGCAGCTTTTACAAGATAGCTTCCAGCTAAAAATATACTTCCAGTTTTATCTACTATCAACGCTTCATCACTCATAATAGGTAAATAGGCACCACCAGCAACACAACTGCCCATAACAGCACTTATTTGAGTAATACCCATACTACTCATCACAGCATTGTTTCTAAAAATGCGTCCAAAATGCTCTTTGTCTGGAAAGATTTCATCTTGCATTGGTAAATACACACCAGCACTATCTACTAAATAAATAATAGGTAATCTATTTTCCATAGCTATTTCTTGGGCTCTCAAGTTCTTCTTGCCTGTCATAGGAAACCAAGCACCAGCTTTTACGGTAGCATCATTTGCTACAACAATACACTGTTTGCCTTTAACGTGTCCTATTTTAATAACAACACCTGCACTTGGGCAACCACCATGGTCTTCGTACATACCATCTGCAGCAAAAGCACCAATTTCAATAGCAGCTTCGTGATCATCTAGTAAATAGTTAATACGTTCTCTTGCTGTCATCTTTCCTTTAGCATGGTGTTTTTCAATACGCTTTTCACCGCCGCCAAGTTTAATTTTTGCAAGTCGATCTCTTAAATTTGAAACCTTTAATTTATTAACGTCTTCATTTTTATTGAAGTTGATATCCATAGAATAATGATGTGTTGGTTTGCTATTGTTGCGAAAATACAAAAAACCACTTTGAAATTTAAGAGTTTATATTTTTTCAATTGGCAGTATTCCTTTTATAAATGGAAAATGTTTAAAACCTGTTTATAACACGCAAATAGATTTGTATTTGTTCATCTTATATTAACATAGAATATAGGGAGTTAGATGTACATTTATCACTTGTATTAACCAAACCAAACATTTATGAAATCATTTTTATTTAAACCCTTAATTGTATTATCAACACTTTTAATTATTGTATCCTGTTCGAAGGATGATGATACTTATGAATCTTTAGAAACACTTTCTGTTGAAGTTATTGGTGAAATTGAAGCTAAGACAACTTTACAAGATAATAGTGGAGCACATGAACATAACTTCTCAGGACTAAGAGTGGATGGCTTTACTGAAGCTTTTGAAAGCGGCTCTAAAGGTAGTTACGCTGGTGCAAATGTTACGCTTGCATCTGGAAGCTGGTACCTAACAGATGCTTTGTTAGGCTCACTATCTAATGATAGAAAATACGGCTCTAAATCTATGCGCATAAGAAATTCTGGTTATGCTATCATGAATTTTAATATGGATAACGGTGCAGACATAGTAAGAGTTAGGCACGCTAAATACGGTAGCAATGGTACATCTACTTGGCGTTTAATTGCTTCTTATGATAATGGAGCAAACTGGTACTATGTAGGTGATACGGTAACCACAAACTCTACAACCTTAAACACTGTAACATTTACAGTAAATACAACGTCTGCTGTAAGATTTGGTATTATGAAACTTTCTGGTGGTAGCAATAGAATAAATATAGACAACTTCGAAATCACAACATCATCTGGAAGTGGAAATGGTGGTGGCGGAACAGCAGCAAGAGATAGCAATATTACCTTCGGAAATCCATCTAATGCCAACACTTCATCTAACAACTATTACCTTTCTAAACCAGATTTCATTTTGTCTTACAATAACTCACGAGGAACAGCAAATTGGGTAAGCTGGCATTTAAGTGATGCCTGGAGAGGAAATGCAGACCGTTGTGATTGTTTTAAAGGTGATTACTCATTACCTAGCAGTTTTTATAAGCCAACAACTGGAGATTATACTGGTACAGGATTTAATAGAGGTCATTTGTGTCCTTCAGCAGATAGAACTTATACAGATGGTGCTAATGAAAACACTTTTTATATGAGTAACATTGCGCCACAATCTCCAGATAACAACCAGCAAACTTGGGCAAATTTTGAAAACTATTTAAGATCGTTAACAGATGAAGGCAAGGAAATTCATATTATTTCTGGGGTTCATGGTTCTGGTGGTACAGGAAGTAATGGTTATGCTGCAACCATAGATAGTGGGCAAATTACAGTGCCAGATACGTTCTGGAAAGTGGCATTGATTTTAGATAATGGCACAGATGATATTAATCGAGTAACCTCAAGCACTAGAGTCATTGCAATTAATGTCCCTAATGACCAAGGCGTTAATAGCAATTGGGCACAGTACAGAACAACTGTTAATGCTATAGAGAACCTTACTGGATATGATTTATTAGAAAATATTCCAAACTCAATTGAAGCTGTGTTAGAGTCTAACGTCGATAATGGACCTACAAGCTAAATTGAAGCTAATATAATTTTTCAAAACCCCTTATAAATTGTAGTTTACATTTTATAAGGGGTTTTTTCCTGCAAGTAAAAACAGTGTTGTAGGAAAGTTACCAATACACGATATTTGTCCTTCATTACTGCGCTAAGGATAGAAGCGGTATCATCCTTTGTAAAGGAGATTTAGCGAATAGCCTGTTTAAGCGCCCAAATAACACAATAAAATTTTATAGAAGGATGATGAATAAAAATACAGTATTGGCTTGGGCCACATTTATAATGATATTAGTAGGTCTAGGATTAATTGCTCTAGGTGCTTTTAAATATGACGATGTTGCCGGTTGGGGCTTTGTGTCTGTGGGAATTGGTTTCTTTGCTATTGCTTGGGTGTTTAATGCCTTAAAAGGACGCGTTTAGTAATCCTCTTATTTTAAATTTAAATTTTTGACTATTTATGAGCGACGATAAAAAAGTAATTTTTTCAATGTCTGGTGTAAGCAAGACATTTCCTGGTGCTAATACACCAGTAATTAAGAATATGTATTTAAGTTTTTTCTATGGTGCTAAAATTGGTATCCTAGGTTTAAACGGTTCTGGTAAGTCTACATTATTAAAGATTATTGCAGGTGTAGATAAGAATTTTCAAGGTGATGTGGTTTTCTCTCAAGACTATTCTGTAGGTTACTTAGAGCAAGAACCAAAATTAGATGAAGACAAAACTGTACTGGAAGTTGTAAAAGAAGGTGTAGCAGAAACTGTTGCTGTTTTAGATGAGTACAATAAAATAAACGATCAATTTGGATTAGAAGAGGTTTACTCAGATCCAGATAAGATGGAAAAGCTTATGAACCGTCAGGCAGTTTTGCAAGACGAGATAGATGCCAGCAATGCTTGGGATCTAGACACAAAGCTTAATATAGCTATGGATGCGCTACGTACGCCAGATGCAGATAAAAAAATAAGTGTACTTTCTGGTGGAGAACGCCGTCGTGTTGCTTTATGTAGATTACTGCTTAGAGAGCCAGATGTTCTTTTATTAGATGAGCCTACCAACCACCTTGATGCAGAATCTGTACATTGGTTAGAGCACCATTTACAACAATATAAAGGAACGGTAATAGCAGTAACTCACGATAGATACTTTTTAGATAACGTTGCTGGTTGGATTTTAGAATTAGATAGAGGTGAAGGTATTCCTTGGGAAGGTAACTACTCTTCTTGGCTAGACCAAAAATCTAAACGTTTGGCTCAAGAAAGCAAAACAGCCTCTAAACGTCAAAAAACTTTAGAGCGAGAGTTAGAATGGGTACGTCAAGGTGCAAAAGGCCGCCAGACTAAACAAAAGGCACGTCTTAAAAATTATGATAAGCTTTTATCTCAAGACCAAAAACAGTTAGATGACAAGTTGGAAATTTATATTCCAAATGGTCCACGTTTAGGAACAAATGTTATCGAAGCTAAAAACGTAAGTAAAGCTTACGGTGATAAATTGTTATATGACGACTTAAACTTTCAACTTCCTCAAGCAGGTATTGTTGGTATTATTGGACCAAACGGTGCTGGTAAAACAACAATTTTTAAAATGATTATGGGCGAAGAAAGTCCAGATAGCGGTAATTTTGAGGTAGGAGACACAGCAAAGATCGCCTATGTAGATCAAAAGCACGCTAATATAGATAACGATAAATCTATTTGGGAAAACTTTAGCGATAGCCAAGAATTAGTAATGATGGGTGGCAAGCAGGTTAACTCTAGAGCTTACTTAAGCAGATTTAATTTTAGTGGTAGCGAACAAAACAAAAAAGTAAGCAAGCTTTCTGGTGGTGAGCGAAACCGTCTTCACTTGGCAATGACGCTTAAGGAAGAAGGTAACGTATTACTGTTAGATGAGCCTACTAACGATTTAGATGTAAATACACTTAGAGCATTAGAGGAAGGTTTAGAAAACTTTGCAGGCTGTGCAGTAGTAATTTCTCACGACCGTTGGTTCTTAGATAGAATTTGTACTCATATTCTTGCTTTTGAAGGTAATAGTCAAGTATATTTCTTTGAAGGTGGTTTTAGTGACTATGAAGAGAATAAAAAGAAACGATTAGGAGGCGATTTAATGCCAAAACGAATCAAATACAAACGACTAACCAGAGATTAGTTCGTCGATTAAATTTTACAAGAGCTTAACTACCAGTAGTTAAGCTCTTTTTATTTTAACATATTTTTACATAAACACGTTAAATCTTAGCTAAATAACATAATTTCAATACATTCGAGACGTTTAACTATATAATATTGCAACGTATAAATGCTCCACGTTTAGTGTAGAGCTATAAAAATTAAATTTATGACAACTGAAAAAAATAACACAGGAATGCGTGTACTCACTATACTATTAGCAGTATTGCTAGTTGTTGCGGGTATTATGGTTGTAAAGTTATACAATCAGGAAAAAGAGACTAAAGCTCAATTAGAGAAAGAGAAAGAAATTGTACTTAAAGACCTTAATGAAATGGTTGTGCAGTATGATGAGGTAATTGAAGAAAACAACCTTGTAAACTCAGACTTAAATGAAGCTAGAGAGCGTGTAAAAATACTTATAGATTCTGTTGAGGTAATGAAAGCAGATATTGCTGTATTACGTCGTTACCAAGGTCAAGTTAATAAGCTTAACAAGCAGTTAGAGTATTTATTTGCTCAAAACGATTCTTTAAGAGGTACTAATAGCTTATTAGCTATGCGTGTTACAGAAACTAAGGAAGAGTTAGATCAAACCAATGCTGCAAAAGATTCTTTAGCTACTAAAGCAGAAGAGTTAGAAACGGTAATTGCCAAAGAAGCTAGATTATCTGTAGTAAGTTTAAAATCTAATGCAGTTATTGAAAGACGCTCAGGACGTTTAGTTGAAAATGACAACGCAAGTAGAGTAGACTTAATAAGAACTTGTTATACTATACCTACAAACCGTTTAGCAGAACCTGGAGACAAAGTATTATATGTACAAGTAAAAGATCCTAAAGGTATTATTATGGGTGCCAATCAAACTGTTACAGTTGATGGTGAGCAGATAACATATAGTAAAATTTCAAGATTCTACTACGAGAACAAGCCTTTAGATGTTTGTGAAAATGTAAAAAACACAAGAGGAGATTTCTTAGAAGGAAAGTATACAGTAAATGTATTTAATGGTAATGAATTACTATCTACAACAGAGTTTGTGTTAGACTAAACACTATTTAAATACTATAAATTATTAAATCCCGATGGTTTAACCATCGGGATTTTTTTTGTGCCAAATCTAATCTTTAAGGCTTATTTTGTAAATAAACTGTAACATTTTAACGATTTTGATTACTTATCTATTAAACAATCCTAAAAATGAGTTACGGTCCACACCAGATGAAAATGTTACAGGACAGAAGGCAAAAAACGTCTTCTCGTACTCAGGAATTCTTTAAGCAATCCACGCATAAAGTATATTCAGGTAAGGTTAAAAAACTACATTCAGTTGAGGTTACAGAATCATTATTATTCGATATAAGAAGACGATTAAAAAAGGAGCATAAAATGAGATTGAAAAAGATTGTCGTATTCACAACAATAGTTCTCATTTTAATACTCACAGTAATTTTTATTTACTTGTAAAAATGAAAGCCTTCAAAATTTTAATACTCAACTATTTTAACGAAATTGCTATAACATTTTTCATTAATCAACACTAAGACTTAACACAATTTAAATACAACATGGCAGACGATTTTGATTTATTAGAAACGGCATCTTCAGAAAAGAGCCAAGAAAAAGTAGATGTAAACTGGGGCAAAACCATAGACCAGATGAAGTCTAGACTTTCTCAGGAACAAGACCCACAAACAAGACAAAAAATCTTAAATGCCACATTAGACGATGTTGTGAAAATGGCAGAGACAGATAGGTCTACACTATTAGATGCCATTAAAGATCTTACAGACTATCAAGATGAAGTAGGAATAATATTCGAGAAATTCTCATCATTAAATGCTGAAGAGCAAAAAGTGATTGATGATGCTCAAAAAGCTTTAGAACGTGCTAAGATTGAACTGGAAGATGCAGAAAATGTAAAAGATACTTGGTGGAATAATTTATTTGGTCGCAAAAGCCGAATTAAAAAGAAAGAAGAAGAACTTAAAGAAGCTCAGAAAACTAGAGATGCTGCAGATAATAAAGCTAAAGCAATGTTTCAAGGGCGTATTGAAAGTGCAGATGTACAAACACTTTTAGGTGAATTATCTTATAAGTCTCAAGCAGCAGTTACACGTCTTAAAAATAGAGAAGTTGAAATTAAAGAAGTAGAAGACAGATTACAAGATGCTATTGTAGAAGCAAGTAAAAACCATACAAAAGCACTTGAGAAAAAAGCAGAAACAGAAGAAAAGCTAGAAGAGCAATATGCATTGTTAAAGCAAGCACGTCAAGCTTTAGAAGAAGTTACTGACAAGCAATCTACACAATACTCAGAGGCAATAGGAAAAGTTACTCAGATCGAGCAAAAAGTAGAAGAGTTAGAAGGGTTGAGAAACGCCTATATAACGCTTGCGGCTTCAAAAGACAGCTTTGTACATAAACATAATCTTACCATTAAAGTTTTAACGTCTTTACGCAGTAACTTACAAACACATCGTGCTAAATTAAAGAGTGATACAGAAGAGCGTCTAAAATACTATGATGGTTATATTGTAGCATTAAAAGCACGTACAGATCAAGAGTTTGCGGCAATCTTAGAACACCTAGGTGTTAAGACAGATGAGCATATTGGAGAAACATTGGCATCTATGCATACAGCAAGTGCTAAGGCAAGACAAAGTATGATGGATAACATTCCTGTTCATGAAAAAGTTATGAAAGGTGTGTATGGCAGTTATGCTGAAGCATTACAGGAAATAAGAGAAAAGGATGCAACAATACGACAAAATTTTGCAGACAGATATGGGATAGATATGAAAGAACTGTTTGAAGAATATTACGCAGATGGTAAAAAGCAAAATCCTAAACCAGAAACTCCTAAGAAACCAAGTGAACCAGACACTTCTGGAGATGACCTTTTAAGTTAATTCCCTTTAACTTTAAACACTAAAAATGTAATCGCATAGTGTTGCATTTTTAGTGTTTTCAATACTACTTGTACTTTTTTTTACTGTCTATTCTAGTTTTCCAATACATTACATGTCCTTAAATCAAATTGTAACACCGTTAGATTCTGCTACCTTAGAGACTAAGGAACAGTATGTTTTTTATCATCATATTGTAACACATGCTATAGATGTTGTCTTAAAAGGCTTAGAAACTCATAGCTTATGTAATACCCAAGAAGTAGTCTTAATTAAGCAATACATGAAGCTATTCTTGTATTCTTTAGAGATGATGCGTGTTAAATATAAATATGATGAAGAGCATCATATGAAAATTGATGTTACAGAATCTGGTTTTCCTAACTACCTTGAGTTTAGATATCTTATAAACGACTTAGCATTAAGAAATGAACATATTAATAGGCTACCTAAAGTAGAAGAGCTAAAGGAGAAATTTTTAGATACTCTTTTAAAAGACAAAACTCATATTAGTGAGCACCAATTGTTTCAAGCAGCATATATAGTATATTACTCCGATGTTGAAGAGCATAAAATTTTCAAAAGATTTATACAGGGAAAAATACTAAAGGCAAATGCACACAACGCTCAATATATGGTGAGTTGGTGCTTTTATGATGTAAGCTTAAACAGACCTTTTTTAAACTTCATGTACTTTGATTATTCTGGAGACGTAGAAGACCTAAAAGACGATTTATATACAGTGTTGTTAAGTACTGCAGACCGATCTATGAGTTTGGATACCTTGGCATATCTTATAGACAAAAAACTATATAAGGTATATCCAAAACTATTAAGGAGATTAGATTTAGGACCAATTCATAGTGTATTTGCAAAAGACGAAAATATTTTCACACACCAAATACTTAAGAGTATTGTAAGTAAAGACTTACCGTTATCTTCTTATGCATTAACGTTAAGTATAGACAACTTAACTACAAAAGGCACTTTTAAGGAAGGTAGTTTTTTTATGAAGCAAACCCTTCAGCATTGGGATAAGCAACCAACAGAGAAATACTTATTTGCACCACATCGTGTATTGCAAATGTTATATCATAACGTTCCAGAAACAATTACAAGGTTAAGTAAATCTCCTTTCCTAATAGACGATCTTGAAATTGATTTAAAGAAAAAAGAACATTGAAAAAAGGAATTTAGGGAATAGCACATAGTGCCGTAAAGTGCTTTCCTATAATTTTTATTCATAGAACCTGACAACCATCTTAACCTAAAACAAATGGAACATAACAGTACATTCCCAATAAAAGAAGCAGATTTAAAGGCGTTGCGAGAAGAAGCGGCTTCCTATATTAAAGGAATACAATGGGAGCAAGGTTATCGAGCAAAAAGCAAGGAAAAGGAAACCAAGGAGCAGGAAAACATATTACTTTACCTTTCTAAAGCAACTGGAGGTTCTTCTGCCACAGACATTACTTCTGTTTCAAAAACAATTTTAGCTCTTAAAAAACGGTTGTTGCCAGATACAGTAGCATTACCATTACAACTAAATGAGACGCTATTTGTTTTACAAGAAGCTATAGCCATAGGTATATGGGCAAAAGATAGTTATTATGATGCCTCTGGTTTAAGCGATTTAAATGAACGCAAGGCAACCCTAACACCTAACCAGCGTCACGACTTAGAAGCTAAGATGCAAACCGCTACGGCATTTATGTTATTTAGTTTGGCAAGTTACATAGTCACTACATTAAAAGAACGCACAAGTGAAACTGTAAACGTGATGAAAAACAAGTTTGCAGGAATACCAGAACTTTCTTTAAACACACCTACAAAAGGACTATCGTGTGTGCTGTTTTATTATGACAAGTACTTAAATCATCCAGATATTATTACTAAAGAACGTGATAGTATAGATTTTACGGTTGTTTTCTTTGAAGCATTAATAGGAGAAATTAATCTTCGTAAAAATGCGTTGGAGCACACAGAAACTATTACAGACAGAACATATAAATTAGAGAATTCAACATTTTCTATCTCAGGTTGGGATCTTAATTTTTTAGATACAGCAAAGAGTGTAGAGTTTAATAAAATTAAGTTTGAAGAAATTGTTGGTAACCGAGATGCCAAACATTTTTCTAGACGGCTAACAGAGCGTTTGCTAAGTTATGATGTAGAAGCAAAGAAGAATCCGTTTCAGGAATTAGGCGGCTTTATGCCAGTATTTATGGGTTACGGTATTCCTGGTACAGGAAAAAGTATGCTAATTGCAGCTATTGCAACACGATTAAAAGAGTTAACAGACCAATTAGAAGTTCCATTTTTATTTCACCCAATGCCAGATACGTTAATATCTACATTTCAAGGTGGTTCTGCGGAAAAGATGGTACAGTGGATGAAACCTTTACAAGACCCAACTCGCTTAATCTTTGCACCTATAGATGATGCTGAGAATAATTTACAAGAACGTACAGCACAAGGTGTTTCCGCAGGTGTTAAAGAAGTAATAGGTGTGTTTTTAAGGTATACAGAAGGTGCATATGCTATGAATTACGGAAATTCATCTATTGGCTTATTTACAAACTTGCCTGAGCAATTAGATAAAGCGGTAATAAATAGGATTCAAGGCAGATTTAAAATTGACGGCGCGCAATCTGAGAACGACTTTATAGATCAAGACTATTTATGGTGGAAAAAATTTGAAACCACATTGCCTGGTTTTGTAAGTATGAAAAATCCAGACTATAGTTTTTTAGCCGATCAACAATTGGTTTCAAACTTATCTCAACTTATGGAGACAATTGAAAAGCCAACAGAAGAACGCGTCTTGAAAATTTATGAAACTGTTGAAGCTGCTCATACAGCTAACGAGCATCAATTTTATGCAGCGTTATACAAACAAGTACAAGATGTATTTCCATTTTTCTCTTCTAGAGATGTAAGAAATATACAGAGTGCAATTTCGCTAAGGTTAACAGATTTCGATTTACCCGAAGACTGGTATGAAAATCCTGAAATATATTTTAAGAAAACTTATAACACAAAGCTCGATATGCTTAGGGAGTTAATGAAAGCCAATATGAAAGGCCTTAATTTCTCTGACATAAGAAAGCAAGAAGTTATTCGCTATCTAGATAATATGGCCATAATAGCAGATACAGATTTTAAACGCAAAGTAGACAGCCGTATTAAACAAATGAATGTTGAGGTTGCTGCAAGAAAACAGTTTGAGAGCTAAGGTTTCTTTGTTATTCAGCTAATAATTCTGTTACAAAAGCATCAAACTCTCTTTTAAAAACTTCATACTTTTCTCCAGTTGCAGGACCATCAAAACCAGTGTGAATCTTTCTTACTACACCTTTTTTATCTACAAATATAGTAGTAGGATAGGAGAGAATTTGGTTAAGCATAGGTAACTTTTCTTGAGATTTAGCTTTATCTGCACTACCATATTGTGCTAATAATATAGGATAAGGAACATTTGCATTGTCTTTTAACCTTTCAATACTTTTAAAAGCCTTTTCCTTGGTAGGAGCATACTCAAAAGCAAGAGCTAGAAATTCTAAATCATCTGTTTTATAAGCATTATAATAGTCTACATAATATCTTGTCTCATCTAAACAGTTAGGGCACCAAGTTCCCATAATTTGTATAATTCTTACTTTTCCTTTAAGGTTGTCATCATTTAAGGAGATACTTTCGCCTTTAAGATTTGGAAAAGTAAACTCTAAACCATCATAACCATCTTTAATATAAGTTAATGCATTTGCATCTGGAAGCTCATAAGCATCATTGCGCATAGCCTCAAAGGGTTCCTTAAAATGATTGCCAGAATAAAAAGTTCCTTTTAATTGATCACCTTCTACTTGACCGCTAAATAAAAATGCGTGAGCACCATCAAAAGTAGAAAGTTCAAAATAGTTGCCATATACAACACCTTCTAAGTAACGATAGTCTCCAGTTGTAGTTCTAAAAGTACCCGTAAGAGTATTACCATCTTGTATAAAAATACCTTTTGCGACATAACTATCTTCTGTGCCTGGACTAAAAATAGTTTCCCATGAGCCTGTCATGTCTACACTTGGTTCATCTTCAATTTCAAACCGATCTTTTTTACCATATGTAGCTGTAAAGTTTACAATGCGATTTAAGCTTGGTTTAATATACTTAGCAGAAATATTTGTAGAGTCGAATGTGCCTTTAATGATACCTTCGTATACAGGAAATTGAATAGTAATGGTGTCGCCTTCTACATTAATATCTTCAACATTAATTTCCTCTTCGGCATTAAAAACCGTTAAGGTATTATTATCATTAACCTTAAATGTAAAGGGTAACTGTTTACCATCTTGTACATCTAAAACAGCATGCCAATCTCCTGTTTTTAAAGGGAGACTTTCTTGAGTGTTAGTAGTAGTTTCTGTTTTACAAGATAGTAGCGTAGTGAACACTAATAAGGTTGCAAAAAATGCTTTCATAACTAATAAATTAAGTTGGTTGGTCGTAGTAGAAAGGTATAGCTTTCTATAAAATTAAAGTAATGTAAGTGCTAAATTATAAGGTGTATTTACGTTTTCTAAGGCTTATAAATACAACTCCAAATATAGCTAATAAGACAAGCGGCAATAAAATATTGATAAGCTGCCACTTAAGTTTTTCATCTGCTATTTTATCTGGATTTAGGAAGGCAATAGATATTTCTTTAGATCTAATATCTATTAACCCAGTATCGTCTAGCAAGTAATTTACGCTGTTTAAGAGAAACTCTTTGTTTCCATAAGCAGCGCCAGTATAACGTTCAAAACCTAACTCTAAAGGTTGATTGCCGTTAGTTTTGTTTTTTATAATATCTCCATCTGAGATGACGAGCATTGCAGTAGCTTCACTATTGTTTTTGTTGTTTTTATAACTAAAAGGTTTCAATCTATTTTCATACACAGATGTAAATGAACCTTCTAACAATACAGCTAAAGGTTGTTCGCTATCTTTATAAAGTTCTAAATTTGGTTGTTGCCCTAAAGCTTTTAAGGATAATTGTCTTGGTACAGCGTCGAGCTTTGTTGTGGGTGAACTGGTGAGTAACACAGTTTTGTTTATACTATTCTTTAATGTGTCTATTGGGTTGGCATACTCAAACCTTACAGCTTCAATATTGTTAACTATAGGATGTGCTTTTGTTGCTGTTGGTAGCGGAAAGTAAAACCAAGGATATGGGTTAAATTGTGTGTCTTCACCTTGTCCACTTGCTAAAATTAATGGCGCGCTATACAGATCATTTACTAATTCAGTATTTATCCTAATACCATATTTAAAGAAATAGTCATCTAAATTAAGTGTTCTTGGTAATGCAAATGAAGTTTGAGAAGGATTAAATAGACTATCAGTTTCAAAAGCAACTTGCTCTGTTAGCCAGAGCATTTTACCACCTTGCATAAGATACTGGTCCAAAACATATTTTTCTTGCTCTGTAAATGCTTGAGTTGGTTTAGCTTCAATCACTAAATCATACTCATTTAGCTTCTCTAATGTACCAATCGGATTATTAGCAACACTATCTAAAGTAAATGGAGCAACACGATAATACGGTTTTATAGTCTTTATAAAATCTGCAATATTTAGATCTGGTAATTCACCATTACCTCTCATAATTGCAATTTTTTGCTTTCTTGGAGTAAGTAATTTAGAAAATGCATCTGCAAACACATACTCAAGTTGTTGTACAGAAGCGTTAACACGTTCTTCTGTGGTAGCTCCTAAATTATTTTTTAATAATGGAATTTTTACAGTTTCATCATTATAATTAGCCATTGCCCACGGAAAAATAATACGTTGCTCATTTTTACCATTTTCTTTAACAGTCACTCTGGCTGGTGTCATCCCCATTTGGTAAAACTGTGTAGCTATGGCCTCAGCATCGGCATTTCCTTCTAATGGATTTATAAAGTTGAAGTATATGTAAGGGTTTTCAGCATTAAACTCCTCAAGGATAGATCGAGTTTCAGTTTGAAGTCTTTTAAACTCCGATGGAAATTCTCCTTGTAAAAATACATCTACTATAAGTGGAGCTTCTGCTTTGTTGGTAATATCTAAAGCAGCTTCAGAAAGTGTATATCTGTTGTCTTTTGTAAAATCAAATCGGTTAAAAAATGAACTTGAAACACTGTTTATAATAACAAGTATGACAACAACTAATATGAGTGGCTTTATATGTGAGTTAGACGTTTTCAAATTAATTAGTATAGCGTTTAATATTGAAATGCGTTAAGGCTATAAAGAGAACAGTTATACTTATAAAATAGATAAGATCACGAGTGTCTAAGACACCTCTTCCTAAACTATCATAATGGTATTGTAATCCAAAAAAGCTAAGATTAAAAGACGACTCATTAATTAATTGGCTTGAAATCCCATCAAATCCATAAAACATTAAAAAACATATTAGAACGGCAATTATAAATGCCACTAATTGGTTTTGGGTTACGCTTGAGGCAAATAACCCAATAGCTACAAATGTAGATGCTAATAACAGCATACCTATATATGATGTAAGGATAACACCTAAATCTAAATTACCTGTAGGATTACCTAATGCATATATGGTCCAGACATAAACAAGTGTTGGTAGTATTGCAATTACTATTAATGACAATGCACCAAAATATTTCCCTAAAATAAGTTGCATAGAGCTAATAGGCTTGGTGAGTAATAACTCTAATGTACCTTGTTTTCGCTCTTCAGCAATACTTCTCATAGTAACAGCAGGAATAAGAAAGAGTAATACCCAAGGTGCTAACCTAAAGTAAGAAGACAACTCAGCGAACCCATAATTAAAGACATTAAAGTCACCTTGGAACACCCAAAGAAATAATCCATTAACTATTAGGAAAACAGCAATGACCAAATACCCTATGGTACTTGAGAAAAAGGTTTGTATGTCTTTTTTTAAGATGGCGTACATAAGCTATGACAATGATACCAATTTGTTGACACTCCAAGCTTCTGGTTTGCCATTAAATTTCAGTTTAGTTTCTTCCCAAACAGCTTTAAAAAGGGTTGAGTGTCTGTAATTTTCTAAATCCTCTTCAAGATTCCAATAACTATACGTGAAAAAAATCTCTTTATTATTTTTATCCTGATATAATTCTAAAAATTGACATCCTGGAAAATTTCTGATTAAAGCTTTCTTCTCATCAAACATTGTTTTAAACGAAGAAATCTCTTCAGTTTTAATAATCAATTTTACAATTCTTACAAACATAGGATTATTTAAAAGTTACGGTAACAGTATCTAAATAGGTAAGCCCAAATAGACTAGAGGCACCACCACTTGTTTGAGGGTTACTTCTGTACATTGCCAGCTCTATGAAATCTGATGTATTAAAGATGGCAAGTTTCTTACCTTCATCATCAAATCGTTGTTCTTTATTTACCGTAAAATCAATTGCCTGGCTATAACTGGTAAATATTTTAGAAATCTTTAAACTTCTCGCGTGTATGGTAAACGCTCTTCCTTTACCAATTGTCTCGAAAATAGACTTGCTAATATTGGTAACCACATTACCATAATTGTCTATATATATTACGTGTCCTGTAATTTGTGTTAGGTCATTATTAGCTTGAGCTTTTAGGTAATGTAACTCTTTAATAGTTTCACTAATTTTTCCGACAACCTCCAACGTACCTCCACGCGCTATGTGGCAAGCAACACTTACAAAAACATCTAGAACAGGAAAATTTGTCTTAATAGCATCGTGAATATTAATCTCAACTATCTTTTCAGGATTAATTTCTGAAGTAAGCAAACTCATAATTCCATTATCTGCACAAATAAAGAAATGCCCATCTAGTTTTAATGCAAGATGTTTGTTTTCTGGGGTTAGCTCTGCATCTACACCAATAATATGAATGGTACCCTCAGGAAAACTTTTGTAGGCATTTTTTATAATGTACGCAGCCTCTGGAATGTGAAACGGAGAAATACTATGCGTAATATCTACAATACGCATATCTGGCATCTCATTATATATAGCACCCTTAACTGCACCAGCAAAAGGGTCTTTCTCCCCAAAATCTGTAGTAAGCGTAATTATAGCCATATATAAAGGTTAATATTTAGATTTAAGAAATTAAGAATGAAAACACTTTATGAGGATATATTTTCATTAAATTTGTTAGACAAAACTATGCAATTAAACACAACTTTGTAAATAAATTCTACCGGCTTTTGAACGAACTTATCATAGAACTTTCCGAAATTAACCCACAAGAATTTTTTGGGTCACAAAATTCAAACATTCAGCTTCTTAAGAAATATTTTCCTAAGTTAAAACTTGTTGCAAGAGGCAATAAGTTAAAGGCTTTTGGAGATGAAGATCACTTAGAGGAGTTTGATAAACGCATGAGTATGCTAATGGAACATTTTTCTAAGTATAATAAGCTAGATGAAAATGTGATAGAACGTGTGCTTACTAGCGACAAAAAATCTGATTACGAAACCTCTGCAACTAGTGGAGATGTGTTAGTTCATGGTGTTAGCGGAAAACTTATTAAAGCACAGACGGCAAACCAACGTAAGTTGGTTGATCTTATGAGTAAGAACGATATGGTTTTTGCAATAGGACCTGCAGGAACAGGAAAAACGTATACAGGTGTAGCATTAGCTGTAAAAGCGTTAAAGGATAAAGAAGTAAAACGTATTATCTTAACACGACCTGCAGTTGAAGCTGGTGAAAATTTAGGATTTCTTCCTGGAGATTTAAAAGAAAAATTAGATCCTTATATGCAGCCTTTGTATGATGCGTTGCGAGATATGATACCTCATGAAAAGCTAGAAACGTATATAGAAAAAGGAGTTATACAAATTGCACCAATGGCATTTATGCGTGGGCGTACTTTAGATAATGCCTTTGTTATTTTAGATGAAGCACAAAACACTACGCATGCACAAATGAAAATGTTTTTAACCCGTATGGGTAAAAGTGCAAAATTTATGATAACAGGAGATCCTGGGCAAATAGATTTACCAAGACGAATTATTAGTGGTCTTAAAGAAGCTATTTTAGTGCTTAAGGATACAGAAGGTATTGGCATGGTGTATTTAGATGACAAAGATGTAATACGCCATAAACTTGTTAAAAAGGTTATTGAAGCTTACAAAGCTATTGAAAACCAAAGCTAGAATAACCTAAGACAATCACAACAATTTATAACCCTATCAACGCATTGCAATGAATACGATTACAGAGTCAAATTTTACGTTTCCAGGTCAAACAGATGTATATAAAGGAAAGGTAAGAGACGTTTATACATTAAATGATGGTAGGTTGGTTATGGTAGCATCAGACAGGTTAAGTGCTTTCGATGTTGTTATGCCAAAAGGAATACCATATAAAGGACAAATACTAAATCAAATAGCCACAAAGATGATGGCTGCTACAGAAGATTTAGTACCTAATTGGTTACAAGCAACACCAGATCCTAATGTTGCTGTGGGTATAGCTTGTGAACCATTTAAAGTAGAAATGGTTATAAGAGGATATTTGTCTGGGCACGCAGCAAGAGAATATAAAGCAGGAAAACGAATTCTTTGTGGCGTAGCTATGCCAGATGGTATGAAAGAGAATGATAAATTTCCAGAACCTATAATAACTCCTGCAACTAAAGCAGAGAAAGGTGATCATGATGAAGATATCTCGAAAGAAGATATTCTTAAACGTGGCATTGTTTCTAAAGAAGATTATACGGTATTAGAAGACTATACTAAAAAGCTTTTTAAACGCGGCAGCGAACTTGCAGACAAGCGCGGATTAATACTTGTAGATACTAAATATGAATTTGGGAAAACTTTAGACGGAAAAATCCTACTCATTGATGAAATTCATACACCAGATTCTTCTAGATATTTTTATAAAGAAGGTTATGCAGATCGTCAAAACGCTGGTGAAGCCCAGAAACAGTTATCTAAGGAGTTTGTTAGGCAATGGTTAATTGCAAATGATTTTCAAGGTTTTGAAGGACAAACTATTCCTGAAATGAGTGATGCTTATATTAAATCTGTCTCAGATCGTTATATTGAGCTTTACGAAAACATTACAGGTGAGGCTTTTATAAAATCAGATATTTCTAATATTACTTCAAGAATATCGAAGAATTTAATAGAATACTTGAAAGAAAATTAATTGATTTCTTCGTTTTTAGACTTTTTTAACAAAATATTTCGCTTCTGCACAAGCATTAACAGTCTTCACTTTGTTAAATAAAATACCATTTTAAGTTTTTTTTAATAAAATAGATAATCATGTTAAAAAAATTAACATGATTATCTATTTATAAATGGTTATTCTTAATATAATCTTAATTTTTTATTTGAAGCTATGTATTTTCAGCATTTCATAATTATTCAAATAATACTTTGTTATGGTTTAACCATAATTTTTATTATGCGTGTACAATAATTCTTGTTAATATATTCTTAAATAGATTTCAGTGTTGTTAAAATTCAAGAAGAGGTGCAATACAGTTGTAAATTGTATTTGTATTAAAAATTTAAATCCTCTTATTATGAAAACAACATTACAAATTACGACTGCAGCGCTTTTCGCAGCAACTTTACTTTCTTCTTCCAATCTTTCTGCTCAAGTTGACCCAATAATCACCTTAAGTGAAGATCACATGATTTATTTTCAAGGTTTGCCACAAGCAAGTTTATCTACTTATTTAGATAATAGCGATAATCAAAATATTACTAGAGATGGAGATATGCTTTATCTAGATAATGCAAACCCAGTTGATTTATCTGACCTACGTGATAACACAGACAATCAATACCTATTAAAATTTGGACACACCTTATTATTAGAAGATGGTGGTTCTGTAGATTTTTCAGAGTATGCTCAAAATGCTCACAGAGATGGTGATATGCTATTGATAGACAATGCTGATCCTGTTGATTTATCTGACCTTAGAGATAATACAGATAACCAGTACCTTTTAAAGTTTGGCCATATGTTATTATTAGAAGATGGTGGCTCTGTAGATTTTTCTAGCTATATGGATAATACAGACGAGCAAACAATTTCTGCTACAACAAGTGCAAACAACTTAAGACTAAGTATTTCTAATGGTAATGATATCGATATTGATATGGCACCAGTTTTTGAAGAACATAAATTAGCTATTAAAGCTTTACTTTTACAAGTTGAAGCTTTAACTGAACGTGTAACAGCATTAGAAGCTTGTTCTTGTCAGACTATTAAAACAACTGGGCAAAACAAGCCACAAACAATTGAAGCTAATGGCGGTCCTAATGCTAGAGGAACACAAACTCAAACTCAAGATGTAGACGCTAAAGTGACTACAGAAAACTCTGCAAAACTTTACCAAAATATACCTAACCCTTTTCAGGCTACAAGTTCTATCAAGCTTTTTGTGCCAGAACAAGCTAAGTCTGCAGTAGTTAAATTTTCAAATACTAGTGGGAAAACAGTTTCTTCAATAGATCTTACTCAACGAGGATATTCTGAATTAGATGTAAACGCATCAGATTTGTCTGCTGGAATCTACTTATATACTTTATACGTAGATGGAAAATTAATTTCAACAAGAAAGATGGTAGTTAAATAATGATTTAACTTTATTAGAATATTAAAAAAGCTTCAGTTAATTCTGAAGCTTTTTTTGTGCTTTAAACTTTCGTGTATCTACAAAATGTTAACTATATACTAGATTCTTTAAAATTCTTTGTTTCCTAAGGTTTAAAGACTTTTTAGTTATAAGGTGAGTTTGTTATCTATGACAAGCTAAACAAGCTTAAAAAAGATACAAGGTTAAGGTCTCAATAAAGATGTTCTGCAGACTCTATAGTTTTATTTCATAATAAGACTGAGTGACAATATCTTAAAAACTAGTTCTAAGAATGCTTAAAATTAAGTAGCTCTCAATTATAAGGGTATAGCTAAACCTGTTGAATTGTACTCTTATAAATATAGCCTTGACAAGATGAGTTAATACTTATGGATAGATACTTCTTATGCTTCAGAAACAACCTGAAGCGATAGAATACTATTAGCTAATATGGTAGTCTTAAAGACTAAAATATAGGGTATAAAAAAAAGGCTTCAGAATTAACTGAAGCCTTTTTAATATTTATAAAAGAGTAGGTGTGATTAGTTCAATTTGAAAGTCACACGTCTCATTAATTGTCTTGCGTATTTAGAAGACTTGTCCACAGAGTTGTCTTCGCCACCACCTTTAACAGTTAGTCTGCTTGCAGATACTCCAGAAGCAACTAAGATGTCATTAATTTTCTGTGCACGTTGCTCAGATAATTTTTGGTTGTAAGCTTCGTTACCAATTTCATCAGCATAACCTACTAAAGTAGCGTTAGCGTCTGTATTAGCATTCATATACTTTACTAAGTAGTTAATAGCTTCAAGAGAGTAAACAGAAGGCTCTTCGCTGTTAAACTTAAAGTATACGTTTACGTAACCTTTGTCAATTAATTCAGCAATTACGTCATCACCATTAACTGTAGTTTCAGATCCAGTTTTTAAGTATCTAGCATCTAAAGCAGATTCCATTTCATCTGGAATACCATTTTTGTTTAAGTCGATAGCTTGACCACGAGTATTAACAGCTACACCAGACTCAGTTCTGTTGTCTTGGTCTAAGTAGTTTGGCACACCATCTTTATCGTCATCTATCATATCATTCTCTATTTTAGCAATACGCATTCTAAGAGAATCCATTTCTTCTTCTAAAGCATCAGCTTCGTAATACCAGTCTGCGTGAGTAGAAGCACTTCCTAAGTTAATAGAGATACCAGCAGATACATTTACAAGCATACTGTTAAAACCTCTTGCAGCATTATCGCCAGCAATAGATCTTACAGAAGATTGTCCATCCCAAGTAACATCTTGTCCTACGTGACCAATAATAGAAAGGTCTGTAGTGAAAGTTACACGCTCGCTTAATTTAAATTGAGGTGTTACACCAAGAATTGCGTGAAACATAGCATCGTCTTCATCTGCACCAAAGTTAATATCATCAGCTTTAGCAGAAGAATATCCGAAACCACCATGTCCTAAGATTGTAAACCAATCTGTAAATGTGTTAAAGTCTAAAATAGTACCTAAATTAGCTACACCTTGAATAGAACCTCTGTAATAGTTGTTCTTAAATTCTAAGTTACTATCATTGTCGTTTTCGATATTGTTGTAACCAAAATCTAGCTTTACACCAAATTTATTGTTGAACATATATCGTGCACCTACAGAACCTTGGAAAAAAGTAGCCTCATCTGCTACGTATCCAGGAGTGAAAGGTCTTGTTGCTTTACTAGCACCACCTTGTAACTCGATAGACCATTTATTGTAGTCTGCCTCTTGAGCCACTATTGTGCCTGTAAGTAATAATAATCCAATTAATAAAATTTTCTTCATTGCGGTTGTTTTTGTTTAACATGGGCAAAGATAATGTTAATCAAAGGACTATGTGTTAAAAAAAATTAAAATAATTAGGCAACTTCTAGTGTTTCAAACAGCTGTATTTGAGACTGTAAGCGTTCTGTTGTAAGATTCATCATACGTTTGTTAAGAGCAGATGAATCATTTATATAGGTTAAATATTCTAATTTAGTAAACTGTCCTATTAGAATTCCTTTCAGGCTATTCCTAAATTTTATATCTTTCTGAATTGCATTTTCTATATATGCAAACCGCTTTTCTGCATTTAACTTGTAAAACAGGTTTTTGTGTTTTCTTATATAATTTCTAAAAACTTCAATTAATAAATCATTCTGTAATTTAAGTATAGGCCTAATGGTTTCGTTTTGAAATTTCTCTCCAGAACTTGTGCTTGCAGTAACTGTTGCAGTTACAATTTTAGGACGCAGTGCTTTAATTTCTCTGTCTCTATCATTCATAATAAGATCATTTTCTATTAAATTTAACGATACTTTAAATACTATCTTGTAAGTAGTCACTTTAGTTTTTAACGTGTTATAAACACTTTGCGTTAAACTACTACTAATAGCTGTAGGAGAGCCATAAGCATTTTGTAATTTTATAAAAAACAGTTTATGAAATCTATAAATCCTTATACAGGAGAAACCATACAAACATTTCCGCAGTTTACGCCATCTCAAGTAAGTGCTTCAATAACTAAAGCACACGAAGCTTTTTTTTCTTGGAAGAAAACCTCATTTAGTGAGCGTTCTAACTTAATGCGTTCTGTAGCTAAAGGATTAAGAGAACATAAAGATAAATACGCTAAAACAATGACCCTTGAAATGGGTAAGCCCATTGCTCAAGCTAAAGCAGAAATTGATAAATGTGCTTGGTTATGTGAATACTATGCAGATACTGCAGAGCAACATTTAACTTCTAAGATAATTAAGACAGATGCTGCAAAAAGCTATGTAAACTACGAACCTATTGGTGTTGTCTTGGCGGTTATGCCATGGAATTATCCTTTCTGGCAAGTATTTAGGTTCATTGTACCTGCATTAATGGCTGGAAATGTTGGCGTTTTAAAGCATGCAAGTAATGTTATGGGCTGTGCAGAACATATAGAAGCTGTGTTTATAAATGCTGGCTTCCCAAAGCATTGTTTTCAGAATTTACCAATAAATTCAAGCAAGGTTGAAGCTATTATTAGGCACAAACATATTAAAGCGGTTACCTTAACAGGTAGTAAACCTGCTGGTAGTATGGTTGCAAGTGTGGCAGGCGAAGAAATTAAAAAGTCTGTACTTGAACTTGGTGGTAGTAATGCACTGGTTGTTTTTAAAGATGCAGAAATAGATAATACTGTAGCAACATGTGTACAAGCAAGATTTCAAAATACAGGGCAAAGTTGTATAGCAGGAAAACGATTGTTATTACATAAATCTATTGAAGAAGAGTTTCTTGATAAATTGAAAAAAGAAGTAATTGCTTTAAAAAGCGGGAATCCTTTAGAGGAAGATACCTATATAGGAACAATGGCCAGAGAAGATTTAGCTGAAGAATTGGAAGAGCAATTAAAAGCTTCGGTTAAAGAAGGCGCTAAAATTTTAATAGGAGGAAAGCGAACCAATGCTTACTTTGAGCCAACTATAGTTACTAATGTAACACCAGAAATGTCAATTTTTAAAGAAGAAACATTTGGACCTGTTTTATCTGTAACTATATTTAATACAGATGAAGAGGCAGTTGAATTAGTAAATCAATCAGATTTTGGATTAGGAGTTTCGATATTTACTGAAAACGATTCTAAAATTGAAAAACTAATTCCGTTGTTTGAAGATGGTGCTGTATTTGTAAATGAGCTGGTAAAAAGTGATCCGCGATTACCATTTGGTGGAACAAAAATTTCAGGTTATGGTAGGGAGTTGTCTGAAGATGGTATAAAAGAGTTTGTAAATAAAAAGACAGTTTACATTAAGTAGCTATAGGTAATTTACTATTGATGGTGATAAGGCTCATTCCTTAAAATTGTAAATGCACGGTATAACTGTTCAATAAAAAACACACGAATCATTTGATGTGAAAATGTCATTTTTGAAAGTGAAAGTTTACTATTTGCTCTGCTATAAACCTCCGTGGAAAATCCATAAGGACCACCAATTATAAAAACAAGACGTTTTAAACCTGTGTTCATTCGTTTTTGAAGATAAGCAGAGAAGTTAACAGAATTAAACTCTTTACCATTTTCATCAAGAAGAATAACAAAATCTGAAGTTTCTAACTGTTTCATAATTAGTTTGCCTTCCTCGTTCTTCTGTTGTTCTACAGAAAGGTTTTTAGTATTCTTTATATCTGGGATAATTGTAAAGTCAAAATTTATATAGTGGCCTAATCGTTTAGTATATATATCTGTGAGCTCTTCAATTAATTTTTGGTCTGTTTTGCCAATGGCATATAATTGTATGTTCATTTTAAAAACAATTAATTAAGTAATTGGTATTTTCTCTTGAAATTTTTCCAAAGCTATATTTATCAGTAATTTTATAGTGAGTATCACCTTCGATGTTAAATGATATATTTTTAAACATACCTGTAAGCTTTAACTCAGAATACCTTGTCTTATCTATCTCCTGTTTATAAACATCTAGATAGAAAGTATCATTAGGATTGGTGTTTTGAGTTCTTAATTGAAGGGAAAAGAAAACAATAGATAATAAAAGTAAAACTTTCAATTTCATAATTTCAAATTAACTTATAAAAAGTATAATTTGCCATTAAAACCAGAGAAATGATTTCAGAAGAACAATTTCAGTTCGAGATAGACCAAATTATAAAAAATGCAATTCGTGAAGATGTAGGAAATGGAGACCACAGTTCTTTGGCTTGCATACCTTCAGAGGCACAAGGAAAGGCAAAATTACTTGTAAAAGACGACGGCATTATTGCAGGAATCGAGTTTGCAAAACAAGTATTTTCGTATGTAGATCCTCAAATTAAAATAGAGCAGCTTATAAAGGATGGAGATCCTGTTAATTATGGTGACATTGCCTTTTATGTAGAAGGCGCATCACAATCTATTTTAAAAGCAGAACGTCTTGTGCTAAATGCAATGCAGCGTATGAGTGCTATTGCAACCAAAACAAATACGTTTGTAAAGTTATTAGAAGGTACAAAAACTCAAATTCTAGATACTCGTAAAACAACACCAGGAATTAGAGCTCTTGAAAAATGGGCAGTAAAAATAGGTGGTGGTACCAACCATAGGTTTGCACTTTATGATATGGTAATGTTAAAAGATAATCATATAGATTTTGCAGGCGGAATAACTAAAGCCATAGATAAAACAAAATCATACTTAAAAGAAAACAACTTAGATCTTAAAATTATTGTTGAAGCTCGAGATTTAGATGAAATAAAAACCATATTAAAATCTGATGGTGTCTACAGGATATTAATAGATAACTTTAATTACGAAGACACAAAAACCGCTGTAAGGTTAATAGGAGATAAGTGCTTAACAGAAAGCAGTGGTGGCATTACTCTAGATACAGCAAGAAAGTACGCCGAATGTGGTGTAGACTTTATTTCAAGTGGCGCACTTACACATTCTGTTTATAATTTGGACCTTAGTCTTAAAGCCGTTTAAATGAGTAAACCTGTAGAAGATGAGTTAAAAAAAATCCCTATAGTTAGCTGGTTTGTAGCTTCAGGGAAGAAAATCATCTTACCAGGTATGCAAGGTCTGTCTTTATACGACCTATGGGAAATGTATTCTGTAGGAATTATAAAGGGAACTTTTTCAACAAGAGCAAGTGCAATAGCCTTTAGTTTCTTTATGGCTGTATTTCCGTTCTTGCTTTTTATGCTTAACCTTATACCCTTTATAACTTTTATTGATGATTTTCAGTTAGAGTTTCTCACATTTATGGATGCTCTTTTGCCTCCAACAACAACCGAGTTCTTTAATGGTATTTTTGCAGATATAGCAAGCAACCAACGTGGTGGTTTACTGTCTTTTACATTCGTGCTATCTATATTTTTAATGGCAAACGGTGTAAATGCTGTATTTACGGGTTTTGAGTATTCATTTCACACTTCGATAAATAGATCTATAATAAGACAGTATATGGTTGCAGTAGGTGTTTCAATAATATTGGCATTGTTGTTGCTAACTACAGTTATAGCAACAGTTTACATATCGTATATTATAGATGGCTTAACCAGTATGGGTATTTTTAATGATGATGTTTTCTGGTTGCAAATTGCAAGATATGGTGTATTTGTAATAATTGTATATGTAATTACAGCATTACTGTATTATACAGGAACAAGAGAAGGAAAACATACTTCTTTTTGGTCTGCAGGAGCTTTATTTACAACATTGCTAATTATGTTAACCACATATTTATTTGGAATTTATATTGAAAATTTCAGCAATTATAATGAACTCTATGGATCTATAGGAACACTATTAATACTAATGGTATACATTTGGATTAATTCAAACATTATCCTTTTAGGTTTTGAATTGAATGCATCTATTTACAGATTAAAACAGAATTTCGCATAAATTATGCGTACATAATAAAAATTTATTAATTTAACCGCTATAAACAAAAACTAGAAATATGAGAATTTTACTTTTTACCCTGATTGCTTTCTTAATGATTGCACCAAGCCAAGCTCAAACCAAAGTAGGAGATGTTACACTTCCTAATACAATGAAAGTAGGAGATGCTAGTCTGCAACTTAATGGTGCAGGAATACGAGAAAAAATGTGGTTTGATCTTTATTCTGGAGGTCTTTACCTTACAGAAAAAGCATCTAATGCTAGCAACATTATTAATGCAGATAGACCAATGGCAATAAAACTACACATTACATCTAAACTTATTACTAGTGATAAAATGATAAGTGCTGTAAATGATGGTTTTGATGCTTCAACTAATGGTAATACAAGTGCTATTGCAGCAGACATTAAAAAATTCACTGGATTTTTCTCTGAGGAGATTGTGAAAAACAATGTATTTGACATTACTTACCAGCCAGGAGTTGGAGTTGTAGCTTTTAAAGATGGTAAGGAATTAGGTACTATTAAAGGTATGGAATTTAAAAAAGCATTATTTGGAATATGGTTAGGAAAAAAACCAGCAGATGATGACCTTAAAGAAAATATGCTAGGACTGTAAGTTTCTAACAATTAAATGAAAAAGCCTTCTTTAATAGAAGGCTTTTTTTGTAGTCTAAAATTTAAAATTAGCAGTTCTTGTATTTATCGTGTAAGCCTTTGCCATCTAAGATAAGTGGTTTAGCTTTTTCTAATCTATTAACCCTAGTTTTTTCTTGTTTTGCACTTGCTATATGTTGTGCATATTCTTTCTGTCTTCCAGGTGTTAAAGCTTTAAACGCAGTTTGAAAATCTTTATCGCTTTTAAACGCAGCTAACAATTCTTCTGGCAAGACAATATCTTTAGCTTTAGGAGCTTTTGCAATTTTAATTTCCTTCCCATCTTTTTGGTTTTGTATAGCTTCTAAAACATAAGACTTTATATCTTCTAATGGCAACACATCATCTTTTGTGAAGTTTAGTTGTCGCATCCCTTTAGTTTTTCCTTCTTGGGCGTTTCTCAACAATCCTTTTTCATCTTTTAAAAATGCACCTTGAAAAAACCAAATACCATAATGGTTTTTAAAGGCTCCAATGCCTGCTACATTTTTACCATTTATAGTATAAGTAGGAATTCCCCATTTAAGAGTTTCAGTAAACTCTGTGTCGTTTAGTAGCGTTCTTAGCTGTTGTAGCTGTGATTTAAATGGAGAGTCTTTTTTGAAAAACGCATCAATCTTATCTTTCTTAGAGTCCATAGTGAGTATTTAAATATATCGTTTAGCAGTTAGTTCTGCAACAGTAACAATAACTTGTACAGCTTTCATCATACTCTCAACAGGTACATATTCATAGCGTCCGTGAAAATTATGTCCACCAGCAAAAATATTAGGGCAAGGTAATCCCATAAAACTTAATTGAGAACCATCTGTACCACCACGAATTGGTTTAATAAGCGGTTGTATGCCTAGCGTTTCCATGGCTTCTTTAGCAATATCTACAATATGCATAACAGGTTCTATATGTTCTCTCATATTAAAATATTGATCCTTAACATCAACAGTAATGGCAATTTGTTCTAATTGTTCATTAAGATCATTAGCAACTTGTTGCATAATAGCTTTTCGAGCTTCAAAATGTTCTTTATCGTGATCTCTTATAATATATTGAAGTTTTGTTTCTTCAACTTTACCATTCATTTGATATAAGTGGAAAAAACCTTCTCTGTCTGAGGTGTGCTCAGGAGTTTCTAATCTTGGTAGTGAGTTTATATAGTCTTGTGCTATATACATTGAGTTTACCATTTTCCCTTTGGCATAACCAGGATGAACAATTTTTCCTTTAATAGTTACTACTGCGCCAGCAGCATTAAAATTTTCATATTCAAGTTCACCTATCTGGCTGCCATCCATTGTGTAAGCCCATTCTGCTCCAAATTTCTCGACATCAAATTTATGTGCACCTCTTCCTATTTCTTCATCTGGCGTAAACCCTACTTTTATATCACCGTGTTCAATTTCTGGGTGAGCTAAGAGGTATTTCATAGCTTCCATTATTTCTGTAATTCCGGCTTTGTCATCTGCACCTAAGAGTGTAGTGCCATCTGTTGTTATAATGGTTTGACCTTTGTATTGCAGTAAATCTTCAAAATATGCTGGAGACAATACAATATCTTCTTCAGCATTTAAGATAATGTCTTTACCATCATAATTTTCAATAATTTGAGGCTTAACATCTTTACCTGTAAAGTCTGGAGTTGTATCAAAATGAGAAATAAAACCAATAGCAGGAACATCATAATCTACATTGCTCGGTAAGGTAGCCATGATATAGGCATTATCATCAATTGTAACATTAGACATACCCATTTCTTTAAGCTCTTCAACAAGTTTATGAGCTAAGACCCATTGTTTTTCTGTACTTGGTGTGGTGTTGCTTTCTGGATCGCTCTCAGTATCTATAGTTACATAACTTACAAAGCGTTTAATTAACTTTTCTTTATCTATGGGCATCATTGCTTTTTTTGTTTTACTTCAAAAGTATAGAAATGCGGTCCTAAAAACAAGCTAGGATAAGTAGTGTATAACTTTAAAATTTCTTTTTGAAGCCTATTTGTAGCACCTAATTAAATCAGTTATTTTTGAAGCACCTAATTTCAGCTATGTACAAGTCTATCCTAAGGCCAATCCTTTTTAAATCTGATCCTGAAGAAATTCATCATTTTACATTTTCAAGTGTAAGACGTTTATTTAAAGTTCCAGGTTCTAAGAATATTATTAAAAAACTGTATCAAGTTAATGATACGCGATTAGAGCGTGAGGTATTTGGTCTTAAATTTAAAAATCCAGTAGGCTTAGCTGCAGGATTTGATAAGGATGCCAAGCTTTATAAAGAATTATCTCATTTTGGTTTTGGCTTTATAGAAATAGGTACGGTTACACCTAAGCCACAACCAGGAAACCCTAAAAAACGATTATTTAGATTAAAAGAAGATCAGGCCATTATTAACCGAATGGGGTTTAACAATGGTGGTGTAGCAGAAGCTGTTGTTAGATTACAAAAAAATAAGAATGTACTTATTGGTGGTAATATTGGGAAAAATAAAGTAACCCCAAATGATGAAGCTGTTAACGACTATATTTTATGCTTTAATGCATTGTTTAATGTTGTAGACTACTTTGTTGTTAATGTTAGCTCACCGAATACACCAGGTTTGAGAGAATTACAAGACAAAGAACCACTTACTAAGTTGTTGGCAACATTACAAGACTTAAATGCCCAAAAGGAGAAACGTAAGCCAATTCTATTAAAAATAGCACCAGATCTTACTGAAGACCAACTATTAGACATAATAGATATAGTAGCAACTACAAAAATTGATGGCGTTATTGCAACAAACACCACAATTTCAAGAGAAGGTTTAACATCTGTAAATAAAGAAGAGATTGGTGGTTTAAGTGGAAAACCACTCACAAAACGCTCCACTGAAGTTATAAGATTTCTTTCTGAAAGAAGTAATAAGGCTTTTCCGATTATAGGAGTTGGAGGCATACACTCTGCCCAAGACGCGCTTGAGAAGATTGAAGCAGGAGCATCTTTAGTACAACTTTATACAGGATTTATCTATGAAGGGCCACAGCTAATTAAAGATATTAATACAGAACTTTTGTTACAAGCTTAAATGTTAGAAGCACTTATCTCATTTTCTTTGGCAACTATTGTGTTGGCATTTTCTCCAGGTCCAGACAATATATATGTATTAACCCAAAGTATAAGCAATGGGAGCAAGGCAGGAATTGCTACGGTAGCTGGATTAATTTCTGGTTGTATAGTACACACTGCATTACTAGCATTTGGAGTGTCTGCGCTTATTACAGCATCACCACAACTCTTTTTTATTATAAAACTAATTGGTGCAGCTTATTTATTATACCTGGCGTTTAAAATTTATAAAAGTGATGCATCAATTGCTATAGATGGTACACAAGAGAAAAAATCATACATCGAATTATTTAAAATTGGCGTTGTAATGAATTTACTCAACCCCAAGGTAATGCTGTTCTTTTTAGCATTTTTTCCAGCGTTTATTTGGAACCCAGATGGCAATACAACACTGCAATTCTTTATATTAGGAGGAACCTTTATGTTAGTCTCGTTCTTAGTGTTTTCAAGTATAGCTATACTAGCAGGAAAAATATCAAAATATTTAAGACAAAGTAATACAATAGGCGTGGTGTTAAAGTGGCTTCAAATTATAGTATTTGTAGGAATAGCCATCTTCATATTTATTTAAGCATCCAATTTGATTATCTTTGAATAACTTCAAAATGTAAGTATGTCCAACGCTGTAAAAATCATTGAATGCCCTCGCGATGCTATGCAAGGTATCAAAGATTTTATTCCAACAGAGAAAAAAGTACAATACCTTCAAGCCTTGTTGCGTTGCGGTTTTGATACTATAGATTTTGGGAGCTTTGTATCTCCTAAAGCCATACCACAAATGGTTGATACTGCTGAAGTATTATCTAAGTTAGATCTCTCTTCAACAAAGAGTAAATTATTAGCAATAGTTGCTAATACTAGAGGCGCTCAAGATGCATCTAATCATCCTGAAATTCAATATTTAGGGTATCCATTTTCTATTTCTGAAAATTTTCAGATGCGTAATACGCATAAAACCATTCAACAATCTGTTGAAACACTTCAAGAGATTTTAAATATTGCAGATGCTTCAAATAAAGAAGTGGTCACTTATATATCTATGGGCTTTGGTAATCCTTATGGAGATCCTTGGAATGTTGAAATTGTAGGAGAGTGGACAGAAAAATTATCTGCAATGGGTGCTAAGATATTGTCATTATCAGATACTGTAGGAACCTCAGATCCTGAGACTATAGATTATTTGTTCTCAAACCTTATTCCTAAATATCCAGACATAGAGTTTGGAGCACATTTGCATACCACACCAACCACATGGCACGAAAAAATACACGCCGCATATCAAGCCGGTTGTGTGCGTTTTGATGGTGCAATACAAGGCTTTGGCGGTTGCCCTATGGCTAAAGATGACCTTACAGGAAATATGCCTACAGAAAAAGTATTGTCATACATGACGCAAGTTAAAGCTGAGACCAATGTTAAGATGATGAGCTTTGAATCTTCCTATAATGAAGCCACTAAAATATTTACCAAGTATCATTAAAAATAGGTTTTACTATTAAGCAATCGCATTTATGACACGTTCAATCAGATTTTTAAAATCATATACCATAAAGGTTTTCTGCATTTGTATTTTAAGCATGATTATGTGGTCTTGTGGTACAACCTCTTCATTACCAAAAGCACCTATCAAAAATGTGGTTGAAGAAGACTTAATACGCTTCAATATTCTAGCCGTAAATGATGTTTATGAAATTGCAGCATTGGAGAATGGTACAATAGGTGGTATGGCACGAGTTGCTACACTTAGGGATTCATTAAAGAAAGAAAACCCAAATACATTCTTAACAATGGCAGGAGATTTTTTAAATCCATCGTTGTTGGGAACCTTAAAATATGAAGGAGAGCGTATTAAGGGTAAGCAGATGATTGAGGTGATGAATGCTATGAAATTTGACCTGGCAACATTTGGTAATCATGAGTTTGATTTGAAACCAAAAGAATTTCAATCCAGATTAAATGAATCTATGTTTAATTGGGTGTCTGCTAATGTTCAATATAACGGTGGCGATATTATCTTACCTTTTTTCAAAGAACACTACGGCATTAAATATGGTATACCACAAACTAAATCTATAAGAATTTATAATAAAGATAGTATTGCAATGTCTTTAGGTTTTGTAAGTGTTACCATAGATTCTAATCCACAGGATTGGGTAGATTACGGTAATTACTTAACGGATGCTACCTTTGCTTATAATAGTATTAAAGACACAACAGATGTTGTTATAGGTTTTACGCATTTAAGTTTAGCAGAAGATAAAGAGTTAGCAAAACAGTTACCACAGTTACCACTAATTATTGGTGGTCATGAACATGATGCAATTGACGTTACTGTAGGCTCTACCAGAATTACAAAAGCAGATGCCAATGCAAAGTCTGCATTCTTACATGAGTTTGCTTACAATACAAACACAAAAGAGGTTAGTGTAAAATCTACATTAATACCAATTGCCAAAGCTATTCCTAAAGACCCTTATGTGCAGTCGATAGTAGATAAATGGACGGCTATTCAAGATGCTGAAATAAAAAAAGTTATAGACAATCCTTACGAGGTTATTTATACTGCAAAAGAAGTTTTAGACGGTACAGACGCTTCGGGTAGAAGCAAACAGACCAACTTAGGGAAGATAGTGACTAAAGCAATGAGTTTTGCTTACAATAATGAAGTAGATGCTGTATTTGTAAATGGCGGTTCTTTTAGGATAGATGATGAATTAGAAGGCGATATAAGTAGTTTTGATATTTTTAGAGTATTAACATTTGGAGGTAATTTATTAAAAGTAAATATTAAAGGAAGCTTGTTAAACGATGTGTTAGATTACGGAAAACAAAGTGCTGGAACAGGAGCATACTTGCAACGTTATAACATTACACAGGATGCAGAAACTGGTAATTGGCTTGTAAAAGGAAAGCCTATAAATGCAGAAGAGTCCTATTGGATAGCAACATCAGATTATTTATTAAAAGGTTTTGATGTTCCTATGCTAAAAACGGGTGAGCCAGGAGTGATTAATGTAGTTACTCCAAATGCAGAAAGTTTGGCTGGAGATATTAGAAAAGCCGTTATTGCTTACCTAAAAACACTATAATCTATTGAGTTTACTTCCAGATCAATCTAAACTTATTGAGCTTGCTAAAGCTAAAATGCCCTACGGAAAATTTAAAGGTAGATTTTTAATCGATTTACCAGAACATTATATTGTTTGGTACAAGCAAAAAGGATTTCCAAAAGGAAAACTAGGCAATCAATTAGAGCAAATTTTCGAGATTAAAGTAAATGGTCTAGAACCTATGATTAGAACTATTAGAGATAGGTTTTAATTTATTGTGGTATTTTATTAATAATTAGAAGGTTGTAATATTAATTATTACAATAACTATTTTATTCAGTTTAATCCTATCTCTTACTAATACACGCTTAACTTTTATTACCTTTGCATCCCGTAAAGACAAAACAATGGCGCAACAAACCAAGTATATTTTCGTTACGGGAGGCGTTTCCTCTTCATTAGGAAAAGGCATTATAGCCGCATCACTTGCTAAGTTACTTCAAGCAAGAGGCTACAAAACAACCATACAAAAATTAGATCCCTACATAAATGTAGATCCAGGAACACTAAACCCTTATGAACATGGCGAATGTTATGTTACAGAAGATGGTGCAGAAACAGATTTAGATCTAGGTCATTATGAGCGATTTCTAAATGTAAATACGTCTCAGGAAAATAACGTTACTACTGGTCGCATTTATCAAAGTGTTATAGAAAAAGAGCGTCGTGGAGAGTTTTTAGGTAAGACTGTGCAAGTAGTTCCTCATATAACCAATGAAATTAAGGAACGTATACAAATGCTAGGTAAGCACGGTGATTATGATATTGTGATTACTGAGATTGGAGGTACTGTTGGAGATATTGAGTCTTTACCATACATAGAAAGTGTAAGGCAATTAAAGTGGGAACTAGGAGATGATAATGCATTAGTTATTCACTTAACATTAATCCCTTACTTATCTGCAGCTGGAGAGTTAAAGACAAAACCGACACAACATAGCGTAAAAACATTAATGGAAAGCGGTATAAAAGCCGATATTCTTGTTTGTAGAACAGAGCATGAATTGTCTGATGACCTTCGTGATAAACTAGCATTATTTTGTAATGTAAAGCGTGAAGCCGTTATACAATCTATTGATGCTTCTACAATATATGATGTTCCTAACCTTATGTTAGAAGAAGGTTTAGATGTTATTACTTTAGATAAATTAAAACTTTCTAAGGACACCCAACCAGATCTTACACATTGGAATGCCTTTTTAAAACGACATAAAAATCCGACTTGTGAAGTAACTGTTGGTTTGGTAGGTAAGTATGTTGAGCTGCAAGATTCTTATAAATCTATTTTAGAAGCATTTATTCATGCTGGAGCAGAGAATGAGGTAAAAGTGAATATAGAAAGCATACACTCAGAATTTATTGATGATGCTACTATAAAAGACAAAATATCTCATTTAGATGGTATCTTAGTTGCACCTGGTTTTGGAGAACGTGGTATAGAAGGAAAGGTAGATGCTGTAAAATTTGCAAGAGAAAATAACTTACCATTTTTTGGTATTTGTTTAGGTATGCAAATGGCTGTTATAGAGTATGCAAGAAATGTACTTAACCTTTCAGATGCTAATTCTATCGAGATGGATGACAGTACTAAAAACCCTGTTATCGCAATAATGGAAGATCAAAAGAACATTACCCAAATGGGTGGCACAATGCGATTAGGTTCTTGGGAATGTAAATTAAAAGATGGTTCTAAAATCCATGAGATTTACAACTCTCAAACCATACACGAGCGTCACAGACATCGTTATGAATACAATAATAAATATAAGGAGCAATTAGAAGCTGCAGGTTTAATTAGTACAGGTATAAATCCAGATACAGGTTTAGTTGAAACAATTGAGCTTAAAGACCATCCTTGGTTTATAGGTGTGCAATACCATCCAGAATATAAAAGTACAGTAGCAAATCCGCATCCATTATTTGTTGGCTTTGTTGAAGCTTGTAAACAATATTCTCAAAACAGATAACATAAGAACTCGTGCCAAGTTGGCACATCATTAATAAATGGGCGTGTTTTTGAAACGTCCAATTCCACAGAAGATAAATACATGGAAAATAAAAAATTTGACCTTAACTCATTAATCGGTTTTATATTAATTGGTGGTATTCTTATTTGGATGCTTTATAGAAATGCACCAACCGAAGAAGAACTTCAAGAAAAAGCAACTACAGAGCAAGTTGAAAAAGCAAACGAGACTAATGAAGTTGCTACACCAACTACTGTTGACTCTACTCAGGTAGCCACTACAGAAACAGACTCTATAAAACAAGCTAGGGCTAATGCACAATTAGGATCATTCGGTTATTCAAACCAATATGATAATGGCACAGTAACAACATTTGAAAATGACGTTTTGTTTTTAAAGGTTGCAAACAAAGGAGGTCAAATAGTTGAGGCTAAAATGAAGAATTTTAAAACCTACGACTCTATTCCTGTTCATCTTATAAAAGATAACAACGCATCTTTCAATATTAATTTTAAAACGTCTGACAACCGCACTTTAAATACTGAAAACTTAGCATTTGAGCCTACTTTATCTAAAAGTGGTGACAACCAAGTTTTAAGTATGAAGCTTAAGGTTTCAAATTCTGAGTATCTAGAATACCGTTATGAGCTTAAGCCAGGTGAGTATATGTTAGATTTTTCTATAAACTCTAAAGGCTTAGAAAATGTATTAAATACATCTGAAGCTGCTGTGCTTAACTGGAAATTAAAAGGTTATAGGCACGCTAAGAGTATTTCATATGAAAACAGATATACAGAGGCTATATATGAGTATGAAGATGGTAAAGATGATTACTTAGGACAGCAAGATTTTACAGATGATGAAGAGGAAGATGTTACTTATGTAGCATTTAAACAACACTTCTTTACTTCAATCTTACTTACGGATACGCCTTTTAAAACAGGTAAGTTTACGTCTAAAAATTTGGTTGAAGATGAAGATATAGATACAGTTTACACAAAGGAATTTACAGCACAGTTTCCATTAGAAACTAAAGGTGGTGAAATAGATTATAATATGAATTGGTACTACGGTCCTTCAGATTATAAAATCTTAAATGATTATGATAGGAACCTTGATGAGGTTATTCCATTAGGTTGGGGAATTTTTGGATGGATAAACCGTTATGTATTTATACCATTCTTTGCATTTATTACAAGTTTTGGAGTTGTATCTTATGGTGTGGCAATTATAATTATGACAATTGTTGTAAGAATAGTGCTGTCTCCAGTTACTTATAAATCTTACTTGTCTCAAGCTAAGATGAAAGTTCTTAAGCCAGAAATAAATGAGCTTAATGAAAAGTATAAGGACAACCCAATGAAAAAGCAGCAAGAAACAATGAAGCTGTATAGTAAGGCAGGCGCAAGCCCAATGAGTGGTTGTTTACCGGCACTTATGCAATTGCCTGTATTCTATGCATTGTTTCAGTTTTTCCCAAGTGCATTTCAACTAAGGCAGAAAAGTTTCCTTTGGGCAGATGATTTGTCAAGTTATGATACTATTGCAGAGTTACCTTTTAGCATTCCATTTTATGGCGACCACGTGAGTTTGTTCCCAATATTAGCATCTGTCGCTATCTTCTTTTATATGACGATGACTACTGGGCAAACTATGCAGCAAAACTCTCAGCCAGGAATGCCTAACATGAAGTTTATCATGTACTTGTCGCCATTATTAATGTTGTTCTTCTTTAATAACTACGCGAGTGGTTTATCATTATATTACTTTATCTCTAACCTTATTACAATTGGTATTATGTTAGTTATTAAGAATGTAATTATAGATGAAGATAAGATTCACGCTAAGATAGAAGCAAACAAGAAGAAGCCTAAAAAACAAAACAGATTTTCTAAGAAAATGCAGGAAATGATGGAACAGGCAGAAGCTCAGAAAAATGCAAAAAAATAGACAACTAAAACTAATTTGGGATTTTAGAGGTCCAGATGCAGAGCCCATAGCTAAACATCATGAGATTCACCTCAAAGAATATTTTCAAATTGAGTCTAAAGAACATTTTGGCATAGGTGTTGAAAGCCTTTCAGAAATGCATAGTATAGCATATGTAATAGTTTTAGAAACAGAAATGAAAACTGTTAGAGATGCATTAAAACCACATAGAGGTGTAGTACACGCTGTAAAAGATTAAGACTAATGTGTTAGTTCTTATAGCTTTATTACATTTGTAAAAATTTAAATATATGATGAAGAATATTTTATTAGCAGCCTTTTTTATAGTTACAACTACTGTAAGTATGGCACAATCTAAAGTTGGAACAGTAGATGTAGATTTTATCTTAACCAACATGACAGATGAGCTTAAAAAAGTTAATGACAGTCTTGCAAATTACGAGGCATCATTATCTGCACAACTGCAAACTAAGATGACAGACTATGAAACTAAGTACAAAGCTTTTGATGCTGCTCAAGCAACGATGTCTGATGCTATGAAGCAAACTAAAAGCCAAGAAATTGCTAACGTAGAGAATGATATAATGCAGTTTAGAAAAAATGGTTCTCAATTGTTAAGTTTAAGAAGAGATCAACTTTTAGCGCCTTTGTACCAACGTATAGGTAAAGCTTTAGATGCTGAAGCTAAAGCACAAAACTATTCTCAGGTTTTAAACATAGGTTCTGGAGCATTAGGCTATGCCGATCCAAAATTTGATGTTACAGAAGCTGTAATGAAACGTATGGGAGTTACTATTAAACAACAGCAACCGCAAGGACAGAATTAAAAGAGATAAATAAATTTAAAAACCCGTTCAATTTGAACGGGTTTTTTTATGGACTTATTTTAACTAAAAAAATAACCAAAAATGGGTATTACATAACTGTATTTAAGCAGCTAGTTTTGTTTAAAACCTAAAATTATGAAATCAGTATTTAGAATTACACTTTATGTAGTCTTAGCAGTTTTAGCAATTTCTTGTTCCGATGATGAGAATCCTGCAGATAACTTCTTAGGAACGCAAGATGTTACTATAACAGTAAACGATCAAGCCTACGCGTTAAAAGGTGGTGCATATTATGATGAACAAGATGAATCAAATTGTGATATCAATGAAATTGTACATTTTGGGGACTCAAGCACTTTTCGATTTGGGTTAAACAATGGTGTAGGTATAGATGTTTTTAATTTCACCTTTGATACAGATTTTAATTCTAATGGTGTAGCGGTAGGCCAAATTGTAACAAATCCTTATTTCTTTTCATTTGCAATGCGTTTTGAGAATCAAGTGAGCTTTTACAGAGGCGCTGTAATTAATGGACAAGATGCTTATTTTGGTAATGGTTCTTCAAATGAAGTAGTTGTTAGTATTCAGAATATATCTATGGTGGTTAATGAGCGAGTTTCTAATGGTCGTGAGCAAGTAATAGATGGTGTGCGCCAAGATTATCCTTTAGAAAAAGTAAGTGGCGCACTTAATTTTTCATTTACAGATGAAAGCGGTAATAGTCAGGATGTGTCTATGGATTTTAACTTAGAAGGTGAAAATATCGTTATAGAACCAGATGAGTTTATTAGCTCTGATACAAGTGATGATGATGGTAATGGTGGTGGCAGTGGAACAGATTGCGGTAATCTTGAATACAATGGACCAACAGAAGGTCAAATCGCACAATTTTGTCAAACAGCACAATTAGCGCAGTGTACTGGTAATACAACAGAGTATAACCTTTTATGTGATATCATTGCAGATTATGAGGCAACTTGTCCATATTGTAATTAAATAGATAGTATCTAATTTAGTTTGTTAATAGTTAACAAATACAAAGCCCAATCATAACTATAATGATTGGGCTTTATATATTAAATACTTTAAAATTTTTTTATCTACTATAATTAGGAGACTCTTTAGTAATAGTAACATCGTGAGGATGACTCTCATTAATTCCTGAAGACGTAATTTTTACAAAACGTCCGTTCTCTTTTAAGGTATCTACATCCTTAGCACCACAATAACCCATACCAGCTCGCAAACCACCAATAAATTGATGTATGCTTTCATAAAGTTCACCTTTATAAGGTACACGTCCTACAATTCCTTCTGGTACAAGTTTCTTGATGTCATCTTCAACATCTTGAAAGTAACGATCCTTAGAACCTTGTTTCATAGCTTCTACAGAACCCATACCACGATATGATTTAAACTTTCTTCCTTCGTAAATAATAGTTTCGCCAGGAGATTCTTTTGTACCTGCCAACAAACTACCTAACATTACAGTATCTGCACCTGCGGCAATAGCTTTAGGGATATCTCCAGTATATCTTATACCGCCATCTGCAATAACAGGAACGCCAGAGCCTTTAATAGCAGCAGCTACTTCTAATACCGCAGAAAATTGAGGAAATCCTACGCCTGCAACCACACGTGTTGTACATATAGAACCTGGACCAATACCTACTTTTACAGCATCTGCACCAGCTTCAACTAAATATTTAGCAGCTTCTCCAGTAGCAATGTTACCTACAACTACTTCTAATTTTGGAAATTTCTTTTTTACATCTTTTAATACAGCAACAACACCTTTAGTGTGACCATGTGCAGTATCTATAATCACAGCATCTACACCAGCATTTACTAATGCTTCTGCACGCTCAACTGCATCTCCGGTTACGCCAATCGCTGCAGCAACACGCAAACGGCCATATTCATCTTTATTAGCAATTGGCTTTTGAGAAAGTTTAGTAATATCTCTAAATGTAATTAAGCCAACTAATTTATCTTCAACACTAACTACGGGTAACTTTTCAATTTTGTGCTGTTGTAAAATATCTTCAGCGTCTTCTAAAGAGGTACCTTCAGATACAGTGACAAGATTTTCTGAAGTCATTACTTCACTTATCGAGCGACTGTAATTTTTTTCAAACCTAAGATCACGATTGGTTACTATTCCTAATAATTTACCATTATCATCTACGATAGGAATACCGCCAATACTAAATTCTTTCATACTAGCTTGAGCGTCTGCAACTGTAGCAGTGATAGGCAGTGTTACAGGATCTATGATCATACCACTTTCTGCACGCTTAACTTTACGTACTTTAAGCGCCTGCTTTTTAATGCTCATATTTTTATGAAGTACACCAATACCACCTTCACGAGCCATGGCAATAGCCATTCTACTTTCTGTAACAGTATCCATAGCAGCAGATACAATAGGTACATTAATAGTTATGTTGCGCGTAAATTTAGATTTTATACTGACTTCTCTAGGAAGTACTTCAGAAAAGGCTGGAACAAGAAGGACATCATCATAAGTTAATCCTTCTCCTAATATTTTGTTTTCGTGTGCAGTCATAGCAATTAAATTGGCTTCTGAAGTATAGAAGTGAGTTCGTGTTTAATTGCGTGCAAAGATAACGATTAAATTCCTCAAATACGTTGTAAAACATAAATTTACAAGCATTTAATATTAGTAACATTTAGGTATCCTAATCGTATTATTTAAATTGAATCTTAATGATAATATTAATAATTTAGTTAAAAAATAATAATTATGGCAATTAGATTAGCAAATAACTGTATAAACTGTGACCATTATGTAGATGGTGGCATTTGTGCAATACATAAAGTAATGGTTTCAGGAAAACACACTTGTGATAGTTTTGATATGAAGCTAAGTCTTAAAAATGATAGAAACTGTTTAAGTTGTGCACGTTTTGAAACTGAACATTGTGCTCATCCAGATCACGCATCTGCAGGTATGTTATGCGCGTCTTGGGCACCACAAGCTGAAGCATAATCTTAACAGATTTAATAAATGCATCCTGATAAGCTTTACGGTTTATCAGGATTTTAATTTATAGCTTTATTTGAAGTGTACCATAATAGGTAAGAGGTTGGCTAGGAATTATTCCTGGTCCAGGATAACCGGTTGCACGTCTTACAAAATAGCTGTTGTCTAATAGGTTATTAATACCAGTTTCAAACTTAAAACGTTTATAAGTATAAGACACAGATAAGTCTAAGATGTCATACGCTGGAATTTCACCAACAATACCACTTTGGCTTTCTAAATCTCTAGGTGAGTTTGTAGCATCTGTAAATTGCTCACTTAAATACGTATATTGTAAACTGCCTAAAAAGTTTTTGTATCCAAATCTTAATCCTGTTTTTAAGTTAACATCGGGTATAAACTCTACGTTGTTACCCTCAACGTTATTTTCTTGAGACGATGTGTACTCTGAGTCTGTTAAAGATAAATTAGTAAATGCACTAAGTCTAAAATCTTTGTTTTCAGAAAACGTGTCCCAAATGTTCCAATCTGCAAAACCTTCAAAACCATAGGTAATAGCATCACCTATATTACCTCTAAATCGTTCTTCTTCAATATCACTTACTTCTCTTAAGATTACTCCTAAACGGTCTTGATAGCTTAAGAAAAATCCGCCAACATCATAATTAATATATTTTCCTAAACGTCCTCTTGCACCAAAATCAATAGTATAGCCTTCTTCATCGCTTATGTTAGGATCTACTGTTAAAGATGGATTAGTTATACGAATATCATTAAAGGTTACAGATCTGTAGTTTTGACTTACATTACCGTATAACTCAATAGATGTATAAGGTTTGTAACTAAAACCAATACCTAGGAGTACAAAGTTGCGTTCAAAATCACGATTGTCAGGCACATCTTCATTTAAGATTGGGTTGCCAGCTATATCAAAGTTAATACGTTTAAATTCTCCTTGACTTTCAGTTTTTATATATTCAAATCTAAATCCAGGAGTTACAGAAAACTTATCTGTAACATTAAAGATATTCTCTCCAAAGAAGGCTAGATTAAGATTTGGAAATTCAAAATCAGATTGGCGTGCATAGTTGGGATAGTCTTCTGTGGCAAACTCAAAGTTGGCATCTGTACCATTTGTACCAGGTCCTTGGCGTTCGTTATTGTTAGATTGGTAATACTTGCCGCCTAAAAGCAGGACATTATCATCTCCAAATAACTCATAATTGGTAAGCACTCTAGCTTCTGCACCCCAATTTCTAAAATTGCCTTCAATTAATTCTCTCGGCGCATCTAGGTCGTCTTCTTGAGAAACTCTATTCTCTCGAAATCCAACAGATTTTCTATGCGCATCTAAATGAAATAAACTTAAACTAAAATCAGTTTTTTCTGAAAATTTATGATCTAATCTAAGGTTATAAAGTTTCCAATCTACTTCAAAGAAGTTTCTTGTACGGTTACTAAATGTAGGGTCTTCTTCAAACTGCTCATCTGTAAGACCGCCAGGTTGTTGCGCTAAGTAATATAAATAAGACCCTTCAAACGTTAATTTAGTTTTTTCTGAAAGTTGATACCCTAAATGAGCATGACCATTATAAGACTCAAAATTAGAGTTTGGCCTAAAGTCATCTCCTTTTTTGTAGTTAATGTAAGAGTAATACTCAAAGTCTTTTACGGTGCCGCTTACACTATTAAAAGTTGTAAACAGGTTGTAACTTCCTAATGTGTTTCTAGTAATAAACTGGAAAGGCTTTTTAGATGGTTTTTTTAGTTTAAAGTTAATAAGCCCACCAAACTGAGTACCGTATTGTAAAGATGCGGCACCTCTCACAACTTCAATAGTTTCTAAAGCTTCGGCTGGTGGTGTGTAATAACTTTCTGGATATCCTAAAACATCTGCAGAAATATCATACCCATTTTGGCGCGTATTAAAATTTGCAGTTCTATTAGGATTTAAGCCTCTACCACCAATATTTAACTGTAAACCTGCATCATTATTCTCATAAATATTAAGGCCTACAATTTGAGAGTATAATTGGCGTGCATTATTGGTTGCTGTGTTCATCGAGATATTATCTACAATAACAACTTCAGACTTTTTTCCTGCATAAATAGCTGTGCCTTCAACAGGTTTTAATTGTCTTAGTGCAAAAATACGTTCTTTACGTTGTGTGATAATTACCTCTGTAAGCTGATCTCCTAATTGTTTTAAGGTATATGTTTTCTGAAGGTTATCTGTAAGTTGAATTGTCTCTTCGTATAAATCATACTCATAGGTAAATATGGTTATGCTATATGTGCCTTCATCCAGATTTTGAAAGCTGAAGTTTCCCTCATTATCTGTAGTTGTTGAAATGCCTAGTGTTGTAATATAAACTTCAGCCTCTGCAATAGGTAAGTTTCTGTCTTCTGAATTTACTTGGCCAGAAAAGGTGTATTGAGAAAATGAAACAGTAGAAAGTAAAACTGAAAACAAAATAGTTAGAGAGAATGACTTGAAATTTTTAAGTTCATTAACCTCTAAATCTTTAGTGTGGTTTAGGATGCTTTTTATTAAACTGATGCTTTTGCTTTTAACTCTCAAAATATTATAATCCTTTAATATCATCTTTAAAATCTAAAATCCAAGTTTTGTGATTAAAATTATCACGTTGTTGTAATAAATCGACCTTTGGGTTTATGTAGGGTTGGCTTCTTCTGCCGTTTAATGCAACATAGCTCTCTACAAACACCTGTATGTTTTGATGGCCTTGAGATTTAAAATGACGTCCTAAAAATTGCGCATACTCCAAAATAAAATCAGGTTGTGTGCTCATTTGTTTTTCTTGTAATGGACTCAAAAAATCACTGTTATCCACGTAAAATTGTTTGCCGGTTTCTGCATTAACTACTTTAAACTGAGCATAGCCAGCTTTTTCCATTAGCATAACACGCCAAGAAAAACGATAGCCTTCTTCTGTCCAAAACAACTCTCCAGGATATGCTAAATAACGCCACGGCAAAAGTAATTGAATAACAAGGAATACGCCCACTAAACCTTTGTTAAAGCTTCCTTTATATTTATTAGGGGATTTAGCTTCTTCAACATTAAGACTAGAGGTCTCTATTTTAAAAAGTTTAGAAATTACTGCTAATATTTTATGGTGTACACCCGAATCAAAAAAGATAAGTGCGCTAACTATCATAATATATGGAAACATACCTATAGGAAACAGTACTCTAGTAAGTACGTGAAATACAACAACTAATATAAATGCTAAAAATCTAGTTCGTCTCCACAGTAATAAGAAAGGAATTGCCAAATCATATAACGCGCCACTCCAGCTAAAGGCATAATGCATCCATTCCTGTTGCATTAAATTTCCTAAAAGTGGTAAATCATATTTAGAAGGAAGCCAAATTTTTAAAGGCATAGCTTTTACCAACCAATCTGAATTTAATTTAGCTAAACCTGCATAAAAGTATACTATAAATAGTAGTGCCTTAATCGCATCAACTGTCCAATTTGGGACTTGATTAAGTTTTAATTTGGGGTTGTATTTGGTATCTAAAGAAAAATACCTGTTAGCTGGTAGCCATATCATTAAAAAGCTTAGGCAACTTATAAAGTAGTAATGGTTTAAGTAAGTGCTTTTATCCATAAGCTCAATATAGGTGAAGCTTAAGAAGAACGTTATAATGGCAATTCTGTACTTTAAGCCAAGTGCCACAAACAAAGCAGCCAAGCCACAAATTGCAAATAGGAGGTAAGTGTAAGACCCTAAAGGTTTAACCCAGCTAAATCCAAAATAGGAGAAGAAGAACTGTGGCTCAATATATAATTTATAAATCCAGCCATTAGCCCAAAATCTAATAATACTAGCCAACATCATTACCCCAAAAAAAATACGAAAGACCGCTAATGGTGCGGTCTCAGTATTTTTATTTAGATATGTTGTAATGTTGTTTAGCATTTATTAATCGCCATCTGTATCTACAAAGTCTACATTAATATCTAAAGCTTGCAACATGTCTACTTTTAAAAGAATAACATTGCGTTGTAATTCATCAAAAGTTAACAGCATAACAGAATTATCTGATTCAATCTGCTGAGTGAAATCATCATTTAATAAATTTCCTTGTGTTCTTGAAGCTTCAAATTGATTAACAATTAGTGTACTTAGATCATCACCATTTTTTATGGTGTTTAAGAAATTTAAATAGCTTTTAAAGCTTTCGCCTTCTGTATTACTATTAAAATGCTTTCCTTCAAAGAAATTTTGAGTAGCTGTTAAAGATGCATTAAATAAAGCTTTAGATAAATCTTTTCTATAAAAACCTTCTACATTTTCTGGTAGAGTTTCATTTGAAAAATTACCTGCAGGAATACCAATTTTACCTGCACGTAAACCTTTTTCGTAATATAAAATATAATCGTTTGCAAGCTTATCTACAGATCCTGTTGAAGATGAGCTAGTGTTTGCTACAAACGTATCTCTAAAGTTAGTTTGCCAATCTGCTAATACGATATCTGTTAAAGTAGCTATAGTTTGAGATAGCTCATTTAAGTATTGTTTGTAATTATCTGCATTAGCATTTGTAGAGTAAAGTGCAATAATATCTGTATCTGTATTGGCTGCACCGTAAATTAAATAATCTAAAGCAGGAAAACCTTGAGCATCTATAGTAGATGGTAAGGATAGGTCATAAGAACCAGAAGCAATAAAGTCTTCTATTTCTGTTGTATTTGTAGGATAAACATTTAATCTGTTTCTGTAGCGTTCTTCTTCGGCTTTGCCAATTTCGAACATAGATACATTTTGAAACGAAAGGTATGCTGTTTCCCAAGCAGCTCTTAAGTTTTCAAGATTAGCTTGATTTGGTGTTGTTGTAAAGGTTGTAGTTGCAGTAACCATTGCATCTGCATCTGCCTTAAAAGAAATGTAACTAGGAATAATGATATTATCTGCCCAGTTTATGAGCATAGTTTCACGGTTAAAGTTGTCTTGGTTGTTTCCTCCAGTAGTTGTACCATCATCTGAACCGCTATCTGAAGAACAGCTAACTATAACTGCAATAGTTAACAGCGATAATACCCAGTTTAAACCTTTTGTCATTCTTGTGATTTCTATACTCATTAGTTTGCAAATTTATTAAAAAAAGCAACCGATTGTTTTAAGCAACCGGTCGCTTACCAATTCAAAAAATTAACACTTATTGTGCGCTTCCTGCTTGTGCTACTGTAAAGCTAAACTTGCTTGCAATAGCTTCAGAAACTTCCTGTAAGCTTTCAGGAGTTATATTCCAAAGTCCGTTTTCACCATCGTCTAATAAATTAGCGATAAGTGCTTGTACTTCTGCTCTTGTAAATAGTTGAGCATTTGTGCCTGGTTGTCTTGTAAATTGAAGGCTGTAAACAAATCCTATACCTTCAGATAAATCGTGAAAAGCAGCTCCCATATCATTGTTAGTAATGGCTACACTACCTTGTTGCAAGTAGTAAACAGCTCTTATACCAATAACTTTAGAGATTTCTGTTCTTATAATTTCTGCTTGCGCATCTCTTACCTCATAATCTTTAGCTACAATTGCAGCTCTACCTAATTTAAAGGCATCAAAAATAGTTTGTGTAGTGCCTGCAAAGTCTGCATCTCCTTCTACACGGCCAACATATTTATTTAAAAATGAATCTGCATCACCAATAGTAGCTACAGGATTGTCTGCAGTTGCAGATGCACCAAATAAGTATCCGTAAGCCTCATCCCATTTGTGCTCCATAGTGGTATAAGCACTTCCTTCTTCTGTTATATCATTATCATTAGTGTCTCTGTTGTCAGCTTCATCTAAAACAGCAGTACTTAAGTAGTTGTTTAAGATTTGGTCTGTCATTAATGCACCAATTAAACCTTTAGCAAAGTATTGATTAAGCTCTATACCGCTTTCATTTACATAGCGTGTTGAAGTTCCGTCTGCAATCTGTCCTGCAACACCAGGTTGTGCAGCTGTGTTTTGATTAGGAAATACAATGTTCACTTGGTCTGCAATAAAACCATCAAAATCTGCTTTAATTTCTGCACTTTCTGTAGTGTTAGTGCTAAAGAAATCTCTACTTGCAGCAACTTTACTACGTACACTTTTGTTTGAAGCGTTTAAGTCTTCTGAAGAAAAATCGTTTGCGCCTTCTTCGTGAGCAAACATTGCATCGATTGAAGCTTCTGTAGCATTGTCAAAATCACTAAATGAAGACACAATTTCTTCACTCATTAATATACGTGTAGTTTGGCCACTAAAACTTACGGTAGACACGCCACCTCTTGAAAAGCTATACGTTGAAGGAACATTTATTTCTGAAGGCTGGTCTATTACATTAGAATCATCATCTGATGAACAGGATACAGTTGCTAAACTTGTTGCAACTAATGCAGATAACATAAGGTGTCTCATAATGGAGTCTTTGGTTGTGTTTATTTAGATTTATTATAAATAGATAATTATATCTGCGTGCAAATATACTATCTAGATACAATCTAAACAAGGTTATCTGTATTTATTCTAAATAAATTTAAAGTTTAACATTTAGTTAAACTTGGGGAAGTATGCTCTATTGTTTTGTAGTCTGTAATTGAGGTGTATATACTTGTCTTGCAAGTTTTGCCCAAGAGATTAGACTTTCTTTTTCTTCCTCGGTAATAGTGCCATGAACCCAAGTATAAGATTCCAAAGGCATTTCTCCTTCTTCAACTTCTTCAATAAGTTCATCTAATTTATGGTCTTTACGTTTTGCGCTATATTCATTCCAGCCAGAAAAATTTAAATGTTCTTTACCTTCTTCTACGTGATCTGCTAAAAAGAAATTTGCAGGTGCAATTTGTGCATACCAAGGATAAACCGTTTGGTTACTATGACAATCATAACAATCCTTACGCATTATAGCTTTAATGTTTTCTGGCATATTTGTTTCTGCCTCAAAAGCAACAACGCTAGTGTAATTGTCTTGTATGTTTTTTTCGACAGGAATAAATTGAATAACAACAAGTGCTACTAAAAGAATGATAAGGATAGTTTTTATAAACTTCATAGTGTCTAGATATTATGTTGCACAAAACTACAATTTATTTAGAATTATTCTATTTAGCTTTTTGTAAAAATATTTTTCGATTTTAAAATTTAAGTTAAATAAATAAAGCCGAGCATTATGCTCGGCTTTGTCTTTATAGTTAGGCTGTTACTGGTTCAAATTCCATAGGAACTTGGTGTTTCAGTAAATCGTCGAAGGTTTCACGTTCGCGTATTAAATGTGCCTTACCTTGGTACCAAAGTACTTCTGGTGGTCTAAATCTAGAGTTGTAATTACTAGCCATACTAAAGCAATAGGCTCCTGCATTACTAAATGCTAAAATGTCATTTTCTTTAATTTCGTTTATACGTCTGTTGTTTGCAAAAGTATCTGTTTCGCAGATATAGCCTACAACAGAATAAAAACGTTGTCTCCCGTTAGGGTTAGAAATGTTCATAATCTCATGTTGAGAACCGTAAAGCATTGGTCTTATTAAGTGATTAAAACCAGAATCTATTTGAGCAAATACTGTAGATGTTGTTTGCTTTACAACATTTACTTTAGCTAAAAACTTACCAGCCTCGCTCACTAGAAATTTACCTGGCTCAAACGCTAAGGTTAGGTCTTTACCATATTCTTTGCAAAATTCTTTAAAGCGTGTAGAAAGCTTGTCTCCAAACTCTTCGATATTAGTTTCAATATCGCCTTCTTTATAAGGGACTTTAAATCCGCTACCAAAATCTATAAACTCTAAATCTTTAAAGTTTTTAGCCGTGTCGAATAAAATTTCAGAAGCATATAAGAAAACATCAATATCTAAAATATCGCTACCCGTATGCATATGCACACCATTTATATTCATTCTAGTAAGCTCTACAATTCTTAGTATATGCGGAATTTGGTGAATGCTTATTCCAAATTTACTATCTATATGTCCTACGGAAATGTTAGTGTTACCACCTGCCATTACGTGAGGGTTTATACGAATACAAACAGGAATTTTAGGATGTTTAGTTCCAAACTGCTCTAAAACAGAAAGATTATCTATGTTTATTTGAACACCAAGTGCTGCAACTTCTTCTATTTCCTCCATAGACACTCCATTTGGAGTGTATATAATTTTCTTAGGATCTACGCCAGCAGCTAAGCCTAATTTTACTTCTTGAATAGAAACGGTGTCTAGACCTGCGCCCATACGCTTCATTAGTTGAAGTATTGCTAAATTAGATAATGCCTTAACTGCGTAGTTAATACGCACCTGTTTGACCTTTTTAAATGCACTGGTTAAGCGTTTGTACTGAGATTCAATTGTCTCAGCATTGTACACATATACGGGACTACCGTATGCCTCAGTAATGTTTAAAAGGTCTTGATTTTTCATTGTTAAATAATTGAAATTAAAATAAGGGCGTAAAATTAAACAACTCTTTGAGTATATCTCTTAAAGAAACTCTAATAAATACGCTTAACCTTAAAATTTTGTATTATAAAATCTCCTAAATAACAAGCTTTCTCTTTTTTTGATAAACCTTTATAAGATAGATTAGGGTAATCGACTCCCTTTTTTTATTTTTGCAATCTAAAATTTTAGGACAACCACTATGAACTTACACGAATATCAAGGAAAAGAAATATTAAGCAGTTTTGGCGTTGAGATACAACGCGGTATTGTGGCACAAACTCCACAAGAAGCTGTTGAGGCAGCAAAGAAATTAACAGAGCAAACCGGAACAGGTTGGCACGTGATTAAAGCACAGGTTCACGCTGGTGGCCGTGGTAAAGGTGGCGGTGTTAAGTTGGCTAAAAACCTTCAAGAGGTAGAAAGCATTTCTAATGATATCATCGGGATGAATTTGGTAACTCCTCAAACTTCTAAAGAAGGTAAAAAGGTACACCAAGTATTAGTTGCAGAAGATGTTTACTATCCTGGCGATAGTGAACCAGAAGAATATTATATGGGTGTGCTTTTAAATAGAGCAACAGGTAAAAATATGGTAATGTATTCTACAGAAGGTGGAATGGATATTGAAACTGTAGCCGAAGAAACACCACACTTAATTTTTACAGAAGAGATAGATCCTGCAACTGGACTACAAGGTTTTCAAGCTCGTAAAATAGCTTTTAACCTAGGTCTTAAAGGACAGGCATTTAAACAAATGACAAAGTTTGTTACTGCATTATACAAAGCATATATGGAATCTGATTCTTCTATGTTTGAAATTAATCCAGTTTTAAAAACTAGTGACGATAAAATTATTGCTGTTGATGCAAAAGTAACTTTAGATGAGAATGCATTGTTCCGTCATAAAGATTATGCAGCAATGCGTGACATAAGAGAAGAAAATCCTACAGAAGTTGAAGCTAAAGAAGTTGGTCTTAACTATGTAGATCTAGATGGTAATGTTGGCTGTATGGTTAACGGTGCTGGATTGGCAATGGCAACTATGGATTTAATTAAGCAAGCTGGTGGTTCTCCTGCTAACTTCCTAGATGTTGGAGGTACTGCAGATGCTGCTAGAGTAGAGGCTGCTTTTAGATTAATCTTAAAAGATCCAGAAGTAAAAGCTATCTTAATAAACATTTTTGGAGGTATTGTACGTTGTGACCGTGTGGCACAAGGTGTTGTAGATGCTTACAAAGCAATGGGAGATGCGGTAAAAGTACCAATCATTGTACGTTTACAAGGAACTAACGCAGACATAGCAAAAGAACTTATAGACAATAGTGGTTTACCAGTACAAAGTGCTATCGAGTTTAAAGAAGCTGCAGATAAAGTACAAGCTGTATTAGCATAGTACATTAAGCAACGTTTATAAAAAAAGCCCTTTCAGTAATTCTGAAAGGGTTTTTTAATTTTTAAATATTTCTGAAAATTAAGAATGCTCCTGAGATAATAAGCAAAAGGATAATGGACCAAGAATTAATGATTGCTTTCCATTCACCTGCTGTATAATCTTCCATATTAAAAGATTTATTTCTGTAGGTTTTTATTATGATCCAAGCAATTGAAATTAATATTAGGAGTAATCCTTTATGAATAGGATAATCTAACCAAAAGTTTGTTAAATACTTATCCATTAATTACCATATAATTCCTTTGCTGCTTCTTCATACTTATCTCCTTTAGTCCAAGTTGGTGTTACAGGATCATTACCTATAAGTACGCCAGCCATTACATAAGCTCTAAAAAATTGTTCTAAATAATCATAATCTAAAGAATCTGCCTCATCACCTGGTCTGTGGTAATACTTTGTTACATCGCCATTAAATGCTGTAAATCCTAAAGAAAATGTTGGTGATGGAATACCTTTTTTTGCAAAGTGTACGTTATCGCTTCTGTCAAACAAACCTTGCTCTGGAGCAGGATCATCTACAGCTGTAATACCAAATGTTTTAGCTGCATTTTTAATGTGCTGCTCTGCTGTTGTTCTAGGCAAACCAATAATAGTTGCTAAACTTTTATCATTGTAACCAGCATTATCACTATTAAAGCAATATACCATTTGGTTTAGTGGCAGTATAGGGTTATCTACATAATATTGACTACCCAATAATCCTTTTTCTTCTCCTGTAAATAATATAAATAATGCAGAACGCTTTGTAGGATGCTTAGCCAAATGTTCTGCCATACTTAAAACAGTTGTTGTGCCAACAGCATTATCTCTAGCACCGTTATAAATGGTGTCGCCTGTTTCGTCTGGAGTGCCGATACCGACGTGATCGTAATGAGCAGAATATATTATGTATTCATTTTTAAGTTGTGGGTCTGTACCTTCAACAATTCCCACAACATTTTGTGAAGTAACATTACTCAATAGCTTAGTGGAGGTTTTTAAAGTTACTTGTGATTTTTTATTTGTTGAAACTTCAGAAATTAAGTCAGCTCCTAAATCTTGAACCCAAATATATGTTAGTTCTTTACTGTCTTCTGAAGCATTGTTTTTTGCAACGCTTAATCGCGGTTCATTAAAGTTATGGTCTATAAAAGTCCACATGTTATCTTTAGCATCTAAAAATTCTATAATTGCTAAAGCACCATGTTTTTGAGCCAGTTCTTCTTTTTGGGATCGTAACCTAAAAGATGCTCTAGCGTCTTTAGTATCTTCGCTTCCAGCTTTTATTAGTAATACTTTTCCTTTGGTATCTTGTCCAGAATAGTCTTCTTCTAAACCATACCCCAAATACATTGCATTGCCGCTAAAATCTACATTTGAAGATGATAGCGCTACAAGGTTTTTAATAGATACATCATTAAGTTTAAGCTCTAAAGTAGTTGGAGCAGATTCTTTTTGAAGTTTTACTTCTTGATAAAAATCACCTGTTTCAGGATTAGGATTTACACCGTATGTTCGTAATTGATTAGCTAGATATGCTGCCGCAATTTTGTTTTCTGGTGTTCCTGTTTCACGACCTTTCAGTAAATCGTCTGCTAAAAAATAGATGTGTCCTTTAATGACATCTGAGGTTATTGTTGTTTCAATCTGTGTTTTTGTGTCTTGCGCAAAACAAGAGGTAATAAATAATACCGTAAGGCAATAGAGTAGTTGTTTCATAACTTATAAGTAGGTTTTTAATTAGCTATGGAAAGATACAACTATTCTAAAAAGTTCAGAAATTACAACAAATATGCTATGCCAATACCCAATATAATAGCTACAAGCTTGGTAGCATTAAATTTATGATTGTTGCCTGTCTCGAATAAAATGGTGGTAGAGACGTGTAAAAAGATTCCTATAACTAGAGCATTTATATAAACAGCAATTGTACTGAAATACGCAACCTTAGCTTGTAATAAACTGCCTAATGGTGTCATTAAAGCAAAAAGAATTAAAAACAATGTAATTCTAACTTTACTAAAATTGGCTTTTAATAAAAACGTACTTAAAATTATAGCAATCGGAATTTTGTGAATAACAACGCCATATAAAAGCGTATCGTGATCATGTAAAGGGAATCCTTCTAAAAGCGAGTGAATGCTCAAACTTATAAATAATACAAATGGGAAACTCTTATGATCTTCGTGATGATGAATATGGCCATGTTCTGCACCTTTAGATAAAAACTCTAAAAGAATTTGCAGTAAAATACCTATCATAATAAACAAGCCAACCTGTTTATTGTCATGAGTATAAACTTCTGGAAAAAACTCAAAAACAGTTAAAGATAGGAGGTATGCGCCACTAAAAGCTAGTAATAGTTTAATGCTTGTTAGTTGTGAGCGTTTTAAGAAGTACGCAATCGCAAAGCCAATGCAAACCGCAAGAATAGGAAGTAAATAAACTATCATTTAAAAACTAATATTAAGCGTTTAGAGGTTTCAAGATTAAAGTCATTAAGTTGATAATCACCAAACGTATTTATTAATGTTAATCCAGCTTTTTTAAAATATGTCTTAAAATCGTCTAAAGTAATGGCTTTTACTTTTTCTGTAAACTCAAACTGTTCATCATTATCTTTAAAAGAAATGTCTTTATAAATATGGTTGTTCTTTACATATCGCTTTATATGAAAATCTATACCCTTCATAGTTTTTACTTCTGTAGGCACCAAGTTTGAAATAACATTGGCAACATTCATAAAATCTATAACAGCTACACCATCTTGTTTTAAATCTTCTTTTATAGCCTTAATAGTTCTTAAATTATCTTCATCATCTTCAAAATAACCAAAGCTTGTAAATAAATTAAGAACAACATCATACGTGTTCTTAGTTGGCTTACACATGTCATGAACCTTAAACGTTAGGCTTTCATTTTCATATTGCTTTGCATGATTTATACTGTTTTTAGATAAATCGACACCTGTTACATTGTAGCCTAACGAGTTTAAAAAGACAGAATGGCGTCCTTTTCCGCAGGCTAAATCTAATATTTTAGCAGAATCTTTTGGTTTTAAATATGCCATTAAAGCTCTCATAAAAGCCTGAGCTTCATCATAACCACGATCTTTATAGAGTATGTGATAGTACGGCGTGTCAAACCACGATGCGTACCAGTTTTGGGTAGGTAATGCCATAGGCTGTAAAATTAATGTATTTTTGCACGTAGATAGTCGAATTTTATGATGAATAATTTCAAAATGGTGGCCAAAACTATGTTTGGTTTTGAGCCGCTACTAGCAAAAGAATTAAAACAACTGGGTGCCAGTTACGTAAAAGAAGGAAACCGAAACGTTGAGTTTGAGGGTGATAAGGGCTTTATGTATAAAGCAAATTTATGCTGCCGTACTGCTGTAAAAATCTTAAAACCAATTGAAACGTTTAAGGTGATTTCTGAAGATGATCTTTATAAAAAAATATATGCTATAGATTGGTCTCAGTATCTTAATGAAACAGATACTTTGGCAATTGATGGTACTGTATTTTCTGAAATTTTCACACACTCTAAATACGTTGCCTTAAAAACAAAAGATGCCATTGTAGATCAATTTAGAGAGAAAACAGGCATACGTCCTAATGTAGATTTAGATCATCCTACATTACGTATAAACATTCATATAGATCAGACTAATTGTACAGTGTCATTGGATAGCTCTGGAGATTCTCTGCACAAACGAGGCTATAGAGAGTACACAAATATTGCACCTATAAATGAAATATTAGCAGCTGGATTATTACTTAAATCTGGTTGGGATGGCTTGTCACATTTTCACGATCCTATGTGTGGTAGTGGGACTATGTTAATTGAAGCTGCAATGATAGCTTGTAACATACCACCAAATATTAATAGAGAACAATTTGCATTCGAGAAATGGAAGGATTGGGATGTAGATTTGTTTGAGAAGATTGAAGAAAGTGCGCTAAGAAAAATTAGAGGGTTTGATTATACGATAACTGGTGCAGATGAATCTCAAAGCATCATTTTAAAAGCACAAGAAAATATAGAAAATGCTAATCTAGCTGAATTTATAAAAATTAATAGACAAGATTTCTTTACTTCTGAAAAGCAAGTAGATGGTCATTTACATATGGTATTTAATCCACCTTATGGAGAACGTATTGAAGTTAACGTACCAGAATTTTACGGCAAGATAGGAGATACCTTAAAGCAAAATTATCCTGGTAGTGAAGCCTGGTTTATAACTTCAAATCTAGAAGCTATGAAATTTGTGGGCTTAAGACCGTCTCGAAAGATTAAAGTATATAATGGTAAATTAGAATCTAAATTTCTGAAATACGAAGTTTATGAAGGCACTAAAAAATTACACAAGCTAAATGATGATTAATCTTTAGCAAAGTTTTTTTGTTTTTCAGTTTTGTTGAAGATAGGAATGAGGTAGGATAAAGAATACCCATAACCTGCACCAAACTCACTGCCATCATATGTCTTTCCAAAACCTGGTATAAATAAATTATCAAAGTTTTCTGGGCTGTCATTACTAACTCTTCGTTTTAGCTGTACATGTACAGATAGGTATAAGTTGTTAAATAGTTCTGCTTTAATACCAAGCTGTAGCTCTATCCAACTAGCTGTTAAGCCATCATAATTAACGGGATCACTAACAACAGTTGGGTCAAAAAATGGCGTGTCTGTATAAATGGTATAGCTTTGTAACTCTTGAGAAAACGTAGAAAAACCATAGCGTAGGCCTACAAATATTTCATTACTCATACCTATCCAATTATCATAGGCGTTATAATTTGCTCCAACTTTAATATAACTCCCTTTAGTAAAGGCTTCTAAATTAGTTTCGTTATAATCAAATTGTTCATTACCTAATTCTGCTGCTATAAAATAATGCTTTAAGATTCTATAATCTCCAAGAAGTTCAAATCCACTATAATCTTCATCTAAAAGTGTTCTTAATGGTTTGCTTAAATCTACACCAACTCTAACACCATACTTCTCTTTAAAACTTATGCTGTCTGAAACACTTATAAGCGTTTCTTGAGCAAAGAAACTTGCGGTACACCAGAAAATACTAGTGAAAAATAGTAACGTGCGTAGTAAGCTCATCTGTAATGTTTGATTCTATTATTTCAATATTCTGTATCCAAGAGTCTGTGTCTTCTCCATTTAAACTAAAGTTTAAATCTAGATAATTAGATTTAAATCCACAGGCTCTATTTATGTACTCATCTTGTGGTGTATATGAAAATTGTAGCTCATCAATATTCTGCTCATCATTACCAGAGTTTCTTACAAACAGAAAATCTACAACTGTGCTTGCAGGATTTAGGGGTATTGCTATAGAGTCTGTATTAGCTACAATCTCTCCAGATTCATTTAAACTTACTGGGTTGTTTACGCCAACAGCAGTTATAGATAAACTAGGAACATCTTTTAACTCGGTTGGAGTTACATTAATGTCATAAAACGTAATAATTAACTTAGGCGTTGTTGGTGTAGATTCTGGACATATATCATCACGTTGGCAGCTATTGGTTGTAAAACCTATAACTAACAAAACCAAAATTGCAATAAATGAGTGTTTCATATTATCTTAATTCTAAACAAACCACATTTTCTACGTGATGTGTTTGTGGAAACATATCTACAGCCTGTGTTTTAGTTACTTTATAATAGGCATTCATAAGCTCTAAATCTCTAGCTTGTGTTGCACTATTACAACTTACATACACAATACGCTTAGGTTTAATATTAAGTATTTGTGCTACTACATCTTTATGCATACCATCTCTAGGAGGATCTGTAATAATAATGTCAGGTTGGCCGTGTTCCTCTATAAATTCTTGAGAAAACACATGTTTCATGTCTCCGGCAAAGAAATCAACGTTATTAATCTCGTTAAATTGTGCATTTTTCTTAGCATCTTCAATAGCTTCTGGTACAGACTCTATACCAACTACTTTTTTAGCTTTTTTAGCAACAAACTGTGCAATTGTTCCTGTACCAGTGTATAGGTCATAAACTAATTCGTCTCCGCTAAGGTCTGCAAATTCTCTTGTAATTTTATATAAGTTGTAAGCCTGTTTACTATTAGTTTGGTAGAAAGATTTAGCATTTATTTTAAATTTTAAACCTTCCATCTCTTCAAAGATATGGTCTCGACCAGTATAGCAAATAACGTTTTGGTCATATATTGTATCATTACCCTTATCATTAATAACATATTGTAATGATGTTATCTCAGGAAATGTTTCAGCTATATAATCTAACAGTAACTCGCGTTGTTCTTTATCATCTTTATAAAACTGAATAAGCACCATTATCTCTCCTGTTGATGCTGTTCTAATCATTAAAGTTCTTAGTAAACCTTCTTGCTTTCTTACATCAAAAAAATCTAAATTATGCTTTAGTGCAAATTCTTTAACGCTGTTTCTTATCGCATTACTTGGATCTTCTTGCAGGTGACATTTTTTTATGTCTAAAATTTTATCCCACATTCCAGGTATATGAAACCCTAAAGCATCTTTATCTGTAATTTCTACATCACTTTTAATTTCATCTAGCGTCATCCAGCGATTGTTGCTAAATGAAAACTCCATTTTGTTTCTATAAAAGTAAATGTCTTCACTTCCTAAAATAGGGGTAATCTCTGGTAGCTCTACTTTACCAATACGTTTAAGGTTATTTATAACTTCATTTTCTTTAAAAGCTAATTGGTGCTCATAGCCCATATTTTGCCATTTGCAACCACCACAAGTTCCAAAATGTTGACATTCTGGCTCAACTCGCTTATCTGAATATGATACAATGTTTACCGCTTCACCTTCATAAAAGGCACGCCTTTTTTTGTATGTCTGTATATCTGCAACATCTCCTGGTACAGCATTTTTAACAAATATAACTTTACCATCTGGAGCTTTAGCAATACTCTTGCCTTTAGATCCTGCGCCGGTAATCTCTACTGCTTCAAATAATTGTTTGGTTTTCTTTTTTCTTGCCATAGCGCAAAGGTAATTTTTTATTGCCGACTAATTATTCAAGACCCCTTAATTTTATTGGTGTGAGATGGTCAATTTATAATGATTATGAATATTGGGGCTTTATACCATATTTATGAAAAATTTATTTTCAAACCCTTAATTTTGTGAATATCGGATGATTTCTCTCCCAAAGTAGGAATAGATAATTGTTTCAGAAAAAAAATAAATACTATGACTGTTGACACTATTACATCGTCAAAACAAGCCATTGAATTAGAAGATAAATATGGTGCACATAACTATCACCCACTTCCAGTAGTACTGGCAAAAGGTGAAGGTGTACACGTATGGGATGTCGAAGGAAAAAAATATTACGACTTTCTTTCTGCTTACTCTGCAGTAAACCAAGGACACTGTCATCCTAAAATTGTAGGTGCTATGAATAGCCAAGCAGAAACGCTTACGCTTACTTCTAGAGCATTTTATAATGATATGCTTGGTAAATATGAAAAGTTTGCATCAGACTATTTTAAGTTTGATAAGCTTTTACCTATGAATACTGGAGCAGAAGCTGTTGAAACTGCTATAAAGATTTGTAGAAAATGGGCCTATGAGAAAAAAGGTGTTAAAGAAACAGACGCTCAAATAATTGTTTGTGAAAATAACTTCCACGGGAGAACAACAACTATAATTTCATTTTCTAATGATGAAGGTGCCCGTAAAAACTTTGGACCATACACTCCAGGATTTATAAAGATTCCTTACGATGATACAGAAGCTTTAGAGAACGCTTTAAAGCAAGAAAATGTTGCAGGATTTTTAGTTGAGCCTATTCAAGGTGAGGCTGGAGTTTACACACCAGCAGATGACTTTATGAAAAAGGCAAAGCAATTGTGTAATGATAATAACGTGTTATTTATTGCAGATGAAATACAAACTGGTATAGCTAGAACGGGTGGTTTACTTGCAGTATGTGGTAACTGCTCTTGTGAAAACCACTGTGAAAGACAAGAAACATATAGTAGACCAGATATTTTAATATTAGGTAAAGCACTTTCTGGTGGTGCATACCCAGTATCTGCTGTTTTAGCAGATGATGAGATTATGAATGTTATAAAGCCTGGACAACACGGTTCTACCTTTGGAGGAAATCCTGTGGCAGCAGCAGTTGCTATGGCTGCACTACAAGTTGTTCAAGATGAAAACTTAATTCAGAATGCAAGAACATTAGGAGAGTTATTTAGATCTGAAATGGCTAAATATATTGAAACTTCAAATATTGTTTCATTAGTTAGAGGTAAGGGTTTACTTAATGCAATTGTAATTAATGATTCCGAAGACAGCTCAACAGCTTGGGATATGTGTATGGCATTAAAAGAAAATGGTCTTTTAGCTAAACCTACTCACGGAAACATTATACGTTTTGCACCACCGTTGGTGATGACTAAAGAACAATTGTTAGACTGTGTTTCAATAATTACAGAAACACTTAAAACATTTGAAAAATAGTGTTACAAAACATCTTATATAATAAAAAACCTGCTAGTTATAGCAGGTTTTTTTTGTGATTTTAACAAAGGTAACTTAGTATTGACCTTCACCATATTGTTCCAGCATTTCTTGTTGCATTTCCTGTAAGCCTTCCATGCCACCATAAAATACTAACATTCCGATGATTAGTAATATATAGATAACACTAAGAGCTAAACCAATATAAGCTAATATTTTTCCTGTTTTTACATTTTGATATCCAGAGTATAATTCTGGGCTTACTAAATAAGTTTCTGTTGCTTTCTTAGCTAAGACAATTGTAATTATGGCTAAAATAAGACCAATAACTCCATAGCAGCAACATCCTATTATAGATAGAATACCAAGAATTAATATTAAAGTTGAATTAGGTAAATTTTGTTTTTCCATGTGGATTAAGGTTTCTGATTAGGTAGTTTAAATATAGTAAATGTAAGTAATTGAATTTATAAATATTTTAGAAGATAGCTAACAACCATAACTAAAGCTGTTAAACCTCCTAAGATGGCTACAATTTTTCCGTAAAATTTAACTGGGTAAAAAAAGTTTACGCCAACAAAAATGAGTAAACTAAGTAATGGGTAAACTGCAGGATACATTACAAAAGCGGCAGTAAATTCACCTTGAATAAGAAGCGAAATTGATCGTTGTAGGCCACAGCCTAAACACTCAACCCCAAAGAACTTTTTATTTAGGCAAGGAAGCATGAAGTCTTCCATGTACTATCTATTATTTGAAACAGTGATTTTTTTAGAAAATGTTATGTTATCACTAGTCGTAATATTAACAACATAAATAGCTTCTTGAAGATTTCTAGTACTAAAAGTATACACAGATTGTCCTTCTAGGTTTTGTTCGTTAATCACTTTTTTTCCAGTAATATCATATAGTGCAACAGATTTTAGATCTAAAGCATTAGGGTTTCTTATTTCTAATTGAGAAGCTGAATTATTCTGGAAGACATCAAAGTTTTCAGCTGCAAAGTCTTTAGTGTCTAATACTTCCTGTTCTTGGAAAGTTAGGAAGAAACGCCCATCATAATTTCCTGCTTGTAAGGTAGTGGTCCAAGAGTTGTAATTTATATCATAATAAACTCCTGTTTCACTATCTAAAATATAAACATTTTCTGTATTAAAATTTTCAAAACTAGTGGCTGTAAACTTCACGTCCATTTGAGAATCTAAAACTAGCGAAAGTGGTATTTCTTCTGTAACATCAAAAGGTCTTACATCTATATAATACTTGTCGTTATTGTTTAAAATAGCAGCATCAGAAGCTAATGAATTTCTAAGTCTGGCATCCATTGCATAGTCTACACCTCGAGATGAGTTATGCCAAAAGCCTATAGAAATCTGCCTATTATAAGCGTGATTTAACTCTATATTTAGTTTTAACTTAGGAATGACTATAAGTTCATCTTCATCAAAATTTTCAGTAGTAATATTTTCTGAAGTATTTCTATGAAAAGTAGAGTTTGAAGAAGCTGTTTCTGGGATATAAGCTCTGTGCCTATTCTCAAAAGTAAATGAGTTGTCTAAATTACTGGTCGTCTCAACAAAGAAACCTTGTGCTATTGGTAAGTAGCGTCTATCTCTAGCATCACCTTCTACACCTGTTTCAGAATTTGCGATTGGCTCACCATCATTTGTATACATAATGAAAGTAGCGCCAACAGACATTCCTGTAGTACCACAATCAACGGGAGCAAAAGCTTCGTAACCTGCTTGATAATCTACAAGAAAATGAGACTGAACGCTAGGATCACTGTCATAAAAATAAGCAATACCAGTTGTATTATCTTTTCTAGTAATAGAACCACACGATGTTAATGTTACTGGTACATCTGGAGTGTCTGGATCATTGTCATCATCTATATCAGAATTCACTGAGTGTTCTAATAAGAAGTAACTAAGGTCTAAAGCAGATGGATAAGGGTTACCTATAAAAACAGAATGTCCTGGAGTTATAGGAGTAATACTTCCAATTTCTATAGTTCCAGAATTAGGACGTCCTCTAAAATCAAAACGTTGTGCGCTACCAGAATTGTTTACAACACCTTCGCCTGCATCAGAAACTGTAGGATCTGCACCTGTAACACCTTTCATTGTAAAGCCATATCCTGCAGGTATAGTATAATCATCACCACCAACTTGTTGCCATCCTAAATAATCATCTCCAGTAGGGTAATAGAAAAACCAATAGCTTGGTAAAGAAAGTGGTTCTGGGTCTGGTGTAGCGCTAGCGTCTCCAACAGAACTTTCATAGCCGCCAATTAATTTAACAGGAGATGAATAGGTTTTATCTACAGGTGTAAATAAAGTAGACGATGGTCCAAATGTTGCATTACCATCAGCTAAAGTAACTCCAGAACTGTTTACAGCTACACTAACAGGAGATGTCCAGTTGTTATAATCCCATTGGTTGGTTGTACCTTCTTGGTATACAGATAGCAAACCGTCACCTTTGTTTAATTGATCTCCGCCATCACCTTGTATTAGTTGTGCTTCACGCCTTAAATAAATACTGGCTTCGGTTAATGTATCGTTTACATTCTTTGTAAGATTAACATCTTCTTTTACATATAAGATTTCATCTATGACATAAATAAATGTGTCATCTCCAGTATTGGTAGGCTTTACCGATAACTGTGCTAAAGATGCACCGCTTATTAAAATGCTAAGAATTGTAATAATACACTTCATACTTTGTAAATTTGGGGTAAAATTAAGGTTTTGCCTTAACTTGTCATAAACAATAAGGTTAAATATACATTATTTTTAATAATATATGAAGTCTAATAAAAATACACAATACCTTGGTTATTTGAGTCTTAGTGTTGGTGCTATACTCGTAATTTATAATCTTTCAGACAACAGTACTTCGCAACTCATAGGTTTTTTGGGGATTTGCTTTTTAATGTTCGGCATTTATAAATTAATAAAACGTAATGATGATTTAGAACAATCTGAGATAGAGGATGAGCAATAAATTTAACGTTGGCGATAGGATAGCGGTTATAGATGATAATCTAGAAGGTTACATTACTCACATTGAGAATGATAACATTACTATTGAAGATGAAGATGGTTTTGAACTTCACTTTAATGAGAATGAGATTGTGCGTATAGGAAAACCTCAATATAAAATTGATACCAAACACGTTGATTTTGATCAGATATTAAAAGAAAAATCATCTGTTAAACGAGGTGCTAAAGAACGCGTAAAGCCTAAACAGCGAAACGCTCCAGCAATGGAGGTAGACTTACACATACATAAACTTACAAAGTCTGAACGTGGCCTAACAGCTTATGACAAGCTTAACCTACAAATAGATACTGCTAAACGTAAGTTAGATTTTGCTATACAAAAGCGTATTCAGAAACTTGTATTTATTCACGGTGTAGGTGAAGGTGTCCTAAAAGCTGAGTTAGAAACTATGCTTAGACGCTACGATAACTTAAAGTATTATGATGCAGATTATAAAACCTATGGTTTAGGTGCTACAGAAGTTTATATATATATCAAAACGCTTAGTTTCCTTCAATAGTTATTTCTACATCTGGAACTTCAAGAATACCTAAATCATAAGTGCCTTGTATAGCTTGAATATCTTGACCACTAAACGTTAAGTTGGTTAACCTTACCAAAGTTCTAAACACAACTGTGTAGGTGTTTTCAATATTTACTTCTTCAGGAACATCAAAACTTTCAGTTTCATTTACATCTTTAAATCTTGCTATGCTATTGGCACCAATATCATTTCTTGGGTTTCCGTCCATATCTTCATCTTCGTTTTTAGTTGGTATACCATCATTATCATCATCTGGATCTAAGTAATCTGGATCTCCATCTTCATCTGTATCTAACAGCATAGTGTCTGGAGTATTTCCCAATTCTGCACTTGTAGGTACATTATCACCATCATCGTCTATATCTTGATAATCTAAAATACCATCGCCATCTGTGTCTTGCTGGCTATCTTCATTTTCTTCATCATTAGTTAAACCATCTCCATCTTCATCTTCAGTATCTGGAATAGCTGTTGTGGTTAAGGTAGCTGTTCCACCATTTGTACTCACAAATTCTTGTAATACTCTTGGAGAAGTAGGAGGTATTTCATTACAAAAATAACTGCTGCCTGTAATAGAGTTATCAAATGTTCTGTACACTAATTGGTTGCTTGTGTTTAAATCTATTGTTATAACGCCTAATTCTTCTCCTGTAAAATCATTGTCTTCAAAAGAAAGGGAAATAGATTCAAAAATGTCATCATTATTAGTTTTGTAAAGCACTTTAGTTGTGCCTTCACCACATAATGAGAGATCTGCATCTTCAAAATCAAAACTGGTTACAATAATATCACCATCGTCACAAGACGCTAATACAGCTATAAATAGAAAAAGAAATAGGGTGCGAGTCATTATCAAAATTTTCAACAAAATTAATTGAATTCCTATTGATAACGCTTCTGCTTGGGAATAATTTTATTTCTACTATTTTTGCCGCTACTAGCAAACAATTATGAGAAAAGTATATTTTGACAGTGCGGCCACAACGCAGGTAAGAAAAGAAGTCATTGAGAAAATGACGCAGGTAATGAGTGAGTGTTATGGAAACCCTTCATCTACACATGCTTTTGGAAGAGCTGCAAAGACTTTAATAGAGCAGGCTCGAAAGGATGTTGCGAAACACTTAAATGTTTCTGCTGGCGAAATTATTTTCACTTCTGGAGGTACAGAGGCAGATAACCTGGCAATTTGCTCGTCTGTTAAAGATTTAGGGGTTACACGCATCATAACTTCAAGAATAGAGCACCACGCGGTTTTACATACTGTACAGGAAATGCAAGACAAGCATAATGTTACGGTAGATTATGTAAACCTGAAAGATTGTGGGAGCATAGATAGTTCTCACCTTGAAGAGTTGCTAGGTAATAGTACCGAAAAAACATTGGTAAGCTTAATGCATATTAATAATGAGGTTGGTAATATGCTGGACATAAAAGCTGTTGCTAAACTTTGTAAATCTCATAATGCCTTATTTCATTGTGATACAGTACAATCTGTAGGTCATTTTAAGTTAGATTTTTCTGAAATACCAGTAGATTTTACAGCTGTAAGTGCTCACAAATTTCACGGCCCAAAAGGTGTTGGTTTTGCATTTATTAGAAAAAATAGTGGTTTAAAACCTATGATTGTAGGTGGAAGCCAAGAGCGAGGTATTAGAGCAGGTACAGAAAGCGTACACAATATTGTTGGTTTATCTGAAGCATTAAATATTTCTTATGCAAATTTAGAGGAAGAGAAAGCCTACATAAAATCTTTAAAACAATACTTTAAAGACCAACTACAAGAACATATTCCAGAAGCTTCTTTAAATGGAGGCTGCTCTGATAATGATAATAGCACCTATACCTTGCTTAATGTGTGTTTACCAATTGCAGAAGAAAAGGCAGTTTTACTTTTATTTCAGCTAGATTTAAATGGTATTGCTTGCTCTAAAGGTAGTGCTTGCCAAAGTGGTAGTGGCCAAGCATCTCACGTTTTACAGGCAATTTTAGAAGACGATAAATTAAAGCGACCTTCAGTTAGATTTTCGTTTTCAAAATACAACACGAAAGAAGAAATAGATTATGTGATTGGCGTACTCAAGAATTTTATGGAAAGCTAATTATTAATTAGTTAACTATCTTACCATCAACCATCGTTAGTTTTCTATCTGCCATATTTGCAAGTTCTTCGTTATGGGTTACAATTACAAATGTTTGTCCAAACTCATCTCTAAGTTTAAAAAATAGTTGGTGTAAGTTTTCAGCACTTTCACTATCTAAATTTCCAGATGGTTCATCTGCTAAGATTACGGCAGGATTATTAATTAAAGCTCTGGCAACAGCAACACGTTGTTGCTCACCACCACTTAACTCAGATGGTTTGTGATAAGCTCTTTTTTCAACACCTAAAAACGATAATAACTCCTTAGCTCTTTGCTCCGCTTGTGCTTTAGAGGTGCCTTTAATAAATGCTGGCAAGCATACATTCTCTAATGCTGTAAATTCAGGTAATAGTTGGTGAAACTGAAAAATAAACCCAATATGTTCATTTCTGAATTTAGAAAGTGATTTTCCTTTTAAGCTTGTAGCCTCTTTTGAATTTATAATAAGCTTTCCTTGAGTGTTCGAGTTGTTGTCTGAAGCATCAAGGGTACCTAATATTTGAAGTAATGTTGTTTTTCCAGCACCAGAAGCACCTACAATAGAGACAATCTCACGTTCTGCAATATGGAGATCAACGCCTTTTAAAACGTGTAAATCACCGTAGTGTTTATGAATGTTTTCTGCTATAATCATGGGCATCTGTTAAGAATAACAAAGCTATGCTTTATTTCCGAATGAGTTTTTAAGATTATTATAATCTATAAAATATACCAAACGTAGCGATAGTTGATTAAGGCTTGGTTGGTCAAATAACGTATTAAGACTTTCAGTATAATCTACAGTAGACTGGTCATCTTGATTAAATATTTGGTTTCTGTAAAGTAACGTTGCAACGCTACCAGGTGCAAACCTCCAGCTGTAAGAAAGATCGATATTCCAAATATTAAAATTGGTGTTAGGATCTCTATTTTCAGAATCTTCTGTGTCATAGGCAATTTGTGATCTAGTTCCGTCTTCATTAAGTTTAAAGAATACATCTTCGGTATAGTCTGCCACACTCCAGAAGTTTCTAAACCTAAGGTTAAGGGCTTTAAATGGATCAAAATTAAAATTAGCAGAAATAGTATTTTCTAAAGAGGTACGATCACGTTGTCCTAGGAAAACATCATCACCATTATTATCTATATAACCAAACTCTTTTTCATTTTGAGCGTAGTTACTACTAACCACTAGTAAAAATTTATCTGAAAAACGATATCTTGGAGAAACATTAAGTGAAAGGTTATCTTGAGGGTCTTCATAAAAATGCCTGAAACCTAGACTTAAATCTAATGCAAACTTCTTTCTATAATCTGAAGATATCCAGCCACGACCACCAATACTTGAGCTATATGTAACAAATCTGCCAGGTAAACGCGGCTCAAAGTAATCTTGTGTGTCTGAGTCATAATACACATTACCACCAAAAGAAAAACGCTCTATAGTATTAAAATATGCATCTACATTTATGTTATTATTAGTTTGCACGCTTGGTTTGTATAACCTGTTATGCCTAGCTGTTATAGAAAAACTGTAGTTGTTGAAACGTTTTGTAGGTTCAAATATTTGGTAGCTTGCTGCAGCTACGAAATTGTTAAAATTGTTTCTGAAAACTAAACCTAAATCATTAATATCATAAGTTGTGTTGGCAAAGTCATGACCAACTCTATATCTGAAATTACCATCAATTTTAGCTATATCAAGTTCAGATAAAAAGCCAGAGGTAATGCCATCTGTATCCATTACATTGCTTACAATTGCTCTACCTGAAGCCCCAAATTTGTTGTTTTTGTCTGCAGTGTCAAATACAAAAGCACTTACATTGGCATCTCTAAAGTCTCCTTCTCTAGTAACGTTTGTGTTTACTAAAGAAATAGATGAGTTTCCATTAAACTGTTGATCTAATACAAATACATTATAATTTGCAAGTGGCTCTACCACAACTTCTCTTTTTGTATTTGTAACTGTATCTTCAATAATAGCTCTAGTTTCTTCTGTAATAGAATTTAAAAAACCAATCCCTAATTTGTCTTTGGTTCTTCCAGAAATCTTAAGAGCGTTTAGGAGGTTTACTTTTTGAGGGTTTTCAATATAACGTTCATTGGCATTTAAACGAGATCCTCTAGTTGGTCCATTACCAATACGTCTTGAGAAGAAAATGCCACCTTTGTCAAAAAGTTCTGTACCTTCTGTAAAAAACTGTCTGTTTTCACCAAAAGTTTGTTCAAAAGGACCTAGGTTTAGTCTAACATTATCAAATGCAACTTGTCCAAAATCGGGTATTAGAGTCATATCTAATGTAAAGCTGTCACTTAAGCCATACTTTAAATCCATACCTGCACTAAACTCTGTTTCTGTTACACCATCAAAATTAGTGACAATACCTTGTGCGAAAGGGAAAAAGGTTAACCTCACAGGTGGCTCTATATCTCTTACGCCATTAATGGTAGCATTATATTGAGTCTCCCTACCAACTTCTCTATTTATATAATTATAGGTGTAAGTTTCATTACGATCTATAATACTTCGATACATATTCAAACTCCAATCCTGTATATCTTCCTCAGGAAAACGTAATGCGTTATAAGGTATTTTAAACTCTGCAAACCATCCACGGTCGTTAATAGTGGCTTTAGCATCAAACACAACATCATAACTAAAATCCTGCCTATTTTGAGATACTTTAGAGTCACCTATGGTACCAGCACTGGTAATGTAAAATCGAGTTTCATTAATACTATCGTTGTAAGTATTTAAAGCAATAGAGATTACATCTGCCTGAACATTTATTTCGTCTCTTTGGCTAAACTGTCTTCTTATGGAAGAAGGATCGTCATCATACATATATGCAGCAAAATAAACGGCACTATTATCGTATGCCATTTTTAGTATCGTACGGTGTGTTTTTGGCGCCTTACCCTCATTACTTGGTTGTAGCATATTAAAATCTGTATGTATAGGTAATGTTTGCCATACAGCATCGTCTAAGATACCATCTATTTTAGGTGGATTGCTAATACGTTCTGCAACGATAATTTTAGATGGCTCTGTTTGAGCTGTAAGTATTGAAATAAAAAATAAGCTAAAAAATAAGGGTAAGGAGTAATTCACTGAAAATGAGGTGTTTTAATAAATTGGGAATGTCTAAACAAAATTATTGTTCCAATGCTTTTCTTTTCATAAGGAAATGTTAAATAATTTTGTTTATTAATTTATTGAAATAGATAAACAAAAATTACACTAATTTTACATAAATGAAAGAGAAAACAGAAGTAGCAACATTTGCAAATGGTTGTTTTTGGTGTACGGAAGCCGTATTTCAACGCTTTAAGGGTGTAAACAAAGTACAGTCTGGATTTACTGGCGGAATGATTAAAAATCCGCCTTATAGAGAAGTTGTTTCAGGAAGAACTGGTCATGCAGAAGCTTTACAGATTACCTTTAATCCAGATATTATTACTTTTAAAGAGCTTTTGTATGTGTTTTTTTCTACACACGATCCTACCACTTTAAATAGGCAAGGTGCAGATGTTGGTACACAATATAGGAGTGCTATATTTTACCATTCCAATAGTCAAAAAGAAATGGCTAAAGCTGTTATTAAAGAGTTAGATGCAGATACCATTTTTAATGCGCCTATAGTTACAGAGGTTACTGAAGCTTCTGAATTTTATGTGGCAGAAGAAGAACATCAAAATTTTTATAATAACCATCCTGAGTATGGATATTGTAAATTTGTAATAGATCCTAAAATAAATAAAATACAGAAGTATTTCTCTGATAAACTAAATTAAAGAATGGCATTATACCGAAATTTTGAAGAATTTAATATAGAAGTAACAGATGAAATAAAGTCTCAATTTTCTTCTATCATAACTAACTTAGGAGAAGATGTAGCGCGAGAAGGTATAGTAAAAACACCAGAACGTGCAGCAAAGGCAATGCAGTTTTTAACATCTGGATATGATATAGATGCTGCAGAGATCCTTAAAGGCGCTATGTTTAAAGAGGATTATAATGATATGGTTGTAGTAAAAAACATTGAGCTTTATTCACTTTGTGAACACCATATGTTACCATTTTTCGGTAAAGCCCATATAGCCTATATCCCTAATGGACATATTGTAGGACTTAGTAAACTACCAAGAGTTGTAGATGTGTTTGCAAGACGTTTACAAGTGCAAGAACGTTTAACTCACGACATTTTAGAATGTATTAATGATACATTAAAACCAAAAGGTGTTGCTGTTGTTATTGAGGCTAGCCATATGTGTATGATGATGCGTGGCGTGCAAAAGCAAAACAGCACTACAACAACATCTGGTTTTAGAGGACAGTTTGAAGCTCAGGAGACTAGAAATGAGTTTCTTAAACTTATTAGTAGCGATTTAGCTTAGAGAGAACACAACAATTTCGGCATCTTTTTTGTTATTAAGATATAGATTCATCAATTTAAATTAATCAACATGAAAAACCGAAATTATAAATTATTAGGAAAAAGTGTTCTTATGGATGCTATAGGTATGGCTACAATGGCTATACCTGTTTTAGGGCCGTTTGTAGATATCTTATGGGCGCCGATTGCAGCTAAGAAAATGACAGAAATGTTTCCTGGCAGAAAAGGGAAAATTGCATCTGTAATTACTTTTCTTGAAGAAATTTTACCGTTTACAGATGTTATTCCAACATTTACATTAATGTGGTTATATACCTATGTTTGGAGTACATCTAAAGAAGTAGTACAAGAACCAATTGAGGTGGAGATAGTTTCATAAAATCATTTGCAATCAATATATAACCTCAAGAGTTTTCTTGAGGTTTTTTTATACAAAAAAAGAGCGGCTAACCACAACCGCTCTTTTAAATTCAAATCAATACGAATTAAAGCGTATTAATTATTCAACAATCACGTTGAATGTCTGTGTTACATCTGTTTCACCACCAGCATTAGTAATGTCGCCTTCTGCAACACCACTAGCATCTTTGCTCGGTTCGTGACGCAATGTTACTGTAAAAGTTCCGTTTGAAGCTTCACCGGTTATTAAGCTAAAGTTAATTCCTACAGGATTTCCATCTGCATCTGCATCTGCATAATCTGTAGTAACATTTAAGCTAGTAGATGCTTGATAAAAAAACTGGTGCTCATCTGCCTCTTCTGCAACCTCTTCGGTAATATCTTCTGCAGGAGATTCTGTTTCGTTAAGTAATGTAACTGTTCCCGTATAGGTAGTGTTAGCCAATAGGTTTACATCATCTATCACAGGAGCGTTTGGTCCATCACCATCTAAATCTGTAGCAGTAAATGTTACTGTTGGGTTACCTTCAGAAGTTAAAGAAATTGTAGTTGTAGTAATTAATTCTTCTTCATTCACTATTTCTGGAATACTATCATCATCACTTGAACAAGAGAAAATAAATAATGATGCAAGGGCTAAAGTTGATAATTGTTTTAAGGTGTTCATTGTTTGCTTTTTTAGTATGTAGTGGTTGAACCTATCGAAACCACTTTGATATTAATTTATGTATGATGATTTCGAATGGCTCAATCATCGTAAGTTATTGTTAGTAATTTAATTTTAGTCTTAGAGTTACGTTTCTTCCTAAATCATCTGCATAATAGCGTAGTCTATTTAAGTAGTCACGATACTCTGTATTAAAAATATTTGAGACATCAAGCCCAACATTTAATGTGCTTTTATTAAACACAGAAAAGTCTATACTGCTTGTAAAACCTAGTAAATGATAAGCATCTGGTGGTGTGCTTAAATCAACTACTTCAGTAGTTTCGGTCTCTGGGATAAAAACTTCAAAATTGTTATTTGGAAATTCATTTTGTCTAAAAACATATTGGCTTGTAATACCTAATTTTAGGTTATTTAATTTTTCATTTTTAAACGTTAAACTATTTGTTGTGTTAACTGGCGGCATATTTATTAACGCACGATCTAAAGAGGTATCTCTTCCTTTAACGATACTAAGCTGGTGGTTTGTGCTAAAACTTTTAGTAAGCTGTAACCTGGCATCAACATCTACTCCTAATAATCTTGCTTGAGTTTGCCTGTATTCCCAAACCTGAAAATTACCTCGTATGGTTTGCTCTATACCAGTTGGTTCAATTAAGATAAAATCTGAAATGAAGTTAGCAAATGGACTTACAGAAAATGAAATATGCTTAGTGTCGTGCTCTAACGTGACACTAAATTTATTAGCTCTTTCTGAATTAAAACTTAAGTCGCCAATTTCTATTCGAGATGCTGAATGGTGTAAACCTTCACTAAATAATTCTGAAGGGTTTGGAGATCTTGAAGCTAATGAATAGTTACCAAGAAGCTTATATGTATTATTTAATGCTAAACTAAAGCCAGCAGTTGCAGAAACATTATGATAATCGAAATTCGGATTTGTAAGGATCTGATTTTCATTTCTATCTATTTCAAACTCTGGATAGGTTTCATCATAACCGCGCTCTTCCCATCTAGATAGCCTATAAAATTTAAAAGCATCTATATTTTGAAAGTCATAACGTAAGCCAGATTCTACAGTTAACGTAGGAGATAGGTTATACGTTAGTGCGGCATAAGCTCCTAAATCGTAACGTTCATAATCTGGTATTAACCGTCTTACTCCAGTTGATGGATCTGCAAAATTATCTTGATACCCAAATGAGAAACCTGTCTTAATTTCATAATCTATTTTAGCATCATAAACCAAATCTGCATTAAAGTGATGTGTTGCTAACTCTAAATCTACACTTGGTCTATTGTCTTCACTATCTCTTCTAATATCATATTCTAAACGATTGTTTAATTGAAAATCATATTGCGCAGATATCTTTCCGAAATTTTCAAACCTTTTAAACAGCTTCAGTTTTGCTAAATGATGATTCACATCTTGCCTTGGTGCTATTATATCATAAGTAAAATCATCTATAATGAACGGTCTGTCACTATTTATAGCACGTACTTGATCTTCTGCACCACCAAGGTGAGAAGCCCTTAGTATTCCTACTTCATTATCAAAATAGGAGTAATATGCATCAAAACCCCAAGAAAACTTATTAAGACCAAATCCTAAAGAGAAATCTTTTTCATCTTGACCTGTATTACTTAAAATATAATCTGGCGTTTCAAAATCTCCAAAGCGTTTATACGTTCCTTGAACTCTAGTATACCAACCAGACTTAAACGCCTTAGTGAGGTTAGAAGTAAGTGTGCCGCCACGACCATTTGTAGATCCTGTAATTATAGTTTTTCCATAGATAGTATCTTTTAATGGTGCTTTTTCTGGTTCTACAATTACAATACCACCAACTGCGCCACCACCATATTGTAATGCATTGGCTCCTTTTATTACAGCAACTTTACCAGCAGCATTTAAATCTACATTTGGTGCGTGTTCTGCTCCCCATTCTTGGTCTTCCATTTTAGTGCCATTATTATAAATAAGGACACGACTGCTATGTAAACCTTGTATAACAGGTTTAGCTACAGTATTTCCTGTATTTAAAGTAGATACGCCACTTATAGATTTTAAGGCATCACCTAAAGAACCGCTTGTTTTTGCATCTAAAATTTCAGAATCTAAAACCTGTTCTTGTGCAGACAGTACGTTTTTCTTGAATACAGCACCTTTAATGGTAACTTCTCCAAGTTCTTCTAAATGATGTTCTAGCTTAATATCTAAAGTTGTATTACCAGAAACAGTTACTTGTACTGCTTTGGTATCACATTCAGGATGTGAAACTTGCAATGTGTAACTGCCATCACACAACCCTTTAATGGTATAGTTACCATCAAAGTCTGATAGTACAGCCTTCTCTAAGCCAGCTACAATAAGAGTAGCGCCAATTAAAGGTGAGTTATCGTGAAAATCTACAATAGTTCCTTGCAATGTATACTCACATTCTTGCGCATTTACAAAAAGTGTACATATACAAGCACATACCCATAGGTATTTTTGCATGTCGTGAAAATTTTAAAATTGAAAACTATCCTGTTGCATATACACGCAAAGGATATTAAGAATGGAAATTATGATAAAGAAGGTGGTCCTCTAAGTGAGACCGATGTAGAAGATGTTAAGACCACACCTTCATTAATCTTGAAATTTTGGGTTTGTGGTAATACAAACGACCAAATTTCATAATTAGGGACATTAAAAACAACAACAGGATTTAACTGAAACTTATAAAAATTACAGTCTAAATGTTTCTCGTGAAAATGAGTATCGCTAGGGTTGTCACAAAGCTTATGTTCATGTTGCTCTAATGCATGACCAAATGAAACCCCTAATGGAAATAGGAGTACAGCGGTAGCTATAATTGCAATATGTTTAAAAAACTTTGTTTTCAATGTATGTTTTAATCTAAGAATTTTGCAAAACCGAGACGTCTAAGCATTTTCTTTTCGAAAGCCCAGAAGAATTGGAATTGACCAAATATCCAGCCGAAAATAATCAAAAGCACTTGATAAACAGGGAAAATTAACAAAATCCTAACAGGCCAGTAAATCCAACCGCTAGTGTTTTCTTGGGTAATACCTAAAAATTCGACTATAGGACCAGCAATTTTTGCAGATGTAGATCCTGTAATGCCAAACACTATAAAAATTACCACTACTTGCCAGTTAGAAGAAATTCCCCAACGTTCTTTAAGCTTTTTCATTCGGCAAAATTACAAATTTACCTTAGTTTCTGATTGTAAGTTTCTTCAAAAAATTCGAAGTAATTAAATAAAAGATAATTTACTTCATAGCCATAATCTATACCAGGTTGGTAATCTATTTGTTGTTCGTAAAGGTTAGTTCTGTTATATCGAGAATCTAATACACGCCTATTGTATTCCTGAACAGAAAACAAATTTCTGTTTTCTAAAACCTTTTGTATGTAATAACCGCGAGGTGGTTGTGTTACTAGCCAACTTTGAAAACCTGGCTCGATAATTATAATTTCATATTCTAAACTATCATTAGCAATGCGTACAGTATCTAGAGACTTAGTTTTAGATTCTTTATCGGTATGAGCTGCATCTGTAGTGTTAGTAGTTGCACAAGCTATTATTAACAATGCAAGCAGTAATGTTGGTATAATCTTTTTCATAACTAAAAAGATACAAAAACGATTCCAATTTTATATAAACAAAAAACCAGTTGCCTTAAGACAACTGGTTTTATTTATATAGTAGTAAAATTATTTTCCAAATAAGCCACCAAGCATACCGCCAAGGCCTCCTTTTTTCTTATTTCCGCCAAGAACCATTCCGGCAACATCATCTATAACACTACCATCACCATCTGCGTCTAAAAGCGTTTCAATTAAAGATTGATCATTTGTACTTTGCGATCCTAAAACAGAACCTAATAAATCTCCAAGACCGTTTTGACTTACATTGTCCTTACGCTTTTGGCTTCCTAATATTCCCATAATTATCGGTGCAGCCATTTTTATGATTTGGCCTACACTACCAGCATCTACACCACTTGTTTTACTAATGGTTTGCTCTACACGTTCTTGCTTGCCGCCTAAAACGTGACCTAAAATACCACCACCATCACTCATTAAATCATCTAGACCTCCACCACTTAATAAACCACCTAAGTTATCTAATAAAGAACCATCGTGTTTATTATTTTCTAAGGCACTATTTAGGCTTGCTGCACCATCTGGAGTTGCTGCATTCCTTTTCATTGCTCCTAATATTAGAGGCATAGCCGAGCTTAATACAGAAGCTGTACGGTCTGGGCTAGTATTGGTTTTTTCACTAGCACTACTAATAAGTTGTTTGCCAATGTCTGTATTTAATAAATCTAAAATTGAAGCCATAATAAAGAATTAGTTGAAATGTTAAAATTTTAAGATTTGAAAGTTAGTCAATTAATTTAAAAATCAGAAAATAAATTCATCACAAAATATTGCCTTTCGTCACATGTATATGATCTTGTATAGCTATATTAATATCTTTATAAGGTTTGAAGCATATGAAATATAGCCCCATTTATATTATCTTATTACTATTCTTTACGCAAATGTCTGCGCAAGAGAATGATAAGGATTTAAACAATTTGTTTAATGCTGTAACAACTATTGAAGTTACACCAAACGCATTACAGAATTATTTTTATAAGATCACAGATAATTACTTACTCACAGAGCACAGAGAATCTTTTACAGGTTTTTTTAATTATGTAGAATCAGATTTAGAATTAATGAACTCTACAGTGTTTAAGGATCACTATTATCTTTTTAAGGCAAGGTCTTATAGGCTCTCTAATGAATTTGGTAAAGCTTTTTCTAGTCTAAATAATATAAGTGATAAGTTATCAGGCTTTTCAAAAAAGGACAGTGTTAACTATTTTGTTATGTACCACCTTGCTACCACAGAGCTTGGGCTGTTTAAACAAAGTATTAACTATGCCCAGATTATTAACTCTATAGATGATATACCATCTACTAGAGAGCCAGGTATGGCACCAGATATATATTTTTTAGTGTCAAGTGATTTATCTTATAACAAGCTAGGTGATTATAAAAATGCTATTCGCATAGCAAAATCTAAGTTCGAAAAGTTTAAGGAGCTGTATCCTAAAGATTATTACTTTCTATTTAATAGGGCTAATAATATAGGTGTTTACTATAATAATTATAACAAGCCAGATAGTGCATTAGTTTATTTTAATAAAGCAATGTCTTATTTGGATTATGAGGGTTTTAATGGTTCTAAGAGTACAGATAAATATAGATCGTTTGTTCAAGGAAATGTAGCGCAGTCTTATATGTTAATGGAGCATTATAAAGAAGCAATCCCATTATTAGAGGACGATGTAGAAAAGTCTCTTGACTATTTTCCCTACAATGCATTAATAAGCTCTGTATTGTTAGCAGAAAGTCATGTTAAACTTAATAATGTAGCAAAAGCCGAACGTGTATTGTCTAGGTTTGATAGTATTTCTAATGCTACAGAACGATTACAAAACCCAGAGTTTAGAGACAAACTATTTGCCATTAAAGCAAAAATTGCAGAACAAAAAGGAAACCATGTAAAAGCCATTGAAATCTTAAATGCTCAAATAAAGTTTAGAGATTCTAACAAAGCTGCAGAAAAACTTGAGGAAGCAATTTCATTACAGTCTGCTTTCGAATTAGAGAAAAAAGAAGCAGAGCTACTTGCCTCTAAAGTAAAAGCTAATGAAATGGAAGTAACCTTAAATAAGCGTAATTATAGTATTATAGGAGGCTTACTTTTAATAATACTTTTAGCCTGCTTACTAGTTTGGTACCGTTTGAATAGTTTGAAGCAAAAAGCTCAAAACAAAGAATTTAAACTACTAACTGAAACTATAGCAGAAAAGAATAAGGTAATTAATATAGCACTTCAGGAAAAGGATACACTTTTAAAGGAAATACATCATCGTGTAAAAAATAACTTGCAAGTGGTTTCCAGTCTTTTAAGTTTACAAAGTAACAATATTAGTAGTACCGTTGTAAGAGAGGCTTTACTAGATGGGCAAGCAAGAGTTAGATCTATGGCGTTGGTACACCAAAGGTTATATGAAACAGATAATTATAAGGATATTGTTTTTAATGACTACATAGGCCAACTTGTGCAAAATTTAATAGCAACTTATAGAGTAGATAATAAAGTAGAATACACTATTAACTCTAAAGAAATAGTAGATATAGATATAGCTGTGCCTCTTGGTTTAATAATTAATGAGGTAGTCACAAATACTTTAAAGTATAGTGAAAAAGATGTGCTAAGGTTGTCTATAAATTTTAACGAAAAGAACACAAATCATTATAAATTAGTAATCTCAGATAATGCCTTAGGATTTAATCTTGAAGAAGTGAAAAAACGAAAGACCTTAGGTCTTAAATTAATAGAAATATTGGTGAAACAGTTAGAAGGAAATCTTGATATAGATACTTCAACTAAATCACCAACAACATATACAATTGAGTTTCCAAAAACTGACAAATGAAAAAAAACATTCTCATAGTAGAAGATGAGCTTTTAATTGCTGAAGATATTAAGTACAATTTAGAGCGTTTAAATTATAACGTATCAGGTATTGCCATAAGAGCTTCAGAAGCACTTACAATACTTGAAAACAATAGTGTAGATTTAGCTTTGCTGGATATTAATATTAAAGGAGAATTAGATGGCATAGAGTTAGGAAGAAAGATTAGATCTCTTTATCCAATGCCAATTGTGTACCTAACATCTAACTCAGACAAACGCACTGTGGAACGTGCTGTTGAAACAGAGCCATCTGGCTATGTGGTTAAACCTTATAACAAAACAGATCTTTTTACAACACTTACGTTAGCTCTTCATAACTCAGATAAAAACGAGAAGCCACAAGAAAAACAATCTACACAAGGTAAAGGTAAGTCTGTGTTTTTTAAAGTAGAAGGTACTTATACAAAAGTATTGTTTGATAATATATTATTTTTTAGAACCGCAGGAAATTACATTGAGATTCATAAAATTGGAGGAGTAGACTTGGTAAGGATGACAGTTAAGGAATTGTTTGAACATGTAGCTTCAGGAAATTTCTTGAGAGTACATAAATCCTATATTTTAAATAGGGATAAAATAACTGGATTTAATGGTAAAGAGGTTTTTATAGGAGATAGGAAGTTTCCTATGGGTGGCGTTTATAAAGATGAAGTCTTTCAAGTGTTAGATGTAAACTAAATTTTGTCACAAATAACTTAGGTTTTGTCACATCAGTCTACATGCAATTCAAGTAATTAATATATTTGAGATATCCATAGATAATTGGGGTTTATATGGGTGTTTTATACTAAAAAAGGAGTGATTTGTTAATAATCACTCCTTTACTTTTAATATATCTTGTTAATTATGCAGGTTGTAGTATATCTGCAATCTGCTCTGCTAACTCAACACCAATTCTGTCTTGCGCTTCTAGAGTAGCTGCGCCAATATGAGGACTTAATGAAAGTTTTTCATTCATTAATAACTGTATCTCTGGCTTAGGCTCTTTTTCAAAAACATCTAAAGCTGCAAAAGATACTTTTCCATCATTTAGAGCATCAACCAATGCCACTTCATCTAATACACCACCACGTGCAGCATTAATAATACCAACACCTTCTTTCATTTTTGAAATTTCTTCTTTACCAATTACATAATCCTTTTGAGCAGGAACGTGTAAGGTTATAAAATCTGAATGCTGTATTAAATCTGAAACGGGTTCTGTTTTAATAGGAATCTTTATGGTTTGGTGATTGTAAAATTCTAATTCTATTTCTGCTTCACCTACATAGTTATCACTTGCTACTACTTTCATACCGATACCTAAGGCAATCTTAGCTACCTCACGACCAATACGACCAAAACCAATAATACCTATGGTTTTACCTCTTAGTTCTCTTCCTTTAGCATAAGATTTTTTTAAAGCCTTAAAATTTGTATCGCCTTCTAGTGGCATTGCTCTATTAGAGTCGTACAAGTATCTAACGCCACCATATAGGTGAGCAAATACGAGCTCTGCAACGCTACTGGATGATGCTGCAGGTGTATTAATAACGTGCAAGCCTTTTTCTTTTGCATAGCTAACATCTATATTATCCATACCAACACCGCCACGACCTATTATTTTTAAGCTAGGGCACGCATCGATTAATTCTTTTCTTACAGTTGTGGCACTTCTTACCAATAGTACAGAAATGTCGTTTTTATTTATATAGTCTTTAAGTTGATCTTGAGCTACGTTAGTAGTTATAACTTCAAAACCAGCTTTTTCCATAGCGTCTACACCGCTTTGAGAAACACCATCATTTGCTAAAATTTTCATATCTATTTTTTAAAATCTAATTTAATTATAAGGATTAGTTAAGCTTTACGTTCTAGATCACTCATAACTTCAACCAAAGTACTAACACTATCTTTTGCCATTGCATTGTACATAGATGCTCTGTAGCCTCCAACACTTCTATGACCATTAAGACCATTAATACCAGCTTCAGCTAACATAGCATTAAAAGTTTCAGTTAGATCGCCATTTACTAAGCTAAAGGTTGCATTCATGGTACTGCGATCTTCCTTCTCTGCAAAGCCTTTAAATAAAGGGTTTATATCTATTTCAGAATAAATAAGCTTAGCTTTCTTTTCATTTTGTTCTTGTATTTTGTCTATACCGCCTAGATTTTTAAGCCATCTTAACGTAAGCATAGAGACATAAACTGGAAAAACAGCAGGTGTATTAAACATACTAGATTTACCAATATGTACTGTATAATCCATCATAGAAGGAATTTCTCTGTTTACTTTTCCTAATATATCTTCTTTTACTATAATTAAAGTTGTTCCTGCAGGACCCATATTTTTTTGAGCACCAGCATAAATCAGGTCAAATTTTGAAAAATCTAATTGACGTGAAAAAATATCTGAACTCATATCACAAACCAAAGGAACATCTACATCTGGAAAACTCTTCATTTGAGTACCAAAGATTGTGTTGTTACTCGTACAGTGAAAATAATCTACATCTTTAGGAACTGTATATCCTTTTGGTATGTAATTAAAGTTTTGGTCTTTAGAGGATGCTACTTCTAAAACTTCTCCAAATAACTTAGCCTCTTTAATAGCCTTGCTACTCCAAGTTCCTGTATTTAAGTAAGCAGCTTTATTTTGTAATAGGTTATAGGCAGTCATTAAAAACTGTGTGCTAGCACCACCTTGTAAAAACAATGCTTTGTAGCCTTTTCCTTCTAAACCCAATAATTCTAAAGCAAGGTTTCTTGCTTCTTCCATAACATCAACAAAATCTTTGCTTCTGTGAGATATTTCTAAAATTGAAAGTCCACTATTATTAAAATCTAATATAGCTTGTGAAGATTCTTGAAATACTTCTTGTGGAAGAATACAAGGTCCAGCACTAAAATTATGTTTCTTTTTCATGATGTTGTTTAAATTATATATACAAATATCTTAAATATCGAGTTGAAAGGTTATAATTTAAGTATGAAATACTAATTAACTTTCAACAAGAATTCAACAGTATCTATATTATCTGCATAATCCCATAATTTAGGATGTTGGGTTTCTCCAAAATAAATATGCTGCGGTTGTAAGTTGTTAGAAACTACGCATTGTAAATTATCCTTTTCTTCAGCTAAGATTTCTTCTAATTCTTCAAGATTTTTATAACTATCTTGAAAAAGAACACCTATTGGTGAGCTAAACCCATTGTCTTCTTTTAGTAACACAAAATTATTGTCTAACATATTAGCACCGCTCATAAGGTATACGGCTTTGTTGTAGTCGTAATTATTTGCGTATTTATTGTCATTTATAACCTCAGACCAATTCATTATATTTTCAAAGAAAGTATTAAAGTTATAACCTTCAGGCACAAGAAGTTTAGATACATTTCTGCAGCCTAAACCATAATATCTAAAAATATCGTTAGCTAATAGTTGTATTTGTTCTGGAGATTCTTCGCCTGTAAGAATGGCTACAGAGTGTCTGTTCTTTCTAATTATACTTGGAACATTCTTAAAATAGTAATTAAAGTACCTGGACGTATTATTGCTACCAGTAGCAATAACTGCATCAAAACCTTTTAATTGATCTTTAGCTGTCTTAATTCTCTCATTATACTTACTATTAATAGCTTTTAGTTTCTCTAATAATAATGGTAATAAACGCTGATCGTTAGATGAGTACTTAATTAACACATTATGTCCTGTTACCAAAACAGAAAGCACGTCATGAAAACCAACTAAGGGTACATTTCCTGCAAGTATTAAACCTATAGTTTTGGGTACCTTAGTATTAATATCATAATTCTTTAGCCAAGCAGATAAATTGTCTTCTGTTAATGCTAACTGCCATTGTTGTAAAGAAAACCTAACATTGTTTTTAGTAAACCAGCCATTGTAATGTACAGCGGCTTCAATTTCTGTTGCTAATCTTTGGGAAAACTCGTCGTCTTTAGTGTTTGAGTCATTAAAAAACTGCTCAAGAAATTTTCCTAATTCCGAAAATGCTTCAATATGTTCGTTAAGGGTCATAAACCTAATTGGTATTTTTTGGTATTGTCTACCTTTGGCGTTACTTTTGTACAAAATTAAGATAAATAAGAGCTATGGCTATCATTATAACAGACGAATGTATTAATTGTGGAGCTTGTGAGCCAGAATGTCCTAACACTGCTATTTACGAAGGCGCAGATGATTGGCGTTATGCAGATGGTACAGATTTAGAAGGTAACGTGGTGTTACCAAATGGTAAAGAGGTAGATGCTAATGAAGCACAAGAACCAATAAGTGATGAGATTTATTATATAATACCGGATAAGTGTACAGAGTGTAAAGGGTTTCACGAAGAACCCCAATGCGCAGCAGTATGTCCGGTAGATTGTTGTGTACCAGATGACGATCATGTAGAATCTGATGAGGTCCTTCTAGCAAAGCAAGCATTTATGCATAAGGACTAAATTTTACAATTTTATAACACTTAGTAAACGCCAATTAAAATTATTAATTGGCGTTTGTTTTTTTTGTAGTTATCTCAAAATCAAAAAAATACCCAGTATTGGGTATTCTTTCTATAACACATATTTCATAAATTTATAGTATTAAAATAGTAAAGCTCTGTAGTTGTGGTTGTACTGCAGACACTTTATTAATTCTCTAACAAATACTCTATATTATGAAACGAATGTTACTCACCTTTTTGTTGCCCTGCATTTGTGTTGTCTTATTTATTGCTACGGTAAATTTAGATACTAAAGTAAATGCTAATGTACTGCCAGATGATTATACCAGCTTAGTTACAATTAATAATTGGGGAAGTTGGCAAAGCACAAGTTGCTATAAAGGATTAGATTTTAGGGTTAAACTTAGAGGAAAAAATTATGACGGCTCAAAACATATTTGGGGCGTACAATTTAGAAATAGATATAATGATGTTATTCACTTTAGCTATGAAGTTTATAACAGAGAACCAAATAATGCAAGAACAACACATAGAACAGACCTAAAGCCTGGTGCATTAAGTAGTGGTGTAAGTGATTTCTATATGGAAAACTCAAACTCAATCTACGTATTTGTAGATAGTGTAAGATTTATAAAAGACGGTTTACAACCTTATTATGAATGTGATAAATAATTAATTAGCTCACCTCTTAAAGCTAACTTTCTAAAACACCTAATGTTTCGTATTGCATTAGGTGTTTTTTTTTAGCTAATTAGTATAATAAGTTTTGGTTGCTATTTTACATATATTAGCTCTCTTTTATATTAAATATGCGCAACCTACTACTTTTACCTTTAACACTTTTACTATTTTCTTTTACCAAAACTGTAACTGTAAATAAAGCTGTTAAAGATCAGCCTTTAATTAGCTATGTAAATCCATTTATCGGAACTGATGGTCACGGTCATACTTATCCAGGTGCCGTTGCTCCTTTTGGAATGATGCAGTTAAGCCCAGACACACGTCTTGAAGGTTGGGATGGCTGTAGCGGTTACCACTATAGTGACAAACATATTTATGGGTTTTCACACACGCATTTAAGTGGTACTGGCGTGAGTGATTATGCAGATGTTTTATTAATGCCAACCAATACAATTACATTTAATAATGGCGCAGATGGAGAAAAAGGATACCGCTCAACCTTTTCACATGAAGATGAAAATGCATCACCAGGATTTTATGAAGTATTACTTAAAGATACAGACATTAAAGTTTCACTAACGGTTTCGCGTAGAAGCGGAATGCATAAGTATGAATTTCCTTCAGCTGAAAATCAAATTGTTATTTTAGATTTAGAGCACAGAGACAAGCTAAATGATGTAAAGCTTAATATATTATCAGATACAGAAATTTCGGGTTATAGGTTTTCAAAAGCTTGGGCAACAAATCAGAAGTTGTTTTTTAATATCCAATTTTCAAAACCCTTTAAAGTAGAAGATACATTAATGTCTTCAACCTTTAAAACTTCAACCAAAGCAGCATTAAAATTTCATAATCCTAAAAACGAACCTATTTATGTGAAAGTAGGAATAAGTGCTGTTGATGAACAAGGTGCAAAATTGAATCTTGAAAAAGAAATAGGAACAAAGACTTTTAATGAAGTGAAATCTGAAATTGAAAAACTTTGGAAAAAGCAACTAGAGAAAATTACAATTGAAGATCGTGTTGAAGATAAAAAAGTGATTTTCTACACATCATTATACCATAGTATGTTGGCGCCACATTTACATCAAGATGTGGATATGCGTTACAGAGGAATGAATGATAGCATTTATAAAGCTGAAGATTTTGAGCAATATACTGTCTTTTCACTTTGGGATACTTACAGAGCTGCACATCCTCTTTATACTCTTATTGAGCAAGATAAAACTAATGATTTTATAAAAGGATTTATAAAGAAACATGAGCATGGCGGTATATTGCCAATATGGGATTTGAGTAATAATTATACTGGTTGCATGATTGGTTATCATGCAATACCTGTAATATCAGATGCATACTTAAAAGGAATTAAAGATTATGATGTTGAAAAAGCTTTTCAGGCAATGACTTTCGCTGCATCTCAAGATCATTTAGGGTTAGATGCTTATAAGAAGAACAATTACATTCCTGTTGAAGCTGAAGGAAGCTCTGTGTCTAAAACTCTTGAGTATGCGTATGACGATTGGGCTATTGCACAAATGGCCCAAGCTTTAGAAAAATCTGAAGATTATAAAACCTATATACAAAGGGCGCAATTTTATAAGAATGTATTTAATCCTGACACTAAATTTATGCAAGGCCGTTTTAGAAATACTTGGCCATCTAATTTTGATCCCTATGAGGTTAACTTTAACTATACAGAAGCCAACTCTTGGCAATATAGTTTTTATGTACCCCAAGATGTTTCAGGATTTACAACGCTGCTAGGAGGAAAAAAAGCTTTGGAGCAACAATTAGACAAACTGTTTAGTGCTAGTCAAGAAACATCTGGTGCAGAACAGGCAGATATAACGGGTTTAATAGGGCAATATGCACATGGTAATGAACCAAGCCATCATATGGCGTATCTCTATAATTTTGTAAATACACCTTACAAAACACAGGAGCGTGTTCATCAAATCCTAACAGAACAATATAGCAATGCACCAGATGGCATTTCAGGGAATGAAGATTGTGGCCAAATGGGAGCTTGGTATGTATTTAGCGCCTTAGGTTTTTATCCTGTAACACCTGCATCAAATACCTATATAATCGGGACGCCTCACGTAGAAAAAGCAACACTAAACCTAGAAAACGGTAATAAATTTACAGTGATTGCAGAATCACTTTCAGAAGAAAATATTTATATACAGAGCGCAACCTTAAACGGAAAGCAACTTAATAACTCATACCTAGATCATAATACTATAATGAATGGTGGTAACTTAATATTTAAAATGACAAACGCACCATCGCAATGGGGTACAACAACTAATTCTGCACCAGTTACAGAAATTAAAGACCACTTAATTGTACAGTCACCTTATATTACAACTGGAAATTTAGCATTTAAAGATTCAACAAGAATTGCATTAGGAGTAGCAGATAAAGATGTTTCTATAAAGTATAGAATAAATACTTCAGAAATTTTTAAAACCTACAAGACTCCATTCTATATTTCAGAAACAGCAAATTTGGAAATATATGGTAGCAAGGATGGCAAAGAAAGTCCTAAGCAAATTTCAGAATTCAGAAAAATAGATCCAAACTTAAAGCTCACGCTAAGCACAACCTATCCAGAGCGCTACAGTGGTGGCGGAAACCTAGCGTTGATTGATGGTGTAACAGGAACTACAAATTTTCAAACAGGATTATGGCAAGGTTATCAAAACCAAGATTTAATAGCAACGCTCGATTTTGGTAAGCAGAAAGAAATCAATACAATAACTACAGGCTTTTTACAAGACCAGCGTTCTTGGATATTTTATCCTACACAGGTAACTTATCTAAGTTCACAAGATGGTAAAACCTTTAAAGAAATTTTTACAAAAAAGATTTCTGTTAAAGAAAATGAACAAGTTGAAAAGCTAGAGGTTAACTTTAAGACAACTAATCCAACATCATTTAGATACTTAAAAGTAGTCGCTAAAACATTAGGTGAATTACCAGAGTGGCATTTAGGCGCAGAACATCAAGGCTCCAGTTGGATATTTGCCGATGAGATTTTAATAAATGAATAATGAAAAGAAGACAATTTATACAACAATCTGCTTTAGGAACAGTAGGACTTGCAGTTGCAGGTGCAGCAATATCTTGTGATGAACAAAATTTGAATAAAGAAATGAGTATACCCCAAAAAGAAACATTAAAAAAATCTGGACCAATTGCTATTTGCACTTGGGGATTTGTTGATGCAAATAAAACTGCAGGTCAATTCTTAGATGCTGGAAAACCTGCTTTAGATGCTGTTATTGCCGGCGTACAAGTAGAAGAAGATGATATTAGAAACACAACTGTAGGAAAAGGTGGTGCGCCAGACAGATCTGGCGAAGTAACTCTAGATGCTTGCGTAATGAATCCAGATGGAGATTGTGGTGCTGTGGTATATGTTAAAGATTATGCGCACGTAGCACAATTAGCACGTATTGTAATGGAGGAAACACCACACGTGATGTTAGCTGGAGAAGGCGCAGAAGAATTGGCAGAGCGTTATGGGTTTAAAAAAGAGACCTTGTTAACAGAGCAGTCTGAAAAAGCGTATAAAGAATGGCTTAAAAGCCCAGAATATAAACCAATTATTAATATTGAAAATCACGATACGATAGGACTGTTGGCTATTGATAAATTTGGAGATATTGCTGGTGCGTGTACAACAAGTGGATTAAGCTACAAAATGAAAGGTAGAGTAGGAGATAGTGCCATTATTGGAAGCGGACTTTTCTTAGATAATGAAATAGGAGGTGCAGTAGCCACAGGAATGGGAGAGGAAATAATGAAAACAGTTGGTAGCTTTTTAATAGTAGAGCTTATGAGGCAAGGTAAAACACCTCAAGAAGCTTGTGATGAAGCCGTAAAACGTGTTATTGAAAGAAATCCGAATTATAAAAACTTTCAGGTAGCTTATATTGCTCTAGATAAACAAGGAAATACTGGTGGCGCCTGTATTCATAAAGGCTTTACTTACGAGAAGTATGAAAATGAAGAAAACACTAGAGTACAACCTTCACATATTTTAAACGATTAATTTAAGATGAGCAATAACGCAGGAAGCAAAAGAGCATTTGCAATAATTACAACGCTCTTTTTTTTATGGGGCTTTATCACTGTCCTTGTAGATTCATTAATACCAAGACTAAAAGATGTTTTTGAGTTATCTTACTTTCAGGCTGGCTTGGTACAATTTGCATTTTTTCTTGCGTACTTCATATTCTCAATTCCAGCAGGATCTATACTTGCAAGGATAGGATACAAAAAAGGAATAATTCTTGGCTTACTAACTATGGCATTTGGATGCTTGCTCTTTTATCCTGCATCTGAGTATCGTATGTTTAATGTGTTTTTACTTGGGTACTTTATTTTAGCAGCAGGTATAACTGTACTTCAAGTTGCTGCAAACCCTTATGTAAGTTTATTGGGGAGTGAGCAAGGTGCTTCCAGCAGGCTTAATTTGGCTCAAGCTTTTAATTCTTTAGGAACTACAATTGCGCCAATAATTGGTGCACTTTTTTTATTGAGTGAGACTGTAAAAACATCAACAGAGATTAATGCCCTTAGTATTCAGGAAAAAGAAAGTTATTTAACTGCAGAGGCAGCTACTGTACAGACACCATTCCTAACTATTGCTGCTATTATTGGAGTGTTAGCTGTGGTTTTTATGATTGTAAAACTACCAACAATTATGGAGAAAAGTCCAAAAGGTGGTTATTCTAAGCTGTTTAAAAACAAGCTTGCATTAATGGGTGTTCTAGGCATATTTTTATACGTAGGAGCAGAAGTTGCTATAGGAAGTTATTTGGTAAACTACTTTCAAAGTATGAGGTTAACACCTATAATATTAGAAAATGAAACTATGATGGCAATTGCTAATACCATTACCAATGTATTTAATAAAGACCTTTCTGTTTCAGACCCAAAATCATTATTAGGGATATTTGTGATTTTTTATTGGGGTGGTGCAATGATAGGTAGGTTTATAGGTGCATATTTAACCAAATTAATTACGCCAGGTAAGGTGTTAGGTGTGTTTTCTTTTCTTGCCATACTTATGATTTTTACATCTATGAATACGTTAGGACTACTTTCAATGTGGACAATATTATCTGTAGGATTATTCAATTCAATAATGTTCCCAACAATTTTCACTCTAACCTTAGATGGATTAGGAGATTTAAAGCCTCAGGCGTCAGGATTACTTTGTACCGCAATAGTTGGTGGTGCTATAATTCCGCCTTTATATGGTTTCTTAACAGATCAATTTCATTTTAAATTAGCACTTCTCCTTATTGTATTGTGCTATGCTTATATTCTTTACTTTGGCTGGATAAAAAGTAAAGTCTCTGTAAGAATAGTGTGAAATTGTTAAAATAAGTTAAAACAATTACACTTCGTAGATAATATATGTTTTTCAACTATATTCACTTTCTCAAAAAGCTAAAATCTTTATTAAGTGAATATAAATTACGCTCTAATAGTCTCTATTTTTCTTTCGATTGGTTCGTTTTCTGCCCAAAATTCTTCAACAAGAACCAAAGCATTACAACAACACGATCAACTTTTAGGTCAACAAAATATTAACCTGCTTGAAGGTGTTAATTTTGAAGATGAATATAGAAGTAATGCAAATGAACATAGGTATTTTAAAGAATTACAATACCAGTTGGGAGAAGTAACCTATAACAACCAATCCTATCAAGATGTTTTCCTAAGGTATGATTTAATAGAAGATGTGTTATTGGTTAACACAAAAGATAATCTTTCTTATTTTGACCTAAAGCTTATACCTTCCAAGGTTTCAGAATTTAAAATTCACAACACCTCATTTGTTAAGCTACCTGTTATAAATGATGGCAATTCGTTTTATGAAGTTGCTTATCTCGGTAATCACTATAATTTTTACGTAGACCTAAGAAAAACACCTAAATCTGTTTTAGGAAACAGTTCTTTAGTGAGTTATAAATTTATTGAAGGATTTACCTTCTTATTAAACTACAATAATGAGTTTATAGAAGTTTCTAACCATCGTGATTTTATAAAACTATTTCCAGACTTAGAAAAGCAGATTAAAGACTATAATAAAGCCAACAAATCTTTAAGAAAATCTGATGAAAAGGCATACCTAGTAAACCTAGCTAGGTTTATAGACAAAAGACTCACTACAATTAATTAGCAGACCACTACTTTATGAATCAGTTTTTACGAAAACTTATAGTGTTTTTAGTAATATTATTTGCTGTTAACCTACAAGCTCAAGACAAAAAAGAAATAACCTTTACCGCTGTAAACGAGCCAATTTTAGACATTCTGTCTGAAATTGAAGCACAGTTTAATGTTCAGTTTTATGTGATTGAAGATTGGATAAAAGACCAAAAGACAAGTGTTGTAAAAGACACATATACTTTAGAGGCATTACTTAAAGAGGTTTTAGATGATACACCACTAAACTTTTACAAATACTCAGAAGATAAAGTTGTTTTGGTAAAAAACAACTCTATCGTAAGTGAACTGCCTAAAGGCTTTGTTGTAGATAGTTTAAAGCGAAACAACACACAAGCAAACCCCATTTTTGCTGAAGAGTTTAACCAAGACATTACAGATGGAAATGTTATTACAATTGGAAAAAGATCTTCTGCTAGAGTTGGTAGTGAGTATGAGCTAACAGGTTATATAAGAGACTCAAAAACAAACGCAGGTATAGATAATTTGGTTATTTCTGCTAATGATAAATCTATTTATACTACTACAGATGCTAACGGATTTTACACCTTAAGGTTACCAGCAGGTCAACATAGGGTAGAAACTTCTGGATTAGGATATGGTTTAGAGTCTAAAACAATAGTACTGTATGGTAGTGGTTCTTTAAATTTTAATTTAGTTGAAGATGCTCAGCTTTTAAAAGAAGTTATTATTGAGTCTAATAAAAGTGAAAATATTAGAGAAGCAACCGTTGGTATATCCAGAATTAACTTAAAGGAAATAAAAACTATTCCATTAGTATTGGGAGAAAGGGACGTGCTTAAAGTAGCAGTAACATTGCCAGGAATACAAAAAGCAGGTGAAGGCTCTATAGGTTACAATGTTCGTGGAGGTAGAGCAGATCAAAACTTAATTTTATTAGATGATGCTGTTATTTATTCACCATCTCACTTTTTAGGATTTTTCTCAGGCATTAACCCGTTTACAACAGGATCTGTAGATATTTATAAGGGAAATATTCCAGCAGAGTTTGGAGGTCGTTTGTCTTCTGTTTTCGATATTGAAACAAAAGCTGGTAATAAAGAAAAGATTTCTGGAGAAGGATCAATTGGTCCAGTAACAGGTAACTTAACATTAGAGGTGCCTGTTGTAAAAGATAGATCGTCTATACTTGTTGGAGGTAGAGCAACCTATTCTGGCTGGATATTAAGATCACTTTCTGAAGAATCTTTAAAAGATAGTGAAGCTTCATTTTACGATGGTATCATTAATTATAATGATAAGATTAACGACAAGCACCAAGTAAAAGCATCTGTATATTATAGTGATGATAAATTTAGTATTACATCAGATTCTTTATATAGGTATAATAATGCATTAGCTTCAGTAAACTATACACACCAATGGAATGATAAGAAGAAAGGGGAATTAATTCTTTCACACAGTAACTATCAATTCGAAATAGATTTTGATGCCAATAGTGATAAAGACTTCTTGTTTGATTATACCATAAATGAATCTCAGTTAAAATATAACCTTAACCATAAAATAGATCCTAAGCATACCTTATTATATGGTGGTGCTGCAAAATACTATAATATAGATCCAGGTAATATTGAAGGTAAAGGAGATAGCTCGACAATTCAGCCTTTATCCATACAAAGTGAACGGGCTGTGGAGTCTGCTATCTTTTTATCTGATGAGTATGAGGTTAATAAGAAGCTTCAGTTAAATTTAGGATTACGTTATTCTCACTATGCAAACCTAGGTCCATCTGTACAACGTGAATACCAAGATGGAGCGCCTAAAAATGAAAGTACAGTAGTAAGTGAAAACACATATGATGATAATGAAGTTGTAGAAACCTATGGTGGTTTAGAATACCGCTTTTCTGGACGTTACTTCCTTACGCCAGAGCTATCTTTAAAAGCTGGTTATAATAGGACATTGCAATACATACACTTGCTGTCTAGCAACACCACAATATCTCCTACAGATACTTACAAGCTTTCAGACTTAAATATAAAGCCTCAAAAAGCCTCTCAATTTTCTTTAGGAGTTTTTAGAAACTTTGATGATCAGGACTTGGAAGTAAGTTTAGAAGGTTATTACAAATCTTTAGATGATATCTTAGATTATAAAACCGGCGCTAACCTTACATTAAATGAAAATATAGAAACAGAACTTTTGCAAGGTGAAGGTCAAGCTTATGGGGTTGAGTTCTTATTGAAAAAGAAAAAAGGTAATTTAAATGGGTATTTTGGGTATACTTATTCTAGAACCTTCATAAAATTAGATAGTGAAAATCCAGATGAGCGTGTAAATAATGGAGAGTATTTTCCTGCAAACTATGATAAGCCACACGATTTTTCTCTAGTTGCAAACTATAAAATAACACAGCGTTACAGTGTTTCATTTAATGCATCTTACCAAACAGGACGACCAATTACATATCCTGTAGGAAAATTTGAATTTGCAGGAGAAGAGCAAGTTGTGTACAGTGATAGAAATGACTTTAGAATACCAGATTATTTTAGACTAGATATAGGATTTAATATAGAAGGTAATCATAAGAAAATGAAATTAGCTCACAGTTTCTGGAACATATCTATATACAATGTATTGGGAAGAAACAATCCATATTCTGTGTACTTTGTAAACGATAATAAGGAAATTAAAGCGTACCAAACATCTATTTTCTCTGTGCCAGTACCTACAATTACTTACAACTTTAAATTTTAAGGATGTTTTTAAAACAAAGCATACCAGGAAAAATATATCTTATGAAATTAAAAGAAACATATACTAATTCACTTAAACTAATTGCGGTTTTGGGAATACTTTTCTTAGGAATTAGTTGCCAAGATGAAATCCCATTAGAAACCTTCGACTTTGAAACGTTGTTAGTGGTTGAAGCCACCTTAACCGATGTAAATGAGATACAACAAATAAAACTCTCTCAAACAGTTGAGCTTAACTCTCAAGAATCTGCATATGTAGATAATGCGAGTGTTGTTGTAACAGCATCTAATGGTCAAAGTTATTCATATATATATGATGTAGATGGTGTTTACGTCTCTACAGAAGCTTATGCAGCACAGCAAGATTTAACCTATACATTAACTATAAATGTAAACGGTAAGACCTATACTTCTTCTGCGCAATCACTGCCAGCAACAGCCCAAATAGATTCTGTTTTTGTGGAGCCAGCTGTTAAGAACGATGTTCAAGGATTACAAATTTTTGTAAACTCTACAGGGTCAAGTGATCAAGTAAATTACTTTAGGTATGAATACGATGAGACATATAAGGTAATAGCTCCAAGCCATTCAGATCAAGATATAGATATTCAGAATCTGGATAATACAGTTAATGGGTTTGAGTATGATATAGTAATAACAGAAAGAGAACAAGAAGAGCGAGTTTGCTATAATACAGCACCTTCATTCGGTATTAGAATCTCATCTACTTCAAATGTTACAGGCGCATCTGTTAACAATGTTCCGGTTCGCTTTATAGCAAATACAGATCCTATAATTCGAGAGCGGTACAGTATATTGGTAAAACAATATTCTCAAAGTATAGAAGCGAATTCATTTTATAGAATTTTAAACGACTTTGGAAATTTAGAAAGTTTCTTGTCTCAAAATCAGCCAGGATTTGTAGTAGGTAATATTAATAATGAAGCAGATGAAGATGAAAATATTATTGGCTTTTTTGAAGTTGCCAGTTACACCGAAAGTCGCATTTTCTTTAACTATGAAGATTTTAATTTAACACGTCCAGATTACTTTTTTGAATGTGAAGAGATATTATTAAGCTACAACGATAACTCTGCTCAAGATGGCGATCGTAATGAGCGTAACTTTATCATACAGCTTGTAAATTCAGATTTATATACATTGGTAAACTTTCAGTTTCCAGAAGTAACTCTTGTAAGGCCAGAATGTGGCGACTGTACAACTATAGCTAACTCTAACGAAATACCAGAATTTTGGGAAGAATAATACAAACAACATTACAATTTTGTTTGCTGCTTATAATTAGCAGTAGTACAATACAAGCACAGCAATTAGCAAAAGAGTGGCCAGAAGAAACGGTACACCTTACTAGTAATTCTCAGACTTTTCTTGCAGGAGAAAAGCTGTTATACTCGTGTGTATTAACAAATAATAACGAAACTAGTAACTTGAGTAAAGTGCTTTACGTTGAGTTATTTGATGAGACAAACACAAGCATCTTTAAGCATAAGCTACAAGTTGCAAACGGTAAGGCAAACTCAGACTACTTTATACCTACAAGTTTATCTACAGGGCATTATAAATTGGTAGCCTACACTATGTTATCTCAATATAATACAAAACAACCTTTTGCTGAAAAGGATGTTTATGTCATAAATACGTTTAAAACATATAACAAACCGGAGCGCAGTACAGCAACTATAGCATACGATTCTGTAGTAAAGGGTTCAAAAACCTCTGTAGTTTCAATAGAGACTTCTACTTCAACATTAAATAAGAGAGATGAGCTTACTATAAATGTAATGCCTATGCAAGATGATATTTTGTTTGCATCACTTTCAGTTAGAGAAGTTCTTCCAATTAAAGTTAATGAAGATACAAATGCCGATAACATACAACCAATAACAAACTATAACGCTATTCCAGAATTAAGAGGAGAAATTATAAGTGGTACAGTTTCTGGTCCAAGTGGCAATTTGCAAGATGTAAATGTGAGTTTATCTATGCCTGGCGAAGATTTTATTAATTTACAGGCTATCACAAATACTAGCGGTAAATTTTATTTCGTGTTAAATGCACCGTATAAATCTCAAAATGCTGTGGTAAGTATAAATGAGGCTAGTTTTCCAAATGCTTCAATCAACTTAGATGACAAAGCATTTAAATTTAAAAATCAGTTAAATTACAATACTGTGGCTGTAAGTGAGACTGTAAACTCTTGGTTGCTTCAAAAAAGTATAGACCTACAAATTGAGAATGCATTTTATGAAGCAAAGAAAGACACAATCTTAGAGCCTAAATTTTCTGATAAATTTTATGAGCCTTTGGGAGAAACCTTTGTGTTAGATGAATATACACGTTTTGGTACTGTAAGAGAAACTTTTATTGAGGTTATAAACCTTGCGGGTTTTAGAAAAACGGATGATGGTTATAACCTTCTTGTATACAATTATGACAATGAAGATGAAACTGTGAGTCAATCTGAAGAACCACCTTTAATTTTGATTGATGGTTTTAAGCAATACAATACCAAAGCCTTAATTAACTTAGACCCTTATACAATAGAAAATATAACTATTGTGCCAGAGCAATATAGACGAGGTAGTCAAATTTATAATGGTGTTGTGTCTGTAGTTACTAAAGAAAAAGACTTTTACCCAAATACTTTAGATGCTTCAGCTAAAGAGATTACACTACAAGCATTGGAGTACGATAAGTCATACTTTACACCAAACTACAAAGAAAATTCAGAAAAGAATATACCAGATTTTAGAGCTCAACTTTTTTGGAAACCATCAATTCCTTTAAAGCCAACTACGTTTAAAGTTGTAACGGCAGATAAAACAGGTCGCTATGAAATCAATGTCTCAGGATTATTAAAGAATGGAGAGGCTTTTGAAAACGTTATCTATGTTGAGGTGCAAGAATAATAAATAACCCTAATCTTTTTAAAAATCCTATTTTAACGAGTAGGATTTTTTTATTCGATATAAATATAGTCACCTTCACAAGATTAATATGGTAGTTGTCTATAAATTTTATACAACTTTATAAGGTCTTGAATATTCCAAAACAACAGATTTCCATACCTTTGCAGAACAATTAAAATAACCAAATAAAATATAATAATATGAAAGTTACCGTAGTAGGTGCAGGAGCAGTAGGTGCAAGTTGTGCCGAGTATATTGCTATAAAAGATTTTGCTAGTGAAGTTGTCCTTTTAGATATTAAAGAAGGTTACGCAGAAGGAAAAGCGATGGATTTGATGCAAACAGCATCTTTAAACCATTTTGATACCAAGATAACAGGATCTACAAGTGACTATAGTAAAACTGCAAATAGTGATATAGCTGTAATTACTAGTGGTATTCCTCGTAAGCCAGGTATGACTCGTGAAGAGTTAATTGGTATAAATGCTGGTATTGTTAAAGATGTATCTTCTAACATCATAAAACATTCACCAAACGTAATTATCATTGTGGTTAGTAACCCAATGGATACGATGACATATTTAGTACACAAAACTACAGACCTACCAAAGAACAGAATTATTGGTATGGGTGGCGCATTAGATAGTGCACGTTTTAAGTATCGCCTAGCAGAAGCTTTAGAAGCACCAATTAGTGATGTAGATGGTATGGTAATAGGTGGTCATAGTGATAAAGGTATGGTGCCTTTAACTCGTTTGGCAACACGTAACTCTGTATTAGCTTCAGAATTTTTATCTGAAGACCGCTTAAATCAAGTTATGGAAGACACTAAAGTTGGTGGAGCAACATTAACAGGTCTTTTAGGTACATCTGCTTGGTACGCGCCAGGAGCAGCAGTATCTGCTTTAGTACAAGCAATTGCTTGCGACCAACAAAAAATGTTTCCTTGTTCTGCATTGTTAGAAGGAGAATATAATTTAAATGATATCGCTATCGGTGTTCCAGTTATATTAGGTAGAAATGGTATTGAGAAGATTGTAGAGATAGATTTAAGTGACGCTGAAAAAACGAAACTTACAGAAAGCGCAGAAGCTGTTAAGAAAACAAATGGCACATTAGAATTTTAAGCAAGTCTTAATAATTTTAGATACAAGCCTGTTATATAGTAATATATAGCAGGTTTTTTTGTGAATAACATCACCAAAGAAATTATTGGCTATTCCTAACTGAAACCCTATATTTGTCCGTTTTTTAAAATAAGAGCACATTTAGCCGTGCAACTAGGCTAAAGTCAATAAATTATCGAATAATGCAGAACAAAGGATTAATTAGAGTATTTGCCATTTTGTTTGGGTTGGTCTCTCTGTACCAACTTTCATTTACTTTTTTTACTAACAAGACAGAAAGCGATGCAGAAGCATTTGCAAAGCAACAAATTAGCGAGAGTACAGAAAACTACTCTGCTCTTCGTGAAGAGGTAGAAACTCGTTATCTAGATTCTATAGGAAACGAAGAAGGTTTCTTAGGGATGACTTACAATGAATCTAAGGATAAAGAACTTAATAAAGGTCTTGACCTTAAAGGTGGTATAAACGTTATTCTTCAAGTTTCTGTAAAAGATATCTTAAGAGGTTTATCTAATAACTCTAAAGATCCAGCATTTAACCAAGCCTTGGCTAATGCAGACGAAGCTCAAAAAGATGCTCAAGACGATTATATCGATTTATTTCTTGAAGCATTTAATGACATTCCAGATGCAAGATTAGCGTCTCCAGATATCTTTGCTAATAAAACACTTAGCGACGAGATTAACTTCGAGATGTCTAATGCTGAAGTTGCAACAGTATTAAAGAAAAAAATTGATGAAAGCATTGTTTCTGCTTTCGAGGTATTACGTAAGCGTATAGATAAGTTTGGGGTTACACAACCTAACATTCAACGTTTAGGAGAATCTGGACGTATCTTGGTAGAATTACCAGGAGCTAAAGATGTAGACCGTATAAGAACGCTATTACAAAGTACAGCTCAATTGGAATTTTGGGATGGATTAGTAGGCTCTAATTTTGGTCAGTTTTTAGTTGATGCAGATGCTTACATAAAAGAAACTCAATCAACTTCTACTGAAATTGAAAATGCAGAGCAAGTAACAGATTCTACTGAAACTGCAGCAGGAGATGATTTAGAAGATTTATTAGCTGAAGAAAACGACTCTACAGAAGTTGCTTCAGGTAATAACCCGTTATTAGAACTTATAGTAGCACCAGGTTACCAAGGTGGTCCTGTAATAGCTGTCTTTAACGCTAAGGATACTGCTAAAGTTAATAGCTATTTAAAGAAACCTCAAGTAAAAGCTTTATTACCAGCAGAACAGAAATACACTAAATTTCTTTGGGGAATAGAAGATGAGAATGGTTTAGTGCAGTTATACGCTGTAAAAGGAAACCGTGATAATGAGCCAGAACTAAGTGGAGGTGTTGTAACAGATGCTGCACAGGTATATAACCAAGCTGGTCAAGTAGCAGTTTCTATGCAAATGAATGGAAAAGGAGCTAAGATCTGGGAAGAAATGACTGGTCGTGCTTACCAACAACAATCTACAATAGCAATTGTGCTTGATGATGTGGTTTACTCTGCGCCATCATCTACAAGTGGTGCAATTTCTGGAGGTCGTACAGAGATTTCAGGAAGCTTTACTGTTGCAGAAGGACAAGATTTAGCAAATGTTTTACGAGCAGGTAAGTTACCAGCATCAGCTGATATTATACAGAGTGAAGTAGTAGGACCATCATTAGGGCAAGAAGCAATTGATAGTGGATTAATGTCATTTGTGATAGCATTGTTATTTGTATTAGTTTGGATGATATTCTATTATGGTCGTGCAGGAGCTTATGCTGATGTTGCTTTAGTTGTAAACATTTTATTCATATTTGGAATTTTAGCAGGATTAGGAGCTGTGTTAACTTTACCAGGAATTGCAGGTATAGTATTAACAATAGGTATTTCGGTTGATGCCAACGTACTTATTTTCGAACGTATTAGAGAAGAGTTAGCAAAAGGAAAATCTCAGAAAGACTCTATTAAAGATGGTTTCAATAATGCACTATCTTCAATTTTAGATGCAAACATTACAACAGGTCTAACAGGTCTTATATTATTAGTATTTGGTACGGGACCAATTAAAGGTTTTGCAACAACGTTATTAATAGGTATTGCAACATCATTATTTACTGCAATTTTCATTACAAGATTATTTATTGACGGTTATGGTAAAAATGGAAAATCATTAGCTTTTTCAACACCAATCACTAAAAAATGGTTCCAGAACGTAAATGTAAACTTCCTTAAAAAACGTAAAATTGCTTATGTGATTTCTGCAGCAATTATAGCTGTAGGCTTAGGATCTTTATTTACACAAGGATTAGATCAAGGTGTTGATTTTGTTGGAGGACGAACTTACACGGTACGTTTTGATAAAGATGTAGATGCTAACGAAATTGAGCAAGACTTAATTGCAACTTTTGAAAGTGCAGAGGCTAAAACATTAGGAGCAAATAATCAATTAAAGATTACAACTAAGTACAAGGTAGAAGAAACAAGTACAGAAGTTGATAATGAAATACAGGAAATGCTTTATAACTCGCTAAAGCAAAACCTTCCTCAAGGCATGACTTATGAAGACTTTAAGCAAGAATCTTCAGATAAGGAAGCTGGTTTAATGAGTAATTACAAAGTAAGCCCTACAATTGCAGATGATATTAAACAGGCTTCTGTTTGGGCTGTTTTAGGATCACTGTTAGTAGTATTCCTTTATATCTTATTACGTTTTAGAAGATGGCAGTTCTCTTTAGGAGCTGTTGCTGCTGTATTCCACGATGTATTAATTGTATTGGGTATATTCTCATTAACATACAAGTTTATGCCTTTTAATATGGAAATAGATCAGGCATTTATTGCTGCCATACTTACAGTAATAGGTTACTCTTTAAATGATACGGTAGTTGTCTTTGATAGAATACGTGAGTATTTTAATGAAAATGAACAATGGCCAATGTCTAAGATTATAAATAGTGCATTAAGTAGTACCTTGAGTAGAACGTTAAATACCTCTTTAACAACGTTAATAGTGTTACTAGCAATATTTATTTTCGCAGCACCACTTAGAGGCTTTATGTTCTCATTAATAATAGGTGTAGTAGTTGGTACTTATTCTTCATTATTTATTGCAACTCCAGTAATGTTTGATACAGTTAAAAAACGTGGTATTGATCTTAAGTATAAAGAGAAGGAAGAACTTGAAAATGATGCTACAGTTTAAGTAGTTTATTTTTAATAGTATAATTTAAAAGAGCCTTGCAACTTGCAAGGCTTTTTTTTGTTTAGTTATATACTTTTAACTAATGGGTGTAATAATAATGATTACAGCAGTTTCAGCAAGTTGAAACCTTAATACCTAACAAGCTTTAATATACACTTTAGAGTTTTATAATTTAAATATGAAGAGTATTAATAAAACTTTAATGCCAAATCATCTATACGACATGAAAAAAAGCCTAGAGATATAAACTCTAGACTTTTATAAGTTATTAAAAAAAGCTATACTTATTTAGAAGCTTTATCTACAGTAATTCTTTTATCTCTATTAGCAACTTCCCAAGCTGTTAAGAAGATTAACTTTGTTCTTTTTGCCAGTAAATCATAGTTAATTTTATCTGGTGTATCTGTTGGTTGATGATAGTCTTCGTGAACACCATTAAAATAAAATATAATAGGGATATTATTTTTCGCAAAATTATAATGATCACTTCTATAGTAAAATCTATTAGGATCATTTTCGTCATTGTAAGTATAGTCTAATTCTAAGTTTACATATTTAGAATTTACCATTTCACTTAGTTCGTGTAATTCTGTTGAAAGTTTATCAGAGCCTATTAAGTATACATAATTATCATTACCTTCTTTACCTTCACCAATTCTACCAATCATGTCAACATTTAAATCGGCAACTGTGTTTTTCAAAGGGAAAATAGGATTTTCTGTATAAAACCTTGAGCCATAAAGACCAATTTCCTCTCCAGTAACGTGTAAGAACAAAATACTTCTTTTAGGTGTATAACCATCCTTAACTGCTTTTTGAAAAGCTTGAGCCATTTCAAGCAGCGCTACAGTACCGCTACCGTCGTCATCAGCGCCATTATATATTTGACCATCCTTTTTACCGACGTGGTCTAAATGGGCAGATAAAACAACAATTTCTTCAGGCTTTTCGCTTCCTTTTATAAAAGCTACTACATTTTCACTTGATTTAATGTTTCCTCTAAAATAGCTCTCTGGAATTTCCTGAAAGTAATCGCTATCTCCTAACGGACTAGGAATACCCAATTTTACATAATTTGATTTTAAATAGTCAATAGCTTTTTTTTGCCCTGGTTCACCTGTATTTCTACCTTCAAATTCATCTGAAGCATAAATAAATAAATGCTCTTTCAGATCATTAGGTGTTATAGTTTCAGAATACTTTGTTGGATCTGCATTTTCAAGGCTTTTTTGAGCACCTCCACAACTTGATAAAATTACAAGTCCTAATAACAAAAATGTTTTTTTCATAGTTTTTAAATTAATTTATAGGATTAAAGATAAACAATACTTTAAAGAGAAAATATAGAGTAAAATATTTTTTTTCAAAAAAAAGGAATAGTGCTTTTATGTATTAAAAAAAGATATTATATTTGCACTCGCTATTGGAGAAATGGCAGAGTGGTCGAATGCGGCAGTCTTGAAAACTGTTGAGGGTCACACCTCCGGGGGTTCGAATCCCTCTTTCTCCGCTGAAATTTATTCAATTTCTAACAAAGTCCTGTAAACTTAATGTTTATAGGACTTTTGCTTTTTAGCAATATCCCAAAATATACATTAAATCACATTCTGTTGGTGACCTATTAGGTGACCTTTTTCAAATCGACAATAGGTCACCAGAAATGTTAATAACACCTTGTAAATAAGATATTTACAACTAAATTTTAACATTTTTATTTCGTAAATTAATGTATAATTTAACAGGTCAACAGAATGAATACAACCTTTGGTTTGCTATTCTACTTGAAGAAAAGTAAAGTGAATAGCGCAGGAAATGCTCCAATCTATCTAAGAATAACAGTAGAAGGTAAGCGAAGTGAAATCAGTACTAAACGAAGTGTCAATCCCAAACATTGGAGTTCAGAAGCTAATAAGGCAGTAGGGCGTTCACAAGACATTCGAGAACTTAATGCATACTTAGATATACTTACATCTAAGGTCTATCAAAATTATAAACTACTTATTGAGGACAATCGTGAAGTCACAGCTGAGACACTTAAGAGTAAAGTGCTTGGTATTGATGAAAAAGAGCGTACACTTTTATCTGTTTTTAAAGCACATAATGTCCAAGTAGAGAAGTTACTCGGTAAAGAATTTTCACCAGGTACATTAGAGCGCTACAAAACGGCATATAAGCATCTTGAAAACTTTATGCAGTTTCAATATAAGATTTCAGACATACCCCTAAAAAAGATTAATCACGAATTTATAACCGATTTAGAATTTTATCTTAAAACAGAACGAGATTGTAGTCATAACACGACGATTAAGTATATTAAGAATTTTAAGAAGATAGTTCGTATTGCTATGGCCAAGAAATGGATTAAATACGACCCATTTGCTAATTACAAAGTAACTCTTAAAGAAGTGAAACGAGACTTTCTTTCAAAAGAAGAAATGGATAGGCTAATAAATAAACATTTTCATAATGAACGTTTAGATAGAGTAAGAGACATATTTGTGTTTTGTTGTTATACAGGCTTAGCATATATAGACATAAAGCAACTTTCACAAGATCAACTCATAAAAGGTATAGATGGTGAGTTATGGGTTAAGACAAACCGACAAAAAACTGAATCTAGAAGTCACATACCTCTATTAGATATTCCACTACAGATTATAAAGAAATATAAAAATCATCCAGAAGTTGTTACTAGAAAGGTAGTATTACCAGTATTGAGTAATCAAAAGTCTAATGCATACCTAAAAGAGATAGCAGATTTATGTCAAATAAATAAAAACTTAACCACTCATTTAGCGCGTCATACTTTTGCCACTACAATAACATTATCTAATAACGTTCCTATAGAATCTGTGAGTAAAATGTTAGGTCATAAATCAATAAAGACAACACAACATTATGCTAAAATATTAGATACTAAAGTAAGTGCAGATATGAATAACCTAAGAACAAAAATGGCTAACAACAAAGCTGACAATTCTATTAAAAAAATCTCATAAATAACTAACATTTTAGTGTGTTTAAAATGCTGATATGTTGAATATTATGTGAATAAGTCCATAAGTATTTCTTCGATAAAATATTCAAAATGAAGTAAATTGTATGGTGAACTGCAGGACGTTATAAGGCTTGCGTAAATTTATATAAAATGACTTTTGAGGTTATTACAAAACAAGATTTAGATAATTTGAAATCGGAAATTATCAAGGAAGTATCTACACTATTAGGTAGTCGTAGAGAAGAGAAAAAATGGTTAAAGTCAGCAGATGTTAGGGAGATGCTCAACATCTCCGCTGGAACATTACAAAACTTACGTGTAAATGGCACTTTGCCTTATACGAAGTTAGGCGGTACAATGTTCTATGAATACGACGATGTACTTGGGTTATTAACTCAAAACAAGTCGGCATAATGAATTTTTACTTACCAGAGAATTTAGACTTAGACAGTCTAATACGCAACAATCCTCCAAATTTCAGACCTTTTAAAAGAGATAAGCTAAGGTATATACTGCATCTTATTAACGCCATTTCTTTGTTGAATAAAGATAAACTGTATGATGAGTACACGTATGTTAATGCAAAGGCATTGCAGAAAGTTATTCAAAACTATAAGAAGTACTTGGATTACCTTATAAATGATTTACAAATTATTGAGTGTGATGGTCACTACATACCAGGCGAAAAATCATTAGGCTATAAATTTATAGACAAATATCTAACGTCTTTAATTAGTACAGAAGTACAAGACTATTCTTTAAGGAAATGTCTGAAGGTTGCTAAAAATAGACGAGAGTCATCTCTTAAGGAACTTCAATTTCTAACTAAATATTTTGACCAGTCAAAGTTGAAAATTGATTTAGAAATAGTCAACGAATTTTTACAAACCGAGCTGAATCTAAAACTCATATATCCCCATTTAAGAGACTTAGATTTTAAAACTAAAAAACCAAAAAACCCACAAACCCAATATAACCATTCAAAGATGAGTGCCGAAAGATTATCAAATGGGCAGTATCATTTAAATAGAGATGAAAACGTATATCGTTTTCACTCTAACTTGACTAATATGCGTGGTATGATTCGAAATGCTGTGACCTACGATGGCCAAAAACTCATTGCGGTGGATATTAAAAATAGTCAACCCTATTTAAGTACATTATTACTCACAAATACCTTTTGGGCGATAGAAAAAAATGAGGCGAGAATAAATTTACCACAGTCATTATCATTTTATAAGCCGAATTTGTCGTTATCATCTAATAATAAGAGAGTATTAACAATAAGTAACATAGAAATTTCAAGAAAGGATTCTTACATTATGATAGGAGAAATACCTCAACTCCTTATAGATAAAGAGTTTAATGCGTATATAAACTTGGTGGTAAATGGTCAATTATATGAGTTCTTGCAATCCAATTTTCAACTGCAAACTGGGCTCAATTTTGTAGACAGAAAAGAAGTTAAGAAAGCAGTATTCCAAGTCCTATTTACAGATAACAGATATATTGGACAAGTATCTGCAAAACCTAAGCGCATCTTTAAGGAATTGTTTCCAGAAGTATATAAAGTGTTCTCAGCTATTAAGCGAGAAGATAAAACTCTATTACCTCGACTTCTGCAAAGTATAGAAAGCTATCTTATGGTTAATATTATCGCGAAGCGTATCTCTATGGAGTTCCCTAATGCTCCTATATATACAATACACGACAGTATTACCACTACAGCAGAGTATATTGATGATGTAGAACGTATAATGAGTGAAGAGCTGACTAAGGCGATAGGATATGCACCAACCTTAGATAGACAATATTGGGATACAGCTAATATGGACCGCTATATTGCAGAGCTTCACGAGCGTGCACGAAAGGTTGCTTAATTAATTTAATATATACGATGCTATACGTTTGTATACGGTCGCATAATGTCGCACTTGGTCGCTTAGCGGCAATGCGGTAAACCCAAAAAAACCAACCTTACCCAGTGGGTTTTTTTGGTTATTTGTAAGTTTTACGGTTTTTATCATTTCATAATTTTAAAAGTTGTCTATTTTTAATGTTCTAAAAGTGTCACTTCTTATGAACAAAACAAATACGAGAAAAGCCTTAAACCCTGCATATAGAAAACACAAACCATTACGTAAAGATGTTACACATTTTACAAGCCAATTAGTAGGATGTATTGAAGCAGTTAAATTAAGTGATGATAATGGAGAGCACGAAGAGCACACAAAACAGCATTATATTAATTTCTTCAAATCAACATTTTATAAAGAAAATTATGTAAATACTAAAGACCGTATAGATTTAGCTATCTATATTGATGCAACCGCTAATTCTGATGTTGGAGTTATTATTGAGGCAAAAAAGCCAAGTAATAAATCTGAATTTTTAACAGAGTCTAATTTAAATCGTAAGGCATTACAAGAATTATTATTGTATTACTTGCGTGAGCGTTTAGATAATGAGAATAATAATATAAAGCACTTAATAGCCACTAACGGCTACGAGTGGTATCTTTTTAAAGCCGAAGATTTCTATAACTATTTTTATAAGAACAAAGCCTTAGTAAAAGAATATAAAGCCTTTAGAGATGGTTTAAAAGACACAACTAAGAATGAGTTGTTCTATAACGAAATTGCTAAAAAATATATAGCCGAAGTTGAACAAGAATTACCCTTTGTCCATTTAGATTTTACAAAGACTAATTTCGATAAATTAAAGGATGCGCATTTAAACACATTATATAAAATATTCTCAGATGTTCACTTGCTTGGACACGCATTTGGGAATGACAGTAACCAACTTAACAGGTCTTTCTATAATGAGCTCTTACATATTATAGGCTTAGAAGAAGTAAAGCAAAAAGGCAAAAAAATCATTAGCCGAAAAGCTGAAAAGAATAGAGATTACGCATCACTTTTAGAAAGCACGATTTTCCACCTCGAAGACCGTGATTATCTGCACAAGATTTCAAGTATTGAAAACTCAGATGATAAAGCATTTAATGCAGGATTGGAGTTATGCCTAACGTGGGTGAATAGAATACTGTTTCTTAAACTTTTAGAATCTCAATTACTCTCATATCACGACAAGAACCCTATCTATAAGTTTCTTAACTCTTCTTTTATTGATGGGTATGATGACTTAAACGACTTATTCTTTTCAGCATTAGCAAAAAAAGAAGAAGACCGACACCCAAGATTTAAAGACAAGTATAGCCACATACCATATCTAAACAGTTCACTTTTTGAGCGAAGTGACTTAGAAGACGAAGCTTTTGAAATTTCAGCATTAAACAATGATAAAATTGAGATTTATAAGAGTACAGTTTTAAAGGATAATAACGGTAAGAAAGCAACAGGCAAATTAAATACGCTCGACTATTTATTCCAATTTTTGGATGCCTATGATTTTGCAACAGATGGTACTGAAGGTATAGAAGATGCAAAAGAAACAAAGTCCTTAATTAACGCATCTGTTTTAGGCTTAATCTTCGAAAAGATAAATGGTTATAAGGAAGGCTCATTTTATACACCGGCATACATAACTATGTATATGTGTAGAGAAACCTTGAGAAGAGCGGTCATCCAAAAATTCCAAGAGCAGGAAAATGATGAGATTGCCTCTTTTGAAGACCTACAAGCATATTGCCGTCGTTATTTTAAAACAGCCGACTTACAACGCTTTAACAACATCATTAATAGTTTACGCATTTGCGACCCAGCAGTAGGCTCTGGTCACTTCTTAGTAAGTGCCTTAAATGAGCTCATCGTTATAAAAAATGAATTAGGCATTTTAGTAGATGCAAAAGGGCATACCCTAAGGTGTGACATAGAAATCGTGAATGATGAACTCTATGTGCTTGATGATAAAGGCTTATTATTTGAATATAAACCTAATGAAACTGAAAGCAAACGCATACAACACACCCTTTTTCACGAGAAACAAACCTTAATAGAGAACTGCTTATTTGGTGTAGACATAAACCCAAACTCTGTAAAGATATGCCGTCTAAGATTATGGATAGAGCTATTAAAAAACGCCTATTACACAACAGGCAACCGCTTGCAGACTTTACCTAATATTGATATTAACATTAAGTGTGGTAACTCATTAATAAGCAGGTTTAATTTAGTTGATGATTTAAAAGGTGCCTTTAGGAATAAGAAGAATCGTAATTTAAAATATACGTTTACAGATTATAAGAATGCCGTTGCAGGTTATAAAAGCGCAAATACCAAAGAACGTAAAAGAGAGGTATTAGAGATTATAGAAGAGGTTAAAAATAATTTCCAAAGTACACTTACAAGCTCAATAAACTCAGATATTGACAAAGCTAAAAACACTCTTTATTTAAAAGAAGAGCAGTTAAAAAACCTTGAACAATTTGGTGAAAAGGTGACAGCAAAAGATAAAGCAAATGTCAAGAAGCTTAAGAATGAACTAAAGAAGGCAATCTTAGTAAAAGATGAGATTATAAATAATGTCATCTATCGAAACGCTTTTGAATGGCGCTTTGAGTTTCCTGAAGTCTTGGCAGATGATGGGAGTTATATTGGTTTTGATGCAATAATTGGTAATCCGCCTTATTTCGTATTTGAGGGTGAAAATTCCGAATTAAATGTACTCAAACATTATAAGTCAGATAAAAGATTTAAGAGTTCAGTAGGAGGTAAATTAAATGCTTATAAACTATTTCTCTCTCTGGCTCCTAAACTTTTGAAATTTGAAGGATATAATTGTCAAATAGTCCAAATATCATTATTGGGGGATAATCAAGCTAAAAAACTTAGAAAATACTATTTGTCTGAACAATCAATAGTAACTATTTCAGCATTTCCAGAAAGAGATGATGTTAATCGAAGAGTATTTGAGGAGGCTAAAATGAGTGTTTGTATTTTACTATCACAAAACAAAATTTCCGATTCCGTCTTTTCTCTGAAAATATCTTACGAAAGAAATATTGAAGTTGAGAATATTTATTTAAATAGAGAAATTATAGAAAGTATAGATTCTTCAATTTATTCCATTCCAATTGCGGATAAACCTAATATTGAATTATTAAAGAAATTTTATTCCAATAAATCAAAAATTAAGGATACCTATAAATGCTATCAAGGTGAACTAAATATTTCATCACATAAAAAGTTTTTTACAAATAAGTATAATGATTACCTATTGTTGAAAGGCGCACAGATTCAAAAATACTATACAACTTTAAACCCAAGTCAAGGTACATTAGAGTATGTTCGTTATGCTGATTATATTCGAAATGTAAATAGTCCAAAATCAAAACATCACAATTTTGAAAGGATAGTAATGCAGGGCATAACAGGTGTGAATGAAAAAAACCGATTAAAAGTAGCAGTTTCAAATGAAAAAGAATTCTGTGGTCATTCTACAAATTATATAGTTTTAAAAGAAGAATTCACAGATCACAAATTTATACTTCTTGCTCTTTTAAATTCAGCACTTTACAATTGGGCATTTAAAATTACAAGTACTAATAGCAACGTAAATTCTTACGAAATTGAATCTCTGCCATTTCCAAAGGAGTTAAATTATGAAAACGTTGTTTCCAAAGTCACACATATCTTGAAACTCAAAAACCAAAACCCAGAATCAAACACTACAGTATTAGAACAAGAAATTGACCAAATGGTGTATAAGTTATATGACTTAACGGAGGAAGAAATACAAATTGTAGAGAATAGTTAAAAAGCTAAAATAGATGCCAAATTATTATAATGACAAATACAATATCATAACCATTGGAGAGTATTTTAATAATTTACTTTCTTATCAATTTAGAGATACATTAGAAATATCAGGTAAAGAATATTTTAATGCAATCCAAAAGGATTATTTCAAAGATTTTTACAGCTCAATGATTGACCAAGACATTGAGCCTAAATGGGGAGAAAATCTATTAGATAAATTAGAATATTACAACTCGCCATATGATTATTTAATAATTGATAGAGATAGTATTCAATCTTTTCTTGAATCGTACGAAATTATGGTTTGGTTTGTTTTGGATTTAGCATATTATCTTGATATGGAAGAATACGACAAATTCAGTTTCATAAATAATATTATTAGAACTGAAAATGTTCATTGTATTGTTAAATTAAAAAGAGTTGCAAGAAATATAAAATATAATCCTATTTCTATGGATGAAATTCAAAATCAATTTGACTATATAGAGCTATATAAGTATGATGATTTGATATTTTAATAATAATGACTTTCAAAGAAATAATAAATAATGCCAATGACCTATCAATAGATGAACTTAAAAAATTAGTTAGTAACGTTTTAAGTAATATCAATTATGGTTCTATTTATTGCACAAATCAAACATTTAATGGGCTATATAGAGCAAGACAGCATAATCAAATAGATGGTCAAAATGATGATTATATATTTACAAATGAAAAAGAATATTGGAATCCACCTAAAGAGTATATCAATCGATTAGGTAGATGCAACGATATTGGAGAGTCAATGTTTTATTCATCTAACCATTTTGAAACAGCAATTCTCGAAGTTAGACCAGAAGAAGGAAAATTCATTACTGTAGCTCGGTTTTTGCCTAATTTAAAAGACGATTTACTTCCCAGTTTTAGAATTAAACCTAATTGTATTCAACATCTAAAAAGAATCAAGGGTTTTAAAAGTTGTATTACAGGATTTGATTTATCAAAAAGAGATGCAAAATTTCTTGAAGTAGATAACCTACTCAATGATTTATTTTCTGAAATATTTAATAATGATGAGAGTTATAAATATAAAATAAGTAATGCTATAACAAAATGTATGTTAGCTAATAGTATTGATGATGCAGGTAATCAATTTTCAATGAACGGTATGATATACCCAAGTATTGTAAATAATCTGAATAGTGTAAATGTATTGTTAAAACCTATTTATGCAATTAATAATTTTCATATCGCATCATTACAAACCTTAAAAGTATTAGAAGTTACAAGTAATAAAATGAGTGTTAAATTAGTACGAAATGGTCATACTGTTGGTGTGAAAGTACATCCAAGTGATCAATTAGATATAAACTGGCATCCTGAAATTGATGGCCCAATAGAGAATATTGAATTTTAAATATGAAAGCAAACGAACTACCAATCATAAATTTTTTACAAGCACCTAATGTTCAATTTGTAATACCTGTATATCAACGTAATTACGATTGGACAAACAATGAATGTAAAGAATTATTAAATGATATAATTGCCGTAGAAACAGCTGATAGAGGCACACATTTTATAGGTAGCATCGTTTTTATACACGAAGGCGCCTATAGCACAAGTGAGGTTAAAGAGTTGGTTATTATTGATGGTCAACAAAGATTGACTACCATTAATATTTTATATGTAGCATTATATCGATTTGCAAAGGATAATGATATGGAGCAAGAAGCCAATATGCTACACAATATGTTCCTAACAAATCAATATGTTCAACAGGAATCTAACAAACTAAAACTTAAACAAACAGATACAAATTCTTTAGCCTTTAAAGCTATAATGAACGCTACTGAGAATGTGTTTGACAGTTACTCTAATGTTATAGAGAATTTTAATTTCTTCAGCTTAGCCATAACAAAGGATAACTTTAATATCATTCTTAATGGTTTGAGGCGTCTCATTTTTGTAGAAATATCTTTAGAACGAGGCAAGGATGATCCACAACGTATTTTTGAGAGTTTAAACTCAACGGGATTAGATTTATCACAGTCAGATTTAATAAGAAATTTTATTCTAATGGATTTAGACCCTAAAAGTCAACATAAAGTATTTGAGCAAATATGGAATCCTATAGAAGAGAACGCAAGAGATTTAACAAAGCAAAAGTCTTTGGTGTCATCGTATATAAGAGATTATCTAACCTTACATAACAAGAAAATCCCTAATAAGAATAAAGTCTATATAGAGTTTAAGAAACTATACGCTTCAAAAGATGAAAATTATCATCAAGAATTAGAGAAGATAAAGTCACTATCTATTCACTATAAAAAGTTTATAAACCCATCTACAGTTCAAGACCATAATGTAAGAAGAGAATTAAAATATATATCTCGACTTGAAATCAATGTGGCTTTCCCATTTTTACTACAAGTATTTGAGGATGCAGACAACGGCTTGCTATCTAACACAGAGTTAATAAAAATACTACAACTCATACAATCGTATACTTGGCGTCGTTTTGTGGTAGGGTTACCTACTAATGCCTTAAATAAGATATTTATGACATTATATTCTGAGGTAGATACAGAAGACTACTATGATTCTATCGCCTTAGCATTAATTAAAAAACGTGGAAGTTCTAAATTCCCTACAGACGAAGACTTAAAATCTGCACTCAAGGATAAAGATTTATACAACATACAATCAAAGAATAGGAATTATATGTTTGAGCTATTAGAGAATTTTAATAATAGAGAATATGTAGATACTTCAAATGAGAACATTACTATAGAACACATATTTCCACAAAACCCTAACGAAGATTGGTCAACAAGTATTACACCAGATGACTACTTTCAATTCAAAGAGAAGTATGCCAACACTATAGCTAACCTTACATTATCTGGAAATAATGGCGCATTGAGTAACAAATCCTTTAAGGAGAAAAAGGCTATGAATAGGCAAGGAGCAGAGCAAGGTTATAATTATAGTCGCCTTTGGCTTAACGCTTACTTAAAAAAAATAGATAATTGGGATATATCAAAATTTGAAGAGCGTTTTGCATTAATATACAATCGTTTTCTTAAGATTTGGGAATATCCTACTGTAGTTATTCCTGTTACAGAAAATACAGAGGAACAAAACATTTTTAATGCAGAATCTCCTACTCACAAAAGTTTAGAATACTTCATTTTTGAAAACAATAAAGTAGAGGAGGAAGTTATAGCACAAATGTATTTTCACGTTATAGAAAAACTATACGTAAAGAACGCACAAGTATTAATTGAGGCTAAGGATGTGTTTAAAATTACAAGAAACGCTTCAGACTTTAGAGCACCACAAGAATTACAAAGTGGTTATTATATTGAATCAAATATCGACAGCAATTCAAAATTCAGCACGCTTAAAAAATTATTACCATTATTTGGGTTAGAAGATGATTTATTAATTAAATATGCAGATAGTGAAACTGATGCTGTTCCCAATCGTTATAGTGTAAGAAGAGAATATTGGAAAAAATTACTACCAAAAATAGATACTACAGATTTGTTTTCTAACATAAGTCCATCGAAAGATAATTGGATAAGTGCAGGAGCAGGTATTAGCGGTATTAATTATGCTTTGGTAGTATCAGGAAAATATGCACGTGTAGAGTTGGCAATAGTTTCTTCTAGCAAGGAGAAGAATAAAAAGTATTTTAAAAAGATATTGAATTTTAAAAAAGAAATTGAAGTAAGTTTTGGAAATAAGTTAGAATGGGAGGAATTACCAGAACATAAAATGAGTCGAATCAAATATGAATTAACTAACGTTAATGTATATGATAATTCAAATTGGAAGAGAATGAATGAATTTTTAATAAAATATTTATCAAAATTCGAGCAAGCAATGAGCCCTGTAATTAAAAAGTTGAAATAATTAGTTTAATGTATGTCCTTACCATTACAGGAAAAAGACTTTCAAACAGATTGGGCGTTTAGTGATGACTTCACGACGCATATTCATATAACAGAAGCCAAGAGTGGTTTAAATGGCTATTATTGTTTAGGTTGTAAAAAACAAATGCAAGCTGTTAAAGGTCAAATAAGAACGCATTATTTCAGGCATCACGCAAAAGATGTAGATAGAAATAACGATGAGTGCGTTGTCGCTAATAGAACCTATAGAGAACGCATAGCTAAAGATATTTTACATCGTTTAAAAGAGCTAAAAGTTCCAGCAGTTTATAAATACCCACCTAAAAATAGTGAGGGTTCACCCAATAAGATTGCCGAGTCTACAGTCATCAAAGCTCATAAAGTAAAATCTGAGTTAACATTTTATGAAGATGATAACTGTGTCATACAATTTGGTCAAAACCCAAATGTAAATGCACGTTACCTTTTAATAAGACCAGATATTACATTTTTCAATAACAAAAATGAGCCAATTCTATTGGTTGAATTTGTACTTACTCATAAAATTAATAATGAGAAAAGAGTCAAACTAAAGCGGCTTGGTCTAAATACAGTGCAAATAATTGTCCCTAAAAAGTCAGAGTCAGACATAGAGAAAGCATTAAAATCAAGAACAAAAGTAAAATGGATATACAATGAAATCGAAGCAAGGGCCAAATACGTATTCATTCCCCAGTCAGATAACAGCGGAGTACGGTCTCTTGATGACGACCAGCAAAGAGTTTTCGAAGAATCTTACAAATGCAGAGCAAGCCAAATTAAATACCTTATACGAGCAGTTAAGAGAGCTTTGGAATCGCAATCATACAAAAGAGCAGAGCAACACTTTGACGAAGAAATATCAAGAGTTGAGAAAGCTACAGAAAAAGTTAAACAAGAGCTCAGAGAGTTGGAAGAGCGATACGGCCAAGAAGTATTCTCAGAGTTTGCAGGAGAATTCGAAGCATTTGAATTACAGGAAAAAGAGTTTGAAAGAGAGGAAACTCAATTTCAAAAATACTTTAAAGGATTGGAAAAAAGATACCTTACAAATAGAAGAAAAATTGAAGACGAGCAAGACAAAATTAATAGCCTTGCAGAAGAAGAACTCGACGATAATAGCACTGAAGAACAAATTAATCGAGAATTTAGAGAACAAGATACACAGCTACAACAAGAGTTTACAGAAAGAAGAGGAGAACTTAGAAGAGATATTGAAGAGTACACAGGTGAGCTCGAAAAAATTGAAAAAAGAAGAAACGCAATTCCAAAAGAGCTTAGACAACTTAGAACACAAGAACGAAATCAGTTTGCTAAGGCGAAAGAACGATTTGATGTTGAAGAAAGAAACCTTGAGGAAGCAGTACGAAGCGAACTTGATAGAGACGTCAAAAGAAATCCCACCAAATTTTCCGAAAGAGTTAGTTATTTATTTAAAGCACAAAGAATGGGACGCGATTTCCAAGATGCTAAACGCCAAGAAGCAATATATAAAAGGGCACGAGAGTTATTTAACAAGGGAACTTGGGAAAAAAGGTAAAAGCTTAGAATGGTTTTTAAATGAGTTTAAAGATGAGATAAGTTAATATATATTAAAATGATTAGTTAAGAGATGAATAACTTAGTAGTAATTTTAGGAGCAGGTTTTTCATTTCCAGCAGGTTTGCCTTTAGCTAATGATATTAAGGTACGTTTTAATAGAATACAAAAAGAAAAATTATTGTTAGCCAGTTCGGGTGAATGGATGTGGGCAGATGATAAAGACGATAACACAAAGTATAATGGCATTCTAAATTATGACCACTTAGCTTATTCTTATATACTAAATGAAATAGTACAAACGTATAATGATGTGGTTGATGAATTTGTTAATTATGAAGCTTTCTTTTCTTATGTTTTGGAAAAATTCTATGATTTAGATTGGTTTAATGAAGTATATGTAAAAGCTAAAGCGGAACTTATTAAAGACAAACCTTATTTAATTTCTGAGTCTGTACCTCATTCAGCCTATCTTTTTCCTTTTAAAAATGAGCCACATATTAGTAAAATACAAGATATATTCAACTACCTTATAGGTGACATGTTATTTGTGTCAAACGCAACAGTTGATAACTCAATAAGTGCGTATGAAAACTTTATTGATTACATTCAAAAATTTGATAGGGTTGATGTATTTACATTAAATCACGATTTATTATTAGAAAAAATTCTAAGTAAAAAGGGTATTTCTTTTTGTCGTGGTTTTTCTATTGAAAATTCTGATGTATTCTATGAAGATAATCCACTTCCAATATTCAATAATTATTTCGAGGATAAAATAAACATACATAAATTACACGGTAGTACAGATTTCTTTAAATTTCAACATTTTGAAAATGATGGTGGTTTGTATTGGAAACCAACAGATAAATACAATTACTTCGTAACTCACGGTTATAGAGCTAAACATTATGCTGTAAGAGTTAATCCGATAACAAAAGAAACATTGCAGGATATGAACTTTGATGTAACACCAAAGTTTATAACAGGCACAAAGAAGACAAGTATAATATCTAATGATATAATGTATTGTCAGCTATTTAATAATTTTGAAATAATAATGAACGTTGCTTCTCAGGTATTGGTATCTGGGTATTCTTACAGCGATGAGCATATTAATGATGTATTGAAAAAAAGAGAAGATGTTAAAGTGATAAATCAAAACCCTTTTATTTCTTACCCTTTTGCATATTCTGAACTTACACAAATAAACTCATTAGAAGATTTGTAAGACATACTAAACCCCACAACCCAAAACCCAGTTTTTTCGTACCTCAAAATCCTCTGTCTTTTGTATTGTTCCGCTCACCACCGCATAGGGCTTCAGTCCTAAAAGTTCTCAGCAACACATTTTAATTCTCTATGGCATAAGTGAAAAAGAGTTGACAAAAGAGAACAGGACAAAAGCCCTCATCCAAGCTATGTTACATAATACAAGTTATAGTAGCAAAAATCCTTTCAAGGGTTTGCTAACGCAGTATTCTTGTATTTTCGTAGCTATAACTGGTATTATGTAAAATATCCGCTTATCCCACGCTCACATTGGTACTTCAAACAAAATGACGTTATCTCATTCAACTGCACAAAATCATCGTTAAGTCCAAGTATTCCTTACCTCAAATCTTTATTTGCTACATTTCGTTAACTTTCATTTTATAACAACTTAATAATTATTGAAGTATGATAACAAAGAAATTAGAAATACAAGAAATTACAGTAGATGAATTAGCAGATAAAGTAGCTGTCAAACTATTAAATAAGATTAAACACTATTTAGATGATTTACACACTAATGAAAGTGATGTATATCTAACAAGACAAGAAACCGCAGATTTTTTAAAAATTAATATTACTACACTTTGGAATTGGACAAATAAAGGTAAAATAAAAAGCTATGGTATTGGTAATAGAAGATATTATAACAAGCAAGAAATAATAGCCTTGTTAAAGAAGAATGAGTTGAGGTAATAAAATAAAAAAGAAAGCAAATATAGGTAGCTTCCTTCTGCCAACGCTTAATACTGTAAAGGTCAAGCCCTACGGGTTTTGAAAAAAATCTCCACCTTAAAAATTTTATACATCTCTTAGTAAATTAAGTATAGGTTGTATTTTTCCCAAAAACCTTGACAGCATTACCCACGCCACCAACAACGTAGTTTTCTTTTTTATTTTCTGAAAAAATATAGGCAAAGAAAAAGCCCTACAAATAACTTGCAGGACTAATTCCACTTCTGAGGTCACAGAATGTATTTACTCAATTTCTATTATGTTTAAAACATTATATGAGCCGTTTTTTAAAGGGTACTGAACACCATTAATCTCTTGGAAAAATTCAATTACTAATAGAAAGAATTTTGTGCCAACTCCCACTGGAACAGAATCAGGCGTCAATGTTTCTGATGTGATAGAGTTTTGAATAGGTAAATTCACAACATTGCTATATTCAATAGCTTGTTCTTCAGTAGCAAAATCTAAATTTAGAAAGGCAGATGATAAGCTTACGTGAGTCGCACCAGACGGAGGCGCAATATCTAATGCAGTATTAAGATTAGGAAAAACAATTTCTCCTGTCGAAGTATCTAAATTATAGTTAGAAAAGAAAACTGAACTTAAAAGCGCTTTATTATTAAAATTAAACCCTTTTAAAGCTGTTTTACCTTCAGGTGTCGCAATTCCTACTGCAACCGAACGTTGTCCACGTGGCGATACAGTATCATAGTTTTTAACCATTGTCATTTTTTGAGTTAGCCTGCTTGTCACTCTATTGTCTTTTGCTCTATTAAGTAGATTTCTAACAGCAACTCGTAACAATTTACCAGAGCTTGCCGAACTTCCAAATTCAGAACCATTTTCACGTGTGCGTTCAAACGCTGGGTCATTTAAAATTCTGTCTTTAGATACACCTCCTTTGGTTCTTACCAGGTAACCATCTTTACCTTTGTAAAAAGTAAGGTTATCTAAAGTACCTTCTAGTTTAATAATTCCATTTAATTTAGCCATAACATTCGTTTTTTAATGATGAATTATAAATGTATAACATATTGAATATCAGTAAAAATAACAACTTCCGGATACAGGGAATATTGCCAAAACTTCCGGTTTAGTCTCTTTTTTCAAGCTTTAAATTTTCGTATATTGTATAGATTAATTATACCATCGGTATAGATAGTATATGAATAAAGTATTACTAATGAACAGAATTTGTGTTTACCCAAAAGACGTACAAATTGTAACAGGCAAAAGCGAACGATACGGTCGTAGCGTAATTAAAGCTATTAAGGAACGTTTAGACAAAGAGAAACATCAGCTTGTGACAATTGATGAGTTTTGCGACTTTATGGGCTTAGAAGTAAGTAGAATAGAGCATTTAATTAAATGAATTTTTCTATTTTTACATGCGAATGTTGGTGACCTATTCGGTGACCTCAGAATGAAACAGGGCAGAAGTACCAATAAATATAGGCATTGAAGAAGAGGTTCGAATCCCTCTTTCTCCGCAACTAAAAACCTACGATATTTTTTATCGTAGGTTTTTTGCTTTTATTTAATAATTGGTGTCAACATTTCTTTATACATTTAAATAAAAAATGTTATCAGTTATTCAAATTCCTAAAGAAGTACCGCATCCTGTAAACAATTCTGCAATAGATTTAAGTAATCCAGCAGATTTAATATTATATGTTGTTTTACCAATACTTTGCGTAGTCTTATATTTTATTTACAGAAATAAGCGAAAAAAATAAACCCTAAAGAAAACTTTAGGGTTATGATAAATTATTTAATGTATAATTATTATCGCTTAATTGTCTGCGTTCTGTCTGGACCGACTGAAACAATTTTAATTGGAACTTCTAACTCATCCTCTAAGAAGTTTATATAATCAATTAATGCATCAGGCATTTGTGAAGCTTCTGTCATTTTTGTTAAGTCTGCTTTCCAGCCTTTCATTTTTTTATAAACAGGAGTTACATTTTCTGCTTCTATATTAAATGGAAGATGTTGTATTTCTTCTCCTTTATATTTATAAGCTGTACAAACTTTAAGATGATCAAAACCGCTAAGTACATCACCTTTCATCATCATTAATTGTGTTACACCGTTTACTTGTACTGCATATTTAAGAGCTACAAGATCTAGCCATCCACATCGTCTTGGGCGTCCTGTTGTAGCTCCAAATTCATTACCTACTTTAGCCATGGTTTTGCCATAGTCGTCAAATAATTCAGTTGGAAACGGGCCAGAGCCTACACGAGTAGTGTATGCTTTAAAAATTCCAAAGACATCTTTAATCTTGTTTGGTGCTATACCTAAACCGGTGCAGGCTCCTGCGGCAGTTGTATTAGATGATGTTACGAAAGGATAGGTTCCAAAATCAATATCTAATAAAGAGCCTTGAGCGCCTTCAGCTAATATAGATTTTCCTTCTTTTTGTGCTTGGAACAAATATTCTTCAGAATCAATAAACTGTAATGTTTTTAAAACCTCTACAGCTTTAAAAAATTCTGTTTCCAGTTCAGCTAAATCATATTGGACATCTACATTATAGAAGTTAATCATAGCTTCATGCTTATCTGCTAACTTTCTGTATTTATCTTTCCAGCCGTCTAATTCTAGATCTCCTATGCGTAAACCGTTTCTTCCAGTTTTATCCATATATGTTGGGCCAATTCCTTTAAGGGTAGACCCAATCTTTGCTTTTCCTTTTGAAGCTTCAGACGCAGCATCTAATAACCTATGTGTAGGCAGGATTATGTGAGCTTTTCTAGAAATTAAAAGTTTAGATTGTAAGTCTAAATTAAATTTTTCAAGATTGTCTAATTCTTTTTTGAATATTACAGGATCTATCACAACACCATTACCAACTAGGTTAATTGCTGTTTCATGAAAAATTCCTGAGGGTATGGTATGCAGTACATGTTTATGGCCATCAAACTCTAAGGTATGACCAGCATTTGGACCACCTTGAAAGCGAGCGATAATATCATAATCTTTTGTAAGGACATCTACAATTTTTCCTTTTCCTTCATCGCCCCATTGTAGGCCGAGTAGCAAGTCTACTGCCATAAGTATTTATTTAGTTTGGTTTTTGGTTCCGTAAAAGTATAGTGAGTGTTTATCTATAGAAATATCAAATACTTCTTCGATAGTTTGTTTGATAGATTGAATTCTAGGATCACAAAATTCTATGACCTCACCAGTATCCGTAAGTATAACGTGATCGTGCTGTTTGTCAAAATATGATTTTTCATATTGTGCATGACCATTGCCAAATTGGTGTTTCCTTACTAAACCACAAGCCATTAAAAGCTCTATAGTATTGTAAAGTGTTGCACGGCTAACACGATATTTTTTATTTTTCATTTTAATGTAGAGTGACTCTATATCAAAATGTTCTTCACTATCGTAAATTTCTTGAAGAATAGCAAAACGCTCTGGTGTCTTACGATGACTGTTGTCTTCTAAGAACTTGGTAAAAACGTTTTTAACAACCGCTTGGTCGTTTTGGTGTGAGTTTGATATTTCCATAATAAGGACACAAATTTAGTCATTATTCACGGGTAACTTTGTCGATGCCGTTAATTTTTTTAAGGTTATCCATAAGTGCCTTGAGTATGGTTTTATTTTTAACGACAACTGTGATTTTACCTGAGAAAATTCCATCGTCACTATCAAAACTTATATGTTTCATGTCTACGTGCATTTCTCTAGAAATTTCTTTAGTGATAGTGTTTACAAGACCTAAATTATCTATACCAGTTAATTTTATAATTGCTCTAAAGTCTTCTTGTGTTGAGTCTATCCACTTAGCAGATATTATCCTATAGGCGTAATTACTTTGTAATTGTATTGCATTTGGACAGTTGTTTTTATGAACTTTTATACCATCACTAACTGTAATAAACCCAAAAACAGAATCTCCAGGAATAGGATTGCAACAATTTGCAATTTTGTAATCCATTTTCTCTTCTTCCTTTCCAAATACTAATAGGTCATAATTAGTAGTGATTTCATCCTTATTAATATCTTGAGAAGAAGGTTGTCTTTTTATTTTATTTTTAAAGAATGATACTAAGGCATTACTACGCGAAGCCGCAAATTCTTTTAAGCTATGATTATCTATACTACCATTTCCAACTCTGTAAAATAAATCTAAACTTGTTTTCAGTTTAAAGAATACAACAAGCTCATTTATAGTTCTTTCATTTAAAGGAATTTTTTGAGCTCTAAGTTTTCTAGTTAAAACAGCTTTTCCTTCTTCGGCAAGTTCTTTTTTAGATTCCTTTAATGCGCTTTTAATTTTACTACGTGCTCTCGCTGTAGTGGCATAATCTAACCAGTTGGAGGTTGGTTTTGCACTATTAGAGGTTATAATATCTACTTGGTCTCCACTTTTTAAGGTATGGCTTAATGGTACTAATTTACTATTTACTCGTGCGCCTCTTGTTTTTAAACCTACTTCTGTATGAATGCTGAAAGCAAAATCTAATGGAGTTGCACCTTTAGGGAGCGATTTTAAATCTCCTTTAGGCGTAAATACGAATATTTCTTTTGAGTATAGGTTAAGTTTGAACTCTTCAACAAAATCAACAGCATTACTTTCTGTGTTTTCTAAAGCATCTTGTAATTTGTTAAGCCATTGCTCTAATTCTTGCTCATTTGTTTCACCTTGCTTGTATTTAAAGTGCGCAGCATAACCTTTTTCTGCAATCTCATTCATACGCTGGCTACGTATTTGAACTTCAACCCAACGGCCTTTAGGACCCATTACAGTAATGTGCAATGCTTCATATCCGGTAGATTTTGGTGAAGAGATCCAATCGCGAAGTCTAACAGGATTAGGTCTAAAATGGTCTGTAACTATTGAATAAATTTTCCAAGCTAAGAATTTCTCGTTGGCAGAATCACTTTTATAAATAATACGAACGGCAAACTTATCGTAAACCTCATCAAAGCTTACGTTTTGCTTTTCCATTTTAAGCCTAATAGAATGTATAGATTTTGGGCGTCCTTTTATTTCGTAATTTAAACCTTCTGCGTTAAGTGAATTTTCTATGATGTTTGAAAACTCTCTAATATAATCATCCTGTTCTTCTTTAGTCTCTTTTATTTTATCGTGAATATCTTGATAAACATCTGGTTCAGTATATTTTAAACTTAAATCTTCTAATTCAGTTTTAATTTTATATAAACCAATTCTATGTGCTAAAGGTGCATAAATGTATAAGGTTTCAGAGGCTATCTTAACTTGTTTATCCGCTCGCATACTTTCCATAGTCTGCATATTATGTAAGCGGTCTGCTATTTTTATAATGATCACACGAACGTCATCATTAAGTGTTAACAGCATCTTTCTAAAATTTTCTGCTTGCAATGAAACGTCTGTTTCACTTTCTAAGCTTGAGATTTTAGTTAGGCCATCTACAATACGAGCAACGGTTTCTCCAAACATTTTTTCGATGTCTTCTGAAGTATATGTAGTGTCTTCAACGACATCGTGAAGAAGAGCAGCAGCAATTGAGGTAGCATCCATACCAATCTCAGATGCAACTATTTTTGCAACGGCTATTGGGTGAAATATATAGGCTTCACCAGATTTTCGGCGTTGTTCCTTATGGGCATCTACAGCAACTTCAAATGCCTGCCTAATAAGTTTCTTGTCTTCTTTGGAGAGCATTCTATAGCTAATGCGAAGTAATTTTTTATACTCACTCGCAATTGCAATGTTCTCTTGTTCTATTTGTAAGTCTGTCATCATATGCTATGACTAAGATAGCAAACTATATAGAATTATGTAGAAGAAATATTACGAAAACGCTGTAATAATGTTGGATGTGAATAATGCATAAAAACATAAGCAGGATGTGGTGTTAAATTGCTTAAACTATTTTTAGACAGTGTTTTTAATCCTGAAATTAATGGCGCTCCAGCATAGGTTTCTTTGGCAAAGTTATCTGCTTGATATTCAAAAGCTCTTGAAATAAAATTCATAAGTAAGCTCGTGATTTCTGAGATTGGGCTATATAGTATTCCAAAGGCAATTAAACCAATATGAAAACTTGGTGTAGCTACTCCTAATGCCTGTGATAATAATGGACTACCAATACACAAAGAAAGTAACCAAAGCGTAAGACCTGTTAATGCTATGGAGGTGACTAAATTAATTATAATATGGTTTTTCTTATAATGTCCAACCTCATGTGCAAGAACTGCTACTATTTCTTCTTCTTCTAAATCATTTATTAAGGTATCGTATAGTGTTATGCGTTTTTCACGACCAAATCCTGAGAAGTAGGCATTTGCTTTTGTACTTCGTTTAGAACCATCTATTACAAATATGTTATCTAACTTAAACCCAACTTTACTTGCATATGCTTCTATTTTTTGTCTTAGTGAACCATCTTCTAAAGGTGTTTGTTTGTTAAATAATGGGACTATGAGTTTTGCATAAAACATATTCATCACAACAGAAAATACAGCGATAACTGCCCAAGCATATAACCAGAATGAAGATCCTGCCCATTGGTAAAACCAGATTATTAAAGATAAAAGCGCGCCACCTACTATTATGAGCATAAACCAGCCCTTAATTTTGTCAAGTGCAAAGGTTTTTAGCGTTGTTTTATTAAAACCATATTTTTCTTCGATAACAAATGTGCTGTAATATGAAAATGGTGTAGTAAGAATGTCGCTACCCAACATAATAATACCAAAAAAGATAAGCGCTATTAAAATGGGATGATCTGTATATTGTCTTGCTAACTCATCAACAAAAGCAAAGCCATCTAGGAAGAAAAAAGCTAAAAGCAATACTAAGGAAAATACACTGGAGACCATACTAAATTTAAAACGCTCTTTTTTATAAGCCTGAGATTTTAAATATTCCTCTGTGTCGTAAACATCTTGTAATGGTTCCGGAAGTTTATCACCATAGTGTTTAGCATTTAAAACATCTAAAGTTGTATCGATAACAAACTCTATAATGATAATTGCAATTAGTATAAAAAATAGGGTAGTAGGAGTCATATAGTTTTCTCTTATTTAAACTTGCGTTGTCGTTTGGCTTCATAAATTAAAATTCCTGCAGCTACTGAAACATTCATTGAGTCTATCTCACCTTGCATTGGGATAATAATATTTTGGGTTGCATTTTTACGCCATTCGTCACTTAATCCTGTTGCTTCTGTACCAACTACAATAGCAGTGGCTGTTGTAAAATCTTGCAAATGGTAATGTTCTGAAGCTTGTAAGGCTGCACAGTAAATATTTACCTTTTGTTTTTTTAAAAATGAGATTATTTCAGTTGTTGTGCCTACAGCCACTTGATTTGTGAAAACGCAACCAACACTACTTCTTATGATATTAGGATTGTATAAATCTGTCTTAGGGTTAGCAATTATTACAGCATCTACATTTGCAGCATCTGCAGTTCTTAGTAACGCACCAATATTACCAGGTTTTTCAGGAGCTTCAGCTATAAGAATTAAAGGTGTTTCAGATGTTTTAATATCAACTAATTGATGTGCTTTTGTTTTAACAATTGTAATAACACCTTCTGTACTGCCTCTATATGCAACCTTTTGATAAACTTCCAAAGACAATTCAGTATAACTTATAGGCGCTTTAATTAAATTGTTTAAAGTGTCTTCAGAAACCAATTCTGGGCAGAAGAAAACTTCAGATATGTTATAGCCTCCTTTAAGGGCAAGCCTAAGCTCTCTTAAACCTTCTACTACAAAAAGACCTTCCTTACGACGGTTACGCGATTTTTCTTGTAACTGAAGTAATTTTTTTAAGGTAGGATTACTTGTGCTGGAAATAAATTTATTCATCGTGCTGCAAAATTACGTGTATTCCTCGTATTTTTAGACAAAGTACAGGTATTATGAAGACACTATTTTATTTATGTATTGCAGCTTGTTGTTTATTAAGTTGTAAAAACAATGAAAACCAAAAGGAATCTGATCAAGTAGATCATTCTAAAATGAATCAAGATGCAATGTCACAAAGTGATCATCAACATATGGATCATTCCGACCATAAGATGAATCATCCCAAATTACCATATCCTAAACCTGTTAAGCATATATTTAATGCTCACGGTGGCATTACAACTTGGGATGCCATGAATAACTTATGTTTTCAAATTGATGGTAAGAATGGTACAGAAACTCATACTACAGATTTAAAAAGTAGAAAGGCAAAGATACAAGCAGAACAGTTTGCTCTTGGTTATGATGGGAATGAGTATTGGCTATCTCAAGAAGACTCAGTTTTCGATTCTGGCAGAGTGAAGTTTTATCATAATCTTATGTTCTATTTTTATGCTATGCCATTTGTTTTAGGAGATAATGGAATCTCTTATACAGATGTTCCTGATATTGAAATACAAGGAAAAACCTATAAGGGTATTAAGACTTTCTTTGCAATGGGTGTTGGTTTGTCTGAGAAAGATAATTACATAATGTATCTAGATAAAGAAACTAACAGATTAGAGTGGCTTGCCTATACCGTTACGTATGGAGAAGATAAACTCTCAAACGATTATAGTTATATAAAATATGACAAATGGCAGGATATAAATGGGTTGCGCTTACCAAAAACACTTATTTGGTATAGTACTAAAGATGGTAAACCTTTTGAAGTACGAAAAGAACTTACATTTAAGAATGTTACTATTTCTGAGACGGTATTAAATGAACGTATTTTTATAGCGCCAAAAAACGCAGAAACTATAAATTAAACTTAACCTGAGTTAAATAATGACCACTTATCTTTCTATAAATCTTAACGATTGTTAGAGAGGTAATTTCTTCCATAATATCGTATTTTTAATAAAATGAAAAAGGATTTAAAAAACGGTATTGTTTTTACGCATCATAGCCCAGAAGAGCAAACTCCTTTTGAGCGTCTTTTTGATGTGTTTCAAGAGCTTATCACACATACCTCTGGAGATTTTGATGAAGCTATGGATTGGCTGAAGCAACTAGATGACGAGTACGAGTTAACTACAGAAGATTATACCTTAGAAGATTTTGTTGAAGACCTTAAAAAGAAAGGCTACATACGAGAAGAAGTAAAGCCAGACAAAAAAGGAGGAATGGCTATTACATCAAAAACAGAACGCCTTTTACGAAAACGAGCATTAGAACAAATTTTTGGAAAAATGCGTCGTGCCGGTCAAGGCAATCATCGTACAAAGCATAGTGGCATTGGAGATGAGCAAACGGGTGAATTTAGGAATTATCAATTTGGAGATGCTTTAGAGCACGTATCGGTAACAGAAAGCTTACGTAATGCACAAATTAATCATGGTATTGGCGATTTTCATTTAACAGAAAATGATCTTGTTGTAGAAGATACTACGCATAAAGCACAAATGAGCACTGTGTTAATGATAGATATTTCTCACTCAATGATATTATATGGCGAAGACCGTATTACACCTGCTAAAAAAGTAGCTATGGCTTTAGCAGAATTAATTACAACACGATACCCAAAAGATACCTTAGATATTTTAGTGTTCGGTAATGATGCTTGGCCTATTAAAATTGAAGATTTACCATATTTAAATGTAGGACCTTACCACACAAATACTGTGGCTGGTTTACAGTTAGCAATGGATATGTTGCGCAGAAAGCGAAACTCCAACAAACAAATTTTCATGATAACAGATGGAAAGCCAAGTTGTATACAATTGCCAGATGGCCAATATTACAAAAATAGTAATGGCTTAGATTCCCATATAGTTAATAAGTGCTATGCAATGGCACAACAAGCTAGAAAGCTAAGAATACCTATTACAACGTTTATGATAGCTAATGATCCTTATTTACAGCAATTTGTAGATGAGTTTACAGATGCAAATCAAGGGAAAGCATTTTACACAGGATTGCAAGGTTTAGGCGAAATGATTTTCCACGATTATGAGGCGAATAGGAAAAAACGGATACGATAAGTGTAAAGTAACGTAACACGAAAACTCTTGTCATACTGAACTTGATTCAGAATCCCATTCAAGAGAGAATTTTAAAATAGTTTCTGTGGTTTTTAAACAGAAAAGAGAAAATAAACTATGAGTAAAGAAAATATAACAACATTAGGCCAGCTTAAAGCTTCAGGCTACAAGTCAAAATCAATAAAGGATGAGCTGCGCGATAACTTAATAACAAATATAAAAGCAGGAAAAAATTCTTTTGAAGGTATTCACGGGTATGAATATACTGTAATACCAGAATTGGAACGTGCAATTTTATCTAAACACAATATAAATCTATTAGGACTACGCGGACAGGCAAAAACACGTTTGGCGCGTTTAATGGTTGGTTTGTTAGATGAATTTATTCCTGTTGTTGAAGGTTCAGAAATTAATGACGACCCATTTAATCCTATTTCAAGAACTGCAGTGGAACTTATTGCTGAGAAAGGCGATGATACGCCAGTTTCGTGGCTACATAGAGATGAACGTTTTGCTGAAAAACTAGCAACACCAGATGTAACAGTAGCCGATTTAATTGGAGATGTAGATCCTATTAAAGCAGCAAATTTAAAGCTAAGTTATGCAGATGATCGTGTTATTCACTTCGGAATGATTCCTCGAGCAAACAGATGCATTTTTGTAATTAATGAATTACCAGATTTACAAGCGCGCATACAAGTAGCATTATTCAATATTTTACAGGAAGGTGATATTCAAATTCGCGGATTTAAATTACGCATGCCGTTAGATGTACAATTTGTATTTACGGCAAACCCTGAAGATTATACAAATAGAGGAAGTATCGTAACTCCTTTAAAAGATAGAATAGGGTCACAAATACTAACACATTATCCAGAAACTGTTGAGATAGCTAAAACCATTACACAGCAAGAAGCTAAGGCAGATGTAAGAAAAGACACCGTTCATGTTCCTGAAATAGCTAAGAATTTATTGGAAGAACTATCATTTCAAGCAAGGGAAAGTGAGTTTGTAGATATAAAAAGTGGCATCTCTGCCCGAATAAGTATAACTGCTTATGAAAATTTACTAAGTACAGCAGAACGTAGAATGTTATTATCTGGTGATGGTACCACAGCAGTAAGATTCAGTGATTTTATGGGGGTTATTCCTAGTATTACTGGTAAAATTGAATTGGTGTATGAAGGTGAGCAAGAAGGCTCTGCTGCAGTGGCAATGCAACTATTGTCTAGAGCTACAAAACAAATCTTTATTGAATATTTTCCTAAAATTGAAAAGCTTCAGAAAGCAGATGATGTAGATCCCTATCAAAATTTAGTTGAATGGTTTTTTGAAGAAAGTAAGTTTGAACTTTTAGATAATTTTGCAAATGATGAATATAAATCTCAGTTAGATTCAATTCAACCTTTACAAGCATTAATTGAAAACCATATAGATGATGATGTTAATGAAGATGATCTGTATTTTATAAAAGAACTAGTCCTTTGGGCATTAGTAGAATATAATAAACTTAGTAAATACAGAATGACAAATGGTATGCGCTTTAAAGATATTTACGGCGGTTACATAAGTGGACTGTAAATTTAAGTAGCAAATCAAAGAAGTAAGTAAAATAGAATCCTTAAATATTGTGAATTTAATAATTTACGGATTGTCAATGAAAGCTATATTTTGGCTAACAGGTTTATAAACTAATTTATAAAGGCAACGTTTAATATTTTTAAATTAGTAAAAACTTCTATATTTGCGATATAAAAAATAATAGGGATGCGCTAACATCCCCATTTTTTGAAAACATACTTACAACTGTAAGTTTTCTAAATTTAATAGCATCCATACAATTGGAAGTTATTATCCAAATCAAAGGTTATCCTTACAAACGGATGACCTTTTCTGTTATGTCAAATATATGGCACGCTTTTAATACTATCGAAGAATTTGTAGTAGCCTTATCCACAAAGTTTTTAACACGAGAGTGTTTTCAAAACTGGTAAATAAAAGTTTATTTAATATTAGCTATTAACAAAGAGGTTATTACACAAAAAATTATGTGTAGTGACTTTTAAAGGTCAAGAAGAAAAAAAAGGCAATTTAGTAGAAGAAATACTTTTAGCTTTAATCTCTTTTCAGCACTTTGTATTCCTCATAACAACCAGAAATAGCATCTAGTATCTGTAAATCGTTTGCGGTGCTTATAAAATCTTTGGAGTAGTTGCAGTTTCTTAAAATCTCATCAATATCAACACGGCTTACTTGTAGTAACGCTTGTAGTGTCTCACGATCATACTTAGTCTGCAAAAGATTTCTTATTTCATCATCTTCTTTCATCTGTCTAAGCTTACGCATTTGTGTTGGGCGTTTACCAAAAACATTATATAAAAAATCTGCAGGATTAAAAATAGAGCCTAAGACTTTAGTTACAGCACTAGGCTGTCTATCTCCACCTTCATAGCCAGTATTAAGACCAGAAATAGAATAACGATAGTTGTTGTAAATAGGAATGTTTTTTGCATCAATTTCTATATAACCTGTTAATTGTACAGGTCTTACAGTTACTTCTTCCAGGGCAATACCAACCTCTGTCATTTTTACTTTAACGTCACCATACTTAAGCCAGTCATTAGAAACTGTTACTTGAATAGATTTATAACCTATATATGAAAAATACAAGGTATCATTTACTTCTGCTCTAATTTCAAATTCACCTTTTTCATTGGTAGTAGCTCCTTTAACCTGGTTAAGGTTAACAATGTTTACATTTTCAAGTATCCTATCATTTGAGGCGCTTTGTACAATACCTGTTACGGTTTGTTGAGAATGTGCCGTAAAACCGATAAGTAATAACAGTAAAAGTAAAGGAAATGAAGTTTTCATAAATAAGGTAAATAAGCTCTAGTGCTAAAAAATCGTATCAAATATAGAATAAGTCGTTATTAAAAAGAATGCCTTGCAAAGTAATTGTTGCAAGGCATTTTAATATTTATGATTATTTACGTCTAGAACGTCTTCTGCTTATAGAGCTTTTAACATTTTCTGCTCTCGTGCTTCCGCTGCCTTCAGAAGATCTTTCTCGTTTAGGGCTTGAGCTTCTGCTAGAAGAATCGCTACTGCGTCTTGAAGATTTTTTTCTGTCTCTTCCGCTGTCGCCTCTATCGCTGTCACTGCTTCTTCGCTTACCTTTAAAGCCACCGCCATCTCTAGAGCCTTTACTTCTGTCTCCTCCAGAACGACGACCACCGCCGCCTTTTCCTTTAAAGCCACCACCGCCAGAACGACGACCGCCACCACCAGATCTACGACCACCGCCGCCACCAGAGCCACCCTTGTCTTTAGTCACTTCAACATTTACACTACGACCTTCGTGAGTCATATCTGCAAAGACTTCCATAACCTTATCAAGCTTGTCTGCATCTGTATTAAAGAAAGAGAAGGTGTTTTTAACATCTACTTTGTAAACGCCATCACGATCTAAATCTAATTGTTCTTTTAAGAAGTCTTTTAAAGACATCCAATCAAAACCATCTTTACCACCAACGTTAATAAAGTAACGAACACTGTCTGAGTCTCCTTCACTATAATCACGATTGTCTGCAGATACTTGGCTTATGCTATCCTTACTATAGTAATTGTGGAATCTTGTAAATTCAACAGAGAAAAACTTTTTAATAAGTTCTTCTTTAGTGTAATCACCTAACTCTTCTTCTAATTGAGGTACATACTTATCAATAGCATGATTTATTTCTGTATCCTTAATCTGGCTTGCAAGGTGAAATAATTGAACTTGGCAAATTTCTTCACCATCAGGAACATCTTTACGCTCAAAGTTACGTTGTATGCGTTTTTCAATAGCTTTAATCTTACGCATTTCGCTTTTTGTAGCAATAGTCATAGAAGTACCACTTTTTCCTGCACGACCAGTACGACCACTACGGTGTGTGTATACTTCTGGCTCATCTGGAAGCGTGTAATGAATTACGTGAGTAATATCATCTACATCTATACCACGAGCAGCAACATCTGTAGCTACAAGCATTTGTATTTGGCGTGTACGGAAACTACGCATTACCAAATCTCTTTGGTTTTGACTTAAATCACCGTGTATAGCGCCAGCGCTATAACCATCTTGTATTAATTGCTCTGCAACTTTTTGAGTATCACGTTTTGTACGGCAAAATATAACAGAGAAAATCTCTGGGTTTGCATCACATAAACGCTTTAATGCTTTATAACGGTCACGACCACCAACTAGGTAATACTCGTGAGATACGTTTTCTGTACCTTTATTTTTAGATCCTACTGTAATTTCAACAGGATTATTCATAAAGTCTTTAGCAATTCGTGCTACCTCTTTAGGCATTGTTGCACTAAATAACCAAGTAAATTTATCTTCTGGTGAGTGAGAAAGAATTTCTGTGATATCATCATAGAAACCCATATTTAACATCTCATCTGCTTCATCTAAAACACAATATTGTATTTCAGAAATGTCTACTAAACCACGTCTTATCATATCTTGCATACGACCAGGCGTAGCAACAATAATCTGAGCACCACGTTTTATTTGCTTAGCTTGTTCTGTAATGCTAGCGCCACCATAAACTGCAACAGGATTTAATCCCTTTACATATTTAGAGTAATTTTGAAGCTCATTTGTAATTTGAAGACAAAGCTCACGTGTTGGAGACAGGATTAACCCTTGAGTTTTCTTGTATCCAGCATCAATCTTTTGGATTAAAGGAAAACCAAAAGCAGCAGTTTTACCAGTACCTGTTTGCGCTAACGCAACAATATCTGTGTCTTTTTCTAATAGGATTGGGATGGCCTTTTCTTGTACTTCACTAGGTTCAGTGAATCCCATATCGTTAACGGCGTTAACGATTTCGGCGTTTAAGCCGAGTTTCTCGAATAAATTCATATAGTATGTAAAACCTCGAGAATAATTTTGCACCAATGCCGACCGACTCTCAAGGCGGTTAAAATTTTTGCAAAGGTACGGTTTATTTATTGATTATTAATGATAATAATTCAATTAGATTTTGTAATGAATTTTAAATAGAAATGTATTGTAAACTATTGAAAATCAATCTTCTTTTAAATAATCTATAAGCTCTCTTATGGCTTTTCCGCGATGACTGTGCTTTGCCTTTTCATCTTGAGGCATTTCAGCAAACGTTTTTTTAGATGCATTCGGTATAAAAATAGGATCATAACCAAATCCTTTTTCGCCTCTTTTTTCTTTTATAATTTCACCTCTGCATATTCCAGAAAACAAAGTCTTTTGTTTATCTATAACTAATGCAATAATGGTTTTAAATTGCGCAGCTCTGTTATCTTGACCTTTTAAGTTATCGAGTAACAGATCCATATTGTCTTCACTACTACGTTGTTCTCCTGCATACCTAGCAGAATAAACACCAGGTTTACCATCTAACGCATCAACCTCTAAACCGGTATCATCTGCAAAACAATTAAAACCAAGTCTGTCTTTAATATAGTTTGCTTTTAATATTGCATTACCTTCTATAGTATCTTCTGTTTCTCTTATATCATCATGAAAATCGATATCTGTTAAAGATAAGAGCTCGATGTATTCAGGCATTAATGCCTTTACTTCAGCAAATTTATTTTTATTATGTGTAGCAAATACAAGTTTCATGGTATCTTGAAATTGATAGGATTTAGTATAGTAGCAAAGATACAAACCAGAGCTTAGAAAGTGGTTTTTTTTAAGAATATACAATCTATAGGTATCACTTAATTTTCAAAATAAGAATGCTAAGAAAATCCTATCTTTGCCCACTGAAAAAATTATTGCAATGAAAATTTCTTACAACTGGCTTAAACAGTTTATCCAGATAGACTGGGCACCCGAAAAAACAAGTGAACTTTTAACAGATTTAGGTCTTGAAGTAGAAGGTATTGAAGCCTTTCAAAGCGTGAAAGGTGGTTTAGAAGGTGTTGTTGTAGGAGAAGTGCTTACGTGTGAGCCTCATCCTAATGCAGATCGATTAAAAGTAACCACAGTAAATGTAGGAGAGCAAACACCTTTACATATTGTATGTGGAGCACCTAATGTAGCTAAAGGTCAAAAAGTACCTGTTGTAACAGTAGGTAGCACTTTATATGACGAGAATGGTGAGCCTTGGGTTATAAAAAAAGGTAAGATAAGAGGTGAGGTTAGTGAAGGTATGATTTGTGCCGAAGACGAGTTAGGCTTAGGGAAGAGCCATGATGGTATTATGGTATTAGATGAGTCACTTAAAGTAGGTACACCTGTAGCAGATATCTTTGATATAGAGAATGATGTAGTATTCGAGATTGGATTAACACCAAACAGAGCAGACGCTATGAGTCATTGGGGTGTTGCTAGAGATTTAAAAGCAGGTTTAATACAGCAAGAGCATGCCGTTACCTTAAATACACCATCTGTTAGTAAATTTAAAGTTGAAAATAGAAGCAGACGTATAGCTATTAATGTTGAAGATACAGATTTAGCACCAAGGTATTGCGGAACTACAATTACTGGTATTAAGGTAGCAGAGTCTCCAAAATGGTTGAAGAATAGATTGTTAGCAATAGGATTAACTCCTAAAAACAATGTTGTAGATGTTACTAACTATGTTATGCATGAGTTAGGACAACCATTACATGCATTTGATGCAGACCGTATTGAAGGTGATGTTATAAATGTAAAAACGCTACCTGCAGGAACAAAATTCACAACTTTAGATGAGGTAGAACGTGAGTTACACGAAAATGACTTGATGATTTGCGATGCAAATAAACCATTATGCATTGCAGGTGTATTTGGAGGTGTAAATTCTGGTGTTACAGAACATACAAATAGCATTTTCTTAGAGAGCGCTTATTTTAATCCTGTAAGCGTACGTAAAACAGCTAAAAGACATGGGTTAAATACAGATGCATCTTTTAGGTTTGAACGTGGAATAGATCCAGAAAGTACAGAATATGCATTAAAACGAGCAGTCTTATTAATACAAGAACTTGCGGGTGGAGATGTTACAATGGATTCTGAAGACTATTACCCTAAAAAGTTTGAAGACTTTCAAGTCTTTTTAACATTCGATAAGATTAATACACTTATAGGTGAAGAAATACCTACAGAAACTATTAAATCTATATTGGCATCTTTAGAAATAAAGGTGAACAACGTTACAGAAACTGGCTTAGGACTTACAATACCTTCCTATAGAGTAGATGTGCAAAGACAATCGGATGTTATTGAAGAAATACTTAGAGTATATGGATACAATAATATTAAGGTTGGTAAGAAGTTAAATGCTTCTATGTCTAATTCTGGTCGATTTGATGATTATAAATTACAGAATGTTGTAGGAAATCAACTTACGTCTCAAGGCTTTTACGAAATGCTGTCTAATTCTTTAACAGCAGAGCGTTATGCAGAACTAAGTGAACAATCTAATCCTAAGCACGCAGTTAAAATGCTAAATCCATTAAGTCAGGATTTAAGTGTATTGAGACAGAATATGTTGTTTTCAGGCTTAGAGTCCATTGCTTTTAATGTAAATAGAAAGCGTGCCGATTTAAAATTGTTTGAATTTGGTAAAACCTACCACAATTATGATAGTGGTAGAGTAGAAGCTAAACATTTAGCTATTTATTTAACAGGAGATCGTAATACAGAGGCTTGGAATATAGTGCAAAAGCCAAGCGACTTCTTTTTGCTCAAAGGTACAATTGAAGCGATTTTAAATAGATTAGGTATTTCTAAACTTAATTACGCGCCTACAAAGCATTCCGATCTTTCTGAAGGTATGAGTATTTCTTTAGGAAAAACAACCTTGGTAGATTTTGGTATAGTAAACAAAACTCTTTGTAAAAAGATGAATGTTGATCAAGATGTGCTTTTTGCAGATTTTAATTGGGACAATGTGTTGCTAATGGCTTCTAAACAACGTTTTAAGTTAAATGACATTCCTAAATATCCTAAAGTGAGAAGAGATTTTGCTTTACTATTAGATGATAATGTAAATTTCTCTCAGATAGATGACATTGCACAAAAAACAGAACGTAAACTACTTAAAGATGTAAGTCTTTTTGATGTTTATGAAGGAAAAAATTTGCCAAACGGAAAGAAGAGTTATGCAGTGAGCTTTATTTTACAAGATGAAAATAAAACCTTGACAGATAAACAGGTTGATAAAATCATGGGGAAATTGCAGCATCAATTCGAAAACCAATTAGGAGCAGAGCTTAGATAATTATTAAGTGTTTAATGCATTTCAATATATGTTGAAATGCATTAAACATTTTATTCTAAATCTATTATAAATTAAAACTCCTGTAGAGCTCTATTTATTTAGAGATATCTTAAAATCCAATTGCAGTATCATCTCCACGTCTATCTGCGCCACCTTCAAGCTTGCCATCTGGCATAATGAGAATACCATCTACCTTTCCTATAATAGGACTTTCCTCTTCATTTATTAAGTAACCTTTTTCTTTAAGTGTAATCAACTCTTCAGTAGAAAACACATCTGGTTCAAACCTTATAACATCTGGTAGCCATTGGTGATGAAATCTTGGAGCATCAACTGCTTCTTGCATAGTCATATTAAACTCCTGCACATTTAAGATAGTCTGTAGTACAGATGTAATTATGGTACTTCCGCCTGGTGTGCCAACACTCATCCAAAGTTTACCATCTTTTTCAACAATTGTTGGAGTCATACTACTTAGCATACGTTTTTCTGGAGCTATGCTATTTGCTTCTGCGCCAATTAATCCAAACATATTAGGAACGCCTGGCTTACTGCTAAAATCGTCCATTTCATTATTTAGAAAGAAACCTAATTCATCCACATATAATTTAGAACCATAAGCGCCATTAAGTGTTGTGGTTACAGAAATGGCATTTCCATAAGAATCTATTATAGAATAGTGTGTAGTTTCATCACTCTCGTAGCCTATTATATTTCCGTGAGAAACATTGGAAGATTTAGTGGCATTATCCCAACTAAAACTTTTCATTCTTTGGGTTAAATATGCTTCAGAAATTAGTGAATCTAAAGGAATGTCTGTAAAATCTGGATCGCCTAACCAATGACTTCTGTCTGCGTAAGCACGTCGTTCTGCTTCTGTTATAAGTTGTATGTATTTAGCAGAGTTGTGTTTATACTGTTGCAAATCATACGGCTCTATCATTCCCATAATTTGAGCCAAGCAAATGCCACCACTACTTGGAGGTGACATACTTATGATTTTTAAATTGTCATATGTAAATGTGATTGGTTCACGCCATACAGCATCGTAGGCTTTTAAATCTTCAAGAGTAATAAGACCACCTTTTTCTGACAGAAACTTCACTAATTTTTGTCCAGTTTCACCTGTATAAAACTCATTTTCTCCGTTAGTGGCAATTCGTTTTAATGTTTTAGCTAGTGCAATATTTTTCACTGTATCTGTAAGAGTTTCAGAATACAATGTTGTCTTACCATTAACCGAATCAAAAACTGGCGCATAATACTCAAGGCGTTCTTTTTGGTTTTTAGTTATAACGTAGCCTTGTTCTGCAAGTTTAATTACCGGCATTAATAAACTGTCTATTGTCATACTTCCAAATGTTCTGTGTGCTTCAAAAATTCCTGCAATTGTACCAGGAACACCAACAGCTTTAGCACCAACTGTGCTTAAATTTGGTATTATATTACCGTTTTTATCTTGGTACATTGTTTTGCTAGCTAATAATGGTGCTTTTTCTCGATAGTCCAATGCGCCTGTTTCTCCATTTTCTAATCGATACACCATAAAACCGCCACCGCCAAGATTTCCTGCAAATGGAAAGGTAACTGCTAAAGCCATTTCTGTGGCAAACATTGCATCAAAGGCATTACCGCCTTGTTCAAGAATTTCACTACCAATTTTAGAGGCCTCTGCTCTTGCAGAAACTACCATAGCGTTTTCTGCAATAGGTCCATATTTTGGTGTTTTTTTAGGCTCTGGTTTAGTTTTACAACTTAAAGCTACAATGCATAAAAATAGGAGGCTAAGGTAAATTCTCATGAGATAATAATGTTGGAAGTAAGTCTTCTACGTAAGTTTCTAAATCTTCAAAAAACGTTCGAAATTCTTTTTCAAATTCTGAGTAGAATTTCTGTAAATCATAAACCGCCAAATGCATATCACTTCGGCGTTTTGTTCTAATGTTCATTTGATATAAAATCTTTCCAATGCCATCAATAGTAGCATAACTTAATAACCAATTATGCTCTGTCATCACTGGCAGAAATGATTGTACACGTTTGGGTAAAATACTGTATTGGTTTTCTAGGAGTGTGTAAAATTCATTTACATATTCTGATAGCGGTTGTGGATGAAAATCGTTCCAGTTTTTGGCTAAATAATGGTCATAAAGAATATCTACGATAACGGTACTGTAATGAGAGTATTTGGGAAAGAGGCGAGATACACTTTCTCTAACAATAGGGTGTGAGTCTGTGTAGGTGTCTATCGCACGGTGCAAGGTAATTCCTGTGCGCATACGCTCTGGATATTTTAAAAATGACTTTCCTTTAATGGAGTCTGCAGCAAAATTCCCTATTTTGAGCAAATCGTCATCCTTAGACAGGTAAATATGAGCAAGGTAATTCATTAGGCCGAAGTTACAACATCGGTTTTGAAATAGTATATTTGTTCTTGAAAATTAATGAATGTCTCTTTAGAGAATTCCAACACCATAAATAGTTATAGTTTAGTGGTTAAAAAGACTTTTAAAGTAAAGCTAACGTTGTTTAAATTACATATCACTAATTTTCTAACCAGCTAATTATCAAAATTAAAACTTAAGAATGACTCTAATAAAATCTATATCAGGAATACGCGGTACCATTGGTGGTAATGTAGGAGATAACTTAACACCAATTGATGCTGTTAAATTTGCAAGTGCTTATGGTACTTGGCTAAAGCAGCAAAGAACTAAAGATAATTACAGAGTTGTTGTAGGTAGAGATGCTCGTATTTCTGGAGAAATGATACAAAACTTAGTAATGAATACCCTAGTTGGTTTAGGAATTCATGTTATAGATTTAGGACTTTCTACAACTCCAACTGTTGAGGTTGCCGTACCAATGGAGCACGCCGATGGTGGTATAATTTTAACTGCAAGTCACAACCCCAAACAATGGAATGCACTTAAACTTTTAAACCATAAAGGTGAATTTTTGAATGGTGCTGAAGGACAAAAAATATTAGACATAGCAGAAGGTGCAAATATAACGTTTGCTGAAGTTGATGATCTTGGAGAAATAACTAAGAACGATGCGTACTTTGATTTGCATATTGAAGAAATTTTAAACTTAGATTTGGTAGATGCCGATGCAATAAGAAAAGCAAACTTTAAGGTTGTGGTAGATGGTGTTAATAGTACAGGTGGTTTAGCAATACCAATGCTTTTAAATGAGCTAGGTGTAGAAACTGTAAAACTTTATTGCGAACCTAATGGTCAATTTCCACATAATCCTGAACCCTTAAAAGAACACTTAGGAGATATTTGTAAACTTGTAGTTGAAGAACATGCAGATTTTGGTGTTGTTGTAGATCCAGATGTAGATCGCTTAGCGTTTATTGATGAAACAGGAGAAATGTTTGGTGAAGAATACACATTGGTAGCTGTTGCAGATTATATCTTAGGAAAGCAAAAAGGAAACACTGTTAGTAATATGAGTTCTTCAAGAGCATTAAGAGATGTTACGGAGAAACATGGTGGTAGTTACCAAGCAAGTGCTGTTGGAGAGGTTAATGTTGTACAGCTTATGAAAGATACAGATGCTGTAATTGGTGGAGAAGGCAATGGAGGTATTATTTACCCAGAATTACATTACGGTCGTGATAGTCTTGTTGGAGTAGCATTATTTTTAACGCACTTAGCAGAAAAGAAGATGAAAGTTTCTGAGCTTAGGGCAACATATCCTAGCTATTTTATGAGCAAGAATAAAATACAATTAACACCAGAGTTAGATGTAGATGCTATTTTAGAAGCTGTTGAAGCGCATTACAAAGATGAAGAAGTTACCACAATTGATGGTGTAAAAATAGATTTTGCAGAAAATTGGGTTCACTTGAGAAAAAGTAATACAGAGCCTATAATTAGAGTTTATACCGAAGCAAAAAGTCAAGAAGAAGCAGATCAACTAGCTAAAGACATGATGACAGTTGTTGAGAGTATTGCTAAAAAATAAGTGTAAAGGTCAAGAAGCATTTAGTGTATTGACCTTTTTTTTGCATACAAGAGCTTTTAAACTCACTAATGGATAGATAAAACCAACACATGAATCCAAGCATTAAAAAACTAATTCCTCACATACTTGTAATAATAGGCTTTATAATAGTCTCAATGGCTTACTTCAGTCCATTGTTAGAGGGCAAAAAACTTAATCAAAGTGATATAGCTCAGTATAAAGGGATGTCTAAAGAGCAAACAGATTTTAGAGATGCTACTGGTGAAGAACCCTATTGGACAAATGCAGCTTTTGGTGGAATGCCTACCTATCAATTAGGCGCGCAGTACCCTTATAGTTTCAACAAAATGTTAGATAGAACGTTACGTTTTCTGCCTAGACCAGCAGATTATATGTTCTTGTTTTTTATTGGTATTTACATACTGTTAATTATTTTAAAGGTAGACTGGAAGTTAGCTATAATAGCATCTTTGGCATTTGGGTTATCTACCAATATGTTAGATATATTAAGTGCCGGCCACAATGCAAAAGCTCATGCTATTGCATATATGCCTTTAGTACTAGCAGGAATTTTACTCATATTTAAAGGACGTCATATTTGGGGCTTTCTCTTATTGGCTGTTAGTATGAGTTTGGAAATAATGGCTAACCATTTTCAAATGACATATTACCTATTGTTATTAGTAGTGATTATTGGTATAGTTTATTTAATAGATGCTATTAAGAAAAAACAACTGCCGCACTTTTTTAAATGTATAGGTATTATGATAATTGCTGTGGTTATTGGTATAGCCACAAACGCTACCAGTCTTTTAGCAACTAAAGAATACACAGCATTTAGTACAAGAGGAGAATCTGCTATTACAGTTAATACAGATGGCTCGATTTCAGAAAAACAAGATGGATTAAGTTTTGATTATATTACTGAATACAGCTATGGTATTTTAGAAACCTTAAATTTATTTATTCCAAGATTTATGGGTGGCTCTTCTTTAGAGTCGCTTCCTGAGGACTCTAAAACAGTTGAGGAAGTTATTAAATTAGGAGCTTCACCTCAACAAGCTAATCAATTTGTACAACAAGTCCCAATGTATTGGGGAGATCAAACCTTTGTTGGAGCACCAGCATATATAGGAGCTACTATTATATTTTTATTTGTGTTTGCCTTGTTTATGGTAAAAGGCAGATTAAAATATTGGGTAGTAGCAGGTATTGTATTATCTCTGTTTTTAAGTTGGGGAAAAAATCTAGAGTTTCTCACACGTTTCTTTATAGATTATGTACCAATGTATGATAAGTTTAGAGCTGTATCTACAACTCAGGTTATTTTAAGGTTGTGTATACCTATTTTAGCTGTGTTTGGACTAACTCAACTATTTAATAACGTAGTACGTAAAGAAGAAAAATTAAATGCTTTAAAATGGACTAGTATTATACTTGGCGGAATAACACTAATAATTTTAGCCTTTAATAACACACTTTTCAATTTCGAAAGCCCTTATGATACTATGTTTATAGAACAAATGGGTGTCGATTTTGTAAAGGCCATCCGTGAAGATCGTGCTACACTCTTATCTGAAGATACTTTAAGAACACTAATACTTATTGCGCTAGTTGCTGTTTTAATCTTTGGTTACATTAAGGAAAAAATAAATGAAAAGCTTGTAGTGGCAGGTTTGGTGATCTTAGTCTTATTTGATTTAGTTGGTGTAGATAAGCGTTACGTTAATGATGATAACTTTGTGTCTAAATATTTAATAGATCAGCCATTTCAACCTAACAGTGCAGACCAGGAAATTTTAAAAGATAAAGGAAACTATCGTGTTTTAGATTTAAGCGGAAGCCCATTAAATTCAGCTAGAGCATCATTCTTTCATAACTCAATTGGTGGATATCACGGTGCAAAGCCAAAACGTATGCAAGACTTGTTTGAGTTTCATGTGTATGAAGGCAATCAAGCGGTTTTAAATATGCTTAATGTTAAGTATAATATTATTAAAAATGAAGGAAACCTATTTGCACAACGAAATCCTTATGCTAACGGAAACGCTTGGTTTGTAGATAGTATTCAAGAAACAAGAACTGATAATGAAGTAATTCTTTATTTAAGTTTCCTAAACACAAAAGAGAAAGCGTTAATTACTCCAGAATTTACTTCAAACCTAAAGCAGCACACATTTAAAAAAGATTCTACGGCTACTATAAACTTAAAGAGTTATCAACCTAACGAATTAATTTATGAGAGTAAGTCTTCTCAAGATGCATTTGCTGTCTTTTCAGAGATCTACTATGAAAACGGTTGGAAAGCTTTTATAGATGAAAAAGAAGTCGATATTTTAAGAGTCAATTATACGTTAAGAGGTCTTGAAATACCTTCTGGAACTCATGAAATTGTATTTAGGTTTGAACCTAAAGTTATTAAAACTGGTAGTACTATAGTTTTAGCAAGCTCTATTCTTTTAATGTTATTAATCTTAGGCGGTATTTTTTACGAGTTTAAGGAAAAAAATAAAACGTAATTGAAGCGAGTTCTCATCATAGCTTATTATTGGCCGCCAGCTGGTGGTCCTGGCGTACAACGTTGGTTACAATTTGTAAATTACTTACCAAATTTTAATATACAACCAATAGTATATGTTCCAGACAACCCTAGTTATCCAATACTAGATGAAACATTACAATCTAAAATAACAGATGTTGAGGTTTTAAAACAACCCATTTCAGAACCTTATAGATTTGCTAATTTTTTTTCTAAAAAAGATACAGCTTCAATAAGCTCTGGCTTAATTCCTAAGGAGAAAAAACAATCTTTAGTACAAAAGTTTTTGTTGTTTGTTCGAGGAAATTTCTTCATTCCAGATGCCCGAAAGTCATGGGTTAAGCCTTCGGTATGTTATTTAAAAGAATACTTAAATAACAATCCTGTAAATGCTATTATAACAACAGGACCTCCACACAGTCTCCATCTTATAGGAAAGCAACTTAAAGAACATATGGATGTTACTTGGCTTGCAGATTTTCGAGATCCTTGGACAACAATTGGTTATCATAAAAAGCTAAAGCTAATGCCTTGGGCAAAACGTAAACATCTGGTATTAGAAGCCTCAGTCCTAAACACTGCAGATCATATTATAACTACTAGCTTTACAACAAAAAAAGAATTTGAAGCGCTAACTGAAAAACCAATTTCAGTTATTACAAATGGTTACAATGCTTCAGATTTTAAGTTAATTACAAAAGTAGCTTTGGATGCTAAATTTACTTTAGCGCACATAGGTTCTTTACTTTCTGATAGAAATCCGCAGGTTTTATGGCAGACATTACAGGAATTAATTGAAGAGCATAAAGATTTTTCAGAAGCATTTCAGCTTAAATTAGCAGGCAAAGTTAGCGAGGATTTACTTTCTACCATACAAAGCTATAATTTAAAAAACCATATAAACTTACTAGGTTATATTACTCATGAAAGTGCGTTCAAAGAAATGAAGAGCGCCCAACTTTTGTTGTTAATTGAAATAGATTCTGATGAGACTAAAGGTATAATTGCAGGTAAGGTATTTGAGTACCTTTTAGCTAAACGACCAATATTAGCTATAGGTCCAAAAAATTGGGATGTTTCTAAAATTATAAATGATACAACTTCTGGTAAGGTCTTTCATTATGAAGAAAAGGACATTCTAAAACACTATATATTCAGTGCATTTCAGGATTACAAAAATGGGATGCTTCATATAAATTCTACCAATATCGAGCAGTTTTCTAGAAAACAATTAACGCAACAACTTTCAGAAGTTATCTTAAAAGTTACCACATAATGGGTATTGTTTTAAAACAGTCTTTTAAAAATTTAGTGAGTACCTATGCAGGTTTTGGGTTGGGTGCCATTAATGTGCTGTTTTTATATCCTAATTTCATGACGCCAGAATATTATGGCTTGGTATCTTTTATATTATCTGCGAGTATGTTGTTCTGGCCATTAATGGCTTTAGGAACTCACAATACATTGGTTAAATTTTACTCTTCGTATTCTAAACAGGAAGAAAAAGAGAAGCTATTTAGTTTTGTTTTGGTATTGCCTCTCTTAGTTGGTTTAGTCTTAGGTTTAATAGGTTATTTTGGCTATTCGTTTGTACTGTCTTATTTTAATGGAGAAAATGAATTGGTAAAACCTTATGCCTGGCTCATTTTTGTAATAACCTTTGCTATGGCTTACTTCGAGCTCTTCTTTTCTTGGAGTAAAGTATTTTTAAAAAGCACATTTGGGAACATAATGCGAGAAGTATTTCATAGAGCCTGCATTATGATCTTATTAGGGTTACTTTATATTAATGTCATAGATATTCCGCTGTTTTTATATATAATGACGGCAGTATATGTATTAAGAACGTTATTGATGATGGTATTTGCATTTAAGTTGCACTTGCCTAAACTTCAATTTAAATTACCGGATAATGCATCACGTGTTATAAAATATTCGGCACTAATTTTCATAGCAGGAAGTGTTGCTATGATGTTGTTAGACTTAGATAAAGTGATGATTGAGTATTATTTGCCAATTGAAAATGTTGCTATATATGGTATCTCAATTTATATAGCATCTGTAATAGCTGTCCCAAGTAGAGCAATGCATCAAATTACATATCCTCTTACGGCACAATTATTAAATGATAAGGATTATGCAGGGTTAAAGAATTTATACCAACGTAGCTCGAACACACTGCTAATAGTTGGAGGACTTATATTCTTACTTATAATTTGTAATGTTGGAGAGTTGTATGAGATGATACCACAGGATTACCATATTGGATTTTCAATTGTAATTTTAATAGGCATTGTTAAGTTGTATGAAAATCTTATTGGGAATAATAACAGTATTTTATTTAATTCAGATTATTATAGGTTAGTCTTAGCAATAGGAGTGCTATGTGCTGTTATGGCTGTAGTACTTAATATTTTACTTATTCCAAAATTTGGTGTGTACGGTGCTAGTTATGCAACGTTTATTGCATTTTTTACCTATAATACAGTAAAGCTAATTGTGGTTTGGAAAAAATTTAAGATGCATCCATTTTCATCAAGAACATGGGTCTCATTAGGTCTCATAGCTCTATTTACACTTAGTTTTTATTTTTGGGATTTCAATTTTCAACCACTACTTAATATTGCTTTAAAATCTGTAATACTCGGATTGTTATTTGTTGGATTTTCTTGGAAGCTGAAACTCTCTAATGATGTTTCTCAAGTTATAGATACTTATTTAAAGCGATAGGATAAAAAGAAAAGCCCCAAAGCAATTCGCTTGGGGAAGCTATTTGCTTTAGGGCTTGTCAAACTAACCAACCAAAAATTTTAATTTCCTCTTCGTCTAGTTGTTGTTGAAGAGGCTCTGTTGTTTGAAGATTCTCTTGAAGAACTAGCTTTAACTCGAGAGTTAGTAGAAGTTCTTGCTTTTGCTGAAGATCTAGATGTTCTATTACTCTTTACAGCTTTAGACGCTCTACTCGTATTACTTTTTACTCTAGCACTGTTATTTCTCGACCTTGTTGTATTTGTACGAGTAGCTCTAGGTGTTGTAGTTCTAGTAGTAGCTTTTACTCTAGAGTTTGTTCTCGTACTTGGTGCTACAGCTCTTGAGCTTGTATTGCTTCGAGTTCTTGTTGCATTAGAGTTTCCTCTAGTGTTCGTTGTAGCACGTCCAGCATTATTACTTCTCGTATTTCCTGTTCTAGAAATTATAGTTCTATCGGTTCTGCTTCTAGAGTTTTGGTTAGATAAACCTTCACGGTTAGATCTGCTTACTCTAGTATTAGTTCTTGCATAAGATTGATTGCTTCTGTTTCTTACTTGTGCAAGATCACGTTGTCTTGATAAACGCTGTCCTCTATTATAAGAACGCACTTTCTGTCCTGGTCTGTAATAATTAGACTTGTAATGCTTCTTATACCATCCTGTTCTATAATAGTTATAATGAACAGCATAACTATATCTTACAGGATTGTAATATGCTCTGTAAGGTCTTGTAAACACAATACAGTTAGAAAATACAGGTCTTACATAATACTGGTGCCAAGGTCTATAAACATAATGTCTGTTATATACATTAATAAAACCTCTTGTGCCTACATAACGGCCGTAATTGTTATAATTAATATATAAGTTACCAACCTGTGCAAGTCCAAATCTGTTATAATCTAATACAATATTTCCTGCTCTAATAATCCTACCATAGTAATCATAATACACTGGCACATCTTCAATCTGTATTACAGCACCATAATCGTCACGTTGTATATATGGAGCATAATCGTAACCAGCGTTAAAACTAATATTTACGTTTGGGCCACCAATTGAAACATGTGTACCTTGTTGTGGGCCTATATATCTAAAGTCGAATTGTCCATCTGGAAAAACAGAAAACTCTACATTACCTTCTGTGAAAATAAAGCTCTCACCATTATAATAGTTAAATGTTGTGGTACTCCTATCTTTCCCTGTGTCTGCACTTGCTGTATATCCTATAAAGAATACCGCAAGTAATGTCATTAAGTTTTTCATAGCTTAGGGTTTTAATGTTACATCTCAATTAAATTGTTTAACTGAGTTGTTAATCTATAAACAATCAGCGTGCCAAAAATGTAAAAACCTAATTACCAGTTGTATATGTGATATTGTGTTAGAGTAGAAGTGTTTAAAGGGCAAAAAAACTATTAAAAACGAAAAACCCCGAATGCTATAAAGCGATTCGAGGTTTTTCTAACTAACCAACCAAAATTATTAATTCAATTATGATGCCAAAATATTAACACCAACTAATTTTCTTTTTCAAAGCTTCTAAATATTCTTTAGAGTAATTTTTTTAATTGAACTGGTTGATTAACAATACTTACGTAAAATATAATTTATTGGTTCTCTACATAATTAGACGAAAAAGAGTCCGAAAAATTACAGAAAATCATACATTTATTTAAACTTTAACTTTTGTTGAAAAATTAAAATCCGTCTTCAAATTGTTGTAGGCTTACTTGTGGTTTTCCATCAATAAATGTGACCTTAAATAAGGCGCCATTATTAGAGTCATTTAACTCTTTATAAGTAGTATCGTTTAAAATTGAATTTACAAATGCTGGCGTTGTATTACTATGACCAACTATTAAAACTGTTTGTCCTTTAGTTTCAGCTTTAAAACTTTTAGAATATAAATCTGTTGCACTATAAATTTTCGGTTCTAAATTTAAATAAGTGGCCAAAGGTGCTGCAGTTTCCCTAGTTCTATTAAAATCTGTAATATATATGGCATTAATGCCTTTGTCTCCTAATCTAGTTTTCCATTCTTGTGCACGCTCTTTACCCATTGCATTTAAATGTGGATTACTATTATTACTGTTGCTTCTGTCTTTTTCTGCGTGTCTTATAAAGTAGTACACCGTATCATCAGATTGATGGGATTGTCCCTTGCAAGCAACTGCTAATAAAAGTATAAGTAAATATTTCATAATTATTGGGGTATAAGCTCTAGTAAGATAAATTGATTAAGTTGCTCTCCTAAGCTATTAAAATTATTGTCTGACACTAAAATTAACGATAAATTTCCGTTCGGCAATTTAGGACCAAACGTAATACCTTCAATATTATCTATACTTTTCTTAGTCAGTTGTTTTTTTACAGATTTAAAATTGAAGAGAAATTCTTTTTCAAGATAAGTAAGTTCATTCTTTTCTAAGATAGTATCGCTTAATGTATTAGTCGCATTATTATTAGTAGCTAATATTAATTGTACCACATTACCGTTTGTGCCATAGCCAGCAGAGTAGCTTCGTTCCAATACCAAAAATTGGTTTTCAGATATTTGTAGCATATCTGTTAATCCATTTACTCCAAATGGTAATAAAGGTAATTTCTGAAGGCGTTCTAATTTATATGGCAATTGTTTAATGGCAATACCATTATCATTAAATAAAGTAAACCTTATTAAAGAGGTTGTATTAAAAACTTTAGGTTCTGGGCCATCCAATTCTAAAGGAAGCTCTGTGGCTACCCAAAATCCTTTACCGAGATGTGCTTTAGTTAACCCTTCAAATACTCCATTGTTTCTAGGTTTTTGAGGACCTTTAGAAGTAAAGTATTCTGGTATTGAAGCAGATTTTATAAACGCACCAGTACTATCTGTGTAAAAGACCATTGGCGTTTTATTATTTGTAATGCTGCCTTCACTGGAAATTATAAATCCATTATCAACTTTTCTTATAGATTCTAAATCCATTAAAGTTTGAGAGTTAATAGCTTTTGGTGCTTTAATAAAATGTTGTTTAGAAAAAACAACAGTATCTATTGTAGTGCCCTTTAATATAATATCTGCTTCATAAAACCTTGGCTTGCTTGGTTGGTCACAAATTAAATAATACGCATTACCATCATAATCTATTCCAGACAGGCCACCTATCTCATTACCATCAATAAACACCTGTTTAGGATAAATATAATCATCTAAATAATTAACCTTATAGGTAGGTGTCTTGCTTACTTTTAAGCTACTGCAAGAATAACTTGTTGATATTAAAAGTATTAAAGCTATTTGTTTAAATTTCATTTGGCAAAAATAACATATTGTTAAGGAAATAATAGGAATTCATTGTGATGAAAAGGTCAATTTCATCGTTAAATTTGAAGTATTACGAACCACAAAAATTGAATTATGAATCAGACTGAATTAGAAGGTAAGTGGAATCAAGTAAAAGGTGATTTTAAACAAAAATATGGTAAAGTAACCGATGACGATACCACTTTTGCCGACGGAAAATTCGACGAGATGCTAGGACGTCTTCAAGAGAAGACAGGTAAAGCAAAAGAAGAATTAAAGAAGGAAATTGCAGAATGGTAATTTAAGATATTAAATTGCTATGAAAAGGAGAAAAGCGCTTCAATTAAGTTTGAAGCGTTTTTTTTTGTTAATACCTTAATCGGTAAACCCCAATATAATTAAGTTGTAATTCAGGTTATAATTGAAGATTATGCTACAATAACATTTCATTAACTAATGTTTGGCATTTATTTGAGATCCTCCTGTGTAATGTGTTCTAATTTCGTTGGTAGTTTAACCAACTACCTCTTACTATGAATTACCAACAACCTAATGAAAGGCTTCAAATTATTAATGGCATGTACAAATTAGTTTCAGAAGACTACGTACATGAATTACAACCTGAACCTAAAACTAAAATTAGACAAGCTTTAAGAAAATCTTCCACAAGAATTAAAAACTCCTTAAGACGACAGCTGGATAAGTGGATGGAATCTTAAAAACTACTTTAATATGTTAACGTTTCATTAATTGTTTAGGGTAATGCTAATTTCTATCTTTAGCAGATAAAATTATCCAAATGAAAATTCAAAATTACGTTACCCTTATTTTAGTATGCTTTGCGTGCTTTCAAATTAGCTGCGCACAAGATAGCGCAGAACCAGTTTATGATGTTTCTGCACATTACAACAAGCAAGAGGTAGATATACCTATGCGCGATGGTGTGACACTGCATACCACAATTTATTCTCCAAAGGATACCTCTAAAAAGTATCCAATGATTATGCAACGTACTCCATACAGTTCAAGACCTTATGGTGAAGGCCAATTTAAATCTAAAATTGGACCAAACGAATATATGATGAAAGATGGTTACATAGTTGTATACCAAGATGTGCGTGGTCGTTGGATGAGTGAAGGAGATTATGATAATATGCGTGCTTATATACCTAATAAGAAAAAAGGTCAAGTAGACGAAGCAAGTGATACCTATGATACGATTGATTGGTTAGTTAAAAATGTAGACAATAATAACGGTAATGTAGGAACTTGGGGAATTTCTTATCCAGGCTTTTATGCTACATATTCATTGTTAGACTCGCATCCAGCTTTAAAAGCGGTTTCTCCTCAAGCCTGTATAGGTGATTTCTTTTTTGATGATTTTCATCATAACGGTGCTTATTTATTAAGTTATTGGAGAGCAACAGCTGTATTCGGATACCAGACAGAACCTACTACAGAGTCTTGGTATGATTTCCCACAATTAGATACCCAAGATCAATATCAGTTCTTTTTAGATAACGGTCCATTAAGTAATTTAGATGAGTACTATAAAGAAGATAATGAGTTTTGGACACAGTTAAAAGAACATCCTAATTATGATGAGTTCTGGAAATCTCGTGGTATCATACAGCACTTAAAAGATATTAAGCCAGCTGTAATGACAGTAGGTGGTTTGTTTGATGCAGAAGATCTTTATGGTCCTTATGAAACCTATAAAAATATTGAAGCTAAGAGTGATAACTTCAACATAATGGTTTTCGGACCTTGGAGTCATGGTGATTGGGCGCGTAACAAAGAACGCCAAGCAATAGGTAATGTATATTTTGGAGATAATATTTCAGACTACTACCAAAAGGATTTAGAAACACCATTCTTTGAGCACTTCCTTAAGAATGATGGTAAAGGCGACGTAAATTTAAGTGAAGCGAGAATATATGATTCTGGAACTAAAGAATGGAAATCTTATGATTCTTGGCCTCCAGAAAATGCTACTAAAAAAACAATGTATTTAGGCAGCTCACAAAAGTTGAACAGCCTGCCAGAAGCAACTCAGGAAACTAAGTTTATTAGTGATGTAAATAAGCCAGTACCATATTCTGAAGATATTAAAATGGTATTTACACCTAGAAAATATATGACAGATGATCAGCGCTTTGCAGCGCGAAGACCAGATGTCTTGGTGTTTGAAACACCAGTAATGACAGAAGATATGACACTTGCAGGAGATATTTTAGCTAAGCTACAAGTGGCAACAACAGGTACTGCTGCAGATTGGGTTGTAAAAGTTATAGATGTTTATCCTGCAGATGCTAAGGATACAGAAGAAACACAAGACCACCTTAAAATGAGTAATTACCATATGATGGTTAGAAGTGAAGTGTTAAGAGGTAGGTTTAGAAACAGTTTTGAGCAACCGGAACCGTTTGTGCCAAACCAAAAAACTCCAGTTACTATAAAGCTACAAGATGTACACCATACCATAAAGAAAGGTCATAAACTACAAATACAGGTACAGAGCACGTGGTTCCCTTATATTGATTTAAATCCGCAGACTTACGTAGACAATATTTTTGAGGCAAAAGCTTCAGACTTTAAGACACAAACACATTCTGTTTTTGGAGATAGTGCAATTGAGTTTTCAATATTAAATTAATTTATGAATAAATATATAATAGGCGCAACGCTAGTCGTTGCGCTTTTCTCTTGCAAACAAAATTCAGAACCTATTTCTGAAGAAACAATAGCAACAGAAAGTAAAAAGGCAAATGATTTTTTTGAAGCCTCATTTAAAGAAGATGTTTCAATTAGCCCTATGCTTCAAACACAATTAGGAGTAAAAACTAATTATGGAGAATGGGATGATTTTTCTAACCAAGCAGAAGCAAAAGAACTTGAGAGAGCAAAAAACAGGTTGGCTTATTTAAATGACAGCCTAAATGTAAACGCTTTAAATAAGGAAACTGCACTTAGCTACACATTATACAAACAAGATTTAGAGCATACTATTGAAGATTATGCGTTTAGATTATACAATTATCCTGTTAATCAAATGCACGGTATGCATGCCGAAATTCCTGCATTCCTTATCAATATGCATAGTATAAACTCTGTTGAAGATGCAGAGGCTTATATTTCTAGGTTAAAAGGTTTAGAAAAAGTATATGCAGACGTTTCTGAAAATTTGAGCATTCGTGAAACTAATGGAATAATGCCTCCAAAGTTTGTTTTTGAGAAAGTTATAGGAGATAGTAAGAATCTAATTAAAGGAAGACCTTTTGAAAAGAGTAACGAAGTAAGTGCGTTAATGGAAGATTTTACGACCAAAGTAAATACACTTTCAATACCTAAGGATGAAAAAGAGGACTTATTAAATAAAGCAGAAAAAGCACTTACAGAACAAGTAAGACCAGCTTTTGAGGGTTTAATTTCTACAATGCAGGACCAACAACAAAGAGCTACAGTTGAAAATGGTGTATGGAAATTCCCTAAAGGAGATCAATTTTATAATTTAGCACTTAAAAGAACTACCACTACTAGTCTCACAGCAAATGAAATACATGAGATTGGATTAAATGAAGTTGCTCGTATACACAAGGAAATGGAGCAAATTATGCAAGATGTAGGTTTTAACGGTACATTGCAGGACTTCTTTAAATTTATGCGTGAAGATGAAAAGTTTTACTATAAAAATACGGTAGAAGATAAGCAAGCTTATAAAGATAAGGCTACAGCAATCATCAATACCATGAAAGGTACCTTAGATAAATTGTTTAATACAAAGCCAAAAGCAGAACTCGTAGTAAAGGCAGTGGAGCCATTTAGAGAAAAAAGTGCAGGTAAAGCCTTTTACCAACAGCCAGCAATAGATGGATCTAGACCTGGCACTTATTATGTTAACCTTTATGATATGAGTGCTATGCCTACCTACCAAATGGAAGCTTTAGCATACCACGAAGGCATACCTGGTCACCACATGCAAATTGCAATATCTCAAGAACTAGAAAACATACCAGCTTTTAGAAAGCATAGTTTTTACACAGCTTATGTAGAAGGTTGGGCATTATATTCAGAATATATACCCAAAGAAGTAGGGTATTATAAAGATCCTTATTCAGATTTTGGTCGTTTAGCCATGGAATTGTGGCGCTCTTGCCGTTTAGTTGTAGATACGGGTATACACGCTAAGAAATGGACACGTGAAGAAGGTATTGAGTATTATAAAAAGAATACACCAAATGCAGAAAGCGACTGTATAAAAATGGTTGAACGTCATATAGTAATGCCTGGCCAAGCAACCGCTTACAAAGTTGGAATGAATAAAATATTAGAATTAAGGAACTTATCTGAGGAAAAGCTAGGAAGCAATTTTGATATTAAAGAGTTTCATGATATTATACTTAAAGACGGTGCATTACCGTTAGATATTCTAACTCAAAAAGTAGAAGCTTGGATAGCCAGCAAATAAATAGCCATACCAATTGTATGGTTCAACCATACATATGATAGGGTTTAAAATGTTGGTATGTAACAGTTTGTATATATTTTTGTAGTGTAAGATTTAAAATAAGAATCTTATTTAGTTAATTTGATTACAATTTAATACAATATAACTCTAACAAATATCATTATTATGAAAAAATTAATTTACACTTTCGCTCTTACAGTATTCGCATTCTCATTCGCAGCTTGTGAAGCAGATGAATTACCACAAGACGTTGACAACGGTGTAGGAGATCAGGTACAAGTACCTGCAGACAGAGAAGATGAAGGACTATAATAGTTTTTACATTTAAAAAAATAAAAAAGCCTTTGAATAATTTTCAAAGGCTTTTTTATTGGTTTTAGATATATTTGAACTCTGTATGAAATATAAATATTACATATATCTAATTTTATTCTTTTTACTCTCTTGTTCTGAGGGATTTGATTTTCATGAAAAGAATTTAGCAGTAAATGATAGCCTTAAATTTTATATTGATGAATACAAAAGACAAGATTTAACTGACCAACAGAAAAACAATATACTGTTAAAAGCTTTTAAATTTGCTGAACAAATAAATTCAGATTCATTAAAAAATAATTACTACAAAAGAATTTCATATCAGTTTTATAAATTAGGTGATACTTCCAACTTTTTAAATGTAAACAATAAAGGGGTTGAGCTTTCTGAAAAAATAAATGATTCCACAACGCTAGCAATTTTATTATGGGATGCTGCAACTTATTATAGAGATAAACAACTCAAAAACAAAGAAGCTTACGAACGTTATTTTAAAGCCAAATCTATATTCGAAGATTTAGGGAATGATTATAATGCTGCTAAAATGTTACTTAACATGGCAATCATTCAAACTAATGTAAGGGATTACATAGGTAGTGAGAATACAACGATTACAGCCATAAATAAATTTGAACCTTTAGGAAAGCAACAGTATTTATATAGCTGTTATAACAATATTGGTATCATTAATAATGAGTTGGAAGAATATCAAGATGCCTTATACTATCACCGCAAAGCTTTAAAAACATTAGATAGGTTTGAAAGTGATCCTACTTTAAAGGCTGTGTCTCTTAATAATATTGGTGTTGTTTATAAAAATAAGGGTAGTTATGATGATGCAATTACATCATTTAATCAAGCCTTAACAGTTGATAGCTTATTCTATAAAAATACGATTCTTTACTCTGCGCTATTAGATAATATTGCCTTCTCTAACTTTAAGAGCGGTAATAATGCAGAGATCCCATACCTTTTTTACAAAGCAAAACAAATAAGAGATAGTATAAAGTTTGATCCTGGTATGATAGAAAGCAGGTTAAATTTATCTGATTACTTTTTGGGAGAAGGAAATTATGATAAGGCGTTAAGTTATGCCAAGGAAGCAAAAAAACTTTCAGAAGAATCAAACTATACAGATGATATACTAGCATCCTTACTCAAGTTGTCTAAATTAGATACGCTTAATGCTAGAGCTTATGCAAATAGGTACATAGTTTTATCAGACAGTTTGCAAGCTCAAGAACGTTTAATGCAAAATAAATTTGCTAGAATTAGATATGAGACAGATGAGTATATAGATAAGAACAATGCGTTAAGCGAGCGAGTTAGAAATATTACTATAAGCTTATTAATTGCATTAGTGGTTTTTGGGTTACTATTCGTTATAAAGAGTCAATTATCTAAAAACAATCAACTTAAGTTAGAACGTGAACAACAGTTAGCAAATGAGCAGATTTATAATTTAATGATAGATCAGCAAAATAAAATTTCTGAAGGAAGAAAACGTGAAAAACAGAGAATTTCTAAAGAACTCCATGATGGTGTTTTAGGAAGTTTATTTGGTACTCGTTTAAGCTTAGGGAGTTTAAATACAAAGCATGATGAAAGTGCAATTAATAACAGGCAAAACTATATAGATAGGTTAAAGGAAATAGAAGAGGAGATACGAAGTATTTCTCATAACCTACAAAGTAAGGTGTTAAAAGAGGAACAGGTTTTTACTTCTTTAATTGAAGAGCTTTTGGAAATACAATCAAAAGCCGGAAACTTTAATTATGCTATACAAACTCAAACCGATTTGGATTGGGATATGATAGATGGTAAGGTTAAAATTAACATTTACAGAATACTACAGGAAGCCATACAGAACATAAATAAATATGCAGATGCTACCGAAGTTTTGCTTACCTTTAATGCCAATCAAAATCACATTAAAGTTACTATTGAGGATGATGGTGTAGGTTTTAATGTTCAGAAAAAATCACAAGGAATTGGTTTGTCAAATATGACATCAAGAGTTAAGGATTTGCAGGGAACAATAAAAATCACTTCAGAACTTTCTAAAGGAACTTTAATAGAGGTTACAGTCCCTAAAACCAATTATTTTGACAAAAAAACGGCTTAAACTCCTTATTGTAGATGATCATCCTATGATTATCGAGGGCTATAAGAATGCTCTCCAAGATATGTCATCAGATGATTATGAACTTATCATAGAATCTGCTCAAGATTGTGATGAAGGTATGGAGAAGATTCAAAACTCTACAACCGGCACACCATACGATATTATATTTTTAGATATACAGCTGCCTCCATCTAAAGATGGCAGAATATTATCTGGCGAAGATTTAGGATTACGAGCAAACAGGTTATCACCGTCTTCTAAGCTTGTGTTCTTAACTATGTTTAATGATAATTACCGTATTCATAGTATTCTTAAAAATGTGAACCCAGACGGCTTCTTAGTAAAGAGTGATGTAAACTCATCTGAGTTGGTAAAGGCTTTTGATACAATAAATAACGATCCTCCATATTATAGTAAATCTGTTAAGCAGTTTATAAGAAATGACATGACAAATAGAAATGTTATAGATGAGCTGGATAGAAAAATATTATTTCATCTTTCTAAAGGTGTTCAAACAAAAGACTTACCAGAATATGTTTCACTTTCTATTAATGCAATAGAAAAGCGAAAGAAATCTTTACGAAAACTGTTTGATATTAGCACAAGAAACGATGTTTCTCTTATCCAAAAAGCTAAAGAACAGGGTTTTCTTTAAAATTTTAATTAAAAAATTAAATAGTATGGTTCAGCCATAACTATGTTAAGGGTAAAATCACTCTTAACACTCAATATCCTCGTATTTTTACATCAGATTAATTGTTAGAGTCTATTTATAGATGAAGTTTAAATAGAGTGGAGAATAAATCCAACTAAGCACATTGGTTAAACAATGTTCGAAATAGGAAATTTATTTTGCCCCAAATTAGGATTTAACTCCACTCTTTTGAACAAAATCCACCTCTTTGAAAACTAAAAGTATTTTAAATGAAATAACATAGCTTACTGTATTTATAGCTACTGTAAATTTCAACTAAATTTTGAAGTACCAATTTTAAGAAAAAATAGAATGCTCCAAATTCTAACAGGCCTCAAGTTGTTGACCGCACTTAACCTGTAAAGATTTATATACTTTAGAGTATATAATACGTGATGTATTAACCAACATAAACACGTTACAATAGCCACTCGGAGCATTCTTTTTTTATTTTCACTACTTTTAAAGAAAACAAGCACACATGCTCATAAAAGTATTTGGTAGTGCAGTCTTTGGCGTAGAGGCTACAACTATCACTGTAGAGGTAAATGTTGACAAAGGCATTGGTTATCATTTAGTAGGTCTTCCAGATAAAGCAATTCAAGAAAGTAGTTATCGTATAGCAGCAGCATTAAAAAATGTAGGCTACAAACTTCCAGGTAAAAAGATCACCTTAAATATGGCTCCTGCAGATATGCGAAAGGAAGGATCTGCGTACGACCTAACTTTAGCATTAGGAATCTTAATCGCATCGTCTCAAATAAAAGCAGAACAAATAGCAAAGTATATTATAATGGGAGAGCTTTCGTTAGATGGCTCTTTACAACCTATAAAAGGCGCATTACCTATAGCTATTAAGGCTAGGGAAGAAGGCTTTGAAGGTTTTATATTACCTAGTCAAAACGCAAAAGAAGCTGCTATTGTAGATGGCCTAAAAGTGTATGGTGTGGATAACATATCTCAAGTAATCGACTTTTTTGATAGAGACATTAAACTTGAGCAGACTATTATTGATACGCGAAAAGAATTTTACAAAATATTGGATCATCCAGAATTCGATTTTGCCGATGTAAAGGGACAAGAATCAATTAAACGCTGTATGGAAATTGCAGCTGCTGGTGGTCATAATATAATTCTTATAGGTCCGCCAGGTTCTGGAAAAACCATGCTATCAAAACGTTTGCCATCTATCTTGCCGCCAATGTCTTTAAAAGAAGCTTTGGAAACAACTAAAATTCATAGTGTTTCTGGTAGAATGAGAGAGCATTCTGGTTTAATGGCAGAGCGACCATTTAGAAGTCCACATCATACTATTAGTGATGTTGCTCTTGTAGGTGGTGGTGCGTACCCACAACCAGGAGAAATTTCTTTATCTCATAATGGTGTATTGTTTTTAGATGAGTTACCAGAATTTAAACGAAGTGTTTTAGAAGTAATGAGGCAGCCTCTTGAAGATAGGGAGGTTACTATCTCGAGAGCTAAATTTACAGTAACCTACACATCAAGTTTTATGTTGGTTGCCAGTATGAATCCTAGTCCTGGCGGTTATTTTAATGATCCAGATGCGCCGGTAAGTTCTTCTCCAGCAGAAATGCAGCGTTACTTAAGTAAAATTTCCGGACCACTATTAGATAGAATAGACATTCATATTGAAGTTACACCTGTGCCTTTTGAAAAACTAACAGATGCCAGAAAAGCAGAAAGTAGTGTTGAAATAAGAAAACGTGTAACCAAAGCTAGAGAAGTGCAAACTGAGCGTTTTAAAGACCTAGATACTATACATTATAATGCGCAAATGGGAGTACGTCAAATTAGAGAGTATTGCAAACTAGATGAAGCCTCGATGCAGTTATTAAAATCTGCAATGGAGCGTTTAAACCTATCTGCAAGGGCGTACGATCGTATTCTTAAAGTTGCAAGAACTATTGCAGACCTAGAAGCTTCAGACGAGGTTACAGGTACACATATTTCAGAAGCCATACAATACAGAAGTCTTGATCGTGAAGGTTGGTTAGGCTAGCTATTATTTCTTATTTTTAGAACGTAATTTATACACAACTATGAAGCATCTTTGTTCACTAGCATTATTACTTGTAATTTTTAGCTGTAAGAAGTCTACTACAGATTTAAATAATTCAACTTCCGAAACAGATACAACCTCTATTATAGATGATGTTGCTGGTACTCTAGAGGATGAGCCTGTAGTGCTAACGTTGGAGCAAGCTAACAATCTTGCTAACTTACCATTGTCTTGTGTTAATACAGAATATCCAAATAAATTAGGGCAAACCTTGGCAAGTAAAGCAGATATAGCGCAACCTAATGAGCTTCACCCAGCATTTTATGGTTGTTTTGATTGGCATTCATCTGTACATGCGCATTGGTCTATGGTATCTTTGTTAAAACAATTCCCAGACTTAAAAAAAGCGGAAGCTATAAAAGAGACGCTTCAGAGTAACTTATCTAAGGAGAATATTATAGCTGAGGTAGAGTATTTTAAAAAAGAACACAATAAATCTTATGAGCGTACATATGGTTGGGCTTGGGTTTTAAAGCTCTCTGAAGAATTACACACTTGGGAATCTCCTATGGCAAAGGAGTTAGAAGAAAATCTAAAACCGCTTACTAATTTAATTATTGAGCGCTATAAGGAGTTTTTGCCAAAGTTAAATTACCCTATTAGAGTTGGTGAGCATACAAACTCGGCTTTTGGTATTTCATTTGCATTGGATTATGCTAAAGCAACCGAAAATGAAGAGTTTGCAAAGCTCCTGAAAGTAAGGTCTAAAGATTTTTATTTAAATGATAACTCTTGTCCTATAACTTGGGAGCCTAGCGGCTATGATTTTTTATCGCCTTGTCTTGAGGAAATAGATGTTATGAGGCGAGTACTGCCAAAAGAAGCTTTTTTGCTTTGGATGCAAGACTTTATGCCGCAATTATTAAATAAGGATTTTACTTTGGCTGTTGGCGAGGTTTCAGACCGTAAGGATGGTAAACTTGTGCATTTAGACGGTTTAAACTTTAGTAGAGCTTGGGTTTTGTATGGTTTAGCAAAGCAATACCCACAAAAATTTGGGCATTTAAGAGCTTTAGCTAATCAACATGTAAATCATTCGTACCCTAACTTAGTGGGAGATTCTTACGAAGGTGGTCATTGGTTAGGAAGCTTTGCTATATATGCTTTGAATACTTCGAAAATGGAATGAAAAAATTCCTAGATAACATAGGTCCTTCAGTTGTATTAACCGCTGCATTTATTGGTCCTGGCACAATTACAGTATGTACATTGGCTGGTGTTAATTTTGGATTTTCATTATTATGGGCTTTATTAATAGCAATTTTCACGTGTATTATATTACAAGGTATGACTACACGGTTAGGGATAGTTACGCAACGTGGTTTATCTGATGTAATAAAAGATCAACTCAAGTCTCCTTATGTAAAATGGCCTGTTATAGTCCTCATTTTTTCTGCAATAGTAATAGGAAATGCAGCTTATGAGGCTGGTAATATTAGTGGTGCTTCACTAGGGTTACAAGGTATTTTTCCTTCCTTAGTTTCAGATAGCTTTAATAAAGGAGCTTTACTTATAGGTATCATAGCTTTTGTATTGCTTTATTTCGGAAACAATAAGCTGTTGGAGCGCACCTTAATTGCGTTGGTGGTAATTATGAGTATTTCATTTATTATCGCTATGGTAATTACAGGACCTAATCTTATTGATGTTTTAAAAGGGCTTTTAGTGCCAAATTTAACTTCAGACAATATTTTAACTGTTGTCGCTTTGTTGGGCACCACTGTAGTACCTTATAATATCTTTTTACACACTTCTTTAGTTTCAGAAAAATGGAAAGACACAACATCGCTTTCTTGGGCTAGAAAAGAATTAATTGTAGCCGTCTTGGTTGGTGGCGTGGTTTCTATGTCTATATTAATTTGCGCAGCATCTTCAGGGCTTACAAAGGTAAATGCAGTGACAGATTTAGCAGAAGGCCTAGCGCCTTTATTTTCAAGCTTTGCATCATTAGTTGTAAATATTGGTTTAATTGCTGCAGGTATAACATCTGCAATTACTGCACCGCTTGCGGCAGCCTACGTAGCAAAAGGTTGTTTTGGTTGGGAAAAAGCACAAACATCCTATAAGTTTAGATTGGTCTGGATGTTTATTTTGCTTACAGGTATATTTTGTTCGTCATTAAAGATAAATCCTATCGAAATTATAAAGTTTGCACAAATAACCAATGGTATAGTGCTTCCGTTGGTAGCCATTCTCTTATTATGGTTGGTAAATAATAAATCTTTATTGGGATCTTATAGAAATAATGCTTTACAGAATATTTTAGGGGTATTAATAGTAGGATTAACTGTTGTTTTGGGAGTTAAGTCTATACTTAAAGTTATTGAGGTGTTATGAAAACAATAGATATTAATTGTGACTTGGGAGAAGGTGGTTTGTATGATCATAAACTTATGCCATTAATTACGTCTTGCAGTATTGCATGTGGAGGTCATTTTGGTAATATAGATACTATGAACTCTGCTGTAGTTTTGGCCAAGCAACATCAGGTTAAAATTGGAGCACATCCTTCTTATCCAGATCATCAAAATTTTGGTCGGGTATCACTTAAAGACATGCCAAAGCAAGACCTTAAAGACTCTCTCCTAAATCAGCTCCATACATTAAATGATATTGCTAGTTTTCACAACTATCCATTAACTCATATAAAACCTCACGGAGCACTTTACAATGATGCTAATGTGGATGAGCCAATAGCAAAGTTAATTATTGAAACAGTCCAAGAGTTTAACTCTGAAATTCCAATTTTTGTTGCACCAGAATCTATTATATCAAAAATAGTTAAGGGAAAAATTGATATGATTACAGAAGGTTTCGCAGATAGATCTTATAATACAGATTATACTTTAAAATCAAGAAAATTAGATGGTGCAGTTTTAAAATTGAAAGAAGAGGTGTTGCGTCATGTATTGCAAATTTTAAAATACAATAGAGTAGAAGTGTCAAAAGATTCATTTATTCCAATTACAATTGAAACGCTTTGTATGCATAGTGATACTGAAAACTCAGTTAAGTTACTTGATGATTTGCATAAATTTCTAATAGAAAATTCAATTAAAATTGAACCTTATGGGCATTGAAAATATTCTTATAAAACAGTATTCTCAACGTTCAATATTACTTACTTTTGAACAACCTGCAGATGAAAACCTGCTTAAAAAGCTTGTTAGATGTAGGCAAATTATCAATGAAAAATATTTTAAATCTATACTTTATATAAATTTAGGATATAACTCATTATTAATAAATTATGTATCGACTATAGATAAGTTCTATAGTCTTAAAAATACGCTTTTAGAGCTAATAAGTGAAGCTAAGCTTAGTGGTGCCTCACAACAACATAAGATTTTGTTGCCAGTATGTTATGATGAGAGTTTTGGACTAGATTTAGAAGAGCTTTCAGAACACACAAATTTGTCTATTAAGGAAATTATTAAGCGACATTCTTCTACTGAGTATTTGATTTGCTTTTTAGGTTTTTTACCAGGCTTTCCTTACTTACTAAATTTAGACAGCTCTTTATATTGCCCTAGAAAATCTTCTCCTAGGCAAAACGTGTTAAAAGGTTCAGTAGGTATTGCAGGACAACAAACCGGAATTTATCCACAAGAATCTCCTGGCGGTTGGCAAATTATAGGGAACTGCCCAATAAGTATATTTGGGAATTATTGGCAAAATTACTCTCCATTTTCTATCGGTGATAAATTACAGTTTTACAGTGTAAGTTTAGATGAATATCATCAAATAAAACACGATTTTGAGACGCATAATTTTAATCTTAAAAAAGAAAAAGTTGGCTAAACTAAGTGTTATTTCATCTGGTATTTATAGTTCTATTCAGGATTTAGGACGTTATAATTTTACACATTTAGGCGTCCCAATAAGTGGTGTTTTAGATACATATTCTGCTCAATTTGCAAACTTACTTTTAGGTAATACAGCAACAGATGCTGTAATCGAAATAACCTTTTCTGGTGCTACTTTTTTATTTAACGCACCAACTCAAATTGTAATTTCAGGAGCAAGAACAACCGTTAAAGTAAATGATAAGAGTTTTAATCAAGATCAAGTAATTTCAGTAAAAAAGAATGATGTCTTAAAAATTGGCAAATGTACATTGGGGTTTAGAACTTACTTAGCTATTAAAGATGGTTTCAAAACCAAGGAGTTTTTAGGTAGTCGTAGTTTTTATAAACCTGTTAGTGAATTGTCAACGTTAAGTGACAATGATGAGTTAGAATATAACGATTATACAACTCAAGAGACTGTACAACAATCTTCTGTTAAGTTTCAAGAATCTTATTTGTCTAAAACAACTATAAAAGTTTATAAAGGTGTAGAGTTTGATTTGCTTACAGATAGCGTTAAAGCGAAGTTAGTTAATCAATTAACTATAAGTGCTGCAAGTAACAGAATGGCATATCAATTTGATGAAACAATACAATGTTCTGTTTCAGATATTTTAACGGGACCTGTTTTACCCGGAACAGTGCAGCTTACACCAAGTGGAAAATTAATTGTGCTAATGAGAGATTGTCAAACTACTGGTGGTTATGCTAGAGTATTGCAAGTATCTGAAAATGGATTAAATTGCTTAGCTCAAAAGCCCTTAGGTAGTAAGATAAAGTTTCAGATTGTAGACTTTTAACTTACTTATGTCCATTTTAATACACTTTTAATCCATTTTAATTTATTCTTGTAAGGTGCGTATTTTAAAGGGATGTCTATCCAAGTTCCTCTTTTAACTACAGATTTTTTGTGAGAAAATGTTTCAAAAGAACGCTTGCCGTGATAAGCTCCCATACCACTTTGACCAACGCCTCCAAAGGGTAAATTTTTATTTACAAAGTGAACAATGCTGTCATTTTTAACACCACCACCAAAACTATATTTTTTTAATAATTTATCAGCAAAAGCTTTTTGTTCTGCAAAGACATAAAACGATAAGGGTTTGTGGTAATGAGATACATACTTGTGTATATCTTCTTCTGTAGTATAAGATATAATAGGAAGTATAGGACCAAAAATTTCAGTCTCCATAGCATTACTGTTCAATGCTGGTTCATCTAAAAGTGTAGGACTAATGTATAAATCTTCTTCATTGGTTGTGCCACCACAAATTAGTTTTGAGTCTTTAAGCATCTTGCTAAGACGCTCAAAGTTTCCTTTGTGGCTAATTCTAGCAAAATCTGGAGATTGCTCTGGATCACTGCCATAAAACGCTTCAATTTCTTTTTTAAGTGCCGTAACTAATACTTTTTTAATACTTGTATGTACTAAAATATAGTCTGGAGCAATACAGGTTTGGCCTGCGTTAATAAATTTACCCCAAACCAATCGCCTTGCTGTCGTTGCTATCTTAGCACTTTCATGAACTATGCAGGGATTTTTACCACCTAACTCTAAAGTGACAGGTGTTAAATGCTCTGCACAAGCTTTAGCAACAATAGTTCCTACTCTAACACTACCAGTAAAAAATACATAATCCCAAACTTTAGAAAGTAATTCTTGTGATACATCTTTATCGCCTTGTACAACAGTTACGTGCCCTTTATCAAACACTTTAGCTATAATACTAGAAAGAATATTAGCAGTATGTAGTGTAAGTTCGCTAGGCTTTAAGATAACGGTGTTTCCTGCAGCAACAGCACCAATTAATGGCGCAATGGCTAGTTGAAAAGGATAATTCCAAGGTGAGATAACTAATGTGTTGCCATATGGCTCTTTATAAATATAAGCTGAAGACGGAAAGTTAAGTAGGGAAGATGTTACCTTTTCTGTTTTACTCCAAGATTTTAAATTACTTATAAATTCATCTAGCTCTTTTAGTATGATAGAGGTTTCAGTAATTACTGCTTCAAAATATGGCTTTTTAAAATCTAAGTGTAACGCTTCACAGATGGCGTTTTCTTGAGCAGTTATTTCTTTGCGCAACTTCTTTAATGCAGCTAACCTGAAGGAAATAGGAAGTGTTGCTCCAGTTTTAAAATACTGTTTTTGTGCGTCTACAACGTTGGTAATATTCATATATTAAATTTAGTAAAGAGAATCTCTCATCTTAAACCTTAAGATTTCATTATATGTGAATTGCTCTACATTATCATTAGTTTGCATTAACAGCATAATATTTTCTGCAAATCGATTAATATCGTTCTCAGAAAGTACAGGTCTTATAAAGTTAATATCAGCTTCAAATTTATTCTTAGAATAATGTCTTTGTAATGCATCTTTTCGCATTTGTTTTGTAATTATAATATCTTTAATCTGCGTATTAAGTTTGAGATCACTAGTAATAGTCTCCACCAATTCATCTTCAGGATTACTATAAATTTTTATAGCACTAAGAGGTAATTCTAATCCTAATATTTCACGATTAGAAGCTATTTTAGCACCGCTATTTGTGGTTCTCCAATTATTCCAATTTGCCTCTAAGCCACCAATTGGTATAATGCTTACCCACATTTTAAATGAAGATGGTATGTAGTTATTATCTAAAATCCAAAGATAGCTGTCACCAGGTGTTGTACCTCCAGAAGTGTAAGTAACTAAAAGTGCTTTGTTGCCGTTATCTAATGTAATAACCTGTCTGCTTGTTCCTTCATCAAATATTTTAAAAGGTGCCAACACCCAAAACGAATCGTTATTAAAGTGCTTTAGTGCTCTTTTTATAACACTCTCCCGCTCTTCACCTTGAATGGTGAGGCCATTTTTAAAAACATTACTTTGTGAAGTGTCTATTAAATTGAGATTTACTTTATAATCTTCCCAAGTGCATATTGCTAACTGTGCTCTTTTGTCAAGTTTATAGGATGTTTTTCTAAAACTCCACTCTACGTATCTAGCTTCCAGGTAGTCTGGTTCATTTACAGCATTTAAAACCTTACACGCTAATGCATCTGCCTCTTTTCCACTTTTACCCTTAGGAAGTGGCTCATTGTATAATGCATAAATTATAGCAAAGCCAATAATTAGCAAGACTATTATTATACCTATAAACTTGAGTAAGACACTGAAGAATTTTCGCATGACTTATAGAATTTCTGTATTTTAGAAGCTTAAAGATAATGACAAATGAGTAAACAAATTTTAGGAATAGGTAGTAGAATTAATCACGAAGAATTAGGCTTTGGTGTTGTTACCAATGTAGATGCATCTCAATATTGGGTTACTTTTCAAAACGATGGTGTTGAGACCATTCCGTTAGATGATAACTTTGAGGTAATTGAAGCTATAGAAGACGAGTTAGATACTGTAAGTTTTTACGAGGTAGAACGAAGCTTAAGGTCTATTTTAAAACAGTACAGTGATGTTTCTGAAATAGTGCCTATTGCAGATAAGTATAAAAAAGGTACAATGACCTTATATCCTGAAGACCGTACAATGTCCTCAAAAGACATTCCTATTAGTACATTCTTTCATAAAATAGTCTTGTTAAGAGATAGGCTGAGAGTTATGGAACAAAAGATTAACGCCCATAAAGGTTTAGATGACCAAGATAAGGTAGACTTGCAACAATATATTACAAGAATTTACGGAAGCCTTACCACGTTTAATGTACTGTTTAAAAATAAAAGTCAGCATTTTAAAGGAGAAGGAAAAAGCTAGAAACCAGCATAGTGTCACTAAGATTAAAACTTTGAGACTAAATATTTTGTAACATTTTATTTAAGCTACGTACTTATAAATGTAATCAATCAAAAAACAATCATTTTATGAATGCACATGAAATAGACTACCATATTTACGGTGAAGAAATGCAATATGTCGAAATAGAGTTAGACCCTCAAGAAGGTGTAATTGCAGAAGCCGGTAGTTTTATGATGATGGATAGCGGTATTAAAATGGATACCATTTTCGGTGATGGCTCTGAACAAAACAAAGGATTTTTAAAAAGTATTTTGGGAGCAGGAAAGCGCCTACTTACTGGAGAAAGTCTTTTTATGACTGCTTTTTATCATGCAGAAACTGCTGGAAAAAAACGCTTAAGTTTTGCATCTCCTTATCCCGGAAAAATATTACCTATAGACCTTAGCCGTTTTGGCAATAAATTTATTTGCCAGAAAGATGCATTCTTATGTGCGGCTAAAGGTGTTAGTGTAGGAGTGGAGTTTAGTAAAAAACTAGGAAGAGGATTTTTTGGTGGCGAAGGTTTTATTATGCAAAAATTAGAAGGTGTTGGTATGGCCTTTGTCCACGCAGGAGGAACTACTGCTCAAAAAGAACTAGCGCCAGGAGAAACTCTTAAGGTAGATACAGGTTGTATTATTGGCTTTACTAAAGATGTAAATTACGATGTCGAGTTTGTAGGCGGAATAAAAAACTCATTATTTGGTGGCGAAGGTTTATTTTTTGCAACACTTACAGGTCCTGGAACTGTGTATGTACAATCTTTACCATTTAGTAGGCTTGCAAGTAGAGTATGGGCTGCAGCACCACAAGGTGGCGGTAAAGATAAAGGAGAAGGAAGTATACTTGGTGGTTTAGGTAACTTGATAGATGGTGACAACAGATTTTAAGTATTCAATTTATTAACAATCGTTTACAATGTAATTTTTTTGTACTATATTTAAGTAATCTAAATAAGACGCCTATAAAAAACCACTACCTACCTAACTAAAAACTAATGTATTATGGCGAGAGCTATGTTTGAATACACTAAAACAATCCTTAATAAGGTTAGTTTTGATGTACAGTTGTTCTGCAAGGAAGTTCAGAAGGCAATTAAAAGGCTGTTACCTCATGAGATTGAGGAATTAAAATTATTTATAGAAGGACTTACCAAGGACAATCCAAATTTAAATCAGTGTTTGATTTATCTTACACCATAAAAAAATCCCGCATAATGCGGGATTTTTTTATGGTGTATAAAAGAGCAAAATCTTATTTAGATATAGGACTTATTATCTGAACATTTTGAAATGTAATTGCACCTTTTACAACACCTGCAATTACAGATTGTAATGCTTCAATTATTTGCATTTTAAGTTCACTCTTATGATATATAATACTTACCTCTCTAGCCGGAATAGGATCTGTGAACATTCTTAAATGAGACTTGTCTTGGTCCCTTAAATCTAAAGTATGTAGGTAAGGCAATAACGTCATACCCAAACCTTCATTAGAAAGTTTTATTAACGTTTCAAAACTACCGCTTTGTAAGCTAAAACGGTCTTCCTCATACCTATCTGCCATCTTACACAGGTTTAAAATACCATCCTTAAAACAATGACCATCTTGTAATAATAAGATATCTTCAACATCTAAATCTGTAGGATCAATTTTAGTTTTTCCCTGTAATCTATGGTTGTTAGGAACATAACCTACAAATGGTTCAAAGTATAAAACTCGTTCCTTAATTTCTTCATCTTCTAATGGTGTTGCAGCTATTGCAGCATCTATATGTCCTTCTTTTAATTGCTCAATTATAGCTTCTGTATGCAACTCTTCAATAGAGAGTTTTACTTTAGGATATTTCTTAGTAAAATTGCTAAGGAACATAGGTAATAGTGTAGGCATAATTGTAGGAATTACCCCAATTTTAAATTCGCCGCCAATGTAACCTTTTTGTTGGTCTACAATATCTTTAATACGATCACTCTCATTAACTATATTTCTAGCTTGAGCTACGATCTTTCTTCCCACATCGGTTAATTCGATTGGTTTTTTACCTCTGTCAAAAATTTGAATATCCAGTTCATCTTCAAGCTTTTGTATTTGCATACTCAACGTTGGTTGTGTTACAAATACTTTTTGTGCAGCTTTTGTGAAGTTTTGATGTTCTGCAACAGCAAGCACATAATTAAGTTGGGTAATTGTCATAATGATTGTTATAGACTTCAAAAATAAGAAAGCTATCAATAATACTTATGAAAAGCTATGTTAAGATTGGTGTTTTTCTATAGAAATAAATCAATTATAACAACAAATTTAAAATCGAATTGCAATTGATTGATTCTCTTCTCCAACAATAAACTTAGAATCTGACCAAACTGGAGGACCAAAAGACATGTCGTTGTTAGATGCGCCATAACTTTCTTTAGGCATTCCGTTTGTATTAAAATCCATAGTCCCATTTTCATTTTCATCATGAATAGCTAAAACAGCATATTCACCTTTAGCAATACCAGTAAACGTAGCTTTAATGTGACCATCTACAATCTTAGCTTGAAGCGATTTTACAGGCTTTAATTTCATAAAAGTGTCTTCACTATGAAGCGCAACTAAAACCACACCATTGTCATTTTTAACGTTGTTAATAGTAACTTCTAAATTGGTAGTTTCGTTTTGAGCAGAACAAATATTTCCGAATACTAGTAATACAATAGCAAATGCAAGAGTTTTCATGAGTTGTTTTTTTAAATTATACCTGTAAATTTATAGTTTGCATTTTCATTGTTACATTTAAAATAACTCAGTTGTAAAATTTAAGGACTCAACTGTATATTTGGTTAGACAAGTATTAAATTAAGCAATAGGACTATCCATTAATTTAAGATAGTTTTTTGTATTTGAGTTAAATGCGTTAAATGTTTTCTAAAGCCATTAAATATTATGGTTTGTATTATAATCTAAGTTAATTTTATAGCAAACTTATTACCCCAAATGAAATTATTAATTACAGGCGCTACAGGATTAATCGGAACACATGTTACAGCCGTTTGTCATGAGCGTGGTTATACTGTAAATTATCTTACAACAGATAAGGACAAAATTGAAAATAAGCCTAACTATAAGGGATTTTACTGGAATCCTAGGGAAGGTGAAATAGATGTTTCTTGTTTTGAAGGTGTAGACGCTATAATTAACTTAGTTGGGGCCAATATTGCAAAGCGTTGGACAGAGTCTTACAAAAAAGTGATTATAAAAAGTAGAACTGAAACTGCAGAACTTCTTTTAAAATCTTTATCTCAGCGTGAGCATAACGTTAAGCATATTGTGTCGGCTAGTGGTATAAGTATTTATCCAAGTTCTCTCACCAAATTTTATACAGAAGAGCATAAAGAAGTTGATGATACTTTTATTGCAGATGTTGTTGTTAAATGGGAAGCTGCTATTGATGCTTTTGAAACCATAGGTATAGATGTAGCAAAACTGAGAATAGGGTTAGTATTAGCCGAAGAAGATGGTGCATTGCCTAAATTAGCACAGCCTGTTAAACTTGGTGTTGGTGCTCCTCTTGGTAGTGGGAAACAGTGGCAATCTTGGATTCATATAGACGATTTAGCGAGAATGTTTGTACACGTTGTAGACCAACATTTAGATGGTGTTTATAATGCAGCTACATCTAAACCACAGACAAATAAGGAGATTACACAGTATATTGCAGAAACCCTTAACAAACCACTTTGGCTACCAAATATTCCAAAACCTGTTATAAAATTAATGTTGGGTGAAATGGCTACCGTAGTTTTAGGCAGCCAAATGGCTAGCAATCACAAAATAGCTTCAACTGGTTTTGTTTATGAATACCATCACATTAAATTAGCTCTGGAAGACTTACTTAAAAATTAGTGTCTGCCTTTTAGTACAGCCTCGATATCCTTTAAGCTAAATCCTTTAGCTTTTAAGAGAATTAAATAGTGGAATAATAAATCTGCGCTTTCATTTAGAAATAAGTCGTCGTTATCATCTTTGGCTTCAATTACCGTTTCAACAGCTTCTTCGCCTACTTTTTGAGCTATCTTATTTATACCTTCATCAAATAATGAAACCACATAACTCTTAGCATCTTTACCACGTTGTTCTGGAGCAACTTCTGAAATTTCTTTACGTTCACTTATTATAGTTTCTAATTCTGAAAGAAATCCAAAATTCTGAACATTCTTCTCATTCCAGCAAGTATCATTTCCTTTATGGCACGTTGGCCCTTTAGGTTTTGCCTGAATTAACAATGCATCTTGATCACAATCTACTTTAATAGAAACCAATTCTAAAACATTACCACTTTCTTCGCCTTTTGTCCAAAGACGTTGTTTGCTTCGGCTAAAAAAAGTAACCTGCTTTAGTTCTTGTGTCTTTAATACTGCTTCATCATTCATATAACCAAGCATTAACACATTCTTAGTTTCAGAATCTTGTATAATTGCTGGAACCAAACCGTTTGTATATTTATCAAAATTAATTGTCATAGTTTCTTCTATCTTTAGTCGTCTTACTTACTTTATTTTAAAATTTAGAGTCTTACAGCAATATTATCGGCCTGTAAGGCTTTCTTTAAATCAACAATTTCAATCTCTTTAAAGTGAAATACGCTTGCTGCTAATGCTGCATCACTTTTCCCTAAGTGAAAGGTGTCTTTAAAATGCTGAATACTTCCTGCACCACCAGATGCAATAATAGGTATAGTTAATTCTTCTGAAAGCTTACGTAACGCTTCATTAGCAAAACCATCTTTTGTACCATCGTTATTCATTGAGGTAAATAAAATCTCACCAGCACCGCGCTGTTCTACCTCTTTAGCCCAAGTAAATAAATTGAGTTCTGTAGGTACTTTACCACCAACTAGGTGCACCATCCATTCGCCATTAACTTGTTTAGCATCAATAGCTACTGTTACACATTGACTCCCAAATTTAGCCGATAAGTCATTTATTAACTGCGGATTTTTAACTGCCGATGAATTAATTGAAACTTTATCTGCGCCATTTTGAAGCAGGATATCTACATCTTCAACACTTGAGATGCCACCACCAACAGTAAAAGGTATATTTACTTGTTCTGCAACTTGAAGGACAAGCTTAGCCAATGTTTTTCGTTTTTCTTCTGTAGCAGAAATATCTAGAAATACCAATTCATCTGCACCTTCAATAGCATAGCGTTTCGCGAGCTCAACAGGATCTCCGGCATCTCGTAGCCCAACAAAATTAACACCTTTTACAGTGCGGCCATCTTTTATATCTAAGCAAGGAATTATTCGTTTTGTTAACAAGGGATTAGGTTTTAAAGATTAGGAATTTGCCTCTTCTAATTTCTTAATTTGAATTTAAAATGAAGGATTCAAGTTGCTTTAAAGAGATTCTATTCTCATAAATTGCTTTACCAATTATAGTGCCCTCACAACCAATTTCGGCTAATTTTGGAAGTTCATCAAATGTTGAGATTCCTCCTGACGCTATGAGTTTAAGATCATTTTCGGTTTCATTTAAAATACGCTTATATAAATTAAATGCTGGTCCTTCAAGCATACCATCTTTAGAAATATCTGTACAAATTACATAGGCTATGCCTTTATTTTGATACTCATTTATAAAAGGAATTAAAGCTTTGTCACTTTCTTCTAACCAGCCAGAAACTGCAATCTTTTCATCCATGGCATCTGCACCTAAAATAATTTTATCTGCACCGTAGGTATTTATCCAAGACGAAAATGTTTCAGGGTTTTTAACGGCAATACTACCTCCAGTAATTTGTTTTGCACCACTTTCAAAAGCAATTCTCAAATCGTCATCGGTTTTTAGACCACCACCAAAATCAATCTGTAAAGAGGTGTTTGTGGCAATATTTTCTAAAACTTTGTGATTAACAATATGCTTAGATTTTGCACCATCTAAATCTACCAAATGCAAATATTTAATGCCGTGATCCTCAAATCGTTTTGCCATGTCTAAAGGATCTTCACTGTAAATTTTTTTAGTAGAGTAGTCGCCTTTACTCAATCTTACGCATTTACCTTCTATAATATCTATTGCTGGAATAATTCGCATATGCTATAGGTTTAAGAAATTTTTTAAAAGTTGTTCTCCGTCATTACTACTTTTTTCAGGGTGAAATTGCACACCATAAAAATTGTCTTTTTGTAAAGCAGAACTATATTGTATTTGATATTCGCTTGTTGAAATAGTTTCAGTAGAAATAGGAGCGTAGTAGCTATGTACTAAATACATAAAACTATGCTCTGAAACTTGTTGAAATAACTCAGATTTTAAATTGGTAATTGTATTCCACCCAATTTGGGGCACTTTTACTAAGGTTGAATCGAATTTTAAAACATCAACATCAAAAATACCAAGACCTTCTGTTTGTCCTTCTTCAGTATAATTACACATTAACTGCATACCTAGACAGATTCCCAAGACAGGTTGTTTTAATGTAGGTATTAGTTTGTGCAAACCAGTTTCTTTCAGCTTCTTCATTGCAGAACTTGCTTCACCAACACCAGGAAATATAACCTTGTCGGCTTTTTTAATCGTTTCGGTATCATTAGACAAAATCGCCTCAACACCTAGACGTTTAAATGCAAACTGAAGGCTTTTTATATTGCCTGCACCATAATTAATTATTACTAGTTTCATAATAAGTAAGAAGTATGAAGTGAAAGGTTTGAGGTTATTATTTTTGAATACATAGTATATCTATATTGTTTGTGCAGTTTTCATTGAATTAGCTATTAAAGCAGTAAGCTCGATAGATCTTTTTACTTACAGCTTTTAACTTTAAAGAACACCTTTAGTACTAGGCAACACCATCTTTTCTACATCACGTTTTACTGCCATTTTAATACTTTTTGCAAATGCCTTAAAAATAGCTTCAATTTTATGATGTTCATTCTGGCCTTCTGCCTTTATGTTAAGGTTAGCTTTTGCACCATCACTAAAGCTTTTAAAGAAATGTATAAACATTTCGGTTGGCATATCACCAACGTGCTCTCTGTTGAACTCTGCGTCCCAAACAAGCCAGTTTCTACCTCCAAAATCTATGGCAACTTGTGCTAAACAATCATCCATAGGTAAACAGAATCCATAACGCTCAATACCCATTTTGTTACCTAATGCATTGGCAAATACTTCGCCTAAAGCAATGGCTGTATCTTCAATTGTATGGTGTTCATCTACTTCTAAATCGCCATCTACTTTTATATCTAAATCCATAGCACCGTGTCGAGCTAATTGATCTAACATATGATCGAAAAACTTTAGACCTGTATCTATATTACTATTTCCTTTTCCATCAAGATTAAGTGTTATGTTAATCTTAGTTTCGTTGGTGTTTCTAGTAATTTCATAGGTTCTGTTTTTTAATTTTAAAAACTCGTATATACGTTCCCAATCATTAGTTTCAATAGCAATATGTTGCTCCAATTCTTTTTCTGAAGTTGATATTTCGCCTGTTCCTAAATTGGTGTCGTCGTTTATAAAAATGCCTTTAGAACCTAAGTTTTTAGCAAGCTCCATATCTGTAAGCCTATCACCTATGACAAAGGAGTTTTCTAAATCATAGTCTTCAGAAAAATACTCAGTAAGTAATCCTGTTCCTGGTTTTCTGGTATCTTTATTTTCGTGCGGAAACGTACGGTCTAAAAAGACTTTATTAAAGGTGACGCCTTCATTTTCAAAAGATGTCATAATAAAATTATGGACAGGCCAGAAGGTGTCTTCCGGAAACACATCTGTTCCTAAACCATCTTGATTAGTGATCATAACCAATTCGTAATCTAGTTCCTTAGCTATTTTTCCTAAAAATGTAAATGCTTTAGGGTAAAATATCATTTTCTCAAACGCGTCAATTTGCTCATCTACAGTTTCTTTAATGATTGTGCCGTCTCTGTCTATGAATAGTACTTTTTTCATATTCTGAAATTTTCACCCTGAACTTGATTCAGGGTCTTTTTAAACTTAACTGAGTGGTTTTTGAATACTTGTTTCAGTTAATATTATTAATTTTTAAATATCAATTGTTTTTAATTCTGGATTTACTGATTTTACTAAATTTCATTTCCAGTCTTTATGCCAATTTTTTAATTGCTTCTCTCTTTGTTTTGCTTGTTTTTTAATGTCAAACTTTTCATAATAAACTAAGTCGTGAACATTATACATTTTTGTAAAAACTGCACCTGTCCCTTTTTTATGCTTTTCTAACCTTACTTTTAAATTTTCAGTGTAACCAATATACAATACACCTCTGTTTTTGTTTGAAAGTATATAGCAGTAATAGATTTTCACTTCATCATTCATAACTAATTTAGTAGGTTGTATTCAAAAGTTCCTGAAACCAGTTCAGGATTTCGAAATTGATTTCAAAGTTGTAATCAATTTCTCATTTTCAGAAGCTGTACCAACCGTAAATCGTAATGTGTTTTCACAAAGTGGTTGGGTACTTCTATTACGTATTACAATTCCGTTTTCAATAAGTTGCTTGTAGCGTTTATTAGCATCATCAACCTTCACCAGAATAAAATTTGCATCTGTTTTATAACTATGATTTATAAAGTTAATTGTGTTCAATTGGTTCATAAGCTTTTCTCTTTCAGAGATTAGTTTTGTTATTTCTAGTTGAACATTTTCTTCTTCTAAAATTCGTTTTAAAGCCACTTGCTGCGTTAATACGTTAACATTATATGGTGGTTTTATTTTGTTTAGAATAGAAATGATTTCTTTAGAAGCAAAGCACATACCCAACCTAATTCCTGCCATACCATAAGCTTTAGATAAAGTTTGAGTCACAATTAAATTTTGAAATTCTTGTAATCGCGTCGTCCAACTTTCAGCTTCAGCAAAATCTATATAAGCTTCGTCTATTACTATAATACCATTAAAGCTACTTAAGATTGTTTCAATAGCTTTTGAAGCGATTAAGTTTCCAGTCGGATTATTAGGAGAGCAGATGAAGATAAGTTTTGTATTTGCATCTACTTCAGCCAAAATAGCATTAACATCTAACTGAAAATCATCTACAAGTAACACCTCTTTATTTTCTATTGCATTGGTATTTGCCAACACCTTATACATACCGTAAGTAGGTGGCAATGTGATGATGTTATCCCGATTTGGTTCACAAAATGCTCTAAAGATTAAATCTAAAACTTCATCGCTACCATTACCTAATAGAATCTGATTTATAGGAACACGTTTTACAGAAGATAGCTGAGTCTTCAAATTTAATTGTTGTGGGTCTGGATACCTATTTACTTTGGTCTCAAAGGGATTCTCATTGGCATCTAAAAATACCATATCATCTTCAAAATCTGTAAACTCATCTCGAGCAGAAGAGTAGGCACTCATCGCTTTTATATTCTCTCGAACTAAGGTATCTAAGTTAAAATCTTTATTCATTGTCTAGAGATTTTAAACGTAATGTTACCGCATTTTTGTGTGCCTGTAAGCCTTCTGCTTCTGCCATAAGCTCAATAGCATTACCAATGTTTTGGATACCGGTTTTAGAAATTTCCTGAAACGTCATACTCTTCATAAAACTGTCTAGGTTTACACCACTATATTGTTTGGCGTAACCATTTGTAGGTAACGTATGATTGGTGCCACTTGCGTAATCTCCTGCACTTTCTGGTGTGTAATTTCCAATAAATACTGAGCCTGCATTTTGAATACCATTTACAAAAAAGTCATTGTCTTTTGTACATACTATAAAGTGCTCTGGACCATAAGTGTTAATGAGATCTAATGCTTCTACATTATCTTTAACTAAGATAGATTTTGAATGTTTTATAGCAACTTCTGCAATATCTTTTCTTGGGAGTTCTTTAAGTTGATTTGATATTTCTGCCTCGACATCTTTTATAAGATCCATAGAGGTACTCACCAAAATAACCTGGCTGTCTTTGCCGTGCTCTGCTTGGCTTAATAAGTCTGAAGCTACAAAAGCAGCATTTGCAGTATCATCTGCAACAACTAACAATTCACTTGGGCCTGCAGGCATATCTATAGCTACATTAAATTTGGTAGCCAATTGTTTAGCGACTGTTACAAATTGATTTCCTGGACCAAATATTTTATAAACTTTTGAGATAGACTCTGTACCGAATGTCATACCTGCAATAGCTTGAATGCCACCAACTTTATAAATTTTAGAAATGCCACAAAGATTTGCGGTGTATAAAATAGCGGGATTAATCTTTCCTTTTTTATCTGGTGGCGTGCACAGCACAATCTCCTCACAACCTGCAATTAAGGCAGGAACAGCCAACATTAAAATGGTTGAAAAGAGTGGTGCTGTACCACCAGGAATATATAAGCCTACTTTTTGAATAGGTCTTTTTTCTTGCCAACAACGTACACCTTGCGTGGTTTCAACTTCTATTTTTTGGGTACGCTGTGCTTTGTGAAATAACTCTATGTTAGACTTTGCCAATGTAATGGCTTGTTTTAACTCTTCTGAAACAAGAGATTCTGATTCCTTAATTTCTAAGTTTGAAACTTCTAATTGATTTAGTTTAATGCCGTCAAAAAGTTCGGTATACTTTTTAATGGCTTCATCACCTTTAGAGTCAACCTCAGAAAAGATTTGTTTTACGGTGTCTTCAATATCTTCAACCGTTTGAGTAGGGCGTTTTAACAGGTCTTGCCAATCTTCTATTTTAGGATAGGATACAAACTTCATAATTACAAAACCATTTTTTCAATTGGTGCAACTAAAATGCTCTCTGCTCCAGCTTCCTTAAGATCATCAATTACTTGCCAAAATTCGTTATCCTTAACAACAGAGTGTAAAGAACTCCAACCTTCTTTTGCAAGTGGCAAAACAGTAGGACTGTTCATACCTGGCAGGATACCTATAATAGCTTCAATCTTATCATTTGGAGCATTTAGCAATACATATTTAGAGTTTTTGCCGTTTAAAACCGCACGCATTCTAAACTGTAACTTTTCTAACGTCTCTTTAGCTTCATTTGTTATTTTAGGTGAGACAGCTAACACAGCTTCACTTTTTAACATGACTTCAACTTCTTTCAAGTTATTTTTAAACAAGGTACTTCCACTAGAAACGATATCACAAATAGCATCTGCGAGACCTATATTTGGAGCAATTTCAACAGACCCGTTAATTATGTGCAAATCTGCTTCTATATTATGTTTGTTTAAATACTGTTGAACGGTATTTGGATAAGAAGTAGCAATGCGTTTGCCTTGAAAATCTGAAATACCATTGTAATCTTTTTCCTTAGGAATTGCCAGAGATACTTTACATTTAGAAAAGCCTAACTTTTCTGCAATTGCAATGTCTTCACCTTTTTCTATTAATACATTCTCTCCGATGATAGCTATATCTACAACGCCATCTCTTAGATATTGTGGTATATCACCATTGCGTAAATAAAAAACTTCTAAGGGAAAATTACGGGCGCTAGCTTTAAGTTGGTCTTTACCATTATCTATAGATATGCCACAATCTTTAAGAATTTGAAGAGAATCTTCATTTAATCTGCCACTTTTCTGAATGGCAATTTTAATAGTACTCATTGGTTACAGTTTATGTTTGAGAACAGTTTTGGCAAACGGATAAAATCAAAAAACCCGTTTGAATGTCTCAAACGGGTTTTAGATTTATAGTTTTTCACATACCAAATCTACATCGCTTGAGCGTTGCTAGAAAAATGGTGATGTGTATGTGTGTTTCTCATTATGGCAACAAAAGTAATATATATTACTGATTAATTATAGCTTATAACATAATTTTCACATTCGTTTATCAGAATAATCTGTCTTTTATCACATTTATCCAAATGTTAATATACAATTTGAAGACTTTTTATAAATTTATAAGCAGAACATAGGCATACTACATGAAAAACTTTTTTACGGCATTCTTATTCTTTTGTATTTGGGCAATTTTTGGAATGTGGTATTACAGCTGTGTTATAAAAGGATTGTGTAACGATATTAGTTTCTTTAATGAAACTAAAGCTACAGAACAGACAGCTGAAGAATTAAAATCCCAAGAACAAGCTAAGCTTAAACATTATAATGATAGTTTAGAAAGGGTTAGGCAAGACTCATTAAAGCAACTCGCAATTGAAACTGATAGGATAAAAAATAAGTTCACAAATGCTAATTTTCTTGGAACACTACAGCCAAGTGGTGATACTATATTTTATTATCCTAACCCATTAACGGCTTATAAAAATAAAGCCAACATTTACGTTCCACAACCAAATTTAGGGTTTATAACTAAAGCTGTAAATTACATGAACACCAATCCTAATACAGAGATGGTTGTTTATGGCGCATACAGTCCTACAACAGAGCAAACAACCGATTCTTTAGGAATAGCAAGAGCCAATTTCTTAAAAAATAGAATTTTAAGGTATGGTTTAAATGAGCATAGAATATCTACCAAAGCTATTGAACGCCCATTAGAGTTTGATACTCGTGGCAGAAATTATGAAGCCATTGTTGTGGAGTTTAAACAACTTTCTTCAGCCAAGGTTGAAGCTATAGAGGAAAGTGTGACCAATAAAACGCTATATTCCTCATTTGCACAACAGAATTTTAAACCAGATGCAACACTAAAAAGTTATGCGCTTGAATTAAAGTCTTACTTACAGAAACACCCAAATAAGCGAGTAAGCATTGTAGGGCATACAGATTTTGTTGGAGAAGAGGAAGATAATTTATGGATTGGAGAACAACGAGCTAAATTAGTAATGAAATATCTAATATCAATAGGTATAGATGCTAATAAAATGACAGCAAGCTCCAAAGGAGAATCTGATCCTAAGTTTCCAAATACAACAGATGCTAATAGAGCAAAGAACAGACGTATAGAAATAAAAGTGAATTAATTAAATAAGCCCATGTTTGAACAGTTAAACCCTTTAGCAAGATCTACTGCTTGGTTAGAGATATTTATACTAATGTTTGTTGCCTTTCTTATTGGGTATCTTTTTGCGCGTTGGTATTACAAGAAAAAGCTTGAAGAAGCCTCGCAATATTCTTATAATGCTACAGCAGACAGGCAAATAAACACTGCTAATACTGCAAATAAGGTTGAAAACTACGATACAGATATAATTACACCAGGAAATATAAAAGCAATAAAAACTAGAGAGCGCTCTGGAGCAGCAGTAGTTAATAGAGCTGCACCTCTGGAAAAACCAGAATTAGATTTTTCTGTAATTGGTCAAGCAGATATCGCTGACAAAGATGATCTTAAAAAAATAAGTGGTGTAGGACCATTTATTGAAGAAAAGCTTAATAGTATAGGTATATATACGTATGAACAGATAAGTAAATTTAGAAAGGAAGATATAGAAAATGTAACCGCATTAATTGAGTTTTTTCCAGGTCGTATAGAACGTGATAATTGGAAAGGACAAGCAGAGGCATTACATAAAAATGCCTAGTTAATTATATATTCCATTTTAATATTTGCTCTTTCATAAGCAACACCTTCTTCTAAGGGCACTTCTTTAAAGCCAAATTTTCTATAAATATAAATGGCATTTTCTAGTTTAGTGTTGGAGTATAGGATTACTTTCTCTAAGCCCATTACTTTTGCCTCGTTTAAGCAGTGTGTCATTAATTTCTGCCCAATTTTAAGACCTCTTAAATTAGTGTTTACAGCCATTTTAGTAAGTTCAAAAACAGTATCTGTAACTTTCATAAGAGCTACAGTTCCTGCAACTTTATTATTGTGTAAGCTAAAGAAAATCTTTCCGCCTTTATCTAAAATATATTTATCTGGATTAGAGAGCACTTCATTGTCATAATCTTCAACATAAAAAAATGTCTCTAGCCACTCAATATTTAGCGCTTTAAAATCTTGAGCGTATTTAGGGTTGTAATCTATAATCATTGTTGTCTAATAAAATCTGAAACCATATAACTAATGGCTTTTCCAGTAGGGTAGTACTCAGATGGTTTTGCCTCGCAAATATGTAAATAGTGACACGTATTATGTGTAATACTTTCGGCAATACATTGCCTAATAGTTTCTAAAGACATACCACTTGGAGTTTGTGCACTGCTAGGAAACCCCGAAATGGCATCACAATCTATTTCTAAACCAAAAGCTGATTTAGAAATTTGGTTTAAAGCTTCTTTATAAGATTGTATGGCAATAGTATCACTCAAAATATCATCAAATAACGTGTAGTCTATAAATTTTGAAGCATTCATAGATTTAAATATATAGTCTGGCGTATAATTTTTGTGCAATCCAAAAATGTGATAAAAATTTAAATAGCCTTGTTCTTGTGCATAACTAAATCCGTTACCACTATGTCTATAATTTGTAGTTCTTAAATCTGTGTGAGCATCTATATTAATAACATTAATAGGATTAGAAATAGCTTCTGAAGCACCTTTAATATTTCCGTAGGCATTATTATGACCGCCACCAATTATGATAGGGATTTTCCCTAAGCTTATAATTGTCTTGACCAACTGAGAAACCTCTGCATCTATCTCAATTAAAATATCATGTAATTTAGCTGAAATGTTCGGGTCATTATCTTCGATATGCGAAGCTTTTATAAGCCAGTTTTTACAATCTATTTCGCCAAGTAACAAAACATTTTCTGGTGTGTTAAATTGGTTAACTTGTATATTTAAGAAAGCATTTAAAAATGTATTGAAAGCGTTTTTAGTACCACTTTTACCTAAATTAGCACGAACACCAATATCTTCTGGAATGCCAAAGATTACGTATTTGGCAGTGCTTTCTTTCAATGTTTCTAAAGAGTTTACTGTACCAATACGCTCACCAAATTTAATTTCACCTTTTCGTGGAGAGGTGTACATTTTTAGATCTTCTGTGCTAAATATTTTTAAATGTTTCACTATAAAATCTTTCCGTTAACAAATACTGAAGCAATACAATTTTCACCAAAACTGTATGGTAAATACCCGTAACTTGGAATTGGGTTTGTAAGAATTATATTAGCTTTTTTTCCTTTTGTAATACTGCCTACTTCGTTACTTAATCCCATAGCATAAGCACCATTAATAGTTGCTGCATTTATAGCTTCTTCTGGTGTCATATTCATTTTAATACTAGCAAGGCTTACCACCAAATTCATATTTCCGCTTGGTGTGCTGCCTGGATTAAAATCTGTTGCTAAAGCTAAGGGTAAGCCGGCATCAATTAATTTGCGTGCTGGAGTATAAGGGATACTTAAGAATAATGAACAAGAAGGTAAAGCTACTGGCATAGTAGTGGCGTTCTTTAATGCATCAATATCTTCTGCAGTCATAACCTCTAAGTGATCTACACTTAACGCACCTTGATCAACAGAAGCCTTTACGCCACCTATTGAATTAAATTGGTTTACGTGTACTTTAGGAGTAAGGCCGTGAGATTTTCCTGCAGAAAGTATATAGTTGGTGTCATCTAGATCAAAATATCCTTTTTCACAAAAAATATCTATATAGTCTGCAAGCTGTAGCTCTGCTATCTTCGGAAGCATTTCCTCGGCAATTAATTTAAGATACCCTTTCTTATTTCCTTTAAATTCTTTCGGTACTGCGTGAGCTCCTAAAAAAGTAGCTTTTATAGGAATGTTATATTTGTCTTTAAGTTGTTTAATAACCTTAAGCATTTTAAGCTCAGCTTCTGTAGTCAGGCCATATCCAGACTTAATTTCAACAGCGCCTGTGCCTAATGCCATAACTTGTTCTAAACGTTTAGCAGATTGTTGGTATAAATCTTCAATAGAGGTTTGTTGAAGCTTTTCTGCACTGTTTACAATTCCGCCACCTTTATTGGCAATTTCTTCATAAGACAAGCCATTTATACGATCTACAAATTCTTGCTCTCTGTTCCCTGCATATACAATATGTGTATGGCTATCACACCAGCTTGGCAAGACAAACCTACCTGTACAATCTATTTCTTCAAAATTCTTAGATTCTGGGAGTTGGGACATTGGTCCAAAATCTGAAATCACCCCATTTTCCATTAAAAGAAATGCATTGTCAATTTTAGGTAAATGCTTCATGTCTTTCCCAGAAACTTTATCAACAGTTGCCTCTCTAACTTGTAAAAGTTGCTTTATGTTTTTAAGTAATATTGCCATAGTGTAAAGATAGAAAAGCTTTAACGAAATAATAACGCGTATGTTAGCAAATGCAGGATAACTTGGTTAATTTTAGGGTCTAATTTAATTTTTATCATGGAATCTAAGAGCTACGGAAAAAACACAATTTGTACACACGCAGGACAACTGGAGGATCACCAATTTGGTGGAGCAGTTTCTCCGCTATATATGTCTACATCTTACCCTTTTCAAGACGTAGAAGAAAAGCGATATCCAAGATATTTTAACACACCTAACCAACAAGGCTTATCAAAAAAAGTTGCTGCATTAGAACATGGTGAAGCAGGTCTTATTTTTGGAAGTGGTATGGCGGCTATAATGACTTCACTTTTAGCTTTCTTACAGAGTGGTGATCACGTGGTATTGCAAAATGCTATTTATGGAGGAACTCGAAACTTAATTAATGAGGAGTTTAAAAAGTTTGGTATTGAGTATTCTTATGTAGAGAGTAATGATATTGCTAGTTACGAAAAAGTGATTGCACATAACACAAAGGTTATTTATATAGAAACTCCTAGTAACCCATTATTAGAAATAACAGATATTAAAGCTATTGCTGAGTTAGCAAAAAAACATAAGCTTATATCTATGATAGATAATACGTTTGCATCTCCTATAAATCAAACTCCAATAGTTTTTGGGATTGATGTTGTATTACACTCTGCTACTAAATACATGAGTGGTCATAGTGATATCTTAGCTGGTGCAGTAGTATCTAGCCACGCCAACATAGAGCGCATATTTAATGCTGGCAAAAACTTTGGAGGCACATTGAGTGATTTTACTGTTTGGTTATTAGAGCGTAGCCTAAAAACTATGGCTTTAAGAGTTAAGCGCCAAAACAGAAATGCACGTAAGTTGGCAAAATGGTTAGAAAAAAACACTCAAGTAACCAAAGTGTATTATCCTGGATTAAAGTCGCACCCTAATTACAAATTGGCAAAAGAGCAAATGAAAGGCTTTGGAGGCATGTTGTCTTTCGAATTAAAAGATGATTTATGCTCAAAACAATTTCAAGACAGTTTAAATTTAATAAAATCTTCTATGAGTTTAGCTGGTGTAGAAAGTACAATACTAAGTCCACACCTTACATCTCACGGCCTACTTTCTGAAGAAGAAAGAGAAGAACAAGGCATAAAAAATGGATTATTAAGATTTTCTGTGGGAATAGAAGAGGTCTCAGATCTTAAAGCAGATATTGAGCAAGCACTTAAATTAGCTTCAAAATTATCTAAAGTAATTGTATAATTTATCTTAAAAGGGTATTGTTCTTTGTCGGATAAATATGTATTTCACCTAATCACTACATATAGTGTGTTAATCAATTATAAAATGTTACACATTTAGTTTTTCTAGTTCTACTTTGCGAGAAATAACTCTTTCTTCAAAATAAAATTATGAAACTAAATTACGCCTTAACTTTTGTTTTAGCCTTAGGAACTCTGGTTGCTAACGCACAGGATAAAAACAAATTAAGGGATAATGTGGCTCATCAAACTATGATGACAGTTAGTGGCCACCAGTCCCAGCAAGAAGCCATAGCTAATTTTGCCAAATCTTATGAACTTGATGAAAACTCAACTTTTCAAGAGTACAGAACTACAACAGACAAGTTAGGAAATACTCATAGTAGATATCAGCAATATTTTAATGGTATTAAGGTACAGTTTGGTGTAATGATAGTTCACAACAAACAAGGTAGCGTCTCTTTAATAAATGGTGAATTATACAATCCAAAAACTATTAATACTGTACCGAGCCTCTCTAAAGAAGTAGGTTTACAACGTGCAATTGAGCATACTAATGCTAACGCTTACTTGTGGGAAGACGCTTCACAAGCGGCTCTTATGGGTTACTCAAAACCCGTAGGTGAGTTGGTAATATTTCCAGATGTAAACAAAGGTATTGTTCATTTAGCGTATATGTATGATGTATATTCTACTTCACCTATATCTCGTAATGAAGTTTATGTAGATGCACACTCTGGAGATATTTTATTTAAGAACCCAATTATAAAACACGCAGACCGTTTAATTTCTAATAATGAAATTTCAGCAAAGGCAAAAGAACTTGAGAATACGTTAAACTCTGCGCTTGTTGAAGGAACTGCAGATACTCGTTACAGTGGTACAAGGCCAATTGAAACAACTCCTGAAGGATCTGAATTTATACTGTTAGATACAACAAGAGGTGACGGAATTGTTACTTACAATTGCGAAGGTTTTAATGCATATCAAGATTTACATTTTTCTGATAATGATAACGCTTGGACAGCTGCAGAATATGATAACGATGAAAAAGATAATGGTGCATTAGATGCCCATTGGGGAGCAGAAGTAACCTATGATTTCTGGCAAGATATATTTAACAGAAATAGTTTTGATGATGAAGGAGCTCAAATTATAAGCTACGTACATTACGATGATGCAGACGAACCTTTGTTTTTAGATACAGGTTATGATAACGCCTTTTGGAATGGATCTGTAATGACATATGGAGACGGAAATACTTTTGATATTCTTACAGCGGCAGATGTATGCGGTCACGAAATAGGTCATGCTGTATGTACATTTACTGCAGATCTAGCTTATCAAAATCAATCTGGAGGTATGAATGAAGGGTACTCAGACATTTGGGGTGCTTGTGTAGAGCATTTCGGAAGAACAGGTTCTATAGATGGTGCTATTGATCCTAATGTGTGGTTAATAGGTGAAGACCTTAATTCACCACCATTACGCTCTATGAGTGATCCTAATTCAAGAAATGATCCAGATACTTATTTAGGAGATAACTGGGTATCTACTGGAGATGAAGGTACTTGTGTGCCAGATGCAACAACAAATGATTATTGTGGTGTTCACACCAATAGTGGTGTTTTAAATCACTGGTTTTATATCTTGACAGAAGGTGCTGCAGATACAAATAATGCGCCAACACCAGATACTTATGATGTTGCAGGAATAGGTATGGTTAAATCTGCAGAGATTGCTTATTTGGCAGAACGTGATTATTTAACTCCAAATGCAACATATTTTGATGCTCGTAACGCAACTATTGCTGTAGCTAGCTCTATATATTGCGCAAACAGTCCAGAAGTTATTTCTGTAACTAATGCTTGGTATGCCGTAAACGTAGGCGAAGAATTTGCAGAAGCAGCAGATGATGTGTCGTTAATGTCTATTACAAACAATACAGAAGTTGGGTGTGACGCAGGTACATTTAGCCCTCAAATTGTAGTTTCTAATGGAGGTACAAATATGTTGGGAGATGTAGACATTTCTTTTTCAGTAAATGGTGCAGCTACTACAACAGTTACTGAAACAGTTAACTTGGGAACTTGTGAGTCTACTACTCTAACTTTAGATATTGGATCTTTAACTCGTGGCGCAAATGTTTTAAACGTAGATGTAACTACAACAAACGATGGTCGTCCAGAAAACAATACAGGAACAGTATTAGTAGTTGTAAACGATGCTGCTGAAGTAGATGTAGTAAATACTTTTGATACTGTTGAAGAGTCTTTAATCTCTTATAATGATGGTGTTATTTCAAGCTTATGGGAAAGAGGAGTAGCTCAAGGAACGCTTTTAAGTGATGCAGTTGCTGGAGGATCTGATGTTTACGGAACTAATTTAGATGGAAACCATCCAGATGGTACTATAGCTTATCTTGTTTCACAATGTTATGATTTATCTTCTGTAGAAAATGCTATATTAAAATTTGATATGGCTTTCGATCTTGAAGAAAATTGGGATATTATGTATATGCAGTATACTACAGATGGTGGTTCAACTTGGCAAACTTTAGGAACAGCATCAGATGCTAATTGGTATAATAACGATAGGCTTCCAGACGGTACAGATTGCTTTAATTGTATTGGTTCTCAGTGGACAGGTGAAGGAGAAGACGCACACTCAGGTGGAGGTTTAAACGCTACAATGCACGAATATAGTTACAGCCTTAGTGCTTTTGATAATGATGGTAGTGCCGAAACTAGTATGGTGTTTAGGTTTGTATTTCAGTCTGACGCTGCTGTAAATGAAGAAGGTGTAATAGTAGATAATTTTGTAGTTGAAGCAGACCAGATTGTACTTGCTACTACAAATAATGAGTTTAAAGGATTGTCTATATATCCTAACCCTACAAATACTATTGTAAATATTTCTGGACAAGATCTTAAAGATGCTAAAGTTTCAGTAATCGATTTAAGCGGAAGAGTAATTTCTAACAATGCGTCTGTATTTAATGGTAATGTATTGCAAGTTAATATGGAGCAGTTAGCTTCTGGTAGTTATTTCTTAGTTATTGAAAATGAAAATTATAGATCTGTTAAGCAGGTTATTAGAAAATAATTATTCAATTACAAACTAATATTTAAAGCGGCTTAAATAAGCCGCTTTTTTTATGCTTCCATTCCAGGAAATGCTAACATTTGTCCCATACCAACTGTAAACAACCAGTTTCCATACAACGCGTGCTCAATGCTTACTAAGGTTGTAGATTTAGTCTTAGTATAAGTGTAAATAAATAATAAGCCACCTATAAATGTTAAGATTAGCACCAATATATTTTTTAGAAAAACGTGAGCCAAGCTAAATATTACCGCATTCAAAACCATAAACACAATTTTAGAAGAACATAAGTCCTGATAGCGTTTATAAAAAAAGCTTCTGTAAATTATTTCCTGAGGCCAAACCGATAAAAACGTATAAACGCCTAATATTACTACAAAGAGTTTAGGGTTGTTTAATGGCACATAAAATAATAAGCTACTATCAATATAAAGGACATAACACGTAGTAATTAGAGTAATCACAATAAATTTTATGGCCGTAACTTTAAAGAACTTAGACCAGTTTAATGAAGATTTAATTTTAAATGAAGCATCTGTAAACTTAAATAGAATTGTAAGGATATAAATAAAGCCAAGAATGACTAAACCAGCTTTAACTTTAAAATCATAGTCTAATAAAAAACTTAAAGGTAGTAGTATAAACAATAAGACTAACTCAACTAATTTATAAGATTTTGAATATATCATTTAATAGTTTTTCTTACTGTTCTTAAATCTAAAAGGTTTAGTGCATTTATCTGCATACCAGAAATATTCTTACGGGTAAATCTTACAACTTCATCATAATATAAAGGTACAATGGGCGCTTGAGACATTACTAGGGAATCAAGTTTGCTGTACATTTTAATACGTTCTTCAGTCTTAGAGGTAATAAGGGCTTTTTCAAACAAAAGATCAAAACTTTCATTCTTATAATGCGTATAATTAGGTCCGTTAGGCGAGTGGTTTTTACTGTAAAATAAAGAAAGGTAATTTTCTGCATCGGGATAATCTGCAATCCAACTGGCTCTAAATACATCTAATTTTCCTGCACTGCGTTGTTGCCTAATAGTGCTAGGCGGCATAACATCTACATTTACTTTAAGATCTGTTTTACCTAATTCACGCTGTATATACTCTACTAAATCTAAATAATTTGCATTTGTAGATATTGTTATTTCAGGGTTTTGGTTTCCGGTTTCTGCTTTATAAGCTTCTACAAAGGCTTTCGCCTTTTCTGGTTGGTAGGAGTAATAACGTTGTTTTGAAAAACCAGGCAATCCTTTTGGGATAAACCCTTGTTCGGCTGGCGTTCCAATTCCATTTCTTAAGTAAGTAATCATGGCGTGCCTGTCAAAGCCAAAATTAATAGCTTTCCTAAGATTTAAATTTGAAATTTCAGAGGTTTCAGAGTCTAAATAAATACCTAGATATTCAGTATTTAAAAATGGCTCAGTAAGTATATTAACTTCGTTTTTATAAGCATTTTTAAGAGTTCCGTTACCAGAAAGTAATTCATCTTTATAGGAAGGATCTAAAGCGTTTAATAAATCTATATTTCCTTGTGCAAACTGAAGAAACTCACTCTGTTTATCTGGTAAAAACGTTATGGCAACAGCTTCTAAATATGGCAGTTGGTTACCTAGGCTATCTTTTTGATAAAATAAATTATTCTTTCTAAATACTAATTTTTCATTTTCTTCCCAACGCTTAAACTTAAAAGGACCTGTGCCAATAGGATGAGATCTAAAATTGGTATCGGCTTCAACAATGTCTTTAGGCAAAACAGAACAATACTTTGTAGAAAGTAAGCCTAAAAAAGCTGGAAAAGGCTTTTGTAATCTCAGGATAACAGTTGTGTCGTTTGGAGTAGACATTTGCGCTACATTTTGCATAACAAATCGTCCTGGTGAGGCAATGCTATTATCCAGTAAACGTTTTAAACTATAGGTAACATCTTCTGCTTTTACAGTTCTTGTGGAATCTTTGCCAAACCTTTCATCTTTATGAAAGTAAACATCATTTCTTAAAGTAAATGTATATGTTAGGGCGTCATCGCTTACCGTCCAATATTTCGCTATATCTGGTGTAACATTTAGAGAATCGTCTAAAGCAACCAAACTATTAAATAATTGGTGGCAAGCCCAAATATTGCGCTGGTCTTTTGCAAATGCTGGGTCTAAAGATGTAATATTTGCATGTTCATTATACCTAAAGACTAAATGGTCTTTATTTTCGGAATCTTGCTCCTTACAAGCAGTAAGAAATAAGCAACTAATTGATACTGATAAAAATACTGAAACGTATTTGATGTTTTTCAATTTTTTCAACTAAGTAATTTGATGTAATTTTGCAGTCCGAATTTCGACTAGCAAATTGCTAGCTATCACTACAAATAAAGATATTTCAGCTAAGATAAAAAACAAGTCTTGAACAACGCACAAACACATACCAAAAACGTTGCATTCTATACGTTAGGTTGCAAGCTCAATTTTTCTGAGACTAGCACTATTGCACGCTCTTTTGAACACGAAGGCTTTAACCGTGTAGAGTTTCATGAGCACGCAGACATATATGTTATTAATACGTGTAGTGTAACAGAAAATGCAGATAAACGCTTTAAGGATATTGTAAAAAAGGCACAGAAGATAAATGAAGATGCCTTCGTGATTGCAATTGGTTGTTATGCGCAGTTAAAGCCTGAAGAACTAGCAGATGTTCATGGTGTAGATCTTGTACTCGGTGCCACAGAAAAGTTTAATATAACCAATTACCTAAACGATCTTACTAAAAATGATCTTGGTGAGGTACATTCTTGTGAAATAGAGGATGCCGATTTTTATGTAGGATCCTACTCAATAGGAGACAGGACCAGAGCATTCTTAAAAGTTCAAGATGGTTGTGATTATAAATGTACGTACTGTACAATTCCTTTAGCTCGTGGTATCTCTCGAAGTGATACTATGGAAAATGTATTACAGAATGCGAAAGAAATAGCCGAACAGGATATTAAGGAAATTGTTTTAACAGGTGTTAATATAGGTGACTATGGAAAAGGTGAGTTTGGAAACAAACGTCACGAACACACATTTTTAGAATTAGTTGAAAATTTAGATAAGGTTGAAGGTATAGAGCGTTTGCGTATTTCTTCAATTGAACCTAACCTGCTTAAAAATGAAACTATAGATTTTGTTTCGAATAGTGATAAGTTTGTGCCGCATTTTCATATTCCACTACAAAGCGGAAGCAATGCGCTTTTAAAACTTATGCGTAGGCGATATAATAGAGAGTTGTATGTAGATAGGGTAGCGCGTATTAAAAGTGTTATGCCTAATGCTTGTATAGGAGTAGATGTTATAGTTGGTTTTCCAGGAGAAACAGAAGAATTGTTTTTAGAGACTTATAATTTTTTAAATGATTTAGACATCTCATACCTACACGTTTTTACGTATTCTGAGCGTGATAACACACTTGCTGCAGAAATGGATGGTGTTGTACCTATAAAAGTTAGAAAGAAACGTAGCAAGATGTTAAGAGGCTTATCTGCTAAGAAAAGACGAGCATTTTATGAAACTCAAATAAACAACTCTTTAACTGTACTGTTTGAAGGAGAAAATAAAGAAGGATATATACACGGTTTTACTGAAAACTATGTAAAGATTAAAGCACCTTGGAATCCTAATTTGGTTAATACGTTACAAGATGTAACCCTAACTGAAATAGATGAAGATGGTTTGGTTAAAGTAGCTATTGCTGGAGAAGACTTAAGTACAACTAAAGAATCTTCAATTGCTTCTGTTTTATAGCAGTCTTGATATTTTAGATATAAAAAAAACGCCATTTAGGCGTTTTTTTGTGTTTTAGATATTAATACCAATAGGTAATAAATCTCTATATTTTCGTTTGTGTTTCTTCATAAATTTTGCAATCTCTGGACTACTAGGTACAATACGAGTATTGCGCTCTGCAATAATATCAAAAACTGCTTTTAAAAATGGCTCTACCATTTCTTTTTCTCTAAGAGCGTCACTCATGACAAGCTTAGTTAGGAAAATTTTACGTTCCTGTTGTGCATACTCAATTTTAGCGATATCTCCTTCTATATCTAGCTCAAACTGTCTTAAAAACTCGTTGTCTTTAATCTCTAGTGATCCTTCTGTCATCATAATATCAATTTTTAATTCATAGGAACCTCTATCACCAAAATCTTGGCTTCAGAAGTTGTTGTTATAGACACGCTTTCTGTCTCCCAGATGCCTAACGCATCCTTGGTTTTTAATGCTGTGTCATCACATATAGCACTACCTTTAATTACGAAAATATAAACGCCGTGGTTTTTTTTATGTAGTTTGTAGTCAATGGTTTGGTTGTTGTCAAATTCGCCTAAATTAAAATAGGTTTGTTGGTTTAGCCAAAGTGCATCAGTTAAATCTGCATCTTTTGGAGATACCACAGTGACTAACTCATTCTTACGACTTTTAAAATCAAATGCTTTTTGATCGTAACGAGGCTCTACATTTTTACGTTCGGGAAATACCCAAAGTTGTAATAGGTTGGTAGCTTCTGTTTGGCTAGCATTATACTCACTATGAGTTACACCAGTACCAGCACTCATAACCTGAATTTCACCAGAATGAATTACTTCTTCATGATTCATAGAGTCTTTATGTGCTAATGAACCAGAAAGTGGTATGGTCACAATTTCCATATTGTCATGAGGATGTGTTCCAAAACCTTGTCCAGGACCTATGGTATCATCATTTAAAACTCTTAACATACCAAACTGCACACGTTCTGGATTAAAGTAACTTGCAAAGCTAAAAGAGTAATTTGCTTTAAGCCAACCAAAGTCAGCTTTTCCACGTGTTTGAGAAGGATGATGTACTTTTTTCATTTATTTAACGTCATTAGACCCATTAATAAAAGGTCATTCCAGTACTTTTGGTCGTATGTTATCTACAAAGATAAAAGTAAACCGTTAGAGTTATTGTTATATCACTGTTAAAATGCCTAATACTTCTAAGAATACATCTGCTTTGCAACACGTTTATTTTGTACCTGGACTAGCTGCAAATATTTCAATTTTTGAGAACATTAAACTTTCAGAAGAATTTTATAGTGTCCATTTTTTAGAATGGATGATTCCAGATACGCAAGAAACCTTACAGGACTACGCTAAGCGGCTTTGTGAAAAAATTAAGCACGATAACATTACATTAATTGGTGTGTCTTTTGGTGGTGTAGTAGTACAAGAAATGGCCAAGCATATAGATGTTAAGAGGCTTATTATAATTTCCAGTGTAAAAAGTAAACATGAATTACCTAAGCGTATGAAAATGGCACGCAAAACAGGTATTTACAAGTTGCTACCTACAAGTTTGGTAAACTATGTTCACAAGTTAGAAGATTTGCCAGTAGGCAACATGGTTAAAAAACGAGCAAGATTATATAGAACTTATCTATCTGTAAAGGATAAGCGCTATTTAGATTGGGCTATTAAACAAATGGTGTGTTGGGATCAAGAAGAACCCTTAACTGAGATTATACAAATTAATGGAGATCACGATATAGTATTTCCTATTGAACACATAGAAAATCCTATTGTGTTACCTGGCGGAACTCACGCTATGATTATTAATAAATATAAATGGTTAAATAAAAACTTACCTAAGCTTATAGAAAATGGCTGTTTAGATTAAATTATTTGTAAGCCTTTTGTATTCTGTCTAAACGCTTTTTATTTTCTCTATCTTTTATAGCATCACGCTTGTCATAAAGTTTTTTACCTTTTGCAAGACCTATATTCATCTTTGCAAAACCACGATCGTTTATAAACACTTTAAGCGGAATAATAGTTAAACCCGAATTTCTAACCTCTTTGTGCAGTTTTTTAAGCTCACTTCTATTTAATAAAAGTTTACGCTCGCTTTTAGGATTGTGGTTAAAGTGAGTAGCATGAGAATATTCCTGAATGGTCATATTTATCACAAATAATTCTTCTGCGTCGTTAAATTCACAAAAGCTCTCTGCAATTGATGCTTTTCCGTCTCTAATAGCTTTAATTTCTGTACCAACCAGTTTAATTCCAGCAGTGTAGGTATCAAGAATCTCGTAGTCAAACTTTGCTTTACGGTTCTTTATGTTAATATTGTTTTTCATAGACACATCAAAAATACAAACTTCGCAACACATGTAAGGTGTTTGTAAGTGCTTTCACTAACTTCGTAAGATAAATAAATGAGTAAATACAAATGAAAATTTACACAAAAACAGGAGATAAAGGAACTACAGCTTTATTTGGCGGTACTCGTGTACCAAAACATCATATCCGTATAGACTCTTATGGAACTGTAGATGAGTTAAACTCTCACATAGGTTTAGTACGAGATCAAGAAATAGATACGCACAGTAAAGATATTTTAGTAATTATACAAAATAAACTTTTTACAGTTGGTGCAATATTAGCAACAGACCCTGAAAAAGCAATGCTAAAAAGTGGCAAGGAGCGATTAAATATTCCTAAAATTACTGAAGAAGACATAAAGCAGTTGGAAGAAGAGATGGATAAAATGAATGAAAATCTTCCTGAAATGACGCATTTTGTACTTCCTGGCGGTCACACTACGGTGTCATATTGTCACATAGCAAGATGCGTATGTCGCCGTGCAGAACGTTTAGCAACAGCACTTTATGAAATAGAGCCTTTTCAAGAAGCAACGCTTAAGTATTTAAACCGTCTTTCTGACTACCTTTTTGTGCTGGCACGAAAGTTGTCCTATGATTTACAAGCAGATGAGGTAAAGTGGATACCCGAGAAGATGTAGTAAGATTGCATTCCTTTACCATAAGAGCTGTATATTAACCGTTCATTTAGTTATTTAAATTTCAGTAATTAATGCTATGAAAATTAGTAAGTTGAAAATAAATAACACACGTTCTTTAAAATAATTACGATTTTACTTGACTTTTTGAACTAAAAATTTATTTTTGCAGAAAATTAGTATCACATGTATTGGACTTTAGAATTAGCATCGTATTTAAGTGATGCACCTTGGCCAGCAACAAAGGATGAATTAATAGATTACGCTATTAGAACTGGCGCACCTTTAGAAGTTGTTGAAAACTTACAATCTATTGAAGATGAAGGAGATTCTTATGACTCTATCGAAGAGATTTGGCCAGATTATCCAACAGACGACGATTACCTCTGGAATGAGGATGAATATTAATAACATATAACGCTCAAAAAAAGTCTCTACCAAGAGACTTTTTTTTTGCACTTAACAACATTTTATAAACCGACTATTATGGGTTTTTTAGATTCCGTATTAAAAGTATTTGTGGGCGATAAAGCCAAACAAGACGTAAAGGCTATAATGCCAATTGTAGAACAAGTAAAGTCTCATGAAAAAGCTATGGAAGCTCTTTCTATAGATGAACTTAGGAACAAGACTGTAGCGTTTAAAGCTAAAATAGAAGACGCACTTAAAGACATAAATGCAGAAAAAGAATCTTTAAAGAGTGAAGCAGATGCCTCAACAGATATAGATAGAAATGAAGATATCTATGCTCAGATTGATGCATTAGATGAGAAAGCTTACCAAATAACTGAAGGTATATTAAATGATATCTTACCAGAAGCTTTTGCAGTAGTTAAAGAAACAGCAAAACGCTTTTGCCATAATGAAGAAATTGAAGTTACAGCAACTCCTTTTGACAGAGAACTTTCTGCAGAGAAAGATTACGTAACACTTAGTGGAGAAGAAAAAGCTATTTGGAAAAACTCTTGGGATGCAGCTGGAAAGCAGGTAACTTGGGATATGATTCACTATGATGTACAACTTATTGGTGGTGTGGCTATGCACCAAGGTAAAATTGCAGAAATGCAAACTGGTGAAGGAAAAACATTAGTAGCAACACTTCCTGTATACCTTAATGCCTTAAGTGGTAAAGGTGTACACCTTGTAACAGTTAACGATTACCTGGCAAAACGAGATAGCGCTTGGATGGCGCCTATTTTTCAGTTTCATGGGATGAGTGTAGACTGTATAGATTACCACAGACCAAATTCTGCAGCAAGACGCAAAGCTTATAATGCAGATATTACTTACGGAACAAATAATGAGTTTGGTTTTGACTACCTGCGTGACAATATGAGTCATTCACCAAATGATTTAGTACAACGTAAACACAATTATGCGATTGTAGATGAGGTAGATTCTGTTTTGGTCGATGATGCCCGTACACCATTAATTATTTCTGGACCAATTCCTAAAGGAGATATTCACGAGTTTGAAGAGTTAAAACCTCAAATTTCTAGTGTTGTAGAAGTACAACGCAAGTATTTAGTAGGCGTATTAGCAGAAGCTAAGAAACTAATTGCAGAAGGCGATTTAAAAGAAGGTGGTTTTAAATTACTACGTGTTTACAGAGGTCTTCCTAAAAACAAAGCTCTAATCAAGTATTTGAGTGAAGAAGGAATTAAACAACTTCTACAGAAAACAGAAAACCAATACATGCAAGATAACAACCGCGAGATGCCTAAGGTAGACGCAGAGTTGTATTTTGTAATTGAAGAAAAAAACAACCAGATAGAGCTTACAGATAAAGGTGTAGACTTTTTAAGTGGTAAAGAAAATCCAGACTTCTTTGTAATGCCAGAAATGGGAATGGAGATTTCTAAAATCGAAGCATTAGGATTATCTAAAGAAGAAGAGGCAGAGAAGAAAGAAGAATTATTCAGAGAATTTTCAGTAAAATCTGAACGTATTCACACTATGCGCCAGTTATTAAAGGCGTATACATTGTTTGAAAAAGATACGGAGTATGTAGTGATGGACAATAAAGTAAAAATTGTCGATGAACAAACAGGTCGTATTATGGATGGGCGTCGTTATAGCGATGGGCTTCACCAAGCAATTGAAGCTAAGGAAAGTGTAAAAATTGAAGATGCCACGCAAACCTTTGCTACTATTACATTACAAAACTTCTTTAGAATGTATAGCAAGCTTTCTGGTATGACAGGTACTGCTGTTACAGAAGCTGGTGAATTCTGGGAAATTTATGAATTAGATGTTGTAGAGATTCCTACAAACAGACCAATTGCACGCCATGACCAAGAAGATATGGTTTATAAAACGAAGCGTGAAAAATATAATGCTGTAATAGATCATGTTACAGACCTTTCTCGAGCAGGAAGACCAGTGTTAATTGGTACTACTTCTGTTGAGATTTCAGAATTATTAAGTAGAATGCTTAAAATTCGTCAAGTACCTCACAACGTTCTTAACGCAAAGTTACACAAGAAAGAGGCAGATGTTGTAGAAGAAGCAGGTAAGGCAGGACAAGTAACCATTGCTACAAACATGGCAGGTCGTGGTACAGATATTAAGTTAAGTAAAGAAGTTAAAGATGCAGGTGGTTTAGCCATTATTGGTACAGAACGTCATGATTCAAGACGTGTAGATAGACAATTACGTGGTCGTTCTGGTCGTCAAGGAGATCCAGGAAGCTCTCAATTCTATGTATCTCTAGAAGATAACCTAATGCGTTTATTTGGTTCTGAGCGTATTGCTAAACTAATGGACAGAATGGGTCTGGAAGAAGGTGAAGTAATTCAGCATTCTATGATTTCTAAATCTATTGAGCGCGCGCAGAAAAAAGTAGAAGAAAACAACTTTGGTACACGTAAGCGTTTATTAGAGTATGATGATATAATGAATGCACAACGTGAGGTGGTTTACAAGCGTCGTTACCACGCACTTTATGGAGAGCGTTTAAAGGTAGATATTGCAAACATGATCTTTGATACTTCTGAAAGTATTACAGAAAGTAACAAAATGGCAAACGACTTTAAGAATTTTGAGTTTGAGCTTATTCGTTACTTCTCTATGAGTTCTCCAGTAACACAAGCAGAATTTGAGAAAAAAGATTCAAAAAAGATTGCACAGCAAGTTTACGAAGCTGCATATAAGCATTATCAGCAAAAAATGGAGATTGCAGCAGAGCAGGCATTCCCTGTAATAAAGCAAGTTTACGAACGTCCAGATAATAAGTTTGAGCGTATTGCAGTACCATTTACAGATGGAACCAAAACATTGCAAGTTGCTACAGATTTAGAGAAAGCATATGAAACTGAAGGAAAGCAACTTATAAATGATTTCGAGAAAAATATTTCTCTTGCAATTATAGATGATGCTTGGAAAACTCACCTTCGTAAAATGGATGAATTAAAGCAAAGTGTGCAATTAGCTGTTCACGAGCAAAAAGATCCATTACTTATCTATAAGTTTGAAGCATTTGAGCTATTCAAGGTTATGATTGATCAAGTAAATAGAGATGTAATCTCATTTTTATTTAAAGGTGAAATACCACAGCAAAATGCACAGATTAGTGAGGCTAAGCAACAAAAAAGAGAAAAAGTAGAGACGCAAAAAGAAGAAATCCAAAATATGGATGAGCGTGCTGCAGAAGCTCGTAAAGCTGGTCAAACACAATCTAAGCAAGACGTTATAGAAACTATAATAAGAGAGCGTCCTAAAATTGGCCGTAATGATAAAGTGACTATAAAGAATGTGATGAGTGGAGAAAACAAATCAATGAAATATAAACAAGCTATTCCTTTATTAGATAAAGGCGATTGGGTATTAGTTGAAGACTAAGTCATCTTACTCAGTTATTATAAAAAACTCCCAAGTATGTATGCTTGGGAGTTTTTCTTTTAAACAATTCTTTAAGTTTGTTCTAACTTTAGTTAACAAAGATTGCTTGATGAAAAAAGTAGATACCGCAATAAAAACCACATACTTTAGTATTCTTGGGAATACACTACTAGCTTTAATAAAAGGCTTAGCTGGTTTTTTCGGTAATTCTTATGCATTAATAGCAGATGCTATCGAGTCTACAACAGATATTTGCTCTTCGTTATTAGTATTGCTAGGACTTAAATATGCAAAACGGCCTGCAGATGAAAACCATCCTTATGGTCACGGTAGGATAGAGCCACTTATTACATTTTTGGTAGTAGCTTTTTTAGTGACATCTGCAACTATCATTGCTTATGAGAGCATACAAAACATACAAACACCTCATGAAACTCCAAAAGCTTGGACACTTTGGGTATTAGGTGCTATTATTTTATGGAAAGAGATATCTTTTAGATGGGTTTTAAAGCGTAGTAAGCAAACAAATAGCAGTTCTCTTAAAGCAGATGCTTGGCACCATAGAAGCGATGCAATAACCTCTATAATGGCATTTATAGGTATAACTATTGCACTTTACTTTGGTGAAGGATATGAAACTGCAGACGATTGGGCAGCGCTTTTAGCATCATTCATAATTTTGTATAATAGTTACCTCATTTTTAGACCTGCTTTAGCAGAAATAATGGATGAGCATATATATGATGATGTCATTGAAAAAGTAAGAGAAACATCTTTAAAAGTAGAAGGCATTACAGGAACAGAAAAATGCATGATTAGAAAATCTGGTATGACCTACCATGTAGATTTGCATGCCATGGTAAATGCTCACATTACAGTAAAAGAAGGACATAGGCTCTCTCATGAACTTAAAGATAGATTACTACAGGATATACCAGATTTAGGCCAAGTACTTATTCATATAGAACCTGACGATTTGTAGTATAATACAACCTCAATTTACCTTGGTGATTACCAACACAACAAATATATTTGCCAAAAATTAGAATTTTGAAAAATTTAAGTACACTAACTACCATCGTTTTATTATTTATAGTAACAATAGCTTCAGCTCAAAATACTGCAGAAGATGAATTTGGGACTTGGTATATCCTATCTACAAATAATAAAATGACAGATAATCTTACTTTTAATTTACAATCTCAAGTAAGAACATACGAACTAGCCAGTGAGATTGAGCAGTTTAAAATTCGTACAAGCTTAAACTATCAGTTTACAGATAAAGTTTCTGGTGCTTTAGGATATGCTTATTTTAGAACAGACCCTAGCTATTTAGCAGAAACACCTCAAAAGTTCACAGAACATAGATTAGTGTTAGATGTATTTTATAAAGATGCTTTAAAATCCTTGAATATAACGCACAGATATAGAGCAGAACAACGTCTTTTTAATGATGAGACCACAAATGATGACAATTTATGGTTACGCTATATGCTAAAGTTAAGTCACCCTATTACAGAAAAGCTAAGCGTAGATGTTTATGATGAAATATTCTTAAATACTACCTCACCAGTATTTGCTCAAAACTGGTTAGGTGCTGGACTAACTTATGCCATCAATAAAGATTTAAGGTTTAGAGCAGGATATCAAAAAATTAGCTTAGAGAACCAATCGTTTGATAGGTTAGTACTATCTCTTAATCTTAAAACAGACTTTAGAACATCTAAAAATTAACTAATTTTAGTGCGCTAACCAATTACATACAACAATGAATAAATTTAAGATTGAATTAAAATGGGGTGTTTACTTTACAATAGCAGCCCTAGCATGGATGTATGTAGAAAAAGCACTTGGATGGCATGATGAGTTAATTTCTAAACATGCCATTTATACAAATATTTTCGCCATAGTTGCCATTGCTGTCTATGTCTTGTTTATGAAAGACAAAAAGCAAAACTTTTATAATGGTAATATGACTTGGACACAAGGCTTTATATCTGGAACTATATTAAGTGTAGTTGTAGCAATCTTATCTCCATTAGCCCAATACCTTACACACGAGTTTATCACTCCTAATTATTTTGAGAATGTAATTGCTTACACTGTAGAAAAAGGAGTTATGAAACAAGAGGCTGCAGAAGCATACTTTAGCTTATACTCTTATATGGCTCAAGCTGCATTTGGAGCTTTGGCTATGGGTGTTGTAACCTCTGCAATTGTTGCATTATTCTTCAGGTCTAAGAAGGTAGATTAAGTAATAGTTTTGGATCTTCTCCATTAGCCATTAACTCTTTAAGTTTAAGCTTAGAAGTAACGCCAGGATAATCTCCAGAATAACGCCCCATATCTTTTATAATTTGAAAGTGAAGGTGTGGTGCATAATCACCATTTATTTCTGCTACTCCTAACTGTGCAATGCAATCACCTTTTTCAACTACTTGTCCTATGTCTATATTTTTCAATGAATTAGTGCTTAGGTGTCCATATAACGTATAAAATACAATAGATTCTAGATGGTGTTCTAGGATAATGGTTGGTCCATAATCACCAAAATTTGTATTGTTTTTAAAGCTGTGTACAGTTCCTTTTAAAGGTGCTAAAACGTTAGTGTTTGCAGGTACCCAAACATCTAATCCTAAGTGTATATTCCGTTCTGTATTAGGGTCTTGTTGGTTAAAGTGAGAGCTTCTGTTATAAATACCTCTTGTTTCAATATAGCCACCATATGCTACCTTTTTATCGTGCTTTTTAAGATAGTCTTTTATATAAATTTCAAATTGTGAAGAAGAAGAAACGTCAATAGATTTTAAGTCTTCATTAGTTGTTGAAAGATCTATGTGTATATAGTCGTCCTTAGTGTATTTAGAATCTATAATCGGTATAAATTCAGAAGATATAGAGTTAAGAAACTCTTTGAATTGTGATGTGTTCATCACACAAAAATAGGAAGGAAATTAAAATGATTTTATAAAATTTATAAATTAATTATTTTAAAATAACATTACTGAAACGAGCAGAGATAGCAAGATTTGCACTAGTATTTCTTGATCTGTGAAATCCTGTAACGCGGTCGTTATTTGCATTCTTTACAGTTTGTACTTGCAAGCTTGGAGGATATTTTAAACCACTCCTGTTACCATTAAATGTAAAGTTGAATGCACTACTAGGCAATGAGACAATAAAGTCACTATTTTCAAGCACAACGTCTAAGTTTGTAATACTTTGATTAATCTCTGGGATGGCAATTCTGCTAAATGTACCAGATATTACACCAATCTCCTCTAGATTTTTTATTACAACATCACTAGACTTAGATACCAATTTAATATTCTTGGCATTATCTATAACACATTCCTTTACATAGTTTGTATTAAGTTCACCATAGTTCCATTGCTTTACTAACACAGGTGAATAAGCTGCAGAGATGGAGGTTTGCCCTCCATCTATAATATTTGCAGCTAATCTTGTATGAGACAATTTGGCCTGTATGTTTTTAATACGTTCTGCAAGCTTAATTTCTCCGTGGCGCACATCTAATCTTAACCTAGATTCCTTTGGCATTTTAATGATAATTGTACGTTTAACATTATCATTGGTAAAGTTGCCTGGTTTAACTGTGTTATACTTTACAATTGTGGTTGTAGAGCTACCATTTGGGTTGGTAGATTTTGTTGTGGCATATTCACCACCATACTGTTCTGCCATTTGTTGAGCCCAAGCTTGTAACTTAGGACCATATTCTTTTTCAAAATTTTCTCCCCATTTTTCCATATCATCACCTAGGTTTTCCTCAAACTGTTTTCCCCAAGCTTCCATCTTTTTCCCAAAATCTTCACCCCAAGCTTCTAGATCACCTTCATAATCATCTCCAAAATGCTCTTTCATCTGCTTTTCATAAGATTTCATATACGCGTCTGGATTTTCCTTATAGGCTTTGTAATCAAAGTCTATGTCGCGCATATTCTTATAAAAGTCTTTTGGCATTTCTGTTGCAATACTTTCGGTCATTGGGACTATAATACCTTCAACCATAGGTCCTATAAAATCTAGAGGTAAATTTTGCAAGCTTTGTAGAGCTGCCAAATCTAAATTCATATCACCATTCCAATTAAGGTTTCCAGCAGAAGTAATAGTTATTTCACCACTATTGCCATTTGCATTAATCTTCCAATTATCTGCAATTTTTTTAATTTCATCTTTGGTAACATCATCTGTGGTTTCAACAAATGCTTCTACAGAAACTTCGTTCTTGTCCCAAGTTTCAAATACTACATTAGTATAGCGTGTATCCACTTTAATGGTTACATCATCTTTAACGTTAAAACGTTCCTTAAGTACTGGTTCTTTTTTCTGCGCATAACTTAGCCCTATGCAACCTAACAACAGTACAACTAATAATTTATGCTCTCGCACCTTGAATAGTTTCATTTTGATTGTTCTTTAATTGATTTAACTTACTCTTTAGTTTGAACAGCAACTCCAAACGTAATTGTAAATTAGCGATAAGTGTATTTACAGTTTGCTCGTTAACGCCAGCTTCTTTAAGCTCACGGTTTAACTGTGCATACTCCTCATCAAGTTCTGCCAATTGGGTCATAAATGCATCGATAAGCTCTTTGTTCTCATCGTTAACTTGAAGTTTGGCAATCTCCAAATTAATGCTTGCTAAGTAATAATCTTCAACCTCCTTAAACTGTGGAGATACTTCACTTAAATACACCGGAACAACATCGGTAGGTGTATTATTTGTATCTACCTTATTTAAATTAACAACAGTAGTGGCTTCATTTGTTGGCGCACTAAGTTGATTATATCCTAGTATACCAATGCTTAATGCTACAATAAAAATAGCTGCAATTTTCATCCAAGGAAATTTAGACTTAGGGGTGTTCATTGTAACCACAGACTTGTCTTCTAGGTCTTGATGAAGTGCATTAAGACGTGCAGCAAAGCGGTCTTGATGTCCTTGTGACAACTTTCCTTTAGGAATACTGTTGTCGTTTTTAAATAATTCTCTAATATCCTGTGCCATCATAGATGTCTTTTAATAAATCTTGAAGCTTCTTTTTACCTCTATGTACTAGGGTTCTAGATGCTACTGGTGTAATATTTAATATTTCTGAAACCTCTTCGTGATCATATCCTTCTACCAAAAATAATTGCACAGCGTATTTATAACGCTCTGGCAGCTCATCTATAGCAGCTTTAACATGATCTAAGGTTACGTGATCTGCAACATGCCAACCCGAATCATCATCTTCTACAACAGATAAGATTTGCTCGTTAATAGCGACAGTTTCAAGTTTTCGTGCCTTAATCATATCAAGGCACTTATTAATTACAATACGTTTAAGCCAAGCGCCAAATGTTACTTCTCCTGTAAATTGATGCAGTTTTGTGAATGCATTAATGAAACCTTCTTGCATAGCTTCTTCGGCATCATGAGAATTCTTCATATACCTTAGTGCCACGTAGAACATCCCATCGCAGTACTTATTATATAAAGTCATCTGCGCTTTACGGTCGTTATTCCTGACTTTTTCTATGAGTTCAGTTTGTAACAATATGCCATTAACTTTGGTTAGTGTGGTGTTGCTGTTCTTTTATAATTACGAACTAGAGTTTGTAATGTTGCAAATATTTTTTAAATATTGAATATCTTTATAAAAAAAAATAATTGCGATGAACAAATCTTTAAAGTGGATTATAATTGGTGTAGCTACTGTATTGGTATTGGGATATATAGGTCTTCAGGTTATGCAATACCAAACTAAGAAGCTTAGTCCCGAAGATACCGTAGTTTATGACAACGGCCATTTAAATTTAGAGATATTTTATAACAGACCATATAAAAAGGGTAGAACGATATTTGGAGATCTTGTTCCTTATAACGAAACTTGGCGAACTGGAGCTAATGAACAAACTACATTTACTACAAATAAAAATATTTTGGTAGATGGTTCTTTGCTTGAAGCTGGTGAATATTCATTATTCACCGTACCAAAAGAAGAATCGTGGGAAATAGTATTTAATAACAGGGCATATTCTTGGGGAGCAGACTGGCAAACAGGTAAGGCTCCAAGAATAGAAAAGTTTGATGAATTAGTTGTTGAAGTGCCAGTTAATAAGAATTTTAAAGTTACAGAGCAGTTTACAATAGATTTTAAAGAATCTGAAAACTTAATACTTGTTCTGTTTTCTTGGGACGATGTTGTGGTGTCTTTACCAATAACTTCTGCTAAATAAAAATGTATAATTTAATAAGAAAGCCCTATCAAATATTTGATAGGGCTTTCTTATTATAGATAGTATAAGGTTACTCGTCCATTAACAAGTTAAGCTCTACATCTATATTATCTCTAGTTGCTTTTGAGAATGGGCAAATTTCGTGAGCGCTATTTATAAGATCTTCACCTGTTTCTTGATCTACACCAGGTAAATAAGCATCTAAAACGGCACTTAATAAAAAGCCACCATCATCGTCTTTATTAAAAGAGATGTGTGCGGTTACACTAATCTCATCAAGCTCAATTTTTTTCTTATCTGCAATCGCTTGTATAGCACCGCCAAAACAAGCTGCATAAGCAGAACCAAATAATTGTTCTGGGTTGGTGCCATCTCCACCATCGCCACCCATAGATTTTGGTACGCTAAGATCTAAATCTATAGGACCATCATCTACACTTACATGACCTGAACGACCACCTTCTGCTATTGCTGTTGCTGTATATAATGTTTTCATTGTTCTGTTTTTATGTTATTCAACTAATATAAGAACTAACAGTTACTACAACAAAAAGGGAATTCCTAAATTTGTGCTAAATCTTATATAAACGTGGCTAACACAAATCAACATAAATCTGCATTATCAGAGCAAGATGGCATACAACAACCAGATTACTTAAGTAAATCTGCTGCAGAACGTATAAGAAAGCATCGTAAAAAGCAAAAATCAGTTAGTGAGTTAGCAGCAGCAATATTAAAAGGCGATAAAGTTGCTTTAAGCCAAGGCATAACTTTAATTGAAAGTCAACAAAGCACCCATCAAGAAAAAGCGAAACAATTAATTGAAGCCTGCTTATCTCATGTAAAACCTTCTATACGAATAGGGATTACAGGAGTGCCTGGAGTAGGGAAGAGTACTTTTATTGAAGCCTTTGGAACATCATTAATATCAAAAGGATATAAAGTTGCAGTTTTAGCAGTTGATCCTTCAAGCGGTGTTACCCATGGTAGTATTTTGGGAGATAAAACCAGAATGGAAGATTTGGTAAAAGAAGACAATGCATTTATAAGACCATCACCAAGTGGCGATTCTCTTGGCGGTGTAGCTCGAAAAACACGAGAGTCTATAATTTTATGTGAAGCTGCTGGTTTTGATGTTATTTTAATAGAAACTGTTGGTGTAGGGCAAAGTGAAACAACAGTACATAGTATGACAGATTTCTTTTTGTTACTAAAACTAGCCGGTGCTGGAGATGAGTTGCAAGGCATAAAACGTGGTATTATTGAAATGGCAGATGCTATTGTTATAAACAAGGCAGATGGAGAGAATATAAAAGCAGCTAAGCAAGCTAAGTCTGAATTTAGAAAAGCACTACATCTATACCCAGAAAAAGAAAGCCAATGGCAACCAAAGGTATTATTGGCAAGTGCTTTAAAACAAGAAGGTATTTCTGAAGTTTGGGAGATGATTGAGGATTACAAAACTTCAACTAAAGCATCTAGTTATTTTGAATTTAGACGCCAAGAACAAAATAAATTTTGGTTGTTGCAAACCATACAAGATCGCTTAAAAGCAGATTTTTTTTCTAAGCCTAATATTAAAACTGCATTACAGGAACAGCTAAAAGCTATTGAGGATCATAAAACCACAGCTTTTGAAGCTGCTTCCTACTTACTCAACTTAAAGTAATTTATTTTATATAGGTTTTGTGTAAGAATACATGAAGTTTGTAAAATCCAAACCCTATTAAACCTCCTATACTAAATCCTACAAGTACATCTAAAGGATAGTGTACACCTACGTATATACGGCTATAACCAACTAATAAAGCCCAAAATAACATAAAAGGTAGTATAAATTTGTACCTAGATTTTAATAGAAACCCTATAAACAATGCTAGTGCCATAGAGCTAGCAGAGTGTGCAGAGAAAAACCCAAAGCGGCCACAGCGTACAGCAATTACACGAGCATAATCTCCTAAGGCATGAGCTTGGCAAGGTCTGGCGCGCTCAAACCCATGTTTAAATAGGTTTGCTAATTGATCTGTACAAGTAATCATTGCTGCAACAAGTACTAATGTGAGTAGAGTTGGTTTCCAGCCAAATTTTTTAAACAGCAATACTAATAACAAAATATAAATTGGGATAGACATCCATTTGTTGGTAATAGTAAGCCAAAGAATATCCCATTGTTCTGAACCTAAACTGTTCAGGTATAAAAATAAATCTTTATCGTAGTCTAATAACTCTTCCATTAGTCTTGGTAACGTTCTACTTCACGATCATAAAACGCAGTAGCTTCATTTATGAAGTTTTCCATTTCTTCTTCTATTATTTTCTGGTCTTGGTCATCAAATTCCTCAAGCCATTCAACCTCATCATCTTCAAGATTAATAATAAACCTTGGAAAGTCTGTATGTATTACATAAATGGCATTTGGGTGATCTGTATTGTCTCCAAGAATAAATTTAGGAAGTGTCATAAAAAAAGCTTTTATAAATTAAGTGGTTAACCTAATGGGTTTCAAAATTAGGAATTTTAGTTTTAGTCAAAATCAACTTTTTCGATAAATAATTAAACCTGATGTATAACATAATAGCACTAGCCGTTAAACCAGCCAATAAACCTAACCATATGCCCATACTTCCTAACTGCTCTGCTTTACCAAAGTAATAGGATATAGGGAAACCAATTATCCAATAGGCAATAAAACATATAATTGTAGGAACTTTTACATCTTGAAGACCTCTTAATGCGCCTAATACCACAACTTGAATTCCATCGCTTAATTGAAAGATAGCAGAAACGATTAACAACTGAGATGCTAAGACGATAACTTCAACATTATCTAAATAAAAAGTAGGAAGTATATCTTTAGTTAGAATAAACATTAAAGCAAAAATAGATTGTATTATGAAAATTAGAAGAAATGTAGACAGTGCTATACGTCTTAGCTCTTTATAATTATGCATACCTTTTTGGTTGCCCACGCGTATTGTTGCGGTTACACCTAACCCAACCGCAATCATAAACGTCATAGAGGATAAGTTTAATGCAATCTGATTTGCAGCTTGAGGATTGGTTCCCAAAATACCTGCAAGAAAAATAGTAGCAGTAAAAATGGCAACTTCAAAAAACATTTGTAATGCTGTAGGAAATCCTAATGCAAATAATCGTTTAAATACATTTTTGTTTAAATGATCCCTTTTAAATGTGGTAAAATATTGAGCAAATTTTGTTTTGCGTTTAAGGATAAACCATAAAAACCAAAGCATAAAAAATCTTGAAATTAATGTCCCAATTGCTGCGCCTTCTAGCTCAAGTCTTGGGAAAATCCAAAATCCGTAAATAAGTAAATAGTTGAAGATTATATTTACAATATTAGAAACCAATGTAGCATACATTGCATATTTGGTTTGTGATAAACCATCTGCAAATTGCTTAAATGCTTGAAACGTCATTAATGGAATTAATGAAAATGCCACAATCTCCATATATGGAATTGCCAAAGCAACAACCTCTGGCGGCTGGTTTAATGCATATAATATGGGCTTTGCCAACAACAATAAGAAAAATAAAAGGATTCCGTTTAAGGTGCACATAATAACACCATGTTGAAAGTAATCTCTTCCAGCATCAATATCATTTGCGCCATCTGCTTCAGCAATTAAAGGTGTTATTGCAAAGGAAAATCCTATACCTAAAGATAAAGCTATAAATATTAAACTATTACCTAAAGATACGGCAGCCAATTCTGCAGCACCTAATTGCCCTACCATTAAGTTATCTGCCAACGCAACAAGTACGTGACCTAACTGTCCTAGCATTACTGGATATGCAATTTTAAGATTGGTACTAAATTCTTTGGTATAGTTAGAAAGGATCACAAGCGTTTATTAGTGTACAAAGATACTATGCTATATTTAGTTTATAGTACATTTTTCACAGTTTTGATAGTATAATTTTAATACTCATTTACCTAAATTTTAACACAAACTGATGCTTTTTCTATTATCTTGAAAGTGTTATGAAACATTGCCTTGTCATACTAAGCCTATTATTAGCGGCTAGCTATGTAAAGGCTCAAACTACTACACAACCCTTAATGAAATATCAAAATAAAATTATACCTAAGAGTATAGAAAAAGAAGCACTAAAAGCTTTATCCTTTTATCCAGAATTAAAAGATACTCCAGTCGAGTTTAAATTTAAGAAAGCAATAAAAAAGTCTACCATGCAGGCACAACCTACTTGGGCTAGTTTTTTTAGATCTAAAGAAGATAGAGGATACATTATACTTATTAGTGAGAAGTTTCATATTGAAGAAGAAGAGTTTGATATTCATAATGTAGATGAAGATGTCCTTATAGGTTGGCTTGGTCATGAGCTTGGTCATGTTATGGACTATAGAGAACGTACTAATTTAGGCATGATATTTTTTGGATTAAAGTATCTATATTCTAAATCTCATATACAAGAAGTAGAGCGTTCTGCAGATACATATGCTGTAAATTACGGTATGCATGAGTATATTTTAGCAACAAAAAACTTTATACTTAATCACGCATCAATATCTCCTAAATACAAAAAGCGAATAATGAAGTTTTATATGTCTCCAGAAGAAATCATGGAATTGGTAAACTCTAATAACAATACAGAAGAAGAAATAGAAAAAGTACTTAACTAAATTAATAACAATGAAAAAAATAGCATTTATCACACTATTATCACTTATAGCTATAAGTTGTAAGACAGAGACTAAAGAAACAGAGCCTAATTCTGAAACTGCAGAAGTAGATAAAGAAATAACAGAAACAAAAGTGAGTACCACAACACTTACAGAAAACGGTATAGGTATTACACCTATATCCCATGCATCCTTAATTTTAAACTGGGATAATACTGTAATGTATGTGGATCCTGTTGGTGGAGCAGAAGCATATAAAGACCAAAAACAACCAGATGTTATTTTAATTACAGATATACATGGAGACCATCTTAATGCCGAAACTGTTGCAGCTGTTTACCAACCAAATACAAAAATAATTGCTCCTAAAGCGGTAAAGGATAAGTTACCGAAGGAATGGCAAGACAAGGTAACTGTTTTAAACAATGATCAAGATACCAATATTGGCGATTTTAATATTAAAGGGATTGCTATGTATAACCTGCGCGAAGAAGCTAAAAAGTTTCACGAAAAGGGTCGTGGTAATGGTTATGTAATTGAAAAAAATGACAAACGAGTATACATCTCCGGAGATACAGAAGATATTCCTGAAATGAGAAGCCTGCAAAATATAGACATTGCTTTTGTATGCATGAACTTACCTTATACTATGACAGTTGAAAATGCTGCAAGCGCTGTTTTAGACTTTAAACCAAACAAAGTTTATCCATACCATTATAGAGGTACCGAAGGTTTGAGTGATGTTTCCAAATTTAAATCACTAGTAAACGAAGGCGATGCTTCAATAAACGTTATACAGTTAGATTGGTATCCAAACCAATAAGAATTTTAAAAATAAACATTACAGTTAGGCAGTGCATTCTTAATGCGCTGCTTTTCTTTTTCAGAAAAATTATTGTGTAACGCAGTAAGTGTTGAAAGAGATTTTAACCTGTTAAGGTGTTTAGGCAAGTGTGTAAGTTTATTGTTTGATAGTATTAAAAGCTCAAGCTGTTCACAGTGTACTAAAGATTCTGGTAAGACTTTTAATTGATTATTAGACAAATTAAGTGTCTTTAAACCTGTTAAATTTCCAAATGATTCTGGTAGCCAGTTTAATACATTATCTTCTAAATTAAGCCGTTCAAGTTGAGCTGATGCTATCCAAGAATTATCTAATTCATAAAGTTGGTTATGAGACAAGTCTAGTAGTTTCAAATTTTGTAACTCTTTAAAACTACTTGGAAGGTAGCTAATATGGTTGTTCTGTAAATCTAAATCTGTAAGGTTTTTACATTGTCCTATGCTTGTAGGAAGCGTAGTTAAAGCGTTTAAAGAAAGGTAAAGCACCTTCAAGTCTTTAAGGTTACCAATTGTATTAGGCAGTGATTTTAATTTATTTGCCGAAATATTTAAATGAATTAACTTTTTAAGATTACCTATGTTGTCCGGTAATACTGTTATCCCATTTAACTTAAGGTTAAGCGTTTCTAAATTAGATAGGTTAAATAATGCTTCAGAACAAAATGTGATATCATTTCGCATTAGGTTTAAAAACTGAAGTTGTTCAAGTAATTCTACATTATTTGGGATGTGTAATAACTCCTGATCTCTTAAATTAAGTTGTCTTGCTTGTAAATTTTCAGTTAATGCATCTTCTACAGAGTAATACACCTTATTTTTTAGTGGACTAAGTTGTTGTGCTTTTGTAAATGGTATTGCTGCCAAACAAAATAAACCAATACAGAATCTAAATTTTAATACTTTAAACATAATAGTTTATAACTAAAAAAGGCTGGACATATAAATGTTGCCAGCCTTTTCATTAATCTACTTAAATTACCTACTTTGTAGTTTTTAACACCTTGTATTCAAAACGTTTATTATCTGCAGTTACTTGTAAAAGCAACATACCATTAGCAGAATTTACTTGAGATAAATCCACAGTTATTGTATTTTGATTTATAGTTAAGTCATTTGAAGAAATTGCTAATACTTGTCTTCCTAACATATCAAACACATTTACTGAAGCTTTTTCTGGTATACTACTAAGCTCAATATTTACAATACCTGTTGTTGGGTTAGGGTATATGCTTACACCTTCTAAAGATTGAAACTCTGCAGTAGAAAGTACTTCTGCACCTAAATTTTCTTCTAAAGCAAATACGACAGTAGCAGAACCGTTAAAACTAACATCGTTTCCTGTAGCATCTGTTTGTGTACCATTTGTACCAGATGGATGTTGTATAGAGTAAAAACCATATTTGTTATCTGGAGTGAAAGTTAAACCAGTTGGCTCTGCTCCAGTAGGTGTTCTTGAAAATATTCTTACATCTGGATTAAGTTGTGTATGGTTTACACCTACAACCCATACATAATTATTACCGCCATCTTGTAATACCCATACATTACCATCATTGTCTATGGTGATATTATCGTTTCCGTTTGCCCAAGGTGCTACGCTTGGTCCAGATTCTGTCTGTAGCGTATACATTGTTGTAACACCACCAACAAAAGTTTCTAAATCTGCAGTAGTTGAACCATCATCTGTAAATCTGTATATCCTACTATATCCTTTTGATGCAAAATAAACGTGACCATCTACCACACTTATTTCGGCGTCTTCTACACCATTAAAATTTGTACCTCCTAAAGATGCTGCCGTATCTCTTATATTGTTGCGCTCTTCTTGTGTGTCGTTAGGTACTTGTACCCAAGTGGCACTAGGATTATTAACTTCTCCAGTACCAATACCTGGTAAATCGTTTATGTCTGCAACTAATACAAATACGTCTCCAGAAGATAAATCGAAAGGTGTGTCTGGTACAAATTTGTACATGCATTGTGTACCACCATCTTCGCCATAATAAGCTGCAGTTCCATCATTAGAAACCACAACGTTTTCGTGGTTCATTTTTCCCATAGCCCAAAGTTTATCTTTAATGCCATCGTTATCATAGTCCATAACTTGTTTGGTTACAGGATCTATTTCTACTAACCAGCCCACATCAAGGTAGCCATCATTATTGGAGTCATCACTTGAAGACTCTTCGGCTGTAATAATTGTTCCCATTGGTGTAACGCCACCAGAACAGTTTCTTATAGTTGTAACTAGGTTTTCATCATAAAAATCTACAGCTTCGGTAGCATCTACACTCCATAAATTTTCTTCTGTATCAAAGCTTACATCTAAGACAGAAACGCCTCCAGGATTGGTTTCGTGATTCACAGCAACATATCCTAAAGTACTACTTCCTGAAATAGGAACATAACCTGTAAAATCGTGATTACCTGGTACGGTATTGTTAGCAATCACGTCATTTTGTACGGTGTAAGATTCACCTTGCTTAAAAATAAGTTGAAATCTATGCGTGCTAGGAATATCTAAAGTTTCTGCTTGTCCTGTTGGAGCTAAAGAAGTAAAACAAGATATACAATTGTTTGCATCTTGTGCTTTGCTTTGGTTGTAGCTAACAAATAAAGAACATACTATAAGTGTTCTTATAAGGTGTAAATGTCTTTTCATTTGATATTTTTTTGGTTGGTTAATTTTCAATAAAAATACACTGATGAACTTGTAATGAAACTAAGTAAATCTTACCCTTTTGTTACCTCAAGTTTAATTGTAGATAAAGTATGTTAATTCAAAATGAAGCAGTATCTGTTAGAGATTTCAGAAATGCGATGAGGTCTTGTTTTTCCGCTTCAGAAAGGTTTAGAGAGTCTTCAGAAAGTGTTTGGTTAGTTACGTTTAAGTCTACGCCATTGCCACCACCATTGTTGTAAAAATCGATGACCTCTTCTAAAGTTTTATAAGCGCCATTATGAAAATACGGAGCAGTAACTTCTATATTTCTTACAGTGGTTGTTTTAAATGCATTTACATACATCCAAGCACTTTCAGTATGTATGCCGTTTGTAATTCTACCTTTATCATCATCTAGTTCTTTGTGTGTTGTTCTTGGGTTTTTTAAAACACCAAGCACTTCGCTTTCTGAATCTTTATAGTATGGTGGTACTAACCCTGCAAAAGTAGGAGCAAAATGACAGGTAGCACAATTGGCTTTTCCCATAAACAGATTAAATCCATTAGCAACAGATTCTGGAATGGTTTGAGATTCTCCTTTAACATAACGATCAAAACTACTATTAAAAGATCTGAGAGAACTTGTATAAGATGCCAAGGCTTTTAAAACACGTTCTCTAGATATTAAAGTATCGCCAAATGTGTTTTTAAATTTAGAAGTGTAGGCTTCATTTTTTGATAGGCTATTAAGAATTGCTGTATAACTGGAGTTGAATTCGTTTTCATTGAAGATAACATGCTCAGCTTGTTGTTCTAAATTAAAAGCCCTTAAGTCATAGAAAAATCGATTAGCATATACTGCATTTAATAATGTAGGTGTATTTCTTTGTAAGGTATCTCCATTTTTAAAGCTTATAGGTTTTGGTAAGCCATCTGTAAAAGCCAATTTAGGATTATGGCAAGATGCGCAACTTACAGTATTTGTTGTACTTAACTTGGTATCGTAAAATAAGCTTTTACCTAAAGACGTTAATAATTCAGAATCTTCTTTTTCTGTAAGGTCTGTATAGAAATAAGGATCTAACAACTTATCATCAAATAATGACGTTGTATTTAAATTCAAGGGTAGTGATTTTAAGATATAGCTGTAGCTTTCGTCATCTAAAGGAAAATCTCCCAATGTTTTATATAAAGGATCTATAATTTCTTTTAAAAAACCAAGTCTGTCAAAATTTTCGAAATTAGTTTCATTAAAGTAAGTAGCACCTCTATTTAATATCGACAATGAATGAGTTATCGCCTTATGATGTGATTGCTTATCAATCTTATTAAGATGAAGTGACATATTATCTAATACAACCTTAGTCTCGCTTATACCATTTAAAGATCCTGGCGTATCAAATCCACTAATACCCAAGGTAAAAATTCTAATAAGTTCAATTCTTAATGCTGTTATTAGTACAGAATGTGTAGGATGTTGTTGTTGTACATTCTTATGTAACCTTAAGCTGGAGAAATAAAGTTTTTTAGTAAGAGAGGCAATGTTAATGGCTTCTTTGTGAACATCCTCACTGTAAATTAGCTCATCTAAAATTTGCAATCCTTCTGGCGGCTTAATTTCAGAACGGTTCTTTACGTAAGATACTTTGTGTAATGGCGCACCATTTATATGAGACTCTATAAACTCTGCATATTTAAAAGCGGTATAAAACTCTATGCGCTTAAAAGAATGTCTTGCGGTAGCTAATTGCTCCTTTAAGTTAGACACAGAGCTTTTAGAAGCACTAAATTGTTGAGCTACACTATCCAAAGTTTTAGTTGCATTTAAGAACGCGTTACTGTCCTCAATTATCTGAGTAGAGTAGTAGTCGTTATTTACACTAGTTGAGTTATAATTTAGTGTGGTGCCAAAAATAATGGTACATATTAAGAAGTACAGTGTGTAAAGCTTGAATTGCATATATCTTATTTGCAACAAAAATATGTGCAGATATAAAAAAGCTCGTTATGGGAGCGTTATGTAAAGATTACGTTATTGAGATATTCATAGAAACCGTTTAATTTGGTACAACATATCATTAACCTTACTTTTGAGCTAAATATTTAAACTACTAGCAATCGTGATAACCACAGACCACATAAAATCACTCCAAAAGCGCGTGGAAAGCTTGAGGAGATATCTTTGACATAGATGCAAAGCGCATACAGATAACCAACGAAGAAGAACAAACATTTGCCCCAGAATTTTGGGATAATCCTCGTGCAGCTCAAGCTGTAATGAAAGAGCTAAACGTAAAGAAAACTTGGGTTGAAGATTACGAACAAGCCATTACATTTGTTGAAGATTTAGAAGTTATTTTTGAATTTTACAAAGAAGGCGAAGCAGAAGAAACCAACGTGAAAGAACGCTATGCAAAAGCTAAAGATCTTATTGAAGATTTAGAGTTTAAAAATATGCTAAGCGAAGAAGGAGACGATTTAAGTGCGGTACTTCAAATTACTGCTGGTGCTGGAGGAACAGAAAGTTGCGACTGGGCAGAAATGCTTATGCGTATGTATTTAATGTGGGCAGAAAAGCGCGGATTTAAAATTAAAGAGCTTAACCTACAAAATGGCGATGTTGCAGGAATTAAGACAGTATCCTTAGAAATTGAAGGGAACTTTGCCTTTGGTTGGTTAAAAGGCGAAAATGGAGTGCATAGGCTTGTAAGAATCTCACCTTTTGATAGCAATGCAAAAAGGCATACCTCATTTGCTTCGGTTTATGTGTACCCATTGGCAGATGATTCTATTGAAATAGATATAAACCCTGCAGATATTTCTTGGGACTTTGCAAGAAGTAGTGGTGCAGGTGGCCAAAACGTAAATAAGGTAGAAACCAAAGCTATACTTACTCACCATCCCTCTGGAATTGTGATACATAATTCTGAAACACGCTCACAACTAGAAAATAGGGAAAAAGCTATGCAAATGCTTAAATCGCAATTGTATGAGATTGAGTTGCGCAAACAACAAGCACAGCGTGATGAAATAGAATCCTCTAAAATGAAAATTGAATGGGGTTCACAAATTAGGAATTATGTTATGCATCCTTATAAGTTAGTTAAAGATGTAAGAACGGCTCACGAAACTGGTAACGTAGATGCAGTTATGAACGGTGATATAGATGCATTTCTTAAAGCTTTTCTTATGGCTTCAGGACAAAAACAAGAAGAAGATACCCTATAGTTTTAGAAAAGTTTAAGAGCATTTTTTTGATGGTCCATATACTTAGCATTATATTATTTAAGAATTTAAAATATATAGTGATGAAACGTATACTTATAATACTTACCATATTAATAGCTAATACAGTGGCTTTTAACGCCCAAAGTATTACGCAAGAACGTACCAGTGAAGAACTTGAAAAAGAGGTAAGACAACAAACTGAACAACTAGCTTCAGAATTAGGGTTAACAGATAAGCAGGCTAAAGAATTTGAACGAAATACAATTAAGTATTCCCTAAAAATAGATGAGGTCTTACAAAAAGACATCCCGAAGAAAAACAAGACATTTCAAATTAATGTTTTAGAAGAACAACGTATAAGAGCAACTAGAAATATACTTACAAAACCACAATACGACTTATATTTAAAGATGCTAAGCACCAAAGACGATAACAAATAGATTAACCAATTTAACACAACATGATAACAATATATCACAATCCAAGATGTAGTAAATCTAGAGATGGCGTAAAAGTTTTAGAAGAATCTGGGAAAGAATTTAAAACTGTTAAGTATTTAGATGACAACCTTTCTTTTCAAGAACTAACAGAAATAATTGGTAAAATTGGAATACAACCAATTGATCTTGTAAGGAAAAATGAAAAGATTTGGAAAGAAGACTATAAGGGTAAAGACTTGAGCAAAACAGATATTGTAAATGCCATGGTTAATAACCCTAAACTTATAGAGCGTCCTATTGTTGTTACAGATTATGGTGCCGTAATAGGAAGACCTTCAGAAAAAATTGAAGAATTATTAGATAAACCTAATCAAGAACCAATTTAAGTTTAGGAATTTCATATAATCCTTGTATATTTAAAATCTTAAAACTAAACTTATGAAACGCTTATTACTAGTATTAGCCCTTGTTGTAGGGTTTACATTTACAACACAAGCCCAATCTGCAAGCACTAAAAAAGCAGATGTGGCTATTGAGCAAGCTGCTAAAGCTAAGGTTGCAACACTTAAAAGCACTTTAGATTTAGATGTAAAGCAGGTTAAATTGATGGAGCAAAATCTATCTCAATTTGAAGCTCACAAAAAACAGGTTATGGATGCAGATATTTCTGCAACAGCAAAATCTGAAAAAATTGCAAAAATGGAAACTTATAGATTAGAGTCTGTAAAGCAAATTCTAACTAATGACCAGTATAACCAATATGTAGCACTATTGGGTAAAAAGTAATTTTTTACAACATATTAAATTTTAAAAGGCCGCAATTTTGCGGTCTTTTTTCTTTTAACACAATCTTAACTCTTATAGATTTTACATCTCTACACTTAGGTAGTCAAACACACAAAATTAATGTAATGACTAAAAACCTTCTAGTTGCTTTAATAAGCATACTAACTTTTTCTAATTCAATTTTAGCACAACAGTCTTCTGGAGATGAAGTTACTGTAACAGGAACTGTTGTAGATAAATCTGCAAACATACCGTTGGAGTATGCTACAATTTCATTTCAGAGTATTAATGATGCTACAAAATTAACTGGTGGCGTAACAGATGCAAATGGTAAGTATTCTATCCAGGTTCCTGTAGGCACTTATAAAATTACAATCGAGTATATTTCTTTTGAGCCTTATATAATTTCAGAAAAATCAATAACAGAGTCTACCAGCTTAGGTACTGTAAGTTTAGATTTTGCTTCAGACAGTTTAGATGAGGTTGTTATTAGAGCAGAAACAACTCAAGTAGATATAAGACTAGATAAGAAAATTTACAATGTAGGTAAAGATTTGCTAGTTCGTGGTGGTTCGGTGAGTGATGTATTGGATAATGTTCCTAGTGTATCTGTAGATGTTGAAGGTAATGTGGCGTTAAGAGGAAATGATAACGTACGTATTCTTATTAACGGTAAACCTTCTGGACTAGTAGGTATTAGTGGTAGTGATGGTCTTAGACAAATACCTAGTGAGGCTATTGAGCGTGTTGAGGTTATTACATCTCCTTCTGCTAGGTATGATGCAGAAGGTACTGGTGGTATCTTAAATATAATTCTTAAAAAAGATAAACTTGTAGGATTTAATGGAAGCGTAAATGTGACAGTAGGAGATCCTGCAAACAATACAGCTTCTGCAAGTGTAAATTATAGAACTAAGGATATAAACCTATTTACCAATACTGGATATTCTTACAGAAAATCTAATGGTGGTGGCTTTAATAATAGAGAAAGTTTTAATGAGGATTTACAATACAGGTTTGTAGATGAAGACAGAGATTTTGAAAGGCTTAGAAAAGGATTTAATAGCAATATTGGTTTAGAGTGGTTTATTAATGAAAGCTCTACTCTTACAAATTCATTCTTTATAAGAAACCAAGACAACTCTTCAGAAAATAATACAATTACAAACCGGTATGAGGATACAAGAGATGCGTTGTCTAACGCTTCCAGACGTTTTGATACAGAAACAGAAGATGACCAAACATTTCAATATTCTTTAAACTATGTGAAAGATTTTAATGATGATGGCCACAAGCTAACATTCGATTTTCAATATGAAAAGAGTAGTGAAGACGAATTTTCTAACATTACAGATACAGACACATTTCCTGCCGAGCTAGTGACAGACCAAGAGCGAGTACAAACTTTGGAAGATCAAAATGAAATTTTACTACAGGCAGACTACGTTTGGCCAATAGATGAAAACACTCAGTTTGAAGCAGGTTATAGAGGAACCTTTAATGACTTAACTACAGATTATACAGTATCTGCTATAGATGATAATAACAATTTTATAAGAAATGACTCTTTAAGTAATGTGTTATTTTATGGAGAGCGTGTAAATGCGTTATACTCTCAATATGGTAAAAAGATTAATAAGTTTTCTGTGTTATTGGGATTACGTTTAGAAAATACTCAAATTACTATAGACCAGATAACCACAAATAATTTAGCTAAGAAAAATTACACAAACTTATTCCCAACTGTAAATTTAGGATATGAGTTTACTGAAAGTAGTAGTGCAACTTTAGGATATAATAGAAGAATAAGAAGACCTCGTAGTCGTTTTATTAATCCGTTTCCATCAAGAAGTAGTGAAACAAACTTATTTCAAGGTAATCCAGACTTAGACCCTGTATTTTCTGATGGTGTAGACTTAGGATACCTTAAACGTTGGAAAGGCTTTACTCTAAATACATCTATTTATTATACAAGAAGTACAGATGTTTTTGAATTTATAAGTGAAGATACTGGCCAAGTTACCAATAATGGAGATGCTGTAGTAAGACGTTTTCCTGTAAACTTAAGCAGTAATGACCGTTATGGTTTTGAATTAACATTAATGTACAAGCCTGCAAAATGGTGGACCTTAAATTCTGACTTTAACTTATTCAACTCTAAGACAGAAGGTACGTTTAATGGCCAAGATTTTGGAGCAGACAACACAAGTTATTTTGTAAGATTAAATAGTAAAGTTACGTTACCTGCAAATATAGATTTCCAGACACGTATGTTTTATAGTGGTCCTAGTGAAGATGCACAGTCTAAAAGCGAAGGTGTATTTTCTACCAACGTAGCATTAAGTAAAGATATATTTAAAGAACAAGCTACTATTAGCTTTAATGTAAGCGATGTTTTTAATAGTAGAAAAAGACGCTCTGAAACCTTTACAGATACATTTTTTAACGAAAGTGAATTCCAATGGAGACAACGCCAAGCTACACTTTCTTTAACGTATAGATTTAATCAGAAAAAGAAAAGAGAAAGAGGATACGATGGAGGAGATGATGAAGGTGGAGAGTTTGAAGGTTAGTACAGCTAACTCTCTACAACAGAAAAACCCTTCTAAAATTATTTAGAAGGGTTTTTTTATAAAATAAAGCTAAATAAGATTTTAGCTATTTGCCTGTTTTTTAGCTTTACGCTCAGCTTGTTTTTCTTTTACCATTTCCATAATTGCACCACCAATCCAATAAGGAATAAAAGATGCTAAAAATATCATTAACCAAAAACCGATGGTTAAAATAGTTAAGAATGCTAAAAAGCCTAAGTATTGGTCAAAATCGAACATAACAGTTTTTTTCGTAAAGTTTGTCAAAGATACTAAAGCTGGTAAATGTTATGCAAGTGATAAGGCATTTTTTTCAACATAGAAATTAACAAGAATACTTTTTTATGCCTTTTAAGTAAAAAAGCCTGCCTTTTTAGGAAGACAGGCTTTTTAGAATATCTATAAAATTAGATTAAACAACAAATAAAGGTTTGCCGTTCATCATATCATGAATGCTATTTTTAACAGCATCTAACTCACTATCATTTTCAATATTATTAATTACACGGTCAATATACTCTACAATAGTTTTCATATCATCTTCAACCAAACCTCGAGTAGTAACCGCAGCAGTACCAATACGTATTCCTGATGTTACAAATGGCGACTCAGTATCAAAAGGAACCATATTTTTATTTACAGTAATTTCTGCTTTACCTAAAGTTTCTTCAGCAAGTTTACCTGTTACATTTTTATTTCTAAGGTCAATAAGCATCATGTGGTTGTCTGTTCCGCCAGAAATCACATCATAACCTCTTTCAACAAAAGCTTCTGCCATAACGTGAGCATTCTTCTTAACCTGAACCATATAATGTAAAAATTCATCTGTAAGCGCTTCACCAAAAGCAATAGCCTTTCCTGCAATTACGTGCTCTAAAGGTCCACCTTGGTTTCCAGGGAAAATGCCGCTATCAAATAAAGAAGACATCTTTTTAGGTTTGCCACTCTTAAATGTTAATCCAAATGGATTATCAAAATCTTCACCCATTAAAATCATACCACCACGAGGACCGCGTAATGTTTTATGAGTAGTTGTTGTACAAACGTGACAGTGAGGAATAGGATCAGATAGTAAGCCCTTTGCAATTAAACCAGCAGGATGCGCAATATCTGCCATTAAAAGTGCGCCTACGCTATCTGCAATTTCTCTAAAACGCTTATAATCTATCTCTCTTGAATAGGCAGAAGCTCCTGCAATGATAAGCTTAGGCTGTTCGCGCTCTGCAATTTTCTGAATATTATCATAATCTAATCGTCCTGTTTCACGTTCTACACCATAATGAACAGGATTGTATAATTTACCAGAGAAGTTTACTGGAGAACCATGGGTTAGGTGACCGCCATGAGATAAATCAAAACCTAAAAATTTGTCACCTGCATTTAAGCAAGCTGCAAAAACTGCAGTGTTAGCTTGAGATCCAGAATGAGGTTGTACGTTTGCCCAAGAAGCTCCAAAAAGTTCCTTTGCTCTATCTATTGCAATTTGCTCGACAACATCTACAACTTCACAACCACCATAGTAACGCTTACCAGGATAACCTTCGGCATATTTATTTGTAAGTACAGACCCAACAGCTTCCATAACTTGGTCACTAACAAAATTTTCACTTGCTATAAGCTCTAAACCATTTGTTTGGCGTTCTTTTTCTTTAGAAATTAAATCGAATATTTCAGTATCACGTTGCATAGGAGGTAAATCTTTAATTGAAAGCCCAAAAATAACAAAAAGCAAGTGTAAAATTGTCTTTAATGTATATATTTGATTACTTTATTGCACAACATATAAACATATAAACTCTATGAAAATAACCGCTAACGACCCAAAACGACAAACGTGGTTGCCGGTTCCCGATAAATCTGATTTTCCAATTCAAAATATTCCATTTGGTGTATTCCTTACACGTGACGATGTCATTACTATTGGAACACGAATTGGAGATACCGCTATAGATCTTGGAGCATTGCACCAATTAGGATACTTTGAGGGTATTCCTTTAACAGATGATATTTTTTTACAGGATACGCTAAACGACTTTATTTCCGATGGAAAGAAAACTTGGCGTTTAGTAAGAAATAGAATCGCAGAGCTTTTTGATGTTAAAGATAAATCTTTACAAAATCACGATGAGCATAAAGAACGTGTTCTCTTTGCAATGGATGAAATAGAAATGCAATTGCCAGTACAAGTTGGTGATTATACAGATTTTTATTCCTCTATTGAACATGCTACCAATGTAGGTACAATGTTTAGAGATCCAGATAATGCGTTATTACCAAATTGGTTGCACATACCAGTTGGATATCACGGTCGTAGTTCTTCTATAATACCAAGTGGTATTCCAGTACATAGACCATTAGGTCAAAAATTACCAAAAGGTGCAGATAACCCTAAATTAGGACCATCTCGTTTAGTCGATTTTGAGCTTGAGATGGCTTTTATAACAACAGATGCTAATCATTTAGGAGAACCAATTCCTATAGATGAAGCTGAAGACTATATTTTTGGACTAGTATTATTTAATGACTGGAGTGCTAGAGATATTCAAAAATGGGAATATGTGCCATTAGGACCTTTCTTAGCAAAAAGTTTTGCCTCATCAATATCACCTTGGATTGTTACTCTGGACGCTTTGGAACCTTTTAGGACAGACAGCCCAAAACCTTTAAAGAAACAGTTGGAATACCTTCAATACAAAGGGAAAAAGAGCTTTGATATTAAACTTCAAGTTGCAATACAACCAGAAGATAAAGTAGAAACTGTTGTTGCTAATACAAACTTTAAATACATGTATTGGAATATGAGCCAGCAGCTAGCACACCATACTATTAATGGTTGTCCTGTAAATTCTGGAGATATGATGGGTAGTGGTACTATATCTGGTCCAACACCAGATTCTTACGGATCTATGTTAGAGTTATCTTGGAGAGGAGAGAAGCCAGTGAAATTAAAAGAAGGTGGTGATCGTAAATTTATAGAAGATAATGATACGGTAATTATTAGAGGTTACTGTGAGAATAAAGACATAAGGTTAGGTTTTGGTGAAGTTTCCACAAAATTATTGCCTGTTTTTAAAAAACAATAAAAGCTTAAGTTTTTTATTTTAATAACAAAAACACCTACAGTTAACGCTGTAGGTGTTTTTTGTTAAATTCATTTGTAGGAATAAACTTTAACAAGATATTATTAATAGGTATAATGTTAATTGTATAAATTTATTTAACAAATTTTAAATTTCCTCTTATGAAAAAAATTACTTATTGGCTTTTTTTGTTAATATTTACAATTTCCTTAACATCTTTGGAAGCGCAAGAAAAGCGACAAACAACAACACAAGAACAAGAAATTGAAGCAAAACTTCAAACCCTATTTGGTTTGGAAAAAGAAGTTTTTGAAAGGCGTGTAAATATCTCTGCACAGCAACAAGCGCCTAAAGCTCTTAAGATGTCTAGTAATTCTTTACAGAGATCTACAGAAATTCAATCCTCACACGTACAATCTGGTTTTAACCTTCAAGGCGATTTAAGCTGTAGCCAAGAGCAGGTAAGTAATAATTTTGAAAATGGATTATTTATTGAAGCTGGCGGTCAAAAAGTTGCAGATGATTTTTTTGTTTCAATAAATACAGACACGTTTGATGTTAACCAAATTAGTGCTAACATACTAACACAAGGTGGTTTAGAAAGTGTTAATATTACATTTTATGAAGATGATGCTGGTTTGCCTGGTACACAAATAGGTGCTTCAATAATTAGTTTAGTCCCAACATCTCAAGATGTTATAGGGACAGCTTTTGGATTTGATGTACACGATGTAGTTTTAGATTTACCAAGCACAATTTCTTTTGCAGGCACAGGTACAGAAGCTGTAAGATATTGGGTTCAATTAGAAGGAAACCCAAATACTGCAGGAACAAGTGTTGGTATAGAGTCAACTTCTGTAGGTGTAATAGGAGAGTTATCTGTATTTGATAATGATGGAAATGCAACTAATGAATGGCTTTTAAATGATGGCGGCTTAGATAGTGTAATTACTATAAGCGGTAATTGTATACAAGTTTCAGGCTGTTTAGCACCTGAAAACTTTGTAGTAAGCCCAACTGGAGAAAATGCAGATTTTACTTGGGATAATGTTCCAGGTGCTGTTGATGGTTATACACTATCAGTTTTTGAAGCTGGCGCAGATCCTACTACTGCAACTGCTGTGTTTAGCGCTAATTATGGTGCGGGAACAACTATGGCAACAGCTACAGGCTTATTTACAACTACACCTTACGATGCGTATATAAATTCAGATTGTGGTGGTACAATTTCTGCTCAAAACACATTAAGTTTTTCAACTACTATTGAAGATCCTGTTTGTGGTAACAGTTATTTAGATTCAGGAGGAAGAGATAACAATTATCAGGACAGTGAGTTAATTACAACTACAATTTTTCCTGAAAATGATGGAGATGTTGTAACCTTAACTTTTACGTTTGTTGATATTGAAGTAAATACTACAGGCGCAGGAACTCAAGATGGTTGTTGGGATTTCCTAACCATTTATAATGGACCAGATACGTCGTCTCCTGTATTAGCACAAACTCTTTGTGGTGAGGCTAGTGGTTCTGGAGCAACACCATCTGTTGATACAAGTAATCTTGAAATAGGTGATTCATTCACATCAACAGATATGTCTGGAGCATTAACAATTGTATTTACATCTGATGAAGTCTTTAACTTTGGTGGATTTGAAGCCGTTATCTCTTGCGATGTGCCTCCTGTTTGTATGGCACCAGATTTAGTACTTGATAATGTTACTACAGACACTGCAGAATTTAGTTGGAGTGAAGTTGCAAATGCTAATAATGGGTATATCTTCTCTGTATTTAGCGAAGGAGCAGACCCTACAACAGCAACTCCTGTTTATACAGAAAATATACCTGCAGGAACGCTTACAGCTACAGCAACAGGTTTATCAGATACTACTATATATGACGCATACATCACTGCAGATTGTGATGCCGACGGTTTGTCTGCATCAGACTCGGTGACATTTGAAACCAATTTTCCAGATCCTGCTTGTGGTGGCAAATTTTATGATACTGGAGGACCAAATGGTGACTTTGAAAATAACGAAGACTACACAACTATAATTGCTCCAGATGATGCAGGAGATGTAGTTACTGCCACATTTACCTTTGTAAACAATACAGAATTTGATGTACTTACTGTAGATACTGGTGATGGTAGTGGCCCTCAAGTAGTACCAGAAATACCTATGGGAGGCACTCCAATCTCATATACTTCATTTGCTTCAGATGGTAGCTTAACATTTCAATTTACATCTTCAGGTGTAGTTGAAAATGCAGGTTGGGAAGCAGATATCACTTGTGATTTACCAGCGGCTTGTTTACAACCACTTAATTTTGATGTTTCAGCAATTACAGATACATCAGCTACATTTACTTGGGATGAAGAAACTAATGCAACAAATGGATATGTTTTAGAAGTTTATAGTTTTGGTGATAGTCCAGGATCTGGAACGCCTGTTTATACAGAAACTGTTGCATCTGGAACTTTAACAGCAACAGCAACAGGGTTAGACACTAACTCAATGTTTACTGCTTATATTTATTCAGATTGTGATACAGATGGTATATCAGAAACTACAGACATAGAGTTTGAAACCTTAATAACGCCACCAGCTTGTGATGGCACTTTTAGCGATAGTGGTGGAGTAGATGGTAATTATTCTTCTAGTGAGGTTACTACAACTACAATTACACCAGACAACGCTGGAGATGCTGTTACTATTACGTTTACTTACGTAGATATTGAAACAGCTACAGCTGCAGGAAGTCAAGATGGTTGTTGGGATTTTATGACCATTTATAATGGTCCAGATACCACATTCCCAGTTTTAGCACAAACACTTTGTGGTGAAGAGAGTGGAGATGGTGGTGCACCTTCTGTAGATACAAGTTTACTATCTGTTGGAGATGCATTTACATCAACAGATCCTTCAGGTGCATTAACTATTGTTTTTACTTCAGATAGTTCAGTTGAAGAGACAGGTTGGTTAGCAGACGTAACTTGTGCTACATTATCTGTGGATGAGTTTAGTGCAACTAACTTTACATATTATCCAAATCCTAGCACTGGACATTTAACTATTAATTCTAAAGAAACTATTGATTCTGTTGAAGTAATTAATCTATTAGGACAGCAATTAATTAAACAGAAGCCTAATAGCCAAGATTATACTTTAGACTTAACTACGTTAAGTGCTGGGCAGTATTTCTTAAGAGCACAAATAGATGGTAAAACTGTGGTAAAATCTATTTTAAAAGAATAAGTTTTAAATTCAACTAATATGTAAAACGCTGGTAATTAAATTACCAGCGTTTTTTTATTATACATTAGAATGTAAATTTAAACCTTGTCTTTTAGGTATTTAGCGGTGTAACTTTTTTTATTCTTCACAACTTCTTCTGGAGTGCCATATGCTAATAATTGACCACCAGTTTCACCACCTTCCAAGCCAAGATCTATGATGTAATCTGCACATTTTACAAGGTCCATATTATGCTCTATAACTATTACAGAATGTCCTTTTTCAATAAGTGCATTAAACGATTTTAAAAGCTTATTAATATCGTGAAAATGTAATCCAGTTGTAGGCTCGTCAAAAATAAATAATACCTTGTCTTTTGATGTGCTTTTAACTAAGAAAGAAGCAAGCTTAATACGTTGAGCCTCGCCACCAGAAAGTGTAGAAGAGCTTTGGCCTAATTGTACATAACCAAGACCAACATCTTGTAAGGGTTTTAGTTTTCGAGTAACTTTAAGTTCTGCTTGCTCATCAAAAAATGAAATGGCATCATCTATCGTCATAGTTAAGATATCATGTATAGATTTATCACCATATTTAACTTCTAACACTTCTTTTTTGAAACGCTTTCCTTGGCAAGTTTCACACTGTAAGTGAACATCTGCCATAAATTGCATCTCTATAGTAACTTCACCTTCGCCTTTACAAGTTTCGCATCTGCCACCATCAACATTAAAGCTAAAGTGCTTTGCTTGGTAATTTCTTATTTTAGATAATTTCTGAGAAGCAAATAAACTTCGTATATCATCATAGGCTTTTATATACGTTACTGGATTACTTCTAGAAGAGCGACCTATAGGGTTTTGATCTACAAACTCGATAGCTTTTACATTTCCAAATTTACCTTTAAGTTCAGAAAATTGTCCAGCCTTTTCACCATAACCGCCAACTTCTTTTAACATTGCTGGATACAGTAATTTTTTAATCAAAGTACTTTTTCCACTACCTGAAACTCCAGTAATAGCAGTAAACACACCTAAAGGAAACGTAACATCAATATTTTTTAAATTATTTTCTCTAGCACCAACTATTGTAGCTTCATACTTCCAACTTCTTCTTTTGTCGGGTAAGGGAATTTCCTTAGTGCCATTTAAATAATCTGCGGTTAAAGAGTTGGATTTTAAAATATCGTTATAGGTTCCGGTAGCGACTACGTGACCACCATGTGTTCCTGCTTCTGGACCAATATCTATAATTTCGTCTGCAGCTTTCATGATATCTTCGTCATGCTCTACTACAATCACGGTATTACCTAAGTCTCTTAAATCTTTTAAAACACCAATAAGACGCTCTGTGTCTTTAGGATGTAAACCAATGGACGGTTCATCTAAAATATACATAGATCCTACTAAACTACTACCTAAAGATGTTGCGAGGTTAATACGTTGGGATTCTCCACCAGAAAGTGTGTTACTTTTTCTATTTAGTGTTAAATAATCTAAACCAACATTAGATAAGAACTCCAACCTGCTCGTAATTTCTTTTAAAAGCCGCTTTGCTATAACTACATCATATTCATTTAAAGTTAGAGATGTAAAGAAATCTCTTACATTATTTAGAGGAAGCTCAACCAAATCTGTAATAGTTGCATTGCCAACCTTAACGTAATTGGCTTCGGGTCTAAGTCTTTTTCCTTTACATACAGTACATCTAGTTTTACCTCTATACCTAGATAGCATTACTCTGTTTTGAATTTTATAGGCTTTAGATTCTAGCTCAGCAAAAAAGTCATTTAAGCCAGTAAAGTATTTGTTGCCTGTCCACACTAAGTCTTTATGCTCTTGAGATAACTCAAAATAAGGTTTGTGAATAGGAAAGTCGAATTTATGTGAGTTGTTAACTAATTGATCTCTATACCAACTCATGCTTTCACCACGCCAAGGAAATATAGCATTCTCATAAATTGATAGTCCTGTGTTAGGAATTACCAAATCTTCATCTATACCAATTACATCTCCGTAACCTTCACATTTAGGGCACGCACCATAGGGATTATTAAAACTAAAAAGATGCGGATTTGGCTCTAAAAATGAAATGCCGTCCAACTCAAATTTATTACTAAAATGATAACGTTTATTAGTATCTAGTTCTTCAATAAAAAGCTCGCCTTTACCTTCATAAAAAGAAGTTTGTATGGAGTCTGCCAGTCTATTAAGATAATCTTCGTCATTTTTTGTGATAATTCTATCAACCACTAAAAACAAATCTTTAGGTTTTTTTGGAAGATTGGCTTCATCTATTCGTTGTACATCACCATCTACCAAAATTCTGCTGTACCCTTGTTGTAATAATACGTTTAGTTTTTCTTCTAGGGTTCTTCCTTTTTCAATTAAAAAAGGAGATAATAGTAGGAGTTTTGTACGTTCCTCATAGTTGGAGATATGCTTTACAACATCTGCTACTGTATCTTTTTTTACTTCTTGACCAGATTTAGGGGAATATGTTCGTCCTATTCGAGCAAATAAAAGTTTTAAATAATCATATACCTCCGTCGATGTGCCTACAGTACTTCTAGGATTTGTACTATTAACCTTTTGTTCAATAGCAATTGCTGGAGCTATTCCTTTAATACTTTCTACTTTAGGCTTGTCTAATCTGCCAAGAAACTGCCTAGCATAGGAGGAAAGACTTTCTACATAACGGCGTTGGCCTTCTGCATACAACGTGTCAAAAGCCAAGCTAGATTTTCCAGAACCAGAAAGTCCTGTGATGACCACCAATTTATTTCTTGGTATGACAACATTTATATTTTTTAAATTATGAAGACTTGCGCCTTTTATGATGATGTTTTTCTTAGGATTAACATCTATATCTTGGACTTTCATATGTAGTAAACTGCAATTTTTGCAAAGATAAGCAAAGCATTTTTGCTTTAATCCTGAGGTTTTAAAACATTAAATGTTAAAGTTTTAAGTTTAATTTTGCATAATTGATTTGAATGTTGTTATATTTACGCCCAACGTATCACACTAAATCATATTGCCTATAGCATACAGTTACTTTAAAAAATTTATGATCGCTTCTCTCGAGGCACCTAAAAGTAACATGTATGATGCAATATTCAACTTCAGATGCAGCTCTTGTCCGTAAATATATGGATGGTGACGAAACAGCACTAAGCACTCTAATAAATAGACACCAACAAAAACTTTATAGTTTTATTTATTCTAAGGTTTTTGACCGTACCATAACAGAAGATGTTTTTCAAGACACTTTTATTAAGGTTATAAGAACTCTTAAGCGAGGAAAATATAATGAGGAAGGTAAGTTTTTACCTTGGGTTATGCGTATTTCTCATAATCTTGTTATAGACCACTTTAGAAAAAACAGTCGCATGCCTAAGTTTGAAGGTAAAGGTGACTTTAGCATTTTTGATGTTTTAAAAGAAGATACATTAAATGCTGAAAAGATGCTCATTAAAGAGCAAATAGAAAGCGATGTACGCGAATTAATACATGAATTGCCAGAAGATCAAAAAGAAGTTTTAATAATGCGTATTTATAAAGACATGAGCTTTAAAGATATTGCAGAACAGACAGATGTGAGTATTAATACTGCTTTAGGGCGTATGAGATATGCATTAATTAATTTGAGAAAAGTTATAGAGGAGCATAATATTGTATTAACCAATTACTAAATACAATATGTTTGAATTTTAGGCGTTTTTAGGAATAACTAACGCATAAATTTAAACCATGCCAAAACTTTACTCAAATACATCTTCTGAAGAGGTTTCTCAATTAAAACCAAAAAAAGAAACAATTGCCTTTTTGTTGAATTATTCGAAGGCATTGCGAGTTATTGATTGTGACCCACTAAAGTTTGAGACAATTTTAAACTAGTCTCATCTAGATTGTTCTAACAAACCCATTACTTAGCCGAATGGGTTTTTTTTATGTTCTATTTTTTCTTTTTGTAGTAATCTGCTAATACAGTTTTTCTACCTATGGTTTTAGTAATAATGTCTTTGTCTAAGTCCCAACCTCTTGCTGGAGAATACTCTCTGCCGTACCAGATTATTTGTAAGTGAAGATCATTCCAAAGCTCTTTTGGGAATAATCGCTTTGCGTCTTTTTCGGTTTGCACCACATTTTTTCCATTGGTTAAATTCCAACGATACATTAACCTATGAATATGAGTGTCTACTGGGAAAGCAGGAATGCCAAAAGCTTGGCTCATTACAACACTTGCTGTTTTATGCCCTACAGCTGGTAAGCTTTCTAAAGCTTCAAAATCTGCAGGAACTTTGCCATCATATTTATCTATTAAGATTTCACTCAAACCGTGTATACCTTTTGCTTTCATAGGAGAAAGACCTACAGGTTTAATTATATCTCTAATTTCTTCAACAGATAATTTTACCATTTTATAAGGATTGTCTGCAACCTCAAATAAGAGTGGTGTAATTTTATTTACCCTAACATCTGTGCTCTGTGCAGACATAAGTACTGCTATTAATAACGTATAAGGATCTTTATGATCTAATGGTATAGGTATGGTTGGGTATAATTCCTGGAGTTTATCTATTACAAATTGAACTTTTTCAGCTTTGGTCATAATTGTAGGTTTATTTCAATTTAAACTTTTGAATGTGTAGATTAACATTTAAAACATCTTCTTTTTTAGGATGTTTAGTTGCTTCCATCTGTTTTAAAAAATTAAATAATGCTTTAGTGTCTTCAAAAGTATTATTGCTTCTTGCACTTACTTGTCTGTAAAAATTATCATTTAAAGTAGTGGTTTGTAACCTTAACTCATTCCTTATATATTCCATAAACAAAGAAACTTGTTTATTAATAATACTTTTATGGTCTTTTTTATCTAGATATAGACCTGCAATAGTTTTGGTATAATCGTAAGTTTTGTTGCTTAGTGGTGTAATTACTTTAATGGCTCTTTGTTTTCGCTTGCCTTCAAAAATTACAAATAAGACTCCTGTTATTAACAATAAATAATAAGACCATTTAAAATACTTATTACTAAACAACACATACATTAATGAGGTTTGAAATGTTTGACCGCTTTTATAATGCCTATCCCAATATATTTTGTCATTAGTATTTAAATAAGCTAAAGCGTGTTCTGTGTAGCTTATGTTGTCTTCCATTAACATAAAGTAATTGGTGAATGCTTTAGGAAAAAGATGTAAAGTAAGCGAGCCTTTACCATATGGTAATTTTATAAAATTTACGTAGTTTTCCTTTATCGCTCTATTTTCATTAAGATAGTCTGCATAACCTAAAATTGTAGTTTTAAGCGTGTCTATTTCGTTGAAATATGATACATAACTAGTTCTCCCAAAGTCATATGCGCTGTCTTGCTTAAATTTAGGATTCGAAAGATTTAAAAGAGGTCTTTGCCTCATATCCTTAGTAGACAGCAACGTTTCTGTCTGTAATCCTAGTGAATCTTTCGTAGGTTTACTTATGCTATTAGCAGATAAGAATACGTTGTTGCCTTTTGAAACCCAATTTAATAATGTGTTTAATTCATCTTTGTCAAAATAAACGTTATTATTAAGAAAAAAGTAGGTGCCTTGGTGTACTGTATCTTGTAAAAATTCATAAGGAGGTACATCAACTAAGGTTATATCGGTACTTTTATTTTGCGATAAGCTTTCGAATAAGACATAGCTTCCAAACGGTATTTTATCTTGGTTTATATAACTCTCAAACCAATTTACGGGCTCTTTTTCTAGCGACTCTAGGATAACTAATCCCGCTAAAAATGCTATGAAAATGCCAAACATTATTTTGTAAGACTTACTCATAGTAGTGTTTCAATTTCATTAAACTGCGCCTTGGCTTTTACATAGTCTTTTTGAGTAATACTAAAGTTACCATACCATATAAAATCATAGATTCTGGTAATGTTTGTAAACCCGTTTTTTAGATTTTTATTGGTGATCTCGTTAAGGTAATCTGTATTAGTCTTATCAAATTCATAGTCTATCTGTTCAGCATCTGTCAACTGCTTAAGAACAAATAAGTAATGGTACCTTATAGCTAACCTATACTGTTTATTATTTAATGCATCTTCAATTAAAGATGGTATGTGTTGTCTCTTTATGATATCTTCATCTTCACTCATTAAAACCTCTCCAGAATCTGGTGATTTTAAAAAACGATTACCAATATTTAATTTTATAAAAAGCCAGACTATAAACCCTACTATGCCAACAAGAATTAGATATGGTAAATAATTTACTAGAAATAGAAGAATTGCATTGCCTTCATAATCACCAAATAGCCAATTCATAAATTGAATCCATTTTGTATTAAGCCAGCGTTTGATTTTTTGCCACCAAGTTACTTCTTCAACTATTTCTACATAATTGAAGTCTGAATCTTTTTTTAAGTCTTTAATAAATGACCTGTCTATTTGTAATGGATTTACATCAGTATCATCAATTAAGATTTGCCTATCGGGTTTAGCAATAGTGTCTACTTGGGCATTAGTAACTAAGCTAAAGCAGAATATTAATATGTAAAGAAATGTTTTTATAATTCTGAATTAGAGCGGTTTCCTAAATTATCTATAGTTTCAATAGTACCAGTGTAATTCTTACGTTCATTTAGGTTGAAGTAAAGAAATGATGTCATAATTGCATAAAAAATATATAGTAGATATTGAAACACATTACTTATAACACTTAATGTAACATAAACCCAATCGAACATTGAGCTAGGATCGCCTTGAGAAATTTCTGATGATATAGTAAAGGCTTTCACAAATGTGTACATAAACATTGGTATTTGAACCACTAAACCAATAATATAAAGCAGAATACCAAAAATGAAAATCGTAATAAAAGACATCCACCAATTACTTTTAATAAGTTGAAAGCTATGGCTTATGCTACCTAATATGTCTTTCTTTTCAAAAATAAGTATGGCAAAAACTAACGTTAGGGGAACCATTACATAAATGCCAGGAATAACACATAACGCTAAACCTAAAAATAAAATTATTGAAGACACTACACCAAGACCAATTAGTTCCCAAAAGGTATACTTTACTTGATAGGAGATGTTACTTTGAGATATACTACCGTCATTTTGTATATAATCTTTTATAAAATTTAAAATGGTACCGTAGAGTAAAGCATAATAAATAAGGATTGAAATAATAAGAAATGCCATAGAAGCAAATAAATTTCCTAAGCCCATACCGGTATCAAATGTTTTAAACAACTCGCCACTAGCTAAAGAGCCTAGAGTAGAGTAGTTGTAATAAATTGTAGCGGCTACCAATATGAGGAAAAAAGGGCCCACATTTTTTATTAATGCTTTAAACAAAGCTTTATAGTTTTCTCTGAAGAATTTAAAAGTATCTGTTATAATCTCTCCTAGCTCACGCTGGCGCTTAAATTGTATTGAGTTGTCTTTCATGTTTTTTGTGAAGTTGTATTGGATAAATAACGTAATAAAATAAAATTAGAGCTAAGGATATAACTATTATGCATATAGCTAACCAGTCTGGCATTTCTGTATGTCGGGTTACAAAACCTTCTAAAAAACCAGCAATTATAAAAAAAGGTATTGTACTAATTACAATTTTTAAACCTGCTTTAATTCCATTTACAAAAGATGTAAGTCTGGTAAACGTATTTGGAAACAAAATACCTTGTCCTACAACCAAACCAGCACAGCCAGCAATTATGATTACTGAAATTTCTATAGTACCGTGAATCCATATAGTTCTCACAGATTCCCATAAGACACCTTTATCGTAAAAGAAATATTGAAATGCGCCAAGCATAATGGCATTACGCATAATTAAAAACAGTGTACCTATTCCTAAAAATATGCCTAATACAAATGCCATTAAAGAAACCCTTATATTATTAATGGTGATACCTAAAAACATGTTCATTTCACTGGCTTGTTTATAAACGGCCATAGGATCTTCATTAGCTATATTCTCTAACGTCATATTTACATATGCATCTCCCATTACAGCTCTAACAAATGCACCATCTCCAGAAGCAGAAAAAGCGCCAACTATTGTAAATAATACAAAAACTAAAAAGCTTAATAGTAACTGCTTATGATAGGCATAAAAAAATAACGGAAACTCTTTTACATAAAAGCTTAAAAATCTATTTCTAGATTCTTTTTTGGTTTTATAAATACTTTGGTGAGCTTTTACAGATAAGCCATTTAAATAGGTTAGCGTGTTACTTTTGGGGTAAAAGGTTTGCGCATAGCTTAAGTGGTCTGTAATCTCTACATAAAGATTAGAAATTTCATCTGGAGACACTTGTGTGTTATTAGATAAGATGTTTTCAAATCTTAACCATTTGTCTTTATTTTGCTTCACAAAAGCGGCCTCACGCATTTAGAGATATATTTCCTCAAAGAAACAGATTAAATGGATAATTTTCAAATTGAAACTGCTCAAAATATTAGTATACAACAACAAGTTGCTGGTATTGGTGAGCGTATGTTAGCTTTTTTTGTTGATATCTGTATTTATATAGCCTACGTTATTCTTGTAATGCTATCGCTTTCAGGTGTAAATATTTCTTCTGAAGACGAATGGATGTATGGTATGGTTATAATGTTGCCAATGTTCTTATACCACTTGTTATGGGAAACGTTTTGGAATGGAAGATCACCTGGTAAAGCAGCTGTAGGAATAAGGGTTGTAATGTTAGATGGTTCTAACCCTAATTTTTCAAATTACTTAATAAGATGGTTATTGCGCTTGGTAGATATATCATTTACATCTGGTAGTGTAGCAATAGTAACATTATTATTAAGCGGAAAAGGACAACGTTTGGGAGATATTGCTGCTAAGACCACTGTAATTACAACTAAAGGAAAAGTTAAGTTTAATGATATAATATACTCTAGTGTAGAAGAAAATTATCAACCTGTATATCCTCAAGTTACGGTATTTACAGATAATGAAATACAGAATATAAAAACAATCTTTTACCGAGCTAAAGCAAAAAGCCAACATCATATTATATTAAAGCTCGCGTCTAAACTTAAAGTAGTAATGGATATAGAAACAGAACAAAAGCCTATATTGTTTATTGAAACTGTCATTAAAGACTATAACTACTATACCCAACTGTAATGGATTTCTTTGTATTTGTTGATCTTATAGGAACAATAGCATTTGCAATTTCTGGTGTTTTAACAGCCACCAAGAAGCGTATGGATGTTTTTGGCATTATTATTATTGCTTTTGTAACATCAATTGGTGGTGGTACGTTAAGAGACCTTTTAGTAGGATTTCCCGTAGCTTGGATACGCAATACTTATTATGTTTACTTTATTATAGGATGCACAATTTTAGCTATTTTATTTAGACGAAAATTAAGACATGTAAGAACCTCTTTATTTCTATTTGATACTATTGGTATTGGTTTGTACACCGTAGTTGGTATAGAAAAGGGATTATCTGCAGATTTGTCTCCAGTAATTTGTGTTGCATTAGGAACAGTTACAGCTACATTTGGTGGTGTAATACGAGACATACTCTGTAATGAAATACCAGTTGTATTTAGAAAAGAGATTTATGCTACTGCCTGTATTTTAGGAGGTGTTTCCTACTTTGTGTTATTGTTCTTAACTCCTATACCAGAAGGTATTATTTTTGTTATAGCAGGATCAATAGTAATTACATTTAGGCTACTAGCAGTTCATTACAAATGGATACTGCCTACAATTTACTCGAAAGAAGAATTGGAAAACTTAAATTAGTCTAAGACTTCAACTGTAATAGGTATATTTCTTAGTGGCCATTCACTATCGTCTGTTTCAACGGCATTTATTTTATCTACCACATCCATACCTTTAGTAACTCTTCCAAAGACTGTATGATCATTATCTATATGGTGAGCACCATTTTTCTTTTGAACAATATAAAATTCAAACGGAGAAGATGCTTTGCTAACATTTTGTTCTGAATATTTAGCAGCTGCAAATGCACCTCTTATATGAGAATAACCAGCTTTAAATTCAGAAGGAATTAAAAAAGAACCAACTTTGCCTCTCATTTTGGCTGTGTCTGTACGATCGCTATTACCACCTTGAATCACGAAGTTAGGAGATACTCTGTGAAAAAAGGTAGTGTCAAAATATCCAAGTTTTGCTAACCTAATAAAGTTTGCTCTGTGTAAAGGAGTATCATTAAACAGCGTAACATAAATATCTCCCAAGTCTGTTTTTATAACAACACGATTTTCTGGGTTGTCTTTACCATAGGCAGTAAGAAAGGGTATAAGTTGTTCCTGCTCAATTTTTTCAACATCTGGTAACTCTGCTTCAAATCTTGCTCTACGTTCTGCAATAGTTTCAACATCTGGGATAGAATCTGGAATAAGATCCTTACTTACGGTCTTGGTGTTTCCTTTTTTCTGGGTTTGCTTATCTTCACAACCCGAAAGTAAAACAACTACGATTAACGCTAAATAAGAGAATTTATAAAATGACATTTGATGATTTTAAAGTATTGGCATCAAAAGTAGAGAATCTAGAACTTCCTGGAAAAAAAGCGTTGTTTAAAATGGCGCCAATGGAGCGTGTTAAGGAATTAAAAGATGTAGATATTAAAGCATTAAATCCTAGAGAAGCTGCCGTAACCGCATTATTTTATCCTAATAAAGACAACCAGACGTTTTTAATTCTCATTTTAAGGAAAACTTATAAAGGTGTTCACTCTGCTCAAATAGGTTTTCCTGGAGGCAAGGTAGAGCCAGAAGACAAAGACTTAAAAGATACTGCCAAACGTGAAACAGAAGAAGAAGTAGGAGTGCCATATGATGATATACAGCTAATTAAAAAAATGACAACGGCTTATATACCGCCATCTAATTTTAATGTACATCCTTTTATCGGCTATATAGAAGACACTCCTAAGCTAATAAAGCAAGACGATGAAGTAGAAGATATAGTTTTGGTTGATATAGATGATTTCTTAAATGAAGATAGCCTTATTGAAGAAACATTAACTACATCTTATGCTACAGAACTAACAGTTCCTGCCTTTCATTTAAATGGTCATGTGGTTTGGGGTGCAACAGCAATGATGCTATCTGAAATCAAAACCTTGTTTAAACAGGTGCTTTAAGAGCGGTTTTGTATCTTTGAAGTTCTGTTTTTTAATAAAAACTTAATTATAGACATTATATGGGGTTATTTAAAACCAATCCATTCGGGCATAAACTTATATTAAAAAAATGGCTCATTCGTATTTTAGGGGCTTTAACGCACAGGCGTTTTAAAGGGTTTAATCAATTACAGATTGAAGGTTCTGAGATTATAAAAAATCTACCAGATAACAATGTACTCTTTGTATCTAACCACCAAACATATTTTGCAGATGTTGTAGCCATGTTTCATGTGTTTAATGCAAGTTTAAGTGGCAGAGTAGACTCTATTAAGAATATTGGTTATTTATGGAATCCTAAGCTAAATATGTATTACATAGCTGCTGCAGAAACTATGAAATCTGGGTTTATTCCAAAATTATTTGCTTACGCAGGATCTATATCTATAGAGCGTACTTGGCGTGCAAAAGGCAAGGAAGTAAACCGTCAAGTTAAGATGAGTGATATAAGCAATATAGCAAAAGCTTTGGATGATGGTTGGGTTATTACATTCCCACAAGGAACTACTAAACCTTGGAAACCTATTAGAAAGGGTACAGCGCATATCATTAGGCATTATAAGCCAATTGTAGTACCTGTGGTTATAGATGGCTTTAGAAGATCTTTTGATAAAAAAGGATTACGTATAAAAAAACGCGGTATACTACAATCAATGGAAATTAAACAACCTTTAGAGTTTGATTATGAAAACGATAGTGTAGATGATATAGTAGAAAAATTACAGTTTGCTATTGAGCAACATCCTTCATTTTTAAAAGTAATTCCTACTGAAGAATTACAAGCTGAAGAGGAATTAAATAAAGAACGTAAATGGCAATATTAATACGCTAGATTCACATTAAATATAATTGACAGTAATATTTCATTGCTAAACATTTCTTTCAGCGATGATTTAGTTAATTTTCTCGTTAAATATTAAAAATGAGATATTTATTGTAAAATAGGTATAGTCTTTGCACAATATTGTGTAGATTATTCGTTGTGAATAATATGATTTAGTAATATTTTAAAACACTTTATGTTAAAAAGAATTTTTAGTGCATTTGTTGTTCTATTAATTGCCTCAACGTTAAGTAGTACTGCGCAAAACGAATTACCGTTACCAAGCAGTACCATTCAACCCATTTCTGAAATAGATAATGGTCCTTTGCAGGTGTTTTTAGAACAAGAAATAGAGAGTCAGCCTTATTGGAAAAAGTTGGCTTCTCAAAAACGTCTTGCTGTTGGAATTATCGATTTAAATGATCCAGATTTTGTGCAATACGCAGGTATTAATAGCGAAGAGATGATGTATGCCGCTAGTTTACCTAAAATTGCAGTCCTTTTGGCAGCAATGGATGCTATAGATAAATGTGAACTTATACCTACACCAGAAGTACGTAGTGATATGAAGCTTATGATTAGTAAATCTAATAACCAAGCTACAACCCGTATGATAGATCGTGTAGGCTTCAAAAAAATATCAGACATATTAACAGATCCTAAATACAACCTTTATGATAGAGAAAAAGGTGGTCTTTGGGTAGGCAAGCGTTATGCTGCACAAGGAAATAGAGTGCCAGATCCTATTAAGGGATTAAGTCACGCAGCTTCAGTTAAGCAAGTTTGTAGGTTTTACTACAAATTAGTTACTGGTAACTTGGTTAATAAAGAACGCTCTCAAGAAATGTTGGATATCATGGAAAACCCAGCATTACATCATAAATTTGTAAATACCTTAGACAGAATAGCACCTAATGCAAGGTTGTTTAGAAAATCTGGATCTTGGAGAAATTTCCACTCAGATTCTATACTTGTTTGGGGAGAAGATGGCAGGAAATATATATTGGTAGCCTTGGTCGATGATCCTAATGGTGAACAGATTATACGTAACCTAGTAGTTCCTGTTGAAAAAATCATAAAAAAACTGCGATCCTTTGAAAACAGTTAATTTATGTTTAGTTTCACTTTGTGAAAATTAAACAATTTTTTCTAAAAACATTTGGCATAAGAAGCGGCGAATTTGCCGTTTCTTTGCTATTACAGCTATATGTGTTTATCATTATTTCTACGCTTTTAATAGTAAAGCCTACGGTAAATGCATTATTTCTTTCTGAGCTTACATCAGAGGCGCTTCCTTATGCATTTTTGTTGGTAGCTTTAGTAGCTGTTGCCACATCTTTTTTTTATAATAAAGCATTAAAGCACTTTCCCTTAAATCAGATAATTACGGTAACCATCTTGGTGTCCAGTTTAGTGTTTATATCACTAAAAATTATTCTCAGCCTTAAGTTTTTTGCAGAATGGCTTTTGTATATATACTATGTATGGGTAGCATTATTCGCGTTATTAACTACATCTCAATTTTGGTTGCTTGCCAATCTTGTATTTAATATACGGCAAGCAAAACGACTTTTCGGGTTCATTGGTGCAGGTGCCATAACTGGTGGTATTGTAGGAGGTTACCTAACAACCTTATTAGCGCCAAAAATCGGAAATGAAAACTTAATTTTAATTGCGGCTGTATTAATACTAGCGTGTATACCAATACTAAATTTCATATGGAATAGACACGTTAAGAAACTAGGGTTTTTTAGGCAAAAACAACGAAGTGAATACTCTAAAGACACCTCTTTTAAACTTGTCTTAAAATCTAAACACCTTACTTACATAGCGGGAATTATTGGTTTGGGAGTTTTAATGGCTAAGTTAGTAGATTATCAGTTTAGTGATTTGGCATATCGTAAAATTCCAGATTCAGATGAATTGGCTTCATTCTTCGGATTTTGGTTTTCCACCTTTAATGTTATTTCATTGGGAATACAGTTATTCTTTACAAGGCGTGTACTCAATTTTCTTGGTGTTACAACCAGTTTATTATTATTGCCAATAGGAATTGGTGTTGCAGCTGTCCTGTTCTTGGTATTCCCAGAATTATGGGTTGTAATTATAATAAAAGCGATAGATGGAAGCTTTAAGCAATCTGTTAATAAAGCATCTACAGAGTTACTTTATCTACCAGTTTCTAACGATTTAAAAAAGAAAACTAAAGCTTTTATAGATGTTGTTGTAGATAGTATTGCAACTGGTATAGCAGGTTGTCTTCTCATCTTTGTAATAAGAGGTTTAAAACTGCCTACAATATATGTTACCCTTATTATTTTAATCTTAATTGTAGTTTGGGTTATCGTAATCTTTAAGGTGAGGAAAAGCTATTATAATGCGTTTAGAAGTAATTTATTAAGCTTCGCTGAAAAAACATCTTCTACAACACCCAAAAAAGTAACAAAGGCTACAAAGGAAACAGTTATAGAGGTACTAGAAAAAGGTGAAGATTCTGAAATATTATATATGTTGAAACGTATCAATTCTATTTCAGATAAACGATTAAAGACTTTAGTTATTCAATTACTTCATCATAAAAACCCAAGAATTCAAGCTGAAGCTATTTCTAACCTATATCATTTAGACAAAGGAACCGCTATTGTTGAGGTTGAAAAACTAGTGCACTCTAAGAATGATTACGTCGTATTTTCAGCAATGGAATATCTTTTAACGCATACGTACGTAAACAATCTAAAGATTTTCAATTCTTATTTAAATCATGACGATCCATATATCTCATCTGTGGCACTTTTATGTTTGTCTAAAGAATCTAGAGATAACGCATCAATAGGAAGACAATATGATTTACATAATAGACTGGAGCAAGCTATAATAAACTTAAACCTACCTAGTGAACACCATCGTACTGAAGAAACAATTGAGCTTTTAAGAGCTGTTGGTTATTCTCACGACCCTAAATATTATTCATTTATAACAGCACATTTTAACAATAGAGATGAACGTGTAGTATTGGCTGCTATTCGTGCAGCAGGAGATAGTGCAGCTGCAGTCTTTATAAACTATTTATTAGACTTTCTTCTATTAAAAAAATACAGAGAAGAAGCTATGGAAGCTCTCTTTAAGTTTGGCCCACAAATGATTAAGACGTTACGAATTATGCTTCATAAGGGCTCTGTAGCAGAAAATGCAAAGCAATTTATACCTGCAATAATGGCTAAATTTGAAACACAGTCTGCTGTAGACGAGTTATTTAAACTCCTAAGGCATAAAGACATTGTGTTAAGGTTAGAGTCTGCCAAAGCATTAAACAAGATTAAGAATAACAAACCAAAACTAACATTTAGTAAACGTAGAATAGTAAGACGTCTTTTAACTGAATGTAAAATGTATCAGGAGACATTAAGTGCTATGTCTTTACAGAAACAAATAAGTTCTAGGTTTGAAGATCAAAATAATTTTGATTACGATTTAGATGAATTTTCTGCACGACAAAGTTTAATAGATTTATTAGACAGACGTTTAGAAAATGGTTTGGAACAAATTTTTCAGTTATTAGGATTACGTTACCAGCAAAAGGATATAGATATTGCATATCAAGGTATTATAAGCGAAAAGAAAGATATGCAAGCCAATGCTATCGAGTTTTTAGATACGCTGCTAACACCTAACTTAAAAAGTACTTTATTACCAATTGTCGAGAATACAACTCTTGTTGCATCTAATGATGTGTCTGATACTATGTTAAGTGACATTCCTTCAGAATATACATGTTTTAAACGCTTGCTTAAGGGAAGAGATCTTAAAATTAAACTAGCAGTATTATATCTTCTCAAGCATTTAAATGATAAGCGTTATTTAAAATTGGTAAAGCCACTTATTAATCATCATCACAAAAAAATTAGAACGTTTGCAATACAGGCTAAGGACAATTTGCAGTCTTTATAAATACAGGTAGTAGCTATTTATAGGGCTACTACCTGTAAATAGTATTAACCTGTGTAAGCACCAGAAGAGTAAGTTAACTCATAACTGTGTGTATAGATTTCGAAAACAATCCCAAAAGGATCTTCTACATAACACATTTTAAAAGGTTTTTCTTTAGGATAATACTCTCTAATTGGCATACGCTGTTTACCACCATAAGCTTTAATTTTTTCAATAAGGTCTTCAATATTTGGATCTTGAACACAAAAGTGAAATAAACCAGTATTAAAAGGATTAAATTCTGGAGCTTCCTTTACACCTTGCGGAAAAGAGAAAAGCTCTACACCAATACCATCTGAAGTTGCCAAGTGAGCAATTTCAAACTCTTCCCAATCATTACCAAATACATCGATACACATTTGGCCTATTGCTGTATCTGTTTCCTTTTTAACTTTTGAAGGTTCCATAATAACATACCAGCCCATAACTTCTGAGTAAAATGATACTGCTTTCTGTATATCTGGAACGGTAATACCTATGTGTGAAAAAGACTTAGGATAATTCTTATTAGCTTTCATAGTTATAATTTTATGATGTAAAATTACTTTATATTTACCTCAAAAGCAATAACTTACCTAAATGTACTATAGTTACCTAAAGGAGTAAAATGCAGAATTACAATATGTTATATAGATTATGAAAACAACTATTTCTTGTCCGTTACATTATACAATGTCATTAATTGGAACAAAATGGAAACCTTTAGTGTTATTTCATTTGTTAGATGGTCCTTTACGATCTGGTGTGCTTCAGAAGAAAGTACCAGAGATATCAAACAAAATGTTTACACAAACTGTTAGAGAATTAGAAAAAGATGGCTTGGTTGCTAGAAAAGTTTATCCAGTTGTACCTCCTAAAGTAGAGTATAAATTAACCTCTCGAGGTTTAAGCTTAAAAGATATTCTTAAAGGTTTGGACCAATGGGGTGAGAATGATTTAAAGCAATAAAAAAAGCCTCTTCACACTATCCGGAAGAGGCTTTCTTTAAATATATAATTTAAAAAATTTAGCTCTCGTCTTTTGTTTCTTCTAAAACTTCGACAGGTGCATTTCGTTCTGTTACTAAATTATCTATCCTACCAGCAAGCGCTTGGTGATCATACGCAGAGTTTTTTCTTAATACGTTTGTCATAAGACATACTAAATATTTTTTTCCATCAGGATGCTCTACTATAGCAACGCTGTTCATATAATTGTAAACGTTTCCTGCATATTTTGCGCAAGATTGGCCATTACTACGATCACAACTGTATAAACTACCAGATTTAAAGAAAACTGCAGCATCATTTAAAGTAGGAGAGTAGGCGTATCTAATTCTACGGTCCGTCATATACAACAAACGTTTAATCTCTAAACTGCTTTCAGGATCTATAACTTTACCTTGTTCTAACTGTACTAAATATTTCATTAGACCGAGCGGTGTACCAATACTTCCACCAATATCACCTACATGTTTGTTTGCTCCGCTTGTAAAGAAACTACCCAAACGCCACTCATCTTCAGTAATACCTAAAAACCGAATTGGTTTGTTTACAACATCATTAGAGAGTTGAGTTAACTCTCTACGGTCTGTATCTTTCCAATACGCATTGGCTTGTTCTTCTGTAAGGCTAACATAATCGTAACCAAAGGCTTCCATTAATACAGCTTCTCGCCAAACCACACTTGCAGCACCGTTGTTACTTACACTCATCATATGGTCTACCCATTCATAAAGTGTAAACGTATCATCTGCTCTTACTGTACGTTTTATAAGTTTATCATCTTCTACATCGTAAATTGGCACTGTATGGTGATCGTATAATGCCCAATCTCCAGCTCTTATAACCTTATTTTTTAAAATCTCTGTTCGAGCATCCCAAGATTCAGGACAAATTTTCTTTAATTGTGAAAATAAAGCATTAGCTACCATTATCTTTCCTACGCTACCTGGTTGGTAACCTGCGCGTTCATTATAACCTGCATATTTTAAATTGTCTGGATTTGTCATATCCATTACAGTTACAGAATAACCTCTAGTACTTGGTAAGATTGCTTTAAGCTTTTTAGAAAACTCTGGGTCTTCTACTAAAAGTTCATTCAGAGTACTGTTCTGTTTTCCTGTAAGATTAAGTTTTATGCAGTTTAAAGGAAGTAGGGCTCCTTTTCTAATTCTTCTAAATTCTTTAGTACTGTCTTTTTGTATACGTTCTAATTGTAATAGGCGCTTTATACCTGTTGTTGCATAACCATCTATAGGATAAGACTTAGTGGTTGTAAATGCAAATGCGATAAGGCAAACTCCTATAACCGCTATGTATCTTAAAAATGTATTCATATTATAATGTTGTGTTTAAAGAAATAGTTTTTGAACCATCAACTTCTGGGCTAATGGATTTTAAGTATTCAGAACTTTTGGCATTGTCATTTTCTACAAAAGGCCTAATTTGAAATAACCAGAGTTTATTATTTAAAAAGCCAAGCTCTACATCATAAGGTCCAGTATTATCTGCCGTAGTAGTTTTAGGTAAGGTTACTCTTATATCTTTGGCCAAATCTCTTATATCTCCAATATTTTTTTCTGAGAGTATAGGAGCTTCAAACGTTGCAATGTTTCGTTCTAACCCACCATTTGCAGGTAGCCTGTTGTAATAGGGTTCTCTAGCAGGAGAAAGTAAACGTGCAGATTGAAAGGTATCAATTAACCAAGCCTCTGCAGATTGACCATCTACTGCGCCACCAGCACCTCTTGAGAAAGCTACTGTTAAATCGTCTTCATTATTGTTGCTTATGCCTTTTGTAATTAATACACCAGAATACTCAACATCTACAGAAGGAATGATCAAAATAGAAGGATATACATTTTCAGGATTATTTAAATATTGTTGCCGCCATTTAAAACTACGTTCTGTATATGGAGAAGCCCAAACATCTTTAATTCCTTTTAAAATCTTTTCTCTATCTCTTACATTGAAAACAGTAAGATTTAAACCTGCTCCTGTAAAGCTATCTAAATCTTCCATATTGGTATCACTTCTTAAAAATACAGGTGTACCGCCAATTGAAGTATTAAAGTTCTTTTGAAAACTCTGCTCTAAATCATTTAAGAAGCTTTGCTTTAATGGCATTTTTGCGATAGCTTCCCTAAGTTGAAGCATTCTGTCCAAAGTACATAATTGTACTTGCTCTTCAGAAAAATCTTCTGTTCTCATTTTAGAAGCTTGAGCAAAAGTCTCTGTAAGATAATCCCAATAACTGCCTTCTTGTAATGGCATATCTTGGTTCATATGCTCCTTAAATATCCCAAAAGGGATAACAGAACCATTAACCACTTTATCTGGAAACATTTGTTTTAATTGTCCTAAATTGGCTGCTTTAGGACCACAATATTTACCAGAACTTGCAGCATTTAACTCACTAAGATCCATAGGAGTTGTTCTACTTAAATCTATTTTTTGAGTTGGTACTGCAATTTTTTCCTGATCTCGTTCTTTTACTTCAAAAAGCTCTTCTTCATCATTACTCATATCATCTGCTGGCTTCAAGATAACGGTTCCTTTATTAGAAACAGCATAAAACATCTGTTCGCCATGATACTTACTTATATCATCTATAGTTTCATTAGAAATAACAGCATTTGGAATTCCTAAATTTCGAGCTAACAACTGCACGTGAGATACCAAGTTACCTTCTGTAACTGTAGCAATACCAGCAACTGGTTTAAGATCTGAAGGTGGTCTTTGAAAAATATATATCTTATTAGGAGATACATCGTAATGGTCTACTGCATTTTTTACAACTACAAGTTCACCAAGTGCATACCCAGGATTTAGACCTCTTATACTGCTTTGGTTGCTTACACCTTCTACTTTATTAGAGAGATTAGCTTCTTCTGCAATAAAGTTACCAAGTTCTCCAACACTATTACCTAATTGTAATGCTAATGAAGATCTTATGCGATCGTCTATAAAAGAATTTGCTTTAGGCTCAAAACCGGCATAAGTTTCAACATCGTCACCATAAATGGCATTTACCATTCCTGCACTCCATTCAACTTGACTTCTTGCAACATCTAATTTTTGGTTAAGCTCATCTAATGTAAGCGCTTTGTTTTTTGAATTTTGAAGTAAATGGTCTACCTCATTCCATTCCCACCATTCTACAAATCCTGCACTAGCTGAAGCTTGACTAAGTGCGTAAATCTTATCTAAAAGCTCTGCGACAGTTGTAGGTGTCCAATCTGGAGCTGTTTTAAAAATAAGGTTTTCTAAATCTGTGGAAATATCTAAAGCTGCAAGCCTGTCTGATGTGCTTCTAATACTTGTTAATTCTGTTCTTATATCACACATTAGGTTTGATGCATCTTCAATAAACTCAGAAGTTATAATAGTGTCTTTATGAATTTCAGTAAATTTTTCAATTTTAGTCCTTAAGTATGAACCGTTTGGTAGCACCCTTGCATTAGCTTTAAATTCATTAATATCAATAGGTTGGTAATACGCAGTCATCACTTTTATAAGTGAATCGGTTTGTTTTTTTATTTTCTCAGGAAGCTTTTCAGCATTTTTCTCTTGAAACTCTTCAACTAATTGAATATTGGCCTTTTCTGGTTGGTTATGAATTTTAGTCCTAATATCCATAAACCTAGAGTAATTATCGCCTATAGTTTTAGATAGTGTTCTGATAATTGCACCTTCTTGTGTTTCAGATTTGTGAGGAATGTCTTTTACAGATTCTCTAATTAAAAAGTAATTTGCATCTATACGAGCATCACTCCATAATAACCAGTTATAAAAATCTATACCCCATTCTTCTTCATCTTCAGATTGAACAGAACCTCTGTAATATTGTGCGCGTCTGTTTACCCAACCATCATCTATACGTTGTAGGTATTTATTAAGTTGATATTGTTTAATGTGAGAATTGTTATTTCTGCTATCCCAAAACTCTCCTTGCTCTGTGTAAGCTAAGATATCTGAGAAAAATAAATGGTTTTTCTTCTGAATTTCAATTAAATTATCCTTGTAACTAGCGTGTTGTATACCACCACCAATTTTATCTGGACAAGGGTCTTTAGAGTCTCTACGAGTACCATCTTCGCAAAACCATTCAATTTTTTTATAAGGACCACGATCTAAAGATTTGTACTCTTCAATTCGTTTAGATATGTCTTGGTTAGATAATTGTTGTGCTTGTAAAAAGCTAAAAGTACATATTGTAAACAGTACTAGAAATGTAATTTTTCGATTCAAAGTAACGTGAATTTTTGTTTAGCACAAGATACTTTGTTTTAAACAATATAGAATAGTAGCACTTGTTAAAACACCCTTAAATGCGGAGTGTTTTAGGAGTTTTAAGTGCTTTTTAAGTTACTCTTAATAAGGGTTTAACATTTAAAGCTAATCTGAGTTAAGTAAGAGTATTAATAAAATGATAAAGTTCACCTTACAGCTATCTAGGTTGTACTTTTCCTTTAATTTTAAATAAAAAACAGACATGGAAAAAGTACTTATAGTAGGCGCAAACGGAACAACAGGAAAGCAAATTGTGATGAAACTTAAAGATTCATCTAATTTTGAACCCGTAGCAATGGTTAGAAAAGAAGACCAGAAAGCTCAATTTGAAACCGAAAACATACAAACAATATTAGGAGACCTTGAAAAAGATTTAACTCATGTAGTTAAAGATGTAAATCGCGTTGTATTTGCAGCTGGTTCTGGTGGTGGTACATCAGACGAGAAGACAATAGTTATAGACCAAGAAAGTGCTAAACGTTTAATAGATGTTTCTAAGCTTAGCGGCATCAAAAAATTTGTAATGTTAAGCTCAATAGGAGCAGGACATCCGGAAGACAGTGACTCATTACAAGTGTATTTAAAAGCAAAACATTTAGCAGATGAACATTTAAAAGCAAGTGGTTTAACTTACACTATTGTAAGACCAGGTACTTTAAAGAATGATGATGCTGTTGGCAAGATTGAAACTAAAGATCAATTTGAAAAAGGCGGAAAAATTAGTCGAGCAGATGTAGCTGAAACTTTAGCTACAGTAGTTTCAGATGATTATGCTCAAAATGCAATTTTTGAAATGATTGAAGGTGAAACTCCTATTAAAGATGCACTAAAGGCACTTTAATAAAAGAAACATATATAAGATTGAGTTTAGAGCGCTAGTGTTACTGGCGCTCTAAATAGTTTAATAAAGGTGTTATAAACCTTTCAAAATCTTCTATATGAGGTAAGTGGCCTAAATCTTCCAACTCTACCAAAGTAGCATTTGGTATTTTATCTCGAGTCTCTTTACCTAGTTGGTCGTATAATCCCATTGTTGCTCTTACGTCTTCAGACACTAATGGTTTTCCTAACGCAGTACGATCTCTTGTGCCTATGATTAATAAAGTAGGACTTTCAATTTGTTTAAATTCATATACTACTGGTTGTGTAAAAATCATATCATAGGTAAGTGCAGCATTCCAAGATATTCTTTCATAATCTTCACTTAATGTCCAACCTGCTAAAAGGTTTACCCAAGCATCATACTCAGGTTTCCAAGTGTTGTCGTAATAATTTTTTTTCTGGTATGCTTTAATTGATTCATAATCCTTCTTTAACTCATTTGCATACCACCATTCTATAGGTTTATAAGGCACTTTAAGCTTCCAGTCCTCTAAACCAATAGGGTTAAGCAATACCAATTGTTGTGTAGTTTCAGGATACATTAAAGCAAAACGAGTAGCCAGCATTCCTCCCATAGAGTGTCCTAAAACTACAGTTTTGTTAATGTTTAAAGTATCTAACAAGTTCTTGGTGTTTAAAGCCAATTGCTGAAATGTATAATGAAAATGTTCAGGTTTTGTAGACTTTCCAAACCCTATTTGGTCTGGTACAATAACACGATATCCCTTTTTTGCTAAAGCATTAATAGTTGTTTCCCAATATGCTCCATTAAAATTTTTACCGTGCAAGAGCATAACATTTTTACCATTATAGTTATCGGGCTTAACATCCATATAGGCAAAAGAAAGGTTTTGGTTTTGAGCTTGAATAGTAAGGGTAGAAACCTCGTAAGGATATGAATAGTTACTCAAATTAATATCTAAGGCTTTAATGGAGTCCTGTTGTGCAGTAAGTACTGTAGAAAATAATAAAAGCGTGTATATAAGATATTTCATAATTACAGATTTCACTACAAGATACAATCAATTAAAAACTGCTAAAATAATGTAGTGTTAAATGGATATTAAAACTTTAGTTCTATTCTAATTAGAACTTAGTATTAGACCGCTTATAATCTGTACCTTTGCACTTCATTAAAGATATATATTTTGAAGACATTTTCAGACTTAGGCATTTCTCCTAAACTCGTTAAAGGACTTACTGAACTTGGGATTATAAATCCAACCGAAATACAAGAACAGGCTATTCCAGTACTATTGGAAAAGCCTACAGATTTTGTAGGCCAAGCACAAACAGGTACAGGTAAAACTGCAGCTTATGGTTTACCAATGTTAGAGCTTATTAATGCTTCTAAAAATCATGTACAGGCTTTAGTACTTTGTCCTACAAGAGAGTTAGCTATGCAAGTTTCTAAGCAACTATTTAAGTTTACAAAATACTCAGATAAAATATTCTCTGAAACAGTTTATGGTGGTGCTCAAATAGATAAACAAATTAAAGCCTTACAAAGGCCAACACATATTATCGTGGCAACGCCAGGCCGTTTGGTAGATTTAATGAAGAAAAAAGTAGTAGACCTTACTAACGTAAAAACTGTGGTTTTAGATGAAGCAGATGAAATGTTGAGTATGGGTTTTAAAAAAGATTTGGATACCATTTTAAGTGCTTTACCAGCTACAAAAAACAGATGGTTATTTTCTGCAACATTACCAGAAGGCATCAGGCAGATTATAAACTCTCATTTATCTAGTAATGCCATCAAAATTAAGGTTAGCGGAAAAAATGTAGTAAATAAGAAAATTGAGCATAAGTATATTCTTGTTGAAGATGCAGATAAGCTAACCACATTATTACAATATTTAAAATTTAAAGGTAAAGAACGTGGTATCGTTTTTTGTAAAACTAAAAACACTACCAAGACTTTAGCAAAACAATTAATAGCTAAGAACATCTCTGCAGATGCTATTCATGGTGATTTGCTTCAAAAGGAAAGAGATAAAGTTATGCGTGCTTTTAAAAATGAAAGCTTACGTATTTTAGTAGCAACAGATTTAACTGCAAGAGGTATAGATGTAGAAGATTTAGCCTTTGTTGTTCACTATGAATTGCCTAGCCAAGATGAATTTTATACTCACAGAAGTGGTCGTACAGCTCGTGCTGGTAAAGAAGGAATGTCTTTAGCTATAGTAAACTCAAAAGAATTAAAGCAGCTTAGATTTTTTGAAAAGACTTTAGGTATTAGTTTTTCACAGATACGACAGAAGTAAAATATATTATTTAATTCTTTTTTTCATCTCTTCAACTATATTGTAAGCTGCAGGACAAATGCCTACATTCTTTATAGTAAGATTAGATATTTGTTGAAACTTTTTTCGGTCTGTATGAGGAAACTCTGCACAAGCTTTTGGCCTTACATCGTAAATTAAACAATGGTTTTCTGCGTCTAAAAATGTACATGGTACAGATTGTAGCACGTAATCATTATCTTCATCTATTCTTAAATACTGGTCAATAAATTGCTGCGGTTTCTGCTTAAATTTTTTAGAAATGCGTTCAATATCTTTATTTGTAAATAGGGGACCAGTTGTCTTACAGCAATTTGCACAATCTAAACAGTCTGTTCTTGAAAACTCTTCTTCGTGTAACTCTACCATTAAACTATCCAAGTGCTTAGGCGTTTTTTTCTTAAGCTTAGAAAAGAATTTCTTATTTTCTTGTTGCTTATCTTTGGCCAAATTTGGAAGCTGGTCTATAAAATCTTTCATCCTGCAAAGGTACTTGTATTTTTAAATTAGTTCAGCTTATAATAAATTAAACCATCTCTTATGAAAGATGTTTTTGGTAAGGCAATTACAGATTATTTTAATGGTATAAACGATGCAGATATCTCTGTACACTCTAAAGATTTTGAAGATGACACAATTCCTGTTCATTATCTTTTTAGAGATTTTAGTGAGATGCCAAAGATTGAACAACTTGCATTACAAAATACTAAAGGCTCTGTATTAGATGTTGGTTGTGGTGCTGGCAGTCATGCTTTATACCTACAAGAGCAAGGTCATGATGTTTTAGCAATTGATACCTCAGAAGGTGCAATAACCACTTGTAAAAGGCGTGGTGTTGTTCAAGCTCGTCAACTCCCATTTTTAGAAGTAGAAGGTACTTTTGATACCATTATTCTATTAATGAATGGTACAGGAATTATTGGGTCGTTACAAGAGATACCTGCGTTTTTTGATAAATTAAAATCTCTCCTTTCCAAAAACGGACAAGTTTTGATAGACTCTTCAGACTTGATTTACCTGTTTGATGAAGATGATTTAGTACAAGGTTATTACGGTCAAATGGAATATAAATTGTCCTATAAATCTATAGAGACAGACTGGTTTAATTGGCTGTTTTTAGATAAAGATAATTTAAATGAGGAAGCTAAATTACACGGTTTTAATTGCGATATAATTTATGAAGGTGAGCATTATGACTATTTAGCAAAGCTTACTGTCCAGTAGTATAGCCCATTTGTTGTAAATCTTCTGTTACCATTCTATATAAATCTCTGCTCCAAATTTCAGAAACCTCTGCTACGCGTTGTTCTAGGCTAGTCTTATTTTCTAAAAGTTTAGCTCCAGCATCTGATGCATAAAAATCTCCAGCTACACTTTTTTGAGCTTTTGTAAGTTTTGTAGGATCTATCATCATTTGTTTGCCAGCCTCTGTATTGTAAAATGCTAACATACGTTTAATATTATCGTGGGAAAACGTAGTTCTATAAGGTGTAACAAGTAATAGCTTAATACTTTTAAGGGCTTTGGTTTTATATTTAGTTTCTAATTGTCTCCAGACATCATTAGATATATTGTTTCCTGCATATTGTTTTGAAAGCATTACAAATAATTGCTCTACTGCTTGTGCATATTGCGTCTCAGTTCCATTCACTTCTAAATAACTTACAATATCTTCATTATAAGAATTGCTTTGCCCGTAGGTAATTGTATTAAACGTTAAAATAATTGTAATTGCTATACCAAATAATCTCATAGGGTCGTTATTATTGTAATTTTGATACGCTAATATAAATTTAAAAAAGAGTTATGAGATTAAATACAATTATTATTTACCTATTTGTAGGAGTTTTCTTAATGAGTTGTAGTAGTGATTCAGATAATGATAATGGAAATGTAGATCCTAATAACCCAAAAGCTGGCAACCAATTACCTTTAGGGAGTTCTGCAAATGATTTGCTTAGTGATCAAAACTTCTCGAATTTAGCAATTGAAATTGCAGTAGATGATAATGTAAGTGTAAGTAATTCTGCTTTAATAGATTTAGAAGAATTTTTAGAGGCACGAACGTTTAAGACTAATATTACAATTACACAGCGTACTATTGAGTCTCCAGAGATGTCTCCATATTCTAACTCTGAAATTGTGAGTATAGAAGATAATAACAGAACATTATATAATACAGAAGATACAATAGCAGTATTTATTCTTTATTTAAGTGGACAAAGTGAAAATGATGAAGGTAACAGTGTTACATTGGGAACTGCATATAGAAATACATCTTTAGTTTTATATAAAGAAACTATAGATAATGCAGGGCAACCTTTAAATACACCTTCTGTTTCAGAAATTGAGTCTGCTACTTTACAACACGAGTTTGCTCATTTATTTGGTTTGGTAGATATAGGAACTGAAGCACAAACTCCACACGTAGATCCAGATTCTCAAGGTCACTGTAATGTAGAAGATTGCCTTATGATAGCTTCTATTGAGTTTGCATCTGGTATGATAGGTATGAATAGTGTACCTTCTCTAGATCCTCAATGTATAAATGATTTACAAGCTAACGGCGGAAGATAGTCTTAGGAAACATCATAAAAAAAGCTCGCAATTTGCGAGCTTTTTTTTTAGTTAACCTGTTCACCGTTCACGTAGGTTTCAAGGACTTTAATAGTAGGTATATTAGAAGCTTCAACTTCCATTATATTTTCATTTAAAACAATAAAATCTGCAAATTTACCAGCTTCTAAACTACCTTTTTCATCTTCTTCAAAGTTTGAGAATGCTGCCCAAATTGTCATCCCTTTTAAAGTCTCTTCTCTAGTTAAGGCTTCTTTCATATTAAATCCGCCATCAGGAAATCCAGAAGTATCTTGTCTTGCAACTGCAGCATAAAATGTTAAGAATGGGCTAACTTGCTCTACAGGAAAATCTGTCCCTAACGCTACTATGCCAGCTTGGTCAAGTAACGTATTATAAGCATAAGCACCTTTTATTCTTTCTTCACCCACACGATCTTCGGCCCAATACATATCACTAGTAGCGTGAGTTGGCTGTACACTCGGAATTATATTTGTAGAGAAATAATCAAAATCTTGATCTGTTATAATTTGTGCATGCTCAACTCGCCATCTTCTATTTTCTTCTTTAGAAAGTAATTTGTCATACGTACGTAACACCACAATATTAGCAGAATCTCCAATTGCGTGAGTATTCATTTGATACTCTGAAGCTGCAATACGTTCTGCAAGGGTTTTAAAGTCTTCTGGACCAATAACCATTGCTCCAAAATGATTGTCCTTATCTGAATATGGTTGCTTAAGTGCAGCACCTCTAGAACCTAAAGCACCATCGGCATATACTTTTACAGACCTAATATTAAGTCGGTCTGTTTTTATAATTCCTTTGTTTAAGTAGTAGTCTAAATTTTCTTCGGTATTACTAATCATACCATATATACGCATTTTTAAATCGCCTGCTTGTTGTAAGCTATCAATAAGGTGATATTCGTCTTTACTTAATCCAGCATCATCTACAGTAGTAAGGCCATAGCTAAAACAAATATCTTGAGCTTCCATTAAAGCCGCTATTTGTTGCTCTCTTCCTGGCTTAGGCACAACATCTCTAACAAGAGACATAGGATTGTCTATTAAAATACCGGTAAGCTTACCATCTTTTAATTCTACTTCGCCACCTTCAACTTTTGTAGTGTTTGTAATACCGGCCAGCTCTAAAGCTTTCTGATTAGCAATAAGCGCGTGACCATCTATTCTTGTTAAAGCTACTGGTGTATCTGGGAATAAAACATCTAACGTATCCTTATTTGGAAACTCTTTAACATCCCAGTCGTTTTGATCCCAACCTCGTCCTGTAATAAAAGGAACATTTTTTTCTTTTTGAAATGCTGTTACACGCTCAACAACATCACTAAAACTTTTAGTTCCCACCAAATCTACACGTTGTTGTTGTATACCTAAGTTGTAAAAGTGGCAATGTGCATCAATAAAACCAGGTAATATGGTTTGGCCATTAATATCGTTTTGAACATCAGATGTATAGGAGTTCGTTATGTCTTCAGAAGTTCCTACAGCAACTAACTTACCGTCTTTAATAGCCATTGCTTCGGCTTTGCTAAAGTTATCATCTACAGTGTAAATGTTTGCATTGTAGACAATTAAATCAACAGGTGTTTTGGTGTTGCAACTTTGAAGAAGTGCTAGAAATAGCAGAGAAAATACAATTTGTTTCATTATAATTGGTTTGTGAAAACTAAGATACTGAAAAATTGTGATTGACATAATTATCGTATTTTTCAGAATTAAGACTGTTACTATTGAAAACCCTTAAGATTTCCCGTTATTCAAGCAAATTTAAAGATCTATGGAATCGGTTTTGCCAAGATTCTAAGAATGCTACATTTCTTTTGCAACGTGATTTTATGGAATACCATAAGGATAGATTTGAAGACTACTCTTTAATGGTTTTTGAGGATGAAGCTTTAGTAGCTGTATTGCCGGCTCATAAAACAGATTATGCACTTTATAGTCATAATGGCCTTACTTATGGCGGATTGGTTTTGAGTCCTAAAGTAAAGCTGCCAAATGTTCTTGAAATTCTAAAGACTATACTTAAATATCTAGAGGATAATTCTATTGAAACTTTAGAGCTTAAGCCGCTTCCTAAAATTTATGAATCTAAATTTACTGGAGACCTAGATTATGCCTTGTTCTTGGTGAACGCCAAATTAGAAAAGCGTGAAGCAGCTTCTGTTATTAATTTACAAAAGCCATTTAAAATTCAATCTAACAGAAAAGAAGGTGTAAAGAAAGCAAGGGCTCATCAACTTGAAATAAAAGAAGAAATAAATTTTAATAGATTTTGGGAGTCAATTTTAATACCAACATTACGTACACAATTTGATGTCAATCCTGTGCACTCATTGAATGAAATAACTACACTGGCAAATAATTTTCCACAGCATATAAAACAATTTAATGTATATCACGATAATACAATAATTGCTGGAGCCACTATTTTTGAAACAGATGTGGTAGCTCATACTCAGTACATTGCGAGTAATGAAGATAGGCAAGCTTTTGGCAGCTTAGATTTTCTATTTGATTATTTAATTAATGAAAGATATTCTGATAAGTCTTACTTTAGTTTTGGAACTTCAAATGCAAATAATGGTAAGACCCTAAATAAAGGTTTAAATTATTGGAAAGAATGTTTTGGAGCGAGAACAGTAGTACATGATACTTATAGCATTAATACTAAGAATCATAAACTTATAACACAGTCTTTATTATGATTCCTTTTTTAAATCTACGTCAACTTAATTCTAAATACGATACTGCTTTTAAAAATGCATATCGTGATGTATTAGATTCTGGCTATTATATATTAGGTGAACAAGTTTCTCTTTTTGAATATAACTACGCAAGTTACTGCCAGGTAGAGCATTGTATTGGAACAGGAAATGGTCTAGATGCACTCACATTAATCTTAAAAGGCTATATGTCTTTAGGTAAATTAAGTAAAGGTGATGAAGTTATTGTAGCATCTAACACATACATAGCTACAATTTTAGCAGTTAAACTAGCTGGATTAACGCCCATTTTGGTAGAGCCAGATATTAACACGTTTAACCTTGATAGTCGTTTAATTAAAAATAGCCTAACCCCAAATACTAAGGTGGTTTTAATGACACATTTATATGGACAATTGTGTGATGTAAATGCAATAAGAAGTATATGTGATAACCACCAATTAATATTAATTGATGATTGCGCACAATCTCATGGCGCGCGATTAAACAGCAAATTAATTAGTGGTAATTTATGTGATGCTTCTGCACACAGTTTTTATCCAACAAAAAACTTAGGAGCTTTAGGAGATGCTGGAGCAGTAACCACAAACGATAACACATTAGCAGAACGCATAAAAAGTTTGAGAAATTATGGGTTTAATGAACGCTACGTGGCAGATTATGAAGGCGTAAACTCAAGATTAGATGACGTGCAGGCTAGCACCTTAAATATAAAACTTAAATTCCTAGATGAGGATAATGCCTCTAGGCAACATATTGCTAAAAGGTATGTTACTGAGATACAAAACGAGGCCATAATTTTACCATTATATGATAATTCTCAATGTCACGTATTTCATCTGTTTGTTGTAAGGGTAGCTAATAGAACTGCATTTTCAACCTATTTAAAAAATAACGCGATAGGATATAATATACATTATCCTGTTGCTCCACATAAGCAGCAAGCATTACAAGAGTTAAGTAAATTGAGTTTTCCAATTTCAGAGAAAATACATGATGAAGTAATTAGTTTACCTTGCCATCCTATGTTAACTGATACAGAAGTGTCTACCATTATTAACGTTGTTAATGCTTATAAATGAAGTTTTTAAATCGGCTTATAGGTGGTAATGTACTTTTAAAAGTAACATCTCTTAATTCTTTGAGTGTTATAGCCCAAATGGTATGTGGTTTAATAATATCTAAAGTAATAGCAGTTTTTGTAGGGCCACAAGGAATGACGCTTATAGGAAATCTTAGAAATTTTTTAGGCGCCGCACAACAAGTTAGTATTCTAGGTATGTATAATGGTATTGTAAAATATACCGCAGAATTTAAAGACGACAACCTTGAGCTTAAAAAGCTATTTTCTACAAGCTTCTATTTTGGTGCGTTCTCGACCATACTTAGTGCGCTTATCATATATTTTAATGCTGGTGTTATAAATGCATATCTTTTTGAAGGCGAAGATTATACAAGTGTAATTAAAGCCATATCCTTTGCGTTACCATTTTATTCGCTTAACTTTTTTTGTATTGCAATAATAAATGGATTTTCTAAGTACAAAAATTATGTGTTAATCACATTTGCATCAACATTACTTGGTATGCTCATAACTGTTACATTAATATGGCAACAGCAATTAACAGGCGCATTGTATGCTATTGTGGTAGTACCTGCATTAAATTTTTTAGTCACGTTGGTTCTTATATTAAACCAAAAGAACTTTGCATCGTTTCTTACCTTAAATTCAATTTCTAATAGTTACATAAAACGGTTAGGGAGTTTTGCTATTATGAAATTAGTTTCGGCAATAAGTTTACCATTAATTATGATTGCCATAAGAACTGAAATAGTAACAGTACAAAGTGCCACAGAAGCAGGTTACTGGGAAGCAATGAATAGAATTTCTAACTATTACTTGGTCTTTTTCACCACATTACTTACACTATATATTCTTCCTAAGCTCTCTGAGATTAATGATCCTAAAGCATTTAGAAAAGAAATATTTGGCTTCTATAAAACCATTTTACCATTATTTGCTGCTGGAATGTTAATTATATATGTGTTAAAAACCTATATCATACAAATTGTTCTTACAGATGAGTTTTTACCAATGTCATCTTTATTCTTTTGGCAGCTAAGTGGAGACCTAGTAAAAATTGCAAGTATTGTAATCGCCTATCAATTCCTAGCAAAGAATATGTTTTGGCATTATATTTTTGTCGAGGTAGGTTCAGTTTTAACCATTTACTTTTCTAGTCTTTATTTTATAAATACTTATGGTTTTGTAGGTGCTTCTATGGCACATTTATTTAGTTATACTATACACTTTATAGTAGTACTTATAATATTTAGGAAAGCTCTTTTTAATCTCAAATTTTAAGGAAGGAGAATTTATTCTTTTACTGAATTATAAACTTCAATATATTGTTTACTAACGGTTTCAAGGTTATGATACTTGGATACAAATAGTTTAGCATTATATCCTATTGATGCTATCTTCTTAGGGTTTTCAATAAGCTCACTAAGCTTTTCCACTAAATATGTGACATCAGGTTTTGCATTTATGCAGACGTCTTCCTGCAAATTGTAGTGCTCATAAAAACAACGTTCTGCTCCAGTAAAGACAACCTTCCCTTTTGCCATAGCTTCTAGAGCATTGTAGCCTTGATCGTAAGAATAAATTTGGTCTAAATGTATATGAGCAGAATTATTAGCTCTAACATACTCGTTGTACGGCAAACTATACGTAGAAGTGATTTTAACTTGATCCTTATAGTTCTCTTTAATACTCTTTAAAGCATCTTCAAAATAGGCGTTTCCTTTCTTAATATAATTACTGTTACTTATACCATGAAAAATATGAATAGGCGTTGTAGGCAATTCAGAAGGAAATTCTAATGCATTATGATCAATTGGCGTTGGTATTAATTTTGTCGTTTTAAGATTCCCTTTTAGTGATAATAGATAGTCCATATCTGTAGGAATTATGGCATCTACATTATTTACAACATAGCTATATTGAGACCTATAAGCTTTTGAAGTGTATTTTAAAGTATATTTAAACGCACTTGCAGTTACCTTTTTATGCTTTAAAGGTGTTAATAAATTATAGGGTTTGTCATTATTTAGCAACCAATCTACAAAGTGAGTATCATCTCCACAAGCACTTAAAACAACAGATTTATTATGTTTAAAAATTGATTGTAATACAGATTTTGCCAACCAAGGATATGTAAATAAAGCATCTGAATTTATAAGTTGTACAACATCATAATTCTTAAACTTAGATTTTAGAAATTGGTAACGTACGCCTTGTTCTACCTTTAGAAGATCTATTTTGAATAAGGTGTAAATTGCATTTTTAAATTTTCTAGGAATATAATATTTAGAGAACCAAACAGGCTTTGTTGAAATATCTACAGGATAGTTTTTATAGTTGTCACCATCACCAACTAAAACAACAGTATGTCCTAATTGTTGTAAGCCTTTTTTTAGGGAGTTATGAAACCCACTATATTCGCCAATAAGAAGAATCTTCATAATGATGGATAATGCTATCTTTGTAAAGATACTATTCTTATGGGTTTGTCAAATCTTTTGTTTGTTACGTTAAGACGTGTAAAGTACACGTGGCTATCTTCAGCTAAACGAGTTGTAGGTTCGCCTATTAAACACCAACCTCTTTTGCTTAATGGGTTAGGAGAGTTAAAATTTGGGAGAGCCAATCATTTTGGTGTCATAAGATCTCCACATTATTATACAGGATATAGTTATATAGAGGCTAGAGAAGTAACCGCTAGTGTTACAATTGGTCATAATTTTAATGCAAACAATAATCTTAGCATAGTTGCAGAACATGCTTCTATCTCAATAGGAGACAATGTGGTTTGCGGGTACAATGTACAGATATATGATTCTAATTTTCACGACTTACATTCAACTAATCGAATGGAAAATAAAGGAACATCTTCTTCAGTTAAAATTGAGAACAATGTTTTTATAGGTAATAATGTTGTGATTTTAAAAGGTGTTATTATAGGAGAAAATGCAGTTATTGGCAGTAATGCAGTTGTAACTAAAAACGTTCCTAGTAATGTTATAGTGGCAGGAAATCCTGCAGTACAAGTTAATACAGTAAAGGTTTAGGTTTTGACGATTTCTACATTAAAGCATACTATTCAAGAAGAATTAAAAGATGTGTATCCTGTACAAGAAATTCACAATTTTTTTGTGCTACTGTCTGAAGCTTATTTAAAAATGTCTCGTTTAGATATTGTAATGAACCCTGACACTGTAGTTTCAGCTGCTATTCTTGCTAATTTTACTGAAGCATTTAAACGACTAAAAGTTTTTGAACCAATTCAATATATAATTGGAGAAACAGAATTCTTCGACCTTAATTTTAAAGTGACTCCAGATGTATTAATACCACGTCCAGAAACCGAAGATTTAGTTAGGTGGATTATACAGGACCAACACAAAACGAATTTAGACGTTTTAGACCTCTGTACAGGCAGTGGTTGTATAGCAATTAGTCTTAGTAAATATTTAAAAGATGCAACAGTATCTGCTTTAGATATATCTACTAGTGCATTGGCTATCGCTAAAGAAAACGCTGAGAATAATAATACTAATATTCATTTTTTACTTAAAGATATTCTTGCTTCAGACAGCTTACCACAACACTATGATGTTATAGTTTCTAATCCTCCTTATGTGAGAAATTTAGAGAAGGATTTAATGAGTAACAATGTACTTGAGCACGAACCACATTTAGCATTATTTGTTGAAGACGATAACCCTTTAATATTTTATAATAAAATAATAAGTCTATCTAAAACGCACCTTAAACCAAATGGCACATTATATTTAGAGATTAATGAATTTTTGGGAGAGGCAACTCAAGCTCTTTTAGATTCAGATTCTTTTACCAATATTGAATTAAAGAAAGATATCTTTGGAAAAGATAGAATGCTTAAAGCCACTTTAACTTTATAAAATTATGAGTAAACTAACCGCTATTGCAGTATTTTGTGGGAGCAGCCCAAGTAATGATGATGCAATTTTTAGAGCAGCTTATGGTGTTGGAAAACACTTAGCCACTCATAAATTAGATATTGTTTTTGGTGGAAGTAAATTGGGCTTAATGGGTCAGGTCGCACAAGGAGCTTTAGATGCAGGCGGAAATGTAATTGGTGTTATTCCAGAGTTTCTAAGAACAAAAGAAGTAGTACACAATCATTTAACCGAGTTAATTATTACAGACTCTATGCAAGAGCGAAAGCTTAAGATGCACGAATTAAGTGATGGTATAATAACGTTACCTGGTGGTTTTGGCACTTTTGAAGAGCTTTTTGAAATGCTAACTTGGGCACAATTAGGACTTCATAAAAAACCAATAGGAATTTTAAATACTAATGGGTACTATGATGATTTGCTAGTGATGTTAAAAACAATGGTTAACAAAGAATTGCTTACTAAAGAAAATTATGAACTCTTGTTGGTAGATTCAGATTTAGACCAATTAATTAAAAAGATGGAAAGCTTTACACCACTACCAGTTCCTGAGTGGATGAATAAAGACCAAGCTTAAAAATGATAAGCATTACCAACCAAATAAGCTTAAAAGAGATTACACAACAAGATTCGACCTCACTTTTTCAATTAATGAAAGTCGTTTATACAAAAGCCTATAGTTATCTTTGGGAAGAACAAGGCGAATGGTATTTAAACCTTAACTGGACACCTAGTCAGATATCAAAAGAATTAAGCGATCCTAATGCAAGCTATTATTTTGTGTTAGTTGAAAATGAAGCAAAAGGTATTTTAAGGTTTGTAAGAGATGCAGAGTTTAAAGACAAAAAAGATCTAAAATCTTTAAAATTGCATAGGTTGTACTTAGATGATAGCATTCATGGAATAGGTGTAGGCAAACATATAATGACTTGGGTAGAGCAGTATGCAAAAGATAATAAGTTTCACGGTGTCTGGCTAGAAGCTATGGATACTAAAGTGCAAGCATTAGAATTTTATAAACGTTGCGGGTATAAAATAACGAGTAACTTTAGGTTAGATTTTAAACGAATGCATCCAAAATATAGAGGAATGCATAATATGTATAAAACATTAGAGTAAGTATAGTATGACAGTTAAAGATCAGATACAACAACTTAGAGAAGAGCTAAGGCAACATAATTACAATTATTATGTATTAGACAAGCCAGAAATCTCGGACTATGATTTTGATCAAAAATTAAAACAGTTACAGGATTTAGAGACAGAAAACCCTGAGTTTTATGATGCAAATTCGCCAACGTTGAGAGTTGGTGGGCAAGTCACTAAAAACTTCGATACAACTACCCATGACTATCGTATGTATTCTCTAGACAATTCTTATTCTAAAGAAGATTTAGAAGATTGGGAAAAACGTATTATGAAGATGGTAGATGGAGATGTGCATTATACTTGTGAGTTAAAATATGATGGCGCTTCAATAAGTTTAACTTATGAGGATGGAGAGCTTATTAGAGCTGTAACAAGAGGTGATGGTTTTAAGGGAGATAATGTAACCAATAATGTTAAGACAATACGTTCAATTCCTTTAAAATTAAATGGAGACTATCCTAAACGATTTGATATTAGGGGTGAAATTATCTTACCTTTAGAAGGGTTTACAAAAATGAATGCAGAGCGCGTAGCCAACGGTGAAGAAGCTTATGCTAACCCAAGAAATACAGCTTCTGGAAGTTTAAAATTACAGGATAGTACAGAAGTTTCAAAACGCCCATTAGATTGTTTGCTATACTCAATAATTGGCAAAAACTTAAATTTCAAAACCCAATTTGAAGGTTTAGAAAAGGCAAGAGAATGGGGCTTTAAAGTACCAGAAGTTGCAACACTAGCAAAAAGCACGAAAGAGGTTATGGCGTTTGTTAATTATTGGGACACCCATCGTCACGATTTACCATATGAAACAGATGGTGTTGTAATAAAAGTAAATAATTTACAGCAACAAGAAGAGTTAGGGTATACTGCTAAGGCACCACGTTGGGCAATGGCTTATAAGTTTAAAGCAGAGCAGGTTTCTACAGTATTAGAGAAAATTACGTATCAAGTTGGCCGCACTGGTGCCATTACACCTGTTGCTAACTTAATACCTGTGCAGTTAGCTGGTACAACTGTTAAGAGAGCCTCGTTGCACAATGCAGATCAAATAGAAAAACTGGACATAAGAGAAGAAGACACTGTTTTTGTAGAAAAAGGTGGAGAAATTATTCCTAAAATTATAGGTGTCGATTTTACAAAAAGAGATAAAAACTCTAAACCTACACAATATATTGAGCATTGTCCAGAATGTGAAACGCCGTTAGTGAGAAACGAAGGCGAAGCACAACATTATTGTCCAAATGAAGAACGTTGTCCACCACAAGTTGTAGGGAGAATTCAACATTATATATCACGTAAAGCTTTAGATATAGAAGGGTTGGGAGGAGAAACTGTCGCGTTATTAGCAAATGCAGGTCTTATAAAGAATTATGCAGATTTATATACATTAAAAATTGAAGATGTATTGCCATTAGAACGTATGGCTCAAAAAAGTGCAGAAAATTTAATTAATGGAATTGAAGCTTCAAAACAAATTCCTTTTGAACGTGTATTATTTGGTTTAGGCATAAGACACGTTGGTGAGACTGTAGCAAAAACACTTGTTAAAACGTTTAAAACAATTGAAAACTTAGCAAATGCCAAAGAGGAAGAGCTTGTTGAGGTAGAAGAAATAGGAGGTAAGATAGCAGAAAGTGTTGTAGTCTTTTTTAGTGATGAGTATAAAAAAGAGACCGTACAACGTTTAAAAGAGTATGGTGTTCAATTAGAGATATCTGCAGAACAATTACAAGGACAAACAAATAAGCTTGAAGGCGAAATAATAGTTGTATCTGGTGTATTTAATAAACTAAGTAGAACAGAACTTAAAAAAGCTATTGAAGATAATGGCGGTAAAGTATCCAGTTCAATATCTTCCAAAACTACATACTTGGTTGCAGGAGAAAATATGGGTCCTAGTAAACGCACAAAAGCAGAAGGTTTAAATGTTCCAATTATAACAGAAGATGAGTTTTTAGATAAAATACAATGAGGTTAAAAACGCAACACATTTTTTACGCATTTATAATAAGTGTTCTCTTAACTATGTTATTTGAATATTTAGACGTTTTTGAGTTTCAGGTGTTGTTTAAACCTTTTATAATTTTATGCCTATACTTTTATTATAAACGTTTAGAAACTAAAAAAGCATTGCTTTATGAAGCTGGCCTTCTCTTTGCATTTATAAGTAACATCCTATTTTTAGATAGAAGTATTCCTAGTTTTTTATTCTTTGGTGTTCTGTGTTCTTTAGGGTATCTCACAATATTTATATTTTATATTCTTAAACAAACCCGAAAACGTAATTTCTTAGCCGTATTAGCAACATCAACACCTTTGTTGTGTATTGCTGCATATCAAATCTATTTGTTTAGAGACAACTTAGAAAGTAATTTCTGGTTAGTTATTTTAGGAGGTTTTATAGTATGTATGTATTGTGGTCTTTCATTTTACACATACTTCTTAAGGAGTAGTAGGCAAACAAGTTATTTGCTTATAAGTGGTATTTGTATGTTCTCTACGGCTGTACTTTTTAGTATAGAGGTTTTCTTTTTAAACTCTGATATTCTGAGAGTTCCAGTAATTGGTTCCTATGCATTACTTCAATTCTCATTTATGAAATTTATTCTGGAAGAAGAATCTGAAGAAGACGCTCTGTATTTAGAAGAAAACCTGCAGTAATAAATTGTATTTTTGTCGAGATTTTAAAGAGCTATGGTATTAAATAAAATGAAACGGGCTTCAATAAAACGAAGCATACAAAAACTTACTACAAATAGAGTTTTAGAAAACCATAATTCTAAAATAGAGAAAGTTGTTTGTTTGGTAGATATCGATGTGTTTAGTACAGTTCAAGAACTAGATAAATTTGCAGAATCCTTAGGTGTAAAACCAAAAGATTTTAAGGTTATAGGGTATTCAGCTCAAAAGAAAACCATTAAAACTTATTCTGGGTTGCTTTTTACAAGCACAAAGATTGGCTGGAAAGGTGTGGTTAAAGATTCTGAAATAAAGGATATCATAGAACAACCAACAGATTTGCTTATAAATTACTATAATAAAGACGTTTTAGGCCTTGCATTGCTAAGTGCAAAAAGTTCTGCAAAATTTAAGGTAGGATTAGGTAATGTTAATCCGCAGTTAAATGATTTAATAATAGGCTGTGATATTACAGATATTAATACATTTAAAACCGAAATGGTAAAATATTTAAAAGTACTCAATAAACTATAAATGAAAAGCTTAACAGGAACAGGTGTAGCAATTATCACACCTTTTGATCAAGATAAAAATGTAGATGTAGAAGCACTACAGAATATAGTCGAATTTCAGATTGAAAATAATATAGACTATATCGTAATTTTAGGTACAACCGCAGAGAATGCAACTCTAACCAAATCTGAAAAAGAATTGGTTATCAATACTATTGTAAAGCAAACAAATAAACGTATACCGTTAGTTTTAGGGATTGGCGGCAATAATACCAGTGCAGTTGTAGAAGAATTTAAAACTACAGATGTTTCAGCGTTTGAAGCTATACTTTCTGTATCTCCATATTACAACAAACCAACTCAAGACGGTATATACGAACATTATAAAGCAATTTCTGCAGTTTCAACAAAACCAATTATAGTTTATAATGTGCCAGGAAGAACATCTTCTAATATTTTACCTGAAACAATAGCAAGACTGGCTAAAGATTTTAGCAATATTGTTGGGATAAAAGAAGCTAAAGGAGATATAGTTCAGGCTATGAAAATGATTGCAGAGACACCAGATAATTTTATGGTAATTTCTGGAGATGATATGATTACCTTGCCAATGGTCTTGGCTGGTGGTTCTGGTGTAATTTCTGTAATAGCTCAAGGTTTACCTTCAGAATTTACAAAAATGGTTAATCTCGGCCTTGAGGGTAATGCTAAAGAGGCATTTAAAATTCATCATAACATAGCACCAGTGATAGATTATATTTTTGAAGAAGGAAATCCTGCTGGAATAAAGTCTGTGCTAGAGTACAAAGGCTATTGCACTCCAGAAGTAAGACTACCATTGATAAAAGCTTCAGCAGTTTTACAGGCTAAAATTAAAGATTTTATGACAAGCTTGTCATAAGAGCAACTATTCATCGTATTTCTAAAAGACAACCAAATTACTAAGACAATAATTTCTAATTAATCTGGTTGTTTTTACTAGATAACTTTAATTTTTATAACTCGGCAGAATACAGTACTTTTGCCAGATGTTTTTACAGCACATGAAGCACTTATTTTTTACATTACTTACTATTATCTTGTTCTCGTCTTGTAGCGAATATCAAAAAGCATTGAAAAATGATGATATTGCTAAGAAATACGAACTTGGTATTTCGTATTACGAACAAGCACAAGATGGCGCAAAAAGGCCTAAAGCAAAATATAGAAAAGCTATAAAGTTGTTTGAGCAAATTTTACCACAATATAGAGGAAAACCTCAAGGTGAAAAATTAGCCTTTGTTTATGCAAATTCATACTACGAGTTAGAAGATTATTTTCTTTCAGGATACCAGTTTGAACGTTTTACAAAAGCATATCCAGATAGTGATAGGGTAGAAGAAGCTGCATTTAAAAGTGCAAGAAGTTATTATGAAGGCTCTCCAAGATATTCCTTAGATCAAGCAGATACAGACAAAGCTTTAGATAAATTACAATTATACTTTGTTACCTATCCAGAAGGCCAGTTTATTGAGGAAGCAAACGTAATGGCTACAGAGCTTGGACAAAAGCTTGAGAAGAAAGCTTACGAAATAGCTAAGCAATACCATCATACAGAAAACTATAAACCTGCTATTGAAGCTTTTGATAATTATTTAGTAGATTATCCTGGCTCATCGTACAGAGAAAAAGCAATTTATTACAAATTTGAGTCTGCTTATCTATTGGCAATTAACAGCTATGATTATTTAGTTGAAGAGCGTTTATTAGTAGCTAAAAGTTATCTTGATAATTACTTTAAGTATTACCAAGATGGAGAATTGTCTGTAAAAGCCAATGAGCTTAAAGCAGATATAGAAGAAAGATTACAAGAATATTCATAATTTATATACAGAACGACTATGGACGTTAAGAAGATTGATGCACCAGTAAACACAACAACTATCGATAAGAATAAGTTGGATGCGCCTACAGATAATATCTATGAGGCAATTTCAATTATCGCTAAACGTGCTACTCAAATAAACTCTGAGATTAAGAAAGAGCTTATCGAGAAATTAGATGAGTTTGCTACCTATACAGATAGTCTTGATGAAATCTTTGAAAACAAAGAACAGATTGAAGTTTCTAAGTTTTACGAAGGTTTACCAAAGCCACACGCAATGGCTGTACAAGAATGGTTAGAAGAAAAAATCTACTACAGAAATACTAAAGAAGAAAGTCAAGACGCATAATTTATGAGTCTACTTAGTGGAAAAAAAGTACTTATTGGCGTAACTGGTGGTATCGCAGCATACAAGTCTGCACTATTAGTACGCCAATTTATTAAATATGGTGCAGAGGTTAAGGTTGTGATGACACCTTCTGCTAAAGATTTTGTAACACCACTAACACTATCTACACTTTCCAAAAATGAGGTGTTTTCGTCATTTTATAATGAAGAAGACGAAAATGCGCAATGGAACAACCACGTAGATCTAGGTCTTTGGGCAGACCTTATGGTTATTGCTCCTGCAACCGCTAATACATTATCAAAAATGGCTAGTGGTACAAGTGATAATTTACTACTAGCAACTTATCTTTCAGCAAAATGTCCAGTATATTTTGCACCAGCTATGGATTTGGATATGTACAAACATCCATCCTCTTTACAAAGCTTTAAAACATTGCAATCTTTTGGAAACATCATGATTCCTGCCGGTTCTGGAGAGCTAGCAAGTGGTTTACATGGTGAAGGTCGTATGGCAGAGCCAGAAGAAATAGCTGCTTTTATAGAGCAACACCTAAAAGCTAGTGCTCCTTTATTACATAAAAAAGTAATTATTACAGCTGGTCCTACATACGAAGCAATAGACCCTGTACGTTTTATAGGTAATCACTCAAGCGGTAAGATGGGTTATGAGCTTGCAAAACAAGCCGCAAAACAAGGCGCAAATGTAATTTTAGTAAGTGGACCATCAAGCTTAACTATTGTTGATGATAGTGTAACTCTTATTAGAGTTAATACTGCACAACAAATGTATGATGAGGTACACAAACATTATGATTCTGTAGATGTTGGTATAGCTGCAGCAGCAGTTTCAGATTATAGACCTAAAGTAGTCGCAGACCAGAAAATTAAGAAAGCTGGAGAGGAGATGACTATTGTTTTAGAAAAATCTCCAGACATATTACTGTCTATGGGACAGCATAAAAAAAATCAACTTTTAGTAGGGTTTGCTTTAGAGACAGAAAATGAAATAGCAAATGCTAAAAAGAAACTTGAAAAGAAAAATTTAGATTTTATTGTTTTAAATTCGTTAAACGACAAAGGTGCTGGATTTAAGAAAGACACCAATAAAATTACAATTATAGATAAGGCACACAATGCTAAGAGTTTTGATTTAAAATCAAAAGCAGAAGTTGCCAAGGATATTATTAATGAAGTTATAGCAAAATTAAATGCGTAAATTTTTAGTATTAGGAGCGTTAGTATTATTTGGGTGGTCTTTAAACGCTCAAGAACTTAATTGTCAAGTTGTGGTTAATGCACAACAGTCTTCTAATTCTAATTTATCTGTATTTAAAACCTTAGAGAAATCTGTACAGGAATTTATTAACCAAACTACTTGGACAAATAAAAACTTTGGCCAACAAGAACGTATAGATTGTAGTATGTTTATTACAGTAAATAAACAAGAAGGCACAAACTTTAATGCTACTATACAAGTACAATCAACAAGGCCTGTTTATGGTTCTTCATTAGAAACCACAACTTTTAACTTTAATGATGAGCAGTTCAACTTTATTTATACAGAGTATCAGCCATTAGCATATGACCCAAATTCTTTCGACTCAAATTTAATATCTGTAATTAGTTTTTATGTATATACAATACTAGGGTTAGATGCAGACACTTTTGAGCAGGAAGGTGGTACAATGTATCATGAAGAAGCAAAACAAATTGTAAATACTGCACAACAGAGTAATACAGCAGGTTGGAGAGCTACAGATGGAAATAAATCACGCTTTAGGTTAAATGCAGATTTATTAGCAAATGCATTTACTAATTACAGAACTGCAATGTATACTTACCATAGGCAAGGTTTAGATCTTATGCACGAAGATCAGGAGTTAGCTAAACAGAGTATAGCATCTTCTATTACCTTATTAAAGGATATGTATAATAGTAGACCTAATTCATTATTAAATAGAGTATTCTTCGATGCAAAATCAGATGAAATTGAAGCTATATTTTCTGGTGGCCCATCTTTATCAATCAAAGAAACGGTAAACAACCTTAACCGAATAGCACCGTTTTATAAGGACAATTGGAGAAATATTAAATTCTAAGATTTCTTTTTTTTAAGCTTAGGTTTCTCACGTATCTTTAGACCAATTCAAACTACAAGACTTGTTACAATCATTATCTATAAAAAACTTTGCATTAATTGAAGATGTCAACCTTCAGCTAAACGAAGGGTTTTCAATAATTACTGGAGAGACTGGTGCAGGAAAGTCTATTCTTTTGGGAGCTTTATCTTTGCTGTTGGGTAAAAGAGCAGATTTAAGTGCAATAAAAGATTCAACAAAAAAATGCACTATAGAAGGTGTCTTTAATATTGAAGCTTATAAACTCTCCACATTATTTAAAGATGAAGATTTAGACTATGAAGACCAAACATTTATAAGACGCGAGATTTTACCATCTGGTAAGTCGAGAGCTTTTGTGAATGATACACCTGTAAACCTTTCTGCATTACAGGCTTTGGGCAGTAAATTGGTTGACATACACAGTCAACATGAAACCTTAAGTTTAGGAGATCTTAATTATCAATATTTAGTTTTAGATACTTTTGGAAATTCACTAAAAGAGCTTCATAAATACCAACATGATTTAGCTGAACTGCGAAGGTTATATAAAGAATTAGAAGTTTTAAAATCTAATCAAGCTGAAGCTAATAAAGTTTACGATTATAATGTCTTTCTATTAGAAGAGCTAGAAAAAGCAGCTTTAAAAAAAGGAATGCTTGAGGAGTTAGAAGAAACTCAAGATCAACTAAGTAATGTAGAACTTTTAAAAGAGCATTTAGGAAGTTCTGCAAATGATCTGCAACAAGAACAGTTAGGTGTACTGGAGCAATTAAGGACTATAAAAAGAAACTTATCTACAGTCTCTGGTTTTTCGAAAACCTATGCAGAGCTTTTAAACCGTATTGAAAGCAGTATTATCGAATTAGAAGATGTAGCTGAAATAATAGAAGAAGAATTTGAAAATTTAGAAGACAATCCTAAATTATTGGAAAGCACCAATGATAAGCTTCAATTAATTTACAACCTATTTAAAAAGCACAACGTTGAGTCTATTTCAGAACTATTAAAAATTGAAGAAGAGTTAGCAGAAACTGTAACTATATCACAAAATGCAGATGGCGCTATTAAAAGCCTTACTTCAAAAATAGAGACTAATAAAGAAGCACTTAAGGCAGATGCTTTAAAGCTTCAACAGAAACGATTAAAAGCTGTACCTAAATTAGTTTCTAATATAGAAAAGCTATTAGCGGAGTTGGGCATGCCTAATGCAAAGATTAAAATTGAGATAAATCCAGTCGAGCGTTTTACAAACTATGGTAGTGAAGATATGGCTTGGTTACTTTCAGCAAATAAAGGCGGACATTATTCAGACATTAAAAAAGCAGCAAGTGGTGGTGAATTGTCTCGTATTATGCTAGCTATAAAAAGTTTACTGGCTAAGAAAAGTAAACTACCTACTATAATTTTTGATGAGATAGATACAGGAGTATCTGGTGAGATAGCAAAAAAAATAGGAGATATTATGTTTGATATGGGTAAAGATTTACAAGTCTTATCTATAACACACCTACCTCAAATAGCTGCTAAAGGACAACACCATTATAAGGTTTATAAAGAAGATTTAAACAATACAACAGTTACACAAATAAGAAAATTAGAAACAGAAGATAGAGTAATTGAGCTTGCAGAAATGCTAGGCGGCAAATCTAAAAGTGAAGCTGTCTTGGCACACGCAAAGTCTTTACTTAACTAATAGTTTTGTTATATTTACCCCTAACTAATAAAAACAACCAATATCAATGTCATATAACTTATTAAAAGGAAAACGCGGGATTATATTTGGAGCTTTAGATGAGAACTCTATTGCTTGGAAAACAGCAGAAAGAATACATGAAGAAGGAGGAACTTTTGTTTTAACAAACGCACCTATAGCTATGCGTATGGGAAAAATTAAAGATCTTGCAGAAAAAACAGGTTCAGAAATCATTCCTGCAGACGCTACCAAAGTAGAAGATCTTGAAGCATTAGTTGATGGTGCTATGGAAAAACTAGGAGGGAAACTGGACTTTGTTCTTCACTCAATAGGAATGTCTGTTAATGTAAGAAAAGGTAATCATTATACAGATATGAATTATGACTATACAACCAAAGGTTGGGATGTATCTGCAGTTTCATTTCATAAAACTATGCAGTCTCTTTATAAAAAGGATGCGATGAATGAATGGGGTAGTATAGTTGCATTAACGTATATGGCAGCCCAACGTGTATTTCCAGATTATAATGATATGGCAGATAATAAAGCCTATTTAGAGTCTATTGCACGTAGCTTTGGATATTTCTTTGGTAAGGATAAAAAAGTTAGAGTCAATACAATATCACAATCTCCAACACCTACAACTGCTGGACAAGGTGTTAAAGGTTTCGATGGCTTTATAGCGTATGCAGATAAAATGTCTCCATTGGGTAATGCAACAGCTTTAGATTGTGCTAACTATACTGTAAGTTTATTTTCAGACCTTACAAAACGAGTAACACTTCAAAACTTATTTCATGATGGTGGCTTTTCAAATATGGGAGTTAGCCAAGCAGTAATGGAAACGTTTATGGATGAGTAAGTTATAAGTATATAATATATGTAAAAGAGCGCCAATTGGCGCTCTTTTTTGTATTACATATTATTTGTTAAAATAGGGTTTGTAATCGTGCAGTTAAATCAGATTAACGTTAAAATGTATATTTTATTAACAAAAGATTAAGGAATAATCAAATTTTGATTAGATTTGAGTTACTTTAAACTTAAAACTAAACAATTATGAGAAAAATTACATTGTTATTATTAATGATGCTTAGTGTATTCTACGGATCTGCGCAGTGCAATCCTGGAGAATCACAACTCTTCATCACAACGAGTGGCGGAAGCTTTCCTTCTGAACAATGGGTTTCTGTAACTTCTGAACCAGATGGTGCAGGCACAGTTATTTATGCACAAGGAGACGGTACATATGGTAATGGGTCAGGAAATTTAACCAATGAGCCGTTTTGTGCAACAGATGGCGAAACTTATTACATAAATGCTTATGATAGCTATGCAGATTCTTGGAATGGTGGTGTTTACACCATTACAGACGCTTCTGGAAATGTGGTAGCAAACAATGGCGGCGTTTCTCCAGATGATGGGACTGATGAAGACGCAGGCGGTGCATTTGGGAATACACAGGAACAAGAACTTGAGGTTTCTGAAGCGTTTTCTTACACGCCACCAGCTTGTGTTACGCCTTCAAATACTTTAGTTGAAAATGTAACTGCAACAACAGCAGAATTTTCATGGAACGAAGAAGTAAGTGCAACATTAGGTTATGATTGGAGAGTAATGAATGAAGGTGAAGATCCAGATGATGCTAATAATACACCAGTTGCAGAAGGTACAACTATGACATCTTCAGATACGACTATAACTATTAGTGGTTTATCTGCTGAAGTCACATATGATGCATATGTTGCTTCAAACTGTGACACAAACGGTTTTAGTGCATATTCAAGCGTAGTATCATTTACAACACCTTGCGCTGTACAGGTTCCAGATTACACAGAAACATTTAATGGTGGTGTTATTGCACCAGATTGCTGGTTAGAAGCAGGTTCTGGAGATCCTACAACTGGACCTATGGATTTAGGTTCTGGTCTTTGGAATGACGATGATTACTTAAATGATACTGTAGCATCAGGTGGTTCTGATAATTCAGCTAGTATCAATTTGTATACAAATAACAGAGAAGATTGGTTAATTTCTCCAACATTCGACCTGTCTGGAGGTACTTATCAATTAGTATATAATGTTGCGGTTACAGATTTTGCCAACTCAAATGAGCCAGAAGGTAACGGAATGGGTACAGATGATGTTGTGCAGATGTTGATTTCTGAAGATAATGGAGCTACTTGGTCACCATTAATGACATATGATGTAACAAACATTCCATCTCATTTAGGTCAAACAGAAATAGTAGATTTATCTAGTTATACGGGTAATGCAGTTTTTGCAATCTGGGCTACAGACGGTACAGTAAGTGACTCTGAAGATTATGATTTCTTTTTTGATGAATTTATAGTTAGAGTACCTCCAGCTTGTGAAGTACCTACTAACTTAGTTGCAGATAATATTGGCAGTACTTCTGCAGATTTATCTTGGGATGAAGTTACAGCAGCAAACTCAGGTTATGAATGGGTAGTAATGACAGATGGAGAAGACCCAACAGATACTGCAAATACACCAGTAGCAACAGGTACAACGGCAGCTTCAACAGAAGTTACAGCAACTGCAACAGGGCTTACTCCAGAAACAGATTACGACGTTTATGTAAGATCTAATTGCGGGACAGATAATATAAGCGAGTATTCAGATATAGTAGAAATTACTACATTACCTACTTGTCCATCAGTTTCAAATTTAACTGTTGATAGTGTAGACGAAACAAGTGCTTCAATTAGTTGGGATGCTGTTGCAAATGCTTCAGTTGGATATTTAGTTGAAGTATATGATTTTGAGGCAGACCCTGAAACAGCAACTGCTGTGTATTCGGAAACTGTTACAGATGTAACTTTAGTAATTTCAACTTTAGAAGCAGCAAATAGTTATGACGTTTATGTAACAGCAGATTGTGGTACAGAAGATGGTCAATCTACATCAGAAATGATAACAGTTTCTACAACTGTTCCAGATCCAGTATGTGGTGGTAATTTCTATGATACTGGTGGTATTGATATGGATTTCATGAACAATGAAGACTATACAGTAACTATTTTACCAGATACTGCAGGAGATTTAGTTGTTGCTACATTTACTTTAGTAGACACTTCAACGTTTGATGATCTTAGTGTTGATATAGGAGATGGAAATGGATTTCAATTAATTCCAGATTTAGCTGATGGTGAAACTTTAGTTTATACCTCAGAAGCTGCAGATGGTAGTCTTATATTCGAATTTATATCTTCAACAGTAGTTCCAAATCCAGGTTGGGAAGCAGCAATTACGTGTATTGCACCACCAGCTTGTCCAGATCCTAATAACTTAACAGTTTCAGAAGTTACTGCATTTACTGCAGATTTATCTTGGGATGAAGAAGCTAATGCTTCAAATGGTTATACTTGGGTTGTAATGGCAGATGGAGAAGATCCTACAGATGATGCTAATACGCCTGTTGCAACAGGAACTACAGCTTCTGGAGTACTAACAGCTTCGGTATCTGGTTTAGAATCTAATACAGCATACGATGCTTACGTATTAGCAGATTGTGGAGACACAGACGGTTTAAGTGTATATTCTGACATAGCAGAATTTACGACGCTAATTAGTTGTGAAGCACCAAGCAATTTATTAGTTGAAAATGTTACAGTAACAGGAGCAGATTTATCTTGGGAAGAAGTAGCTAATGCTTCAAATGGATATACTTGGGTAATTATGTTAGATGGAGAAGATCCTACAGATACAGCTAACACACCAGTAGCAACAGGAACTACTGCAATGGGAGTTCTTACTGCTTCAGTTTCAGGATTAACTGAAAATACTGAATATGATGCTTACGTAAGCGCAGATTGTGGTGATACAGATGGAATGAGCGATTTTTCTGATGTTGAATCATTTACTACTCCTTGTGCTATAGTAATTCCTAACTATACTGAAGATTTTGATGGTGGAGTTGTTGCTCCTGATTGTTGGATGGAAGCAGGTTCTGGAGATCCTACAACTGGACCAATGGATCTAGGTTCTGGTCTTTGGAATGACGATGATTACTTAAATGATACTGTAGCATCAGGTGGTTCTGATAATTCAGCTAGTATCAATTTGTATACAAACAACAGAGAAGATTGGTTAATTTCTCCAACATTCGACCTGTCTGGAGATACTTATGAATTAGTATATAATGTTGCGGTTACAGATTTTGCCAACTCAAATGAGCCAGAAGGTAACGGAATGGGTACGGATGATGTTGTTCAAATGTTGATTTCTGAAGATAATGGAGCTACTTGGACACCATTAATGACATATGATGTAACAAACATTCCATCTCATTTAGGTCAAACAGAAATAGTAGACTTATCTAGTTATACAGGTAATGCAGTTTTTGCAATCTGGGCTACAGATGGAACAGTTAATGATTCAGAAGACTATGATTTCTTCTTCGATGAGTTTATTGTAAGAACTCCTTTAAACTGTGAGCCACCAGTTGCTGAGTTTAGTACAGTAGATAGTTGTGATACAGGAGAATTTTCAATAGAGGTAAATGTAACTTCTTTAGGGTCATTCTCTACTATTGATGCTTTTGATGATCAAGGTTCTGCAACACAAACAATAACAATGACAGGAACTTACACATTTGGTCCTTATGCTTCTAGTACAGATGTATTAATGACTTTAGGTGGAGATGATGCAGATTGTAATATAGATGAAATAGTAACATTTGTTTGTCCAGCACAAAACGATGAATGTGACGTAGCTACAGACCTTACAGTAGGTCAAGATTTTGAAGATTTCCCTGTAAACGGTAATAATATTGGGGCTACAGATTCTATGCAAGGAGATCCTTCTTGTGGTGCATTTGGCTTTAATGGAGGAGATGTTTGGTTTACAGTAACAGTACCTAGTGATGGTATTCTTACTATTGAAACATTATCAGCTTCTGGTAGTCCTATAGGAGATACTACAATAGATGTATACTCTGGAGCTTGTGGTGATTTAGTAGCTGTAGCTTGTGATGACGATGGTGGAGAAGGTGCATTCTCTTTAATCGAGATAAATGATATGACACTTGCAGACCAAACACTTTATGTAAGAGCTTGGGAGTATGGTAATAATGCATTTGGAGAATTCCAAATCTCTGCTTACAATGCAAATGTTGTAGGTGTAGAGGATATTAATGAAAATGCTAATATTTTCCTTTATCCTAATCCTGCTTCTAGTGAATTACATATTTCTGGATTGCAAGAAGTTACTAACGTATCTATATTTAATATGTTAGGTCAGAAAGTTCTTTCAACTAAAACACAGAATATGATTAATGTTTCAGATTTAAGTACTGGAATGTATGTTGTAACTATTGATAATAATGGAGTTAAGAAAACAATGCGTTTTATTAAAGAGTAATCTTTAAGACTTTATTATTTAGATTTTATAATTCAAAATCCCGAAGCATTTGCTTCGGGATTTTTTATTTGGCTACCTTTACAGAGTGAAATTATCGTACTCTTTTATCATACCGGTTTTTAATAGACCACAAGAAATTGATGAACTTCTGCAAAGCATGCAGAAGCTAAATTTTACATCAGAATTTGAGATTGTAATAGTTGAAGATGGCTCTACACTTTCATCTAAATCTGTAGTAGATGAGTTTAAAAATAGCTTAAATATTTCCTATTATTTTAAAGAAAATTCTGGTCCAGGCGATTCTCGAAATTTTGGAATGTCTAAAGCCAAAGGAAATTACTTTTTAATACTAGATTCAGACGTAATTTTACCTCAAGACTACCTTTTAGAAGTAGATAGAGGCTTATCTGCTAATTACACAGACTGTTTTGGAGGACCAGATGCAGCACATGATTCTTTTACAGACATACAAAAGGCTATAAATTATGTGATGACTTCTTTTATTACCACTGGTGGAATACGAGGTAATAAAACGTCTACTATAAATTTTGAGCCACGTAGCTTTAATATGGGATTATCTAAGACAGCTTTTTTAGCGTCTAAAGGCTTCGGTAAAATACATCCTGGTGAAGATCCAGATTTATCATTACGATTACTAAAACTAGGATTTAAGTCTCAACTATTAGAAAAAGCAAAGGTCTTTCATAAAAGACGTATAAATTGGCATAAATTTTATATTCAGGTAAATAAATTTGGTAAGGTAAGACCAATACTAACTAAATGGCATCCTACAAGTGCTAAACTAACATTTTGGTTTCCTCTACTGTTTTGTTTAGGCTTTTTACTAGGTTTAATAGGAGTATTCTTTAATTTTTACTTTTTGTTATACTGCTATTTTGGTTATACATTAGTACTATTTATTCACTCTACTATTATTAATAAAAGTATTAAAATTGGCTTTTATTCGGTTTTGGCAATGTGTATTCAGTTTTATGGCTATGGTACAGGATTTGCAGTTTCAAAACTATATATTGGACTTATGAAAAGACAAGAACAACAACAATTCCCAAATCTTTTTTTTAAATGAGAAAAAAAGAGCAGCCTATTTCTATATTTAAAAAATTTAAGCAATCTAACTTTAAGGCATTTTTGTTTTTTCTCTGCATGTCTTTTGTTGTTTGGATACTTGTACAGTTTGCAAAACCCTATAAACAAACTTTAGATTTTGATATTAGGTACACAAATATTCCTAAGGATAAATTAGTGGAGAATAATGATAATAGCTTAAAAGTTACCATAGAAACCACAGGATTTAGATTAATAAGTTACACGTTCTTTAAACCTTATATAGATATAAATTTATCTAACTTAGAAATTGCATCAAACGAATTTATATTCGACATCAGTGAAAATAAAGAGTTTATTGCTAAGGAATTAAAAATATCAGAAGATGTTATTTCTTTAAAAAAAGAATCAATAAATATTCCTTTTAGTCAAAAAACTGTAAAAATACTTCCTGTAAATATTGCACATAATATTAAATACGCTGTAGGATTTTCTAATGTAAGTGATTTTAAAACAAACCCAGATTCAATTAAAGTAAGTGGTCCAAAATCTGTTTTAGACACATTGGAAGTTATCAATACAGAAGAAGTAAAGTATGATAATGTAAACAATAGTATTACTGGAGAAGTTACTGTGAACCAAGCTAAATATAAAGATGTTACATTTTATGAAACCAAAATTTCTTATGAGATTGAAGTAGCCAAGTTTACAGAAGGTAGAGTTAAAGTCCCTATTGAAATAATTAATGTTCCCAATAACGTGTCTGTAAGCATATTTCCTAAAGAGGTATATGTGGTTTACCAAGCAAGCTTAGAGAATTTCAATTTAATTTCATCTGAAGATTTTAGAGTAGTTAAAGACTTTAAAGAATTAAAATCTGAATCAGATTATTTTATCCCTAAATTGTACAAAACTTCACAACTATCTACAGAATCTAGAGTATTAGATACCAAGGTAGAGTTTATTATAAAGCAATGATAACAGTAGGTTTAACAGGAGGAATAGGTAGTGGTAAATCTACCGTTGCAAAAATGTTTGAAGATTTAAGCATCCCGATTTTTATTGCAGATATAGAAGCAAAACGCTTAATGAATTCCTCTAAAATTATTAGGCGTAAGCTAATTAAAGAGTTTGGTGATAACGCCTATACAGAAACAGGTTTAAATAGACCATTTATAGCAAGTATTGTATTTAATAATAAGGAAAAACTTTCTATACTAAATTCAATTGTTCATCCTAAAGTACACCAATCCTATAACCGTTGGCTTAAAAAACATAAAGACGAAGTTTATACGGTATATGAAGCAGCTATTATTTTTGAACTAGAAAGGCAGAATGAATTTGATTATACAATTTTAGTAACCGCAGATGAAAATTTGAAATTGGACCGTTTAATAAAACGCGATAATACAACTAAGGAAGAATTACAGAAAAGAATGAATAATCAATGGTCTGATGAAAAGAAAATACCTTTAGCCGACTTTGTAATTGAAAATGATAATTTAAACCACACAAAAGCACAAGTATCTATAATTAATAGTCAATTAATAAAGAAACACAATTCTTAACAATTTGTTAAATTTAACAATTATGAATGTTAAAATTGTACATTTGAGTGAATGAATAAAAGGCTTTTCTACTTACTGGTAACCCTAATGAGTGTCTCACTTATTGGGATTGTTTTTGTTCAAGGGTATTGGATTAAAAATACCGTAGAGGTTAATGAACAACAGTTTTCATTAAAAGCCAATCAAATTCTTCTAGATGTTTCTAACAGATTAGAATTACGTGAGTTAGAAATATATTACTTCGCATTTAAGAAAGTTGCAGATAGTATAGGTTCTGCCCAAGATGTTTCTTTTGGTGAATTCTTCAAAATTCAGCAAGACGATTTTACAAATGAGACATTTATATATTCCAATGGCTTATTAGAGGAAGATTATAAGATATCATCATCATTCTTAAACTCCAATGTTGATAGTTTAAAATTTAAAAAGCTTGTAAAACAACAAGCTGAACGTATTATAAAAGAGAAAAGCGCTCAGAAATCTCCGAAAATATCAGATAAGCGTATTCAGGAGCTTATAAATATGGATCCCTTTGAAAAGGATTATATTAGGCGTGCTGTACAAATTTATGGATCTAAACTGCCTATACATAGGCGTGTGCCAAAAAATGTACTTCGAGATTATCTAACTGAAGAGCTTGAGATTAGAAACTTAAATACAGATTTTGAATATGGTATTTATAGTAATTCATTAGCAACTAAAGTTCGTACAGAAGACTTTGAGTTAAAGTCATCTTCAACCTATGGCATCTCGCTTTTTGACACGCAATTAAATAAAAGTGGTTATACTTTATATGTAAACTTTCCGCAAAAGAATAGCTTGATACTGAGTAGTATAACATTACTTTCTGTATTATCAATCATTTTTACGCTTATCATTATTGTGGCGTATACCAGTGCATTAACCCAATTAATAAGACAGCGTCAAATCTCAGAAATTAAGACAGACTTTATTAATAACATGACGCACGAGTTTAAAACGCCAATTGCTACAACAAAATTGGCTTTGGACTTTTTGAAGAACCCAAAAGCCCAATCTAAACCAGAAATACTACAAAGGTATTTAGGGATGATACGCGAAGAAAATGAGCGTATGAACAGTCAAGTAGAAAACATCTTGCAAATAAGTAGGCTAGAGAAGAATGAACTTGATATTAAGAAAGAACCAAAGAATATTCACGATCTTATTAAGAAGTCTATGGATCACGTAACACTTCTTGTGGAGAATAGAGATGGTTATTTAAAAAGCCACTTTGGAGCATTAAAAACAAATGTATTAGCTAACGAGTCTCACTTAACAAATGTTATTGTAAATATTTTAGACAATGCTAATAAATATTCACCAGAAGCTCCTAAAATAGATATTTACACAGAAAATGTTAAGAACCATATTTTAATTAAAATAAGAGACCAAGGTTCTGGTATGAATAAAAAAACAAGACTTAATATATTTGATAAATTTTACAGAGCACATACAGGAGATGTGCATGATGTAAAAGGACATGGATTGGGTCTTGCTTACTCTAAGCGAATAGTAGAAGAGCATTATGGAGAAATTACCGTAAACTCTGAAAGAGGGAAAGGAAGTACCTTTATAATTAAATTACCAATAATTAATCAATAACAAATGGAAACTGAAAACAAAAAAATCCTACTGGTAGAAGACGATCCAAATTTTGGAATCGTACTTAAAGATTACCTATCTATGAATGATTACGAAGTAACTCATGCCAAGAATGGTATGGAAGGCTTTGAAAAATTTAAAAAAGACGATTACGATCTTTGTATTCTAGATGTAATGATGCCTTATAAGGATGGCTTTACTTTAGCAAAAGAAATACGAGAAAAGAACGAGGAAGTACCAATTATCTTTTTAACTGCTAAGGCAATGAAAGAAGATGTCCTTAAAGGTTATAAGGTTGGAGCAGATGACTACTTAAATAAGCCGTTTGATAGTGAGGTGCTTTTAATGAAGATTCAAGCTATCATGCAACGTAAGAGTACAGAAACAGTTGCAGACAGTAAGCAATTTGAGTTTAACATTGGTAATTTCCACCTAAACTCTAAATTAAGATTCCTTACGTTTAAGGAACAAGAGCCAGAAAAATTATCTCCTAAAGAAAACGAATTGTTACGCCTTCTTGCATTACATGCTAATGATTTAATGCCAAGAGAGCTAGCACTAACTAAAATCTGGAGAGACGATAACTATTTTACATCTAGAAGTATGGACGTTTATATTGCTAAACTTCGTAAGTACTTAGATAAAGATGATTCTGTTGAAATCCTGAACATACACGGAGAAGGATTTAGACTTGTTATTAAAGAAGACGAATAAACGTTAGGTTTCCAGTTATATATACTATGCAATCTCAGTAATTAAGTTATTGGGATTGCATTTTATTGTCTATAACTTTAATAATTGTTTGTTCAGTAGTTTTGTAATTAAACCAAAGCGTGTCACTATTTTTCTTAAACCAAGTAAGTTGCCTTTTAGCAAATCGGCGTGTGTTTTTCTTTATTTCAGAAATGGCAAACTCTAGTGACCACTCATCATCTAAATAGTTAAAGAGTTCTTTATAACCAACGGTATTTAAGGCGTTGTAGTTTTTATAAGGTTCTAAAGATTTAACCTCTTTAAGCAAACCTTCAGCCATCATTATATCTACACGATCATTAATGCGTTCGTAAATCTTGGTTCGATCTGCTTCTAAACCAACTGTAATAGTATTAAAAGGACGTTCTTCTTTATCTTGTTCTAAAAAAGAAGTATAAGTTTTTTGTGTTCCAATACAAATTTCTAACGCTCTAATTACTCTATGAGGGTTGTGAATATCTACCTTTTCAAAGTACTTAGGATCTAAAGTTTTTAATTGGTTTTGTAGTGGCTCTAGGCCTTCATTTTTAAGACTATCATTTAACTTAAGCCTTATGCTTTCATCAACATCTGGAAAGTGATTAAGCCCTTTAACAATAGCATTTACATACAAACCGCTACCACCAACTAAAATAACGATATCCTGAAGTTTAAAAAGCTTTTCCAACAATGCTAATCCATCACGCTCAAAATCTCCCACAGAATAATCTTCTGTGACACTTAGATTCTGAATAAAATGATGTTTGGCAGCGCTTAACTCTTCTTTTGAAGGAACAGCTGTACCAATTGTCATCTCTTTATAAAATTGTCTCGAATCTGCTGAAACTATTTCAGTGTTGTAGTGATTAGCCAGTTTAATACTTAAGGCTGTTTTTCCAATGGCTGTAGGACCAACTACTGCTATTAAAGTCTTAGCCATAACTATTCCTCATTAAGTATAAAACCGCATTTATGGCAGTATTTAGCATTGTCCTGATGCTTAGTTGCATTACAATGCCTGCAAACCTGTGTATTAATATGTACTAAAGCATCACGTTCTTCTTTAGTGATTTTAATATCTCCTTTATTAGAATGATTATCTTTATTTACATATTCTGCGCTTACAATTCCTGTAGGTACAGCAATAATACCGTAACCTAATATCATTATTATAGCCGCAAGTAATTGTCCTAAAGGCGTAACTGGTGCTATATCTCCAAAGCCAACAGTAGTAAGTGTAACTATACACCAATACACACTAACTGGGATACTTTTAAAGCCACTAGCTTCACCTTCTATTAAATACATTAGCGTCCCAGATATAATACACATAACCAATACGCTAAATAAAAATACAAGTATTTTAGGTGTACTGTCTTTTATGGCTTTTACTAGTTTGTTAGATTCACCAATAAAGCGGGCGATTTTCAGTATTCTGAAAACTCTTAAGAGTCTTAAAGCACGTACTGTAAGCAAGTAAGTAGAACCTGCTAAAATGAATGATAAGTAGAGTGGAAGAGTAGACAATAAATCTATAATACCATAAAAGCTAAAGATGTATTTTGAAGGCTTTCTTATTGATATTATTCTAAGAATGTACTCAATTGTAAAGAAAATTGTAATAAACCACTCGCCATAATAAAGCCACTCATAGATCCATTTATCTAATCCAGCCACACTTTCTAGCATAACAAAAATGATACTAATCAAGATTAAGATTAGTAAAACCACATCAAACAACTTACCCATAGGCGTATCTGCCTCGTAAATTATTTCATGAATTTTGTCTCTAGTTTGTCCTTTACTCATAGTACATTGGGCTATTTCTTTCTGAAATTAGATAACTAAAAGCCTAAATTAGTTATCTGCCTGAAGCTTTACAATTTTAAGGCGTTTATTTCTTCGCATATAAGATTGTATGATATGCTGTGCATCTCTATCATTTTCCATTGGTGTAATAATAGATCTTATAATATCTGGATGAGAAATTTGATGATTTAAATCAAAATACCCAACACCCATAAAAACACCATTTTCTATAAGTAATGCACTTTTTTCTGAAGTTTCTCTACCACGATCTACAACAATCATATTTTGATTAGAAAAACTATACTTATCTATTATAGCTTGTATTCGTTTATTGTAAACCTCTACAGATTCCTCTGAAACACAAGCACCAAAACATTTTTTAATTGAATAATTAAAACAAGCGCTATCTGAGTTAGAAATGCTTGTTAAATTTAAACATAAACCAAATTCTTCAATTATACGATCCATAAATGATCGTGCTTGATTTTTATTGGTAAACGTAGTTATAGGAGTCTTTTTAGTCTGGTTTTTTGAGTAGTAAAGTTTTAAGTAGCCATTATCATCATAGGTTTGGTATAACCCGTAATTAAAAACAGAACGTTTTAAAGCTCTATTGTACTTAGGTTTTAGTTTTTTAATTTCTTGATTTTCTTTCAGTAATGCTACCAACTCATTTCCAGTAGCTTCATGAGTTACAGCATAAACTTCATTTTGCATTTCACGGCTCTTTACAGATTCACTTGTAAAGTGTTGGTTTAACCGCTTTCTAATATTTTTACTTTTACCTACGTATATAATCTCGCCATCATCATCGTGCATATAATACACACCTGTAGAAGATGGTAACTCTTCTACAATCCTAATGAGTTTAGTGTCTAAGGAAGATTTAGGTTTTGTTTTAATATTGGCTTTAATTATCTCTTTATCTACATCTTTCTGTAATAAGAGTTTAAAAAGTTTTACAGTAGCAATAGCATCACCATCTGCTCTATGTCTTGATGAAATAGGTATTCCTAATGCTTTGGTTAGTTTTCCTAAGCTGTAAGAGGCATGACCTGGCAATAGTTTTTTAGAGAGCTCTACACTACAAAGTGTTTCACGTTCGTATTCATAGCCTAGCCTTCTAAATTCAGTACGTAAGATTCTATAATCAAACTTAGCATTGTGTGCTACTAGTATACAATCTTGAGTAATTTCTAAAATACGTTTGGCTATCTCATAAAACTTAGGAGCATTGCGTAACATATCGTTGTTAATACCGGTTAGACCTACTACAAAGGGTTGTATAGGACGCTCTGGGTTTACCAAGCTTATAACTTGATCTACTACTTCATGACCGTCAAACTTATAGATGGCTATTTCTGTTATGCCTTCTTCGTTATACTTTCCGCCAGTAGTTTCTATGTCTAATATTGCGTACAATCTATTTTATCTCTTCTAATTGTAATTACGTTCTCCAAAAATAGCACTTCCAATCCTAACCATTGTACTTCCTTCTGTTATGGCTAACTTATAGTCTCCACTCATTCCCATTGATAATATTTTTAATGAGTTGTGATCTTTTGATAGTCTGTCAAAATGAGACTTAAGTGTTTTAAATTCTCTTTGTACTTGCTCTTCATCATTAGTAAATGTAGCCATACCCATAAAGCCAACCACATTTACATTAGGGTACGTTTTTTTAAAGTCTTTATTCAAGATAGCTTCAGCATCATTAATATCCATTCCAAACTTAGTGTCTTCTTCAGCAATCTTTATTTGCAAAAGACAGTTTATTGTTCGGTCATGTTTTTGTGCTTGCTTATTAAGTTCCTTAATTAATTTAAGCCTATCTATACCGTGAACTAAGTTTACATATTCTGCCATATACTTAACTTTATTGCTTTGTACATGACCAATCATATGCCACTCTATATCTTTAGGTAAGTTTTCCCATTTCTCTGTCATTTCCTGTATCTTGTTTTCACCAAACACACGTTGCCCAGCATTATAAGCTTCTAAGAGATCTTCTTCTGGTTTAGTTTTAGATACAGCAACTAATACAACGTCTTCAGGAAGTTGACTTTTATAGTATTTTATTTGTTCTGATATATTCATAACACTGCAAAAATACAGCTATGTAATGGGAATGTCTAATATTTATTAAGTACTTTATTAAAACTCATATATACAGATACCACTTCTTAATTTAGGCTCTATATAAGTACTTTTGGGTGGCATTGTTAGGTTGTTATCTGCAATACTTTTTAACTCTTCCATAGTAATTGGTAACATACCAAACCCTACTTCAAATTCTTTAGCATCTACAGCGTACTTTACATCTACCAAATCATTTTTACCGTGAATGTAAGATAAGCGCTTATCGTTTCTAACATCCTCAATTCCTAATATTGGATTAAGTAATATATCGTATAAAATTTGAGTGTCTAAGGCTTCTAATGGATTATTGAAATTACGATAGCGTTTTCTTAGATATAAAGAATAAAAATGCCCATCTAAATACATACTAAAATGATGTTTTTTAGAAGGCCTGTATTGTTGTGTGCCTCTATTTTCTATTCTGAAAACCATATCGAGTTTAATTAGAAACTCTTCTTTACTAAGGCCATTTAAATCTCTTACCAACCTATTAAATTGATGAATTTTTAGATTCTCCTCAGAAATATAGTAACTCATAAAATACTTGTAAGATTCATTTATGTTAGAATCTTTACTCGAAGACATATCATGATTTAGTAAAACTGAAGAGCAGAACCTATGGTGGCCATCTGCTATATAAAGCTCCGGCATTTGCTCAAACTCTTTTACAATAGTATCTATTTCTTGAGTGCCAGTAATAGGCCATAGGTAATGGGTGTCTCTATATGTGGTAGTAAACTCATACTCAGCTCGAGAAGCCATAACCTTTTTCATTATAGAAGATATGGTCTCATTTTCCTCGTAGGTAAGTAATACAGGTTCTGCGTTAAACCCTACAGTTTTAAGGTAATCCTTAAACAAGGTTTCGCGATACTCTATAGTATCTTCGTGCTTCTTTATAATATTGTTTTGGTAATCTTCTGCGCTGGAAGCACCAATAATTCCCGTAAACTCTTGAAAGTCTCTATCAATAATTTTATAGATATATAAAGATGGCACCTTATCTTTTATAAAGATGCCATCTTCTTTAAATTCTTGATATCTATTTCTTACAAGCTCAAAACGTTCTTCACCATTAATAACCTTTTGGTACTTATAACCAGGATTTACTATATGTAAAAACGAATACGGATTGTGGTCTAGTCTTGCCTCACGCTCTGCTGGCGTGTAACTTTGGTACGATCTAGAGGCGATTAGGCTTACCTTATCACGTGTTGGTCGTACAGCATTAAAAGGACGTATTACTGCCACAATTAGTGTGTATGGTTAATGAATTTAAGCAAACTGTTTGCTAACAACTTCTGCTTTTCTGTTTTCTGAATAATCGTAAAAGCCTTCACCAGACTTTACACCTAACTTACCTGCACGAACCATATTTACCAATAGTGGGCAAGGAGCATATTTAGGATTTTTAAAGCCTTCATACATTACCTCTAAAATAGAAAGACAAACATCTAAACCAATAAAATCTGCTAATTGTAATGGTCCCATTGGATGTGCCATTCCTAATTTCATAACTGTATCTATTTCATAAACACCAGCGACACCGTTGTATAGTGTTTCGATAGATTCATTTATCATAGGCATTAAGATACGGTTAGCTACAAATCCTGGATAATCATTTACCTCGACAGGAATCTTATTTAGCTTTTTAGAAAGCTCCATAATAGTATTGGTAACCTCATCACTAGTATTGTAACCTCTAATAATTTCGACCAATTTCATTACAGGTACAGGATTCATAAAGTGCATCCCGATTACTTGATCTGGTCTAGACGTTACAGCGCCAATTTGTGTAATAGAAATAGAAGAAGTATTTGTTGCCAAGATGGTATCGTCTGGACAAACCTCATCTAACTCTCTAAAAATATTTAATTTTAAATCTACATTTTCTGTAGCAGCCTCTACAACTAAACCTGCATACTCAACACCTTTAGCTATACTTGTTGTAGTATAAAGATTATCTAATGTGTTTTGTTTGTCTTCTTCAGTAATTTTTTCCTTGGCAACCATACGGTCTAAGTTCTTTGTAATGGTATCCATACCACGTTTTAAAGATGCCTCAGAAATATCTATAAGTTGTACTTTGTAACCAAATTGCGCAAAAGTATGTGCTATACCGTTGCCCATTGTTCCTGCACCTATTACTGCTATATTTTTCATGTAAGTTATTTATAAGTTTCAGTTAACCTATGAAGGTTAAAGGGTTAATTAAAATTCGTTTATAATTAGTTTTGCCACACGTAGAGCTTCTGCACCTTGTTCTAAAGTTACAATTGGCGTCGTGTTATTTTCAATTGCGTCTGCAAATGTCTCTAACTCATCTAAAATGGCATTATTTTCAGTAACTTCTGGATTGTCAAAATAGATTTGTTTTTTAACACCTTCGGCATTCTGCAAAATCATATCAAAATCTCCTGGTTGTTCTGGAGCATCTTTCATTTTTACAACCTCACATTTCTTAGTTAGAAAATCGACAGAGATGTATGCATCTTTTTGGAAAAATCTTGCTTTACGCATGTTTTTTAAAGAAATTCTACTAGCTGTAAGATTGGCAACGCAACCGTTTTCAAACTCTATACGAGCATTTGCAATATCTGGCGTGTCGCTAATAACAGAAACACCACTTGCGCTTACGTGTTTAACTTTTGATTTTACAACACTTAAGATTGCATCTATATCATGTATCATAAGATCTAATACTACAGGAACATCTGTTCCTCTAGGATTAAACTCTGCCAATCTATGTGCTTCAATAAACATAGTATTGGAGATTTCATCTTTAACAGATTTAAATGCAGGATTAAAACGCTCTACGTGTCCTACCTGTCCTTTTACATTATAGTCTTTAGCTAACTGAAGTAATTCTTGAGCCTCTTCAACTGTACTTGTTATAGGCTTTTCTACAAAAAGGTGTTTACCAGCCTTAATAATTTGTTTGGCATTTTCGAAATGAAATGTTGTAGGTGTTACAACATCTACCATATCTACATTTTCCAACAATTCTTCAATTGTGTCAAACTGCCTATAGCCAAATTGCGCTGCTATTTCTTTTCCGTAATCTTTATTTGAATCGTAAAAACCAACAAGGTCATATCGGTTAGATTCCTGTAAAAGACGCAAGTGTATTTTTCCTAAATGTCCTGCGCCAAGAACTCCTGCTTTTAGCATAAGTGTTATGATTTTCAACAAAAATAAGATTTCTCAATCTGTTTGGAAAGTTTAAGAAGAATTATCAATTTTATCCTCGTGAAAGATTCCCATAGACAACAAGGCAAACGCCAACAGCTCGTAAAGATTGTACAAGAGAAAGGTATTGAAGACCAGAAGGTTTTAAAGGCCATAGGTAGTATACCAAGACATTTATTTATGGATAGTAGTTTTGAAGATCATGCCTATCAAGACAAAGCTTTTCCTATTGCTGCAGACCAAACCATATCTCAACCCTATACAGTTGCTTTTCAAACAGAACTTTTACAAATTAAAAGAGGTGACACAGTTTTGGAAATAGGTACAGGTAGTGGTTATCAAACTGCGGTGCTTTGTTACTTAGGTGCCAAAGTTTACACTGTTGAACGCCAAAGAGAATTGTTTAAGAAAACAGAACGCTTTCTTCCTAAATTAGGGTATAGGCCAAAATATGCCACATTTGGAGATGGTTATTTAGGACTGCCAGATTATGCACCATTTGATAAGATTATAGTTACTGCTGGTGCACCGTTTATACCAAAACCTTTAATGCAACAGTTAAAAGTAGGAGGCAGGTTAGTTATTCCTGTAGGAGATGAAGTTCAGATAATGACATTGTTAGAAAGAAAAAGCCAAAAGGAGTTTAAGAAAACCACTTTTGGCGAGTTTAGGTTTGTTCCTCTTTTGGAGGATAAAAATTAAGCTTATTGTATAGTAAACGTTAACCTATCTACGTTTGTACTTGTAGTGTCTGATAATGTAATTTCATTATCTATTCGTTCTGTTAATACCCAATTGCGTTCTAAATCTGTAAAAGGATCTTGTTGGTTAAAGTCTAAAAACAAAAATTCATTTAATGAATCATTAGTTGATGTTGTTGAATAATTCCAGCTACCAGTTTCCGCAAATAAATCATTTTCGCCAATAACAGTACCATTAGCTGTAAATTGAAAAGTGAAGCCTTGAAAATCCTGCTCACTGGCAACATTATCTACATCTAATCTTGTTATAGTGTAGGTGCCTTCAATATTTGTTTCGATATCTGCATTTGGGCCATCATTAGAACTAGCGGTTGTGCCGTCATCATCACTGCTGCAAGACATTGCAATAGTACAAAAAGAGGCTAATAAAAGTGTTTTGATAGATTTCATAAGTCGTTTTTATTTTAAGATACCCAAAAGGATACTTTTTATGACTTAAGAAATTCCTAAATTTTTATCTGTTTACTTTTTAAACAGACTGGCTTGGTCTGCAAACTCTACGATATTAAAGTCTGGACTGTCATATATAGTAAGCTCCGAACGGCCTTTAGCAGTTATATTTATAGCGTTATCTGCTTTTACTGAAGCTTTTGCTCTGCCTTCAATAATTACTGTACAGGTTTGAGAAGTCAATTTTTCTCCAGTAAACGAAGTTGAATTATCTGCTCTTAATGTAAACTCTTTCACATCACCTTCTATTTTAGCTTCTGCATCTTCTAATAAGTCTGCTTTAAATTCAGGCGAATTTACTAAGGCTTCAACATCACTTTTTTGGTTAAGTTGAAACACTGTATTTTCTGCAGTTACATTAAGCTCTGCTTTTGCGTTGTCATTATTAATAAGGGTAAACGTTTCTGCCTTAATGGTACCATAAAATCTTGAACTTCCAGATGTCTTAATGGTTACGGTGTTAAAGAGTAAATCTGTTAAACCACTAACTTCTGCCTTTTCTTTTACTCTAATTTCATTTAAAGCATCTGTAAAGGTTACTCTTACACGCAAACGTTTGCTTCTTCGTATTTCTTTTATAGTCTGTAAGTAAAGTACGTTTCCTATAACATCTATATCTATAACTTCGTGTAGGTTGTCATCTGCTTCGATCTCAATCATTGCAGTTGGTCCTTTAACAATAACGACTTCAAACTCTTCACCTATTTCCATTGCGGTAAACGGTTCTATTTCAGTTTGTTCAACAGTTACATTCCTGCTGCCTTTTATTTTTTCTTGTGCTTGTATTGTTGTAAAAGTTAATACAAATAAGAGTGTTGTTGCTAAAAATTTGGTTTTCATATTCAATTTATTATAACACAAATATAATAGAAAAGCCTCCATAATGGAGGCTAATCAACATTTAACTAAACAAATTAAGAGTTTTATCCTTTTGAAATATTTCCACCAGTAGTACTATCATCAAAGATGTTAGTGTCTTCTGGATTACCACTGTATTTTATATTGCCGCCAGTTGAGACGTCTGCGCTAATTTTTTTATTTGCATTTACCTTTATATTGGCACCTGTTGTAGCTTTAGCTTCTACGTTATGAGCTATAAGGTTATCTGCATTTAGATTTGCACCAGTTGTAGCTTTTACATTAAATGTATTGGTATTACCTTGTAATTTTAGGATACCACCACTGGTGGCTTTAGCTTCTAAATTCTTTGTATTAAGTGAAAGTGTTACATTGCCGCCACTTGTTGTGCTAACCTCTAAAGACTCTGCATTTAATTGGCCATCATTCTCTAATTGCGCTCCAGAATTTACGTGAATCTCTTCTAAATCTGTATAAGTTACAAATACGTGCTTACGCTCTGAGCTGCCAATATTTGCATCAGTTTTAATGATTAAGGTATTTTCTTCTACATAAATTGAAATGATTTCTTGTAGATTTTCATCTGCCTCGACAACAACATTTTGAGAGTTACCTTTAGTTAGGATAACATTTAAGCCGTGCCCTGCATCTATCTTATTAAAGTTAGATTGAAGAGTTATGGTTTCATTAGTAACATTACCATTACCATTAACTCCTGAAATGAAGCTGCAAGAACTTAATAATATGCTAAGAACTATGCCTATAATTACTTTAGTTAGAGTGGTCATTTTGATTAGTTTTTTTGATTATGAATGATAAAATTGGGTGAAATTAAGTTGTTTAGCAATATAATTTCACCCAGTTGTTGATTTAGTTGAGTGAATCGTTAGAAACCTTATTTATCTCTATACCATTCTCATCAATTTTAATTGAGTTAACTTTCTCTTTATTAACTTCAACACCATTTTTATTGATTTTTACTTCAACTTCTTGGTTATTTATATTTAACCTGGCATTAATTTCGTCATCATCACTATCCCAATCGTCATCATCTTCATCAATAGGACAGGTTTCACAAATAATTTTGTCTTTAGCAATGGTTAAATAATGTTCTTCCATATCATGTTCGAGGATGTCATTGCTATTCCAATTGTTCCTGTGATAACTAGATGCATTTTTATCTACGTAAAGCGTTGTGCCTACAGGAAGAAACAAGGTAACTTCTACTTCTTGATCGTGAAATTTATCTAACGGATTTGCAGTTAAGTAAGAATCTAACGCTAACGTATTGTTAGTAAAAGTATAGTTGTACTCAATGTTTGAAGCAAATCGTTTTGCATCATTATAGTCTGAACCTTCGGAGTTTTTAAGTACTTGTATACTTGCAACACTATCTTGTGTAGATCTCACTATTAAAGCAACATCTTGAGTATAAAGTATTTTATTACCATTACTATCATACTTTATTTTAAAATCTCCGTGCTTATAATAGCCTTGATTGTAAAGTGGATTATTTTTCATTCTTACCGAAAGTGTATCATTAGGTGTGATAGGTAAGATTTCAGTTTTTACTACATCGGCATCAAAAGCGCGTTGCGTTGCTTGTCTTATTCCCAATGCAACTAAAACCGATAAACATACTAACCATAACCCAAGTAATACAAATTTTGCTGTTGTACCAATAGATTTTAATTTCTTGACCAGAATTTTTAATCCAAGGTAAAAGACAAAGAAAAAAGGAATTCCTACTGCAAAAAATATTAAGATAGAAACCACCCAAATAGGAGCGCCTACGTTTGCCATTTCGACATAATCTGTCCAAGGAGCATCTATTATACCAAATGTTCCAACACTAAAGAGTCCTATAAATAGAGCAATAAGAGTAACACCACCAATTAATAATAAGAATACGCCAATAATTTTCACGAAGACTTTAAGGCAAAACATGATGATTTTTCCAATAGCTTCAACAATTGCAGAAACACCTGATTTTGCTTTATTACTATATTGGTCATAATTTACATCTTTAACTTTGCTGGCAACGGTATCAAAGCCTTCTCGTACCTTTTTTTCAATATTACTTATATTCACTGCTTCACCTCTCATGGCAAGTTTTTCTGCAGTTGTGTGTGCTTCTGGCACAAAAATCCAGAAGACAATATAAATTAATATGAAAGCACCACTAGAAAAAATGGTAAGTAACACCCATAATAAACGCATCCATAATGCATCTATACCTAAATAATGTCCTAATCCGGAAGACACACCACCAATATACTTATGGTCTGGATCTCTATACAGTTGCTTGTAGTTAGGTTGTTTTTTAGACGAATAATCATCCTCGAAAATTTCATCATCTAATTGATAGTCTTCAGGTTGACCCATTACTGCAATTACTTCATCTACCTCTTTTAAAGTGATGACTTGATTGTCTGTTTCAATTTTTTCTGAAAATAACTCAGAGATTCGAGCTTCTATGTCGTGTATAATTTCATCACGACCTTGAGCATCTGTAAAAGATCTTTTTATAGCCTCCAAGTAACGTTGAAGCTTATTGTAAGCCTCTTCGTCTAGGTGGAAAAAGAATCCAGCGAGATTTATGTTTACGGTCTTATTCATCTTGTTTAGTTTTTTTGGTCGTTACTTTAGTTACTGCATTGTGTAGGTCATCCCAAGTAGAGGAGAGCTCTTTTAAAAATAGTTTTCCGGTTTCTGTAAGGCCATAGTACTTACGTGGCGGTCCGCTTGTGCTTTCTTCCCAACGGTAGCTTAACAAGCCTGCATTTTTCAATCTGGTTAGCAAAGGGTAAATTGTTCCTTCTACTACCAGTAGCTTTGCGTCTTTTAACGTGTCCAGAATTTCTGCCACATATGCATCTTCATCTCTAAGAATAGAGAGAATGCAATACTCTAAGACGCCTTTGCGCATTTGCGCTTTGGTGTTTTCAATCTTCATACACTGAGTTTTTGAATGTCATTACTGTTCGATTTTTTGATTGATGAATGAGAAAAAATAGTATACCTATTATTTTCTTATACAAATATATGGTTAAAAAAAGGTATTATGCAATACAAAGTACCATATAATTTTAAAATTTAACATTTATATAATCTTATTATAGCAGATTATTTGTTGTATTTTTGAAGCTATAAAACACTAATTATGAGTCTTAGTCCTAGTAAAATCAATACCTTCCTGTTTTTTAAATTACCTTCTGCATGGTGGTGTGGAGTAAGGTTGAAAGAAATTGATGCTAATAGAGCAAGCGTTAGTGTAAAACATAAATGGTTTAATCAAAACCCATTTAAGTCTATGTATTTTGCTGTTCAGGCAATGGCCTCTGAATTATCTACAGGTGCATTGGTTATGAATAGTATAAGAGCAAAAGGAAAACCAGTTTCTATGCTAGTAGCAAACAACAAAGCTACATTTACCAAAAAAGCTACAGGACGTATTTACTTTGAGTGTTTAGATGGTCAAGCAATTGCTGAAGCTATAGATAAAACTATTGCAACAGGAGAAGGCCAAACACAATGGATGAAAAGTGTTGGTAAAAATGAAGACGGTATAATTGTTTCAGAATTTCACTTTGAGTGGACAGTGAAATTAAAATCTAAGCGGTAAGTCTTAGTCGTATTTAGGGTAGAGAACTTGGTCTTTAGTGGTTAGGGTTAGTTCTCCTTCTTCACTAATATAATAATCTAATAAAAGGTCTCCCCAATAAGTGCCATCTGTAAAGTTGGCTAAAATCCATTTATTGTTAATTACCTTAATACTATTTATTCTCATAAAACCTTCCATACCTTCATAAGGTACCAGGTCATTATCTGCATCTGCTTTATTTCTTCCAATAATGGCATCTTCAATTAAAACTTCTATTTCTTCTGGTGTTACACCTCTTTCAGAAAAATATTCGCTAGCATATGCATTACTGCTTAGTGTGAATTTTTGAGACTCTAGTGCAACATTAATTAATGAGTCATTTTCAGACTTATATCTTTCAACATTTAATTTTAGATTTTCAATCTGTGATTCTTGATTTTCATAAACCCCTTTTGCATTGGCATATTGAAATATGATATATAGTACTGCAAAAATAAATAGGTATAAAAATATGCGACTTCTCATTATAGGGTAATTTTTAAATTATCGTAGGCTAAATGTATATGATCTGGTAATTGGGATTCTACTTCATCGTGAAATCCTAAAAGATGACTAATGTGAGTAAAATATGCTTTTTTAGGTTTCACTTTTTCAACAAAAGAAAGGGCTTCTTCTAAATTAAAATGTGAGGCGTGAGGCTCTATTCTTAATGCACTAATTGTTAGTACTTCTAAATTTTTAAGTTTGTGTAACTCCTCATCTGGTACTGTTTTTACATCTGTTATATATGCAAAATTCTCAATTCGGTACCCAAAAACCGGTAATGTATTATGTAACACTCTAATTGGTATAATAGAAATACCGTTAACCATAAAAGGTTTATTTTTAATTGGGTTTAATACAACATCTGGTGCTCCAGGATATTTGTTTTCTGTTTCAAAGATATAGGCGAATCGTTGCTTTAGAGAGTTAAACACACGCTCATTACCATATAAGTTAATAGCACCTTGTTTAAAGAAAAAAGGTCTTATATCGTCTAAGCCAGCAGTATGGTCACTGTGTTCATGTGTAAATACAATAGCATCTAAACGTGGTATAGGGTTAGTAAGCATTTGTTGTCTAAAGTCTGGACCACAATCTATCACAATATTTTTTCCGTTAATTTCTATTAAAACAGAAACACGTAAACGTTTATCTTTAATGTTTTCACTTAAGCAAACAGGATGTGTACTTCCAATGATAGGAATTCCCTGAGACGTGCCAGTGCCGAGATAGGTAATTTTCAATCTAATTCTTTGCTTACAAAAGTAATTATTATTTTTTCTTTTGGCATTGCATTTGCTACCTTTGATGTGTACTGAAAAAGAATACTTAAAAACACGTTATGCCAATAACTATAATGGGCGACAAGGAATTTGAAAATGTTCCTTCCATAAAGAGCAAAGCATTAAGAATAAACCTTAATCAAAATATTTACGGGACTTTTGCAGAAATAGGTGCAGGACAAGAAACTGTACGTAATTTCTTTAGAGCTGGTGGTGCTTCTGGTACCATTGCAAAAGCAATGAGTGCGTACGATAAAGATTTTAGTGATGCAATTTATGGTATAGAAGAAGATAGGCGATATGTTACAGAAGCTCGCCTACAAAAAATGCTTAAGCATGAGTGTGATTTAATGGAGAACAGATTAGATAGAGAAAAACATCCTAATAAGTTGTTCTTTACTTATGCTAATACTGTTGCTACAATAGATTTTGCTAAAAAATATAAAGGTCACGGTTGGGTAGGCATTAGATATCAAGTAGATCCTACTGAAGATTACAATGAAATTATACTTCACGTACGGTTTCATGAAAACGATGCACGTTTACAGCAAAATACACTTGGTATATTAGGTACAAACCTTATTTATGGAGCTTATTATAAATATGATTCTCCTAAAAAACTACTTAGATATTTATACGATCATATAGATAAAGATCAGATAGAGATAGATACCATTAACTTTTCTGGACCAAAGTTTGACGACACTGTAGATAACCGATTAATGAGTTTACAGCTTGTGAAAAACGGAATGACAGAAGCTGTCATGTTTGCTCCAGATGGGAACAATGTATTGCCAGCACGTATTTTATACAAGAAAAATGTATTAGCTTTAAGAGGTAGCTTTAGGCCAGTTACTAAAGTTAATATGGATATGTATGAAAAATCATACAAGCTATTCTTAGATGAAAATAAAGTAGATCCAGAGCGCTCTGTTTGTATTTTCGAAATTACGCTTTCTAATCTTAGAGCAGAAGGAGAGATAGACGAAGAAGATTTTATGGATCGTGCTAAGCTGTTATGTTCTTTAGGGCAAACGGTTATGATTTCTAATTTCCAGGAATACTATAGAGTTGTAGAATACTTCTCAAGGTTTACTAAAGAACGTATGGGCCTTGCAATGGGTGTAAATAATTTAATTGATGTCTTTGATGAGAAATACTACCGTCATTTAAGTGGTGGTATATTAGAAGCCTTTGGTAAATTATTCTTTAAAGATTTAAAAGTTTACCTATATCCATTAATGGATCCTGAGACAGGTGAAATTACTAATAGTGAAAACTTGAAAGTGCATCCAAGAATGAAAGAGCTTTACAAATTCTTTAAATACAATGGTAAAGTTGTTGATGTTGAAGATTACAACCCTGAAATTTTAAATATCTATTCTAGAGAAGTTTTACAAAAAATTCTGAATGGAGAAAGTGATTGGGAAGATATGTTACCTGCTAACACGGTAAAGTTAATAAAGGAACAGAAACTGTTTCACTGTGAGAACACTGCAGCAGAAAATGTTTAGTTTTATAAATGAGATATAAAAAAAGCCCGAAGTTTTAACTTCGGGCTTTTTATTTGCATCTTAAAGATTATTCAATTCTTGTAATTTTTGCGCCAATAGCTTTTAAGCGTTCATCTATATTTTCATAACCTCGATCTATCTGTTCTATATTATGGATAGTAGACGTTCCTTTGGCAGACAATGCAGCAATAAGTAATGAAATACCTGCACGAATATCTGGACTTGTCATTGTAGTTGCTTTTAATTGCGACTCAAAGTTATGTCCAATTATAGTTGCTCTGTGAGGATCACAGAGTATAATCTTTGCGCCCATATCTATTAGTTTATCCACAAAAAACAAGCGACTCTCAAACATTTTCTGATGTATGAGAACACTACCTTTTGCTTGTGTAGCAACTACTAACATAATACTTAATAAATCTGGTGTAAAACCTGGCCAAGGCGCATCACTAATGTTCATTATAGAACCATCTATAAAACTCTGTACTTCATAACCATTGGTGTGAGCAGGAATATGTATATCGTCGCCTTGTTTTTCAACAGTAATTCCTAGTTTTCTAAACGTATTAGGAATTAATCCTAAATCGTCCCAACTTACATTCTTTATAGTAACCTCACTTTTGGTCATTGCAGCAAGACCTATCCAAGATCCTATTTCAATCATATCTGGGAGGACATTGTGAGTACAGCCTCCTAAAGTTTCAACTCCTGTAATTTTAAGTAAATTAGATCCTATGCCTTCAATATTAGCACCCATAGACACTAACATTTTACAAAGTTGTTGTAAGTAAGGCTCACAAGCTGCATTGTATATAGTAGTTTCTCCTTTTGCTAAAACTGCTGCCATTACAATATTTGCAGTACCAGTTACAGATGCTTCATCTAATAACATATAGGTACCTGTAAGACCGTTAGGAGCATCTACGCCATAAAAGCGTTCTTCTTTATTATATCTAAAGTTTGCACCAAGCTTAATAAACCCTTCAAAATGCGTATCTAAACGTCTTCTTCCAATTTTATCACCACCAGGTCTAGGAATGTAACCTTTTCCAAAGCGAGCTAGTAAAGGACCAACTATCATTATAGAACCTCTTAAGCCACTACCTTCTTGTTTAAAAAGTTCACCTTCTAAATACTCTAAATCCAGATCATCACTTTGAAAACTATAACTGCCTTTAGAAAGTTTTTCAACCTTTACACCTAAGTGCTCCAGAATAGTGATGAGTTTATTTACATCTCTAATATCTGGGATATTATTAATTATGATTTTTTCTGAAGTTAGTAAAACTGCGCAAAGAATTTGTAATGCTTCATTTTTTGCGCCTTGAGGCTGTATGTCACCTTTTAATTGATGACCACCTTCTATTTTAAAGGTTCCCATAAGGTCTGGTAAGATTTTAAATTGAAATTTAAACAGATCTCAAGGTAAGCTATTACAAACTTGAAACTGTTATGTAATGATTAAGGTTTAACGTCTTTTGCGTCCTTTATTTCTATTATTGCTGTAAGATTTCTTTTTATAGGTTTTTCTGTTTGAGTTATGGCTATTAGTATGTTTAACTAAATCTGAAGCTTCAGACAAGTCTTCATCTTTAACTTTCATATTAATTTCACCATTACTCAATTCAAAAAGGTGATCAAAAATCACATCATCATCAACGGTATCTTTATTCCAGTTGAGAAAACATTTTTTCATGTGGTTGGCAATAGTATAAACCAAGCCATCTCTTTTATCACCCTTTTCCCATTTTACAGCCACATCAATCATTCGTTTTATGTTATTACCATAAAACCTATACTTAGGAAAGTTTTGAGGGTACTCTAAACCTTCTGGGCGTTCGTATAATTCCTCACGAGTTGGTATAGGAAAAGGTGACTCTACATTAAGTTTAAAGTCACTAATTATAAATAACTGATCCCAAAGCATATGCTGAAAATCTGGCACATCTCTTAAATGGGGATTAAGATTTCCCATTACCGAAATAATAGATTTAACTACTTTATTTCGTTCTGCATCATCTTCAATAGTTACTGCGTGTTCTACCATTTTTTGAATATGTCTGCCATATTCAGGAATAATGAGTTTACTCCTTTCAGAGTTATATTCTAAATCGTTTGTCAAAATGAGTTGTTTATATTAGGTATCTCAATAGGTGCCGAAGTATCTAGCACGACTGCAAAATACTAAATTATATGCAAGTTAAAATGTTTTAAAGATAAATTTAACCTTATAAGCTAATAACACCTTCAATTTTTTCGCCTACCTCTTTATATTTAGCAATTACAGCATCTGGATTTTTCATTTTTACATTAACAGACACGCTAGAATATGTCCCTTTACTAGACGCTTTCGTGTTAATTACAGCGCCCATATCATTAAAGATAGTATGTATTTCTTTTACCTTATCCTCATCTGCAGGAATTATAAATTTATATAAGTATTCTGTAGGCCATAAAGCAGTATCTGCTAATTGACTTTTTAATTTTTTATAAAATGCGTCACTTTTATCTGTCATAGTATTAGTTTATTTACAAAAATACCATAATCATACCATTTTTGTAATCTGTTAAATTGAAATTAGTTTGAGTTTAGTATATGGCATTAATTCACGAAATTTGTCACATGGAAAGTAAAAAAATTGTAATGATAGGTGGTCCTGGTACAGGAAAAACATCTGTTATAAGAGCTATAGAAGATGAAGGCTATACATGTTTTCACGAAATTTCTAGAGATGTAACAGCTCAAGCTCAAAAGGAAGGTATAGAGCAATTGTTTTTAAAAGAGCCATTATTGTTTAGTGAGATGCTCATGAATGGTAGAGTACAGCAATACATAGATGCAGAAACAATTGATGAAGAATATATATTTTTTGATAGAGGTATTCCAGATGTAACTGCCTATATGGATTATAAGGAAACACCTTACCCAGAGCGATTTACGATTACAAATGAAACTTATAAATATGATTTAATTTTTTATTTCCCTGTTTGGAAAGATATTTATAAGCAAGATAATGAGCGTTACGAAAGCTATGAAGAAGCTTTAGAGATACACGAGTTTTTAAGAAAAACATATAAAGGCTTAGGTTATAATTTAATCATGGTACCTAAAACTGGTGTAAGTGAACGTGTAGAATTTATCCTATCACATATTAAAGGTTTATGATAAAAGCCGAACATACCCTTAGGAAATTTTGGGGTTTTGAAGCTTTTAGGCCTTCACAAGAATCTGTCATCTCTTCTGTATTAGATCATAATGACACCTTGGCACTTTTGCCAACAGGTGGTGGTAAATCGTTGTGCTTTCAGGTACCTGCAATGGTAAACGAAGGTATTTGTATTGTAATATCTCCGCTAATTGCACTTATGCAAGATCAAGTTAATGTTCTTAAAAATAAAGGAATTAAGGCAATGGCACTTACGAGTGGTATGAGCTATTCAGACTTAGATGCTGCTTTAGATAATTGCATATATGGTAATTATAAGTTTTTATACCTATCTCCAGAACGCTTACAGCAAAATTTAGTTCAGGAGCGTATAAAAGCTATGAATGTAAACCTTATAGCTATAGATGAAGCACACTGTATTTCTCAATGGGGTCACGATTTTAGACCAGCATATAGAGAGATTAAAATTTTACGAGAATTACATCCTTCAGTAACATTTTTAGCACTTACAGCAACAGCCAAGAAGGATGTTGAGAAAGATATAATACAATTATTAGATTTATACCAACCCAAGGTAATAAAACAGTCTTTTAAGAGAGAGAACTTAGCATTGCGAACTCTAAAATCTAATAACAAATACCAAACTCTCTTAAGGGAACTGCAAAACATTTCCGGAAGTGCAATTGTATACTTAAGAAATAGAAAGTTAACGTTGGATATTTCTAACTTTTTAAACACCAATAATCTTAGTGCTACAAATTACCATGGTGGTATTACAAACTCAGAAAAGAAAGATCGCCTAAAGCAGTGGTTAGATGGTACCAAAAAAATTATGGTAGCAACAAATGCTTTTGGAATGGGAATAGATAAAGCAGATGTACGAAAAGTTATCCATTTTAATTTTGCAGATAGTCTTGAAAGCTATTACCAAGAAGCAGGACGTGCTGGAAGAGATGGTAATAGGGCAGAGGCCGTAATGATTTATAATGAAAGCGATACTGTTTTAATACAAGATCTTTTTCTTAAAAACCTTCCAAGCGTTGAAGGTGTAAAATACGTGTACTCAAAACTTAATAGTTTTTTTAGAATAGCTTTTGGTGAAGGTGAAGGAGAAACATTTAGTTTTAATTTTTATGAATTTTGCCAACACTACCAATTAAATACATTATTAACATACCAAACTTTACAGACTTTAGATAGAGCGAGTGTGATTACTCTAACACAGCGTTATGCTAAAAAAAGTGAGGTGCAGTTTATTATTACAAATAAACAATTACTTTATTTTATTGAAGAAAATCCTAAATATGAACCAATTATAAAAGCCATTTTGCGTTCTTATGGAGGTATTTTTGAAGCTCCTGTTTCAATAAATTTAGTGCAGGTTTTAGCAAAAGCTGGCACTTACGAGAAAGAAGCATTACAGTTGTTAAAAGAATTGGATGAACAAGGAATCATAACATTTGAATTTTCTAAACACGACGCTCAGATTACTTTTTTAAAACCTAGGGAAGATGATCATACTATTAATCCTTTGGTGCCGTATATAAATCAACAAAAATCACATAAGGAGTACCAAATCTCTTCATTTTTAAAATATGTAAAGAATGATGAAGATTGTAAAATGCTTCAGCTATTACACTATTTTGATGAAACTGAAGGAACACCTTGTGGAATTTGCTCTGTGTGCTCAACTAAACAAACTAAATCACAAAAAACAGATTTTAAAAGTATTAAAGAAGCTATTTTTTTTCAATTAAAACAATCTAATAAGTCCTCACATGAGCTTTCAGAAGCTATAAAACTGCCTAAACAAACCTTATTACAAGTATTAAGCTTATTAGTAAGTGAAGAGTTAATTATGAGGACACCAGAAAACACATATAAAATACGATGAGAGATTTAAGAATATTATTTATGGGCACTCCAGAGTTTGCCACAACTATATTAGATCATGTAATTAATGAAGATTACAATGTAGTAGGTGTGGTTACAGCACCAGATAAGCCAGCAGGACGAGGTCGTAAAATTCACGAGTCTCACGTAAAAGGGTATGCTGTAAAAAAAGGGTTAAAAGTATTGCAACCTACTAATTTAAAATCTGAAGAATTTAGTGAGCAACTAAATGAGTTAGATCCTAATGTAATAATAGTTGTTGCATTTAGGATGTTACCAAAACAAGTTTGGCAGTATCCTGAATATGGTACGTTTAATCTTCACGCATCATTATTACCACAATATCGTGGTGCAGCACCTATTCATTGGGCAATTATAAATGGAGAGACTACAACGGGCGTATCAACATTTTTTATAGACGAAAAGATTGATACTGGTGAAATGATTTTACAAAAAGAAACAACTATTACGCCAGATGAAACAGTAGGAGACCTACACGATAAATTAATGAATTTGGGATGTAGTACCGTTACTGAAACCCTAAAACTAATATCGGAAGATACTGTAACAACAACACCACAACCACAAAATATTACATTAAAAACGGCTTACAAGCTAAATAATGACAATACAAGAGTAGATTGGTCTTTACCAGTTAATGAGGTGTATAATAAGATAAGAGGCTTAAATCCTTTTCCTGTAGCATACACAATACTTTATCAAGACAATGAGGAGTTGCGTATGAAACTTTACAAAGTTAGAATGCGACAGGAAGAACATTCGAAATCACCTGGAACAATAAACATTGAAGATTCTACCTTAAAAATTGCAGCTAAAGATGGGTTTATTTTGGTAGAAGAGTTGCAACTTCCTGGAAAGCGTAAAATGGCAATAAAAGATCTTTTAAATGGATTTAGCTTTAAAGAAGATAGCTATGTGGTCTAACCCCTTATTGGTGTTGGGATTGTTAAAATCTTAAGATTTAAAGCTGTGTTTATCAACATTAGGTTAAAGTTATTAACAAATACTCGCATTTCCCTTGCTATACCTTGCGTGGTAAAGAAATCCGTATAAATTTGTAGAGCAATTAAGCATAAGTTTAACCAACATTATTTAAAAATTCATTCTCATGAACAAATCAGATTTAATTGATGCAATGGCAGAAGATGCTGGAGTATCTAAAGCAGCAGCAAAAAAAGCGTTAGAATCTTTCTTAGGACACATTGAAAAAGGTCTTAAAAAAGGTGACCGTATTTCTTTAGTAGGATTCGGTTCTTGGAGCGTTTCTAAAAGAGCTGCTCGTGAAGGTAGAAACCCACAAACTGGTAAGACTATCAAAATCGCTGCTAAAAACGTAGTAAAGTTTAAAGCAGGTTCAGATTTACAGAAAGCTGTAAACTAAGTTTTATCTTTATTAGATATGAGAGCCCTGCAAAATTGCAGGGCTTTTTTTATTACAAGCCTTATTTGTTATATTGGTATTTTATATCTAGATTAGCTTAACTAGTTTCTTACAACCACACCTTAATGTTTACACCAAAACCGAAAAAAGGAGATTTACTTATTGCAGAGCCATCTATTTTAGCAGATGTCTCTTTTAATAGGTCTGTAATTCTTTTAGCAGAACACTCTATTGAAGGCTCTGTTGGTTTTATTCTTAATAAACATTCAGATTACGAGTTAAGTGATTTAATCCCTGAGATAGAAAATACATTTCCAGTTTATAAAGGAGGTCCTGTAGAGGAGAACAATCTATACTTTATTCATAAAGTACCAGATCTTATACCAAATAGTATTGAAATATCTAATGGAATTTATTGGGCTGGAGATTTTAATGAAGTCACTAAGCTTATTATGAGCAAAAAAGTATCTGAAGAGGATATTCGCTTTTTTTTAGGTTACTCTGGTTGGGATGCAACCCAATTAGATGATGAGCTCTCTGGAAACTCTTGGATTGTACTAGAAAATGAAGATAAGAATAATATTATTGGCAAATCTTCAGAAAGTTTCTGGAAAGAAAAAATGGTCGAACTAGGTGGTGATTACCTAATTTGGAGTAACGCGCCAGAAAATCCAAGTTATAATTAACTTAGCCTTGCGTGAGCATTAAGTTTTCCTAGTAGAGACTTTGCAGTTGTATTTTCAAACTCCTTCTTTCTGTATTTTGTAATTGATTGTACTCCTACAATAACATTTGTAATAAATAGCTCATCTGCTTTTTGAAGCTCAAACGGAGATATAGATGCTTCTTCTAAAGTATAATCTTCAAGTTTTCCAATAATATTTATGAGTTGTTTTCGAGTAACGCCATTAAGACAACCATCTGAAATTGGTGGCGTTTTTATAACATTGCCCTTCACTAAAAAAAGATTACCATTTAAAGCTTCTACAACACTTTTGTTTTCATTTATAAGAAGACAGTTGGCATAATCATTTTCTTCAGCATAAATACTTCCTAGAATATTTATTAGTTTATTGTTAGATTTTATTGAAGATAGTAAGCCGCTAGTTAAGTAATGGTCTTTAAAAAGTTCAATTTCATAGGCTTGGTCTTTACCCATATAAAAGGGCTCCTTAAGTTCTGTAGCCATAATTATAAATTCTATGCCACGGTCTTTCGGAGAATACAGACCACCTTCTTTTCTATGCACCTGTAATTTTACTCTTGCATTAGTTAAAGATTTAGATTGTACAGTTTCTTTAATCTGTGTCTCTAAGTATTCTGGAGAAAAGGCCATAGGAATATCCATTCTTAATATCCTCATTGAAGACATTAATCTAAAATAGTGATCTTCCCAAAATATTACCTTACCGTTTAAAACACGAATGGTTTCAAAAAGGCTGTCTCCATAAGAATAGCCTCTATTAGTAATAGAAAGTTTTGCCTCTTCCTGAGGTATTAGATTGCCGTTAAAATTTACCATAAAAAAACCCGATTTATAAAATCGGGTCAAAGATACGGTTATGATATTTTTTTTAAGTAGAACCTAGCACTTGTTTTAGGTTAGATACCATATTTTCCCAAAGCATTTTTCCTTCTTCTACTTCATCTTCATCATCTGCAAAGTCTGTTATCATTAAAGAAACGTCTTTGGTAATTTCATCTACTTGTATACGAAGCTCAAAGAAATATGATTCTTCATTATCTACATCATCCATCCATCTAAACTTTACGCGTTCATCTGTTTTTTTACTTAACAGTTTAGCTTGTTCTTCACTACCTTCCCAAATAAAAGTAAAAAGTTCGCCTCTAGAGTTAACATTGTCGGCATACCATTCACTAAGACCTGAAGGTGTTGATAGGTAATTGTAAAGCAAGGAAGGAGACGACTGTATAACGAACTCCATTTCATATTTTATTCTGTCTTCCATTAGTTGTGTAGTTTGTTGGTTGGCCAATATAATTATTAATTGTTAACGGCAAAACAAATTTGGCTAAAAAAAAAATTTAAAGGTGCTTGCCACGCTCAGAAATGTTATTATATTTGCACCCGCTAAGTGACTAACTTAGCAATTGAAATTTTGGCGTGGTAGCTCAGCTGGTTAGAGCGCAGCATTCATAATGCTGAGGTCGGCGGATCGTGCCCGCCCCACGCTACTGAAATTCTATAACCCCTGTATTTTCAGGGGTTTAGAATAAAAACCACGTACTAAGCGTGTCAAAAATGTGTCATTGATTTTTAGTTGGAATAAACCGACTAAAAAAAAAATGGACTTCCCTCAAAAAAAGACTACTTCTCACATACCTTTTATAGATTATGTTCCTGCGGAACTGAAAATTTCACGCTCAAATGGTTGGCAAATTGTTTTCTATGCTCGTAAGCCTGGCTGTAAAAATCTACAACGAGTACGTCGTCGTGTTAAGGCTATAAATGGTAATACTAAAAGGAGGAAATACGCTAAGCGTATTTGCAATAATATTGATGAGAAATTACAATTGGGATGGTCACCTTTTATAGATGGTTCTGGAAAAGATGAATACTTACCTTTAGTAGATATACTCACAAAATTCTTAGAGCAAACTGTAAGAAAATGTAATGATGGTTCATTAAGACCAGATACATTACGCTCTTATAAATCTTATATTAGAGTATTTACAAAATATTTAAAAGAAAAAAATAAATCTGAATTGTTTGTGGCCGAATTTACTAAGCCATTGGTGATTGAATTTTTAGATGATATTTATTATGTTAAAAAAAGAAGTGCAGGTACTAGCAATAATTACTTAACATTTTTAAATCAAGTTTCTATTTTTATGGTAGAGCGAGGTTTGTTACCAGATAATCCAATTGCAAGTATTTCTCAAAGAACTATATCTAAGAAAAAACGAGAAAATATTCCTAGTGATACTTTAGATGAAATTTTCAAATTCCATAGATTTAAATTACCAGGTTACTATACACTTATGCTTACAATTTACAATTGCTTCATAAGGAGGACTGAAATGACCAAACTAAAAGTTAAACACATTGACTTAGAAAGGGACGTGATATTTATTAGTCGGGATATTTCAAAAAATAGAAAAGATTCTTTTGTAACAATAACTAAGCGTTTAAAAATTGCTTTAAAAGATCATTTAAAGAATTCAAACGATGAGGATTATTTGTTTAGTGATAATAATTATAAACCTGGTGAAGAGAGTTTGACTCCAAAGAAAATTTCAGATGAATGGATAAGAACTAAAAAAAGCTTAAAATTTAAAAATACCTATCAGTTTTATAGTTTAAAGGATACTGGAATAACAAATATGTTTCATTTAAATATTCCTACTATTAAAATTAGAGATCAAGCTAGACATCATGATATTAGAATAACAGAAACGTATACTCCTAGACTAACAGAAAGTGATTCTACAATCAAAAACTTGGACTTCTAAATTTCTCTACTGCTTTTGTTTTTCGTGTTTTTGCAATATTTTTGTAACAAAGTATATTAAATAAATGATAGTCAGTAGTTTACAGCGTTACAAAAATATTTCAGCCATATTCTGCAATTATTGTTAACTAATTAAATAACAGATAGTTATAGCGTTACAAAAAGGTGTTTTCATTTTTGTAATAAAGAATGTCATTTTTGTAATAATCCTTTTTAATTAGAAATTATACTATTGTTTTTGGATATAATACCATTTAGTGGATATAATCCAATTCATTCTGTTCAATTAAATAAGTTAGTTATACAGATTCATTAAATACTATAAACGGTATAAACATTTTTAATGTTTATACCGTTTGATTCGTTTACATATTAAATTTATATAAACAGGTTTTGGTTTTAAAAGTAGAAGATTCTGTATCCAAGTAAACTTAGTATCCACAGTAATGTTTTAAAGCAATCTTTATTATAGAAAAAACTAAACATTATCTTATTAGTTTCCCAACAGCTTTTACGCTTAGATTAACAGAAAGTGAGTCTTCAACTAAAAAACTTAATCACTAAATTATTCTATTGCTTTTGTTTTTTGTGTTTTTGCACTTTTTTTGTAACAAAGTGTATTAAGTAATTGTATTACAGTAGTTTGTAGCGTTACAAAAATAAAATAGCTATATTTCTCGAAATCATACAACTATTTGTAATATAGTTGTTTATAGCGTTACAAAAAGCTATTTTCATTTTTGTAATATATAAGAGCATTTTTGTAATAATGCTCTTTCACTTAATAAAAATAAAGTAAATTGGATTAAATCCAGACTTTGCCAGGTGTTATTTTATCTGATTTCTAATCAGTTAAAACGGTAACAACGTTAAAGACAATAATAACATTACATTCGTTTAAAACATTTCTCAACTAATTACTTTTTGATCGGCATTTTAAAATTCAGGAAGAAGACCACGAGCTTCTTTACAAGCTTGTGACATACTTCATCGAAGATCAAAGAGTAGCCACCAAACTTGAGATTGACCTCAACAAAGGGATTTTACTTTCGGGTCCAGTAGGCTGTGGAAAAACCACATTAATGCGACTATTACCTCATCTCGTACCACACAAACGTCACTATCAATCAACCTTGATGCCTTGCAGAAATATTGTCTTTGGTTTCAATAACCTTGGCTATAAAATCATAGAAGACTATGCTGATAACAAACCCTATTGCTTTGATGATTTAGGTGTAGAACCAATTGGCAGGCACTATGGTAAAGACTGTAATGTAATGGGTGAAATCTTAATTACCAGGTATGAAATAACAATGAATCAAAAATTGTCATATCGAGCGCAGTCGAGATGCCATATTACCACAAACCTCAACTCTAATGAAATTGAATCACGTTACGGAGAGCGAGTAAGGTCGAGAATGAGGGAACAATTCAACTTAATCAGTTTTTCTGCAAACAGTACTGATAAAAGAAAATGAATTAACCATTATATTGATAATTGCAAATAATAAATAAAAAAAGAGGCTAAAACGTTACCTTCTGTTTCAGAATATGTATCAATTCTTTGTCGTAATACTTATAAATATCTGGTATATGTATTACTGTAATCTTGGAATAATGCTTTGACCCAGTAATTTTTTGAATCTGATCAAGATGCTTTTGTTCCATTACATAGACTTTATTTGCTCACTCCAATAAATCTTCAGTAAGCGATGTAGTGCCTTCTTTTCTGCAAATTTTCAGATTTGTTCCTGCACTTTGAAATTCGTAGTCTTGATATTCCTGTGCAAAGTAGTCTTCCGCAGTTTTGGACCGCTGTTTATTAGCCGAGCAAACAAATAGAATTCGCATTATATTGTTTTATCCCAAATATAGTTAACAAATACAACTAAATAAAATGCATCATAATGATTATGCATTAATAAGTGTTTTGTATTAATAAAATTTAACTATATTTGCATCGTAATGATTATGTAATTTAAAATATGCAAAGTAAAATTGTCGCTTTGAAATCTATACTAACCTACAAAGGGCTCTCCTCTGGATATTCATTTAGGGGTAAAATCAAGCACGTTCATAATGGTGGTGTTCGTGTAATTCAGTTAAAAGATTTTGAAAATGACTATACGACCATAGGAAATGACTGCTATCTTGTGGATAGTGAGACAATAAAAAATAAATATTACTTAGAGACTGGCAATATCTTATTTACATCTAAGGGAACTAACAACTTTGCTATTGTTTTTGAGGATATTGATGATACACCCACTATTGCATCTTCAGCTTTATTTGTACTTAAGGTAGATGAGAGTTTAGCTAATCCGTACTTTGTAGCTTGGTATATGAATCAGTCAAAAGTTCAAAATTATTTCCAAACCAATGAAGCGGGAACATACAACACCAGTATTAATAAGACCACTTTGGAAGAAACGCCTATTGCACTTCCATCACTAGAGACACAAGCTAAAATAGCCAACATTGCAAAACTTAATAATCAGGAACTAACTCTTAGCAATGAGATTATGCAATTAAGAAATAAACTAACAACCACCCAACTTTTAAACGCAATATAAAATGTCAAACCAAATAAAACCTACACAAGATCAAATCAATACAGCATTATGGAATGCTTGTGACACCTTTCGAGGTGCTTTTGATTCCTCAGAATATAAAAATTACATACTGGTATTTATGTTTATCAAGTATCTAAGTGATGTTTGGAAAGATCATTACAATGAGCTTAAGGAACGCTATGGTGATGATGATGAACTTATACAGCGCAAATTAAGACGTGAGCGCTTTGTCTTACCGGCTAATTGCACGTTTGATTACATCTATGAGCATCGTAACGATACAGACATAGGTGAAAAAATTGATACCATCTTTGCAAAGATTGAAGAAGCTAATATTGAAAAGCTCGATGGTGTCTTCAGAAACATTAGTTTCAACTCAGATAAGCTAGGGCAAACTAAAGACCGAAACCGTCGCTTAAAGAACCTCATAAACGATTTTGCAAAGCCAGAATTAGATTTCCGTCCTTCATTGTGGGATGGGAAACAAGATATCCTTGGTGAAGCTTATATGTTTCTTCTGGAGAAGTTTGCATCTGGTGCTGGTAAGAAAGGCGGAGAATTTTTTACTCCTAAAGAAGTGTCTAGCCTGTTAGCTAAACTAGTTGCTCCTAAGGAAAGCAATCGCATATTTGACCCTACGTGTGGATCAGGGTCTTTATTAATTAAAGTGGCAGAAGAAACGAAGGATGCATCTGGCAACCCTTCTAACGACTTTGCCGTGTATGGGCAAGAAAGTAATGGTGATACGTGGGCACTAAGTAAAATGAACTGTTTCCTACATAGTATGGATGCAGCACAAATAGAATGGTGCGATACGATTAACAATCCTAAACTACTGGAAGGCGATGCTTTAATGAAGTTTGATATAGTTGTGGCAAATCCGCCGTTTAGCTTGGATAAATGGGGACACGAGAATGCAGAGGCAGACCGCTACAAACGTTTTATGCGTGGTGTGCCACCCAAATCTAAAGGAGATTATGCCTTTATTCTCCATATGATAGAAACAACGTTGCCTACTGGTAAAGTTGGTGTCATTGTGCCACACGGCGTACTCTTTCGTGGTAGTGCAGAACAAAAGATTCGTAAACAACTCATAGAAGAAAATTTACTGGAAGCAGTCATTGGTCTCCCTACTAATCTATTTTATGGAACAGGTATTCCTGCAGCTATTCTCATTTTTAATAAAGCAAAAACCACTGAGGATATCATATTTATAGATGCAAGTAAAGAGTTTGATGACGGTAAAAAACAAAACATACTGCGTAAACAGGACATAGATAAGATTGTAAATACGTTCAGGAATTTTGAGACGGTAGATAAATATAGTTCAGTCGTCAACCCTAACGAAGTAGCAGAAAACGATTACAACCTCAACATACCGCGCTATGTAGACACCTTTGAAGAAGAGGAGCCTGTAGATATTGCTGAAGTACAAAAGAATATTGAAAAGCTAGAAGCAGAGCTTGTAGGAGTGCGAGCAGAAATGAACAAGCATTTAAAAGAATTAGGATACTAAAATGGCAGAAAACGAACAAAATAACATCATCATTTATACCAGTACAGATGGAAAAGCATCGGTAGCGTTATTTGAACGTGATGACTCGGTATGGCTCAATCAAAAACAGCTGGCTGAAATTTTTGACACCTCTGTGCCCAACATCAGTATGCACATCAAAAGTGTATTGAAAGACAATGAGTTAGATGCAAATTCAGTTATTAAGGATTACTTAACAACTGCCTCAGATGGCAAAGAATATGAGGTGTCTTTTTATGCCTTAGAAATGATTCTATCTATAGGATATCGTGTGCGTAGCAAACGCGGTGTGCAGTTCAGGCAATGGGCAACACGCAACCTTGCCGATTATATGCGTAAAGGCTTTATTATGGATGATGAACGCCTTAAAAACCCAGATGGCCGTCCAGATTATTTTGATGAATTACTGGAGCGCATACGTGATATACGGGCAAGCGAAAAACGCTTTTATCAAAAAGTACGCGACCTGTTTAGCCTTAGTAGCGATTATGACCCAACAGATAAAGCCACACAAATGTTTTTTGCAGAGGCACAAAACAAACTGCTTTTTGCAGTCACCAGACAAACAGCGGCAGAGCTTATCGTAACAAGAGCAGATGCCCGCAAACCTAATATGGGATTAACCAACTGGAAAGGAAGCGTAGTACGTAAACAAGATATTACGATTGCAAAAAATTATCTCGTTGCAGATGAGCTGGACAGCCTTAATAGGCTTGTAGTCATCTTCCTAGAACAAGCAGAACTACGTGTAAAAAACCAGCAAGACCTTACAATGTCCTACTGGCAAAACAACCTGGACAAGCTTATTGCCTTTAATGAATTTCCAGTACTTAAAACACCAGGGAAAATATCACATAAAGCAATGGAGAAAAAAGTACGGATGCATTATGTGACCTATGATAAGCTACGTAAAAAAGCAGCTGCAGAGGAAGCAGACCGTAAAGATGGTTCGACGACGCTCACCACAGGAATGGAAGAGTTAAAAGCCTTAGCAGAAAAAATTAAAAAGAAGCAATAATATGAAAGCAGTTAAAAGTGATACCGCTTTCCAAAAAGAGGGCTATAAAAAAACGAAGCTAGGATGGATTCCTGAGAATTGGGAGGTAAAAGCTTTAGGTGATTGTACTTCTTACATTAAAGGGTTTGCATTTAAATCCAAAGATTATAAATCGGAAGGTGTTAGAGTTATTCGAATATCAGATACAAATGCTAACTCAATAAAGAAAATAAATGGAATTTATATAAGTATTGAGAATGCTCACTTGTATTCTAAATGGAAATTAAAAAAAAATGATTTAATATTTACTACAGTAGGTTCAAGACCACCATTGTATGAATCTATGGTTGGTAAGGTAATTAAGGTTACCCAAGAAAACGAAAATTCTCTTTTAAATCAAAACGCGGTAATAATTAGAGGTAACGGAATGATCAGTCAGAAACTACTGTTATATTTTTTTAAGCAAAAGCGGTATCTCAATCATATTGAAGCAATAGTTAGAGGTAATGCAAACCAAGTTAGTATTACACTAAAAGAATTATTCAAATTTACTTTACCTATTCCACCACTCCCAGAACAACAAAAAATAGCCAGCATCCTCAACACGTGGGATAAGGCCATCGACGCACAAGAACAACTCATTGCCCAAAAGCAAGAACTTAAAAAAGGCTTGATGCAACAGTTGTTGACTGGTAAGAAACGGTTTGATGGGTTTAGCGAGGATTGGGAAGAGGTGAGGTTGAATGAATTAGTCAAAATTAATCCAAAAGGTGAAGATTTACCAAAAGAATTTAATTACATCAGTTTGGAAAGTGTAAAAAATGGTTTACTGAAAAGCACATTAGCTTTAAATAAGACAAACGCACCAAGTAGAGCTCAAAGAGTTTTACAAAGAGATGATGTTTTATTTCAAACAGTTAGACCTTACCAGATGAATAATTATTATTTTGATTTAGCAGGAAATTATGTTGCGTCTACAGGTTATGCTCAACTTCGTTGCTCTTCTGAAATAGCAAAATTTGTTTATTATTTGATTCATACAGAACAGTTTGTTAATAAGGTGCTTTCAAGATGCACAGGCTCAAATTATCCTGCAATTAACCCATCTTCATTGGGCAAAATAAAAATTAGAATTCCAATGTCCAAATCTGAGAAGTTGATGATATCGGATCTATTGACTGATGTTGATGAAGAATTAAACAACCTTTTAAAAAAAACAAATCAGTACATAGAACAAAAACAAGGCTTAATGCAGCAGTTGTTGACAGGGCAGAAACGGGTTAGAGTTTAATTTTTACGAAAAAGTGAACTTTTAACTATTACGGACTATTTATTAATAAATAGAAATTATGAGAAGAATATTAATTGAAAGAATATCGAATGTATGGAACGCCAAAGTTCCATTATTAAATAATGAGTTGATGCAAGTTGCGGAACTTAGGATAAAACAAAGATTTGATGCTAGAGCTAACGAGGTTCAACAACATAATGAATTTCTTGAACTAACCTCAGAACTTGATGATTGGGCTCAACAAAACCCTGCAGTTCAAGAATAATAAAATTAATGAATAATGCAGGATAAAATAATCATACTGAAAAGCACGGAGAACGGTATTGTTCGGGATACCATAAAGTCCATACAAGACACGTTACATTTAGATTTAAAGCAAGAGATTTTATTTTCAGATAATGCCACAGTTAAAACAATCACAGAACCTCTTACAGGAATTGAATATTGGGGATTATGGATAGCAGCTGTAGGTGGCCTTATTGGAATTTTAGCTGGTATTAAGGCGGTCAGAGATTTATTCAAAAAATCAGAAGAGCAGCAATTACAGCTTAATAGGCTTACCGGCATTATAGGTGCGATTGAAGCACAGAATAATATTATCACAGATGGTAACTCAGTAATGCGTGATTACTTTGGAGAACTTCAAAACTTAATCTCTTCTGGCACAAGTACAGGCTTAGCAGAAATTGAGCAAAAACGCTTTAGACTGTCTGTTAAACCTAGACTATACATTAACAACAGTGGCTATGCTGGTTATAGTGGTGAAATTCACATAATCCTAAATAATCGTGGAGAATTAGCATACTACGATGGTTACGAATTTATAGAAGGAGATAACGTAGAATTTAGTGGTTGGTCTAATCCTGTAGAAATCCAAAGAAATAGTAGAATTAAACTTCAAGGTAAAACTCTGAGCGTGCACCCTAAAGATTTAAATTTCAAAATTAAAATCTTTTATCACGATCAAGAAGATTTCAAATATGAGTCTATTATTGAATGGAATAAAGCTGCAAGAATTATTGAAACTAAAGAGTTATGAGAATAAACAGAAAACAAGTAGATGCTGCATATAGAAAACTGAAAAGTTATCTGTATTATGATAATTTTTCGTTGTTAATTAGGCAACAATTAGCACAATTTGAAGCAACTAAGGAATCCATAGACGGCTTAAGTTTTGACCAAAGATTAGATAGATTAACTCGATTTTTAAGACAGCCAAATTTAGAATCCAAATATTTCAAAGGACTTCTTAGTGAAATAGATTGCTGGACTGCACCAAAATCCTTTGAGCAGCTATCCAATTTTCAGGATGAAGGTCTTGTAATAAGCAATAACTTCTCAGACTCTGAATACGGTCTAAATAAAGTAAATTACTTTATTAATTGTCCCATTGAAATTCACATTATATCTATTCTTTGGATTATTAATGAAGGGTATTCCTTGCAAAACTTATACAAAAAGAACAACTATGCATATCAGTTAGAACTTAATGAAGAAAGTGGGGAGGTTGTAGATGGTTTAAGATTATTTAGACCATACTTTATGCAATATCCCAAGTGGCGTGATAACGGCATAGAAACTGCAAAAAGTGTAACAGAAAAAAATACTGATGTTGTTATTGTATCCCTAGACATAAAGGAGTATTACTATAATATTAAGATTGATGAAAAGGTTCAGAAAGACCTAAAAGCACTAATTTCTAAAAACAATAAAAATAAGGATACTCAACTCACTGATATTCTCTTTGAGATAATGCGCACTTATGCTAAAAAATGTCCAAAAAATAATGAGAATATCCTTCCAATTGGCTTACTCTCTTCAGGTATTTTAGCTAATTGGTATCTACACTCTTTCGACGAACTAATTAAAAAAGAACTAGCTCCTGCATACTATGGTCGTTATGTAGACGATATTCAAATTGTTCTAGCAAACTCCAAACTTGATAAGCAATCAAAAGAATCTAAGGTATCATCTGTTGAGGTGTTCTTCGAAAAATATTTTGTTGATCGTAAAATTTTTTCAAAGCCAAAAGAAGAGTCCTTTAAGTACAAAAGATATAAATACATTAAGGACTCTAATATTGAAATTCAAGGAGAAAAAATACTTTTCTATGCATTTGAAAGTAAAGAATCTCAAGCAGTATTAGATATGTTCAAGAAAAAAATTGAACAGAACTCAAGTGCGTTTTGGTTTCTTCCAGCTAATGGCGATATAAACGAAGACTTTGACCAAAGTGTTTATGAGCTTACGTATTCGGATACAATAAATAAGTTAAGAAGTGTAACGGATATTAAACAAAGTAAATATGGAGCAGCCGTTTTTCTAGCTAAAAAAATCAAAGTAACACTACTTTCAGGCAAGAAGAAAGACGAGAAAACAGCAGATCAAATTCTAACCTTTTTTAAAGGCCTCATAAGTTTAGAATTTTCATCGATATGGGAAAAGGTATTAACCTATTTTGTAATCACAAATGACCAAGATTCATTCTGGAAATTCTTCAGTGAAGTATCTCGTAATATTGAAAAAATTGTTCCTAAGGGAGATTTAACGAGTAATGACGTAGTACAAGTTCAATATTACCTAACTCAATACTTAATTAATTGTAGTGCGCTAGCAACTGCGTTAAATTCAGAATTCCTGTCTAAGCATTGGTGGGACAATAAAAAAGAAAGAATAACAGGTAATAACTTGTCAAAATCTTTTGATGGAGAAGTTAATGCTTTAAGGCGTGCTTATGTTAATTCAAATTTATTTAGAAATGGATTTATCGCTATTCCACTATTGAATTATACTAAACTAGTAAGCGAAAACGGCAATAATATTAATTTTACTGATCATCAGTTTCTAAGAAAAAATAGGATTGATGTTAAAAATTTAGAGTTAGATGAAAACAAATTAAAATATGCTCCTAGGTATATTTATTTCTATGAATTTAATTTACTAGAAAATCTTAAATACTTAATTCTTTCAGCTTATACAGAGGTTGAATCAATTTTAGAAAATGAAAATGATATTCTTTATAAATCTTTTAGGCGTTTTTTTGAGACTAATTACACAATAAGACTCATCAAAAACAAAAAGGAAATTCGTGATTTTGAAGAAAGCCTACGAGAGTATTACTTTAAAATTGAAGATGATAATAATACTATTGCTACAAGAAAGATTAGTATTCCTCAGTCGGGTAGAAATCTTAAAGATTTTAAGGTTGCTGTAGCCAATACGGTTGTTGAAGAAGAAAATATAATCAAATCACTTTTCTTAAATCCGAATGAATCAACGGAAAGACGTGACGATTTAATAGATATACTAAATGCAGCTGAAAAATCAAAAACTGATGCATTAATATTGCCCGAAGTGAGTGTTCCATATCCGTGGTTACCTCAATTAACAGATGAAGCTCGACGCAAACAAAGAATGCTAATCTTTGGGCTTGAGCATATGACTGTTAATACTAAAGCTTTTAATTACTTGGTAACTTGTCTCCCTATAAAGCATAATGGTATAAAGGATTGCATAGTAAGCTTAAGATTGAAAAACCATTATTCACCAGGAGAGCAAAGTTTAATTTTAAGCAAAGGAAGAATAATTCCAAAAGTAAAGCCTTACTACTATGAGCATTTTGTCTGGCGAGGTGTGCATTTTAGTTGTTACAACTGTTATGAGCTTACAGACATAGAACATCGAGCACTCTTTAAAGGAAAGATTGACATATTATTTGCTTCAGAATACAATCGTGATGTAAATTACTTTTCAAATATAGCAGAAAGCGTATCTAGAGATGTCCATTGTGCCTTTATTCAATCCAATAGTTCACAGTTTGGTGATTCTCGTATTACTATTCCCAAAAAAACCGCTTTAAAGGATATTCTTAGATTAAAAGGCGGTATAAATAGTATAGTGCTTGTTGGTAAACTGGACATTGCTGACTTAAGAGAATTTCAATCGACTTTAGTCCAATATCAGGATACAAATAAATATAAAAATACTCCACCGAATTTTAATCATAAAGATGTAGAAGAAAGATAAAATGGCAAACTATACAGAATACAACGACTCCCAAAAGCCAGCGCTTTCCCTTTTACAAAAAATGGGCTGGACATACCTTTCACCAGATGAAATATTTCAGGCGCGTGGTGAAATGTTCACCAATGTCATACTAGATAATATTCTCGCTAAGCAGTTAGCTAAGATCAATGCATTTGAATATAAAGGTAAATCCTATCAATTCTCTACCAATAGCATTCAAGGCGCTATTAATGCCTTAAAAAATGTACCCAATGAAGGCTTAGTACAAACCAATGAGCGCGTCTATGATTTAATCACATTAGGTAAAAGTTTTAACGAGACGGTACAAGGTGACCGCAAAGCCTACACTGTAAATTATATAGACTGGCAGCATCCAGAGAATAACGTTTTCCACGTTACAGAGGAGTTTGAGGTAGAAGGTGGTAAGGGAAAACGGCGTCCAGATATTGTGCTTTTTGTTAATGGGATTCCATTCGTGGTCATTGAAAATAAAAGACGTGACAAAAACGAGTCACTTGATGAGGCCATTTCTCAAAACATACGCAATCAAAGAGATGATGGTGGTATACCTAAACTCTTTTACTACGCCCAACTCTTACTGGCAGTACATCCTAACGAGGTAAAATATGCAGCAACAGGAACACCTGCAAAGTTTTGGAGTGTCTGGAAAGAAGAGGTAGAACGTAAAATTGTAACACTTCTTAAAAAGAAAACAAACAATACGGCACCAGTAGACCGTATGGTCACAGAACAAGATAAAGGTATTTATGCCTTATGTGGCACACATAGGCTATTAGATCTAGCCTATAAATACATTGTATTTGACGGTCCCGATAAAAAAATATGCCGTTATCAGCAGTACTTTGCAGTTCAAGAAACCATACAGCGTGTAAAGACTAAAAATAAGGAAGGTAACCGTCAAGGTGGTGTGATTTGGCATACCACAGGTAGTGGTAAATCCTTAACTATGGTAATGCTGTCTAAAGCGCTAGCACTGGACAAAACCATAGAATCACCTCGTGTGATAATCGTCACCGATAGGATAAGTCTAGACAAACAAATTTTTAAAACCTTTGTCAACTGTGGTAAGCACGTTAAGAAAGCTAAAAGTGGTAACGACTTAGTAGAATTATTACAGGACAAAGGCAATGAAATCATCACCACCATCATCGATAAGTTTGAGGTAGCCACAAAGAGAGCTTCCTTTAAAGATGAGTCGCAAAACATCTTTGTTTTGGTAGATGAAAGTCACAGGAGTCAATATGGTAGTGCACACGCAAATATGAAGCGTATTGTTCCTAATGCCTCATATATTGGGTTTACAGGAACGCCCCTAATGAAATCACAAAAAAGCACATCTAGGAAATTTGGTGGTTTCATCCATAAATATACGATTGATCAAGCCGTAAAAGATGGAGCAGTACTACCACTATTATATGAAGGGCGTTCAGCAAAACTCTCAATTAACAAAAAGCAAATTGATAAAGGTTTTGAGCGTCTTGCTGCACCTTTAAGTGAAGAAGCACGTAAAGACTTAAAAAAGAAATTTGCCACCATTGCAAAGATTTATGAGTCCGATAATGTGATTGAGGAAATAGCCTATGACATTTCAGAACATTTTCGTGATAATTGGAAAAACACAGGCTTTAAAGCACAGTTAGCAGTTCCAAGAATTGATGTGGCTATTAAATACCAAAAGTACTTTGAAGCCCAAACAGACCCATCACTTCACATTAACACTAGAGTAGTATTTACACCACCAGATAGCAGGCAAGACAATGACGATGTGTGGTCAGAAAGTACTAGTGAATCGCAAAAGTATTGGAAACAAATCCTCGAGCGCTATAACGATCAGGATGCCTATGAGACAGATGTTATTCAGCGTTTTAAAGAAAATAGCAATGAGGTAGAGCTCATCATCGTAGTAAGTAAATTATTAACTGGTTTTGACGCACCACGCAATACGGTATTGTATCTGGCAAAACCTTTAGTTGCACATAATCTACTTCAGGCCATAGCACGTGTAAATAGATTATTTGAAGGTAAAGAATATGGTCATATTATAGATTATGTAGGCATCTTAGGAAAGCTAGACGAAGCCCTTACTGAATACAGTGCCCTAGAAGATTTTGATGAAGAAGATTTAAAGAACACCGTTGTAGATGTCAAAGATGAGATAAGAAAAGTACCTATTCGCCACGCTGAGGTCTGGGATATCTTTAAGGGTATTTATAACAAAAATGATATTGAAGCATTAGAGAGACATATATCAGACAAAGACATTCGCGACCAATTTTACGACCGTGTATCAGCATTTGCTAGAATTTTACAAACGGCATTAGCTTCAGATGATTTTTATAAAGAATTCACGACAGAGCAAATAGGCTTTTATAAAAGTGAATTAAAGAAATTTCAAAGCTTACGTTTGTCGGTACAATTCCGCTATGCTGAAAAAGTATCGTATAAAGAATATGAACCACGTGTACGTAAATTATTAGACACCTACATTGATGCAGATAATGTGCAGGTGCTGTCTCGTGATGTAAACATATTTGATAAGAATATGGTGGAGGAAGCACTAGAAAGTTATGGCAAGACACCAGCTTCTAAGGCAGACTTTATTGCGCATCAAATGAAGAAAGTCATCACAGAGAATATGGAGAAGGATGAGGCCTTTTATAAAAAGTTCTCAGAATTAATAGAGCAAACCATTAATGACTTCTATGACGGCAGGCTTACTGAAAAGGAGTATCTGGAAGCTATGCAAAAAACAAGGGATGACCTAGAAAATGGGTATCAAGAAGGCATACCTGCAACAGTACAAAACAATCCACGTGCTAGGGCATTTTATGGTGCCTTAAATGAAGTGCTTAATAAGAAGCTAGATAAAGAGATTAGCAAACAAAAAGTAGCAGAAGCAGGTGTTGAAATTGAAGAGATTGTAAACAACCTTATCATTACAGACTGGAAGAAAAATGTAGATATTCAAAACAAAATGGAAAATCAAATTGAAGATTACCTCATTAGTAAAAGAAGTCAATTAGGAATTGAAATAAGTTTTGACGAAATCGATGCTATTTTAATCAAATGCCTACGAGTAGCAAAAAACAACTTTTAATGCGCAGTATTCAATACGGTACAAAAGAGATTTTTTACGAGGTGCAAAGGTCCAAGCGCAAGACCTTAGCAATAGAAGTACATCCAGATAGCTCTGTACATATCATTGCACCAGTAGAAAGCCCTGTTCAAGATATTGACCTAAAAGTGGAAAAGCGGGCAAGTTGGATTATAAAACAGCAACAGTATTTTGAGCAATTTCTACCTCGCACTCCAGAGCGCCAATATATTTCTGGAGAAACGCACTTCTATTTAGGGAAGTCATACCTACTTAAAGTGAGCTCAGGTACTACAAATCAGGTTAAATTGAAAGCAGGAAAACTAGAAGTAACCTGTAATGGAGCTGTGCATCAAGATTTGGTTAAAAAGCTATTAGCCAAATGGTACTATCAACACGCCGAAAAGAAGTTTAAAAAAATAGCTGTAGATGCTTTTGCTAAGTTTAAAGAGTACGATTTTAAAATGCCACAGCTTGAAATACGAAGAATGGCAAAGCGTTGGGGAAGCTGTAATACAATTGATAAAGTAACAGTCAATCCTGAAATTATTAAAGCACCGTCTAAGTGTATTGAATACGTATTAATTCACGAGATGTGTCATTTAGTAGTGCCACGTCATAACCAGGAGTTTTACAATACCTTGACATCAGTAATGCCCAATTGGAAAAAGTGGAAGGATAAACTGGAAAACCGATTAGCCTAAAGAACAATTTAAGTATGAGTGAAAACGACAAACAAATCTGGAAATCAACGATAGAGGAAATTCTCTTGGAAAATGAAAGTTGGGAAAGTAAAAATGATAGCGAGCGCTATAATATAGTGTATGGAGATAAAAAAATGCCTCCTACAGTTGCACACACGTTGGCATATGATAAAATTGCTATTGAACATCCTGAAGTCGAGCTAAAGAAATTGGGTGGTGGTGTAAGAACAAATCAATTTGTTGAGGAACTTGGCTTTAAAGTGACCGAAGATTTAATCTATAATAGTACAGACAAAAGCAATCTCATTAATCATATAGATAACCGCGTCAAAAACAAAAAACTCTTTCAAGAATTTATAAGCTTTGGTTATGAGGTACTCGATCAGTTGAATATAGAAGTATATAAGGTGAGGATGGCTATTGAAAGTGATGGCGATTTATCAGTAATTATTGGTATGAGAGCAGGGTATTCATATAATGAAGAAGGAGACTATTCAAATATTGGTCTATTAGTAAGTAAAGATTTTATAAACAAAAATCAACAACATTATGACTTTGTTTATAATTATGATTACAAAGGTCAACCAGAGCAAGAGTTCGTAAAAGTAAAAGTTCAAAAGTGGTCAGAAATCGATAAGAACTTATTAGAAGAGCATAAAGAACAATTTAGACTGCAATATAATCACATTAAAGATTCCAAAAGAACCCAATGGAATGTTGAAGCTAAGACAACAAGTAACGCACTTAAATATGTAATGTTTAAGAATGAAAACATAAATAGATTTATGAGTGATAATAGAGAAATGAAAAACGTAATTAATATTAGCCCTTACAAAATCTATAAACTGTCAATGGGTACTTTTTATAAGACAACAAAATATAAAAAGGCTCGCCTAGATCAAGAGTTCGAAAAAAATAGATGGGCAGTAATGCACGAGAGTACTGCAGTTAATCAAGGACATAATTGGGTCAATCAAGTCAATAAAGGAGATTATGCCTACATAACGTTCGGACAAAATAAATTATCATACCTAGTAAAATTCATATCGGATTCAGAAAAATTACCAGAATCTATAACCAAGATAATAGGAGAAGAAGGTTATACTTATCGTAAATATGAAATTATACAAAAACCATTGCTTTCTAATACTAGGAATCTCGTTTCTGATACGAGGTTTTGGTTGCCAAGTGGGAATTCTACTTTAAAAGAAATACCTAACCTAAATGAAGCCAATAAAGTTTTATTTGGTCCTTACTATAATGTTGAGGTCATCAATAAGAATAGTAAATCCAATAAATTAGAAGAATCAATCAAATCATTCCAGAATGGTCTTCCTCTTAATCAAATTTTATACGGTCCTCCAGGTACAGGTAAAACATACTGTCTACAAAATGAGTATTTTTCAAAGTTTATCATTTCAGAAGAAAGTTTAACTACCGAACAAGTACACGACAACATAGCCGAAGAATTAAGTTGGTGGCAGACCTTCGCAATTGCTTTAAGGGATCTAGGAGAATCTAATACAAAGGAAATATTAGCACATCCAATTGTTAAAGCTAAAGAAAGGTTATCCAATGCGAAATCTATTCATCCTATTTTATGGAGTAGGTTGCAAGCCCATACTGTAAGTTTTTGTCCTAATGTAAATGTAAAGGAGAGAAGCGAACCACAAGTATTTTTTAAATCAGAAGACTCTAAGTGGAGTTTGGATAAGGAAGCCGTTGAGAATTTATATCCAGAAGTTGATGATTTATTGACTAAAGTGAAAAACCCAACAATTGAAATAAATGACCCTATAAAAAATTTCGAGTTTGTCACGTTTCATCAGGCTTTCACTTATGAAGATTTTGTAGAAGGTATTAAACCTCAGTTAGAAACGGGAAGCAATGATATTACTTATGAGATTAAAGACGGTGTTTTTAAGCAATTAGCTAATAAAGCAGAAAAAGACCCAACAAATAATTATGCAATTTTTATTGACGAGATAAATAGAGGGAATGTAGCCTCCATATTTGGAGAATTAATAACATTGCTAGAACCTGACAAAAGGATTGATGCGGTTAATGAAATAAAAGTAAAATTACCGTATTCAAAAACTATGTTCGGTGTACCAAGTAATCTATATGTTTTTGGCACAATGAATACTGCAGATCGCTCTGTTGAAGCTTTAGACAGTGCATTGAGGCGCCGTTTTAGTTTTAGGGAAGTTATGCCTAATTATAAAATCGTGAGAGAAATTTTAGGTGTAAATAATGAATGGAACGGTCTACATATTGATAGTATACTTGAAAAAATTAATAAGCGTATAGTAAGACTAATTGATAGAGATCACCAAATTGGTCATTCATACTTTTTGAAATTGTCTGATTTTGAAAAGGATGGTATCACAGAGGGTCTAAAGGCAATTTTCTCGGAAAATATTGTACCGCTTTTACAAGAATACTTTTTTAATGATACAAATAAACTTGGATTAGTGCTAGGTGATGGATTTCTTATTTCTGAAGATAATCAAGAAAACAGCGATCCACTATGGGCAATTTTTGATGGAGATGGTTCCAATTACGAAGATGATATTTTCGAAATAATAGATGCAAAAAAAATGAGTAATGATCAGTTTAAAAATGCGTTAATAAGCTTAATGAATTAATGAGGAAAGGGAATAATTATCAACCTCTGCAATTCTTCGAATACGATAGAGTTTCATATAGGGGCAAATGGAACAACTCGAGTTTTTCAAAAGTGCATTATCAAGCTTTTGAGCAATACTATAATGATAACCCTAATACACCATTTTTTGAATTAATCCCTTATGGAGTGCGTTTTAAGCAATATGTTGGTGTTATTCAAATTGGTAAAACTACTATTGAAGTTCTTCCTAAAGCTGGTAGAGTAAACAACAAAGGCATCTGGCAAGGAGTTTTACTAGATATGCTTAAAGCTTGCCATTTACTAACTGCTAGAAATACAGGGACTGCACAACTTCACTTGAAATCAAAATCATTGTTGCATTTGTATTTTGAATTATTCTTGAATGAAGTTGAATACTTAATACAGCGAGGTTTAATTAAAAAATATAGACTAAAATCAGGACAAGCTAAAACACTGAAAGGGCCTATACAATTTGCAAAACATTTATCTAAAAACTTAATACACAAGGAACGCTTTTTTATAAACAATAGCGTATATGATAAGAATCATTTAATTCACAGTATTTTAAATGAAACAATTAAGGTGGTAAGTCTTTTTACTTCTGAACCTGTTGTAGTGGATAAATTAAATCGAGTAAAATCACTATTTCCAGAAACGGATAGATTACTAATAAAACCAACTCATTTTGAAAAAATCCCACGTTCTAGAAAGCATCTTCCCTATGAAAAAGCATTACTAATTTCTGAATTAATATTGATGAATTATCGTCCAGACATTAAATCTGGAAATAAAGATTTAATTGCATTAATGTTTGATATGAATAAGCTTTGGGAAGAATATATTTTGCAATCTCTAAAAAAAGAAGGAAACAAAAATTTCCTTATTCGTGGCCAAAAACAAAAAGTATTTTGGAATAATTCAAAAGTAATTAAGCCAGATATTGTTATTGAATCAAAAAATCAAAACAAAACTTTTATTATTGATACAAAATGGAAAGTAATAAGCAATAAAAAGCCTGGTGATGATGATTTGAAGCAAATGTATGCTTACAACTATAGGTGGAATTGTGATCATAGTATGTTGCTATATCCATCCACATCAAACCAATCCAATACCAAAGGATATTACTTTACAGCTGAAGACCAGAAAAAACATTCCTGTGAATTAGCTTTTGCCCAAGTTTTAAAAAATGGCAAATTGAATAAAAGCATTGCCCAAGAAATACTCCAATCCTTTAATTAAAAAGTACCATTAATATCAACATCAAGGAAAGGCAGGTAATAAGGAGTGCGCCATTTGCTCGGTTTTCAATAAATTCCTTTTAACAACCTTGATAAGGACGTCACCATCTGGCTACCTACAGTTTTATCTTGGTCAAAAAAAGAATGAAGACCAAACCCAAAAGAGTCTGTATTTTCTGTGGGGCAAGAACTGGAAACTCTGATATTATAGTTGAAAGTACTAAACTGTTAAGTAAGACATTAGCAATAAATGGCTTTGACTTAGTGTATGGTGGTGGCCAATAAGGATTAATGGCAATAGTTGTAGAGGAGTTTCTCCAAGAGAAAAGAATGATATATGGCATAAGACCTAAAAACCTCATTCGAAACATTGAGAATTATCAAAACTGTACTGAGCTAATAAGCGTCGAGACAATACAAGAGCGAAAATCACAAATGATCAATATGTCCGATATCTTCATCTGTCTACCAGGAGACATAGGGACACTTGACGAACTACTTGAGATTATTATAATGAACAAAATGAAATATACCGATAAGCCTATTGGCATACTAAACATTGAGGGCTTTTACGATGGTTGGCTAACTCAGCTTGAAAAAATGATTCAATTTGGCTTCGTAAGTAAGTATATCTTCAAGAGTTTTTATATCAGTAAGGACCCACTAGAATTATTGAAAAAGTTGAATTTTCAATAACTTCGTTTACATACCTCATTACTATAAACAAAAGGTATTTTATTTACCAGTAGTTTGAAAAATCTTGAAGTTGTTTAATAGACCATTTATATTTTTAGAGCCAACTGGATTAGCAGAGTGTACGTAGTATTTGGGTAGTTTAACGTTATTATCAAGGCAGTAATCAACCAACCATTTAGCGCAATCCATCCCTGTTTTTTCTTCACGGTCATTGCTTAACACGTCTGCCAAGTCGTGGTCAAATGAAATGATTTCTGGTAAGCCAAAGCGTTCAATCCATTGAGTGAATTGCTCATAGTTAAGAACCCATTCTATATAAGTACTTTCTAATGGTACAGTACCTTCTAAATCAATAAATGGGTTACGTAAGTCATCTAGCCAAAGTAGTTTCAAAATTTAATAGGACTAATACTTTTGGTTTTTAATAGTTTGGTAAGATTATCCAATGCCTTATTTGTCCAACCACTAGCACCACTCAATTGCTGACAATAGACAATAATTTGTGAGTCACTTTTATAGATATCACAAGTGATTTTAATATTATTATTTTTTCCCTTTGTACCTAATAAAACATCTTTTTTAGATTCTTTGATTTTAAATATTTCTTTAATTTCCTCATCATTCAAATATTTTTTTGCTCCTATGATAACGACGTCGAAACCCTTATAAAATTCATTTTTCAAAAGTTCTTTTCGTTCACTAATTAGCCTTTTACCTTTGCTATATTTTGAGGGCAGATGATTGACTTCTGTCATAAAGCAGTGTTCAAAAATGTTCTGAGAGCTTTCGGAGTTGTCTTTAAGTAGTTCTTTTAAGTCAAGTTCCTTGTCTTTCAAACCTACCAAAACTTGGGCATATTTACCCCAGGTGTGTCGTGTTTTTAATTTTCCCTTATGATAAGATCGCGGATTTTTAGGATTAAATTCAAAGTTGACAGAGTCTTTACCATTAGCGATTAATTGCCAATGTAAGATATTGTTTATACTTTCCTGAAGCAGCAAATGAGGCGAGCTGGTCATACTGAAGGCTTTTTCCTTTCCAATAAACAGTACCTTGGATTCAGGGTTTCCAAAACCAATAAAATAGGGATTAGCCAATTCTGGAACTTGCTTGATACTATTAATATTGACTGTAAAACCTTCCCAAAGTATTTTTCGCTTCTCAAGGTTTTCAGTCTTAAGCAAATTGATAAAATCTCTTCGTAGATTCTCGTCTGTTATTTTCTTATTGTCTCGGATATAGTTAATATATTCTGTGTTTAAGTTTTTTAGTATTGCTTTCATAGGTTTAATTTATTTATAAATAATTTCACTTCTTCTTCAAATATTTTTATAGGAATACGATGCTCTAATTCCTGTCTTATTTTAATATTAAAATTAGTGTTTGAGTTTATGTGATGCGAAACAAAATCTAATGTAGAAATGGGCGTGACCACAGTATCCTTCGCACCAAGTATTAAGGATTTATAATTTGGCTTATCATTTTCAATTAAACGCATATCCTGATGCACACTTCTATACGCTAGCGCTGGATTAAATAGTAGTGCCGGTGTATTAAGCGCATTAGAAATATGATAGCCTAAAAAACCACCCATACTACTACCAATTATTGCGTCTAGTGGTAATTCACTAAATTTATCTAAAACATAATCGAGACAATTAGCATTACCACGATAATCTAAGTTTGGATAAAAGATATTGCCATAAGGTTTTAATGCTTTTAACTTTTCGGAACTCAAACTACTATTTAGACCGTGTAGGTATAATATATTCATAATCATTTATATAAGTTGTTTATCCTATTGATGTTTCTAAAAATTTTCTCCCGAAACCATTTTGGTTTTATTACTTCTACTTGATCTGCCATTCTTAATAATTGGGTCATAAATTCGTAATTAGGTTTTAGATGGTAGGTGACTCGGCCCCAATTCGAGCCACCTTCACCATCAATGCAGATCTGTGACTTATGTAAAGGAAGACTGCGTAAGTATTTAAGCTGTTCATTTGTGGCTTTAACAACGATGTCTTCAGGCTCTTTATTAATGGATTCGTTGTAGTTTAAACCAACGATGTCTTCATAGTTCTTTAATTGTTCCTCAAACTTGCCCGACTTACGCGCAGGCTCATCAGTAACGACTAGATTAGAAATACGGTCAATCCCAAAATTGAGAATCTCATCTTGTCCATCTGGTACTGCAACTAGATACCATCTATTTAGATACTCCTTAATGCGAATTGGGGTTACGGTGTATTGTTTTTCAGTTTTTCGATAGTAGTTAACTTTATCAAACTTAAGTTTAAGGGATTGTGTTATGGCATTTAAAATAGGCTTCAAATATTCAACACCCTTAAAGCGTTCGCTATCATCTGGTATAATCCACTTCTGGAACGTATCATAATCTTTTAAACCTTCAGCATAGAGTTCTGCTAACGAGGACAGTTCAGCAAACTTGAAAAATATAGTGAGTTGTGCATTGTCTTCTATAGAGTACCCTTTGCTGTCATAATTATAGATGACATCTAATCCAAATTCATTCTTCAGGTTTTGAAAATCCCGCTCTAAGGTGCGCTCAGAAACATCCATATCATAGTCGGCCATCAATCTGTCAAGCAGATGTTGTTTGGAAATATTAGGATATGACTTCAATAGATGCATAATGCTATTTAAGCGTTTCAATAGTTTATAGTTTGCCATTTTTTATTTGGTTTTTCAAAAGTAAAAGGTGGGTTCGCCAAAAGACGTCGGACTAAATATACTATTTATACCGTCACCTTTTGGCGGAGTGCTATTAGAAGTTTGTATTAAAATTAAAAATTATGCAAGACAGTATTATAATCGATATTTTAAAAGTAGCATTAACCTTGAGGAAATGTAAACTAAAATATGAAAAGCTTGGCAAAGTGCAAGATCAATGTGATAGACTCAAATTATATTTTAATTCTAGCCTAGTACAAGTCATTTTCTTAATTATTATTTATGAAAAGAACAGTAAAGGTTTTTGCCCAACAATGGAAGATTTTTCTTCATACCTAAATTGTAACCCAATTGAACTAATGCCTCATAAAAAAGCATTTCAAAAGTTGTTAGAAAGAGGGCTTATTAATCGCAAAGAAGATCGTCTGATTTTTTTTCGTAGTAATGACAGATTGCGTTTTGAAATTAACAAATCTGTTATGGAATCTATTGACGAAAACAAGCCAATTCAAATAGAATCATCTAATAAGGAAATGTGCCCAATGAGTATTATCCTTCATTTATGTGAAATGATTGATGAGCGAGAGAATGAGGAAGGGTCTACCCTGGTATTATGGGAACATATCAAAAGTTACTTGGAGTCTAAAAGCGAGGTTGAGGTTTGTAAGCATATTTTAAATGTTTCACCAGAACCAAATGATGTTATGGTACTTATATTTTTGATGGCAAGAAACATTGAATTTGGAAATAACCAAGATGTTGAAAGAGTAACTCAAACTATTATTGAAAGTAGTATTACTAGAAGACGTTATATAAGATCCCTCGAAAAAAATGAGACTATACTACAAAAGAAAAACTGGATTAAACATACAACTGAATCATTCATTCAAGACTCCGAACTTTATTTAACAAATAAATCAGTTGAGTATTTTGAGCCTTTAGGTGTTGAGTTAAAGTTAAATAAGAAAACTAAAGAGGTAGCACTTATAAAGCCAGAAAGTATTCCAAGAAAGAAACTCTATTTTAATGCAACAGAAGTAAACACTTTAAATAACCTTCAAGCATCTTTGAAAGTTAGAAAACACAATCAAATTATTAAATCCTTAAAGGCTGAAGGAATGAGAACAGGGATTTGTACCCTTTATTATGGTCCTCCAGGTACTGGTAAAACAGAATCTGTTTATCAAATAGCTAAGGCCACAGGACGATCTATCTGGAAAGTTGATATGAGTGAATTAAAAAGTATGTGGTATGGTGAAAGCCAAAAACTAGTAAAGGGCCTTTTTTATGATTATAAATTACTATGTAAAGAAGAATCTCGTATACCTATCTTACTCCTTAATGAGGCAGATGCAATTTTAGGAACTAGAAACGCAAACGCCTCTAATTCTACCGATAAGGTTGATAATTCAATTCAAAATATATTTCTGGATTGTCTAGAAGATTTTGAAGGAATACTATTTGCCACGACTAACTTGGAGACTTCGTTGGATAAAGCTTTTGAAAGAAGATTTCTATTCAAGGTGAAATTTTCTAGGCCTGACACAGCAGTTCAATTTAATATCTGGAAGTCTAATTTGAAAAGCCTCAAAGAAAATGAAATAAATTATATAATAGAAAGGTTTTCTTTTTCTGGTGGTGAAATTGAGAATATTATCAGAAAAATAAAAATTGATAACATTCTAAAAGGCAGTAATTTACAATTTGATAGACTTGTAGAAATTTGTGAATCAGAATCACTAGTTACAAGACAAGATGTTTCATTAGGTTTTAGGGCTTATAGTTAAAAATTGTAATTTTTGTAATTTTTGTAATTTTTTTGTAACTCTTTAATTGCTTGATATTTAGTATTATATATAGTTAATTACAGAATTACAATTTATTTCAAATAATAGTTATAACTAATAATAAAATATTAATAATAAAGAGATTTTATAGATTTTTAAGGGATAACTATTATTTATTAAGCTTAAACCATTAATAAATAGTAGATTGCAAAGAATGACTTGTGTCATATTTGTGTCAAAACAATATAACTGTGTAAAAATCGACATCTGAAAATCAATGAGTTACATTTTGTTTTAGCGTGTTTTGTGGAATTATCAAACCCGCCCCACGCTACATATAAAGACTAATCTTTTTAAGGTTAGTCTTTTTTGTTTTTAAATCTTCCCATTTCCCTAAAATTCTTCCAACTATTCATTTTTAAAATTGTTGTAGCACAAAGTACACCTGCCATCATTGCACCGCCTACACCTACAACTGTTACATCTTGACCAGTTAAATATAGACCCTTAATTTTTGTTTTAGGCCTAATGTCGCTTTCTAAAAATCGTTTAGGAGAATGGTCTAAACCATATATTTCTCCGTGTTTGTAGTTAGAAAAGTGTTTTGTAGATAATGGTGTTGAAACCTCTGTAACTAAGACATTACCCTTTATTTGTGGATATAGCAAATATAGCTTTTCAAGCATTTTAGTTTCAAATTCTTGCTTTAGTGAGTCATATTTTACACTTCTTTTTTTCCAAGGCTCCTCCTCAAACTCTTTAAACCATTTGTAATTGGCAAATGAAATAGCTTGTATACTACTAGTGTTAGGGTTATAGTCTTCCCATAAAGGATCTTTAGAAGATGGAAAGGAGACATATGCAAATTTATCTGAAACCTCATCTAAAGGTGTGTCATTAAGAATAGCATCTATATTATCATTATCATACCACCAAATATTATGCTTCGGCAAGTTTAGTTCTTCACTAGTTTTAGTTAATCCGACATATAAACACATATGCGCTATAGATGGTTTAATGGCTTTAAAGTTAATTGCGCTTAATTTATTGTCTTGGCCTTTTAATAAATGGTTTACTGTATTAGAAATGCCAACACCGCTAATTATACTTTTGCTAGGCAGAAATGTGTTATTTACAATTACACCAGTTACTTTATTATTACTGATTACAATTTTAGATACCTCAGCGTTTATATAAACTTTACTTCCTAACTCGTTTAATGTATCTATCGTTTTAAGGCTAATTTGCTCAGAACCTCCTTTAGGGTAGTAGCCGCCATTAAGAAAATGACCAACAATTAATGCGTGCGCAGCAAAACTACTTTGTTTTGGGGGTAAACCATAATCTCCACATTGTGCACATAAAACAGCTATTAAACGCTTATTTGATGTAAGCTTACTTATGGTTTCAAAAGTTGTTGGTTTTGCATACCTTTTAAATCGACTCTTTATAATTTTACCTAAAGTCTTTTGAAGAATAGGTTCAAAAACCTTTTCAAAGAAATATGCTGAACTTCTTTTATTTGCATTTTCAACAAGCTTAATATATTGTTTGATAGCTTGAGCTTCTTGAGGAAAATATGAAATCATTTGATTTATAAACTGATCTTTTCCAGCTTTAAACTTATATACCATACCATCTATATGAGCTACATCATATACATCACCCATATATTCCCAATCTAATTTTCCTTGAGTTAGGTAATCAAAAAATGGTTTGAGAGAATCATTAGGTCCAACATTACCTACATAATGTACACCGACATCCCATTTAAAGCCATGTTTTCTCTTAAAGCTATGAGTAAAACCGCCAGGAACGTAATGGCGTTCTAAAACAATAACTTTCTTCCCAGATTTAGCCAGCCATACGGCAGTAGTAAGACTGCCAATACCAGATCCTATAATTATATGATCTATATTAGAAAAATCTTCTGTAGTAGAGAATGGTTTATAGTTTTTCTGACGCATCTTTTAAATATAATAGGAATGAAAGTTTGAGTGCGTCTTTAAATTTGATTTCAGGTTCTTAAAGAAGTTCTGGGTTTATATCAAGAATATTTTTAGTAATATAATCGTCTATAAACTTACTTGTAATAATTGAAGAACCAGAGAGTTTTTCTTCTTTTAAAAATGATTTTAGGTCTATATTTCTATACTCCGAAAGCATAGGTTTAGAAATCTCAGCAAAAGAGTAGTGCCAAGGTTCGTATTTAAAGCCTTCTCTAGCTGGATTATCTGTATACACTAATTTAAACCCAAAGTTTGCGGCGTTATTATCCATCCACTCTTTAAGTTTACAAAAAGGACCTGTACCGTGAAATTTAGATGGTACTAATACATCTCCTTTATAGGTACTGTTTGCATCAATAATATCTAAATCTGTTCCCCAATGATGCCGAGATGTACCAGGAATAGTAGAGTACTCTATGATTTTTGAAATTACTTGATTTGGGTTTAACCCTTGTTTTGTGAATCTAGCGTATTTACTTTCCCAAATTCTTTTTTGATGATCAAAATTTCGATAGCTTGAGACTACTTGTATATTTATATTCTCCTTTAAAGCTTCACTTTTCATAGCTTTAAATGCTTTATGAGCTTTTTCTTGAAGCCTATAGCCATCTCCAAACAACTGCGGATTACCTTTTCCTGTTAAAATATCTTTAGAATATACTGTGGTAGCTTGAGACCATAAGGATATAGGGAGCATAGTTAAAGCACCTATTGCAGATGAACATTTTATAAAGTGTCTTCTATTCATAGTTGTTTATACATCACTAAATGTTTACCTATATCTGGAATCATAAATTCTTCGCCAAATTTTGAATATCCATTGCGCTCATAAAAACTCCAAGCGTTTTCTCTTGCATTAAACCATAAAAGTGAAGCTTTTAGTAAAGCCAACTTTTCTTCACCAAATTGTAGTAATTGTTTGCCAATTTGTTTGCCTTGGTAGTGTTTTAAAACAGCCATTCCTCTTAATTGATATTGGTACTGTTGAGAAAAATGGCTGCTTTTTGATTTTAAATATGTAGCAACACCTATAAGCTCATCTTTATGAAAAGCTCCTAAATGAAATGTTTGAGAATCTTCATCGTTCTGAAACACGCAGCTTTCAATTGGTTTTCCTTGTCTTAAAACCTGATGTCTTACAGGAATAGTTTCAGCAGCTGTAATTTGTTTAACAACATAAGCCATTATGCGCGCACATCTTCATATGCAGGTGTTTCATCAAATTTCACTTCAACAAAAGGGCATAACGGATTTATTTTAAAGTTTTTCTGTCTTGCGTAATTTACTGCTTCTTCAACCAGTTTAGAACCTAAACCTCTGCCTTCAAATTCAGGTTTTGTTTCAGTATGGTCTATCGTCATAATATCATTATGAAGCTTATAGTTTAATTCTGAAGCAATTCCCTTATCCTTTTTTATATAGAACATACCATGTGTACTGTTCTCTTTATGCAAAATTGAATTTCCCATAATTACATTATTTATAAATGGCATCTACAATACCATAGTCAATTGATTCTTGAGCATCCATCCAATAGTCTCTGTTAAAGTCTTTCATAACTTTATCAAAATCTTGATCACAATTATCTGCTAATATTTTGGCACTAAGCTCTTTTGTTTTTATAATCTCTTGAGCTTGTATTTCTATATTACTAGCTTGTCCTCTTGCGCCACCACTAGGTTGGTGTATCATAACTCTTGCATGAGGTTGTATAAAACGTCTGCCTTTTTTACCTGCAGATAATAATATACTACCCATTGATGCACATAATCCAGATGCAATTGTAGATACTGGGCTTTTTAATGACATAATGGTATCGTACATAGAAAATCCTGCAGTTACATAACCACCAGGACTATTAATAAAGAATTGTATTTCCTCATTACTTTGGCTATCTAGATACATAAGACGATCTACAACATGTTTTGCAGATTTATCATCTACCTGTCCCCAAAGAAACACTTTACGTTCCTCTAAAAAGTTACTATCTATTAAGTCTTGTATTTTTGATGTTTTCTTAGTCATAAGAATGTTGAGTTGTTATAATTTTATGCGATTAAAAATACTATTTATTAAGGAGAAAACCACAGTATGATACCAGACATTAGACCACTCACTTTTAATGACTTCAATCTTTTTTCGCCATTAGTACATGAATTAATGGGACACACAGTAGACAATTCACTTTTGAAACAACGATATTCTGAAATGTTTCAGCAAAATTATGAGTGTTTTGGTATATACGATGATGAGAATTTAATTGGTGTTTTTGGATTGTGGTTTATGACCAGGCATTATGCAGGTAAATCTTGTGAGCAAGATCACGTTTATATTCTGCCAGAAAACCGTAATGGTGGTTTAGGTAAAAAAGTATTTGAATGGATTTTTAATTATGCCATCTCTAAAGGGTGCGAGACTTTTGAGCTTAATAGTTATGTAAACAATTATCCTAGCCATAAATTTTATATGAATTTAGGCTATGATATAAAAGGCTATCACTTTGTGAAACATTTGTAATTAAAAAATACTTAAACCTGTAAGTGTAGTAAGCTCTTCTAATGCATCCATACCAAGTTCTGAATTTCCTTTCTCATTTAACATTGGGCTCCAGACCGCAACAGAATATTGTTGTGGATGAACAGCCACAATACCGCCACCAACTCCAGATTTTCCTGGCAAACCAACTTTAAAACTAAATTCACCTGCCTCATCGTAAAAGCCACAAGTTTGCATTAATGCATTCATACGTTTTACTTTTTGCTTTCCTAAAATTCTCTTGCCAGTACTAAGTTGTTTTCCGGCATTTGCAAATACCATAAAGGCTTTAGCTAGTTCTTTACATGACATTGCTAAGGAACATTGGTGATAATAGAAATCTAAGACTTCATCTACATCGTTATTAATATTTTCAAAAGACTTCATATAATTCATTAATGCTACATTTCGGTAGCCACTTGCAGCTTCACTTTTAGCAATACGTTCATCATAATCGATAGTATCATCTTCACAAAGTTGACGTACAAAATCGAGAAGCTCTTTTTTAGGATTTTCAAGATGTGTTACCAATACATCTGCAACTACTAATGCGCCTGCATTTATAAAAGGATTTCTAGGGATACCATTTTCATACTCTAATTGTGTAAGTGAGTTAAATGGATCTCCACTAGGTTCAACATCTACACGATCCCATAATTTATCACCAACAAAACGAATGGCTAAAGCAAGCGTAAAAACTTTGGAGATACTCTGTATAGAAAATTTTTCATTACTGTCTCCAAAGCTATAATGCCCAGAATTTATACAATACAAATGCATTCCTAATTTATCTGCAGGAACCTTAGCAAGCTCTGGAATATAAGCAGCTACTTTTCCTTTACAGTTACGCTTATCTAACTTCTGTTCTATTGTGTTTAATATACTTTGATAATCCATTTATATAAGTTCTTTAAAGTTGAAGCCTTTTTCAACTTCATATGGCGGTTTTTGTTTAATGAAAACTCTAGCAGTTAGGTCTCCTTCTAAAATAATATCATCTCCTTTAACTTTAAGCCAAGAGCCTTCTCTTAGACCTAAAACTGTCGTTGAATTATATATATGAAATTCTTTAATGCGTGTTTCTCGTGTTTCTCCTTTATGGGTAGAAGACGTATCTGGATCTAAATAATGTGCATTTATATTGAATGGAATTATACCTGTAGTCTTAAAACTAGAAGGATATACTACAGGCATATCATTTGTTGTTTGCATTGTCGGGCCACAAATGTTACTTCCTGCACTCGTTCCCAAATACGGTGTACCTTTTATTATAGCTTCTTTCAATGTTTCCATAAGATTTAGTTGGTGAAGCATATGTACTAATTGAAACGTATTTCCGCCACCTGTAAAAATTGCTTTTGCATTTGTTAACGCTTGTTGTGGATTTTTGAAAGTGTGAAGACCAATAACCTTTACTCCCAAATCTTTTAATCCGTTTTCTGCAATTTTAGTGTATTCATCATGGGTAAGTCCGCTTGGTCTAGCATACGGTATAAATACAACCTCATTGCTAGCTTTATATAGTTCTTTTAATGCCGGTTTCAAGTATTCTAGGTAGCTACTGCCGTGTATTGTAGATGTACTTGCAACTATTGCATTTATCATAAATTTTATATTTTCTGTAATACCTTAACTTTTTAAGGGTCTTTTTAATAGAGAGCCTCAAATTTCTGTAAATTTAGATAACGCATCAGGTATAACCTAAATATTATGAAAGCCTTAATACTTTTACTTTTTTTAGCAATAGGCTTATGCTCTTTAAATGCTCAAGATAGAGTAGAGGTTACTGGACAATTAAGTGTATCATCTTCTATGAGTGCAGAAGGAATTACCGTTTTTAATGTTAGCTCTAGTAAAGGAACAGTAACAGATAGCTACGGAAAATTTAAGATTGATGTTGCTGAAAATGATTTGCTAGAATTTTCTTCTGTACAATTCTCGGTCTTTACAATTATTATTGACAAAGGTGTAATTAATACTGAAACCATAAGTATTAAGGTAGTTCCTTCTGTAAATACTTTAGAAGAAGTGTTTATAAGGCCTTATGATTTGTCTGGAAACTTTGAGGTTGATATTAATTATATTGAGACTAATGCAGGTGCTGTTTTTGATATTAATTCTCTAGATGCAGTATATGGTTATAACTATGAATTTACAGATACACCAGAAAGCTCTGTAGATAATGTTGCTCTTAAAAGTTTAAGTCTGCAAAATGGTGCTAACATAGCTAATATTATAAGAAAGGTATTTAAAAAGAAAAAGACAGATAAAAATCTTCCGCCACAAGGGTTTTATGATATGGATGTAGAGCTGCGTAAGCAGTTTAATGATTCTTTTTTCACAACACAACTTAATATACCTTTTAAAGAAATAAATAACTTTATCTTTTATGCAGAGGATAATGGTTTAACTATAAAGCTTATAAAGTCTCCTAAAAAACTAGAGCTCATTCAGTTTCTATTAGACACAAGTAAAGCATACCCAAAATCTTATGATTAAACATCTACTTATTTTTATTCTACTATTTGTAAATTTTACTTGTATAGCTCAAAACTCATTTGAATTATCTGGACGTGTTATTGCACAAACAAGAGATACACTTGAGGTAAGTGTCTTAAATCTCTCTAGAGAAACAGGTGTAGTTACTAATGAAAAAGGTGACTTTAAGATTGATGTTTCGATAGGAGAGAACCTTTATTTTTCATCCATACAGTTTGAACCATTAGAGGTAGAAGTAACCTCTACAATACTTGAAGACCCAAACTATATGGTCTTTCTATTTCCAAAAATAAACGAGTTACAAGAGGTACTTTTAAGTAGTGTAGATTTAATAGGAATTGAAGAAACAGATATTAAAAACATTCCGTTACAACCCTATTTAAGTGCAGCTAACTTGGGATTGCCTCAAGCTACAAAACCTTTGCCAACCATTGAGGAAAGGCGAATTTATACAGCATCTTCGGGACCTTTAGATTTATTGATAAATACTTTAAATGGAGAGCTTAAAAAATTGAGAAAACTTAACGAATGGGCAAAACTAGACCGTTTGGTTGTACAAGGAGAACAAGCTATGGCAGTGCATTATTTTGAGGAATATTGTGGTGTGCCAGAAGCTTACATTTCAGATTTCATTTACTTTTGTGCTCAAGATGATCGGTATAAGCCACTTTTAAAACAACAAGATAAACTAAAGTTATTCGAGTTTTTTGAAGAAAAAGGTCCTGCTTATAAAGAATTTAGACAATGGTAACTTTAGTTGAATAGAGGTATTCCAGAAAGATCTTCCTTATACATCTTTTGGTATAGAGGACTATTCATATTGCTTTCACCAATTTCTTCAAGAGATGTTGTTCTTAAGTGTGTACTGTTTTCTGTTTCTTGTGATGGTGCAAAACCAGCAATATCTTGTAAAGCCAAAGATAAAAGAGGCTCATTAGGATCTCCTAAAATACCAAGGTTAGCATAATCTTCTTCAATAAACGTATCTGGTTCTAAACCATCTATGAAATCTGTAAATCCAACTGAATTTACTTCTTTTAATACTAATGGTTGTATAGCATATCTGTGACCTGGATTGGCATTAGTTTTTCTAAAATCTTCAGCATCGTATAGAGTTACAGAAGCTTGAAATTTTCCAGTGGTATTAGTTCCTATTTGTACAACATCTATATATGGATTAAGACCATTTATTACAAACTCACTTGCAGATGCCGTTCTTGGCGATGTTAGTATATAAACTCTATTTAAGTTTAAACTATTTGTAGCGGCGTTTGTACGTATTCTATCATCAAATCTATTTACCAAACGTTCTGGATTCTGAGCTTCAAAAGCTGCTTGTATTTCGGCATTCCACTGTTCGGTTGTAATTATTTCACCTGTAAATTGCCCAGTTATCATACTTGATAAATCTATGGCACTTTCTACAGAGCCACCACCATTATATCTCAAATCTAATACAAGGTCTGTAACATTGCCTGCCTGAAATTGACCAAAAGCTTCATTAAGTTGAGCATCAAAATCTCCAATAAATCCGTTATACATTAAATAACCAATATTTTGACCATTAATAGTAAGTGTTGTGGCAAGGTGTACAGGGTTTTCAGTGAGTTCCACTTTAGTAAGGTTTACTGTTTCATTTGTTTCAGTAACAGTTTCTCCATCAAAATTAGCCATACCTAGGTTATAAGTTTCCGCAGCAAGAAGAGAATTAAAATTTGTATCTGTTAGCTGTGTGCCATTTATACTTGTAAAAACATCTCCTCTTTCTAATATTGTAGTCGAAGCAGGCGAGTTTGGTACAATATAGCGTACATAGCCAAAAACCAAACTAGGATCACTAGGATACCTTACCAAACCAAATTTCATCCCTGTATTTTTAGTAATACCACTAAAAGATTCTTCTAAAGCCACATAATCATTAACCAGAAAGCTAAACCTATCTTGGTTAGATAAAAGGCCATTATAAAATAAATCTTCCGGACTATCATAGTTATCTAAAAACTCATTTAACTCAGTAGCAGATTCAAATGCGCCATTAGTTAATTCGGGAACGTCTGCTTTATATAGGTAGTATGCGTTCATACCTCTATATATGAAGTTATTAATTTCTAAGTTTGAAGCATTACCAATACTATCGTCTTGATCTTCAAAACAACTAAATAATAGAGTTGAGGTTAATACTGTAAGTAATATAACTTTTATAGCTTTCATAAGGCTTATCTTGTGTCTAAGTAACTTCAAAAATATCTATTTCGTATAAATTTAAGAGGCAGATGTAACAAAACTTATACATACACGTCGTAATAGTAAGTCGCATAGCTGCCTAATAACCAACACTAATGAACCAAAAAAGGTTTTTACAACAAATAGAACCCATAAAAGACAAGATGTTTCGCTTGGCTAGAAGGTTATTAGTATCTAAAGAAGCAGCAGAAGATGCAACTCAAGATGTTTTAGTTAAACTTTGGAAACGCAAAGAGACCTTAAAAACATATGATAATCTTGAAGCTTTTGCTATGACGGTGACTAAAAATCATTGTTTAGATGAGTTAAGGTTAAAACGAAACAACAACCTTAGGATAGTTCATAATAATTATGAAGACCACCAAACAGGGTTGCAAAAGCAATTAGAAACTAAGAATGAACTGGAGTTGGTGGAGCATTTAATAAATGAGTTACCACAGCAACAGCAGGTAATTATACAGCTAAGAGAAATAGAGCAAATGGAGTATGATGCTATTGCCAAAATATTAAATATGAATGAGACTGCAGTACGCGTAAACCTTTCTAGAGCAAGAAAGAAATTAAGATCGCAAATGCAAAATTTACAAGACTATGGAATTGCAGAACATTGAAATACTAACCCAAAAATATCTTGAAGGAGAGACGTCTCTTAAAGAAGAAGACCAATTAAGGCATTATTACTTAAGTGATAACGTAGCGCCTCATTTAGAGTCTTACAAGCCATTGTTTAATTACTTTGCTAAAGCAAAAAAAGAACAGTTTACAGTTGCCACCAATACCCCACAAACCTCTAAACCTTTATTTAAACCGTGGATGGCTATTGCTGCAAGTGTTGTTTTAATTGCAACTGCAATTTGGTACAATAATGGTATACAACAAAACAGTAATGACTTGGGTACCTATGAAGACCCAGAAATAGCACTACAGAAAACAAAGGCAATCCTCAACCTTGTTTCTGCTTATATGAATGAGGGAAATGATGAATTGGTGTACCTTAAAGAAATAGAAACCACCAAAAATAAATTAATAACAGACAATAATAAATAAGATAATGAAAACAGTAAAACCCCTAATTTTAGTATTAGCAATTTTGTTTGCTAGTGTTACAGCTACAGCTCAGGATTTTAGTAAGTATGAGACTATGAAAGACGTTACCAGTATGGTAATGACAAGTAAGATGTTTAAGTTACTTAATAAAATAGATGTAAACAGCTCTGACCCAGAAATGCAGAACTACGTAGACCTTATTGAAAACCTTAATGAAATACGAGTTTTTGTAACAGATAGGAGTGATGTAAGAACTACTATGAATGCAGATGCAAAATCATACATTTCTTCTGGTGGCTTAGAGCAACTTATGAGAATTAATGAAGATGGTAAAGCAGTAAATTTTTACATAAAACCAGGTAAAAATGATGATTTTGTAAATGAGCTATTTATGCATTTAGATGGTACAGAAGATGGTAAACCGTCCACTGTTATACTTCAAATTACAGGAAATATAAACTTAAAACAGGTTTCTAAACTAGCATCAGATTTAAAAGTACCAGGATCTGAAGAGTTAAAGAATATTAAAAAACAAAAGTAAATGAAGACGCTAACTAAATTAATTTTAAGCCTAACAGTTGTTTTATTCTTTAGCTGTAACGGAAAACAAAGTTTACAAGAATATTATGTAGACAATCAAGACAATGAAAACTTTTTATCGTTGGATCTGCCTTCTAGCTTGTTAATGGTTAATGACAATATGACCAAAGAGCAACAAGAAACACTTTCAACTGTTAAGAAAGTAAATGTATTAGCTTTTCCAAAAAAAGAAGAAAATACTGTAGCGTTTGAAGAAGAGAAAGCCAAGATAAATAGTATTCTTAAAGATGATAAATTTCATGTGCTAATGAAGTTTAATCAAAATGGGATGAATGCGAAAGTTCTATACCTTGGAGAAGAAGATGCTATAGATGAGATAATTATTTATGGTGAGGATTATGAAAAAGGTTTTGGTGTTGCTAGAGTGTTAGGAAACCAAATGAATCCTCAAAAATTAATAGAGATGCTCAAAACGGTAGATAATGATATGATAAACGTTGAAGGATTTGAAGACATTGCCAAGTCTTTCAACAACAACTAAAGCTTATATCTACATTTCAAACATAACAACCAGCTACAAAAATTTTGTAGCTGGTTTTTTGATTATCAGCAATTAACAAAACTTAACCCTTATTTGTTAATTACTTTCACTTTTGTATATTTTATTTTGATGCGGATACCTTTATATTAGCACACATTCCCAATTTAAGAAAGCCTATGGAGCAAGAAACTAAGTACACTGAAGATAATATACGTTCATTAGACTGGAAAGAGCACATACGTATGCGTCCCGGAATGTATATCGGGAAACTTGGTGATGGCTCCAGTGCAGATGATGGTATCTATATCTTACTAAAAGAAGTATTAGACAACTCTATTGATGAGTTTGTTATGAATGCAGGTAAAACCATCGAAATTTCTATACAAGGCGAACGTGTAATTGTTAGAGATTATGGTCGTGGTATTCCTTTAGGAAAAGTAAAGGATGTAGTTTCTAAAATGAATACAGGTGGAAAGTACGACTCCAAAGCCTTTAAGAAATCTGTAGGTTTAAATGGTGTTGGTACCAAAGCTGTAAACGCATTGTCATCTTATTTTAGGGTAGAGTCTTCCAGAGATGGTAAAAGTGCTTCCGCAGAGTTTGCACAAGGTAACCTTACAGACGAAGAGTTTTTAGATGAAACCTCAAGACGTCGTGGTACAAAAGTTACCTTTATTCCAGATGAAGCTATTTTTAAGAACTACAAATACAGAAGTGAGTATGTAGCTAAAATGCTTAAAAATTATGTTTATCTAAATCCTGGTCTTACCATTGTTTTTAATGGAGAGCGTTTTTATTCAGAAAACGGATTAAAAGATTTACTAAGTGATACCATACGAGAAGATGATAGGTTGTATCCAATTATTCATCTAAAAGGAGATGATATTGAAGTTGCAATTACACACAGTAAAACCCAATATTCTGAAGAGTACCATTCATTTGTAAACGGGCAACATACTACACAAGGTGGTACACACCAATCTGCTTTTAGAGAAGCTATTGTAAAAACAGTGCGAGAGTTTTATGGAAAAAACTATGAAAGTAGTGATATACGTAAATCTGTTGTGTCTGCCATTGCTATAAAAGTAATGGATCCTGTTTTTGAAAGTCAGACTAAAACAAAACTTGGCTCTACAGATATGGGTGGCGATTTTCCTACTGTTAGAACTTATATTAATGACTTTCTTAAAACTAAATTAGATAATTACCTACACCGTCACCAAGACGTAGCAGATCAACTTCAGAAAAAAATACTGCAAGCAGAACGAGAACGTAAGGATTTATCTGGGATTAGAAAATTAGCCAGAGATCGCGCTAAAAAAGCAAGTTTGCACAATAAGAAATTACGCGATTGTAGAATTCATTTAGGAGATCATAAAAAAGATCGTTATTTAGAAACGACACTATTTATTACTGAGGGTGACTCAGCAAGTGGAAGTATTACAAAATCTAGAGATGTAAATACTCAAGCTGTATTTAGTTTAAAAGGTAAACCACTTAATAGCTATGGCTTAAGTAAGAAAATTGTTTATGAAAATGAAGAATTTAACCTCCTACAGGCAGCTTTAAATATAGAAGATTCAATTGAAGATTTAAGATATAATAACATAGTAATAGCAACAGATGCCGATGTCGATGGTATGCACATACGTTTGTTATTAATCACGTTCTTTCTTCAGTTTTTTCCTGAAGTTATAAAAGAAGGACACCTATATATATTACAAACACCATTATTTAGAGTAAGAAATAAAAAGGAGACAGTTTATTGTTATTCAGAATTTGAAAAACGAGAAGCTATAGAAAAGCTCTCAGGAAAAGCTGAGATTACTCGATTTAAAGGATTAGGTGAAATTTCTCCAGATGAGTTTCAATATTTTATTGGAGAAGATATTCGTTTAGATCCTGTAATGTTAGACCAAGATATGAGTATAGCAGAATTATTGGAGTTTTATATGGGTAAAAACACATCTGATAGACAAGAGTTTATTATTGATAATCTTAAAGTAGAATTAGATGTTATTGAAGAAGCTTAGATAATACAACCTTTAAGTTATAATAAAAGAGAAACACAAGTATTTATAAAGAGTGACCACAGTCTAAAGACTATAATGTAGCAATGAGCGAAGAACACAACGAAGATTTAAATCCAGAAGAACACCCTCAAGATCATCTTAATGATAATTTAGAACAGCCAGAACTTGAGCCAACACAAGATGATGTGTTGACCAAAGTAACCGGTATGTATAAAGACTGGTTTTTAGATTACGCATCGTATGTAATTCTGGAACGTGCTGTACCAGCAATCGAAGATGGTTTTAAACCTGTTCAGCGCCGTATCATGCACTCTATGAAAGATTTAGATGATGGCCGTTATAATAAAGTTGCAAATATAGTAGGACATACTATGCAGTATCACCCGCACGGTGATGCAAGTATAGGAGATGCTATGGTACAAGTAGGACAAAAAGACCTACTTATAGATATGCAAGGTAACTGGGGAAACATTCTTACAGGAGACCGTGCAGCTGCTTCAAGATATATAGAGGCAAGACTTTCAAAATTTGCTTTAGAAGTTTTATTTAACCCAAAGATTACAGATTGGCAATTAAGTTATGATGGTCGCCGAAAAGAACCTATAAATCTTCCGGTAAGATTTCCGTTATTATTAGCACAAGGTGCCGAAGGAATCGCAGTAGGTTTAAGTACAAGAATATTACCACATAACTTTATTGAACTTATAGATGCTTCAATAAAACACTTACAAGGAAAACGTTTTAAAATATATCCAGATTTTCAAACTGGAGGAGAAGCAGATATTTCTAATTATAATGATGGTCTGCGTGGAGGAAAAGTAAGAGTACGCGCTAAAATATCTCAGCAGGATAAAAATACGTTACTCATTTCTGAGATTCCTTATGGAACAACCACAACAACATTAATAGATTCAATCTTAAAAGCCAATGATAAAGGCAAGATTAAGATTAAGAAGATAGAAGATAATACAGCAGCAAATGTCGAAATATTGGTGCACTTACCACCAAATATTTCTCCAGATAAAACCATAGATGCACTTTATGCATTTACACGTTGCGAAGAATCTATCTCTCCGTTAAGTTGTATCATTATTAATAACAGGCCAGAATTTATAGGCGTTTCAGAAATATTAAGACGCAGTACAGACCACACGGTCTCCTTATTAAAGTCTGATCTTGAGATAAAATTAGATGAGTTAGAAAGCCAATGGCATTATGCCTCTTTAGAGAGAATCTTTATTGAAAATAGAATTTATAGAGATATAGAGGAAGAGGAAACTTGGGAAGGTGTAATACAAGCAATTGATAAAGGCTTAAAACCACACACCGCACACCTTAAACGTGCAGTTACCGAAGAAGATATTGTAAGACTAACTGAAATTAGAATTAAAAGGATATCTAAATTTGATATAGATAAAGCACAACAAAAAATAGATGCTTTAGAAGATCAGATTGAAGAGGTAAAGCATCACTTAGATCATTTGGTAGAGTTTGCTATAAATTATTTTGCTAATCTTAAAAAAGACTACGGTAAAGATAAAGATAGAAAAACAGAGCTAAAAGCTTTTGAAGATATTGAAGCCACTAAGGTGGTAATAAGAAACACCAAGCTTTATGTTAATAGGGCAGAAGGTTTTATAGGTACGTCTCTAAAACGTGATGAATATGTTACAGATTGTAGTGATATAGATGACATTATCTGTTTTACAGAAGATGGAACTATGATGGTAACTAAAGTAGACTCAAAAACGTTTATTGGTAAAAATATTATTCACGTAGCGGTCTTCAAGAAAAAAGACAAGCGTACTATATATAATATGATTTATAGAGACGCTAAAAGTAGGAATACTTATATGAAGCGTTTTGCTGTAACTAGTATGACTAGAGATAGAGAATACAATATGGGTTCTGATAAAAAGAACACAAAAGTTTTCTATTTCTCTGCCAATCCTAATGGTGAAGCAGAAGTGGTAACAGTTTATTTGAGACAAGTTGGACAAGTAAAGAAATTGAAATTTGAGGTAGACTTCTCAGACATGGCTATAAAAGGCAGAGGTGTTAAAGGAAATATTGTTACCAAGCATCCTGTAAAACGAATTGAGTTAAAAGAAGAAGGTGTTTCGACATTAAAACCAAGACGTATTTGGTTTGATGATACAGTGCAGCGCTTAAATGTAGATGATCGAGGAGATTTACTAGGAGAATTTAAAGCAGAAGACAGACTCCTTATTATTACACAAGGCGGAATTGTAAAAACAATCAAGCCAGAATTAACCACACGTTTTGATGGCGATATGATTGTTTTGGAAAAATGGCAACCTAAAAAACCAATATCAATAGTTTATTGGGATGGCGAAAGAGAGAAGTTTTATGTAAAACGCTTTTTAATAGAAAATGAAGATAAGGAAGAACTTGTGGTTACAGAACACCCTAAAACATATTTAGAAATTGTATCTACAGACTATCTTCCAGTAATTGAGTTAGAGTACACAAAAAAACCAGGAAAAGACAGAAAACCTAATGAGTCTGTAAAGCTTGAGGAATTTATTTCTTTAAAAGGAATCACAGCACTTGGTAACCAATTAACATCCGAAAAAGTTAATACAATTACGCTTTTAGAACCTGAACCTTATGAAATTCCTGAACCTATAAAGGCTGAAGAACATGAAGTTATTGATGACGAAGAAATACATACAACTGGTGCAAATGATGCTCCAAACAATTTAGATTCAAAAAACAAATACGATCAGCCTAGTTTATTTGATGATGAAGACTAGTATTTACTAACATTTAGTTTAAACCCTGCAACCTTTTAATTTGTGGGGTTTGTGATTTAACAACCTTAATAAATTTTAAATGAGTTTTTTTTCAGAATTTAAAGAGTTTGCAGTAAAAGGTAATATGGTAGATATGGCTATAGGTATAATTATAGGTGCTGCGTTTAAAGACGTAGTAGATGTTATTGTAAAAAAAGTAATGCTTCCACCTCTATCATTACTTACAGACGGTATTCATTTTGCCGATAAAAATATTGTACTTAAAGAGGCTAGAGTAGGAGAAGATGGTAAAGAGTTAAAAGCAATAACGGTAGGTTACGGAGAGTTAATAGAAGTTTTTATTGATTTTATTATTATTGCATTTGTAGTTTTCTTAGTTGTAAAGGTGATGAATAGTCTTAAAAAGAAAGCAGAAGATGATACTAACAAAACAGTTTCTACTCCTAAGAATATTCAATTAATGACAGAAACCAACAAACTACTTAGAGAGCAAGTAGAATTACTAAAACGTGATAAAGAAAAAAATTAGTTCTTTTCCAGACTAATTTCGTAATCACTAATCATTTCCAACAATAGCTCTTCGGTTTGAGATAGGTACTTATTTGAAGATTTTTTCTTCTTCTTAAGTTTAGAAAAATAAGGTTTAATACTACCATCTTTATAAGAATCATTAAGCATAGGGTGCACATAATATTCTCTACAAACACTTCGAGTATTACCAAGTGCTTCAGCAGTCTTATCATATGCCTTTAATCTCAATGATTTATTTTCGCTTTCATCTTCTGCATAAGGTTCATCTCTTAATGTTTCAAAGAAAATTTTACTGGCAGACCAAGTTCTAAAATCCTTTGCAGTAAATAGCTCACCGCTTAATTCTTTAATGTAGGTATTAATATCTCCGCTATCGAGACGTTGTTTAGTGCCGTCCTCATCAAAATACTGAAACAATTCCCAACCAGGAATTTCCTCACATTGGTTTACAAGCTCTATCAATGAATCATCGGTTATTTTAATTTGATGTTCTTTATTCTTCTTTCCTATAAAGTGAAACTGAATACTGTCTTTAATATGTTCTACATGTTTAGTCCTTAAAGTAGAAAGACCATAGGTGTTATTATTCTTGGCATAATAATAATTGCCTATTCTAATATGTGTTTCTTCAAGCAATGTAATTACAATTGCAAGAACCTTAGATTTGGTCATTTCTTCTTGCTGCAGATTTTTTTCAACTTGTTTTCTTAATAACGGGAGTGAATTTCCAAATGAAGACATTTTGAGAAACTTAGTTTGGTTTCTGAAAGCTGTCCACAAATCGTGATATTTATAAACTTTTCTGTGTTTTTCATCCCTACCAACAACTTGAAGATGGCCATTTGCCAAATCGGTTATTCTAACGTCTGTCCACGCAGGAGGAATTACTAAACTTTTAATTCTATTAATAAGATCCTTTTTGGTAATAGGTTTGTCATTTTGAAAATATCTGAAACCTTTACCATGCTTACGACGATCAATAGTTAATTGATTGTCGTAAACATAAGTAAGGTTGTAAAATTGGGCAGCTTTTTCAGGATCTTTTAAAATTGCCTCAAGTTGTTTATCTGTTAAGGTCATTAATCAAAATAGCTAAACGTTTCTCCATCTTTCATAGTAAGTAACGTTTCATAAATTAGTTTTATCACATTTTCTACATCATCTTGATGAACCATTTCCACAGTTGTATGCATATATCTTAATGGTAATGATATTAATGCAGATGCAACACCACCATTACTATATGCAAAAGCATCTGTATCTGTACCTGTAGCTCTAGATAATGCAGCTCTTTGAAATGGAATTTTCTTATCTTCTGCAGTATTAATTATAAGGTCTCTTAATTTTTGTTGTACAGCTGGAGCATATGCAATTACTGGTCCATCCCCAATTTTTGCATCACCTTGTACTTTTTTCTCAATCATTGGAGTATAAGTATCATGAGTTACATCTGTAACAATGGCTGCATTTGGTTTAATACGATCTGATATCATTTGTGCACCACGCAAACCAATTTCTTCTTGTACAGAATTTGTAATATATAAACCAAATGGTAAAGTTTTTTTATTCTCTTTTAAGAGTCTAGCAACTTCAGCAATCATAAACCCACCCATTCTGTTATCTAATGCTCTGCAAACAAATTTGTTTTTGTTCAAGATCATAAAATCGTCAGGATAGGTAATAACACAGCCTATGTGTATATCTAACTCTAAAACCTCTTCCTTGGTAGTGCAACCAACATCAATACATATATTATCTGGTTTAGGTGCTTTTTCATTACTCTTATCTCGTGTGTGTATTGCCGGCCATCCAAAGACACCTTTAACTATTCCACTTTTAGTATGAATATTAACACGTTTAGAGGTTGCGATTTGATGATCACTACCACCATTTCTTGTTACATATATAAGACCATCATCAGTAATGTAATTTACGTACCAAGAAATTTCGTCTGCGTGTCCTTCAATTACAACTTTATATTTTGCTTTAGGATTAATAACACCTACTGCTGTCCCATAGGTGTCCGTAATAAACTCATCTACATAAGGTGTTAAATAGTCCATCCATAATTTTTGACCTGTCCATTCATAGCCGGTAGGTGAAGCATTATTTAAATATTCTTCTAAAAACTTTAAAGACTTTTTGTTCAATATACTTTTATCTGTCATTGTTCGTTTGATTTTAAACGAATTTAAATATAAATTAAGAGAACTCATACTTACATTATCTAAATTTGGTATGATATTAGATTTAATTATTATCTAAATAATAACAGTGAAATATTACATATATATAATAGGACTACTTTATATGTCATTTTCATATTCTCAAGTAGAAAGTAAACCACAAGATTCTACAGAAAGAGAATATGACTACATGATTATTGAAGGTGATACTATCCCAAGAGAATTTATAGATCTTGAAGAAGTAATTATACTTAATAAAATTAAGTTCACTTCAGACCTAGAAAGAAGGCGATACTTAATATTAAGAAGAAAGACAAGAAAGGTTTGGCCATATGCAAAACTTGCATCCGAAAGGCTTTCTGAATTAAATGCAAGATTGGCATCTATTAAATCTAAATCAGAAAGAAGAAAGTATACAAAAATAGTTCAAAAGTATATCGAGGAGCAGTTTGCTGCAGAGTTAAAAAAACTTACTAGGACAGAAGGTCAAATTTTAGTTAAGTTAATTCATAGACAAACTGGGGTAACAACATTTCAATTAATCAAAAATTTGAGAAGTGGGTGGAGAGCTTTTTGGTATGATACTACTGCAGGTTTATTTGATATCGAATTAAAAAGTGAATATAATCCAGTAAATAATAGAGAAGATTTTTTAATTGAAGACATTCTACAGAGATCATTTCAGCGTAATATATTAGATAACCAACCAAGTGTTTTAAATATAGACTATTTTGAAGCCTCTTCAAAGTGGCTTTAACGTTTAAAATACAATGAGTTAAAGATTACTTAAAAAAAAGTCAAAGAAATATTAGTTTCTTAATATAAAAGGAACGTATATTTGCACTCTATCCGCTAACAAAAATTAGTGGATTTTTTTACCGAAAAAGTTTTTTGAAAAGTTGTTTGTAGTTTTAGAAAAGAGTGTATATTTGCACCCGCTAACAACGAAAGGCGTTAGTGAAAACGGCAGAAAAATATTTTTTTAAAAATTGTTTTGTAGTTTAAAAAAAGGTTTTATATTTGCACCCGCTTTGAGAAACAAGTTAAAGCAAACAAAATTGAATAGATAAGTTCATTTGAGATATTGGGAAAATTGACAGCGTGAACCGGCCTTATGGTCGGGGAACGAAATTAGACTGAGCAGGGCATCTTTTAACGAAGTGTCCTAATAAATTCAAAGACATTGTTGTTTAAATTATATTGAAACTACGATGGAGAGTTTGATCCTGGCTCAGGATGAACGCTAGCGGCAGGCCTAACACATGCAAGTCGAACGGCAGCGGGAAGGAGCTTGCTCCTTTGCCGGCGAGTGGCGCACGGGTGCGTAACGCGTATACAACCTACCTTATACAGGGGTATAGCCCAGGGAAACTTGGATTAACACCCCATAGTAATATGTTTTGGCATCATTACATATTTAAAACTACGGTGGTATAAGATGGGTATGCGTCCCATTAGCTTGTTGGTGTGGTAACGGCACACCAAGGCAACGATGGGTAGGGGCCCTGAGAGGGGGATCCCCCACACTGGTACTGAGACACGGACCAGACTCCTACGGGAGGCAGCAGTGAGGAATATTGGACAATGGGCGGGAGCCTGATCCAGCCATGCCGCGTGCAGGAAGACTGCCCTATGGGTTGTAAACTGCTTTTATACGGGAAGAAACCCACCTACGTGTAGGTGGCTGACGGTACCGTAAGAATAAGGACCGGCTAACTCCGTGCCAGCAGCCGCGGTAATACGGAGGGTCCGAGCGTTATCCGGAATCATTGGGTTTAAAGGGTCCGCAGGCGGCCAGATAAGTCAGTGGTGAAATTCCGTGGCTCAACCACGGAACTGCCATTGATACTGTTTGGCTTGAATCAGTTCGAGGATGCCGGAATGTGTGGTGTAGCGGTGAAATGCATAGATATCACACAGAACACCAATTGCGAAGGCAGGTGTCCAGAACTGTATTGACGCTGATGGACGAAAGCGTGGGTAGCGAACAGGATTAGATACCCTGGTAGTCCACGCCGTAAACGATGGTCACTAGCTGTCCGGACTTAGGTCTGGGTGGCCAAGCGAAAGTGATAAGTGACCCACCTGGGGAGTACGTTCGCAAGAATGAAACTCAAAGGAATTGACGGGGGCCCGCACAAGCGGTGGAGCATGTGGTTTAATTCGATGATACGCGAGGAACCTTACCAGGGCTTAAATGCATTATGACAGGGGTGGAGACACCCTTTTCTTCGGACATTTTGCAAGGTGCTGCATGGTTGTCGTCAGCTCGTGCCGTGAGGTGTCAGGTTAAGTCCTATAACGAGCGCAACCCCTGTTGTTAGTTGCCAGCGAGTAATGTCGGGAACTCTAGCAAGACTGCCGGTGCAAACCGCGAGGAAGGTGGGGATGACGTCAAATCATCACGGCCCTTACGCCCTGGGCCACACACGTGCTACAATGGCAGGTACAGCAAGCAGCCACTGGGCGACCAGGAGCGAATCTGTAAAGCCTGTCACAGTTCGGATCGGAGTCTGCAACTCGACTCCGTGAAGCTGGAATCGCTAGTAATCGCATATCAGCCATGATGCGGTGAATACGTTCCCGGGCCTTGTACACACCGCCCGTCAAGCCATGGAAGCTGGGAGTGCCTGAAGTCCGTCGCCGTAAGGAGCGGCCTAGGGTAAGACCGGTAACTGGGGCTAAGTCGTAACAAGGTAGCCGTACCGGAAGGTGCGGCTGGAACACCTCCTTTCTGGAGCAACCTTGTCTTGAAAGTTCACCAAGTCGAGATGTGCTCTGCACGGTCTACTGTCAAATCCCATATATAGTCTCATAGCTCAGCTGGTTAGAGCGCTACACTGATAATGTAGAGGTCGGCAGTTCGAGTCTGCCTGAGACTACTGAGATACTAATTAAATTAATTAGTATGAAGTTCATATAAAATTATTGAAGGAAATTCTAGGAGCAGAGAATTCTACTCATTTATAATTCTGAATTCTACAATTCTGGATTTCAAAAAATGGGGGATTAGCTCAGCTGGCTAGAGCGCCTGCCTTGCACGCAGGAGGTCATCGGTTCGACTCCGATATTCTCCACAATTACGTTTTTAGCGTAAAAAAGTTCATTGACATATTGGGAAACACGAAATATTGACGAAGGATAGTTTATCTATCCTGAGTAGAAAAGACAAAAGAGCATAACGCGAGGCGACAAGCCAAGCAAGGGCGTATGGGGAATGCCTAGGCTCTCAGAGACGATGAAGGACGCGACAAGCTGCGAAAAGCTACGGGGAGAGGCACATACTTTTTGATCCGTAGATATCCGAATGGGGCAACCCAGCATACTGAAGGTATGTTATCCGTAAGGAAGTTAACCCGCTGAACTGAAACATCTAAGTAGGCGGAGGAAGAGAAAACAAGAGTGATTCTGCGAGTAGCGGCGAGCGAAAGTGGAACAGCCCAAACCGAAAGTGTTACGGCACTTTCGGGGTTGTAGGACCACGACATCTGATGCATAACGAACCAGAACCAGCCGGAGAGCTGGACCATAGAGGGTGATAGTCCCGTATGGGTAAGAAATGTTATTGGTAGTGGTATCCTGAGTAGGGCGGGGCACGTGAAACCCTGTCTGAATCAAGCGGGACCATCCGCTAAGGCTAAATACTCCTGAGAGACCGATAGTGAACAAGTACCGTGAGGGAAAGGTGAAAAGAACCCTGAATAAGGGAGTGAAATAGACCCTGAAACCATACGCCTACAAGCGGTCGGAGCCAATTTATTGGTGACGGCGTGCCTTTTGCATAATGAGCCTACGAGTCACCGTGGCCAGCGAGGGTAAGCATTTCAGATGCGCACCCGTAGCGAGAGCGAGTCTTAACAGGGCGAACTAGTTGGTCGAGGTGGACGCGAAACCGTGTGATCTACCCTTGGGCAGGTTGAAGCTGTGGTAACACATAGTGGAGGACCGAACCCGTTGACGTTGAAAAGTCTTGGGATGACCTGAGGGTAGGGGTGAAAGGCCAATCAAACACGGAAATAGCTCGTACTCCCCGAAATGCATTTAGGTGCAGCGTTGTATGTATTTATATAGAGGTAGAGCTACTGATTGGATGCGGGGGCTTCACCGCCTACCAATTCCTGACAAACTCCGAATGCTATATAAACTGTACAGCAGTGAGGGCATGGGTGCTAAGGTCCATGTCCGAGAGGGAAACAACCCGGACCACCAGCTAAGGTCCCTAAGTGTGTATTAAGTTGAGAAAACGCGGTCGGACTGCTTTGACAGCCAGGATGTTGGCTTGGAAGCAGCCATTCATTTAAAGAGTGCGTAACAGCTCACTGGTCGAGCGGTCCGGCATGGATAATGATCGGGCATAAATACACCACCGAAGCTGTGGACTTCCTTTGGAAGTG